>WLWD01000020.1_pt1 | contig 1146744 bp, 1007 predicted proteins | sample 6712731 | NCBI WGS metagenome assembly WLWD01 (sample SAMN12718690, study PRJNA576275) | sponge metagenome | isolation source: marine sponge | host: Mycale hentscheli | place: New Zealand: South Island, Marlborough, Capsize Point | collected 2014-11-01 | reverse complement strand
GACGGCGCCAATCTCAATCGCGCCTTTCCCGGTGATCCGGATGGCGGGCCAACGGCGATGATTGCGGATTTTGTCGAAACTGAATTGCTGCCCCTGTGCGATGCGGCAATCGACCTGCATTCAGGTGGCAAGGCTTCCTTTTTTCCCCTTCAGCTTTGGCGACTCAAACAGCGGATCCAAAATTGCGAGCCGAAAACCTGGCGCTGGCGCGCGCCTTTGGACTGCCACTGATCTGGGAGCTTGGATCTCACAACGATAACCGGTCGGTAAATGCTGCAGCTGAGCGGGCGGCCATCCCGATGATTGCCACCGAACTGGGTGGGGGAGGTGGCGTCGATCCGGAAATCGCAGATGCGGCTGAAAATGGTCTGCTGCGCTGTTTGGGGCATCTGGGGATTTGGGGCGAGACACCTGAACCGGTGCAGCCGCGAAGGGTGGAGATTACTTCGGTTCATCACTTTTCATTTTGGTGTTTGACTGCGAGGATGAAACTCGAAAATCTGACACCTGAAATTCTTGCTGATTTCTCAAAATCAGAACTGATTGATGTGGTCATGGCTCTGGTGGGTCAGGTTGTCTAACTCAAAGAACAAAATGCGCAGCTTTTGGATAATTGGTGAACGCTCGGCCCTGAAGGAAAAGACCAAACTCAGAAAGACACCGAGGCAACTTTAGAGAAGATAATGCCGGTTATTAGGCCAGAGTGTCGTGTTTCAGACTTGAGAGTTCGTATGGGATAGAACAGTGTAATAGCAGCAAACCACATTCGAGCGACGGATGGCAAAAGGCCGTCTAGCGATAAGAAACGGCGGACCAATAAAAGTCAGCGGGGCAAGTCAAATCGAAAAAGCCTGGCGGCCAACCCGGACATCCCGGCAACACACTGAAACAGGTGAGAACCCAGACGAGCTTCACCAGTCATTTTCCGAACCAATGCCAAAACTGTCAGGCCGCGCTTTCGGCGGAGGCTACCATAGGTTCTGCGTGCAGACAGGTGTTTGGCCTCAAACCTCCACCGCCGCTTTATGTGACCGAGCATCGTGCGCATATTTGCCAATGCCAGCATTGCGGTGCAAAAACCCGCGCCGATTTTCCTGAAGGGGTAACATCACCCGCCCAGTACGGCGATGAAATAGGGGCGTTGGCCGCCTATTTACAGACGCAGCACTGCATTCCCCAAAATCGCCTGGCGCAGGTTTTTGCGGACATTTTCGGGGTCACAATCACATCGGCAACCCTTTCCAGTCTGGTTGCCAAAAAGGCCGAGCAGATGCTCTGTTTAGCTGAGGCGGTGAAGAACCTGCTGTCCGGGCCTCAAACGGCAGTGAAGCATCTGGATGAAACGGGGTTCAGGATTGGTGGCAGAACGCGCTGGCTTCATATGCTATGCTCCACCGCTCTAAGCCACCTTCGGCTCGGAACTGCGCGAGGTGAAGTGCCACCAGAACTGGCGGGAACGGCGGTGCATGACTGTTTCTCTTCCAACTGGGCAGTGGAAAATGTGACCCATGGATTGTGCAATGCCCACATCTCCCGCGAATTGGAGGCATTGACCGAATATGAAAAAGAAGCTTGGGTGCCGGACATGAAAGCCATTCTGCTCGACGCACTGAAACTCACGCATGTCGCGCGAATCCAAAATCGGAGCGCGGTCAGCCCGGAGGCAATCACGGATATCGAGCGGCGATTTGATGCCTGTTGCGAGCGTGCTATCGCGTTCCACGAGGCCCAACCGCCTCTCGCGCGCCCAACGAAAGGCAAGAAGCGGGGTCGCCCGAAACGGCGGATTGGGCACAATCTCGCTTTGCGACTCCAAACGCATAAAGCAGCGGTTTTGCTCTTTCTCAATGATCTGCGCGTTCCCTACACGAACAACGAGGCAGAGCGTGATCTCAGAATGACGAAAGTTCGACAAAAGGTCTCGGGAAGCTTTCGAACAGAGGCTGGTGCCGAGAATTTCTGCACTTTACGAACGGTCATTGAAACGGCGCGAAAACAAGGTTGGGACATCCTGAAAACCTTGAAAACCGCGCCTGATCAGCTCATCCTCAACCTCAGACCCGTCTGATGGGCCGTCTATAAAAGCATCAGGTTGGGGTAGCTGGGTAGTTACAGGGAGAGATAGTAAGATTCCAACAATACGGCACTATTGATCCTGTCTTTTCTCGATTGCACAATCAATTGGACACCACGAAACTTGCCAGTGTCGACCAGCGCAATAACAAGCCAAAAAGCCCGTCTGAGGGTGTTTCGGATACGCACCGACAAACCAATGAATCACTTGAACTAACCAGAGACCAACTTGAGAAACTGGTAGGTGTCGCGTTCGGCTACATCGATTGGGCAATTGAATGCGACGGATATTTTGAGAATTGAGGATGGAAAATATCACCGATGATATGTGGGTAGCATTTCCCGAATTGAACCAACCAGACCGTCGCTGTTCATTGCACGCGCGGCAACTAAGCAGAACTTGAAATCTTTCCAGATATTTCTGGTGCTTGAATGGCCGGAAGTCCGTTTTGAGCGGTAATTTCAGCTTGGTTCCGAATTTATATCGATTGTTGAGACGGGGTAGATATCTTCGGTCCGGTTCAATTCGGTGCGAGGCGCACTGGATGTTAAATACACACTTTCCCCGAGCGCAACGGAACCTAGAGATTCCGCGGCACTGGCCAAAACAACTTCTTTCGATTTCCTGTCAACGCCATGAATCCAAGATCGGTCATCAGAAAAGGAATAGAGAGGTTGGTAATGGTGGACACTGGTGTCGCGGTAAATATTATTTGAAACATTATCCAAAATCAGATGCCCGCTGTTTGTACTCACCGCCAGCACTGCATGATAAAGATTACGCGATGTATCTTTTAATACGACCAGGGACATGCTGGATGCGGGTATCCCAACTCGCAAAAGCATTGAGTGTTTTAGGATGGCAATATCTTCGCAGTCACCAAGACCGGTCTCGATCGTCTGATTGGCGGTCGCCCAATGATCATTTTCGACGTAGATCTGCGAATCCGGCGTGTATTTTATTACTGAATTCACCGTCCTATTCACTGTTTCAAGTTTTTCGTAACTACCCAGCTACCCCAACCTGATGCTTTTATAGACGGCCCATCAGACGGGTCTGAGGTTGAGGATGAGCTGATCAGGCGCGGTTTTCAAGGTTTTCAGGATGTCCCAACCTTGTTTTCGCGCCGTTTCAATGACCGTTCGTAAAGTGCAGAAATTCTCGGCACCAGCCTCTGTTCGAAAGCTTCCCGAGACCTTTTGTCGAACTTTCGTCATTCTGAGATCACGCTCTGCCTCGTTGTTCGTGTAGGGAACGCGCAGATCATTGAGAAAGAGCAAAACCGCTGCTTTATGCGTTTGGAGTCGCAAAGCGAGATTGTGCCCAATCCGCCGTTTCGGGCGACCCCGCTTCTTGCCTTTCGTTGGGCGCGCGAGAGGCTGTTGGGCCTCGTGGAACGCGATAGCACGCTCGCAACAGGCATCAAATCGCCGCTCGATATCCGTGATTGCCTCCGGGCTGACCGCGCTCCGATTTTGGATTCGCGCGACATGCGTGAGCTTCAGTGCGTCGAGCAGAATGGCTTTCATGTCCGGCCCCCAAGCTTCTTTTTCATATTCGGTCAATGCCTCCAATTCGCGGGAGATGTGGGCATTGCACAATCCATGGGTCACATTTTCCACTGCCCAGTTGGAAGAGAAACAGTCATGCACTGCCGTTCCCGCCAGTTCTGGTGGCACTTCACCTCGCGCAGTTCCGAGCCGAAGGTGGCTTAGAGCGGTGGAGCATAGCATATGAAGCCAGCGCGTTCTGCCACCAATCCTGAACCCCGCTTCATCCAGATGCTTCACTGCCGTTTGAGGCCCGGACAGCAGGTTCTTCACCGCCTCAGCTAAACAGAGCATCTGCTCGGCCTTTTTGGCAACCAGACTGGAAAGGGTTGCCGATGTGATTGTGACCCCGAAAATGTCCGCAAAAACCTGCGCCAGGCGATTTTGGGGAATGCAGTGCTGCGTCTGTAAATAGGCGGCCAACGCCCCTATTTCATCGCCGTACTGGGCGGGTGATGTTACCCCTTCAGGAAAATCGGCGCGGGTTTTTGCACCGCAATGCTGGCATTGGCAAATATGCGCACGATGCTCTGTCACATAAAGCGGCGGTGGAGGTTTGAGGCCAAACACCTGTCTGCACGCAGAACCTATGGTATCCTCCGCCGAAAGCGCGGCCTGACAGTTTTGGCATTGGTTCGGAAAATGACTGGTGATCTCGTCTGGGTTCTCAACCTGTTTCAGTGTGTTGCCGGGATGTCCGGGTTGGCCGCCAGGCTTTCGATTTGACTTGCCCCGCTGACTTTTGGTCCGCCGTTTCTTATCGCTAGACGGCTTTGCCAGTCCGTCGCTCGAAGGTGGTTTGCTGCTATTACGACTGTTCGATCCCAGACGACGCTCAAGATCTGAAACACGCTGCCTAAGAACCGCATTATCTTCTCTAAGTTGCTCGTTGTCTTTCCTGAGTTGTTCGTTTTCCTTCAGGAGCCGAGCGTTCACCTCCAAAAGCTGCGCATTTTGTTCTTTGAGTTAGACAACCTGACCCACCAGAGCCATGACCACATCCATCAGTTCTGATTTTGAGAAATCAGCAAGAATTTCAGGTGTCAGATTTTCGAGTTTCATCCTCGCAGTCAAACACCAAAATGAAAAAAGTGGAACCTCAAATATGCGCCATGAATCAAATTGTCGCACCTAATGGCAGCAGAAATAGGGTAGCTGAGTAGTTACAAATTTATATTGATTGGCGTATCCGTTGATAAATATTAGAGGTGAATATTATAAGCCGCTCAAAATGCTGATAAATATTATTTCTTTTGTAATATTTATCCACACGAATGCTGCTTTTGGCGCGATTAAGCTGGATTGGTCATTTGCCGACCATCCCTATCCGGACAGATCGGAATACACTGAGGCGGAGGTCGAGGCACTGGAAGCCGCCCGTGAACCGGGGGAAACTTACACCAACAATTGCGGTCTGGGTATTCAAGCACAGTACAAGATTTACAATGATCGATATCCGGAATTTGCGAAAGTCGCCGATGAGAACGAGCGGTTTCTTGCGTGGAAGTATCATATTGTCGCGGATGGCAAAGATTGGTTGGGTGGCTGCGTCTTTGGCATGAGTTTTCTGACTATTCTGGATCTGATCTATCAAGTCGAGCTGGTTTTTTGCGGGGTTTTTTCGCGCCAACCGAATTCACCCGTTGAAAAGGCCTTTGTCGATTCTGTGGTTGAGATGCGCGAATATTTGAAATTGGATGTGGGGGTAATGATGAGCCATGTTTTGATCCTGCATGAGTCTGGAAGCTCTGTGAACCTGAACCCTGACGTTGAGTACTACATTCGTAAGTCGCTGGAAATGAAGGATCTTTACGATGAGACTTTCCGAACGGATCACCTGGAAGAGCTGCTTACCAGGCAACGTCGGGCTTTCCTCGATGCTGCAGTTCAAAACCGGGACTTCGACGCCGTGTTAGACACGACACCTCCCTGCAAAGACCGTTCGCCTGTTAAGGACTAACCGACCGACGCATTTGTAATATCTCGCCGCCGCCGCCGTCGCCGCCGCCATCGCCGCCGCCGCCGAGCGAAGGCGGTGAGCGATGGACGTTTGCCGGATTGAACTATGTCGCAGGGCCACTCGGCCCTTTGTTGGTAAGCCGAATTCTGGAGTTCACCGCACGCAGTTCAACCGATACATTTCTGCCGCGTTCCGGGTCAAACTGGTTTCAAGCCTTCGTTGATCCGTCTCAAGTTGATCAAATCCGGCTTCGGTGGTCCTTATCTGGTCGTCCAGTCTTTCGATTTGCAGTTTGACATCCTCCAGTTCCTGTCTGAGTTTTGGCTTGGCGCCAGCCAGAGCTCTCCCAATGGCACCTAAAGCCATACTCCCAACCGCCATCCCCAAACTCTCATTTTGCAGTCGGTTGCGTCGTTGAACCAGCAGGGCTTTGCGGCTGCGAAGGTTCTGAAGACGGTTATTCAGACTCGTGCGTTTTCTGGCAGTGCGCCCGATTTCATTGTTTATCTCTCCTTCAATTAGCCTTAAGTCACGGCACCGGGTTGAAGAGTTCTTTTTATGGATCTTGATATTCAACCATATCTCCTTTTATATTTAGGAGAAATTTATATTGATTGGCGTATCCGTTGATAAATATTAGAGGTGAATATTATAAGTCGATCAAAATGCTGATAAATATTATTTCTTTTGTAATATTTATCCACACGAATGCTGCTTTTGGCGCTGTTAAGCTGGATTGGTCATTTGCGGACCATCCCCATCCTGATGAAACAAATCTGACCGCGGAGGAAAGAACTGCGACGTTCCTCTCGATTGGCTGGCGCGGAAAGCCCACCGACTTTTGCCCGAATGTCATTTCCGTACAGTTTGAAATTTATAATGATCGATACCCGGGTTTTGCTGAAATCGGCACCGAAGAAGAGCGGTTTAAGGCGTGGAAAATCCACATCGTGGAGGGCACCTATGATAAATCGCTGGACTGCATCGTGGGGGAACCATTTATGAAAATCCTTGATGTACGTCGTGAAGTTGAGTTGGTTTTCTGTGGTGTGTTTTCCCGCCAGCCTATCTCTCAATCCGAAAAAGCCTTTGTGAACCTTGTCGTCGAGATGCTGGACTATATGAAATTGGGAATTGGGTCGGTCATCGGTGATCTTATCATCCTGCATAAGCCTGATGATCCCTATGTGCGAGTAAACCTGAACCCGGATGTGGAATATTTGTTTCGTAAGTCGCTGAAGCTGATGGATATTTACGAAGGTCATTTCAACACCGATCACCTGGAGCCACATCTCACGAAGCAGCGCATGGATTTTATCGATGCTGCAGTTCAAAACCGGGACTTCGACGCCGTGTTAGACACGACACCTCCTTGCAAAGACCGTTCGCCTGTTAAGGACTAACCGACCGACGCATTTGTAATATCTCGCCGCCGCCGCCGTCGTCGCCAAACACCTCTGCTGTGCGGCCAGGCAAATTGCCTTTGGGTAAAAACCTGCGATGCTCGCCCAGTCGCCGCACTACAATTCTAATTTAATTGAGAGAAACCATGGCCAACACCGATCTACCAATTCTCCAGCAGCGCCGCATCGAAGCTAACATCATCAAGCCAATCTATGAGGAGATGGTCGAACGACTGGGCAAAGCCCAGGCGTCAGAGATTTTGCGCGCTGCCATCACCCGCGATGCCATTCAACAAGGTCAGACCTATGCCAAGATCGACAGCGGCAGCGACGACGGCGGTGACGGAGACGGCGACGGCGACGGCGACGGCGGCGAGGGCGACGGAACTACTTTGCAAGGGTTCCACGCCCTGTTGCCGCAATGGAAGGCCAATGGCGCGCTGGAAGTAGAGATGCTGGCGGAAGCGGACGACCACGTGCATTACAATGTCACCCGATGCAAATATGCCGAGATGTACAAGGAAATGGGGTTGGCTGAAATCGGCCACATCCTGTCCTGTGGTCGGGACGGGACCTTTTGCACGGGCTACAATCCAAACATCAAACTGGATCGCAGCCAGACGATCATGCAGGGCGCCGACCATTGTGATTTCCGCTACCGTTGGGAGGAGGAGAAATGAACCACAGGGTTGAGTCAATCGAGCAATTGGAAGCGCTATATCCTGGCAAGGTCGCCGAAGCGTCATGGCGCAAGGAAACCGCGCAAATCACGCCTGAATACCGGCAACTGATTGAAGCTGCTCCATTCTTCGCCATTGCCAGCATCGGCGGCGGCGGCGAGGGCGGCGGCATGGACTGTTCGCCGCGCGGTGATGGCCCCGGATGCGTTAAAATTCTCGACCCCAAATCTGTTGCCTTTGCAGATCGGCGCGGGAACAACCGTCTCGATACGTTGCGCAACATTGTCCAAGACCCGCGTGTGGCACTGTTGTTTTTAATCCCCGGCTGGAACGAATGCCTGCGAATCAACGGCCGTGCCAGCATCACCACGGACCCGGAACTTCTGGATGGATTTGCTGTTGCCGACAAGCGCCCGGTCACCGCCGTGGTGGTGAATATAACCACCATGTATTTCCAATGTGCCCGCGCCATCAAGCGGGCAGCGCTGTGGGATGAGGCATCAAAGGTCGATCCCAAATCCCTGCCCACGGCGGGTCGATTGGTAAAATCCGCGATGCAGGATTTCGACGCCGAATCTTATGATGCCGCCTTGCAAGAGCGGCAGGCAAAAACCATGTACTGAAACCGTTTCCGTTAAATGGAGTTTGAACCGTCATGGAAATATCCATCTCAAACGACAGGTCTCGCATTGATTTTCCACGCCTGTGCGAGTTGATTCAAAGTGCATATTGGGGCAAAGGCCGCGCTGCCTCGACCATCAAAACATCGTTTGATAATTCGCTGTGCTTCATCGCCGAGGAAGCGGGGCAGCAGGTCGGCTTTGCGCGGGTGATAACCGACTACTCCGTTATCGGTTATCTATGCGATATCTTGGTTTTCGAAGAATATCGGGGTCGTGGAATTTCCAGAATTCTGATGGCCGCCATCCTGGAACACCCACAGCTTTCAACGGTGGAGAGCTTTATGCTGGCAACGTCGGATGCTCACGGGCTCTATGAAAAATATGGCTTTCAGCGTCTCGACGGCAACAGCAATCAGATGAAATTGCTGCGCCCGCCTCGATAAATACGATCAGCTTAAGTTGCTATTGAGTTGATGCACCAATGCCGGCAGATCTGAAATATCCGCAATCACGTGATCCGCGTGAGGGGCCAATTCTTCCGCTGGTGCTCCTCCGCTGGTGACGGCCACCGAAATGGCTCCTGCAGATCGACCAGCCTTGCAGTCATGGGGGGAGTCGCCAACCATTATGACCTGTTCCGGCGCCAGGCTCAGATGTTCTATATAGGCGGACACCATGCCGGGGGCCGGTTTTTCACCATGTCCGCTGTCAAATCCAGCAAAAAAGCCGAACCGATCAATCACCCCAATCTGATCAAGATGGGCCCGGGCGGCTATCTCAGAATCATTGGTGGCCACTCCCAGATCCAGACCGAGCGCCTGCAATTCATCCAGGGCGGAGTTCAAAAAGCTGAAAGGTGTCAGACTTTCCAGAGAATATTCGACATAGAGTTCATCAAGGCGGGCCGTCATGAGGTCCAGGCTGGCTTGCTTGCAGAAGGGCAGCAGGCATTTGGCGATCTCTTCAAGACTGCCGGCGATCAGCACGGATCCAGGATTGATCGATGTCTGGGACTGATTGAAACCAACCGCACTGGCCAAAGTTTCGACCGGGCATTTTTCAGATTCCGCCAACGCAGCAAGCACCTTTGCAGTGGCAGGTGCGAAGGTTGCGTGGAAATCCAGTAGCGTGCCGTCTTTATCAAAAAGAATTGCTTTGATTGTCATGCCGGGAGCTTTGTCGCAGTCTGGTGCGGGAATCAATGGTGTTGAAGCAAGATTGTGGGGTTTGGGATGACAAAGTTGTTGGGAAAATCCGTGGCGCTGGTCGCCTTGGCGGCGGCGGCGGTGGCGGCGGCTCCATCGGTGGCGCTGGCGGAGCCGACCATATCCCAATGCGGCGGTCAGGCGCGTGTTGACGCCATTGTTGAGCCTTGGAGCCAGGCGACGCGAACTTTTGCAAATGGGAAAATTCGTATTATTGCGCTGGATACGGCCGAGCCGGCGTGCTGTTCCTTTCATCTGGCGATCATCGCCCCAAATCCCGAGGACGAATTGGGACTGCGCCAATGCGTTACGCTGAATGATGGGGCAGAGTGGACCGGTTTCCAGTCGGTCAGCGTGAGCAATACCCAATCGTCTTATGATCCCGGTCGCGGGCTTTTGCTGAGTGTTCCTGTGGAACGCTATATTGATGGCATTCGCTCAACCAAGTTGATTGTTGACGTCCGGATTAATCAGGCGACCGGTGCAATTACCATTGAATAGGTTTCATTGACGCTGTGTCGGGCGTTGCCAGCGCGTCGCCGCTCGCCGCTCGTCGTTTGTTGCCATCGTTTGCCGCCACCGTCAGGCGAATCGGACCAGTCCGATCATGGCTGTAGCGGCGTAAAACAGTTGCAACAGGAGAAATGACCAGCGGTGGTCAATGATGGCCCATCCTGCAAATAGACAGGCGGAAAGCAGCAACATTGTGAAACTTGCCAATTCGTAGCCGGTATTGGAGGCGATTAAAAATGCATAAAATATTCCAAGTGTTGACCCGCCAATTTCAAATACAGATGTAAGTTGTCTTCTTTTTACTATCATAAAAGCATGTTCCTCGAAACAGAGTTGTCGACGGCATCTTGTTTGTTGTTGGATTCAAGACCCTGTTACTTTGGGCGATGTGCAATATTCCCCTGTTGTTCTATTGCAAGTCAATCTGCACAAATATGTTTTGGGCAGCTGCGACGGCGGCGACGGCGGCGGCGAGGGTGATAACGAGGGTGATGGCGAGTTCGTACGTCCGGAAAAGTGTAAAACGTCAATGCAGTTTGATTGATGCTTTTGTTAATGAAAGTCCCGACTTTTCGGGATTATCCGTACATTTCTGGGGTGATTGCCGCGTCCGGGCACATTGGCTGGCCGTTTTGGTGCAGCCGCCCGCTGGGGTCTGTCTGGTCCGGTTTCGGTTTTCTGCGGTGTTTTTTGAGATCGTTCCAACGCCCTTATACGGGCCTTGTCCTGTTCCTGCCGCTCCCTGCGGCTCATGCGCAAATATTCCTCGCCATTCTCGCCGCCGCTGCTGCCGCCGCCGCGGCCACCGCGTTTGATCTCATCGGCGCGGGCGAGGAACTCAGCCTGTCGTTGAGGTTTGCGTTTGGGAGCTTTCATGTGATCGGCATGGGCGACAACTTCCGGCAGTTCGTCAGCTGATAACAGATCCAGATCGCCGGTCAGGTCATCCAGCGTATGGGCAACCACATGGATGACATCACCGGCCCGCTGCACCTCGCCATTGATCCGCACCAGCCGCGCCCCCATGACGGTCTTGCGAAATCGTTCCATCACCTTTTTCCAGATGACGATATTGGCCACCCCGGTTTCATCTTCCAGGGTCATGAACACCACGCCTTTTGCAGTGCCGGGTCGTTGGCGCACCAGTACCACGCCGGCGATGCTGCAGCGTTGTTTCTGGCGCATGTTGAACAGATGTCGCGCTTCAATCATGCCTTGCTTTCGATAGGCGTCGCGCAGGAAGGAGACCGGGTGGGCTTTCAGTGACAGGCGGTGGGTCTGATAATCATTGACCACATGTTCGCTGGTCCGCATTACCGGCAATTTCACCGGCATATCAGCCCCGGTGGAAACCGCGTCTGCAGCGGCAAATAACGGTAATTGCACATCGCTCATCAACCCGCGCACGGCCCATAAAGCCTGACGCCGGTCCATACCAACGGAGCGAAACGCATCATTGGCGGCAAGCCTTTCCAGCACCGCCACGCTGAGCGAAGAGTGGCGGCGGATATGATCCAGCGACATATAGGGCTGAGCCCCCGGCTCCAAGGGTGCCGCCTGCGCAGCCAGAGCCCGTCGCTCCTGCAGAAAATCCAGCATCACTTCCTCGCGCAACCCATCGGCCTGTCGAAAGCCCAGACGCACAGCAAAGGAACCATCGCGCTTTTCCTCCAGCGTGTTGTCCCAGTTGGAATGGTTGATATCGATGGGTCGTATTTCGGTACCGTGTTCCTTGGCGTCGCGGACAATCTGTGCCGGGGCATAAAACCCCATCGGCTGGGCGTTCAGCAGTCCGGCGCAAAAGACGTCCGGATAGTGGCACTTGATCCAGCTGGAAACATAGACCAGCAGTGCAAAGCTGGCCGCATGGCTTTCGGGAAAACCATATTCGCCAAAGCCTTTGATCTGCTCAAAACAGCGGCGGGAAAAGTCCGGATCATAGCCGCGGGCAATCATCTGCCCGACCATTTTCTCCTGCAAGGTGTGTATTGTGCCTGCCCGACGGAAAGTGGCCATCGCCTTACGCAGCAGATTGGCTTCTTGCGGGGTGAATTTTGCCGCATCGATGGCAATCTGCATCGCCTGTTCCTGAAACAGCGGGACCCCCAATGTGCGCCCCAGAATGTTACGTAATTCATCAGGGTCCGCCGGAGGTGCAGGCGAGGGATAGATAACCTCTTCTATGCCGTCGCGTCGCCGCAGATAGGGGTGCACCATGTCCCCCTGGATTGGTCCGGGACGAACAATCGCCACCTGGATAACGAGGTCATAAAACCGTGCCGGTTTAAGGCGCGGCAACATGTTCATCTGGGCCCGGCTTTCCACCTGAAATGTTCCCAGTGAATCGCCACGCTGCAGCATTGCATAGGTCACCTCGTCTTCGCGTGGCAGGTTGGCAAGGGTATAGTCCTTGCCGTAATGGGTGCCGATCAGGTCAAAGCATTTACGGATGCAGGACAACATGCCAAGCGCCAGCACATCGACTTTCATGATTTTCAGTTCATCAATGTCGTCCTTGTCCCATTCAATAAAGGTACGGTCTTCCATCGCTGCATTGCCTACCGGCACGGTTTCCACCAGCGCATCTTCGGTGAGAATAAATCCCCCAACATGTTGCGACAGGTGACGGGGAAAGCCGAGCAGTTCCTGGGTCAGTTGAATGGTACGGGCGAGATGCGGGTCGGTAATATCAAGACCAGCCTGCTTGATCTGTTCGGCTGGAATATCGGAGCCCCAGGAACCCCACACAGTTGAAGCCAGCGCTGTTGTGACATCTTCAGTCAGGCCCATCACCTTGCCCACTTCACGCACCGCAGAGCGGGGGCGGTAGGTGATGATGGTGGCGGCTATGGCGGCGCGGTGACGGCCATAGCGGCGGTAGATATACTGGATCACCTCTTCGCGGCGCTCATGTTCAAAGTCGACATCAATATCTGGTGGCTCGCGTCGTTCCTCCGACAAAAACCGTTCAAACAGCAGGCTGATCTTTGACGGGTCCACCGCCGTTACGCCAAGGCAATAGCAGACCGCCGAATTGGCCGCCGATCCACGCCCCTGGCACAGAATGCCATGTTTGCGCGCCCAGGCGACAATGTCATGGACGGTGAGGAAATACTGCGCATAGCCGAGCTTCTCGATCAGCCGCAATTCCTTGTTGATGGTTTGGTGGACATCACCTGGCACACCATCGGGATAAAAGGCTTTCGTGCCGGCCCATGTCAGATCGCTCAAATGTTGCTGTGCCGTTTTATGTGGCGGCACCGGTTCATTGGGATAATGGTAGGAGAGCTCGTCGAGCGAAAATGTGCAGCGCGAAACGATTTGATCAATCGCCTTAATCGCCTGCGGATAACGGGTAAACAGACGAGCCATTTCGGCCGCTGGTTTCAGGTGCCGCTCGGCATTTTGCAACAGGGTGAAACCGGCTGTTTCCAAAGTGCATTTTTCGCGAATACAGCTGATGACATCCTGCAGCGGACGTCGGTCGGGATGGTGATAATGGACATCATTTGTTGCCACCAGCGGCAGACCAATGCGCTGCGCCAGTTGATTCAAAACATTAAGTCGCCGCCGATCATCGCCGAGATACAGAACCTGCGCCGCCAGCCAGACACGCCCCGGTGCCAACCGATTCAATTTCTCCAGATACATTTCGAAACGTTTGTTTTGATTCAGCTTTTCTTCCTGATCATTCACTTGAACCAGTTGAATCACTTTCTCAGCAACCTGATCGACTCTCTCAACATCACATTGCCGCGCCCCATAGCCCTGCGGCGGTACAGCGATCACCATCTGCCCTTCAAGCGCCTCTTTCAGATCGTCAAACCACAAGTGACACTCGCCTTTTTGAGCGCGCATTTTGCCCTTGCTCAACAGGCCGCAGAGGCGGCCCCATGCGGCCCGGTCGGTGGGGTAAATCAGACAGGAAAAATCCGGTGCTGCATCGGCAAATTCGCTTTCGGAAAGCTTTTCATGGCGGCCGTCTTTGGTTCGCGGTTTGAAGCCATGGGGCAATGTGTCGATGCGGGCACCAACCAGCAATCGAAGCCCCGCACTCTTGGCCGCAGCGTGGGCGCGCACAACACCGGCCACCGTATTACGGTCGGCAATGGCCAGCGCATTCAATTCAAGTTCTTTGGCGCGGTCGACCAGTTCGGCCGGGTGCGACCCACCCCGCAGAAACGAAAAATTGGTCACACATTGCAGTTCAGCATAGGACGCCGATTGTTGCTGTGAGGATGAGGCAGGACCGGTCTTTTTTTGCGGAAAGGGAATGGGGGTGGTCATGGTGTCGCCGCTCCGCCGTTTCGCCGCTCATACACCGAAGACGCCATGGACAAACCAGACCGGATTGGCTTTGCCCCCATAAAGCCCCTCACGGAACAGCCAGTAGCGACGGCCTTCGGTATCCTCGACCTCGTAATAATCGCGAATGGCGACACCGCGCGGTCCCTCACGCCACCATTCAGGGGCAATGCGTTCGGGCCCGCGGGCGCGGGTGATCTGGCGCGGCACCCGCCGCCAGCGGAAATGCAGCGGCGGACCATCAGGCACCTGGGCCGTTACATCGGCAGCTTCGGGTGCATCAAACAGGCGGAAGGGGCGTGAAGCCGTGCGGAATACGGTTTCTGCTTCTACCTCCTCCCAGCGGGTGACATCCAGGGCTGCGGAGCCGCCGCCGCGGTCGCCGCCCGTGGATGCGGCACTGACCATGCGCCAGGCGCGTTCGGGAATATGGCTTTTAACAGGTGCGGCATAGGTGATGTTGCGTTCGCCAAACCGGTTCGACAGGCGGTCAACAAGGCCGGAGAGCTCGGCGGCCAGCACTTCATTGGCGGCGCCGGCGGCGGCGGCGGCGAGAGCGGTTGCGTCGGCATGGTTGTTGGTCACCAGCGAAGTCTGGCTGGCCTCAACCGCATCACAATCGGCAGCTTCCAGGAGAAACCCGTCAATGCCATAGCCAGGGTCAATACGGTCAAGCTTTTCTTCAAACAGCCGCGAGATATGGGCGTGATCGCGGGAGGCCCGTGACAGGCGTATGGCCACGGCAGAAGAGCCGCCATCGGCATGAAAGGCCGTCAGCCGCCAGCCACGGGCGCCCTGGGCTGCAGTCTCCATACGGGTGATCAGGCGCGTTGTCAGATCATTTAAGGCAAAGCGGATGCCGGTAATGTCGAGTGCCGGTTCCGGACAGGGCATGTGGCTACGCCATGGGGCAGGGGGTCGCAACGGGTTGATCGGCTCATGGATTGCCCCGGTAAACTGGTCGATACGCAATTGCACGCTGCGGGCATCGCTTTTGGCGCGAAACCGCCGTTCCAGCGCGTGGCGGGGCACCCGAATGACACTGTGGGCGGTTTTCAGCCCCAGACGCCGCAACAAGGTATTGCGATCATGGTCCAGCCGCAAAGCTTCAACGGGCAGGGCGGCGGCGAGGGCTTTGGCCTGATCCATGGTTTCGCAGATGGTGAAATCGCCGCCGTAGCGGGCGAGAGCGTGTGCCGCTCCTGGGGTTGGGGCAAGCGCTGCTTCGGCGCTAAAGCCCATGGCGGCCAGTCGCTGCAGGCAATCGCGGATCATTTTTTCCTCACCACCAAACAGGTGGGCACATCCGCTGGTATCGAGCAACAGGCCGAAATCCTGGGCGACCGAGTCGGGCGCAGCGGTTGTATCAATGGCGGTGATCGGGCTGTAGCGTCCGGCCCACAGCGCCAACCGTTCCAGCATATCAGTGTCGGCTTCGGGTTGGGCCTGGTCGACGCTGACCAGCGGGCAGGCGGCACGGGCATCGGTGAGCATCTGGCCGACATGGGCTCCGGCCTGCTGGGCGATGCGGTTGATGGCAGTGATACGAGTGCCACGCACCCCATGTTCCACCAGCACAAAAGGTTTGCTGATGTCTGGTTCAGGATTGGCCTGACTGTTGAATCTGGCCATACGCTGTTTGGCTTTCCAGTGCCGTTCCAGGGCGAAATGGGGAAACCAGATGGAAAGTATGCGTCTCATGGTTCCAGGCTGCTTTCATGGGGCTTGCAAGGGTGGGGTTGAGCGCCGCATTGCCGCCACGGGCGCGGGCCAGCGTAATCGACCAGGCAGCAAGGCCGGGTCCTTCCGGGTCCTGTGGGTCGGGCGGTCCGGCAATCGGTGCGATGCGCCAGCGGGTGGCGGCAGCAGATGCCCCAAGACTGTTACTGGTGTTGAGAATGAGGCAGGGCACGTGGCTTTCCTGGGCCGCCAGCGTCAAGCGTCGTGAAGCGGTAAAGTCCGGAGCCGGCCCTTCGCCGACCACCGCAGCAAGGCGCGGTACCCGCACACATTCTTCCAGCACCAGCGCCAGATCGCGCTCCTTTGGCACGCTGACAAAGATGAAACTGTCGGGTGAAAAAGAGCTGCCGAGCAGGCCCGGCGCATAGACACGACCATATTCGCGGCAATTAAACGCCGTCTGACACCAGACAATTGGCCCGCGTCGGCGCCGTTCTTCAGGAAGCCGTTGTAACAGGGCAAAGATAAACCCGGCGACCTGTGGCACATCGGTTTTGACCAGCGGAGTGAAATCATGACAGGCATCATAGGGCAGGCCATGCTGGCCATCGGCCTGGAGGGGCAGGGCACAATCCAGGTTGCCCGACCCATCCTCGCCGCCCTCGCCGCCCAGACCCAGCGTCCAGGGGGTTGGCTGCGGTTCGCCAGCGGCAATGAACCGTTTGGTGCGCCCTTCGATACGCGCAATTCTGGCTTTCAGATCGTCTAGAATCATACCTGTCTCCAAGCTGAATTCCGCCGCCACCTACTGGGGCAGACTCAGGTCAACGCAAAACTTTGCAGGCATATGTTCCTACTTTGTTCTCATTTAAGAGTCAAATATTCCTATTCGATTTCAGGTGGATTTTTGTGCAGGGAGGGCGTCAAATTTCGATGTCGATGAGATTGAAATAGAGTTCGCACAGTAAATCACCGCACATTGACGGTGGCACTTCTGTTTGCTCGATTCCTGCCGTACCCTGCCAGAATGTTGAAGATTCTCGCCAACAAAACCTATGCTCAACTGTTCACTGCACAGATCGTGGCATTGCTTGGAACCGGCCTGCTGACTGTGGCGCTGGGGCTGATGGCCTATGATCTGGCTGGTGATGCTGCAGGACTGGTATTGGGTGGCGCGCTGACCATCAAGATGGTGGCGTATGTTGTCTTATCACCCGTCGCCAATGCATTGTTTGGCCGTTTTAACCGCAAACATGTGCTGATTATCGCCGATTTGGTGCGGGCGCTGGTGGCATTGCTGCTGCCTTTCGTTGACGCGATCTGGCAAATCTATGTGCTGATTTTCATATTGCAGACCGCCTCCGCCAGCTTCACGCCGACTTTTCAGGCAACGATCCCTGATATTTTGCCAGACGAAAAAGATTATACCAAAGCCCTCTCCCTGGCGCGGTTGGCCTATGATCTGGAAAACATCATAAGCCCTTCCATGGCCGGCCTATTGCTTACCGTGGTGAGTTATCACTGGCTGTTCAGCGGTACGGCACTGGGGTTTGTACTTTCCATGTTACTGATAATCGCAGCCCGCTTTCCAGCGGCGGCGACGGCAGCGGCCCAAAAAGAACAGAGTTTTAAACAACGCCTGACACGGGGAATACGCATTTATCTGGCGACACCGCGCCTGCGGGGACTGCTGGCCCTGAACTTTGTCGCCAGCGCTTCAAGCGCCATGGTCATCGTCAATACAGTCGTTATCGTGCGGGGCACGCTGAGCGGATCGGAAAGCGACGTGGCCATTGGCTTTGCGGCATACGGACTGGGATCGATGATATCGGCCCTGGCTTTGCCGAACCTGCTTGAAAATTATTCAGACAGGCCGGTCATGATGGCCGGGGCAACAGCGACAACAGCAGGTTTAACACTATTTGGCGTCTATCTGCTGTCCGGTGGCGGGATCGGGTGGACGATATTGCTGGTGACCTGGTTGGGCTTTGGCCTTTGCTATTCGATGATCCTGACCCCGTCCGGGCGACTGTTACGACGTTCATCCCACAGCGAAGACCGACCGGCACTGTTTGCCGCACAATTTGCACTTTCACATGGTTGCTGGCTGATCACCTATCCGCTGGCTGGATGGCTTGGACATGCCGCAGGCATGGGGACAGCAATGTTGGTGCTGGGTCTGTTATCTGCTTTGGCCTTGGTGATTGGACTATACGTATGGCCACGCTCTGCCGGAGCGGAATTGGAACACAGTCATGAAGATCTGCCGCCGGATCATCCGCACCTGAAAACCCATCAGGGGCAGGGGACAACCCACCGCCATGCCGTTGTTATTGACGATGAACACCGCATTTGGCCAACCCAGGGTTAGGGTGCGGGGGCTGAGACTTAAAGTAATCCATTAAAGGAATTTGTATCAGTTTCGGAAATATCATCTGTATAGGTCCAGAACCGCTTGAAAAAACCTTCTGACTTGCGTTGTTCATCTTGCGTTGAATTGCTTCCTGACAAGATCTGATCACTGGATCGGGTAGCGCCATTGGTGGGGAGGGTGAATGCAAATTTCAAAAAAATGTTCATTTTTGGCCTCTTAGGTGTATGCTGCGGAACTGAATTTAAACTATCCGCCCTCCACGCCGCGCGCTTAACCGAAAGCTTTAGAATGCCTTGCCAATTGCTTTATTGTGCTTTCCGGAAGGTATATTTTCAGTGATATTTGCGTTTGAGGACTTTCAGTTGGACACGCAATTGCGTGAAATCAAACGGGCAGGCAGCATTGTCGAGGTTCAGCCCCAGGTATTTGAACTGATTGCCTATCTGGTTGAAAATCGCGACCGGGTTGTCAGCAAGGATGAGGTCATTGAGCATGTCTGGGATGGTCGCATCATTTCAGACGGCGCGCTGAACGCGCGGATCAATTCGGCCCGAACCGCGCTAGGCGACAGCGGCGATGTCCAAAAGATGATCAAGACATTTGCCCGGCGTGGGTTCAGATTTGTAGGCCAGCAGGCGTCTGAACCAGCCGAACCGCAGGCATTGCAAGGTGATGATGCCAGACCAACTCTGGCGGTGCTGCCATTCATCAATCTGTCCGGTGATCAGGAGCAGGACTATTTCTCCAATGGCATGGCGGTGGATCTGGCAATTGACCTGTCAAAACATGCCGGTCTGAAGCTGTTATCACGCAACATCACTTTTGCCCTTGATGTTGCTGATGGCGATCGATTGCAGACTCTTGAAAAACTCGGCGTTACACATCTGATTGAGGGCAGTGTGCGCAAGATGAATGACAGGATAAGGGTGAGCGTCGAACTGATTGGTGCAGTGGACGGCGAAACCCTGTGGGCAGAGCGGTATGACGGCGAATTTTCAGAAATTTTCGAGTTTCAGGATGCGATCCGAAGCCAGATCGTAACGGCGCTGAACTACAATCTGCTTGGCGAGGAGAAAGTTGAACAGCAGGGTCGTAGCACGTCAAATGCGGTGGCATATGATCTTTATATGAAAGGCCGCGAACGGTATTTCCACTACACGCCAGATGGATTGAAGGATGCCATTGAATTGCTCAAGCAGGCGATCGATCTGGATGGTGATTTTGCTGATGCCCACGCCTATCTCGCCTATTTCTATACTGCGGTGCGCACCCTGCGCTTTATCGATATGGATGATCCGCTGGGGCTGGCGGAAAGCTCTGCTCTGAAAGCTGTCGAACTGGCGCCGGAATCGGCTCTGGCCAATACCTGGCTGGGCTGGGTTTACGGATTGCGGGGCGAGCATCAACGTGCCTACGACTATTTTGACAAGGCCATATCAATCGATCCTGAGCTGCCGGAGGTTTTTACCTATTACGGGTCAATCTGCATCTATGGCGGGCGCCCGGAAATGGCCCTGAAACTATCGCAGCGGGCACTCGAGCTGCATTCCTTTGCACCGCCATCGTGGGACTTTCACGTCGGTCAGGCCTATTACCTGTTGAAGGATTTTGACAAGGCGATTCAAAAATACGAACAGGCGCGGGAGCGGATACCAAAGTTCACGTCGCTGCGGCTGCACATGATTGCGGCCTATTGGGAGGCCGGTCGGTTGGACGAGGCGCAACAGGAAGTAGCCGCCGTTATGGACATCGTGGCGGATTATACTTTGACCATGGCGTCGGATAATTACCCCTATGTCGAGGGCGAGACGCGCAGCAGATTTCTGGCGTCCCTGAAGGCTGCCGGTATTCCAGAATAGCAGAATTGAGAGGCGGAACTAGACAGGACATTGCAACCTGGCCTGGCCAATTTCATGGATACACCTGCTCCAGATAAGGTCGGGCAAGTGTTAAGGATTGGTTTGGCGACGATCAGTTTGAATTGTTGGCGGCGGAATTACACGCTGCGTTTTCGGCTGCGTTATCGGATGCGTTGGAATTGCCCGCATTGGGATTTGCCGAGCAGTCTTCTAATCCGGAATTGAGATCCGACCATTCGTCGCTCATCCAATCACTCACAATAACGACGAATATAACCAACATCGCAGTTATCAAAGAAAGAAGAATCGTGTACTCGATCAGCGCGGCCCCGCGTTCGTCCTTGGCAAATTTGCGAATGAATTCAGAGAGCACGCTCGAAGTCCTCCTTGTAGAAACTGTTACCACTATATTTGCCGAATAAAAAGCGGGCGCATAATTTTGCTGGGAATACCACAGCAGATTGTTGCCACTTCTCAGGATTGAAAAGTGACTAGATTGGCATGGTTCTCAGTTGCTGCTGGCAAACAGGCCTGGTGTCTTTTGCCGATGGTGAGGAAGCCAGGGTGTGGAATCCGCAAATGGATGGTCGACAACAAGGAGTTGAGAAATCTTGTGAGTCAGGAAAGATCGGCATCGATCCGACCCTTTCCTGCTGATCGGGAGAGTTTGCGGCATGGCATATCGAGGGGGCAGCATTAAATAGCCAACAAATTTCAAAATAAATCCTTGCAAAACAGGTGGGTTCCCCTGTATTCCCGGCGGCGGAGAGGTGGCCGAGTGGTCGAAGGCGCGCCCCTGCTAAGGGCGTAGGCGAGGAATCGTCTCGAGGGTTCGAATCCCTTCCTCTCCGCCACTACATTAACCTAAGTAGTTGTTATAATTAACCTATATATTGTACAAATGCATGGTGCCTACTTTTGTGCCTACTTAATCTTTTGGATAGGGCCTAGAATGGCAACACATTGCCGAAATTGATGAAACAAGCGGCGATTCATTCTTGGCGGTGACTTTGTTGAATTGAATCTTAGGCGTGACAGCTGTTCAAATTTGATTCTAGCTGAAACTCCCGTACAGGATACTGGATCAATCTCGTCACGGTTAGCTTCGCTGACATCGGCTTCATTATTTTTATCCTAATCCCGGGATACGTGCCGGTATCGCTGGGCTTGGTCGGACCGGTCATTTGGATATTGGCTGCAATATTCACTACGTTAGCCCTAAAAAGTGCCGGCCAGAGTCAGGTAGTGACCAAAGCCGATGTGCATCCATGAGGCGCTGATTTCGTCCCACATTTTTGAACCAAATACAGCTTCGCCGAGTGCATGTGTTGAGAATTATCGGAGCTGAATGACCAAATTGGGCCAATGTGATGGTTGGCCCGGTTAGCGAACATCCAGTACCGGCACGTTATGGCATCGCTGTGTTGGCCGCACGTTAGACAACATTCCAAATCGAAAACGGTGCTTCGTTCGAAACTCGGCCATTGGGCCAAATCTTAGCCACGAATCCGTCAACGACCGTTTCGAGTCTATTCCGTTGAAAAACTCGCCTTAATCTCGGCAGTCTTTGCTGATTCAGTTTTCTCATTGATTTGGGAGATTGATTGCCATGATGGGACGACGTCCGGAAGCTCAAGCGGCGCTGTTTTACGAGTTTTGTCTTGAGGAGCACGTTCCGTCTGATCACCTACTACGGTCGATAGACCGGTTTGTTAATTTGTGTGATATTCGCTCTCACCTTTCCCCATTTTACAGTTCAACCGGACGACCCTCTGTTGCCCCTGAGCTTCTGATCCGAATGTTGCTGGTTGGCTATTGCATGGGCATTCGTTCTGAACGACGGCTGTGCGAAGAAGTTCATTTGAACCTGGCCTACCGTTGGTTTTGCCGTTTGGATTTGGCTGATCCTGTTCCCGACCACTCAACCTTTTCCAAGAACCGTCACGGTCGGTTCCGCGATAGCGACCTGTTACGGCATGTGTTTGAGACAGTTGTTGCCCGCTGCATCACAGAGGGTTTGGTCAGTGGCCGGCGTCTGGCTGTCGATGCCAGTTTGATCGAAGCCGATACCAATCGGCAGAACTCCACATCGAAAGAAGAATGGGAACCGAACAAGATTGATCCAGATGACGCGCCGCGTGCTGTGCGTGAATATCTGGAAACACTTGATGATGCAGCTTTTGGTGCTGCCACTGCGGTTCGGCCCAAGTTTACATCCCATTGTGATCCGGCATCCCAATGGACTGCGGCACGCAAAGGGCCTGCCTATTTCGCTTATTCTGCCAACTATATGATCGATACGGACAATGCTGTAATCATTGACGTTGAAGCAACACGGTCTGTTCGCCAGGCTGAAGTGGGTGCCGCGCGTGTTATGATTGATCGTGTGGCACAATCTTACAATTTACACCCAGAACGTTTGATCGCAGACACGGCCTATGGATCTGCAGCTATGCTGGACTGGCTTGTCGAAGGACGCGGTATCGCCCCTCATATTCCCGTCATCGACAAGTCCGGGCGTAAAGACGGAACCTTTCAACGGGCCCAGTTCACCTATGATGCTGACGAGGATGCCTATACTTGTCCCGGTGGCAAGAAACTGCGGCAATTCCGGCGAACCTATGCGGTGCCGCGTTCCGGCGTCGATAAACAAGGTATCATGCGCTATCGCGCACGAAAGTCAGACTGCGATACATGTGGATTAAAGGCACAGTGCACCCCAAAGGCCCCTCAGCGAAAAGTCTTGCGTTCCATTTACGAACCATCACGCGATGTCGCCCGCAAGATCGCCCAAACAATCGACTATGCAATCTCATGCAAACTGCGCAAGAAGGTCGAGATGTTGTTTGCCCATCTCAAACGCATCTTGAAGTTGGATCGGCTCCGATTACGAGGCCCCTGCGGAGCCAGAGACGAATTCCATCTCGCAGCAACCGCCCAGAACCTTAGAAAACTGGCAAAATTGATCCCGGCGCCAAGCCCAACCCCGTAAAGCAATGCCCAAACAGGATCGCACTGAAATCAAATCAACGAAACCGTCGTTTCTCAGATGAGTTTTTCAACGGAATAGGCGTGGAACGGAAATAATAAATCGAAGAGAAAGGATTAAACGAAAAACCATCGAAACGCGGCGCTTGCAACACCGCAAACAAGTCGCATAATACAAACAACAGATGAGCTAAAGTCTCTCTAACTCAGACCACCATCTGTCTCAAATACCCTGATCACGGACATGCTTGCAGATTCTTCAATCTTGGCAGGATCCTCCGCCGCACTCATACGCCCAGATGGCCGCTTGTTACGTGCATTTGGAAGAAATGGACAAGGCGAAAAAGGCAGCTGAAAGATTTCGGGTGGTGTGTGCGGAAAACGAAAACTTTCCACGCTTTGCTGCCAACCATGCCAGCATTTGCAAGCTCGATGAGGACAAAGAAAACTGGCTTTCGGGGTATCGTAAAGCAGGACTGATGGATTGATGTCACCTGCGGGTTTCGTGTCACGGGCAGGCTAGTATCAGGTGGCATTCATCCCGCATAGCTGACAACGGCTAACATCTTGTTGGCGACGAAATCTGGCCGGCAGAAAAGGGCTTATTCCGTTGAAAAACTCATCTGAGAAACGACGGTTTCGTTGATTTGATTTCAGTGCGATCCTGTTTGGGCATTGCTTTACGGGGTTGGGCTTGGCGCCGGGATCAATTTTGCCAGTTTTCTAAGGTTCTGGGCGGTTGCTGCGAGATGGAATTCGTCTCTGGCTCCGCAGGGGCCTCGTAATCGGAGCCGATCCAACTTCAAGATGCGTTTGAGATGGGCAAACAACATCTCGACCTTCTTGCGCAGTTTGCATGAGATTGCATAGTCGATTGTTTGGGCGATCTTGCGGGCGACATCGCGTGATGGTTCGTAAATGGAACGCAAGACTTTTCGCTGAGGTGCCTTTGGGGTGCACTGTGCCTTTAATCCACATGTATCGCAGTCTGACTTTCGTGCGCGATAGCGCATGATACCTTGTTTATCGACGCCGGAACGCGGCACCGCATAGGTTCGCCGGAATTGCCGCAGTTTCTTGCCACCGGGACAAGTATAGGCATCCTCGTCAGCATCATAGGTGAACTGGGCCCGTTGAAAGGTTCCGTCTTTACGCCCGGACTTGTCGATGATGGGAATATGAGGGGCGATACCGCGTCCTTCGACAAGCCAGTCCAGCATAGCTGCAGATCCATAGGCCGTGTCTGCGATCAAACGTTCTGGGTGTAAATTGTAAGATTGTGCCACACGATCAATCATAACACGCGCGGCACCCACTTCAGCCTGGCGAACAGACCGTGTTGCTTCAACGTCAATGATTACAGCATTGTCCGTATCGATCATATAGTTGGCAGAATAAGCGAAATAGGCAGGCCCTTTGCGTGCCGCAGTCCATTGGGATGCCGGATCACAATGGGATGTAAACTTGGGCCGAACCGCAGTGGCAGCACCAAAAGCTGCATCATCAAGTGTTTCCAGATATTCACGCACAGCACGCGGCGCGTCATCTGGATCAATCTTGTTCGGTTCCCATTCTTCTTTCGATGTGGAGTTCTGCCGATTGGTATCGGCTTCGATCAAACTGGCATCGACAGCCAGACGCCGGCCACTGACCAAACCCTCTGTGATGCAGCGGGCAACAACTGTCTCAAACACATGCCGTAACAGGTCGCTATCGCGGAACCGACCGTGACGGTTCTTGGAAAAGGTTGAGTGGTCGGGAACAGGATCAGCCAAATCCAAACGGCAAAACCAACGGTAGGCCAGGTTCAAATGAACTTCTTCGCACAGCCGTCGTTCAGAACGAATGCCCATGCAATAGCCAACCAGCAACATTCGGATCAGAAGCTCAGGGGCAACAGAGGGTCGTCCGGTTGAACTGTAAAATGGGGAAAGGTGAGAGCGAATATCACACAAATTAACAAACCGGTCTATCGACCGTAGTAGGTGATCAGACGGAACGTGCTCCTCAAGACAAAACTCGTAAAACAGCGCCGCTTGAGCTTCCGGACGTCGTCCCATCATGGCAATCAATCTCCCAAATCAATGAGAAAACTGAATCAGCAAAGACTGCCGAGATTAAGGCGAGTTTTTCAACGGAATAAGCCCAGATCGACCTATGCTGCTTGACAGATGAATGTCAGCTATCGGCTTCTGCGGCCTGTTGTTTGACCAGCATCACGGCCAGTATCACTGCAATGAAAAGAAACACTGCCCCCACAATCCATGCGATGGGTGTGGAGTATATTTCGGCGACGGCTCCGGCAAACACCAGACCCAATGCGGCCCCCAATTGCTGTATCAACGATTTCAGCGACAGCATGGTCGACCGCTGATGGTCGCCCACGCAGCGATGCAGAATGGTGCTGGCTGGCGTTTCGCTGACCCCAAGGATCACAGAATACAGGATGAAAACCGCCACAAAGCCGATGATGCTGCCTTGCAAAGCCAATGCGATCTGAGCGCCTGCCAAGCCAGCAAAAGTCGCTGCCAGCGTCATGGCGTGCCGCCGCTTGAAGAGGCGGCTGATGTGCGCAGACAAAAATGCGCCCAAGGCGATAGAGAAGAAATAGGTCGCAGTCACGACACCAATCACGGTGTTTGCGTAGCCCTCATCCAACATGGGCTTTGCATGGGTCGGCCAGATAACCTCGACCGGATTGGTCGCCATCAAAAAGAACGCCAGTGATCCCAGAAGCATCGACAGTGTAGGATGTTTCAGGGCGAGAAGGCCCGCGTCCCTAATCACCGTCGGGACGCTTGCGAACCCTTGCCTGAGAGCATTGCCGTTCTTCGGACGTGGCTTTTCGTCAATGGCCAACATCGTGAAAACAAACACGCCCAGCATCACGCCAAAGCTTGCCGCATAGGACACATCATAGATGCTGAAGCCGATCCTTTGCGCTACTGCGCCAAAAATATCGGGCAGAACACCGCCCAAAATGGCACCGATAGCCAACCCCACGGCATTGGCCCAATGCGCTTTGGCAAGTGCGGGCTGCACGTCCACATCTGGTGCGGCGGCTTTGAAAGTTTCGACAAACCACGCATCAAGCGTGCCTGAGCGAAGCGCCCGTCCAAAACCGATGAACGCAAATGAGAGTGCCAGAACATAGAAATCGCTGGTTGACAGAAACAGCGCGAGCGAAATCAAGCTGGCGACAACTGCTGTCAAAAAGACCGGCTTGCGTCCAATACTGTCGGCCAAGCCGCCGAAAGGCAGTTCCATCGCCATGGTCGTGAGCGAGTAGACCCCGAAAAGAAGCGAGATTTGAAAAAGGTCCATACTTCTGTCAGTCAAGGCCAGGGCAACAACAGAAATTGTCAGACCCATCGCAAAACGATCAAGAAACTGGTGTATCTGAAATACCCGAATATGCCGTCGCGCCGGGCCAGTTAGCGCTGCAAAGGAAAATTCTACTTCGGTTACCATGCTTGCAGCTTCAACGTTTCTGCCCCCATTTACAATATCTTGGGTTAGCAAGGACATATTCGGCGTAAGCCGTAGCGGCCGTTCGAACAAGCGCAGCGAATGGCGGTTTCATCTGCCGAGCCGCCATTGGGCAAAATGCAAACTGAAAAAGATCAAGGGCTGCAGCGAGCCTATTCCGTTGAAAAACTCATCTGAGAAACGACGGTTTCGTTGATTTGATTTCAGTGCGATCCTGTTTGGGCATTGCTTTACGGGGTTGGGCTTGGCGCCGGGATCAATTTTGCCAGTTTTCTAAGGTTCTGGGCGGTTGCTGCGAGATGGAATTCGTCTCTGGCTCCGCAGGGGCCTCGTAATCGGAGCCGATCCAACTTCAAGATGCGTTTGAGATGGGCAAACAACATCTCGACCTTCTTGCGCAGTTTGCATGAGATTGCATAGTCGATTGTTTGGGCGATCTTGCGGGCGACATCGCGTGATGGTTCGTAAATGGAACGCAAGACTTTTCGCTGAGGTGCCTTTGGGGTGCACTGTGCCTTTAATCCACATGTATCGCAGTCTGACTTTCGTGCGCGATAGCGCATGATACCTTGTTTATCGACGCCGGAACGCGGCACCGCATAGGTTCGCCGGAATTGCCGCAGTTTCTTGCCACCGGGACAAGTATAGGCATCCTCGTCAGCATCATAGGTGAACTGGGCCCGTTGAAAGGTTCCGTCTTTACGCCCGGACTTGTCGATGACGGGAATATGAGGGGCGATACCGCGTCCTTCGACAAGCCAGTCCAGCATAGCTGCAGATCCATAGGCCGTGTCTGCGATCAAACGTTCTGGGTGTAAATTGTAAGATTGTGCCACACGATCAATCATAACACGCGCGGCACCCACTTCAGCCTGGCGAACAGACCGTGTTGCTTCAACGTCAATGATTACAGCATTGTCCGTATCGATCATATAGTTGGCAGAATAAGCGAAATAGGCAGGCCCTTTGCGTGCCGCAGTCCATTGGGATGCCGGATCACAATGGGATGTAAACTTGGGCCGAACCGCAGTGGCAGCACCAAAAGCTGCATCATCAAGTGTTTCCAGATATTCACGCACAGCACGCGGCGCGTCATCTGGATCAATCTTGTTCGGTTCCCATTCTTCTTTCGATGTGGAGTTCTGCCGATTGGTATCGGCTTCGATCAAACTGGCATCGACAGCCAGACGCCGGCCACTGACCAAACCCTCTGTGATGCAGCGGGCAACAACTGTCTCAAACACATGCCGTAACAGGTCGCTATCGCGGAACCGACCGTGACGGTTCTTGGAAAAGGTTGAGTGGTCGGGAACAGGATCAGCCAAATCCAAACGGCAAAACCAACGGTAGGCCAGGTTCAAATGAACTTCTTCGCACAGCCGTCGTTCAGAACGAATGCCCATGCAATAGCCAACCAGCAACATTCGGATCAGAAGCTCAGGGGCAACAGAGGGTCGTCCGGTTGAACTGTAAAATGGGGAAAGGTGAGAGCGAATATCACACAAATTAACAAACCGGTCTATCGACCGTAGTAGGTGATCAGACGGAACGTGCTCCTCAAGACAAAACTCGTAAAACAGCGCCGCTTGAGCTTCCGGACGTCGTCCCATCATGGCAATCAATCTCCCAAATCAATGAGAAAACTGAATCAGCAAAGACTGCCGAGATTAAGGCGAGTTTTTCAACGGAATAAGCCCTTTTCTGCCGGCCAGATTTCGTCGCCAACAAGATGTTAGCCGTTGTCAGCTATGCGGGATGAATGCCACCTGATACTAGCCTGCCCGTGACACGAAACCCGCAGGTGACATCAATCCATCAGTCCTGCTTTACGATACCCCGAAAGCCAGTTTTCTTTGTCCTCATCGAGCTTGCAAATGCTGGCATGGTTGGCAGCAAAGCGTGGAAAGTTTTCGTTTTCCGCACACACCACCCGAAATCTTTCAGCTGCCTTTTTCGCCTTGTCCATTTCTTCCAAATGCACGTAACAAGCGGCCATCTGGGCGTATGAGTGCGGCGGAGGATCCTGCCAAGATTGAAGAATCTGCAAGCATGTCCGTGATCAGGGTATTTGAGACAGATGGTGGTCTGAGTTAGAGAGACTTTAGCTCATCTGTTGTTTGTATTATGCGACTTGTTTGCGGTGTTGCAAGCGCCGCGTTTCGATGGTTTTTCGTTTAATCCTTTCTCTTCGATTTATTATTTCCGTTCCACGCCTATTCCGTTGAAAAACTCATCTGAGAAACGACGGTTTCGTTGATTTGATTTCAGTGCGATCCTGTTTGGGCATTGCTTTACGGGGTTGGGCTTGGCGCCGGGATCAATTTTGCCAGTTTTCTAAGGTTCTGGGCGGTTGCTGCGAGATGGAATTCGTCTCTGGCTCCGCAGGGGCCTCGTAATCGGAGCCGATCCAACTTCAAGATGCGTTTGAGATGGGCAAACAACATCTCGACCTTCTTGCGCAGTTTGCATGAGATTGCATAGTCGATTGTTTGGGCGATCTTGCGGGCGACATCGCGTGATGGTTCGTAAATGGAACGCAAGACTTTTCGCTGAGGTGCCTTTGGGGTGCACTGTGCCTTTAATCCACATGTATCGCAGTCTGACTTTCGTGCGCGATAGCGCATGATACCTTGTTTATCGACGCCGGAACGCGGCACCGCATAGGTTCGCCGGAATTGCCGCAGTTTCTTGCCACCGGGACAAGTATAGGCATCCTCGTCAGCATCATAGGTGAACTGGGCCCGTTGAAAGGTTCCGTCTTTACGCCCGGACTTGTCGATGACGGGAATATGAGGGGCGATACCGCGTCCTTCGACAAGCCAGTCCAGCATAGCTGCAGATCCATAGGCCGTGTCTGCGATCAAACGTTCTGGGTGTAAATTGTAAGATTGTGCCACACGATCAATCATAACACGCGCGGCACCCACTTCAGCCTGGCGAACAGACCGTGTTGCTTCAACGTCAATGATTACAGCATTGTCCGTATCGATCATATAGTTGGCAGAATAAGCGAAATAGGCAGGCCCTTTGCGTGCCGCAGTCCATTGGGATGCCGGATCACAATGGGATGTAAACTTGGGCCGAACCGCAGTGGCAGCACCAAAAGCTGCATCATCAAGTGTTTCCAGATATTCACGCACAGCACGCGGCGCGTCATCTGGATCAATCTTGTTCGGTTCCCATTCTTCTTTCGATGTGGAGTTCTGCCGATTGGTATCGGCTTCGATCAAACTGGCATCGACAGCCAGACGCCGGCCACTGACCAAACCCTCTGTGATGCAGCGGGCAACAACTGTCTCAAACACATGCCGTAACAGGTCGCTATCGCGGAACCGACCGTGACGGTTCTTGGAAAAGGTTGAGTGGTCGGGAACAGGATCAGCCAAATCCAAACGGCAAAACCAACGGTAGGCCAGGTTCAAATGAACTTCTTCGCACAGCCGTCGTTCAGAACGAATGCCCATGCAATAGCCAACCAGCAACATTCGGATCAGAAGCTCAGGGGCAACAGAGGGTCGTCCGGTTGAACTGTAAAATGGGGAAAGGTGAGAGCGAATATCACACAAATTAACAAACCGGTCTATCGACCGTAGTAGGTGATCAGACGGAACGTGCTCCTCAAGACAAAACTCGTAAAACAGCGCCGCTTGAGCTTCCAGACGTCGTCCCATCATGGCAATCAATCTCCCAAATCAATGAGAAAACTGAATCAGCAAAGACTGCCGAGATTAAGGCGAGTTTTTCAACGGAATAGGCTCTAACTAGACACACCGTGACTGTGCGATTTGGGCGTTGGAAATCGGCTGGCTGAAATGCAGTCTGTTTTAAATCAATTGGATATCGGTTGTTTCAGATAAGGCGAGACGTCTGAAGCCGACGAATTAGCGGCAAGATATCAACGCACTGGTCTTGGCGAAAAAATTCCGCCCAACTTATTTCTATTTCATGTTTTTACGGATAGTTTCCGACCTTCTGCCGTCCGCAATTTCCATCCTAGATATCTGGATGGCGCACCAATTATCTGAAGCACCCGGATGCCTTTTTTTGAGCTTTCGATAGGCCTTTTGCCACGTCTTGTGTCTGGCCTTGGTGTCAAGCTTACGGGCCTCTCGTCGCGCATTGCTGGGAGTGTAGTGGGCATCTGCCGTGGTAGAGGCGCTAACCAGTTGCTCGATGGTCTGCGCATCAAGCATATACCGGCCTTCGGCGAATACCACGGCATCGGCAAGAGCCAGACGGCTTGTTCCGGCCACCAAGACCAGTTCTTTTCCTGAATGCAGGCATAGCATCTGGCTTTTATTCTTGTATCTCACAATGCCGATTTCTACCATATCGCCATCGCCTATTCTTGTTCCTTTCAAACGCAGAGAAAGACATCGGGCGACAAATTTTACAATGGCGGTGACGCTGGCTTGCCATTGAACCAATTGTTCGGTGGAGATGGCAACGCGATTGGTATCGCTGCGCTTGTCGCATACTATAAACAACGCCGCGGCACCCGACGAATCAGGAATTGTTTCAACCGGCATTGTGCAGTCTTGTTCGCATCCAGGGCATATGACTGATGCGGCTGGGGAAGCCTTGACAAGAAGCGCCTGGGATTTCATGGCGGATATTGCACCGGACGGCCATTGAATAAGCTCATGTTCGGACACAAATGCGTTTCCAGTGCCCCTGATGCGCCCCAGCAACTCGTTAAGAGCCTCAACCGGGGTCATCTGTCGTCCTGAACCTTAGCGGGCTCCCTGGGCTCCAGGCCGGACGCTTCCAGCATGGCGCGCAGTTTCAGATCGCGCTCGTCGTATTTCAGCGAGCAGGAATTTGGATAAGTGATTCGAATTGGGACACGCCTTGCCGGTTTGTCGGCATCCACGACAATCGATGCGGTGAGCTCCACCTGGCTGATATTGTATTGGCTTAGGTTAAGCGAATTGCCGATTGTGTTCATCAGTTCATATACGCCGTTTGGGTTCTCTTTAGCATTTGCTTCAAGCGTAATGCGATCTCCGGCTATTGCGCGTGAGGCGAGCTGGAGCTTCTTGATGGCGATGCTCTCAATGCCGCTCCAAGGCTCATAAGTGAAGCTAAATTCCGGCTGACGGAGTTGGTCAAGATCGTACACCCGCTCATCTTTTGGATCGGGTGGCAACTGCTCCATGCGTAAAATTTCGGTAGCAAACATGGATTGCAACGGCTCCACCGCTTTGCGCGGACCGCGATAGTTTAGGTCCAGCGTGCCTTCGGTCTGTGAATAAACGAATACGACCTCAAAAGCGGGATTATGCGGGCGATTACTAAACTCACCATCCACCCACTCGATGCTTTGCTGGGAGTGATCTTCTGGATAGGCGAAAAAATAGTCCAGTTCACCCCGTCGATAAGCCTCCACCAAGCAGTGGTTTCCCCGTCCTTCGGTGAGGTGAAAATAAGTTTGAATCGCTGTTGCAAGCCTTTCACGGTCTTCCTCATTGGTAGCGGCGGGCCTGTCGCCAAGATTTTTACGCTTGCGCCAATAGGGAAGCAAATCGGCATGAAAAAACCGAACCGCACCAAGCCAATAATCCTGGTGATCCAAAAATGCGGTCATCGCCCTTTAGTAATGATTGGGTAAATTTGAGAGCGTGGTGACAAAGCCGTCGAGTTTGGCTGTTTGGCCGCGCATATGCCAGCTTGCCTCATCGATGATTGCCAGAGTGCCTTTTTCGCTGCTCATCGAATGAATTTCACGAAACTCACTTTCCATCGGATTGCGTTGGGCGTCGGATAGTTCCAGCCACGCGTCGCAAAGCTTGGCGACCTTGGTTGGCTTCATTTCTGCAATATTGAGATCAGCAAATTGTCCGTGATCAGGGTATTTGAGACAGATGGTGGTCTGAGTTAGAGAGACTTTAGCTCATCTGTTGTTTGTATTATGCGACTTGTTTGCGGTGTTGCAAGCGCCGCGTTTCGATGGTTTTTCGTTTAATCCTTTCTCTTCGATTTATTATTTCCGTTCCACGCCCGAAGTAGACGTCTGCAGGTGTGAGGTTTTTCAGGCTCTCGTGGTATCTGTGGTGATTGTAATGTTCGATGAAAGCCTCAATCTGCCGGGTTAAATCACCTGGCAGGAAGTAGTGTTCCAGCAGGATGCGGTTCTTCAGGGTTTGATGCCAGCGCTCTATCTTGCCTTGGGTTTGCGGGTGATAAGGCGCACCACGAACATGCCCCATGCCTTTCCCATCCAGCCACTGAGCCAGATCACTGGATATGTAGCAGGGACCATTATCGGATAGCAGCCGTGGTTGATGCGCAACGTTGGCCCTGTCACAGCCTGAGGCCTGAAGCGCCATTTCCAATGTATCGGTCACATCCGATGTGTTCATGGTGGTGCACAGTTTCCAGGCAATGATGTATCGCGAATAATCATCGAGGATTGTGCTGAGATAAAACCAGCCCCAGCCAATGACCTTCAGATAGGTGAAGTCTGTTTGCCACAGTTGATTGATGGCCGTGGTCTTATCGCGGAACTCACTGGCGGCTTTCATGACGATAAATGCCGGGCTGGTGATCAGATCCAGGGCCTTTAGCAGCCGGTACACTGAGCTCTCAGATACAAAATAGGCCTTCGTGTCTGTGAATGTCACAGCCAGTTCGCGAGGAGACAGTTCAGGTTGATCAAGGGCCAGACCAATGATCTGTGTCCGTATATTTTCTGGTACTCGGTTCCAGGCTCTGTTGGGACCAGAACGTTTGTCTTCCAATCCTGTCTCACCCAATCGCTGATACAAATCATACCAGCGATAATATGTTGGCCGGGAGACACCCAGCTTATCAAGTGTCACCTTGGCTGACAGATGTGATCCCTCAACAAGTCGGATGATTTCCAGTTTCTCAGATGCCGGGTATCTCATTCGATATCCTCCCCATCCGCGATCATGCTTTTTTTGAGAAGACGGTTTTCCAGGGTGAGATCGGCAACACATTCCTTTAGATCACGCGCTTCACGGCGCAGGCCTTTGACTTCGTCGGTGGAAGCTTCACGCACTATATCACCTGACAGACGCTTTTTACCCGCCTCCATAAATTCCTTCGACCATTTATAGTACATGCTTTCAGCAAGGCCTTCACGGCGGCACAGTTCAGCTATGCTGTCTTCGCCGCGCAGGCCATCAAGCACAATGCGGATCTTTTCCTCCGCACTATACTGACGGCGGGTCTTGCGTTTGATAGTCTGGATCAATTTCTCCGAACCCGATCCCCGGGTTCCTGATTTATGTCTCATCTTCGCTCCATAAGGGCTACGATGAACCAAAAATCATCTCTTAGGCAAAATCACTTCTCTGTCTCATGAATGCTGACGGGGAACACCCAGGCTGCCAGTTCAGCATGGGTTGGAAACCAGACATTTCCCTGGGCGCGGGCGTGCTGGATGAGCTGTTCGAGAATCCAGATGCGAGAGCGGTACCCGATCACAAATGGATGCATCACCAACTGACACAATCCACCCTCGGCATATGCACCATCAAATTCGCGGCGGAATATGTCGAATACGGCCTCCGGCGGGGTCCAGGGCCGGGTTGGTGGCTCGCGGTTGAACAGCAGATAGACCGCGTCATCACGCACCCAGTCGACCGGAATTTCAACTACACCCGTTGACTTGCCTTTCGACAGAAGTTCGTAGCAACTGTCATCCGCCATCATTGAACTGTCATAGGCAAACCCAAGTTCGGCAACCAGTTCAACCGTGTGGGCGCTCAGATCCCAATTGGCGGCGCGGTGTCCGACGGGTTCATCGCCGGTCATCTCGCGCAGCGCGTCCCGGGCCCGCAACATCAGGTCTGCTTCCACGTCGCGGGAGAGCAGAGAGGTGTTTTCGTGGATCCATCCGTGGACACCGATTTCGTGACCGGCATCGGTGATGGGTTTCAGGGCATTCGGCTCTATCAGACCTGCAACTGCCGGGACGAAGAAACTGGCATTGACGTCATGTCTGGCAAGCGTATCCAGGATGCGCGGCACGCCGGTTCTGCGGCCAAATTCGCCCCAGGCCATTCGCCCGATCGCGGCTCGTCCCGTCCCCATTTCAAAAGTTTCGTGATCACAGTCGAAGGACAACGCAAACGCACAGCGCGCACCGTTTGGCCATCGCTTGGGTTTTAGCGGCTTGCCCGCGCGTACGCGGTTTACGTCAGCGCGCCATTCGACTTCCTGTGTCTCCCATGGTCGATCCCGGTTCATGATCCCAAGACCTCGTAAAGCGCATCCTTTAATCCCCTTGCAACAATATCGATCTCGTCGCGGGTGATCGACAAGGGCGGTGCGAAACCCATGATATCGCCTTCCGGCATGGCGCGTGAAATGACGCCATGGCGGAGCATGGCTTCGGAAACTTTGGGAGCGACACTCATGGTTGGGAAGAATTTGCCAGTGGACGGGTCGTCCATTAATTCTACGGCTGCCAACAGCCCGTCACCGCGAACCTCCGCGACGTTGGGATGGTCACCAACCGCCTGCTGCAGACTTTGCTTGAGGAAGGGTCCATTTTCGGCGGCTTGGGCTAAGAGACCAAGTTCGTCGATCAAAGTCAGCGTTGCTACGCCTGCAGCGGCAGACACGGGGTGGGCGGAATAGGTCCAACCGTGGCACAGAACGCCATACTCGTCGGTTCCCTGGCTCAAAACCTCGACCACACGGTCTGACAGGATTGAGCCAGAAAGAGGAGCATAGGCAGATGTCAGGCCTTTTGCGATGGTCATGAAGTCCGGCTTGATCCCATAATAAGTTGACCCGAACATTTCACCCATACGGCCAAATCCGGTCACCACTTCGTCGGCAATGAGAAGGATATGATGCCGGTTCAGAACTTCCTGGACGCGACCCCAGTAACCGGCAGGGGGAGGCAGGATACCGCCGGTGCCCATCATCGGTTCGCCGATGAATGCGGCAATCGTTTCTGGGCCTTCCTGCTCAATCATTTCTTCAAGCTTGAGGATCAAATGATCAACATAGTCCGCCTCGGTCATATCCGCGTCTGGTCGGCGCAGGTAGTAGGGGGCTTCTGTGTGCAAAAAATCGGGCAACGGCAGGTGGAAGCGGGCGTGATATCCGGCAAGGCCGGTGAGGGATCCCGAAACAAGGCCTGACCCGTGATAACCGCGCCAGCGGCTGATGATCTTCTTTCTTTGGGGTTCGCCGCGCAGGATATGGTAATGCCAGGCGAATTTGACATTGCTCTCATTCGCATCGGACCTGGATAGCCCGAAATAGACCCGGGCCATGTGGTCTGGTGCCCGATCCATGACCATCTTGGCCAGTCGAATCGCCGGTTCGTTGCCATGACCTGCAAAGCTGTGAAAAAACGCCAGCTTGTTAGCCTGTTCGCTCATCGCATCTGCGATTTCGGTTCGGCCATAGCCAGCGTTTACGCAATAAAGCGCAGCAAAAGCATCGAGCAGACGATTGCCGTCGCGGTCCGTGACATAAACGCCCTCGCCACCGTCAATGATACGTCCCGGCGTATCGCCGCGGGAATGGTTTGCCAGATGCGTGGTGGGGTGCATCAGGCTGCTGCGATCCCAGTCCGCGAGTTCGTCGTTGATGGGGGTATCCAGGGTCAAATCACAGTTTCCAATCGAGTGTTCGCGATGAGTTCGGGGACGCTTGCCTGATTGGGCAATGCCAGTATGAAAGCGACCATGTCAGCGACAGTTTCGGGTGTCAGGCGGTCGGCTTTTGGCGTCACACCCGGAAGGTCGGCTAACAGTTCCGTGTCTATGGCTCCCGGGCAAATTGCCGTTGCGCGCACTCCATCGTCCCAACCGGCGTGACGAACCGCTTGTGTCATGGCCAAAAGCGCATGCTTGGTCATCGAGTAGCCGATCGACGTTCCATCCCGATACCTCTTGGCGTCGGTTGATGCGATGTTGATAACGCGCCCCCGACCGCAGGCTTTCAAATGAGGAAGCGCGAGGCGGATCAGGCGATACGGGGCCTTGACGTTGATTGCCCATAGGTCATCAAGATCCTCTTCGGAACCCTGATCAAAATCCACCATGCGCAGGATACCTGCATTATTGACCAGCGCATTAAGTTTGCCGAAGTGGTCAATGGTTGCTTGAACCCAGGTTTCGGCGCTGGCCGGGTCTGTTGCGTCGAAATGGCTGACCAGCAATCGATCCGGATTCACCTTGAACTGTTCTGCTTGCGCGACGTCGCGAAGGCCCAATGACAAAGTCCACCCGTCGGACAAAAGTTTGTCGGTGATGGCAGCGCCAAGTCCGCGACCGGCACCTGATACCATCGCGACACGGTCCATCAGAACAGTCCCTGGTAGACACCACCGTCGTTGACGATGTTCTGGCCAGACATGAAGCCGGCCTGTGCAGAACACAGGAATGCGATCAGATCACCGCATTCCTTGGGATCGGCAAATCGGCCAGCGGGGCAGTTGTCTTTGCGATCCTGAACGATCGCCTCATAGGTGGTGTTGCCGCGCTTTGCATGGCCATGAAGGTTGGTATGCAGAGCATCGGTATCGAAAAGACCGGGGCAAATGGTGTTGATAGTGACATTGTGTCCAATCAGATCACGCACCATTGCAGCAGTTGCGCCCGACAAAGCAAGGCGAGCCGCGTGGCTGTGCGCAAATCCGAGTTGCGGAAACTTGATAAAGCTTACCGACATGTTGACGATGCGGCCAAACTCGCGCTGTTTCATGCCAGGGGCAACGGCCTGCATCATTTCGATCGACGACAGGAAGTGCACCTCAAGCCAATACCTCCAATCGTCTGGCGTAATGTCTTCCCACGGTGTGGGGACTTGTCGGACGCCTGGATTGGAGACCAGAATATCAACCTGTCCGGCCGCTTGGAGGATTTCAGCCCGGCCTTTTGCATCAGTGAAATCCGCTGCGATTGGCGTGACTTCGACACCGGTTTCTGCCCGAATCTTGTCAGCAGCTTCCTTCAGAGGTGCCTCGGTGCGGGCATTCATCGTCACATGGACGCCTTCCCCCGCCAGGGAACGTGCAGTTGCATACCCAAGTCCGCGGCTCGCCGCTGTCACAACAGCGCGTTTTCCTTTCAGTCCAAGATCCATTCCGGTGTCCCTTCGATCCAAGTTGTTTGTTTCTAAACGGGTTCTACGCCCAATTTTTTGAGCTCTGCAATCAAGCTTGTCAAAGGCGCATCTTCCAAGTCGCGGTAGGGCGGCCGCATATGGCCACCACCAGGTACTTTAAAGTGATTCATTGCAGCCTTGGTTGCCGGATAAAGGGTTCGCCCACCCGTGGTGAAAATTTCGGTAAGCACAATTCCGGTTTGTTGCAGGGCCCAGGCGGTTTCCAGTTCTCCGGCCTGTGTTTTATGCCACAAATCAAGACAGCCTGGTGCCCAGACATTTGGAAAACAGTCAATTAGCCCATCGGCTCCGGCCAAGGTGGCGGGTACGCCAAATATCGATGATGGGCCGCAGAACACACGGAGACGATCTTTCACCCGGTTCAGCGTTGCCTGAAAGTTGTTCCAGTCGCCGCTCGATTCCTTGATTGCGACAACCATATCCAGATCCGCAAGATGGTCTGCCGCAAAGGGTGTGATGGCGTTTCCTGCATTGCCGGGAATATTGTACAAGACGATTGGCAGGGCAGAGCGCTCAGCAATTGCCTCAAAATGAGTTATGAGCTCGGATTCGGTAACGCGCGCGAAGTAGGGTGGCATCACCAAAGCTCCATCGGCACCGGCTTCCTTGGCGGCAAATGTCTGTTCCACAACTTCAGATTCGTTTATGCTGCCGGTTCCGATGATTGCCGGTCCACGACCCCTACAGGCGTCTGCAGCGAGTTTTGCCAGCCGGGCACGTTCATCAAGCGAGAGCGCCCAGAATTCCCCGGTACATCCAGCTGCAACCATGCCGGTTGCACCGGCAGCAAAAAGACGCTCGATGTTGGTGACAAAGCCCTCCTCGTCGATCGACAAATCAGAATTAAAGGGTGTCGTGGTTGCGGGCATGGGCCCGGACCAATCGATGGAATTGCGGTTCAAGATGTCGCCTCCTTCAGTGCTGATTGACTTTTTGCCGGTCCATCGGATGTGGCGGCGGCCTTGTTCAGTCTTTTGCCGGTCGCGCCTTCAGCAAAGAAGTGCGCTTTGTTGGCGTCGATGCTGAGCTTGATGGTTTCGCCCGCCCGCACAGGTTGATCCGGGTTGGTGCGGCCGGTCATGCGCAGTCCGTCTCCGACACGCGCCACAACAATGTTTTCATGGCCGGTTTGTTCGACGAGTTGCACGACGCCCTCTATCGGTCCGGTTCCAATGCTGAGGCCTTCAGGCCGAATTCCCATTGCCGCAGCACCCGACTGCGCGTCGGGGCCAAGATTTGGGGCATCGACAGAAAAACCCTGAGACTGGAAAATCCAGCGTCCATTTTCCTGCAGCAGTTCTCCATCAACAATGTTCATGCCGGGCGTGCCAATGAAACTCGCCACAAAGCGGTTTGCGGGTTCTCTATAGACGACCTGCGGTGGTGCAAATTGTTGTAATTTGCCACTTTCCATAACGGCGATCCGGTCTGACATCGTCATCGCTTCAAGCTGGTCGTGCGTCACATAAACCATCGTGCGACCAAGTCTCTGGTGCAATTCGATCAACTCAGCACGCATATAGCCTCGCAGCTTGGCATCGAGGTTCGACAATGGCTCGTCCAGAAGAAATACCTTGGGATCACGCACCAGGGCTCGCCCAAGGGCAACGCGTTGTTGTTGCCCGCCCGATAGTTCCCTGGGCTTGCGATTGAGCAACGGGGTCAGCTGCAGCATTTCAGCGGTTTTGGCAACCATTGCCGTGCGCTCGGCTTTCGCAACGCCCCGTTTTTTCAACGGATACGCAATGTTCTGACCAACCGACATGTGGGGATAAAGCGCGTAGGATTGGAAAACCATCGCAATGTCGCGCTGACCCGGGGCCAGGTCGTTGACCATCCGATCGCCAATCCGGATTTCGCCTCCGCTGGGAAACTCCAGCCCGGCCAACATACGCAGCGTTGTCGTCTTGCCACATCCCGAGGGTCCCAGCAGCGAAACAAATTCTCCCTGGCGGATGTCCAAATTCAAGCCGTCGACGGCAGTAAAGGTTCCGAAAACCTTGTTTACATTTGATAGAACGACATCGGCCATCTTCTATCCTTTCACACCGCCCGCACCGAAGCCGCGGGTCAGATAGCTTTGCAAGAAAGCAAAAACAATAATCAACGGGACGCTCATCATGACCGACGCGGCCATCAGCAGCGACCACTCGATATTGAACGACGAAATCAGCATGTTCATGACGCCCGTCGTCAGCGGTCGGGATTCGTCGGAATTTACGAGGACGAGCGCGTAGAGATATTCGTTCCATGACAGAATGAAGGTGAATAAAGCCGTCGAAATAATGCCCGGCAGAAGCTGAGGCAGTATCACGTCTTTAAAGGCACCAAGGCGTGTTGCGCCATCAACCAGTGCAGCAGATTCCAGATCTTCCGGAATGCCGGCCATAAACGACCGCAACAACCACAACGCATAGGGCAGGGCGAAAGTTGTATAGGCAATAACCAGTGAGGTGATGGTGTTGGACAGACCGAGTTCCACCAGCATCAAATAGAGCGGCAGGATCAGCACAACAGACGGCAACAAATAGGTGAAGAGGACCAGAAACGCCAAGGTCTCGCGTCCCCTGTATCGAAACCGCACCAGACTGTAAGCGCCAATTGTTGCGATTGTGACGACCACGAATGTTGTAGCTGTCGACAGGATGACGGAGTTCCAAAAATATCCCAGAAAATTCGTATCGCTGAGCAGCCTCCAGTAATGCTCAAATGTCACCGTTTCAGGCAGCATGGAAGGCGGCCTGCGAAACAGTTCAAACTGCGGCTTCACCGAAGTGACCAGCATCCAGAAGAGCGGGAATGCCACCATCAAAACCACCATCCAGGCAAAGATGTTGAAGAGGATTTTTCTGGCCATCACGATTCCTCTGACCGGGTTCGGCGAATATAGACCAGCATGAAGCCAAGCATGATCAGCATCATGATCACAGCGTAAGCCGATGCCATTCCCATCTGGTTCAGCGCAAAGGCTTCCTTGTAGACGAGCAGTGGCAGGGTCTGGGTTGACGTGACAGGCCCACCTCCGGTCAGCAGGAAGATCAGATCGAATTCCTTAAAGTCCCAAATGGCGCGCAACATTATGATGACGACGAGCACTTCGCGAAGTTGGGGTAATGTGATGTCAAAAAACCGTGCTATTGGCCCGGCGCCGTCAATTTTGGCGGCCTCGTAAAGCTGATCCGGGATCGACTGCAGTCGCGCCAATACGGCGATCACAACAAATGGAAAATACTTCCATGCGCCGACAAGTATCACCGAGATCATCGCGTTGGGCATGGATCCCAGATAGTCGATCGGCCAATCGATGAGCCCGGCGGTTATCATCAGATGGTTCAATATGCCGTAAAGATCGTTAAACAGCCATTTCCACACCAGAACCGCAACCACGGTCGAAATAAAATAGGGAAACAGGATCAGCGAGCGGGCAAGACTTCGAAACCATATATTTTGATGAAGCACCAGCGCCATTCCAACACCAAATATGATCTGCAGCGAAAGGGTTCCGACAGTCCAGATCAGGTTGGCTCTTAGGGATGTCCAGAATTCGCCTTTGGAGAGCAGAACCCGGTAATTGTCGAGGCCGACCCACGAGCCCTCCAGCGTCGGTGTAAAAATCTTGAAAAGCGACAAATAAACAGCGGAAATCAAAGGATAGACAATGACCGCGCAGAACACCAATACGGTCGGCGCGATCAAAAAAAGGCCGAGCATGGAATACCGGCGCTCCAGGAGTGTCTGTTGTTGCTTTGCCATGATGTGTCGCATTGAGTCGTGCCGCCTGTTTGGCGGCACGACCACCTATAGCGTTAGGATTTCATGATGTCTTCGATAGCTTTCGAAGTCTCGCCGATTACCTGATCGGCATTCTCGCCGTTCAGCACCACGCGCTGCACCATGTCGGCAATTGCACCTGACCCAACGACCTTGCCTGCCTTGTCATTAGACGGGTGTTTGGCGCTCTCATAGCCCAGATTAAACCCACCAGCAGCGGCCTGAGACATCAGTTCAACTTCAGCAGGATACTTCTGAATAATCGCGTTGGACTGATATTTCGGGTTTTCGTTGATCGACTTCAGCACCGGCAAGACGTGACCCGGAGCAGCATGAAGCTGCTGGATATAGCCTTCAGGATTATAAAGGGATGCCGCAAATGCTTTGGCAACCGCGATATTTTTCGACTGTTTGGGAATAAAGACACTCGGGAAGTCGTTGAATGTCCATGTGGGTATGTCTGCCGATTTGGTCGGATATGTAACGCAGGTAACACTATCTGCAATCGGTGGGTTTTGTGCATTAACGTTGCCCAAAACGCGACCGGTGTAGATGCCTGTTGCCGTTGCGCCGGAGACGAAGGCCGTGATGGCTTCGCCCCAACTGTAATTGGTCGCACCTGGCGGACAAAGCTCGCGCATTGACGCATAAAATTCCAATGCATCCCGGGTCGCCTGGGTGTCCAGTGCAACGTTGAGATCGGTATCGAAAACCTGGCCACCAGCCTGATGGATGACGCCAATGAAGATGAGCGTTGTCATCGAATTTCGACCATAAGGTAGCGGGGCACCGTAGATGCCGGCTTTTTGCATGGCCTGGCAGGCAGCACGCAATTCATCCCATGTTTTGGGCGCGTCAGAAATGCCCGCACCTTCCATCAGATCCTTGCGCAGCCAAAGCATGTTGGCGGCTGAATTACCAATGCCGGTTCCGACATAATTGCCGTCGGCCGCCTTGAATACTTCATTTGCACCTTCGTAATAATCGTCGGCACCAATGGCTTCAATTACGTCATTGAAAGGCTCTACAAGGCCGTTTGCATAATATGTCTGGATCGCAAAAGATGGCAGGTGAGTGACAATGTCTGGCACTTCTCCAGATGAGAACGCTGCTGCCAGCTGTGGTGCATAACCTTCATCGGACGTTGTTTCAAAAACAACTTTTACCCCCGCATTTGCTGCTTCGAACGCCGCGATTTGCGCCTTATAGGCTGCAACCTGGGCCGGTGCGGCCTGTGGTGACCACCAACGTATCGTTGTTTCCTGGGCAGAAGCGCGTATCGGCATTGCGGCAACTGCCGTCGCGGCAGCAAGCCCCTGCAAGGCACCGCGGCGCGATATTCCTTGACTAAGCATTGATGTATGTTTCATTCGTAGTCCTCCTTGAGCGTAAATGTTCACATAGCGCACTCTTGTTCAATAATGCATTTGCGCTTGTGAGTCACGCGAGAACGTGTTTTAGCCCAACGAATTCGTGTATCAGCGCCCGGGCGTCAATTGGATGCACAACATTTGGAACTTCATATGGGAAAGGCAAAGATGGGACGACAAAATACAAACGACACCAAAGCCAAGGCGCCTTCGACGCAAAAAGCACCTGCGCAGGCTGGCCTTATGACAGCTGTACCCGATCAGACCGATATCGGCGATTCCACGAGCATGAACCCGCGCGATCATGTCAACTCGCTGGCTAGAGGGCTTCAGGTATTGCGTGCCTTTAACCGCACGGGGCGCAAGATGACACTCAGTGAAGTGGCTTCCGAGACCGGCAATACGCGCGCCGGGGCACGACGCATATTGCTGACATTGGTGCATGAAGGTTATGCAGTCGCAGAAGGCAAACTGTTTGATTTGACGCCGCAAGTGCTGGAATTGGGCCATTCCGTCCTGTCTTCCAAAGGCGTATGGGAAATCGCCAAGCCTTTCATAGACCATCTGTCGGAAGATGTGCATGAAAGTGTCTCCGCGGCAATTCTCGACAATTATGACGTGGTCTACGTCTCCGGATCACAATATCACCGGGTGATCAGCGTCGGGATCTCGGTTGGCGCGCGTTTTCCAGCCCATTGCACGGCTAATGGACGTGTGCTTCTGGCTGCTCAACCGGAGGAAAAGTGGCCGGCAATGCTGAAAGGCATCAAGCTCACCAAGCTGACGGCAAATACCGTGACGGACCTAGAAGAATTCAGGAATGTGCTGATAGAGGTGCGTGATCAGGGCTGGTCGATGGTGGATCAGGAACTCGAGATCGGATTGATGTCCATTTCAGTACCCCTGACGACGAGTGCGGGTGTGCTTGTTGGAGCTATCAATGTGGGCGTGCCGACCTTGCGTTGTTCGCCAGAAGAAATGATCACCGACATTTTGCCCAAGCTGCAAACAACTGCCTTGAACATCTCAAAAGCGTTGAAGCGTTAAGCTTCAATTTGCAAAACGCGCCGGGCTGTAACGCTCGATCACGCTGTGGTCGGCTTTGCCCAACAGGCAGTTTGCGGCGAGTCTGGCAACCAGCGGCCCCAGCGTGTAACCAGCGTCGCCCGGCACGGCCATCACCAATCGGTCGCTGGCGGGAAGGGGGCCAATAACCGATGCACCATCCATCGTTGTGTTCATGCCTGCCCAGGTGCGAATAATCCGCAAGTTGCCGATGGTCGGCACAAGTTGGGCAGCCAGCGACACATTCCCCAAAAGCGATAACGGATCGACGGTTGGCACCTGGCTCAAACCGCGATCATTTGCAGACCATCCACCGCCAATAACGATTTGTCCTGACTTAAATTGTTTGAGCGTGATCGAGCGCTCAGCGTGCTGAACAAGGTGGTCGATGCGGGCAGAACAGGCTTCAGTGATATTCATATGCAGGGGTTCACCAACGGATGGAATGGTGACCCCGAAATTACCAACAAGCGCACCGGTACCCCATGCCGCCGCAATCACAGCCCGGTCGGCCTGATAGGTATCGGTTTGGCCGATTGCTTCGACGCGCTTGCCAACGGTTAGATTTTGAATCCGGTCCTGCAGAAATTGCACGCCAAGTCCATCGGCAACAGCGCGCAACCGCCGGTTAGCGACAAGGGGATTTACCTTGCCCTCGTTCAGACACAGCTCGGCGCCGATGATGTGTGGTCCCAGCCAGGGGGCAATTTGTTCCAGCGCATGTCTGTCCAGGATTTCGACAGAAACACCTTTTTTGGCTTCGCGTTTCGCCTTTTTTTCCAGAAACGAAAGTTGCTTTTGATCCTCTGCAAGCATCAGTCCGCCTTTGCGGATCATTTCGACCGGACCGTATTTTGCGTCAATGCGCTCCCATTCCTCAACGGCCCGAAGATAGAGCGGAAGCGATGCCTCGATATTGGGTACCTGGTCGGGATAAATCCGCATGAAGCGGCTTTGCATCTGAACGTGCAGGCTTCCGGCATTTGCAGTTGATCCGGCGTTTATTCCGGCGTCGACGACTGTGACTTTGGCTCCCGCATTCGCCAGTTTGATTGCGGTGATCTGTCCAACGATGCCGCCCCCGACAATCAGAATGTCATTCGGGATCATCCAGCGCCTCCTGCGCCGCCAGGATCGACGAAATGGCGATGGGTTTGATCGGAGCGCGCGGGGCGAAATGGCTGAGATCTTCGATCGGTTTGCCGGTAATTTGGGCTACCAGCCTTGTCGCTACCGGGCCGCAATAACGCCCCTGGCAGCGTCCCATCCCGACGCGCGTTGCGCGTTTCAAACTGCCGGCATGGCCAGGTGAAGTTTCAAGGCCGTCGAGGATTTCGCCCAGGGTAATTTCTTCGCAACGACAGACAATGGTTTCGGGTGCCGATGTATCGGGGAGTTTGGGTCGCACATCGTGCAGCTTCCAAAGGTAGTTTTGAAAATTGCGATGCCGGGCAAGGCTACGGTCCTCGGGATAGCTGTCCTGAGCGCTTCCAAAACCGGCCCGGGCTGCAGCAGCGCGACCGGCGATTGTGCCTTCATCACGCGCTGCCGGAGCGCCACCAAGTCCGGCACAGTCGCCAACGGCAAATAGGTTCGAAATGCTGGTTTCCATCCTGCGGTCCCGATCACATCGCAAGTGTCCCATCGCCCCATCGTAGGTCATGCTCGCCCCCAGGAGCCGCAATACTTCATTCTGCGGCTCGAAGCCGTCGTTCATGCAAATCACGTCGACAGTTTCGCTGAATTCCGATCCGGACGCGGTTTTGAACGTGGCGCGCAGGCCGTCTTCCACCTGCTCGATGGTGTGCAGCGAAGTTTGATGGCGAAGCGGAATACTTTGTCGCTTCAATTCCCGCATCATGCCGATGCCTTTAAAAACAAGCCCTGGATCAGCTGTGATTGCCTTGAGCGAAATCCACGGGTGCTGCCATGGGGCTGATGCCGTTTCTGCAACCATGACGACCTGTGAACCACCCTGCGCAAGTTCCAGCGCGACTTGCACATTCAGTGGCCCTGATCCGCAAACCACCACGCGTTTTCCAGGAGTGGTTCGATAGCTGCGCCACAAGGTCTGCGCCGCGCCGGTGGTCATCACCCCGGGCAAAGTCCAGCCCGGCACCATTCGAGGCCGTTCGTAGGCACCGGTCGCGATTATTGCCGTCTTTGGCCGCACAACCAGCGCTGCGCCGCCGACATCGGCCAAAAACAACGGCCCGTCGAATGCCCCCCAGATTTCCACGGACCCCATAATTTCTGCACCACTCTCCTGTGCATGTTTGAGCAACGTCGCGCCCTCAGCTTGCTGGGCGTCGAGCGGAGGATGGCTGGCAGACTGTTTGTAATATTGTCCACCTGCAACCTTGCGCTCGTCCATCACGAGCACGCTGGAGCCTGCTTTGCGGGCGGCGATTGCCGCTGACAAGCCACCTGCGCCACCACCAATGATGGCAACATCCGGTTCCAGTATTTGGGCAGGGGTCGCGGTCGGCGGGACGGGCATTTGATTTAACTGCGGGAACGCTATTTGTGGTTCGATCTCCAACCCGAAAGCAGCAGGCGTCATACAGGCGCGCTGGTTGGGGAGGCCATCGATCGTAATCAGGCAATCCTGGCACACGCCCATTCCGCAGAACATGCCCCTGTTTTCGCCTTTAGCCGATTGCCGAAGCACACGCTGCCCAGCTTCGGTCAGAGCCGCAGCGATCGACTGCCCTTCACGGAAACCGATAGATTTGCCAGCAAAATTAAACCTGTCTGTAGTCACGCATCACCCCGCAGAAGCTGGTTACGCAAGCCAACCAGTTTGGCAACTGCTTTAGAGCGCCATGCAGCGCGTTCAGGGATCGATTGATCTCCGCGAACCGCGTCTCGAGATTCAGCAACTTTTTTCACCAGCTCGTCAGACCAGTTTACCACTTCGCCGCGCGATTCTCCCATTCGCTTGTACGCTGGGCCCATCCTCGCGGCATGGGCGACAATGCCGCCGGGGGTGTTGAGTTCGGCTGTTTCAAACGGACCCGACAGGGCCCATCTGGGCCCAAGACCCAGCCGCATGACCTTATCGATGTCGTTGGGCGCAGTAATGCCATCATCGACAAGTCGATAGGCTTCGCGCAGAACCGCACCCTGCAGGCGGTTCAACAGGAATCCCTCGATTTCCCGGGTCAGGATCGTTGGCTCAAAACCTGCGTCGGTGAAAAGACTGGCAACTTGTTGGATTGTCTGGCGGGAAGTTCCTGGAGCTGGACACAGTTCGATGAGGCGTAAAACCGCCGGTGGATTAACCGGATGAGCAACAAGACAGCGGCTTTGCCGGTCGAAGTCGGTCACGATTTGAGACATGGGAATTGCCGATGATGCAGTGACGAGCAACGTTCCTGCCTCCGTAATCGACAACAGCTCGGAAAATATTTCCCGTTTGAATTCAAGATTTTCGGGGCCACATTCAATGACCAGAGCAGCTCTATTCAGTGCTGCATCGGCAGAACTGACGGTCTCGATAATGCCATCAAGGTTCAGATTCAATCCAGCCAATGCCATGGCCTGATTTTGCTCCTTGATGCCATCACCGGCGGCGCGAAGCCGTTCCGGGTCGGGGTCACACAATGTCACCCGCCAGCCGTTGTCGGCCAGCACAGCCGCAAAGGAAATTCCAATAAACCCTGCACCCAGGATGACCGCTCGGTGATCAGTCTCGATAGCCAAACTAAACCTTTTCCTTGCATTATGTTCGCATGGCGAACAAAAGTACAAATATAATTCGAACATGTCACCATGCAAGAAGGATTTCGGATCATGCCAGCCTCACAAGACCTTGCCGGGCGAAATGCCGTCGTTACCGGTGGCGCATCAGGATTAGGCAGTGCTATTGCCGCCAGATTGGCAGAATCGGGAGCGGTCGTCACAATTGTCGATCTGGAAACCGCCAGAAACAATGTACCGAGCGAATTTAAATTCTTTGGTTGCGATCTTGGTTCAACCGACGCCAGGAACCAAATTATGAAACTGGCAAACGAACTTGGCAGGCTTGATATTCTCGTGGCCAATGCAGGTGTTGTGCCTCCCTGGCGCGTTATGGCTGAAGTTGATGGGCAGGAATGGCAGCGCGTGATGGCCATTAATACGTGGGGCGTAGCCGCCAGCATCGGAGCATTTACAGGCTTGTTGAGCCAGTCTGATTGCGCCTCCATTGTTGTGATGGCGTCGATCAATGGGTTTCGTGCGCATCCAAAGCAGGTGCTATATACAGCTTCAAAACATGCCGCCATTGGCATCACCCGGGCCGCAGCGCTTGATCTTGGGGCAAGCGGAATTCGGGTTAACGCAATTGCGCCGGGCCCGATTGCAACCGACGCGCTCTTGGGGCGCATATCAGCCCGGCACGAGGCTGGCGGGCCTGAGCCTGAAGCGGTTGTGCAGGCAATGGATGCAGAAACCGCACTTGGACATATGGCCACTGAAACCGATGTCGCCAATGTGGCTCACTTCCTGGCGTCCGACGCATCGGCAGGCATGACAGGCTCAGTCCTGCCGGTGGAAGCAGGGCTTGTCTGACGCACACTTTGGTTAAGTTTAGGGTAGGGGATTCCATCCTGCATCGGACAGAATCTTGTGGCTGGCTATGATATCGCCGTCCGGGTCAGCGCCCGGTTGAAGTGCATCGGTGATAATCTCCAGCACTGTTACTTTGTCATAGCCGGTGTCCTTAAGCGCCTGGGCCGTTGGACCGGGCTCGACAATGCCGGTGCCAAGACGGGCATGTACAAATTCTTCATAGCCGCTGTCTGAAATGTGCACATTTTTCAGCCTGTCACCCATCATGCGGATCGCGGCAGCGGGGTCTTCCTTGATAAATGCGCTGTTACAAACGTCAAAATTAATACCGATCTCGGGACCGATCAGGTCGGCCGTGTCGATCATGTCTTGTGCCGAAGGCAGGTAGGTAAAAGGAACGTTCTCCAACAGCAGTTCAACCCCGGTGCCTTTGGAATGTTCGACCAGCTTCTTCATGCCCTCAACGAACCAATCGAGCATCCACTGGTGGGGTGGGTTGATCAGACTGTTGACGGGTCCCGGAATGGCGACAACGTAGGGGCAGGACAATTCTGCCGCGAAATCGATTGCTTCTCGATAGCGGTCCAGCGTGTATTCCCGCATGAGTTTGTCCACACCATTTGGGTTGTTATCCAGCAGCGGGTAACAGAAGGACGAGATGCGTACGCCTTCTCCCGTAAGCCAGGATTTGTATTCCTTGCGCTTGTCAGATGACAATTCACGTGGCCAGCAATGTGGCGGAAAGATCATCAGCTCAAATATGTCGTAGCCAAGACTTTGAAGATGTTTCATCGCCCCCAAACCGTCGTGGGAATACAGAAACGGAAACGTACTGGCTGCAACTTCGAGCTTTGTCATTTGAATGGGTTCCTTTTCACTTGTCAGAATGGGTCGACATGTTCAGTCTACGCACAAATGTTTCTATACCGCACGAATGCGCGGAGCAATGTGAATTATAGGAGACTTGATGGCCAGTACACTTTTTTCGCCGATTACGCTGCGGGAGTTGACGATCTCCAACAGGGTAACCGTCGCTCCCATGTGCCAATATTCGGCCCAGGATGGCATTCCCCAAAACTGGCATCTGGCGCATCTTGGGCAGTTTGCCATGTCCGGTCCGGGCCTGATCTTTACTGAAGCTACGGGGGTGGAACCTGATGGGCGGATAACGCTGGGCTGCACTGGTCTATATGATGATGCGACCGAGAGTTCATTTGCGCGGATTGTTTCTTTCCTGAAATCCGTGGCTGACATGGCCGTTGGAATTCAGCTTGGTCACGCGGGCAGAAAGGGGAATACGGTCGAACCATGGCTCGGGGGTGGTATGATTGAAGGCAAAGGTGCTTGGCATCCGCAAGCCCCATCTGCCGTTCCCTATCTTCCAGGCTGGCCGGCGCCCGATCCAATGAATGAAGCGGATATGGAGCGCATAACACTGGCATTCGTGGACGCAGCTCACAGGGCAGAACGAGCGGGGTTCGACATAATTCAGTTGCATGTTGCCCATGGATACTTGCTTCATCAATTTCTGTCTCCGATCACTAACAAGCGCGACGACGGATATGGCGGCAGTCTGGAAGCCCGAATGCGTTATCCGCTGGAAGTCTTCAAAGCGGTTCGAGAGGCCTTTCCGGCTGAAAAGCCTGTAATGGTTCGTTTGTCCGCAACAGACTGGATTGATGGGGGATGGGATATTGAGCAATCGATCGAATTTTGCCGCGCGCTCAAGGAATTGGGCTGCGACATGATAGATGTCTCATCCGGCGGGTTGGATCAGGCACAGGAGATCGTTACAGGGCCGGGATATCAGGTCGACTTTTCAGCGCGCATTCGTGCTGAAGCGCAGATACCAACCATGTCGGTGGGGCAGATTACCGATCCAATCCAGGCCGAAACAATTTTGCGTTCTGGTCAGGCGGACATGATCGCGCTGGCCCGTGGCATGCTGTGGGATCCGCGCTGGACATGGAAAGCAGCAATTGCTCTGGATGAAGAGATCGCCCTTCCAGCCCCATACGCACGCTGTAATCCAAATCTGCGCGCTACACCTTTTGTTTCAAGGAGTTAGAGCATGGGCACGCTTTCGGGAAAGACAGTCATCGTCACCGGTGCTTCAAAAGGGATTGGCGCCGCAATTGCCGAGGCGATGATTGCGGCGGATGCCAAGGTGATTGCCCATTATGGTAGTGATCGCGCGGGTGTAGAAGCAGCGACCGCAGGCGCAAAACCCGGGCAAGTGACGCTTTTGCAAGCCGATCTTGCCGATATAGCAGCGGTTGACACTTTTTGGGAGAAGGCGGTCACAGCAGCTAATGGGCGAATTGATGTATTGATCAACAATGCCGGCATCATGCAGCAGGCGGGGGGCATCGAGGATCCGATTGAAAACTGGGACGAGGCCTGGGAACAATCCATGGCGGTCAATGTTTATGCTCCCGCGCGCATGCTCCGCCATGCAGTGCGCAACTGGCTTGATGCGGGTTCGGGTGGTTCGGTTATCGCGATCGGCAGCTGGGTGACTACTCGTGGCACATCGAATCCTGGCGCAATTGCCTATGCGGCCTCCAAAGCAGCGATCGCTGCGGCGACCAAGACCGTGGCGCGAAATTACGCTGATCAATCCATATTGGCCTATGTAATTGCCCCTGGTGTGGTCAACACCCAGATGTCAGTGGAAAGCGCTGCCAAGACGGGTGGCGTAGTGGCGGTGACCGCCAGCCTGCCGATGGGGGAATGGGTCCCACCATCGGACATCGCGGAAATGGCGGTTTTTCTGGCCGAGGGCAGGGCGCGCCATTTGACCGGTGCAACCATCGATCTTAACGGCGCGGCCTATATCAGATGAGGCTATTCGGCGGCGGTGGCGGCGACGGGTTGAGTCTCTATCCCGTCAACAACGGTGTCCAATTGTTGCATCAACGGCACCATCCGGGCGACACGCTCACGGCCTTCTTCGCCCAGGCTCTCGAAGGTGGTGTTGGGTGCTCGCACGTCTCCAACCGGATGACCCGCAGCTGCGGCCAATGCTTTCGAGTAGCATTGATGGCCATACAGCGGGTGTCCCTGCGTAATAATCGTATCGAACTGGGAGATAACGGACTGAACCGCCTGGACATCGTCCCAACGCTCCTGCTCGGCCCATTCAACAAACTTCACCGATGCGCGCGGGATGTAATTTCCGTAGGGATTGACGTAGCCCATGGCGCCCATTTTGTAGCTTTCCAACACGCGCTGACCTGCCCACGGGTTCATGTGCCCCTCACTTTCAACCAATATGTCGTGGATGCGTTCTATGCGCTGCGACGCTTCCTTGATATATCTGATCTGCTCAAAACTCTTGGCAAGCCGTCCAACCAGCTTGGCAGACATGTCAACGTTCGAAGTAAAGGGATTGTTATACAGCATAATCTGCAAATCCTGCGCCTCGCAGATCGCCCGGTAATACTCAAATATTTCGTCGTCGGTTGGCGTATAATAATATGGCGGAATGATCATCAATCCGTCCGCGCCCAAATGTTCAGCCTCTTTGGAATAGCGAACAGCGTTGGGCGGATAGGCGTTCATGGTTCCGACCCAAACAACCATGCGTCCGTTCACATATTCCACCGTCTTCTTAACAAATTCTGTCCGTTCGGCGTCGGTGATCGTCAGGAATTCGCCGGTTGTTCCAAGGATAATCACGCCGGGCACACCGCACTCCAATTGCCAGTCGAGAAATCCCTGCCAGGCTTCATAGTCTATCTCCGCACCGCCGGGGGTGAATGGCGTAACGGCGACGGTGTGGCTGCCGGAATAAGTTGGTTTCATCTTTCGGTCCTCTTCAAGGTCGACGCGGCATGACCCGCGTGGAAGTTGTTATCATTGGCGGTGGAATTGTCGGTCTTATGACCGCGTGGTTTTTGGCGTCCGAGGGTGTCGACGTTGTCTTGCTGGAGGCAGGTGATCTGGGTGCGGAAGCTTCCGGGGCAAATGCCGGGTCCTTGCATCTGCAGATTCAATATCCTGAATTCGTCAAATACGGTGAAGACTGGGCAAAAGCCTATGCCCCAACGCTTCGGTTTCTCGAAGCTTCGATCGGAATGTGGCAGGATCTGGGGCAACAGGTTGGCGAGGATCTGGATGTCAAACTGGGTGGTGGCATCGTTGTGGCGCGACAGGCGGCTCAGATGCGCTTGATCGAAGCGAAGGCCCGGATCGAAGCCAGTGTCGGCATCGAAACCCGTATTCTCGACCGCAAAGAATTGCTCGACATTGCACCTTATCTTTCGGATCAAGCCATCGGCGGCGGTCTTTGCGCGGGGGAAGGCAAGGCCAATCCCTTGCGCGTTACGCCGGCGATAATCCGCGCAGCGGAAGCTGCCGGAGCGATCTTGCACCGCGAAACTTCCGTGACTGGGCTGGCGGGACAAGCCGGAGCATTTACCGTCACCACGGCGCGTGGTTCGTATCAGGCCGACAACGTGGTCAATACCGCTGGTGCCAGGGCTGCAGAAATTGCTTCGATGCTTGGCATGCAAATCGATCTTGGCGGTTTCCCGCTGCAGGTCAGTGTCACTGAGCCGATTGCTCCGTTGATTCCGCACCTGATCTATTCGGCCGCAGGTAAGTTGTCGTTGAAACAAGTGGCAAATGGCAGCTGTATTATTGGTGGTGGTTGGGCGGCCAACGTGCGTGAACATGGCGGGCTGGCGACCAATCCGGTGAATTTTACAGGCAATATGGCGATGGCGGCGGGGGTCGTGCCACAACTGACGCACGCTCGAGCCGTCAGGAGTTGGACTGCCTGGGTCAATGGCACACCGGACTGGCGCCCGATAATTGGAGAAGCACCAGGAATTCCCGGTTTCTTCCTTGGGCTGTTTCCCTGGGTTGGCTTCAGCGCCGGGCCGCTGACCGCGCGGGTAATTGCCGACCTGGTACTGGGCCACCCGCCGGCAATGGACATGAAGGGGATTTCCGTCCTTGTGGACTGACATGGTCACACTCATGATTCATGCAACGTCTTTGGCATTTTGTTTGGCTTTGTCTTCGCCCAAAATCTTCCGTTGATAGGCACGCCAGGTCATGGCCCATTTCTGTGGGTCTTCAAAGGCATCGCCTTTAACCTGAGCGATTGCCTGATTGTGCGGTGCGGTTTTGACCAATTCAGGGTTTGTCCGCGCTTCTTCTGCAATCTGAGCAATGACACCGATCCAGGTATCAATATCCTCCTTCGACCACAGTTCGCCGGCCTCTGGCGTGAAAGGCTCCGCCACGATCCATGGCTCATGGCTCATCCAATAGGGATCAATGCCGTAATCAGCCATTCGGTTGGCAAAATCGGCGGTCGATACACCGGTCTCTTCGGTCAATTCACCTAACGACCAGCGCGTCATTTCCATGCGGTGCGTGGTGATAGACGGGTTGGATATGGTAAGTCCCGGTATCTGAGCCAGTTTCTTATCCATGTAATTATTGGCGACTACCGATATGTCCGAAGCCAGCTGAATGCCATCGGCTCCCATGGCACGCGACCAGGCATATGCTTTTACAACCTGTGGCACGTTGCCCCAGAACTCTCGCACTTTTCCTGCAGATTTCGGGCGGTCCTCGTCAAGAACGTACCGGTCTCTTTCTTTCACCGCCACTGGACACGGCAGGTAAGGGGCCAGCTTGTCGGTGCATCCATAGGCTCCGACAGCCGGACCGCCGCCAGCTTTTGGTGCGCCAAATGTCTTGTGCAACATGAACATGCAGGCATCAAACCCCAGCTCCCGGGCGGAAAGCTTGCCCATCACACCGTTAAAGTTGGCGTGGTCGTAAAAGCACAGCGCCCCGGCTTCCTTGGCGACCCTCACCCATTCCTTGATCTCGGGATTGTATATGCCCATGTCGTCAGGATTGTTGATCATGATCAGTGCGGTTTTTTCACTCACCGCTGCCTTCAACGCGGCAAGCGAAGGATAGCCATTTTCCTCAAGCGGCAGGTTCACCACCTTGAACCCGGCAGCAGCAGCTGTCGCTGGATTACAAGGGTGCGCCTGGACAGATGTCACCATTTCGGTGCGCTGGTCCAGCATTCCGCGATCTTGCCAATAGGCGCGGGCGACAGCTGCCATGGTGTAGGCCGCATCGGCCCCGCCACCAGCCTGAAATATGAACTGATCCATGCCGGACAGGCTTTGCAAAATGCCATCGAAGTCGTGGATGATTTCGAGCACGCCCTGCAAAGTATCTTCGTGCTGGTAGGGGTGCACTTCCGCCAATTGCGGGCGCAGTGTCGCATATTCGGCGGTCTTGGAATTGTATTTCATCGTACAGGTGCCGAACAGGCTAACGCCCATCATGCCAAGCGTCATCTGGCTGAGATGAAGATAATGCCTTTGCGCTTCAAACTCTGTGATTTCGGGCAGGTCAGCCCGGTCCTTGCGGGCCATGGATTCGGGAATCAGGTCTGTTCCAACGGCCGATATTATCTCTTCTTCCGGGGCTGCAAAAAGCTGGCCGCGTGCACCGGAGCGGCCCATTTCCATGACCACGGGCTCGTTCCATTTGGCAGCGCGAAATTCTGGGATGCGGGTCATGACAAAACCTCCTTGAGCGTGTTGGCCAGTGTGCGAATATCTGCGGCAGTGTGTATTTCGGTGACACAATAAAGCGCCGACTGACCAAGCGCATTGTTCTCGTCTGAAATGTCCTTTCCACCAAAGATGCCGCGTCCACGGAGCAATTGGTTTATCTCGGCAACCGTCTTTCCGGTGCCGTCAAAATTCACCACAAATTCCTTGAATGTTGTGTCAGGCCAGACGATTTTGACGCCCGGAACGTCAGCAATGCATTTGGCGGCGTAGCGGGCTCTGCTGACGATCAAGGTGCCGAGTTCCCTGAATCCTTCAGGGCCCAAAAGACTCATATAAACGGCACCGGCGATTGCCCACAGATAGGTCGAGTTGCCGGTCCAGTCTTTGCCGTGTTCTCGCGAGCCGTAGGAGTTCTGATGCGGGCAGGCCAGACCGAAGCCAAGCTGCCCCGGCTCTTGTGTTTCGACAATCGATACCAGGAATCCGTTATACTCCAGAACGTATTTTTCTTCGTCGCGGGAGGCGATAAATCCACCCACGCCACCGCCGCATTGCATATGTACCCCCAGGGGCTGCACTGGTCCGGTCACGATATCAGCGCCATAATCACCCGGCGCCGTCATCACGCCCAATGAGACCGGATCGATCCCGACAATCGTCTCTGCACCTGCAGCGCGCGTTAATCGTGCGATCTCTGCCGCCTCAGCCTCAATCGTTCCGAGATAGGCCGGGTTTTCAAAATATACGGCGGCGACATCGTCTGCCAATTTTGATTGCAAGTCGTTCAGATCAATTCTGCCGGTTGTTGGGTCAACAGCTACCTCAACAACTTCGATATGGCTGTCCATCGCGGTGGGCTGGCAATAGGTTCGTAGCACCGACAGCCGCTCCGGATCCGAAAGCTGGGAGACAATCACTTTCGAACGGCCTGTAATTCGTTGCGCCATGCGAACGGCGTGGCCGATTGCACACCCCCAGGAATAAACCGGTAATTGCACCACATCGAGATTGAGCAGCGCACCCAATTGGGAGGAAAATTCAAACCACGCCTGATTGCGCCCGTGATCTGATTGATAGCTGCCCCAGACATTCGTTGCGAATTCGGTGCGACCGACAATCTCATCAACAATAGCTGGCACGTGATGTTGCCAGACCCCTGCACCCAAGAAGCTGAGATTGGCTTCGCAATCTGCGTTCTTGTTCAGTTTTTGGAGCAGATCCCGCTTCAACTCCATTTCAGAAGAAAGCGTCGGCGGAAGTTGAAGCGGTTCTGTTCGATAATGATCCTGCGGGATCTGCTCAAACACCGTGGCAACAGACTCTGCTCCGATTTCGTCCAGCATCGCCTGAATTGCACCAGGGGCCGAATTCGCCATCCAGGGATGAGCGGGTGTGTTGTCGGTCATGATAAGCTCCATGTTGACGGCCATGTGGCAGGCACGATGTTTGTGCACAAATGTTCGCATATCGCACAAGGCTAATCAACAAGAAGCGATGCACATTATCATCTCGCGATTGGCACCTGTGGAGACGCGAATATAGCCCTGTAGTTCAGCATCAAGGTCGGGGTCTCCCGTATCGACCAACAGATGGGGCCGGGCCAGGGCAGTCAATTTGTTTTCGGTCGCCAGGATGATCAGACCGCTTCGGCCCGCCTTGGAGATAAGGGTGGGTCCGATCTGCTGATTGCCCCGGCCCAGCAGAAAACCTTGTTGCCCGGTCACTCCCAGGACAACTCGCACGTCCCGGCCTTCGGCCAGTTGCTGCAATGATGCCTGATCGGCATCCCGCGCCACGACCTTGCCATTCAACATCGCGTCCACCCCCAATGTTGTCGGCAGATGTCCGGCCGCACTCATGACAGCACCGGCGCTGGTACCTGGTCCGATGATGTAGAGGATATCAGGATCCATATCGGTGACGATCTGCTGCGCCGCGCTTGAAAGAGCCTGCGCCGCATCCTGGCGTAGCTGTCCTTTCGCCGCTTGCATAAGATTGCGCGACACAGGTATCCGCGCCAGACCATAGAGGCGAGGAGCCAGAATGCCCTGTCGCAATGCCTCCTCATCTATGTCCATAATCTCAGCGTCATCCGTCCAAGTGATGCGTTCAGGTGATGCCACCAGATCTGCCAGCATGGCTCCGGCAGATTGTGGAGAAACGGCGAAAACGCCGGAATGCATCTTCACCCCACAGGGGATGCCAAGAAGCGCGGCATCACCAGCAACACTGGCCACGTCTCTGGCCGTGCCATCTCCCCCGGCAAAAGCAATCACGTCGAGCTTTCCCATCAAGCGGACAGTGTCCTTGGTATCGCGGGCGGAACCGGAAAGGGCTGGGAGATCTACAACCGTGGTTTTTAAATCGAGCTCATGGATCCACTCTTCACCCAGTGTATTAGCCGCGACAATGATATCAGCGCCGGGGACTCGTTCGGCCATTCTGGTGAGCGCAAATCGCGCCCGCGAGCCGGCTTTGGCCTCGGCGCCACGCCGCATCGATTCTGCCACTGCATCGGGGCCATCGGTGCCCTTCAGCCCGACGGCACCACCAAGTCCGGCAAATGGATTGACGATCAGACCAATACGCATACCGGCATTTGGCCAGTTATCGGATGCGCGTGCAATCATAATTTTGAACCAGAAGCAGAGGCCAGCGATCCCAGCGACCCAAAAGATTCCTCGGGGATTGACAGAAGGAAGAATCTCCTTGACGCTGAATGTGTACAAAAGTTCGTTTTGCGCACAACGTGGAAAGCGAATAAAAATTCTTTTGAAAAAGGCCAATTTCGGGCCGACCAACACGGGAGATACGACACATGCTGAAGCGACAATTCCTGGCGGGAGTTGTGGCGCTTGCCATGGCAACAGTCACATTCACCACCGCCCATGCCAAAAGCCTCGACGATATCCTATCAGACGGCAAATTGCGCATCGGGATCAACCCAAATTTCCCCAACATGAGCACGCGTAATGATGCAGGCGAATGGGTAGGATTCGATATCGATGTCGGCAACGCACTGGCCAAGGCTCTTGGTGTTGAGGCCGAATGGGTGCCCACTGAAACACCTCAACGGGTGCCGTTTCTCGTATCCGATCGCATCGACATTTCGTTGGGAGCGCTGACCCGCAACACCGAACGTGCAAAGCTGATCGACTACACTGTACCACTGCACACGGAAGTGCTGGCGGTGCTGGCAACCGACAAGATTGAAGGCAATAGTTGGCAGGAATTCAACAAAGAAGGCGTCACACTTGCAAACATGCGTGGCAACTGGACCGTCGACTGGATTGGTGAAAATATGCCAAACGCCAAGCTCGAACTGGTCGACACGCTGGCAGACACCGTGCGTCTTGTCGGACAGGGAAGGGCCGATGTGATTGTTGAAAACATCGACTTCTTCATGGCCTTCACCAAGAACTATCCGGATGTGAAGTGGCGTGTGGTAGAGAATCCGATTTTCGTCGCCTATTGCGCAATCGGCGTCAGTCAGGGCAATGAAAATCTGACCGAAGTGCTGAACATTGCGCTCTACAATCTGCACTCTTCGGGCATGGTCAATGAGACCTGGGAGAAACACTACGGTTCGCCAATGCTGCGGACAGTCGATCCCGATCCTTATTTCTAAGTGATTGACAACGAACGCCCCGGCATTCGGTCAGAATACCGGGGCGCTCGCCTGCGTTTATTTCCATGAATTACAATTTTCAGTTCGGCGTCGTCTGGGAGAATTTTCCTGCGCTCCTGGAGGGGGCGTGGTTAACCTTTCAACTTGGCTGTTTTGCCTTTGCCGGAGGGGCGTTGATCGGGCTGGTCGGTGCGGCGCTTAAGACATATGCTCCCTGGCCGATAAGGTTCCTGGTCGATTGCTATGTCGTGTTCATTACCAACACTCCGGCGCTGATCCAGATTTACTTTCTGTATTTTGGACTGCCCGAGGTCGGGGTTCGCTGGTCAAACGAAGCTTGTCTGCTGATTGGCCTGACACTGAATGCTGGTGCGTATCTGACGCTGATCCTGCGTGCCGGTTTCCTGTCCGTGCGCATCACAGAGATCGAGGCCGGACAAACCCTTGGAATGTCGCTGTTACAGCAGGTGCGCTACATCATCGTGCCGCATATCGCCAAGTCGATATATCCTGCGCTGGCGAATTTTTTCATCGTGGTTTTGGTCATGGGTACGTCGGTTGGTGCGTTGATAGGCGTCGATGAATTGACTGGCCAGGCGATCAACCTGTCGTCCGTCAATTATCGCTGGCTTGAATATTTTACTGTTGTAGCCGGCATGTATGTCGTGTTGACCTTCATCGCCTCGATTGGCCTTGCACTGCTCGGTCGGTGGGCGTTCCGCGTTAAGGCGAGGATATTCTGATGGAGCGCATCTTCGAACAGATACCAAGGTTTTTCTCGGGTCCAAATCTGACACTTCTGCTGGAATCTGCGGGCCTAACTCTGGCGATGACAATGGCGGGCTGTCTGATTGGTTTTGGTCTTGCTTTCGTCCTTGTCTATGTTCGCCAAACACCCGGCAAATGGGCCATGCCACTGCGCTGGATCTGTATCCTCTATGTCGAAGTATTTCGTCGTATACCGTTTATTGTGGTTGTCTATCTGGTGCTGTTTTTCATTCAGGCGGTGACGCCGGATGCATCGCTCTTCACAATTGCTGTCATTGCCATCTGTCTATATGCGGTGGCCTATACCGCCGATATTATCAGAGGTGGATTGGAAAGCGTTCCGCAGACGCAGGTGGAAGCTGCACAGGCGATGAACCTGTCGCGGCTTCAGACCAACCTTCGCATTGTTCTGCCACAGGCCTGGCCGGTGATCGTGCCACCGGCCATCGCATTCGCAGTCAGCTTCATCAAGGACACAGCACTGGTCAGCCAAGTTGGAGTCTTTGAGCTGACATTTCGTGGCAAAGAACTCAACAATCAGGGATATTCCGGTATTCTTGTTTTCGGCACCATCGCCTTTTGTTACTTTTTATTGTCGTTCCCGCTGAGCATGCTCGGCCAATATCTGGAGAAACGCCTTGGCACACCTCGCGGTCAGCGACGTACGCGCAAGTTATGGAGCCCTTGAGGTCCTGAAGGGAATCTCATTCTCAATTGAGAAGGGTGAAATTGCGGCACTTGTCGGTCCTTCCGGATCCGGTAAGTCGACAGTCTTGCGTGCCCTTATGGGGTTGACGCCGATTACTGGTGGTGAGGTCGATATTGCCGGAGAGACGATGAACTATTCGTCTGCCCGCGAAGTGCGGGCAGCCCGCGACCGCATGGCCATTGTGTTTCAGCAATACAATCTGTTTCAGAATATGACGGTGATGCAGAACCTCACTCTTGCTCCGCTAAAGATCAAGAATTGGGATAAGGCCGAGGTTGCATCTGAAGCCCGCAGATTGCTGAGTCTCGTTGGACTTGCCGACAAGGCAGATGCCTTTTCCGACCAGTTATCTGGCGGACAGCAGCAACGCGTGGCGCTGGCCCGTGCCCTGGCGCTCAAACCCCAAATACTGCTTCTCGATGAGGTCACCTCGGCGCTTGATCCAGAATTGGTGAATGAAGTGCTGGACGCGATTCGCAAACTGGCTGATGAAGGCATGACCATGGTCATCGTCAGTCACGAAATGGCCTTCGTGCGTGAAGTGGCGGACAAGGTCGCTTTTATGGACGCTGGTCAGATTGTTGAGACCGGTACGCCGGCGGAACTGTTCGACGCGCCCAAGACTGACCGGGCGCGCGACTTCTTCTCAAAAATCCTGCGCCACTGAAACCCGCTAGCGTAAGGAGCCCATCATGATCGAGTTTTTCTACAATGCGGCACCAAACCCTTTGAAAGTGAGCTTGTTTCTGGAAGAGAGTGGATTGAAATATCGACCCATCCCCATCGATACCAAGCGTGGAGATCAACACACGGACGGTTATCGCGCGATCAATCCCAATGCCAAAGTGCCGGCGATAAAGGATGGTGATGTTACCGTCTTTGACAGCAACGCCATTCTGCTCTACCTGGCCGAAAAAACGGGCATGTTCCTGCCACCGGACCAGCAACGAGGAGAGATGTTGTCGTGGCTGTTTTTTGTCGCCACCGGAGTGGGACCCTATTCGGGACAAGCCTTCCATTTTCGCAACATGGCGCCCGAGAAACTGCCCTACGCGATCAAGCGATATCACTACGAGGCCAATCGACACTGGCAACTCATTGATGATCGCCTCGAAGGCCGCCGCTATATGATGGGTGATAAATATACAATCGTCGACATGGCCGTTTGGGGGTGGGCGCCACGAATTCCGTTTGTTCTTGAAGAAGAAACGGCCTTTGAACGCCTGTCGAACATCAAGCGACTGCTTGACGAACTGGACAGTCGCCCGGCGGCAGGCCGGGCGCATGAATTGTCCAAGAGCCACAAGTTTCAGGTCGATATGGACGACACGGCGATGCGAAATCTTTATCCCCAGATATTCGCACCGGATGTCGCTTGAAATGGCGAATTTGACAAAAACTGCTGTCGTTACCGGGGCCGGTTCGGGCATCGGGCAGGCGACCGCAACACTTTTGGCCGAATCCGGTTACCACGTGCTTTGTGCTGACATTTCGGAAGATCGCGCGACAGCAGTTGCAGAGGATTTGAAAGCCAAAGGGCTTCACGGGCAGGGGCATTGCGTCGATGTGTCAAATCAGGATGCCACTGAGGCAATGATCTCCCGGGCAGTCGACTGGACGGGCCGCCTGGATGTCGTTGTCGCAAACGCGGGTATCATGGAGGAAGGTGACGCGTTGTCCGTATCGCTGGAACAATGGAACCGCGTTATGGCCGTCAATGCCACCGGTTCTTTCCTGACCGCGCGCGCGGCCCTTCCGCATCTGATAACGTCAAAAGGTGCATTGGTCTTCACCGCTTCGACGGTGGGGCTGAGCGGGATGAAGGGGGTGGCTGCCTATTCTGCTTCAAAAGGGGCTGTGATTGCGCTGACTCGCCAGCTCGCTGCAGATTATGCTGAAAAGGGCGTGCGTGTGAACGCAGTGGCGCCCGGTGCCGTGCGAACACCATTGTCTGAATCACAGTTTCGCACGCGCGCCCGTGATGACGCACATTTTGACGAGCTTCTGGATGCGGTCATTGCCCGCTATCCGCTTGCGCGCTGGGGGACGACCCGGGATATTGCTGAGGCAATCCTGTTTCTCGCTTCCGATCGGTCGGGATGGGTTACCGGGCAAATTTTGCCAGTCGACGGCGGACTATTGGAGACCCGTTGATGAGTTACAATTATTATGATGGCGCGGTGCTGAATAATCGAATAGGGCGAACCATATGAAAATCACCTCCATTCGCGCCTATCAGGTCGATCTGCCCCTCAAGGAAGGTCGCTACAGCTGGTCAAACGGCAATTACGTCGAAGTATTTGATTCAACTGTGATTGAGGTAGAGACCGATGCGGGCCTGAAAGGCTATGGTGAATGTTGTCCTCTCGGTTCGGCCTATCTGCCAGCCTATGCATTGGGCGTCCGGTCCGGGATTGCTGAATTGGCACCGAATGTGATTGGTCTGGACCCCCGCGACCTGAACGTTCTCAACCGTCATATGGACGCTGTATTGCGCGGTCACCTGTATGTCAAAGCCGGGATCGACGTGGCCTGTTGGGATATTCTTGGGCAGGCGACCGGACTGCCGGTCTATCAGCTTTTGGGTGGCAAGGCGCAGGAAGATATCAACCTGTATCGCGCCATTTCACAGATCGAACCGACGGCAATGGCCGCTAACGTGGCGGGCTACCGTGACGAAGGTTATACCAAGTTCCAACTGAAAGTTGGTGCGGATACTGACAGTGACATTGAACGCATCCACCTGTCGGCGGCCGAGATGCGCAAGGGCGATGTGTTGGTTGCCGATGCGAACACCGGGTGGACCATGCATGAAGCCGCGCGCGTCGTGAACGCAGTGCGGGATGTCGACGTATATATCGAGCAGCCATGTCTGACCTACGAGGAAAGTCTTGTCACGCGAAAGCGCACCAGCCTGCCGTTTATCCTCGATGAAGTGATCACGGATATCTCCAGCCTGACCCGGGGACTGGCAGATGGGGCGATGGATGTGATCAACCTGAAAATTTCGAAGGTCGGCGGGTTGACCAAGGCGCGTCAGATGCGGGATTTGTGCGTCCACGCCGGAATTCCCATGACGATTGAGGATACCTGGGGCGGAGACATTGTTACGGCAACAATCGCTCATCTGGCGCAATCGACACCGGAGGAATTTACTTTCTCGGCAACAGATTTCAACAGTTACGGAACGGTCTCCATTGCAGAAGGTGCACCGCGGCGTGTCGCCGGCAAGATGCGGGCATCGAACGAACCGGGACTTGGCGTTAAACCGATTATGGATGCGCTTGGCGCTCCCGTATTGGACGTTTAAAAAGCAATTCAAGCGATATCGCTAAATAGCTGGAAGAAAGGAATTTTTATGCCTGTAGAGGTTTTTGCTGGTTGCATGCCGGCCCTGATGACACCCTGTACGGCTGACCGTGCTCCGGATTTTGATGCTCTTGTAAACAAGGGCCGCGAATTGGTGGATCTGGGCATGTCGGCGGTGATCTATTGTGGCTCCATGGGGGATTGGCCTTTGCTGAGCGATCAACAGCGCATGGAGGGCGTGGCGCGCCTGACCGATGCGGGTGTAAAGGTCGTTGTGGGCACCGGTGCCGTCAATACAAACTCAGCAGCAGCTCTTGCAGCCCATGCCGCAGAAGTTGGTGCCGCTGGTTTGATGGTCATTCCACGCGTCCTGTCTCGCGGGTCGTCCGCAGCTGCTCAAAAAGCTCATTTCAAGGCTGTATTGTCAGCGGCTCCAAACTTGCCATCGGTTATCTACAACAGCCCGTATTATGGGTTTGCCACCCGCGCCGATTTGTTTTTCGCGCTGCGTGCGGAGCATTCCAATCTGGTGGGGTTCAAAGAATTCGGCGGCAAGGATGATCTTCGCTATGCGGCTGAGAATATTACATCCGGGGACGACGAAATCGCCTTGATGGTGGGTGTCGACACAGCGGTTTGCCATGGTTTCATCAATTGCGGTGCGGTCGGTGCTATAACCGGGATCGGCAACGCACTTCCCAAGGAAGTTCTGCACCTGATGGACCTGAGCATCAAAGCAGCCGCCGGAGACCCGGTGGCACGAAACCGCGCCTATGAATTGGAAGAGGCACTCGGTGTCTTGTCCAGTTTTGACGAGGGACCAGATCTTGTTTTGTATTACAAGCACTTGATGGTGCTGAATGGCGAAGATGAATATTCGCTGCACTTCAATGAGACGGACGCTCTGTCCGATGCCCAGCGCAGATATGCCGAAACACAATACAAGCTGTTTCGCCAATGGTATGCGGACTGGAGCAGTTAGATTTTTTGGCGGCAGAATTGCGCGTCTGGGAGAAAGAACGCCCAGACGCTTTCGGTCAGGCGAATTCGAATCGAATGGGTTGTGCGCCTTTCCAAAGCACCCGGTTGCCTAAATCCATCAGGTTTTCATGGCCTTTTGTGATGGTGATGAAGTGGTTGCCCGCCAGTTGTCCCATTTTTGAAGAAAAATCGACGCCGCCATAGGCCAACAAAATCTCCGTTTCGCTAATGCCACCTGGATAGAGGATGAAGTGGCCTGGGGCAGGGTGGCTGGTGTGGTTTTCGTATCCGACGCCAAAGTCGTGGTCGCCCAGAGGAATCCATATCCCTTCGCCACTCCATCGAACGTGAACCAGTTCGCTGGAATAGGGCATCGCGTCGGTGAACGCCTTGCAAGTCTCGGGTGCGGCCTCGGTTTCCAGCTTGGCTTCGAATTCATACGGCCCGGCGGTAATCTTCAGCTTGGTCATGGGGTGGTTCTCTCTTTCGGTTGGTTGAAACGTTCAATTGAAAATGGGGCAAGGTCGGCGCGGGCGCGTCCGGTCAGTGCAATCGATGCCGCCTCGCGGCCCATCAGCGGGCCCAAGGTGTAACCATTGGCAGTTGCGGCGATGGTTAGGCCGGGAAAGCCGGGGACGGCGCCAATCAACGGCGCGCCGTCAATGTCGATATTCATGGCTGCCCAACTTCGCACCACCGACAAGTTGCCTATGGCGGGAACGGTGTGCGAGGCAGCCCAAAGGTTGCCCTCGAGGCTTTGCGGCAGCACGAGGGGTTGGCCTGTGCGCCCGGTGGCCGCTGTCCAGGCCCCACCGATCAAAATGGTGCCCGCATCGGTTTGTTTCATCGTCAGGTGTCGGTCGGCATGAGCGATCAGGCAGGGCAGGAGCGGTGGGGCCGGATCTGTGATGACCATTTGCAGCGGTGCGCCCCGGATCGGTACTTTGGCGCCCAACTGCCGGGCGATTGCAGCCGACCACCCACCCGCGGCAATCAAGACCCGTTTGGCCTGAATTGCACCGCGAGGGGTGGCGACTGAGTAGCCATCGTTTGTGCTGTCGATCCTCGTCACAGGGGTCATTTCTTCGATCCGTGCGCCGGCTTGTTGGGCTTCACGTGCCAGGACATTAGTAGCCACAAGTGGGTTGATCTTGCCCTCGCCGGCGCACCATGCACCCGCCACGACTTTTTCGGAAATGGCTGGCATCATCGTTTGAATCCGATCATGCCCAATGACTTCTGAAGCAATGCCAACGCCGGCTTCCGCGGCGACCTTGGCTTCAAGAAAGGCTATTTGCGCGCTGTCTTCTGCGACCATCAACCCGCCGGTGACTTTCATTTCGAAATTGGCATTCAGTTCAGATTCAAGCGCCGACCAGAGCGCAATGGACTCCTGTTGCAATGGTAAAGTCAGCAATTGAGGAGAGCCGCCGGAGACTGCCTTGCCACCAAAGTCCCAGGACAGGAGCTGCAAATGCAGGCTTCCTGCATTGCCTCCTGATGCTTCTCCATTGATCGCGCCACGATCGAGGCAAATCACATCGGCACCGGAACGGGCGGCGTAAAGGGCTGCGGAAATGCCAGTAATTCCAGCGCCAATTATTACCAGATCGGCGCTGGATTTTTCTAGCGGGACTGTTGTTGGTTGGCCGGGTCGTGCTCCGGGACTGCTTTCGACGTGGCCACCCCATTCGGGCTTCTCCAGTGAAAGAGCCACCACCGGCACCGGTCGTGCAGGTATTTGTGGTGCAAAGATCGCCTCGGGTTTCGCAGCATGTCCGGCTTCTGCCAATATTCCCAGGACGGCAGGCAGACAATAGCGACCCTGGCAACGCCCCATGCCCAACCGCGTTGCCCGCTTTATCGCGCCCGGACTGGTCGCGCCTTCGGCAATGGCATTTCGGATTTGCGCAGATGTCACCTCTTCGCAGCGACAAACGGTGGTGGAGTCAGTTGGTACAGCGCATGGTGGCGCCTTGTAGATTTGCCATAAGGCGCTTTGAAATTTGCGTGCTCGCGCAGCGCGTCGATGATCTACGGCTAAATCGTCTGCATCAATTCCCAGATGGCGAAGGGCGTCGGCCCCTGCAAGGCGCCCCTGAACCTCTGCCAGTTGGGCACCCCCCAATCCGCCGGCATCACCAGCGATCCAAAGACCAGCAACCTGTGTCCTGCCATTTGCCTCGCGCTCAGGCATGGGGACGCAAGTCACAGGATCCAGCCGGATCGGCACACCGAAGAGCCGTGCCAGCTCGCTTTGCGGGGCAAAGCCATCGCCGATGCAGATCGTGTCAGCCTCAATGTCGCGCACTGCGCCGGTTGCGATGCACCGTAATCGTGCACCCGTTACCGTGTTTGCTCCCGAAATTTCAATGGCTTCCCACCCATTCAACACAGGTACACGATCAAGCTGCAAACGTGATCGATACGCCAAACCGTCACGCACCAGCGATGGGGAGGCCAGAGCTGCGCGAGCCAGCGCAATTCCGGGGCTGGGTCGACCGCGTTCTGCCACAGCAACAACGTTCACACCAATGCGCCGCATTTCGACGGCCAATTGCAATCCCAACGGACCGTTTCCCGCGACCAACACACGCTCACCCGGTGCAACGCCGTATCGGCGCACCAGCGTCTGGGCTGCACCAATGGACATGACGCCGGGTCGGGTCCAGCCCGGGATCATTTGAGGCCGCTCAAGCGCGCCACTTGCCAAAATGACTGTACGGGCGGTGATGCGAGACTGACCATCCGAACCCAGAGTGCGCAATTCGAACCCGCTGTCCGTTTCATCGGTGCGGGCGTACCAGACGATTTGGCCGGTTTTGAATACGGCACCGCACTCGTGCGCCCGCCGACGCAGGTTGTCGCCTTTTTGGTGTTGGGCGTCATTTGGGGTACTTGCTCGATAACCGGTGCTACGGGGTTTGTAATACTGACCGCCGGTTTCGGATCGTTCATCGATAACGCAGACGGAAACTCCACCTTCGACTGCGACTAGCGCCGCATTCAGCCCGGCTGGCCCGGCGCCGATGATTGCCAGATCAACTTCGGTTGTTTCTGTCTTGGGTGGTATCGTGCAAGCGGCCATTGCACCCGGCAGCACATCGTTTTGTGATTCAACCTGCATGTCCGCGCGAACCTCAGACATGCAGGCGCGTTGCGAGCGTTTGCCGTCGATGGTGATCAGACATTCTTGGCAGGCACCCATGCCGCAGAAAAGTCCGCGCTTTCGTCCAGTAGAACTGGTGCCAAAGCTTCGTATCCCGGCCATGGTCAGAGCCGCGGCAATACTGTCGCCTGAACAGGCTTCAATTGGCTGTCCGTTCCAACTGAAGTTCAGGCGCATCGGATCAGTCCACACACTCGATCAATTCACCCACAGCATCAAGGGCGGCGTGCAATTCAACCAAATCGCTTTCCGGCAGTGGCAGTCGCGGGGCGCGGGGCGCACCCATGGCAAAGCCCATCAACTCAAGGGCTGCCTTGCTGGCGGAGACGTAACGATGGCCACCGACCAGCCGGATTACCGGCAATATCTGGCGATAAAGTGCGCGCGCCGCGTCGTAATCCTGGTCGTCGGCGGTCAATGTGAACAGCTTTGCAGAAGCTGCGGGCAGAATGTTGGACCCAACTGCGACCCAGCCATCTGCTCCCTCCACGAAACTTTCAAAGCCCATAATGCCGCCAAATACGCTCATCCGATCGCCGCACAACTCAATGATGTCGCGCACGCGGGTGACATCCTTCGTCGACTCCTTGATGTAATCAACGCCCGCAATTTGCGACAGACGCGCAACGATAGGGGGTGTCATGTCGATATTGGCCGTCGCCGGGTTGTTGTAGATCATGATGGGTAGATCAGTAGCGTCGGCGATGCGGGAAAAGTGGGTGAACAATTCATCTTCAGTCGGGGTTGAGTAGAATGGTGGAATGATCATCACGCCGTCAGCGCCAAGCTCTGCCGCCATCTCGCAATTTGCGATTACATCATCTGTCCATTCCGCACCTGCGCCAATGAGCACCGGTACGCGGCCGTCCGCTGCATCAATCACGCATTTTGCCACTGCGCGCCGCTCACCTGCATTCATCGACAAAAACTCACCGGTGGATCCCAACGGAATCAATCCGTGGATGCCTTCGCGAATCTGCCAATCGGTAAATTGGGCCTGCGTGTCGAGGTTAACCGCACCATCAGCATCAAATGCAGTTACCATCACCGTATATGTTCCACGAAACCGGTCGCTCATGCAGTTCCCTCCGTCAATGTCAGTAATCTTAGTGGATTGTTGCGAATTAATGCGGAGATCAGCACGTTGGAAAATCCCAGCCTATCCATCAATTGTCGTACATTGCGCAGAATGTGCCCGTAGCCGTGGCCTCCCCAGTGACGCAACCGGGTCTTGGTGCAAATGTCATGCGATATCGTAATCTGCTCCGCATGACCGCGGTCAGCGAATTTATGGATCAGACGAAGCCGATCCAGATCGGTGGGCAATTCGGTGTCACCCATCCAGTAATAGGATTGCTCTATGCCAAAGAAGTCCCATTCAACCGTCGCCCCACGATCCAGCAACGACTGGATGCCCGTTCCGTCGGGATGGGTCCGGTCCATGTGACACAGGATGACACGAGTCAGATCAGCCCCTGCATTTTCAAGAACATCCAGAATTTCAGTGCAGGCCTGCAGATCGCGTCCAGGGTGCACGCTGATTGATGCCCCGGTGGCGCGTTGCGCATGGGCTGCAGCGACAAGTGCGGAGCGCTCGAAATCATGCAACGGCCAGGAACAGCCGATCTCTCCAATCAGGCCTGCCCGAATATCTGTCCCATCCAGACCATTTTCGATTTCCCGAGTAAACAGCCGGGCCAGGGCGTCTTGGTCCATCTCAAGAGTTTGGGCATCGAGGAAGGGCACGGTGTATGTACCGGCCGCCGCAACCACATGAACCCCGCTTTTTCGTGCAGCATCTGCAAGTCCGACAGCATCCCGTGCCAGTCCGGCAACCGATTGATCAACGATCATTGAGCCGCCATCAGCTGCATATGCAACAAGCTCGGAGCCGGCAATTGCCGAGTTAGTCTGATGCGCGTTGGCGGGGTTCTCATTGCTTCTATAATCGGCCTGCCAGCGATCACTCATCTGTATCGGAGCATCGCGATCGCCGACCACCCCGGGAGGCACGATGTTGAACAGCACATGTTCATGCATCATCACCGGGCCGACCCCTTCTGAGGATATGTCGCCAAGAACTGTCCGTACTTGTCCCATATCAGCGGTCAGTGTTGCAAAATCTTGGAGAGGAACAGACGCGTGTGATCGGACTTCGGATTGTTGAAGAACTCCTCCGGCGCAGCTTCCTCGACGATCACACCATCATGCATCAACAAGACTCGGTCAGCTGCGGCTCGGGCAAAACCCATTTCGTGGGTGACCACAATCATGGTCATGCCCTGACGCGACAGATCAATCATCACGTCCAGAACTTCGGAGATCATTTCCGGGTCAAGCGCTGAGGTTGGTTCGTCAAACAACATGACCTTGGGCTGCATAGCCAAAGCTCGGGCGATTGCCACCCGCTGTTGTTGCCCTCCTGACAATTGCGAAGGAAACGACGCTTCCTTGTCTGGCAGCCCAACCTTTTCCAACAGCGCGCGCGCATCAGCCTCAGCTTTTTCACGCGGAACTTTCAAGATTCGCATCGGCGAGATGGTAATATTCTTCAAAACAGTCAGATGTGGGAACAGGTTGAACGATTGGAACACCATTCCCATTTCGCGCCGTTGTTGGGATACTTTGGCATCGCTGAGCGGCACCAGTCTGTCACCCGTATTGTCACGATATCCCATCAGGTTGCCGCAGGCCCGGATCGAGCCTGAATCAATGGTTTCCAGATGATCGACACACCGTAGCAGGGTCGATTTCCCAGAGCCAGAACGACCACAGAGAACCACCACTTCGCCTTGCCGGATTGTCAGACTGACATCTCTTAAGACATGATTGGAACCAAAGTGTTTTTGGATATTTCGAATTTCCACGATGGGTTCGCCGAGCTCGCGGTGTTCCGGGGCTTCAACTTCCTGAATCTCTGCCATCTTGCCCTCCACTTCAGGCCTGTGCCGGGGCGTCGCCCAGCCGTGATGTTACAGATTTTTCGGTATTCTGATCGTCGGCAACCGGTCCGAATGGCTTGTCATAATGCGCCTCTAGCCTTTTTTGGATCTCCCCCCCAAACCGTGGTCATCAGCAGATACCAGCAAGCCGCGCAGACATAGGCTTCCAATACCTTGAATTCGATCTGCGCCAGTTGCTGGGTGCGGCGAAACAGCTCCTCCATCGAGATGACCGACGCAAGCGATGTGGTCTTGATCATCAGGTTGAATTGGTTGCCGAGCGGTGGAATGATTACGCGGGTGGCCTGGGGGATGATGATGTACCACATGCGCTGCGGCCAAGCCATGCCAAGGGCCTGGCTGGCGTCTGTCTGACCCCTGCCGACTGACAGGATGCCGGCGCGTACAATTTCTGCGAAATAGGCACCCTCGTGTAGCGTCAGGGCAATAATGGCGCTTTCTATCACCCCAAGTTTCAAGCCAACTTTTGGCAACACCGTGTAAATGATGACCATTTGCACCAGCAGGGGTGTGCCGCGCCAGAGCCAGATGAAGCCGATCGCAATACGGCGCAATACAAAATTGTTGGACATCTTCATGAAGGCGACAATGACGCCGAGGCTGACGCCAAGAAACATTGCAACTGTTGCCAGCCATATCGTTGTCCAGACACCATTCAGCATGTATTCGCTGAACAGGAATCTGAAAAAATGCTCCCAGCTCCAGCCCATGTTTTCTGCCTTTCAATTTAGTGGAAGGGCGCTGAGGCGCCCCTCCGGAATGTGTGGGTTTATTTGCCGGTGTAGAAGTATGTGAACTTTCCAGGCCAGCGTTCCCAGGCATCCATCTTGGTGGTGCCATAGGCATCCATCATTCTGTCATAGGTGCCGTCTGCCTGCATGGCATTCATTGCATCGGCCACGGCCTGTGCCAGTTTCGGTTCATCAAATGCAAATGCACCGGGAGTACCGGGGAAAAGGCCGGTCGCCGCTTTGGTGAACTTTCCCTGCTGTTGGTAATAGCTGCCAATCGCATCACCGGCGAAAACCGCGTCGATCTGACCACCGCCAAGGGCAAGGAACGTCTCGCCGTAGGTATTGAATACACGGATATCCATGGAAGCGAGTCCCTTGGCCATCTGCGCGTCATTAATTTCGCGGATCTTCTTTTCTTCAAATCCTGCTATCTCCACACCGACCACCTTGCCGGCCAGATCTTCGGGGCCTCCAATGCCCTTGGGATTGCCATCGGCTGAGATCAGCGCCAATGCGTTGACCGAGAAGGGGACCAGTTGCATGAAACCGGCGCGTTTGTCGGTAAAATACAGGCCTGTGTTGATCATGTCCCAGCGATCGGCATCAAGACCGGGGATTTGCACTGCAAAATCAACGTTTTGATATTTGGGCTCCAGGCACAGGCGTTTGGCGACTTCGTTGCCGAGATCAACATGCAGTCCTCGCAGCTTGCCGCTTTCGTCGATGAACTGTTTTGGTGGGATCGTGGCGTTGATTGACATGGTCAGTACGCCAGCCTCGATTACCGGCAGATCAGCAGGGCAATCCTGAGCAAGGGCAACAGTCGACGTCAGGCCGATTGCTGCGAAGGCTGCGACGATAAGTTTCGAAGAATGTCTCATGGTAGTTCCTTTCTGTTGGGTAGTAACGGACCATTAATGTGGTCTCTGTTGTTAGGTTTGATTTACTCGTTTCCCTCCGCACCAACTGGTGACGACATTGGCTGTAACGTCGACCATGCGCAGAAAATCTGGCAGATCGACCCATTCGTCGTGTTTGCCGTTCTGCGACAGGTCACCGCCCAGGCAACCGAGCCCGACGCAGGGAATTCCTGCTTCGATCATCGGATTTCGAATGTCGCTGCACGTGTGCATCGGGTTAACGTGTGGTGGTTCTCCGGTCACAGCGGTGACGGCTTGGCTGGCTGTTTGGTATAGCGGGTGTTCTGCTGATATTTCGGCACCGGTAACACCGGTGACCCAGGTGATCTCGGGCGGATTGGACGCCAACCATTCATCAGCTTTCGCCGCAGCCACTATCGCGCCTTCCACTTCCTTTTGAATCTGTTCCAGTGTCTCACCCGGGGGAAAGCTGATCGCACCGCCCATTTCACAGGTTTCCACTATTTTGGAGAATTTGCGCATCTCGCCGCACCGGATGCCTGAAATATGCAGATTGGTGGCACGACCGACTTCAGCTTCAATAAGCGGATGGTGAATGCGTTTGGCGCGTTCTTCAGCCAAATTCGTCAAGGCCTGATGCAAAACGAATGCCTTGTCGATCGGATTGGCGCTGAGATGCGAGAATGTCGTGTGTACCGGCTCCGTAGTGTTGGGCGCTTTGCCGTGAATTGTGATCTTGAATTCAACTTGACCAGAGGCAACGGCCTTGATCTCACGCATTCCGACACCGGATTCAGCAGGATGCAAATAAAGCGAAGCATCGGCGCTCAGGCCGTCATGCAACAAAGCTGCGACGCCCCGCGCATAGTGTTTGCTGGGAGTGGAGGCAAACACAGCGCGCCCCATGGGCGAATTGGACGCCGCAGCTTTTTCGATGGCAAGTACGGCCGCGGCACAACCAGCCAAATCATCGGCAACCCCCCAGCCATATAGCCGACCAGCGTCGACATCACCGGCAAAGGGGTCGTGTGACCAGGTTTCCGTATCCGCAACTGCTTCGCCATCAGGATGAGCAAACATCAACAGACTGGGCAATGCGGCGTCACCGTTCAGCGTTGCTACGATGGCTCGACGGGTTCCTACATTCTTTGTGCCATCGACAATGAGCTCTCCAACCACAGGCACGGTACTTGGTTCGTAATCGAATGACGTCACTTCACAACCAGCCTGACTCAGTCGGTCTGAAATTAGCGCCTGCACAGCATTCTCGCCCTTGGGTTGCGCAGCGATCAGGTCTCTGAGAAACGCTACAGCTCGGCCATTATCTGCACTGCTTTCGAGATCGGCTTGGGTTGTCACGCTGCATGCCCTTGTTAAATTGGATACCGACGGTATACAATCATAAGAAAAGATTGATGGTGAGATTGCAAGATAATTCTGGAAATATTTTTGGTTTGATCTAAATCGAACGTTTGCGGCGCAATGATTTGTTGCCCAAATGGTTATGAAACAGGACGCTTGGGCCAATGTCGGTCCGGAAATATGTAGGAGCACAAATTGTGCACAAGTCGTTATCGACGATTAATCAACTGAGCACAGACCTGGGGCGGAATATGCCTGTGACGCTGTCCGACAAAGCTTATACGTCGCTGTTCGCCATGATTCAGGAGAGACGATTGCCAGGTGGGGTTCCGCTGGTCGAGCAGCAATTGGCCAGTCTTATTGGCGTGTCCCGCACGCCGCTGCGCTCTGCGCTGCAACGATTGGAGATGGAAGGTCTTTTGAACAAGGACGCCAACAAGTCCTACGTCGTCCGCAAAGTGGAATTAAAGGAATATCTTCAAAGTCTGCGTGTGCGGGAATTGCTTGAGGCAGAAGCCGCGGCACTTGCGGTAGATCGAATTGCTCCTGAATCGATCGAGAAAGTGCGCGCCAATCTGCATGTTGTTCAGGCAAAGCGGCCCTATGATATGATTTCCCATTGGCGCTCAGACGACGAGGTCCATGATCTGTTCATTTTGAATTGCGGCAATCAGATCATGACCGGCATGCTGCAATCATTGCGGGTAACGACGAACCTGTTTGAGATCGAGAAACTTTCAGAACGTCTGGAACCGGATTCAAAACAGCACGAACGGATTCTAGACGCACTGGAGGCACGAGACGGCAAAGCAGCTCGCCGCGCTGTGGCGGCGCATATTCGATCACTTTTTCAATTTGCTGTCCGGGCCGTTAAGTAAGACAATTCAATGGTGGGCGCGAACGTTCTGGCGTCAGCGCCGATGGGATCAAGCAGGCTGATGGGCGGCGTCAGAGGAACTTTCTTGCCGCCATCGTTCCCACCACCTAGCGTGAGCGGCTGACAAATCGCTCCCCAATTTCGATACTTCAAGATCAGTCCAGTAATCATCCAACCGGCGGTAATGATAAATGTTAGGTAACTACCCAGCTACCCCAACCTGATGCTTTTATAGACGGCCCATCAGACGGGTCTGAGGTTGAGGATGAGCTGATCAGGCGCGGTTTTCAAGGTTTTCAGGATGTCCCAACCTTGTTTTCGCGCCGTTTCAATGACCGTTCGTAAAGTGCAGAAATTCTCGGCACCAGCCTCTGTTCGAAAGCTTCCCGAGACCTTTTGTCGAACTTTCGTCATTCTGAGATCACGCTCTGCCTCGTTGTTCGTGTAGGGAACGCGCAGATCATTGAGAAAGAGCAAAACCGCTGCTTTATGCGTTTGGAGTCGCAAAGCGAGATTGTGCCCAATCCGCCGTTTCGGGCGACCCCGCTTCTTGCCTTTCGTTGGGCGCGCGAGAGGCGGTTGGGCCTCGTGGAACGCGATAGCACGCTCGCAACAGGCATCAAATCGCCGCTCGATATCCGTGATTGCCTCCGGGCTGACCGCGCTCCGATTTTGGATTCGCGCGACATGCGTGAGCTTCAGTGCGTCGAGCAGAATGGCTTTCATGTCCGGCACCCAAGCTTCTTTTTCATATTCGGTCAATGCCTCCAATTCGCGGGAGATGTGGGCATTGCACAATCCATGGGTCACATTTTCCACTGCCCAGTTGGAAGAGAAACAGTCATGCACTGCCGTTCCCGCCAGTTCTGGTGGCACTTCACCTCGCGCAGTTCCGAGCCGAAGGTGGCTTAGAGCGGTGGAGCATAGCATATGAAGCCAGCGCGTTCTGCCACCAATCCTGAACCCCGTTTCATCCAGATGCTTCACTGCCGTTTGAGGCCCGGACAGCAGGTTCTTCACCGCCTCAGCTAAACAGAGCATCTGCTCGGCCTTTTTGGCAACCAGACTGGAAAGGGTTGCCGATGTGATTGTGACCCCGAAAATGTCCGCAAAAACCTGCGCCAGGCGATTTTGGGGAATGCAGTGCTGCGTCTGTAAATAGGCGGCCAACGCCCCTATTTCATCGCCGTACTGGGCGGGTGATGTTACCCCTTCAGGAAAATCGGCGCGGGTTTTTGCACCGCAATGCTGGCATTGGCAAATATGCGCACGATGCTCGGTCACATAAAGCGGCGGTGGAGGTTTGAGGCCAAACACCTGTCTGCACGCAGAACCTATGGTATCCTCCGCCGAAAGCGCGGCCTGACAGTTTTGGCATTGGTTCGGAAAATGACTGGTGATCTCGTCTGGGTTCTCAACCTGTTTCAGTGTGTTGCCGGGATGTCCGGGTTGGCCGCCAGGCTTTCGATTTGACTTGCCCCGCTGACTTTTGGTCCGCCGTTTCTTATCGCTAGACGGCTTTGCCAGTCCGTCGCTCGAAGGTGGTTTGCTGCTATTACGACTGTTCGATCCCAGACGACGCTCAAGATCTGAAACACGCTGCCTAAGAACCGCATTATCTTCTCTAAGTTGCTCGTTGTCTTTCCTGAGTTGTTCGTTTTCCTTCAGGAGCCGAGCGTTCACCTCCAAAAGCTGCGCATTTTGTTCTTTGAGTTAGACAACCTGACCCACCAGAGCCATGACCACATCAATCAGTTCTGATTTTGAGAAATCAGCAAGAATTTCAGGTGTCAGATTTTCGAGTTTCATCCTCGCAGTCAAACACCAAAATGAAAAAAGTGGAACCTCAAATATGCGCCATGAATCAAATTGTCGCACCTAATGGCAGCAGAAATAGGGTAGCTGAGTAGTTACAATGTTAGACTTCCTCTTTCGCGCCGCAACGTTGAATATCTGCTGCATGAACTCGGCATCGACATTGGTCACGAAACGATCCGCTGTTGGTGGAATAGGTTTGGTCCTATCTTTGCTGCTGAATTCCGCAAAAGGCGTGCCCACCGGTTCCGAGCTTATTTAAACTGGCAATGGCACCTAGACGAGGTGTTCGTTTGGAGCAATGGTGAAAGTCACTAACTAGGGCGAGCTGTAGATCACGAAGATGAAGTCCTTGAACCCTATGACACCAAATGCCATGATCGTAAGGCAGCGTTGAAGTTCCTCAGGAAATCTATCAGAGATTTTTTTGTTTAGTCTGACAGCACCGCCACACATTATTTTCAAACATTTGTTACTATTGAATATTTGCTCCACACTGTGTGGTAATGCCTACTTTTGTGCACACTTTGATTGCTCAAGCGGGCAAATTTTGGAGTTTGGTATGAGTGCTTGACCAGGCTTCGGCGATGGCATTGCATGCTCACCTGTCGATATCCTGATCAGTCGCGCAAGTAATGTGACTCATGTGATCGACACCAAATGTGAGCGAATATTCCCACCGTATTTTCGGTTGGGGAGATCAGGGTTGGGATAATTCAGAATTGATACCGATGCACTCAAATTCTACTTTATCTTAAACAACCGCGGCAAATTCTAGCACGAAGCTTTTCAACTTCAGGATTTGAGCCCGAACTAGAATCTATACTTTCTTAAAATTTTCTAGTAATTGAATTATTCGCCGCGAAGGGTGTCTTCCTTTGCTGCGATTACCTTGGCGCGAATGCCATGCTTATCATCGGCGTCGTCTAGGGGTTTGCCTCGTCTGGTTGTCACGCCCCGTGCGGCCAGGCGAGGCTTTCATCAATTTCTCCGACTGGCGAATTTCATTGTTGAAATTGTTGATGGCACTGAGGAGAACGCTTTGCCCCGTATAAGCATTCTCCTCAGTGAGGCGGCAATCAAATTACCGCCACTCCCGAATCTTAAATACCAACTTGTTTGACATGCGTCCAATGCATCTATTGTATAAATTTTATGCAAGATGTGAATTTACGATCAGTTGACCTGAACCTTTTGTCGTCGTTGGAAGTTTTACTGGAGGAGTGCGATCTCACCAAAGCGGCTGATCGCCTGAATATCTCCCAACCCACGATGAGTCGCACATTTGCTCGACTGCGAGACACGTTCCGTGACCCACTTTTGGTCCGAAACGCCGGCGGATATGTAAGAACGGTAAGAGCGGAGTGGCTTCAATCTCAACTCCTGGAACCATTGGACATCATCCGGGGCACGCTGGCGACCCCGGTATTCGAACCGTCTGAAGAAACCGGGATGTTCAAGATTGCTTCATTGGATTATGGAGAAATTGTCCTGGTGCCCACACTTGTTCGGTTGTTGAAAGAAACGGCGCCAAGTGTCGGGCTGGAATTGGTTCAACGCCAAATGTATTCGACTCACGAAGTCGAAAAACATACTGCCGATGTGAGCATTGGCGTTAAGCCCAAAGATTCCAGTAACAAGTGTATAATTGAGCCTCTTATTCACGACCGCTACGTCTGCGTAATGGGTAAAAATCACCCACTCGCTGATAAGGAACTGACCCTGGAATCCTATTTGGCTTACGGTCATTCGATCATCAGCACCTTTACTGATCAAATTACGATCAACGAAAACGCGCTTCGAACACTTGGTCTGAAACGCAGGATTGATAGAAAATCGCCCAACTTTGTCGCGGCCCACTATTCTTTGAACCAGACACAATTATTGCTCACGTCTACGGCCCGTGTGGCCAACGAATTGGTCAATTGGCAGGACCTGGTTGTGAAAGAATTGCCATTCGAAATGGAACCAATTGTTATATACCTGATATGGCACGTGAGAGATGACCGGTTTGCAAGACACAGATGGTTCCGCGAGCAAATTAAGCGTGCAGCAAGTTTGTTAAAACCAATCGACCAGATTATGTGACCAAGGCAGCAGGTTTGCTGCCAAACTGTCTGTCGAAATCAACCGCACAGCGCTTTTTCCAATAGACGAAAAGACCGTCGCCCGGACTATTCAAGAGAACGCATAACATAAACCGGACTGGTCCAGGCTTGAGTGCCGTCTTCCAGCGTCACTCGAATGTAAAAAGGATTATCGCGCCCTTTTATGGGCGATAAGGTGCGTTCGAGCGCAACGGATGTGTGTGGGTTCTGGTCGGGCAGGCGGAACAGGCTGATGCCGCGTGGCAATGTGCTGGAAGCATCCAGTAGCGTGTCTTCATAGCCGATATCATCAAGCGACAGAGTTTGATTAATCAGCCCCGTGCTGATTTCGATACTGCCCTGTCTGCTGTCTTCAAGTGTTGCGATGAAGCCGGCGCTGTTGCCCGTGGTGACAGACTGCCAGCTCACGCAAGAAGCATCGCCGGCATCGAGCACTTTGTCCCGGTTAAAGAAATTGATAGCTTGAGCTTCCGTGACTTTCGCCCTGTCAAACTTTGCGGTGCCATCCCATGGAACAGCTCTGAAACGCCCCCGATATTCGGCACCATGCCAAATGACAGCGACCCTATTGCCAAGCTCATCGCTGGAATAGGGGCGGTGGCACTCGAGGTGATCCAAACCGTTATAGACATCAACTCGACGCACCGGTGAAGCAGCCGTTACGCTCACATTAAGCTGCGCATCACCTTCGGGCAGATGAATTATGTCTCCCATCATTGCCGTTGAACATGGTGTGGCCGGACTATCACTATTCAGAGCAGGATCATCATTATACAGGCTCGCAGGCTGATTGAAGGACAAGGAGAGGTCTATGTACATACGACCGCTTGGACCGCCTGAAGTTGCATAATGGTGACGTTTGTTGATGCACTCGATCAACGCTTCCCGACTTAATTCAGGCATTAAGAAACATGTCAGTCCACCGACGGCGCCGAACCAACCAGCGCCGGGATAACTTGCTCCGGGGCGACCCTTATGGCCATCTGAATTGCCAATAATGCCTACACGATAACCATTCTTGAATGCGTCCTGCACCAGCCATTCAAATGTGCCCCAAGCTGAATGAACCTCGACGGATTTTTCAAATCTGCCGTCATGGGCCATGGAGATATCGGCGTAGCGTCCACCGCAATGGGCAAAACAGATGACATCCCATTCTTGATGTTTGGCAAACGATTCAAACAATTCACCGGCTGTGTGGCAGTCGGTATCAATGTCACCCCTGTCTTCAATCAGGGCGTGGGATGATCTTCGCATCACCCGCCCTTCGACCGGAAAATATACGTTTCTGTCACCACCAAGCGCGGTATTCCCCGACCATTCATAGCCGGGCAGGGTGACAAACCGTCCGGCCTTATTGAAATGGGCCGTGACCTTGTTCAGATCCTGCCAAAATGTTTGGGTCATTTGAAAATCGTTGCCCTGATGGGCGCAGGTATCAAGAAAGGCGAGATCCCGGCCAAAGGCAAAATAATCAGCTGCACTGTTTGTGCCCAGCGTTTCGTCAGACTGGCCATGAAGATCGCCCCAAAAGCTAAGCAATTCTGGGTCGTTGGCGGCGAGGCCAGGATTGCTGCGGGCGAGCAGAACGTCGTCACCCGAATAAAGTTCAATGTCAAACGCCCCGGCTTCTGATGCAATGAGACCGGTGATTTCGCGTGTAAATTCGCCGCTTGTAATATCTATGTGGTCGGGCAGGTTCTCTATCGTGGCGTTTGTTTTTGGGATTAGTCGCAGCTGCGCCTTGTTTGAGGGATTGCCCCAAATATCCTCAGATTTTATCTTCAGCGTGAAAGGCTTTCCTGCCCGACATGTTGTTGGCACAACTGCAACCCAATTGTGCGGTGGGCCGGGAGCAATCTGGATGGCTGGTTGGTCTGCCAGAGGTTGAAAATTGTATGTCGCAATCGGATCGACCAAAACACGAAACTCAAATCGTTTTTCACAAAAGGTCTGCAAACGCATGCCCGGCGAACCCTGATTGGTCACACCAAACCGGACTGTGATTGTATCACCCTCTTTCATGAAACCTTTGACAACCTTGATCTGCAAGGTGCGGTCCCACGGACGGATGTTACCCTTGGGGTCAAATCGCGCTTCCAATATTGCGTTGTTTGACGCTTCTACTTCGGTGAAATTGGCTGCAGTCGGGTCAACAAACTGTGGGTTAGACTGGTCGGTGGCAAACCGAAAGGCGATACGAAGGCTGCCGCTGTCGTCAATACCAAACCGACCGGCTGTGTAGGTCAATGTGAAGCTTTGATAACTGCCGGCTTCAAATTCACCCGATTTGTCGAGTACTGCGGTTCCGAGCAGCTCAGTAGAAATTGGTTCCCGAAGTGAACCGTTGTTGAGGTCAGGCGGGGTCATTTCAGGCATGTTTGCGGACATTGGCGAAGACTCATCATTAAAAGATATGAAGATTAGTCGTCGAATTTCCGTTTGAACAGCATCGTACTCAGTGAATCAGATGTGTAACCGCTAATTGTTTGACCAATTTGACCGCCCGCGCCTCGCTTGGATCAGGTTTCAAGCTATACCCCGCCCGGCGGGCAAGTTCTATCATCGCGATGTTGGACCTCATGGTGATGCCGACCAGCGTCCCAATGCCGTTTTCCAACGCGACATCCTCTATTTGTTGCAACAGTTTGCGTGCCAATCCCATTCCCTGCCATTGATCAGCAACAGCGATGGCGAATTCCGCTGTGGAGGCGCTGGCATCGGTTGCGATGTATCTGGCTTCGCCAATCATCTTTGCCTCATTGCCTGTGCCAATTGTCGCGGCAAAGGCAGTGTGGAATGGGGGTTGAACCGATGAGAGGATACGAACCAGGGAGGGCGGGACCTCCGAAAAAGGTGTCATGAACCGCGAGAACCGGGATTGCCGCGTCATATTGTTGAAGAAATCCTCAAGCAGACCAGAATCATTTTGGGTCATCTGCCTGATTGAGGGATAATCGGCTCCTAAGGGGGGCATATCTGAAGGGTGTGGGACAGGCTGCTCAACTTTACTGGAGGAAAGTTGAGCAGCTCTGCTGTCGATCGCGAACCGGGTCATTGCATGAAGCCCCGTCTGCGGTCGCTGGGAGAGACATAAGCGGCAGAAAAGATTTCCGACCGATCAATGGCCAGATCTTTTAACGCATGATTGCCCAGGCTGTTTAAGGCGTAGACGGTCTGTTTCCGCGCAGCATTTTCTCTCCGCTTTTCGAAGAAATTTGCCATGATCTGCAAAAATGAAACCCGCGAATGCGGGACTGATGTAAAGGTCAAGTAAGTCACGATATTCGCTCCATGTGTTATCAGTCGATGGAGCAAATATGACAGGGGGCTGTTTCAGCCAGATTTCAGAATTGATCGGGAAATGTTGCAATTGTTGCAGCGCAGCGATTTGAATTGAAGCAATTGAAATAGAGCAGCCTTGTAAGAAAGGTACCTGAAGATTGGTCTTGCCGTCATTTTGTAACGATCCACAGCATCACACCCACACCCACACCCACACCCTCATCCGCGGATGATGCTGAATTGTTGCGTGATTTTCTCGAAGGTTCCTACGTGATTTTAGGTGATCAGCCGCTCTTCCATTTTCAAACCAGACGCGCCAAGCTGATGGGATGTGTGGGCGCTTTACTCTAGAATACAGTTGGGCTGAAATTCACGATGCCATCGATCTTATTCCGACCAGTGCAGCTGGCCGCAATGATCCGCCGCGATTCAATATCGCACCGACCCAACAAGTGGGGTTTTTGAGCCAACGAGACGATGAAATTTCCGTCCAGGACGGAAGATGGTGGTTGGTGCCATTCTGGGCGAAGGAAATACCAAAATATCCGCTGTTTAACGCGCATTCTGAAACTGCTCATGAAAAATCATCATTTCGTGAGTCGTTCAAAAGCAAAAGATGTTTGATACCCGCATCTGGTTATTTCGAATGGACCAAAGCTGCAGACGGTGGCAAAGATCCGCATCTTATACATCTGCCGGACAAGCAACCGTTTTTGTTTGCTGGGCTTTGGGCACATAACAGCAATCTCGATATTACTTCATGCACAATTTTGACAGCTGCAGCTCACCCCGCGATTGAGCATCTGCATCATAGAATGCCCATCGTGTTGGGCCAATCCAGTTGGTCAGACTGGCTGTCGGCGGATACGTCGGTGGCCAGCGCCCGACAATTGCTTGAATTTAACAGAGGAGGGGAGTTGGTCAGCTACCCAGTTGGCCGTGAGGTAAATTCAAGCAGGGCCAGCGGTGCCAGTTTGGTGGAACCACTTGCGATTTGAAATCACGGATATTGATTCACGAGACAAAAGCGCAGTTCGACGGATGAATGCTTGATCGCTAACCGGTTTGGGGTCTTAAGTAGTCGGTGTTTTTAGGGGAGTAATTGCCGTGTCCGAATTTGCTGAATTTCATGCCCATGTCTATTTCGATGAATCGAACATCGATGCGGCGCGCAATTTGTGTGAGGCGGCAAGCTCCAAATTCGGCATCACAATGGGAAGAATGCATGAAAAGCCAGTCGGGCCGCATCCACGCTGGAGCTGCCAACTGCTGATTTTAGGTGAACAGTTCGGAGAAGTGATACCGTGGTTGTCTGTTAATCGAGGCGATCTGACGGTGTTTATTCATGGCCAAAGCGAAGACGTGCTCGCTGATCACACCCAACACGCGATGTGGATGGGAGAATTGCTCGAACTCAACCTGTCCAGTTTCGGCAAATGAGAATTGTTATTCGAACCTTGGTCAAATCGACCATTCCTATGCCGGTTGCCATTGGTTCAAAATAAAACAACCAGGATCAAAGGGCGCCTTGATCCTGGTTGCAATTGTTACTTCGGAAGAGCTTGTCTCCCTCAGTTGTCATGATGTGGCAGGGGTGCTTGCTCATGACAAAAGCACTATCTCTTAGGCATTGAAAATGAATGGTTATCAGATGACTGCGAAATTTCGCATGTGAGAGCTGATTATCAGATTTGCGGTCGATATTCGAGGCGCTCCTGAGCCACATTCCGGGCCAAATATTGCTCCGGTGACAACGCGGATCAGCTGAACAAAATGCCGGATTAACGTGATTGTAATCAGATTATTCTAGACACGGGTTGTTGTTGTATTGCGTTGAGGGTGAGTGCTCATGGGCCTCAAAACCAATCTTTTGTCATTGGTGTTGCTCGGGGGTGGAGTTGCAGGTTGCGGTGGTATCGGACTATTCGGTTCCGATGGTTCGCATATCAACAAAAAAGTCAAATTTTCTGAAGACGCGTACGGGGTTGCTGCCAGTCCAAGGGTCACCACGTCACGCAAAGTGCGCAAGGGTGGAGGCCGTCGCCAGATTGGCCGTCCGTACAAGATCAAGGGTAAGTGGTATACCCCGCGTGAAGACTTTGATTACAGTCGCACGGGTCAGGCATCATGGTATGGGCCAAATTTCCATGGTCGGCTGACCGCGAATGGTGAAATCTATGATCAATATGCGCTGACAGCAGCGCATCCAACGTTTCCGTTGCCGAGTTATGCCCGTGTAACAAATCTGGCAAATGGGCGTTCGCTGATCGTGCGGGTTAATGACCGCGGTCCTTATCATGACGGAAGGATTATCGATCTGTCTGCCAAGGCATCGGAAATGCTCAACTATCAGCACCTTGGCGTGGCCCGTGTGCGCGTTGAATACATAAAGCAGGCGCCTTTGCATGGGCGTGATCACAAAATGCTGGCATCAAGCTACAGAACCGAACCGGCTGGTACGATATTGGACACCGATATTGCCTCGCGAATTCTACGCAATCGTCGTCGCCCTTCAATCATCCGGTTGGGTGATCTGACCACGGGAAGCATATCCAAAAAGCTTCGCCAACAAGACCCGTTTTCGGCGGCTTTGGGAGCCATAGGTATCGAAAAAGATGATAACTCCACGTTGGGCCTGCGCTTGTCCAAAAAGTAGTATTTCGCCTGTTCAACAATGGGCTGTCGGATGTGTATCTGGGCATGGTTGGTGACCGAATGGGCTTCAACTGTTGAACTCCCAACAAATGCCACATAAGATTCCAACAAATATGGGGGCAGCCGCTAGAACTGCGACACATTGAGGTAAGTAGGATGTCTTGTGTACGAGCACACAATCGAATGTTGAACTGGCGCATGGTGAACTGGCTATGCGCAGTGGCGATTTTTTGCTTCGCTGCGCCGGCGTTTGCGCAAAGTTTTCAAACCAAAGCCAAACAGGCGTTGTTGATGGATTTCGACAGCGGTTCGGTGCTTTTCCAGAAGAGCGCCGATCAACCGATGCCCCCTGCATCAATGGCAAAGATGATGACAATGGAGGTGGTATTCAATGCGCTTCACACAGGCGAATTGAATTTTGAAACTCTATTTAGCATTTCTCGGGACGTATGGCGTCGTGGTGGTGCAAATTCGGGTGGCTCTACAATGTTTGCTGCGCTGAATTCAGACATCCGTCTTGAGGACCTGATACGTGGCGTGATTGTTCAGTCAGGAAACGACGCGGCAATGGCCATCGCAGAAGGCATGGCCGGTTCGGAAGAAGCCTTCGCCGGATTGATGAACATTCGCGCCCGTAAAATCGGATTGGAGAATTCCACATTCACAAATTCGACGGGCCTGCCCGATCCCGACCAGAGGGTAACAGCACGTGATCTGGCCTATCTGGCACGTCACATCATCAAGACCTATCCGGAACTGTATAAAATTTACGCCGAACCGGCTTTTAAATGGAATAAGGTCAATCAGCGCAATCGCAATCCGATTCTCGGCAAGGTGGCGGGCGCCGATGGGTTGAAGACCGGTTACACCGAGGCATCTGGCTACGGCATGGTGGGATCGGCAGAGCAAAACGGGCGCCGCATCATAATGGTGCTCAATGGTATGGAATCGAAGCGGGACCGTTCGGGAGAAGCGGTAAAGATGATGCGCTGGTCGTTTCGCGCCTTCAAGCCCATTGATTTGTTCGCTGAAGGGGAGGTGGTTGGGGAAGCCTCGCTTTATGGCGGTGAAAAGTCTGGTGTTGAATTAAAGGCACAGGGCCCGCTCCGCATCTTTGTCCCGATTGGGTTTCAGGATCGCCTGAAGGCGGACATCGTATTCACCGGTCCGATAATGGCCCCGGTGGAGGCAGGTACAAAACTGGCTAAGCTGCAGGTCAAGATCGATGGAAAGGTCAGTCAGGAGACGCCGCTTTTTGCGGCTGAAGATGTTGGCGAAGGGACCATCTCTCAACGGGCTATGGATGCTGCTCAGGAGTTGATTTTGAGTGTATTCCGTTTCGAATAATAGGGTGTTTTTACTTCATTGCTCGCAATCAACGCGATGTTGGGGTAGATCAAGATCGTTCAAACTGACGGATTGAGAAACATTGCGCGGGCATTTTATCACTTTTGAGGGTGGCGAAGGAGCTGGCAAGTCCACGCAGATCAAACGACTTGCCAAACGCCTTGAGAAACTTGGGCATAAGGTGCTGGTCACCCGGGAACCGGGTGGGTCACCGGGTGCGGAAGCGGTGCGTCATGTGGTGCTGTCTGGTGCGGCAAAAGCATTTGGCACCGATATGGAAGCTGTACTTTTTGCTGCCGCCAGAAGCGACAATGTTGAAAACATCATAAAACCAGCGCTGGAAAAGGGCATAATCGTCCTGTGCGACCGATTTATGGATTCCAGCCGGGTCTATCAAGGCGTGTCGGGTGGCGTTGACCTGGATTTTATCCTGTCGATGGAAAAGGCAGTCACGGAGGGCGCCCGGCCGGACCTGACGCTGATCTTTGACCTGGCGCCGGAATTGGGACTGAAACGGGCAGCAGATGTCTGGGCCGAAGACGGCCCGGACCGCTTTGAAAGCGAAGATCTGGCAATGCAAAGAAAGCGTCGTCGCGGCTTTCTGGATATTGCCAGAAGCGAACCCGATCGTTGCGTTGTTATCGATGCCAGCAAATCGCTTGAAGAGGTGAACGCGATGGTCGATGCGACAATAGATGCATTTCTGTCCCATTTGGAAATTGCAGATGTGTCATGATCGATATTGAAGAACGACCAATTGCCGACAGGATTGAAGCGATACCTGATCCGTCACAATGCGAGTTTCTCCTGGGGCGTGACGAGGCGCTGAGCCAATTGTTTGACGGTTATCGTTCCGGCAGAATGCATCACGCATGGTTGCTGAGCGGACCGCGAGGTATTGGCAAAGCTTCGTTGGCGGTGATGTTTGCCAAATTCCTGTTTTCAAATCCGCAGCGAGATAACATTGCAAGGAGTTTTGATCCCGACACCATAACACCAGAAGCGCACCGTCAGGTGGCACAGGGAGCTCATCCACAATTGCTGCATTTGACACGCCCGTGGGACCAAAAAGGCAAACGCTTCAAGTCGCAGTTATCGGTTGAGGAAATCAGACGTACGCAGAGCTTTTATGGGATGACTGCCGGGGCAGGGGGATGGCGGGTCACAATTGTCGATTCCATCGATGATATGAATGCAAGTGCTGCAAATGCCCTGTTGAAGATACTTGAAGAACCACCAAGAAAGTCGCTGTTTTTTGTCCTTTCCCACGCCACCGGGCGGCCTCTCGCTACGATTAAATCCAGATGCCAACAATTGCCGCTGCAACCGCTGGCAGATCACCATATTGCCGAGATCCTTGGTCGGTTCAAAATTCAAGCCTCCGATGCTGACCGACAAAAGGCGATCCAACTGTCGCAGGGGTCAGTGCGCCGCACAATACAATTGCTGGAATCTTCGATGATGAAGGATTATGGCATTTTTGAAACGCTGATGTCCCGCAGCGCCACTGGTGACGGCAACGACTGGAGTGCCGCTCACAAAATTGCAGAAAACCTGTCCCGACGTGGCCAGGAGGATGCGTTTCATTTGTTTGAAGATCTGGTGACAGGATGGATTGGCGATCAAGTACGCAAAAATCAACAAAGCAGGCCCTCTGAGCTTGCAGGCTGGGCAGACGTGTGGGACAAGGCAATCCGTTCCAGCAAGCTTGCAGATGCTTTCAATCTTGACAAAAAACAGGTCATATTATCCTTGTTTGGCGATCTGTTTGAACGTAATCGTCGAGCCTGAAACCGCCGCCGACTGCAGCTTTGCATAATTATTTCCGGAAATGTCCCGACCATGAGCAAGACCTATTACATCACCACGGCGATTTCCTACCCGAATGGTGCGCCACATATCGGGCATGCCTACGAATTTATCTGTGCTGATGCGATCGCCCGTTTTAAGCGGCTCGATGGCTATGAAACCCGATTTCAGATAGGGACGGATGTTCACGGCCAAAAAATGTGGCAGACCGCACGTGATCTGGGCATTACCGCGCGGGAACTGGCGGATCGGAATTCTGATGAATTTCAACGCATGACCGACATGTTGAATGTTTCATATGACCGTTTCATTCGTACATCAGACGATGATCACCATGTTTCCAGCCAGGCTATCTGGAAAGCCATGGACGCAAATGGCGACATCTACAAAGATGTGTATTCCGGTTGGTATTCGGTACGTGATGAAGCCTATTACGAAGAAGCAGAGACAACGGTCAATGACGACAACGTCCGAGTTGGTCCGCAAGGATCGCCTGTCGAATGGGTTGATGAGGAAAGTTATTTCTTCCGCCTGTCGGCGTATCAGGATAAATTGCTGGACCTGTATGAAACGGTTCCTGACTACATCCTGCCAAAATCCCGGCGCAATGAAGTCATCAATTTTGTCAAAGGTGGGCTGAACGACCTGTCGATCTCCCGCACGACGTTCGATTGGGGGGTGAAAGTCCCTGGCGACGATAAACACGTCATGTATGTTTGGGTGGACGCGCTGACCAATTATATTACCGGTGCCGGCTATCCTGACAGCGAGAGCGAGTTGTGGAAGTTTTGGCCTGCCGACCTGCATGTTATTGGCAAGGATATTACCCGATTTCACGCGATCTATTGGCCCGCCTTCCTTATGTCTGCTGGAATTGCGGTCCCCAAAAAGGTCTTCAGCCACGGCTTTCTGCTGAACAATGGGGAGAAGATGTCGAAGTCTGTGGGCAATGTCGAAAGCCCATTTGGCATGGCCGAAGAATATGGTGTCGATCAGTTGCGCTACTTTTGCCAACGCATGGTGCGCTTTGGTTCCGATGGCAATTGCAGTCACAGTGATATCGTCAATCACACCAACGCAGATCTGGCGAATAATTTAGGCAATCTGGCGCAACGGTCTTTGTCGATGATCTTCAAGAATCTCGATGGTGCTGTTGGTGGGGCAGGGGAATTGACAGCCGACGATGAGGCCCTGCTCTCCCTGGCCGACGCCATGTTGGAAAAATGCCGGCCGGCGATTGATGCGACCACTCCAAATGAGGCTCTGGATGCCATCTGGCATGTGCTGGATGAAGCCAACAAATATTTTGATGAGCAGGCGCCGTGGGGACTTAAAAAAACTGACCCTGCCCGCATGCAATCGGTGCTTTACGTGACTGCAGAAATTGTCCGTCAGGTGGCGATTTTGTGCCAGGCATTTATTCCTGAAAGTGCAGGCAAGTTGCTGGACCAGTTGAAGATTGGTGAAGACCACAGACAGTTTACCGAGCTCGGCGCCAACAACCGTCTTGATCCTGCCACGGTCATAGAAAAGCCGGAAGGTGTTTTCCCACGCTATGTGGCATCTGCGACATGACCATGCTTGTCGACAGTCACTGCCATCTCGATTTTCCCGATTTTGCCGAGGAACTCGATGATGTCGTGCAGCGCGCCCGCGACGTGGGCGTTGAGCGTATGGTCACGATCTGCACAAGGGTGCGTAAATTTAAGCAGGTCTTGGCGATCGCTGAGCGCTTTGAAGGCATATTTTGCTCGGTTGGCACGCACCCACACAATGCTGACGAGGAATTGGACGTAACGCCCGAGCAACTTATTGAGTTAAGCCAACACCCCAAAGTGGTCGCCATTGGTGAAGCTGGTCTGGACTACCACTATGACAAGTCTCCCCGAGACGCACAGGCTAAAGGTTTTCGCAATCACATTGCGGCTGCCCGTGAAACGGGTCTGCCGCTGGTTATTCACGCCCGTAGTGCCGATGATGACATGATGGCAATCCTCAAGGAGGAAATGCGGGAAGGGGCGTTTCCTGCGATCCTGCATTGTTTCTCGTCTACTCGTGCATTGGCCGAATGCGGTATTGAACTGGGCTTTACGGTGTCGTTTTCGGGTATTTTGACCTTCAAGAACAGTCAGGATATTCGCGATATCGCCCGCGATATGCCGCGCGACCGGGTCCTTGTTGAAACCGACGCTCCTTATCTGGCTCCGGTACCCAACCGCGGAAAGCGCAATGAACCGGCTTTTGTCGCCGATACCGCAAGGGTGCTGGCAGAGGTCTGGGGAATGGATGAAGCGGATATTCGTCGTCAAACGACGAGCAACTTCTTCAAACTGTTCTCGAATATTCCAAAACCTGCGAAACTGGATGCTGCATGAGCGCCGCGTCGCCGTCCGCCGGGACCATACAGTTTACGATTTTGGGCTGTGGCTCTTCGCCGGGCGTGCCACGTATTGGTGAAGACTGGGGAAATTGTGATCCGTCAAATCCGAAAAATCGCAGGCTGCGTGCCAGTCTGTTGATCGAGAAATACGGGCCAAACGGTAAAACCGTGGTGGTTGTCGACACCGGACCAGATTTTCGCCAGCAAATGTTGGCGGCAAAAATCGAAGCTGCTGACGGTGTAATTTACACCCATGCCCATGCAGATCACATCCATGGAATTGACGATCTTCGGTCGTTTTTGATCAACCGGCGCAAGGTTGTCGATATCTGGGCCGATGAACCTACGTCGCAGCGGCTTCACGCAGCGTTCGGCTATTGTTTCAAGACGCCTGAGGGATCGAGCTATCCGCCAATCCTGGTTGAAAATCGCATCATCGCGGGGCAAAAATTTAGCGTCAGTGGCGCCGGTGGTGACATTGAAATACTGCCCTATGAACAGCAGCACGGCGATATTGGATCGCTAGGATTTCGAGTTGGTGGACTGGCGTATTCCAGCGACGTCAGCGGATTTGATGAACGAGCTTTGCCTCATCTTCAGGGTCTCGACGTGCTGATCATCGACGCACTTCAATACCGGCCCCATCGCAGCCATTTCAGTCTCGAGGAGGCGGTGCAGTGGATCGAAAAGTTACAGCCGTCCCGTGCGATACTGACCCACATGCACACGCCGCTGGATTTTGAAACGGTGATGGCAGAAACGCCAGACCTCATCGAGCCGGCGTATGATGGAATGCAGATTACAGTCGTATCACCAGATGGTTAGGCCGGGTGTTTAAACTTGTTTGGGAGCTATTTCTATAGTCTGGTCATCATGTTGTGCTACTATATAGCATCAAAAATGTTCCATAATATATCTTATGCGACAATTGAATGTAGCGACATATCCAGTCAGCTTGGCTTGCAAGCGTGTGACGGTCATCGATTACCCCGTTGGCCGGTTGGAGGCCTGATATGATGGCATCACCCTACCCCATGGAAACTTCGATGAGCTACAATCGATGAACCAAGCTGAAGAAATAGAGAACAAATGTCTTGTTCCCGCGTTGAAGATGATTGCAGCCATGCAGGCAGAACGTGAGATTTCAAGAAGTGTGAATACGTCGAAACGAACCGGACAAACCGGCCATATGTTTTGAGGTCACTTCTCGTCAGATTATTTCAAGTTTCCCAAGAAGCAGCTTTGTAATGGATTTTCGCAGCTTTGCGTCAGCAGTGTTCTTAATATCCATATTCAAAGCAAAAACATGAACCGTTTCACCCTTGGTAATCCATCCCACAAACCATCCGATGTCAGGATCCGGTGCATTTGTCCAACCTGTCTTGCCGAACAGTGTTTCATCATCTGAACGCTCTAGCTTCAGCATATCCATCACCGTTGACTGCGAACTTCGGGACGCCGGTAGCTCCTTTGAGATCAATTGAGCTAGGAATCCGACTTGTTCAAGAGCGCTGATTTTCAAGGGGCCTTGAAGCCAAAATGATTGCACATCATCTCCCACTTGTTGGTTGCCATACCCGAGGCGGCCCAACCAATCCAAATAGCGATCGCGGCCTACCCGACTGGCAATCTCCTGATACACTGGGACATTCGATATTTTGATGGCATCTCGCATGGACATGTCTTTTTCCCAGCTCTTTATCGGCTGACGTTTTCCCCCATACGGGATAACTTCATTTTCATCCGCTACCACGTCGGTATTCAAAGCGATGAGGCTATTTGCGATCTTAAAGGTCGACGCTGGAATAAACCGCTCTTTAGCACGTCCTGGATTGATCAAGATCATTCGATTTTGGCTTGGGGTAAGCACAACGAATGTACCTCCAAGACCGGTTCGAGCAAACACATCCTCCAAGTCGGATCGCACGATTGTTTGCGCTGAAGCCATTGAAACAAACGCCGAGAACAGGATGACAAAAGACATCAGAAAGGAAAGAGCAAAGCGGAGCATTAGTACTCTATATCAAGATCCGGGAACAAATGCGCCACTTAACAAGTTGAGGATGCTAAAGCCGGGGTGCCTGTATTTCGCTTAGGCGGGTCCATTAGCTTTAACCTTGGATGTTCTCACAAATTGATGCACGCATCACAATGTTTAGCGATCAACCAGTCCCTCTGTTTCATGGCTTGCTAACCAACCTGCGAGAATTCGCCAGGCCCCTGCCCGCTCTCAATCGGCAGTTAAAGTTGTGCTGTCAAAATTGCTGTTCCGGATAACTCTGCAGACAGGAATTGGGACTTGTCGACGTCATCATCAGAAATCGAACAAAGCTACGCGATGTTTGCAGGTCGTGCGCAACAACGCGTGCAACTTTTAAAACCGGGCCTGATAAGCATCGATGGTGCCAGCCTGACGAAACAATGCACGCTTGGGGACATCACCGATACAGGGGCTCGCATCAGCGTGACCAATCCAGACAACATTCCAGACGAGTTCCTCCTGATCAGCCGTACCGAGGATCTTTGTGCAAGCTCAAATGTGGTTTGGCGGCGGGGCAATGATCTTGGTCTCATCTTTCTGCATCGTGGTCAGTTCATTGATGCAGATAAAATGCGCCGACAGCTGCGGGTGAGATGCGGAAAAGAGGATACGTAGCGGCGGCCGCAAGAAGCGCCAGTGGCGGCAAAAAAGGTCGAGTCAAAAGTCGCGCCAAAGCCCAAAATGCCCCGTCGGCCGGTCAGCAAGAAATTTCCGAAATTGGCGTTGGAAATTCGATTGTTGGGCATTGATCCGAACACCGGCATCACCTCAAAGGTAGTAAAGTCTGCTTTTCGTGGAAAGGCGCTTACCGTGCATCCGGACATGGGCGGCGATCCAGAGGCATTTCGACGACTTTCTGACGCTTACTACAAGCTGTTGGCTGCCTGTAAAACTGCTGGGGTTTGATCTTACCGGTTTATTTCAATGTCTCTGCGCGAGGCGGTGAAGCAATTGCGCACGGCCGGCCCGCTTAACGATCGGTGTTCAGCTTCAGACAAAGTTGTCCAAATGAACTGCAATACTGCACCGGTACAAACTCACAAGCCCGCAGAAATATAACTTTTTGGTTGGGCTAAAGCGGCTTGAGGTTCATGTCGGGCACCCAGCCTGCTCCTCCCTGCCCGTTTTGACACCAGGTCCAGCCATGGGAACTTTGGATTTTCGCTAAGATCTCTCCAGCAACGCAGCTAAGTTCACTTGCCGAATAATCAAATTTTGCAAAGCAACCACCACTATCATCCTTTGCCACCAAACTGTCCGGGACCCAACCATCGCGCCCATCCTCGGCTGTTGCCCAAAGCCAAGTATGGCCCTACCAGTTGTCGCTGCGGCCGGACAGTTTGATTTTCGCGCCCCCATCGACCCTGATGGGATCATCGTAGGTGGCAACATATGAGCGGAAAACCTGGACTTTTTGATTCATGATTTAGACGCTTCTGTTGCCCAAGCAACGACCGTCTCCAGAATAGGCGACGCCCAAACTGAGTACAACTGATGCGGCTATCAAGAACCCATCAATTTTTGTTCTGCCGCCGGATTGCCTGCTTGTGTTGATAGACCGCAATGGCGGCATTTTCGCCCAATGGCAACGCATTGGCAGCGTCGATATCCTGTCGTTGATACCCAATATCGTGAAGCATATGATCGTCGAGCAACAGCAGGTGCTGAAACGCCAGGCGGTCGATTTTCAATTGTCGGCGATGTTGAAGATATTTGCGTAACTTTGTCCATTTGGCGATTCCAAGTTTTTTCCAGGCCGGGGTGGAAGTTTGTTGATTTAGACTCGTTTGGATAACAGACATGGGAGATCTCCTTTTTCTTCCCTCCAATATCGGTCTTGACCTTATTTCAGTCCAACGAATAGTGTTGATCGTATCTATCAGAAAAATTGAAAGATGAATGCATGATGCCTTTGTCCAATCTGTTGCTGGAAACCGACCTGATGCGCAGCTTTGCTGTGATATCTGAATTTGGCAGCTTTTCGGCGGCCGCCCGCAGGGTCAACCGCACGCCGTCTGCAATTTCCATGCAAATGAAAAAGCTGGAAGAACAACTAGGGCGCCAGCTGTTCGTTCGCGAAGGTCGCACGGTTCGACTGACCGCTGATGGGGAAACTTTATTGAGCTATGCCCAGGATATGCTCCGGCTGAATGAGGCCGCCGTTGCGCGATTTCATGAGCCGGCTATTGAAGGTCTGGTCCGGTTTGGTGCCCCGGACGATTTTGGCACCCAATATGTGCCACCCATCCTGCGCCGTTTTGCAGATACCCATCCTCTGGTGGAAGTTGAAGTTGTTCTGGGAACCAGCCAGAATCTGTTGCATCGGTTCGATGAGGGCAAGTTGGACGTAACATTGATAGCCAGCGTGCCTGGAGGCATCAATGATGGCATCGGGGAAGTGGTTTTTGTGGAGCAACTGGTGTGGGTTGGAATAAAGGGGGGCAAATCCCACAAATTGCCTATCGTGCCATTGGCATTGTCAGATGCTGGTTGTTGTTGGCGCGAAGCCGCAACCGACGGTTTGATATCAGCCGGAATTGACTTTCGTATCGCCTATACCAGCGAGACTGTTCTCGGTCAGCAGGCGGCACTGATGGCTGATCTGGCCGTCGCTCCGATGCCCGCGAGCATGGTGACACCCCAGTTTGAAGTATTGGGCTCCAAACACCGATTGCCAGCCCTGCCCTCCTATCACGTTTGTCTGTGTCAACCGTCTGGCATCGGAGCCGCTGCCAATGCATTTGCACACTATGTTCGAGAGAGTTTCAAAGCTCCGTGAAGCATGTTTGCTGGCGTTGACTTCTTGGCATCTGATCAATAATCGAATTGCGTCAGGGCATATTCGGTCCCTTCCCGACCTAACGATACGAAACAAAATCATGTCAAACCCAGTTCTCGTCGAAGTCACACGTGGTTCAGTTGTCGAGTCACGCCATCGTGGTGCCATCAGTGTGATGGATGCTGACGGAAATTCAGTACTCAATATCGGAGACACAGCGCGCCCGGTTTTCGCCCGTTCAGCCATCAAGGCGGTTCAGGCGTTGCCGCTAATCGAAAGCGGCGCTGCCAATGCCTATGGATTCGGCGACGCCGAGCTTGCTTTGGCCTGCTCGTCCCACTCGGGCGAAGATGCACATATTGAAATGGCGCGATCGATGTTAGCCAGTGCCGGGCGAACCGAAGATGATCTGGAATGCGGCGGACACTGGTCCAGCCATGAAGAAGTATTGATACATCAGGCCAAAATCCGCACAACCGAGCCCGGTGCACTGTGTAACAATTGTTCGGGCAAGCATTCAGGCTTCATCTGCACGGCCACCCATCTGGGCATCGACCCCAAAGGCTATATCAACCCTGACCATCAAGTCATGAAAACAGTTAAGGGTGCGTTGGAAGATGTAACAGGTGTGGCCCATGCCGAAGATCTGCGTGGGCGCGACGGCTGTTCAATTCCGACCTATGCGACACCATTGACCGCTATGGCTCATGGTTTTGCAAAAATGGCGACCGGCCAGGGCCTCGGCGTTGAACGTGCGAAGGCTGGCAGACGTCTGTTGAATGCATGCATGTCGGCACCTTTTTATATGTCTGGTACCAATCGATTTTGCAGCCAACTGATAAAACTGGATCCGGGACGCTTGTTTGGAAAGACCGGCGCCGAAGGTGTATTTTGCGGCACCATTGAGGAATTGGGTGTGGGGATCGCGTTGAAATGCGATGACGGCACCACCCGGGCGTCTGAGGCCATGATGGCAGCCGTGGTTGCACATTTGCTGACTGCCAGCGATCCTCTGCATGAAAAATTACGGGCGATGGCCAATCCATCGGTTACAAACCGTAATGGTTTTGAAGTTGGAAGCTTGAGAACAAATTTGCCAAAGTAAGCCTGAACCGAGCTAGGAAGCAGGTTTGCTGTCTTTCGAAAATGCGTAAATCGCCAATGCAATGGCCAGGACGACAAAATAGAAAATCAGCACCCCCGAAAAACCGTCGAGCACAGTCGTATCGTCGACCTGCCGTCGATAAACTTCCGAACACATCCATTGCATGATACCAACTCCGCCCATGTTGAAGAAGTTGACCAATGTGACTCCCCTGCCCGCCATGTGAGCTGGAATATTGGCCGTAGCATGAGCCATCAACAGGCCGAAAAACAGGGAGCAAAAACCGATTACGACCAGAATCAGAGCGACAGAAGTTGGTGAAGCGTCGGGGTTTACGTTCCAATACAATAAACTAGTCAGCGAACAGAGGCCGCCGCCGAGCACGACCCATTTGCGGCTGTTGAAAATGCGGTCTGCCGGTCCATAGGCAAAACTGCCGGCAGTCATCGCAATCGCCATCGCAAGCATGACCTTGCCGATGTCGATCGCCGACATCCCATGGACAAGATCCAGATATGGACCCGCCCACAGGCCCCTGATCCCACCAGTCACGCCATAATTGACAAATACCAGAGGCAGGATGAACCACAATTCCTTCATCTTCAAAATTTCAAGATACCCGCCTTTGGAATTTCCCGTGGTTGACAGGACCTGCGGGTCCTTGACCCAAACCATAATCAAAGCCGAAAGAAGGAGCGTGATGCCGGACAGGCCCATCATGACTGCGCGCCATCCAAATGTTTCCATGGCGTAAGCCAGCGGACTTGCGCCGAGTATATTGCCCAACAGGCCGACTGCAATGAAAGTTGAGGCCAGTGTGGCGAACTTTCGAGCATCATAACTGCGTTTGAAAATATAGAGCGATGCCATCAATATTGGCGCACAGCCAATCCCAAGTAAGACCATCCCGAGCAAAACTTCAAAATGCGAATGGGCCAATGAAAACAGCATTCCACCACCACTGCCGCAGATGGCGAATAATCCAGCGGTTGTCCATCGCGGGCCAAATTTATCGAGCATCACGCCGACCAGGAACTGACTGAGGGCAAAAGCAGCAAACCAAGCGCCCAGGGCATCACTTAGCTGAGCGGGACTGAGGTTGAGTTCGGCTGATAGCTGAGGCGAAAGCACGGCCAGAAACGAGCGATAGAAATGGCTGATGATGTAGGCAACAGCCAGAATAATGATGCCTAACACGAGCCAGCTTTCAAGAATGATACGATGGGGAGTCTATGCCGGGTATTTCCTGCCATGCACACCAAACAAATAGCAATGCAAATTGTTGATCGGATTGCCCCGAAGGATCGTCATTTCCAATGATCGGGCGGACAGTTTGGTCCAGCAGAGGTGCAGGCGGACACCGACTTGACGCTTGCAAAAAAATGAACCGTCTGGCTACCGGGGGGGGTGGTAACCAGACGGAAGCCCACTTGCTCACCCCTGCTCAAGAAAGGTTTCGCACCGGGTGTGCCGGATCAGTAGGAGGAATCAACGGCACAACCCAGCTAAACAGGAGAAGAACTCACCGAAAAGTGCAAGAAATCGCACTATTCAGTGATTGTTGGCAGCTAACCAGCTGTTGCGGACAGGAGTTTGCGCCGTATTGTTGGTCTGCAATTGATGAATTTATAAAATGGTGCCCCCTGCCGGACTTGAACCGGCACGGTCTTTCGACCTACAGATTTTAAGTCTGCTGCGTATACCAATTTCGCCAAGGGGGCGTTGCGCTTAGCTAACACCGAATTGCCGCAGCGAATAGCCACTTATTTGCTTTGTTGAAAGAAGTTTTAGAATGTCTGATATAAAAATTGTCACCGCCGCTATGTTGGTGATCGGTGACGAAATTCTGTCCGGTCGAACTAAGGATAAGAATATCGGCTTTGTTGCCGATTATCTGACCGGTATGGGTATCGATCTGAACGAAGTCCGCATCGTCGCAGACGAGAAGCACGCAATCATTGAAGCGGTCAACGCGCTGCGCCGCAGTTACGATTATGTTTTTACTACTGGTGGTATTGGGCCAACCCACGACGACATTACGGCTGAATCTATTGCTGAGGCATTCGGCGTTCCTTGCGAACCTCATCCCAAAGCCATGCAGGAAATGGCGCAATATTATGCATCTCGAGATATGGAGTTCACGAAAGCCCGGCAACGCATGGCAAGGACCCCAAGAGGTGCAGAACTTATCGACAATCCAATTTCGAAGGCTCCCGGGATCCGTATTGAAAATGTACACATAATGGCGGGTGTTCCTCAGATAATGCAGGCAATGATGGATGCCATCGCGCCAACACTGGAAGGTGGTCAAAAAATCCTGTCCCAAACAGTGGATTGTCCCTACGGCGAGGGCACGGTTGGTGGCCCATTGGGTGAAATACAAGATAAACATCCCAACACGATGATCGGATCATATCCCAGATATGAAAACGGCAACTATTCCACCCAAATAGTCGTCAGAGGCCGAGATCAAAATGCGGTGGCGCTTGCAATAAAAGATGTCAAAATTATGCTGAAAGACGTGATGTTATAGTATTACAAATTGATGACTTTTATTATCTCATTGTATCCATACAATTTTTGTATCTAAATTATTGAGAATTTATTTTTACACTAATTATGACTATATATTTAGCATTTTTTCTTGGTTTTTTACATTATTCTTGGTTTCCGGTATTTCAATTTTGTACTTATTTGTGTAATTGACGGGAACGTAAACGAAAGTGGGAATTAAGAATGCAAAAATGCACGCGGAGGCCAGTTCGGGTTGGCGACGCCATCGAACGGTTGGAAAATGGGCTTAGTGTAGGACATTACAAAGGATATACGCTTTATTCTGCCTACCAACCTATATTTTGTTATGAAGATTCTGAATCTTTGCGAGTAACAGGACTTGAGGGACTTGTTCGTCCATTCATAGATGATGTCAGCATTACACCCAGCCTGCTTTTCCAGCAAATCGCCCCCGAAGATGCTTTTTTATTGAATGCATGTGCCGGGCGCTTCACATTCGTAACTTTGAGGCTGCGGCACCAGTAAGTTGTGATTTATATATTGATGTTAATCCGGCCAAATACTCTGAGGTCCGCACTATGGAGAACGAATTCCAGTTTTTGCTGGGACGATTGGCGATCAATGGACTGAGTCGATCGACGATTGTCCTGAAACTGCTGGAAACGGTTCCCGTGAGTGACAAATTTCTTTTATGGTTCAAAGACTTTGTCAGGGAGCAACATATCCGACTGGCATTGGATGGTTTTGGCCGTGGTGAATCCAATCTCGAACGCTATCATTTGGTGATGCCCGACGTGGTCAAGATAGATAACCGCCTGTTTGCGCAAAGTATGAATTATGCCAGGAAAAAACGATTGCTGGTATCATTCATTTCCCGGATTCATGATGATGGCGGCAAGGTCGTCATTGAGGGGTTGGAAACGGAAGAAATGCTGGTTTATGCGCGGGAATTGTGCGCCGATCTGTTCCAGGGTTCTTTCCTCGACAGTCCAGACCTGCCCATGGTTGACTTTTTTCAACTCTCGCGACCGAATTTGAGCCACGCCGCCCATTAGAGCCGCTCAGGCTTTAATCGGTTAAGCTTGGTTTGTTGCTTGGCAACACACTGACAGACACAATATCTGACATTCATGGGACTGTATTTTTGTGCAGAGCCTGTGAGTGGGTGACAATCCCGCCTTGCTCCTTGCGCCGGGTTGGGCTATCGCCTTGCAATCACCCAACAGTGAGGATCATTGCTATGTCCCCGTCTTCGAAGGCTTTCCCTGTTAGCTGGGATCAATTTCATCGTGATTGTAAAGCACTGGCGTGGAGATTGGCGGGACCAGGAAAAGAAACAACGCCCTGGTCGGCGATTGTTGCCATCACCCGGGGGGGCATGGTTCCCGCTGCTATTATCGCGCGGGAGCTTGGTATTCGGACAATCGAAACGGTCTGTATCGCCTCATATCACGAATATAAGGATCAAGGCGAACTTGATGTGATCAAGGAGATCAATGTTGATATGGTCAAGGCAGATGGCGGGCGCGGTGTGCTGGTCATTGATGACCTGACAGACACTGGCGCGACTGCCAAGAAGGTGCGTGACATGCTGCCCAATGCCCATATCGCAACTGTTTATGCAAAACCTACAGGTGTTCCCATGGCTGATACTTTTGTTACCGAAGTAAGCCAGGATACATGGATCTATTTTCCCTGGGACATGGAAATGTCCTATGTCGAACCAATATCCGGCCTGAAGGACGGTTAACAAAGGAACTTTAAGATGACAGTTACACGATTTCACACCGGCGAAAGAATGAGCCAGGCCGTTGTTCACGGCGACACAGTATATCTCGCCGGTCAGGTTGCACAATCCGCACCGGGCGGGTCTGTCACAGACCAGACCAAAGCTATTCTCGCCCAGATTGATGGCCTGCTGGCAGATGCAGGCAGCGACAAATCAAAAGCTCTGTCGGCCACGATCTGGCTGTGCAGCATGGATGATTTTGCTGAAATGAATGCCGTCTGGGATGCTTGGGTTTCGCCGGGCAATACACCTTGCCGCGCATGTGTTGAATCACCCCGTCTCGCGACACCGGACTTCACAGTTGAAATTGGCCTGATTGCCGCGCGATAACCGGCAATGTCGGCGTTTGAACTGATCGAAAACCTGCCCTTTACCACCGAAAGCGCTATCGGTTCGGTGGCGCGGATCGGGCTGGTCGTGCTTGCGTCGGACTATACGGTGGAGAATGAATTTCGTCAGATATTCAACCAGCCGGGCGTCGATGTTTTTCACGCCCGCATCTCCAATGCGCCGAATATTACCCCGCAAACTCTGGCGGCGATGGGTCCGTCCATTACAGAAACCGCCAGTCGCCTGCTGCCTGGCGATACATTGGATGTGTTGGCTTACGGCTGCACCTCTGCGTCTATGGTTCTGGGGCCCAAAAAGGTAAATGGGCTTCTAAATGACGCCAAGCCGGAAGCCAAAGCCACCAATCCGGTCACAGCGGCTTTTGCGGCCTTTGAGGCCTTGGGAGCACAACGTATCGCCGTGCTGACGCCTTATCGCAGTGACGTTAATCAGATCGTCCGTGATGGGATAGAGGCAGGAGGCTATGAGGTGGTCGTCTTTGGGTCGTTCAACGAAGAGCTCGACCCCGTCGTTGCCAGGTATTGACGCTGGTTCGCTGAAAGCGGCCATTCGCACCATCTTGGAGGGGCGTCAGGTGGACGCAGTATTCGTTTCCTGCACTTCAGTGCGGCTGATGCATGTTGTGGCACAAATAGAGTCTGAAGTCGGAGTTCCGGTCACGTCGAGCAACCATGCTATGGCCTGGCATTGTTTGCGGTTGGCCGGAGACGACAGCGTTCTGCCGGGAATGGGCCGATTGTTTGAACTGCCGAACTAGACGAGGCGCCCCTGCTCTTTTGCCGCAGCAATAAAGCTGGCAAATAGCGGATGCGGCTCAAACGGACGCGACTTCAACTCGGGATGATATTGAACACCAATAAACCACGGATGAACATCGCGGGGATATTCGATGGTTTCGGGTAAAAGACCATCCGGGCTCATGCCCGAAAATATCAACCCAGCCTCTTCTAGCGTAGCCTTGTAATCGATATTCACTTCATATCGGTGACGGTGACGTTCGCTGACATCGTTGCTGCCATAAATCTCGGCGATATGACTGTCGGCATTTAATGGATGTGGATAGGCACCCAGTCGCATCGTACCGCCCAGATCACCGGCAGCTTCGCGTTTTTCCAGTTGGTTACCCTTCAACCATTCGGTCATCAGGCCAACAACGTGGTTTTTTGAACTGCCGTCTTCATCCAGTTCGCTTGATGTTGCGTCTTCGATGCCGGCCAAATTCCGTGCCGCATCCAAAACTGCCATCTGCATGCCATAGCAAATGCCAAAATATGGAATTTTGTGTTCGCGCGCATAGGCGGCTGCTTTGATTTTGCCTTCTGCCCCGCGTTCACCAAACCCGCCTGGGACCAGAATTCCGTCGACCCCTGCCAACTCATCTGAAGGATCGGAAGATTCAAATGTCTCACTTTCAACCCAATGCAGGTTGACCTTCACGCCATTGGCTATTCCGCCATGCACCAGAGCTTCCATCAGGCTTTTATACGCGTCCTTGAGAACTGTATATTTGCCGACAACGGCGATTTTGACGGCACCTTCGGGATTGTGGATTTTGTGAGAAATTTCTTCCCAAACCTGCATTTGGGGCTTGGGCGCGGGATCGATGCCAAATGCATCCAACACCTGTTGGTCCAATCCTTCCTGATGATATGAAATTGGCACATCATAGATCGACTTGGCGTCGAGCGCCTGGATCACGGCCTCAGAGCGCACATTACAGAAAAGTGCGAGCTTGCGCCTTTCCTCGACCGGAATTTCGCGATCTGCGCGCACCAGAAGAATATCGGGCTGAATACCGATCGAGCGAAGTTCTTTGACGGAGTGCTGCGTTGGTTTGGTTTTCAACTCACCGGCTGCTGCAATATAGGGCATATACGACAAGTGCATATAGATGCAGCCACCGCGTGGCAGATCGTTGCCGAGCTGACGAATGCTTTCAAAAAACGGGAGTCCCTCAATGTCTCCAACGGTGCCGCCAATCTCAACCAGCACGAAGTCATAGCCATCATTTCCGTCGAGGACGAAATTTTTGATTTCATTGGTGACGTGCGGAATCACCTGCACTGTTGCACCAAGGTAATCACCGCGCCGTTCCTTGGCGATAATGTCCTGGTAGATGCGACCGGTTGTGATGTTGTCGGATTGATTGGCCGGACGTCCGGTAAAGCGTTCGTAGTGACCCAGATCCAGATCCGTTTCGGCCCCATCGTCGGTCACGAAACATTCGCCGTGCTGATACGGTGACATGGTGCCCGGATCAACATTCAAATAGGGATCGAGTTTACGTAACCGGACTTTATAACCCCGGGCCTGAAGAAGTGCGCCGAGAGCTGCCGATGCCAGGCCTTTGCCCAGTGAGGAAACCACGCCGCCAGTGATGAAAACAAATCGCGCCATGGGAGTCGAGATTTAGACCGTTTGTGAAAAAGCGCAAACCCCAAAATTTTGTTTTTTGAGTTATGCACACGCTTCGTGATGCGGCGATCGCAAAAACCGCCATCGGATGAATATACAATCAGCCGGACTGACCGGCATCAGATCTATTCGGAAGTTGGTACACCGGTTTGAGGTGTGGCTTCGCCTTCTTTATTCAGATCATCAAGCAAAGTACCCGCAGATGGTGCGGTAGACGGAGCTTCGCCACCCTCGGTAGGAACACCGGTTTGGCCTGCCCCTTCAATACGCTGCAGCACGTCTTCTGTGCGGTTGGTCTGATTGGCCACAACGCCAAGGGCAATAGATGTCACGAAAAAGCCGGCCGCAATGATCGTAGTTGTTTTGGTCAGTGCATCCGCAGCACCCCGGGCCGACATGAAACCGCCGCCGCCACCGCCGCCACCACCGCCGCCAATTCCCAGCGCACCGCCTTCTGAACGTTGCAGGAGAACCAGCACGATGAGAGCCAGAACGAGCATAATATGGATGACGATGAGTACGGTGGTCATATCTGGAAAGTTTCCAATTCGATTGTGGCGTCGTACAGCCTATCGGCTTCGACGCGGCTTACTAGCCGAACCTGTTGGTTTTGCCAAGAGCACGGCACGTCACATGTCTCTATATATTTCGCATATGGCGAGGAAGTCTTCGGCTTTCAAGCTCGCACCGCCCACCAATGCCCCATCAACATTCAAAATCGACATCAATTCTGCTGCATTTGCCGGTTTTACGGAGCCGCCGTAAAGGATTCTCATCCGTTCGCCATGCCCGCCGAGCTTTTCTGCCAAGGTTTCGCGAATAAATGCATGAATGTCCCGAATGTCTTCCGGGCTCGGGGTTTTGCCCGTGCCGATGGCCCAGACCGGTTCGTAGGCGACGATTGTATCATCTTCAGTTGCCCCTTCGGGGACGGAAGACAAGATCTGTCGCTTCAACACCGCCTGTGCCATTCCGGCATCATATTCGGCTTCGGTCTCGCCGATGCAGATAATTGCCGTCAGCCCTGCCCGCCAGCAGGCCTGGGCTTTGCCCGCGACGTGATAATCTGACTCGCCATGATCGGTTCGTCGTTCGGAATGGCCAACAATGCAGTAATCTGCCAGGCAATCCTTGATCATTTCAGCAGAAATATCACCAGTATGAGCACCAGACTGCTCATTGTGACAATCCTGGGCTCCAACTTGCAGCGGTGTATCTTCCGAAAGGGTAGTCGCTACATAAAGCAATGTTGTAGGGGGACAAACGACCACATCAACGGCATCTGCAAGGTCATCATCCAGCCCCTGCGACATCAGCGCCAACTGGTCCAGTTGATCCCGCGCTCCATTCATTTTCCAGTTACCGGCAACGAGGGGAATAATATCAGGCGTCATGTCGGGCTCCGACCGTTAAAATTGACTTGCTGGTTTGCCTACTGACCAATTGCGATAAAATCAACGTTTTCTGAATAGCTAACGCTTGCCGATCATGGCTCACCACCATATGTTGGCCGCAATTATTTCACCATTGTTTTGGTGACTTCTTTTTACAGGAATTCTGACATTGCTTGAATCTCTACGTTCGTTCGTCACCGGCTGGGTTGCCAAGGGACTGCTTGTACTTCTGGTCGGCAGTTTTGCTTTGTGGGGCATTTCCGGCAGCATACTTTCCGGTGCCAACGGCACAACTGTTGCCCAGGTCGGTGAAACCTCCGTCACCGTGCGGGAATTTCTCAGCGCTTATAACCGCAACATGAATGATATGCAGCGCCGTATTGGCCGCCGCCTCACGCAGGAGGAAGGGCGGTTGTTCGGTGTGGAATCCAGAACATTGAGCAATGTTGTCTCATTTGCCGTTCTTGATGAATATGCCCGCAGCCAGGGACTCTCGCTATCCGAAGACACGCTGGCCCGTATGCTGGCTGAAAACCCTCAATTCCGTGATTCTTCGGGAAAATTCAACCGAGATACTTTCCGCCGGGCCGTCTATGACGCTCAAATGCGGGAGAGTGACTATATTGCGTTGCAAAATGCCTCGGCCGTCCGCGGACAGGTCATGCAGTCATTTGCAACCGATAGTATCCTGCCGAAAGTATTTGCGGATGCATTGCGCGACTATGCCAATGAAGAGCGCAAGTTTTCATACATCACGGTGACAATGCAGCACGCTGACGCCGTCCCTGCCCCGACCGATGAACAGTTGAAGAGCTATTTTGACGCCAATTTGAAGACTTATGCAGCCCCGGAGTTTCGCAAGCTGGAAATCCTCAAAGTTGAGGCATCAGACCTTGCCGATGAATCAGCTATATCGGACGAAGACGTTGCAGCCGATTATGAGGCCCGCAAAGATAGCTATGTGACGCCCGAAAAGCGGCGGGTACAGCAGATCGTCTTTAAATCGCAGGAACAAGCCGATGCTGCCATCAAGGCGATGAGCGAAGGGTCTGTGTTTGAAACCATTCTCAGCGACAACGATGTCACATTAGCCGATGCTGATCTGGGCCAACTGACCAAAAGCCAGCTGCCGGCCGCGATACAGGATGTTGCGTTTTCGCTTGAAATCAACTCACCAAGTGAGATTCTCAAAGGCCCATTTGGACCAACCATGGTGCGGGTAACCGAAGTCACACCTGAAACCACAAAATTGCTGGATGAGGTGAAAGACGATATTCGCAAGGATCTGGCATTGCGCAAGGCTGTCGATTCTCTCATCGATGTTCAGGAAACCGTTGAGGATGCACGTGCGGGTGCCACAGCACTTTCCGAGATTGGTCAACGTCTTGGCGTCGACACACGCATGGTTGAAGCTGTGGACCGTTCAGCGCGAGACCCTGAGGGAAAGGTTATCAGCGATCTTCCATCATCTCGCGATTTGCTCTCACAGGCCTTTGAAACCGAAGTTGGAGGACAGGCCAGCCCGCTGGATGTCGGCACCACCGGCTACGTTTGGTATGATGTTCAGGAAATCATGCCGGCCAGAGATCGCACACTGGACGAGGTCAATGACAAGGTGGTCGCCGATTGGACTGCTGCCGAGGAAGCCAAGCGGGTTACCGAAAAAGCCGAGCAATTGAAAAAGCGGTTGGAAGCTGGGGCTGCACTTAACGACGTGGCGCTGGAAATCGACTTGCTGGTGCAAACAACCGGATTTTTGAAACGCAATGCTGAGCAGGCCGGGTTCCCACGCAGTGCAACGACTGCCGGCTATCGGGGAGGCGACAAGGCAATTGTGATTGCCGATGGAGCGACAGCGGCTGAAAAACTGTTGATTACAGTCACTGAAACAAAAGGAATTGAGGCGCAGGCGATTGATGCGCCCAAGGAAGAGCTTGATCTGGCAAATCAGGGGGCAGCAGATGATTTGCTTTCACAGATGATTACCAATCTGCAGAATTCCTATTCGATTACCCAAAACCTTGCTCTGATCAGGCAGGCGTTAACTCAGGGGCATTGACACTCCCTGCGAGAGTTGGCCTGAATTGGGGACGCCAGAAGGACAAATCATGGCAGATTTTAAAGAGCTCATCGGCATAGTCGCTACGGGACAATCATTGACCCGTGGACAAGCGCAGGACGCCTTTGACATCATGATGTCAGGCGACGCCACACCAAGTCAGATTGGCGGATTTCTGATGGCCCTGCGGGTGCGGGGTGAGACGGTGGAAGAGATCACCGGCGCGGTATCGACCATGCGGGAAAAGATGCTGAAAGTGAAAGCGCCGCAAGGTGCCATTGATATCGTTGGAACCGGCGGTACCCAAACAGGCACTTATAGTATCAGTACCTGTTCTGCCATTGTCATGGCCGGAGCCGGCGCGAAGGTGGCTAAGCATGGCAACCGTGCCCTCAGCTCAAAAACCGGCACTGCAGACACTCTGGAACGTCTCGGGGTCAACCTTGAGACTGGTGCCGAAGGCACCGCGCGTTGCGTTGAGCAGGCCGGCGTCGGATTCATGTTTGCCCCTGCTCATCATGCAGCGATGCGTTTTGTCGGCCCCAGCCGTGTCGAGCTCGGCACGCGCACCATATTCAATATTTTGGGGCCTCTTTCAAATCCGGCTGGTGTCAAGCGTCAGGTCGTGGGAGCTTTTTTACCTGATTTGCTGGAACCGATGATCAACGTTCTGAAAAACCTCGGATCGGAGCGTGCCTGGTTGGTCCATGGTGACAGCATGGATGAACTGACTGTTACTGGCACAAGCACAGTATTTGAATTGAAAGACGGTGCCGTATCAAGCTTTGAAGTAGAGCCGGAAGATGCGGGCGTCGGTCGCCATGTTCTGGCTGATCTGAAGGGGGGCGATGCCTCCTACAATGCTGCGGCATTGAAAGGTGTGCTGAACGGCGACAAAAACGCCTATCGTGATATGGTCCTGCTGAATGCGGGCGCTGGATTGGTGGTTGCTGACCTCGCCAGCGATTTGAAGTCCGGGGCGCAACTGGCCGCTGAGTCGATTGACAGTGGTGCCGCGTCAAAAGCGCTGGCCAAGCTGGTTGAAGTTTCAAACGGTTCGCCAAATGAGTGACATTCTGGAAAAAATCGGGGCGTATAAACGCCAGGAAATTGAACAGGCAAAATCGTTGGTCAGCCTGAATGAACTGAAGGCTCGTGCCACAGATGTGTCGAAGCCTCGTGGATTTGCAGACGCATTGCGAACCAAACACCAGCAAGGCCAATATGCCCTGATTGCGGAGATCAAAAAGGCCAGCCCGTCAAAAGGACTGATCAGGGAAGATTTCGATCCACCTAAACTAGCAAATGCTTATCAAACCGGTGGTGCAGCGTGTCTGTCAGTTCTCACTGACAGCCCCTCGTTTCAGGGAGCGCCTGAATTCCTGACCACCGCCAGAGATTCAGTGGCCCTGCCCTGTTTGCGTAAGGATTTCATGTACGATGTCTATCAGGTGCATGAAGCTCGGGCCTGGGGTGCCGACTGTATTTTGATCATTATGGCGGCTGTCAGCGATGAAGTGGCTAAATCGCTTGAAGTGGCGGCTTTTGAATTGGGCATGGATGTTTTGTTGGAAGTCCACAATCGAGAGGAACTAGACCGCGCGTTAAATTTGGATTCCTGCCTGTTGGGGATCAACAACCGCAATCTGAAAACCTTCGATGTCAGTCTGACTACCACGGAATCGCTTGCTCCTCTGGTGCCAGATGACCGCATCGTGGTGGGAGAATCTGGCCTGTTCACACCAGGTGATCTTGCACGCATGGCGGCAATCGACGTCAACACATTCCTGATCGGTGAAAGCCTGATGCGCCAGGATGATGTCGCTGCAGCAACGGCCGCATTGCTGGACAAATCAGCTACCCAGACAAGTGCTGCCTAGATGTCGGACAAATTGACCCATATTGCCTCTGATGGCAGCGCCAACATGGTTGATGTTGCTGACAAGGCGCATACCGAACGTATTGCTGTTGCCGAAAGCCAGGTGTTGATGGGGCAGTCAACACTCGATCTGATCGTCTCCGGCAATGCCAAGAAAGGTGATGTACTGGCCACTGCCCGCCTTGCCGGCATCATGGCGGCAAAACGCACCCACGATTTAATCCCGCTGTGCCACCCCCTCGCTCTTACGAAGGTGTCGGTTGATATTCAGGTTGATCCAGACCTTCCCGGTCTTCGCATTGAGGCAATGGCCAAGGTCGCTGGTCAAACCGGCGTTGAAATGGAAGCGCTGACTGCTGCAAGCGTCGCCGCTCTAACCGTCTATGACATGGCAAAAGCGGTGGATCGTGGCATGGAAATTGGCCCGACCCGCCTGTTGTCAAAATCCGGCGGCAAGTCCGGTGATTGGAAGGCTGATCTCCAACCATGAGTGGTTTGCTGTCTGTCGAATCTGCGCTGCAACGCATATTGGCCAATGTTGAGCCGACCGATACCGAAATGGTCGCGCTTGCCGATTCTGGAGATCGTGTGTTGTCAGCAGATTTGAGCGCCACGCGAACCCAGCCCCCTTTTGCAGCTTCAGCCATGGATGGTTATGCAGCGCGGGCCGAAGACGTTGACCAATGTCCGGTAACACTCAAAATGATTGGTGAATCAGCGGCAGGGCACGGATTCAACGGATCGGTGGCTTCAGGCCAATGTGTGCGCATCTTTACCGGAGCACCGGTTCCGACGGGGGCCGACACAATCGTCATCCAGGAGAATGTTTCGCGAGAAGGTGACGATGTCCATGTCGCCAAAGGTGAAGCTGCGGGGCGTTATGTTCGGCCGGCCGGCCTCGATTTTTCGCAAGGCGCTGTGCTGTTGTCTGCTGGTGACAGGCTGACTTCGTCACGCATTTCTCTTGCTGCGGCGATGAATCACCCCTGTCTGCCAGTTCACAAAAAACCATTGGTTGCGATTATCGCTACCGGTGATGAACTGGTCTTGCCCGGTCAAACTCTTGCTGACGACCAGGTCATAGCTTCCAACAGTTTCGGGGTTGCAGAGTTGGTACGCAGAGCGGGTGGCGACGTGCTCGATCTTGGTATTGCTGAAGATACGCTCACCTCCTTGCAGGACAAATTCAACCAGGCTCAGGATTCTGATATCGTTGTTACGCTCGGTGGAGCATCTGTTGGTGATCATGATCTGGTTGCGCAGGCTTTGCGCAACAAGGGTGTCGAGTTGAATTTCTGGAAACTGGCAATGCGTCCAGGCAAACCCGTCATGTTTGGACAATCTCAGGAAGGTGACAATCGGCACAGATATTTGGGCTTGCCCGGAAACCCGGTTTCAAGCCTGGTCTGTGCCGAAATATTTCTGGTGCCGTTGATTAAAAAAATGATTGCACAGGTTGCGAGCACCGAACGTATTGATGCAGTTCTTGATGCTGATCTGGCCGAAAACGACCAGCGTGAGGAATATATGCGGGCCACGCATGTTGAGCGTGACGGTACCTATTTCGTTACCCCATTTGACAATCAGGACAGTTCGATCCTGTCGCTGATGGCGCATGCGACGTGTTTGATGATCAGGCCGGCATTCGCTCCGAAAAGCGCGGCAGGCGCCGACTGCGAAATCATCCTGCTATAAGATCGCAGGGATGCTGCCTGAACTACTGGTCCAGCAACCTTAACTTATCCACCAGTCGCTCAACGTCGGCAGGTTTCAATCCGATATCGGCCATATCAACGCCGCTCATTGATCTGAGAAGTGCGGATTTGCGATTTTTGTCTTTGTTTGATGCTCGAAACCGAAAAGGAAACATGGGTGAACTCCAATATTGTATCGCTGTTATAGTGATATTGGGTGTTCGTCGGAGTGGAATCCAACGCCAAGATCACATGGCTGCCATGCAATTGTGACGGGTCAAAACGAGAAAACTTGCAGAACACATTAAGAACATGCTAACTTGTTCTTGTTTTGTATCACTTTGTTGACCGAATCACATGCCCCCATCGGGCAGCCGACAGGAACGGATAAACCCATGCTCACCCGCAAGCAGCACCAATTGCTCATGTTCATTCAGGACCGTCTTCAGGAGGCAGGCGTGCCGCCGTCTTTTGACGAAATGAAAGATGCCCTGGACTTGAAATCCAAATCAGGAATTCATCGATTGATCACGGCGCTCGAAGAGCGGGGATTTATTCGCCGCCTGCCGAACCGGGCTCGCGCACTGGAAATACTGAAACTGCCAGAATCCGCAGTAAATAATTCCGCGACGGCGGCACCATCTGCCAATGCTGCACCAAATGTGGTCAATTCGACTGCAGATTCAACCGCCCGTGCCGCCAATGATGACAATCCGGGATTTGCAAGCATTCCGGTCATGGGTCGCATCGCGGCGGGTACACCGATTTCTGCAATTCAGGACAACACACATATGGTAACCGTATCACCGGAGATGCTGGGGGGCGGAGAACATTACGCTCTTGAGGTCAAAGGCGACTCGATGATCGAGGCTGGTATCCTCGATGGCGATACCGTTGTCATTCAAAAGGCTGGTACTGCAACGCCGGGAGATATCGTTGTTGCTCTGATTGACGATGAGGAAGCCACGCTGAAGACATTTCGCCGCCAGGGACAGGAAATAGCGCTTGAAGCTGCAAACCCAGCCTATGAAACGCGCGTGTTCGGCCCGGACCGTGTTGATGTACAAGGTAAACTGGTTGGTCTAATCCGCAGTTATAATTGATTAATTTGTTTCTAGATATTTCCTCCAAGGGCGCGTCAGTTTGTTTCTTGTGGCGCGCGTTTGGATGTCGTGGACATCAATCTTTATAACATTTTTTGTCTGCTTGTGGCGATCTGACATTTGTCTATCTGGCGCCACGCGGACGTAGAGTTCCAGGGCGCCTGTTTGTCTCAATGATGCGGCATCGATGATCAGCGGACGGCGATTGGCTGGCAAATGCTGGCACGCCCAAGCGATTTCATAAGGCACGACCAGAATGTCTGCCATTAAGCAGTCGCGGTTCAGGTGTGCGGTGTTGTGAATATGAGCCAGGGTGGTGTTTGAGTTGCTCATGACGCATCCAAAGCTGTCACAGCGCCGCAACAAGTGGTTGTTGCGGCTATTCTCCAGATCAAACGAATACGGCTTGCGATAGGCCTGACGCCAGATTTTGGTTGTAAACTTTTCAGAGCGTGGTCGCGACAGGGCGAGCACTCCATCCGATCCCAGGGCTCCGACTTGACGGCCGTTTTCTGCAATAATGAAATCCGGTGTCTGGTGAGATGTGGCAAGTCCAATCATCAGCGCGAAACAAGGTATCGACAATCGCTTCAATCGGGATCGCGCAAGCGTAGCGATCAACAGACCAAGAGTTCCCAAAATCAATGTAGACACTTCCAATTGGCCAGTGGACCCGATGAATGCCAAGGGCTGCGACCTGCTCAGGTCTGTTACCCATTGCGCAATATTGACAACCAGTTCCAAAGCGCCGCCCAGCGGGATTAAGGTGAGTTGTTCCAACCCAAATAACATGAGAACCACGCTGATCAGCGCCAATGGCATGACAGCCAGTGATACAACGGGCATGGCCAGTACATTGGCCAGCAGACCCAATGGTGCAATTCGATAAAAGTGGAAACCTGCGTAAAGTCCGGTAGCCATTCCTGCGATTAGTGGAACCAGTATCAGGCCCGAAATGTAGCGGGATGCCTGCCTTTTGAAGTCTGACAAGCGGCTGTGGGGCATTGGTCGGGGTTGAGACCGTCTCCAGCGGCGTTGTGCACTCCACTCGTAGGTGGCGATCAGTGCAGCAGCTGCTGCAAATGACATTTGAAAGCCCGGTTGAAGAACAGCTTCCGGTGCCAAGATCAGGACCACAAGTGCAGCAAGAGCCACATTACGCATGGTCAGGGCGCGTCGGTCCATCAAAGTTGCCAATAACAGCACCACCACCATGATGTAAGCTCTCTGGGTAGACAGATTTGCCCCCGACAACAACAAATAGAATGTGGCGCTGACCAGGCCAAAGCATCCGGCAATTTTCTTGACCGGATATTTCAACGCCAATGTCGGTACAGATGCCAGAATCAAACGTACCGTGCCAATCACGGTCAACGTGACGAGCGCCATATGTAATCCCGATATAGCCAGAATATGCGCTAGTCCGGACCGCCGAAGCGCTTCATTGATTGGTTCATCGATTTGGCTTCGCTCGCCAACGATCAGTGCTGTGGCCAAAGCACTGGATTGAGGAGGAAGCGCCTGTCTTAAAAGATTGGCAATGTGCTCTCTCGTCACGGCCGCCCAGGTTCGAATTGACCAATTGTTTGCGGTTTTTGGCTCAATCAGGTGCGGCGCTCCAAGGAAAAACCCCGAACCACCAATCCCGGCATACCAGGAAAAAAAGCGAAAATCATAACCGCCCGGCAGGGCTAGCCCGGGTGGTGGGGCCAGTCGCGCTCGCCCTGAGATTACGTCGCCAAATTCAAACAGGTTATCTTTCTGCCGGGCGGTCAGCCGCACCCGCTCGGGAACCTGCTTCACACCGTCCAATCGCAACACCGACAACGTATACCGTACACGCCCTTGCGGACGTGGCTCGGTTCGTTCGACCCGACCGGTGATTGATGCAATCACACTGCGCTCCAGCATGATCGTGGAGAGCATCTGGGTGCGTATTTGAGCCAGACTTACGCCCGCTGCAATCAACAACATGGCAAGGCAAACGGGCAACCAATTACTCCGCTTCATGGCTCCGGCGAGTATCGATAGCAGCAATGTCAAAAGTGGAAATGCAAACGTCCAGGGTTCGCGCGGCAAATTGAAATAAGCCGCGCATCCGATGCCCAACAACACCGGTATCCACAAAAACCCACCGCGTTGGGCCCGCTCCTGATGCAGTTGTTGGATTATCCAATCCCGGATTGATCGCAGGAAAATATCCAACCAGAGTTGATATCGCGACAATCCTGTCGGCTCGGTTATCAGGTAACTGGAGGCTGGCGCAGTTCCCGCTTGAGATCTATCCGGATCAGTTGCGTCGAGTTCCATATCGCCGTGCATAAGACCCAAATTGTCTTCGCTGCCTGCCGGCGTCCACAATTCACGCTTGGGTGCATTTGATCGTCGAAACTTTGCCGCAAGGCGCTTCATCGCCTTCTCTTTTCCCTCATGTTCCAGAAGCCATCACATTTCATGCGCAATGTGCGTCAAGGGCCGCCGGTGTCGCAGTTTGGCTTGTATGATTGCAATCCTGTGCTAAAGGGGCAACACCTTCAATCGACCAACTCAATTGAGCATCCCCGCATGTCTGCACCCGTCGTTACCCGTTTTGCGCCCTCTCCCACAGGTTACCTCCATATTGGTGGGGCCAGAACTGCGCTATTCAACTGGCTGTATGCCAAGGCAAATGGCGGTAAAATGCTGTTGCGCATCGAAGACACAGACCGATCGCGCTCATCTCAGCAGGCAGTTGACGCCCTGTTGGACGGGCTCACCTGGTTGGGGCTCGACTGGGACGGTGAGCCGATCTCCCAATTTTCGCGGGTCGAACGGCACCGCGAAGCGGTTCAACAATTACTAGACACAGGCCGCGCCTATAAATGTTATGCCAGTCAGGAAGAACTTGATGAAATGCGGGCACTGGCGCGGGCTGAAAAGCGCCCTCCGCGTTATGATGGCCGTTGGCGTGATCGTCCGGCCTCAGATGCGCCTGTGGGCGTAGATCCGGTTATCCGCATCAAATCTCCCCAAGATGGTGAGACGGTCGTTGATGACAAAGTCCAGGGCGAGGTGCGCTTTCCCAACAAGGATCTCGACGATCTGGTGCTACTGCGCTCAGACGGCACGCCAACCTACATGCTGGCCGTTGTGGTCGATGATCATGATATGGGCGTTACCAACATAATTCGCGGTGACGATCATCTGACCAATGCTGCACGTCAACAAATAATCTATGATGCACTGGGTTGGGATGTCCCTCAGATGGCCCATATTCCGCTGATTTACGGACCGGACGGAGCGAAACTATCAAAACGCCACGGGGCAACCGGTGCAGAGGCCTATCGGGCGATGGGCTATTTGCCAGAAGCTTTGCGCAACTATCTGGTCCGTCTCGGCTGGGCTCACGGAGACGATGAATATTTCACAACTGAACAATTGAATGAATTGTTTTCTCTGGAGGGTATTGGAAAGTCCCCCTCGCGTTTCGATTTCGCTAAATTGGAAAATATGAACGGCCAATATATTCGCGATGCCGAGGACGCTCGATTGGTCGCACAGATGAAATCTATTCTTCCAGAAATTGATGGAGGAGATTGGTATCAGCAGCGCTGGACAGAGGAAATCGAAGCCCAATTGCTGGCCTCCATGCCGGGATTGAAAGACCGTGCCAAAACGCTGCTCGAGCTGATTGATGGCAGCCGCTTTCTATTTGTGGCGCGGCCGTTGGATATGGAAGAGAAGGCCCGGTCCATTCTCGACAATGACGAAGCTGCAGGTCGTAAGGTGCTGCACAGCCTGTTGCCCCGCCTGGAGGCCTTGTCAGACTGGTCTTTGGAAGTGATTGAACAGGAAGTGCGTGACTTCACCAAGGAAAGTGACCTCAAACTGGGTAAAGTAGCCCAACCAATCAGGGCAGCCCTGACCGGACGCACCACGTCACCCGGTGTTTTTGATGTCATGGCAGTGCTGAGCAAACAGGAATGCCTGGCCCGTCTTGCCGATCAGGCGGTTGTCTGAATCTCATAATTCACAAACTCGTCAGGTTTCTATTCGACCAAAGCACAATTGGTTGAATCGCGGTCTTTGCCTTGTTCCGATGCGGCAAATCCTCTATTCATGGGGAACGTCTGATGCGCCCATTTGCGAATATGCTCCGACTTTTTGTCAGGCATTGCGGCGCTCCATAACCAGCTGGTAATTCTGGTGGTCTTGAATCTATTCGGTTCAGGTGGGGAACAATATTTGAAAGGGATAAAATGGCAGAACAAAAAGCAACGCTTCAAATTGGAAATAAGAATTATGATTTTCCCATGCGCTCCGGATCTATTGGCCCTGATGTAATTGATATTTCGACGCTCTACAAAAATACCGATTGTTTTACATTTGATCCTGGTTTCACATCTACAGCGTCCTGTGAAAGCGCCATCACTTATATTGATGGAGATGCTGGTGTGTTGTTGCACAGAGGCTACCCAATCGACGAACTGGCCGAACAGGGAACATTTCTGGAAACGTGCTATCTGCTGCTTTATCAAGAACTGCCCACTGCTGATCAACTGGAAGACTTTACCTTCCGTGTGACCAACCACACGATGCTGCACGATCAGATGACGAAACTGTTTTCCGGTTTTCGTCGCGATGCCCATCCGATGGCCATTATGGTTGGGGTTGTAGGCGCACTTTCTGCGTTTTATCACGATTCAACCGACATTACCGACGAGACGCAGCGCGAAATTGCCGCCATGCGCATGATCGCCAAAATGCCGACCATCGCTGCCATGGCGTATAAATATTCTGTTGGACAGCCATTTGTTTATCCACGCAACGATCTCGATTATGCGTCAAATTTCCTGCACATGTGCTTTGCCGTTCCAGCAGAAGATTACAACGTAAACCCTATATTGGCCCGTGCGATGGACCGAATTTTCATTCTCCATGCCGACCATGAGCAAAATGCGTCAACTTCCACTGTTCGCCTCGCCGGCTCGTCGGGGGCGAATCCATTTGCCTGTATCGCGGCTGGCATCGCGTGTCTTTGGGGACCTGCACATGGTGGCGCCAACGAAGCGGCGTTGACCATGCTAAATGAAATCGGGACGCCCGATCGCATTCCCGAATTTATCGAACGGGCAAAGGACAAGAACGATCCATTCCGTCTGATGGGCTTTGGGCACCGGGTTTATAAAAATTATGATCCGCGTGCGAAAATAATGCAGCAAACAACCCATGAAGTTCTGGGTGTATTGGGTATCAAGGACGACCCGATCCTCGATGTTGCAATGGCACTGGAAAAAATCGCCATTGAAGACCCCTATTTCAAGGAACGCGGTTTGTATCCAAATATTGATTTCTATTCCGGTATCACGTTGAAAGCATTGGGTTTCCCAACAGATATGTTCACCGTGCTGTTTTCGCTTGCTAGAACGGTTGGCTGGATTGCGCAGTGGAAGGAAATGATTGAGGACCCACGACAGAAAATTGGCCGTCCGCGTCAGCTTTATACAGGCCAGACGGAACGGAGCTTTGTCAAAGTGGAAGATCGTTAGAGCCGTTCAGGCTTGAGCGACTTCACCTACTTTACGTGGCGTAATATGATTTCAGCTGCCAGCTCTGCTGGCGGCTGTTTTGTTTTCATGGCTGTTGCAAGCTCATCAAAACCCGTTAATTGGCTTTTCCGTTCGGGACTGTCATCCAGCAAACGCTCTAAGTATCTCGCCAGTCTTTCAGGGATGACCATTTCATTATGTTCTTCCGGCACCAGAACACGATCCAGAATATGGTTCGGCAAGACCGCTGACCATGTCGAGATCAGCCCGGACAACATTTTGCCAATAGGATCCAGACGGTAAGCGATGATCATTGGGACTTTGTGCAGGGCAAGCTCCAACGCCACCGTCCCCGATGTTGCCAAAGCTGCACGGGCGCTCGCAAATGTGTCCATATTGTCGGCACTGTCAACAATTTCTGGCTGAACTGGCCAATCAGAAGTGAGGCTTTGCAATTGTGTCTTGAGATGCGGCACGGCGGGAATCACCGGATGAATCTGCACGCCGCGTTGTTGCAGGATGGTCAGTGTTTTTCCGTAAATTTTCAGCATGCGTTTCACTTCTCCCTGGCGCGAACCGGGCAGAACCAACAATTTGTCGGATGTTTTGGCAGTCTTTCGGGATTTGGAAGGCGAATTGGAACTTGAAATCTGCAGCGCTAAAGGGTGGCCGATATAGGTGGCGTCTGGTCCGCCGAGATCTTTGAGGACTTTCGGTTCAAACGGTAAAATCGCCAGAACATGATCGACATATGCAGTCATTTTCTTGGCTCGCCCTGAGCGCCAGGCCCAAACGCTTGGGCAAATATAATTGATGATGGGTACGTTGGGCATCCGTCTGCGCACCCTCTTGGCCACGGCATGGGTAAAGTCCGGGCTATCGATTAGAATAATCACGTCTGGCTTGGCATCAACAATATCGGAAACTGTTTGATAAACCCGTCGTATGATCATCGGCAATCGAGCCAGGACGGCTGAGAATCCCATCACGGCAATGTCTTTGATATCGAACAGGGATGTCATTCCCTTTTGGGTCATTTGATGGCCGGCAAGCCCAGATAAATTGACCTCCAACCCAGCCCGTTGCGCCTGGGCCTGTAATGCGGGTATCAGGTCGGCTGCGAGTTTGTCGCCGGACTCCTCCCCAAGAACCAAATAGACGTTCAGAGGTTTGCTCATGTTGCGCCCAATTGGGTTACATCGAAACCGTATATGAATACGCCGTGCTTTTTGGCCTGTTGCAAAGTCTTACGCTTGTCAATAATCAGCGTTTTTCCCGCCTCCACGCCGATACCAAGCAATCCAGCCTGATGAACAGACACAATTGTATCGGGGCCGATGGCTGGTAAATCAGCTCTTTCATCTTGTCCGGGTTTGACCGCTTTAATCAACACGCCGCCGCGTCGCTTGGGCAGTCGACCAATTTCTCGCATTTCGCCTACCCGGCGCAACATGACATCAGTGCCCTCTACCCCCTCCACGGCCACTGCCCTGCTGCCGACGACCACACATGCCTGTCCGATGTCGAACTGCCCCAGAGCACGTGTTACCGCATAACCTTCCGCAATTTGCTTTTGTTGCGCCGCTTTTGGCTTGGCGAGCGTATTTACGCCGGGTTGAACGGTCATGTCAGGCAGTAACTCCGCGACATTGCACACGGTAAAACCGCGCTTTTCGATCGCCGATATTACGCCGGTTAGTATCTGGTTGTCGCCGCCCATTAGAGCAGCGAGCAGGCCGGGAAGCGTGCGGATGGCGCCCCAATCCAGTTTGTGCAGCTTTAACTCCGGTCGGCCAACCACACCCCCTGCCAAAACGATATTTGAGATGTCGTGGTTCTTGATGGTTTTGAAAATATGACCCATCTGTTCCCAGCCACACCATTCATGGGGAAATTTTTCAATTGCCGCGTCGGCTTCTCCCAGGATCCCGATGATAAATACCGGTTGTGAGCGTGCTTTCAGTTTTTCAGCAATCAGCAATGGCAGGCGGCCATTTCCTGCGATAATGGCCAGAGGGTCTGTCAGTTGCGTCGATGTTGGTTTGTTGTCCAATCCGGTAGCTCCGTTGGCACACAATCGCGTAACTTCTAGTCACTTGCCGGTCGGCAAAGCGGCCGATCGGCAGAGGCGGTGATAAATTCCAGCAAGTCGATCAACTGGACATCTTTTGCGGTTTCAAGCAGCTCATTGGCTGTATCCTGAACCGGTCTGTCACCAGAAAACAGCTCTTTGAATGCTGCTCGGACCAGATGAATGCTCTCACGGGGAATGCCAGCCCGCTTCATGCCAATCAGATTGAGCCCGGCAAGGTTGGCGCGATTGCCCAGGGCCATGCCAAAGGGTATCAAATCCCCTTCCACGCCAGCCAGACCACCGATAAATGCGTTGTGACCGACCCGACTGAACTGATGGATTGCCGACCCACCACCGAAAATGACATGATCGCCGATCTCACAATGCCCGGCAATCATCGCGTTGTTGGAACAAATCACCCCATTACCAATCCGGCAATCATGGGCCACGTGAGAATTCGCCAGAAAAGTGCAATTGTCTCCAATCGACGTAACATGGCCACCCCCTTCAGTTCCGGGATTTATCGTTACCCCCTCGCGAATGGTGCATTTATTACCAATTTCCAGGGTAACCCGTTCACCGGAAAATTTAAGGTCCTGAGGTTCATTTCCAACCGATGCGAATGGAAATATCCGCGATTGATCGCCAATTTTGGTGATCCCCTGAACTGACACCTGGCTGAGCAATTCGACACCATCGCCCAGTACGACTTCCGGTCCGACATGGCAAAAGGGTCCAATGGTTACATCGGCACCTAGTTTGCAGCCATCTTCAATGACGGCTGATGAATGAATGTTTTTTGACAAATTACTGGTCGTCCCTGGCCATCATCATTGCGCCAATCTCTGCTTCAGCCACTTTCTGACCTGCAACCTCAGCGACGCATTTGAATTTGAATATATTACGTTTTTGGGTTTTCTTGGAAATGACGTATTCCACTGTATCACCAGGCACCACTGTTTTGCGGAACTTTGCCTTATCGATCGTCATGAAATAGGTCGTCTTGGGTTCACCCGTATAATGTTCGTGAGCAACAATTGCGCCAGCCGTCTGGGCCATTCCTTCGACCAGCAGGACGCCGGGCATGATTGGTGCATGGGGGAAATGTCCGGGAAAATGAGGCTCGTTGACGGTGACATTCTTAATCCCACGAGCTGATTGGTCTCCATCAATTTCAATGATCTTATCAACCAACAAGAACGGGTATCTGTGGGGTAGCAGTTCCATCAATTGCTTGATGTCGAGAGTTTTTAACTCGCTGATTTGATCACTCATTACCCTTTTTGCCTCTCTTTTTGTAACTACCCAGCTACCCCAACCTGATGCTTTTATAGACGGCCCATCAGACGGGTCTGAGATTGAGGATGAGCTGATCAGGCGCGGTTTTCAAGGTTTTCAGGATGTCCCAACCTTGTTTTCGCGCCGTTTCAATGACCGTTCGTAAAGTGCAGAAATTCTCGGCACCAGCCTCTGTTCGAAAGCTTCCCGAGACCTTTTGTCGAACTTTCGTCATTCTGAGATCACGCTCTGCCTCGTTGTTCGTGTAGGGAACGCGCAGATCATTGAGAAAGAGCAAAACCGCTGCTTTATGCGTTTGGAGTCGCAAAGCGAGATTGTGCCCAATCCGCCGTTTCGGGCGACCCCGCTTCTTGCCTTTCGTTGGGCGCGCGAGAGGCGGTTGGGCCTCGTGGAACGCGATAGCACGCTCGCAACAGGCATCAAATCGCCGCTCGATATCCGTGATTGCCTCCGGGCTGACCGCGCTCCGATTTTGGATTCGCGCGACATGCGTGAGCTTCAGTGCGTCGAGCAGAATGGCTTTCATGTCCGGCACCCAAGCTTCTTTTTCATATTCGGTCAATGCCTCCAATTCGCGGGAGATGTGGGCATTGCACAATCCATGGGTCACATTTTCCACTGCCCAGTTGGAAGAGAAACAGTCATGCACTGCCGTTCCCGCCAGTTCTGGTGGCACTTCACCTCGCGCAGTTCCGAGCCGAAGGTGGCTTAGAGCGGTGGAGCATAGCATATGAAGCCAGCGCGTTCTGCCACCAATCCTGAACCCCGTTTCATCCAGATGCTTCACTGCCGTTTGAGGCCCGGACAGCAGGTTCTTCACCGCCTCAGCTAAACAGAGCATCTGCTCGGCCTTTTTGGCAACCAGACTGGAAAGGGTTGCCGATGTGATTGTGACCCCGAAAATGTCCGCAAAAACCTGCGCCAGGCGATTTTGGGGAATGCAGTGCTGCGTCTGTAAATAGGCGGCCAACGCCCCTATTTCATCGCCGTACTGGGCGGGTGATGTTACCCCTTCAGGAAAATCGGCGCGGGTTTTTGCACCGCAATGCTGGCATTGGCAAATATGCGCACGATGCTCGGTCACATAAAGCGGCGGTGGAGGTTTGAGGCCAAACACCTGTCTGCACGCAGAACCTATGGTATCCTCCGCCGAAAGCGCGGCCTGACAGTTTTGGCATTGGTTCGGAAAATGACTGGTGATCTCGTCTGGGTTCTCAACCTGTTTCAGTGTGTTGCCGGGATGTCCGGGTTGGCCGCCAGGCTTTCGATTTGACTTGCCCCGCTGACTTTTGGTCCGCCGTTTCTTATCGCTAGACGGCTTTGCCAGTCCGTCGCTCGAAGGTGGTTTGCTGCTATTACGACTGTTCGATCCCAGACGACGCTCAAGATCTGAAACACGCTGCCTAAGAACCGCATTATCTTCTCTAAGTTGCTCGTTGTCTTTCCTGAGTTGTTCGTTTTCCTTCAGGAGCCGAGCGTTCACCTCCAAAAGCTGCGCATTTTGTTCTTTGAGTTAGACAACCTGACCCACCAGAGCCATGACCACATCAATCAGTTCTGATTTTGAGAAATCAGCAAGAATTTCAGGTGTCAGATTTTCGAGTTTCATCCTCGCAGTCAAACACCAAAATGAAAAAAGTGGAACCTCAAATATGCGCCATGAATCAAATTGTCGCACCTAATGGCAGCAGAAATAGGGTAGCTGAGTAGTTACCTCTTTTTATCCATTTGTGCAGCCTCACGACGTAGTCTGGCAATATCTCGCATCCAGTGCTTGATGTTTCGTGCCGGTACGCCACCAAGTTGAACACCAGGAGGCACATCGGTTGAGACCCCGCTCAATCCGGCTATCTGTGCACCTGATCCAATTTTTATATGTCCGTTGACCGCAGTTTGCCCGCCAAGCACCACATAATCACCTAACTCGCTGCTACCTGCAATGCCGGTTTGACCAACGATGACACAATGCTGACCAATCACCACATTGTGGCCAATCATCACGAGGTCATCGATCTTTGTTCCTTCGCCGATAACGGTGTCACGGTTGGAACCACGGTCAACGCAACTATTGGCACCTATTTCGACTTTGTCCTGAATGACGACCCGTCCCACCTGAGGAATTTTGAGATGCCCGCCCGGACCCATCGCAAAGCCAAATCCATCGTTGCCGATGCGAACTCCGCTGTGAATGATGACGTCGTCACCAATCACCGCATGGATGACGGTAGCTCCCGCACAGACTGCTGTGTTTCTGCCTACCTGTACATTTGGACCAATAACCACATTTGGGCCAATAAGCGCATCTCGACCAATACTGGCACCCGGTCCAATCACTGCGCCGTGCTCGATTGTGGCCCCGTCTTCAACCTGGGCGCTTGGATCGACAAAAGCGCCTGTGGCAATTCCGGTGGCGATTATGGGTTGCGGTCGCATGGCGGTTGGAAACATCAGCCCCATAGCCCGAGCGAAGGACTTGTAGGGTTGGGAACTGACCAAAGCGACTACACTGTCTGGAACCGAATCCACATAGCGTTGTGCACAGATGACGGCTGCTGCCTTGGTCGATGTCAATGCTGTGGCATATTTGGGATTATCGATGAATGTCAGACTACCGGATCCGGCAGATTCAATCGGCTGTACCGAAAGAATTTCGATGGTTGCGTCTGCGTTATCTGACAGGCTGCAATCAGTACCCTGGGCAATATCACCGATGGTGATGCCGGAAAGGGATTCAAGGAAGGATACGGCCTGTGCCAATTTTCAAAACCCATTTATGCAAAAGCCGCCACGCTGGTGACGGCTTTCGGCGTTTCTCGAAGTGAGAAAACTAGAAACTGCTGCTAACACCAAAGCGGAAGAACTCAGTTTCATCAAAGTCTTCTTTCGTCAACACATGAGAAAAGTCACCGCGAAGCGGGCCAAATGGTGATTCCCAGATTATGGATGCACCAACGGAGGCGCGAATAGCATCTGAGTCGGAAATGGCAACCGACGAGGAATAATCACTGTCATACAGCGTGCCTGCTTCAGCAAAGAGTGCAGCACTGATTCCGTAAGATCTCGGCAGGAACGGCAATGGGAATTTAATCTCAGCTGTTGCGTTATAATAGGTCAAACCACCGATCGCTTCGGTGCCTTCCCTTGGCCCAAGACCACGTGTGTCAAACCCACGAATTGTTTCACCACCCTGGAAGAAGTGATCCGTGACACGCAACGTATCATCGCCGAAAGTGAAGATGTGGCCGCCGCCAAGAGCCCCCATCAGCACGATGTCCGCGTCTTCTGACAGCAAATAGTAGCCAACAGCACGTGCTGTGGAGCGAACATATTCACCATCGCCACCAACACCGGCAAAATCCTGTTCAAACTTCGCGTAGATGCCTTCGCGTGGAGAGCGAATGCTATCCAAATCCGAATATGTCAGACTGTAGCCGAGAGAAGATGTCAGATACGGACTGCGGGTTACACTGTCCTGCACCGCGATACTTGTACTGGTGCTGGTAAGTTCTTCGTGCTCAATCGTGTAATTGATTCCCAGACGCAAGTTTTCTGTAAGCGGTGCGGTCGCGTGTATGCGCCCAAGAATTATTTCAGAGGAATAGTCAGCGTTGCTGTTTGAATCTGAAATAACTCTGGAAACATCAAATCCCGCAGCAATTCTGTGACCGAGGAAATAAGGCTCTGTGAAAGACAGTTCATATTTGCGTGCATCCTCGCCCAGACCACTGGAAACTTTCAAATACTGGCCGCGGCCAAGGAAGTTTTTCTCGGTCATGCTGATTTCGGCAATCGCCCCACCATTGGACGAATAGCCTCCACCAATTGCAAACTCACCGGTTGCCTTGTCTTTGACCTGAACCACAACGACAACGCGATCAGGTGCCGAGCCCTGGCGGGTTGAAACGCGCACGGCGTCGAAAAAGCCCAGTCTGTCGAGACGGGTTTTACCCTGATTCACCAGAACTTTGTTGTAGGCATCTCCTTCAGATACGTCGAATTCACGGCGGATAACGTAATCTCGTGTGCGATCATTGCCGATGACATCAATGCGTTCAATATAAACGCGCGGTCCATCGTCAATAAAAAACGTAATGTTAATTGTGCGGCTGTCGAGATCGCGATCGCCACGCGGTGTCACTTCTGAAAATGCATAACCGGACCGAGCGATGGCATTTGTCATCGCAACCAACGACTTTTCAACATCTCGCGCGCTGTAAATATCTCCAGGAGCAATTTCCAATTCACCACGCAGGGCTTCAGCATCAACTACCGCCAATGCGTTGTCGATTTCGACCGAACCGAAACGGTATAAGTCGCCCTCATCAACAGTGATGGTGATTGTATAGGCGTTGTCTGCGGCGTTGAAATCACCCACCGAAGAAATTACCTGAAAATCGGCATAACCACGGTTGTAGTAGAAAGTACGCAGCCGGGCTTCGTCCGCCCGCAGTCTGTCGGGATCATAAACATCGTCGCGTTTCAACCAGCTCAGGAAATTGCTTTCGTTGTGAGAGATAACCTCCATCAAGCGGTTATCACCATAGGCATTGTTCCCAATGAAATTAATTGCAGCGATTTCTGTACGATCACCCTCATTGATTTGATAGACCACGTTGACGCGATTGTTTTCGAGCTGATCAATACGGGCCGTTACCTGCGAAGAGGCCCTGCCCGACCGGCGGACAGTTTCTTGGATGCGTTCGATATCGCTGTCGACTTTGGCCTGGCTGAAAATGCCAAGGCTTTGCGATTGGACAATTCCCTGCAGCTGTTCGTCGCGAACTTTGTCATTGCCTTCAAACAGGACAAGGTTGATTGTTGGGTTTTCTTCCACCTGCACAACCAACACGCCGCCGCTGCGGGTAATGCGTACGTCAGCAAACAATCCTGTGGCAAACAGATTTTGCAGCGATTCATCGGTGTCAAAGGAACTATAGCTGCGACCTGGCTTTATCGTCACGTAAGAACGGATAGTGGCGGAATCAACGCGCTGATTGCCGCGAACACTGATCGAGTTAACGACTGCAGCGTGGGCACCGCTGGTCAACGGTGAGGAGGCTACAAGCGCCGGAGTTCCCACGATGAAAGTGAGGACGGCCAATATACGCATAAACGACGCGCAAAGCTGGATGAATGGTTTCATGAAGCTGACTTGCCTTCGAACTAAAAATTGCTACTCACGAATATGCGTGAGGTGAGATTAATTTCATATGTCTGAACCACGGCGGAAATTCGGCAGTTACAGACACTTGTTAAGAGTTTGTACAGTCTTTTTTTACGGTTGCAACCACTCTTGCCGCGTCTCCTTGCCAAATTCTTTGCAGAGCGACGAAAAGGCCACACCAAGTGGGGCATTGGTAAATTTTTGTAACTACTCAGCTACCCTATTTCTGCTGCCATTAGGTGCGACAATTTGATTCATGGCGCATATTTGAGGTTCCACTTTTTTCATTTTGGTGTTTGACTGCGAGGATGAAACTCGAAAATCTGACACCTGAAATTCTTGCTGATTTCTCAAAATCAGAACTGATTGATGTGGTCATGGCTCTGGTGGGTCAGGTTGTCTAACTCAAAGAACAAAATGCGCAGCTTTTGGAGGTGAACGCTCGGCTCCTGAAGGAAAACGAACAACTCAGGAAAGACAACGAGCAACTTAGAGAAGATAATGCGGTTCTTAGGCAGCGTGTTTCAGATCTTGAGCGTCGTCTGGGATCGAACAGTCGTAATAGCAGCAAACCACCTTCGAGCGACGGACTGGCAAAGCCGTCTAGCGATAAGAAACGGCGGACCAAAAGTCAGCGGGGCAAGTCAAATCGAAAGCCTGGCGGCCAACCCGGACATCCCGGCAACACACTGAAACAGGTTGAGAACCCAGACGAGATCACCAGTCATTTTCCGAACCAATGCCAAAACTGTCAGGCCGCGCTTTCGGCGGAGGATACCATAGGTTCTGCGTGCAGACAGGTGTTTGGCCTCAACCCTCCACCGCCGCTTTATGTGACCGAGCATCGTGCGCATATTTGCCAATGCCAGCATTGCGGTGCAAAAACCCGCGCCGATTTTCCTGAAGGGGTAACATCACCCGCCCAGTACGGCGATGAAATAGGGGCGTTGGCCGCCTATTTACAGACGCAGCACTGCATTCCCCAAAATCGCCTGGCGCAGGTTTTTGCGGACATTTTCGGGGTCACAATCACATCGGCAACCCTTTCCAGTCTGGTTGCCAAAAAGGCCGAGCAGATGCTCTGTTTAGCTGAGGCGGTGAAGAACCTGCTGTCCGGGCCTCAAACGGCAGTGAAGCATCTGGATGAAACGGGGTTCAGGATTGGTGGCAGAACGCGCTGGCTTCATATGCTATGCTCCACCGCTCTAAGCCACCTTCGGCTCGGAACTGCGCGAGGTGAAGTGCCACCAGAACTGGCGGGAACGGCAGTGCATGACTGTTTCTCTTCCAACTGGGCAGTGGAAAATGTGACCCATGGATTGTGCAATGCCCACATCTCCCGCGAATTGGAGGCATTGACCGAATATGAAAAAGAAGCTTGGGTGCCGGACATGAAAGCCATTCTGCTCGACGCACTGAAGCTCACGCATGTCGCGCGAATCCAAAATCGGAGCGCGGTCAGCCCGGAGGCAATCACGGATATCGAGCGGCGATTTGATGCCTGTTGCGAGCGTGCTATCGCGTTCCACGAGGCCCAACCGCCTCTCGCGCGCCCAACGAAAGGCAAGAAGCGGGGTCGCCCGAAACGGCGGATTGGGCACAATCTCGCTTTGCGACTCCAAACGCATAAAGCAGCGGTTTTGCTCTTTCTCAATGATCTGCGCGTTCCCTACACGAACAACGAGGCAGAGCGTGATCTCAGAATGACGAAAGTTCGACAAAAGGTCTCGGGAAGCTTTCGAACAGAGGCTGGTGCCGAGAATTTCTGCACTTTACGAACGGTCATTGAAACGGCGCGAAAACAAGGTTGGGACATCCTGAAAACCTTGAAAACCGCGCCTGATCAGCTCATCCTCAACCTCAGACCCGTCTGATGGGCCGTCTATAAAAGCATCAGGTTGGGGTAGCTGGGTAGTTACGAATTTTTGGTTAATTTATCAGCCGCTTCCACCGAACAGACGCAGTATGTCATTGGAAGTTGCGAATAACATCAGCATCAAAACGCAGGTTAAACCGATTCTAAATGCGATTCCCTGGGTTTTCGGGTCCAGTGCACGCCCCCGTATGGCCTCGATCGCATAAAACACGAGATGGCCGCCGTCCAGCATCGGAACCGGTAATAAATTCATCAAACCAATGCTAACGGACAGCGCCGCAGCCAGTGAAATTAACTGGAGAATACCCAATGTGGCGACCTGAGAAGTCATTTGACCAATGCCCAATGGCCCCCTCAATTGACTTGCATCCTGCTTGCCGCCGATCAACTCCCTCAAAAAGTGATAGGTTCGGTTGATAATGAGTCCGATTGCCTCAATGCTTTTGACAAACGCAGCAACAGGTCCCAGTGGATTACGAATAATACTGCTTGGGTCGTTTCCAGGGCCAATACCCACCAAACCAGTCTGAAATTCATTGCCAAAGCGATCTTTACGTTTGGTCATGCGCGGAATTGCCGTGATGTCCAAGGTTTTGCCGTCGCGTTCGATGACAAATTGCAATGGCTCGTCGGAGCTGACGAGTGTATAATTTGCGATGTCCTGAAAACTGCCGATTTCACCACCCTGAACGCTGACCACTTTGTCACCGAGTTGAAATCCAGCTTCAGCAGCTGCGGAGTCTTCCTGTATTGTGCCGATAATTGGCGCCAGTTTGGTTTCACCGTAATACATGAAAAAGCCGGTGTAGATCACGCTGGCGAGAATGAAGTTGGCCAGAGGCCCCGCTGCCACAACGGCTGCACGTTGCCATAAAGCCTTGTTCTCAAAAGTATCTTCGCGTTCTTTGGCGGTCATTTTTTGCAAAGCTTCATGGTCAGGTTGGCTTGACGCATTTTGATCGCCGAGAAATTTTACATATCCCCCCAAAGGAATAGCGCAGAGCTTCCAACGTGTGCCGTGCTTATCAACTCTGGCCAACAATTCCGGACCAAACCCAACCGCAAAAGCTTCGACTTTGATCTTGTTCCAGCGAGCAACGGCAAAATGCCCCAATTCGTGGAAGAACACGACGATCGTCAAAACAAAGACAAACGGGACCACTTTGGTCAGCCCGAAGTCGAAGAGCGCCATTGGCGCTGCTAGCAAATCCATTCGATTAGTCCTTGTTTCCACGTCCGCTTAAAGCGGTATATTCAATTATTCAAAAATTCGTCAATCTTGTGTCAGAATTCACAACGATGCGCATAAAGGCTAAAATTATGGTCAACGATGCGTTGTAATCTTGCTCTGGCCCTATATCCCGGCACCCAATGCAACAATAACGGCCACTGGAACCGCTGCTGCCACCAAACCATCCAATCTATCAAGAAAGCCACCGTGGCCCGGTATCAGCTGGCTGGAATCTTTAACACCAAACAATCGTTTGACCCATGATTCGAATAGATCTCCCGCCTGAGACACGACTGATAATATTGCTGCGCCAAATATTACAGCAAAAGCAGGCAATTGTGGGTTTGTAGCAATCAGCACTGCGGCAAATATCACGGAAAACACCAGGCCACCGATGGCACCAGACCAGGTTTTCTTGGGAGACACTGCTGGCATGAGTTTGGCGCCGCCAAACTGTCGACCAACAAAATAGGCCGCGCAGTCGGTAATCCAGACTGTTAAAAACAAAAACATAATGAGCCCAAGCCCACCATTTTCGCGGATAATCGGAAAGGCCACCGCGGGAATCGCACAACATAGAGCGCCCAAGCCGATCCAGCGCACATCCGATCTCTCCGCGCCCGACGTTGTTAGTTCCAACATCAGGCCCAGCACCACGAATGCCACCAGCCCTATCGCCAAATAGCCAAGAAGATTGAAGATAAGCAGCCCAACAAATCCAGCTGTCAGCACTGCTTCGATGCCATCAAACGGTGTCTGGCGGACCATTGATTGCCATTCGTAATAGAGCAGCCCGGACAGCAACAACGACAGGATGGTGAATGGCCAGCCGCCGATCCACGTCACCCAAAGGATGACGATCAGCATGAAAACAGCGGAAATCACTCGTTTGCCAAGCTCTGAGGACAGCAGACCGCTAATGCTGGAATTGCCGCTCATGCGCTGGACTGGGCCACAACCCCTCCAAATCGCCGGTTTCTGCTGCGATATTCTTCCAAAGCCTGTTCAAACTGCGCTTTGGTAAAGTCGGGCCAAAGGCAATCGAGAAAGATAAATTCAGAATATGCCGCCTGCCACAACAGGAAGTTCGACAAACGTTGTTCTCCAGATGTCCGGATGATCAGTTCCGGATCGCTCCAGTCGGATGTATCGAGAGCACCAGAGATCACGTCGGCATCGATGTCATCGGCCGCCAGTTTGCCAGTCGAAACCTGATCGGCAATTTTGCGCATCGCTCGGGTAATCTCATCACGTGCGCCGTAATTGAATGCGATTACCAACCGGGTGGCTGTGTTGTTGCGTGTCAGGTTTTCCGCTTCGTCGAGCAGGGGGAGAATGTCGCCGGGAATGTTCCGGCGTGAACCGATGATTGAAACTCGAACATTCTCGCGGTGAAGGTCCGCAAGGTCGCGCCGGATAAATAATTTAAGCAGCGACATCAGGTCACTGACTTCGTTGGCCGGGCGACTCCAGTTTTCCGACGAAAAGGAAAACAATGTGAGGGTCTTGATGTTTAACTCACCGGCGGCTCGCACGGCAGCGCGAACGGCTTCAACACCTTTTCGGTGCCCATGACTGCGTTGCAATCCTCTTGCCTGAGCCCAACGGCCATTACCGTCCATGATGATTGCCACATGTGAAGGGCCACGCGGGCCAGAACTGTCCAGTCCTGGCGTCTCCTTCTCCGGCAATCTGACATCATTGGACATTAATCTATCCCTAGCTCAGCGAGACGAGTTGAACTCATAGCGAGCAGCTAAACCTGCATAATTTCGGCTTCTTTGTTGGCCAGCACTTCGTCTACCTGCGCAACCGTATCGTCGGTCATTTTCTGCACCTTGTCGGCTGAACCGCGAGATTCGTCCTGGCCGATTTCTTTGTCCTTTTCCGCCTTTTTCAACGTTTCCATGGCATCGCGGCGTACGTGACGAATGGCGACTTTGGCATCTTCAGCATAGCCTTTGGCCACCTTGACCAACTCGCGACGGCGCTCCTCGTTGAGGTCAGGCAGCGGGATGCGCAAATTCTGTCCGTCTACGACCGGGTTCAAACCAAGTCCGGCTTCACGGATTGCCTTGTCGACGGGTCCAACCATCGACTTGTCCCAGATCTGCACTGTAATCAGTTTCGGTTCGGGTGCCCCGACATTGGCAACCTGATTGATCGGCATTTTTTGGCCATAGGCGTCGACCATAACAGGTTCCAGCAAACTTGCTGACGCCCGCCCGGTTCTCAAGCCGCCAAGATCTTTGCCAAAAGCGGCTACCGAGCTTTCCATACGTTTCTTTATACTACCGAGGTCGATGCCATCTGCCATTGTCTTATCCCTTACCGGCTCTGAGAGGTGGAGAACTTGAATGCCACCTGGAACCTGTCTTCTAAATCAATTGTTACTGCTCACCCGGGTATACGTGCCCTGCCCGCATAATACGCGCGCCAGTTCGCCGGGTTTGTGTATCGAAAATACCACCACATCAATATCATTGTCGCGAGCCAACGCAACAGCCGATCCATCCATGATTTTCAGTTGCCTTTCCAGCAGGTCACTGTGAGTAAGCTTGTCATACCGCGCTGCATTTTTGTCTTTTTTAGGATCAGCGGAGTAAATTCCATCAACCTGCGTGCCCTTGAAGATTGCATCAGCCCCAAATTCCGCCGCTCGCAGGGCCGCAGCCGTGTCAGACGTAAAATAGGGATTTCCGGTACCGCCGGCGAAAATCAGCACATCTCCCCGGTCCCGGGCTTCCACCATGCCACGCTGGGTGAATGTATCGCATACCTGTGGCACAGCCAGGCCGGACAATACCGTAACTTTCACGCCGCGCCCTTCCAACTCCATGCGCAATGACAGCGCATTCATGATAATTGCCATCATGCCCATATGGTCACCGGTTACCCGGTCTGCACCTTTTGAGGCCAGAGCAACCCCGCGAAATATATTGCCACCACCAACAACCAGAGCAATCGACGTTCCTGTTGCTGCCGCCTCGGCAATATCATCAACAATCACGGCTACTTTTTTAGGGTCAATTCCAAACGCCTGATCGCCCATCAGCGCTTCGCCGGAGATTTTATATAGAATGCGGGCAAAAAGCGGTTTGCTCATCTACTTAGCGTATCCTCGAATCTCTCACCGGCACCGGGGCCCAGATTGTCAAAGAGTTACTAGATGCAGGGGGGCTTGTCACCTGATGGATGTGCAAAGAGTTTGCTGATTGATCTGTTAAAACTGGCAGCACAACGGTCCGCAAAAAAAGGGGCGACATCTTTGTCAGATGCCGCCCTTCAATTCTTCAGATGAAGTTGGCCTTAGCCTTTTGACATCGCTGCAACTTCAGCAGCAAAGTCATCTTCTTCTTTTTCGATACCGTCACCCAACTGAAAGCGGGCAAAACCTTTCAGAGCAATCGCTGCGCCAGCGTCCTTTTCAGCGTTTTTCAACGCTTGTTCGACGGAGTTTTCGCCATCGATGACAAAGGTCTGGGACATCAGAACATTCTCTTCATAGAATTTGCGAATGCGACCTTCGACCATCTTTTCAATGATGTTTTCTGGCTTGCCGGAATCTCGTGCGCTTTCAACAAATATTTTCTTTTCTCTTTCAACAACATCAGCGTCCATGTCATCGCGAGTTGCGGCCAGCGGGTTGGTCGCCGCAACGTGCATTGCAACCTGACGGCCAATTGCACTGAGAGCAGCAGCATCGCCTTCGGATTCAAGCGCAACCAAAACACCGATTTTGCCCAGTCCATCGGCGATGGAATTGTGAACATAAGACGCGACAACTCCAGAACCAACTTCCATTACGGCAGCGCGGCGCAGGCCCATATTTTCACCGATTGTTGCAATCGCTTCGGTAATTTTTTCCGATACCGGCTTGCCGCCCATGTCGGCTGCAGAAATTGCCTCAACCGAACCATCGGTGCCCATGGCAACCTTTGCGATGCCGGCTGCAAGAGCCTGGAAATCGTCATTACGCGAAACGAAGTCGGTTTCTGCGTTCACTTCGACAACGGCGGCTTTTGATCCATCGCTGACGACAGCCACGAGACCTTCAGCAACCGTACGACCGGACTTCTTGTCGGCCTTGGCGATGCCTTTGGCGCGCAGCCAGTCAACTGCGGCTTCGATGTCACCACCGTTTTCGTTCAACGCGTTTTTACAGTCCATCATGCCTGCGCCGGTTTTGTCGCGCAGTTCTTTCACCATTGATGCTGAAATAGCCATCTCAATAGCCTTTCTGGTTGGCCCCACAATCCGGGGCGTATGATTGTGTCAAAGTATCAGGAGCCCCGATCGGGGCTCCGGTATTGCGGGTTACATCGTGCAAAAATGTCGATCTACAAGTGCTGCATGGCAGCCATGCAACCGACGGTCTGCAATTGACTTACGACTTCAGACGCTCTGCAGCCTGAGCTTTCCAGTCTTCGATCTGTGCAGATGAAAACGGCATATACTCGTCGACTTTGGCAATGTCTTCTGCTGTCAGTTCAGCGATCTGCTTGTAGGTTGTAATGCCCTGTTCTTTCAACTGACCTTCTGCAACCGGTCCAATGCCGTTGATCTCTTTCAAGTCATCGGCATCGCCTTCAGGAGCTGCAAACAATGGTGCAGCTTCGGCAGGAGCCGCTTCTGGTGCAGGAGTTGCTTCTACCTCAGGTGCTTCAGCGGCTGGTGCTTCTTCCGCAACAGGGGCCTCTACGGCCGCAGGAGCTTCTTCTGCAACGGGTGCCGCCTCGGCTGCTGGTGCTTCAGGTGCAGCTTCCAAAATGGTTTCTGCAGGAGCTTCAGCCTGAGCACCAAGATCAACGCCGGAAGCGCCTTGCTGACGGGCGATGCCGTCAATCGCAGCCCTGGCAACAAGATCACAGTACAACGCAATGGCGCGTGAGGCGTCATCATTGCCCGGGATTGGCAGGTCGATATTGGCCGTGTCGGAGTTTGAATCGAGGACAGCGCAGACCGGAATTTTCAACTTGGCAGCTTCCAGTACAGCAATGGCTTCCTTGTTGGTGTCGATCACAAAGATCAGGTCCGGCGTGCCGCCCATGTCCTTGATGCCGCCCAGCGCACGTTCCAGTTTGTCACGTTCGCGGGTCAGTTTCAGCAGTTCTTTTTTCTTGAAACCGGCCTGTTCACCAGACAGCAATTCTTCCAGCTCACGCAACCGTTTGATGGAGTTTGAAATTGTTTTCCAGTTTGTCAGCATGCCGCCCAACCAGCGTGCATTGACGTAATATTGCGCCGAACGACGGGCCGCGTCTGCAACCTGCTCGGAAGCGGTCCGTTTGGTGCCAACAAAGAGCACGCGGCCACCACGGGCAACCGTGTCGGAAATCTGTTTCAGAGCGTTGTGCAGCAGTGGCACGGTCTGGGACAGGTCAAGAATGTGGATGTTGTTGCGTTTGCCAAAAATGAACTTGTCCATTTTCGGGTTCCAGCGGTGGGTCTGATGACCAAAGTGAACTCCAGCTTCCAAAAGCTGACGCATAGAAAAATCGGGCAGAGCCATGGCTCGCATCTCCTTTTACCGGTTGTACCTGGCGCGGATAAGAACGACAGACCAATTTCTGTCGCACCGGAAGTGCTGGTCAGTGCCATGTTATCGCTAACTCGGGGCTGATCGTTTCATAAAGAAACGTTGACCATCACGCATCCGCGTGTGGAATGAGCGGCGTTATAGCGGGAATTTGGAAAGGTGCAAGGGGTTTCTTTGCGGGTTGACGCAGGTGGAGGCAAACCCGTTGCGAAGGAGGTTTATTTGTCGCGCAACTCGCAGCGCGTATAGATGTTCAGGATCTGATAAGGCAGCTTTTCCCAAGTCTGCCGATAAAAGAATTTTGATTTTTCCAAACAGGCCTCGTGGGTCGTATAAGGCCGGGCATCAAAGCCTTCAAATTCCTTGCCTTCGACCACTTTTTGTGTGCTTTCGCCGGTCTGAACGACGAACAGGAAAACCAAAAACCACTTCATTGTCTGCATTCCGAAGAATCGATCACCAACGGCATTTGGCAAGCCGAGGCGCAGATTTGCAAATGAATTAGCTGTCAGAACTTCGCGATCAGATTGTTGGTAAACTGGCAGGGGCAGCAGGATTTGAACCCGCGACCTACGGTTTTGGAGACCGTCGCTCTACCAACTGAGCTATACCCCTTCGCGCGCGGCTATCGCTAACGATAAACTGCGGCGCGATCAAGTCTTATGTTGGGTTTTTCGTCTCTTGGTTTACTTCCACCAATGCGGTGTTGAATTCCGCGCCGAATAACAGCAGGACAGAAAGGCCATAAAGATAAACAATTGCCACCATGATCCCAGCCAAACCTGCATAAACGGCGGTGTAGTTGGCGATGTATTGCAGATACAGGCCGAACAGGTGGGAACCGACCGCAATGCCAATCAGGGTGATCAGGATTCCCCAAAGCAATTCCCTTCGATGTCCCTTCAGGTCAGGTAGGAAGCGATGGAATGCAAATAGCGTTGCCCCCAGAAGTACCAGCGGAAGGCCGAACTGCAGCAAACGGAACATCAGGGCAAATTCAGATAGCCATTCCATGCGGACCAGCATTAAGGACCAGACAAAGGGGGCGCCGACCAAAATGACGTTGGAGGCGATCAACGCGACCGCGCCAAGCAATACGAAGACTGCACCTTGAACGCGCCGCCACAAAAAGGAACGACGCTCGTTGACTTTGTAGGCCCGGTTGAGCCCATCGCGTGCGCTCTCAATGCCGTTGGTTGCCAATATCAGCGCCACCAAAGTAGAAAATGAAAAGAACTCGCCGGGATTTTGCGACAACAACACCCTCACCTGTTCGGTAATTGCATCCGCGGAATCTCCGGGCCACGAGCCAAGTAACAGAAACACGATTTGTTGCGCCATGGACGGATCGCCATAGAGGCGAACGAGCGAGGCAATCAGCATCAAAAAGGGGAACAGCGCCAGCAGTAACGACAAAGCAACATTTGAGGCGATTGCCAGCCCACCATCGTCGATCAATTTAATGACTGCCCGATAGAAGGACAGGAACACAATCCTTAACATGCCTTTGCCCGGTTTGGTGACAGGCCAACTTTCAAATTAAATGTGAGAGAAATCTGCCACAAAATTCAATCTTTTATAACTGTTTGAACGGCTCTGCTACATCGTCCGCCCTTTAGGATGCATTTGCAACCACGTTTGATCGCAGTAGTCTGAATTCACAGCCATTGCAGAAATCGGGCAACACAATGATTCGGCGCAGCTTTATTTCAGGCATTATGATGATTCTGGCGGGTTGGGTATTCGAATCCCAGGCAGCTTTTGCCGATAATTTTTGAGCCATCGCCTATTCCCCCAGTTCAGGTGCTTTTGGACGGTCCTGGGACTATCCAAGCCGCCGTGCGGCGGAACGCAGAGCCATGCGTGGTTGCCGCAAACATGCCAGGGATTGCAAGGTATTATGGTTCCGCAATGCCTGCGGTGCGGTCGCCTGGGGCAACAATAAGAGCTGGGGCAGCGCCTGGGGTTCAACATCACGCCGCGCCCAGCGGTTGGCCATCAATAAATATTCACAATATACGAGTGGTTGCAAAGTGCGCGTCTGGCAGTGCACCACTCGTTAGGAATCATCTGGATTTGACGGATACCTAATAGGTTGCCCGACCGCCACTGAGATCGAAAACGGCACCGGTTGTAAACGAGTTTTCTTCCGTGCTCAGCCAACTAATCATCGAAGCCGCCTCATCCAGTTCCATCATCCGTCCGCGCGGAATTTTGGATAACATGTAGGCAATATGTTCTTCCGATTGCTCCATCGCACCCTTGGTTTTTGCAACAGCAGGCGTGACGCAGTTGACCGCGATATTTTCGGCCGCCAATTCCTTACCCAGACCTTTGGTCAAGGCAATAACTGCAGCTTTGGTCGATGAATAAGCACAGGCATTGGGATTGCCTTCCTTACCAGCCACAGAAGCAACATTGACGATACGTCCATAGCCCGCAGCACTCATGTGAGGTACCACGGCCTTGCAAACTTTGAACGTGCCGGTCAGGCCCACCGCCACCACGGCTTCAAATTCATCAACCGGATAGTCGACCAGCGTTGCGTTAGGTCCAATCAGGGCAGCGTTATTGATGAGAATATCGATTTTGCCAAATTTCTTCATGGTCGCTTCGACGCCAGCGGCAACGGACTGGGTGTCTGCAATATCAACTTCGACTGCAAATGCCTTGTTTTGAAGGTCTTCTGCGGTTTGCGCCAGACGTTTGGAATCGCGGTCCCACAATGCAACCTGTGCGCCATTTTCCATCATCCGTTGTGCGACTGCCAGCCCGATGCCTTGCGCGCCGCCGGTGACGATCGCCACGCGACCTTGTAAATCATACTTGTTCACTTGAATTCCTTCCTTACCGGTCTCGCCCGTGCGATCCGCATTGATTGTTGTTTGATTGCATCCGTGTGTTGGCGTTTAATCGTGATGGAATACCTCTTCCATGGACGCCCACCATTCACCTTCGGCCCGCGTTTCCAGCGGCACCTGCATCGGCCCGCACAATTTCCACCATTCCTTGGTTTTTGGATCGTCTGTAATTGCCTGACTGTCGGCTTCAAAATCGCTGCCAAGATATTCCCAATAGGCGAACATGACATTTTCGGGTTGACGCAAGAAGATTGAATAATTGGTGATGTTGCTCTTTGAAAGCCGATTGAGAATCTCCGGCCAAACGTCCGCATGAAGGCGTTTGTATTCAGCCATATCCTCAGGTCGAAGTCCGATCATCATTCCCATGCGTTGCATAATAATTTCCTTTCGCCATTTGTTGCAGGGCACCGCCGGGGATGCCATAATTTGTTGACATTAAAGAGTGTTCCGGCGCGCGTTGAGTGACTGCGGACCAGCGCTAAAGAGGATACATGTCCATGACCAAGAAAAGACTTTCGTCTATCAAACAAGATATAATCGCGGCGTGCTTGAGGATGAATCAAACAGGTCTCAATCAGGGAACATCGGGTAACATCAGCGCGCGAAACGGGGTCGGGTTTGTGATAACCGCGTCTGGTGTTCGCTATGATGGGATGGAACAACACCACATTGTGGAAATGGACCTGCAAAGCGGCTATCGCGGAGAATTTTTGCCGTCTTCTGAATGGCGAATGCACATGGATATTTACGCCGCCTGTCCCGACGCCCAGGCGATTGTGCACACCCATTCGCCCTATGCCACCGCGGTATCCAGTCTGCGAAAAGACGTGCCGGCATTTCACTACATGGTTGCGGCGGCTGGCGGCAACACGCTTCGATGCGCAGACTATGCGACCTTCGGCACCCAGGAACTGTCGGACAATATGCTGGCCGCGCTTGAAAGCCGTTCGGCTTGTCTGCTGGCAAATCACGGGATGATTTGCTTTGGCAAAAATCTTGATGCCGCATTTTCGCTTGGAGTCGAAGTCGAGGCGCTTTGCCGCCAATATGCGATTGCCTGTCAGATGGGCAAACCGGTTATCCTCAAAGATGCAGAAATGGCCAATGTTCTGGAGCGATTCAAAACCTACGGCAAGCAACCGGCGGAAACGGAAAAATCCGATTCTCCCGCCGTGTTTGCACCAGTCAGACGCGACTGATCCCTGCTTAATTCGGACGCCCACGCATCGGTTCATATTGCCAGTTTGACCCATGCACTGTTGCGATTGCTGGACCGGACGCAGGCATCAACGAATGCAACTCCTTTGACACCATCCTGAACCGTTGGATAAACGGTGCCTGCTTCCACTTTTCCGCCGCTTTGCGCCGCACGAATGGCGCGGGCAGCTTCGGTATAGATGTTGGCAAAACCTTCAAGATAGCCTTCAGGATGGCCTGGAGGAACGCGGGTGACGCGGCCGGCATCTTCGCCTGAACCTGCCCCACCACGGGTGATCAGCCGTTTTGGCTCTCCAAGCGGAGTATACCAAAGATAATTCGGGTCTTCCTGACGCCATTCCAGACCGCCCTTGGAACCATAGATACGGATGGCAAGGGCATTTTCATTGCCCGGAGCCACCTGGCTGGACCACAACATGCCGCGGGCACCCGAGGTGAAGCGCAACATCACATGGGCATTGTCGTCGAGCTGACGACCGGAGACAAATGCACTGAGATCAGCCGACAATTCGGAAACTTCCAACCCGGTCATGAAACTGGCCAGATTGTAGGCATGGGTCCCAATATCACCGGTTGAGCCACCTGCCCCGGCCTGTGTCGGGTCGGTGCGCCAGGATGCCTGCTTCTGGCCCGTCGATTCCAGATCGGCCGATAGCCAATCCTGGGGATACTCCGCCTGTACGACCCGGATCTCTCCAAGCTCGCCGCTGGCAATCATTTCACGAGCCTGGCGTACCATCGGGTACCCAGTATAGTTATGGGTCAATACGAAGATTGCACCGGTCTTTTCAACCAGTGCGGACAGTTTTTTTGCATCACCGAGACTGGCGGTTAGTGGCTTGTCGCAAATGACGTGAATTCCGCGTTTGAGAAATTCCCGCGCAACCGGATAATGCATGTTGTTCGGCGTGACGATGGATACGGCCTGAATGCCATTTTTCAACCGCCCCTCCCGTTTGGCCATGTCGAGAAAGCTGCCATAGGAGCGGTCTTCGGCCAGTCCGAGTTCCGCACCAGAAGCGATTGCCCGTTCCGGGTCGGACGACAGAGCTCCGGCAACCAGTTCAAAATGATCATCAATGCGCGATGCAATGCGATGGACGCCTCCGATAAAGGCGCCCTGCCCGCCACCAACCATGCCAAGCCTAATGCGTGTATTGTCTTCATTTGCCATGATTAGTTCTCCCTATTAAATGCCCAGCATCCGGCGATTTGCGGCTTCATCTGTGCCGCCATCAGCGAAGTCGTCAAAGGCCTTGTCCGTAACCTGGATGATGTGCGCCTCGATGAAGGGAGCGCCTTCGGCGGCACCCTGCTCAGGATGTTTCAGCGCACATTCCCATTCGATGACGGCCCAGGAATCGTAATCATACTGAGCAAGTTTTGAGAAAATTGCCGGAAAATCCACCTGTCCGTCGCCGAGTGAACGGAAACGGGCGGCGCGTTCTACCCAAGGCGCATAACCGGAATAAACACCCTGGCGACCCGTGGGATTGAACTCGGCATCCTTCACATGGAAAGCACAGATTCGTTCGTGATAGATGTCGATGAAATCAAGATAGTCGAGCTGTTGAAGCAAAAAGTGCGACGGATCGTAGTTGATCTGGCAGCGTGGATGGTTGTCTAACCGTTCAAGGAACATCTCAAAGGTGGTGCCGTCGAAGATGTCTTCGCCGGGATGAATTTCATAACCAACGTCGCAGTCGGCTTCATCGAATGCGTCAAGGATCGGACGCCAGCGTTTTGCCAACTCATCGAAAGCAGTTTCAATCAGACCGGCAGGACGTTGTGGCCAAGGATAGAGGTAGGGAAAAGCCAGCGCGCCCGGAAACGACACGTGGGATTTAAAGCCCATATTGGCCGACGCCTTGGCGGCCATCATCATCTGATCTACAGCCCACTCCTGACGGGCCTTGGGATTGCCCCGCACTTCGGGGGCTGCAAACCCGTCAAATGCTTCGTCATAGGCGGGATGCACGGCCACCAACTGACCCTGCAGGTGAGTTGAGAGATCGGTTATTTCAACGCCGGCTTCCCGGCAGGTTCCGATCAGCTCATCACAATAGGTCTTGCTGTCGGCAGCCTTGGCGAGGTCGATCAGATTGCCATCCCAGCTTGGCAATTGGATACCTTTATAGCCATGGCCTGCGGCCCATTCGGAGACGCTTTTGAGAGAATTGAAAGGCGGTTCGTCGCCACCAAATTGTGCCAGGAATATCGCTGGACCTTTCATCGTTTTCATCGGTTAGTCTCCTTCATAATCAAAATAGTTTGTGGCCGGTCTCATCGCGCATTTTGCGAAATCAGGCCCTGTCCCAGGTCTCACGCAAAAAGTCGTGGCCAAATTTATAAACTTCATCGCGGGATGGAAAGAAATCTCGCCACACCTTAGTCGCCGCCGCAAGATCAGGCATTGCCCGTCCAAACGATTCAATCGTGCACCAGCCGTCATAACCACCATGTTTCAGAGCCGACATGGTTTCGGCCCAAGGCACATGGCCCTTGCCCGGTGTTCCCCGATCATTTTCGGAAAAATGAACATGGGAAATTTGCTTTATATTGGGGCCAATGACGCCAACAGGGTCCTTTTCTTCGATATTGGCGTGGAAGGTATCATAAAGCAGACCATAATTATCAGCTCCCACCCGCTTTACGATGTCTGCAGCATCTTCCACCGTGTTGAGCACATAACATTCAAACCGGTTCAACGGCTCGATGCCTAGTGTGACGCCGTGATCAGCGGCATAGGCTGCCGCTTTTTTATGGACCGTCACCAGATTGCTGCGTTCATCTTCGGTTGGCGGGTTGCCGGAAAAGACGCCCAATGGCTGGTGAAATGGCCCACATAGGACTTCTCCGCTGGCGGCTTCAGTACAGTCAATTGCCCATTTGATATGGTTCAGCGCTGCTTCCTGGATACCTGCATCGCCGCTCAAACAACTGTGGTCTTCACCTGGCATAACGCAGACAGTTGTAACCCGTAGACCATTATCGCGGGCCGCCTGGCCGACTCTTGCATAGTGCGCTGGATCACCATCGAATATCGGCAGTTCAATGCCGTCATAACCGGTCTTTTTCAGTTCTTCGAATATCGGAAAATGTTCGTCAGTGACGTGGATGGTCCACAATAGAAGATTGAAACCTAGCAGCATGTTATTTTCTCCTGTGTTCTTATCACCTGACGTTTCGCTTAGCCTCTGATCGGCAACGAATTCATGGCGTTTTTTGTGTCTTCAAATGAGGTGACGCCAGCATCTGAACCAAGACCCGTGGCGACCAGAGCAGCTGAAGCCTGGGCAAATCGCAGCGACGTGTCGAGGTCCATTTTGTGATGTAAAGCGGCAATGAACCCGGCGTCAAAACCATCGCCACAACCGGTGGTATCCACGACTTCAATGTCATAGGCGTTCGATTGTTTGCGTAGGCCGGATTTGTCGGCGTAAAATACCCCGTCCGGGCCCAGGGTAATTATGCAGATTGTTGCTCCGGCCTCCAACATGGCATCGGCGCAATCGTCCGCAGTTTGTTTTCCCGAAAGATCTCTCGCCTCTTCAATTGACGGCATAAAATAGTCGATGTGAGGAAGCAGCGGTTTGACGATCTTGATCGTGTGTTCATCCGTTCCGATCAAATCAAATGTCGCGGTTCTGCCGCGGTTCTTAGCTTCCTTCAGCAGGCGTACACTTGGTTCGCCGTCGATTTTCTTTAAAAGACCTGTGCCGCCCAGATGAACTATCGGCGCATCAAAGACCCGGTCGTACATTTCTGCTGGCACATCAAAATGATCCGACGCACCGCGCGCGTGAAGAGCTGGCCGGTCGCCGTTTGGCCGGACGTTCAGGATGGTCGCAGATGTCGATACACCGGGTAAACGCTGCATACTGGAGATATCCACACCGTGTTTTTCCAGATTTGAAAGCACCCAATCGGCTTTCTCATCTTCGCCAACTGCACCAACAGCCAAACTGTTGAGCCCGAGTTTTGCTGTATTGACGACTGTTCCACCCGCGGTTCCAGCAACGGTTAATTTAATCTCTTCAATAAACTCAACATTCCCGAATTCAGGAATGACGGTGACAGGTCGCCCAAGGATATCGAGAACATAAAATCCGATTACTGAAACGTCATGTTTCATTCACCTTTGTCTCCCCGCAAACGAAACACCGCAAACCACAAGATGATATCGATAACCGCAAGTCCCCAGACCAACGGCTGCTGATAAAATGGAGCAGAGGCGGCACGGCGAACCAGAGAAACCGCAGGCGCCTTCAAAAATGCCAGGCCGTACAGGTGTGCTGCGGCAATGGCTACCAATAATGCCGTACATAAGATCAGTGCAACAACAGCCGTTGCAAATGGGATTATGCGAACTGGCGCGCCGGCTACCGCTAGTGGCAGCAGATTATTGATCAAGGCCGCCACAACCACCAATCCGCAGCCAATAGAAAATATGGTCAGACTGAAGGGCTGAAAAATCATGATCAGGGCCACAATGCCGAATCCGATGATTGAATACTCCAACCGAAGCGCTACGTCTTTGCTCAGTTTCGAACCGCTGCCACCACTCATGTCCGCACTGCCTTTCCATCTGCGTCAAACACATGGGTTTGACCCGGATCGGGCGTCAGATGGAGAACTTCTCCACTTTTCACCCGTGTTTCCCGGGGAACCACAACGCGAATTTCGGTTTGTTTTGGGGTGCGGGCGTGAACCAGTGTTTCAGCGCCCATGGATTCAATAATCTCGGCTTCAACCGTAATGGTGCTGGAACTAGGATCAGAAGCAAGCGAAAACGCGCGTGGCCTGACCCCAATCTGAATTGGTCCCGCCGACTGTCCTGATACGGCTTTATCAACTCCCAATTGCAATGGACCGCCATCCAGTTCCACTTCTGCCGTGCCATCCTCACAATGGGCAAACTGAGCGTCCAGCAGGTTCATTTGAGGCGTGCCAATAAAGCTTGCAACAAAGGCGTTTGCCGGTTTGGCAAATACATCGTGCGGCGAACCAATCTGCTCAACCGCACCGTCGCGCATGATGGTAATCCGGTCCGCCATGGTCAACGCCTCGAGTTGGTCGTGAGTGACGATGACGGTTGGTTTCGAAAGTCCTTGGAGCACTTCCTTGATTTGCGCACGCATGGTTTCGCGCAACTCGACATCGAGTCTGGACAGCGGTTCATCAAACAGAAAACACGCCGGATCGCGGATGATGGCACGGGCCACGGCGATGCGTTGTTTCTCTCCTTCAGCGACTTCGGCCGGATAGCGCTGCAAAATATGCGACAATTGCAGAATTTCTGCGACGTCAGATACCCGCTTCTCGCGATCCTTTGCCGACAGTTTTTCCACCAATAGCGGGAAGGCCAGATTCTCGCCGACCGTCAGCGCTGGATATAGAGCATAAAACTGAAACACCATCGCGACATTGCGTTGCTCCGGCGTTAGATTTGTCACAGGTTTGTCGTTGAATAGGACTTCTCCGGCACTGGGCGTTTCCAGTCCGGCAATCATCCGCAGCGTTGTGGTTTTGCCACAGCCTGACGGGCCAAGCAGACATACTACCTCGCCAGAATCCACATATAGGTTGAAGTCCCGGACAGCTGTGAACTGCCCGAAATTCTTATCAACACCTCTGAGTTCAATTGTTGATTTCAGCGTTTTACCGTCCCGAATGTTACGCCGCGTAGCAGCTGATTTTGCAAGAAGAAGGTGACCAATATCACCGGTATGAGAAACAGGGTTTCAATCGCCGCAAGCAATCCCCAGCGTACCCCGATATCGCCGCCGATTGTCTGTGACATGGCGACCGGCACAGTTCGGGTCTCAACACCTGTCAACAACAGGGCGAAGAGGAACTCGTTCCATGTCAGGATCAGGCCGAATACTGCCGTTGCAGCAAGACCAGCCAATACCTGCGGCAGGCAGATTTTGAAGAACACCCGTCGTTCTGAAGAACCATCAATTCGGGCGGCATCTTCAACATCCGGCGAAAGCTCGTCGAAAAAGCTTTTCATCATCCAGATCGTAAACGGCAAATTGAACGCGGTGTAGAGCAATATGATACCCGTATAAGTGCCGGACAGTCCCGTCACCCTGAACATCAGCATGACCGGTATGATGACCACGATTGCGGGCAGCATTCGGGTCGTCAAAATCACGAACAGATAGGTGTCATTTCCCTTTAGTGGATATCGCGAGAACCCAAAGGCTGCGAGCGTGCCGATGAACAATGCCAGCAGCACTGAAAATCCGGCGATGAATATTGAATTGAAGAAGAAACGGTCGAAGCCGGTGTCCTGAGCGGCAGCACCTGCGGAATATGATCTTGAGAAGACGTGCACGAAGTTGTCAAAGGTCGGCTTGAATGTCAGGCCTTCTGGAACAATAAAACTCAGAAAATCCGGGAATAACTTGGCGGGAACCGCGAGCGCATCCGTGTGTTCTTTAAACGCAGTGATAATGATAATCAGAACTGGGAAGAAATAGATCAGGCTGACGACAGTGGCCCCAAAGGTCCTGCCCCATCCCGCCTGATCAACTTCCCGCGTCTGGTTTTTGGCATTAGAGCGAAACAACATTTAACCCTCCTTCGCCCGGCGATTGGCCAGATAAAGATAAAGATTGGTCAAAACGATCACCGTAAATAACAGGACATAAGACAGCGATGCCGAATAGGACGTTTTGTTGAATTGAATCGCTTGTCGATAAACATAAAGCGCAATTGTTTCCGTGCTTTGCCCCCCGTCGGTAAGGATGAAAACAATGTCAAACAGTTTAAACGCTTCAATGGTTCTAAACAGCAGCGCCAGCATCAGCAGGCCTTTGACATAGGGAAACGTGATCGACTGGAATCGTCGCCAAGCCGGCACCCGGTCGACAGCGGCAGCTTCATACAGATATTTGGGAACGCTCACCAATCCAGCGAGAACCAACAGCATCACGAAAGGTGCCCACATCCACGCGTCAGCAATCACGATGGCTGCGATCGCACCGCCGGTTGATGAAATCAACACGTAAGGTTCATCGGTGAACAGATTGGCGACCTGACTGACGAGACCGAAAGTCGGGTCGTAGTAATAACGGAAAAAGGCCCCGACCGCGACATATGACAACATCATCGGAGTCAGTACCAAAATGAGAAGATAGCGGCGCAGAGGAAACTGCTTTGCAAAAAGTAGGGCCAACAAAAAGCCGAAAATCATCTGTACCAGCACAGTCAATACAACCAGTGTGGCGGTTGTTGTAAGGCGATCCCAAACCACGGGATCATTTATGAGACGTTCGTAATGTCGAAAACCAATAAATCTCAAGGTCTGGCGGTCGGCGCGATAGTTGTAGAACGACAATCCCAAAGACCACAGCAGCGGGAAGATGTTCATCACCACAAGCACGGCAATGGCCGGGGCGATGAGAAGACCTCCAATATAACGACCCCATGCATTGACAACGGCGGTCACCGCAACAAGGGCGCTGGCTGCTCCAGCAATCCATAAGGTTGTAATCGCCGGCAAGACCAACGCTGAAATTACAGTTGCAACCACACCTACAATAAGTGCCCCAAGCCAGTTGCTCCAGCTTGGTGTGAATAATGCGTTGCCGCTGGAGGAAGGGGTGTCAGTTGTTTTCAATTTTACCACATTCTCTGAAAATAACGCGCCGGAAAAAGCCGGCGCGTTATAAGTTCTTTATAATCAGACGATTATTCGATCAGCCCTGCATCTTCCAGCAATTGCTGCTGAAATTTGGCAATGGCATCCAACGTCGCTTTGGCGTCCTGCTTACCGGTGACGGCAAGGTCGAACTGTTCCTGCTGCTGCACCAACAATTCAAAGAACTGAGGTACGTGCCAGACGTCCTGCTGCCATTCAAGGCCAGCAGCCCAGGTACGGTTCCATGGACGGTAAGTGGTGTATTTTGGATCGTTGTACACCGACTTGATAGCACTTTGACCACCGGCTGCAGCAAACTGATGCTGGATATCCGATGACAACCACCATTTCACGAAGTCAACAGCTTCCTTGATCTTGGCATCGTCAGTCCAGGTCATGATGACAAATGGCTGACCACCAATGTTGGAAGTTCTGTCAATTTTACCGTCGGCTTTTTTCAGACCCGGCATGGCAGCAAATGCAATTTTGCCCGCAACTTTAGACGTTTCGGGGTTGATCGCACTTTCAGCGAAACCAATCCATTCGATGTTCAGAGCCAACTTTCCTTCACGGAAAAGTTCGTCGGTTTTAAAGATGTCCATCGATCCGGTTTTGACCACTGGCGGCATGTATTTCAACAGGCTCAAATAGTGATCAAGCGCCTTGACGGCGAGAGGTGAATTAACAACACCTTCTGCCTGAGCGTTTGGAATTCCGGTTTCATCCCAGATACCTGCGCCATGCTGCCAGGTAAATCCGTTCACCTGCATACTGGAGAAGTCGTAGCCTTTACCAGCCTGATAGGCGATTCCGTAGAAGTCATCGTCTGCAGCTTTACCGGCGAGCATGTCACCTTTTTTGCGTTGGAAGAACTCACCGATCTTACCGAACATGTCCCAGTCCATGCCATCCAGTTCTTCTGGAGAGCAAGGCAACTTGGTGCCATATTTGGCCTGGAATGCAGCCTGTTCATCCGCATGGCACAGAACATCTGTACGAGCATAGGTGATCAGGATATCCGGCATCTGCGGGAAGCCGTAGATGTTATCGGACTTATAGGGATAGGTTCCATAAGCCTGAAGCGGAGCCTGATGCATGCCATCAAGTGTCGCTTTCAACTCTGGATCGGCATCAATCAGGTCATTGAGTTTTCTGTAATAACCACCTTCGATGAAGGCACCCAACCACTGACTGTCTGATACGGCCATATTATATTTTTGTTCGCCAGATGTGAGCGAGGCGTTCAGACGGGTGTAGTAGTCCGGCCATGGAATGAAGTCGACTTCGAGCTTCACGTTATTGCCCGACTTTGCCTTATACTGTTCGTCAAACAGCTTTTTCATGATGCGCGTTGGTGGCCAGTCCGGAACCGCCATATTCAATGTCACATCTGCGGCCCAAACCGCGGGGGTGGCAAGGGACATTCCCAGACAACCCGCCATCGCCGCTGAAATCAGCGACCGTTTTGAAAGTGTCATAGTTTTTATTCCTCCTGTTAGTCTTTCTTCTTAGCTTTTCCTCGATAAATCACATGGCGGTCGACACGACTGTGCCATCTGCCTTGCGAAATAGATGAACCCGCTCCGGCGGGATAACGATTGGTAATTCGTGACCTGGCTTGACGCCCAATGCACCTGCCTCGGGCAGAACCAGACGCAGGCTTGAACCGGCAACATCTACCGAAACGACGGTGATATCGCCGAGCGGCTCCACCAGTTGTACCTTCAAATTCAGATGTGGTTCAGCGTCCCGGGCAAGCCGGATGTCGGATGGTCTTATCCCCATCACGATTGCTTCGTCTCCCGAGACCTGCGGGCGTTTGGTTTCCAGAGGCCCAAACGGTGTCTGCAATCCATCGCCATCCTCATTGACACTGACGTCCAGCAGATTCATGTGCGGCGAACCGATTTTTGCAGCCACGTAAAGATTGTCGGGAGTTTCATACAATTCGTCGGGAGAACCCTGCTGGACAACATGGCCTTCTTCCATAACCGCGATATCCTCGCCCATCGACAGTGCTTCGAGTTCGTCCGGCGTGGCATAAATGATTGTCATGCCAAATTGCCGGTGCAGACGTTTGAGCTCGGCGCGCATGTCATGGCGCAATTTAGCGTCCAGATTGGTCAGCGGTTCGTCGAGCAGCAAAATGTTGGGTCGCTGGATCAGCGCACGCCCAAGGGCAACGCGCTGCTGTTCCCCGCCTGAAAGCGTCGACGGCAGATTGCCGGTTCGATGAGACAAGGAGAGCATTTCCACCGTTTCACCAATTCGCTGCTTGATTTCAGCAGCAGGTAATCCTGATTCTTTCAACGGATAGGCAAAATTGTCGGCAACACTCAAATGCGGATAAAGCGCAAATGACTGGAAGACCATCGCCACGCCACGGCCCCGAATGGGTGCGTCGGCAACATCACGCCCATTGAGTTCGATCTTTCCGGCGTTGATTTTCTCCAATCCGGCTATCGCCCGCAATGTGGTGGTTTTGCCAACCGAACTTGGACCAAACAAAACAAAAAACTTGCCAGTCGCAACGTCAAACGACAGATCTTTGAGAGCTTCTACATCTCCAAAGTTCTTGTCTACGCCCCGCAGGCGCACCGCTGTTTCAGCTTCATCAGTTTGGCCGTTGCCCTGTTGCAAAGATTTTCTCCTAGGCCCCTGCCGATTCCCATTGACCGGTCTGTGCGGATTTCAGCACAGCGTCGGTCACCAGATCGGTCGCCAAAGCATCGCGGAACGTTGGCATCGCAGGTTGATCCCCTTCCAGACCGGTTAAAAAGTCGGCGAATTGATGGACAAAACTGGATTCATACCCGATCGACAAACCTGGCACCCACCACTTGTCCATATAAGGCTGATCGCCATCGGTCACGTGGATCGAGCGCCATCCACGAACCCGGCCTTCATCGCTGTGATCAAAATACTCCAGCCGGTGCAGATCATGAAGATCCCACATGATCGAGGCGTTTTCGCCGTTTATTTCCAGCGTATAAAGTGCCTTATGCCCCCGCGCATAGCGAGTTGCTTCAAAGGTAGCGAGGGAGCCGTTATGGAAGCGGGCTAGGAACAGGCTGGCGTCATCAATCCCGACGGGTTCAACGTTACCGGTCAAGGTATGCATGCGCTCCTTGATGAAGGTTTCGGTTACGCCGGAAACATTATCGATGGGACCGTTCAGCCATATGGCTGTGTCTATGCAATGCGCAAGCAGGTCGCCGGTAACACCGCTTCCGGCTACGCCTGCATCAAGACGCCACAGACCGGCGCCGCCCTGCGGAAGGTCGTCGGCAATGGTCCAGTCCTGAAGAAATTTCGCCCGGTAATGGAAGATTTTGCCGAGCTTTCCCTCATCGATAATTTGTTTGGCCAGCGTCACAGCAGGAATGCGTCGGTAATTATACCAGACCATGTTGGCGACACCGGTCTTTTCAACCGCGTCAACCATTTCCTGCGACTCCTGTGCATTTCTGCCCAGTGGCTTTTCACACATAATCATCTTGCCGGCTTCGGCCGCAGCGATTGCGATGTCGTGGTGCATGTCGTTTGGAGCGGCGATATCGATCAGGTCAATGTCATCGCGCTCGACCAGCTTTCTCCAGTCAGTTTCAACCGAAGAGAAGCCCCAACGTTCGGCATGCACCTCTGCATTGGCCTTGTCGCGACCGCAAACTGCAACCAGTTCCGGTTCATATTCGGAATCGAAATAATGTGAGGCCTGGTGAAACGCGTTTGAATGGACCCGCCCCATAAAGCCGTAACCAACCAAACCAATTCTAAGTTTTTTAGCCGCCATGTCAGGAACTCCATCCATGTGCATCGCGGACATTGATCATCGCCCCCAAAATGTCATTCCAGGTCTGCTGTTTCAGCAAGTCTTCATTAGGGAACATGCATCCATCCCAGCAGATGTGCTGCATTGCCTTGGTCGGAGACCCGTCTGCATTGTTGAGCCAAAGCCCGGCATGACGAACAATATCGAGACGACCATTGGGATCACCAACCATGCAATGCCGCCCGGTTTTGTCGTGAGATCCCATGCCTTTTACCGTGCCGTCATTTTGTGCGACGTGGAAATCAATCGTCCAGGGCCGCAAAGCATCGGTAACTTTGGTGAGTGCGCCATCAAGCGCATCCCCGTCACTCCAGTCGAAATCTTCCGGCAGCAACCTGGCTTCTGGCGCATTGTAACCCATCACATAAAGTAAGGTGTGGGCCATGTCGGCCTGAAAACCAATTGTATTTGGCCGATCCACCGCCTCCAAAAGTTCAACCATGGACTTCCAGGAATGCATGCCGCCCCAGCAAATCTCCCCTTCAGCAGCAAGACGCTCGCCATGGTCGCTTGCAATGTCGCAAGCCTGTCTGAATGTATCGGCGATTAGCTTTGTATTGCCCGCCGGGTCGGCCGCCCAGTCTTCGACACCGCTGGCGGAATCAATGCGTACCACCCCATAGGAACGGACACCGAGTTCTTTCAAGCGTCCAAGAATGTGACAGGATTTGCGCACCATTTCGAGAAATTGCTTACGGTCATCTGCTGATCCCATCGCTGCGCCGCCACCTACCGGTTCCCATACCGGAGCAACAGCCGAGCCTACGACAAGATTTCTGGACCCCACCTTATCAGCAAGTTCCTTGATTTGATCATCGCTCGCGTCGATTGGTGTGTGCGGGTCTGCCAAAAACAGATCGACGCCATCAAATTTGGTTCCGTTGACATCCGCTGCGGCCGTTAGATCCAGCATCGTGTCCAAATCAATCGGTGGTTCAGAGTCATCGCCCTTACCAACCAATCCCGGCCACATCGCGTTGTGCAACTTTGGAAATGTATTCGAAATTGACATTTGTCTCCTCCCTGAATCCAATCGATTTAGTCGATGGCAAATTTTGTTTTTCCCACTTAGCCATCAACAGCACTGGCAAATCAACCAAAAACTGTTATATTAGTATAAGCACACCCTTTCACGAACAACAAGTGTCGAAATCGTTGAAACAGAAACAGTCCAAATTTATTGTACCCCCTGACATCGATTGGAAGATCGATCAGATCAATCGAACTTTGCCGTTGCGCGATCAGATTTATGTGCTGATTCGATCGATGATTTCGACCGGTGCATTGCCCCCTGGGGGTCCGATTGAGGAAAAGTCGATCGCCATCCGACTTGGGGTTTCACGAACCCCTGTAAGAGAAGCAGTTCAGCGTTTGAGCGATGAACACATGGTGGAGATAAAACCGCAATCCGGGACGCGGGTTGCAGGTATTTCACGCAGTCATGTGCACCAGGCATTTATCATCAGGCGGGCGCTGGAAAGTGAAAGCGTTGCTGCCGCGGCAGAGAAAATTACCGATAAAGATGCGACAAGACTTGAGGGAAATTACCTGCAACATCAGTTGGCACTGGATCGCGAGCAATATGTTGACGCGATTAGGTTCGATGATGAATTTCATCAGATGATTGCTGAAATTGCGGATCTGCCGCTGTTGTGGCGGGCGATTACGATATTCAAGGTCCAGTTGGATCGCTGTCGGCACCAGACCGTTCCCAAAGAGGGATTTGGCGAATCCACCCTGCTCCAACACAAGGCGATTCTCGATGCTTTGAAGGACCGGGACGCATCATTGGCACGGCAAATGATGCAGTCTCATCTTGATCTGACATATCGGGGCATTCAGGAATTTCTGGAAGCCGAACTTGAAGAATTGCAGCGTCAATCAGCCAACTGATCCGACAGGTTAACCACAGGCAACAATAACTCGCGACCGCGATTGTGCCTGAATGAATATACGTCATCGAAGTATTGGAGCGGGTGAAGGGAATCGAACCCTCGTATTCAGCTTGGAAGGCTGCTGCTCTACCATTGAGCTACACCCGCATCCGGGGACACTTTAGGTCACTTGGTCCCAAGCGCCAACTCTTATTGTCAAAGAGCGAACAACTGGCTGGTGGAGGAGGCTGGATTCGAACCAGCGTACGCTAAGCGAACGGATTTACAGTCCGTCTCCTTTAACCACTCGGACACTCCTCCAAGCCAGCAGGCGCGTTATGACGACTGCACATTTGCGTGTCAACACAAACTCGACGTGTTTGTAAGGACAATTGCATTATCATGAAATTTCTCTGTCATATCAGGGTGCATCAGGGCCCGTTGCGTGATAGGTGCGACATATGAAAAGCCCCCGTCCCCCTGCCCGGAAGCACTCCAGAAATACCTCAAACCGCGGCACTCCCAGATCTGGCAGTGATGGCGGCGGCGGCGGTGCAAGCGCCGGACGATCAAGACCAAAAAGAAAGGGCGGCAACAGAAGTTCGCGAAGTGGCGCCGGTTCAGGTGATTCTCTTTTGCTTTATGGCCTTCATACGGTTCGCGCCGCACTAAACAATCCAGACAGGCGAATTGAAGAGCTTTATGTAACCGAAAACGGCCTTGATCGCCTCGGTCAGATTGCGCCGCACCGCAAAGCGCTTCCTGTATCGCTACGGTCTGGGCAGGCACTAGATCAATTGGTTGGGGGTGAAGCCGTTCATCAGGGTGTTGTCGCCAAATGTTTACCACTCGACATGCTCGATGCATCTGAATTGTTTCACCTGGCGGAAGCCAAACTGGTGCTGGTACTTGATCAAATCACGGATCCCCACAATGCAGGTGCCATATTGAGGTCAGCCAGCGCTCTGGGTGCCGATGCGGTTTTGACCACCAGCCGCAATTCAGTCCACGAAACTGCTGTTTTAGCGAAATCTGCGTGCGGTGCACTGGATACGATTCGACTGATTGAGCTGCGCAATCTGTCGAAGGGACTGCAAGAACTCAATGATATGGGATTTTATTCGATCGGATTGGACAGCGAAGGTCCGCTGGTGCTGGAAGAAACGCTGGCAAGCAGTGGTGCAGACAGCATTGTTCTGGTCCTGGGATCTGAGAATAAGGGGCTACGGCAGATGACCCGCGAGACCTGCAAAGCTTTGGCCCGGCTGGATATGCCAGGGCCAATCAAATCTCTCAATGTTTCAAACGCTGCAACCTTATCGCTCTACGCGGTGGCCAATCATTTGCGGCCCCGTAGCTGACACCAGAATTACTTTTTGATCAATTCCAGATAGACGATGCTGGGGTATCTGGCATCGTATGCTTCGCTGTTGCGATAAAAACGAATGTCTACATTGTCAATTTGCTTCAACATTTTGGCTTCACGTCTGGCGGCTCTTTCTTCACCAAGGCGTTTCATCTTTTCGGAGACGCGAATAATTTTTGAACCCGACCTGCGACGCATTTGGTTGACCTTGTCGCGCAAATGGCTGTTGCGTCGGATAGCGTCCTGATCGTTGCGACGTGCCGTTAAGTCATCCCCATCGATAACAAAGATCGTGTCGTGCAGAGAACGACGACGACCGTGGCGACGCGACTTGTTGCTTAAGCGCCGTTTGAAGTGAAAGTTTTTTGACCGAATGCTCGGTCTGGCTTTTGCGAATTCACCGGCAACCGTTGAATATCCGCGCTCACGTGCCTGAGCGGTGATGTCCAAAATCAATAAACCGGCCAAAAATACCAATGCGACGAGCGCGATCTTAAGTGTGCGTGTGCAGGCCATGCGACCCTCCTGCGGGAAATCCCGTTTGTCATAAATGCTCATGACAAGGAGTCGGTGGAGTATCCTCCCGACACACTCATTGTCGTCTGTTCAGAGGCGAGTTTGCCCGATTGGCCAATGCTTAAGCAAGTCTTAACGCCCCAATTCGTGATGAAACCTGATCTTAAGGTTAACTCGCCAGTTCGGTCATTTCGGCATATTTTTGTACAGAATCAAATGCTTGCTGGACAATATTCTGATCCGCCTGGGGTTTGGCGGCTTCCACAGACAGTATCTGACGATAGCGGCGCGCGCCGGCCTGTCCCTGAAACAGACCAATCATATGACGAGTGACGTGATGGACGCGCCCGCCCTGCTCCAGATGCCTGGCTGTGTAATCCATCATGTTTTGACAAACGTCATCGAGCACAACTGGATCGGAGTTATCTCCATAAAACTCCCGGTCGACATGACTCAAAATAGAAGGGTTTTGATATGCCGCCCGACCAACCATAACCCCATCCAGTGGGGAGTTTAATCCGCTGGATACAAATTCGGCCGCTTGATCGACAGATTTGACGCCGCCGTTAATGCCGATGAAGCGGTCAACGTATTTGTTCTTGAGTTGATGCACGATATCATAATCCAGGGGCGGGATATCGCGGTTTTCCTTTGGGCTCAATCCCTGAAGCCAGGCTTTGCGAGCATGTACCCACAGCGCCTTGCATCCGGCGTCAAATACGCCAGCAGCCAGTTCATACAGCGCCTGTTGAGGTTCCTGCTCGTCAACGCCAATGCGACATTTAACCGTTACCGGTATTCGCACTGCCTTGGAAATCTGGTGCACACATTCTGCCACCAATTCTGGCTGGCGCATCAAACAGGCACCAAATGTGCCGCTCTGAACCCGATCAGATGGACATCCGACATTCAAATTTACCTCATCATAGCCCCATTGCTCAGCCAGCTTCGCGGCCTGCATCAGCTTGTCCGGATCGGATCCGCCCAATTGCAGGGCCAACGGATGTTCTGTTTCGCTGAAATCCAGATGTCGCGCCACGTCTCCGTAAATAAGCGCGTCGGCAACAACCATTTCTGTATACAGCAAAGCGTGTTTGGTTAGCTGTCGATGAAAATACCGGCAGTGACGGTCCGTCCAATCCATCATCGGCGCAACGGCAAATATTTTTGTGGCATTTACGGGATAGGTAAAACCGGATTTATCCATATTTGGGCTACTTGAAGAACTGAACGGTGTCTGCTTGTTGATAATGTGGATGGCAGAAAAACGAAAGGCTCTGTTGCAGTTCGCTCCAATGACGATCAATCAACCTTGTTTGCGCCAAATCAAAAATTGATTGTTGGCGGGCATGTCAACATCGCTTTCCAGCACCAACCCATTTTGTCCGGCTAGTTTGTCGAGCGTTTCAAAATCCTTGATGCCGCCCCCTGATTGCTGGTCCGCAAATACTGGTCAAAGTCAGCATTGCTCTGCGTGGTGAAGTTGCCACCATATTTGTAAGGCCCGTAGAGCAACATCAATCCACCGGGCTTTAAAGTTTGTGCTGCTCCCGCGACATACGGTTCCAACAACTCTGAACCGATAATGTGAATGCAATTTGCACTATAAACGGCGTCAAATTTGTTTGTCAGGTTCGGCCAATCCGCAATATTCAGGGTAAGCGGCGCAGGAAGATTGGCCCGCTGATTGGCAGCGATTACCTGCAACAGACCATAACCTGAAAGATCAACATCACTGCTTTGCCAGAGCATGTCCGGCAGGTTAATTGAAAAGTGCGCGGCGTGCTGGCCGGTTCCCGATGCAATCTCCAGCACCCTGTCCCCCGAATTGAGGCAGGCTTTCAGTTGATTGAGAATGTGATCCTTATTGGCATCTGCCGAGCGGCTGAAAGGAGGTTCAAACGGCGCGTCCTGGGTCATGTTCTAGATCAGTTCCACATCAATCACGCCCGGTATGCCCTTAATTGCACCAGCGACGGCTGGGGAAATTAATCGCTTTCCTGGAATGCCAATTTCGACCTCCTGCTTTTCTGCCTGATTAAGCACAATCAGACTGACCTGCCCCTCCCCGCGTTTGCCGATCTGTTTGGAAATGCTTTCAAGCGGTCTTTCATCGCGAACGAATATGTTCAGCTGGAACTGTTTTCGGGCCGCTTCCGCCTCCAGACTTTTAACCGAATTTATGCGCAAGGATATGCCTTCTGGTTTGTCTTCGGCGGCCACATTGAGAACAATCGCGTTGCCCGCAACCAGCAATTCCTTGTTCTGTTCGAGGCTTTCAGAAAACAAAACAGCTTCATACTGACCGGTGGGATCAGATATCTGCAAAATGCCCATGCGGTTTCCATTGCGCGTCTTGCGTTGCTGCAGGCTGGTCACCGTCCCCGCCAGATTGCCAGCAGAAGCTCCCTTTTTGACGGCGGCCTGAAAATCTGACCAGTTCTGAACCCGCATCTTGTCCAGCGTCTGCTTGTATTCGTCCAGCGGATGGGCCGACAGGTAAAAACCCACGGATTGGAACTCGCGCAGCAGTTTTTCCGCTGACATCCAGGGGGCAACTTCCGGCAGGGAAACGGCGGTTTCTCCTGAATCTCCACCAAACATGTCGGTCATGCCAATTGCCTGATTGTCGGCCACTCGGGTTGCGTGGCCTATCAACCGGTCGAGACCACCGATGAGTTGCTCTCGACTTGGACCAAAACAGTCAAAGGCTCCGGCATGGATGAGATTTTCCAGCATCTTGCGGTTGAGCTGTTTGGGATCGACGCGTGAAAAGAAGTTGGTCAGGCTTTCAAATGGTCCGTCTGCCTGTCGAATATCAACAATATGCGCCACAGCTTGCGCGCCGACGCCCTTGATCGCGGCAAGTGCGTAATAAATTTTGCCTCCCCGCACGGCAAACTCGACGTCTGACGTGTTGACCGAAGGCGCAACGATTTCAATTTCCTCGCGTTTTCCTTCACGGTAAAAGTCATGGAGTTTGTCGGTATTGCCCATATCAAGGGTCATCAGGGCAGCCAGAAACTCAACCGGATGATTGGCCTTCAGCCAGGCCGTATGATAGCTGACCAGGGCGTAGGCGGCGGCATGGGATTTGTTGAACCCATAATCGGCAAATTTTGCCAGAACATCAAAAATGTGACTGGCCTGAGCGGCTTTCAGATCCCGTTCAACGGCACCGTCGACAAAGCGTTTGCGCTGTTTTTCCATCTCTTCACGGATTTTCTTGCCCATGGCGCGGCGAAGCATATCCGCTTCGCCCAGAGAATATCCCGACAGGATCTGAGCAATCTGCATCACCTGTTCCTGATAGATTATGACGCCTTGTGTTTCCTTTAGAACACTCTCGATCTTTGGATGATAATAGTCCGGCTCCTCCTCGCCATGTTTGCGGGCATTGTAGACGGGAATGTTTTCCATCGGTCCGGGGCGATAAAGGGCAACCAGTGCGATAATATCTTCAAACTGGTCGGGCTTCATGCCGATCAGCGCCTTGCGCATCCCCATCGATTCCAACTGGAACACGCCGACGGTTTCTCCCCGTTGCAGCATTTCAAACGTCTTTTTATCATCGAGCGCCAGCGCATCAATATCGACTTCGACTTTTCGTTGACCCAGATATTGTTGGGTTTTGCGGATAACCGTCAGTGTTTTCAGACCGAGGAAGTCAAACTTCACCAGACCTGCCTGTTCCACCCATTTCATGTTGAACTGGGTCACCGGCATATCCGAACGGGGGTCGCGATATAGCGGTACCAATTTGTCGAGCGGACGGTCTCCAATCACAATGCCGGCCGCGTGGGTCGACGCGTGACGGTAAAGACCTTCCAGTTTCAGAGCGATATTGATCAGTTGATCGACTTCTTCTTCGGCCTTGCGGGCTTCAACAAGACCCGGTTCACTGGTAACTGCCTCAGCCAGTGATGTTGGATTTGCTGGATTGTTGGGCACCATCTTGCAAAGACGATCCACCTGACTATAGGGCATTTGAAGGACGCGCCCGACATCCCGCAATACGGCTCTCGCCTGCAATGTTCCAAACGTAATAATTTGAGCAACCTGGTCCCGACCATATTTGTCCTGCACATATCGGATGACTTCGTCGCGCCTATCCTGGCAGAAATCGATATCAAAGTCGGGCATTGAGACGCGTTCAGGATTGAGAAATCGCTCAAACAGCAGTGAGAATTTCATCGGATCCAGATCGGTAATCGTCAAGGACCAGGCGACCAGTGAACCTGCGCCTGACCCCCTACCCGGCCCAACAGGAATATCCTGCGCCTTTGCCCATTTGATAAAGTCGGCAACGATGAGGAAATAGCCCGGAAACTTCATCTTGGTGATCACTCCAAGTTCAAATTCCAGTCGGTCGTCATAGTCCTTTCTTGTGTGGCCGTCGGCAAGTTGGTGTACCTCCAGACGCCGCTGCAAGCCTTCACGAGCCTGTCGGATTAATTCCCTGGCTTCCGATTCCAGTGGGTCATCACCGGATCCATCCGTAAAGAACGGCAGAATGGGGTCGAGCTTCGGCACCTTAAATGCACAGCGCCGCGCAATCTCAACTGTGTTGTCGAGAGCTTCTGGAAGATCCGCAAACAGGGCATGCATCTCAGCCGACGACTTAAAGTAATGGTCCGGTGTCAGTTTTCGTCGATCTTCTTCCACCACCATGCGACCTTCAGCAATGCAGATCAAAGTATCGTGGGCGTGATAGTCCTCGCGCTTGCCGAAATAGACCTCGTTAGTGGCAACCAGTGGAACGTCCCTGTCATAGGCAAGATCGATCAACTTGTTCTCGACGCTGCGGGAATATCCCTGATGTCTTTGCAGTTCGATATAAAGCCGGTCGGCAAAAACTTGTTTTAGGCTTTCAAGACGGGCCGCCGCCATGGTCTCCTGCCCCGCCAGTAATGGCATGTTGAGAGCACCGCTGGGTCCACCTGTCAGGACAATCAACCCATCAGAGTATTTGCGCAACTGGTCCAGGGTGATGTGTGCGCGTGAAACTGCTGCATCATCAAGATAGGCCAGACTGACGAGCTTTGCCAAGTTGCCATATCCTGTGGGATTTGCAGCCAGCAACACCAGAATGGGCTGTGCCCGCATGGCTTGCTGCGAACTGGCGGTTCTTGAAAGTTCCTGCTCGGAGGAAGGTTGCAAGGAACTGTCAAAATCGACTTCCAGCGTGCAGCCGATTATCGGTTGCAGACCTTTGGGAATCGATTTTTCGGAGTATTCCAGCGCGCCAAACAAATTGCTCCTGTCGGTAACCGCCAGCGCCGGTTGCTCATTTGATATCGTCAGATCAATCAGACTGGCGAGTGGTAACGCGCCTTCCAAGAGAGAAAATGCTGAATGCACATGAAGATGCACAAAGGGCTTGGAATTCTCAGATGCCGCTGTGCTGCCACCTGCAAGTGCCGCATTGATTTCTTCGCGCTTGGACAAACTGCATTTCACGATCCCGCGGGATCGACCCTTTAGACTCACATTGTGTGCTTTTTATCATGGCGCTGGCCCCCCCGACAAACAAGTCAGACTGCGGACAGAATGGTGACCCAGGTGAAGATCATGAACAGAAAAATTGACATGGAAATTGCCGAAAACAGATTGCGAGCAAGAAGCGACATAAGAACCTACCTTTCAATATATGCTGCAAGCTGTTCCAACAGCTGCATTATTTTATATGTTCACCATATGTTCTTTTTCGAATCAGTCAAGATTGTTCTATCTTTGTTCTCAATCTTGGTTAATGTCAGCTGAGCGGTACGATTTTGCCGTCTTCAATCGTAACTGTTCTGTCCATTTGGGCTGCAAGTGCGTGATTGTGGGTGGCGATCAGCGCGGCCAGGCCGGTGGATCGCACCAGATCGGTCAAGGCGTCAAATACCAGGTCCGATGTTGACGGATCGAGATTTCCGGTTGGTTCGTCGGCCAACAGGACTTTTGGCTTATTGACCACCGCGCGGGCAATAGCCACCCTTTGCTGCTCACCGCCTGACAGTTGTGATGGCCGATGAGTTGCCCGTTTGGCAATGCCGAGATGGCTTAGCAGCTTATCTGCACTTGCGTCGGCCTGTTGCTTATTGCTCCCGGCAATCAGTTGCGGAAGCGCGATATTCTCACGGGCGTCCAATTCTGGCAGCAAATGATGGAACTGATAAACAAATCCGATGTCGAGGCGGCGCATGCGGGTTCGCTTGTCGTCATTTAATTTACTGCATTCAACTCCACCAATGGTCAGGCTGCCGGCATCGGGTCGTTCCAGCAGACCGGCAAGGTGGAGCAATGTAGATTTACCGGCCCCAGATGGCGCAACAAGAGCCACGAGTTCACCACGATCGATTGAAAGTTCTGCATCATCTAAAATAGTCAGCGAGTTCTTGCCCTGGCCATACGTGCGATTGATGCCGTTCATCTGGAGAATCGGCTCACTCATAACGCAGCGCCTCGACTGGATCGAGACGTGCAGCACGCCACGCCGGAAAAATGGTTGCCAATAGCGACAGCCCCAGAGCCATCAAAACCACAAGGCTGGTTTCGGTGACATCCAGGCGAGCCGGAATTTCACTGAGAAACCGAACCGTCGGATCCCATACCTGCGAACCACTGAGTCGTGTGATCAGGTCCTTGATGCTGTTGATGTTCTGGCAGAAGACCACTCCAAGTGCGAAACCGGCCAATGTTCCAAATACGCCGATGCTCGAACCTGTAATCAGGAATACACGCATGACTGAACCGCGCGTTGCTCCCATGGTGCGCAGAATGGCGATATCACCGCCCTTGTCTTTTACCAACATGAACAGACCAGATATGATGTTGAGCGCTGCAACCAGCAGGATTAGCGTCAAAATCAGGAACATCACATTGCGTTCTACTTCCAGAGCCTGAAAAAAGGTGGTGTTTCGCTGCTGCCAATTGGTGACGTAGATTGGTCTGTCGATCCCTTCCTCTACACGGCGGGCCAGTTCTTCAACGGCATCAGGATCTTCAACAAATGCCTCAATTACGGAAACCGTATCTTCGTGATTAAAATATAGCTGAGCTTCCTGCAGCGGCATGAACACGAAAATGTTGTCATATTCGGACATGCCCATCTTGAAGATGGCGGTGACTGGATAGGCTTTGACGCGAGGAGAAACACCGAATGCTGTCTGGTTCCCATCGGGAGTAATCAAGGTGATTTGATCTCCAAGAGTTAGTCCCAGATTTGCTGCCATATTCACGCCGATGGCGACACCCTCTGAATCATCAAATCCGTCAAGCGTGCCTTCGACAATCTTGTCCCCCACAGCAGGCAGACGTTTAAGATCGTTTTCGCGCATCCCGCGGACCCGCGCGCCGTTACCACCTTTGCCTCCCGACGCCAGGACTTCGCCTTCAATCAGCGGCAACGCAATCGTGATTCCCTCAAGTGTCTCAAGGCGCTTTGCAACTTCATCATAATCAGTCAGTTCAGAATGTACTGGTTGCACGACGAGGTGACCATTGATGCCAAGAATTCGATCCAGCAGTTCGGTGCGAAACCCATTCATGACGGCCATCACGATGATCAGGGTTGTCACCCCCAGCATAATGCCGATGAAGGAAATCACAGAAATTACCGAAATGAATGTTTCCTTGCGACGACTGCCCAGGTATCGGCGCGCCAGCATCCATTCGAACGCTGCAAACGGTCGGGTTGAGCCTGGCAAAGTCAAATTGGCAGCCATATCAGCCTCGAGATCATCTGTTTTAGCCACCAAAGCGCGCCTTTGTTTCTGACTGCCATGTCATTAGTTTGTTGATGGCTGCTTCGTTGTTCAAGGATTCACGTTCACCGGTAGAGCGATTCTTCAATTCAACTTCCCCATTGTCCAACCCGCGCGGGCCGATAATCAGTTGCCATGGCAATCCGATCAGATCAGCCAGGGCAAATTTGCCACCAGCACGGCTGTCCGTGTCATCATACAAAACATCAAACCCGGCATTGGTCAGTTGGTCGTAGAGACTTGCACAAGCACCGTCAGTTCGCTCGTCTCCAGACCGCAGGTTAATCAAACCAACATCGAATGGGGCAACGGAAGCTGGCCAGATAATTCCATTGTCGTCGTGTCCGGCTTCGATCAAAGCAGCAACAACGCGGCTCGGCCCAATGCCGTATGACCCCATGTAAACAGGAACGTCCTTGCCATCCGGGCCTGTTACCTTGGCTCCCATAGGTTCAGAATACTTCTGGCCGAAGTGGAAGATGTGCCCGACTTCAATGCCTCGTGCATTCATCTGCTGGGCAGCATCAACGTTGCTCCACAGCGCTTCTTCATGCATTTCATCGGTGCGGGCATAAGATTTTGTCCAGTCTTCGACGATGCTCTGAATCAGTCCATCATCGTCATAGTCGACACCGGCGCCAGGAACGTCCAGCTTCATATAGTCGGCGTGACAGAAAACTTCGCTTTCACCAGTGTCGGCGAGGATCAGGAACTCATGTGACAGGTCGCCTCCAATTGGTCCCGTATCTGCCCGCATCGGAATGGCCTTGACCCCCAACCGGTCGAAAGTGCGTAGATAGGATACGAACATGCGGTAATAGGCCGCCCGAGATGAGGCCTCATCCAGATCGAATGAATAGGCGTCTTTCATCAAAAATTCACGACCGCGCATAACGCCAAAGCGCGGACGCACCTCATCGCGAAATTTCCACTGAATGTGATACAGGTTGAGCGGCAGATCCTTGTAACTTCTGACATGGGTTCGGAATATATCCGTCACCATTTCTTCGTTGGTTGGGCCAAACAACATATCGCGTTCGTGGCGATCGGTAATGCGTAGCATTTCCTTGCCGTAATCTTCATAACGACCACTTTCGCGCCACAGATCGGCGCTTTGAATCGTTGGCATCAGAATTTCAACGGCACCTGCCCGATCCTGTTCTTCCCGGACAATCTGCTCGACCTTGCGCATGACCTTCAGCCCCAGCGGCAACCACGAATAGATGCCTGCGGACTGTTGTTTGATCATGCCAGCACGCAGCATCAATTTATGCGAGACTATTTCAGCTTCGCGAGGTGCCTCTTTCAGCACCGGTATGAAATATTTGGATAGCAACATGGATGAATTTGGCCCAGATTGGACATGCCGTTGAGGGCGGATTCGCCCGAGGAACTTTACCTGCAACTTAAAACCGCATTCGGTGTTGCAAAACAAGGGGGCAGTAACATGGCCGATGCAAATCAGGCAAATCTCCAACAGGTTGATTGGAGTCAACTGCCGTCGCCATTGGACGATGGTGGTGGGGCGCATCTTGAAGGCATGGCGCTGCCGGACATTTCCCTGGCTTCCACTGCCGATTCATATGTGCAGCTGGGAAGCCTGAAAGGCACGTCTGTTATTTTCGCCTATCCGATGACCGGCAGGCCGGATGTTGCCCTGCCGGAGGGCTGGGACATGATCCCTGGCGCGCGTGGCTGTACCCCACAGGCCTGCACCTTTCGGGACTTGTATAAAGAACTGCAGGATGCCGGTGCCAACCATGTGTTTGGACTATCGGTTCAATCAACCGAGTATCAAAAGGAAGCTGCAGAACGTCTGCATCTGCCCTTCGCACTTCTTTCAGATTGCGAAAGCAAGCTGCGGTCTGATTTGAAATTGCCGGTCATGCAGGTTGAAGAAGCGATATTGATGAAGCGCCTGACAATGATCTGCGTGGATGGTCGCATTAAAAAGGTTTTTTATCCGGTGTATCCGCCTGACCGAAGCGCAACAGATGTATTGGATTGGCTGCAACAGCAGTAAGCGCTCTCACATTATTAAAGACCTGGCCACAAATTCACTGGGCCAATGAGGGGTCATCAGAAGCTGATTTGGATTTTCCGGATTTTTTTGTTGGTCGGTTTTTGGGTGGCTGGCGATCTTTACGCGGGCGGGTTTTGCGCCCTTCCAGAGTAGCAACCACTCCCCGTAGCGCGTGGATTTCCTGTTGAGACAATTCTGCCTTTTGAAAAATGTTGCGCAGATTTTCCACCATCGTGGCGCGCTTGTGCGGCGGCCTGAAGTAATTCTCGCGGTCCAGCACCTCTTCAAGATGTTCAAACAACCCATAGAGGTCCTGTTTTCGAGCTGGCAGGCTGGCTGGCTCAGAAATCGGCAAGTCCGCCTCACCAGAGCGCATCCACTCATAGCTCATCAGCAACACCGCCTGGGCAATGTTAAGTGATGCGAAAGCCGGATTTACCGGGAAGGTGACGATCTCATCGGCCAGCGCTACTTCAACACTTTCCAGCCCCCACCTTTCGCGGCCAAATAATATGCCGATCTTTTCACCTCGACCGTGACGTACGCGCAGGGACTGCGCCGCCTCGCCGGGGCTACGAACCGGTTTTAGCATTTCTCTTTGTCGCGCCGTGGTTGCGTAGACAAAATTGAGATCGCCCAGTGCTTGTTCCACAGTTTCAAACACCTGCACTCCGTCGATGACGTGATCTGCTTTGGCGGCATTAGCGCGTGCCACCGGATTGGGCCATCCATCGCGGGGATCGACCAAACGTAATTCCAGCAGACCGAAATTGGCCATTGCCCGAGCTGCCGCGCCGATATTTTCACCCAATTGCGGATTGACCAGAATTATTACCGGACCATCCATGATCACTTTTTGGCGACGATCAGTCCCGGCCATGACATGCTCCATTTGTTATGCAATAGGGTTGCGATATCCACCGCTATAGACTGATATGATCCATTGTTTAAATACCTGATCGCGCGAAATCTGTTTCGCACTTTGCTGATTGTTTCTGCCGGGCTGCTGGCCGCGCCCTATTCTGCGTCCGCCCAGGAGGGTCTGGGAACGCTCAACGACCTTTTGCCAGAATCTCCGGGCTCAACTGTAAATCGTTCTTTGAATGGTCGCATACGTTTGTTCAAAAATGTTCTCATTCACCCGATGCCCGTCTGGTCGAGCTTTGAAAACGGCCCTGCCCCGGCAGAACGGACAAAGATGAAAACGTCCAATAACAAGGGCCTCTACAAAATGACAATGGTGCCCGGTGATGAACAATTGGCCGACTGGCGCAACCTGTTCACGGTGGTCGCGCACGAAAAATCAAATCCCAGCGTTATTCGTCATGGGTTGACTGTCGTCGGACAATTTAAGGCGCTATGCAGCCCCAGCAACATGCAGGCTTTCAAGGTGCATGCAACACCCCAACGGTTGATTCAGGTTGTTGCCTGCGGCAATTATTCCCGTGACAGAGCAACAGGTCAGATTGCAGCAATTGTTACTCTGCGAAATAAATCCGGACTGGTCACAATGACCCGCCATTGGCGCACATCCTCCTTTCAGTCAAAGGTAGTTACGGCCTGGCCTATCCCGAAAACCGAAATCGACAATGTTTTGGCAGAACTTTCGCGCTCCAAGCTCGTTCCGATCAAAAACTGACAGGGGTCACGATTTCTATCCACCAATGATGGGTTTTTGAGCTTCGATATTTGCCTTCTGCCACGACAGTGATATAGACGCCCCCATCATATCAAAAATGAACATTATTTGCGCGTGCAACGATGTATGGGCTGACTATTCACGAATTGGAAAGAACCGAATATGACCAAAATTAAGGTTGAAAACCCACTTGTCGAACTCGATGGCGATGAAATGACTCGCATTATCTGGCAGTTCATCAAGGACAAGCTGATCCATCCTTACCTCGATATCGATCTGAAATATTACGATCTGGGAATTCAGGCCCGTGATGATACAGACGATCAGATCACAATTGATTCTGCTGAAGCAATCAAGAAATATGGTGCTGGTGTAAAATGTGCGACCATCACTCCAGACGAAGGTCGGGTCGAGGAATTCGGTCTGAAGAAAATGTGGCGCTCACCAAACGGCACCATCCGCAACATTTTGGGTGGCGTGATATTTCGCGAACCCATCATCATGCAAAATGTGCCCCGTTTGGTTCCTGGCTGGACCCAGCCCATTATCGTCGGCCGTCACGCGTTCGGTGACCAATATCGCGCCACCGACTTCCGGTTTCCCGGCCCCGGCAAAATTACCATGAAGTTTGTCGGTGAAGATGGCACCACTCAGGACTATGACATTTTTGACGCCCCGGCATCCGGCGTTGCAATGGGCATGTACAATCTTGATGAATCGATCAAGGATTTTGCCCGCGCTTCTCTGAACTACGGTTTGCAGCGTGGCGTACCGGTTTATCTGTCCACCAAGAACACAATTTTGAAAGCCTATGACGGTCAGTTCAAAGACATCTTTCAGGAAGTCTTCGAAAACGAGTTCGAAGCGAAGTTCAAGGAAGCTAAAATCTGGTACGAACATCGCCTGATCGACGACATGGTTGCGGCAGCTCTGAAATGGTCCGGCGGTTATGTATGGGCCTGTAAGAACTATGATGGCGACGTGCAGTCAGACATTGTGGCCCAGGGATTTGGTTCATTGGGTCTGATGACTTCTGTCTTGATGACACCGGACGGCAACACGGTGGAATCTGAAGCTGCCCACGGCACAGTCACTCGTCACTATCGCGCCCATCAAAAAGGCGAAGAAACGTCAACAAATTCGATTGCGTCGATATTTGCCTGGACGCGTGGTCTCGCCCACCGCGCCAAGCTGGATGACAATGACGCATTGGCAAAATTTGCCGCCACGCTGGAAAAAGTCTGCATCGACACTGTTGAAAGCGGTCACATGACCAAAGATCTGGCGCTGTTGATCGGACCTGATCAGCCTTGGCTGTCAACAACAGGTTTCCTCGACCAGGTCGACGAAAACCTTCAAAAAGCCATGAGCTGAATCAATTCGCCCGGTTTGACTTTCTATTGAACCGGGCGTTTTACGTGATGGGTCCGCACGACACGTTCGAGCGGGCCTTTTTTGTTGATCAACCGGCCAATTCGGATTCAATTGCAGCCAAGGCATCGCCGCATTTTTCACCGTCCGGACCTCCAGCCTGAGCCATGTCCGGGCGACCGCCACCGCCCTTGCCGCCGACGGCAGCGGACGCAATTCGAACCAGGTGTACGGCGTCAAATCGATCCTTGAGATCATCGGTGACACCAACCACTACTGCTGCCTTGCCATCTTCTGAATTTGCTGCAATGGCAATCACACCTGATCCGATGCGGGCCTTTTCTTCATCGACCAATCCTTTCAGATCGCGCGGGGACACGCCCTCGACAATCCGGCCGGCAAATGAAATATCTCCAATTACTTTGGTCGCAGTGTCATCTGACGCATTACCTCCCGCGGCCGCGCCGCCGCCGCTGCCACCGCCGCCCATTGCGAGGCGTTTCTTGGCCTCGGTGAGTTCGCGTTCCAATTTCTTGCGCTCGTCCAACAGGGCAGATACGCGATTTGGTACATCAGCCGGCGAAGACTTCAACACGGCAGCAGCTTCGCGCAACTTGGCATCCTGCGCCTGTAAATGTGCTCTTGCGGCCGTTCCGGTCAACGCTTCAACACGACGAACACCTGATGACACGGCGCTCTCGCCGAGTATTGTGACAAGCCCAATGTCGCCAGTATTGCGAACATGGGTGCCTCCGCAGAGTTCAAGCGACCAGGGTTTGCCGCCTTCATCTGTGCCCATGGAAACCACGCGCACTTCATCGCCGTATTTCTCTCCAAACTGAGCCTGAGCACCCAATTCAATGGCATCATCAACCGCCATCAAAGTTGTGGTCACAGGGCCATTTTGAAGCACGTAGTCATTGGCCAAAGCATCGACTCGCTGCATTTCTTCTGCGGCGACTGGCTTTGGATGGGCAAAGTCAAAGCGAAGTCGTTCGGGCGCCACCAGTGAACCCTTTTGGGCAACATGATCTCCCAGCACCTGACGTAAGGCTTCGTGCACAAGATGGGTGGCAGAATGGTTGGAGCGCAGATTTGTGCGGCGGTCATGGTCGACGATTAATTGCGCGCCATCTCCAACCTTGATTTCGCCTTTGCGAACCGTGCCATGGTGAATAAACAGGCCGTCACTTTTTTTCTGAACGTCCGAGATATCGACAATGGCGTCTCCAATGCGCAATTCACCTGAATCGCCCATCTGACCACCGGACTCTCCATAAAACGGGGTCTGATTCAAAATGATCGAAATGGCGTCTCCAGAATTTGCAGACTGAATTTCCATGCCATCACTTACAAGGGCAACCACAGCACCTTCTGCATGCTCGGTTTCGTAGCCCAGAAACTCTGTCGCTCCCACCTGCTCGCGCAGCTTGAACCAGATGGCTTCGTCTGCCGTACCCCCGGCGCCTTTCCAGGAAGCCCGCGCTTCCTCCTTCTGGGCTTCCATTGCGGCGTTGTAGCTGTCGAGATCAACATCAATGTCACGGCGGCGCAGGGCATCCTGGGTCAAATCGAGCGGGAACCCATATGTGTCGTAAAGTCTGAATGCGGTTTTGCCATCAAGACTGTCTCCGGCATTCAGGTCCTTTGACGCGGTATCGAGCAGGTCCAGACCGCGCGACAGCGTTTTTCGGAAACGGGTTTCTTCCAATTTCAGGGTTTCGACGATCAGTGGTTCGCTGCGGCCCAGTTCCGGATATGCTGCCCCCATCTGACCCGTCAGCGCTGGCACGAGTTTCCACAAAAGCGGTTCTTGAGCACCAAGCAGACTGGCATGACGCATGGCGCGGCGCATAATGCGGCGCAACACATAGCCCCTGCCCTCATTTGATGGGAGAACACCATCAGCGATCAAAAATCCAGCGGCTCTGAGATGGTCAGCGATGACCCTGTGGCTGGGACCCGTCTGATCGTTTGAACCGACACCAAGTGCTTCTTCACTGGCGCGAATGAGCGCCTGGAAAAGATCGATTTCATAATTGTCGTGGGTGCCCTGCAATACTGCGGCGATGCGTTCCAGACCCATGCCGGTATCAATCGACGGTTTGGGCAAGTCGATGCGCTCGTCCAGCGTGACCTGTTCAAACTGCATGAAAACCAGGTTCCAGATTTCGACGAAACGGTCACCATCTTCATCGGGACTACCCGGCGGTCCACCAAAAATGTGGTCGCCGTGGCCATAGAATATTTCAGAACATGGTCCGCAAGGGCCGGTATCACCCATGGCCCAGAAATTATCGTGTGTGGCAATGCGGATGATGCGATCGTCAGACAGCCCGGCAATCTTCTTCCAAAGATCAAAGGCTTCATCGTCTGTGTGATAGACTGTCACGATCAGCTTGGCTGCATCAAGGCCGTATTCCTTGGTCAACAAGTTCCAGGCCAGTTCAATGGCGGTTTCCTTGAAATAATCTCCAAAGGAAAAATTGCCGAGCATCTCAAAGAATGTGTGATGTCGCGCCGTATAACCAACATTGTCCAGATCGTTGTGCTTGCCCCCGGCGCGCACGCATTTTTGTGACGTCGCAGCCCGGGTGTAGTCGCGGGTTTCCAGGCCGGTGAACAGGTTTTTGAACTGAACCATACCGGCAGCGGTAAACATCAATGTTGGATCATTGCGCGGAACCAGAGGGGAGGATGCGACGGCCGCGTGACCATTCTTCTCAAAATAGGAGAGGAAGGTGGATCGGATTTCGTTGACACCGCTCATGGCTGGCTGGTTCCTTGTCTTTTGTTCTTGTCTGTTGAAATAGCGTCTTGCGGATAGGCTTTGACCAGTTTCGGTCGGGAAATTCAACAGCCAATGCAGTTCAACTGTAAAGATCGGTAAATATCACCACCCCAAAATGCAAAAAGAGACCTTTCAGAATTCTGAAAAGTCTCTTTTCTGGATATTTTTAGTTTCAGCGTCGAACCATTACCGGATCGCATATCGCCGGCATCAGATCCGGCTCGATCACCCGGTCCAACGATTAACCGGTCAGGCCGCTGTCGAGTTCCGGGTCAGACCCCTCTTCGTCCTTATCTGTAGGCTCATCCAACAATTTTTCACCAATCAGTCCGGCGTTTTGACGAATGGACGTTTCGATTGTCTGGGCGATTTCCGGGTTTTCTTTCAGGAAGTTTTTGGCATTTTCACGCCCCTGACCCAGTCTGACACTGTCATAGGAAAACCAGGCTCCGGATTTTTCAACAATCCCCGCAGTGACCCCCAAATCGATCAATTCGCCGGTGCGGGAAACACCCTCGCCATACATGATGTCGAATTCAACCTGCTTAAAGGGAGGCGCCAGTTTGTTCTTGACGACCTTGATGCGGGTCTGGTTGCCGATCACATCGTCTCTATCCTTGATGGCGCCGATACGGCGAATGTCGAGGCGAACAGAGGAATAGAATTTCAAGGCATTGCCACCAGTTGTGGTTTCGGGTGAACCGAACATCACACCAATCTTCATGCGAATCTGATTGATGAAAATAACCATCGTATTGGATTTGGAAATCGATGCTGTCAGTTTCCGCAGTGCCTGGCTCATCAGCCGAGCCTGCAAGCCGGGAAGCGATGCCCCCATTTCGCCTTCGATTTCGGCCCGTGGGGTCAGCGCCGCCACAGAATCGACCACCAGAACGTCACAGGCTCCAGACCGCACCAGAGTATCGGTAATCTCCAAAGCCTGCTCCCCCGTATCAGGCTGTGAGATCAACAGGTTTTCCAGATCAACACCGAGCTTTTTGGCATAGACCGGATCCAGAGCATGTTCGGCATCAACGAAGGCACAAATACCGCCAGCCTTTTGTGCTTCAGCTACGGTGTGCAGCGCCAATGTTGTTTTCCCGGACGATTCAGGGCCATAAATTTCAACAATGCGTCCCCGCGGCAAACCGCCCACACCCAGGGCAATGTCAAGGCCGAGACAACCTGTCGGGATCGTTTCAATTTCGACTGCCTGCTCATTCGCGCCAAGCCGCATGATTGAACCCTTGCCAAAAGCCCGCTCAATCTGTCCAAGAGCTGCTTCCAGTGCTTTTGATTTGTCCACGTTATTGTCCTCAACAACTTTCAGTTTGGGTGCAGCCATCTTGTTTGTCCTTATTCCACGGGTCGGGTGGTGTTGCAATTTCTTCAGATGTACACATTTTGTTCTCTTTTGTAAAGAGCCTTCTTACTATCTGAATAAAAACAGTTATTCGATATATATTCTTTCTTTGTTCTCGTTTGCTTTTGTTTGCGATCTGATCGATAAAAGTAACCCAATCGGGCATTTCCACCGATGCATTTGTTTCGATTCGGTTGTATGATGACAGACTGTGCAAACGGTTCGGAAACCAACAGACATATGAGCGTCATCCCCCAGAATTTTCTAAAGCATATTCCATCCTGCAGACTGGTATTATCAGGGGCAGCCAACATCGACAGAACCGGCTGGTTGGACGCGCCATCGGCGATGGGATGCTCAAATCCGGGTCGATTTGACGAAACACCCGGTGGCACTGCGCTCAATGTTGCCAGCGTTGTCGCAGCCTTGGGGGTCAAGCCGGAATTGGTGTCCCTGGTAGCCCAAGACTCAGCGGGCCTTGGGTTGCGTGCCGAATTGAAGGCGCGAGGTGTCGATGCATATGTCGATGGACCCACCCGTGCCAATACCGGCACATATACCTGCGTGATTGAGCCTGATGGATCGCTGTTGATCGGGCTGGCTGATATGGCCATATTCGACGGTTTTTCCGCGCAACTTGCTGTTGGTCGCACCGAATCACTGACTGCCGAAGGCTGGATATGTGTCGATACAAACCTGCCACCACGGGAGTTGAGTAAACTGTTACAGAAAAGCGGGTCGGCAAAAAAAATCGGCCTGACCGTTTCAAAAGCCAAGGCTCCCCGGTTGAAAGCATTTGCTGATCAACTCGATCTGGTTTTCACAAATCGCGTGGAGGCTGGCGCGCTTTGCGGGTTTGACGACGAAACAACAAAATCCGCCAGCAATGATACACTTGCACAAGCATTGGCCGAAACCGGGGTTGTATCGGCGGTCATCACCGACGGTACAGATGACGTCGCCGTGGTCGAGTATGGCGAAGTTCATATGCTCAAGGTCAGGCCGGTTAAACATGTGGCAGATGTGACGGGTGCAGGTGATGCGCTCGTCGGTGCGTCTCTTTACGGTCTGATGTGTGGTGTTCCTCTGGTCAAGGCTGTTGAAATCGGCATAAAGGCGGCACAAGCCACCATCCAGTCAAAAGGTGCATGGCGTTCAGACCTGGCAAGGTTGATTGGTCTGCCGGGCCGCAGCAAATGAGATGATTGGGAAGTGCCACTTATGAATTCGATGAATAATCGTAACTACTCAGCTACCCTATTTCTGCTGCCATTAGGTGCGACAATTTGATTCATGGCGCATATTTGAGGTTCCACTTTTTTCATTTTGGTGTTTGACTGCGAGGATGAAACTCGAAAATCTGACACCTGAAATTCTTGCTGATTTCTCAAAATCAGAACTGATTGATGTGGTCATGGCTCTGGTGGGTCAGGTTGTCTAACTCAAAGAACAAAATGCGCAGCTTTTGGAGGTGAACGCTCGGCTCCTGAAGGAAAACGAACAACTCAGGAAAGACAACGAGCAACTTAGAGAAGATAATGCGGTTCTTAGGCAGCGTGTTTCAGATCTTGAGCGTCGTCTGGGATCGAACAGTCGTAATAGCAGCAAACCACCTTCGAGCGACGGACTGGCAAAGCCGTCTAGCGATAAGAAACGGCGGACCAAAAGTCAGCGGGGCAAGTCAAATCGAAAGCCTGGCGGCCAACCCGGACATCCCGGCAACACACTGAAACAGGTTGAGAACCCAGACGAGATCACCAGTCATTTTCCGAACCAATGCCAAAACTGTCAGGCCGCGCTTTCGGCGGAGGATACCATAGGTTCTGCGTGCAGACAGGTGTTTGGCCTCAAACCTCCACCGCCGCTTTATGTGACCGAGCATCGTGCGCATATTTGCCAATGCCAGCATTGCGGTGCAAAAACCCGCGCCGATTTTCCTGAAGGGGTAACATCACCCGCCCAGTACGGCGATGAAATAGGGGCGTTGGCCGCCTATTTACAGACGCAGCACTGCATTCCCCAAAATCGCCTGGCGCAGGTTTTTGCGGACATTTTCGGGGTCACAATCACATCGGCAACCCTTTCCAGTCTGGTTGCCAAAAAGGCCGAGCAGATGCTCTGTTTAGCTGAGGCGGTGAAGAACCTGCTGTCCGGGCCTCAAACGGCAGTGAAGCATCTGGATGAAACGGGGTTCAGGATTGGTGGCAGAACGCGCTGGCTTCATATGCTATGCTCCACCGCTCTAAGCCACCTTCGGCTCGGAACTGCGCGAGGTGAAGTGCCACCAGAACTGGCGGGAACGGCAGTGCATGACTGTTTCTCTTCCAACTGGGCAGTGGAAAATGTGACCCATGGATTGTGCAATGCCCACATCTCCCGCGAATTGGAGGCATTGACCGAATATGAAAAAGAAGCTTGGGTGCCGGACATGAAAGCCATTCTGCTCGACGCACTGAAGCTCACGCATGTCGCGCGAATCCAAAATCGGAGCGCGGTCAGCCCGGAGGCAATCACGGATATCGAGCGGCGATTTGATGCCTGTTGCGAGCGTGCTATCGCGTTCCACGAGGCCCAACCGCCTCTCGCGCGCCCAACGAAAGGCAAGAAGCGGGGTCGCCCGAAACGGCGGATTGGGCACAATCTCGCTTTGCGACTCCAAACGCATAAAGCAGCGGTTTTGCTCTTTCTCAATGATCTGCGCGTTCCCTACACGAACAACGAGGCAGAGCGTGATCTCAGAATGACGAAAGTTCGACAAAAGGTCTCGGGAAGCTTTCGAACAGAGGCTGGTGCCGAGAATTTCTGCACTTTACGAACGGTCATTGAAACGGCGCGAAAACAAGGTTGGGACATCCTGAAAACCTTGAAAACCGCGCCTGATCAGCTCATCCTCAACCTCAGACCCGTCTGATGGGCCGTCTATAAAAGCATCAGGTTGGGGTAGCTGGGTAGTTACGAATAATCACCTAGTTGTGTCAGATGCCGTTGCCCGCGCGCTGGAGGGAGGAGACCCTGTGGTAGCGTTGGAATCCACAATTATCACCCACGGCATGCCGCATCCCCGCAACCTTGAAACCGCACTGGCGGTCGAGGCAGAAATTGTCAGCCGCGGTGCAGTTCCGGCAACCATCGCCATTCTAGAGGGCAAAATTCACGTTGGACTGGAACGTCACGAACTGGAAGCTTTGGCGGTTGCGAAAAATGTTTTGAAACTGTCACGCGCCGATCTGGCCTATGCTGTGGCCAGCGGCAAAAATGGTTCGACCACTGTGGCAGCCACAATGATGGCGGCCGAGATGGCGGGAATATCAGTGTTTGCTACTGGCGGCATTGGTGGGGTTCATCAGGGGGCGGAAGACAGTTTCGACATATCAGCTGACCTGTCGGAGTTCGCTCGTACAAATGTCATTGTGGTTTGCGCTGGTCCGAAGGCCATTTTGGATTTGCCCAAAACGATGGAAGTTCTGGAAACCAATGGTGTACCTGTCGTTGGATATCAAACCGACACCCTCCCCGCATTTTGGTCGCGCAACAGTTCAATGGACGTGCCCATACGGCTGGATAGTGCATTGGAAATTGCTCGCCATTCGATCACCCGGCAACAACTCGGGATCAACGGAGGAACGTTGATTGCCAACCCGGTGCCGCAGGAATTTGAAATCCCCGGTTCCGTCATTAATTCGATCATTGAGCGGGCTCTGAAGGATGCAGATCAGTTGGGTGTTTCAGGCAAAGACGTCACACCCTATTTATTGTCGCGCATGTTGGAACTCAGCGATGGCAAAAGCCTGGAAACCAACATCGAACTGGTGCTGAACAATGCCCGGCTTGCATCCGACATTGCTGTGGAGATGGGAAAATTGGGGTCTGCCTAAGGCTTCCTGCCAGATACAACGCTGGACACGTGAGGAAATGTCAAACTAGTGCCGTTATAAAACTCGCCAAATCCGGTAAGAATATCGTCGATCAGCGCATTGCGGGCTGTTTCCGACCAGTCGGAAATAATTCCAGCAACAGGCGTTGATAAGATGCCGTTTTGGACGAATGCACGACCTTCGCTATGGGTCAGAGTTAAATCTACCTTGTCAAAATTCACATCAACATATCCCGCCTGCTCAAACAGGCCGGCAATTTCATCTCCATCGGCCAAACCACAGACGGATCGGATGCCGTTTGCTGCATCAGCACCCACATGCTTCGTCAGCGCATCTACCTGGCTGCGCATGAGCGGGTTTTGATCCAGCGATTGCGCAACCACGGCAAAGCAAAGACCGTTGGGATGAAGTAACCTTGCAATTTCCTTCAACGCGCCAACCTTGTCAGGAAAAAACTGAAGACCTTGTTGGCAATATGCGGTGTTGAAACACTCATTTTCCAGGGGGATATCCGCGACGTCGCTTTCAATCCACTCAATCAAACTATCGTTGGCAACCGCTTTTGCAACTTGCAGCATGCCCGCGTTCAGGTCGGCACCAACAACACGCCCGGTTGAACCAACACGGGCTTTGGCCATTCGTGCCACAATGCCGGTACCGCAGGCGACGTCCAATATGTTTTGTCCGGTTTGAGGGGGCGATTTGCTCAACAGATGTTGTGCCCAGGGTACAAAAATGGTTGGGACGAGGAATTGCTCATACAATTCGGCAGCATTGCCCGACAATTGCCATTCGGTGTTTCCGCTCATATTTGTCTCCTACCATCGACGCCCTGACAATCTGCCTCGGTACGAAACGATTGGCAAATGTGGGCCATGTCGCACCAACCCGGCGCAATACCGGCAAGAGTTTTGAATAAACCGGTGGTCAAGTCACTGGATTGCATAATAAGGCATTGATTGTACTACGGTTGTCAGCGTAGAGACGGAGAAGTGGGTAAGTAATTGATTTGAGGGCAATGGGTTGGTGGGCGATTCAATTAGATTATTCAAGTATATCGCCGCAATGCTTCTGGGCCTGGCTCTGGCGGGCTGCACCACGACTTCAGTGCTGCGTGAAACCCCTTTTGATATTCCGTCCAAGAGATTTGCGGCAATCGTTATTGATGAAAGCTCCGGCAAGGTACTGTATGAAGCGCGCGCTGATGCCATACGTTTTCCGGCGTCACTGACAAAAATGATGACGATGTATATGGCGTTTGAGGCGCTTCAATCCGGCAAGATCAACAAAGCAAGTCGTGTACCTATCTCCAAGCGTGCAGCACGCCAACCTGCTTCAAAACTTTATCTCAAAGCATCTGACTCTCTCAGCGTAGACGAAGCGTTGTCCGCATTGGCGGTGAAATCAGCCAACGACGTCGCTTACGCAATGGCAGAGTTTCTTGGTGGCAGTGAACCTGAATTCGCCCGGGCCATGACACGAAAGGCACGCAGTCTTGGCCTGTCATCAACAACGTTTCGCAACGCATCTGGATTGCCCGACAAGCGCCAGGTAACCACCGCGCGTGACATGGCCAAGCTGGGTGTCATTTTGCGCAAACAGTTTCCGCAATATTTCTACTATTTTAAGAAGAACTCGATGACGTTTCGGGGCAAGAAAATACGGGGACACAACCGGGTCCTTCTCCAGATGAAGGGAGCTGACGGCATCAAGACTGGCTATACGAGAGCCTCCGGTTTTAATCTTGTTACGTCGGCAAAAGCACCGCGCGGTCGGGTGATTGGTGTGATCCTTGGGGAAAACACCTCTAAAGTTCGCGACAGGCATATGATTCAGCTGATTAAGAAATACGGTCAAAAGAGCGTATCTGCTTCAGCTGTTGTTCCCAATTAGGTAGATTTCGCTAACGGCTCCAATCCGCGAGGGATGATCCAGTGAAACGCATCTGCTTGGCAACTACTGCCTGCTCGGTCCTATTGTTCGGTTTCCTCTGCCAGTCCATGGCAAAGGACAAGTCCACTTTGGAAGTTGCCCTGGCCTTGGCCAAGGGGTTGGGCGAAGACCAATGTATGTTGCAGCATCAGGACCACCAGGATGATTCCTTCGCACCGCAATTGTACAAATTCAGCCATAAAGACACCTATGACGACGAGGCACGCGACTATCAGCTTTTTCGCATTCCCTGCTGGATGGCCGCCTACAATCAGGGAGACGCTTTCATACTGTTCGATTCCTATGGAGAAGCGTCTCTTATTGCCTTTGCTGTTCCAGATTACACGGTCAAATATGTCGATCCGGAATCTGATGAAAAAGTAGAATCCGTGATTGTGACCGGCTATCGGGCCCGGATGACTGTGGGATTTAGTGATTTTAACCCCGAAACCCTGCAGATTTCGGAATATCACAAGAGTCGGGGACTGGGTGATGCTTCCACATCGGCGATCTGGCAGTATTCCAGCGGTACATTTGTGCTGCGCAGTTTTTCCGTTGACGCGTCCTATGACGGTGAACTCAACCAGAACGGTTTGGTGGATTTTGGAGCCTCGAAATGAACCCCTCGCGCGATGTATCTCGTCTGGTAGAAATTATGTCGGCCTTGCGCACGCCAGTGACCGGCTGCCCCTGGGATCTTGAACAGACCTTCCGATCTATTACGCCTTATACGATCGAAGAGGTTTACGAGGTGGTTGATGCGATCGAGCGCAACGACATGGAAAATCTGCGAGAAGAACTCGGTGATCTACTGCTGCAGGTCATCTATCACGCCCAGATGGCGCAGGAAGAGGAAGCCTTTGATTTTGGGGATGTGGTCGAAACGGTTACCACCAAGATGATCCGGCGACATCCTCACGTTTTTGGGGGCGAAGAAGCCCGCAATGCCGGTATGGCCAAAGGCGCCTGGGAGCGTATTAAGGCTTTGGAAAAGCAGGAACGAGCGCAGCGCCGCCAGGATATGGGCTTGGAGCCTGCTTCTGAAAATTCCAGCCTGCTGGACGACGTGCCTGCCGCAACGGAGCCGATGCTCGAAGGATTGAAACTGCAGCAAAAGGCCTCAAAGGTCGGATTTGACTGGAATAATCCGCACAGTGTTTTGGCCAAAATTCGAGAAGAGCTCGAAGAAGTGGAAAGCGAGATTTTGGACGGAAGTCCGGCCAGTCTGGAAGACGAAATTGGTGATGTTCTGTTTGCTGCGATCAACCTGGCGCGGCATCTGGATATTGATCCTGGAAATGCACTACGACGCTGTAACAGGAAGTTTCGCACCCGTTTCGCCCATATCGAACAGACGGTTGGCGATCACAACGAAACGCTTCAGAGCGCTGATCTGGATCTGATGGAAAAATTATGGGTGGAAGCCAAATCAGCGCCGCAAAAATAGGTTCAGGTCAGTCTGGCTTTCAACGCCGTTTTGATTTCAGGACTTGCCCGCACTTTCATTCGCAGCGAACCATCTTCCTCATCCGATCGCTCTATGACGTGGGTATTGTCATAAATCCAGGTTAACTGACCCATCGCGGAAAGTGGCAATTGGAATTCCATCACATTGTCTGAACCGGCGATGCGCGCCTCGATCAGTTCCAAAAGTGCATCGGTGCCCTGCCCCGACTGGGCGGATATCAGCAGAGCGGCATCTTCGCCATTTCGAGTTGCTCGAATGGATTCCAGTGCGGCCTCATCGAGCAGGTCAATCTTGTTCCAGACTTCCATCACATTGGCGCGCCCCTGCTTGTCGATGCCCAGTTGTGACAGGATGGCGTAAACGTCCTCAGCCTGGGCCTGCGTGTCCGGGTCAGCAATATCGCGAACGTGTATAATCAATTCCGCTTCAATTACCTCTTCCAGCGTGGCCCGAAAGGCTGCGACCAGATGGGTCGGTAGATCTGACACAAAACCAACCGTATCCGACAGGATAGCGCGGGTGCCTTGCGGCAGGTTCAACTGACGCAGTGTCGGGTCAAGTGTAGCAAACAGCATGTCCTTGGCCATCACTGTCGATCCGGTCAAATGATTGAACAATGTCGATTTTCCGGCATTGGTGTAGCCAACAAGGGCAACAACCGGATGGGGGATTTTGCGTCGCTGGGACCGATGCAATGTGCGGGTACGGCGAACTTTCTCAAGTTCTCTTTCCAGCTTGTTGATGCGCTCCTGAAGTTGACGGCGATCTGATTCAATCTGGGTTTCGCCCGGTCCGCCCAAAAACCCGGAGCCACCGCGCTGACGTTCCAGATGTGTCCATGACCGAACCAATCGACCCCTTTGATAGTTCAAATGCGCCAGTTCGACCTGCAAGCGTCCTTCTTTGGTTTGCGCCCGGGCGCCAAAAATTTCCAGAATCAGCCCGGTTCGATCCAACACTTTGGCCTTCCAGGCCTTTTCCAGATTGCGCTGCTGCACCGGAGTCAAAGGGTGGTCAACAATCACCAAGCCGGCGTCAAGAGCGGCAATCAATCCGGCGAATTCGTCAACTTTGCCGGTTCCCAGCAGAGTGCCGGGTTTTGGTTTGGCGACAGGCACGATTCCTGAATGGACAATTTCCAGGTCGATGGCACGCGCAAGTCCCACCGCCTCTTCAAGACGAGAAGCATCGGTTCGTTGGTTCAGTCCCGCGGCATTGTCACCGCGTTGGCGCAAGACCGGCACAATGACAACCGCTTTTTCAGTAGACCGCTGCTTGGATGTGTCTATCTGAAACCGGGCTTTTCCAGCCTTTTCAATGTCGCTCAATGCTATTTTACTCGCTTGTATCGGAGTCGCCGGATTCCTGATCGCTGCCGTCGAACATATTCAGCGGTTCGCTTGGCATAATGGTTGAAATCGCATGCTTGTAGACCAGTTGAGAATGCCCGTCACGGCGCAGGAGCAGGCAAAAGTTATCGAACCAGGTAACAATCCCCGTCAGTTTCACCCCGTTTACCAGAAATATTGTCAATGAAATCTTGTTCTTACGAACATTGTTGAGAAACGCATCCTGCAAATTTTGTTGTTTTTCGGCCATGTTAACCCGACCTCCCTTTATTCCGCAAAGGCCAGTATATGTGCCGCGTGGCATACCGCAATCAAAATCGTCGACAATCTAACGATGAGCGGTTTGTCGCCCTTCTACCGACTGCGCCAATATTGTGTGCTGAACAGGGCAAGAACGGCGATAATTTCCAAACGGCCCATCACCATCAGGATAATAAGCGCAACTTTGGCCGGATCTGTAAACTCTGAAAGCAATGGCCAATCTTGCCCAACTGCAACCGACCAACCGGCGTTATAAACCGGACCAGCGGTGGTGAAGGCGGCGATTGCCGCTGTCAATGCACCCTCAAATGGAATGCCCGTGGTAGCAAGAAAAATTGAGCCCGCTGCCAATATCAAAATTGCAGCGACGAAATAACTCCAGATTGATTTCATCAATTCCAAGTCAAATTGCTCAGTTCCGAAATGTGACGACCGAACCGCATTTGGATAGACCAGCCTGTCCAGTTCGTTCCAGGATTGCACCAACATCCCACCCATACGGTAGTGCTTGAGACCTCCCGATGTGGAAAAGGCACTGCCGCCTGCCAGAACGATGAAAAGTACGACAACCAATGGCATCAATGTAAAATAGCCTGGCTGGCTCTGCACCCCACTGGTTGCGACCAGTGATGCAGCGTTCAATATGCCTTGAACCAATGACCCAATCGGAGCCTGCGATTGCCCCCCGGATACGACGATCTGAGTTGCGGTAAAAACCACCCCAACAAACAGGATGATCAAGATGACTGAATAACTTTCCCGGTGTTGTAAAACCGCTGACCATTGGCCTCTTAGGAGCATGCGGTGCCAAAATATGCTGGTTGCACCGATTATCAGAAAAAGCGCGAATATCGCCTGTCCGCCCACACCGATTGTCTGATCGAGACTGGTATCGAATGGTAAAAACCCGCCGGTTGAGACCGCCGCCATTGCCAGTAACACAGAATAAAATGCGCGGGTGCCGGTGAGAAAAAATCCCAATGAACAAAGCGCCGTTGTGGTGGCATAAAGCAGACCGAGATTGATCGCAAAGATCAATATTCGATCCTGACTTGCCCGCAGATCGGCACCTACCGACAAGGATGACTTTCTGCTGCTCAGTCCGCCAACCCCCAGAGGCGCTAGAATCAATATGATGGTCAATAAGGTGAGATAGCCCCCCAGCCATTGCAACTGCACCCGCCAAAACAGGATCGATCGGGGCCATTGAGAAAGGGACTTTGCTGTTGAACTGCCGGATGTTGTGAAGGAAGAAAAGCTCTCAAACAGTGCATCAACCAGTGGCATGTCGGTCATCTGATAGAACGGCAACGCCGCGATGATTGGCAAAATTGTCCAGACCAGAAACATCAGCATCAAACGGCCAATTTGCGGAATGCGACGCAAGCGGCCGAGCATGGCCAATATCGGCGTGCCGAATATGAAACCACCGACGAGAATATAAAATCCAAAGCGCAGAGCTTCTGCATTTTCCTTGGCCAGCAGAGCAACCATGACAGGACCCAACAACGAGACCGTAAAAAACAATCCCACACATGCCAGATAGAAAAGAACTGCAAGCATCAGAAGAATTCCAGGCTGACCCGGAACATGTGCTCAACCTGTTTTACCCGGTCGGCAGTGGCAAAGATGATCACTCGGTCGCCGGCTTTGATTGTCGTGTTGCCATCGGGCACGATAACCTCGTTGGCGCGATAAATGGCTCCGATGCGCACGCCTGCTGGCAGCGCAAGATCTCGTAGCGGTGAACCAACCAGCGGAGAAGTTTCCAACGCGTCTGCTTCAATGACCTCCGCAGCTCCGTTCTGGACGGAATGCACCCCCCGGATTCGCCCGCGACGTACATGCTGCAAAATCTTTGAGATTGTCACTGATCGCGGATTCAGATGGGCATCAATACCAAGCGTCTTTGTAAACTCATAATAGCCGGTATTGTTGAGCAGCGCGAGATTTGCTTCGCAACCAAGTCGCTTGGCCATGACGCTGGAAAGAATGTTGACCTGATCGTCATTGGTCAGTGCGACCATTAAGTCGGCATGTTCGATATCGGCTTCCAACAAAATTTGTTGGTCCAGAGCACTGCCGTGCAGAACAACACTGCGGTCCAGTTGATCGGCAATCGCTATGGCGCGCTCACGCGAATTTTCAACGATCTTTACGCGTGCCTGCGTCTGTCGGGTTTCGATGGCCTGGGCAACGTAGAGGCCAATATTACCACCGCCTATGATGACAATTCGGCTGGCGGTGGGTTCTTCATGGCCGAAAATGTTCAAAGTTCGCCGCACCCGGTCCCGTTTTACCACCACGTAGGCGAGATCTCCCGCCATCATCCCATCGCTGGCGTGGGGAACAAACAAATTGCCGGCGCGCCAAATACCGGTGACGACGGCTGAAAGGTCAGGAAAGAGTTCGCTGAGTTGACCCAATGGCGTGTCGATAACCGGGCAATCTTCCAGACATTCAATGGCAACCATTGCCACCTCACCGTCGGCAAATTGTACGGCGTCCGTTGCACCGGGAAGCGCGATGCGACGCAACACCATTTCACCGACTTCAATTTCCGGAGAAATGATCACGTCAATCGGCATGTTGTCGCGCGAAAACAGATCCCGATAGATTGGCTGCAGGTAGGTTTGCGCCCGAATACGCGCAACCTTTGTTGGTACGTTGAACAGCGAGTGGGCAACCTGACAGGCAACCATATTGACTTCGTCATACAGCGTAACACCGATGATCATGTCTGCGTCTTCAGCACCCGCTGCCTGCAAAACATCGGGTTGCGAGCCATGGCCGACAAATCCACGCACGTCGAGCTGATCGCGAATAACCTGCACCAACGACGCAGAGCTATCGATTACCGAGACGTCGTTGCCTTCAGTGGCAAGGCGTTCTGCAATGCCGTATCCAACCTGGCCTGCGCCACAAATAATAACTTTCATGTCGCCTCAGCTTCTTGTGTCAGCATGATTAACAGCAAACCGGGGTGCACTATATGCCAAGCGACTTCAATTTGCGATGCAATGCGGAGCGTTCCATACCAACGAAAGACGCCGTGCGCGAGATATTTCCACCAAATCGCGTAATTTGTGCCAGCAAATAGTCGCGTTCGAACATTTCACGAGCCTCCCGCAACGGCATGGACATTATGTGATCATCGCTGGTTCCGGGGGTTTTGGGCAGCATATCACTGATTTCTCCGGGCAAATGTTCCGCATGGACTTCTTCGCCATCATCTCCGCGAGACAGAATCATCAAACGTTCGACGTTGTTGCGTAACTGACGCAGATTTCCCGGCCAGGAATGGGCATGCAGAACAGCCATAGCATCTTCACCGATGGTGCAGCTTTTAATGCCGGACTGAGCTTCAATCTGTTCCATGAATGCGTCGATAAGTTCACCAATGTCTTCGCGGCGGTCAGCCAATGGAGGCACCTGGACAGGCACCACTGCCAGTCGGTGAAACAGGTCTTCGCGAAACAGTCCCTGAGCTATCCGTTCTTCCAGGTCAATCGACGTGGATGACAATACCCGCACTTCGACGGCTACTTTTTTGGTTCCGCCTACACGTTCGAATTTCTGTTCGACCAAAACCCGCAAAATCTTGTTTTGGGTTTCGCGTGGCATTTCCCCCACCTCATCAAGGAACAACGTGCCCAGATGGGCCTCTTCCAGCGCGCCCACTTTCGACTGTTTTCCATCTGTGGCTTCTACACCGAACAATTCGGTTTCCATGTTTTCCGGTGTTATTGCGGCTGCATTCAGCACGACAAATGGCCCATCAGATCGCGATGAGTGTTTGTGAATGGCACGGGCAACCATTTCCTTTCCAGCGCCGGAAGGTCCTATTATCATCACACGTGAATTTGTCTGCGCGACTTTTTCGATATTGGAACGCAACTGGTTCATCGCCATGGACGACCCAATCATTTCGGGCATATCGGGGGTGCGCCGTTCGAGTTCTTTGACCTGCTTGCGAAGACCCGCAGTTTCCAGGGCACGTTCGGCGATCAGTACCAGCCGGTCGGCCTTGAACGGCTTTTCAATATAGTCGTAGGCACCGCGTTTTATTGCAGAAACGGCGGTTTCGATGTTGCCGTGACCTGATATCACCACCACCGGCAGATCGGGATGCTGTTCCTGAATTACATCGAGCAGAGCCAGCCCATCCAACCTGCTGCCTTGCAGCCAGATGTCGAGAAATATCATCGACGGACGGCGGTCCGAAATCGCCGCCAGGGCGCTGTCACTGTCAGATGCCTGACGCGTTCCATGGCCTTCATCTTCCAGCAGACCGGAGACCAGATTTCGAATGTCGGCTTCATCGTCGACGACCAATATGTCAGATGCCACCTGTTGCTCCTTTTTGAGTTTCGTCCCCATCCGTGTTGTTCACATGAATCGGCAGATACAGCCGCATGAGCGCGCCATGTCCGCCGCTAGCCACATGCGGCGCGTCCATCAGTTCGATACGCCCACCATGTTCTTCGAGAATTTTGCCGACAATCGCCAGACCGAGGCCGGTACCCTTTTCCCGGGTGGTCATATAAGGCTCCAACAGTCTTTGCCGGTTTTCTGTAGGCAGGCCTTTGCCATTGTCGATTATATCTATTTGATGCATGTCGCCGGTCTGGCGGTGCAGTATCTCAATGTAAGGATGCTCATCACCTTCAAATTGCACGCCTTCCATGGCTTCGCTGGCGTTCTTGACCAAATTGCCGAAAGCCTGACCAAGCAAACGGCTGTCAAAACGCGCGACAATTTCCTGCTCATCCAATTCCACGCGAAAATCAATCTCAGGATGGGAAACTTTCAAAAGAAATACGGCTTCTCGAATTGGCTCCCGCAAATCACCCACGACCAGAGTTGGTTTTGGCATTCTGGCAAACGAAGAGAATTCATCTACCATACGACCGATATCCGCTACCTGACGGATGATTGTGTCAGTACATTGATCAAACACTTCCCGGTCTTCGGTAATGACTTTGCCGTAGCGCCGACGAATTCTCTCGGCAGACAGTTGAATTGGTGTCAGCGGGTTCTTGATTTCATGGGCAATTCTGCGCGCCACATCTGCCCAGGCCGAAGTTCTTTGCGCAGAGACCAGATCAGTAATGTCGTCAATGGTGATGACGTGTGAATTTACCCCATCAATTCCGTGATCCACGGAAACCTGGACATTCAGGGTCCGATCTCGGCCACCACTGGCAACCGATATTTGCTCAAGATGGGTGTTTTTGCCGCTTTGGTCGGCGTTTTCCAGCACTGAAGCAAGTTCACGACTTATCTCGCTGAGCGGTGCGCCCACGAGAGAATCGGCGTCTTTGCCCAATAATCTGCTGGCCGAGGAATTGGCAATCGCCAATCTCCCCTCGCCGGATATGCCAATTACTCCGGCAGTCACGCCGGCCAACACCGCTTCTGTAAAGCGGCGGCGGCTGTCGATCTGTTCTTGATTGTCCAGAATTTCATCACGCTGAGTGCGCAATTCACTGGTCATCAGGTTGAATGTATCGGCCAGTGAACGCAGTTCACCTTCTGATCGGGTAATTGGAACACTAACTTCCAGATCACCGGAGGCAACTTTGTCTGCGGCGAAAATCAATCGTCGGATGGGTTCAACCAGCCGTTCGGCCACCGCGATACCCATCCAGATGGCCGCCAAAAGAATGGTCAGACAAATGCCGACGTAAAGCAGTGCGAAGGCGATCTGCAGGGGAAGCCGTCCACTTTCCAGCAGATTGTATTCCTCGGTTATCTCTTCCATCAGTTGAATGGAATTAAGCACGCCCGGATCAACGGAGCGCAAGGTGTACAGATACACATCGTCTCCGAGGCCCTTCACCTTCAAAACGCAACCGGCCAGGTTTCTGATTTTGGGGCCACCACAGGCAGGTTTTTCATTCTTAGCGAGTTCCATCAGGCTCGGCGGAACTTGTGGCAGCTGCTGGCTGGCCGCATCGTCAATTGTAACAATCACACTGCCATCAGCGCGGATTAAAGAGGCATTCAACAGGCCACGGGCGCGACTCTGGCCGCGCATAAACTGAACAAACGCGCTCTGATCCAACACGAAAGCGCTGCGGTTGCGCGACAGAAGAAAGCCCATGTTAATCGTGTTGGAATTCAAAGTTGATGCGGTTTCAGCGACATAGGATTCCGCCACACTGACCGAGTTGGAAACAATTGTGCGGGTTCGGGTATCGAATATGCGATCCAGACCCAGATCAAGTGTTATGCCGGCCACTACAGCAACGATAATCGCTGGAAAAGCCGACACAACGGCAAACAAACCAACAATGCGGATATGCATGCGTGCCGCGGCGCGTCCACGACGGCGCGCCAACAGCAATATGCGTACTTCTCGCCCGACGAGCAGCAGCATAGTTGTGACCAACACCGCATTAATTGCCAAAACCGTCAATATGACGTTTTCGGTGGGCTCAATGGCGGTCAGTCCCAGCAAGACCAAAAACGAAGCCGCCCCAAAACACAGAACCAGCAGGACAAATGCGGCTCCATAGCGACGCGCATAACCGAGGCTCGAACCGCGGGATGTTACGGGTTCGGCAATCGAATCGACAGATTTAGCTTCTGACGCTGTCATCTACCTTTGGAAATTCCAGGCTGCGGGGTGTCACGTTGCCATTATGCAACAAATTGTTGCGCAAAGGCAACAGAATTGCCGATCACTAATTAATACCGCGCATTACCTGCAAGTCGAGATCTTTGATCTTTTTGCGCAGGGTATTTCGGTTCAGGCCGAGAACTTTTGCCGCCTTAATCTGGTTACCACGCGTGGCCCGAAGCGTCATGCTAATCAACGGCTCTTCTATCTCACGCAGAACGGTTGCATAGAGATTTTCAAGTGGCTGATCTTCATCGTTTGATTCAAGCAATTGGGCCGTGAAAGCCGATACAGACGCCTGCAATTGCTGTTCGTTGACCTCACCCAGATGGTTGGCGCTCGCAGATTGTCGGGCCGCTGAAAGTTCATTTTCAACCAATTCTGCGGAAATCTTCTCCTGAGGATAGAGGGCTGCTAGCCGCTGCACGAGATTTTCAAGCTCACGAACATTTCCTGGCCAGTGGTGTTGCTTCAGGCGGTCCAGCGCAGACTTGTCGAAAACTTTTCGCGGCAATCCGCGCAATTCCGCCTGCTCAAGAAAATGGCGCGCCAGATCCGGTACGTCCTGTCCCCGCTCACGCAAGGGTGGCAATCGAAGGGGAACGACATTCAACCGGTAGTACAAATCTTCTCTGAACTGGCCCCGATCAATCAGTCCACCAAGGTCCTGGTGGGTCGCTGCAACAATGCGCACGTCGGTGGAGATGGGGGTGCGACCGCCCACCGTCGTATATTCCCCCTCCTGCAACACCCGCAAAAGCCGGGTCTGGGCTTCCATTGGCATATCGCCGATCTCATCGAGAAAGAGTGTTCCGCCATTTGCCTGCTCAAATCGACCTGCCGATCTGCTGTTGGCACCGGTAAAAGCCCCTTTTTCATGGCCGAACAATTCCGACTCGATCAATTCGCTTGGAATGGCAGCCATGTTGATGGCAACAAACGGTCCGGACTTGCGCTTGCCAAACTGGTGCAGAGCTTTGGCCACGAGTTCTTTACCTGTACCAGATTCACCATTGATCATGACCGTCAGATCGGTCTGGGTCATGCGGGCAATGAGGCGATAAATCTCCTGCATGGCTGGCGACCTGCCAACCAGCGGCATGGTGGCTTCGGCCGCCACCGGCGCATGGCCAGCCTTGTCATTTTCCGCCGGCTGGGCCAATGCCCTTTCAACCGTGCCAATCAATTCTTTCAGATCAAATGGCTTGGGGAGATAGTCATAGGCCCCCTTCTCCGTAGCGGTAATCGCGGTCATGAAAGTATTTTGTGCGCTCATCACAATTACCGGCAGATCGGGTCTTACCCGTTTCATGCGAGGTAGCAGATCAAACACATTCTCATCCGGCATGATGACATCTGTGACGACCAGATCTCCATCGCCGGCCGCAGTCCACCGCCACAGCGTGTTGGCGTTTGAAGTGACGCGAACGTCGTACCCTTCCCGCGAAAGAGCCTGGGAGAGCACCGTTCTAATGGCTGCATCATCATCGGCAATTAAAATTTCTGGCATGGGGTTCTCAATTGCTCCGTTCTTCAGACCACATCGGCATCAGGACTTGAAAATTTGTTGCGCCGGGCTGGCTGTCACAGGAAATAATGCCGCCATGATCGCCGATAATTTTGGCCACCAGAGCCAGCCCCAGGCCAGACCCGTTCGGTTTGCTGGAAACGAAGGGATCAAACATGTAGGCGACCATGTCCTCCGGCACGCCGGGCCCGTTATCTGCAACGGTCATCGAGATGGGCAGTGAAATTCGTTCCCGGCTTCCTGGTGCTGCAACGCTCATCCCGGGCCGGAAGGCGGTAGTCAACGTAATTTGCGGATTCGGAACATCCAGCAACGCTTCGCTGGCGTTTTTAACGAGGTTCAGAAATACCTGTATCAACTGGTCTCGATTGCCCAACACAGGCGGCAGAGATGGGTCATAGCGCTCAACAATCGAAATATTGGTGGCGAAGCCTGACCGGGCCAGTTTTTTTACATGCTCCAGTACTGAATGGACATTGACCGGGTCGCGCTCAATGGGACGTTCGTCGGAGAACGCTTCCATGCGATCTACTAGACGGACAATGCGGTCTGTTTCTTCGGTGATCAGGCGGGTCAGTGCACGGTCGTCCTCATCGCTGTGAGCTTCCAGCAACTGTGCTGCGCCTCGAATGCCGGACAGTGGATTCTTGATTTCATGTGCCAGCATTGATGCAAGACCGGTGACGGTCCGAGCTGCCCCCCGGTGGGTAAGCTGCTTATCCAGCGTATCCGCCATTGAACGAACCTGTAACAAAACCACCACACTGTCAGCATGCTCGACAACAGGGGCAACATAGACGTCTACAAACCGTTCCGGGCCCAGGCGGGGTGAAGACACATCAACCTTGTATTCACTGATTGGAGAACGCGTCGCCTGAACCTGCTCAATCAACGTCCGCATCGGACTTCCGGCCGGAAGGAACCAGTTGAACTTTCGGTTTTTCAACACTGTGAAACTGGATTGGAAAAACGCTTCGGCTGCCGCATTGACGAATTCAAAATGGCCGTCCTTCGACACCATAAACACCGGATGCGGCAACGCATTGAGCACGTCGACAGGCAGACCAAATTGATTTGCTGAGTCCATATCGATCATCAGGCGGCCGCTTTTGGTGCAATATCTTGGGTAAATAACCGGCCTATTGTCGCAACAACTTCATTGACGTCGCGGCTGGTCATCAACAGTCTTCGAAGCGTTTGATAATCCTCCACCCCGCGCAGCCCAATGCTGTACCAATCAAGATGCTTGCGGGCGTTCCTCATGCCCAGTTCAACACCATACAAGGACAAAATAGCCTCGTAGTGGCGCGTCACAATATCTGCCAACACGGCGCCAGACGGTGCCGCTTGGGCTAATTGTTCTTCAAGGGAAGCCCCAATTTGGCCCGGCAGCCAGGGGGCACCATAAGTGGCGCGACCGATCATCACCCCATCTGCCCCAGAAATGTCCATGGCCTTTCGAGCAGACCGAACGGATTCGATGTCTCCGTTGATGACTAATGGCACGTCGATGCGTTCGCGAACGGAACGCACTTTTGTCCAGTCCGCCTGCCCTTTGTAAAACTGATTGCGAGTACGGGCATGAACCGTAATCAGTTTTACCCCGCCAGCAACCGCCCGCTCAGCCAGTTCGGGTGCATTGATAGATTGATCATCCCAACCAAGACGCATTTTCAGCGTAACGGGCAAGTCAGTTGCTCCCATCACTGCGTCAATCAACGTCATGGCGTGGTCCAGATCGCGCATCAGCGCAGAGCCGGAATATCCGTTGGTCACCCGTTTAGATGGACAGCCCATATTGATGTCGATGGCATGGGCACCGGCCTGTTCAGCCATTTTTGTGGCTTGGGCCATCCATTTGGGCTGGCGCCCGGCCAATTGCACAATGTGTATCGGCAATCCAGCGGCTTCAGCTTTCAGTCGCATTTCTTCCTGACCGGTGATCAGAGCCTCGCTGGCGACCATTTCAGACACCACCATCCCAGCACCAAACTCCCAGGCTAATTGGCGAAAAGGCACATCGCTTACGCCTGACATGGGCGCCAGAAAGGCACGGTTGCGCAAGGTCAGGTCACCAATCTTCAAAGCAGATTGCGCATTTTTTGAGCAATTTTCCAACATGGCGATTTTCTAAGCATATCTGAATGGGGATGCAAGACGTACTATTGCGACATTGTTGCTGTCATGCCAAAGCCAAACCATGGAAAAGCAAAAACAAAAAGCATCCGGGACAGCTGCAATAATCGTAGCAGCGGGTCGCGGATTGCGGGCTGGTCAATCGGATGGGCCGAAGCAGTATCAGAATCTGGGCAGTGTCTCAGTTCTGACCCGAACAATGGGCGTTTTTGCAAACCATCCTCAGGTGAATTCGATTGTCGTGGTCATCCATCCCGATGATCAAAAGCTCTACGATTCAGCGAAACTTGTGAGTGATAAACTTTTGCCCCGAGTTCTGGGGGGCGCGACGCGCCAGCAGTCGGTTGCCGCCGGCCTGGAAGCGCTGGTGGAGCTGTGTCCGAGCCAAGTGCTTATCCATGATGCCGCCCGTCCATTTGTTTCACCACAAACTATTTCACGGGTGATCGACAAGCTGGACCGGTATCAGGCGGTGTTGCCTGCTATGCCAGTTGTCGACACCATGAAGCGGCGTGATGTCGAAGGTTTGGTAACGGATACTGTGGCAAGACAGCATTTGGTGGCCGCACAAACACCACAGGGGTTTGACTACGATGCGATCCTGCACATTCATCGCGCCGCTGCAGCGGACGACCGGCACGATTTCAGCGACGATACGGGCATGGCCGAGTGGGCCGGATTGGACGTGGTTGTGGTCGACGGCAACGCCGGCAATACAAAACTCACAACTGCAGAAGATATGATCATTGCGCGGGAGATGTTTGAGATGAAAGTGCCGGATGTTCGAGTGGGGCACGGCTATGACACCCATCAATTCATAGATGGCAGCAGCATTTGGCTGTGTGGCATTAACCTGCCGCATGACCAGTCACTTAGCGGGCATTCTGATGCTGATGTGGGCTTGCACGCCCTGACCGATGCCCTGCTGGCGACAATTGCCGATGGCGACATTGGTTCCCATTTTCCGCCAAGTGATCCGCAATGGGCTGGTGCCAGTTCGGACCAGTTCCTGAAGCACGCAGTATCACTGGTAACGGCGGCGGGTGGACGAATTACTCATATGGACGTGACATTGATTTGCGAAGCTCCGAAAATTGGACCCCACAGAGATAAGATGCGCAGCAGTATCTCCCAAATAAGCGGGATTGAACCGAGCCGCATTTCGGTCAAAGCTACGACCAATGAACGTATCGGGTTTGTTGGACGCAATGAGGGCATGGTCGCCATGGCTACTGCGACCGTGGTCATGGAGAGTAGTGAATGATAGCCGATTTATCTCAAAGCATCATTGAACGAGGCACAGAACTTAATATCCACGTTGCAACGGCTGAATCCTGCACAGGTGGACTGATTGCCGGCGCCTTGACCGAAATTGCCGGTTCGTCTGCGGTTGTGGACCGTGGATTTGTCACCTATTCGAACGAGGCAAAGAACGAGCTGCTCAATGTGCCGATGGACGTGATCGCCGACAAGGGTGCGGTTTCTGCCACGGTAGCGCGAGCCATGGTTGCAGGAGCCCTGGCAAATTCACGCGCCCAGATTGCGGTTGCTGTGACAGGCATTGCCGGACCTGGAGGTGGCACAGAAACAAAACCTGTCGGCTTGGTTTACATCGCAGTTCAATCGCTGGATGGACTGGCGAATGTAAAGGAATGTAAGTTTGCTGATCAGGGCGCGACGACCCGAGGTCAGGTTCGTGAGATGACGGTGCAGACAGCTCTTGAAATGTTGCTCGCTGAAATCGGCTAGTCGGATTTCCCGTAAAGAGCATCAGCACGATCTTCAAATGCCTGGGTAAAGCGGGCGAATGCCCGGTCGAACATTGAGCCCATCAGCAGCGCCAGCGCCCGACTCTTGAACTCGTAATCAAGAACAAAGTGGACGTTGCAAGTGCTCTTTCCAGTTGATTCAAAATTCCATTTGTTTTCAAGGAACTTGAACGGTCCATCAATATAGCTGGCCTGGATCTGAGACGTGTCCGGGTGAAGCAGCACCTGACAGGTGAAGGTTTCTCGGATCGATTTATAACCCACTGTCATGTCAGCCAGTCGGACCTCTCGTCCAGACTTTTGGCGAGTTGAGCGTGTCGTCAGTGACTGGCAAAGCGGCACAAATTCGGGATAGCGGTCGATATCAGCAACCAGATCGAACATATCTGTTGCAGAATGATGGACCGGATGGACTTTTTTAAAATGCGGCACGGCAACGGGCGTTCAGTTGACCGACAATTGCTTCTCACGAGCCTGCCGCAACCGGGCAAAATCTTCATCAGCATGGTAGGATGAGCGTGTCAGCGGGCTCGATGAAACCAGCAAAAAACCTTTTGAATAGGCCGCTGTTTCAAAAGATTTGAACTCGTCGGGAGTGATGAAGCGGTCAATCTTGTGATGTTTCTTGGTTGGTTGCAAATACTGGCCAATAGTCAGAAAATCCACTTCAGCAGAACGCAAATCGTCCATCAGTTGCAACACCTCGTTGCGCGTTTCGCCGAAACCAACCATCAGGCCGGATTTGGTGAACATGGTCGGGTCAAGTTCCTTCACCCGTTCCAACAGGCGGATAGAATGGTAATATCGGGCTCCGGGGCGGACGGTGAGGTAGCGACCCGGCACGGTCTCGATATTGTGGTTAAATACATCAGGCTTTGCTTTAACAACAATCTCTAACGCACCGACTTTACGTAAAAAATCAGGTGTCAGAACTTCAATAGTTGTGTCCGGCGAGATGGCTCGAATTGCCAATATGGTGTCGGCAATATGCTGTGCACCGCCATCGTCAAGATCGTCGCGGTCCACAGACGTAATGACCACGTGTTTAAGCGCCAGCTTGGCAACAGCTTTTGCGACATTTTCCGGTTCGTCGCGATCAAGTGCATCAGGCTTGCCGGTTCGCACATTACAAAAGGCGCAGGCACGGGTGCACGTGTCACCCATGATCATCATTGTGGCGTGCTTCTTCGACCAGCACTCGCCAATATTGGGGCAGCCCGCCTCTTCACATACAGTGACAAGGTTGTTTTCCTTGACGATGTTTTTTGTCTCGGTAAAGACCGCCGATGTCGAGGCGCGCACTCTTATCCAATCAGGTTTTTTCAAAACCGGCTGATCAGGGCGATGTTGCTTTTCAGGGTGGCGGGGACGCGTATCTTTAAGTGTATCCAGCAGCGTGACCATAATCAGTCTATTCCTGTAAAAATCTTAGCAGTCTCGCCCGTCGGCCCTTGCAGACTAGGCGTTTTCAGGCGCGGTTGGTGAAGCCGGCATCAATGTGACGCTCTCACCACAACCACATGCCGATGTCTGATTGGGGTTGTTGAAGACGAAACCGGAGCGCAATTTGGTCACTTCGAAATCCATTTCAGTTCCGAGAAGGAACAGAACGGCTTCCGGCGCAATGAACACAGCGCTGCCGCCAGCGTCCACCTTATCGTCTTTTTCATCTGCCTCGGTGACAAGATCAACGGTGTATTCCATACCCGCGCAACCACCATTTTTGACACCAACACGAATGCCCAGAGCACCGTCTTCGGCGGTATCCACAATCTCGGTTACCCGATCGATTGCGGCATCCGTCAATGTAATGACTGCAAATCTGCTCATTTTTGGCTCCAAATCACTTGGTTTAAAGATAAGCGCTGTGGCGATGGAATACAATCAGGCGCCCATGCGCCCTAAACATACCAGCCCAGCGCAATCTGCGCCTCTTCACTCAAGCGTTCCGGGGTCCATGGCGGATCAAACACCATATTGACCGTAACACCCGAGACGCCCTCAACAGAACTGACGGCATTTTCAACCCAGATTGGCATTTCGCCAGCGACCGGACATCCTGGTGCAGTCAATGTCATATCGATATCCACCAGGCGATTGTCGTCCATGTCGATACGGTAGATTAGCCCGATTTCGTAAATATCTGATGGAATTTCTGGATCGTAGACTGTTTTTAATGCGGCAATGATGTCTGTTGTCAGCCGATCCAGTTCTTCTGGAGCAATTGAACTGGGTGTATTTTCACCGATGGCGGCTGCATTGGGGCCGGTTTCCATATCAGCGGCGGTTAATGTCTGCTCGGTCATGAGAAAAACTTTCTTGCCTTTTCAAGCGCTTCTACCAGCACATCCACTTCGTTGCGGGTATTGTACAGGCCGAAGCTTGCCCTGCAAGTAGAGGTTGTGCCGAAGCGTTTCAACAGCGGTTGTGCACAATGGGTCCCAGCGCGCACCGCCGCACCTGCCCGGTCAATCACCATCGACACGTCATGGGCATGGATACCTTCCAGTTCAAACGAGAAAATCGCCCCTTTGTCAGGCGTATCTCCGAACACCTTCAATGCATTGATTTCACGCAGGCGTTGGCGTGCATAATCGCGCAAATCGGCTTCGTGATCGGCAATATTTTCGCGGCCGATCCCTTCCATATAATCCAGGGCTGCGCCGAGGCCAATTGCCTGAACAATTGGTGGTGTTCCGGCCTCAAAACGGTGCGGCGGGTCATTGTAGGTCACATTGTCGAGCGTAACATCAAGTATCATCTCACCACCGCCCTGAAACGGCTGCATCGCCTCCAGAGCTTCTTTCTTGCCGTACAGAGCGCCAATACCTGACGGGCCATAAAGTTTGTGGCCCGTAATGCAGTAAAAGTCGCAATCAAGGTCCTGCACATCAACCGGCATGTGCACGGCTCCCTGCGAACCATCCACCATCACTTTGATGCCGCGTGCATGGGCCATGGCGCAGATCTCTTTGACCGGCAAAACGCTGCCGGTAACATTCGACATATGCGTAATGGCAATCAGCTTGGTCCGGCCTGTACAGGCGGCTTCCACGGCTTCCAGCGATACGGCTCCATCATCCTCGCAGTCAACCCAGACCAGTTTGGCACCCTGCCGCTCGCGCAGAAAATGCCAGGGGACTATGTTTGAGTGATGCTCCAGGATCGAAATGACGATCTCATCACCTTCACCTACATTGGGCATCGCATAACCATAGGCCACCAGATTTATCGCCTCGGTGGTGCCGCTGGTAAAAACGATGTTGTCGTCACTTGGCGCATTGAGAAAGTGACGCACCTTTGTGCGCGCTGCTTCGTAAGCGTCGGTTGCTGCATTGGACAGAAAATGCAGCCCGCGATGCACATTGGCATATTCATTGGCGTAGGCGTAGCTGACGGCATCTATGACTTGTTGCGGCTTTTGAGCCGACGCCCCGTTGTCCAGATAGACCAGCGGTTTGCCGTGGACTTCGCGGTGCAGGATTGGAAAGTCGGCCCGCACGGCCTCAATATCAAAAGTATCACCCGGCATAAGAGATAAACTCCATCAGTGAACCGTCCGGGTCACGAAAATAAATACTGGTGCCTTGGCCCTGGCCACCAAACCTTTCGACGGGGCCTAATTCAAGCGCCACGCCTTGTTCTGCCAGGTGATCAGCGGCGGTGGCAATCGGACCGTTCCAGCAAATGCACAAATCGCTGTTGCCCGGCTCGACTGGAATGCGCGCCTTAGGCTCGGCAAACAGGTCGGGACCGTGACAATTCAACTGTTGATTGCCCCAGCGAAACCGGTAACCGTGACCAGCCGGTACGGCTTCGGCTCCCAGAACTCGCGTGTAAAAATCCCTTGCGACATCCCAGTCGGAGACGTGAATTACGCAATGGTCGAAGCTGACAGGCAGGTCAGACATGCTGTTCCATCCAGATGTCGATGCGCCGCTCTAGTGCTTCGATAAGAGGCTGATCTTCGAGCTCTTCGACGATTTCTGCAACAAATGCCTTAATCAGCATGCGACGTGCACGGGTTTCAGAAATGCCCCGTGCCATCAGATAGAACATATAGCTTTCTTCAATGTCCGTCACTGTGGCGCCGTGCGCGCACTGCACATCATCGGCAAAGATTTCGAGTTCCGGTTTAGCGGAAAAATCGCAATCGTCGGACAAAAGCAATGTATTGCAGGCCATGCGCGCATCCGTCTGCTGAGCTGCCTGACGCACATTGATCTGACCCTGAAATACCCCCCGGCCCCGCCCCGTGGTGACATTGCGGAACGTTTCCTGCGAATTGGTGTCGGGAACATGGTGGGTAATTCGGGAAGTCACGTCGATATGTGCTTCACCACCAACAAGGTTGACGCCAGAAATATTGAGGTTTGCCCCTTCGCCCATCACGTCGAAGTTGATCTCTTGACGCACCAGCTTGCCGCCAGCGTTGAGGATGAACAGGTTGAGAGTGGCCGTCTCGCCCATGGTGACGTTGAACTGTGCCAGCCGCTGGGCAGCATCGCCTTCTTCAATCGACAGCACGTAGTTGACCGTCGCACCGTCTTTGATGTCCAGATCAACCAAGGAGGAATGCAGATAAAACACGTCGTTTTTGCCAACAGCCCGGTCAATCAACCGGCATGATGACCCCGATTCCGCAACGATGCAGGTGCGCATGGCGGCAACCGTATCTTCTGCACCCGTATGAGCGTGGGCGATCCCGACTATCTTCTCAACTTCTGCATTGGCCTGTATCGTGATGGATGCGCCGCTGGATGCAAATGCTGTATTTATCCGGGCAACCGCGTCATCTGCACCGGCTGGCGCAGGAAGCTGGGCATCCACAAGGATCCCCTTCGGCAATTCATCGCCCCAATCAAAATAGTGACCATCGCGAAAATGCAAAACACTGGCATCTTCAACCAGGCGAGGAAAACCCGTGCCAATCGCCCTAGCATCTTCCTCAGAAGGCCGTTCTGCAATCTTGTATTTGCCACGCAGCAGTGCGCGCAGATCCGTATAGTGAAACGCTTCCAGGCGTCTTGTCGGCAATCCCAATTCCCGCAGCGCGTTAATTGCAGTTGTGCGAGCTTCATTGTGATCGGCTGGTGGGGCGCTGTCATAGGCCGCCATCAGCACCGTTTCGCCATCGGTAAGAATACGAGGAGTATGAGCTGTCATCGTCATGTCGCCCTATGCCGCAGCAGAAATAATGTCTGCATAGCCTTTTTCTTCAAGCTCGAGCGCAAGTGACTTGTCACCAGACTTAACGATCTGGCCCTTAGACAAAACATGCACAGTGTCAGGAACAATATGGTCGAGCAACCGTTGATAATGGGTGATGACGATCACAGCTCGGCTTGGATCACGCAACATATTCACACCGTCGGACACAACTTTCAGAGCATCAATATCCAGACCGGAATCTGTTTCATCCAGAACGCAGAGTTTTGGCTCAAGCAACGACATTTGAAGAATTTCGGCACGCTTTTTTTCGCCACCGGAGAAACCCACATTGACCGGGCGCTTCAGCATGTTGAAATCGATCTTAAGAGCGGCAGCGGCGGCGCGCACCCGTTTGATAAATTCCGGCGTTGTCAATTCGTCTTCTCCACGCTGTTTGCGCTGAGCGTTCATGGCTTCTTTGAGAAACGTCATGGTCGGCACGCCCGGAATTTCAACCGGGTATTGGAACGCCAGAAACAAACCGGCCGCGGCGCGTTCAGAAACATCCAGATCCAGCAGGTTTTCACCGTTATAAGTGATCGAGCCCTGCGTAATCTCGTAGTCTTCCTTGCCCGACAGAACATAGGACAAGGTCGACTTTCCCGATCCGTTAGGCCCCATTATGGCCGCCACTTCACCAGCAGCAACTGACAGATTCAGGCCCCGAATGATTTCTGTTTCATCTTCAGCGATGCGCACATGAAGGTCTTTAATTTCCAGCATTTCTCTTCTCTCTTGCCCTTGCGGGCTACTTTTTAACCCTTGCGGGCTCAATTCCTGTTCAATCCGACGGGTTCTTGGTGTTGCCGCCGCCGACATATTTCAAAACAATGGCCACCACGAGTGGCCCCAATACCCAAACGCCAAAGCCCCAAGCCGGAGCCAGACCCAATTCTGCCTCTCCCATCGCCATCTCCAGCGCCGGAATGGCGATAAAGACCAACGGGAATACGATCAATCCAAAGGAACACGAGAATGCGCATCCAGATGGAAGAAAACAGGCGGGTTTTGTCCACTAGCCTACAGATCCTTCCAAGCTGATGCCGATCAGTTTTTGCGCTTCCACGGCAAATTCCATGGGCAGTTCCTGAATAACTTCCTTGACGAAACCGTTGACGATCAGCGCAATGGCTTCCTCTTCAGGAATGCCACGTTGCAAACAATAGAACAGCTGATCATCGGAGATCTTCGACGTGGTCGCTTCATGTTCCAACTGGGCGTCTTTGTTTTTGGCTTCGATATACGGCACCGTATGTGCACCGCACTGATCGCCGATTAACAGGCTGTCGCACTGGGTAAAATTGCGCGCTGAATCAGCCCGACGCCCGACGCTCACCTGACCTCTGTACGTGTTGGAGGATCGACCGGCGCTAATGCCCTTTGAGATAATCCGGCTGGTCGTGTTCTTGCCCAGATGCAGCATTTTGGTGCCACTATCGACCTGCTGCATGCCGTTCGACACGGCAATGGAATAAAACTCACCGCGGGATCCGTCGCCGCGCAGAATGCAACTTGGATATTTCCAGGTCACAGCGGATCCGGTTTCAACCTGTGTCCAGGATATTTTGGAGTTCTTACCGCGACAATCACCACGCTTGGTAACAAAATTATAGATGCCGCCCTTGCCGTTTTCGTCACCGGGATACCAGTTTTGAACCGTTGAATATTTGATTTCTGCATCATCCATTGCAACCAGTTCCACAACGGCGGCATGCAACTGATTTTCATCTCGCTGAGGCGCGGTACAGCCTTCCAGATAGGAGACGTAGGAGCCCTTTTCCGCGATGATCAATGTCCGTTCAAACTGACCCGTATTCTGTTCGTTGATGCGAAAATAGGTCGACAATTCCATCGGGCAACGGACACCTTCGGGGATGTAAACGAAGGTACCATCAGTGAAGACAGCACAATTGAGGGTGGCAAAGAAATTGTCAGTAACCGGCACGACGGTCGCCAGATACTTTTGAACCAGTTCGGGATAATCTTTGATGGCCTCGGTAATTGAGCAAAAGATCACTCCAGCCTTGGCCAGTTCTTCGCGAAATGTTGTGACTACAGAAACAGAATCGAAAACCGCATCAACCGCGACCCGGCCCGATTTGTAGATGTTGTCGCCAAGATCCTCTTCGCGTTCCACCTCTTCCGTCTTCGGCTTGACGACACCAGCCAGAATTTCCTGCTCGCGCAGCGGAATGCCGAGCTTTTCATAGGTGCGCAGCAGTTCGGGATCGACTTCATCAAGTGATTTTGGTCCGTCTTCAAAGTTTTTTGGAGCGGCGTAGTAATAAATATCCTGATAGTCGATCTTGCCATAGGCAACGCGTGCCCAGTCTGGCTCGGTCATGGTTTTCCAGCGGGCAAATGCCTCCAGACGCCATTTCAACATCCATTCAGGCTCGCCCTTTTTGGCCGAGATGAACCGGATTGTGTCTTCGTCGAGCCCTTTGGGGGCTTTATCAGACTCAATGTCTGTCGAAAAACCGTATTTATACTGGTCAATATCCAGTGTTTTGACGGTATCGATGGTTTCTTGAACCGCGACCATTATTATTCTCGCTTCCCTGCCTCAGGTATCCGCTAAGCGGCACCTGCAATTGCGTTTTGGGTCATTTCGCTCAGTCTTCTGGTGATCCTTTTGAAGGATCTTGCAAAATGTTCCACATCTTCTTGTTTTGAGTCCCAGCCAAGGCTCACGCGAATGGCCCCTCTGGCGACTTCCGGCTTCACACCCATTGCCTCGAGCACATGGCTGGCGCCAACTTTGCCCGATGAACATGCTGACCCGCTGGAAACCGCCACCCCGTCCAGATCAAAAGCGATCAGGGCAGTTTCAGCTTTCAATCCTTCAACGCTGAACAGACAGGTATTTCCAACCCGTTCTGAATCGCGTCCAAAAATCGTCAGCCGATCAGACAGGCCATTCTCGGCACATATAGGGTGCAAACTTGATTCAATCGAGTCCTTCAACGCGACTGTTTCCAAGTATTTTGCGGCGTCGATATTGGCGAGCCCCGCGGCCACGCCAAATCCGCTGATTGCTGCTGTATTTTCAGTCCCTGCCCGCCGGTTCAACTCCTGCCCGCCGCCGCGAATTGCCGGCGGGACCGACAGGACCGCGTGGGCATTGATAAATGCACCCACTCCCTGCGGGCCGCCCAGTTTATGGGCTGACAGGATCATGAAATCGACACCAAGTTCCCCGATATCAATACTTAGACGACCGGCAGCCTGCACCGCGTCACACAACACATAGCCCCCTCTAAGCCGCACGATCTTCGCAGCATCTGCTACTGGTTGGACAATGCCGGTTTCACTGTTGACCATCTGAATGGCCAAATATGGAACTTTGCCTGCGTGCTGACTCAACAATCTTTCAAAAGCTTGCAGGTCGATCTGTCCGTTTTGATGCACAGGCACCGTAACAACCTGATCCTGCTCAAAGCGCCCGCCGCTGAGTATGCAGGGGTGTTCCGTCGCTGCCACAAACAGGATATCAGCATCGCGCGGGCGCCCATCGCTGTAGATCAGAGGGCTCAACGCAAGGTTGGCGGCTTCAGTCGCGCTGCTGGTGAACGTCACGCCGTCAATGTCTGCCCCCACCAGTTCTGCAACCTGCTTGCGAGCGGCTTCAATGAGTTTGCGGTGATGGCGACCTTCGCGGTGAATTGATGAAGCATTCCCCGGATGAACGAACACGTCCTGCATTGCCGCCGAAACCTCAGGTCGCATGGGCGCGCTGGCGTTATAATCAAGGTAAGAACGACGGATTGACATTTAGCTGAGGCACCATTTATGGGGCTCCATCTGCATGGGCACCCTATTTTCCTTGAAATCTTGAGGCTGAATGGCCTATGTACGGCTTTCGCAGGGCAAAGCCGAGCCAGTTTCGGTATGTCTTGTAGATTTGAACTGTTCTAAACTAGGTTAGAAACTGCCCGCCCGTTCGTCAAGCCAAATGGCGAGATATTAGCGGGTGATTGACGAGCAAAATGTCGCTTGAGTCCGTCTAACACGGTTGTAAATGGAGTATTGTATGCCCGAAGTCATCTTCACCGGTCCTGCTGGCCGCCTCGAAGGCCGATACCAGCCTTCTGAAGACAAAAACGCCCCTATCGCAATCATCCTTCATCCTCATCCGCACCCCTCCTTTGGCGGTACGATGAACAACCCGATTGTCTACAAACTCTTTTACATGTTTCAGGAGCGCGGGTTTACGACGCTTCGGTTCAATTTTCGCGGTGTTGGTCGCAGTCAGGGAGATTTTGATCACGGTGCTGGCGAATTGTCGGATGCTGCTGCTGCGTTGGATTGGATCCAGACCTTGCATCCTGATTCGACCGGATGCTGGGTTGCCGGCTTTTCATTTGGATCGTGGATCGGCATGCAACTGCTGATGCGCCGGCCAGAGATTGAAGGCTATATGTCGATTGCGCCGCAGCCCAATATCTATGATTTCGCGTTTCTGGCTCCGTGCCCGTCATCCGGCCTCATCATTCATGGAGAAGACGATCAGGTTTCCAATCCCGAACACGTTCAGACTTTGGTCGACAAGTTGCGGGCTCAAAAAGGCATCACGACAACGCAGATCACAGTTCCCGGTGCCAACCACTTCTTCAGCGAACATCAGGAAGAATTGCTCGACGAATGCCAGATCTATCTTGATAAACGTTTGGGTCTGATTGAAGGCGGCATCGAAGAAACCATGTTGCTGCGTTAACCAGACGCCACGGCGCGGTTGGCCGATGCCAACACGCCTCCGCTGGTTGCTTTGTTGCAGCCAGTCGTTGTTGGGAAGGTAAGTGGTAAGCCGAGCTGACTGCGAATCGCCAGATAGGCAAATGCCTGAGCCTCCAGCATATCGCCTGCCAATCCTGCTTCTTCGGCCAAGATCACTTTGGCATTGTCCGGATTGGCCAACTGAATCAAGTCTGCAACAATGGCTTGATTCAAACGTCCACCCCCGCACAACACCCAGTTCGCGGGTGGTTTTGGCAGATGGTCAACCGATTTGTAAATTGCGGCGGCGGTCACGTGAGCCAGAGTGCGGGCACCATCTGACAATTCCGCAAGGGCCGGTTCGAGCGGCTTAAAATCACCACGATCGAGCGATTTGGGACCAGATTTTTCAAAATATGGCACGCTCAGATAGGGATCTGCTACCGACTGCAAAATACTGCCTTCGGACGCGATTCGACCCCCCTGATCAAAGGGAATCCCACCCTTGGTCTGAACCCATTGGTCGATCAGGGCATTGCCTGGACCGCTGTCAAAGGCGATGAGATCATTTCCATCGACATAGGTAATGTTGGATATACCGCCGATGTTTACGAAACAGACCGGCTCATCCAGCTCTGAGGCTTTAGCAATTGCCTGATGAAACACCGGCACAAGCGGCGCACCCTGCCCGCCAACAATCATATCGGCGGCCCGAAAATCGTAGATCGCGTCAATGCCGGTGGCATCTGCCAGACCTGCCCCATCTCCAAGCTGAACCGTCAGCCCTTCAGCGGGACGGTGCAGGACGGTTTGACCGTGAAATCCCAAAAGATCGATGTGATCAGCATTCAGGCTGTGAGCTTTAAAAAACGCCAAGACCGCTTCGGCATGCCGGTCGGTCAGTTCCTGCTCCAGCTCGGCGGTTTTTCCAGGGCGCTGATCACGGTGCGAAATGCTGGTTGCCTGGTGCAGCCCAGCTTCGATTCGACGCCGAAAACTTGCCGGATAATCAAAGGCCATTGTCGGGCCGAATTCGACCTTGGCCAAGCCATCAGATCGCACCAGGGCCACGTCAATGCCGTCCATTGAGGTGCCACTCATCAGGCCGATGGCTGTTTTCAAGATGAATACCTTTCAATATTCGCCCATTTGGGGCGTGAAATTAGTTCAAGCATGGTGTAACACCCACGAAATTCGCACTCTTATTTGCAAAATACCATGGCCACCTTCAAATCAGAATTCCTTCAAACATTGTCCCAGCGCGGCTTCATCCACCAGATTTCCGACGAATCCGGTCTCGATGACTTGTTGTCGAAGGAAACGGTCACCGCCTATATCGGATTTGATCCAACCGGACCAAGTCTTCACGTGGGCCACATGACGGGTATCATGATATTGCACTGGTTTCAGAAAACCGGTCACCGCCCGATTGCCCTGATGGGCGGCGGGACGACGATGGTAGGAGACCCTTCGGGCAAGGACGAAACGCGCAAACTGCTCACAGTTTCGGATATCGAAAAAAACAAGCAGCTTATCAAGCAGAGCTTTTCATCAATGCTGGATTTTGGTGATGGTCCAACCGATGCCATTATGGCGGACAACGCAGACTGGCTGCTGGATCTCAACTATGTCGATTTCCTGCGTGATTATGGTCGTCACCTGTCGGTGAACGCCATGCTGGCACGAGACTCCGTCAAGACGCGCTTGGACCGCGAACAGCATCTATCGTTTCTCGAATTTAACTACATGTGCTTGCAGGCATATGATTTTGTTGAACTGAACCGCCGCTACGACTGTCGTTTGCAGATGGGTGGATCAGATCAGTGGGGCAATATCGTCTCTGGGGTCGATCTGGGACGCCGCTCTGGATGTGCTCAATTGTTTGCACTCACCTCTCCGCTGTTGGCCACGGCTTCCGGCGCAAAAATGGGTAAGACGGCTTCAGGTGCCGTTTGGCTCAATCCCGACATGTTGTCGATTTTTGATTTCTGGCAGTTCTGGCGCAACACCGAAGACGCCGATGTCGGTCGCTTTTTGAAACTGTTTACGGAATTGCCGCTGGACGAAATCGCCCGTTTGGAATCTCTTGAAGGAGCAGAGTTGAACGAGGCCAAGAAAATATTGGCCACGGAAGCTACCGCTCTGGTTCACGGACGTGAATTGGCACAACAGGCGAGCGAAACAGCCCGCAAGACATTTGAAGAAGGTGCGGTGGCAGCAGACCTGCCAAGCGTGCAGATAAGTGGACTGGATGCTGAAGGCGGTATCGGCCTGCTCGGTGTGATCGTTGCAGCCGGTCTGGCAAAGTCAAATGGCGAGGCTCGTCGACATATCAAGGGCGGTGCCATCAAGATTAATGACAAGCCGGTATCCGATGAAGGATTGAGTGTCGATTTCAGCTATCTCGACAGTGATGGAGCCATCAAATTGTCATTCGGCAAAAAGCGCCACATTCTGCTGAGACCGGAGTAGTCCTGGTTAAAATTTGAATACCTGACGAAATACGCCGGGAGCTATGATCGACAATGGATTGACCTGCAGTTTGGGGTTGTCAAAACGGCCGCTTAATCGGAACGTGATGCCGAGCAATCCATTCACCTTGCCGCGACCAAACGCCAGACCAATTATCGGTATCTTGGAAACCATTCTGTTGAGCGCGCGGCCCGGCAAAAAAGTGCCACTTATATTCATTTTGTTATTTCGATCATAGACCTTGCCCTCGAACGCAGCGCTGGCGTCGCCGCCAGTTAGACGTCCTTTTGAGAGGTTGAAAAATCCTGGTCCCTTCTCAATACTTGCTTGCAGGCGGTCAACATGGGCGCGGTCGGTCTTGATCCGCCGCAATGTTTGCACGACTTCGTCGCCGTTCGCCAAGTTTTCTGCGGCCTTAGGCTTCTGCAGCAATTGCGCCAATCTGGGTTCGTTGAGGAGGATGAAGTCTTCGGCCAATACGCGGCCTCTGAAGACCTGAGAATCATCACGAATCAGATTGGCCCTGATGGAACCGCCTCTGATCTTTGTATACAGGTCCAGAAAACGCAGCACGGAGCCGGCATTGGACGTGGTAATGTCGGTTTTTGTGCCTCCTGGCACTGGTCCGAAGTCAAATTTCGTAGGTGCGTTGTTGGGGGCCATGGCATCAACAATCACCCGAGCTACCGCGCCACCACGTTGCAAAAAGTCCAGTTTAACATCTCGCAATTCCTGCCCCTCAAAGCCGATCAACCGACCAACCTGGCCGGTGACTGATATTGTCGTTTTGGCATTCTTGTCTGGCTTGAGCTTGGCATTCAACAGTGATCGGATCAGGGCGCGTCCGTCATAGCTTCGTGCATTGAGTTTAATCTTGTAGGAGTTTTTGCTGCGCTTTAGAGCGATGTCGAAATTGTCCGACTTATTGAGAATTACGTCGGTGATCTTGGCCTGGCTGAGACCAGATTTGTCGACACTGAAGGAACCATTTGCAGAGAACCCCTCGCCCCGCAACTTCACGTCTTTGAAACTTTTGATATTGCCCGATTGACGCAATAAGAAAGTTGCTTTTGCACCAATACCTTTACCTTTGCTCCAACCGACCCATGGAAAGTTCAATTTGGCTTGTTTCAGGTCGGCCTCTACGCGTTGTGTACCGTCGCCCAGATTGGTGATCGTGGCTTTGATCGGACCCATCACCACATCACCGGTATTCAACCCCATATTCCTGCGGTCGGCATCGGATAAGGTTAGTTGAATTTTGCCTTGAGAGGCGGCGCTTCCGTCCAGAGGCTCCAGCAGGGCGAGTTTGACGGGCACGCCATCCATTACCGCCGTTCCTTCGATTCTGGCCACGGCAGGCGACGCCAGAATGATCATGTTGGCATCGACCATTTTGCGACCATTGACTGGTTTGGTGGAACTAACACCCTTGGCCTTGATTTTGGTTTTCCAGGGCTTGTCCTGATTGAGTGTCATTTTCTTGTTGCTCAACATGAAATGAGCTTCAACTTCAGCCGATGCATTGCCCTTCAGGTGTGTCGGCTGGATTTTAAGTCTGTTTTGAAACCCCAGTGGCTTCAAAGACGCCAATTTCACCATCGCCGCTGCCGAACCAGCAAATTTCAGATTCAATGTGGCAGGTGTGTCGGGTATGGCGTAATTGCCCATCACCATTGTACTTTTCGCCAATCGCAATGGGCCGAAATCCGGCAGGTTAGCGACCCCGCTGTCCAGCGTGATATTGGTCTCGTTACCATTAACTTCCAACACCCCTGTTGCATCGACGATTTGCGGCAGTTCTCCTGGATTTTTCAACGCGGTTTTGACAATTGGGATGCGGACTGACAGGTTTTGCGGCTGGTAATTGGCATCCCGGCCGATAACGCCAGCTGGCAGGTCAGCCTTGACCCAGGCGTCATTCATTTGGCCTCCGGTCATATTTTTGCTCATCCATTTGCGCGCCTTGGGGGCCAATATCGCCGGCCAGAATTGCTTGAATTCTTCAACCGGCATGGAATCGACGATCAGAGCCAATTTTACGTGCGGCTCTTCCCCGTCCAAGCGGATGGACGCATCCCCCGTCATTCTTCCGTTTGGCGTCACAATCTCGACGTGATCCGCTTCAACGATTTGTCGTAATGGATCGAGAAATCCTTCCAGCGATAGTTTGCCAACTGGCGGATTGTCTCCTTCGACAAGACCAAATGCCTGGAATTCGTCTACTTCGATTCTGAACAGGGGTTGGGAGGAAATTGGATCGTTTTCGATTGAAGGATATCTGATGCCTCCATGAAATTTCACCTTGGAACCGACAAAACTGAGCGACGACGGATCAATACTCAACGTGTTGGCCTGCGGCTCCAGACGCAGTTTGATATCGGCCTGTTGCAGCTGGGCGTGCAATCCCTTGCCAACAGGAATGGCACCAGCGCCAATTTTGATGGCGGCGGTAGCATCAGTTGGTGTCCCGTCCATCTGATATGGAGCCGAAAAGTTCAAGGAAACACGGTTATTGAGCGAGCCTGCCCAGAGATCGCCCGCAGTTGGCCCGACCAATTCATCAATGTTCAAACCATCGGCATCAAATTGCAGGATTCTGCCACCAGCCGCCGTGCCACTCCAACGGCCTTTTAGATTCCATTTGCCGTGTTGAGTAATCAGCAGAGCCTTGAACTCCAGATCGTTATCGCCTGAAGGTCCTTTCACGGCATCTACGGTAAGGCTTTCGAATTTTGCCGTGCTCGACCGTAATCCAAATTGGTCAAATCCCACCAGATTTGTATCTTCCAATGCTAGACTTTCCAGTCCGGCGTTTTCAACTTGGCGCGCAATTCCGTCAATCAAATCACCAATCGACTGCAGGGCCGTTGAAAGATTAACCGATCTCGGCCAGGCGGGTCGCAGATCCTTGTCTGTTGCCTGCGGCAGCAACGTGTCTACAGCGATCGAAGCTCCCCGCATCGTCACACTTTCAGCAACGATGTTGCCCTTGATCAACGGCAGGGATTTCACTTTCACACCGACTTCGCGCGCAACGCCGAGATTGAGAATATTGTCCCGGAGAATTTTAACATTGCTGGCGTCTATTGACAGGAGACCACCATCTCCGAGCGCAATTTTGGTTTCGCCAATGACCGCAGAGTGATCAGCGCCTAGAAAAGTGGTGAGTTGGGATTCAATCTGTGCCCTGATTTGTTCATTCGACACCGAAGAATTGAGCAGAACCCACCACAACACCGCTGCGCCCAAGCCAAAGACAACGAGCACCGCAAAGCAGGATTGAATGGTTACCCTTAAGAACGAAACGCGGCGGCGTGGCTTTTTTCCAAGATCCCCCGACTGATATGCGGTCGCGGTCGCAGCGGCCAGAGAAGCAAATTCTGCGTCCTCCCGCGAATTGGTGACCACGACGGCGGGAGCCACAGCCGAATTGTGCGGTTCTGCGTTCCCGCCATTTGGTCCGTCTTGGAGGTTGGTTGTCGTATTCATTTCAGGAAGACCTGAACCCTTTATTGCCCCAGAATCATGCCCAATATTATCGGTGCAGATCCATTCTAGTTTCCAAACTCCCGTAAGGGAACCTTCACCCAACAGGTATTGGTTCCACCATAGCAAAACTTTGGCTTTGCAACAGCTTGCCTTCTGTCGCCATGCTTGTCAGGTAAGTGTGGTGAATTTGCGGACAGGCGCCTCATTAATGGAGAAATATCCCACATGGTAAATATTGGTGACCAAGCACCATCATTCACTCTGCCAACTGGCGGTGATTCCAGCTTGACGATTCCAGGAGGTCAACCAACCGTTTTGTTTTTTTATCCCAAGGACGATACACCCGGCTGTACGACCGAAGCAAAAGGGTTCAGCGCTGAAAAATCAAAATTTGCGGCTCTTGGTGTTGAAATTGTTGGATTGTCGCCCGATCCGGTCAAAAAACATCAAAAATTCATCGCAAAGCACGATCTGACTGTTGATCTCGTATCCGATGAAGAGCGGAAGGCTCTGGAGGCTTATTCCGTTTGGGTTGAAAAAAGCATGTATGGCCGCACCTATATGGGTGTGGAACGTTCAACTTTTCTGATCGGAGCAGACGGCAAGATTTTGGAGGCCTGGCGCAAAGTTCGTGTGAAAGGCCATGTGGAGGCGGTTCTGGATGCGGCAAAGAATCACTTCGGATAACGAATCTAGTTTCTCCGCATCTGCAGCAGCGGAACAATTGTTCAAGTTTCACGAGTGGTCGGAGCCTTTGCGTTGTCTGCCAGTGGGATTGGCTGAACCGCCAGGGTCATTGAAGGAAGGCGCGATTGCTGCTTTGCAGGCGGAAAATCTGGACCAAAAGGTGGAAATTACCCGACAGGTCGCTTTCCAGTGGTGGAATGGTGTGTTGGGTGTTGGTGGTGCAGTTGGCGCACGCCCTCCGGATCGACCCGGACGACCTTTGGAACCGAGGCTTGTCGCTCCTCGCAATCTGAAAAAGCGATCCATCAGGTCGCAACGCGGACGCATCGCCCTGCTTCACGCCATCGCCCATATCGAACTCAATGCAATCGATCTGGCATGGGATATTGTGGCCCGATTTGCTGACCCTCGCGCAAAGTCTGATCATCGAATGCCGCGTTCTTTTTTCGATGGGTGGGTGCGCGTTGCACTGGAAGAAGCCAAACATTTTTCATTGTTACGTCAACGCCTTATAGAACTTGGCTCCCACTACGGCGCTTTGGATGCCCACGATGGTTTATGGGAAGCTGCGCAAGCTACTGGCCATGACCTGACCGCCAGACTGGCAATTGTGCCACTCATTCTCGAGGCCCGTGGTCTCGACATCACCCCGTCATTATTGCGCCAGATAGAGGCGGTTGAAGATCCCGAATCCGCCGCCATATTCAAAATCATCTATCGCGACGAATTGGGACATGTAGCAGTCGGCGCCAAATGGTTTCGCTATCTTTGCCTGCGTCAGGGACTTGAACCGGCTGCAAGCTTCCAAATCTTGGTGCACAAATATTTCCGCGGTCCGCTGAAACCTCCATTTAACGATTTTGCAAGATGCCGTGCAGGGCTCACACCCGGCTTTTACCGCGCCCTTTCGAGCGCCAGTCAATAATGCATGACTGCTTGCATGTTTGTTCCATCGCTGCCTCAAAAATCAAACATCTGTTAACTATAATGGCGGATAGTCACAGCAATAAGTATTCAACTTAGTGTGCCTATGACTTCGACACCGAAATTCAGATCTCTTCCGGTTTCCCGCTCAGCTAAACCCAAGTCTCGTCCTCACCGTTGGCAAAGACAGCACCCAACGGTCACCGTTCGCACCGATGGCAAAGAGCGCATCTACAAAGTTAATCCCTTGGTCACGTCGGCACTATTTTGCACCGGCGCCCTGCTGATCATCGGCCTGATGGCTTCGTCGTCTTATCTGTATCTACGTGATGACCTTTCGCAGGCCAGTTTAATGCGACAGGCGAAGATGCGGCATCTTTATGAAGACAGGATTTCATCGCTCCGCACCCAGGTTGATCTCGCGACGAGTCGCCAAATGCTTGATCAGCAGGTGGTTGAGAATCGCGTTACAAAATTATTGCTGCGCCAAAATGAATTGGGCGCCCTTCAGGAACACGTCAGCCGACTGTTTAAGCGTTCCGCACCGTTGTCGCCTGATTCCGCAAACGCCTTTGTGCTTCCAAAAAAGCCACAAAAAAATGAGGTGGTTCTTGGATTGAAATTGGGTTCCCTTGTCGGGACCAATAATCCATTTGCACAAAGTCACAGCGCACAACGTTCCACGGTTGTTGCCCATCATGAAGCTGACATTCTGGATTCGGTTGAAAGTTCCTTGGCTCAGACCGAGCGTGTTCAGATTGCCGAACTTTCCCTCCTTAAGCAGCGGGCCGACAGGAAACTGAAGAAACTGGCTTCAATCCTGAGCAAACAGGGTAAGAAACTTCCAAAAAATGCTGGTGTCGGCGGCCCCCTGATCGAACTTAAGGGCGGAGCCGCATTGGTGGACTCCATCAATGCCCTGGATAGCACGCTGGGAATGCTGCAAAAAATGCGCCACGCGGCGCAAAGTCTGCCGCATGGCAGCCCAACGCCCGGAAAAAGAATTTCTTCACGCTATGGCACACGCAAGGATCCATTCACCAAACGCGCCGCGGTCCACGGCGGCCTGGATTATCGCGCCCGTCGTGGAACTCCGGTGCGCGCAACTGCCAGCGGCAGGGTCATCAAGGCGAAGCGTTTTGGCGGCTATGGAAAATTGGTGGAAGTTGATCATGGCGATGGCATCACCACCCGATACGCCCATCTCAGCAAGATCAGAGTGAAGCTGGGACAGCGTATTAAAAAGGGCACGAGAGTTGGTGATGTCGGCAGTACTGGACGTTCAACCGGTCCGCACCTGCATTATGAAGTTCGTCGTGGCGGTCGTACACTAAATCCTATTCATTTTGTCCGGCTGGCAAAGCGTCTGAAACCGTATCTTTGATCGTTCAATCGCAAATTTGATGCAGGCAGTGATGTTTCGTGAGACGAGACTGGTTACTCCACATCCTCAATCTGCTTATCCTCGCCGCTCACCTGATGAGCCAGAGCTGATTCCATAAACGCGTTGAGATCGCCATCCAGAACTGCGGAGGGATTGGTACTTTCAACTCCGGTACGCAAATCCTTGACCAGCTGATAGGGTTGCAAAACATACGATCGAATCTGGTGTCCCCAGCCAATTTCAGTTTTGTTATCGTGAGCTGACTGGCTCGCTTCCTCACGTTTTTTGAGTTCCATGTCGTACAAGCGCGCACGCAATGCCTTCATGGCGTTGGCGCGGTTTTGATGTTGTGATTTTTCCGATGAGGTCACAACTATTCCGGTGGGTGCGTGGGTAATACGAACCGCCGAGTCGGTCGTATTCACGTGCTGGCCACCCGCTCCGGAAGACCGATATGTATCGACCCGAATATCTTTGTCCTGAATCTCAATCTCGATATTATCGTCAATCACCGGATAGACCCAAACGGAAGAAAATGATGTGTGGCGACGAGCATTTGAATCATAAGGTGAAATTCGCACCAATCGGTGAACTCCACTTTCCGTTTTCAACCATCCATAGGCATTGGGCCCTTTCACCAACACCGTCGCTGCCTTGATTCCTGCTTCATCTCCGGCAGATGTTGCCTGCACTTCCACTTTGTATCCGTTGCGTTCTGCCCAACGGATATACATGCGCAACAGCATGTTGGCCCAGTCGTTGGATTCGGTGCCACCGGCACCGGAATGAACCTCAAAATAGGCATCGTTACTGTCGGCCTCACCCGATAACAGGGTTTGAACTTGCCGCTTGCCAAGATCAGCGTGCAGTTTGCGCAGGGAATCTTCTGCTTCTTCCAGAACGGCTTCGTCTTCTTCGATTTCAGCAAGTTCGATCAAATCTGAAGCGTCACCAAGCTCCCCTTCAAGCGTATTGATTGAGGTGATTCCGGATTCCAGTTGCTGGCGTTCCTTCATCAGCGCCTGTGCCTTGCCGGCGTCATTCCACAAGTTGGGGTCTTCGGCGGCATCGTTCAGTTCAACAAGGCGCTTATTTGCTTTCTCCCAGTCCAGATGACGTCGGAGCAGGCTGATGGCCTGAGTGATTTCGTCGGCCAGAGTCTGCATTTCTGCGCGCATGGGGAAACTTTCAATAGACTAGATAAGGTGAGGAATACGAATGCGGAAACGATGTGTAAAGGTGTAGCGCTGCATGAAGTTGGCGATATGATGAGAATACGCATCTCGCGGCTTATGTAGGTTATGTGTTGCTCTCAATCGGCACCCAGATATCAAATTTTGTTTGGGCGATCGATTAACACATTGATGTGTAGGGCCGCCCGTTAAATGCATGCCGCTTCGTCATTGTGTGAACACAAAGGGAACATATGGTCTTGATGCCCTGCCCGACCGCTCGTATCGCGGCGTATTTTATGGCAGTTTTAGGCAAGGTGATTCGCCTGCAAACCACATCGACATACGGGATCATTAATGGCCGCCGACTTATTCGCAACCAATTCAAGCGCTCCACCGCCACGGGCCAAACCGGCATCAAAACCAAAGCCGGGTAAATCCAAGTCCAATGGAGAAGAATATAGCGCTTCAGATATTGAGGTGCTGGAAGGTCTGGAGCCAGTTCGTCGCCGTCCGGGAATGTATATTGGTGGCACCGATTCCAAAGCGATGCACCACCTGTTTGCAGAAGTCATCGACAATTCAATGGATGAAGCCGTTGCCGGACATGCAACCTGGATTGAAGTCGATCTGGATGCCGAAGGTTATCTCACCATAACCGACAACGGTCGTGGCATTCCCATCGATCCTCATCCCAAATTCAAAAACAAGTCAGCGCTCGAAATTATCATGACCACGCTGCATGCTGGTGGTAAATTTGACGGTAAAGCCTACGAGACATCCGGCGGGCTTCACGGTGTCGGAATTTCAGTGGTCAACGCATTGTCGGATGATTGCGTCGTAGAAGTTGCTCGAAATCGTCAATTGTACAGACAGAGTTTTTCGCGGGGCATTGCTCTTGGCGGTGTCGATAAAATTGGCGAAGTCAGCAACCGCCGAGGCACCAAGGTGCGGTTTCATCCCGACCCCGAAATTTTTGGCAAAAACACAAAGTGTTCATCACTGACTTTGTTCAAGATGGCTCGCTCAAAGGCCTATCTGTTTGGTGGCGTGGAAATTCGCTGGTCCTGCGACCCTTCACTTGTTTCCGGCAAGGACGAAGTAACCGACAAGGCAGTGTTTCACTTTCCCGGTGGTCTAAATGACTATCTGATGACGACTGTCGGAAAACAGATGCAGGTCACAGATCAGCCGTTTTCAGGATCAACCGATAAAAAATCCGGTCACGGCGCTGTCGAATGGGCGATTACCTGGTTCGGTGATGATGGATTTGTCAATTCGTACTGCAATACGGTGCCGACCAACGAAGGTGGCACCCATGAAGCCGGTTTAAGGGTGACGCTGACGCGCAGCCTGAAAGCCTATGCCGAGCTGGTTGGCAATAAAAAGGGCTCGATAATCACCACTGATGATGTGATGACATCGGCTGCGGCGATGATATCTGCGTTTATTCGTGAGCCGGAATTTGTCGGGCAGACCAAAGACAAACTGGCGACTGTTGAAGCCACCCGAATTGTCGAAAACGCCATACGTGATTCATTTGATCATTGGCTTGCCGCCTCACCGGCCCAGTCGGCCAAGCTGCTGGAATGGGTTGTCGACCGGGCCGATGAACGCATGCGCCGCCGACAGGAAAAGGAAGTCAACCGCAAGAATGCCACGCGCAAATTGCGGCTTCCCGGCAAACTTGCCGATTGTTCCAAAAGTGCCAAAGGTGGCACCGAGATATTTATCGTCGAAGGAGATTCCGCCGGAGGATCTGCCAAACAGGCGCGGGATCGCAAGAGTCAGGCCATATTGCCGTTGCGCGGTAAAATATTGAATGTTGCTTCAGCCAGCCGCGATAAAATGGCCAATAGCCAGCAAATTCAGGATCTGGCGCAGGCTCTGGGCTGTGGCACACGAGGCAAGTTTTCGTTTGATGACCTGCGATATGATCGGGTAATCATCATGACGGATGCTGATGTTGATGGTGCCCATATCGCATCATTGCTGATCACGTTCTTTCACCAGGAAATGCCAGGCATAATCGAAGGCGGCGCGCTCTATCTGGCGGTGCCACCACTATATAAACTGACCCAGGGTGGCAAAACGCTATATGCCCGCGACGATCGCCACAAAGACCAGTTGCTGAGCGAAGAGTTTAGCGGCAACAAGAAGGTCGAACTCGGCCGCTTTAAAGGGTTGGGTGAAATGATGCCGGCCCAATTGAAAGAAACGACAATGGATCCGGAGAAGCGCACGCTTTTGCGCATTGCCATTGATGAACCAGACGCGGCCAAACAGTCGATAGACAAATTGATGGGAACCAAACCGGAAAAGCGATTTGTGTTCATCCAGGAAAATGCCCAGTTCGCTAGCGACGAACTGATCGATGTTTAGGCCAAAATTTGCTGTTGTGGTGACGCGTGGTCAGCCCACACCATGCAATCACCGGGTGTTGGTCGCGCTGGAGTTTGATCGGAGCCGCTTTAACCTTGAGTGAATTGGTTGGTCGGTGGTTTCTTGACAAAGGCCGCCTTATTACGTATCGCCCCTTCATGACCGTCTGGCGCGATGCAGTTTGGGAGCGCCACTAGCGGAAAACCATTGGGTATTTCTGCCCGCATTCAACGCAAATCAGTCGAAAAGACAAACACTGTATGACATTTACTGAATTAGGACTTAGTCCGAAAGTGCTCGCAGCCGTGGATGCTGCTGGCTATAGCTCGCCTACTCCCATCCAGGAACAGGCTATTCCTCACGTATTGCAACGCCGTGATGTCATGGGCATTGCCCAGACCGGCACCGGCAAAACGGCAGCTTTTGTTCTGCCGATGATATCCATGTCGGAAAAAGGCCGTGCCCGCGCACGCATGCCCCGCACATTGATACTCGAGCCAGCGCGCGAACTCGCAGCCCAGGTTGAAGAGAATTTCATCAAATACAGCGTCAACCACAAATTGAATGTTGCATTGCTGATCGGTGGCGTGTCCTTCGAGGATCAGATGCGAAAACTGGACCGGGGTGCGGACGTTTTGATCGCAACACCAGGTCGGTTGCTTGACTTGTTCGAGCGCGGACGCATTTTGATGAATGGTGTTGAAATTCTGGTCATCGACGAAGCAGACAGAATGTTGGATATGGGATTCATTCCCGACATTGAGCGCATTGTTAAAATGGTGCCATTTACACGCCAGACTTTGTTTTTCTCTGCCACCATGCCACCGATTATCGAAAAGCTGGCCGATCAGTTTTTGCAAAATCCTGTTCAGGTTGCGGTCGCGGCCGCCGCCTCGACATCCGAAACCATTGAACAAAAACTGGTGCGTGCTCCACGCAAGGATTACGAAAAACGCGCTGTCTTGCGCGGTCTTATTGACGGCGCTGAAAATCTCAACAACGGAATTATCTTCTGCAACCGCAAGCGAGATGTCGCAACGCTTTATAATTCGCTGCAAAAACGCGATTATTCAGTCGGTTCTTTGCATGGTGACATGGACCAGACCTCCCGTACCAAAACACTGACGGGTTTTCGCGATGGCGACATTAAATTGCTGGTCGCCAGTGATGTAGCGGCGCGCGGTTTGGATATTCCCGACGTTTCTCACGTATTCAATTATGACGTTCCAACTCATGCTGAAGATTACGTGCACCGGATTGGGCGCTGCGGACGCGCCGGGCGCGATGGCTGGGCATTCACCATGGCAACCAATGCTGATGATAAATATGTCAAAGCGATTGCCGACCTGACCGGTGACGATATTGAGTGGGCAACTGCAGAAAAAACTTCATCTACCGAAACTGATGAAGATGCCAAGAAGCCAACCCGCCGACGCACCAAAAAGGCATCAGATGCAGTGGTGCCTTCCAACGAGTCCAGTGAAAAGGCCACGAGAAATACGCGACGTCCTCGCGCAGCCAAGCAGACTGAGGAAGATATTGCGCCGGTGCCAACCGCCAAGCAAACCGCAGAAAAATCCCCTGCCACTTCTCGTTCGTCGCCACCAAAGAGCGACGAAAAGAAAAAATCCCGCCGCAAGAAAAAATCTGACAATGATGATGATTCCACACCTCAGGGTCTTGGTGATCACGTACCGGCATTCTTGCTTCAATCAACACGCGGACTGGGTTGAATTCAAAGAACGGCCCTGGAGCAGCACACTTTGCTTGATCGGTAAGAGCGCCGCACTTAAAATTCCTTCAGCTTGCGCTGTTTTAGCGGTTTGGCTTGATCAGCCCGACAGGCGGCCTCAAAAGCTTTTTGCGCCCAGGGTTTGAACTCCTCCGGGTCGTCCAATAGCCGCTCCGGCACAGACCAGTAGCTCATGGTCACCGCTTTTCCATTGTTTCTCTTATATTCCCAGGGGGTCATGCCTTCTGCAACGAAATCGGCAATGGTCTGCTCATCCGCCTTTAGCCGCAATTGGCCATCCATAATGCCTGCAAAGTTCAGGCCTCGGTAAAATATGCCGACACCACCAAACATTTTGCGAATTGTCACATCGCCAAACGGGGCGAAAAGTTCGCTTAGAAAATCCTTGTCCATGGTGTCGATTGCCTCCTGGTGTCGTTCAGGTCAGCCAGTCCTTCATTCGCTGCAGCGCTGATTTCATAGTCTTGGTGTCGCCGGCAAATGAAAACCGCAGATAACGATGGCCCCTGCCCTGATCGAAGTCCAGACCTGGCGTTACTGCTACATGAGCCTGATCCAGCATTTGCCTGGCAAATTCCATCGTATCGTTGGTGTGGCGGGTTGCGTCTGCATAGGCATAAAATGCCCCGTCAATGGGCAGAATCTTTTCAAACCCGATTTTTGGCAACTCTTCCAACAATAGTTGACGATTTGCCAGATAAGACAACCGAACCTGCTCCAGTTCCCGTTGACAATCCAGGGCATGCATCGCAGCAACCTGAGACATCTCCGGAGCAGAGATATACAAGCTTTGCGACAACCGTTCTACCGACCTCACACAATCCTGGGGCAAAATCATCCATCCAACGCGCCAGCCAGTCATGCAATAATATTTGGAAAACGAATTGATGACGATGACCTTGTCGCTGTATTGCAGCGCGGTGGCTTCTTCCACGCCGGTTGCTTCGGCGTAAGTTAGACCGTGATAGATCTCATCTGAAATGAAACGCACACCAAGATCTTCGCAACAGTCTATCAATTCGTGCAGCGCCTTTGGTGTCATCATCGTGCCGGTTGGATTGGCGGGGCTGGCAATCAATATGCCGGCAAGCGGCTTTTCGCGATGGACCTGCGTCACCTGGTGCGGCGTCACGGCCCAGCGATCTTCCCCATGGGTTTCGATCTCAATTACTTCGAGGCCCAATGATTTCAGAATGTTGCGATAGGCAGGGTACCCCGGTGCAGCGATAGCGACACGGTCTCCAACGTCAAATAATGACAGAAATGCCAGCGTGAATCCTGCTGACGAACCCGTCGTAATGAATACCCGGTCTGCATCCACCGTCACGTTGTAGGTATCCAGCATGTGCACGGCCAGACGTTCGCGCAGGTCGCGGCGCCCTGCCGCGTCGGTGTATCCAATGGCACCGTTCTCCATCAATTCTGCGGCGGCACGTCGAGCGGCCAAGGGCGCCTGAGCGGCGGGTTGACCGACACAAAGGAAATCTATTTCGGCCCCGTTTTTCTGCATCTGGTTGGCCGATGCGAGAACGTCCATTGCATGGAATGGCTCGACCTGCGAGCGGATAGACAAAAAGTGATTTGCATTCGGGCCTTCGGTCATCGAAACGCCTCATTACATGTTTGGTGTGACAGTGCTAAAAAGAAGCGCTAAACACCAAATATGCTGCTGGCAAGTCCCGGTGCATCACAGAGAAACGAGTACGACTTGAAAACATCTGAATTTCAGCGATGTAAATTTCCTGCAGCGATCATCCTTGCGTTGGTGTTGGTGCTGCCAAGTCTGTTTCCTCAATCGGCAGAAGCCCAGCGACGCGGCATCTCCTTGATTCGCGACGCTGAAATCGAAGCCCTGGTCAAAGACTATGCCCGACCGTTGATGAGGGCCGCGGGACTACGCGCTGGATCGATTCGATTTCAAATCGTCAATGATGGCGGTTTTAATGCCTTTGTAAGTGGGCGCGGCCTGTACTTGAACACCGGACTGCTGCTTCAGGCCGAAGACCCCAATGAAGTAATCGGTGTTATTGCTCACGAGCTCGGCCACATAATCGGTGGACATCAGGTACGCCTGCGGGAGCGCATAGATAATGCCTCGCGTATTGCCCGCTGGACCACTTTGTTGGGGATTGGTTTGGGTGCCGCAGGTGCAGCTTCGGGAAACAGTCAGGTTGGCAGCGCTGGATTTGGGATTGCCGCAAGCAGCGGAAATTTTGCTCTGCGTGATGTATTGCGCTACCAGCGAAATGAAGAAACTTCAGCTGACAGGGTTGCCGTCAAGCTGCTTAAGTCGACCAAACAATCAGGCCAGGGAATGCTTAATACATTTAAGCGCCTGGCCAGAAACACCAACGTGCTGAGCGGTCGTATCGACCCCTATTTGCGCAGCCACCCAACACCCAATCAGCGCATTACGAATTTACGCTCGATCGTTCAGTCAAGCCCATATTTCAATCAGAAAACCAGCAGCAGCCTGCGCAAGCGCCATGATATGGTGCGTGCGAAAATAGCTGCCTATATTGGTGGTTCTCGCTATGCCAAAGCTGTGCTGGCCGATAAGAAACTGCATCCCGATGCACAGCTTTACGGACGCGCCATTCTCGCCCATCTTTATGGCTCTCCAAAGCGCGCTGTTCCGCTGATCAACAAGCTGCTGAAAACCAACTCAAAAAACGCCTACATCCATGAGATGTTAGGAGAAATTATGCTGCGATCGGGCAAAGCCAGCCTTGCAGCAACCTCCTTTCGTAAAGCACTAAAAAATGACCGGACAAAGTCCGGATATATCCGTATTGAACTTGGGCACGCATTGGTGGAATCCGGCAAGCGCGAAAATCTTGACGAGGCAATTGTTCAGTTGAACAAGGGTCTGGCCCGTGATCGTACCGCTATTGCCGGTTATCAATATCTGGCTATCGCTTATGGTCGCAAAGGCGAAACTTCCAAAGCGCTTCTGGCTTCCGCCGACTATGCGCTGCGAACCGGAAAACGCGACCAGGCCAAAGAATATGCACAACGCGCGCAGTTGAAATTCAAGCGGGGATCACCCGGCTGGCTTCGCGCACAGGATATAATAACTTTTAAATGAGACGTTGAGCCTCAGAAATCGAATCGAAGAACGGATATCTAATATGATCGGTAGGAAAATTCTCAAGACGGCGGCCGCTGCACTGTTGGGTACATTTTTGTTGTTTCCAGCGACATCCGGCCAGGCATTTGATCCTGCGGACCGTCCGGAGATTGAAAAGATCATTCGTGAATATCTGTTGACCAACCCCCAATTGATGCTGGAAGTACAGCAGGCCCTGGAAGTTCAACAGCGCGAGGAAGCCGCCCGTCGCGCCGCAGAAGCGCTTGCCAAAAATTCCGATGTTATCTTCAACTCACCAAACCAGGGGGTTATCGGCAATGCCAAGGGTGATGTCACCGTCGTTGAATTCTTCGACTACAATTGCGGTTTCTGCCAAAGAGCAATGAACGACATGAATGCGCTTTTGGCAGATGACAAAAAGTTGAAATTTGTCATGAAAGAACTGCCAATTCTGAGCGAAGGCTCGGTTGAAGCCAGTCGCATCTCCACAGCTGTTTACCGTCTGTTTCCCGAAAAATATGCAGAATTTCACAATGCCTTGCTTGGCAGTCCGGGCCAAAAGGATGGCAACAGAGCATTGCGGGTTGCGCAATCCATGAAATTGGATGTGGACGCCATCAACGCTGAAGCTCAAAAGAACGATATTCTGGGCGCCTTCCGCGAAGCCAATGAACTGGCAAACAGCCTGGGTATCAACGGCACGCCATCCTATGTGATTGGCGATGAAGTTGTCTTCGGCGCTCTGGGTCAGGAAGTCTTGCGCGAAAAGATTGATAACGTGCGCAAATGCGGCAAAACCGTGTGTATTTAACGCTATTTGGCGAATTATTATCGACCGCAGGTTATTGATGTGGCAATGACAGCCTGTGGGAGCGAAATTCGCTCGTTTTATGAGTTAGTCCGGTATCATGGCTTCGGGAATTACAAAACCAATTTATGTGCTTAGCGGCCCTAATCTGAACTTGCTGGGTCAACGGCAACCAGGGGTTTATGGAGCAAAATCTCTGGCTGATGTCGAAGGTGAATGTCGATCCTTTGCTGCACAAAATGGCTTTGAAATAATCTGCCACCAAAGCAATCACGAAGGTGATCTGGTAAGTTGGATCCATGAAGCAGGAAATGAAGGCAGCGCGGTCGCAATGAATGCCGGCGCCTACACCCATACCTCGGTGGCCTTATATGATGCAATCAAAGGGGTCGATATACCGGTCGTTGAAGTTCACATTTCAAATATCCATGCTCGTGAGGCTTTCAGACACCATTCGATGATTGCCTCTGCCTGTCTGGGGCAAGTTTGTGGTTTTGGAACAAATAGCTATACACTTGCGCTGCGGGCGCTGGCTGACCACTTGGACAGCACGACATAAACTGAAAACCTGTACAGCAGGTCACAATAAGGGGCGAGCCCAAAATGGCAGCTAAGAAATCATCCATTGACACCAAATTAATCCGTGAACTGGCAAATTTGCTCAATGAAACAGACCTGCATGAAATTGAGTTGGAAGAAGGCGAAATGCGGCTGAAACTGTCGCGGGCTGGTTCGGTCGTCTCAGCTCCGATGGTGACGCATGCCAGTGTTGCGCCGGCACCAGCAGCAGCGGCAGTCGCACCCGCCGCCGCTGTGGTAGCACCAGCAGCAGAAGCGCCTGCAGCATCCGGTACGCCGATTTCCTCACCCATGGTTGGCACAGCCTACCTGTCACCATCACCTGATGCTGACTCGTTTGTTAAAGTTGGCGATACCGTCAAAACCGGTCAGACAATCATGATTGTCGAAGCTATGAAAACCATGAACCAAATCCCAAGCACTCAGGACGGCGTTGTCGCCTCCATTGACGTGGAAGATGGGCAACCGGTTGAATTTGGTGAAACCCTGATCACCCTGAAATAGGCGGCTGAGCAGATGTTCAACAAAGTACTTATCGCCAACCGTGGCGAAATTGCCCTTCGAATCCTGCGCGCTTGTAAGGAAATGGGCATTGAAACCGTAGCCGCTCACTCGACTGCTGATGCCGATGCCATGCATGTACGGCTGGCAGACCAGAGCGTTTGCATTGGCCCGCCGGCCTCACGCGATTCCTATCTTAACATGCATGAGATCGTTGCGGCGTGCGAGATCACCGGTGCGGATGCCATACATCCCGGCTACGGATTTTTGTCGGAAAATGCCAAATTTGCGGAAATCCTTGAAGCACACGGCATTACCTTCATCGGCCCGACGTCAGAGCACATCAAGACCATGGGCGACAAGATCATGGCCAAGCAAACGGCGCAACGGCTTGGCATTCCCGTGGTACCCGGATCGGATGGCGCGGTTACCGAAGACAGCGAAGCCAGACGAATTGCTGCTGATATTGGATATCCGGTAATCATTAAAGCTGCTTCGGGAGGCGGTGGCCGTGGAATGCGAGTGGTCAATTCCGAACAGGAAATGGAAGTCGCACTGCAAACCACCCGTACCGAAGCCGGGGCAGCGTTCGGTGATGATGCGGTCTATATCGAAAAGTATCTTGGCAAACCTCGCCATATCGAAGTTCAGGTGATGGGTGATGGCAAGGGCATGGGCGTCCATCTGGGCGAACGCGATTGTTCGCTGCAGCGTCGCCACCAGAAAGTCCTTGAAGAAGCAAACTCTCCTGCTTTGACTCCCGAGCAACGTGACAAAATTGGTATGATTTGCGCTAATGCAGTTGGCGATCTGGGATATTCCGGTGCCGGCACAATCGAATTTCTCTACGAAGATGGCGAATTCTATTTCATCGAAATGAACACCCGCTTGCAGGTCGAACACCCGGTTACCGAAATGATCACACGCATCGATCTGGTCAATGAGCAATTGCGGGTCGCCAGCGGACAGGAAATGTCATTTAGCCAGAAAGACGTTCGGTTCCAGGGTCATGCAATTGAATGTCGGATCAACGCCGAGAACGCCCGCACATTTGTACCGTCGCCGGGCGAAATCACCTATTATCATCCTCCTGGTGGACTGGGCGTGCGTGTCGATTCTGGCGTCTTCACGGGTTACAAAATTCCGCCCTACTACGACAGTTTGATTGGCAAATTGATTGTCGTCGGCCGCAACCGCGCTGAGTGCCTCAACCGCCTGCGACGGTCGCTTGACGAATTCGTTGTAGGTGGCATTCAAACCACTCTGCCGCTGTTTCAGGATCTGGTGCGCAATGACGACGTTATAGCCGGCGACTATGACATTCACTGGCTGGAAAACTATCTGGCTCAAACAGGATAAGACGCATGTCAGGTGTCGACGACCTGATGATGGAAATCACGCCTCAGGTTTTGCTGAAAGCCTATGCCTGCAGCATTTTTCCAATGGCGGAAACGGCCGCAGATCCCGGCCTCTTCTGGGTCGAGCCCGAAATGCGCGGCATTATTCCGCTTGATGCATTTCATGTTCCGCGAAGACTGGCCCGCACGGTACGTCAGCAACCCTACAGACTAAGCGTCGACACGGCCTTTGGTGAGGTGTTGCGGTTGTGTGCTGAAGACACACCAGACCGTCCACAAACCTGGATCAATGGCCGAATAGCCCAACTTTACAACGATTTACATGCAATGGGACATTGCCATAGCGTCGAATGCTGGAGCGGAGACGATCTGGTTGGCGGGTTATATGGCGTCAGGCTCGGCGGAGCGTTTTTTGGTGAAAGCATGTTTTCCCGCGCACGTGACGCATCAAAGATCGCGCTGGTTCATTTGGTGGACCGGATGAAGATGGGAGGATTTCAATTGCTGGACACACAATTCAACACCGCCCATCTGAGCCAGTTCGGTGCGATAGAAATTTCCAAGCGCGACTATGAACAGCTCTTGATCGAGGCTTTGACATTTGAAGCTGATTTCTACGCCTTCGACAAAGCAGCAAACAGCTAATTGCTCGTCAGCGATGCCGGTGGTGGTACGTCGGAAGTTTGTTTGCAGGTCACAAGCCAGACATCGTTGACCGGGTGTTCTATAGCATTCAAGCCGGGACTTTCGGCAAACATCCAGCCTGTGAAAAGGCGCCGGATACGCCGGTCCAGGGTAATTTCATCGACTTCCAGAAACGACGTGGTTTTTGGTTCTTCCGTCGCAGGGCGGGAATAACAAACCCGCGGTGTTATTTCCAATTGACCGAATTTGACCGTTTCATCGACATAAACATCAAATGTGTGCCTCTCACCGGTAATTTTATCGATGCCCGAAAATACTGCGACACGATTTTCTATCCGCGCGGCGTGGGCGTACTGCCCCCCTGCCCAGCCAAATGCAATTACCGCTGCAACGAATGCGGCGGCAAGAAAGCTGGCGGTTGACTTAGCGAATGTGGGTCTGATCATCTTAATTTAGATTCGACAGGATCTGTTGTTCTCATACACCAAAATTGTGGCAAATGTAGTGAAATGTCAGCGCATTTGCTGTTCTTTGCCATGATAATAGCTGCTCACGTGGCGATCTATAATTTCTGCGCATTGTTTCGAATGAGTTGAGATCAAAAAATGCCCAGCGCCTTCGACGACATGCATGTTGGCTCGCGGCATTACTCGCGACAATTCCTCGGTTATTTCGACAATTGCCTGATTGGCCAATTCTCCACGCACCAATGAAGCCGGAATGTCAATTGACGCATAATCATTGATACTTGGTGTAAATCCAACCGCCGTACGCCAATCAAGAACATTGGTATAAGTCGTCGCGCGACAATAATTGCGCACGACTTCTGGCATGGACGCGAAAAATCCGGGCGTACCCCAAAAATCAATGATCAAAGCAGCAGCATCCGCATCACCACTGGCATATGCCTTTTCAAAGCGCTGAACCAACGACACCACGCAATCATGCCACTCAAATCTACCTACATCAGGCAAAGAAAAAATTGGGTTGGCTTCAAATGTAACCAAACTAAGCGGGGTGACCGCACCTTTCAGGGTCGAAGCAAAAGTATTCAGTCCGCCATAGGAATGACCGATCAAGTGGACCGGTTCTCCAATCTGCTCAACAATCCCGGCCACGAATTTTTGCATAGTATTCATGTCAGATACGGTGTCGGGACGAATTTCAGGTGTTTTGCCGTATCCGGGCAGACTGACCGATATAAGCCGATATTGGCCTTTGAGTGCAGCGTGGACCGCGCTCCATGCTTCTTTGGTGCTGAATGAACCCGGCAAAAACAACAGGGCCGGACCGGTACCTGAGTCTGCTAATTCAACTTCCAATTTGCTGCCCACCTACATCCGCGGGCCGATGGTATCCCTTACCTGCCAGCCCGATTAATTCATTGTTTCCGGAAGCTAATCATCCACACGAGCCAGAAATCGCAGACGCACATAATCTGCAAACCACTTTCCATTGTGATCACACAATGAGTCTTTCAGAACGGCCTCAACTTTGTCCAAAGCCGCCTCGGATCCATCGCCAAACTGGTCAAAAAATGGGCCACTCATAACTTTCAACCATGCCCGCATGCCGGTTGGTAGCGGTGTTTGTCGATAAAAGGTCACGATGTTATCGACCTTAAACCCCTGTTGTTCGAGCAGGGCCGAATAGTGATCAACGGTTGGAAAGAACCATGGTCCAATGCGATCAGGATCGCCACCAAGTTCTTCACCCACTGCCCGCATTGCAGTGATGATTGCAGCAACATTGCCGAAACCACCGAACTCCCCAACAAACCGACCGTTTGGTTTCAATGCCCGCTTGACTGAGCTGATTACATCGTCTGCCTGAATCATCCAGTGCAGCGCAGCATTTGAAAATACCGCATCAAATTCCCGGTCAAATGGCAGGTTTTGAGCGTCCAGCACCCGAGCATCGAGGCCGCTCGCCCTGGCCGTCTGTACAAAACTCGGGCTGCTGTCGGCGCCGACTACATCTGCACCAGCTGCGACGATTTTCTGGGTTAATACGCCATCCCCGCAGCCCAGATCCAGTATCCGTTCACCGGCAACCGGTTCTAACCAGGACAAGACATCTGCGCCATAGTCTGCCACAAAGCCGGTATCACGCTGGTAGAATTCAGATTCCCAGCGCTGCAGACCGCTCATCTACGGGCTCCATGCCTCATAGTCGCCGGTTACATCAGGGCGTTTTTCCTGACTGGCAATTGAACCCTTGGGGCGATAGGCGTTGGCTGTACCGGTCAGGTTTTCCTGATGCGGCATTTGCCACTCGCGGGCCTTGTAGTCCTCTTGTGACGGTGCAACGTCGACCCGACCATGGATCCAGCCATGCCAGCCGGATGGTATCTGGCTGGGTTCAGCCTGATCAGCATAAATCACCCAACGCCTGTCGTCTTTGCTGCAGTAATAAACATTGCCATATTCGTCTTCCCCGACACGTTCTCCATTGCGCCAGGTATAAAACCGCGTGCCAAGTGTCTGACCATTCCACCAGGTGAAAATCTGCAATAGGAGGTTTTTCATACATACACCTGCAATCGGGAGGCCAGTCCAAGTCGACCATAACGGGTCAAAGGATTCTATGCTCCCCTTTTGATCTGAATCCGCCGGCAAGTCCAGCCCTTCGTGGATGGCTTATAGTTAGTAAGTAAGCTTAACCGGAGATCGTTTGGCCTTAACCATTAAGCTTTTGTTCATGATGTGAAATTGTTGACCGAGAAACGAATGTTTTCGCTTTTAGGTTGGACAAAATGACAAAGTTACACAGAATATTCTTTGGTGGTGCGGCTATGATGGGGCTCGCCACTTTGGCAGCAGGTTCAGCGCAGGCCTGGGAAACTCAAAAAAGTTATCACAGCCCGGCAAAAGCCGTTGCCTGCTACAAGAAAGTTCACCAGCCCGCCCAATATGAATGGGTCAAACGCAAGGTGCTGGTCCACCATGCTTCGAAGCAGGTAGAGCATATACCAGCACGCTATTCGGTACAAAAACGTCAGGTTCAAATTCGCCCCCAACGGGTGTCTTATCATGAGACCCCGGCGAAATATAAAACCCGCGTGCGGCGTGTTCTGGTTCATCCTGAACGGGTGAGCTACCACCAGACACCTGCAAAATATAAAATCCGTACCCGCAAGGTATTGGTCTCCAAAGCCCAGCGCATTGCACATACCACGCCAGCCAAATACAAGACCGTCCACAAAACGGTTTTGGTTTCACCGGAACGTATCGGTTGGACGGTTAAGCATGACAAGTGGGGCAAGCCGGTTCACTGCAAGGTGAAATATCCTGCTACTTACAAGACCGTAGCTCATCGCAAACTGGTCCGCCACGCGCGGACGTCCTACAGCAAGATTCCAGCTCAATACAGTTATGTGGATGAAAAGGTTCTTTGGCGCGCTGCCAAAACCCGCAAGGTTGTCCACCCCGCAAAATACAAACACGTTAAAGAAACGGTTCTGGTGCGCCATGGCAGCCGCAAGAAAATTGTTCATCCGGCAAAGTTCAAATGGGTCAAGGAAAAGGTTCTGATCCAGCACGCACAAAAAATTGTTCACCGCAGCCCGGCAAAATATAAATGGGTTAAGGAAAAGGTGCTGGTAAATCACGGAAAAACCGACTGGATCCGCGTCAACGCACCTGCGGGTGGTTGCTAAAGCCCCACCCCATTTACACAGCTTTTCAAGGCCGGGTCCAAGGATCCGGCCTTTTCATTTGCAGTCCGCTATCGCCGCCCGAAGGAATGTTCTAAACTGGCGCGACGTTCTCTCACTTGAATGCGCGGACCAGTTGAACCCTATCGTTGAAAAAATTATCCAGTTGAAAGAAAGCCATCCCGCCAATATCGCGGTGCAGTGTTTCGATGCGGAATATTTCAGCTCGCTGGATTCCGGGCTGCAGCAACGGCTGCTGGACTGCATGCAGTCAGGTATCGACAATCCTGAAAGTGAAATGGGCTGTTATGCCTGTCAGGCCGATGACTATGATGTACTGCGGCCATTCTTTGCCAAGGCAATATCCAGATACCATGGGCAGGACTCCCAAAGTCGTCATGTCAGTGACTGGACAATTCCCGATGGAGATATGCTGGATATCGCGGAGTTTGGTCTGCCGCCGCTTTCCCTTCGCATACGGGTAGGTCGCAACTTTGCTGATTTGCCACTGACCTCTGCCATGACACAGCAAGACCGTACAAGTCTTGAAAAGCGCATGGCCGACGTTTTTGAGCAGCTTCAGTCAAATCCCGAACTGGCCGGGACTTATGTATCTTTAACTCCGGGTCATCCAAACCAGCTGACCCAACAGGAATATGAAAAACTCGTTGCCGATCATGTGATGTTCAAGGCAATGGACGCCGACCCCTATTTGATATCTGCCGGAATTGCCGGCGATTGGCCCCATGGACGCGGCTGCTACTATACCCCCGATCACTCTTTCATTGTCTGGGTTGGCGAAGAGGATCACCTGCGCATCATGTGCATGAAAACGGGCACAAAGCTCAAGCGAGTACTCGACCAGCTTCACTCAGCGCTGCAGTTCATTGAACGCAGTGCGGCCAGCCCGTTCGCACGTTCGCAGGATTTTGGCACCGTAACCACCTGCCCGACAAACCTCGGCACCGGCATGCGCGCCTCGGTTCACCTGAACCTGCCTCATCTTACAACCGGTGGCTCGCTCGATAAAGTCAAGGAAATCGCTGCACCGCTGGGCCTTGGCATTCGGGGCATGGGCGGTGAACACACGCCAATCGGCCCCGATGGAACTGTGGATGTATCTCCACGGGCTCGCCTTTACATTACCGAGGGCAATATCGTTCATCGTCTCTATGATGGGATTGGCCAGCTGATCAAAGCTGAACAAAACCTGTCTTCACACTAGCTATCCAGCAGATAATCCAGCGGCAGCTGTGTCGTATATTTCAACTGTTCCATGGCGAAAGAAGAACTCACATCTGTGGTATCCACCTTACTGATTAGCCGCTGGTAAAAAGCGTCATATGCCTGAATATCGGGCACAACAACTCTCAACAGATAATCCACCTCGCCGCTCATGCGATACATTTCCACCACTTCTGGAAAATCGCTGGTTACCTCGGAAAACCGTTTCAACCATTCCGCGTTGTGACTGTTGGTGCGGATCGACACAAATACCGTCACCTTGGCATTGACCGATACCGGATCAAGAACAGCCACCCGTTTGGTGATCACCCCGTCCTCTTCCAGCTTTTGGATGCGTCTCCAGCACGGCGTGGTCGACAGACCAACCTTTTTGCCAAGTTCGGCAACCGGCGTAGTCGCGTCCTGTTGAAGCAGAGTTAGAATGCGTTTATCGATGCGATCCATTTGATCAGGCCTCATTATAAGCAAGTGCGGATTTGTATTCCACGATTCAAGCATTTCAAATAGGATCATTTCTCGAGTTGCGCAAGTTTCCCCTGACTCGCGCAATATTATTCTCTGACGAGCCGACCAACTTCACGTCTCAGCACAGGCAGAACTTCACCTTCAAACCATAAATTTTTCTTCAACCAACCGGTATTGCGCCAGGATGGATGCGGCAGTGGCAGAACCTTGGGTTTCCGGTCCTCGTTGAAGGTTTCCTGCCAGTTTGCCACCGTCTCCGTCAGGGTTTTTCGACGCGCGTCACCCATGTGATAGGCCTGCGCATATTGGCCGATCACCAGAATTAGCTCCAACTGTGGCATCAGTTCAAAAATGCTACCATGCCAGGCTTGCACGCATTCCTTGCGCGGTGGAAGGTCACTTTTCTTGGCATCGTAGCCCGGAAAGCAAAAACCCATTGGTACGATTGCAAGTCGACTTGCATCATAAAATTCTTCGTCTGAGATCTGCATCCAGTCTCGCAGGCGGTCCCCCGATGGATCCGTAAATGGCATGCCACTCTCATGAACCCGTAACCCAGGAGCCTGACCGGCAATGCACAGCCGTGCGGTCGAGGACAGGCGGACCACCGGACGGGGATGGTGAGGCAATGGCTCCGCGATAGGTTGATCGATGCAAATCGTGCAACCACCAATGTCGCGGGCCAGTTCTTCAAGTGCAGGTGTGGTGACGGCCGACATTATCTTATTACTTTAATATTATTCTTTATATCATTGTTATATATGATTTATGCGGATGAAGATGGTCGTGATTTTACGCGCTCATACCAATCAAGAAGCTGCTCAAGTTCTTGGGGAATTTCCAACCTTGCTGGTTTGCAGAAATCCAGCGCTATCATCGCCGTTATGTCGGCGATTGTGTAGCGCTCTCCGGCGATAAAGGGGCGGTTCTTCAGTTCATCATTGAGCCATATGAGAGTTTTTAGAACCTTGGGTCGATTAGCATCGCTGAACTCTTTTATTTGCGGCACTTCCCACGTTGCCATCGCTGGATGAGCGTGACGGAAAACATTGGCGACAAGCAACAACAGGTGCATTTCCATGCGCCTTTGCCACATCTCAACGCGGGCCTTGTCCAATGCACCAGCACCCATCAAAGGAGGCTGTGGGTGTAATTCTTCAAAATAACGACAAATAGCAACGCTTTCGGTCAGTGCAGTTCCGTCATCCAGGATCAAGACCGGTAATCTCTGCAGAACGTTATGTTCCGTGACGGTTTCCCCCTTGTGTTCCATGGCAGACATGTCAATTGGCTCTATCGGAATTTCGATGCCTTTTTCAGCCAAAAACACCCGAACTCTGCGCGGATTGGGCGCCCTTCCACCATCCAGCAATTTCATCGACACATTTCCTTCAGTTCTTCAAAAACTGGACACCAGACGTTTCCACCAGCTTAAGACATTAACAGGTGCCGCATCCGATTGCGACCGGTTGGCCCGGCGCCATTCCGCTGGAGCTTCAAACCGACCCGACCATATCCCCGCCTTGTCGCGGCGGGCCACCCCTTCTTCGCCGGCGTAGCCACCAAAATCTGTTGCCCAACCCAGCTCCACCTGGCGGGCATTGATTTCAGTGCCGTTGACTGAACAGACCGCCAGCAGACGCCGATATTGGTCTTCACCGTGAGTTTGACACTGAACATCAAAATTGCCGACCAGTTGTCGCAGCGACGAACGTGAGTCCCGACCACAAGGCCAGGTCTTGGCATCTCGTCGGCATAACTGCCTTAATTCCGGCGCATCAATGCCCATCAGGCGAATTCTGTTGCGATTAATTTCCAGACTGTCGCCGTCAATCACGGTGGCTCGGCCCGATAATGACCTGCTGCCGGTGCCATCCACCCAAACGATCAAAGCCGTCAATGCAGCAAAACCAACCAATGTGCTCCCGAGGCCCGACCAACCACTCCGGCGGCGGCGGCGAGAACGTCGAGAACGGCGATGGCGGCGTTGTGTTGAAGTTGGTGCGGCCATAGATAACCTAATCGCGGAACAGTCAAAATTTTCACGCCACGTTAACGCAAAATTTTCCATCCTCGTAGGACAATAGGTCCAGTTCTCAGTTTTACCCACTTGCCGATTAAGTATCATGTCCGTGCAGGCACAAAAAAACCACGACAAGACCATTGTTGAACGCAGGGTTGCTCATGCTGGATCAAAGTCCAGGCAGGCGGTGAAACACTTGCGCGCGGGCATGGGGTCCCGCGGTGGTTCAAGAAATTCCACCGGGTTTGAAATTGATATCCTGAGGCGCCACGCCAAACACCAGAAATCAACCATACTGGTGCAACTTATTGGCTTTGCACTAACGGCTTTGGTTGGACAACATTATCTGCCTTTATTGACGATAGGCATCTGGTTGGGCATCGCATTTGTTTTGACCGCAATCGGATATCAACTGACGACATCCTATCTTAAGGCCGAACCGAAAGAACAGATCGCCAATAAATGGGAAAACCGGTTTGTAGCAATGCGCCTTCTTACCGGATTTGCGTGGGCCGGGCTGGTGGTTATGTTGTCTGCGCAAGGGGCGCTGGCAGCCGCTCCAATAATTACCCTGACGATGGTCATGCTGGTTTGTGGCATGTCGCTGCTCCAGTCCCGTTTTTTGAATTTTGGTGTGATCATTGAATCTGCCCCAACGATTCTGGCTCCATCCGTGTTGCTGTTTTCCGGTTTTTCAACACAGCATTTAACAGTCGCCACATTGGGATTGGCTGTGATGCTGTTTTTTCATTTTGTCGCCAACACAATGCGCAACTCCTATATCAACTATCTCACAGCTCGGGCAGAACGCGACCAATTGGTGATGGAGCTGGAAGCCTCCCATAGTATTTCCGATGAAGCCCGCAGACGCGCAGAAGAATCCAACCTCGCAAAATCTCGCTTTCTAGCAACCATGAGTCACGAACTCAGGACACCACTAAATGCGATCTTGGGATTTTCCGAAGTTATGACCAATGAAGTCATGGGGCCTATCGATAACGATCATTACAAGGAATATCTGGGAGACATCCATCGTTCGGGCAGTCATCTGCTAAAATTGATCAACGAAATTCTGGACCTGTCACGGGTCGAAGCCGGGCGGTACGAACTCAATGAAGAAGCCACCAGCCTGGCCCATGCTGCAGATGAATCCCAGCAAATGATGAAATTGAAGGCAGCCGAAAAACGAGTGACCATTGTCACCCAAATTCAACCGGAACTGCCTCAGCTCTGGGCCGATTCGCGGTCGGTGCGTCAGGTGATCTTGAACCTGTTATCCAATGCGTTGAAATTCACTCCTTCAGGCGGCACGATCTGGCTGAAAGTCGGTTGGACCGCAGGTGGCGGCCAATATGTATCGGTAAAAGATACGGGACCGGGTATTCCCGAAGATGAAATCCCAATCGTTCTGTCTTCCTTCGGCCAGGGATCAATCGCCATCAAGTCTGCCGAACAGGGTACCGGGCTGGGTCTGCCAATCGTTCAGGCTTTGGTTCACATGCACGAAGGCAGTTTTGATCTGAAAAGCAAATTGCGTGAAGGCACGGAAGTCATCGCGACGTTCCCGAAAAGCCGCGTAATGGAGAAACTTCCAGTAATCCCAGTGGAAGGTCAAAACCAAAGCCGGATCAACAGCTTCTCCAACGTCCGTCGCAAGGTCCAGGCGCCGCAGATGACCGACTGACGACCTACCCCTGCCCTAACAAAAACTATTGCGCCAGCCGGTAATCCTTGGGGACATAAAAAACATAGTCACGACTGGCTCGACCAACATGACATGTGTGGCAATAGTCCACCAATTCAGGCTCTTCCCCAATTGTATCCCCAAACACCGTGCCGTCTGGGATTACCATGACATAGCGCCAATCGGCGGTTTTTGGGTTTCTTCCTGCTTCCAGTTTTTCCATCACAAACATAGCACCGGGGAACGTCTTTCCTTCAGAAGTCACGGTAATTGTGTCTTTGGCAAAGATTGTGCCGGGTGGATAGGTCTGCCCGTTTTTCAACTTGCCGTAGTCGCGGCCCAACTCATTGGCATAATTGTTGACAAAGCGCTGACCGTGGGTCGCTGATAGATAAGGGGCAGAATTATACCGTTTCCAGTTTTGATAGCCCGAGATCAACTGCATGTTGGAAATCGAATAACGTTCATCAAGGACGGCCTTGAGAGAATCATATATTTTGTTGGCTTCCTGATGCGACAGGTCTGCCGGGTTCTTGACCGCAATATGAGCGGTTTCTGCATCTTCTTGAGCAATTGCCTGGAGGCTTGTCACAGACAGGAACAAACTCAGACAAAGGCCCTTGCAAAAATTCAATTGCGCCTTCTTCATCTGGCCACTCCCTTGCAGTTGCGTGGAAAAGCCAGATTAAGACGAATTCAGCGAGGCGTCGTTGATATTGAGCCCAGTCTCACCAAACTGTGTGGACAGTTGAACGAAGTTCCTATGTTTCTTTGCCGCTAACCGCAGCTTCGGCAAAGGTTGCCATGCCGGTATGACAGAGCGCTGCCGATTTGATGATACCCGCAGCCAACGCGGCTCCCGTCCCTTCACCCAGCCGCATGTCGAGATTGAGCAATGCTGTATTGTTCATAGCCTGCAGCGCCTTTTGATGGGCCGGCTCGGCGGAAACATGGGCAAACATGCAATGGTCAAGACTGGTGGAATCTGCCGCATATAAGACGGCGGCTGCGGCACTGGCCACAAAACCATCTATGACCACTGGTATACGCTGCACTCGTCCCGCGAGAATTGCACCGGCCATGGCCGCGATTTCGCGACCACCAAGGCGCCGCAGAACTTCCAACGGATCGCCAAGATGATCTGCATGCAACTGAACGGCCTTGTTGATGACACCAGCCTTCAACGCAACGCCTGCCGGGTCGTGGCCGGTGCCCGGGCCCACCCACTCCTCAGCAGTACCACCAAACAGGGCCAGATAGATCGCAGAGGCGATTGTCGTGTTTCCAATACCCATCTCACCAATACACAGCAAATCTGTACCACCGGCGATGCTTTCCATGCCAAAAGCCATGGTTGCCGCACAGGTGCGCTCATCCATAGCAGCTTCTTGGGAGATGTCTTTGGTAGGAATCTCCAGGGCCAGATCAAACACCTTCAATCCAAGATCATTGGCGATGCATATCTGATTGATCGCGGCCCCTCCATTGGTGAAATTTGCAACCATCTGGGCAGTAACTTCCGAAGGAAACGGAGACACACCTTGTTTTGTGACACCATGATTGCCCGCGAAAATCGCCACCAGAGGGCGGTTGACCTGTGGCTTTCTGCCGGTCCACGCCGCCAGCCATTGGGCGATGTCTTCCAGTTTACCCAAGGCTCCAGGTGGTTTGGTCAGTTGCGAATCTCGCTCAGCAACCATCTGCGCAGCATGGGTGTCCGGACCCGGAAGCGACTTAAACAGTGCGCGGATGTCATCGAAAGGCAAAGCGGAATTGGACATGGAACCTCAGAAGAAATAATTGCGTAGGACTGAAGGTGAGCTATAACGCGACTGAATGGTCGAAACACAGCGCTCCAGAGATCGTGGCCGAATACTTGTGACACCAACATTTAGAGGTCAACGTGATTCACAGATTATTTGCAGACACACGGTCGAGCATTCTGTTTCTGTCGCGACTACCTGTGTCTTATTCAGCACAAACCAGCCGGCCTGACTTCAGTTACTCGGCGCGTTGCTTTGCTTTTGCTGGATTGGTCATTGCTATTCCTGCCGCGCTAATTTTGTGGATAACATTCAACACCGGTCTGCCCGCCCCTGCAGTGGCGATTCTGGCGGTGGCAACAATGATAATCGTTACCGGAGCTCTGCACGAAGATGGCCTGGCTGACACGGCAGACGGCTTCTGGGGTGGACACAGCAAACAGCGTAAACTCGAAATCATGCGCGATAGCGCAATTGGCACCTATGGCGTGCTTGGGCTGACCGTCACAATATTTTTGCGCGTGGCTTTCTACACATATTTGATTGAAAGTCTCGGCGGTGCTGCAGCAGCAATTGTGCTGATGGCCAATGCCAGTTTGAGCCGCGCCGCCATGTTGCAACCCTGGATGCGTCTACCTCCGGCCCGCCCCGGTCCAGATGCTGATGAACACAGCAATCCATCGGGCGGTCAAAAACCAGCATCCGGCCTGTCTGCCCGCTATGGAATGCCCACCAGCGCGACGATGACGTGGGGAACACTCGCCGCACTGCCTGCTGTGTTTATGTTAATCTGGAACTGCGGTGCTGTTTCCGCGTTGAGTGCGCTGGTCGGACTTCAATTCTGTGTTTTGATCATGACCCGGCTGAGCAAGACTCATATTGAAGGCCACAGTGGTGATACTTTGGGGGCGACACAACAATTGTCGGAATTGGGGCTTTTGCTCGGCCTTGTTTGGACTATGTAAGGACAATGAACTCTTCTGCCCCCATCAAGTCCCCATGCATCCTGGTCTGTGCGATTGAGCCGGAATCCGGCCATTGTTACGGTTGTGGCCGAAACCGCGATGAAATTGCCGGCTGGATGAATTTCTCGGCCGAGTTTCGTGATCAAATCATGGAAGAACTACCGGCACGGGTTTCAAAACTGGAACGACGTCCGAGACGCGTAACCCGAAGAGCTCGGTTGCGCGGCGACACCAAGCGACGTGACGTTTTGGACATCTCGTCCTGATGGGTCGATTTTTCTGGATTCTTGTTGGCCTGGCGGGGTTGGTGTTGATTTTGCTGATCGCCAGTGGTGACACTGGAACAACACTCGGTTTTGAAAGCAACCAATTCGGAACCGCTGCCGTTTCTGCACTTTGGGCATTGTTGATCGGGTCAGCGGTATTCGGCCGCGGTGCAGGAATTTGGGAAACCCTTAAGCAACTCGGCATTTGGATTCTGATCATCCTTGCGCTGATGGCCGCTTATGTATTTCGCTTCGATCTACAGGATCTCGCGTCGCGATTCAGTGGTGGAGTCATTCCTGGAACACCGATTTCTGCTCAAGACGACGATGGACGCCAGACTGTAACTCTCATCCGGTCGGATAACGGGCATTTTGAAGCGACGGCGGGCGTCAATCAGCAAAGCGTCCGGTTTTTGGTGGATACGGGGGCCAGTTCCATTGTTCTCAGCCACCGAGATGCAAATAGCGCCGGCATCAATGTTGATCAACTAAGTTACTCCATCACCACACAGACAGCCAATGGTCGGGGGCGCGCTGCACGGGCCAGAATTGACGACTTTTACCTGGGTGGCATCGAGCGCCGGAATATGCGCGTATTGGTGGCGGAACCTGGAATGCTGGGACAGAGCCTGTTGGGGCAACAGTTTCTGGAGTCTTTGCATTCATACGAGAAACGCGGCGACCGGTTGACGCTTCGCGACTGACCAAACTTTTGAGTGAGAAATAAAAAACCACCCTAGTTGACCTAGATCATACGAGACACCGACACCTGATGTCACAATTGTCGCGTTAATTGAGAAAGGATCAACTCCATGTACTCCAATATTCTTGTGCCTGTTGTCTTTGAACATGAACCGTCTGTCGAGCAGGCTTTGGCCGTTGCCAAAGAGCTTTGCGCAGAAGGTGGTAAAATAACATTGCTCCATGTGGTCGAAGAAATTCCTTCTTATGCGGCGACGATGATTCCGAAGGAAGTCTGGGCCAATTCGGTTAAGTCCGCGCAGGTAGACATCAAGGCCTATGCGTCCAAATACCATAAATCTGCCCATACCGATGTGATCAAGGGTCATTCAAGCCGGGCCATCCTGGATTACGGGGAGGAGCACAACTGCGATTGCGTCGTAATCGCATCGCACAAACCAGGTCTTGAAGACTATTTCCTGGGTTCAACAGCGGCTCGTGTTGTCCGACACGCCAAATGCGCGGTTCATATTTTACGCTAGCGGATTTGTCAGGACTGAGAAATCAAGGCATGCTCTGGTGTCTTTATGCCGTTGGAACGGTGAACACTTCAGCAGGTAGGTTTGAATCATAGATCACTTGAATGCCCATCAATGGGTCGGTGGAAAAATCCTCTGGATTTGAAATTGTTACGTCAGCAATCTTTTGGTTTTTGACCAATAATTGGACGACAAAATCTGAAGATGGATCGGTATCATCGCTGAAGGCTATGTCTGCAACCGTTGTGTCCAATGCTTCAATATTGAGGAAATCTTCACCCAGCGTGAAATCGAGAACGGTGTCATCAGCTCCCGTATTGTCGAACACGAACTGGTCGTTGCCTGCGCCACCAATCAGTGTATCGGCACCGAGACCGCCAATCAGAATGTCGTGGCCCGTGCCGCCATCGAGCGTATCTTTGCCCTGCCCACCCAGCAAGAAATCGTTACCATCCTCGCCGTAGAGAAAATCCCCGATCTGAACTCCAATAAGAATATCATTTCCAGCCCCGCCAAAGATTTCATCGTATTCAGATGAATTCTCAATCTTATCGTTTCCGGGGGTGCCGAAAATCTCACCCTTGTCACCATTGCCACCCGAACCCGGGACAACTGTAAAGTTTGACGGATCGCTCTCTGCCGCCGTCATCCCGACTGTCGTCGTAATCGGGTCGCTGGAGGAAACACCATCGTTGACGGTGAACGATATTTCACGGGTATCGGTGGTTATGTCTGGTGATGAACCCGTGCTGAAGGTTACCGACTGAAGGGCGGTTTCATATTCTTGCAAAGTCGCTTCGCCAGAAAGGGTTAGTAGGCCGGTGGCGGCGTTGTAGCTTCCCGAAATTCCAGATTGGGCGACGAAGCCTAGAATATCGGTGCTTGCATCAAAGTTTGTTAGCTGCACCTGTGCACTTTGGATAGTTTCACCATCATCGCTTATGTCTATGCTCGGGAAAATGATCTGTGCACCATCGCCTTGAGTGTAGGCAAGCAAGGGATCGCCAACCGGATCACTGAGTATTGGTGTGGAGTTTACGCCTGTGATTGTAACCGTGAAGGTTTCGGCATCTGTGCCGCCGTCGCCATCGTCGATCTGCAAAGTGTAAGTCAAAACTAACATCTGTCCAAAAGCCAGATAGCTGAATACCGACGCGGGCGCTGTAAAAGTTGGTGCCAGGGAACCATTATCGGTTCCGGCAGCCTTGGTAACGTCCAGATCTTTGATCAACGCGATCAGGTCGGCATTGGTTGCCGTTAATCCAGTTATCTCGCCACTGGCGACGACATTGGTGATCGTTGCACTATGTCCCACATCGTTCAGATCGACATCTTCAAATGTTACGGCGCCAATCGAAACGGTGATCGGTGACCCGTCAATGGATTCATCAATTGCCGCATTGCTGATGGCGTCGATTACCGGCTCGTCATTGGTTCCTGTAACCGTAACAACGATTTGCAGCAACCTGGTTGAAGACTCAGCCGGACCCGAGCCGTTTTGATCATCGACCACCACATCATAAGTTATGGTGAGAACCTCTCCCAGGGTCAGATAGTCGAACGCGGTCGGGGTCGATGCAAAATCCCAATTGAGTTGATCCAACACTTCACCATCGGCCAGCACTTGCAGCGCAGATGTTTGTGTTTGTGAAGCGGTTTTGGCCTGGTTGCTGCTGGCGTCTGTCAGGGTCAGGAATCCAAGCAGCAATTCGTCCATCAGGATCAGATCATCATCTCCGTCCAACTGGGCATCAACATTGGCTACCCTGACATTGACCACATCGCTGCTGTCAACATCACTGACAGTTACCGCGCCGCTCTCAACCAGTGCGCCATCGGTTTCGGCAATGGCCGCAGGTTGCACATAGCCGGAGATATCGGGCTGATCGTTGGCGCCGGTTATCAGCACGATGACAGTTTGTTCATCCCATTCCTGCTCCGATGCATCACCTTGCCCGCTGTCGTCCTTGACACGGATTGTATAGGACAATTGAAGCGTCTCGTTCTCAGCCAGAAAATCGAATGCTTCCACCAGATCTGCTGATCCGGCGACGGGTGTGGAAGAGTTAAATTGCCAGTGCAAAACATCATTGGTTTCACCATCACCCAGAATCTGCACATTCTGATTGGTGGTAAAATCTCCCGGTTGCGATGTCGCACCGGCTACATCCGCCAGTTTCATGAAGTTCAACAATGTCGCATTGGTGATTACATAATCACCATCAGGATGGCCGTCGCGCTGCACCACGATTGAATCGCCGGTAGCTCCCTGCACCATCGAAACCGGCGAACTGGCGTCTTCACCGACCGGGCGGCCATAAACGGCTTCAACATTGGTGACTGATGCATCAATTTTGTCACTGCTGTCTATGTCATGAACCGTCAAGCTTCCGGTCAACGTCAAGAGACTGTCCGCTTCGGTCAGCGCACCCCCGGCAACGTCACTTTCATCGATGAATATGTCCGGTTGATCGTTGGTACCCTTAATGATGATTGTGACCATCTGGAATGAGGAAGATGGCTCGTTGGGAGCCGGATTTGAACCAGCGGAAATGAAATTGTTGTCAACGACCTCAACAGCCACCTTCAGCGTCAAAGTTTCACCAAGCGCCAGAAAATCAAAGTTCTCCGCGCCGGAATCAAAATCCCAATGCAGAGTGTCGGCGGTTTCCGCTGAACCCAGAATTTGGATGATATGTCCGTCGGCAGCCGGGCCGTCAGTGCCATCATCAATGGCATCGCGCAAAGTGAACATCGATTTCAACGTTGCATTGTTGATTGTTCGCCCGTCCCCATCAGTGCCCAGGATAACAACGTCACCACTCGCGTTGACGGTCACACTGGACGACGGATCAACTGCGGTGACACTTGGCGTGACCGTATTCATTTTTGCCGTCAGAATGTCGGTCGTATCGATGTCGGCAATATCGAACATGCCAGTGGTTTGATGGGGGCCATCGCTTTCGACAAACATCTGACTGTTGTCCACCACATCAATTGTTGGCTGATCGTTGGTTCCTCTAACGATAATTGTAATAGTTTGAAATGAGGAAGAAGGTTCGTTCGGGGCCACAACAGAGCCGGAGGCAAACAGGTTGTCGTCAAAGACCTCCACCTGCACCGTCACTGTCAGACTTTCGCCCGCCGCCAGGAAATCAAACGTCTCACCGTGGGAATCAAACTGCCAATGCAATGTGTCCGCAGTTTCCGCATTGCCCAGAATTTGAATTACATGACCATCGTCAACTGGGCCGGTCGTACCGTCGCTGGTCTTATCCAGCAGCGTGAACATGTTCTTCAGTTGCGCATTGGTTATTGTGCGGGCATCAGACCCAGTGCCCAGAATCACCACATCGCCGGAACTGTTGACAAAAACACTCGACGACGGGTCCACTCCCGCCAAAACCGGGCTTACCGTATTGAGTTGCGCGGTCACCACATCAGTCGTATCGATATCGGCCACCGCAAATGATCCGGCAGTGAAATGATCACCGTCGTCTTCAGTCAGAGTTTCGCTACTGTCGATAACGATAATTGAGGGCTGATCGTTGGTGCCTTCAATCAGGATGGTGATGGTTTCAAACGAAGAGGAAGGTTCATCCGGCGCCGGATCCGGCACAGCGGCCAACAAATTGTCGTCGAACACTTCCAGCTCAACAGTGATCAGCAGGCTTTCTCCGGCAGCAAGGAAATCGAAAGTCTCAGCACCCGAGTCAAAATCCCAATAAAGAGCGTCGGTCGTTTCAGCGGCATCGAGAATTTGGATTGAATGCCCGCTGGCGACCGGTCCATCTGTGCCATCATTTGACTCATCGCGAAGGGTGAACATGTTCTTGAGCTGGGTATTGGTGATGATGCGCGCATCCGTCCCCGTGCCCTTGATAACCACGTCACCCGAACTGTTGATGCTCACGCTTGAAGACGGATCGACTGCCGTCAGTAAAGGAGTCAGTCCATTCAATTGTGCGGTCAAAATATCGGACGTATCAAAATCCACAATTGCGAATTGGCCAGAAGTGGCGTGGCCACCATCGTCTTCCGCGAATGTTTCCTCATTGTCCGCAACAACTATAACCGGCTGATCATTTGTCCCAACATTACCGTCGCCTGAACCAGGCTGATCATTGGTACCTTCAATGCTTATTGTGACTGTATGATAGGTTTTGGACAGTTCATCGCCAGAACTACCGACCACATTGATATTATTTTGATCATTAATTTCGATCGTAAAGACCAGCGTCAGTATCTCGCCCCTCGCGAGATAGTCGAACTGAGTGCCGCTGGCTGATTCAAAGGTCCAGCCCAGAGTATCTCTGGTCTCTCCGCTATCGAGAATCTGAGACGTATTCAGCGTCAGCAGGCTTAGGAAATTATTGGAGTTAGTGTTTGCCAACGCATCAATAACACCGTCGGTTGTGCTGGATGCGGTGACATTGACAACGGTAGACTTGACCTCGTCAGTGACATCGAGATCCTCAACCCTGAAGAGACCGGATGTCGTCAGCACAGCGTCCGTCTCGATCAAATTGGCAATATTATCCTGATGAGCTGCGGTTGCGGCAGTTATTGTTGGCTGATCGTTGGATCCATCTATTACGATGGTGACCGTATTAAATGTCTTGGACGGTTCATCATCGGAGGTTGAGGGATCTGCAATATTGTTTTGGTCGTCAACCTGAATCGTATATACGAGTTAAAGCAGTTCACCGCTTGCAAGATAATCAAATTGACCAGCAGTTGCGGATTTGAAGTTCCAGGTAAGCACGTCGCTCGTCTCGCCATCGTTCAAAATAAGCGATGTGTCCAATGTCAGAAGTCCCGAGAAATCCTGAGAATTGGTATTTGCAACCGCGTCGACTGCTCCGTCGGTTGTGCTGGAGGTCGTAACTCCAACCACCTTTGATGTGACCTGGTCCGTGACATCAACATCTCGGACAACAAATGCTCCGGACGTTTCCAGAAAGGAATCCGTCTCGATCAGAGTTTCAACGTTATCTGCAGTTGGCGATGCCGAAGCCACAATTGACGGTCGATCATTGGTACCAATTATGTTGATGGTGACGTCCTGCTGATCCCGGCCAAAAAAGGCGTCATCTACCGTAATCGTATAAGTCAGCCTCACATTCTCGCCTGCAGCGAGGTAATTAAACGTCTGTGAGCCGGAATCAAACGTCCAAGTGACGGTGCCGGTGGTATCGCCTGGCTGGATAACGACAGCAGATAAAGGATCAAACATCGCCAGCAACGCGGCTTCGTCCGGTAAACCTGCCGCGGCCGCTGCACCATTGCCAACGGCGAGGACTGTCACATCATCAACCACAACGGTGTCAATGTCGTCTACGTCTTCCACATCGAATGAACCGCTGGTCACCAATGCAGTATCGGTTTCCGGCAATATTTCAGATACGTCGGTTATGGTGGTAATGACCGGCGGCTTGTTGTCACCGGTGCCGATAATTTCGATTATTACATTGCCGAAATCGACCAGTCCAACTTCGTCCTGAACTGTATACTCAAAGGAATCTTGACCGGTCACGCCTTTGGGAAACGAAAAGACGCCGTTTGGATCATATGTGATGCCGCCGTCGCGTGCGACAAGCAAAATCGCGCCCGAAGGCAGCAAGACCGATGCTGTATCGCCACTGAAGTTCAATATCTGCCCGTTGATTTCAGAGACAGTCAACGGACCGCCCTCCGGATCGATATCAACTCCCGAACCATTATCTCCATAGACAATGTCTTCGGCGCCACCGCCGCCGATGACAAACCTGTCGTAGCCTGTAATGACATCGTCAGACGCTATCGGTGGCAAGTTGCGCGCCAGTATTCGATAGGGCAAAATTTCTGCACCTTCAGGCAGGGCATCATCGCCAACATCCAGATCGGCGATATCGAGATCGGCAACATCCAGGTCAACCCTCACCCGCGGGAAATTGTTGGAGCCATCAATCTCTCCACGACCACTGCGCGACCGATTTTGCATATCGACAATGTCATCATAGGCAATTTTGTCTTCGAGATAATCGGCACCGGATTTAACAAACTTCACTGCATCGGCGCCAGCATCGATCACCACCCACTTGTCTTCGGGCGACGAAATCCTGGCCATGATTTCACCGGTTATCTTATTGATAATGACATACTCGCCAGCTTGATCCTTTCCCGGCTCCTGAATAATCGTGAAAACCGACGACCCTCTTGCTGTATTGATAATTACTCTGGGGGCCGTTCCCCGAATACCCATGGTGGCCACAGGTGTATCGACATTCATATTGCCGGTTGGGGCAATTTCTCCGGTGACAAAAACAAAAGCGCCCTGGACAAGGTTGAGTGACATGGAGCTGTCTTCGATATTGGCCGGATCGTAGATCAGTTCATCAAGGATCATCCGTGCATCAGCGGACATCGAAAACAAGGTTTTGTCCACGAACGTTATGCCAAGCTTGGACCCACCGCCGGTTTCAATTACGTCGCCTTGAAAAACCGGATCGCCAACGCTGAGTTCGTTTGTCACTCCCGAAGGCGAAGTCGACGTTGCTGTGCCGTCCAGTTTCAGGACCCGGCCAATCTCCACCGGCTCCCCACCACCTGTCAGTTGGGCATAGCGCCCGGCCACCGGATCGCCGGCCAGGGAATTTATCGCCTGGGGGGACAGAAATGCACCATTTGGTGCCGAGACTGAAGGCGGCGTGGCGGAACCAAAATAGTCGATGATTAGTTGGGTTTCGCCACCATAGCTGATCGACAGATCATCGCCGGAACGTTCAACATCACCGGCAAACAATAACTCGGCGTTGTCGACAACATATCCGCCATCAACTTCTGCTACTATATGTGTCGTCGTGGTGGGTTCACTATCCAACTTAAAAGGATCGGTGAGGCCACCAGTACCATTGTCCTCAGCCATATCTCCAGCTTCTCTATTCAAGAAGTCGATTAATACGTATGGCGCTGCCCCAGTCTGCCAACGAAAGCTTAAGGCGAATCAGAATTATTGTCCATAAGGTTAATTTTAATGTGGAAACATGACCTTACCTAGGGTCACGTAAGGCCCGATCCTTCAACACCAAAATTGGTTTCAGCAAATATTCAAGGACGGACCTGTGCCCGGTCGATATATCCACCGTGGCCACCATTCCTGGGATTATGTCGAGCGGTCCTGCTGTATTGTCGACAGAGTCTGAAATATCCGTACTGACCACTACCTGATAAAAGGTTTCACGGTTCTCATTGGTGATCGTATCAGCCCCGATCCTCTGAACCGTCCCTTCCATGGTTCCATACCGGGTGTAGTCATAGGCAGAGATACGAATGGTTGCTTTTAAACCAGCTCGGATAAATGCAATATCCTCTGGCCTAATCTGGGTTTCGACCAGCAATACATCGTCAATCGGGACTATTTCCACGACGCTGTCGCCAGCCCGTACGACCTCATTGATCGCCGCCACATTGACCTTGTTGACGATTCCATTGACTGGCGAACGCAGAACCGCACGCCGAACCGTGTCGCTGGCTGCGGTTAGGGTTTGTTGAACAACGGCAAGATCGGCATTGACTGCAGACAATCGGGCTGTGGCGTCGGAACGAAAGGCTACTTCTTCGGAGCCAATCAGCGCCCGCGCCTCTGCCACCTCTGCTTTCAACCGCTCTTTGGTCGCTTCCCAAATCTTCAAATCACCAGCAAGCTGAATGGCTGCTCGCTGTACACGAATATATTCGATTTCAGGAATGGCCTTTCGGACGTACAGCCTGCTGATCAGGTTTTCTTCCTTGCGGGCCAGTTCGAGCAACCCCTGAGTTCTGTTGGAACTGGCGACAGCTTCTGCAAGGCTTTGTTCTTTTTGGGCCAATTGCTGACGACGAATGGCTGCCTGTTCATCCAGTTTCCTTCGATTGGCGTCAAACACTGCCTGTTGATCAAGATAGAAGTTTTTCAGATCAGGATTGGCTGTCTCGTCAATCTCGTAGGTCGATTTACCTGCCAGTTGGGCGCGCAGGCGATTTCTTTCTGCAGCCAAAGATGCTCTGCGCTGCTCCAATTCGCCCAGTCGTGCAGCCGCGCCTGTGTCGTCAATGCGAATTAGTTCCTGACCCTGCAAAACCTTGTCGCCTTCCCTGATCAGAATTTGAGCGACAATGCCGGGCTCGAGAGTTTCGACCACTTGAATCTGGCTGGATGGTATGACCTTGCCCTGCCCCGTTGTGACCTGTTCCACTTCCGCATAATTTGCCCAAATGATGGCTGAAAAGATCAGCCCGCCCAGAGCGATAATTATCCGCCAGGTTGACGAAGAACCAGTTTGATCAACGGCGCCTGCCGGGTCGTTTGCGAAGTTCAATTCACGACTTGCCATCGGACCCCACTTGCACCTTTGCCTTGGCAGGCTGGTTGGCTTTGGCCAATTTCGCTAATACCTGCTTTTTGGGGCCATCTGCGATAATCCGCCCCTGATCCAGTACGATCACCCTGTCAACAAGCTCCAGCAACGATGAACGATGCGTTGCGACTATGAGAGTGGAAATCTCGCCTCGATATTCAGCCATATTGCGGACAAAAGTCGCTTCGGTGGCGGTATCCATTGCCGCAGTTGGTTCATCCAGGAACAGTATCGGGGGCACGTTGACCAAAGCTCGCGCAATCGCCACAACCTGACGTTGGCCACCTGACAGGTTTCGACCCCGTTCGCCAACCTGCAATTCAAACCCCATTGGGTCCTGTTGCACAAATGAGGCTACGCCCGACACGTGACAGGCCTTGTCAAACCGGTCTGAGGCAACAGGTCCGTTGAAACAGATATTGTCTCTGACTGAGCCTGAAAACAGATCAGCGTCTTGTGGCACATAATAAACCGCCCGGCGCAAATCAGCCATCTGCCGGTGCTGGATATCGACATCGTCAAGCAGGATTGCACCTTCTGTGGCTTGATACAGGCCACATAGCAGTTTCCCGAGGGACGATTTGCCAGAACCCACTTTTCCGATAATTCCGACCCTTTCTCCCGGTGAAATGCTGAGCGATATCTGCTGCAATACCTGATGCTCATTCCCCGGATAGGCAAATCCGGCATCACGGAATTCCAGACGACCGTCTTCCACAGCACCGGTATGGGCGTTGGTGTCACCGTGGTCACGTTCAGTTTTCATCAGTCGATTGAGTGCCTGCAATGACTTCAGCGATTGCTGCAGACGCGACAACGTCATTGCAATACCACCCAACGGTGCAAGCACCCGGCCAGCCAAGATATTGGAAGCGATCAGTGCACCAACGGATATGTCGCCCGACGCAACCAGATAAACCCCCCACGCGATGACTACAACGCTGACCATTTGCTGGACAGACATTGTCAGAAACAGTGCGACGGATGACCAGAACCGCGTTTTCGATGTTGCCCGGACGGTATCGGCAACCGCGGCTTCCCAACGAGCCTGGAATGCCCCCTCTGCGGATGCTGCCTTGATGGTTTCCACACCTACCAATGATTCGACCAAAACAGAATGCCTGTTGTTTGACGACATGAGCCCCTTGATGACCGCCCTGTTCATCGGTAGCTGAATGATAAGAGTCGCGATCAGCACGACCGGCACAGCGATCAACGGCACCAGTACCAGCGGGCCAACGATCAGCCACAATACGACCAGAAATACCCCGATGAACATCAGGTCTATGGCCGAGGTCAGACTGGCTGAAGTAAAAAAGTCTCGTACCGATTCAAACTCCCGAACCGTAGATGCCATGTCACCGGCACTTGCCTTTCGTGCCGACATTTTGGTGTCGAGCACATGGTGGAACACATCCGATGACACCTTCATATCGATGCGACGGCCAGCATTGTCGATGATGGTCGCCCGTAACAATCGCAATATGAAGTCAAACAGAAGCGCAATCACAACTCCGATTGCAAGCGCCCACAATGTCGGAATGGCGTTGAAGGGAATGACCCGGTCGTAGACATTCATCACGAACAACGGCAGAGCCAGGCCGAGCAGGTTTACAAAAAAGGCGACGAGCACAACTTGTGACCACGCCCCCCAGAAACGACGCACCGTAGACCAAAGCCAATGGCCCTTGGCCAGTTTTTGAATGTTGTCTTCGCGGGAAAAAACATCATTTGCCGGACTGACATAGGCAACAAAATCCAGCGTTTGCTGTTTTAGCTGCCGGGCACTGAGCAGTTTTTCGCCCTGATGACCGGCCAATGTAACTCGAAATTTTCCGCGCGCGCCCCGCCTACCGGTGACGATACCAACGTCACCACCTTCGAAAAACACAAGGAACGGACAAACAATGAGAGGAACGTCGGTTGGGGATTTTTCCACCAGACGCGCCGACAAGCCGACATTGTCAAAACTTCGTTCGAGCAAGCCGAGTGTGAGGCGACCTTCGTCCAAAGGTAAACCGCGCAAGGCAACATCCGCGCTGAATGCAATATCGTGATGTTTGGATATCCACTCAATGGCGTTCAACAGCGCATCATGGATGTCATGGGAGCTGGTGTTTTCGGATGTTGATTTACTTGTTTCCGATACTGCCACTCGCTCTCCAGGTTCTCACATCAAATGGTTGTGTTCAAAACACGCCCAACTCAATCCTGATTGAGTGGTGGAATGACAAAAGAATGGTAACTACTCAGCTACCCTATTTCTGCTGCCATTAGGTGCGACAATTTGATTCATGGCGCATATTTGAGGTTCCACTTTTTTCATTTTGGTGTTTGACTGCGAGGATGAAACTCGAAAATCTGACACCTGAAATTCTTGCTGATTTCTCAAAATCAGAACTGATTGATGTGGTCATGGCTCTGGTGGGTCAGGTTGTCTAACTCAAAGAACAAAATGCGCAGCTTTTGGAGGTGAACGCTCGGCTCCTGAAGGAAAACGAACAACTCAGGAAAGACAACGAGCAACTTAGAGAAGATAATGCGGTTCTTAGGCAGCGTGTTTCAGATCTTGAGCGTCGTCTGGGATCGAACAGTCGTAATAGCAGCAAACCACCTTCGAGCGACGGACTGGCAAAGCCGTCTAGCGATAAGAAACGGCGGACCAAAAGTCAGCGGGGCAAGTCAAATCGAAAGCCTGGCGGCCAACCCGGACATCCCGGCAACACACTGAAACAGGTTGAGAACCCAGACGAGATCACCAGTCATTTTCCGAACCAATGCCAAAACTGTCAGGCCGCGCTTTCGGCGGAGGATACCATAGGTTCTGCGTGCAGACAGGTGTTTGGCCTCAAACCTCCACCGCCGCTTTATGTGACCGAGCATCGTGCGCATATTTGCCAATGCCAGCATTGCGGTGCAAAAACCCGCGCCGATTTTCCTGAAGGGGTAACATCACCCGCCCAGTACGGCGATGAAATAGGGGCGTTGGCCGCCTATTTACAGACGCAGCACTGCATTCCCCAAAATCGCCTGGCGCAGGTTTTTGCGGACATTTTCGGGGTCACAATCACATCGGCAACCCTTTCCAGTCTGGTTGCCAAAAAGGCCGAGCAGATGCTCTGTTTAGCTGAGGCGGTGAAGAACCTGCTGTCCGGGCCTCAAACGGCAGTGAAGCATCTGGATGAAACGGGGTTCAGGATTGGTGGCAGAACGCGCTGGCTTCATATGCTATGCTCCACCGCTCTAAGCCACCTTCGGCTCGGAACTGCGCGAGGTGAAGTGCCACCAGAACTGGCGGGAACGGCAGTGCATGACTGTTTCTCTTCCAACTGGGCAGTGGAAAATGTGACCCATGGATTGTGCAATGCCCACATCTCCCGCGAATTGGAGGCATTGACCGAATATGAAAAAGAAGCTTGGGTGCCGGACATGAAAGCCATTCTGCTCGACGCACTGAAGCTCACGCATGTCGCGCGAATCCAAAATCGGAGCGCGGTCAGCCCGGAGGCAATCACGGATATCGAGCGGCGATTTGATGCCTGTTGCGAGCGTGCTATCGCGTTCCACGAGGCCCAACCGCCTCTCGCGCGCCCAACGAAAGGCAAGAAGCGGGGTCGCCCGAAACGGCGGATTGGGCACAATCTCGCTTTGCGACTCCAAACGCATAAAGCAGCGGTTTTGCTCTTTCTCAATGATCTGCGCGTTCCCTACACGAACAACGAGGCAGAGCGTGATCTCAGAATGACGAAAGTTCGACAAAAGGTCTCGGGAAGCTTTCGAACAGAGGCTGGTGCCGAGAATTTCTGCACTTTACGAACGGTCATTGAAACGGCGCGAAAACAAGGTTGGGACATCCTGAAAACCTTGAAAACCGCGCCTGATCAGCTCATCCTCAACCTCAGACCCGTCTGATGGGCCGTCTATAAAAGCATCAGGTTGGGGTAGCTGGGTAGTTACGAATATTTTAATATCCTGGCTGATCATTGCGCGCGTTTTGAATATTCCGGAGAGGCTGGTGTTTGCCTGACATCGCGGCGCCCGATGATTGAATTGGCACCAGATGGCGAATTGATCGGAGTGCGATTTAACAATCGCTCATTGTCTGCCCTCACGGACGTCCCATTTGATAAAATGGAAGCTTATTACGCGGCCTACCGACGCCTGGGAGAGATCATCGATGAGGAGTCGATGGAAGTTACCTTCCGGCTGAATCCGGGCGAAGCTTTTATCGTCGACAACACGCGGGTCTTGCACGCACGCAAGGGGTATTCAGGCGAAGGTTCACGCTGGCTTCAGGGGTGCTATGCTGACAAGGACGGATTACGGTCAACCTATGATGCATTGCATCGCGAAGGTAGTCTGGAGGCAGCCGAATGACCCCTGCAAGAGACGAGTTGACGCCCGACAACATTGTTGACTTCATAGGATCGATTTTCGACCGGCGCGGAGGCGAAGAGTATTTGGGAGAACCGGTCAGCATGGGTCAACACATGCTTCAGGGCGCTACCATTGCTGAACAAAACGAGCAACCAGAAGAGATTATTGTCGGCGCTTTGCTCCACGACATCGGGCATTTCACCAGCGAATTTGGCACATTTGCGATGACCGACACCGAAGACCGTTATCACGAAAAGGCCGGCGCTGAAGTGCTGGGCCGACTGTTTCCCAGCGTCATAACCGATTGCGTGCGCTACCATGTGGCGGCAAAACGCTATCTTTGCGCAACAAAGCCAGAATATTTCAAACGTCTGTCTGCTGCTTCGGTTCATTCCCTCAACCTTCAGGGTGGTCCGATGAATGAGCAAGAAATAGCTGAATTTGAAACCAATCCAAATCTCAAGCAAATCATCGCCGTGCGCTATCTTGACGATGCCGGCAAACGTCCGGACATGAAAACCCCCGACTACTGGCATTTCGCCCCAATGGTTCAACGCATGGTTGATCGCCACCAGAAAGACCCGACATGAACGCACCTGAATATATATTCGAAGCTTCCAGCAAACCGTCTCTGCCGTGGCACGAGGTGCCGCTTTTGCGCGCTACCGAAGACAGCGTCTCGGGTTATGGCTGCCTGGTGGATGACCCCTCGGATTTCAACATTGAGATTGTCCAGTGGCCCCGTCAGGGCTGGCGTCCAATCGATGACGGCACCGGTGATGAAGCCGGCTGGGTTGAAGGTGACTTCGTCGGTGAATGGAAAGGCGACATTCTGTTCGGCACCAACGACGCTGTAAATGGCCACTATGTTCTTGGCTGGTCGACCGATCCAAAATCTGCAAGCGAAACAGAGCAAACCGCGCCACGCGATCAGGTCTTACTATGGCATATGAATTATCATCCAGATGGCGGCCAATTATTCTGGCCCAAGGAAAATAAGCCGTTTATCGTGCCGGTCGCCTTGCCGGGCGACAATCTCACTCCCGACAAAGTTGTTGCTTTTTGGTGCGATGGATCAAAAGGGCTCTATATCCATCCCGGCATCTGGCATGAGGGGATTTTTCCCGTCGAAGACAACCAGAGCTTTTTGGACCGTCAGGGACGGGTTCACGCGCGAGTCAGCGCAGATATTGGGCAGGAATTTGGTGTCTATCTGTCGTGCCCGCTAAAAGCCGACAAAATCAAGGATACCTAGATGGGCAACAAAGTATGTCTGGTTATTGTGGACGGGTTGAGAAACGACACAGCACGAACAGACTGCGGATATTTGATGTCAGCGGTGGAAGCCAAACAAGCGCGGATCTGGACGATGCAGGCCTGCCTGCCCACCATCTCGGCGCCGCTGTATGAAACCATCCACACCGGGCTGAAACCGGCTGATCACGGACTGCTTTCCAACGAAGCCATTCGCCCGTCTCCCCATCCGAATGTGTTTTCAGTACTAAAAGCAGCTGGCAAGACAACCGGTGTCGTTGGGCATAGTTTCTTTCATACGCTTTATGCCGGTTCCGATTTCAATGTATTTGACCACGTGGAAGTCAACGACCCGAATGCGCCGATCTCCCATGCGCGCTATTACACGATGACGGGATATAACCAAGCCAATCCAACCATGCCGTCAGAGTTTGATCTTTGCGCGCAAGCATGGGCGCTTGCGCGTGACTACGCACCGGACTACCTGCTGCTCCACACGTCAAGCTGCGACACTCTGGGCCATTTTTATACCGGCGAAGGTCGCGAATATCGTATTCAGGCGACCCACGTGGACAATGCGTTGTCGCAGTTGATCCCAAGATTGCGGTCCTCGGGATATGATGTTTTGGTAACCGCGGATCATGGAATGAATGCGGATGGGCAACATGCCGGAGATGAGCCTTGCCTGCGTGAAGTTCCCTTCATCGCGTTCAGCGACCAAATTCGGGTGAAAAACGATGCACTGCTGGACCAGCGAACAATCGCCCCGACCATCCTGGCTATGCTTGACCTTCCGGCACCAACAACGATGAATATTCCGGCAAGCCTTTAGAACACAAACGTGTAGTCCCGCTCATCGTCGTCAGGCCGTCGCCAGAAGAATTACGCCGCAGGCTACAATCAGAGCTGCTACCAAGCGTGATTGCCATGGTCGTTCTCCAAACCAGATGACGCCGATGAGTGCGGCAATTATGACGCTGGATTCGCGAATTGCAGATACTGTGCCCAGTGTCGTTAAACTCTTGGCGTAAATTGCCAGGCCATAGGCAAGTCCGGAGATCATTCCACCGAAGAGGCCGATTGCGTATCGTTTCAATGAAACGCTTGGCAAAATATCCCGGCGATAGGCCAACATCGCAAAACCGGCAATGCTTTCAAGCAGGAACAACCAGGCAATATATCCCAGCGGACTGTGGGAGGCCCGAACCCCCAAGCCATCGACAACCGAATAGGATGCGATCGTCACCCCGGTCAAAATTGCAGCAGCAATCGCGCTTGCCGGAATTTTGCCATTTCTTCGATTAAGCAGCAGTGTCCCGATGCCGAAGGAAACCAGCAAAATGCCGGCCCAGGCCACGGGCGGCAGCACCTCACCGGCGAAAAACTGTGCCCCCAGAGCAACCATAATGGGCGCCACCCCCCGGGCGATCGGATAGACCTGACTCAGATCTCCAAATCGATAGGACAGGATCAAAAACCCATAGTAGAAGAAGTGAATCAAGGTGGAGGCCAGTAAAAATGGCCAAGATTTATCAAGCCCATTGTCAATATTCGGTCCGACGAACCCTTGATGATTGCATTCCAAAACGCGTGCAGAACAGCCGCTGCGAGCACCAATATGATTGCTAAACTGTTGGAAGATTCCATCTGGAATTCAATTCCTGAAAATTCGAGCAGGTCGGTTAAGGCTGGACGGCCAAAATGGCAGATTCGACAATCGACAGCGCGTTGTCGAGGTCTTCCTGGCTGATTGTCATGGGTGGAGAAAGGGTTAGGACGCATCCCTGAGAAATTTTGAAACTCAAACCGGCATCGAGGCATCGATAATATATTTGCTCGGCCAACTCCGGAGCCGGAGTGCGGCCCTCTTTGTCAGACACAATTTCGACGCCGAACATAAATCCACGGCCTCGTACATCGCCAGCTATCGACGAAGTTCTGGCAAATTCCTGCAATCGTGCAAGCGCCGCATTCCCCAAATTGGCCGCCCGCGCCACGAGATCTTCGTCTTCAATAATATCGAGAGTTGTCAGCGCCGCCCGTCCGGTAACCGGATTTTTTTCGTGGGTATAATGGCCAATGGCAAAATCTGCACAGACATTCAGCCTCTCGCGGGCAACCACTGCGGCAATCGGCAATATTCCCCCACCCAGCGACTTGCCCATGACAACAATGTCCGGCTCTACTTCATCGTGCTCAAAACTAAAGAACCGGCCGGTCTTTCCCAATCCGGTTGGAATCTCATCAAATATCAAAAGTGTGCCATGACGATTGCAGGCTTCCCGCACCGCTTTCCAATATCCCGCTGGCGGAACCTGTGGCACCGCGCGCATCGGTTCGGCCACCACGGCGGCCACATCCCCTTCCCGCTCCAGCACATAATCCACCATATTGGCGCAAGCCAGACCGCAAACATCCGGACCGGTGTGACCATAAGGACAGCGGTAACATGAAAACGGTGCCACATGCTCCGAACCGGGCAATAAGGGACCGGCTATATCGGAGCGAAATGTCGCTTCTCCCCCCACCGAAGAAGCACCGAAGCCTGCCCCATGAAACGCATCCCAAAATGACAGGGTCTTGAATCGTCCGGTAGAAGCGCGGGCGATCCTCAATGCGACTTCGATTGCATCTGACCCACCAGTGGTGAAAAGCACGCGGTTCAGATCATCCGGCGCCAATCTGCCCAGCCGTTCCGCCAGTTCAACAGAGGTGTCATTGGTAAACCGACGCGGTGAAAAGCTGAGTTCATCGAGTTGCTTCTTAATTGCGGCAATCAGCCGGGGGTGACCATAGCCAATGTGATGGACACTGTTGCCGTGGAAATCCATGTAGCGACGGCCATCAAGGTCTTCAATCCAGATGCCTTCGGCTTTGGCAATAGTGCCAACGCAAGGGCTGGACAGACTTTGATGCATGAAGGCATCGGCATCACGCTGCAATAGCGAACCTGATTTGTCGCCTTGATTTTTGTCAGCCCATTCCGACCGGGCTTGCGAGGTATTAGACTCGCCTTCCGTGTGTCGTCTTCCTGACCCGCTCAAGACAATTGTCCAACTGCGGGTTCAATGACGATTTGTCTGGATTGCCGCGCAAGCATCATTTGATCACCGCGGCCAGGGAAGTGAATATGTCTTGACGTTGGTGAAGAACTTCATTGCCTCGGTTACGCCCTCCTTCACTGAATTTCCGCTGTCTTTTATGCCACCAAAGGGTGAAGTCTCAATGCGGTAACCTGGTTGTTCCCAGATATTGCAGGTGCCAACGTCCAGGCCATTGATATAAGAAATGGCGCGGTTGAGGTCATTGGTGCAAACGCCCGACGACAGACCAAAGTCAGTTGAGTTGGAAATCTCCATAACCTCATCATCGTCGTCCGGAACACGGACAATTGGAATGATCGGCCCAAAGGTTTCTTCCATCACAAGTTCGCTGTCATGGGGCACTTTGTCGACGACGATTGGTGGCAAAAGGGCACCCTGCCGTGGTGGGTGATAAAGAATTTCGGCACCGTCTTTTTCCGCCATCAAAACACGGTTCTCAAACAGTTCTGCGGCCTGGGCGTGGATAACGCAGCCTAGTTCTGTTTCGGGATCCTGGGGGTCCCCAAACTTAATCGCCTTGGCTTTTTTCAGCACCAGGGGAACAAATTTGTCGGCGACGCTTTGCTGAACCAGAATCCGTTTGATGGCGGTACAGCGCTGGCCGGAATTTCCCGTTGCACCGGCAACAGCGATGGTTGCGGCCTTTTCAAGGTCTGCATCGTTGAGGTCGTTGCAGACGATTAGCGGATCGTTGCCACCAAGCTCCAGAGCCTGTCGCGTGTAAGAGCCTTTGGAGGCAATCAGTTTGCCCACCGGTACACCGCCGGTAAATGTGATGATGTCAATGTTTTCATTGACGATCATTTCCTCACCAATGTCCTGCGGCAATCCGGTGACGACCTGAAACATTTCCGGTGGCAGGCCTGCCTCATAAAGAATATCAGCCAAAGCGATGGCCGTGAGCGGGGTCAGCTCTGTCGGTTTGCATACCATGCAATTGTTGGTTGCGATTGATGGTGCGATCTTGTGGCTCACCATATTCAGCGGGTGGTTGAACGGAGTAATCGCCGAAATCGCTTTTACCGGCTCTCGCTTAGTGAAGATCTTGCGGTCCTTACCATTGTGAGTCAGGTCGCAAGAGAATATTTCACCGTCGTCGTTCAACGCCTGCTGAGAGGCAAACTGATAGACATCCTGGGCGCGTTTGGTTTCATAGATTGCGTGTTGGTGGCAAATGCCGAGTTCGAGGGTCAGCCATTTTGCGAGGTAGTCGCGCCTTTCGCCGATCAATTCGCCAGCCCGTTGCAATATCTGCGAACGCTCGTAGCGCGACAGTTTGGACTTGTAAGCGGCTGCGATCTCAAAGGCGCGGCGTGCGTGCTCCGCCTGGCCAGCCGGAACGGTTCCAATGACTTCATCGGTATAGGGATATTTCACTTCCACTACGGCGTCGGTGAACACGACCTCGCCACCGATGCGCATTCCTTCGTTGCGAATTTCTGTTTTTTCAGCCATTTGGCAGTTCCTTATACTTATTGAGCCGCAGCTTTGGTGGCATAGAAAAACGCGTCGAAATTGCGCAAGTCAGGCGCGCCGTCAAGTTCCAATGTTCGATTTACAATGAACGGCACGGTTTGCTCGTGCAATCCTCCGTGTGACCGCAATGGTTCTTTCAGTGCGGCAAGATCGTGTCGGTGTTCGGAAGTACCAATCGTGACCGTTTCACCGGAAGTCAGTACGATATCGCCAATTCGGTCGGCAGGCAGACCAAACCGCTCACATGCTTCCTCGCGTCCGCAGACAAATTCAATCCCGTCGATTCCCGCAAGACGATCAATAGTGTCCTGCCGATCTGCACCTTCGGGCAAATAGGCGGTGACGAATGAACCAAGTGCCCCATGATGGACAACATAAGGATCGGTAATTGGCAAAATGACACGCGCTGCCGCTTCGCCCAACCATTCGTCCAGCAGGTCTTGAATATAGACCACGTTTGGCGATCCGTCGGCGTGATGTTTGGGCTTCATCCCATGATCGCCGGTAATAACAATTGCCGCACCCAGTTCGTCCAAACGACCAAGGTAGCGGTCAAAGTTTTCATAAAAGGAATTTGCAACTGGTGCGCCAGGCGCGTGTTTGTGCTGAATGAAATCCGTGGTCGTTAGATACATCACATCAGGTTTCCATTCTTCCAACAGTTTGACGCCTGCAGCAAAAACAAACTCTGACAATTCTGCCGAATAGACTTCCGGAACGGCCATGCCAGTCCACTTGCTGCCATTGTCAATTCCATGTTCGGCAACAGTCGTGATGTCGGACCGTTCTGCGGAAAAACAAATCGCCGTGTCATTGTCGAATTTGAGTTCAGCTCCCAGCAAAGCGCGCAATTTGTCTTTGGCAGTCACGATGGCGACACGCGCTCCGGCTTCCTGAAATTTGTGAAATATCGTCGGAGCTCGCAAGAAGCGAACGTCATTCATCATGACTTCGGTTTTTGTTTCAGGGTCATACAGATAATTGCCACAGATGCCGTGAACCGCTGGCGGACGCCCTGTTGCAATCGACAAATTGTTTGGGTTGGTGAACGAAGGAATGACCGAATGGGCCAATCGATCTGTGCCATTTGCTTTGATCCGCTTTAGATTTGGCATCAAACCAGCAGCAATCGCCTTGTCCAGATAGGCTGGCTCGCAGCCGTCCAGACATATGGCAATCGCGCAGGTTTTCGGCGCCGCATAAGTGCGGTCGTTGACCATGACGGAAGAGACGTCGTTCATCAGTGAACTCCAATTGTAATGAGATTGCCAACAGATTGGCGTGAGATTATGCGGCGAGTTTTGCGCGTTCAGAAAGGGCGGATTGGGGAGGACAGGCGTCTCTGACCCCCATCTGTTTCAGGGCATCTGCAGCAGCCGCCACAACACGTCGCATGACATGCTCGTCCATTTGGCCAATGCACCCAACCCTGAAACTATCAGCAACCGTCAGCTTACCGGGATAAATAATGAACCCGCTTTCCTTCATCAACTGATAAAATTGCCCGAATTCAAAAGCCGGGTCCGCCGGATTGAAAAACGTCACAATGATTGGAGACAACCAGCGATCCTTCAACAGCGTTTCAAAGCCAAGTGTTCGCATTCCCTCAACCATTACATCGCGGTTGCGCGTATATCGAGCACCTCGCCCTGCAACACCGCCTTCTTTGCGGTGCAAACGCAACGCCTCGACAAATGCTGCTACCACGTGGGTGGGTGGCGTAAAGCGCCATTGACCGGTGTTCTCCATATTGACCCACTGATCGTGAACATCGAGCGACAATGAATTGCAATTGCCTTTTGAAGTTCGCAACTCGGACTTGCGGGCGATGATGAAGCCGAAGCCTGGAACGCCTTCAATGCATTTATTTGCGGAAGAAACGAATGCTTCGCATCGAATTTCCGTCATATCGAGTGGAATGGCGCCAAATGCACTCATTGAATCGATAAGCAGTTTTCGGCCCGCGCTATACGTTGCATCGGCAATTTCCTTGATTGGATTCAAGATGCCGGAAGACGTTTCACAATGGACCACGACAACATGCGTAATCGTTGGGTCAGCCTCCAGAGCAGCGGCAACTTCATTGCCGCGGGGTGGCATGTAATCTCCCTTGTCGATGACAACATGATTGCGGCCAATGCGGGCAAGAGTTTGCACAATTCTTGAACCGTAGGCACCGTTGCTCAGCACGAGAGTCTTACTGTTGTGAGGAAGAAATGACCACAACATAGCCTCGACAGCAAAAGTACCACTTCCCTGCATTGGCACACAATCAAACTCATCTTTGGTATCGCCAATCAGCGACAGCAGTTCGGATCTCATTTGAGCCGTAAGGTCGCGAAAATCAGCGTCCCAGGACCCCCAGTCGCACAGCATTTTTTGTTTTACACTGTAAGCTGTGGTCAGCGGGCCGGGCGTGAGGAGAAATGGCTCCCCCAGACGCGGTGATTCGATTGAAAATGAGCTGGCAAGATTTGATTTGGCTTCCATAATCGTTTCGTCCGCCGCGGGAAATGGTTGATTATTTCACCAAATTTGCATCATTTCGATTATATGAAAAATCGATAATACGTATTGATATATAACTGGCGACGATAGTTGATTTAGCCGTTGGACACCCGACTGGTCATCAGCAGTCCGTATCTGGCCAGCACCGGATAGGCGAAACTGACAAAACGTGAATTTATCTCTTTGGTGCCCTGGATTACTTCCAGATGAATGTCACTGGTTGCAATGCTCTCGGCATTGCCGCTTCCCAACCTTTCCATGTGTCTGTCATGACTGCGTTGTTCCAGCTGCCGCATTTCCTCTTTTTCATTGGCCAGTTGGCGAGCCGATTCCAGATCTTCTGATATCAAAACATTGAGCGCCAGCTGAATATTGGCCATCACCCGGGAATGCAGACCGGACAATTCCTTCCTGCCACTGTCAGAAAACCTCAAATGCTCCTTGTGTTTGACTTCGCTCAACCTCAACAAGTCCTTACAAATGATATCACCGACCCGTTCGAGACTGATGGCGAAATTGATCAGTTCCATACTGGTCTGGGACTGTTCCTGGGTGAGAACCTGTTGATTGAGTTTCGCCAAATAGAGTTTGATCTCGGTGTGCGACTCATTGATGCTCTCATCCATGTCGCGGATTTGCTGTACCTTTTCCGGGATCGAGGTATCAAATATCTCCATCAATGGCGCAAACATGATTTCAATCTGCTCGCTCATCCGCAACAATTCCCGGGTGGCGCTGGCCAGTGCCAGATTTGGGCTGTCCAGCACGCCATAATCCAGCGCAATTTGAGGTTTGTCGGCTTGGAGATCCGAACCACCATTTTCCTGTACAAGAAGTTTAACCAGCCGAGCCAATGGAATAACCAGCGGCAAGCATACCAACACCAATGCGGCGTTGAACAGAAAATGAAAATTCACCATCTGACGTGCCGGAGTTGATCCCAGCTGGTCGAGAGGCAGCAATGCCCAACCCAGCGCCGCCAGCGCCAACAGGCCGCCCCCCAATCTGAAGATGAGATTGGCAAGGGTTATTCGGCGGGCTTTGACATGCATGTTGCGGGTCAGCCACACCGCCACCATTCCACCGCCAACATTTGCACCCAATACAAGCGGCAGGCCCGCCGCAAGAGGCAATATCCCCTGCCCGGCAAACACAGCAAACAAAAGAATTGCAGCAACGCTTGAATGAAAAAAGAAGGCTATCAGGGCACCGCCAATAAAAGCGGTGATAATGTCCTCTCCCAGATACTGCACGACAACCGGAAAGACAGTGCTTTCCCGCATTGGCCCGCTGGCTTCCCCGAGCATTTTCAAAGACAGCAGTAAAAACCCGATTCCGATGAATATGCGACCAATCTGTTTAGCCGTTCTGGAATCGAATTTCAGAAATAATAAGCCACCAACCGACAACAGTGCAGGCGTGAGCCAAACCAGGTTCAAACTAAGAAATTGTACAACAATTGCAGTGCCAAAATCGGCCCCGAGAACCACCGCCAATGAACCGGTTATACCCATCGCACCGGTCGCGGCAAAGCTCGAAACCAACAGAGCAATCGCCGTGGAACTCTGCAGTAATACGGCGCCAAATGTGCCCGCGCAGACGTTCAGGAACACATTTTGCCGTGTCCCGTTAAAAAGATCTCGCAACGACGATCCAGCGGCCCGCTCAACACCCGTTCGTACCATGCGAGTGGAATATAGGAGCAACATCACTGCAGCGCATAACTGCAACAGGAACATTAGTATTTGCATGGATTTCCCTGTTGAACTGCGTATTGGCTTCGAATCAAATATCGTGCACCGCGCAAGTTAACAGTCTCCTCGATAATTGTGGCGCAATTCGATGTTTCACTCATCGTTCGCGCTCGAATCGAATTGTGTCTTTGATAAAGAAATTATTGCATTAGTCAAAACGATGGTTTTAATCATTTTATAGATTTTACTTATATATGGTACGGTCCCATGCGATATGTCCAACTGCGCGCCTTCCATTATGTCGCCATTTCTGGCGGATTTTCACGTGCGGCCGAGGCACTGCTTCTCACCCAACCGGCCATATCCGATCAGGTCCGTTCTTTGGAAACTGAATATGACGTTCGGCTTTTTAACCGCGAAAAAAAGCAGGTGACACTGACTGATTCTGGCGACAAATTGTTGGAAATCACCCGACGGATGTTTGAGTTTGAGGGGCAAGCCCAGGAATTGCTGTCACAAACCCGCGCCATCAAGTCGGGGAAACTAACAATCGTCGCCGATGCGGCGCACCATGTGACAAGTATTCTCAAGCCGTTTTGTCAAAAATACCCAAGTGTGCAGGTGTCTGTCAGCGCAGGTAATACTGAGTCGGTTATGTCCAATCTCAGCCTATTCCGTTGAAAAACTCATCTGAGAAACGACGGTTTCGTTGATTTGATTTCAGTGCGATCCTGTTTGGGCATTGCTTTACGGGGTTGGGCTTGGCGCCGGGATCAATTTTGCCAGTTTTCTAAGGTTCTGGGCGGTTGCTGCGAGATGGAATTCGTCTCTGGCTCCGCAGGGGCCTCGTAATCGGAGCCGATCCAACTTCAAGATGCGTTTGAGATGGGCAAACAACATCTCGACCTTCTTGCGCAGTTTGCATGAGATTGCATAGTCGATTGTTTGGGCGATCTTGCGGGCGACATCGCGTGATGGTTCGTAAATGGAACGCAAGACTTTTCGCTGAGGTGCCTTTGGGGTGCACTGTGCCTTTAATCCACATGTATCGCAGTCTGACTTTCGTGCGCGATAGCGCATGATACCTTGTTTATCGACGCCGGAACGCGGCACCGCATAGGTTCGCCGGAATTGCCGCAGTTTCTTGCCACCGGGACAAGTATAGGCATCCTCGTCAGCATCATAGGTGAACTGGGCCCGTTGAAAGGTTCCGTCTTTACGCCCGGACTTGTCGATGACGGGAATATGAGGGGCGATACCGCGTCCTTCGACAAGCCAGTCCAGCATAGCTGCAGATCCATAGGCCGTGTCTGCGATCAAACGTTCTGGGTGTAAATTGTAAGATTGTGCCACACGATCAATCATAACACGCGCGGCACCCACTTCAGCCTGGCGAACAGACCGTGTTGCTTCAACGTCAATGATTACAGCATTGTCCGTATCGATCATATAGTTGGCAGAATAAGCGAAATAGGCAGGCCCTTTGCGTGCCGCAGTCCATTGGGATGCCGGATCACAATGGGATGTAAACTTGGGCCGAACCGCAGTGGCAGCACCAAAAGCTGCATCATCAAGTGTTTCCAGATATTCACGCACAGCACGCGGCGCGTCATCTGGATCAATCTTGTTCGGTTCCCATTCTTCTTTCGATGTGGAGTTCTGCCGATTGGTATCGGCTTCGATCAAACTGGCATCGACAGCCAGACGCCGGCCACTGACCAAACCCTCTGTGATGCAGCGGGCAACAACTGTCTCAAACACATGCCGTAACAGGTCGCTATCGCGGAACCGACCGTGACGGTTCTTGGAAAAGGTTGAGTGGTCGGGAACAGGATCAGCCAAATCCAAACGGCAAAACCAACGGTAGGCCAGGTTCAAATGAACTTCTTCGCACAGCCGTCGTTCAGAACGAATGCCCATGCAATAGCCAACCAGCAACATTCGGATCAGAAGCTCAGGGGCAACAGAGGGTCGTCCGGTTGAACTGTAAAATGGGGAAAGGTGAGAGCGAATATCACACAAATTAACAAACCGGTCTATCGACCGTAGTAGGTGATCAGACGGAACGTGCTCCTCAAGACAAAACTCGTAAAACAGCGCCGCTTGAGCTTCCAGACGTCGTCCCATCATGGCAATCAATCTCCCAAATCAATGAGAAAACTGAATCAGCAAAGACTGCCGAGATTAAGGCGAGTTTTTCAACGGAATAAGCTCATACCAGGCTGATATTGGCATTTTGGGCCAATGGCCAGACAGCGGCGAATACGAGATCATTAAACTGAGTTCGACACCCATCGTTGCGTTTGCATCAACCGGCAATGCCATAAGTCGCCGAAAGTCCATTCGAATGGAGGATCTGGCTCGTTTGCCTCTGGTGATGCGAGAGCCAGGGTCAAAAACCAGAGCAAAAATTGAAGAACTAGCCCGCCAGCTAGGCATAAAACTCAACATTCAGATCGAAGCAGAAGGACGCGAGGCGGTGCGAGAGATAGTGGCGTCTGGTGACGGCGTGGGCATTGTATCCGACGCCGAATTTGGCAGCGACTCCCGACTGAACAAAATAACGATTTCAGATTCCCAATTAAACCTTGATGAGGCGCTGATCTGCTTGAAAGAGCGTCAGGATAGCCGGCTAATCCGCTCGTTCATGGAAGTCGCTCGGGAAACCATCAACTAAAATTCCGCTTGAAAGCCCTTTCGCGGATTGGTGTTTTACCTTGTGCCTCGTTTTGCTTCATACCATGGAATGGGGGGTTAAGACCTCCAGACTCAATTCGACTAGATGGCTGGACACAGCGCTGTCGGGGCTCCGGTCGGTTACAAGAAACCGGGCGCCATTTGCGTTCATCAACTTCACCGGAGCAATCTTGTTGAACTTTTCATGATCAGCCAGAAACAGAGGATTTGTCGAGAGCGAAATCATTTCATCTCGCATCTTGGCGCCCACCCGATTGAAGTCGGTGAAGCCGTGATCGGCACTCAGGCCACCAACGCCGATGAGCGAATAATCCGCCCTGTAGTTGGAAAGCATTTCCAGTGTGTCCAATCCAGTTGTCGCGTGTTCCGACCGTCCAAGCTTTCCGCCGAGCACATGAACTTCACGAGCACTCGAAACCAGCGATACAGCCACGGCCAGATCGTTGGTATAGATTGTCAGGTCTGACTTTTTAGCCAGCGCCCGTGCCGCAATTTGTGTCGTGGAGCCGGAATCAATGATGACCGAAGCCTTATCAGGGATTACGTCAGCAACAATTTCCGCGATTTTTAGTTTTCCCGCGTAGTTGAGGTTCTCGCGTTCGCTTAGCGCAGCTTCAGTCTTTTCAATATGCGTTGCCCCGCCCCTCACCTGTTGCAACAGGTTTTTCTTCGCCAACAACGAAATGTCATTTCTGATCGTTTCGCGCGTGACGTCCAGTTGTCTTCCCAGTTCGACGATTGAGACGAACTTGTTGCGCGCAACTTGATCCAAAATGACTGAATGGCGTTTTTCAGGAAGTGGACTCAAAAATGTCTCCTGTGAGAAAGGCGAAAAATTCCTTGCGTTAATTTGCATTATTTTGCAAATTTTTGCAATTGGGAATATCTGTGTCTTGAAAGTGCAAAGCCATGTCACCAAAAAATCTGCCTGAATCTGCGGAAATCGTGATCGTCGGAGGTGGCATTATTGGATGTTCCGTCGCCTATCACCTGACCAAGTTGGGACGCAAAGATGTTGTTTTGTTGGAACAGGGGCAATTGAGCTCGGGGACGACGTGGCACGCTGCCGGTCTGGTGGGGCAGTTACGCAGCCACGCAAGCATGACCGGCCTTATTCAATATTCCACGAAACTTTATGCCGAGCTTGAGGCGGAAACCGGCCTTGCCACCGGTTGGAAGAATTGTGGCTCGCTGGCGGTCGCGCGAACCAGCGAACGGATGACCCAATTGAAAAGAACTGTTTCCTCTGCCAGGGCGCAGGGTGTTGATGTGGAATTGATTTCAGCCAAAGAGGCAGGTGACATGTGGCCAATCATGGCGATTGATGATCTGCAGGGAGGTATTTGGTTGCCCGGAGATGGCAAGGCTAACCCAACCGATCTCACCCAATCGCTGGCCAAGGGTGCTCGAAATGGCGGGGTCAGAATTATTGTAACTACTCAGCTACCCTATTTCTGCTGCCATTAGGTGCGACAATTTGATTCATGGCGCATATTTGAGGTTCCACTTTTTTCATTTTGGTGTTTGACTGCGAGGATGAAACTCGAAAATCTGACACCTGAAATTCTTGCTGATTTCTCAAAATCAGAACTGATTGATGTGGTCATGGCTCTGGTGGGTCAGGTTGTCTAACTCAAAGAACAAAATGCGCAGCTTTTGGAGGTGAACGCTCGGCTCCTGAAGGAAAACGAACAACTCAGGAAAGACAACGAGCAACTTAGAGAAGATAATGCGGTTCTTAGGCAGCGTGTTTCAGATCTTGAGCGTCGTCTGGGATCGAACAGTCGTAATAGCAGCAAACCACCTTCGAGCGACGGACTGGCAAAGCCGTCTAGCGATAAGAAACGGCGGACCAAAAGTCAGCGGGGCAAGTCAAATCGAAAGCCTGGCGGCCAACCCGGACATCCCGGCAACACACTGAAACAGGTTGAGAACCCAGACGAGATCACCAGTCATTTTCCGAACCAATGCCAAAACTGTCAGGCCGCGCTTTCGGCGGAGGATACCATAGGTTCTGCGTGCAGACAGGTGTTTGGCCTCAAACCTCCACCGCCGCTTTATGTGACCGAGCATCGTGCGCATATTTGCCAATGCCAGCATTGCGGTGCAAAAACCCGCGCCGATTTTCCTGAAGGGGTAACATCACCCGCCCAGTACGGCGATGAAATAGGGGCGTTGGCCGCCTATTTACAGACGCAGCACTGCATTCCCCAAAATCGCCTGGCGCAGGTTTTTGCGGACATTTTCGGGGTCACAATCACATCGGCAACCCTTTCCAGTCTGGTTGCCAAAAAGGCCGAGCAGATGCTCTGTTTAGCTGAGGCGGTGAAGAACCTGCTGTCCGGGCCTCAAACGGCAGTGAAGCATCTGGATGAAACGGGGTTCAGGATTGGTGGCAGAACGCGCTGGCTTCATATGCTATGCTCCACCGCTCTAAGCCACCTTCGGCTCGGAACTGCGCGAGGTGAAGTGCCACCAGAACTGGCGGGAACGGCAGTGCATGACTGTTTCTCTTCCAACTGGGCAGTGGAAAATGTGACCCATGGATTGTGCAATGCCCACATCTCCCGCGAATTGGAGGCATTGACCGAATATGAAAAAGAAGCTTGGGTGCCGGACATGAAAGCCATTCTGCTCGACGCACTGAAGCTCACGCATGTCGCGCGAATCCAAAATCGGAGCGCGGTCAGCCCGGAGGCAATCACGGATATCGAGCGGCGATTTGATGCCTGTTGCGAGCGTGCTATCGCGTTCCACGAGGCCCAACCGCCTCTCGCGCGCCCAACGAAAGGCAAGAAGCGGGGTCGCCCGAAACGGCGGATTGGGCACAATCTCGCTTTGCGACTCCAAACGCATAAAGCAGCGGTTTTGCTCTTTCTCAATGATCTGCGCGTTCCCTACACGAACAACGAGGCAGAGCGTGATCTCAGAATGACGAAAGTTCGACAAAAGGTCTCGGGAAGCTTTCGAACAGAGGCTGGTGCCGAGAATTTCTGCACTTTACGAACGGTCATTGAAACGGCGCGAAAACAAGGTTGGGACATCCTGAAAACCTTGAAAACCGCGCCTGATCAGCTCATCCTCAACCTCAGACCCGTCTGATGGGCCGTCTATAAAAGCATCAGGTTGGGGTAGCTGGGTAGTTACGAATTATTGAGGGAGTTCGTGTTTCCGACGTGGTCACCCAAAACGGTGAAATCGCCGCAGTTGAAACAGATCAGGGGACAATCAAAACGCAAATCGTTGTTAACTGCGCAGGCCAGTGGGCACGTAAAGTAGGTAAGATGTGTGGGGTCTCGGTGCCACTTCATTCAGCTGAACACATGTATATCGTCACCGGTCAGATTGAAGGCACCCATCCGGATCTGCCCGTGTTGCGCGATCCGGACGGCTATATTTACTTCAAGGAAGAAGTTGGCGGCCTGGCCATGGGTGGTTTCGAACCGGAAGCCAAACCCTGGGGTATGGACGGCATTCCGGACGATTTTGAGTTTTCACTGTTGCCCGACGACTGGGATCATTTCGAGATTCTGATGGAAGGTGCCCTGAAGCGTGTGCCCCAATTGGAACATGCAGAAGTTCGCAAATTCTATAATGGGCCTGAAAGTTTTACGCCCGACAACAACTTTTTGTTGGGTGAAGCGCCTGAACTGAAAAACTTCTTCGTCGGCGCAGGGTTCAATTCGATGGGCATTGCAAGTGCCGGCGGGGCCGGTAAGGCGCTTGCAGAATGGATTGTCCACGGCGCTCCCACCATGGATTTATGGCCCGTCGACATCCGCAGGTTTGCCGGTTTCAACAACAATCCCACCTGGCTGCGGGAGCGGATCAAGGAGACACTTGGCCTGCACTACGCGATGCCATGGCCCAATCGAGAGTTGGATACCGCCCGCCCCTTCAGGCGCTCGCCGCTTTATGACAGGTTAAATGACAAGGGAGGTGTATTTGGTTCCAGGATGGGCTGGGAACGCCCGAATTGGTTTGCCGCCCCGGGCGAGCAAAAGACGACTGAATATTCCTTTGGCAGACAGAACTGGCATGAAGCCGTGCGCCGCGAACATCAAACCGTGCGCACTCATGTCGGGATATTCGATCAGTCTTCATTTTCAAAACTGATGGTAGAGGGCAAGGACGCTTGCCGGGTGCTGAACTATATTTGCGCAGCCAATGTCGACAAGACGGTTGGTTCGTCAGTCTATACGGGCATGTTAAACGAGCGTGGCACCTATGAAAGCGACTTAACAGTTTTGAGGTTGGGCGATCAGAAATTTCTTATAATTACTGGTTCGGCACAGGCTGTTCACGACGCGGATTGGATCCGAAAGAACATTGCCGACGACGTGCATTGTCATGTCAGCGATGTCACCTCTGCCTGGTCGGTGCTTTCGCTCATGGGTCCCAATTCCCGTCGATTGCTGGAGCGGGTATCCGGAACCGACTTTTCCAATCAGGCTTTCCCATTCGCCACGGTTCAGGAAATCGATATCGGATATGCAACAGCTTACGCAAACCGGATGACGTATGTGGGAGAATTAGGCTGGGAACTCATTATCCCGACGGAATTTACGGTTGGCGTATACGACCTGTTGCATCACCATGGCGATGATTTAGGCCTTTGTGATGCAGGCTATTATGCTCTGGAAGGGTTGCGCATTGAAAAGGGATTTAGGGCCTGGAGCCGTGAACTGTCGCCGGAAATCAATCCATACGAGGCCGGGCTGGCATTTGCAGTGGACATGAACAAACCCGGTGGGTTCATCGGCAAGCAGGCGCTGGAGGATCATCAGGAATCAGGCCCGTTGAAACGCCGGATTGCGCTGTTCACTCTTGAAGACGCGGATGCACAATTATGGGGCGGCGAACTAGTCATCCGAAACGGAATCCCGGTCGGAGAAGTCCGTTCCGCATCCTACGGTCATACATTGGGTTGCAGCGTCGCTCTTGCGGTGCTTGAAAACCAGGCCGGAATTGACACCCCTTCATCAACAATGGCGAATACCAAATTGACCTGGCCGGTGAATTGCTCAATGCCACGCCGCATATACGCACGCCATATGACCCCAAATCAGAAAGAGTGAAGGCTTAGAACCCCTTCCGCACGGAAACCACTGTTGTCGGCTTGGCAAATCCACCCTACCCTGCTCAAGGGGAAAATAACTTAAATCGATGGATCCATCATATTTATCGATTTTAATTATATCTATCCAACGGGCATGCTGAGCCCGGAGGAAGGCATAAATATGCTGGAAGAATGAGAGTTGCCAGAATTGCAAAATTGGGCGACGCTGGAATTGAAAAACAATAAACTTTGAAACCGGGAGAAGAATATGATCAAACACACAATCAAAGCGCTGTCTTTGGGCGTCGCGTTCAGCATTGCTGCATACGCGTCAGCAGGCGCTGCGGAGTTGACCGTCTATACAGCTGTAGAGGCCGAGGGTTTGGCCCGTTATGCGTCCGAATTCAACAAGGACCATCCCGATATCAAGATCAATTGGGTTCGCGATTCAACCGGAATTGTAACTGCCAAATTGCTGGCAGAAAAAGACAGCCCACAAGCCGATGTGGTCTGGGGCCTGGCCGCGACTTCGCTTCTTTTGATGAAGTCCGAAGGCATGCTGGAGGCTTATGCGCCTAAAGGTGTTGAAAATCTGGATCCCAAATTTGTCGACAAGAGCACGCCCCCAACCTGGACCGGGATGGATGCCTGGGTTGCCTCGGTTTGCTACAATACGGTTGAAGCTGGAAAAGCCGGGCTGACGCCACCAACAAGTTGGGCCGATCTGACCAAACCCGAATATGCCGGCCACGTCATCATGCCAAATCCAAATTCTTCGGGAACAGGCTTCCTCGACGTCTCCAGTTGGTTGCAGATGTTTGGTGAAGAAGGTGGTTGGAAATATATGGATGGTTTGCACGCCAATATCGCGCGCTACACTCACTCTGGATCAAAGCCGTGTAAACTGGCTGCAGCGGGTGAAATTCCAATCGGTGTTTCATTTGCCTTCCGTGGCGCCAAGTCCAAAGCTGCCGGCGCACCGTTGGAAATCATCGTTCCATCAGAAGGTGTTGGTTGGGACATGGAAGCAACCGCGATTATTGCCGGCACGGCAAATATCGACGCAGCCAAAACTCTTGTTGACTGGTCGATCACCAAAAAGGCCAACGCGATGTATAATACCGGATATGCCGTTGTCGCCTATCCTGGCGTTGCCAAGCCTGTTGAGCACTTCCCTGCCAACCTGACAGAGAAGATGATCGATAACGATTTTGAGTTTGCCGCCAACAACCGCGCAGCGATTTTGAAGGAATGGCAGAGCTGTTACGATTCAAAATCAGAACCAAAATAATCAAAATAAAAAACAAAGAAAGGCGCCACGTTTCGGGGCGCCTTTCTAATTTGGGGTAGCTGGACTTGGGGCCCCCGTGGTAGCCAGTCCTACCGATGCAGGCGTTTTGGGAGGCGATTTTGTCAGCTGTAGATATTGATGTGGCGGCCGACAACGCGCCTGCTCCAGGACAAACATTTCTGAAAATTGAAGATTTGTGGAAAGCCTTTGGCAGTTTCGTTGCGCTGAAGGACATCAGTCTGGAAGTCAACAAGGGAGAATTTGTTTGCTTTCTGGGACCGTCCGGCTGCGGAAAGACCACATTGCTGAGAGCTATCGCCGGATTGGACATACAATCGCGTGGATCCGTTTCTCAGGACGGAAAGGACGTCTCCAACCTGCCTCCTTCGGAGCGGGATTTTGGCATTGTCTTTCAGTCGTACGCTCTGTTTCCAAATCTGACGATTGAAAAGAACATCGCTTTTGGCCTGGAGAATACCGGCGTTCCCAAGAAGGAAATCACCGCACGCGTTGATGAGTTGCTGGAATTGGTTGGGCTGCCCGATCAGGGGAAAAAATATCCTGCTCAACTTTCCGGTGGTCAACAACAGCGCATTGCGCTGGCCCGTGCCATCGCTTCAAAGCCAGGCCTGTTGCTGCTTGACGAACCCCTTTCCGCGTTGGATGCGAAAGTGCGGGTATCCTTGCGACATGAAATCAAAGAGCTGCAAAGAAAGCTCGGTGTGACCACAATCATGGTGACTCATGACCAGGAAGAAGGTCTTTCAATGGGCGATCGGATCGTGGTTATGAACCACGGCGTCATCGAACAGATCGGCACACCCACCGAAATCTATCGAGATCCAAGCAGCCTGTTCGTGGCAGATTTTATTGGCGAAATGAACCAGTTGGATGCAAAAGCGCCTTCAAAAGACACCGCCATGGTTGGCAACACAGAGTTTTCCTGCATCCAGCATGATCACTCACCGGATGCACCGGTTATCGCGACCATCCGCCCGGAAGACATTGTTCCTCATGGAACCGGCGCCCGCTCTCCTGGCGCAGTTGATACAATTACGTCTGAGCAAAATACGATCGACGTCGACATTGTCGATATGGAATTTCTTGGATCCTACTGGCGGGCGGGGTTGAGTGGCGAGGCATTGGGCAATGTGCGCCTGGTTGCAAATTTTTCGATCAACGCCATCAGGCGCATGGAACTAGCCGTTGGTCAGAGGCTGTCGATAGAACTGGCCCCCAATCGTTTGAGGGTGTTTCCTGCAAACTCAAAGGCCAACTAAAATGAGTGTTGCAACTCAAACCGAACTTCCGGCTGGCAAAGCGATCAAGCCGAAGCTTGGATCGGATGATTGGATCATGCGCGGCTTTATCGCGATGATTGCAGTCTATCTTGTTATTGCACTGGCGCTGCCTCTCTATGCGATGTTGTCGAAGTCATTTGCCACGTACCATTACGATCTGACCCAATTTGAATTTCAGGTCAGTGATGAGGCCGGTAAATTCAGCGGAGAAGTGATCGCCGCACAGGCGCTGAACGAGCAGACCGGCGCATACGGCCCGGACGATCTGGTGGCCGGATCGAATGGACGGTTGAAAGTCACCGCATTCTTTCCAAAGTTTTCGTTCCGCAGTCCGGTTCGCTATAAGATACGAGGATCGAGCAGCAGCGCTGTTTACCTGATCGGGTCGGAACGACAAACCGGCACAAATTGGGTTGAGACCGACTCAAATATGTTCCGTCGCATTGTGCTTCGACCAATAGCATCCACGGGTTTCAGCAATTTTCGGACCTATTTTTCGACGCCTTCGCTGGTCCGTTCGATCAACAATTCACTGCTGATCTCGACCATCAGCACTATCATTACCGTGACGCTCGCCTTTGGTTTTGCCTATGCATTGGCGCGAAGCTGCATGCGCTTCAAAGGGGTCTTCAGACTGCTGGCAATGGCGCCGATATTGGTACCTTCGCTGCTGCCGGGCATCGCTTTGGTCTACCTGTTTGGCAACCAGGGCATGCTGAAATCAGTGATGATGGGGGAATCGATATATGGGCCTTACGGGATTGTCGCCGGGTCGGTATTTTTCACATTTCCCCATGCAATGTTGATCATTACTACCGCGTTGGCGATTTCGGACGCCCGGCTTTACGAGGCCGCCGTAACCTTGCGCGCCAGTGCATGGAAAACATTCTGGACGGTAACAATACCGGGCGCCCGATACGGCTTGATATCGGCCTCCTTCGTGGTCTTCAATTTGGTTATCACCGATTTTGGACTGCCCAAGGTGATTGGCGGCCAGTACAACATGCTGGCGGTTGATATTTACAAACAGGTGATCGGCCAGCAGAATTTTGAAATGGGCGCTGTTGTATCCGTGGTCCTGTTGATCCCGGCGATGTTTGCCTTTGGCATCGACCGGTTCATTCAGCGCAAACAGGTTGCCTTGTTGTCTGCACGATCTGTTGTCTATGAACCAAAACCAGATAAGCGTTTCGACTGGCTGTGCTTTGCCTACTGCTCGCTGATTGCCATCTTCATCGCTGGCATTTTGATCGTCTGCCAATATGCCGCGCTGATCAAATTCTGGCCTTATGATTTGAGCCTCAGCCTGAACAATTACGCCTTTGACCTGATGGACGGAGGTGGTTGGGCGGCCTATCGCAACTCGATCAAGTTGGCACTTTTGACAGCGTTGTTTGGCACAATCGTCGTCTTCACCGGCGCCTATATGGTTGAAAAAACCCAGGGGTTCAAAACCGGCCGAACCCTGTTCCAATTTCTTGCAATGTTGCCGATGGCCATTCCGGGAATGGTTTTGGGGCTGGCCTATATCTTCTTCTTCAACAATCCCGATAATCCGCTTCACACTATTTACGGTACAATGGCCATATTGGTGCTGTGCACAGTCACCCACTTTTATACGGTGTCGCATTTGACTGCAGCCACCGCGCTCAAACAGATGGACAATGAGTTTGAATCGGTATCTGCATCGTTAAAACAACCGTTCTACAAACTGTTTGTCCGGGTGAGCGTTCCGGTCTGTCTGCCGGCCATTCTCGACATCTCGATCTATCTGTTCGTCAATGCGATGACGACTGTTTCAGCCGTTGTATTCTTGTATTCCTCAGGCACGGCGCTGGCGTCCGTGGCGGTTTTGAACATGGACGATGCCGGCGATGTGGCACCGGCAGCGGCGATGGGGATGATGATTTTCTATACCAATGTCATTGCCCGAACCATTCACGCATTGGCCTCCAAAGGATTGATCCGCCATACTCAGGCCTGGCGAACGCGTTAAGCTGATTGCTGTTGGGCAGTGATGTTGTCCGTCACGCCTTCATTCGCGACATCGTCGGATCATACAGTGGCGCGATGTGCACTTTGCAGGGAACCCGCTCGGTCTCGATTTCAAGTTCATAGTCGCCGGACTTCACATAGTCCGCGTCCACACCCGCTTCATTGCGAACGTATCCGTACCCAATGGACCTCTGAACCGTGTAGCCATAACCACCGCTGGTCAGCCAACCAACCCGCTCGCCATTTCGATAAATGGTCTCTCTCCCGTGGAGAATGTATTGCGGATCGACCGTAAAACCTGCCAACAGCTTACGAAGCCCGTCAGACTTTTGGATTTCCAGAGCCTCGCGCCCTTGAAAGTCGGTATTACCCCTCAGTTTCACAGCCCAACCAAGCCCGGCTTCCAGCGGTGAATGATCCGGGCCGATATCGGAACCCCAGGCGCGGTAGCCTTTTTCCAGTCGCAGGGATTCAATTGCGCGATATCCGGCATTGACAATTCCATGCTGCTCCCCCGCTTCCATCAAGGATGCATAGACGGTCGTGGCATATTCAACCGGGAAGTGCAGTTCCCAACCAAGCTCACCGACATAGGACACTCGCATTGCCCGAACCGGACATCCGGCGATGCCAATTAGGCGCTGCTGACCAAAGGCAAACGCCTGATTGGAAACATCTGCTGACGTGACGGATTGCAGAACGTGTCGGGCATTCGGGCCCATCAACGAAAGAACGGCGTTGCTCGATGTGATGTCAAAGAGTTGGCAATTCATTGCCGCGGGGATATTGCGGTCAATCCAATTGAAATCACGCGTTGCAAACCCAGTCCCGGTTACAATGTAAAACTCATCCTCGCCGGTTCGGGCAATTGTCAGGTCACTTTCGATCCCGCCCTTGGCATTGAGTAGCTGGGTGTAGATCAGCGTTCCAACTGGTTGATTCACATTATTTGCTGCAATCCAGTTCAGCGCGCCTAACGCATCGGGGCCCTTCAGGATGAATTTGGCGAAAGACGACTGATCAAACAGGGCAACGGATTCTCGGGCAGCGCGGTGTTCGCGACCCACCGCATCAAACCAATTTTGCCGTCCAAAACTATAGATGTCCTCGGGCAGTTCTCCCATGGAATTGTCCGCAAACCAGTTGGATCGTTCCCAACCGAGCTTCTCTCCAAAACAAGCGCCCTGTGTTTTCAATGCGTCATAGAGCGGTGATTTCCGGCATGGTCGGCCGGATGAATGTTCTTCCTGCGGCCAGGCCATGGTGTAGTGTTTGCCATAAGCCTCCACGGTGCGGGTTCGAACCCAGTCGCTGTCAAAATGTGGCCGTCCAAATCGCCGAATATCAACCGCCCACAGGTCAAACGGAGGTTCACCCTTATGAACCCATTCGGCGAGCGCCATGCCCGCACCACCGCCAGCAGCGATGCCAAAAGCATTGAAACCAGCACCGATGTAAAAATTGCGGAGCTCCGGCGCTTCTCCAAGAATGAAATTCCCATCCGGGGTAAAGCTTTCAGGACCATTGGTCAGCATCTTGATGCCAGCGTTTTCCAAAGCCGGAACGCGGCCCAAAGACAATTCCATCAATGGTTCAAAATGGTCGAAATTTCCGTCCAGCAATGAATAGTGAAATCCTTCCGGAATGCCATCAACTGCCCATGGAATGGGGTTTGGTTCGTAGCCACCCATGACCAGTCCACCGACTTCTTCCTTGTAATATGTAAGCCGGTCGGGGTCTCGCAAGGTTGGCAGATTTGCGGCAACGCCCTCGATGGGTTCAGTCAGCATATACTGGTGTTGCATCGATACGAGAGGGACATTGACGCCAAAACGCGCTGCAAAATCGCGGCTCCACTGCCCGGCGCAGCAAATCACTTTTTCGCACTCAATGCGCCCCTGACTGGTAATCACAGCACAGATTCGACCTTTTTCGATTTCAATGTCGGTGACCTTGGTATCTTCGAAAATCTGGGCACCAGCCATGCGAGCGCCTTTTGCCAAAGCCATGGTAATATCTGAGGGATTGGCCTGACCGTCGGTTGGCATAAAGGCGGCACCGACAACATCGTCAATAGTCATTAGCGGCCAAAGATCGAGCGCTTCCTCGGGGGTCAACAATTCCATCTCAAGATTGAAACTATGGGCTGTTGTTGCCTGCCGTTTGACTTCAGTCCAACGCTGCTGATTGCAGGCCAGTCGCAACCCACCATTCATTTTCCACCCTGTGGCCAGTCCGGTTTCCTGCTCTATCGAATTGTACAGATCGACAGAATATCCCAGCAACTGGGTGATGTTGGCACTGGATCGCAATTGCCCGACCAGACCTGCTGCGTGAAAGGTCGTTCCTGAAGTCAGTTTCTTTCGTTCCAGCAGAACGGTATCAGTCCAACCGAGCTTGGCCAGATGATAGGCCGTTGAGCAGCCTATTATTCCACCGCCAATGATGACGGTCTTTGCAGTTGTTGGTAATTCGCCCAAATCGGTTCCTCAGCGCTGTGAAAGGTTGTCATGCGCAGCCCGAAACCGGGCCAGATTTTCAGCCGTATAGCCGGTAAAGTCAAAGTCCAGGTCGGACGTGAGTTCCGATACCATGCTCCACATGGTTTCCCGCAGCAAAGACGCACATTTCATGATTTCAAACCGGTACAACAATTCATCCGTGACAGCGGCCTCGAAATAGGTTTCCAGCGCAACTTTCTCCAGCTCTTCGCTCAACTCATTGTTCGATGACAATCCACCCAGGTCAAACAACGGCGAATTGTAACCGGCATAATCGAAATCAATAAGCCAAAGCCTGTTGCCGTCATCGATGAAATTGGCGGCGAGCAAGTCATTATGCCCCAACACGATGTCATAGGGCGCTGAAGCAGCTTCAAAACCGTTCCCAAGCTCAACAAGTTCTCCAACAAGCGCCTGGTGTGGACTGTCGTTTTGAACAAGAAAGCCACCATAATCCCGGATTACGTGAAAGACCCAGAACATCAACACCGGGCCGCGCAATAATTTTGGCGTCACGAAATGAAATTTTTTCACCAGTTCGATTATGCGCGACAGCAATTGCGGCGAACCGACATCCTTTGGGTCCAGAGCTTGCCCTTCAATAAACTCCATCACCATGATTTCTGGCTCGTGGTGAACGATGCGGGGTGACAGGCCAGCTTCGGAAGCTGCTCGTGCAACCGCCAGCTCATTGAATCTCAAAACGTGATGCTGAACGATGTCCGCACCCACCCTGACGACAAATTTGCCACTCGAATCCCGGACCTGAATGTTGGTGTTTGTCAGACCTCCCTCTAGCGGTTCCACTTCGGTGGAGCCGCTCCAGCACGGTAGGTTTTCAATGCGTTTGATGTCGACGACCATGACCACTTTCGCTGTAATTCCGGCAAAATCGTATCACCGAAAATCGCTGCTTGGGTAGCCCTTCATGTGGTTGGTGCCCGGTTTGATGATTCTGGAAAGAACTCCCGCCACACTAAGGACGGTCCGCGCATAAGCGAAGGGCGTCGTGTTTGAGAATGGAGGCCACATCCCATATCCTCATATTTTGAGCTCCGACAGAATATTGCCAAGCCTACCTGCTCGGACTAGTTCAAAGCGGCCAAACATTATTTCAAAAAATCAACAACCCTGTCAAAGTGGTACCCTACATCAACGTACCACAAAAAGACCAAAAGGAGGAGGATGACGAATAGGTAAAATAATTTGTGGTTAGGTTGAGGCATCAAGCAGTATTACACATTCGAGAATTGATGACAAATGACGAGCGTGGTGAGTTCGTTAAGAGTACTACATCCCTCTCTCTCGTTTACGGACCAATACCGCGGTCCAAAAAGCCTCCAAATCGGTGCTTACACAAAATTTGGCGACGCATTCGACCAGATAATTCGATGTTGGTCAGCTAAATCGACCATATAAAATTGCATATCCTTTCGTCCACCTTGGCTAGTATCCCTTTGTTTGGCCAAAACAAGCCGTATCAAAAACACGCGCTAAACTTGCGGGCATTTCAAAGGTGGGATTTGGACGAAAGCTAAAATCGCCACATAACGGCCTGTTTGACGCTCCACCCTGCGGATCAGATTTTCAATAGGTTGTGTGGACTTGAATTAAATGGTGCCCCGAAGGAGACATAGATGGGCACTGGTATGAAACAATTAAGCTGAAATAGCAATCAATTGACTGTTAGCAAGAAAACCAACCGTTCAGGCTTTTGACTTCTTTCATGAAACGGTCAGCATTTACACGGGTTGTAGATTGGTCTCTGCGCAAACGGCCTACTCGGCCATTCGCTGCCAGAGGAAAATATGCTGATTGCTCTGTTTCACAAGCCGGGCACGGATTTCTTCTTCCGTGTGGGGTCACCAAGGATGAGGTTGATATATTCCCGTTTGCCGTCTCTGGTGACCAGTTTCCAGCCGCGCCCTATCTGGAACCGTCCGGTGCGGGTATAGATTTTCAGATCATCGAGCTCGGTGGCATCTTCCGGCGAGACGATAAAGCGAAACTGGTGTCTGTCCTCTTTGCATTGATCGAGGAAACGATCGCCGTCCACTTCATCTATTGTGGCGTTGTAAAGTTCCCCCGGCTCGCCCTCTTGTGACACGCCGTCCCGCTGGATATAACGCAAATGCGCCCCGGCCTTGCGAATACCGGCACCCGCCATTTTGACAAAGCGCGCTTTGATGACAACACGCCGGTGCCGCAGCCGCGCCTGACCGTCCGGCATGCGCCGGGCAGCCGCCTGATTCCCCCGTCCGATATTTCGTCCGGTAAAGCCATATTTTTGCCTGGGACTTTGAAGCCGGGCATTCTTCCGGCCAACAGCATTCAGGACACGGGTGACATAGCGCTTGCCGGAACTGCGGCCAAGATCGCGAAGCCGTCCCAGCCTGGGCCTGAAATCATCATCGCCTTTGTTTGCCAATGAAACCGCCCCTCAAAATAGCTAACCTATTGAATCCCTTTAAATTCCACAAAAGAGTGGGCTGGTCAGATTGAATAAAATCAATGACTTGGCCAAACTCATAGCCCACATGGCACCCGCCAGGTGGGCGCAAAAAACCGATGTGCAGACTGGGATGGCTCTGGGCACGCCCACATTCCTTTTATCTCGCCTTCCGCTTCGCGCCATCCTCCTGCTCCCTGTCCTGAATGTTTCCAACGGCGGTGTTGACCCCGTCGGCATCTGGTACCCAGGTGAATACCGGGACGGCAATGCCGACAATATCCTCTGTATCGAGTGGAGCAAAATAGCGTCCGCCAAAACTGTCCGGGGCGGTTCATAGAGGTTCTCTGGCAAGCCTTCGCATTGCTCAATATTGAACACAGAATAGCGTTTCAGGAAGGGAATGCGCTGTGGATCACGGTGCTCGTTTCGCGCAGTCCGGCGTTCTTCCCTGGTTATGAAACTGTCTGCATAAACGATGGTGGTGGATTTCTCGCCCTTGCGAACATGACCACCAAGCGTCTCCGCCTGTTTGTAAGTCAGCCAGCTTTGAAGCTGAAAACCACGGTCAAAGACGGCTCCCCATAAAAGCAGAATATTGATGCCGGAATAGTTTTTGCCGGTGTCCGCATTGGCGGGAAGTCCGATCCCCGCCGCGCCATCTGGATTGCCCCAGGGCTGAACCCAGGGCACCCGGCCTTGTTCCAGTTCCTGAATGATGCGGGCTGTCCCTTGTCCGTAAACTGTTTGCCGCTCCTGTGGTGCTTGTTTGTTTTGCCTGGTCATTGGGTCTTTCTCCATCCTCTTCGCCGCGTTTTTCCCCGGAGGCGGGGGGCGGTGAAGAGGCCGGTTAGCCCCAAGCTTCAGGGCGCGACGCAATATTTTTGGTAGGAGAAATGAAACGACTGAGACGCACTTAAAGCCAAAACTGTTGCGGCGTGACCGCTTGGGGCTAGAAAGGCCGACCGCCCACCAGCCGACAGGGGAAAACACTCCAAAAGTCACCGACATCCAGTCGGTGCCATTGCGATATCTTGAGATGATCTTCGGGCGTTGCGGGGTGTCCCCGCTGGAAGGGGGTGTGCTGAAATCAGGCCCATTCGGGGCTGGTTGAAGCCAGGGGGAAGGCTTTCCCCCTGCAAGAGTCTAATTCATTTGAGAAATATTTAGCTCCTGGCTTATCGGGTGCATTTGGGTATTATAGGGTAAATAACTGGATATGAAGGCCAATGAAAGACCCAAATCTTTACCTAACATCGGATATCGTGAAGTTTGTTGCGGAGATTGACGAGTTCAAAGGCCGCTGGCTGGCCTTGGAAAACCTTTCTCCTGAACGCCTATCGGCCTTGCGCAAAGTTGCAACCGTTGAAAGCGTTGGCTCTTCAACACGCATTGAGGGCGCAAAGCTCACCGATGCGCAAGTTGAAACGTTGCTGTCCAGCCTGGACAGAACGACCTTCGCGTCTCGCGATGAACAGGAAGTGGCGGGCCATGCCCATGCCATGGACCTTGTGTTTGAAGCTTTTGCCGACTTGCGGCTTACAGAAAATCATATTCGCCAGCTTCACCAGACATTACTGCGCTACAGCCATAAGGATGAGCGCCATCGCGGGGCGTATAAGACGCTCGATAATCATGTGGTCGCCTTTGACGCCGAAGGCCAGGAGGTGGGCGTTATTTTTGAAACAGCCACGCCCTTTGACACGCCGCGCGAAATGGAAGAGCTGGTTGCATGGACAGTCAAGGCGCTCCATGAGGAAGCGCTTCATCCGCTCCTGATTATCGCAGTGTTCGTTGTGGCATTTCTTGCCATTCATCCGTTTCAGGATGGAAACGGGCGCTTGTCCCGCGTGCTGACCACATTGCTCCTGCTTCGTGCAGGCTATGATTACGTCCCCTATGCCTCCCTTGAAAGCGTGATCGAGGAAAACAAAGACCTTTACTACAAAGCATTGCGCCGCACCCAAACCACGCTCAAAGGAAATGATCCCGACTGGGAGCCATGGGTGGGTTTCTTCCTGCGCTGCCTTAAAAAGCAGAAAAACAATCTGGCACAGCGGCTGGATAGCGAACAAATCACCAGTGACGATGATGCCGAATTACCGGAAGTCTCCGTGCAAATTCTGGCTCTGCTACGCAGCCATGATCGCCGGAACATCGCGCAAATTACCGAGGCAACCGGCGCGAACAGAAACACGATCAAGCTGCGACTGCGTGAACTGGTCAGCGCCGGGAAAATCAGACGACACGGGAAAGCGAGGGCCACATGGTACACATTATGAACAATGATACGCCCGCCGCTATCTTCCATATCAGCAACATATTGATAGGGAATTAGCGTGAAAATAGTCGATAATATTAATAATCTTCTTGGAGATGATCTCAAAACGACCCTCAAAAATGGGACGCGGTTGAAAATCGTAGCCTCCTGCTTTTCGATATATGCGTTTGAAGCTCTGAAAACGGAATTATCAAAAATCGACACTCTGGAATTTGTTTTTACTGCGCCCACTTTTGTACCAGAGGGGGCAACGGATCAAGTCACGAGAGAGCAGCGCGAGTTTTTTATTCCAAAAGCACAGCGCGAGAGAAATCTGTATGGAACAGAGTTTGAAATTCAGCTTCGCAACAAACTGACACAACGCGCTGTTGCCCGTGAATGCGCCGATTGGATAAGAAAAAAAGCGACATTTCGTTCGAATAAAACCAAGGCTCCGATGCAACAATTTATTTGCGTCGATGGCAAATCTGAACAGATTTCCTACATGCCGATAAGCGGTTTTACCGCTGTTGACCTCGGCCTGCAAAAAGGCAACGCCGTTTCAAACATTGTCAATCGGTTCGATGGCGCGCCTCATACGAACACTTATCTGAAACTCTTCGACCAAATCTGGGGCGAACAGGACAAATTGGAAGACGTAACCGAGTCTATATGCCAGCATATTGAATCCGTTTATCAGGAAAATTCGCCGGAACGTATTTACTTCCTGATCCTCTATAATCTCTTCAATGAATTTTTGGAGGAAATTGACGAGGATGTCCTGCCAAATGACCGTACCGGTTATCTAGACAGTCTTGTTTGGAACAAACTTTTCAACTTTCAGCGTGATGCTGCAACGGGCATCATCAACAAGCTTGAAACCTATAACGGCTGCATTCTGGCGGATAGCGTTGGCCTCGGCAAAACCTTCACAGCGCTCGCGGTGATTAAATATTATGAGCTGCGCAATCGTTCGGTTCTGGTGCTCTGTCCCAAAAAACTTGCCGATAACTGGATGAACTATAACAGCAACTTAACGACCAACCTTTTTGCCAAAGACCGTTTGAATTACGATGTGCTTTGCCATACGGACCTATCGCGGGACGGCGGCGAGTCCTTCGGCATGCCTCTAAACCGGGTGAACTGGGGAAATTACGATCTTGTTGTTATCGATGAGTCTCACAATTTCCGAAACAATGACATCTACAAAGACAAGGAAACACGCTACCAGAAACTGATGCGCCAGGTTATTCGTGAGGGCGTTAAAACCAAAGTCCTGATGCTGTCGGCAACGCCGGTAAACAACCGCTTCACTGATCTGCGTAACCAGCTTGCGCTTGCCTATGAGGGACAATCCGAAGCGCTCAGTAGTAAACTGAAAACCAATACCAGCGTCGAGGAGATATTCCGCAAAGCACAGACCGCTTTTAACATGTGGTCAAAACTTCCATCTTCAGGCCGCACTGCGCCTGCAATTCTTCAGGCACTTGATTTTGACTTTTTTGAGTTGCTGGACAGCGTGACGATTGCGCGCTCCCGCAAGCATATTGAAACATTTTACGACACCACAGACATCGGGAAATTTCCAGAGCGCCGCAAGCCACTATCATTCCGCTGTCCGCTGACGGACAGAACGGATGTCATGGAGCTAAACGATATTGTCGCCCAACTCACCTCGTTAAAGCTCGCCGTTTATGCACCGCTTGGCTACATCCTGCCCAGCCGTATGACGAAATATGAGGCGCTATACGATACCGAGCTTGAAGGCAGCAGAGGCCGCTTGCGGCAAGCCGACCGCGAGCGCAGCCTGCAAGCACTCATGACGACAAACCTGCTGAAACGGCTTGAAAGCTCTGTCGAGGCGTTTCGCCTTACCCTCGGCAAGCTCAAGGACAACCTTACAACTACCCTTGACGCCATAGCGGATTTCGAACGTTCCGGTCACATGCCAGACATATCCGACTATACGGCAAATGTTGATGATTTTGATGATGATGATGACGGCGACTTAAGTGGCCTTGGGGATTTTACCGTCGGTAATAAAGTCAAAATCAGCCTTGCGGATATGGACGTTCCATCCTGGAAGCATGATCTGGACAGCGACCTTGCGCTGATTGATACGCTGCTCGTCTCGATGGAGAAGATCAGCCCCGAAGATGACAGCAAACTTCAGCATCTCAAGGCACAGATTCTGAACAAAATCAAAAAACCGATCAACGCTGGCAACAGAAAAATACTCATATTCACCGCCTTTGCCGATACAGCTGATTATCTGTATGAAAATCTGGCTGGTGCCATTTTACAGGAAACCAGATTATATTCCGCCCGGCTGACCGGCCGTCACTACCAGTCTAATCTGGACAAATTTTATGACTTTCCGTCCCTGCTGACCCTGTTTTCGCCGCGTTCCAAGGACAAGCATCTGACGATGCCCGACGACCGCAATGAGCTTGATATCATCTTCGCTACCGACTGTATTTCCGAAGGTCAGAACCTTCAGGACTGCGACTATCTTATCAATTACGACATTCACTGGAATCCGGTGCGCATCATCCAGCGTTTCGGGCGGATTGATCGTATTGGCTCAGAAAATGCTCAAATCCAGCTGGTGAACTATTGGCCGGATATTACCCTCGACGACTATATCAATCTGAAAGAGCGCGTTGAAAGCCGTATGATGATTGCCGACGTGACGGCAACGGGTGATGACAATGTATTGACCGCCAAGAGCAGTGAGATTGCCTACCGCAAGGAACAGCTCAAGCGCATGCAGGAAGAAGTGATCGAGCTGGAAGATGTCAAAATCGGCATTTCAATCACCGACCTTGGGCTCAATGACTTCCGCATGGATATTCTGAACTATGTGAAGGAAAATGGTGATCTGAAAAATTTGCCGAACGGTCTTCATGCGGTTGTACCCGCAAAGCCTGACCTTGACGTACCGCCCGGTGTGATCTTTGCGCTGAAAAATATTCATGACAGCGTCAACATTAACCAGCAGAACCGACTGCATCCCTATTATCTTGTCTATATCAGCAATGCGGGCAAGGTTATTGTTGACCATACGGAAGTCAAACGCCTTCTCGACCTTGTGCGGTCAAGCTGCAAGGGGCAGTCAGCCCCGCTACACAGCATCTGCCGTCTGTTTAATGAGCAAACACAGGACGGTAACGATATGGGGCAACAATCAGCGCTTTTGAGCACTGCTATCCGTTCGATGATTGAGGTCAAGGAAGAAAAGGATATCGACAGCCTGTTCAGCGGCGGGCGGACAACGGCGCTGGTGGGTACCATTGCCGGGCTGGATGATTTTGAGCTGATTGCCTTTCTGGTCGTGCAGGCGCAAGAGACGAGCAACACCTCTAGCGCGACAGGGAAAACGAAAAAGTCATGAGCCCATTCTTTGAGTATCCCAAAGCAGCGGAATTTGGCAAAGTTTTGCCCAAGAACAAGATTTACGAGCACGCCCGTGCCTCCGCAAAACTGCAACAGCTCTTTATCAATCAGGTGGAAAAAATCATCTGGAAATACAAACTCGCACCGGAAACCATCAATCTGGCGGCGACAAAATCCGTGTCGGAAATACAGGTCTTTGAAATCCGCTTGCGGACCCGCGATGTGCATGAAGATATTTTGCACGCCATCGACAAGGCTATTCCCTTTCCAATTATTTGTGAGCTCTCACACAAGGGCAAATGCAAAGTGGTGGCGGCCTATAAACGCCCCAATGAAGCGGACGGCACAAAATGGGTGGTCAGTGAATATTTTGGAACAGGCTGGCAGTCGATGGATAGTCCGAGAACGGCTTTGCCCACAGCGCTTGACCTTGGTGCGCTCTATGACAAGCTTTTAAGCGGCCTGATGCCCGGTGAAGTCGGCGTGGATAAACCACTCGCAACGCGAGTCGAAAATCTGGAAGCCATTCGGGCGGGTGAACGCGAAATTGTGCGGATCAAGGCGCGTATGACCCGTGAAAAACAATATAACAAACGCTTGAGCCTCAACGCGGAATTGCGTGCGGCGCAACAAGAATTAAAGAAAATAACAGGCCAGCTAATTCAGGGCGAACAAGGATACGACACATGAACATAGATTTTTTCAGAAATGCAGCAGATATAGTTTTGGAAATTGAAATAAATCCTAATGGATCTTCTCGGTTTGAAGATCGCTATGAAAGAATTACGGGAGAGCGTCCAGTTACTGGTAATTCTTATCAGCATCAGCCTAACAAATGGGGAATGGAATGCCGAGTATATTTCAATTCGCAACAAGACCTATCCGATGAATTTACCTCTTTGGACATCTATGTCGAAGAGAGCGAAAGGCCATATCGGAATAATTGGAAATACCGGACAAATGATAGGGATTTTTTTTGGGAACTCATCGAGAAAGGATATCGTCTTGGTGAAAACTAAAATAATCAGCTGTATATTTTTTACAAAGACGGTGGTGCGCAAACATATTTGGATGAAGCTATGACAATTAAAAAACTAGATATGCAAACACCTAATATTACACAAAAAAATATTATCCGTATTTGTGAGCTGTTTCCAAATTGCGTGAGTGAAGCAAAGGATGAAAATGACAAACTACGATTCGAAGTGGATTTCGATCAACTCAGGCAGGAATTATCCGAGAGCATTATTGAGGGGCCGCAGGAGCGCTACCGCATTGACTGGCCGGGCAAGCGCGAAGCCCTGCTCACCGCTAATGCGCCCATTGCCAAAACCCTGCGCCCTGCGCGCGCAGAAAGCGTGGATTTTGACACCACCCAAAACCTGTTCATCGAGGGCGACAATCTGGATGCACTGAAACTGTTGCAGGAAACCTATCTCGGCAAAGTCAAAGTGATCTATATTGATCCACCCTATAATACGGGGAGCGATTTTATCTATGAGGACGACTTTGCTGAAAGTGCCGAGGAATTCTTGGTACGTTCAAATCAACAAGATGAGGAAGGCAATCGATTAGTTGCCAATAAGGAAAGCAACGGTCGGTTTCACTCAGACTGGCTTTCCATGCTGTTATCGCGAATAAAATTAGCAAGAAATTTATTATGTGATGATGGTGTATTATTTATAAGTATTGATGAGGGTGAGGTGCATAACCTCAAAAAATTATGTAACGAAATATTTGGGGTTGATAATTTTTATTGCTCTTTTGTTTGGCAAAAACGAAGTGGTTCAATGGATGCTGTAGACGGCGTTAGCATTGATCACGAGTACGTATTGACATATGCCAAAAACAAGACACGTCTTAGGGGCGTCGAAAGAACCTATGACAAATACGAAAACCCAGATAATGATCCAAGAGGGCCGTGGATAAGTGATAACTTGAGCGCAGGCAAAGCTGGGGGCAACGTTCACTATCCAATTACTGATCCTGAAACGTGTAATGTCTTCTATCCTCCTGAAGGACGCTATTGGCCTTATAACCCTAAGACTATGGAGCAAAAAATTTCGGAAGGACGAGTTCTCTTTCCAAGCTCTGATAGTGGTCGCCCAATGTTAAAGAGATTTAAAAATGAGGCAAAATCTCAGTATTTACCTGTTTCTACAATAATTAGGAATCATACAGACAAGAAAATTCCCAGCAATGCAATTGTTGCAGCTTTGAATACAAAGGGAACTTCAGAGATACAAACCTTGTTTGGGAAGAAGGCATTTTCGTTCCCAAAATCTACTATCCTTCTAAAGTCCTTAATCAATCAGGTGTCAGATAAAGATGATATTGTACTAGATTTTTTTGCAGGATCATCTACGACAGCAGATGCAGTTCTTCAGTTAAATGCTACTGATGGATTAAACCGAAAATTTATAATGGTTCAATTGCCAGAAGAGGTTGACGCTAAAAGCGATGCTTCAAAGCTTGGATTTGATAATATTTCCGTATTGTCTATGGAACGTATTCGTCGTGCGGGCAAGAAAATCCTTGAAGGCAACTACCACAAGGACTGGAACAAGGATATTGGCTTTCGTGTCCTTAAAATCGATACGTCCAATATGGCGGATGTTTATTACACGCCGGAACAGACTGACCAGAAAGACTTGCTGGCCGCTGTAGATAATATCAAGCCGGGACGGGATAACCCGGAAGACCTTTTGTTTCAGGTACTGGTGGACTGGGGTGTTGATCTCACTCAGCCCATCTGGCGTGAAACCATTCAGGGCAAATCCGTCTTTTTCGTTAATCATGAGCCTTATGATCTGGTCGCCTGCTTTGATAAGGGAATTACCGAAGAGCTGGTCAAGGAACTGGCCACCCACAAGCCCGTGCGGGTGGTGTTTCGCGATAATAGTTTTGTCTCAGACGCTGTGAAAATCAATGTTGAGCAGATTTTCCGTCAGCTTTCGCCTGCAACCGATGTTAAGTCGATTTAGGGGCAATTGACATGAAACTTAAATTCAAAATCCAACCCTACCAGACTAACGCAGTTGATGTGGTGCTGGATTGCTTTGCCGGACAGCCCAAAAGTGATGCGCTGCGCTACCGCATTGATCCCGGCGAAAGCCAACAGGCGCGCCTTGAAGAAGAGGGGTTCAGGAACGCCGATATTGCTCTGACTGACGCACAGCTTCTGAGCAATATTCAGGCAGTACAAAAACGCCAGAACCTGCCGCTGTCAAAATCGCTGGCTAATTTTACCGAAATCGACCGCAAGGGCGTGGCCAAGCCAAAACAAAAATCATACAAGCCCGGCGCAAGGCTTAATCTTGATATCGAGATGGAGACCGGCACCGGCAAGACCTATTGTTATATCAAAAGCATTTTCGAGATGCACAAACACTATGGCTGGTCAAAATTCATCATCATGGTGCCGAGCATCGCCATTCGCGAAGGCATTAAAAAGTCATTCGAGATTACCGCCGATCATTTCACGGAGAGCTATGGCAGGAAGGCGCGCTTCTTTATCTATAATTCCAAGCGCCTGCATGAGCTGGAAAGTTTTTCATCGGACGCCGGTATCAATGTGATGATTATCAATATTCAGGCGTTTAACACGCGTGGCGCGGACAATCGCCGCATATATGACGAACTCGACGATTTCCAGTCCCGCCGCCCGATTGACGTGATCAGCAGCAACCGACCGGTCCTGATACTGGATGAACCACAAAAAATGGAAGGTGCGGCAACGATGGATGCCCTGCCTCAATTCAAGCCGCTGTTCATTCTGCGCTATTCTGCCACCCACAAGACACAGCATAACCGCGTACACCGGCTTGATGCGCTGGATGCCTACAACCAGAAACTGGTCAAAAAAATCGCCGTGCGTGGTATCCAGACACGTGGGCTCGCGGGCACCAATGCCTATCTTTATCTGGAGAGCATCGAAATTTCCAAAAAAGCTCCTCCCGTGGCACGCATTGAGATAGAAATGAAGCTCAAATCCGGTGAGATCAAACGCCAGCTCAAACGGTTGGAATTCGGGCGTGACTTGTTTGTCGAGTCCGGTGAACTGGATCAATATCGCGGCTTCACCATTAGCCAGATTGACTATAATCATGACACGGTTGAATTCACCAATGGCGAAGTTCTGAATGCCGGTGAGGCCACTGGAGATGTGAACGAGCAGGATATTCGCCGTATCCAGATACGCGAGACGATCAAGGCCCATTTTGACAAGGAAAAACAGCTCTTCGCCCAGGGCATCAAGGTGCTGTCCTTGTTTTTCATCGATACCGTCGCCAGGTATCGTGACTATGACCAGCCCGACGACAAGGGCGACTATGCCCGTATCTTTGAACGTGAATATCAAACGCTAAAAGACGAATATCTGTCAGAACTGGCGCTGGACAACCCGGCTTACCATACCTATCTTGAGAGCATTGACGCAGGCACAACCCATAACGGCTATTTCGCCATAGACAAGAAAACCAAGCGCCTGAAAGACCCCAAAGTTGGTAAACGGTCCGTCGATTCCGATGATGTGGACGCCTATGATCTGATCCTCAAAGACAAGGAACGGCTTTTGTCCCTTGACGAGCCGACCCGCTTCATTTTCTCCCACTCCGCCCTGCGCGAGGGGTGGGACAATCCCAATGTCTTTGTCATGTGCATGTTAAAGCACAGTAACAATACGCTCTCACGCCGTCAGGAAGTGGGACGGGGCTTGCGCCTGTGTGTTGACAGCCAGGGTGAGCGCATGGATCATCCGGCCATTGTACATGACATTAATGTGCTCACCGTCGTCGCCAGTGAAAGCTACAAGGACTTTGTTACTGGCCTGCAAACAGAAATTGCAGAGACGCTTTCAGCACGCCCCAGAAAAGCTACCGAAGCCTATTTTACCGGCAAGCTTTTGGATACGGAATCCGGGCCTGTGGAAATTACCCCGCAAATGGCCAAACAGATTTATCGCTATTTAATCAAGAACGATTACACCGATGATACGGACGCCATTTCGGAGCTATATCATCAGGCAAAAGAAGTCGGAGAGCTGGCCGAACTTGCCGCCGAACTTGCGCCATATGCCGCCCAGATCATCGACCTGATTGACAGTGTGTTTGATGATAGCAAACTTCCAGAAATCGACGATGGGCGCAGACCAAAGACCAACCCGCTCAATGATAATTTCGAGAAAAAAGCCTTTCAGCAACTCTGGTCACGTATCAATCGCAAGGCGGTCTACCGTGTTGAATTTGAGTCCGAGGAGCTTGTGCAAAAGGCTATCAAGGCGTTGAACAGCCAACTTCGTGTCACTCCGCTGCAATATACGGTGCAGGAAGGTGAGCAGATTGCTGCCGTAACCGATGACCAGCTTAAATCTGGTGAAAGCTTCAAAGTTACTGGCGCAAGTACTGAACGGGGCGGCACAGTGTATTCAGATGTTACCTATGACCTTGTTGGCAAAATTGCCGAGAACGCCCATCTGACACGCAAAACCGTCGCAGAAATTCTTACCCAAATTGAATCCGCAATATTCGCTCAATTTCAGCAAAATCCTGAACATTTTATCACCGAGACTTCAAGACTGATCAAGGAACAGAAAGCCACCGCCATCATTGAAAAGCTCAATTATGATGCGGTCGAGGATTGTTACGATACCGATATTTTCACTGCCGCCCAGACAGGACAGGATTTCTCGTGCGCCTCAGAGAAACTCAATCATCATGTCTATGATTATTGTGTCACCGATTCCGATGTTGAGCGCCACTTTGTTAGCGAACTGGATGTGAGCAATGAGGTTGTGGTTTACGCGAAACTTCCCGGTGGCTTCCTCATTCCGACACCGGTTGGCGATTATAATCCCGACTGGGCCATCTCGTTCAGGCAGGGCAGCGTCAAACATATCTACTTTGTGGCCGAGACAAAGGGCTCAATGTCCTCGGTGAAATTACGCGAAATTGAGAAAACCAAAATCGAATGTGCCCGCAAATTCTTTAGTGGCATCAACGCGCATATCCAATCTGAAAAAGTCAAGTATGACGTCGTCACCGACTATGGAAAATTGATGGATGTTGTTGGATTGAGAGGGGCCACGGGCGGATGAATGCGCGCGCATTAAGAGCAGGTTCTTTGACAGATGATGAAGTTGGCATCATCAGAAATCTGCTGGCGCGTGGAGGGTATAAGAATCAGGATATATTGGGGTTGATAAATACGGTTCGCCGCCTTGAGGCGCGGGATGAAACCAATGGCGGTCGCATTTCCGAAGTCAAAACCAACAAACCACGATACAAGGGGATCAAGGCTGCATCAGTCAAAGATACTGATGCCTTCATCACGCGGGCGAAAAAACGGGCGGGTTTTAAGAAAGTTGATACTGGTCCGGTCAGCATAGATATTTTGGAAACCCTATTTCCAATGCGCAAGGGTAGTAAAGACCGTCTTGCCATCACCGAAACAGATCAGATTGAATGTAAAGAATCTTTCGGCGGTCAACACTGGATCACCAATTGCATTAAAGCCATCGCCGCTTTTGCCAATAACAAGGGCGGCTATATCGCGTTCGGCCTCAAGGATAACACCTGGGAAATTGTCGGAATAAAGCGTGAAAAGTTTGAAGGCTATGACCGGAAGAAACTCAATCAGGTGCTACGCACCAGTCTGAACTGCGGTATTGATTTTGATATGGTCACATTGGCGCGAGCTGGAAGAACCATTGGTGTACTCCATATATTCCCGGCTAAAACCAAGCCGGTTATGTTTATCAGGCAGGCCGATGGTGCGGCTGAAGGGCACATCTATTATCGTTATCAAGCCGAAAACCGACTGATCGCCCCAACAGAATTGCAACAAATTATCGAAGAGCGCATACGCACTCTTTCCGAAACCATTTTGAGCAAACACATCAGCAATATTTTGTCGAACGGGATTGAAAATTCTGCCGTATTAAATCTGGGTTCCGGTGTCGTGGACGGCAAGGCAGGCAGCTTTGTCATTGACGAAGAACTATTACCGAAAATCAGCTTCATCAAAGAAGGCGAATTTGTCGAAAAATCCGGCACTCCGACTTTGAAGCTGATCGGGGAAATCAAAAAAAACCACCAAAATTGTCGCCATCAAAAAAGAAGAGCTTATCAAACTCTATCCATATTCGTGGCAGAAGATAGTTGATTTGGTGAAAAAGAAGGTCGCGGGTGCAACCAATACCAAGATCAATAATTTGATTAAAGTTGAAAAACTGAAGCTTGACAAAAAATACTCATCATTCAATTTTCGAAACAAAAAACTCGCTGACAAATATAAGAAATCCGGGACGCTCCCCGCCGGAACACCCTCAATATACAATGACGCAGCCGTCAAGTTTATTGTGATGAAACTGGGCGTGTAGGAGCCAAAACAATGAATTGGTTCATGAACAACCTTGGAATAATTGCAAATTTTTCTGCGATAATAACCGCTATTGTCGCCTTATTTGGATATGGCACTTACCGTTGGGATCAATGTGGCAAACGCAGACGATTAGAAAGTTACCTTAAATCAGAAAAAGCGATTGGTGCAGATCAGGGGCAACCTAGCTTGCCTCATCTTATGGCAAATGTGGGAATGACCGAAGCTGAACTTATAACAGGCCAGCTTCCGCAGCAAGCATATAGAACGTAAAATTGCAAAAGACGACGAAACCGGCAGAGCAGATGCTTTGCTTTTGGAATGGAAGGAATAGGATCGTTTCGTACAGGCAAATATTGAATGAGTTTGAATTGTTTTGAGCAATATTGATACTCACGTAACATATTGATATTACTATCTAATATTGACTTCTGGGTGTGATTTTGATATATTTTTCCAATGCCCGCCTTCTTAGGAAGGCAGAGAATGGAAACAGATAAAGCACTTGTTCCGACGGATAAGGAAAATGACAGACACAGACGTATCGTTAAAATCGACGGCGAATTCGAAGTTACAATTCATACGGCCCATGATCTCACTCATTTGCCGGTGACACAACAAGAGTTGGATTTGCTCTTGACCTATTTAGGGCCGTTGATTGAGCCGTTACTACAGAAGGAAAAGCAGAAAGGATGAAATAAGATATGCGTGCAGCCGTCTATGCAAGGGTATCCACGGGGAACCAAGCCGCACAGGATATATCCATTCCCGATCAAATTGCTCAATGCGAGCGCTACTGTGCGCAAAAGGAATGGCAGGTCGCAAAGAGCTATGTGGATGCCGGGGCCAGTGCCACCAACGACAATCGTATTGAATTTCAGGCAATGATTGCCGAAGCCTGCTCTCCGGCCAATCCGTTTGACGTTGTGATTGTTCATTCACAGTCACGCTTTGCCCGCAACACATTCGACCTTCTGAATTACACCAGGAAACTCGAAAAGGCCGGGGTGCAATTTGTTTCCATCACCCAGGACATAGGAAAAGGCGAGCAAGCGGACGTTCTGCGCACAATCCTTGGGGCGATGGATGAATATCAAAGTAAAGAGACCGCCAAGCATACAAGCCGCTCCATGCTTGAAAATGCACGACAAGGCTTCTGGAACGGCTCACGACCTCCCTTCGGCTATCGCACCTATATTGCCGAGAAACGCGGCAGGAAGGATAAGAAGAAGCTGGAAATCGCCCCACAAGAGGCTGAAATCGTCAAAATGGTTTTCAGGCATTATGTGACCGGAGATGGCAAAAGCGGCCCTATGGGGCTCCGTAGCGTCGCCTATGACCTCAATGAGCGGGGGGAAACGACCCGCAGTGGCGGCAAATTCTTACAGCAATTCATTCAACGACTTCTCACAAATGAAATTTATGTCGGGCGTTATCATTTCAACAAAAGTAACTACTCAGCTACCCTATTTCTGCTGCCATTAGGTGCGACAATTTGATTCATGGCGCATATTTGAGGTTCCACTTTTTTCATTTTGGTGTTTGACTGCGAGGATGAAACTCGAAAATCTGACACCTGAAATTCTTGCTGATTTCTCAAAATCAGAACTGATTGATGTGGTCATGGCTCTGGTGGGTCAGGTTGTCTAACTCAAAGAACAAAATGCGCAGCTTTTGGAGGTGAACGCTCGGCTCCTGAAGGAAAACGAACAACTCAGGAAAGACAACGAGCAACTTAGAGAAGATAATGCGGTTCTTAGGCAGCGTGTTTCAGATCTTGAGCGTCGTCTGGGATCGAACAGTCGTAATAGCAGCAAACCACCTTCGAGCGACGGACTGGCAAAGCCGTCTAGCGATAAGAAACGGCGGACCAAAAGTCAGCGGGGCAAGTCAAATCGAAAGCCTGGCGGCCAACCCGGACATCCCGGCAACACACTGAAACAGGTTGAGAACCCAGACGAGATCACCAGTCATTTTCCGAACCAATGCCAAAACTGTCAGGCCGCGCTTTCGGCGGAGGATACCATAGGTTCTGCGTGCAGACAGGTGTTTGGCCTCAAACCTCCACCGCCGCTTTATGTGACCGAGCATCGTGCGCATATTTGCCAATGCCAGCATTGCGGTGCAAAAACCCGCGCCGATTTTCCTGAAGGGGTAACATCACCCGCCCAGTACGGCGATGAAATAGGGGCGTTGGCCGCCTATTTACAGACGCAGCACTGCATTCCCCAAAATCGCCTGGCGCAGGTTTTTGCGGACATTTTCGGGGTCACAATCACATCGGCAACCCTTTCCAGTCTGGTTGCCAAAAAGGCCGAGCAGATGCTCTGTTTAGCTGAGGCGGTGAAGAACCTGCTGTCCGGGCCTCAAACGGCAGTGAAGCATCTGGATGAAACGGGGTTCAGGATTGGTGGCAGAACGCGCTGGCTTCATATGCTATGCTCCACCGCTCTAAGCCACCTTCGGCTCGGAACTGCGCGAGGTGAAGTGCCACCAGAACTGGCGGGAACGGCAGTGCATGACTGTTTCTCTTCCAACTGGGCAGTGGAAAATGTGACCCATGGATTGTGCAATGCCCACATCTCCCGCGAATTGGAGGCATTGACCGAATATGAAAAAGAAGCTTGGGTGCCGGACATGAAAGCCATTCTGCTCGACGCACTGAAGCTCACGCATGTCGCGCGAATCCAAAATCGGAGCGCGGTCAGCCCGGAGGCAATCACGGATATCGAGCGGCGATTTGATGCCTGTTGCGAGCGTGCTATCGCGTTCCACGAGGCCCAACCGCCTCTCGCGCGCCCAACGAAAGGCAAGAAGCGGGGTCGCCCGAAACGGCGGATTGGGCACAATCTCGCTTTGCGACTCCAAACGCATAAAGCAGCGGTTTTGCTCTTTCTCAATGATCTGCGCGTTCCCTACACGAACAACGAGGCAGAGCGTGATCTCAGAATGACGAAAGTTCGACAAAAGGTCTCGGGAAGCTTTCGAACAGAGGCTGGTGCCGAGAATTTCTGCACTTTACGAACGGTCATTGAAACGGCGCGAAAACAAGGTTGGGACATCCTGAAAACCTTGAAAACCGCGCCTGATCAGCTCATCCTCAATCTCAGACCCGTCTGATGGGCCGTCTATAAAAGCATCAGGTTGGGGTAGCTGGGTAGTTACCAACAAAAAAGACAAGAACGGTATTTCAAAGCCGGAAGACGAATGGGTTTTTCTGAAAACACCGCGAATCGTCGGTGATGAAATCTTTCATGCTGCCAACGAACGACTTCACCGCAATACGGCTTTTTCCACGCCGCCACGGGTTATCAATGGTCCTACCCTGCTGTCCGGCATTGCCCATTGCAAAAACTGCGGCTCACCCATGCGGATCGCCACAGGAAAAGGTGGAAAATACCGCTATTACAAATGCGGATTGCGGGCTGATGCGGGACGTGCGGCCTGTTCAGGTAATTCGGTTCCCATGCAAAAACTGAATGATATTGTAATCAATACGCTTTGCGATACAGCCCTGTCCTCGAAGCGCATAGAGGTCATCGTCCCTGAATTAGTGGATCATGCCCAAAAGCGCAGTGAAAGTTATGACGGGCGAGTTGAAGCACTCAAGAATGAACAACGCGGTGTCAAAAACCAACTTAAAGAGCTATGGCAGCAAATCAGCGTATCCGAGATAACCCTTGATGCAACGCTGCAAAAATTTATCAAAGAGCTTCAGGCAAAAAATGAGGGTTATAGCCGCGCCATTCGCCGGTTAGAACAACAACAAGCCTTTCCGGTACGAAACCTAACCCGTGATGATTGCCGCGAATTTGCGGCGGCAGTGAGAAAATTGTTGAAAGAAAACAAAGACCCTAAATTCACGCGAGTCTATCTGGCGCATGTGATTACCCGTGTTGATGTGGGCAAAAGTAAAATCAAAATGCGCGGTCCAAAGGCCGCTTTAGCTGAACAAGCTATTGCGTTTGACAGCACCAAACTATTGGTGCCCACCTTTGACCTCAAATGGTGCCCCCACACGGACTCGAACCGCGGACCTACTGATTACAAATCAGTTGCTCTACCAGCTGAGCTATAAGGGCAGTGGCGTGTTATTTAGGGGAAAAGTGTGAAATTTACAACCAATAAATTGAATGTTTTTCGTAATATATTCAATAGCTTACAACATTGCCAAAAAATTACTTTCTCAATGCAGACACGAATGATTCCAAACTTCCGCAATTACTCCTCAAAATCGCGATCCATGCCAATCAGCTACGTGTCAATCAAGCAAGACGCAAAATTTTTTCCTCTGTGACCAGTTGCAGGAAAATTCTGATGTCGACGAATGCCTTTTGATTTGGCATTGAAGCAAGACTTTAGAGGCAATGACGAGGCTGCCAGTCGAAAATTTTTACGCACTAAGTGATATTGATCAGCGCCAGCCCGCATCTAAGACTGACAACCAACCTAACATGATTGAACTCGATCAGGCTGGATTGCGGAATCATGGTTGGTATGGTTTCTTTTTGAGCTGCAGGAGCTTAAGGATGCTGGATAAATCCCTCGCTGCCATCGGATTTTGATAGCAACTTCGATCTCTTGTCGATCTTCGCTAGATCAAAATCGGGACATCAGACATACAGGACTTTCCATGACAATTATTGGTACGCCTAAGGAAACCGCATCCGGCGAGAACAGGGTCGCCATGACTCCGCAAAGCGCCGGTGACCTGCAAAAACTGGGCTTTGAGTGCATTGTCCAATCCGGGGCAGGAAAAGCAGCACGATTTTCAGACGCTGAATATAAGGCCGCAGGGGTAACCGTGGTCAAAACGGCGGCGGATTTGTGGAAGAAAGCAGATGTTGTCGCCAAGGTTCGGCCTCCATCAACCACCGAATCCAAAAAAATGCGCAAGGGCCAGACGGTGATCTCCTTCATTTATCCTGGAGAGAATAAATCCCTTCTGGATGCAGCAGTTGATACCGGCAGCACGGTAATTGCCATGGATATGGTACCGCGCATTTCACGGGCGCAGAAAATGGACGCCCTTTCATCAACCGCCAATATCGCCGGATATCGCGCCGTTATCGAAGCCGGCAATTCATTTGGTCGGTTTTTCACCGGGCAGATAACTGCCGCCGGCAAGGTGCCTCCCGCAAAAGTGCTGGTCATTGGCGCCGGTGTGGCCGGGTTGGCCGCGATCGGTGCGGCACAATCTCTTGGAGCCATCGTGCGGGCCTTTGATGTACGTCCCGAAGTGGCCGAACAAATTGAATCCATGGGGGCAGAGTTTTTGTTCCTCGATTTTGATGAATCCGGATCCGGAGATGGCGGTTATGCAGCCCCCTCCTCTCCCGAATTCCGCGAAAAGCAGTTGGAACTGTTCCGTGAGCAAGCTCCGGACATTGATATCGTCATCACCACCGCGCTGATTCCCGGGCGCGACGCGCCGAAATTGTGGCTCAAAGACATGGTCAAGGCGATGAAGCCGGGATCGGTGATCGTTGACCTTGCAGCCGAACGCGGCGGCAACTGCGATCTCACCAAAAAAGATGAGAAAATTGAAACCTCAAATGGTGTAACGATCATTGGCTATACCGACCTGGCCAGCCGAATGGCAACGCAGGCCTCGACGCTCTATGCCACCAATATCCGCCATATGATGACCGACCTGACGCCCGAAAAAGACGGTGTCATTGTTCACGATATGGAAGACGATGTAATCCGCGGCGCGACGGTAACTCATCAAAATGAAATTACCTTCCCGCCACCGCCTCCTAAAATTCAGGCGATTGCCAAGCAGGCTCCCAAAGCACCGGAACCAACGAAAGAAGAACTGGCGACTCAAGAAGCCGCTGATATGCGCCGTGCTGGCATTCGCGAGATTTCCATGCTGACCGCAGGCGGTTTGTTATTAATGCTGATCGGCATGTTTGCTCCAGCGAGTTTCATGCAACACATGATCGTGTTTGCTCTGGCCTGTTTTGTTGGCTTCCAGGTCATCTGGAACGTCAGCCATGCCCTGCACACGCCGCTGATGGCGATAACCAATGCGATATCGGGCATTATTATTGTCGGGGCGCTGCTGCAGATCGGCTCTGGCAGCTGGCTGGTCATGATCCTGGCTGCAATTTCAGTATTTATTGCCACAATCAACATTGTTGGCGGATTTATGGTGACGCGCCGGATGCTCGCCATGTTCCAGAAGAGCTAGGGGCTTACTTATGGAAAACGGATTTATTACAGCAGTTTACGTTACTGCGAGCATCCTGTTCATTCTCGCCCTAGGCGGGATGAGCAATCAGGAAAGCGCCAAGCGCTCAATTTGGTACGGCATTGTCGGCATGGCACTGGCCTTTCTGGCGACACTGTTTGATTCGCGTATCGACAATTACTGGTTGATCGTTTTGATGGTTGGTGGTGGTGCCATTATCGGATCGATTGTGGCCCGGCGGGTTGAAATGACCGGCATGCCCCAACTTGTGGCTGCATTACACTCATTTGTTGGTCTTGCAGCGGTATTTATCGGCCTCAATTCCGCCTACGCCCCACCGGCTGGCATGGTGGGTGCTGAACTGGTGATCCATGAATGGGAAATAATCATTGGCGTCTTCATTGGCGCTATCACCTTTACCGGATCGATCATCGCTTACGGCAAGCTTGCCGGATCAATTGATGGCAAGCCGCTGACCCTGCCGGGACGTCATGCCATGAATGCTGCGGGTATTCTGCTTTGCCTGTTGCTCGGCTTCATGTTCAGCGCCCACTACGGTATCTGGACGCTGATCATTATCATGATCATTGCATTTGCCGTTGGTGCTCATCTGGTCATGGCCATTGGTGGCGCCGATATGCCGGTGGTAGTGTCGATGCTCAATTCCTATTCCGGTTGGGCAGCAGCCGCGACCGGCTTTTTGCTGGGCAATGATCTGCTGATCGTTACGGGCGCGTTGGTCGGATCATCAGGCGCAATCCTGTCCTACATCATGTGTCGAGCCATGAACCGTAATTTTGTGTCCGTCATTCTCGGCGGGTTTGGTGGAACTTCCGGGCCGGCCATGGAAATTGACGGCGAAATGATTGCAACCAATGCAGACGCAGTCTCTGCAGCCCTGGAAGAGGCCGATAGCGTGGTAATTGTTCCAGGTTACGGCATGGCAGTTGCCCAGGCCCAGGGGTCAATTTCGGAACTGACGCGTCGGTTGCGCGATCAGGGCAAGAATGTCCGCTTTGCTATCCACCCGGTTGCGGGCCGCCTGCCCGGCCATATGAATGTTTTGCTGGCTGAAGCAAAAGTACCCTACGACATCGTTCTGGAAATGGATGAAATCAATGATGACTTCCCCGACACCGACGTGGTGATGGTGGTGGGCTCCAACGATATCGTCAATCCGTCTGCCCAGGACGATCCGAACTCTCCCATAGCCGGGATGCCGGTTTTGGAGGTCTGGAAAGCCAAACAGGTATTCGTTTCAAAACGAGGCGCAGGAACCGGATATTCCGGTGTAGAAAACCCGTTATTCTTTAAAGAAAACACCCGCATGTTCTACGGTGATGCAAAAGCATCGGTGGATTCCCTTTTGCAAAAAATGGGATAAATATGTGATGCTGGAGCACCTGCTTTGGGAGAGGAGTCTCAGAACAGGTGCTTGGCCCAATGATGATGCCCCATCATCGTATTTGGACACTCCAGCAGCATATTCTTACCAATGGACAACGCAGTTTGGATTGATCAAGATCAAGCTTATCGCAATATTTGAGTGAATTCCGGGCCATGGCCAAACCATCAATCTGCTTCATTGCCAATTCCACGGACATCGCAAAGAAGTCGTGTGCCGCACTGATCAAACGTTACGGACAGAACGATCGCGACAAGGCGGATATTATTGTCGCACTGGGCGGTGATGGATTTATGCTTCAGACCCAGTTGGATTTCATGAATTCAGGAACTCCCGTATTCGGAATGAATAAAGGCACTGTCGGCTTTTTGATGAACGAATATCGTGAGGACGACCTCTATCAGCGGTTGGATCTTGCGTTGAAAGCAACCATTCATCCACTGCAGATGGTGGCGATCGACGAAGATGGCAAACGCCATGAATCAATGGCATTCAACGAAGTTTCGCTGTTTCGTCAGTCTCATCAAGCAGCAAAACTGCGCATCGAAATCGATGGCAACGAGCGCATGGCGATGTTGTCTTGTGACGGTATTATGGTTGCCACACCCCAGGGTTCGACCGCTTACAATTTGTCGGCCCACGGCCCGATCCTGCCGCTTAAATCCCCCCTGCTTGCTCTGACCCCGGTCAGTGCATTTCGCCCGAGAAACTGGCGTGGAGCCCTGTTGCCAAATACGGCACAGGTTCGCATCACCGTGCTGGAAGCAGACAAACGTCCGGTCAACGCAGTTGCGGATAACACAGAAATTAAGTCGGCGGTCGAAGTCTTTATCCACGAAGACCGGGACGTCAGCGGAATATTGCTGTTTGATCCAGAACACACGTGGGACGAGCGTATCCTGGATGAGCAGTTCCGGTACTAAGAAACCTAGGCAGCTGCCAACATCAGTTGACGGCTGTAATCCTGTGCGGCTTCGCGGTTGGCTTCACAGGCCATTTGGCTGAGCATTGCCAGCAGAGCCCCGTCAACCTGATGATCGACTTCAGCCCGCGCAATAATCTGGCCAATCAATTGCGGCATTTCCTGAGGTACGCGCCAGGCTTCAATTGCTGCAACGAATACCGGATAGGCCGAGCTTGGCAGACCAGTACGGCCATAGAGCGATTTGAAAGCCGCCACACGTCCATCATCAACAATCGACTGAACCCGTTTCAGTGATACGCCACTGAGCAGCGACAAGGCGTTTTCAAATAGCGCCGCATGGCCCGTGCAGCAGGCACGAATGAGCAAAGCTGCACTTAGCTGTCCAGATGTTTGAAGGTGTTCGACATATTCCACCATGTGCTCAGGCGGAGTTTGCATGGCGATTTCAACTGTTACCTTGTTGCGCGCATCATTGGCGGTCTTCTGAAGACGGTTTGGGTCTCCCCAACCTTTGGTATCGACCAAATTCAGCAGGCAGTTTGACAGCCGATCCGCAAGCAATTGCCGGGTCGCAGCATCAATGCAGTCGTCGCCCAAAAGCATGGTGCGAACTTGCGCATTGTCTCCGAGGCGGTCGGCAATGTCGTGTTTCAATCCTGGGCCAAGTACAACCAGACGATTTTGTATCAATTGGCAAATGGCATCTGCACCCGCATGTTTGACCAATCTTCGAATGGTGTCTCCGTCCAAATCTTCGCGGTTGGCGATGGCACATTGAATGATGTCGTCGCCTCTGCAAATTGCATCAATCAGATCTCGACTGCGCAATATGGTTGACCGCGCATAGATTTTTTCGGAAACCTCGGTGATATCCCGAGCCAATGCCCAGACCAGATGACGTGGTGCGTTGTCGTAACGGGCCACCACTCTGGCCAGCGCTTGTCGTACTTTTGCACTTGGATCTTCAAGATATAGCGTCAGGGCCTGTTCAACATCAGACCGATCAATTTCGGGAATGCTGCCATTAAAAAGCTTTGCCGCCAGTCGGCTGATTGCCTTGGCTCTTTGATCTGCACCTGACTGAACAGACCACGTCATAAAACGCTCTACAAACATATTACTACCCAACACCACAATTACCACTAAACTCACCCGCCTACCCGGGATTGCAATTGAAGCTACACAAAAGTTCTTAACCGAACGTTCACCATAAATATTTGCAATTTGATAAGCTTGATTTCGGGCGGAGGACATGCTGCACGATATGTAACAGAACGCTGCCCTTGTGGATGATTGGAGGCAATATTGGCCGGATTGTATTTTGAGGAATTTCATGAAGGTCAGGTTTTTGAGCATGAATTGCGCAAAACTCTGACGGAAAGCGACAACATGTTGTTCTCAACCATGACGCTTAATCCGCAACCGCTGCATATTGACCGGCACTTTTCACAACAGACCGACTGGGGCCAGCCGCTGATGAATTCGGTATTGACCCTGGGGCTGGTAATCGGCGTGTCGGTTGGTGATACGACGCTCGGGACTACAATCGACAATCTTGGTATGAAAGACACACAGTTCCCCCATCCAGTGTTTCAAGGAGATACTATTAGAGCCACCACAGAAGTTGTTGGTGTGCGGGCGTCGAGATCAAAACCCGACAGGGGCATCATCGACTTTTTGCACAAGGGTTATAATCAGGATGATGTTCTGGTTTGCCAGTGTCATCGGCAGGCCATGATGCGGCGTAGGCCTCAGGGAGCAGATTGATGCGTTCTGGTCTGTTTATCCCCGGAGACAGCGAAAAGAAACTCACCAAAGGTATATCCTGCGGGGCGGACAGTCTTTTTGTTGATCTGGAAGATTCTGTTTCATTGGATCACAAACAAGCCGCACGGCAAGTCGCCAGCGGGTTTCTCAGCGAGCTAAATCAACAAGCCGATCGTCCCGGCCTGTTTGTGCGGGTCAATGCTTTTGATACCGAACTCACCGATGACGATCTTGCTGCCGTCATGAAGGCGCGTCCTGATGGTATCGTACTGCCGAAATGCGAGCATGGTCAGGATGTCACCCGACTGGATGCAATTTTGCGGGTTCATGAAGTCGAAAACGAAATTGAAGACGGGGCCACAAAAATCATTGCCATCATCACCGAAACCGCGATTGGGGCACTGAATGCCGGCACTTACCGGCGCTCGAGCAAACGCCTGCAGGCGGTCGCATGGGGGGCTGAGGATCTGTCCGCAGATATCGGTTCGGCCCGCCGCAGGGAAGACGGCAGCTACCGTGATGTGTTTCGCTATGCGCGGGTTCAAACTCTGCTCGGCGCGATTGCCGCTGGCGTGGAGCCGGTCGATACGGTCTATACCGATTTTCGCGACGATGAGGGTTTGGCGCGCGAATGTCGGGAGGGGAAACTTGACGGATTTACCGCCAAAATGGCCATCCATCCTGCACAGGTACCCGTCATCAATGAGATATACACGCCCGACGCAGATGAAATTGCCCGAGCGCAGAAGATCGTGGATGCGTTTGAGGCTGCAGGAAATCCCGGCGTTTTGGGTGTCGAAGGCGAAATGCTGGATCGCCCGCACTTGCGCAAAGCTCAGAAACTTCTGACGCGATTTATGCAACTGAACCTGAAATGAGCAACTCGCCGATAATTCGCAAGATGCAGATTGAAGACTTTCAACAGGTTGTTGCCCTGTATCGAGAACTCGTTGGAGATTCAAAAGTAGCGTCCGACCTGTCCGGCCGCAAACAATGGCAGCAAGTGCTGTCTCATCCCGGCACAGTCGTATTCGGGTTGGAAAAGGATCATCAATTGTGTGCGATGACAACGTTGCATGTCTTGCCAAACATGACTTATGGCGGCCGCCCTTATGGACTGATTGAAAATGTTGTGACGCTGGGAGCCGAACAGGGAAAAGGGCTTGGTCGTCGGTTGATGGAACACGTCATCGCACAGGCGTGGGACCAAAACTGTTACAAGATTATGTTGCTGACCGGCAAAATGGCTGGTGCCAGAGGTTTCTACGAGCGATTGGGTTTCTCTGATGATGAAAAATTCGGAATGACCCTTCGGCGAATTCCAACCCGCAATTGAGTCCGACCAATCCAGCACACAAAAAAGCCGCCGTTTCTGGAGGAAAAGGCGGCTTTGACATTCGGTTTGAGCCGTTTGGCTCAGCTTGTGATTTTAAGAAGCTTCGATTTTGCTTACGGCTGGCTTGCCGGAGCGCGGATCGACATCTGTCTCAAAACTCACTTTTTGGCCTTCAGAAAGGCCGGTCATACCGTTACGTTCAAGGGCAGTAGCGTGAACAAAGACGTCTTTGCCGCCATCGTCTGGCTGGATAAAGCCAAATCCCTTGGTTTCGTTGTAGAATTTTACGGTACCTGTGGTCATGGTAGTTCTTTCACTTCAAGTTTGCATTGAGACACGAAATTGTGTCCCTGTATTTCGAGATTGGAGAATTGTCTGAATGCAATACCATCGGCGATGGGGGGCAGAGCAGGTGTTCGTCAAACATCGATACCATCAACTAGGCATGAATTACGACTTTAACAAGACAAATTGCGCGGTTGGTAAAATAAAGTTGAACACGGAAACCCCAGAAATACTTAAAATCTTGGCACCTATTGTGGTCTCACCAGCTCGAACAATTCATCAAGACACACATAGTCGTGATAGCCAGACCGCAGAATCGGGTCGGCTTTCATCGTGTCAAATCGACCCTCAGGAGTGATCATCGCATCGTCGATATGAACCCCGGTTACCTGTCCCAGTATCAAGAAATATGGAGCCTTTGTTCCATCAAGTACCGTGGGATTGACGATCTCCAGCAATTTGCACTCCAAAGCCGCAGCCGCGCCGCCAACGCGTGGGCAGGCGACGGTTTCGCCGGGGGCCATTTCAAGACCGGCCTCGTCAAATTCATTGACACCGGGCGGCAGCGTGGCGGAGGAGATGTTCATTTCATTCTTCATTGAACGACTGACATAGTTGAATGTGAATTCACCAGTCTGCGAGATGTTCTGAGCGCTGTCTTTCATACCGCCGGAAGAAAACATCAGTATAGGGGGAGTGTCACAAACCCCGTTGAAGAATGAATAAGGGGCAAGATTGGGCACTCCCTCGCTGTCGAGGCTGGAAATCCAGCCAATCGGTCGTGGCGCGACAATGGCTTTGAAGGGGTTGTAGGGAAGCCCGTGCGGTTCGTCTGCTTTGTAGAACATGAATGCTAGCTTTCGCGAATAGTGAAAAGGCTGTCGATCTCGGGCCTGGGTCGTTCCGACTTGGCGATGGCCGACGTGCCAATATGAATAATTCCGGCGATCTGTTCACCGTTTTTCAATCCCAGAATTTTTCGGGCTTTGTCTTCATAGACATACCAGGCGGTCAGCCACTGAGCTTCAAAGCCCAATGAATTGGCCGCAATCAACGTGTTCATACACGCCGCTCCAGCTGACAGGTGTTGTTCCCAGATTGGTATTTTTGGATGTTCCTGCGCCGTGCTTATCGCCACCAGAACACAAGGCGCGTGAAGCAGTTTACGGGTGGCCTGAACCTGCTTTTCGCGATCCGTCACATCATTCAAACCGGCAAGCAATTGCTGCAGGTCGTCATGGATATCCTGGCGCACATGCTCGGGCCACAATTCAAATCGCCATGGAGCCAGCTTGCCGTGATCTGGAACCCGGGTTGCAACTTCCAGGATCGTGCGCAATTGCGCGTCATCTGGGCCTGGAGCTTCAAGAGTAAGCGACAGCGAGGATCGTCGCGTTTTCATATAATGTGTGAGATCTGTCATCGTTGAACTTATTTTGCTTCGATGGTCACTACCTACTTCACCAATTGCCACTTGAAAATGCCATAAGAGTAAGAGAAAGGTTCAAAATGAATATTCGAGTCCTCATTTCTGGCCTATTCCTGCTGATTGCGATGCCGTCATGGGCGCAGAACGCAAGCGTGGAATATGCTGAGGGACTCTCGCCAACCGAAAACCAGCGCTCCGCCCATCAACTATTGCTTGATGCGCGACTGGTCGCCGATGGTCCGGCAATTGAAAGAGGAATGGTATGGCGGGTTTTTCGTGACAAAGCGGACATCGATGGAAAATTGCCGGTAATCGCAACGGCGCGTGGGGGATCGGCGTCAATTAGCCTGAACACAGGTACCTATCTGGTTCACGCAGCATTTGGCCGGGCCGGAGCCAGCAAGCGGATCAATATCAGCACTGAAAACCTGGCCGAAAGTTTTATTCTTCAGGCTGGCGGCCTGGTCCTGAATGCGGAAACCGCAAATCATGTGATACAGGCAAAGCATTTGCGCTTTTCGATCTTTGAAAGACAGCAGAATGAAGAGGGCGAGCGCAAAATGATCGCTCTCAATGTTGAACCGAACAAAATTGTCCAGCTCAATGAGGGCACTTATCACGTGCTTTCACGCTACGGCACGATCAACGCCACGGTGCGGGCCGACCTGGAAGTCAAAGCCGGACAGGTCACCAAAGCCGTCTTGCAGCATCGTGGAGCGGGCGTTTCGCTGCGCCTCGTTTCAAGGCCAGGGGGCGACCCGATTGCCAACACTTCATGGACTGTCTTCACCGAAGATGGAGACAATGTGTTCAGCAGCAACCTGGTTTCGCCATTCCTGATTCTAGCAGAAGGGGCCTATGAGGCGGTGGTGCGCAACGGTGACGACAATTACCGCAGAACATTTGCGGTTAGGTCCGGGGAAAGTGCTGCCGTTGAAGTTCTGCTGGAATAATTGACATCCGGCGAATTCACCTTACCGCGAGCACTACCTTTTAGTTGCGGTCGGCCCGCGCCTGTTTTTTGCGTCGGATATCTGGTGCCACGGCTTCGTCCGACAGACTGGAGACCGCTTCTTCTAACGTCATTGACGTTTGATTCTTGGAACCCAGACGCCGAATGCTAACTGTGCCCTGATCGGCTTCGCGCGCACCAATCGCGATGATTGCCGGGACCTTGGCCAGCGAATGTTCACGTACCTTGTAATTGATCTTTTCGTTGCGGAAATCAGTTTCCACATGAAGACCAGCATCCCGCAATGCTTCGGCGACCTTCTCGCCATAGCCATCGGCTTCTGACGTAATCGTTGCCACCACCGCCTGCACCGGAGCCATCCACAATGGGAAATGACCGGCATAGTGCTCAATCAGAATACCGATAAAACGCTCCATCGAACCACAAATGGCTCGATGAACCATAACCGGTTCCTGCTTTTCCGAATTCTGATCGATGTAAAAAGCCCCAAACCGTTCCGGCAAGGCAAAATCGATCTGTGTGGTTCCACATTGCCAGTCACGACCGATGGCATCTCGCAATACATATTCAAACTTTGGACCATAAAAGGCCCCCTCGCCCGGATTCGGTTCCGTTTTGATGCGGCCTTCGGAATCGGCTTCGATCTCGTCGAGAACCTTTTGCATGATCGCTTCAGCTCGATCCCAGACTTCATCACTGCCAACGCGCTTTTCAGGGCGAGTCGACAATTTGACAACGATATTGTCGAAACCAAAATCGGCATAGGTGGTTAGAATCAGGTCATTAATGCGAAGGCACTCGTCTTCCAGTTGTTCGGGTGTGCAGAACACGTGGGCATCGTCCATTGTGAACCCGCGTACCCGCATCAGGCCATGCAACGCACCAGAAGGCTCATAACGATGCACATTGCCGAATTCAGCCATCTTGACCGGCAGTTCACGGTAAGAACGCAATCCGTTCTTGAAAATCTGAACGTGGCCCGGGCAATTCATTGGCTTGATGGCGAATTGGCGGTCGTCTTCAGTTACCGTGGTGAACATGTTTTCGCGGTACCAGTCCCAGTGGCCCGAAGTCTGCCACAGAGCCTTGTCGAGGATTTGCGGCGCGTTGACCTCGTCATAGCCGTGTTCCTCAATGCGCCGACGCATATAGTTCACCAGATTCTGGAATACCCGCCAGCCCTTGGCATGCCAGAAGACCACACCGGGGCCCTCTTCTTGAAAATGGAACAGATCCATTTCGCGGCCAAGCTTGCGATGGTCGCGCTTTTGCGCCTCTTCCAGCATGAAGAGATAGTTTTTCAACTGCTTCTCATCGGCCCAGGCAGTGCCGTAGATACGGCTCAGCATTTGATTGTCGCTATCGCCACGCCAATAAGCACCGGCCACGTTCATCAACTTGAATGCGTTACCGACATTGGCAGTTGAGGGCCCGTGCGGGCCCAAACACAGGTCGAGCCATTCACCCTGCTTGTAGATGTTGAGATTTTGGTCGGCATCAATCGCGTCAACCAGTTCAACTTTGTAGGTCTCGCCGGTTTTTTCAAAATACGCCTTGGCGTCGTCGCGACTCCACACTTCCTTGGTGAAAGAATCATTTCGGGCGATAATCTGACGCATCTTTTTCTCGATGACTTCCAGATCTTCCGGAGTGAACGGCTCATCGCGATCGAAATCGTAATAAAAGCCGTTTTCGATGACCGGACCGATGCTCACTTTTGTCTTCGGCCACAATTCCTGCACGGCTTCGGCCAGTACATGTGCACAATCATGACGAATGAGTTCCAGTGCCCGCTCATCAGCGCGAGTTACAATTTCTATTTTTCCTGAATGTTCAACTGGTTCTGCCAAATCTTTCAAGTCACCGTTTAACGCATATGCAACGGATTTCTTGGCCAGAGATTTGGATATCCCCTCGGCGATCTGGAGCCCGGAAGTACCGGCTTCAAAGTCGCGAACCGAGCCATCGGGAAATTCCAGAGATAGAACGGCGGATTGGGCTGGATTTGTCATGACATGCTCCTGTATCCAGTCCCGCAAACAACGCGGGTGGTTTATTTATGGCCCTGCTCTTATGCGAAGGTTCTGTTCAGGTCAACGGCCACTAAGACTGAAACTCAGTCCGGCACGGGGTCATGGCCGTGAGACCCACCCAGAGATTTCCATGGATTGCATCTTGCAATGCGCGCCGCGCTCAGCCTGACACCACGCCACAATCCGTGGCGTGCAATGGCTTCATAAGCATATTCGGAACATGTCGGCAGGTATCGACAATTGCTGCCAATAAAGCTCGACAAAGTGAGCTGATATAACCGAACCAGACCGACACCTAGCACACGACCGGGGGTCTTTCGCCAGGGGCCGGCATAATTGCGGTTATGAGGTCTGGGTTCAGGCAAGTTCATCCTGCTTGTCGAGAGCCTGTTCCATGGCGCTGACCACCGCATCAAATGGCAACATCGTGGATGCGTGACGGGCGCGATAGTCACGCACTGGTTCGAGGAATTTCAATTCTTCAAACTTTCCATCAGGCGGCGGCCCCTCTTCCCTCAACATGGCCAACATTTGCTGGCGCACCAGTTTCAGTTCATCCAGCGTGCACCCGATGACATTTTTGGCGAGAATTGCAGCCGATGCCTGTCCCAGCGCACAGGCCTTTACGTCCTGAGCATAATCGCTGACGCGGCCATTTTGCTGAATGACATCCACGACAACGGTCGACCCACATAGCTTCGAGTGGGCTTTAGCTGTTCCGTTTGGTGCTTCAAGACGGCCGATGCGACCAATATTGCCGGCATAGTCCAGAATTTTGGCATTATAGACAGAATCGATGCTCATAAAATGATTGGCTCCAGCGGCGCTCGGTCTATATGCGACATGTGATCCCGCATTAGTACTTGGCAGTGGGTTTGTTTCTCCTATATTATGTCTTAGAGACGAGAATTCAAACTTTGGTTTGCGGTTCGCGTCCCAAATGTGGTCACCGTGCCGAAAAGGCCCCGGAACCAGCTTGATGCCCACGTCGTGATCGCCTTTAAAACGCGCTGCACGGCAACCCCAGAGAGAGGTTGGCATGAGCGGAACACCGGTTTTTGCGAAAACTAACTGCTCGAATTGGAATACTTCTCATGGACCAGATTGTCGACAAGACGTCGCTGGACATCCTCTTGAACCAACACAAGCGCGACATAAAGCGCCCGACTCAGGAAGAGGCGGAAGCTGCTGTGCGCACATTGCTGCTGTGGAGCGGTGATGATCCGGACCGTGAAGGTCTGCTCGATACGCCCGCCCGCGTCGCCAAATCATATGGTGAGTTATACGGTGGCTATGAGCAGGATCCAGCCAAAATCCTTGGCCGCACCTTTGAAGAGGTCGCTGGCTATGATGATATGGTTGTGGTCAAGGACATTGCCTTTCATTCTCACTGCGAACATCACATGCTGCCAATCATCGGCAAGGCGCAGGTGGCTTATCTACCGGATGGGCGGGTATTGGGATTGTCGAAAATTGCCCGTGTGGTGGATATATTCGCCCATCGGCTGCAAACCCAGGAGAGCATGACGGCGCAGGTTGCCCACGCCATTCAGGATGCCCTTGAACCGCGCGGTGTTGTGGTGCTGATTGAGGCTGAACATATGTGCATGGCAATGCGTGGCATCCGCAAACAGGGGTCGACCACCCTGACAACGACATTTACCGGTTCCTACAAAGACGATCCCCAGGAGCAGATGCGGTTCATGTCCCTCGTGCGATAAGAACCACAGTTCGTCTCCATGGCCAATCACAAATCAACTGATCGCGAATCTGGCACTCAATTGATGCCCAAATTCGATGCAAAGGGACTGGTCACGGCTATTGTATCTGAAACCGGCAGCGGCAAGCCACTGATGGTTGCCCATATGAATGAGGCGGCGTTGGAACTCAGTATTTCAAGTGGCGAAGCGCATTTTTTCAGTCGTTCGCGCAATGAGATCTGGCACAAGGGCGGGACGTCGGGCAACGTGCTGAGGATCGACGATATGTTGGTCGATTGCGATCAGGATGCCGTCTGGCTTTCCGTGACACCTCAGGGACATGGTGCAGCCTGCCACACCGGACAAAAATCCTGCTTTTTCCGCCGCATTGTAACGAATGATGGCGTTGTCACTCTGCAACCAACCGGCGAGGCGCCGCTATTTGATCCCAAAAATGTGTATGGTTCTTGATCCCGGTCAACGTTGCCGGAGCTTGGTTTTCATAACTTAGTTATTATTTCGAGACATAATGCTCGCAGACAAAGGAACTGCCGCTATGTTTCGTGCAAGTGTGGAAGATATAGCTGAAGACATGCATCCGGGTCATTCAACTGAAACGAGCGAACCTGGAATCGCGCTGGCCCTGGGTGGAGGCGTGGCTCCCGGCTGGGCTCATATTGGCGTCATCAAAGCACTCGATGAGGCAGAAATACCTATAAAAATGATTGCCGGCACGTCAATTGGCGCGCTGGTCGGCGGCTGTTATCTGGCCGGGAAGCTCGACGAGCTTGAAACATTTGCCCGTTCATTGACACCACGGAGGATTGTAGGATTTCTGGATCTCAGTCTGCGTGGGGCCGGACTTATCTCAGGATACAAGTTAGCTGAACGCATGGAAGAGCACATGGGCAATGTGCGCATTGAAAATCTCAGCCGACCGATGGTTTGCGTTTCAACAGAAATTAGCACCGGTCACGAAATCTGGCTCAGCGAAGGTTCGCTGATCGATGCCATGCGGGCTTCCTACGCCCTGCCGGGAATTTTTGAACCGGTGCGCATTGGCAACCGAATCCTCGTCGATGGTGCATTGGTCAATCCGGTTCCCGTTTCGGTTTGCCGGGCGTTTGAGGCTGACGCAGTGGTGGCCGTCAATTTGTCATACGACATGTTTGGCCGAGGCACGGTGGTGCGCAATTCGAGCCACGAATTTGGGGATGTTGTCTCATTTCCTGGTAAAGCTCAGCCCGATACAAAAAACACCATGAGCCGGCTGGGCAAAGCACTTGGCATTACCGGTGCAATGGTCGAGGCATTTAATATCATTCAGGACCGGATTGCGCGATCACGTCTGGCGGGTGATCCTCCAGACATCTCGCTGCGCCCGCCTGTTGGCAGCATCGGTCTGGCCGAATTTCATCGCGCCGATGAAGCCATCGACATAGGCTATGAAGCTACCATGCTGGAGATCCCGCGCTTGCAGTCTCTGTCCTCGGCAAGATCAACCCCAATGAGATCATGACGGCCGGGCCCGCCGATGGGCCCACAGACTTCATCTCACCGACGGCCCACCGGATCAAACAGGGCAAACCCCAGCCAGCCTAGCAAAAAGCCGCCCATATGAGCTTCCCAGGCGATCTGACCTTCAATACCCAAAGGGATTATTCCCGAGCCCACCAAAAAATTGAATCCAAACCAGATCAAAACAAAGGCCATGATGCTGCGATTGCTCAAAGATTGCAGTAACGAGACTGCTGGCCGGGTCATGGCGACACTTATCGGTTGACCAGGAGCAAAGGCAAAGCGTACTGCAGCCCCCATGCAGGCAGACACGGCACCAGATGCTCCGATTACCGGCGAATAGCTCATTTCGTGGAACAGATAGTGTGCCCCTGCTCCAGCCAATGTGCCAAACACCATGAAGATGACAAAACGTCCTGCCCCCAACCGTCGGGCAACGGCGCTGCCGAAAGCTGCTAACCAGACGAGATTGACCAGAAGATGGGTCCAGTCGCCATGCAGAAACCCGTGAGTGAGCGGGCTCCAATATATCGCCAAGGGTTCGACAAGCTGATCGGGCGAGGCTTGATAGAAGACCGGCACGAACGCAAATACATTCAGCACCCAATAGTCCCATTCATCGCTCAACAGGTAGCTGCGAATGGTGTGTACGACAATCAATGCTACACCAAGTATCAATATCGGTCCGGGCAGGTTGAATGCCGGAGGATTTTCATCGACTAACGGTTCTGGTTGGGGTGTCACAGGCAATATTCCGGAGTTGGGATTTTTAATATCTAACTTGAATAGACCCAGATTGATACGTGGCAATGTGTTTGCGAAAACACGCCCGCTCAATCGGTTCTGAAAGGCAAAAAAATAGCCCGGTGCCAAGCACCGGGCTTTTGGTCAGTCCCGAATTCCCCATCCCCCGATGTATTCGTGAACCTTACACCAGTCTTTCGAAACGATGCGCTGTCATTCGCTTCGAGGTATTTGAGCCTCGCGGTTCGCGCCAGACCCCTGGAGTATGCATAGTTAATGACAGATTAACCGCTGCTGATCAATCAGAACTCCCGGTCATGGTTAACAGGCGTTAACACATGCGGGGTTCAGGCGACCACAAAGAGCCCGGGTCTTATCGGCCAGACCGAATGCCCGGTACCGATCAATATCAAACCCACCATTTTTTCGTTTGAGGGCACGCACTGCTGTCCGGTGAGCCGTTCCAGCCGGGAAAAGCTGTGAAGTATCGAAATTGGTAACTACTCAGCTACCCTATTTCTGCTGCCATTAGGTGCGACAATTTGATTCATGGCGCATATTTGAGGTTCCACTTTTTTCATTTTGGTGTTTGACTGCGAGGATGAAACTCGAAAATCTGACACCTGAAATTCTTGCTGATTTCTCAAAATCAGAACTGATTGATGTGGTCATGGCTCTGGTGGGTCAGGTTGTCTAACTCAAAGAACAAAATGCGCAGCTTTTGGAGGTGAACGCTCGGCTCCTGAAGGAAAACGAACAACTCAGGAAAGACAACGAGCAACTTAGAGAAGATAATGCGGTTCTTAGGCAGCGTGTTTCAGATCTTGAGCGTCGTCTGGGATCGAACAGTCGTAATAGCAGCAAACCACCTTCGAGCGACGGACTGGCAAAGCCGTCTAGCGATAAGAAACGGCGGACCAAAAGTCAGCGGGGCAAGTCAAATCGAAAGCCTGGCGGCCAACCCGGACATCCCGGCAACACACTGAAACAGGTTGAGAACCCAGACGAGATCACCAGTCATTTTCCGAACCAATGCCAAAACTGTCAGGCCGCGCTTTCGGCGGAGGATACCATAGGTTCTGCGTGCAGACAGGTGTTTGGCCTCAAACCTCCACCGCCGCTTTATGTGACCGAGCATCGTGCGCATATTTGCCAATGCCAGCATTGCGGTGCAAAAACCCGCGCCGATTTTCCTGAAGGGGTAACATCACCCGCCCAGTACGGCGATGAAATAGGGGCGTTGGCCGCCTATTTACAGACGCAGCACTGCATTCCCCAAAATCGCCTGGCGCAGGTTTTTGCGGACATTTTCGGGGTCACAATCACATCGGCAACCCTTTCCAGTCTGGTTGCCAAAAAGGCCGAGCAGATGCTCTGTTTAGCTGAGGCGGTGAAGAACCTGCTGTCCGGGCCTCAAACGGCAGTGAAGCATCTGGATGAAACGGGGTTCAGGATTGGTGGCAGAACGCGCTGGCTTCATATGCTATGCTCCACCGCTCTAAGCCACCTTCGGCTCGGAACTGCGCGAGGTGAAGTGCCACCAGAACTGGCGGGAACGGCAGTGCATGACTGTTTCTCTTCCAACTGGGCAGTGGAAAATGTGACCCATGGATTGTGCAATGCCCACATCTCCCGCGAATTGGAGGCATTGACCGAATATGAAAAAGAAGCTTGGGTGCCGGACATGAAAGCCATTCTGCTCGACGCACTGAAGCTCACGCATGTCGCGCGAATCCAAAATCGGAGCGCGGTCAGCCCGGAGGCAATCACGGATATCGAGCGGCGATTTGATGCCTGTTGCGAGCGTGCTATCGCGTTCCACGAGGCCCAACCGCCTCTCGCGCGCCCAACGAAAGGCAAGAAGCGGGGTCGCCCGAAACGGCGGATTGGGCACAATCTCGCTTTGCGACTCCAAACGCATAAAGCAGCGGTTTTGCTCTTTCTCAATGATCTGCGCGTTCCCTACACGAACAACGAGGCAGAGCGTGATCTCAGAATGACGAAAGTTCGACAAAAGGTCTCGGGAAGCTTTCGAACAGAGGCTGGTGCCGAGAATTTCTGCACTTTACGAACGGTCATTGAAACGGCGCGAAAACAAGGTTGGGACATCCTGAAAACCTTGAAAACCGCGCCTGATCAGCTCATCCTCAACCTCAGACCCGTCTGATGGGCCGTCTATAAAAGCATCAGGTTGGGGTAGCTGGGTAGTTACCGAAATTGACAGTATCGGGGCGGCCAACTGGCACGCATTCTGCAGCTTGTGATCGCATAGTGCCGAGGCATCCCCCGTAGTGTTTCACAATGGGACGATTTCAACCCCGGCAGGTCATTTTAGAAACAGAATGCGGATCGATGCGTCAAAAAAATACAAAACAGATGTTGGATTACTGGTTGAACCTGTATTGGGAAGCTGGCAATCAGCCGGGGGAAGTCTCCACCCAGAACTGGCCGTCGCGCAACGACATTCAACCAACCGACTGTCGTTCCATATTAGGAAATATGTTTATCCTGGAGCGCAGCGGACCAAATGTCAGTTATCGTCTTGCCGGCACCCATCTTTGCAGCATGTACGGTAGAGAATTGAAGCAGGAAAACTTTGCGGAAGCGTTTGTTGGCGAAGATCAGCAATCTGCAGAAAGCTGGGTTCATCGACTTGGAGTTGACGATTACATTGTGCTGATCTGCTCGCTGGGCGAAACGGCCTATGGCGACACAGTCAACATCGAAACGCTGATCCTGCCATTGCTGCACGAAGGACAGGCCGGCGAGCGCGTCCTTGGCATCACCACACCGTGCGAAAAACCGGCATGGCTCGGATCGACACCGGTTATTGGTCAATCTGTCCGCAGTGTTCGAATTTTGCGGCCGTGGGAAGACTCGGCTCCAAAGTTTCAACCTCTGGATATTAAGCCGATGGACAATCAATTGGGATCAAGGCGCAGCAACATCAACGCTCCCTCGATATTCTCGCATCAGAAAAATTCAATCACCGGCAACGCCATCTCGTTTGACTATTCCACCGCGCGACAGGTCAAGCATCTGCGGATTATTGATGGTGGACGCACCTGATCAACGTCAGTTCCGGAACAGATTTGGGCAAAACTTGTTCCGGCGGCCTCTGTTTTAACAGTTGTGACAGTCAAGGCGTCTCATTTTTTTGAAACCAGCCACATTATTCAGCCAAAAAGAAGAGTTCCTTAACCATGCGCACGCTAAATTTGGCGGGTTGTCAGCACGACTGACCCCTTGTGTTCGCGATAAATCGATGGATCAGGCCATTCTTCAGAGTTCCAAAGAACCGCCCCAGTCCGGTTATCAACCAACCGCGGTCGCACTGTTTGGACGCTGTATGCTGCCCAATCAGCTGGAAATTCCCTGTCAGGCCGTCGAGATGTCTCCGGACGAGGCCAAACTTGTATCTGCCCATTGTCCAAAAATCGGCGACCGCGCGATCGTTTATCTCGACAATGTCGGTCGAATAGAAGGCAATATCAGCACGCACTTTCAAGGCGGTTTCGCCCTTGAAATTGACTGCACGCCCCGCAAACGCGAGAAACTGGCTGGTCAACTAAGGCAGTTGGAAAATCACGATGCGTTTGGCAAGGACAATCTAAGAGACTATCAAAGAATTGAACCTCAGAACACCAACTCTGAATTGAAATTGGCGGATGGCCGCGCCTATCCCATTAAAATTATTGATATTTCTCTCTCTGGAGCCGCCATCGAAATTGGCGTGAAGCCGGCTATTGGTTCCAAGGTCTGGCTGGCTGGGATGGAAGGTACGGTGGTACGCCATTTCCAGGAAGGTATCGGAATGCAGTTTGCGTCCGTTAAAAATCAGCAGGCGGTCAACCAGCGCTTCAGCTGATTCTGCTCTGGCCAAAATTTCCAACTTTAACGCGTCGCCATGTTTGGTCAGTTTATCTGACTTCTTGCTCCCAGACGATTCATTGCGTGTCAGCTCAAGTTTTTTTGTGCCGCTCCGCCAGGCCGTCGCCAAAGTGGGTGGCGACGCAATCAGCTGGTCTGTCCAGAAAATTAGATAAAATTTGAACTAAATACGATTCAAATTTATCTCAATCTTTATATAAAACTGTTTTAATTCAATGTTTTAATTCTAATCTGACGTAAAAATTCCTGTGTCAACTTCTCCCAACGGACGGGAGACCTAAGACACATGAACACTTTCAAAAAAACAGTCGTGGCAACAACCATGATAATTGCGGGGACGCTCTCAGGAACATTCAGTGCCGATGCACGTACACACATGCCGACGGCTGGACGCACCTCGCAGCCAATCGGTCATGCTTATTTTTGCCAGCAACTGCCGCAAGAATGCGCAGTTCGCAGCAAAGCGACATCGGCTCCCAAACTGACAAAGAAACGCTGGAACGATCTGGTCGAAATCAACAATTTTTCAAACAACAATGTTGAACCGGTCACGGATCAGGACCTTTATGGGGTCGAAGAACATTGGACTTATCCGAAATCCTATGGCGATTGCGAGGATTATGTCCTGTTGAAACGCTATATGCTTTTGCAGCGCGGCTGGCCTGAATCAAGCTTGCTGATCACAGTTGTAAAGCAGCCAAATGGTGACGGACACGCGGTGCTGACCGTTCGCACCGATCGCGCCGACTTCGTACTCGACAATCTGGAAGGCAAGGTAAAGCAGTGGGACAAAACGCCCTATCGCTATCTCAAACGCCAGTCGACAAAGCATACCGGTCACTGGACCACAATCATTGACCGGCGCAACCAAGTCGCCAGTTACTGAAGAAATCGACGGGTAACCGACGCAACCAATTGACCTGGTCGCGTCCCCACTTCCCCGTCCCCACCGAGACCAGGTCAACGGGGTCGGTTCGCATGATGTGAACCGACCCCTTTTTTATTTTGGCGGGCAGCGGTCTGGCGCTAGGACTGGACCAGTTTGAGGCCAGATCGAAAACGCCGGCTGTTTTCAACATAATGGTGAGCAGCTGCGGTTATGCCGGCATGGGCATCCTGATCAAGTGAGCGCAAGACTTTGCCGGGCGCACCAAGCACCAGAGATTCGTCCGGAATAATCTTACCTTCCGCAATCAGAGCACCTGCTCCCACCAGACAGTTTTGGCCAATAATTGCACCGTTCATGACGGTTGCTCCCATACCAATCAGCGAATTGTCGCCAATTGTGCAACCGTGAATAATCGCCTTATGGCCAATCGTGCAATTGCGACCAATGGTCAGCGGGAAGCCCATGTCAGTATGCATCACGGTCAATTCCTGAACATTGCTGCCTTCGCCGATCACGATTTCCTCGTTGTCTCCGCGCAATACGGCACCGAACCAGACACTGGCATCTTGTTTTAGAGTGACCTTGCCGATCAAAGTGGCACAGGGCGCAACCCAACAATCCTCGTTCGGCACGGTCTGACCAGCAAGTTTCGGTGATACACCTTCTAATTCGTAAAGTGGCATGGCAAACTCCAAATGTTTGCGCTGTAATACGGCTTGCAAAGCTTGATTGACAAGCGCTGAAGCGATAACGCCAACAGTTACAGCACATTCACCCCAATGCAGTGTCAGGGAAACGCCTAGTTGACCAGTTGGAGCAAGATAATCGGTCTGTTTATGCTGCTGGGCGTATTGACGGTGGCTGGCGTTTTTTGGCTGAAATCGAGGCTGACCACACATGAATTCACCACCGATGCGTCGACGCAGCAATTCATCATCGGAAATGACGTGCTGGAAATTCCGCTCAACATGCTGCGTTTCGCCAGCCAACGCAAAAAAGACGTACTAAATCGGGCCGATCTGGTGATGTATTGGGTCGATGGAACGGGGTTTCTGGAAGCCAATCGGAGAGCTTTCCTAACCCCGGATGGCGCCCGGGACCTTATATTTTTGACCCTCAGCCAACGGTCGGTAAATGCCGAGATGAGCCAACGGCTGAAGCCGATATATTCGAAACTTTTGTCGGGATCGCCCCAACTGGGACCTGCAGACCTGACTTTGCGCAAATTTACTAGGGGGTCCGGTTATGATGGAGAGGAGCTTGCCATCTCAGCAGGTGGAGACCCACCCTGGGTGGCGCGTTGTCAAAGAGATGACCAACTCGCCTCACCGACTTGCATGCGCGATTTTTTTGTTGGGTCTGGTTTGATCGTCCGCTACAGGTTTTCCCGTACGCTGCTGCCTTATTGGCAGGAAATTGAAATGCTGGTTTCGAGAAAACTGTCGCACATCGTCACTACAGGCAAATAAATCGCCTGGAAAGCTGCAACAAGCCGACGTCAACGGCTTATTCTTCCGGCATCAAGTCTATATCGAGGATCGCCATATTGAAGACCTGCATTCCGGCGGAATTTGAATCATCGTCATACAGAACACCCAAAAACTCATCGTTTTTGTATATTTCGGCGGAATCGACTTTGTTTTGGCGTCTGCGTACTTCAACCGACTGTGAATTGAAGATGACTTTGAACTGGGCGTCCATTTCCTCGTGCGGTTGATCCGGTACGTCCTTGGTGAAATTGTACGACAATTCCCCTTCGTCCTCATCACGCTCAATACGAGCAAAGAACTCTTGACCAATTGCAACCAGCGCCTGCTGGTCTTCTTCGGGATGTTGCAGAACGACAAGCTCCGACGTGCTGAATACCTTGCAAAGGTAATCGGTTAAGCTGTCGATCTCAGATTGGGTCAGCATCAGTAATCCATTGTGCTCGCACCGTTTTGAGGTGCTTACGCCAAATTTTGCCAGCAAGGCAAGTGGCAGTCGGTTTCACCCAAAGAGTTATTTATCTTCAGCCAGTATCTGGTTCATTGTGCGTGATGGCTGCGAACAACCAGCCACGCCAACTACGCGGGCCGGAACACCGGCAACAGTTGATTTTTCAGGCACCGGTTTGACCACCAATGCGCCTGCCGCAACACGAGAACAGGCACCGATTTCGATATTACCGAGAACCTTGGCTCCAGCACCAATCAACACTCCGTCTTTAACCTTGGGATGGCGGTCACCACCTTCCTTGCCGGTACCTCCAAGCGTAACGTCCTGCAGAATTGAGACATCGTCTCCAACCACAGCAGTTGCCCCGATCACGATCCCGGTCGCGTGGTCCATGAAGATACCGCGGCCGAGAACAGCCTGAGGGTTGATGTCGGTTTGAAAGATCTGGCTGGATCGGCTCTGCAGATACAACGCAAAGTCACGCCGCCCCTTGTGCCAGGCCCAATGCGCCAAACGATGAGTTTGAATCGCGTGGAAACCTTTAAAATAGAGAATTGGCTCAATAAAACGGGTGCAGGCCGGGTCGCGATCATAAACAGCCGCAATATCAACCCGTACGATCTCCGACCAATCTGGAGAATCAGCGCGCATTTCATTGAAAACGCCGCGGATCATGTCGGCGGAGAATTCCGGCTGGTGCAGGCGCTCACAAATTCGTTGGATAACCGCATCCTCAAGCGACTTTTGATTGAGCACGTTGCCGTAAACCAAACCGCTCATGGCCGGATCGCTGTCAATAATCTGTTGGGCTTCTTCACGCAGCGCCACCCATACCGGGTCCAATTGAACCACGCCGGGGGATGCAGGAGTGCTTTTGTCGATGGCTGAAACTTTGCTCGCCATAATACTTTCCTTGTATCGATGCGCCTTGCGTCTCAACCTTACATAGGTCATGGCATTGGCAGCTTAAAGGCAAAAATGAAGGGTATCTTGAAATGAGTCAATCTCATGTCGAGCAACAGATTAACGATACTGTTGGCACGCTTGTGCTTACCAATCGGCAAAAATGCAACGCCCTGCCCCAGTCTGGCTGGCTCAGCATCAGGCCGGTGATCGAAGAATTGGTCAACAACGGAGCACGGGTTGTCATTCTGTGCGGGGCCCAAAACGACTTTTGCGCCGGAGCTGATATTTCTGAATTTGATAGCGTGCGAAAGGATGCTGCGACTGCACGCATCTATGAGGCAAGCAATATTGAGGCTTTTGCCGCGATCCGCAATTGCCCGGTGCCGACGATAGCCAAAATTCGGGGTTTTTGCCTCGGCGGTGGATTTGGACTTGCTGCAGCTTGCGATTTGAGAATTGCGACCGACGGCGCAAGTTTTGCTGTTCCGGCGGCAAAACTTGGACTTGGATATCCGGTGGAGGCCATGGCTGATATCGTTCAGGCCATAGGCGCACAAAATGCAAAAACGCTCCTGTTTACTGCTGCGAGACAGTCCGCCGACGACATGAGCAAAATGGGATTTTTGAGTGAAATTGTCGAAGAATCGAGCCTCAACCAACGGGTTGACGAACTTGCTCAACACATTTCCCAACTGGCGCCTTTGACTCATGCCGCGACCAAATCTGCAGTTCTGGCAATGCAATCGGGAGATTGGGAACACGCCAAATCGGCAAGTGACGCCACGTTTTCGAGCCAGGATTATGCAGAGGGCCGCACTGCCTTTCGTGAAAAACGAACGCCGGAATTCAAGGGAATCTAGGCCAGTCCCTGCCCGACCAGAAATTCGATTACAGCCTGGGCGAATACGTCATTTCTGTCTCCGGCCACCATGTGACCTGCATCTGTCACGTCAACATACTTGGCATGTGGTACATGTTGCAAAAATTCTGTGGCAGCTTCCTGTGTCACCAATTCCGACTTTCCACCCCGCACCAGTAAGGTCGGAACAGTGATCTGTTTGGCGGCATCCAACAGGACTTCGTGGCGGTTCGAGCGCCCGGTCATGATGTTGTTGTCGCCATCCACAAAAGCTGGGTCCCAGTGCCAATACCACCTGCCATCTGACTTCTGTCTTAGATTTTTTGCCAACCCATCCAGAGACCTTGGCCGGGCCCGGTTGGGCAGATAAGTCGCAATCGCCTCTCCAGCTTCATCTATGTTTGCAAAACCGTGGCGCATGTCTTTCGACATAAAACCAAGAATTTTGTCGACACCCGATGCCTGCATTCGAGGGGTGATATCGACCAGAACAATTGCCGAAAACAAGGGTGCTGTGCCGATCTTTTCATCGGCCTGGGTCAAAAGCGCCGAAAGCCCACCCATCGATGCTCCAACCACCACGGGCGCCCGGTTACCTGCACAAAATTGTTTACTCACCTGCCCAGCGATACACCGCAAATCATCCCGGTGGTCTTGAAAGCGATAGTTTTCGCTTGTCACCCACTCACTGTCGCCATGGCCGCGTGCGTCTACCGTTACGACGGTATTTCCTCGAACGGCCAGCTGGCGCGCAGCACCATCCCAGGAATGACGGGTCTGGCCACCGCCGTGCATCATCAAGATTACCGGATTGGAACCGTCATTGTCTGACCGATAGACCGATGCTGCGAGTTGATTGCCTTCCGATCCGACCAGTTGAACCGTTTCCAGCGTGCATTGCGCGTCAATCATCAATCCACACTCACGACAAAAATTCCAACGCCGCAGCCTTGTAGCTTTCCGCGCCCGTCGCCTTCATGTGGTCGAGCCCTTCAATTGTGAACGCTTGTGCCGATGGCATCATGTCCGCCAATTGTTGGGGTGAGCCGCCCACTTCATCCTCGCTGCCGACAGCAATTAATGTCGGAACCTGGATCGACCTGACCATTTCAGCAGTAATATTGTGTTTGGAAGGCCGGATACAGGCCGCCAGCGCCATTCTGTCGCTTTTAGTTGCATCGGCAAATTTCCTGAAAGCCATCGCGCCCGGATCGGATATGGTTTCCAGATCATCGGTTTCCAGCGCTGCAGCGATCAGTTCGTATCCACCTCGTCCGCCAAATATATGACTGCCCATTCCACCATAAATTGCCTTTCTAAACCGCCGTGGCGCTGAGTAACTCAACCATGCGGTGATCCGCGCGCCCATGGAATAGCCCATCACATCGCAGGTGGAGATGTCCAGATGGTCGAGCAACTCCACCGCATCTGCGGCAAAAATATCGGGGCCATAATCGCTGGGAGAATAGAATTTGCTGCTTTTGCCATGTCCGCGATTGTCGATGGAGATTACACGATAGCCTGCTCCATTGAGCAGTTTCACCCAACCCGTTCCAATCCAGTTAACCTGGGCGGAAGACGCAAAACCATGGATCAGGAGGATGGTTTTTTCGTCATCAGTACCGGGAAAATCAAAATATGCGATATCCGCTTGCTTCAAACTCGCAATCTGTATCTGTGTCATTGGATCTACCCTCTGCCTTTACAATCAGCCAACAGGTTTGCTGTTTTCGCGTTGATAAATTCGTTCATCCTTGTGCGCAGTATTGCACCTGTTCGCAAGAGTGGATGGATGCAAAATGACAGCTTTGCAAAGCTCGCTTCACCGTATAAACCCAAAGTCAGATAATTCACATCAAGCGGGACTAAGATATGGCCAAAGCTGTTGTACCCCATTTCCACAATGATGGTGGCGTTAGCCAGATTTCAGTTGGCGTCAAAGAGTTTATGTGCGTCGGTGCGAGTGCTCCGAACGACCATCCGCATGTATTTCTCGACATGGGTGAGGATGCTGAAAAAGTATGCCCCTATTGTTCGACCCTGTTTAAGTTTGACCCTGCACTCAAACCGCACCAGACAACCCCGGATGGGTGTTTGCTGGTCGACCAGAACGCATAAATCGGACGTGGCCATTTGAAACGCGATAGACGGATTATCGCAATTGCCGGTGCTGGCATTGCCGGCATGACTGCGGCGCTTTTTCTTGAAAGAGCCGGTTTTCGCGTATTGCTGTTTGAAAAATCTCCGCAGACCGCAACGACAGGTACCGGAATTCAGATTTCCCCCAATGCCTACAAAGTGTTGGCAGAACTGGGCCTGTCCCGGTCCCTTAACACGGTTGGTTTTGTACCAGACTCGATAGATATCGGATGCGGACTGACGGGCGATCCATTGACCCAGTTCAGTTTGGGCGAAACCTGTTTGAAACGGCACGGTGCGCCCTATACGGTGATCCATCGCGTCGATCTGGCCCATATCCTGCAAACCGCATGCGAAGATCGCGAAGACATCGATATTCACCGCGGTACACAGGTGGCAGACCTTGCTGCACACGCAAATGGCCTGACATTGCTGTGTGAGGCAGAGCAAAAGACAACAGAAGAATATGTTGTATCGGCGGTTATCGGAGCAGATGGTGCGTGGTCGACATTGCGCAAATATGTTCACGACAGCGAAACACCGCAATTTACTGGCCAGATTGCATGGCGCGCACTGATTGACATTCAAAACACCAATCCGGCTTTGTCGAGAACGGCCACCGGATTGTGGCTTGGGCCCAATACACATCTGGTCCATTACCCGGTTCGTGCCGGAAGCCTGCTGAACGTTGTCGCCATCACCCCCTGGACGAAGGACTATGCGCCACGAAGAGGCTGGGTGGCCCAATCCGCACTGGACGACCGTACAACTGCATATGAGGGCTGGTTACCGCATTTGCGCGAACTGGTCGGCACCAGAGCCGACTGGGGTGGCTGGCCAATATTTGCAACCGCCAAGGCTGGAAAATTCGCCAATGGCCCGCTGTGTCTGATTGGAGATGCTGCCCATTCAATGGTGCCGTATGCTGCTCAGGGTGGTGCCTGTGCAATTGAAGATGCCTATGTTCTGGCGTCTTTGTGCAGCGGGTCTGCAGACGATCTCACCGCCGCGTTTGACAGGTTTGAAAAGATCCGCAGACCAAGGGTTCAAAAAATCATGCGGTTGAGCGACAACAATCGGCGTATCTATCACCTGAAGACACCCTACGTTCCGTTTCGCGACGCGATCATGAAGCTGTCGCCACAGGCCAGTTTACAAAAACGCATGGACTGGATGTATGGCTGGGAATCGCAACGCGAGCAGATCGGTGGACAGTCCAACGGCGGATTGGCCACCCGGATAAGTAAGCTTTGGCGGGGTTCAGACGGCTGACTTTTCGACCGGCGCCGCCAAACAAAAAACCCGCCCCAGTTGTGACTGGAGACGGGCCAATTTGTGGGCACCCGACAGCACTGCTGACGGGAGAATTTTTGATCAGTGCAGAATTTGACTGAGGAATTCTTTCGTCCGCTCATGCTGCGGATTGTCGAAGAACTCGGCTGGCTCGTTTTGTTCGACGATCTGTCCGGCGTCCATGAAGATCACCCGGTTGGCCACCTGACGGGCAAAACCCATCTCGTGGGTCACACAAATCATGGTCATGCCTTCCTCGGCCAACGTCACCATGGTTTCGAGCACTTCCTTGATCATTTCGGGGTCAAGCGCTGATGTTGGTTCATCAAACAGCATGATGCGTGGATTCATGCACAGTGAACGGGCAATCGCCACACGTTGCTGCTGACCACCGGAAAGCTGGCCAGGAAACTTGTTGGCCTGCTCAGGTATTTTCACACGCTCCAGATAATGCATCGCAATATCTTCGGCTTCCTTTTGCGGCATTTTGCGCACCCAGATCGGGGCCAAAGTGCAGTTTTCCAGAATCGTCAGATGTGGAAACAGGTTGAAGTGCTGAAACACCATGCCGACTTCACGGCGAACTTCGTCGATCTTTTTGAGATCGCTGGTCAGTTCAATGCCATCGACAATGATCTGGCCCCGCTGGTGTTCTTCCAGACGGTTGACGCAGCGGATCATGGTGGACTTACCAGACCCGGAAGGGCCGGCAACAACGATGCGCTCACCCTTCATCACCTTCAGATTGATGTCCTTGAGCACGTGGAAGTCACCATACCACTTGTTCATGTTGTTGATTTCAATAGCAACCTCGGTTTCCGAGACTTCCATTTTATTTGCAGTAGCTTCTGACATGGATTTAGTTCCTGTGACCTGTGTCGAGTTTGCGCTCGAAATACATTGAATAGCGAGACATGGTGAAACAGAAGATGAAGAACACCAGTCCAACGAAGATAGGCAATTCCCAGACGATACCGTTCCATTCTGCAGTAGAGCGGATCGGTTGCATGATGCCGATTGGATCAAGAAGACCAATAATCGAAACCAAGGTTGTATCTTTAAACAGGCCAATGAACGAGTTCACGATACCAGGAATTGAGATTTTGAGTGCCTGAGGCAAAATGATCAGCTGAGTGCCCTGCCAGTAATTCAGGCCAAGGGCGTCGGCCGCTTCATATTGACCACGCGGCAGCGCGGCCAGTCCTCCACGAACCACCTCAGCCATGTAAGCGGCGGAAAACAGCGTCACCATGATGATAACCCTCAAGATCAAGTCGAAACTTGTTCCAGGTGGCAGGAAGTAGTTGAGCAATGTTGAGGCAACGAAGAGCAATGTGATCAACGGAACGCCGCGAATGAATTCGATAAAGCCAACGCATATCATTTTGACCGTCGGCATATCGGAACCACGCCCAAGTGCCAGCACGATACCAATGGGCAGTGAGGCAACAATACCGGTGACACCAATGACGAACGTAATGAGGAAGCCGCCGAATTTATCTGATTCAACCGGCTCAAGGCCAACAAATCCGATCGCGCTGGTAATACCGCTGCTCAGATTACCCTGAATGAATAGCAGCCATACTGCCACAAACACCAAGGCGGCCAGCAATGACAGTCCCGCGCTGAGAGTTTTGCTTGCATATTTGTAGACGAAATAGACGCCAGCAACCATTGCCAGAATGAGCAATGGTCCCCAGATCGCACCACCCCACAACAACCAATAGGCCAACAACGGGTAAACCGCCGTGAACCAGAGCATCTTGCGTGGTAGATTGTCATGCAACATGGGTGCAAAGGCGACAAACATCAGCACAAACGTCAGTATTGGACGCCAATAAAGTTCCGGCGGATAAAAGCCGAAGATCAATTGGTTGAACCGGCTGACAACAACCGCAAAACAACCGCCCGAATCTATCTCGCGGCAATTGCGCAGCGAGTCTGCGAAGAATACTGAATCAATCAGCAACCAGGGCAGCAATTTATACACCGCAAACAGAACGACTGCCGCGAATATAACCGTCAAAATGCTGTCGCGTGGCGTGGAGAACAAGTTCGCCCGCATCCACGCAATGGGCCCGTGTGTATTCACTGGCGCCGGTTGTTCAGGCAGCATTTCCGTTGCGACGTAAGCAATATCTTTAGTCATCTCAACGCTCCTTCAATGCAACTGAACTGTTGTAAATATTCATCGCCGCCGAAATCAGCAGTGACACGATAAGATAGAACAGCATGACCAAGAGCAGCGTCTCCATCTCCCGACCAGTCTGGTTGAGAGTGATACCACCCAGCGTGCCGGTAATATCCATATATCCAACAGCAATCGCCAATGACGAGTTCTTGGTCAGATTGAGATATTGAGAGATCAGTGGCGGGATAATGATCCGCAACGCTTGCGGCAATACCACCAGGTTCATGGTGCGGCTCGCCGGTAAACCAAGCGACGACGCCGCTTCGGTCTGACCGTGGCTGATAGCCTGAATGCCTGCACGGACGTTTTCAGCTATGAATGCACCGGTATACAGCGATAGAGCCAGCCAAAGGGCCATGAAACTGTTGCGCACATAAAGACCACCCTGAAAGTTGAAGCCTTTCAGTTCTGGAAGTTCCAGACCAATGGGCATTCCAAGGATGAAATACATCAGCAGGGTTGGTAAAATAATGATCGCCAGACGGATGCGGAAAACAGGAAGAATTTCACCTGTTGCCTGCTGGCGTGCCGCGGCCCAGCGCTTGAATATCCAGGCGGCGATTAACGAGGCTACAAACAGTATCCCCAAAAACATGCTGCCGCTTTCATATACCGGTGCCGGCAGATAAAAACCGCGGTTTGTTGGAACAAAACCACCGCCCAGAAGCGGGGTTGCTTGTCGCGGAGATGGCAGGATCGCTGAAAATGCAGTACTGGCCAACAGGATCCAGAGCAAAACAGGAACGTTGCGAAGACCTTCAATATAAATGGTCATCAGTCGCGAAACGAGCCAGTTTTTAGAAAGGCGCGCGACACCCACAGCGACACCGATAAACGTCGCGAATATGCATCCCAATACGGCAACCACCAGAGTATTGAGGATGCCGACCACCGCAGCACGCCAGTGTGGCGAGTCCGAACTGTAATCGATCAGGCGTTGATTGATGTCGTAGGAAGCTGCATCGAACAAAAAGCTGAAGGAAAAGTCTTTCCCCAGATCTCTGAAGTTCTCAATAACGTTGTTTACCAGCCAGGCAACGGCCAGCATGAACAACATGATTGTAACAACTTGAATTGTGTAGGAACGATAACGCTTATCATAAATAAGCTGGCTTATACGAAACGGTTCCGCTTCGTCGGCATAATCAGAGGCAACGGTCATCAGTAGGACGCCTGTTTTCAGTTAACACTGGTGCTGCCAACCATAACTCAAATAACTTGCCGAATGGCCTAAAATTTGGAACTCGAAAGCAGCGGTAGAAAAAAAGCGGGTTCCTTTCGAAACCCGCCTTTCATTTTTTTATTTTACCGAAGTGGTGCAGCGTAGAGAAGACCACCATCACCTGGCAGCGCGTTCAGGCCGCGCGCCAGAGCAATCGGCGTATCCGGGCCGATGTAACGGTTAAAGATCTCAGCGTAGTTACCACCAGCTTTAATGGCATCCATGCCCCAGGACCTTGGCAGTCCGAGTTTGGAGCCGAAGTCGTCCAGTGTACCCAACATACGCAGAATTTCTTTGTCTTTTGATGACTTGGAAATTTCATCTGCGTTTGCGGCTGTTACGCCTTTTTCTTCAGCGATAACCAGTACGTTGCGAACCCATTTGATGATATCTGCCCACTGGTCGTCGCCGTGGCGAGACAATGGAGCCAGAGGCTCTTTGGAGATGATTTCAGGCAGCAGCATGTGATCATCTGGCGCTTCAAACGAACCGCGTGTCGCGGCAAGACCGGAAGCATCTGTTGTGTAGACGTCACAAGCGTTGGCCAGGTATTTTTCCTGTGCTTCAGCGTTTGTTTCAATCGGAACAGGCTCATAAGTCATGTTGTTCGTGTTGAAGTAGTCAGCAAGGTTCAACTCTGTTGTTGTACCCGTCTGGATGCAGATTGTTGCACCAGAAAGGTTCAGGGCAGAAGTTACGCCCAGAGATTTGCGAACCATGAAGCCCTGACCATCGTAATAGTTGACCGGAGCGAAAGTGAATTTCAGGTCAACGTCACGGCTGAAGGTTTCAGTCGTGTTACGAGCCAGCATGTCAACTTCACCGGAAGCCAAAGCGGTAAAACGGGTTTTACCGGTGGTGGGAGTGAATTTAACGGCGGTCGGGTCACCGAAAATCGCAGCAGCAACGGCACGGCATAGCGCTGGGTCGAAACCCTGCCAATCGCCATTGTCGTCAGTAAATGCAAATCCAGGTACACCTGTTGAAACACCGCACTGCATAAAGCCTTTGGCTTTCACGTCGTCCAATGTCGCAGCTGATGCGCTGGTGCCAACTGTAGCAACAGCTGCAGCACCGAGTGCGAGGGTAAGTAGTTTGATTTTCATGGGGTAGCAGCCTTTCCTGTTTCCATGATGAGATAAGTTCTTCCCGCCAAAGAAACTGTACGCGACACGCCATTGAATAAAAAACGTAGAGCCCTGAAACAATCAGTGCCCGCCCCGTCTCACTCCCTTAACGTCAACACCCAACGCCCATTTATGGACAATGTCTTTTCGACTGTTCGGATGTCAGGCCGCGAAGCCCTTTGACGGATGGATAACAAGCTATTATCGCTAACCGGTCAAGGTTATAACTCGCTGGTTTACCATTTTTAATCACTTAAATTAATGGAATTGGTAAACGCAGGAGCTCGAAACGGATATTACAGAGGCAAAATGAGCACCAAAGAAGATAATACTGGCCAGTCTCGCGGGCTTGGAATTAACACGCGGCTGGCGCATATCGGCAACAATCCGCGGGATTTCTATGGATACGTAAACCCGCCAGTAGTCCGGGCGTCGACAATTCTCTACCCCGACTACGTCACAATGCGCGATCACGCGCAAAAATATAACTATGGCATTGGTGGCACGCCAACCACCCAGGCGCTGATGGATGCCCTGACAGAACTTGAGTCAGCGGCCGGCACGATTCTTTATCCTTCGGGATTGGCGGCCATTTCGGTGCCGGTGATGGCGTTTGCAGAAGCCGGCATGCACATACTCGTGCTCGATTCGCTTTATTCACCCACCCGGGAATTCTGTGATCTGGTAATCACCAAACTGGGCATCGAAATCGAATATTTCTCACCTGACATTGGAGAAGGTTTTGCCGAACTGATGCGGCCAAACACCGGAATTGTAATGTTGGAGGCACCAGGTTCGAACTCATTTGAAATGTGCGACATCCCGCTGCTCAGCGAAATAGCACATCAACACAATGAAAACTGTGTTGTGATGATGGACAACACCTGGGCAACTCCTCTCTATTTTAAACCGCTGGATCATGGCGTTGATATCTCCATTCACGCGCTGACCAAATACCCCTCCGGCCATGCTGACATATTGATGGGTGGCGTTTCGGCCAACGCGAAACACTTCCCAAGGCTCCGCAAGGCTTCCCGAGCAATGGGAATGTGTGTGGGAGGCGACGATGCCTATCTGGTGCTGCGAGGCTTGCGCACGATGGCGGTGCGTCTGCGTCATCATGAAAAATCCACAATGCAGATTTGTAAGTGGTTGCAGGACCATGACCAGGTATCGCGGGTGTTGTACCCTGCCCTGCCTGAACATCCGGGCCATGAATTATGGAAAAGAGACTTCAAAGGAGCCAGCGGTCTTTTTTCATTCGTTATCCCAGACAAAACGCCAGACCAGTGCGGCGAGTTCTTGAATGCGCTGCAGATTTTTGGATTGGGCTATTCCTGGGCAGGATATGAAAGCCTGGCGGTCATGGCTGGATTTTCCGACCGAAAAATCTGTCTTGGACCCGATGAGGGAACTACTATTCGCATCCAGGTAGGCGTGGAAGATGTAGAGGACCTGATTGAGGATCTGTCGCGAGGTTTTGCCGCTGTTGCAAAAACCTGACGTCAAGCCTGGTGATGCCTGCGCATCGGTATCCAGCTTTTGGAAAACCTGAACATTGTACCTCGCTGGGCAAGCCAGCGAGCTGCAAGTACGACGAATCCTGCTCCAAAAGTCAGACCAGCCAGCGCATCGGATGGGTAGTGGGCATCAACCATCACTCTACTCATTCCGCCCAATAAGCCGAATACCAACCACAATATCCAATATCTTGGATACAGCAGGATCAGAGCCATACTTATTGCACCAGAAGTTGTTGAATGTCCGGACGGGAAACTTGCAAAGGTTGAATCGAATGCACCGTGGTTGAAATAGTGAGGGCCAAACTCCTCCAACAAGCGCGGTCGCGCGCGGCCAATCGTGTTTTTGAGCAGATTGGCCGCGATACCCGACAGGGCAACGGTGAAAAAGATGAAGTTTACATCCGCATAGAGATCAGCTCTCCAGAGCCGTGCTGGTCTGGTCAATTGCGACCACGGGCTCATCGACAAATAAAGACCAATCATGGCCGTGATCACCAGAATCCAGCCACTGGTTCCTGTCAGCGTGATCAACTCGAATATGGTGATTGTGACGCCATCTGATGAAAACATTTGTCGTTTCCATCTGACAAGGCCGGCATCGCGAAGTAGAAACAGCCATGCGACGGCAACAATCAAAACCACAATAAAAACCCAGAACCCACCAGTTGACGGCAGCAAACCTTGACTAACGCCAGCGCGTCGCGGCCGAAAAGTGCGTTGCCAGGCACCCGCAAGCGTATTGCGACTGTGCTGCAAACTATTTTTAAAGCCAGATTGGTTCATGCACCACCGGAATTGCTCGACGGAAATGTGTTTGATGGGTGTAGTCGGGCAGTGAAAAAACGTCAATCTCGACAGGCAAATAGGCCTGGCCGCCTATTTTTGGACATGTGGAATTCCGGCAACTGGTGCAACCGGCTCCAGATCGATTCCATCGACACCCAGTAGCAATTCTCGGGAAATGTCACTCATCGTAACGATCGCCCCATGCAGTGAGCCGGATACATCGAAATGCGGCTGCATGCGACACTTCATGTAGGTTGTCGTGTCGGAATTGGATTCATCCAGCACATGCGCATATTCAACGACTTCGCCGCCAAAGCAACGATCGAAAAAACTCTTTGCGCGTCCTTTGAATCTGTCGTCACCGATAACTTCAGAAACGTGCTGACCACTAATCTCATCTGGGCTGCAACCATAGTTGGCGGCATTGGACCGAGATGTGTATTGATAACGATGATCCAAGTCTATCAGCGAAATTCGATTTGATGAATTGTTTATGAGCGCAGCCACATCACAATATGCAGGGATGGTCTGAACCGGCGAGTCCGGCAACATATATTCGTGCAACAATTGGGCGACAATCGCCACGTCGGCCTGGCGCGTCAGCGAATTGTCCCTTTGCTCCAGATCGCCCAGAAAAAACAGCAAATGCTTATGGGCTTCCTCACGGTCGATGGCGCGATACTCTTTCAATGCAGTCAACATTTTTTGCAATTGTAGATCGAGGAACTGAATCACATCAATATCGCGGTCCAATTCTATATCAACGCGCAGTTGATCGTTGATTGAATTGTAATGGCTGATCAACATGTCCAGCTTGGTCGCCGAGACGCTTCTTGGCTTAGTCCGCGAGGTTGGCCTATCGGCTGGACGATTCAATTGGCAACTTCCGTGTGAAAGATAATATTGTCGGACAGGTGCGCTCCAGATGGAATTTCTCCGAGAATGACCGAGCGATACACGGTTGCCGCGCGGTTTGAAGTGCCCAGACGCTTTGCTGCGGATTCAAAAAGCACGCGAACTGCCATTGGGCTGAGGCCAAGATGTTGGCCAATCTCTTCATCACACAAACCCTCACATGCCAACAGAACTGTCTCCCGTTGTGTCTTGGTGAGCACTTTCTTTTCAAACAGTTTGGATACATCAGGGAATCTCGCCACGAAGGCTGCGACGAAATGTGAACAGGCATCGCTTACCAAAGTGCGAACCGCGCCGGTGAAGGATGACCCACCAAGGCCAACCGTGATCAAAGACAACCCTCTGCCAATCATGATTGGCACAATGGCGATGTTGAGATGCCCGGTTTTTTCCAGCTCTTTGAAGAACCGGCGATCATTCAAGCCGATATATTGGGAACGATCGATCGATTCCAGGCTAAATGGACGCAACCGTTTCATTGCTTCGCGAGAAAACGGGCAACCATCCGGATATCCCGGGCCGGTTCTAAACTGCTGCATGGCTTCATGGTAGGCCGAATAGGGGCGCAAAATGTTGGCCCTGTCTCCAACGTCGCAAAATTTCACCGATAGCAGTTGGACGTCAATCCGTTCCATAAACTGCGCGAACTCACCGCATGCTCCGCGCAAGTCTGATGTAAACCCGATATTGGCAATCGCCTTTTGCAGCTCCAGATTGAATTCGACAATCTCGCCCTGCTCAACAGATTTTTGATTCATGTTGCCCCCGCATCCGTGATTCTTTCCCCAGAATACCCCTGTGAACGGCTACAGGCAATCAATGACAGCTTTGCCCGGCACGCGCCGCCGAATTCGGCCTTTCGATTACTCAGGCATCCTCGAAATACTTTGTTGTTACAAGACGAATTGAGGCTCTGACCGGCGGCTTTGCCGTCCGGTCATCGAAAAATGTCAAATGGTGGAAATTGGGACAGCAGCCATCAACTCACCAAATTTACGTTGCGGAAGGTACAACGATTGATTCATTTTTGATTGAACGCTATAGTGGCGGCTGGATCGCCCCGTCGGGAACGAATAAAGCCCGGCTCCGAAGTGATACGCGGAAACCGGGCTTCAATTCAAACAGCGGCATATTGCCGCAGGTACGATAACAACAACATTGCTTCCTTGCAAGGGGAACAATGCAATTAATTTAAGCAAGTAATTTCAGTTAGTTATTCTCCAATCCGCTGGATTGGCGACATGTTTGAGTTGGCCGCCAGAGCCAACAAATTGGACAAATTTGGTAACTACTCAGCTACCCTATTTCTGCTGCCATTAGGCGCGACAATTTGATTCATGGCGCATATTTGAGGTTCCACTTTTTTCATTTTGGTGTTTGACTGCGAGGATGAAACTCGAAAATCTGACACCTGAAATTCTTGCTGATTTCTCAAAATCAGAACTGATTGATGTGGTCATGGCTCTGGTGGGTCAGGTTGTCTAACTCAAAGAACAAAATGCGCAGCTTTTGGAGGTGAACGCTCGGCTCCTGAAGGAAAACGAACAACTCAGGAAAGACAACGAGCAACTTAGAGAAGATAATGCGGTTCTTAGGCAGCGTGTTTCAGATCTTGAGCGTCGTCTGGGATCGAACAGTCGTAATAGCAGCAAACCACCTTCGAGCGACGGACTGGCAAAGCCGTCTAGCGATAAGAAACGGCGGACCAAAAGTCAGCGGGGCAAGTCAAATCGAAAGCCTGGCGGCCAACCCGGACATCCCGGCAACACACTGAAACAGGTTGAGAACCCAGACGAGATCACCAGTCATTTTCCGAACCAATGCCAAAACTGTCAGGCCGCGCTTTCGGCGGAGGATACCATAGGTTCTGCGTGCAGACAGGTGTTTGGCCTCAAACCTCCACCGCCGCTTTATGTGACCGAGCATCGTGCGCATATTTGCCAATGCCAGCATTGCGGTGCAAAAACCCGCGCCGATTTTCCTGAAGGGGTAACATCACCCGCCCAGTACGGCGATGAAATAGGGGCGTTGGCCGCCTATTTACAGACGCAGCACTGCATTCCCCAAAATCGCCTGGCGCAGGTTTTTGCGGACATTTTCGGGGTCACAATCACATCGGCAACCCTTTCCAGTCTGGTTGCCAAAAAGGCCGAGCAGATGCTCTGTTTAGCTGAGGCGGTGAAGAACCTGCTGTCCGGGCCTCAAACGGCAGTGAAGCATCTGGATGAAACGGGGTTCAGGATTGGTGGCAGAACGCGCTGGCTTCATATGCTATGCTCCACCGCTCTAAGCCACCTTCGGCTCGGAACTGCGCGAGGTGAAGTGCCACCAGAACTGGCGGGAACGGCAGTGCATGACTGTTTCTCTTCCAACTGGGCAGTGGAAAATGTGACCCATGGATTGTGCAATGCCCACATCTCCCGCGAATTGGAGGCATTGACCGAATATGAAAAAGAAGCTTGGGTGCCGGACATGAAAGCCATTCTGCTCGACGCACTGAAGCTCACGCATGTCGCGCGAATCCAAAATCGGAGCGCGGTCAGCCCGGAGGCAATCACGGATATCGAGCGGCGATTTGATGCCTGTTGCGAGCGTGCTATCGCGTTCCACGAGGCCCAACCGCCTCTCGCGCGCCCAACGAAAGGCAAGAAGCGGGGTCGCCCGAAACGGCGGATTGGGCACAATCTCGCTTTGCGACTCCAAACGCATAAAGCAGCGGTTTTGCTCTTTCTCAATGATCTGCGCGTTCCCTACACGAACAACGAGGCAGAGCGTGATCTCAGAATGACGAAAGTTCGACAAAAGGTCTCGGGAAGCTTTCGAACAGAGGCTGGTGCCGAGAATTTCTGCACTTTACGAACGGTCATTGAAACGGCGCGAAAACAAGGTTGGGACATCCTGAAAACCTTGAAAACCGCGCCTGATCAGCTCATCCTCAATCTCAGACCCGTCTGATGGGCCGTCTATAAAAGCATCAGGTTGGGGTAGCTGGGTAGTTACGATTTTTCAATAATCAACGGGAGTTGAAATCTCATTCAGGAAGACCGGCTTTTCTCAGACCATCTAAAAACCGATCCTTTTCGGCAGAACGATGCGGTATAACCCGAGCCACTGATTCCAATCGCCACAGAGGATTGTGCTGAAGTGCAGATTTCACAGCAGCTTCCGCCTTTTCCTGCTGGCCCTGCTCCACATGTAGAACTGCCAGATACAAATACGGAACCGGAAAATTAGGGCCCCGATTGATCGATTGAGAGATCGCTGCGATGGCTTCATCGCTTCGGTCCAACTTGTACAACGCATGACCACGATGGAAATCCCAGTTGGATGGTCCAAGGGGGTCAAGACGGATCCCCTTCTCAATCATTTCCAGCCCTCTTGCAGGCTCATCAGCGTAGTTGAGTGCCTCGCCATAATAGGCAAATACGTCGGCATCGTTAGGAGACCTTTCCGCGGCCTTCTCAAATGTGCCCAATGCTTCTTCATAGCGTTGCATGAAACAATAGATCCAACCAAGCCGTGCAAGGGCTGAACCTGATTCAGGAGCCAGCGCAACGCCTTTGGTGGCAAGGTTCAAAGCGCCTTCCAGAACGCTGTTGTCTCCCATATAAATGTTCCACTCAACGAACTGACAATAGGAAAGCAGGCTGTATGCATCAGCCAGCTGAGGGTCCAATTTCAAAACTTCGTGCAAAAGCCTTTGCGATTCCGCGAGGCTGTCGGGTGTAAATTGGTAAAAATATTTCCGAGCCCGCAAAAACAAATCGTAAGATTCACCGCTGACAGGATTCGTTTTTGAGCTGCCTTGATCGGGCTTCGAAATGGCCAGTTCCAGCGCGTTGACAATCTTTCCGGTCAACTCATCCTGCAATAGGAAAATGTCATCGAGACTGCCGTCATACCGATCGGCCCAAACATGCCCTTCCGTTGCCGTATCGATTAGTTGGGCGTTGATACGTATTTTGGAGGCGACACGCCGAACACTTCCTTCCAGCAGGTATCGAACCCCCAGACGACGACCGATTTCCTTGGCGTCCACCACCTGGCCTTTGAATACAAATGACGAATTTCTCGCGATGACGAACAATTCGGGGATCTTGGAAAGATCGGTGATGATGTCATCGGTCATTCCATCAGAAAAATAATCCTGATCAGGATCACCTCCAAGGTTGTCAAACGGCAAAATGGCAATGGAGGGTTTGTCGGGCAGCGGCAAATTGTGACGACCCGAATCTTCGCGCTTTTCGTTTGCGCCGCGCTCCAATTCCAGATTGTAAGCAACGATGGGATTGGTGATATTCTTGAGAGCTTGTGGGCCAAGGTCGTCGTAATCCACGTCAAATTTGCCGGCCACCAAATCATATACTCTCGAAGAGATGCAGATGCCGCCAGGATTGGCCAGGGTTTCCAAGCGGGCGGCAATGTTTACTCCGTCACCGAATATGTCGTCATCCTCAATGATTACGTCGCCCAAATTTATGCCCATTCGCAGTACGATGTGTTGTTCATCAGGCATTGAAGCATTTCTTTTTGCCAAATCCGATTGCACATCAATTGCATGGGCAACTGCGTCTACGGCGCTTGCAAATTCTATCAAAGTTCCATCGCCGGTGGTCTTTACTATCCGGCCGTCATTCTTTGTAACGTTGGGCTCGAGGATTTCCGTTCGCAACTGCTTGATGCGTCGCAGAGTTCCTTCCTCATCTTGGCCCATTTGCGACGAATACCCAACAACGTCCGCAGCGACGATAGCTGCCAGACGTCTGGTAACCCGCTTCTTCTCCATGCAAATGACCCCAAATTCCGCTGCCCAATCTCGAGTTTAAGTGCCGCCCATGCATGAGTCCACCAACCACTCCGATAGAGCATTTCTTGAACACACGGTTTAGGGCATCGAGCCATCCAATTGAGTGGCATACCGCTAACCAAATCGCATTTGGATTTGTGCTTTATTCTGGATCCTGATTGTATTGGCGCTCGGCCCGCAAACGGGACCAGTACTCAAGGCGCTTGCGGACATCGCGTTCAAATCCGCGGTCAACGGGATCATAAAATTTCTGACGCCCCAGCTTGGTCGGGAAATAATCCTGGCCGGAAAATCCATCCGGCTGATCAGGGTCGTAGAGATAGCCGTCACCGTAGCCTTCCTCTTTCATCAGCTTTGTCGGAGCATTCAAGATATGCTTTGGCGGTGGCAGAGAACCGGCTTCCTTTGCAGTTCTCATCGCTCCCTTGAAGGCCGTGTAGAGCGCATTTGATTTCGGTGCGGTCGCCAGATAAACGCATGCCTGGGCCAAGGCCAATTCACCTTCTGGCGACCCCAGATAGTCATAGGCATCCTTGGCGGCATTGGTGATCACCAGAGCCTGGGGGTCGGCCATGCCAATATCTTCACTGGCCATCCTGACCAATCGGCGCCCCAGATAAAGTGGATCCTCGCCGGCATCAAACATTCTCGCCAGATAATACAACGAAGCATCGGGATCGGAACCGCGCACCGCTTTGTGCAGTGCGGAGATCAAATTGTAATGACCATCCTGGCTCTTGTCATAAACAGGAGCACGGCGTTGCAACAATTCCTGCAGAGTATCGGCGGTAAACAACTCGTCAGGCCGTGCTGAGCGCCAAACCTCCTCGGCCAACGTTAGTATTCCACGCCCATCTCCATCTGCCATTCGAATTAATACTTCACGTGCTTCGTCGTCGAGCGGCAATTGACGGTCCTCGATCTGCTCAGCCCGAGACATCAGAGCAGACAGGCTTTCATGATCATGGGCATGAAAGGTCAGCACGCGTGCGCGCGATAAAACCGCGGCGTTGAGTTCAAAAGACGGGTTCTCCGTCGTTGCGCCGACCAGCGTTATTGTGCCGTCTTCCATCACTGGTAAAAAGGAATCCTGTTGAGCCCGATTGAAGCGGTGAATCTCATCCACGAACAGCAAAGTTTTCTTGCCGTTCGACGCCCGCATACGCGCCCCCTCAAAGGTTTTCTTCAAATCGGCAACACCCGAAAAGATTGCCGAAATCTGCTCAAAGTGGTGATTGCTGGCATCGGCCAACAGTCTTGCAACCGTTGTTTTTCCGGTACCGGGCGGTCCCCAGAAAATCAGGCTGCCAAGCGTCGATGCCTTCAACATGCGCGTCAGAACACCATTTTCCCCGAGCAGGTGATCCTGTCCGACCACCTCGGAAAGCTGGGCCGGGCGCAGACGGTCGGCGAGTGGCCGATAGCCCCGCACCAACGACGAATCTGATTGATTTCCTGCTCCCTTATCCGAGCCGAACAGATCAGACATCGGCTTCCTCTCTAGCGCACAAACTGGCGATACAATTTACCGCCCCTGTTGATAACGTAACTCCAGCCATTGCTGCGTTTGCGGGTCATTTCATCCAGCATTGCGGTATCAACAATGTTCTGATCATTCACAGTGACAATGATGTCCTTGGCCCGAATGCCGAACCGTGCCGCCGGACTACGTCGATCAATCGACAGAACAACCACACCCAGGTCATCAGAACTTAAATCATATTCCAGCGCTAGGCGTGGAGACAGATTGGCTACAGTGGCGCCTGTGAAGGGAGATCGACCACCAAGGCGTCGAATATCCCTTAATGGCACTTCCGGTGGCACAGACAGCTCAAATTCAATATTGCGGGTTGCATTCTGCGACATGACAGTCATTTCAATGACCCGCCCAATGCCGGCCGTTGCAAGACGGTAACCCAACGCATCCATATGCGGCACCGGCTTGCCATCAATCGACAGGATGACGTCCCCCATACGCAATCCAGCCCGTTCGGCGGGGCCATCCTTAGTCAGTCCAGCGATCAGTGCACCGGTTGGGCGCGCCATTCCCAGAGATTCTGCGATATCAGACGTGACAGACTGAAACTTGGCGCCAATCCAGGGGCGCAACACAGTATCGCTGCCTTTGCGAACACTCTCCAGAACGACCCGCACCATGTTGGACGGGACGGCAAAGCCAATACCATTAGAGCCGCCCGAACGCGTGAAGATCGCTGTATTCACACCGATCAACCTTCCATCCATATCAACCAGCGCCCCACCGGAATTGCCGGGATTGATCGAGGCGTCGGTTTGCACGAAAAACCCAAAGTCATTGACGCTGTTTTGACTGCGCGCCAACGCTGACACAATGCCGCTGGTGACCGTCTGCCCGACACCAAAGGGATTGCCGATCGCCAGCACCAGGTCTCCGACCTGCAATTCCTCAGAATCACCAAGTTCCACCGTTGGCAGTTCTTCGTCAGGTTCAATGACCAATATTGCCAGATCAGACTTTTTATCGATCAACTCAATACGTGCTTCATATTCGCGCCCGTCCGACAGAGCGACTTTTACCTCATCAGCATTTTCGATGACGTGATGATTGGTAACGACAATGCCGTCACTGCCGATGATGACGCCGGAACCAAGCGAGCGCGATATGCGCTGGCGAGGCCGTCCACCAAAGTCGCGGCCGAAGAAGCGTTCAAAAAACGGATCCCCCGCAAATGGAGATCGCCGTTGCTGTACCTGTCGGGCGGCATAAACATTAACCACCGCAGGCGCGATGGACTTTACCAAAGGTGCATAGGAGAATTTTATTTGCTCGCGATTTTCAGGCACCAGGCGCAGCGTCTCCAGACCTTGGCGCAATTTCGCCTGATCTTCAGCCCGAGCGAATGCTGCGCAGAATACAATCAGCAATATCGCCAGTGGTGTGGTCAGTCTTGCTTTGGTCATTGGCCCTCCAACATTTTGCCCTATCGTATTGAATCGCATGATCCGTCATAAAATGTATACAGCCATTGTGGCCTTTGTGATTAATTTTGATGTCTGGGGCACAAACAAAAACGGCGACCAAATGGTCGCCGTTTCTAAACTCTAAATCAAGCGCCGGGACTAAGCAGCGGCATCGGCTGTCGCTTCTTCACTTTCTTCAGCTTCCATACGCTCACGGTCAGCTTTCCCCTTGGCATCTTCGTCACGATCAACAAGTTCAATGACCGCCATAGGTGCATTATCACCGTAGCGGAAACCGGCTTTCAGTACGCGCGTATAACCGCCAGGACGTTCCTTGTAACGTTCTGCCAGAGTGGAGAACAGTTTTTGCACTGTTTCATTGTTCTGCAACTGTGAGGCAGCTTGACGACGTGCATGCAGGTCACCGCGCTTGCCCAAGGTGATCAATTTGTCGACAACGGCACGCAATTCTTTGGCCTTTGGCAGAGTCGTCACGATCTGTTCGTGGGTTAGCAGCGAAACAGACATGTTCATGAACATGGCTTTGCGGTGGCTTTGTGTGCGGTTGAGCTTGCGCCCTTGTTTACGGTGTCTCATATGCCTTCTCCTTCAGGAAATACCCCGGCCTAGGTCTTAAGCCCGGGGTTTGTGATTAGATTAATATTGGTCTTCGTAACGCTTGGCCAGGTCTTCAATGTTTTCCGGCGGCCAGGCAGGAATTTCCATGCCCAGATGCAGCCCCATTGTAGCCAACACTTCTTTGATTTCGTTGAGCGACTTGCGGCCAAAGTTTGGCGTACGCAGCATCTCGCCTTCGGTTTTCTGGATCAGATCGCCGATATACACAATGTTGTCGTTCTTCAGGCAATTTGCTGAACGCACTGACAGTTCCAACTCGTCGACCTTCTTGAGCAATGCCGGGTTGAATGCCAACTCGGTAACCTGCTCCTGAACAACCTCTTTTTGAGGCTCTTCAAAGTTGACGAAGATGGAAAGCTGGTCCTGCAGAATACGTGCGGCAAATGCCACAGCGTCGTCGGCACCAACTGATCCGTCGGTTTCAACAGTCAGGGTCAGCTTGTCATAGTCGAGCACCTGGCCTTCACGGGTGTTTTCGGTTTTGTAAGAAACCTTGCGCACCGGTGAATACAGGCTGTCGACAGGGATCAGGCCGATTGGTGCGTCTTCCGGGCGGTTACGCTCGGCTGCAACATAGCCCTTGCCGGTATCGACCGTGAATTCCATGCGGATTTCAGCATCTTCATCCAACGTGCATAGAACAAGTTCTGGGTTGAGAATTTCAATATCGCCAACTGTCTGGATATCACCGGCGGTAACCTGGCCGGCTCCCTCTTTGCGCACAACCATGCGCTTGGGTCCGTCGCCTTCCATGCGAATGGCGAGTTCTTTAATGTTCAAAATGATGTCGGTGACGTCTTCGCGCGCACCCGGGATCGAAGAAAATTCGTGTAGAACTCCGTCGATCTGTACGGCGGTCACTGCAGCGCCCTGCAGGCTCGACAGCAAAACGCGACGCAGGGCGTTACCAAGAGTAAGACCAAAACCGCGTTCAAGCGGTTCTGCAACCAACGTGCCTTTGGTGCCGGTCACATCAACGTCAAGTTTGGTGGGCTTGATCAGTTCCTGCCAGTTTTTATGAATCATGGAAAAATCCTTCCGAATGAATTGTCGCCATCCAATCGCAACAACAAACGTTTAAGCCCCGCAGGATGGTATTCGGGGCCGGATATGGTTTTAGACGCGACGCTGTTTGCGAGCGCGGCAACCATTGTGGGGGACAGAAGTCACATCGCGGATTGATGTGATTACAAATCCAATTGACTGCAATGCACGCAGTGCAGATTCGCGCCCGGAGCCCGGTCCACGAACCTCGACTTCAAGCGTTTTCATGCCATGGTCCTGGGCTTTTTTGCCGGCATCTTCAGCAGCGACCTGTGCTGCAAAAGGCGTCGACTTGCGGGAACCTTTAAAGCCCTGAGCACCGGCTGAAGACCAGGCAATTGTATTGCCTTGTGCATCGGTGATGGTGATCATGGTATTGTTAAATGTGGAGTTCACATGCGCAACGCCGGAAGCGATGTTCTTGCGCTCACGTCTTCTGACGCGGGTGGCATCTTTTGCCATTTTCTATCCTTTATTGATTTCTAGCACTGCCGTACGACGCTGAACGCCTCCGGCAGCTAAACCCAATTCACAGCTTCACTTGTGTGAAGCTGCAAAATTACTTTTTCTTACCTGCGATTGCCTTAGCAGGACCTTTGCGGGTACGCGCATTTGTATGTGTGCGCTGGCCGCGAACAGGCAAGCTGCGGCGATGACGCAGACCGCGGTAGCAACCGAGGTCCATCAAGCGCTTGATGTTCATGGAAACATCGCGGCGCAGGTCGCCTTCAACCATGTAGTCACGGTCGATGATTTCACGGATCTGCAGAACTTCTGCATCAGACAGCTGATTGACACGACGTTCCAGAGGAATGTTCGCTTTTTCAACGATCTCAGCAGCATTTTTCTGACCAATGCCGTGGATGTACTGAAGCGCAATAACGGTGCGCTTGTTAGTTGGAATGTTTACGCCAGCGATACGAGCCACGCTGATCTCCTTGCCTCATGCTTATCGGCCAAACACCAAAATAAGCGGTTATAATTCATACCATCGTGCAATATTGGCACTACACCAGAAAGCGACCGTTCCGAGCATCCGTTTCGATGCCCGAATCCGACCGCAAAATTGTCGCGAATTGTTGGGGATTACTAGTCCCAATCCAACCGCGCGTCAACAGGGAAACACGATTCAATGTCCGGTTAAAAAACCGTCAAAGATTCCCCAATACCTCTTCTATCTCTTCACTCACGCCATCAATCGATGCCATGCCATCTACAACCTTCAATTTTCCCTTGGCATAGTAATAACCAAGAAGCGGAGAAGTGTCCTTGTAATAGACCTGTAGGCGCGAGCGCATGGCCTCGGCATTGTCATCAGAACGACGTTTGAATTCCTGTGAACCGCACTTGTCACACGTGCCTTCGACCTCAGGTTTGTTCAACGTGTCATGATAGCCGGTGCCACAGCTTGTGCAGGTATAGCGACCGGATATCCGTTCCACCATCGCATCATCATCGACCCGCAATTCGACAACCGCGTCTAGCGCTCTGCCTTTGGCCTTAAGCATTTCTTCAACCGCATCGGCCTGTGCCAGCGTGCGTGGATAACCATCGAGAATAAACCCGTTTGCACAATCCGGTTCGTCAATACGTTCAGAAACAATCGCATTGACCACATCATCAGACACCAGTTTACCAGCATCCATAATCGCCTTGGCGCGAAGACCGGTTTCCGTTCCAGCAGCTGCAGCTGCACGCAGCATATCACCGGTTGAAAGTTGTGGAATTCCATGACCGTCGACAAGGCGTTGGGCCTGTGTGCCTTTACCCGCTCCCGGAGGGCCTAGAAGAATAAGTCTCATTTTTTACGTCTTCCCCCTCTTCCGCCGCCGCGAGTACCACCGCGGCCGTTGCCCTTTGCTCCACCCTTGGAGCCACGCAACTTCGACTTCTGTATCAGGCCTTCATATTGCTGAGCAAACAGATGGCTCTGAACCTGTTGCACCGTGTCCATGGTAACGCTCACGACAATCAGCAGAGAGGTACCACCAAGGAATACGGAAATTCCAAGACCAGTCAGGAACATTTCGGGAAGCAGACAGACAAATACGAGATACAGCGCACCCAAGGTCGTGATGCGGGTCAGCACATAATCAATATATTCCGCAGTGCGTTCGCCTGGGCGAATACCGGGAATGAAGCCACCATGCTGCTTCAGGTTATCTGCGGTTTCCTTGGGATTGAAAACAATCGCGGTATAGAAGAAGGCGAAGAACAGGATCATCGCACCATAAAACAACAGGTACCCGGGCTGGCCACGTCCCAGAAAGGCCGAAATAGTGGCGGCCCAGTCGGATTGTGTTCCGGCGGCTGAAAAGCCCGTAATGGTCGCTGGCAACAACAGCAGTGAGGAAGCAAAGATTGGTGGAATAACACCGGCAGTATTAAGCTTCAGCGGCAGGTGGGAGGAATCTCCCTGGAACATTTTGTTACCAACCTGACGCTTGGGATACTGGATCAACAGCCGACGCTGTGCCCTTTCGATGAAAACGATAAAAGCAATCAGGGCGACAATCGAGATCAACACACCGAGCATAGTCAGTGTGGAAATGGCGCCGGTGCTACCGGCATCCAGCAATTGCGCAAGGGCACCGGGAAGCGCTGCAACAATGCCTGCAAAAATAATCAATGAGATGCCGTTACCGATACCGCGTGCGGTGATCTGTTCACCCAGCCACATCAGGAACATTGTGCCGCCAACAAGAGTGACGACGGTGGTCAAAATGAAGAACCAGCCCGGGTTCAGCACCATTCCTTCAGCACCGTTAAGACCAACAGCGATGCCATAAGCCTGCGCAGTTCCCAATACGACGGTTCCATAACGGGTATATTGGTTGATGACCTTACGGCCCTGCTCGCCTTCTTTTTTCAGCTGTTCAAACTTCGGAACAACCGATGTCATCAACTGCATGATGATCGACGAGGAAATATACGGCATAATGCCAAGCGCAAATATCGCCAGACGCTCCACAGCCCCACCAGCAAACATGTTGACCAGCCCCAGAACACCCTGGCTCTGCTGCTGAAATGCAGCGGCCAGCTGATCGGGATTGATCCCGGGCACAGGAACATAGGTACCCAGACGATAAACCACCAGCGCAACCAGCGTGAACCATATGCGTTTTTTAAGGTCAGTCGCCTTCGAAAAAGTCGAATAGCTGAGATTTGCGGCTAATTGTTCGGCGGCAGATGCCATTTCCGTCTCCCATCAGACCGCTTGAATCTGAATCCTGCGGCCGAAATAATATTCGCTGTCTGTCTTACGGCAGACAACTAAAAATCGCAAAGGTAAAACGGGATACGATTTTGCAAAAAACCGGGCCCGTAACAACAACGGCTCCTGATGAGCCGGAGTCCATTTGCAACAATATGGGCATTGGTCTGGAAAGTACCAGAACCCAAGTTGAAAAAAGGCCCCGGGATCGTTCCCGGAGCCTTGTTTAATATTGTTTAGGCGTCAGCTGCTGGAGCTTCAGCCGCAGGCTGCATCTTGATAGAACCGCCCGCCTTTTCAATAGCTTCAACGGCGCTTTTAGAGGCACCAGCTACTTCAAGATTGAACTTGGTTTTTGCTTCGCTACCACCAAGAATGCGGACACCGTCGCGCTCGCGACGAATAACACCAGCCTCTTTAAGAGCGGCTGCATCAATCACCTTTTTTGCATCCAGGCGCTTTGCTTCAACAGCTTTTTCAAGACGCGCAATAGACACTTCATTGAAATCAGACGTGAACTGAGCGTTTGAAAAGCCACGTTTTGGCAAGCGACGGTAGATTGGCATCTGACCGCCTTCAAAACCGTTGATGGAAACACCGGAGCGGGACTTCTGTCCTTTAACACCACGGCCACCAGTTTTACCGATGCCGGAACCAATACCCCGACCCACGCGCTTACGCGATGGAGACGAACCCTGGTTGTCGGAAATACCATTAAGTTTCATAACATTAACTCCGAATTCAGGCTTCGTCAACGACGCGAACGAGGTGAGAAACCTTGCGGATCATGCCGCGTACGGAAGGCGTATCTTCCAGTGTACGGCGACGATTCATTTTGTTCAGGCCCAAGCCAATCAAGGTCTGCTGCTGGTCCTTAGGACGACGCAGCGGCGATCCGATTTGCTGGACGGTAACTGTCTTTTTGTCAGCCATGTTCCGTTCCTTTAAGCCTCATCCCCAACAAGATCGCGGCGGCGTTCCTGCAAGGTTGAATATTTGATGCCACGCTGAGCTGCAATATCCTTTGGATGCATCTGGTGTTTCAGAGCGTCAAACGTTGCACGAACCATGTTGTAAGGGTTCGATGAACCAAGGGACTTGGCAACAACGTCAGACATGCCAACGGTTTCGAATACCGCACGCATTGGACCACCGGCAATAATACCGGTTCCTGGAGGTGCAGAACGCAAAATCACTTTACCGGCACCGTGCCGGCCATTGACGTCATGATGCAAGGTGCGGCCATCACGCAATGGTACAAAGATCAAATCGCGCTTGGCAGCTTCCGATGCCTTACGGATTGCTTCAGGAACCTCACGGGCTTTACCGTGTCCAAAACCAACGCGGCCTTTTTGGTCGCCGACAACAACAAGTGCAGCAAAACCGAAACGGCGGCCACCTTTTACAACTTTTGCAACACGGTTGATATGAACAAGCTTGTCGACGAATCCATCGTCTTCCTGCTCTTCACGACGGTTGTTGCGTCCGCCTCTTTCTGGTTTCTGTGCCATATCCTGTTCCTTATTTTTTTCCGGTAGCACAAATATTAATCGGCAATCCAATTTCCGCCTTCTGGCGGATTAAAACTGTCGACGGTGATGGAGCTTTTGCCCTCTTAATTCGAAGGGGCCGCAAACGGCCCCAACGCAATATTAGAAATTCAGACCACTTTCGCGGGCCGCATCTGCCACAGCCTTAACACGGCCATGAAATAGAAACGGGCCACGGTCGAAAACCACGTCTGTAACGCCGGCTTTAGCGGCGCGCTCAGCAACCAATTTGCCAACTGCAACAGCCGCATCGACGTTGCCACCGCTGCCTTTGACTTCTTTGTCCAGGGTTGATGCCGCAGCCAGAGTGTGGCCTTTGGAATCATCAATGATCTGAGCATAGATATTGGCGTTGGAACGGTGAACGCTCAAACGAGGACGATCGCCAGCAACTTTTTTCAAACTGCGGCGAACACGTGCAGCGCGACGCTGCTTGGTAGAAAGTTTGTTTGCCATGGTGTCTTACTTCTTCTTGCCTTCTTTGCGGAAGATGTATTCGTCCGCATATTTGACGCCCTTGCCTTTGTAGGGCTCAGGTGGACGGTATGCCCGGATTTCAGCTGCAACCTGACCAACAACCTGTTTGTCATGGCCCGAAATCACGATTTCGGTTGGCTTTGTGCACGCAATGGTCACACCAGCTGGTGGTGAATAGACCACTTCGTGGCTGAAGCCCAGCGACAGCTGAACATTCTGGCCTTGCATGGCGGCACGATAACCAACACCATTGATTTCCAAAGTCTTCGAATAGCCATCTTTCACGCCGGTGAAGATGTTATCGATCATTGTGCGTGTCATGCCCCAAAACGAACGAGCCGTCTTGGAATTGTCCTTTGGATTTATGGTGATAACACCTTCTTCCATTTCAACCAGAACGTTATCGTTGACTACGAAAGTCAACTCGCCCTTCGGTCCTTTTGCGGTGACGGTCTGTCCGTCCAGCGATGCAGTAACACCTTCAGGTACGGTGACCGGCTTTTTACCAATGCGTGACATTGTCTTCTCGCCTGTTCTTCATGCTCTAAATCGTAGAGCGTTCAATTTGTTTCAATCCGTTGATCTGCTGCCAATCAGAAGATCTGGCAAAGCACTTCACCGCCAACATTCTGGTCGCGGGCATCGTGATCTGCCATAACACCCTTTGGTGTCGACAGGATCGAGATACCAAGACCATTGGCAACGCGAGGCAGGCTTTTGACCGATGAATAAACGCGGCGGCCTGGCTTCGAAATACGGGTGATTTCGCGGATAACCGGAGCATCGTCGAAATATTTCAACTCAATCTCCAGGTCTGCCTTGCCGTTGTCGTGGTCGGTGCGTGTATATCCGCGGATATAGCCTTCAGCTTCAAGCACATCCAATACGCTCGCACGCAGATTGGACGCAGGTGAATTCACCTTGCCCTTGCCGCGCATCAAGCCGTTGCGAATTCGTGTCAGCATATCGCCGATAGGGTCATTCATAGACATAATCCAGATCCTTCCTTACCAGCTTGACTTGACGAGACCGGGAATCAGGCCCTTAGAGCCCAATTCACGCAGCGCAATGCGGGAGACGCCCAGCTTGCGATAATTACCGCGGGGACGACCGGAAACCGAACAACGGTTACGGAGGCGGATTTTAGCACCATTACGGGGCAATTCAGCAATTGCCAGCTGGGCTTTAAAACGCTCTTCGATTGGCAATTCACGGTTTGAGATGATTGCTTTCAACTCAGCCCGCTTCTTTGCGTATTTTTTAACAAGACGCTTTTTCTTGTTATTGTTTTCAATGGCAGAAACCTTAGCCATGTTTTTGTCCTTCTATTCGTTTGCCGTTACGACCGGGCACCATGCCAGACCGCATCATTGGAAAATGCCTTAAGCGGCTTCTTCCTTTGGTGCGGGGAACGGGAAGTTGAATGCACGCAACAATTCGCGAGCTTCGTCATCCGATTCAGCCGTCGTACAGACGATGACGTCCATGCCCCAGATCTGATCTACCTTGTCGTAGTCGATTTCCGGAAACACGATGTGTTCTTTCACGCCCATGGCAAAATTGCCACGACCGTCAAAGCTTTTGGGATTCAGACCGCGAAAGTCACGCACGCGCGGCAGCGCGATAGTCACAAGACGATCCATAAATTCATACATTTGATTGCCACGCAGGGTAACCTTGGCACCCAGCGGCATTTCTTCACGAACCTTAAAACCAGCAATTGATTTCTTGGCCCGTGTTACCATGGCCTTCTGGCCAGCAATCAAAGTCAGATCCTCAGCAGCCACAGAGGCTTTTTTGGAGTCGGCAGTGGATTCGCCGATACCCATGTTGAGAACGATCTTTTCAACCCTAGGCATCTGCATTGGGTTCTTATAACCAAACTTGTCCTGCATCGCTTTGCGGACATTGTCGTTATAATGTTTTTTGAGCCGTGGCTCTTGATCAGAATTAGCCATCGATCAGGTCTCCTGAACGTTTGGCAAAACGAACATTTTTGCCATCGTCATTTTTCTTGATTCCAACGCGTGTTGCCTTGCCGTCTTTTGGATCTGCAAGTGCCAGGTTGGAAATATGAATTGATGCTTCCTTGGCGACGATACCGCCTTCACTGGTCTGCGACTGCTTGGTGTGTCTTTTCACCATGTTGATGCCCTGCACCAGCACGCGATCAGACTTGGTAATCATTTCAAGAACAGTTCCGCTACGGCCCTTATCCTTGCCGGTCAGAACAACTACGTTGTCACCTTTTTTGATTTTATTCATAATCGCGCCCTCCTACAGCACTTCGGGTGCAAGTGAGATGATTTTCATGTGCCGTTTGGCCCGCAGCTCACGTGGAACTGGTCCAAAAATACGGGTGCCGGTTGGCTCACCCTTACCGTCAATGATGACGGCAGCATTGGTGTCAAAGCGGATGACGCTACCGTCGGCACGCTGAATGTCTTTGGCAGTGCGTACGACAACGGCTTTTACAACGTCGCCCTTTTTAACGCGGCCGCGCGGAATGGCTTCTTTGACGGAAGCAACAATAATGTCGCCAACGCCCGCATACCGACGCTTTGAGCCGCCAAGCACTTTGATGCACATGACACGGCGCGCGCCGGAATTGTCGGCAACGTCCAGGTTAGTTTGCATCTGAATCATGGCTATTCTCTTCTTTTATTTTGGGATCAGATCCCTTTGCCATCTGAGGATGTCGCCATCCCCGGCTCTGTCATTGCGAAGCCAGACGCACTAGGCGTCCAGAACAACCCAACATTTGTCTTTGGAAATCGGTTTGCTTTCCTGGATCGACACCAGGTCACCAACCTTTTTCGAATTACCTTCGTCGTGCGCCTTGTAGTTTTTGGAGCGACGAACAACTTTCTTAAACAGCGGGTGGTTAAAGCGGCGTTCCACTTTGACCACAACTGTTTTGTCGTTTTTATCGGAAACGACTTTGCCCTGCAGAATTCGTTTTGGCATTTTCTTCTTCCTTATCGCCCTGGCTTAAGAAGCAACGGCTTCAGCCTGCTTGACGCGGGCAATGGTTTGAATACGGGCAATGTCGCGACGGATCTGACGCATACGTGCCGTGTTTTCCAACTGCCCGGTGGCACGCTGGAACCGCAGATTGAACTGCTCTTTCTTCAACTTGACCAGTTCGTCTTTCATCTGGTCTTCGCTCAGTGCGCGAATATCTGAGGGCTTCATTGCCTCAACCTTTCTCTGTCCAACAATTCAGGGACTGAATTGCGGGGTTAGTCCTGAATACGTTGAATGAACTTACTTTTGACCGAAAGCTTCATTGCGCCAAGACGCAAAGCTTCACGAGCAACAGGTTCACTCACACCATCAATTTCAAACATGATCCGACCGGGTGCTACACGAGCCGCCCAATATTCCGGAGCTCCCTTACCTTTACCCATACGGACTTCAGTAGGTTTTGAAGAGATCGGCAAATCAGGGAAGATACGGATCCATACACGACCCGCACGCTTCATGTGACGAGTAATCGCACGACGCGCAGCTTCAATCTGGCGTGCATTAATACGATCAGGTTCCAGTGCCTTCAGCGCGTACTGACCGAATGCAAGAGTGGAGCCACCCTTGGCATTGCCATGAATACGCCCTTTGTGGGCCTTGCGAAATTTTGTGCGTTTTGGCTGCAACATTGTTCTTATCCTTTACCAGCTGCGCATCAATTGTTGCGCGGTGGGCGACGGTTTCCACCACCACCACTTTCCTGGGATTCAACCGACCGGCGCTCGGAAGCCATTGGGTCATGTTCAAGGATTTCACCCTTGAAGATCCAGACTTTAACTCCGCAGATGCCGTAAGCAGTTACAGCTTCAGCAACGCCATAATCAATGTCAGCGCGCAGAGTGTGCAACGGCACACGACCTTCACGATACCATTCCATACGGGCAATTTCAGCTCCGCCAAGACGGCCACCACAGTTGATGCGGATACCGCCAGCACCCAGGCGTATTGCCGACTGGACTGCACGCTTCATGGCACGACGGAAAGCAACACGACGTTCCAGCTGCTGAGCGATCGACTGTGCAACGATTGTTGCGTCGACTTCTGGCTTGCGGATTTCCAGAATGTTGAGGGTGACTTCACCTTCGGTCATTGTCTGGATTTTGCGCTTCAGCTTTTCAATATCGGCACCTTTTTTACCAATAATCAGACCAGGACGACCGGAATGAATGGTAACGCGGCATTTCTTGTGCGGACGCTCGATAACCACTTTCGAGATCGAGGCAGCCTTCAGCTCCGTCATCACGTAGGTACGGATTTTCAGGTCCTGTTCGAGCAGACCAGCATAGTCGGCCTTGGTGGCAAACCAACGGGAATCCCATGTGCGGTTAATCCCGAGACGCAGCCCGATTGGGTTAATCTTTTGACCCATTACGCGGCCTCCTGCTCTTCAACTTCACGCACCACGATGGTCAGGTGTGCAAATGGTTTTTGGATACGGCTGGCTTTACCGCGACCACGTGCCATGAAACGCTTCATGACAATGGACTGGCCAACATGGGCCTGCGCAACTACCAGACTATCAACATCCAGATCGTGGTTATTCTCAGCATTGGCGATGGCTGATTGCAGGCATTTGCGAACAGTTTCAGCGATGCGCTTGTTGGAGAATTCCAAATCGGACAGCGCGCGAGACGCTTTCTTACCACGGATCAACTGAGCCACCAGGTTCAGTTTCTGTGGAGATACCCGTATCATTTTGTGAACCGCTTTCGCCTCATTATTGGCGAGCTGACGCTCAAGCTTGGGCTTACCCATGACTTATTTCCTCTTCGCCTTCTTGTCGGCGCCGTGACCGTAATAGGTACGGGTCGGTGCATATTCACCCAGTTTTTGACCAACCATGTCTTCCGAGATGTTGACCGGGATGTGCTTGTGGCCGTTGTAAACGCCAAAAGTCAGACCGATGAACTGCGGCATGATGGTGGAGCGGCGGCTCCAGGTCTTGATGACTTCGTTACGACCACCTTCGCGGACTTTGTCTGCTTTCTTAAGCAGATATCCGTCGACAAATGGTCCTTTCCATACTGAACGTGACACTGTCTTGTTCCTTATTTCTTACGCTGGTGGCGCGAACGCATGATGAATTTATCAGTGGTCTTGTTTGACCGTGTGCGCTTGCCTTTGGTTGGTTTACCCCAGGGAGTAACCGGATGACGACCACCGGATGTGCGACCTTCACCACCACCGTGTGGGTGGTCAATCGGGTTCATAGCAACACCACGAACTTTCGGACGGTTGCCATACCAACGGTTGCGGCCGGCTTTACCCATATTGGTGTTTGAGTTGTCCGGGTTGGACACCGCACCAACAGTTGCCATGCAGGCACCGTGGATCAAACGCTGTTCGCCAGAGTTCAAACGAACAATTGCGTAAACACCGTCGCGACCAACCAACTGGGCATAGGTGCCAGCCGAACGTGCAATCTGACCGCCTTTGGACGGCTTCATTTCCACATTGTGGATGATGGTGCCGACCGGGATGGCTGACAATGGCATCGCATTGCCCGGCTTCACGTCTGCAGAAGCAGCCGCGATGACCTTGTCACCTTCGGATATACGCTGAGGTGCCAGGATATAAGCAAGTTCACCGTCGTCATATTTGATCAAGGCGATAAAGGCTGTGCGGTTTGGATCATATTCCAAACGCTCAACTGTGCCTTCAACATCGAACTTGCGACGCTTGAAGTCAATTTTGCGGTAAGAACGCTTATGTCCGCCACCAATGCCGCGTGTGGTCAAACGACCAACGTTGTTACGGCCACCGGATTTGGACAGACCCTCAGTCAAAGTCTTGACTGGTTTGCCTTTCCACAGACCTTCGCGAGAAACGATAACCAGCTGGCGCGTGCCAGGAGTCATCGGTCTGAATTTTTTCAAAGCCATTGTTCTACAGCCCCGTGGTTACATCGATTGCCTGACCTTCGGCCAGGGTCACGATTGCTTTTTTGACATCACTCTGCTTGCCAAGATGTCCGCGGAAGCGCTTCAACTTACCCTTGCGAAGCACTGTATTCACGGATTTCACCTTTACACCAAACAGACCTTCAACAGCCCGTTTGATTTCAGGTTTGGATGCATCGCGGGCGACGTTGAAGACAACCTGGTTCTGTTCAGAAGCCAGTGTTGCTTTCTCGGTAATCACCGGAGAGACGATCACGTCATAGTTGCGGATATCACTCATTTGAAGCGCTCCTCGAGTGCATCAACGGCAGCCTTGGTAAGCACCAGAGTGTTGCGACGGATTATGTCATACACATTGATGCCCTGCACTGGCAGGACGTCGATATTAGGAATGTTCTGAGCGGCCAGTTTGAAATTGGCATCCAGTTCGGCACCACCGATCATCAAGGCGTTCTCGATACCAAGTTTGCCAATATTGCTGCGCAAAGCAGCCGTTTTGGGATCCTTGGCAGCCAGGTCATCCATGATCATCAAAGAGCCATCTTTGGCCTTCGCTGAAAGTGCATGGCGCAGAGCCAGCGAACGGAACTTCTTGGTCAGGTCATGCGAATGATCGCGAGACTGGGGACCGTGGGCCTTACCACCACCACGGAACTGCGGAGCAGCCTGTGAGTGGTGACGTGCGCCGCCGGTACCTTTTTGGCGATACATGCGAGCACCGGTTTTATCTACGTCGGAACGACCTTTAGTCTGATGTGTTCCCTGACGCGCCTTGGCACGCTGGTAGCGGACCATGCGGGCGATGATGTCGGCACGCGGCTCAAGGCCGAAGATAGCGTCGGAGACGGAAACCTTGCCGGACTTCTTGCCAGCCATTGTTGTGACTTCAATATCCATTATTCAGCACCTCCCTCAGCAGACGCCTCTGGAGCAGCAGCAGCCTCAGCTGAAGCTATCAGACCTGCTGGCACCGGAGCACCTTCTGGCAAAGCCTTTTTGATCGCATCGCGGATCATGATCCATGAACCTTTTGAACCGGGCACAGCGCCCTTGATCATCAGCAATCCACGCTCAGCGTCGGTTTTGACAACTTCAAGGTTTTGAGTGGTGACGCGGGTTGCACCCATGTGACCAGCCATCTTCTTGCCTTTGAAAACCTTGCCCGGGTCCTGACACTGACCGGTCGAACCATGCGAACGGTGAGAAACCGACACGCCGTGAGAGGCGCGAAGTCCACCGAAATTATGGCGCTTCATGGCACCGGCAAAACCTTTACCGATGGATGTTCCGGTTACGTCGACTTTCTGACCTTCAACAAAATGTTCAGCACTCAACTGAGCGCCAATGTCGATCATATTGTCTTCCGACACGCGAAATTCAGCCAATTTGCGTTTTGGCTCAACCTTGGCAATGGCATAGTGACCACGCATCGGCTTGGATACGTTTTTCACTTTTGCCTTACCGGCTCCGAGCTGAACAGCTGTATAGCCGTTTTTCTCACTTGTGCGCTGAGAGACGACCTGGACATTCTCCATACGAAGAACTGTCACAGGAACGTTGACACCAGCATCTGTATAGATGCGCGTCATCCCAACTTTCTGTGCAATCACGCCTGAGCGCATTGTTCTGTTCCTTTAGCGTTACCGGACAGGAGGATCACTTCATTATAAAAGTGGGTGATCACTGTCCCGCTTGTTTTTGTTTACACTCCGCGAACCCCAAGAGCCCCGAAGCTTGTTCTTTTTCAGCCGCTTACAGCAATCGCTGCTTACAGTTTAATTTCAACATCCACACCGGCAGCCAGGTCGAGCTTCATAAGAGCATCAACTGTCTGTGGTGTTGGATCAACGATATCCAAGAGCCGTTTATGGGTGCGCATTTCAAACTGCTCCCGGCTCTTCTTATCAATATGAGGCGAGCGGTTAACCGTGTAGCGCTCAATGCGGGTCGGCAAAGGCACAGGTCCGCGCACCTGAGCACCCGTACGCTTGGCCGTCGAGACGATTTCTTTCGCCGACGTATCAAGAATACGGTGGTCAAACGCTTTGAGGCGAATACGAATATTCTGACCGTTCATGTCGCGTAGTCCTTAGGTCTGGCCCGCTTTCGATTGCCGAAAGCCTATGACCGTTCAATTCAAAAATAAAAAGCGTGGGAGAAGATGCCCTCTCCCACGCTGTTTGTTACTTACTCAATGATCTCTGCAACGATACCAGCACCAACGGTGCGGCCACCTTCGCGGATAGCGAAGCGGAGGCGATCTTCCATCGCAATTGGCACGATCAGTTCAACTGTCATTTCAACGTTATCGCCAGGCATAACCATTTCTGTGCCTTCTGGAAGCGCGCAGATACCGGTCACGTCAGTTGTACGGAAATAGAACTGTGGACGATAGTTGGTGAAGAATGGCGTATGACGGCCACCTTCTTCTTTTGTTAAAATGTAGGCTTCAGCCTTGAACTTGGTGTGCGGTGTTACAGAACCTGGCTTGGCCAGAACCTGTCCACGCTCAACCTGTTCGCGGTCGATACCACGGATCAGGGCACCAATGTTATCGCCTGCTTCCCCGCGATCGAGGAGTTTGCGGAACATTTCAACACCAGTACAAGTGGTTTTCTGAGTGTCCTTGACGCCAACGATTTCAATTTCGTCACCAACATTAACAACACCGCGCTCAACACGACCGGTTACAACAGTACCACGACCTGAAATCGAGAACACGTCCTCGATAGGCATCAGGAATGGCTGATCAACAGGGCGCTCAGGCTGTGGGATGTAAGTATCAACTTCAGCCATCAGCTTTTTGATTGCTTCTTCACCGATCTCAGGATCGCGGCCTTCAAGAGCGGCCAGAGCAGAACCGGTGATGATTGGGATATCATCGCCAGGGAATTCGTAGGTGTCGAGAAGTTCACGAACTTCCATTTCAACCAATTCCAGCAATTCTTCGTCGTCGACCTGGTCAACTTTGTTGAGGAATACGACCAGCGCAGGAACACCCACCTGACGTGCCAGCAGGATGTGCTCGCGAGTCTGTGGCATTGGGCCATCAGCTGCAGAACAAACCAGGATAGCGCCGTCCATCTGAGCAGCACCAGTGATCATGTTTTTCACATAGTCAGCGTGGCCTGGGCAGTCGACGTGTGCGTAGTGGCGGTTTTCAGTTTCATACTCAACGTGAGCCGTAGAAATGGTGATACCACGGGCTTTTTCTTCAGGAGCACCGTCGATTTCATCATAAGCTTTGAAATCACCGTAATATTTGGTGATCGCCGCTGTCAGCGTGGTTTTACCGTGGTCAACGTGACCAATGGTGCCGATATTACAATGCGGCTTGTTGCGTTCGAATTTTTCCTTAGCCATATCAGGCCTCCATCGTTTTCGCGTTTGCGGAAAAAGTTTTAGACTTGCGTCCGGTTATGCGTATTTCTCAACCACTTCATCGGCAACTGCCTGCGGCACCTGCGCATAATGGTCAAAAGTCATGGTATATTGTGCTCGGCCCTGGCTCATTGAACGCAGGCTGTCCACGTACTTAAACATGTTGGCCAGCGGCACCATTGCCGTCACAACTTGGTCTATGCCACGGGATTCCGTTCCCGCAACCTGACCACGACGTGAAGACAGATCGCCGATCACATCGCCCATATAGTCTTCTGGTGTGACAACTTCCACCTTCATGATGGGTTCCAGCAGTTTGGCACCGGCTTTTTGAGCCCCTTCGCGGAACGCTGCACGGGCAGCGATCTCAAATGCCAGTACGCTGGAGTCAACGTCATGATAAGCACCGTCCATCAGCGTGGCTTTCACACCAAGCATTGGGAAGCCAGCGACCGGACCATTGTCCATCACCGACTGGATGCCTTTTTCAACACCAGGGATGTATTCTTTAGGAACATTACCGCCAACGATTTTTGAAACGAATTCAAAGTCTTCGCTCTCGGAGTTTGGTTCAAAAACAATTTTCACGCGAGCGAACTGACCAGAACCACCAGACTGTTTCTTGTGGGTGTAGTCAATTTCAGCTTCACGGGTAATGGTTTCACGGTAAGCAACCTGCGGGGCTCCAACATTGGCTTCAACGTTGAATTCGCGCTTCATGCGATCGACAAGAATGTCGAGATGCAATTCACCCATACCGGAAATGATGGTCTGTCCGCTTTCTTCATCAGACTTGACACGGAAAGACGGGTCTTCTGCGGCCAGACGGTTGAGCGCGATGCCCATTTTTTCCTGGTCACCTTTGGTTTTCGGCTCGATCGCGATGGAAATCACCGGATCAGGGAATTCCATACGCTCCAGAATAACCGGCTTCAATGCATCACAAAGTGTATCGCCTGTTGTGGTCTCTTTCAGACCGGCAATCGCAACAATGTCGCCTGCATAAGCTTCCTTAATGTCAACGCGGTCATTGGAGTGCATCTGCAACATACGGCCGATGCGCTCTTTCTTGCCCTTAACGGTGTTCATCAAGGAACCACCGGCTTCCAGCGTACCGGAATAGATGCGGCAGAAGGTCAGCGTACCAACAAACGGGTCGTTCATGATTTTGAACGCAAGCATGGAGAATGGCGCTTCATCTGAAGATTCGCGCACAGTGTCTTCTTCAGTCTTGGCGTCGATACCGGCAATCGCAGGAACATCAAGCGGACTTGGCAGATAGTCGGTAACAGCTTCCAACAGAGGCTGAACACCTTTGTTTTTAAACGCCGTACCACACATGACCGGGAAAAATGCAACGTCGATTGTTCCCTTGCGGATCAACTCGCGCAAACGATCATTGGACGGCATATCACCTTCCAGATATGCTTCCATGTCAGCTTCATCAGCTTCAACAGCAGTTTCAATCAGCAATTCGCGGTATTCTTCGGCCTGCTCTTTAAGCTCATCACGAATATCCAGAACATCCCATCCGGCACCCAGGTCTTCACCCTGCCAGACGTGCTCTTTCATTTCGATCAGATCAACAATGCCTTCGAAGTGGTTTTCAGCGCCAATTGGCAGCTGAAGCACGCAGGGAATAGCACCCAGACGCTCTTTCACCATTTCAACCGAACGGAAGAAATCAGCGCCGATCTTGTCCATTTTATTGACGAAAACCATGCGAGGCACGTTGTATTTGTTGGCCTGACGCCAGACCGTTTCGGTCTGCGGCTCGACACCAGCATTGGCATCGAGCAGCGCAACAGCACCATCAAGAACACGCAGCGAACGCTCAACTTCAATGGTGAAGTCAACGTGGCCGGGCGTGTCGATGATGTTATAACGACGCTTAGTGCCATCACGACCTTCCCAGAAGGTCGTTGTCGCAGCGGAAGTAATTGTAATTCCCCGCTCCTGCTCCTGCTCCATCCAGTCCATGGTTGCAGCACCTTCGTGCACTTCAGCCATTTTGTGGATTTTGCCAGTGTAATACAGAATCCGCTCGGTCATGGTGGTTTTACCCGCATCAATATGCGCCATGATTCCGAAATTGCGATAATTCTTCAGTTCGTATTCGCGTGCCATAATCTTAATCTCTTTTAGAAGGTACCTGAGACCCTCGGGTTACCAGCGATAATGTGAGAATGCGCGGTTGGCTTCAGCCATCTTGTGCGTGTCTTCACGCTTCTTGACAGCTGAACCACGGTTGTTTGCCGCATCCATCAACTCGCCGGATAGGCGCTCAATCATTGTAGTTTCATTGCGCTTGCGAGCCGCAGCAATCAACCAGCGTATAGCCAGAGCCTGACGGCGCTCGGTGCGAACTTCAACAGGAACCTGGTAAGTTGCACCACCAACCCGGCGGGAACGAACCTCAACCTGCGGTGCAATGTTCTCCAGCGCAGTGTGGAACATTGGCAAAGCCTCTGTACGGGCTTTTTCTTCAACCTGCTCAAGCGCGCCATAAACGATACGCTCTGCAACAGATTTTTTACCGTCCAGCATGATCGAGTTCATGAATTTAGACAGCACCAAATCACCAAATTTGGGATCCGGGTTGATAACGCGTTTTTCGGCGCGGTGACGACGTGACATCTTGTATAACCCTTACTTAGGACGCTTGGCGCCGTATTTCGAACGGCGCTGCTTGCGATCTTTAACGCCTTGCGTGTCGAGCACGCCGCGAATGATGTGATAACGAACACCGGGAAGGTCTTTTACACGACCGCCGCGGATCATCACCACGGAGTGTTCTTGAAGGTTGTGACCTTCGCCCGGGATATATCCGATAACTTCAAAACCGTTGGTCAAACGAATTTTTGCCACTTTACGCAGAGCCGAGTTCGGCTTTTTCGGCGTAGTTGTGTAAACGCGTGTGCACACACCGCGCTTTTGCGGGTTCTGCTCCATGGCAGGAACTTTGCTTCGTTTGATTGGCGCTTTCCGCGGATTGCGCACCAACTGATTGATGGTCGGCATAGACACATCCCTTATTTATCTGCCCGCTCTTTTTTTGAGGATGGGCGTTTCACTTTGTGGTTTTCTTGAGCTGTCACCCGAAAAAACCGTGCGATATTCTACTTTGAGCCGGAAATGATTCCGCTCCACATAGCCAAAAGCACCATCAGGCAAGCATCTTGCCGAGGCACTTTCAAAATGCAGAGGAATACAGCTAAACAGCTGAATTCATGCTCTAAATTTGTTTCTCGTTATAACAAACCTTGTTTGAGCTGTGTAACTCCAACGCTTGGCGCGTCGAAAAATCAAAGCTCACATCGGCTTGGAATGGCCGCTTATTAGGCCTCTGCCGGGTATTCGTCAACCCCCAAAAAGCCTTTAAATTCCCCACTGTTTTGGTGCTTTGTGGCGCGATCTTGACGCAGTGATCATCCGACAGCGTTTGTTGGTCAAATCGAATGAGAATCGGGTCTGATATTCTGGTCACCAATAAGGTGTTGGCGAAGAGACGAGTTGGCGGATAAACCACAAAGGGGCACCTAATGTGCCCCTTTCACAATTCTTCTGATACTGCCAACTCTCAATCCTTGCCGATGTTGAATCGACAAGAACCCATTCGCTGGTCATTTATCAGGCTGCCAGCGCCTCGTCGACACTTTCCAAGGTCATGTTCAACGCCTCGGCCACCGCAGCATTGGTGATTTTGCCCCGATGTACATTAAGTCCATTGCGCAAATTTGCATCTCGCTGCAAAGCGGCCAGACCGTGATCCGCCAACATCAATCCAAAAGGTAGTGTGGCGTTGTTTAATGCATGACTGGAGGTCAGCGGCACTGCGCCCGGCATGTTGGCAACGCAATAGTGGACAATTCCATCAACGTCATACGTCGGTTCCGCATGAGTCGTTGCGCGGGAAGTTTCAAAACAGCCGCCCTGGTCGATCGCCACGTCGCAAAGAACCGATCCGGGTTTCATGTCGGACAGCATGGCGCGGCTGACCAGCTTCGGAGCTGCGGCACCGGGAATCAATACCGCCCCCACCACAACATCGGCAGAGAAGACTTCTTCTTCCAGCGCGTTGACCGTCGAATATCGGGTCGTGATCCGGCTGTTGAACATCTCATCCAGTTCACGCATGCGTGCGATGGAACGGTCAAGAATGGTCACCTGGGCTCCCATGCCAACCGCCATCATGGCTGCATTGGTACCAACGACACCGCCGCCAATAATGACAACTTTGCCCGGTGCCACGCCGGGCACACCGCCGAGCAGAACACCCCTGCCCCCATTAGCCCGTTGCAGCGCTGTTGCAGATGCCTGAATCGAGAGCCGTCCGGCAACTTCCGACATCGGTGCCAGCAGCGGCAATCCGCCCTGATTGTCGGTTACCGTTTCATAGGCAATGGCCGTGCAGCCAGATTCCAGCAAACCGCGGGTCTGGTCTGGATCCGGAGCCAGATGCAAATAAGTATAAAGCAGCTGCCCTTCACGCAGTTGAACCCATTCGTTCGGCTGGGGCTCTTTGACTTTGACGATCATGTCTGCGGTGGCGAACACTTCTTCAGCCGTATCCAGCACAACTGCGCCGGCGGCCTGGTATTCTTCGTCTGTTGCCGAGATGCCAGCCCCACAATTGGTCTCGACCACAACGTCATGACCATGGGCAACATATTCACGAACTGAACCGGGGGTCAGACCGACCCGATATTCGTGGTTCTTAATTTCCTTGGGAACACCAATTTTCATCTTTCATATCTCCCTGAAAATACCTGTTTCCTCTATTTAGGAGCTCTGACGGTCAAAGTCCTTGCAAAGTCACTGGCATTGGCGCGATAATTTGATCAATACGTGCGCAAATGAAGTCAAATTCGAAGAATTATTGCAATGGTTGAACTAGACGCGATTGACCGTGCGATACTGAGCCATCTTCAAACCGACGCCCGGCTGCCAAATGTGGTTCTGGCAGATCGGGTTGGACTGTCCCCGTCGGCCTGTTCACGGCGGGTCGACGCGTTGGAGAAATCCGGTGTGGTGCGTGGCTATCACGCACGGCTGTCATCGCGGGCTTTGGGCCATCCGATTGTGGTCATTGTCTATATTACGCTTGAGGGCCAATCGGTCGGCCATCTTACGGCATTTGAAGACGCGGTGAAGGAATGTCCCAATGTGCTGGTCTGCTATTTGATGTCCGGCACCAGTGACTATTTGTTGCGTGTAGCGGCCCGCGATTTGGCCGATTACGAACGCATTCACAAGGAATGGCTTTCCGCGATGCCCGGGGTGGCGCGCATGACATCAAGCTTTGCGCTTCGGGAGGTGATCAACCGGCCGAGCGTCGACATGCGCATCAATGACCGGGTTGCACCACGTTTGCGCTAATTGGAATTGCGCCGTTAATTTCACCCGTCGCTGTCAAAACCACTTGCCGATTTGGGAATTGAATGGATAGATGGCTGCGGATTGATTTGCCGGATGTGAACAACAACCCGGGCATTTCGCAAAGTGAGCCGCATTAGCTCAGTTGGTAGAGCACGTCATTCGTAATGACGGGGTCAGGTGTTCGAATCACCTATGCGGCACCAGTTGTTCTTGTTTGAGCGAAGTTTGTTTTGCGCTCACGCTGTCGGGCTCCGGCACTAACGTGCCTATGCCCTTCGCTCCGCGGGGGCGCGCCATCAGGCGCGGGCGGCTCTTCGCCGCCTGATACGGCAACCATCGGTGCGCGGCGACGCAAAAAAACTTATCCCCGCATTCCCTAGCTCTGGGCCCTCCGTATCAAGACACCGAAGAGGTGTCCGGGGCGGCCAGCCCCGCCCCCGCGGAGCGCAGGGCTTTAGCCCGACAGCGTGAGCGCAAGCGCAAAGCGCGAACAAAACGAGCCCCATCGTTCCCGCGCCCGCATGTCCATGCGTCCGGGTATTGATCGTGCCACAAACTCACATCGCATTTGTGGCAGGGTTCGGAGAGGATGCTTCCAGGCACCAGTCCGTTACGTTTGTAGTGATGCCTGAAAGCACCCATTTCGGCTCTTGGGTTTGCGATCCGTAGACCGCGCCCCTTGTGGCACAACCCAACCTGCTGCACGGAAGCGCAGGCGGTTATGGCTTTTAACTTCACCTGTCCGACCAGCAGAGGTGGGTTTGAAACCACTTGGTGGAGGCTTAAGCACAGTTACAGGGTCATCGCCCCAGGTGCGGAACCCCTTACTCCAGCGGCTTGGACCCGAAGGTCATCCACCGCTGGGGAGCACGGACAAAGCCAACATGCGCCTCCCGGCGGCGCGGGTCACGTAAACCTCAACCACCGGGCACCGACACCCCCCATGAAAACGACGTCCCGGAAACACCTCCGAACGGGGAATGTGGGCGTATTGTACAATGGGGGCCGTGGGCGGGGATAAGTTTTGCGGCGTGGGGCATACGAACGTTTGAGATATTCCAGTTGAATAGTATTACAGTCGTTTTCCAACACGCGTCGCAGTTTTAAACTCAAGCAAACGGAGGATATAGAATTGACTGACAATTGGCGGTGGCAGGCACCTTGCTCTCAAACTAAACGCGATAAACCGTGTGAAAATGATTACGAAGATTTCGAACTTACTGATGGAAACCGTTGGGAAGTCGATGACAAACACCAAGAACGATGTGAGTGGGCAGGACCACGAACCGTTAAGAAATTTGATATAAAAATCAATTTTAGGCTAGATGATAAACTGCTTATCGCTCATCCAAAGCTGACCATTTTTCAGATTCACTGCAATCAGAAAATAGGTGACGAAAGAAAATCCTTACAACCTGTCGCGATGCTAAATTTGCGTCGCAGATATGGTGACACAATTGACTGTGGCGTTTCGTTAAGTGATCCGAGCGTGTACCTAGAGTTGAGGTTTAGAGATCCGAACCACCACGATGACAGGCCTCACCTGTTGTATCTCCCTGACCTAGGGCAAGGACAGGGGGTCACAAAATCTATTTCAACACTCAACCTCGCTGCTAAGGCCAATATTTTCGATAATGAAATGTGTTTAAACATAGAACTAAGTACACCGAATAACAATGCTGCCCAATTTAAATTTAAATTAGACCAAATCGATAAAATGATTGAATTCGACCATATGCTCGAAATATATCCAAAATATGGTGCTTACCGGTCAGATAGTACAGATACAGTAGGCTTTGCGAATACAGCTCGGCCCGACCAAATGGTATCAGCGCAACTCTGTTGCTACAAATATGATTAGCGTTTAACAAGTTTGAAGTTCATCAAACTTTTTCGCCACCGCGATGATTGCCTTGGAGACGAAATGGCTCTTCAAAGTTTTATTCGGCCGTTCTATGAGAACATACCCCGGCGGCACCGCAGTCGCATCAACCATTGCCACCGCTTACCGATATGCATTCGACGCACGGAAACAACTCTGAACGGGAAATTAGCTGCAAGACTATCAACGTGGCAGCAGGCGGGGGTGTGCTTGTCGAGAATTTTGGGAAACACCAAGGGCTTCTGACAGGGAAATATCAGCGAGTCATCCGCTTGACATATGTTTAGCAAGTTGACTCCACTGCGGCGTACTGATGTGCTGTATTGCATACATGTCTGTCAGTCTCCCCGACTTGTTCCATAAAAAAAAGGTCGTTGCTTCTCGCTTGAAGTGGCGAAAAAGAGATTCGACCAGAGTCGAATTTGCCGCACCGCTTGCGATAGATGGTTCTGTTTTTGAAGGGCTGGAACTGAGAGGGAAAGCAATAGTTGATATGCCGGAGCGGGCCGTGTGTTTCAATCTTCTCTACTATCCAACAAATTCGCGATGTCGGCAACTTTGTCGAATCGAGTGGAACCCTCTCAGAGCACACATCAACCCCTTGAAAGGGAATGACCGACTGAATGGGAAGCGACTTGACCGGGTCTCTCACATTCATGACTTCGATGATAATTGGCTGCCTGAATTTAATCGTATGAGGCTGAAAAATTTACCATTTGCGGCTAGACTTGACCCAAACCCATCTTCTTTTCAGGAGTTGCTTGATTTGGTTGAAGAAAGGCTTAGAATCGAGGGACTCCGAGGAATGGAACCTCCGCCATGGAGCGAGGGTACATTGTTTGGAGGGTGAGCACATGACAACATCGCAGAAAAATTTGCAGAGCCTATCGGCGACGGTAGCAAAAGAACTAGTTTCGGTTGAGATGGCTGGCGAAAACGCTATCATTTCAGTGCCTTTACTTTACCCAAGCGGGTCTTCTGCATTGGTAAACATATCTCAACACGGCGAAAGGTTTTTTCTGTCGGACCTTGGGTACGGTTTCCAAGAGGCGGAAATGTATGGTGCAACTGGAGCATTCCATAAATTTGCGGAAAAACTGGCTGAACACTATGGAGTTGCGTTTGATAATCAATCATTTTTTGTTGCAGAAGCCAGCCGCGATTCACTCCCCTCTGCTGTCACAATCATCGCGAATTGCTCAGTGGAAGCGGCAAATACAGCCGCATTGAAGGCTTCCGAACGTCGTTATGCCGATGACTCAGATGTTTTGTATTCCAAACTGGTTACTGTTTACCCGAAAGAAAAAGTTGCACGGAATGTTCAGGTTATTGGGTCTTCAACGCACAGATGGCCGGTCGCCGCTTTGGTTTCCACAAATGGGCACGAAGCTATATTCGAACCAGTTAGCAAACATCACAACTCGGTGGTTAATGCTGCGGCGAAATTTCACGATATTGCCAGACTCGATGATGGCCCAAGCCGAGTTGCGATGGTTAAAAACATCGTTGAAATGAACGACTACATTAACATTCTATCTCAAGCCGCGCGGGTTATTGAATACTCAGCTGACAACCAAGCTATCCAACAAGCGGCGGCATGATCATGTTCCGATAGGCAATTGCCAAATAGAGGTCTTCGTCCGCCAACAAGAGAAATAAGGTCTGTATTGGGTCGATCGCAAATAATTGCAACCGTTTGTTAGAACTCGTGAACAAATTCGGTAAACAATGAAAAATATGCAACACTGACTCAACTTCTCAATTGGGTTCCGAGCAGACCTTGCTTAAGCTCGACTTTGCGTCAATAGACAAAGCTCCCCCTTCCCATATTCCTGCACCCCCGTTAGTCTCCCCGCAGAGCCTGCGACACTCGCAAGCTTCGGGGCGTTAGAACCTCACCGGTAGCGGTCGGTATCGACCGCAACGATACCTCCTCAACCTTCGGGTCGGGGAGGCTTTGGCGTATGTTCAGGAGCTTTCCTTCCGGGGAATAATCTAAAGGCCGTCGCGGTCGTCTACCGGCGATTTCTAAACTCCCCGGCTACCAGAGGTTTTTGCCGCATTTCGGAATTTCCGCCGCGATGATGCCTCCGGTAGTCTCAATTTTTTGTATGCGCTCACGGCAGTTTGGCTTTGCCAAACGCCTGCGCGGCGCATTAGCGCCGGACGGCTCTTCGCCGTCTGGTACGGGCACATCGATGTTTGCCGTATGCGTCGCGCGGCATACGCCGATGGTTCCGTGTCAGGACGCGAAGAGCGTCCCGCGCCTAGTGGCGCGCCCCCGCGGAGCGATGGCGTAGCCATCTGCGTGAGCGCAAACCAAAACTGCGCAAACCAAAACCGAGCGCTAAACCGAGGGAGATTAGCAATGGAGACCGATTACAATTTCTGGCGCGATTTGCTGGACACCTATCAAAGCCTGACACCCTGGGTTCAGATGCTCTGGCTGATCGCACCGCTGGGCTTTGCCCTGGCGCTGATCAAGATTCCAAAATCGACGCCGCGACGACAGACTTCGCCGCTCTCGCCGCCCTCGCCGCCACCGGCGGCGATGCCGCATTATCGTGGGACGATTGACGCACAGGGTGTTCTGTATCTGGAACCTGTCGCAGATTTGGAACAGAGGGAGCCGCTGGAGGAGCGCTCCGACTTACGGCTTCGGTGAGGTGGCGGGGATGACAACGGAGCGAGTGGTGAGGGAGATTCGCCGCTGATGGTGGTGTAAACCGCCGCGAGATGTTTGTTTCGCGGCTTCGCCGCTTGCGCTCACGCAGGCGAGCTAAAGCTCGCCGCTCCGCGGGGCGGCGCATTCGCGCCGGACGGCTCTTCGCCGTCTTGTACGGGCACACCCAAGTTCGCCGTATGCGTCGACAGGCATATTCCAGACCCTCCGTATCAGGCCGCGAAGAGCGGCCCGGTCGAAAGACCGCCCCCGCGGAGCGATGGCGTAGCCATCTGCGTGAGCGCAAAAATAAACCACGGCGTCAAACTCCAACTCCCGATCTGCCCGTATCAGGCCGCGAAGAGCGGCCCGGGGCGGCCAGCCCCGCCCCCGCGGAGCGCAGGGCGAAGCCCGACAGCGTGAGCGCAAATCAAACATATGCGCAAAACAAACATCTCGCGCAAAACAAACATATGCGCAAACCGAAATTCAGCGCTCGCGGCGAGGTCGCTGATCGCTTTCAACCAATCCATATATAAGTTACCATTGCCGACGGGTAACAATCTGAGGCTTTTGATGATCGAGAAGCGCCTTCAACGTCGGATGGCTGCGATACTTGCTGCTGATGTGGTGGGTTACTCTCAGCTGATGGGCGAAGATGGGCGAAGATGAAGAGCAGACCCTGGCGGCGCTCAAGCAATCTCGGGCAACCATTGATCCGCTGGTTATCGCTCATCATGGGCGTATATTCGGCAGGGCTGGAGACAGTTTCATTGCGGAATTTGCCAGTCCTGTAGACGCTGTTCGATGTGCGATGGAAATTCAATCGATGCTCGAAAAGTTCAACCTGGACAGGTCGGATAGCAATCGTTTCTCATTTCGTATCGGTATCAATCTTGGTGACGTCATCGACGACGATAACGATCTGATAGGTGACAGTGTCAATATCGCAGCGCGCCTGGAGAGCCTTGCTGATCCGGGGGGTATCAGTATTTCGCGCACCGTGCTTGATCACACGGTCGACAAACTGAAATTCGCCTTCGAGTATCAGGGCGAAAAGAAAGTAAAGAATATTACGAACCCAATTGAGGCCTACCGCATCCTGCTCAACGGTGTCGACAACGGCTATCAGGGTCGCGCGGGGCGAAGCCGGAACCGGCAATTGCGTCCCGCAATGATACTGGGTGCGGTTGCGGCGGCGATTATCGGAATAGGGATTTATTGGCAACATTACTCTGGAATAGGAGAACACCAAACGCTTCCAGTTGAAGTTTTACCTGCAGAGGTCAAACCAGCGATTGTCATTCTTCCATTCGCGAACATGTCGGCCGATCCTGAACAGGAGTATTTCGTTGATGGTATCACTGCCGATCTGATTACTGACCTCTCCAAAATCTCCGGCCTAATCGTGACAGCCCGCAATTCGAGTTTCGTCTACAAGGGACGAGCGGTCGATGTAAACGAAATCGCCAAGAAACTGGGCGCGCGATATGTGCTTGAAGGCTCAGTACGCCGCATCAATGATCAATTGCGTATAAATACCTTGCTTATCGATACGCAGAACGGTGAGCAATTGTGGTCCGACCGTTTCGATGAGACGTTGGGCGACATTTTTGAAATGCAGGACAAAATCACGCAAACAGTTGTATCGAAATTGGCGGTGACGCTCACCGATGCAGAAGAAAAGCTGGTCCGGCACGCGGATACATCAAACGCGCAGGCATACGAAGCTTTTCTGCGCGGTTGGGAGCATTTTCGACGTTTTACACCGCAAGATTTCAAAGCAGCACAGCATTACCTGGAGAAAGCAGTTCAGCGCGATCCTGAATTTGGGCGTGCCAATGCGGCTTTAGCACTTTTGTATCAGCAAGCGGCTGAATTGGCATGGGCGAAAAGCCTGGGAATGGGTGAGCATAAGGCAAAAATGCTTTCCGGGAGATATCTGGCAGCAGCGTGGAAAAATCCAACATCGCTGGCCCATCGGGTAGCGATGGAGATATTTTTGCCAGCAAACCAAACGGAAAAAGCATACGAACATGTGCTTAAAGTGCTATCAATTGATGCCAATGATCCTGCCAATCACGCTGCCGCTGCAAAGACGCTCATCTATCTGGGAAGACCTGTTGACGCGGTCAGCCATATTGAACGGGCCATGGATTTGGAGATCTTTTTTCCCGCAGAATACTTGTATCTGCGGGGGATGGCTCGTTTCGGGTTGGAGCAATACCCGCAAGCTATTGAAGATCTTTACGAAGCCATCAAACGAAATCCAAATCAGTATCAATATTGGGTGCCACTTGGTGCATCACTGGCACATACGGGTCGTACGGATGAGGCAAAAACGGCCATTGAGAATTTCCGCAGCGACAAAAATGCGGGAATTCATTTCGGAAGGTGGACGGAAAGTAATATTCTGCATATTTGGCCGTATAGATACGAAGAGGACTGGCTCCGACTGAAGACAGGATTGAATTTGGCGGCTGACACACCATTGGCTCCACAATCTGGCGGACCTCTCTATCGTTACAAGCTCGAACGCAAGCCGGAAGTTCCAACGAACGACCAATAATCCGTTTCGCATATTGGATAAGGAGGAGATCCGAGGTTGGTTGAAGCGGTTGCACATCCGCCATTGGAGCGGTTCAGTTGCAAACTCGCAGCAACGCCTGGATGGAGCCGATTTTGATGAAAAAGGCGGTGTTGCAGTAGTTCTCGTGTTCTGATTCAGTTTTCCCAATGATTTGGGAGGTAGATACGATGTTGGGTCCCCGTCAGGAATTTCAGGCAGCACTTTTCTACGAGTTCAATCTGGAAGATTATGTTCCAGTTGATCATCTGCTGCGTTCAGTCGACCGGTTCGTCGATCTTGGTGACGTCCGCAATTACCTTGCTCCATTTTACAGCGACATCGGACGTCCTTCGGTTGATCCTGAACTGATGATCCGGATGTTGTTGATCGATTACATCATGAGCATACGGTCGGAGCGACGGTTGTGTGATGAAGTCCACGTGAACCTTGCTTATCGTTGGTTCTGCCGCCTTGATCTGGGCGACCCTGTTCCTGATCAATCAACCTTCTCTAAGAACCGGCATGGTCGGTTCCGCGAAAGCGATCTGTTCCGGCAGTTGTTTGAGAGCGTTGTTGCTCGTTGCATCGCCGAAGGTTTGGTGGGTGGAGACATCTTTGCAACTGATGCCAGTATCATCCGCGCAGACGCCAACAAGCAGAACTCTACACCGAGAGAAGAATGGAACCCTGATCGTCTTGATCCGGCCACAGTTCCACGGGCTGTGAAGGAATATCTGGAAGTCTTGGATGATGCAGCCTTCGGTGCGGCAAGCGAGGTCAAACCAAAGTTCACATCCCACAGCGATCCGGCTTCTCAATGGACCGGAGCCATGAAGGGGCCTGCTTTTTTCGCCTATTCCAACAATTACCTGATCGACACCGATCATGCGATCATTGTTGATGTGGAGGCCAGTCGATCCATCCGCCAGGCAGAAGTTGGTGCAACACGCACTATGATAGCGCGAACACGGGAGACCTTCGACCTCTACCCGGAAATACTGGTTGCAGACACGGCCTATGGCGCAGCCGAGAACCTCAACTGGCTGGTGAACGAAGAAGGGGTCATGCCGCACATCCCCGTCTTTGACAGGTCGAAGCGGACGGATGGCATGTTTGAGAAATCCGACTTTGTCTACAACCGTGAGAGGGATGCTTATATCTGCCCCATAGGGCTGCCTATGCGCCCAGCCCAAAGAGCTTATCGCAACAGGAAATCTCTTGTCGGGTCGGACAACATGATCCGCTACCGGGCTAGCAAGTATGATTGCAAGGAGTGCTTGTTAAAGAAATATTGCTGCCCCAATCAACCCTCCCGCAAAGTCCTTCGTCATGTCTATGAGGGGGCACGTGATCTAGCACGGGAACTCTCGCTAACCGATGCCTACGTCGATTCACAACGACGAAGAAAGAAGGTGGAAATGCTGTTCGCTCACCTCAAACGCATCATGAAACTCGACCGACTGCGCCTGAGGGGACCGAATGGAGCAAAGGACGAGTTCCACCTCGCAGCAACAGCACAAAACCTGCGCAAACTCGCAAAACTCATTCCACAAACAGTGTGAAACCCAAACGGGAAGTCGTTCCGCAGCCTTCCAGTAGCGGCTAGAACAAACCCTTTTTCATCAAAATCAGCCCAATTCCTCCCTTCATACGGAGAAGCAAAATGGCTGGAGAAAGAATTCCAGTTTGTGAAGCCTGCCAGAACTGCTCCACCTGAAACGAAGCGGACCGAACCAGCCGCCGGTGCAGGAATGTTCCCCGCCCCAAACCAGTGAAGCACAGACTCGGTTTTGAATTCCCGCTTCCACCTCGCACCACCTCGCCGCTGCAAGGCCACCAACTTGTCGTTGCGTGGTCATGGCCAAGCAATTACTGTGCCGGTAAGATTGAGAATTTGCCACGGAGTTTCTCGCAGATGGATGAATCGAATGGTCGCTTTGGATTGACCAACCCAGAAATTGGCGGAATCGTTCACCTTGATCATGTAAACTTCGAAACACCTGATCACGAGATGGCTACAATTTTTTACGTCAACGCGTTGGGGTTTACACGCGATCCTTACAGACGCGCCGATGAGCAGAATATGGGCGTCAACATCGGCTTGCAGCAGTTTCACCTTCCACGGAGGGGCGAGCAAACACCTCCGTTTCATGGTGTGGTTGGTTTGGTGGTCCCTGACATGGATGCTATCAAATACCGGTTGGACCTATTGGACGAATTGGGAAAATTTGACGCAACGCCTTATCGTTGGGAAGAGAGGGGCAATTCGGTTTTGTTGACGAGTCCGTTTGGTGTGCGGTTTCGTCTGCACAGGGCCGAGTCAGTGGTATTTCAACGCCCATTGGGAATTTCTTATGTGGAAGTTGCAGTTCCATTAAACACTGCTGAGGGCATCGCGAGGTTTTACAACCAGATTGTCAGAGCACCGGTCGAGGTTCGCGACATTGAAGGGGAGAAAACTGCACTGATCAGTGCCGGCCCACACCAGCAAATAAGATTCGTTGAGCAATCACTTGCCGATTATCGTACTCATTCCATGCATATCTCCTATCATGTCACCAACTACAATGAGTTGCGTAATTCAGTGGCAGATCACGGTTCTCTCATGGGAACAGGGCGTGGAGAAGTGTTCTTCTTCAATAAGATCTTCGAACCCGATACGAGAGAACCCATATTTGAAATTCAAAATGAAGTGCGCAGCATTTATCATCCGGATTTTATGCGACCGTTGATCAACCGCTGACCAATAATCGATGAGCCTTTTACCGATCAAACTGCTGCTATGAAGGAATTGGTAAAAAATATTGGTTTTGTCCCTGGGAAGCGTTGATCAACTGAATGATTGAGCTGCCTGGTGATGCCAACAACTGCACTGGCGGTGTTTATGGCTTGCTATCCAACTGGATGTTTTCGCAGTTTTGTGGTGCCTGGAACTGGTAAGTGGGCCTTTTGATTGGCAAGTCGACACGGACCCATCCGGAATGCGTGGAATGTCGCGCAAGTGGCACTGCGTGTTGTCTGCAACAATGTTGAGATATTGATAATGACCGCAAATGAGGCAAATTTGAAAAAAGCTCTCCCAAGCAAATCCACAGTGCCTATCGTTTCCTGTGACTGGCTTGAGGAACATCTTGGTGATCCGTCAGTACGTATCGTCGAAGTCTGTTCAAGCCCCCGAAACAGCACCTATTTGCAAAACCACATTCCCGGCGCCATCTGGTGTTTTTGGAAGGACTGGTGCTGGCACGATAGTGACAGGGAATTCGTTACTCCAAGAGCGGCAGCTCTCCGATTGGGTGCAAACGGGATCACAGAAGAAACGACCTTGGTATTTTACGGCGACCCAGTCCAATATGGCCCCTATGCGGCTTGGGCCTTCACTATGGCGGGACACCCCAATGTCCGCATTCTTGATGGTGGACGTCGAAAGTGGATTTCTGATGGACGGCCACTGACTCCAGAAATTACTGAATTGACGCCGGTGGAATACAGGACTCGTAAAAGCGATTGCTCCATGCGCATTGGCCGTGATGCGATCCGCGCAGGGTTGGGTAAAACCGGCCGCATTCTCTTGGATGTCCGCTCTGCGGAGGAATTCAATGGAGAACGGGTAATGCCACCACCAGACTTTGATCATGGAGCAGAACGGGCCGGCCGAATTCCCGGCGCCCTACATCTTCACTTCCAGGAAATTCTGAATGAAGACGATAGCTATTTGGACCGTGACACATTGGCGGCTAAATTTTTGGACTTGAGCCTGACACCAAATCAGTCGGAGGAGGTAATAATATATTGCAGGCTCAGCCACCGGGCTTCCCTGGCCTGGTATGCAATGCGGTACATTATTGGCTTCGAGAATGTCAAAATTTATGACGGATCCTGGACAGAGTGGGGTAGCATTGTCGGATTCCCGGTCGAAAAATAGACGTTTTCGACGATGGACCTCGTGACAATGTCCTGCTTACCCCGCGTTCAAACCTGACAAATTTTTATCATTGGTGCATCGACTCAGGTTAGCATCAGCCGCCCGCCGTTGACATCAAGCGTTGCGCCAGTGATGTAACTGCTCTCATTGCTACCGAGAAATGTAATTACGCCGGCAATGTCTTTTGGCTCCGCCAAGCGTCCGACCGGGGTGCGGGCAACGAATTGCGTCTCCCGATCCGGTGTTAAAACCCTGCGTACGCGATCGGTGCTGGTGGTGCCAGGAGCTATCGTATTCGCCGTAATACCGAACTCGGCAACATCCTTGGCAATGTACTGCGTGAGGATAGAGACACCGGCCTTCGCTGTGGCATAATGCGCTGGAGACGTTCCGGCGCTGGTACTGCGGCCTGCCAGTGAACCAATGTTGATAATTCGACCCCAGCCCGCGCGTTTCATCAATGGAATTACCGCTTTGCAGCAAAGGTAGACGGTTTTGAGGTTGAGCTCGATTGTGCCATCCCAATCTTCCTCTTCAATTTCTTCGAAATTTGCATAGGAAGTATAACCGCCTGCGCAGGTAACAAGAATTTCAAGGCCGCCAAGTTCTTTCTCACCGCAGGCGATCAAGTCTTCGACGTCGCTGCGGTTGGTGAGGTCGGCACTGGCTGTAACCGTTACAGCACCAGCAGACTGTAATTCATCAACAAGTGGCGCGAGCGCAGCGGCGTCAAGATCTGTCAGCAACAGCTGAGCTCCTTCGCGGGCGAAATGTCTCGCGGTTTCCTGCGCAATGCCGCCCGCTGCACCAGTAATCAGAGCACGTCTGCCTGAAAGTCGACCAACCGTATTTACCATCAATTGAGTTTCTCCTTACTGGAGTGTTATTCATCTGAAAGACAATTGTTTGAATTTCGCAGACATGGATAGCTGAGTACAATACCCAAAGAACCACAATTTGCTTGGCAATTGAGCTTCTCCAATAGACGTTTTCATTCTTATAGTTGCTTTATCATATCTTAGTTTTCTCGATCGCCCATCACTTTGTTCCAGCGTCTTTATCGGGTCTGACATGAAGCCCACAGCGACTGTGGAGACGTCGTTAGTTGACCAAAGTGAGATTGGGTAACGAGTCGCAAACCAGGTCTCAACGACAATTGTAATTGGCAGCTTCGTCCTGTGTGGATGGCTCCCTTTTTGCAAGTCCTGTTTTGTGATTGAAGCATTGTCAGAAGCAGTCTTGTGTTCGGCCTGTTGACGCGACACACATGGCCGCTGGCCCTGATGGTTTCCACCAACCAAGCCCCATTCCGCATGTCGAACAGCAAGCGTTCAGGACTTAGCACGGGGTGTCTTGGTTTTAGGGCTGACAATTTTCCATCACTTCATTGGTCTTGCAATCTCTTGTTGTTGGCCTCCTTGGTTAGATCGATCTCACTTTGTAGGGTTCATTACGGGTCAGCACAGCCCACATTATTCGGGCTGTTTTATTCGCCATTGCGACTGCAGCCACCCTGCTTGGCTTGCGTTCCAGGATGTCCGCAAACCAAGGATCGAATTTCTCCGGCTCTGTCCTGATCGAACGAATACGGGAGGTCATGCCAAGAACCAGTAACCGGCGAATATATTGATCTCCCATCTTTGAGATATGCCCCAGACGTTCTTTTCCGCCGCTTGACCTGTTAAGTGGGGTCAGTCCTAACCAGGCAGCAAACTCCCGGCCATTGTTGAATTGCTTGCCGCTACCAACCGTTGCAACAATTGCTGAGGCTGTAATCGGCCCAACACCGGGTATTGTGCGAAGCAGTGCAACCCGTTTCTCACACCTTGCGATCTTGTTCATCTGACGCGTACACCGCAATATCTTTGAATGTAAGAACCGCAACTGATCGCAAAGCTCAAAGATTACATCTCCAGCGACTTCGGGCAGGTCAGGTTGTTCCCCGTTCAAACATTGTTTGGCAAACTGAAGCGCATGATAAATCCCCTTTGCCAAAACAATGCCAAACTCTGCCAGCTGCGCCCGCAGCATATTGATCGTCTGTGTGCGTTGGCGAATGATGAGATCACGCGTTCGATGAACCGCTAGTATCGCCTGTTGTTCGGGAGTCTTCACTTCAACAAATCGCATTGTAGGCCGAGTGACCGCCTCACAGATGGCGGCGGCGTCAACCGCATCTGATTTACCCCGTTTGACATAAGGCTTCACATATACTGGCGGGATCAGTTTGACTTTATGCCCTAACTTAGAGATCTCACGAGCCCAATGGTGACTGGTCCCACACGCTTCAATGCCAACCAGGCATGGCTCCAGGCTTTCAAAGAAGGTCAGGACCTGTGCCCGTCTCAAAGCTCGGTTGAAGGCAACTTCACCGTCTTCGCATATACCGTGGATCTGAAAAACGTTCTTGGCCAAATCTAGGCCGATTGTTGTAACGTGCATTTGGGTGGCTCCTCTCAAGCAGTTTGTAACAACTGCAATATGGCGCATTACGACGCCGATGGTGCAGGAGCCATCCACACCATCCGCATGTCGGTCATTCGCCTTTGATTGGGCTTTGGTGTTTTGAATGTTTGTTTTGGTGTTCACCGATTGAAAGTCACTGGTTTGGTTCAAGGTCGGCTAAGCGCCGAATGCTCCACATCATAATCCCCCTTCCCATATTCCTGCACCCCCGCTAATCTCCCCGCAGAGCCTGCGACTCATCGTTGGCTTCGGGGTGTAGTTGCCTCGCCAAGAGCGGTCGGTATTGACCGCAACAATACCTCCTCAACCTTCGGGTCGGGGAGGCTTTGGCGTATGTCCAGGGTGCTTCCCTTCGGGGAAAAATCTAAAGGCCATAGCGGCTGTCTCTTGGCGGTCAACTAACTCCCCGGCTACCAGAGGTTTTCGCCGCACGACGGATTTTTCGCCGCCGCCGCGATGATGCCTCCGGTAGTCTCAATTTTTTTGTTTGCGCTCACGCAGATGGCTACGCCATCGCTCCGCGGGGGCGCGCCATTAGGCGCGGGCCGCTTTTCGCGGCCTTGCACGGGCTTGCTTGAGACCGAGGGAGATTAGCAATGGAAGACTACAACATCTGGAAAGACCTGTTCGACACATTACAATCCTTTCCAAACTGGCTGAAAGTGGTGGCCATGCTGATCCCGGCGGCGACGCTCATCACCATCTCAGGGCAATTCCTGAATTACCGAATACGCCGCGCCGAAATCACGCACGGGCGCGAGGTGACGCCGCCGCCGCTGCGGCCGCCGCCGCCACCAGAAATGGATTTGTTGGAACATGAGCTTGAATTGCCGCGATTGGGGGTGACGAAAGAGGAAGATCGTCGGGAGGAATGAGTAAACCGCCGCGGAGTTTATGTTTGTTTCGCGGCTTCGCCGCTTGCGCTCATGTTTGCTTTGCGCTCACGCTGTCGGGCTGCGCCCGTCGCTCCGCGGGGGCGGCGCATTAGCGCCGGACGGCTCTTCGCCGTCTTGTACGGGCGTGCGGGAAAGTTTGCCGTATGCGTCGACAGGCATATTCCGGACCCTCCGTATCAGGCCGCGCAGAGCGGCCCGGTCGAAAAACCGCCCCCGCTGAGCGGCGGGCCTTCGCCCGCCTGCGTGAGCGCAAACCAAACATCTCGCGCAAACCAAACATCTCGTGCAAACATAAACTCCCGCGGCGTCAAACTCCGAGCAAAAATCTCGCGCGAATCAAACATCTCGCAAACAAAACCTACCCCCAACACTCAAATCCCCTCACCGCCCAAACATGACGGCGGAATGGCACGCGACCAGCTCACAAAACATTTATCCAAATTGCGACACAAGACAAATTTATGGCGTAATGTACCATCAATCTGACCCGGGTTGGCCGCGACGCCGCAAGGGCAGAACACTGCCATGATTTTTATAGGGAGAAATCGACATGTTCAGACTTTTCACCACACTTATCGTGAGCGCATTGCTTGCAACCGGCGCATTTGCCCAGGACGCAAAGCGGTCGATCGCCAAAATCGCCGGTGATGTTTATCGTTTCCAGAACAATTTCCACTTCAACATCTTTGTTGTTACACCCGACGGTGTGGTGGTTACCGATCCGATCAACAAGGAAGCTGCTGAATGGCTGAAGGCAGAAATCGGCAAGATTACAGATCAGCCGATCAAATATCTGATCTACAGTCACAGTCATGGCGACCACGCATCGGGCGGCGCAGTGTATACCGATACAGCCGAGGTTATCGCCCACAAAAATGCGCCTGAGGCGATTGACGGTGTCGCGCCGACAACCCGCTTCGACGACGCCCACACGGTGAAACTCGGTGGCAAGACAATCGAACTGAGCTTTCTGGGCAAAGGCCATGGAAACGATCTGATCGCCATGGTGGTGCGGCCGGAAAATGTCGCCTTTGCGGTCGATGCAGTCTCGGTCAACCGGTTGCCGTTCAGGGATTTTCCGCGCGCCGATATCGGCGGCATTATCAATCAGATCAAGGCCGTTGAGGGTCTCGACTTCGATATCCTTTCGCCCGGACATGGGAAGATGGGTGTCAAATCCGATGCGACGGCCCACCGTGAATATGTCGAAAAGCTGATGGCGTCCGTGAAAGCAGGTCTGAAAGCCGGTAAGAGTGTTGATGATCTGCTTACCGAGCTGACGCTTGACGAATATGCTGGCTGGGGTTCATTCAAGGCCTTTCGTGAGCCGAATATCCGCGGCATGGCCCGCTGGCTGAAAGAAAGCGGCGGGATTTAACAGCGTTGCGGCCCTGATCTAATGGCAGGTTAAGCCTCTCCGGCGGCGCGCCCGCCGGCGGCGCGCTCGTTGCGCTCGTTGCCCTCACCCTCGCCGCGCTCGCCGCCTTCGCCGCCCTCACCCTCGCCGCGCTCGCCGCCTTCGCCGCCCTCGCCGCCATGGTATTCCTGCCATGCCTGAACCAGGATCAGTTGGGCTGAACGTAAGAACAGCCCGGCCATGATTGCCGCGACAATCAGGTCCGGCCAACCGCTGGTTGTGGCCCAAACGGCGATACTGGCGGCCATGACGGCAACATTGCCGATCGCATCATTGCGCGAACACAGCCAGACCGAGCGCACATTTGCGTCGCCATCCTTGTAACGCATCAGCAAAACCACGCTTGCCAGATTGGCGATCAGGGCGAGAAACCCCACTGCCCCCATGATATGCGCTTGCGGCAATCCTACCGCCAGCAGTTGATAGGCGGTTGAGCCAAACACCCAAAGCCCCATCAACAACAGGCTGGTACCCTTCAGCAGCGCCGCCATCGCGCGGGTTTTGAGGCTCATGCCGATCACAGCCAGGCTCATGCCATAGGTCAGCGCGTCGCCGAGAAAATCCAACGCATCGGCTTGCAAGGCTTGTGACCCGGCCAATTGTCCGGCGATCAGTTCAACTGCAAACATGGATGCATTGATGGCGATCACCACCCACAGGATGAGCTTGTAGCGTGAATCCATGCCATCGAAGACGGGGTTGCCGGAACAGCCACAGGTTGCATCTGAAGCTGCATCGCCACCGGGCTGGATCATCTGTTCGGAGTTCATAGGGGACTTTCGCGCAAAATCGGGCCTTTTGCCGTTTGGTTGATTCGAATATATTCCCTCTAGTAGCTATAGGTTCAAGAGGTAATTTCGTGATCTATTCAATTGGTGAACTGGCCCGCCGAACCGGGGTGAAAATACCGACCATCCGCTATTATGAGCAGATGGGATTGATGGAGCCTCCAGAGCGCAGTTCAGGCAATCAACGCCGCTATACGCAGCACGGGCTTGAGCGGCTTTCCTTCATCCGCCACGCCCGGCAGCTGGGACTGTCGATCGAGGATATCCGCGAATTGGTTGATCTGAGCCAGCGCCCGGAACGGCCATGCCATGAGGCGCATCAGATCGCCGCCCGACATCTTGAGAATTTGCAAGCGCGGATTGCCAAGCTCAAAAAGCTCGAGAAAGAACTCAAACGCATAACCGGCGGCAGTGACACCGGACAGGTCGGTGCGTGCCATGTGATCAGAGCTCTGGCAGATCACAGCTTGTGTGACGGTGATCACGGATAGGCATTTTTGCCTGTTGTGGCGTTTTTGATGGACCCTATCGGAGACAATGGCTAGGCTTCCAGGCTTGGGCCGTACCGGCGTTGGGCCACCACGGTTCTGGTTCGCTGCAATTGTACGCACGGATCGGGAGAAGTATTCGTGACCGTCAATCCCGTCTCACCACTGGTGCCAGGCTCCAAGCCCCGCCGGTCTGACAGCCTGCTCGGCATTTTGTTGATGGCCGCGGGCATGTTCATATTTTCTGCAGTCGATATTCAGGCGAAGATTCTGACGCAAAGCCTGCACCCGATTCAAATCGTCTGGTCGCGGCAATTGGGATTGGTGGCCGGGGTGATCATCCTGCTGGCAATGAGGGGGCCGTCCATATTGCGCACCCGGCAGCCAGTTCTTCAGATCACGCGGGGGCGCTGGCAACCGGTTCTGCGGTGCTGTTTATCATCACTCTGGCATATGTCCCGCTGGCGGATGCGGTGGCGGTCAGTTTTGTCGCCCCCTTATGGTGACGTTGTTGGGTGCATGGATACTTAAGGAAAAAGTCGGAGTGCGGCGCTGGACCGCCGTCACCATCGGCTTTTTCGGCACACTTATCGTTATTCGACCGGGTCTTGGTGCCATCCACCCCGCCTTGCTGCTGATACTCGTTGCTGCCCTATTGTTTGCCTTACGCCAGATCCTGTCGCGTCTGCTGGCCGATACCGATCGCACCGAAACCACCGTCGCCTACACCGCCCTGGCCAGTGGTCTGTTGTTGACCCTGCCCCTGCCCTTTGTTTGGCAATGGCCACAATCATCCACGCAAATCGCCTTGCTTGTCAGCATTGGGGTGCTTGGGGCGATCGCTGAAATACTGGTGATCAAGGCGCTTGAAGTCGCGCAAGCGGTGGTGGTTTCGCCGGTGCAGTATACGCTGATCATCTGGGGCACCGCCTATGGCTATTTTGTCTTCGGCGATTGGCCTGACAAATGGACATGGATTGGCGCTATCATCATTATTGCCAGCGGACTGTATACGCTGAATCGCGATGCCAAAATCAAACGACCCGTAGAGCCGGACTCATGAGCCAACCACTTGCCTATATTGAACGCATTCGCAGCTACTATCAGACGCTGGGATATGGCGCGCCCTATCGATGGTATCAGTTTGAAGACGTGGCGTTTCACAAACCAACCCGACCGGTCGCCCAGTCCACGGTGGCGATCATCACAACGGCATCGCTGTTTAATCCGACAAAGGGCGATCAGGGCCCCGGTGCACCATATAATGGAGCGGCGAAATTTTTTGAGATTTCTTCACTTCCGACCGAGCCTGCCCCGGATCTTCGAATTTCACATATTGCCATCGACCGGGCCCATACGACGGCTGAAGACCCGGCAAGCTATTTTCCGCTTGAAGCCATGAAAAGGCTGGCGGCGATGGGAGAAATTGGCCGCCTTGCACCGCGAATTCATGGTCTGCCAACCAATCGATCTCACCGAACAACACTACAGGTCGACTGCCCCGAACTGGTGGCACGGTGTCAAGAAGACGGGGTGGATATCGCACTTTTGGTGCCGAATTGTCCGGTCTGCCATCAATCGGTTGTCATGGCGGCCAATGCGCTGGAAGCGGCTGGCATATCGAGCGTCATATCCGGCTGTGCCAAGGATATTGTCGAACATGTCGGCGCGCCACGGTTTCTGTTCAATGACTTTCCACTTGGCAACGGTGCCGGGCGGCCCAATGATCCTCAAAGCCAGTTGGAGATTGCCCGACAGGCACTGGCCATGGTCGATACCGCCAGCGGCCCACGTACGACCGAAAAATCGCCGTTTTGTTGGCCAGATGATCCGGCATGGAAAATCGACTATTCCAACGCCTCGCTGCTGACGACGGAAGAAATCAACGAAAAACGTCGCGCTTTTGAGCAGGCCAAGAAAGACGCTCCCAAAAAACCCTGACACAGATCCTGATTGACGCACCGTTGATTTGTCTGTTTTTTGCAATGTGATAGGACAGACCTTTGATGATCCGACTTGTCACCGCGCAAAGGTTGCCCCGTGCCAGAGACTTTAAAACCAATCCTCTACAGTTTCCGCCGCTGCCCCTATGCCATGCGGGCCCGCATGGCGCTGGTGGCAGGTGAGCAGCCGGTTGAACTGCGCGAAATCCTGTTGCGCGACAAGCCCGCCGAAATGCTCGCCGCATCGCCAAAAGCCACAGTGCCGGTCTTGGTGATGGCGGATGATTCAATACTTGAAGAAAGTCTCGATATCATGCTCTGGGCATTGAATAAAAACGACCCGCAAAACTGGCTTTCGCCGCAACAGGGGTCGCTTGAAGACATGCTGAGGCTGATCGAAGAAATCGACGGCGATTTCAAACACCATCTCGACAATTATAAATATTCCGCCCGCCATGCGGGATCAGAAGAAGAACGAACGGCCCATGCGCAGGAACACAGGAGTGCGGCAATCAAAATCCTGGCCCAGCTTGATGAGCAACTGGCAAAAGCGCCCTTTCTGTTCGGCTCAAAACTATCGCTTGCAGATGTCGCCATCGCGCCATTCGTACGTCAGTTTACCAATACCGATATTGATTGGTTCAACGCCCAGCCCTACCCGCATTTACAGGCGTGGCTGCGAGAATTTCTCGCCGCACCGCTATTTGCCAGCATCATGTCAAAATACAAGCCGTGGGCGCCGGGGGCAGATACACCCCCCTTCCCGCCTGCGCATCAGAACCAGCTTGCCTGAATTTACCCCTGGGGACTAAACCGCAGGGACAGGCAGGACATGCCACCGTCCAGCTTTGCCGCTTCTGAATTGCCAATCTCAACCACCGAATATCCAGCGGCGTGCAGTTTCGCCAGCGTTTTGGGAAATCCGGCGGGAAACAGGACGATCTGATTGAAACGAATGGCATTGGCGCAGGCTTCTTCGCCATCTGCAGTTTCAATGACATCGTAGCCTTCAAAACAACCGCTTGCAGCCAACCGAGCGGTTGCCAGAATTGTTGTGTGATCCAGCAACGAGCAGTCGGTTTTGAAATGCAACACACCCGGCGGTGTGTGAACCTCACGCAGCTGATAGCCGAGCGGCGTGACCTGGGCTTCAAGTTCAGCAATTCCGGCTGCGCCTGTGCGCTCCGAACGGCCCACCAGAATTTCCCGCTCGGTTACCAGAATATCGCCCCCTTCGATGGTGCCCGGTCCCTCAATGGCCAATACCGAGCCATAGATTTTTTCCAGCACCGGGCGCATCTGTTGCGCCTCGTCCAACCGGCTGGGCGCTCCGGGGCGCATCAGGATTGCGGCCTGTTGCAGGCACAAAGCCGCATCTTCAACAAAAACACTGTCCGGAAAAGCTTCCAGTTCCGCCAGCTCAAGCACTTCGGCGCCGGTTGATTTCAACGCTGCCACATAGTCTTTGTGGTGCTGCATGAAAGTCGCCAGATCCGGTGCACCCAGATCGACGGCCCGCAATCCATCGACGATGGCAGCCGATGGGCGGCGGGTGACCGCGTGAGAAAATGTATACGAACGAGGAGCCATGAGTTTCACCGGATTTAGAAAGTCTGGTGCCTAAATGCCAAGTTGAAGCCCATTTGAAAAGTAAAAAGGGCGATGCATCATCATTCACCGCCCGATTACCTGCCTGCAGATAGTCAGTTGCCTTCAGCGCCGCTCAAGCCACCTTTTGGGTATTTGCAAACAGTTTTTCATCAACAATTGCCACGGTTTGATCGACCGATGGGTGGTGCATGCCCAAGGACGCAGCAACTGATTGGACGAGCTTGTCGACCCGTTCAATTTGCGCAGCGCCGCTATAGATAGCTCTGGCTGCGGAAGAGGGTTTGAGCAGGTTTTCAGCCGCCCGGGCGTATTTGTCAAACGGCACCTGATCTTCAGAATTTGCGCCCAGCTTGCGCGCCAATTCATCGACCCAGGCATAGATTTCACGCGACTCGCGCAAATCGCCATGGACCGCATCGCGGATAGCCCGTCCCTCGCCCCGCGTGACGCAGCGATAATTGCCGGTCAGCAACATGCTCCACTTCGCCATTGGAACGAACAGGGATTGATAGACCCGCAACTTGACGGGGACATCCTGGCCATCGAGACGAATATCCGCAATATCAGCCTCCAACTGGCGCAACATCTGATTGTGCTCGTCAGAGGCAAATTCAGCAGCCTTGAAATTTGTTGGCAGGCCAACATGCAGAAAATTTGCCTGCTCTTCGGGCGGCCTGAACGCTTGAGGATCCGGGCTGCACAGGCTGATCAGGCCCGGTTCAAAGGCCCTCCAAACCGTTGGGTCGGCATAGCAGCCGCCAAGATCAGCATCCTTCAACGCATCGATGCGGTGCAGATAGGCCAGCGGCGGCATGTTCATGATCGACAGACAGGGTCGCCGGCTCAGTGCAATCCGGGCCATCAGGGCTTTGACACTGGGTTCGCCATATTGCGGTTCCTGCATGGCAAGTGCCACCAGATCGTAATCTTCAGGGTGGGCCTGCTCCGGTGTAACCGCATCTACAGTGCCGGAAAAATCCTGCGACTTCAGTAAACGGTGCTGATCTTCTCCGCGCAGTTTCAGCCGGACGGCCGTCCCCTCCGCGTTGATCAAATCCGCTGTTTTGCGACGACAAATCAAGGTGACATCGTGGCCAGCCATTAGAAGTTTGGTTGACAACAGCGACCCGTAAGAGGCTCCGAGAATGAGAATTTTCATGGCCAAATCCCTTGTGGTTGAGTAGACTTGGCGATGATAAATCGAAGTGGCGTGAAACTCGGCAAAATCCGCATTTTACCTGCGAAATTCTAGTAGTTTTGTAATAATTCCAACCCTCCATTCAGAAACATTGTCACAATTGTGTAACTACCCAGCTACCCCAACCTGATGCTTTTATAGACGGCCCATCAGACGGGTCTGAGGTTGAGGATGAGCTGATCAGGCGCGGTTTTCAAGGTTTTCAGGATGTCCCAACCTTGTTTTCGCGCCGTTTCAATGACCGTTCGTAAAGTGCAGAAATTCTCGGCACCAGCCTCTGTTCGAAAGCTTCCCGAGACCTTTTGTCGAACTTTCGTCATTCTGAGATCACGCTCTGCCTCGTTGTTCGTGTAGGGAACGCGCAGATCATTGAGAAAGAGCAAAACCGCTGCTTTATGCGTTTGGAGTCGCAAAGCGAGATTGTGCCCAATCCGCCGTTTCGGGCGACCCCGCTTCTTGCCTTTCGTTGGGCGCGCGAGAGGCGGTTGGGCCTCGTGGAACGCGATAGCACGCTCGCAACAGGCATCAAATCGCCGCTCGATATCCGTGATTGCCTCCGGGCTGACCGCGCTCCGATTTTGGATTCGCGCGACATGCGTGAGCTTCAGTGCGTCGAGCAGAATGGCTTTCATGTCCGGCACCCAAGCTTCTTTTTCATATTCGGTCAATGCCTCCAATTCGCGGGAGATGTGGGCATTGCACAATCCATGGGTCACATTTTCCACTGCCCAGTTGGAAGAGAAACAGTCATGCACTGCCGTTCCCGCCAGTTCTGGTGGCACTTCACCTCGCGCAGTTCCGAGCCGAAGGTGGCTTAGAGCGGTGGAGCATAGCATATGAAGCCAGCGCGTTCTGCCACCAATCCTGAACCCCGTTTCATCCAGATGCTTCACTGCCGTTTGAGGCCCGGACAGCAGGTTCTTCACCGCCTCAGCTAAACAGAGCATCTGCTCGGCCTTTTTGGCAACCAGACTGGAAAGGGTTGCCGATGTGATTGTGACCCCGAAAATGTCCGCAAAAACCTGCGCCAGGCGATTTTGGGGAATGCAGTGCTGCGTCTGTAAATAGGCGGCCAACGCCCCTATTTCATCGCCGTACTGGGCGGGTGATGTTACCCCTTCAGGAAAATCGGCGCGGGTTTTTGCACCGCAATGCTGGCATTGGCAAATATGCGCACGATGCTCGGTCACATAAAGCGGCGGTGGAGGTTTGAGGCCAAACACCTGTCTGCACGCAGAACCTATGGTATCCTCCGCCGAAAGCGCGGCCTGACAGTTTTGGCATTGGTTCGGAAAATGACTGGTGATCTCGTCTGGGTTCTCAACCTGTTTCAGTGTGTTGCCGGGATGTCCGGGTTGGCCGCCAGGCTTTCGATTTGACTTGCCCCGCTGACTTTTGGTCCGCCGTTTCTTATCGCTAGACGGCTTTGCCAGTCCGTCGCTCGAAGGTGGTTTGCTGCTATTACGACTGTTCGATCCCAGACGACGCTCAAGATCTGAAACACGCTGCCTAAGAACCGCATTATCTTCTCTAAGTTGCTCGTTGTCTTTCCTGAGTTGTTCGTTTTCCTTCAGGAGCCGAGCGTTCACCTCCAAAAGCTGCGCATTTTGTTCTTTGAGTTAGACAACCTGACCCACCAGAGCCATGACCACATCAATCAGTTCTGATTTTGAGAAATCAGCAAGAATTTCAGGTGTCAGATTTTCGAGTTTCATCCTCGCAGTCAAACACCAAAATGAAAAAAGTGGAACCTCAAATATGCGCCATGAATCAAATTGTCGCACCTAATGGCAGCAGAAATAGGGTAGCTGAGTAGTTACACAATTGTAAAACCCCTCTGAACGGCTCTTTTTAGGGACAAAATCTCCATGACGGCCTCCAAAATGAAAACAATCGAAATCAGCCAACATGGTGGCCCCGAAGTCCTGACGAACGGCACCCGCGATGTGCCGCAAGCAGGACCATCGCAAGTCCTGATCAAGATCACCGCAGCCGGTGTCAACGGGCCCGACATTGTCCAGCGGCGAGGTCATTATCCGCCACCCCCCGGCGCCTCCGATCTGCTCGGGCTGGAAGTCTCGGGGGAAATCATCGCCTTGGGAGAAAGCGTTGAAAGCTGGGCAGTTGGCGACAAGGTGTGTGCGCTGACCAATGGCGGCGGTTATGCCGAATACGTGGCCGTTGAAGCCAGCCATTGCCTGCCGATTCCCCATGGCGTTGAAGAACTCGATGCAGCGGGTTTGCCTGAAACCTTGTTCACTGTCTGGAACAATGTGTTCCTCAATCAGAACATCAAGCCGGGTTCCCTGATGCTGGTTCACGGGGGGGCCGGCGGCATTGGTTCGACAGCCATTCAGCTGGGCAAGGCATTCGGATTGCGGGTATTCGCCACCAGTGGCAAGCCGGAGGGCTGTAAATTTTGCGAAGACATGGGCGCAGAGCGGGCGATAAATTACCGCGACGAGGATTTTGTCGAGATTGTAAAAGAAGCCGGTGGCGCTGACATTATCGTCGACATCATCGGCGGCGACTATATCGCCCGCAACATCAAGGCGGCAAATCCCGATGGCAGGATCATCCAGCTGGCTTTCAACAAGGGCTCCAAGGTTGAAGTCAATCTGATGCCGATCATGCTGAAGCGGCTAACCTATACCGGATCAACCCTGCGACCACGCAGCAAGGAGTTTAAAGCCGAGATTGCTGCCGATCTTAAAAAACAGGTCTGGCCGCTCTATGCCGAAGGCAAAATCAAATCCCACACCCATGCCACGTTCCCTTTCGAGCAGGTGATCGAGGCGCATCAGATGATGGAGCAGGCAGCCCACCGAGGCAAAATCTTGCTGACGCCTTAGGGCAAGTTATTCCGGGACCCGTCTCGGGGTGCCAATTCGGATACGTGTGTTCGAGTTCGCAAACTTGCCAGGTTGGTAAAACTGCTGCCAATATTTATTTTTCTAATCGCAATCCAACCGACCGGACTGCAATAACGGGGAGAGCATATGACAGTCGCGATCATCGGTGGAACATCAGGCATTGGATTGGCGTGCGGACGCCTTTGGAAAAAACAGGGTAGCAAGGTCGCCATATTCGGACGAAATGAAGAACGCTTGAACACCGCCCTATCGGAACTTGGAGCCGGCGTAGACGGAAGTTGCGTCGATGCTTCAGATAGCGCGGCATTAGATGAAGCCTTGTCGGCTGTTGAACAGCTTGAAACCCTGGTTGTCTCCGTTGGTGCTGGTGCAGGCGCAGGAACTCTTGATCAATTGGGCTTTGACGGTCTCGCTAAGGGTTTTGAGCAAAAAGTTTGGCCGGTTTGGAATGCTGTTCAGTGCGGGCGAAACCATCTGTCGGCGACGGGCGCCCTTGTGATCTTGGGCGCCGCGCGAGCCCACCAGGCGGCGGCCGATGGCGTTGGTCTTGCTGCTGTGCACGGATCAATAGCTGCGATGATACCGAGTCTGGCGAAAGCGATGGCCCCTATCCGTGTCAATCTCGTGGCGCCGGGTGTAACCGATACCCCGCCTTGGAAAGGGCTTGGCGAAGATCGAAGACAGGCGGTTTTTGAGCATTTTTCCAAACTTGCGCCACTCGAACGCATTGGCCAACCCGACGAAGTTGCCCAGGCGGTTGTGTCGATTGCTTCAAATGCATTCGTAACCGGTCAGGTCTTGAGGGTCGACGGAGGGCTGAGCCTCTGAAACTGCCACTGGCCGCAGCACGGGCCCTGGCCGCATTGGGCCTATTCCGTTGAAAAACTCATCTGAGAAACGACGGTTTCGTTGATTTGATTTCAGTGCGATCCTGTTTGGGCATTGCTTTACGGGGTTGGGCTTGGCGCCGGGATCAATTTTGCCAGTTTTCTAAGGTTCTGGGCGGTTGCTGCGAGATGGAATTCGTCTCTGGCTCCGCAGGGGCCTCGTAATCGGAGCCGATCCAACTTCAAGATGCGTTTGAGATGGGCAAACAACATCTCGACCTTCTTGCGCAGTTTGCATGAGATTGCATAGTCGATTGTTTGGGCGATCTTGCGGGCGACATCGCGTGATGGTTCGTAAATGGAACGCAAGACTTTTCGCTGAGGTGCCTTTGGGGTGCACTGTGCCTTTAATCCACATGTATCGCAGTCTGACTTTCGTGCGCGATAGCGCATGATACCTTGTTTATCGACGCCGGAACGCGGCACCGCATAGGTTCGCCGGAATTGCCGCAGTTTCTTGCCACCGGGACAAGTATAGGCATCCTCGTCAGCATCATAGGTGAACTGGGCCCGTTGAAAGGTTCCGTCTTTACGCCCGGACTTGTCGATGACGGGAATATGAGGGGCGATACCGCGTCCTTCGACAAGCCAGTCCAGCATAGCTGCAGATCCATAGGCCGTGTCTGCGATCAAACGTTCTGGGTGTAAATTGTAAGATTGTGCCACACGATCAATCATAACACGCGCGGCACCCACTTCAGCCTGGCGAACAGACCGTGTTGCTTCAACGTCAATGATTACAGCATTGTCCGTATCGATCATATAGTTGGCAGAATAAGCGAAATAGGCAGGCCCTTTGCGTGCCGCAGTCCATTGGGATGCCGGATCACAATGGGATGTAAACTTGGGCCGAACCGCAGTGGCAGCACCAAAAGCTGCATCATCAAGTGTTTCCAGATATTCACGCACAGCACGCGGCGCGTCATCTGGATCAATCTTGTTCGGTTCCCATTCTTCTTTCGATGTGGAGTTCTGCCGATTGGTATCGGCTTCGATCAAACTGGCATCGACAGCCAGACGCCGGCCACTGACCAAACCCTCTGTGATGCAGCGGGCAACAACTGTCTCAAACACATGCCGTAACAGGTCGCTATCGCGGAACCGACCGTGACGGTTCTTGGAAAAGGTTGAGTGGTCGGGAACAGGATCAGCCAAATCCAAACGGCAAAACCAACGGTAGGCCAGGTTCAAATGAACTTCTTCGCACAGCCGTCGTTCAGAACGAATGCCCATGCAATAGCCAACCAGCAACATTCGGATCAGAAGCTCAGGGGCAACAGAGGGTCGTCCGGTTGAACTGTAAAATGGGGAAAGGTGAGAGCGAATATCACACAAATTAACAAACCGGTCTATCGACCGTAGTAGGTGATCAGACGGAACGTGCTCCTCAAGACAAAACTCGTAAAACAGCGCCGCTTGAGCTTCCAGACGTCGTCCCATCATGGCAATCAATCTCCCAAATCAATGAGAAAACTGAATCAGCAAAGACTGCCGAGATTAAGGCGAGTTTTTCAACGGAATAGGCCGTATGCAGATATTGCTGTTACCTTAGATTGCACGGTCCTTCGCCACCAGCAGCGCTTTCTCCATTTCCTGGCGAACCTGCGTTCTGACCACAATCCGGCGTTTGCTCCTCAGTAATCCAACGTGATCTATCATTGGATGCGGGATGCCAGATGCGATGGCCGCGAATTGGAAACGCATTTCATACTACAGGGAATTGTCAGCGAACATGCATCGGCAGAACCGATTGAGCTTCGCGTGAAACGACAAACTGGCCAGCAGGAAGACGTGACGATTATACAAACCTGAGGCAATTAACCGGCAAGTCTATTGAAAGTGCGCATCGACCCTGACGTCAATGCAGCCGTTACGCCTCATCTGGTTTCCGGAACGCGACATCAAAAATTTACTCAGCCAGAAGAAGTACACCCATCCACCAACCGGGCTTGTTCCCAGTTCGATCGCCTAAGCCTTGATCGGGCCGTCGGGCAGTCCGATTGCCTCTCGAATATCGGCTGGAAGTTTGAGATCCTGGGCAAGCACATCTGCCTTCGCTGAGGCTTTTTCCGCTGAAGCGGCTGCCCTGGCTGCTTCATCAACCTTTCCGGTTTCCCTCAATATCCATGCCTTGACGAGCCAGAAATGCCGGCAGGACGGTCGCAATTCCGTTGCATCTGTTATCGCAGAAAGCGCCAGGTCCGACTGGCCCGCCATCATTCGGGCAACCGCAAGCGGATAAAGACGGAACGGTAAAAACGGGTCGTCAACCGAGCGGGCGGCTGCTTCTTCCAGAGCCTCACAGGCGCTGCCCCAGTTGCCGTCGATGAGGTCGATATATCCCAAAATCTCCATTCCAAGCACATAGCCCGGATTAAGTTGAGCCAGACGGTCGACATCTTTTCTGGCGCCCTCGACGTCATTATTAAGACGCCCGCGTATTTGGGCGCGGATAAACCAGGAATAATCAGACCGTGGCGAAATTTGAACGGCCTTGTCAGCAGTTGCCGTAAGCCGCTTGCGAAGCTCCGCATCGGGAGATTGGTAGCACGCTTCCAGGACATACAACTTTGCCTCGCACCACATGGCGAGACCCGAGGCGTTTTCGGTGTCCAGTTGAGTTGCTCTCTCCAGCAAATGGCCGGCATGTCGATAGTCCGCCACAGTCGCGCGATAAAACAACATGGCCGCCCGGGTCCGCAATTCGCTGGGGCTCAATTGATCATCAGGCAGATCGATCAATCGTTCTCCGTCAAAAGCGTTGATTTGAAGTCGCAACGCATCCGACAGATGCTCGGCGGCACGGTCCGTCACCTCAAACAAATCATCGGTGTCCCCCTCAAGTACCCGCGACCAGGTCACCTGCCCGTCGCTGCGGCGTATCAGGCTTGAAGTAATTTTTGCCACAGATCCACGCATTCGAAGCCGACACCTTAGATTGTATGTCGCCTCGGCCTCGCCGGGTTCATCTTCGGCAAGAATCCGAACGCCTGTGCGTCGGGAGAGATTGTGGACCAGCTGTTCCTGCAAATCGGCCACGGCATCGAGTGTCTCGCGTTTCTCAGGTGAGGCCTTGACCTGCTCAATCGCGATTATCGGCACCTCATTGTGAGTATTTGTTTGCTCTTGAGCTGGCCGCCATTGAAGCCCGGTGACCGGCATTGCGATGTTTTTAAGATCAAAGCTACCGGCATCACTGAACCCATTTGCGAGTTTGTCATCAAGTTGTCGGCGCAGGTCCTCCGAGATCATCACTCCGCCAGGCGGGACCTCCGTTTGAAGGCGTGCGGTGATGTTTATGCCGGTTCCATAAATATCTGCCTCATCTTCGACGATCTCCCCAAGATGCGCGGCAATCCTCAGCCGGATATTTTTGTGATTGGCCAAGGCCGACTGGACAGATTGAGCAGTCTCCACCGCCTCGGTTATTGAGGGGAATGCAAAGATCCACCCATCACCCATACGTTTCAGCACTTCGCCGCCACGATTGATGGCTTCCGGTTCCAGCCACTTTTGACGTAGTTCCTGAATCAGCCCAACTGCACCTGCCTGGTCTCGTTCCATTGCGGACGAGTAGTCGACCAAATCGGCCATAAGGATTACAGCAAGGCGGCGTTTCATGATGTCAAACTAAACCACGGCTTAGGTGTTGTCATGCCCACTTTCGGATTGGCACCAATCATTGCGTCAAACAACTGAAGGCCGGATGGTGTCCTGCGCCGCGCTGCAGATGATTGATGCTCTATCATCGACACTTTGCAACTGTCGGTCCTATTGTGAATGCGTCAAACACATGCTCCATTGCACCATCGTTTGGTATGGGAAGGTTGGGTAACTATGGTTGATCATCTCGGGCAGATCGCGCAGGCAGCCGCGGATAAATTCGGCGATCGAGAAGCCCTGTTCTTTGAAGGGCAATCCTTTTCATACAATCAACTCAATGAAATGGTGGAAGCTGTTGCCGGCAATTTATCAACTTTGGGCTTTTCCAAAGATGATGTGATCACCCTATATGCCGCAAATTCCTGGGAATGGGTCGTAAGTTACTATGCAATTGCCCGACTTGGCGCGGTCATCAATCCGGTTAACACGATGTTGACACCAGATGAGATCGAATATGTTGTCAAAGATTGCGGCGCCAGGGCAATCATCGCATCACAGGAAAAAACTGATGCCATAATGTCGATTAAGGGGACGGGCAGCGTTCAGGAAATTGTTTCCTTTGGCGATGATGTAGTTGAAGGGTCGATTGCCTTCAATGATCTGCTGAAAAGTGAGAAGTCCGCCCCAATTGTCAGGGATATTGACCCGAATTCACTTTCGACAATTGGCTATACTTCAGGCACGACCGGACATCCCAAAGGCGCAATGCAATCGCATCGCGCCGTCATCGTCAATGGAGCGATGACCAGCCAATCACATATGCGCGGCGACCGCGATGTGGTGGTAAGTGCGCTGCCCTGTCCACATGTCTATGCCAATGTGTTGATGAATGGCATGATGATGTTCGGGACAAAACTGGTGCTTCACAAGACGTTCGACCCGGTGGCCGTCATGGATGACATAGCCTCTCACAAAGCGACGATCTTCGACGGCGTTCCAACCATGTATATGTTCATGCTGAACAGTCCCGCATTTGCAGATGCCGATCTCAGCAGTTTGACACGATGTTACGTTGGCGGCCAAACCATGCCGGTTGCCACAATGAAGGCAGTTGAGGCCGGCTTTAAAGTCCCGTTGATCGAACTTTGGGGTATGACTGAAGTTGCTGGCCTTGGTTCAACCCATCCGCTGTATGGAACCAACAAACACGGCTCGATCGGCTGTGCCATTCCCTATTGTGAGTTGCGTATCGCAGATGCGGAGGATGCGCACAAAACGATGCCACGGGGAGAGGTTGGAGAACTCATGGTGCGCGGCCCAATTGTGATGATTGGATATTTTGGCGATGAGCAGAAAACACGCGAAGCCATAGAACCTGACGGTTGGCTGCATACTGGCGATTTGGGGACTATGGATGATGATGGATGTGTTTATATTGTTGACCGCAAGAAGGACATGATCCTGACGGGTGGCTACAACGTCTACCCGGCGGAAATAGAACGTGTGCTTGCTGGACACCCTTCAGTTGCTCTTGCTGCGGTCGGCAAACAGGACGACGAACTGAAAGGCGAAATTGCGAAAGCCTACATCGTCCTCAAAGAAGGTGAGAATGGCGATGAGCAGGAAATTATAGCGTTCTGCCGGGAGAAACTAGCGGCCTACAAATGCCCCCGAAAAGTGCAGTTTGTCAGTGATGTTCCAAAAACAAGTACCGGTAAGATCATGCGTCGCGAGTTGTACACTCTCGACGAAAATTGACCATAAGATCAGCATTTTGTCTTTCAGTCCGCGCCACTAGACCAGCGATCTACTCCGCCGCTTCCTTTTGTGCAGCGGCTTCCACCTTGGCTGCACAGAACTTGAATTCCGGGATTTTTCCGTAAGGGTCCAGCATCGGATTGGTCAATCGGTTGGCCGGGCTTTCGTTGAAGCAGAACGGTATGAACACCATCCCGTCGGCAACTTCACGGTCGGCCCGCAGCAGCGCTTCAATTGTCCCCCGGCGGGTTGAAACCGAGATCATCTGACCCGCCTCAAATCCCTGTCTTGCAATCTCACGCGGGTTCATTGCGGCAAAACCTTCCGGCTCCAGATCATCCAGCACGTCGGCCCGGCGGGTCATTGCCCCGGTATGCCAATGTTCCAGAACCCGACCAGTGGTCAGCACCATCGGATAAGCTTGGTCCGGCACTTCATCAGGCGCCCGCAGATCTGCCGGGACAATCCGCCCGCGACCATCGGAAGTCGGAAATCCATCGGTAAAGACAACTTCGTCCCCCGGTTGCCCTTCGCCCGGCACCGGATAGGTCACAGAACCTTCCGCCTCCAGCCGATCCCATGGCATATAGTTCAGCGATGCCATGACCTGTCGCATTTCTTCATAAACGGCGGGCACGTCCGCATAACCCCAATTCAGGCCGCAGCGGTTTGCCATATCGACAATGATTTCCCAGTCGAGACGCGCTTCACCCGGCAGTGGCAGCGCCGGACGACCAATCTGCACCTGACGGTTGGTGTTGGAATAGGTGCCCAGCTTTTCAGCATGGACCGAAGCCGGCAACACCACGTCTGCGTGCCACGCCGTTTCAGTCAGGAAAATGTCCTGGACAACGAGATGATCGAGTTTCGCCAGCGCGCCACGGGCATGCAATTGATCAGGGTCCGACATGGCGGGATTTTCGCCCATCACATACATCCCGTTGATGGAATCATCATGGATCGCATCGATGATCTCAACCACGGTCAATCCCTTTGCAGGATCGAGACTGCGGCCCCAGAAATCTTCCATCTGGCCGCGAATATCGCCATTTTCAACCGACCGGTAGTCCGGGAAAAACATCGGGATCAGTCCGGCATCGGACGCACCCTGAACGTTGTTCTGGCCGCGCAGCGGATGCAGACCGGTTCCCGGACGCCCGACGTGACCGGTGATCAACGCCAGCGCAATCAGGCAGCGCGAATTATCGGTGCCGTGAGTATGTTGGGATATGCCCATGCCCCAGAAAATGATCGACCGTTCCGAGGTTGCATAAAGGCGGGCCACCTGTTTCAGCGTATCTGCATCAATCCCGCAAACATCGGCCATGGCTTCAGGCGAGAAGTCCTTGACCTTCTCTTTCAATGCCTCAAAACCGGAGGCGTTGGCCTGAATATATTGGGAATCGTAAAGATCTTCATCGATGATCGTGTGGATCAGGGCATTCAGCATGGCGACATCGGTGCCGGGCTTGAAGCGCAGCGAATGTTCCGCATGACGCATCAGATCCTGACCGCGCGGGTCCATGATCACCAGCTTGGTGCCGTTTTTCACTGCCTGTTTGAAATAGGTCGCAGCAACCGGATGATTGGTTGACGGGCGAGCGCCGATGACAATTACGCAGTCCGATTTCAGCGCATCGGTAAATGGCGCAGACACCGCTCCGGAACCAACACCTTCCAGCAATGCCGACACGGAAGATGCGTGGCAAAGTCGGGTGCAGTGATCGACATTATTGGTGCCAAATCCCTGACGAATGAATTTCTGAAACAGGTAAGCCTCTTCGTTGGAACCTTTTGCCGAGCCAAATCCGGCAATCGCGCCCCCACCCTTTTCATCGCGTATCTTGGTCAGACCGGATGTCGCAAGCTCCATCGCCTCTTCCCATGTCGCTTCGCGAAAAATATCGGAAACTTCCATGAACCGCATATCGATATCGGCCTGTTTGGGCGCATCATCACGGCGGATCAGCGGCTTTGTCAGCCGTTCTTTCGACATCGCATAATCATAGCCAAAGCGGCCTTTGACACACAGCCGATTGTTGTTGGCAGGTCCGTCCTTGCCATCGACCAGCACGATTTTATCGTCCTTGGTGTAAACCGTGGTCTGGCAGCCAACCCCGCAGAACGGGCAAACGGAATCGGTGGCCTTGTCAAAATCCTGCACAATGCGTTTGGTGCCGGTCTCATCCATCAGAGATTTTTCAAACAACGCCCCCGTTGGACAGGCCTGAACACATTCGCCGCAGGTCACACAGGTCGACAGACCCATCGGATCATGAATGTCGAATACGGGAACCGCATGATGACCGCGCCCGGCCATGCCCAACACGTCGTTGACCTGAACTTCACGGCACGCACGCACGCACAGATTGCAGGCGATACAGGCATCTAGATTGACCGCAATCGCCGGATTTGAAATGTCGTGAATGCCGGGGGTTGCGCTATCCACGCCGCCGCCGCCGCCGCCGTCACCCTCGCCGTCGCCGTCGCCGTCGCCGTCGCCGTCAAATTTTGATGGCAATCTGTCGCTGCCAGCAATACCGAACTCACCTGCCCAGTCCCAGAACGAGGATTGGTTGTCGGGGCTGTCATCCGGTGCACGCATATCTGCGGCGAGCAGTTCAAACACCATCTTACGGGATTTGTCGGCGCGTTCCGTATCGGTCTTGACCACCAATCCTTCAGAAACCTTGCGCTGACAGGAGGCTGCGAGAACCCGTTCCCCCTCAATTTCCACCATGCAGGCGCGGCAGTTTCCGTCGCTGCGATAGCCGGGCTTGTCGAGATGGCATAAATGCGGAATGCGGGTGCCTTGACGCTTCGCCACCTGCCAGATGGTTTCATCAGCCGCGGCAGAGACTTCATTTCCGTCAAGGGTGAATTTGATTTGGTCGCTCATTTGAATTCAATCTCCACGAATGAATAGTCAAAATCGTTGGCGTTGATCACGTTGTGATGCACGCCTTTTGATCGGTAATAGGATTTTCCCGCGGCCATTTCGGCCAGGGTTTCGCTGCCGTCGGGGTCGACAATCTTCAACACCCCATCCTGCAACGGCACGACGCAATAATCATGGCCGTGAATATGTTCGCCGGTTTCAGCGCCCGGTGCGAAATCCCATCGGGTGACGATTGTGCGTTCGTTGTCAATTTGGATTGAAGGAATTGCCTTGGTCATGTCCTCAACTCCTTGAGCCCATCCCACAGTAGTTTTCCGCCAAAAAGTCCGAACAGGGACGCAAAGGAATATTCAAATACCCGGCTGAATTTCTGATAGCTGCGTATCGCAATATTGGTCGAAAACAGCCACGCGTAGAGGCCATATACCGCCAATGCAGACAGCGCACCCAGCGGGCCAAACAACAACACGTGAAGCCATGTTCCACCGCCGGCAAATATGAACGTCGCCATGGCAATCCACATCAGGGCTGCCTTGGGGTTGGTGACAACAACCAACATTCCCATTTGCCAGTTTGACTTCAACGATCGGCTGCGTGCGTCCGCCGACAGATTGACGGCCTCGCCCTGAATTCCGGCCCGCAGTCCGCGCGCCGCCAGATAAATCAGATAGAGCCCGCCGGCAATCTTCAGTAACAACAACAATGCCGGTGCAAGTTCCAGCAGACTGCCCAGGCCGAATGCCACCACGATGACCCAGAAAAACACCCCACTGGCAACACCGGCAGCGACCGCCAGTCCAGCCATCCTGCCCTGCCCCAAAGCTGTCGCTGCAACGGCCAGAAAATTCGGCCCCGGCGCCAGCTGGGCTGCAATCGTTGCCAGCAATGTTATTGCAAACAATTCAACCATCAAAGATCATCCCGGAAATGTACCAGCAGATGATTGATCGGATTGGGTGCGGCCTGACCCAGGCCGCAGATCGACGCATCGCGCATGACCTGCTCAAGATCGCGGATTGCCGCTTCATCAAGCTTGCCGGGCTGGCGCAGTAGTTTGCCCATCTTTTCCGTCCCGCCCCGGCACGGAGTGCACTGGCCGCAACTTTCATGGGTAAAGAAATCGAGCAGATTGAGCACGGCGTCCTTGATATTGTCCTGATCGGAAAAGACGACAATCGCATGGGAACCGACAAATGAGCCGAGCTCCGCCAGTCGACCACCAAAATCAAGCGGCACGTCGGCTTCGCTGGCCGGCAATATGCCGCCTGATGCACCACCCGGCAGATAGGCCTTGAAGGCGTGCCCATCGGCCATGCCGCCACAATAATCTTTGATCAGCTCGTTCATGGTGACACCGGCAGGAGCAATCACAACACCCGGCTTTTTCACCCGGCCCGATACGCTCCACGACCGCATGCCGGGATGGCCTTCCTTACCCTGTGAGGCAAACCATTCAACGCCCTTTTCCAGGATGCTCGGCACCCAATACAGGGTCTCGACATTGTTGTTCAGTGTCGGGCGGCCAAACAGGCCGACTTCGGCGATATATGGTGGGCGATGGCGCGGCAATCCGCGCTTGCCTTCGATGCTTTCCAGCATGGCGCTCTCTTCACCACAGATATAGGCACCTGCCCCACGGCGCAGTTCAAAAAAGCCTGGCTCGGTTATGCCTGCCGCTTCGATAGCAGCGATTTCATCACGCAGGATGTTGAGCACGGCGGGATACTCGTCGCGCATATAAACATAACAGCGCTCTGCCCCCACCACATGCGCGCCAATCAGCGCCCCTTCGAACATCGCATGAGGATTGCGCTCCAGATAATAGCGGTCCTTGAACGTCCCGGGCTCGCCCTCATCTCCATTGATCGTCATCAGTCGCGGACCTTCATAGCCGCGCACAAATTTCCATTTCGTGCCGGTGGGAAAGCCTGCACCACCCAGACCGCGTAATCCGGCATCCGACAACATCTCGATAATGGTATCGCCGGACAATTCACCACTTTTGACCCGTTCCCAGGTCTGGTATCCGCCTTCGGCCTGATAGGCATTCAGCTTCTTGTGGCTCGGCTTCATCGGCTTGGTCTGACCGGTGGTTGCATAATTCATCAGTTTGGCAGCGGTCGCCTCACCCACTTCGCGGTCACCAACACGTGCTGCAGGTGCGACATCACAGCCCCCCATACAGGGCGCGCGCATGATCCGGATTTCTTCCGGATTGACGTTCTTGTTAAGTTGCTCAATCAGCTGTTCGGCCCCGGCCAGCATGCAGGAAACTGAATCACAAACCCGAATGGTCAAGGGTGCCGGAACAGCCTCACCTTCCTTGACCACGTCAAAGTGATCGTAGAACGACGCTACCTCATAGACTTCGACCTGCGACAGGCGCATCTCTTCAGCCAGCGCCCGGATGTGCTTGGCCTGCAAACACCCAAACTCATCTTGTATCAAATGCAGAAATTCGATCAGCAAATCGCGGCGACGCTCACGTGTGCCCAACAGGCGGCGCACGTCTTCAAGCGATTTTTCCTCCAATTGCCGCCCTTTGGGCTTGGATGTGTCGCGCTTGCGCCCACGACCTTGAGACGGGCTGTGAGATGGACGATCCAACATATTCGGCTCCCCTGGCGCATCGACTGCGCAACTAAGCGATTGTTTTTACAATCAAATATTCTGAAATACGAAAACTTTGGGGCGTCCGCTTAAAGGGCGACTTAGTTTCGCCGCGCACGCTACCTGCCGGGATCCCTGTCCGACTCGATAAATCTAGCCAAGCCAATGCCGAGAAGCAAGGCGGAGACCGCAAACAATGGTGATAAGTGCGACCACCACGTGTCGCTAAGTCGATAATCCCGATCCCATAATTCATTATAAATGCTGCGAACTGACTTTACTGCGAAGAGCTGGACGATGTTTTCCATCACCCCATCAGCACGGCTGCGTCCGTCACCTTTCTTTGAAAGCACGGTAGCCGACGGCGTTACCGGATTCACCACCTATAATCACATGCTGATGCCCACCGGATATGGAAAACCGGAAGAGGAATACTGGCGCCTGATCAACGACGTTTCCATGTGGGATGTTGCGGTTGAGCGGCAGATTCAACTGAAAGGTCCTGATGCCGCAAAACTGGCTCAGATCCTGTCGCCGCGTGATCTGTCCAAATGCAAAATTGGACAGGGAAAATACGTGGCCCTGTGCAATCATCAGGGAATTGTCATCAACGATCCAATTCTTCTGAAACTGAGTGAGGATTGTTTTTGGCTGTCCATTGCCGACAGCAATATCTTGTTCTGGGCCCGTGCGATTGCCAATGAACGCGGCCTGAATGTTGATATCAACGAGCCGGATGTTTCCCCGCTCGCAGTCCAGGGGCCAAAGGCTGAGGACGTTGTGGCATCCATCTTTGGCGACTGGATACGCGATTTGCGCTATTTCTGGTTCAAGGAAACCGAGATCGAAGGCATTCCCGTCGCGGTTGCCCGGTCCGGCTGGTCCAAACAAGGCGGATTTGAACTCTACTTGATGGATGGCAGCAAGGGTGGCCAGCTTTGGCAGATTGTCAAAGAGGCCGGTCAACCGTTCAACATCGGCCCGGGAAACCCCAACAACACTGAACGCATCGAAAGCGGTTTGTTGTCATGGGGCGGTGATACGGATGATAGCACCAATCCTTTTGAAATTCGTCTCGGCAAGTTCGTTGATCTTCACGTTGCCGACGAGGTGGTCGGCATTCAGGCGCTGCGGGCAATCGCAGAACAGGGACCGAAACGTCATCAACTGGGCGTCCAGCTGGACGTCAGCACGCCGCTGGAACAGCCGTTCCACTGGTTCAATATCAGCCAGAACGGCAAACCGGTTGGTCATCAAACCAATTTGACTTGGTCGCACAGACTGGAAAAAAACATCGGCTTTGCGCTGGTTTCAACTCAATGCGCTGTTGGCGATGAAGTGCAGGTTTCAGACAACCAACGGACGATGACCGGCACCCTGTGCGAGTTGCCTTTTCTGTAGGTTACGGCGGCAAGGATCGCGTCTCAAATTTCTGTCAGTTGACTTGGGATCAAGGCCTTGTTTGACCAAACACGCATCATCATACTGACGATTGCTAAACCAGCCGAGTTGCCATGCCCGAACCTTTCAAAAACGCCTTCAATCCGGAAATGATTGCCCAGATGGGCGACCATCTGGGCAATGCCAGTGCAGCTTTTGATGTTGATGCATTCGTCGCACAGGCCTGCGACGGATTGGAGAATCTTGAACTTAAACAGCGGTCTAATCAAATACGCAACGCGCTGGTGCAGACACTGCCATCAGATCATCGCCGGGCCTGTAAGGTCATGATCGATGCCCTGCACCCCGTGGACAACGGCCAGCTTGGCGATATGTCCATGGATCAGATCGGCATTCGCGGTTGGCCAATCATGCCGATGGCGGAAGTTGTAACCGAACGCGGGCTGAAAGACTTTGATTTCAGCCTCGACGTGCTGGCCGAAATGACCACGCGCTTCAGCGCAGAGTTTGCGATTCGTCCGTTCTTCAATAACGACTGGCGCGCAGCCCTTGATAAGGCGCTGATTTGGGCACTAAGCGACAATTTCCACGTGCGCCGTCTGGCCTCGGAAGGGTCAAGACCCCGCCTGCCCTGGGGATTGCAGATACCTCAATTTGTCGCCGATCCGGCACCACTCCTGCCACTACTGGAAAGCCTGAAAAACGATCCCGAAGAATATGTCAGGCGTTCGGTGGCCAACAACATCAATGACATTGCCAAGGATCACCCTGACTTTGTGGCCGACCTCGCCGCCCGTTGGATGCGGGATGCAGACAAGAACACAACCCGCATGGTGCGCCACGCCTGTCGAACGCTGATCAAAAAGGGCCATGCGCCCACTCTTTCAGCGCTTGGCTACAGCAAGCCCAAAATTTGCATTGATGGTTTCAATATCAAGACACCAAAGGTCAAACTCGGCAACAGTCTTGAATTTGCAGTCGATTTGACTTCGATGAGCAACGCTGACCAGCCATTGGTCGTGGATTTTGCGATTCATTATCAGCGGGCTAACGGACAACTCTCACCCAAAGTCTACAAGTGGAAGGCATTGGATTTGAAAGCGGGACAATCTCTTTCGATGGCCAAAAAACAATCGATCCGACAGATCACCACACGGGTGTTCTATGCTGGCACCCATGGTCTTGAAATTCAGATCAATGGCGAAAAGGTTGCCGAAGGATCGTTTGAACTGGTCCTATAGGGGCAGTCGGACAATGATCCCGGCATTGACGATGACGCTGGTGCGTCCGATAACCTCGTCATGGACATTCAAACCACCAAATACTGCCTTTGGAGATACCTGACCGTAAGGCAGTTCTGCAGCAACGGCATCAAGGTCGATCTGGTCCGGCTTCTGGGCCGCCAGATTGAGTTCGATTTGCATGCTTTGGGGGTCAATATCGAGGCTTTTGAACAGGGTGATAGAGGAATGGTGGATGGCATCCTGAACCGCGCGTTTCGCCGCTTTGGTGTAGTCCTCCCCGTAAAGGTCGTTGCCGGTGCCCATTTCCAGGATGATACGCTTTAACCGGGTCATGCCGCTGCTCCCCAATTTTTGCCTTCCGGCAGGTCGAGATAAACGATGATTGCCGCATTCGCCATGATCGTGGTGCCGCCGCCGCCTTCTTTTGGTGTGTCCATGCCACCGGCTTCCACCCGCACGGAGCGCGAGCCATAGGGCAGCATTTTTGAAACGGCGTCGGTATCCACCGCATCAGGCTTGGCAACGCCGATGATGATTTCGACCACCATTTCATCGCGCGACACACCAAAGGCGTCATAAACACTCAGTGAATTTTGGCGCAATGCGTTGTGGACCGCACGACAGGCCGCCTTGGTATAGTCTTCTCCCTGAAGGTCGGTACCCATGCCGAGTTCCATCACCATGCGTTTCAACGCCATTCATTCGCTCCATCATCAAGAATTTGTTTTCCGACATCCAAATTTCAAGATAAGAGGGAGTGTCGACTTGCCTGTCATGTAGATCGTTTCAGGCTCAAATGGAACCACTGTTAAATGAACCGATTGTTCAGTGGACCTATTGCTGAGAAAGGGCATTCCTTGAACCCCCCTCCCCGTCACCCTGCCCCCGAAGACGCTGCAGATCGCAAGCAGATTGAACCTGTGGTCTGTTACCCCATCGACACGTTTGAGCCGTTCAACAGGTCATTATACGACGAATTACGCAGCGATATGCAGCTGGTTGACGAGGTGATGGTTGAGCCAAGAGATGCCGCCGCTTTCAGCGTCGCCGCCGGACAGTTTTTCAGGATCACCTGCCCCGACGGGCCGCAGGTTGGCGATCTCAACCTGTGGAATGCTGACAATCTTGATGAGCGGTTTTTTTCCGGCAAGGCGCGGGCTCTGCACGGGACCCATCTGGGCGTCGGTGACCGGATGTGGAGCAATCTGCCCTATTTAAGACCCCTGGCGACGATTACCGATGACACGCTTGACTGGTACGGATTTGATGAGTTTGGCGGCAGCGTTCATGACGTCATCGGCACAAGATGCGACCCCTATACGAATACGCTGCTGGCTGGCAACGAATACCATTATTGCTGTCATTCCAATCTGATCCGGGCATTGGCTGCCCATACGGGCATGACTTTCGAGGACGCCGAGCCATACGTTCATGACGTGCTGAACGTCTTCATGTGCACCGGATTTACGCGCGATACCCAACAATATTTCATGAAGGCCAGCCCGGTGCGCCAGGGCGACTATCTGGAATTCTTTGCCGAAACCAATCTGCTTGGCGCCCTGTCAGCCTGTCCCGGCGGCGACTGTAGCAACAGCCATTCCAGCGAGGCAGCCCAGTGTTATCCGTTGAAAATAGAAGTCTATCAACCAACCAATCCCTTGCCCGACAATTGGCAGCCTGCCGAAGCCTCAACCTATTCACGCTCACACGGCGCATAGTTGCGCCCAACATCAGATCAGGAGTTCCCAATGGACGATAATTTCTTCGAAAAAGGCCTGGAAAAGCGCCGCGCCACCCTTGGCAAAGAATATGTCGACAACAATCTCGCCGCTGCCGATGATTTCACCCGTCCTTTTCAGGAAGCCATGACGGCATGGTGCTGGGGTTTTGGCTGGGGTGACGAGGTGATCGATGAAAAGACCCGTTCAATGATGAACCTGTCGATGATCGGCGCTTTGGGCAAAATGCATGAGTGGGAAATTCATTGCCGTGGCGCCATCAACAATGGGGTGAGCAAGGAAGAAATCCGCGCCATTATTCATGTTGTCGGCATCTATTGCGGCGTACCACAAAGCCTCGAATGTTTCCGCGTCGCCCGCAAAGTATTGGAAGAAAACGACATGCTGTAAGGCCAGGATCGAGGGAGATCTCTTTGGCCGGTTTCAATGGCCCGATTGAGGCCGTGATTACCGATTTGGGTATGTCGCTGCCTGAACACAATGATGGGTATCCGAAAAGCATATCGATCGAGACGGGAGGCACGAGCAGACCTGTTCGAAGATATCGAAATATTCTGCAACAGAAAACGTCGCCATGGGTACTTTGGCAACATTGGTCCGGATGGCTTCGAAAGACAGTCAAGCGGTGCTTTCAAAACCGTCCACCAGATACGAAGAAGATCAACTCATCTCAATGAATGTAAATCATGTATCAGCCTATTCCGTTGAAAAACTCGCCTTAATCTCGGCAGTCTTTGCTGATTCAGTTTTCTCATTGATTTGGGAGATTGATTGCCATGATGGGACGACGTCCGGAAGCTCAAGCGGCGCTGTTTTACGAGTTTTGTCTTGAGGAGCACGTTCCGTCTGATCACCTACTACGGTCGATAGACCGGTTTGTTAATTTGTGTGATATTCGCTCTCACCTTTCCCCATTTTACAGTTCAACCGGACGACCCTCTGTTGCCCCTGAGCTTCTGATCCGAATGTTGCTGGTTGGCTATTGCATGGGCATTCGTTCTGAACGACGGCTGTGCGAAGAAGTTCATTTGAACCTGGCCTACCGTTGGTTTTGCCGTTTGGATTTGGCTGATCCTGTTCCCGACCACTCAACCTTTTCCAAGAACCGTCACGGTCGGTTCCGCGATAGCGACCTGTTACGGCATGTGTTTGAGACAGTTGTTGCCCGCTGCATCACAGAGGGTTTGGTCAGTGGCCGGCGTCTGGCTGTCGATGCCAGTTTGATCGAAGCCGATACCAATCGGCAGAACTCCACATCGAAAGAAGAATGGGAACCGAACAAGATTGATCCAGATGACGCGCCGCGTGCTGTGCGTGAATATCTGGAAACACTTGATGATGCAGCTTTTGGTGCTGCCACTGCGGTTCGGCCCAAGTTTACATCCCATTGTGATCCGGCATCCCAATGGACTGCGGCACGCAAAGGGCCTGCCTATTTCGCTTATTCTGCCAACTATATGATCGATACGGACAATGCTGTAATCATTGACGTTGAAGCAACACGGTCTGTTCGCCAGGCTGAAGTGGGTGCCGCGCGTGTTATGATTGATCGTGTGGCACAATCTTACAATTTACACCCAGAACGTTTGATCGCAGACACGGCCTATGGATCTGCAGCTATGCTGGACTGGCTTGTCGAAGGACGCGGTATCGCCCCTCATATTCCCGTCATCGACAAGTCCGGGCGTAAAGACGGAACCTTTCAACGGGCCCAGTTCACCTATGATGCTGACGAGGATGCCTATACTTGTCCCGGTGGCAAGAAACTGCGGCAATTCCGGCGAACCTATGCGGTGCCGCGTTCCGGCGTCGATAAACAAGGTATCATGCGCTATCGCGCACGAAAGTCAGACTGCGATACATGTGGATTAAAGGCACAGTGCACCCCAAAGGCACCTCAGCGAAAAGTCTTGCGTTCCATTTACGAACCATCACGCGATGTCGCCCGCAAGATCGCCCAAACAATCGACTATGCAATCTCATGCAAACTGCGCAAGAAGGTCGAGATGTTGTTTGCCCATCTCAAACGCATCTTGAAGTTGGATCGGCTCCGATTACGAGGCCCCTGCGGAGCCAGAGACGAATTCCATCTCGCAGCAACCGCCCAGAACCTTAGAAAACTGGCAAAATTGATCCCGGCGCCAAGCCCAACCCCGTAAAGCAATGCCCAAACAGGATCGCACTGAAATCAAATCAACGAAACCGTCGTTTCTCAGATGAGTTTTTCAACGGAATAAGCCCAAAGTGAAATGGGACAATTCTACGCAACTCGACACTTTCGGCCCACAGCCGCCGCTCAGGTGATGCCGGTACTGGCCCTTGGTTCATCGAAAGCGGCCGTTCGTTTGACAACTGAACCAGGAAGTGCGGTTGACGCCGTGCAGGCGTATATTCTTGCAGTGGTCGATCTGTTCATTTTGAATTAAAATCGGGCCTCCGCCCACCGATGCCGCCCGGGGGTAACGAACTCATACGGGAGACCCGATGACTGTCTGTTCCTCAAGGCACAATAGCGCGTTGATGCCTGTTGCTGCGATTGCCGCCGGTACATTGGCGTTAAGCGCGTCTTTGTTTACAGCCGCCCATGCCAGTTCCGTGCCCGCTGATCCGCAGTCAGAGGTCGAATGGATAATTGCGCCTGAAGAAGGCAAATGGCGTCCCTATATCGAACTCCTGGGCCGGATGAGTGATGATGGGTCGCTGGGACAAGCGGATGTGTTTGTGCCGCTGGCGCAGAATCTGGACAGTCTGCTGTTCTTCAACCTGCGCGGTCACACCAATTTTAATCATCAGGGCGAGTTTAATATCGGGCTGGGTTATCGCCATAAATTCGATAACTGGATTCTCGGTGGCTATGGTTATTTTGACCAAAGCAAAGGCGAGAGTGGTCAACGCTATCGTCAGGCCACGTTTGGCGTCGAGGCCCTGGGCGAACACTGGGACCTGCGTTTTAACGGCTATCTTCCCGAGGAACAGGCCGCCACTTCGTTCGGTCAGGTGGTGATTAATGCCAACCAGATATCGGTCGATGTGCGTGCCGAAAAGGCACTGCGCGGCGTTGACGGCGAAGTCGGCCTGCGGATCGGCGGGCGCAATACCGAACTCTGGGCCGGGGCGAAGCTTCCTTCAAACGATTTGCGGTTTTTTGCCGGCGGCTACCATTTCGAAGAGGATAGCGGAATTGAAGCGATTACCGGTGGCCGATTCCGTGCCGAATGGGGCTTTGACAACCTGCCGCGGTTTGGTGACGGGTCGCGGTTCTCGATAGGGGTTGAAACCCAGTATGATGAGTCGCGGGGTTCGCGCACGGCGGGCCTGGTGCGGCTGCGCCTTCCGCTTGGAACGGGTGACCTCAAGGACAATGACGATGGTGATGCGGCATCGTATGCTGCAATCAACAGCGGTTTGGACCGGCGCATGGTTACGCCGGTTGTCCGCGACGTTGATATCGTCGTTGGAAGTGGCCAGGCCAATGTCGTCGCCCTCAATCCCGCGGGTCAGGAGTATCAGCAATATCTGGAATATCACAGTCGGGCTGACGTGGAAGACGGAACCGACCATGCCAGCGGTGACCGAAAGGCTAAAGATGAGGTCATTCTGGTCAATATGATTGGTGGTGAGGACGATGCAAACAATTGGAAAATGGCTGACTCGAGCTATGCCGCCGATGACAGGAGTTTTGCTACGGCTGGAAATGGTGTTTCTTACACGCTGGCGGGAAAGGATACACCGATCGGCTTTGACGACCCGTTCACCGGATCAAGAGGGAAAACCAGTTTCGTTCCTGATGGCACAACACCAGATCTCGTGTTTGATCGTAGCCAGACCAAAGATGATACAAGAATGTTTGTATTGTCTGCTGGTGATCATATTAATGGTTGGGAACTGGATGTTAATAGCACAACGGGCGCTAAGATCTACGAGCGTGGTCTGTTGTTGGACACATCCGGCGAATATTATGTCACGAATTCACTTATCGAAAATTCCAGAAGGATAAAAGACAAGGCCAATATTGCAGGCATTGAGGTTAAAGGTGACGATTCAACCCTCTATGTCTGGGATAGCGAATTCAGAAAAAATGGTACCAAAGGTCAAGGAGAGGGTGGCCTGGTTGCTCTTGAAGGTGGAAAAATCATCGCTGAGAACGTCAACCTGCACCACAATGTTGGCGTCGGCCTACAGTCAGATGGTGCTGGATCAACGATCGATATCCGCAACAGTTCTGTCTCTTTTAACCTAAAGCGGGGTATGGAAGTAAGTAATGGTGGAACACTTTACGCCGACCGGGTTACCGCCAATAACAATGTAACAGCCGGCCTATGGGTAGTAGGTGCTGGATCAACGGCCTACGTCCGCAACAGCGACATCTTTGCCAACAAGGCCAGTGGTGTGCGTGTAAGGGAAGGTGGAAACGTGTTCGCGGATAACCGTTAACGCCTACAGCAATGGTTGGGCCGGCATGTTTGCAGAAGATGTTGGATCAATGATCTATGTGCGCAACAGCGACATCTATTCCAATTCTGCGAGTGGCCTGTATGCCACTGATGGGGCAAGCTTCTATGCAACGCATATGCACATTTACAACAATGAAAACGTTGGTGTTGAAGTCTCAGCAGCAGGGTATTCTACAGGCAACGCCGACTCCATAAGCAGTTATGGGCACATTACCGACAGTTTGATTTACAATAATGTCAACCAGGGGTTGAGAGTGGAAATGTATATTGATGAAGAAAATGACAATATCCCAAACAATTATCTTGATCTGGAGGATTTTACTAACAGGGATGTTGGGGAAACCGCGCCAACTCTGATTGCTGAGCGGGTTCAGGTCTTCAACAATGGTATTGCCGATCCGGAAAAAAACGTTTCTGGTGCTGCTAATTTTGGCGCTATTATGAAGATATCCGACAGCTCTATCTGGGGTAATGGATGGAGTGGTGTTTGGACCGCCGGTTGGCATGGCGCGGCAGTCAACAGCACTGGTAGGGTCATATATTACCCCAACGGCAGAACCGTCCTCGATAATGTCACCATCTTTGATAATCTAGGAAACGGTGTGGATTCCAGGGGAGGACAGGTGACCGTCACCAAAAGCAATGTTTATGACAATAAACATCGGCAATACGTCAATTTTACCGGCCTGTCCAACGGCGATTTTGGTAGCGCTAGTTGTATCCGTACGGGAGGATTTGTTAAGGTTGAAGGTGTTCTGGAGAACGATAACCTATTGAGCGACTATAGAACGGGTATTGATGAAAGTACCCAACGTGTCAGTTGTACCTCCTTTGGGAACGAAGTACGGCTGAGCGACCCGAAAACCAAAACCTTCCCTGTTTTCCCCGCCTTCCCAAGCCCATTCCTGCCCTAGCGCCGAACCATCGATTCCGTTGCGACAGGCAGCAAGCAACAGGCGGCACCGCGGCAGGTGGCACTACGGCAGGCGGCAGGCGACAGGCGCGCAAACACCGTCCGTCTGCGGCCACCGTTACGCAGCCACCCGACCCTGTCCTTTGTGGTAATTCTGTTTGCCGCTTTGCCGCTGCCGCTGCCGCTTTAATCGTCAGAACCGCATGGCCATTTGGCAGGTGCGGTGAGACCGGCGGGCAGTTGGGTGTCATTTTCACCACAGGACAATTCCAGCTGTTCCTGGCTTAAATTGGCAACACCGCTCAAATCCACTCCTTCACGCATCTTCGCCAATACAGTCGTAAACGCCGGGATGTTGGACAGATCGTTGATCTCTGGCGGGTCGGATGCCAGATCAAAAAGTTGAGGAGGATATCCGCGCAACGATACCTCTTCAATTTTCGAATCGGGCTGGCGTATATCCAGTGTGTTTCCCCTGCGGGGAAAATCTAAATGTCCCTGCAGTCGTACTTGTGCGGTCAACGAACTCTCCGGCTACCAGATGTTTCCGCCACTGCCCCACTTTTCCCTAATGGGGGTCGCCACCGCCGCGATGATGCCTCCGGTAGTCTCTTTATATTTTGAGCTCACGGCAGTTCGGCTTTGCCGGTCGCCGGTCGCCGGTCGCCGGTCGCCGATCGCCTGCGCTGAGGCACCACACGTGCACCGGCAATCGCGTTTCGCACAGGGGCGCGCAGGCCCGCGCGGCAAAGATCGTTGCGCTGATATTGACCTTGAGAAACAGGCATGGGCAAATGTGGCCACGAAACTCCAGCTGCCGAAATCCGCATGCCCGAAAAGTCCGATCAGATCGAATTGCTCAAAGAAGCTCTGCTGGAAGCACAGCAAACAGTGCGCGCCTATGACACCAAGGCCCAGATTGTTGGCGTCGGCTATATTTTTGCCCTGGGGGTGGTCTTCAAGCTGGGCGAGTTGCTGCCAAAAATGCGGGCCGAAGATATCACATTTGTCATCCTCGCCTGGGCGATCATCATCTTGCCAATTCTGTTGTTTGGAGTCGTCCTCTATCCAACCCGCAAATCGCTGCAACGGCCTGACGGGGAAGGCTATGCGAGCAATAATATTCTTTATTTCTCGCCCGACCAGTTTTTAACTCCCAGCGACTATCTCGAGGCCCTTCAAAAGGCCGATCCGATTGCCGAGCGCACCCATGAACTGCTGCAGGTCAGCCATTTGCGATCACTGAAGCGCAAACGGTTTCTTCGGGCACTGTTTTCCTCAGGCATTGCGTTTGTGGCTTTGTTCGCCGCGCAATTGTGGCGCAGCGCAGTTTTGTGATTATTCGGTAATTCAGTTGTTGAATGCGAAGCCGGACCGGCTCGACTTACATCATCCGACCAATCGATCGATGAAGCATATCGAGATGTTTGTGTTACTCACTTGACGTAGTCATCGATTTGATTTCTCAGTTTGACATGAAATTCGAATATTCAGACCTGATCAACGAGCGCCACAGGCGGCTCATTTCCATAATGGTGGAACAAGATATTCCAGCCGTGCTGACGTCCAATCCCATCAATATTCTTTATGCGACTGGCGTCAAAAACATGACCGTGTTCAGTCTGATGGGGCCGTTTCGCTTCGCCTTGGTATTGGCTTCAGGACAGACATATGTGTGGGAGTTCGCCGGATGTGAACATCTTGTGGCCAACAACCCTGTGGTAACGGATGTTCGACCTGCTCCTGGCATTTCAGCGATCTGGGGGGATGGTTATCGTCAGGAAGTGGCGGGGTTTGTCGACGAAATCTGTGAGATTTTAGGCTCGGATCAACGCCTAGCCATTGAGGGGTTGGATGTCTCTGCCACAGATGCGTTGCGTTCCAAAAAGCTTCGACTGGAAGACGCTGCCGGCGTCTTCTCCACCGCACGGCTCATCAAACAACCGCTTGAAATTGAGGTGATGCGGGAAGCGGTAACCCGCGTCGAAGCGGCGGCCGCCTCTCTTGAAAATGCAATCGCCCCGGATGCCAGCGAAGTTGAAGTCTGGTCAGAATTTCACCGACACTTGATTGCAACCGAAGGAGAATATGTCTCAACCAGATTGTTTCAGTCCGGTTCAAGAACCTTCCCCTATTTTCAGGAAGCCGGGCCGCGAAAAATGCAGTCAGGAGACCTGGTTTGCTTCGATACGGATGCGCTGGGGTATCTGCACTATGCCGTAGACTTTTCGCGCACCTTTTTGTGTGGAACGGAGCCCGCAACCTTGAAACAAAAGTCACTGTACCGGCTGGCTTATGATCAATTGCATCACAATGCCGAACAATTGAGACCGGGCGTCTCTTACGAAGAATTCGCCCGGGCCGCCTGGCCAATTCCGCAAGCCTATCAGGGCCATGGCTATTATTGTCTTGGCCACGGGTTAGGACTGTGTGGCGAATTTCCATATGTTCCACACTATTTTGACAATGCTCCTTATAACTTCAAAGGCGAGTTTGAAGCGGGCATGGTGATTTGCATCGAAAGCTATATCGGCGAGGAAGCCAATAGCGAGGGGGTCAAACTTGAAGACCAGTTCCTCATTACCCCTACTGGCGTGGACCGCATGACCAACTATCCATTTTGTCAGGCGCTGTTGGACTAGAGTCGTTCACTAACGCGCTTTCATCAAGCCAGATGGCCGCAGACGACTAACATTTTGGGCCGTTGCGGGTGAGGCAAATGGCGTGGCGGATATTCTTGGCACCAAGCTTTTTGACTATTTGATTTTCAAAAGCCGACAAAGCGAACGTGGATATTCCATGGCTTCCCGCAATATCATCATGCCTAAGGCCTTTGGCCATATCCCGGAGCAAAAACTGCTCCCGCCCGGTCAAAAGGTCGGTGGATGGATGTGGTCTGGATTGCAATTGTTGAACACGCCAAACCGTGCTGAGGCAGATCGCCTGAATTGCAAGTAATTCAAGTGTATTGCCCCCTCCATCTTCATCTAGGGCAAACAGGAAAGATGAATCGGATCCGGTTCGTATGGGAACAACAAATACACTCTTCAAACCCAATGACCGCATAAAACTATCGACGGGTTCGTTGCAGTGAAAGTCGGCGTTCCGGTCGGAGAAGTCGGAAAGTTTGAATGGACCATGCGGCAATCCATCGGATCGCGACAATCCTTTCCTGCCGGCGAAAAACACAGCATCCAGATAATCCGCAGCTTTCCTGGCCGTGGTGCTGCCGGATGTGAAATCTGGCAGGCCGTTTACGTCGCTGGAAAAATAATAGTGGCTGAGTTGGAAAATCTCGAAGGACGATTGGAGAATTTCGACAAATTCATCGATTGATTCGGCAGCATCAAGCCTGCTCAAAACAGCCGTCAAAGCAATTTCCGAGCGATCTGAAATCGATGTTTCTATGTCCGTCTTCACGTTTCCAACGCCACCCCTTGACTGGAAGAAACCTCCAATAATCTGAATTCATTAGCGAAATACATCAAAGCGTTCATTGTCGTCAGATGTAACCGCCGGTGGATGGAGCAATACTCCACTCACAATCACAAACCACTCAAATTTGAATTCAGCAAATCCCGTATTGTGCCTTCAATGGCACCAAAATAGCGGAGTTAACTCAATACAAAAACGCAATATATTAGGTTTGAAACCTGCATTTTTGCAGTTAGAGTATCCGTTTTAATCAAGCGAGGCAGGCGAATTGGCCTTCAAAACAAGCGCCTGTAAGGGGTCATGATCGATTGGGAACTTTGGCATTCCACCCGGGAGCTTGCCATATCCGGCTCTTACAAGCTGGCGGCAAAGCGGATGGGGGTAAATCCAACGACCATCAAAAGAAGAAAAGAAGCGTTGGAAAAACACGTTGGAAGAACCCTCTTTACCCGCGAAGGCGGCGAGATGATCCCGACGCCGGCGTTTGATGTTGCCCTTAAGGAAGTCGAAAATGCCACTCAACATTTGATGGCCGCTGAAGTTGGCTTAAGCCCCGATGCACAGGAAACTGCCTGGCGCAGGATTGTCATCACCTCGGTGCCCTTCATTTGCGATAAATTGCTCAGTCCATCCATCGACAAAATGCCCCCCATCAAACGGCTTCGACTGGAAATGTCCGGCCGGGACAACAATCTGGAACTGACGGGCAACAAGGAGGCTGACATTGCATTACGACTGGGGCCGGGTCGCAACAAGGGAATAACTGCTCTTCACGCCGCCAACATTCACTATTCGGCCTTCATTGCCAAAGGCATCGATCACACCAAACTACCCTGGGTCACAATCGATCGCGCACATTCCCATTTGGCCGAAGCTAGGCTGCCGGAAGAGCATGCTGGAGAAGAAGGCATAAGGTTCACGGCCACCTCCTCGACAGCTATTCAAAACATCATTGCCACCGGCGCAGCCAAAGGCCTGTTGCCAGACTTTGTCGGCAGACAGAACCCGGAACTGGTTATTGTTGATGAACTGCCCAACGTCACCAGACCGCTTTGGATGATGTGGAGAGACAATGCGCTGGACCTGCCGCATTTCGGTGCGGTTGCCATTTGGCTCCTGGCAATAGTCGATGAAACACTGACTTTGACCGATCAGGCCCAAAAACTGTCCAGCGAGTTAAGTTCGAAGGGAGATTAGAGTCAGGACGCTAGATTTCACGCTCCATGAACACCACTTCATTTTTACGATGATCAGGCAATTCAATGTAGGCAGAACACACGGCAAATCCAAACTTGGCATAGAGAGCCTGTGCCGCTTTGAGCTTGTAAAAAGTGTTGAGCACCATCTTTTGGTATCCTGCAAGGCGGGCCTGTTCAATAAGCGACTGAACCAACTTTTCGCCTAGTTGGAGGCCACGAAACTCTGGCTTTACATACATCCGCTTAACTTCGCAGACCTTGGCATCATGGCCGAAATAAGCAGCGCATCCCGCCGCCCTCCCCTCAACGCTGACTAACAGCAGCGCACCAGTTGGCGGACCAAAAATGCCCGGCAGTTCGGCAAGTTGTTTTTCCAGATCCGCAAAGGCATGCCCTTTCTTCGCTTCATGGTCCAGGGTCAATGCGTATTCTGCGAATTCTCGCACCAGATCCCGAACGGATTCGATCTGATCAGTGGTTTCGACCTGCTCGATGGTGATCATTTAAATTCTCAGCAATTCGTCTTGCAGAATTATTGCAACAATCGACAACGATGGCAATTTGGCGTCGAGCTTGCGTCCGGGCAATACCACGGCAATGCCCGGACTGGTGCTGTGATCCGGCTATGCGGCCCTGGCGCCGGCCGATGGATGCCAGCGATGCTTGCTGAATTCCAGATCGAGCGGGATGTTGAAGACAACACTCGTCAGATTGCTGAAGGTCTTTTCGCTTATCCCCAGAATGACTTCCTGAACCTGGTCTGCCGAATAGCCGGCGGACATAAATTTTTGCAGCGCGTCGCGACCAATATGCCCCCGCTTTCTGACCACCTCTCGGGTAAAGTCATGCAGAGCTGCAAGCTGCGGGTCGGCGATTGTGCCATTTCTGCGCAGCTCGGCGAGGATCTCATCCGGCATATTCTTCATCTTGGCAAAAGCGGAATGCCCGGCAACACAATACTCGCAGCCGTTTTCTACACTTACTGCGATATGGACAATTTCCTGCTCAACCGGCGACAATGAGGTTTGGCCGAACCGGGTTGTAAGCTCTACGAATGCGCGCAAAACCGGCTCACTTGAACCCATAATCGCAAAGACGTTGGGGACAAAGCCGATCATTTTTCGCAAGCCTGACAGGATTTCTCCCGTCACTGCAGGAGCTGTTTGGGGTGTATAAAGCGTATAAAGAGACATAACGATTTCCTTTCATCGTTGGCCGTCAGGACCTGGAGGGTGGCTCAACACAGAAGATATCGAACCCGCTCCAAGTTTTAGGCCATCAGGAAACTCGCTGGTATTTCAGGTTCGGTAGCAAACCACTATCGATGATGAAGCAAAACACTACATATTGTGTAGTAGATGGAACTGGATCTGTTGCGCCATTGCGATCGGCATTTTGGCTCCGGGTCAAATCTCGCGGGCGGAAGGCAGTTCGGTGAAAATGCTGTTGCTCATCCAGTTTGCAACATTGTTGACCAAAGCTGCAGGGCCGACAATGGCTAGCGCATCTGCGTTGATTGCCTTGCGGTAGCTTGTCTCACCCATCCAGATATCCGCCATGGTTTTAACGGTGGTGGTGAAGAAGATGTCGACATCCCTGCCCGGATCTTTATCGCAAATGTCAGTTCCTGCAGTTCCTGCAATCAACCACCAATCCGCTTTTTCCTGCATGTCGGTAAACTTGAATCGGATTACCGTTTCACCCATGGGCAACTTCTCCACCTTTATGCTGCGTTGCAAATAAAGCATCAGCAGATCGACGTCGTAATCTTTGGTCGACAGATTGGATCGGGCCCATTGCATGCCCCAGTCACCAAGCGACAGTATGATGGGCAGCAACATTTTGCAGGAATCCGTGGGGACATATTCATGGCTCCTCTGACCCTGGCTCTTTTTTCTGATCACCATTCCGCGATCTTCAAGATGAGCAAGTCTTCGCGTTAGCAAGGTTGGAGAAATTGTACCCAGGCCACGCTGGAGGTCAGAAAACCTGCGGGCGCCCATGAGAAGCTCGCGAATTATCAGCACCGTCCATTTCTCGCCAATGATCTCCGATGCCTTCGCGATCGGACAAAACTGTCCGTATTCCATTGCCACTCTCCTGCTAGCCGCATCCACGATGGCTAAGTTACTTCACATTGTGTAGCTAATCACATTTGAACAAATTGCGATATCACTATTGCAGGCACGCAATTGCTGGCGCATTTCGACTGTTTGTCGCGTGTTGCAGATAACCCGGCAGGAGTGGAGATTGCGTTTGTTCGATCGACTGCTAGAGTTTGGCGATGATTTACGTTTTGTTGGCCCAATTTCTTGTTCTTGGCCTGATTGCTGTGGTGACCTTCGGGGACGACAAATACCGCAAGCCAGGGGGCATAGTGCTGCTCTTGATCTGGGGTGGAATAATCGTTGCGACAATGTCGATGTGGGGACTTACCTACCCATAGAAATTGGCTTGCAATGAACCGGATCAGATGTGCCAAATAGGGTTTTCTGCAGCTTCAGCAACCAAAGCCGTTAGTCTGCCGCCAGTCTGGCTGCCAATTCTTCATCAAGCTTCGGCAACAGCACAATACCGTCCTGATCACTGCCCGATGAATGCACGACGATCCAGGTACACGGACTGCCGCTTTGATTGCCCGGCGCATGGGGGACATCGGCTGCGACGAAACATTGCTCTCCCTGCCGAACTAAAACCTGATGCTCCAATTGATCCCCGTAATGGACGATGCATTCGCCCTCCAACATATAGGCAATTGTCTCGATACCTTGATGATAATGAGCCTTTGCCACCGCGCCGGCTGGCATTGGCAGGATGTTCATGCAGACCTGATTAGCCCCGACGGTTTCAGATGAAGCGCCGGAACCATAGGTAAAACCCTGTTTGCCCTGATAGGTCTGTCCCGGCTTGACCACCGCGACACCGTTGTTGGCTTGTGTCGTCATCCCGCTCTGCTCCCGGCCATAAAACCGGCCCATCATAATCTGCGTCTGGTGCCGTAGCAACAGCCCCTTGCCGCCGCTACTGCATGTTGGAACCCGGCAAATCAGTTCTTGATGACGCGGTTCAATTTATACCGGTAGACTTTCATCTTGGCCGGAAACCGTGGCTTTGGCGTATATCTGGTTGGTGCCAAAGTGTCGTTTCCAGATGTGCTGCCCATTCCGGTTGTTGGATAGCCAATTCTGTAGGGAGATTTTACGCACATTTTACCGACCTCCCGCGTTTTGGGGCATTTGATGCAATAGCCGAGAGACTTGGAGCAGCACCTGTCGTATGTGCGACCCGACTTATTCTTGCTTTTGGAATCCAACATGCAGTTTGAATACAGTCTGGCGGCTCCCCAATTTGAAATTGGAACCTCGCCTTTTCTTTTTGCAAAAGCGGTCTCGCTGGAAAATGACACAGCGCCGATTGCACCGATTGAAATTACCGAGGCCATGACGAGTGACGTAAGCGCTGATTTTAACATTGAATTCCCCTTTGCGATGATGACTTCATTTTCGCAAAGCTAGACCAGCGCACATGCAGGCAACCTGAATGCGCCATTCATCTTCAGTTCAGGACTTTGGTTAGATCGGGCTAACCAAGGGTGATCGGTCACCCAATATGTGGATGGTGGCGGCCCGCCGCGGCGGTCGACGTATTTTCATCGAACAGTGGAATTGGCAAACGGCCCGGTCTGTGGTTTTTTGCTCGTGCACATATTTGGGAGAAAAACGATGGTTGAAGTGAGACCGCTGACGCCGAGCATTGGGGCGGAAATCATTGGCGCGGACATCCGACAGGAAGCCGATTTTGAAATTGTCCGCCAAGCCTTCACCGACCACTCGGTAATCGCAATTCGCGATCAGGAACTTACCCCCGATGATCAGATCGAATTCGCCGAGCGGTTTGGGCCGATCAATGTGAACCGGTTTTTCAAAAAACATGACACCCACCCGAAGGTTGCCCTGGTGTTGAAAGAGGCTGATCAGTCGAAGGCCATTGGCGAGCAATGGCATACTGATCATTCCTACGACGATGAACCGGCGATGTGTTCGATACTGCATGCCATTGAAACACCGCCTGTGGGCGGGGATACGGTGTTTGCATCCATGTCGGCAGCCTATGAGGCGCTATCCGACAAGTTTGCCGAAATGATTGACGGTCTGAACGCCTGGCACTCCTCGCGCCATGTGTTTGGCGCCGCCGCTGCAGATAGCGAGAATTCGAAAACCGGGCGCATTGAAAATCCGGCTCTGGCCAAGCAGGACGCGTTGCATCCGGTGGTGATCACCCATCCGCTGTCAGGGCGCAAAGGCATTTACGTGAACCCGGAATTTACAACCCGCATTGATGGCTGGACCGAGGCCGAGAGCGCTTCGGTGCTAAGGTTTCTTTATGAGCATTGCGCCAAGCCGGATTTCCATTGCCGTGTCAGCTATCGTCCCGGCACGGTAACGATGTGGGACAACCGCGCCACCTGGCACAAGGCGATCAACGATTATGCCGGCCATCGCCGGTTGATGCACCGCATTACGGTTGAAGGCTGCAGTCTGAACCGGTGAATTCAGGACGCAGGACGGGTGCCATGATGTGAAACCGGTTTTCCTTTGGTTCCCACCAACGCTTATCCGGCTCATAAACGATGGTTTGTCCGTGTCCGTGATCAGGGTATTTGAGACAGATGGTGGTCTGAGTTAGAGAGACTTTAGCTCATCTGTTGTTTGTATTATGCGACTTGTTTGCGGTGTTGCAAGCGCCGCGTTTCGATGGTTTTTCGTTTAATCCTTTCTCTTCGATTTATTATTTCCGTTCCACGCCCGAAGTAGACGTCTGCAGGTGTGAGGTTTTTCAGGCTCTCGTGGTATCTGTGGTGATTGTAATGTTCGATGAAAGCCTCAATCTGCCGGGTTAAATCACCTGGCAGGAAGTAGTGTTCCAGCAGGATGCGGTTCTTCAGGGTTTGATGCCAGCGCTCTATCTTGCCTTGGGTTTGCGGGTGATAAGGCGCACCACGAACATGCCCCATGCCTTTCCCATCCAGCCACTGAGCCAGATCACTGGATATGTAGCAGGGACCATTATCGGATAGCAGCCGTGGTTGATGCGCAACGTTGGCCCTGTCACAGCCTGAGGCCTGAAGCGCCATTTCCAATGTATCGGTCACATCCGATGTGTTCATGGTGGTGCACAGTTTCCAGGCAATGATGTATCGCGAATAATCATCGAGGATTGTGCTGAGATAAAACCAGCCCCAGCCAATGACCTTCAGATAGGTGAAGTCTGTTTGCCACAGTTGATTGATGGCCGTGGTCTTATCGCGGAACTCACTGGCGGCTTTCATGACGATAAATGCCGGGCTGGTGATCAGATCCAGGGCCTTTAGCAGCCGGTACACTGAGCTCTCAGATACAAAATAGGCCTTCGTGTCTGTGAATGTCACAGCCAGTTCGCGAGGAGACAGTTCAGGTTGATCAAGGGCCAGACCAATGATCTGTGTCCGTATATTTTCTGGTACTCGGTTCCAGGCTCTGTTGGGACCAGAACGTTTGTCTTCCAATCCTGTCTCACCCAATCGCTGATACAAATCATACCAGCGATAATATGTTGGCCGGGAGACACCCAGCTTATCAAGTGTCACCTTGGCTGACAGATGTGATCCCTCAACAAGTCGGATGATTTCCAGTTTCTCAGATGCCGGGTATCTCATTCGATATCCTCCCCATCCGCGATCATGCTTTTTTTGAGAAGACGGTTTTCCAGGGTGAGATCGGCAACACATTCCTTTAGATCACGCGCTTCACGGCGCAGGCCTTTGACTTCGTCGGCGGAAGCTTCACGCACTATATCGCCTGACAGACGCTTTTTACCCGCCTCCATAAATTCCTTCGACCATTTATAGTACATGCTTTCAGCAAGGCCTTCACGGCGGCACAGTTCAGCTATGCTGTCTTCGCCGCGCAGGCCATCAAGCACAATGCGGATCTTTTCCTCCGCACTATACTGACGGCGGGTCTTGCGTTTGATAGTCTGGATCAATTTCTCCGAACCCGATCCCCGGGTTCCTGATTTATGTCTCATCTTCGCTCCATAAGGGCTACGATGAACCAAAAATCATCTCTTAGGCAAAATCACTTCTCTGTCTCATGAATGCTGACGGGGAACACGCGATGTCGCCCGCAAGATCGCCCAAACAATCGACTATGCAATCTCATGCAAACTGCGCAAGAAGGTCGAGATGTTGTTTGCCCATCTCAAACGCATCTTGAAGTTGGATCGGCTCCGATTACGAGGCCCCTGCGGAGCCAGAGACGAATTCCATCTCGCAGCAACCGCCCAGAACCTTAGAAAACTGGCAAAATTGATCCCGGCGCCAAGCCCAACCCCGTAAAGCAATGCCCAAACAGGATCGCACTGAAATCAAATCAACGAAACCGTCGTTTCTCAGATGAGTTTTTCAACGGAATAAGCCCTAGGCGGACATATTCGTGACCGTCTCTTCGTCAGGACACGGCAAGATACCGTCGCCTGAGGCACCGGGCACCGCGTCACCCGTTGGGTGGAACATGGCGCCAAACATTCAAAAGACCAATGCTGGGATGGTGAAAGTCACTTTCGTGGTTAGCTCCCATTCGCTGCGCAAGTCTCCTCGACCTTTCATTTTGCGGCATCGTTAAACTTACAAGTGCAGGCATTTTTAGCACATCATAAGCATAGCGCCGCGTTTCGACGGCAGCCTCGAAGGCAACACCGCGTCCTTCTCCGTTCTCAAACACACCCCAAGTGATCTCAGGCTCTGGCCAATCTTCGGGGTAAAAAAGCCCCACCAGGCCAAGTGCGGTGTTAGTCTCCTTGTCGGCTACCAGCCAGGGACCAAAGCCCCGCAAATGCCACATACCGATGACCGAGCAGAAACGATCAAAGGACTCATCGCGGGTGTTTGGGCCGCCCTGCCATTTCACCCGGTCGGTAGCACGAAACTCGGCATATGCCTCAAAGTCCTGCATCTGTGGCGCACGGAGGGTCAATCGATTCGTGGTCAAGGTGGGTATCAGTAATGTCATAGGGTGAATTCTCAAACCTGTTCTACAATCCTTTTTCATGGATAATTGCAATGCAACCTCAGTGCATTAGACATCATAGATTGCCCGGATGAACTTCGTTGTTCCGAGCTGATCCTCAATTTCCTGAACCGTTTGGTGAACAGCCTGAGTGTACATGTCGTCCGACTGTGAGTTCATCGTTGATTGCGCCAGAGGTCGGCGCGGAAATGCGAGGAATTCAAGGGCCTTGACCAAGGAGTTTTGACTAATGATGAGATCGCTATCGTGGGCCAATTCAAGTGTCCTTGCTGAAGATATTTTCATTGTGATCCAGATTGGACGGTTGAAGAAGATTGAACAATCAGGTTAAACTGGTTATCATGATTGAAAAATTCAATGATGATGGAGATGGGAGATGACTCATACTCCGGAAGTTCTTGCTCTTGATTTTGCGGCTCTGCGGACCTTTCAGCTGGTCTATAAGCACAAATCATTCGCTGCTGCCGCGAAGGAACTTGGAATGAACCCTTCCTCGGTAAGTTACACAATTGATCGCGCTAGAAAGGCTGCGAACGACGTCCTGTTCGTCAAGCAAGGTGGATCAATAGCCGTCACTGACCGATGCCGCGTGATCATGGAAACAACTGAGCGCATTTTGGCTGAAGCTGAACGTTTGCCCAGCGACGAGGCGTTCGACCCGACGAACGCAGAGGAAGAAATATCAATAGTCTGTACGGTGTACGCGCGCGAGATACTCATTCCAAAGGTCGTTCGCAGGCTCAGGATCGAAGCGCCTGGCATCAGAATTCGACTGACCTATAGTCCAGAAGAGGCCCGTGAATTGTTGCTGGATGGAACATGTAATCTGGGGCTGATCAATGGATTGATCTCGGAAAGTGGAATCCTTTGCCATGAGTGGCTGTTGGTGGACCGGCACCTGTGTATGATGGACCCGAAGAATCAGGCCGCCCAAAAGACCTGTCTTGTGGCTGAGGATTTTGATGGAGCGAGTTACGTCAGCTACGAGCCCTATCCAGGCTGGGTTCAATCCCCATTTCGCCATATATTGGCGAATGGCATCAAGCCGCGAAAAGTGCTGGCGACATCGGATTCTCGTGACTTGGGACTCGCTGTAAAGGGCACTGACCTTTTCGCGGTTCTTCCAGCAAGAATGGCACTAGCCTGGGAAGACAGCCTTGCATTGAGTGAGTTTGACTTCGATACCCCCGCTGGCACACATATGTATTGGACTGCCGCTACCCATCACTCGAAAATCAGCAAATGGTTGCGCAACATCTTCGTTGAGGAGGCGCAAGGTCTACCGGTCCCATCAATCACGTCGTAATCATTGGGCTCAATTCGGTTAGGTAGATTAAGTGGCCACGCTTCCTGCAGCGGACATTGCATTAGACAAGGACAATGTCGAAAAGTCCGCTTGTCGGCCATTGGACCATGAGAATCTAACGGCCACCCAAGTTCTGCATCGGGACCATTTTAACAGTTCGAATATGTCGCTGCGAGAACAATCTCAATCCTAAAAACAATTCGGCGATGGCTCATATCTGGCGCCTGTTAAATTACCGGATTTGTAACCATGCATTGAACGACCAAACGTCAATGAGATGAACATTTGCACTACTCATTGCGAAGTACGGTCGGTCCAATTACGCCGCTTGATTAGGCCAAAAAAGTTCGAAAAAAACAGGACTGGACAAAATAGGACGTATACTCCATATTTTTACCCAGAATGCGCGGCAAGACGCATCTTTGATCACCGAACCTGAACAAACAGGCTCGATCGGACGTTCAACGGGAGAAAACCATGAACAAAATTCTGAAGATTCTGTCTGCCACTGCCGTTGGCGTGGCGCTTTCGACAGCCGCATCATTCGCTGCAGACCTGAAAATGCTCACTGCCTGGGGCGGAAACCATTCCGGCACGGCCAACATGGCCTATGGCTATAACAAGCTCGTCAACGATATGACCGGTGGTAAAGTCACCATCAAACCAAGCGGACCGGAAGTGGTGCCCGGGGGCAAGCAGCTCCAACCGGTTGCATCCGGGGTTTTTGATCTGATCTATACACACGGCCTCTATCATACCGGCACAACGGGCATTGGCGCAGCGATCGATGCCGTCAATGGCGACATTGAAAAGCGCCGTTCGAGCGGAGTTTGGGAATGGGTTGATAAACATTATCAGGAAACCCAGAACCTGAAGGTTCTATCTATTCCCACAGCGACCACAGGATTTCGCTTCTTCCTGAAGAAACCCATGGATGAAGGCAGCAAGCTGAACGGAATGAAAATTCGTGCTCTGCCGTCTTACAACAAAATTGTTGGATCGCTCGGCGGTACCGCCGTGGTCATCCCGTTTGGAGAGCTTTATTCAGCCGCCGAAAAGGGAGTTATCGACGGTCTGGTCTGGCCAAGTGTTGGTGCCGTTGGTTTCAAGTTTCATGAGGTCACGCCCTATCTCGCCGAACCCGCTTTTGGCACGGTTTCCTATCTGATCATGATGAACCTGGACAAGTGGAACGGACTTGATGCCGATACGCAAAAGGCCATGCTTGAAGCTGGCCACAAACTCGAGCAGGACACGGTTGGCATTTTTAACAACCTGCTGGATACCGAAAACGCTGCCATGATGGCTGCGGGTGCGAAGAAAACAAGCATTGGTTATTCGCTGGACCAAGCCAATAAATTGTTCGCTGATCGCGCCATGGAAGTCGCCATTGAAAAATCCGGCAAGGTTGGAGAAGCCTTCCGCGACTTCGTCGCTTCCAAAGGCATGTAAACCCGGCCTAAACTATAAAACTTGCCGCCTTGATTGACGGCAAGTTTTTCTAATTGTCTTACATGGCGACGGGGAAGACGAGTGATACGATGAATTCCGCTCTGGCCAAGTTCTATTCGGTTCTCGATTGGGTGACACATTTGGCAGCAGTGTTGGCTGCCATCGGTCTTGCGATGATTGTCGTCAGCTATGTTTACGAAGTTATCACACGGTATTTTTTCAATTCGCCGACTGCATGGGTGAGTGACTTCGTCACCTATGCCCTTTGTGCGTCTGTTTTTCTTGCCTTTCCGAAGGTCACAAAAGACCGCGGGCATGTCGCCGTGACCATACTGGTCGACGTTATGCCCAAAAACATTGCAGGTTGGACACATACACTTGTTAGCCTGATTGGTTTCTTGAGCCTGGCTTTTGCCGCCTATATCAGCCTTCAGGAAAACATCCGACAATACACCAAGAACATCGAAACACTGGCCATCATCCCGGTGCCGCAATGGTGGATTTCAAGTTTCATTACGCTTGGGCTGGCGTTGAGTTCGCTATACATGCTGCGCTATGCGGCTCCCTCAAGCCGCGTCAGTTCAACCAGTTTTTCCGATGGTGGTAACTGATGGAATGGTACACCACTTTACTGATCGGAATTGCGATCCTGTTCGCGTTGTTTCTGTCGGGTGCCCCGATATTTCTGGCCTTCCTGTTTGCCATTCTGGTTGGGGTTTATGTCATCATCGGCCCGGCTGGCTTCCCGATGTTTGCCAATTCGATTCTCGATACCGCATCGACAACGTCACTGGCGTCGATCCCGCTTTTCATCTTGATGGGAGAGTTACTGTTTCGATCAGGCACAATGGACGTTTTGTTCGATTCAATCGACAAACTGGTCGGACGCATCAGGGGGCGCCAATACGTATTGGCCGTAGTGCTGTCGGCGGTGTTTGGGGCGCTGAGCGGGGTTGCGATGGCCGTTGCCGCCATGCTTGGACGGGCCATCATGCCGGGCATGCAGGAACGGGGTTATGACCGTGATATCGCCGCTGGCCTGATCGTTGGTGGAGCGAGCCTTGCCCCGATAATCCCGCCCAGTCTTTTGGCCATCATAGTCGGATCCATTGCTGATGTTTCCATCGCCAAGCTTCTGATTGCCGGTGTTATTCCAGGACTGGTTCTGGGCGGTATTTTCCTTGTCTACGTTTTCATCCGTATTGCCATGGATTCTTCCCTTGCGCCGACCAATGTGGCTGGAGAACGGGAAGACGTCACGGCGGGCGAACAGGCGATGGCATTGGTGCGGACTTTACCATTTGTAATCGTCATCTTTTCGGTTATGGGCTTCATCATGCTGGGCATTGCCACGCCGTCTGAATCGGCAGCAACCGGGGTGGTCGGTGCGCTGATAACCGCTGCAATCTACCGCAATCTCAGCTGGCAGATGATTTGGGATTCCATGATGGCGGCGATCACCGTATCGGCGATGATCCTTGCCATCATGGCAATGTCAAAAATGTTCACGCAGCTGCTGGCGTTTACCGGGGCAACAAGCGAGTTGGTTCAACTGGTCGCAAATCTCGGCTACAGCCCGATTGTCATGTTGCTGATCATGCTCGCCGTACCGTTCATTCTATGCATGTTCATCGATACGATTGCTGTCATATTGCTGACCATTCCGATCTACCAACCGGTGGTGAACAGTCTCGGTTTTGATCCCGTGTGGTTCTGGCTGTTGTTTCTGATCAACATCACACTTGGAGCGATCACGCCGCCCTTTGGATATACGCTGTTTGCGTTCAAGGCCGTGGCCCCGAACATGACGATCAGCGACGTCTACAAGGCCACGTGGCCGTTTGTTTTGTTGTTTCTCGCGGGCATTGCGATGATCATCATCTTCCCACAGATTGCGACATGGTTGCCCAATCTGGTCGGCTAGGCTGTCAGAAGTTCCGGCGATACTCCAAAAGACGCGTTGGTGCGATCGAGCGTTGCATCCGCATAAAGCGTGGTGCGCTGGCGTGACGGACGTCCCATTCTCGCAAGCAATGTTTCCATGGCTTCAGGGGTCATCTGTTGGCCATGCTCTGAGCCGGCGGCCTTGGTGATGCTTTCATCCATCAGTGTTCCGCCAATGTCATTCACACCAGCGTTCAGACAAGCCTCAATACCGGCCATGCCGAGCTTGACCCAGGATGCCTGGATATTGGGAATATGGGGATGCAGGGCCAAACGGGAGACGGCGTGAATAAGGACGGTTTCACGCCATGTAGGTCCCTTTCTCGATAGTCCCTTCAGGTAAATCGGCGCTTCCATGTGGACGAACGGCAGCGGCACCAGTTCTGTGAAACCACCGGTCTTTTGCTGCTGTTGGCGCAGTCGCCAAAGATGCCTGGCCCAATTCAATGGTTTGTCGATGTGGCCGAACATGATTGTTGCGGTCGTTTTCAACCCCAACTGATGGGCGGTATCCACCACATCAAACCATTGCCGGGTGTTGATCTTATCAGGGCACAAAGTGTCACGGACTTCATCGTCCAGAATTTCTGCGGCAGTGCCCGGCAGGCTGCCAAGGCCGGCCTCAATCAAACGTTGAAGAAAATCCTCTATCGAAAGGCCCAGTGTTTCAGCGCCCTGATGAATTTCCAACGGTGAGAATGCATGGACGTGCATATCGGGAAGCTGAGTTTTGATCGCAGTCAAAATGTCGAGATAGGTCTGCCCGGTATAATCGGGATGAATGCCGCCCTGAAGACAGACTTCAACCGCCCCCCGGTCCCAGGCATTTTGAGCGCGCGCAACGATCTCTTCCAAATCAAGATTATACGGGCGCCCACGCAGGTTCTCGCTCATCTTGCCCTTTGAAAAGGCGCAGAACTTGCATTTGAAGTAGCAGATATTGGTGTAGTTGATATTGCGGGTGACAACGTAACTGACCGTGTCTCCGTTCGCGTTCTGACGAAGCTCATCTGCTGCTTTGGCAATGTGCAGCACTTCGCCGTCACGCGCTTCCAGCAGGCGCTCGATATCAGATATGTCAAGGTCAACACCGGCTTCGGCTCTGGCGATCACGCGATCCAATTCACGATCACCAATGAGCCCCGGTGTAACCCGCAATTGCGGAATTTTTTGAGATGCGCCACCCGGTGACCAGTCATTGGTTCTGGCCAGTCCGGATGCATTGGCGGCCTTTAGCACCGGGTGTTTGAAAATTGGATCGAGCCAGTTATCGCAGTGCTGAACATAGGTTGGATGGATCGCCATTCTCTCCACCAGTATTTTGCCGCAAGCTGCCGTGTCCCTGGCAAGGTCCGTCAAATGTGGCCAGGGAGCTTCGGGGTTTACGTGATCGGGGGTGACTGGCGAAACGCCACCCCAGTCGTTCAGCCCCGAAGAAATCAGCTCCGCCGCGTTTCCAGCCGACAGGTTTGGCGGGGCTTGAATCGTCATGTTTGGGCCGAAAATCAAGCGCGCGACGGCGATTGTCCACTGCAAGTCGCCGAGGTCAGGCTCGGCGGCACTTTCCATTTTCGTTCCGGGCTTTGAACGAAAATTCTGGACGATGATTTCCTGAATATGCCCGTATTGCTGGTGTAGATCACGCAGTGCCAACAGGCTTTCAATACGCTCCTGGCGTGTTTCCCCAATGCCGATCAATATACCACTGGTAAAGGGGACATTCTGACGCCCGGCCTCAGCAATTGTTTCCAGCCTGATTGAAGGTTCTTTGTCGGGTGAACCAAAGTGACACCCGCCGCGCTGCATCAGCCGTTGCGATGTGCTTTCCAGCATAATTCCCATTGAGACAGAGGCTTTGCGAAGGTAGGAAATTTCCTCAGATGTCATGACACCTGGATTGAGGTGGGGCATCAGGCCGGTTTGGTCGAACACCATTTTTGCCATGGCGGCCAGATATTCCAGCGTTGTGGCATAGCCCAATTCAGCAAGCGCGTCGCGGGCCGCTGCATAGCGCAATTCCGGTTTGTCTCCCAACGTGAACAGGGCTTCTTTGCATCCGGCTTTTTGCCCCTCAACGGCGATCGACAACACCTGTTCAGGGCTAAGGAATGCAGCTTCGAGTTTCTTGGGCGCCTTGGCGAATGTGCAATAATGACAGACGTCGCGGCACAATTGGGTCAGCGGAATAAACACCTTTTTTGAATAGGAGACCAACCGACCATGGCCAGCATCCCGGAGCGCGGCCGCTTCGGTTAACAGTTCATCGAAGGGGCGCTCCAACAGAGCCAATGCCTGCCGTTCGTCCGGTAAAGTCATGCCACGTCCTCACTATCTGTTTGGTCAGGAGCAATTTTCAAACCGCGCAGAAATTCTCCCGTTGCTCCCTCCGGGTTTTTTTCAACCAATGAAAGCAGGTCGTCAGCGGTGTCTACGTCCTGGGCCATCTGGGGTGTGTGCAATATTTCCGGTTCAATGTTGACGGCACGCGCCAGCTTGAAATGCCGAGCAAAGCTGCCCGGACCAAAGGCAGGGCGGATCAGTCTTTTGGAGGACAGGAACAATCCATTCGTGCCCTCAAAATCATGTGCCGGCGCAATTCTGATGTGTGGAACACAAGACAGTTCAGATGATACAAGACTCACCAGTTCGGCTTCGCGGGCCATTGGAATATCGCCGGGAATGACGGCAATGTTTCCATCGTCCGGCAATGCCCGCAGCCAGGTGATGATGGCTTCGTTATAGCCAATCGACCGAATTTCCCGCAGGGGTATGGCACCAAACAGACGGGCCATATCCAGGGCATGATCATCGCTGGACACAACCCACACCCGACCTTCATCCAGTTCAGTGACACGGCCCAGAACATCTTCCAGCATGGCCATGACCAGGTCCGAGCGCTGTGCGGGATTAAGGATGTCTGAAAGTCGGCTCTTGGCGCCAACCAGATTTTTGATTGGGATCACGATGTCTGTCATGACGGCCCCGCAGATTTTAGGCGCCTGACCAGCGCCAGCACATCTTTCGCCAGCGCAATTTTGTCTTCCAGACCTGTCATGACGGTGGGCACCACGCTGACTTCCATTCCCAGATCCTGAATTGCCGAAGCCAGATGTCCATCGATCTCGTCGATAACCATCGCATCGACCAAGCCACTATAATGTTTTGCGACTTCCAGAACGGTGGCAGGCACACCGAGTTCAGACATCATCTTTGCTGCGGGCCCCTTTATCGCAGCCCCCCCGACGATTGGCGACACGGCAATAACAGGCGCATCACTGGCTTCGATAGCCGGACGCATTCCCGGGGTTTTCAGGATCGGGTCGATGCTGACATAGGGATTGGACGGGGTTAAAATGATCGCATCGGGACCCTGTCCAAGCGCGTCTAGCGCAATCGGATTTGCCGTGGCCTGATCAATGCCCTCGAAATCAAATCCTGTGACCACAGGCTGACATTGATCACGGACAAAATAGTGTTGGAACGCAAGGGAGCCGGTTTCGGTCTTCACTGTCGTGGCAACAGCCTGATCGCACATGGGCACGATCTGAACGCCAATGTTCCAGGCCTTTGATACGCTGGCTGTCACGTCGCTTAAGCTTTGCCCCCGGGCCAATGCCTGCGTTCGCATCACATGGAGCGCCAGATCTCCGTCGCCAAGATTGAACCAATCTTCTCCACCCAGCGATCTGGTTGTTTTCATGAATGTCCAGGATTCGTCGGCGCGTCCCCAGCCTTTTGTTTTGTCCGCCAGATCGGCCAGTGTGTAGATTACCGTGTCTGTGTCAGGACAGATGCGCAGACCGAAATGGTCAAAGTCATCCCCCGTGTTGGTCACCACCATCAGGCGATCATCGGGCAGCACATGCGACAGACCAAGCACCAGTTTGGCACCACCAACGCCGCCCGAGAGGGCAATTATTTTCCCGGGACTCATCGAAACAAATCCCGTTCTTTTTCACGAATGAGATCGGCTGCAGGGCGATTGGGTGGCGGGGTATCTCCGCCTATTTTAAAACCCCGAACAAGGACAATGGGAAGACCCTCCGCAGCCTGTCCCTGCAGCAGCGAGGCCGCCGCTGCAAGTTCGTCGCCGACGCCCTGCAAGCTGACCCGCAATTCCTGTCCAAACAGGTCCGGTTCCCCGCGCAGATCCCAAAGGCTCGGCAACCCGGCCGCGCCGATGGCAATTCCGGCAGTCCCGTGGCGCCACGGTCGTCCAAAACTATCGCTTATCAGTACACCGACCTGAACACCCAGCCGCCTTTGCAACTCATCCCGAAGGTTTTGGCAGATTTCGTCCGGATTGTGTGGAAGGAGCAATACGATTTCATCATCATTGGCATCCACATTTGAGGCGTCTATGCCGGCATTGGCCATGATCCATCCGGATTTATGCTCGGTTATCAGCAGCCCCGGGACCTGGCGAATGACAGACTTGCTTTGAGACAATACAACTTCGACGAAGCGGGGGTCCTTTTCAATCTGGTCCGCCAGTTTCAGGGCTTCCGGCCCCGGTGTAACGTCTTTCAAATTGACGAAGAGATCGTGCGATTTGGAGACGATCTTTTGCGCCAGTACCAGAATGTCCCCGTCCCGCAGTTGCAGCTCATTGTCTGCTATTGCGGTTTCAATGATGGTCGCCAGATCATCACCCGGGACAATTATCGGGATGTCTTCCAGCGCTTGCAGTGTCAGGGACTTCGACATTTATTCCTTTTCCGCAGAGCCGGGTTTGCCCATGATTTTTATGCCAGCGCCATCGATCTTGTAGTGTCCATTCATGAAAATGAGCACTGAGGTCAACGCCTCAGCCACCGCAGAATTGTCGATACGCCCTGCATGCCAGGCGCGCATCGAAGCATCTTCGGCCAGGTCGATGACCGTCTGACGGGCTTTGGGATCATTGCCGCAAACAAGGACGTCGCAATCAATGTCATGGTCAAGATCAGCCAGATGGGTTGCCGCAACATTTTGAAAGGCCGATACAACGCGGACATCCTTGCCAAGGAAATTTTGCGCCCCTTTCACAACGGAACCCGGTTCCGGCAACTGAACGGTGCGGACCTTTGGCGGCATCAACGGGACCGTCACATCAACGACGATCTTATCATCGACGTGGGGCTGGATCAGCTCCAGTGTAGACTGATGATTTGAATAGGGCACGGTCAACACCACCAGACCCCCGGCAGCTGCGGCCTGCGCGTTCTCCATTCCCAATATTTCTACACCGATGCTGTCGCCCAATTGTTTGGCAGATTGCGATGCGCGATCCCCGTCTCGGGATCCTATGATCACCGTGTGTCCGGCCTTTGCCCAACGGGCAGCGAGGCCTGATCCGAGTGCTCCTGTGCCACCAATGATGGCAATCGACTTGTTTTCAATACTCATTTTCCTGATCCTTCTGCCGCATAGCAGGCGCGTCCAACCGCCACCAGCCGGTCCAAGTCATCCATCACATCCACATCGACCACCGCAATCCTGCGACCAGCCTTTCGAACATGTGCAATGACCTTCAAATCTGTATCAATGGCTGGTCGCAAATAATCGGTTCGGAAATTGACCGTCGGCATCGGTTCGCCGCTGATCAGCACAAAACCATAACAACCAACGGTATCCACCACTGCGGAAATCGCACCACCGTGCCATTGTCGAGTGCCCGGTTGGCGTTCCAGCGCGTCCGCCATCGTCATCTTCACCGTCAACTTCAAATTCTCATGATCGACATCGAGAACTTCGGGTTGAAACAGCTGGTGAAAGAGAGACCGGCCAATCATCTCCTGCATATCCGCTTTGCCTGGTTGATCAGCCACAGTGATGCACCTTCAAACCGTCTGCATTTTTTGCAGTGAAGGCAAAATCTCTTCAGCAAATCGCGCCACATAGTCCATGCGTTCTTCTTCCGGCATTACCAGAGCCACAATCAGATGGTTGGCGCCGTGCTGTACATATTCGGCCAGGTTTTCAATGATCCGGTCGGCTGGGCCATAGGCGCAATATTTATCGACAATCTTTTCAAACGGCATATTGAAGCGATAGGAGAGTTGTTCGATGGCCCGATTGCGCGCCTCCTGAACATCATCATGTTGGGAGATATAGACGAAACTGGTAAAGGCAAAATCATCGGGCAGCGTGCGCCCAGCATCGTCGGCAAAGTCACGGACCTTGGTGATAGATTCGCCCAATTGCTCGGCCGTATACATATAGGGTTGCCAGCCATCGCCCATCCGGGCAGCGCGTCTCATTGCCGGGTCGCTGCGTCCGCAGACCCAGAGCGGTGGGCCCCCTTTCTGATAAGGTGGGGGCAGCATGTCCATATCTTCGAATCTGAATATTTTGCCATCGAAACTAAAACGCTCTCCGGACCAGAATTTGCGCATGATCTGGATGCCTTCATTGGCTCGGATGCCGCGTTCCTTCATAGAAACACCCAGGGCGTCAAATTCTCTGGGATAGTCGCCGCCAATGCCAACCGAGGCAATCAGTCTGCCCTTGGAAAGGATGTCGATTGACGTCAATTCCTTGGCCAACATGGTCGGGTGGCGCAGCGGCATGATGATCGTCGATGGCAGGAGTTTAATCCGCTCCGTGGCTGCCGCCGCATAGGCCAGAACCGTTATCGTATCGAGAATGGGTCGAAAAAAGATAATGTGTTCACCCGTGGTCAGAAGATCAAACCCATGATCCTCGACCTGTTTGATTTGTTGTGGTTCCCAGACATCGCCATCGATGTGAAATCCTATCTGGACGTTGCTCATCACGTCTTCTCCCGTGCGTTTTTTTCAGCCAGGACACGTTCTTCCAGGTCCCCGCGTTTGACTTTGCCGATTGCTGAAAGCGGTATTTTGTCGATCTCAATCATGAATTCCGGCCATTTTGCCTTGTCCAGTCCAACACTTTCGCAATGCTGCCTCAATGTGGCCAGCGTCACCGTCTTTTGGCAGACCACGACGGCGGCCAGCCTGGACCCCAGCCTATCATCGGGATAGCCGACAATTGCGACATCAATGACATCTGGTTGACCAAGCAACACGTTTTCGATTTCCAGAGGCGAAATATTTTCGCCGCCACGCAGGATAATGTCACGGGCGCGGCCGATCATTTTGATGTAGCCGTCCGGGCGTTGCTCTGCAGCATCTCCGGTTTGATACCATCCATCTGCGCTGAGACGGCCATCAGGGTCACCGCTCCAGTAACCCGTCATCATCTGTGAGGGACAATGCAGTTCCAGCTCACCGTCAACGACTCGTGTTGTCGTGCCGGGCATCGCTACCCCATCAGTATTCATTCGCTGATCGAGATTGGCGTCGAGCGGAACGGCGGTCACCGCACCAGCTTCGGATGTTCCAAAGTAAGACCAGATTTGGCAATCGGGCATGACGTCCAGGCCGCGTTGTACAAGCGAGCGTGGCACCGGTGCACCTGCTGATGGAAAGAAGCGCAAAGACTTCACCCGGTCGATGCCGTTTGTTTCTGCATAGGTGACAAAATCCACCAGGAACGGTGTCGGCGCGACGGTAAACACACATCGATAGCGATCGATGAGATCAACCGCCGTGTCAATTTTCCAGCGCGATACCAAAACCATCGCGGAATCCAGCATCAACGACATGCGCACGCCAAACAGCAAAGCAACTGCATGACCAACTGGTGAGGTCACCAGAATCGGGTCATTGGCGGTCAATCTGAAATGCTCGGCGAACACTTCTGTTTGTCGCTCAAGCGCCGCATAGGTATGCATCGCTGCTTTCGGGGTGCCGGTTGTCCCCGACGTACAGGCCAGCCAGGCCAGCTCATTCGACCCCCGCGGCGGCGGAGCGGATGGCCCCAAGGGAGCCTCTTCGTCGGGGCGAAAGCGCCTGTCCCCCAGTTGATCGAAAAGCGGGTTATCACCGACCAGATGTTCGGTCAGAACCACACAACTTGCATCCAGAATTTCGGCCAGTTCGGTAATGCTGGTGCCGGCGGACCAGGGCAGGTTAACCAGTACAGCGCCACAAAGGCGGATCGCCAGATAATCGACCACAAATTCAATCACATTGGGGCGGGCGATGATGACCCTGCTGCCCGGCGTCACACCTTGAGCGATGAATTGGCCGGCTCGGTTACGCGCAAGCGATATCAATTCGCCAACGGTGACTTCGCGATCGATCTCGGCAACCGCAAGAGAGTCGGGATCCCTGGCGCACAGGCGCGCCCATTCCTCGGCGGCATAATCCCGCGAAGCTGCGTCAACATTGGTGACTGAGCCCATCACCATGCTCAAATTTTCTTTATTTCTGCAACGAGTTTTGCGGTATCATCGTCGGTCAGACCATCAAACCATGTTTCATCGATTTGAATACGGTTGACGGTGCTGCCGAACCTCTTTTTCAGGGCGGCTGGAAGATCGGCCGGTTTCTCGATGACAGCATAGGCCTCGAGCATTTCATCCGACACCAGCTCACCCATCTGTTTCCATTTTTGCGCCCGGGCCATCTCGATGAAGTCGGTCAGGTTGACCTCCCAACCATGCATGTCGAGCATCTGCTTGTATTCAGGTGTGGATGCATAAAGTGCCACGCGTTCCTTCAGTCCGGCCCGCATACGGTCCAGACCTTCATCGGTGGTCGCGCAACCGATAAATCCATAGCTGCCAAGGTCGATATCGTTCAGTGAACGCCCGGTTTTCTTGGCTCCAATCTCCAGATTCGGGAGCATTACCTCCTCATACCATTTGTAGGTAATGGGGTCACCCGGCAGATGCCCGTCAGCCATTTTCCCGCACAATTGGCACATCAGCTTGTTGATGGCTGCGAGGTATATCGGTGGGCGACCATATTCCAGGGGCCCGGGATTGTAATAGGGGATCATCAAATCATGTTTGTAAAACTCGCCCTGGTAATTCAACCGGGTACCATTTTGCCAGCAATCCCAAATCGCGTGCAGCGCCTCCATATATTCACGCATACGCTTGACCGGTGGCAGATGTTCCATGCCAAAACGCCGGGTTGAATGGGCCTTGATCTGGCTGCCGATGCCAAGCTGAAACCGGCCTTTGGACAGGGAATGAATTGACCAGGCATCGTAAGCAGTTGCCATCGGTGAGCGCGGGAATGCCACGAAAACACCGGTGAGAAGTTTTACCTTTTCACTGACCATTGCGCCAGCGACGCACGACAGCGTCGGGGGAACTGTCAGTTCCAGCAAGGTTGTACCATCATAGCCCAATCGTTCTGCTCGAGCGATTGCATCTGGCATTTCTTCCAACTTGTGAGGCCGGACCATGGAATAAACACGCATGTTGCTACCTTTCTCCGGCACGAGTTTTGGTGCCGTAGTGCTGCTCAATATAAGCGTCTGAAAATTTATTGCTTTGCCGGTCGAGTTCTATCGCGCCGGCATTTCGTTCGTCTGGCGGACCATATCCGCCGGCCCCGGGGGTTTCGACGATGATGATGTCGTCCCGACCAACCTGCACTTCGCCCGGCTTGTCGTCCAAACGACGTTCGCCCTGCTGGTCCCTTATCAGGAACCGACCTGAGCCCCCGTCTTCTCCTCCAAACAGACCCCACGGCTTATGCCTGAATCGTTCCCCGGCTCCGTTGAAGACACAGTCGTGATCCACCGGCGTTAACACCCGCCGCAACCCCATTCCCCCGCGATAGGTGCCAGCTCCGCCAGAATCCTGGATAAAACCATATTCCACGACCCGAATTGGATATTCCTGCTCAATCGATTCGACCGGCAGGTTTGACGTGTTGGTGATACCGACTTGAACTCCGTCTTTGCCATCTTTTGTAGCGCGGGCCCCCATGCCGCCGGCAAGCGTCTCGAAATAGAGATAGGGTTTGTCAGTGCGCGGGTCGACCCCTGAAAAAACCGCCGTGGTGTTGGCGCCATTGGCGGCTGCAATCACCCGTTCCGGTATCGCCTTCGATAGCGCGCCGAACACAACGTCAATAACCCTTTGACAGGAATGGGCACGCGCCGCTACGGGCGCCGGAAAAACAGAACTCAGCAAGGTTCCGGGTTCGCAGACAATTTCCACCACGTCCAGCACGCCCTGATTGCTCGGCATGTCGGAATCCAGCGCTCCGATCAGCGCGTAACAGGCACTGGCCTGTACAGCATTCAATGTTGTGTTGATATTGCCGAGCACCTGTTTGCTGGTTCCCGTAAAATCAAGACATATTTTGTCGCCCGTTACCGTCAGGTTCAGGCAAATGGGAATATCCGTCGTTCCCATGCCATCACCGTCCATAAAGTCGCTGAATTCATAGGAGCCATCAGGAATTTCCGCGATTGCTGCTTTCATACGCTCTGCCGTGCGCGACATGATCTCTGCGAACGCCTCCAAAACATCGCCAATGCCGTGGACATCAATGACTTCCCGGAACCGCCTTGCGCCCAATTTGCACGATGCAATCTGCGCATTGTGATCACCCTTTCGCTCTTCCGGGACCCGAACGTTGAGCAACAGGATGTCCATAATATCGGTTTGCAGTTCACCCTTGCGGAACAGCTTTACCACCGGTATGCGCAATCCTTCCTGATAGATCTCAGACATGCCCCCCGCCATCGACCCGGGAACCATTCCGCCAATATCAGCGTGATGGGCGATATTGCAGACGAACGCGACGAGTTCGCCGCCATCGAAAATCGGCATGGCATAATTGATATCCGGCAGGTGAGTCCCTCCTGCGGTGTGGGGATCGTTGGCGATGAAAATATCGCCCTCGTGGATATCCCCCTCAAATTTTTCGAGAACACACCGCATCAGCCCGCCCATTGAGGCGATGTGGATCGGCAATGTGAGAGCCGCCTGAACAACCAGCAAACCGTTGCGGTCAACAATAGCGATCGAGTGGTCTTTGCGTTCCTTAATATTGGTCGAATAGGAGGACCGCATCAAAGCGACAAAGCACTCATCGGCAATCGAACGAAGGCTGTTGGATATGATTTCAAGGCTGATCGGGTCGAGTTTGCTGCCCATGATTACGCTCCCTGTTCGATGGCAATGATCAAATGCTGATCTGCGGTTACAGTTGCGCAATCGCCCGGATAGACCGGTGTGGTGGTATCAAGTTGCTCAATGATGGCCGGCCCTTTGACGACCTGGCCCGATTGCAGGTCAGTTCGGGAGTAAATGGCTGTTTCAACCGCTGAATCAGCGTCGAAAAACACGTCACGATGTTCCCTGGGCTCCGGGTTCCCGGACGAGGGTTTGTCCCCATTGCCTGCATTTTCCTTGAACAGACGGGCACTTGCCGAAAGGCGCACATTGACGACTTCCACAGCATCATCAAGGCTGGCATATCCATAGGCCACCTCGTGCGCCTGGCAGAACAGTTTATGCAATTCATCAGCGCTGCCAACATTATTCGAATTCAATGTCGGTCCGGCGGCAATCGGAACAGCCAGCTCAAAATTCTGCCCCACATACCTTGCGTCGACCACGAGCTGCAACATGCGGGCATCGCCAGGTGCATTTTCCTGTTCGAACCAATTGGTGGCCTGCCGGTCGAGTTTGGCCAAGGCCTCGCAGAGAATTTCAACGCCGACATCATCGAGCGCAAATCGACGACTGATGACGAAATCTTCCTTTAGATCTGAAACCAGCAATCCTTGCGCACAAACGATGCCGGGTGCCGCGGGCACCACCATTTCGCGAATGCCGAGACTGACCGCCACGTCCCGTGCGTGCAATGGGCCTGCGCCGCCGAATGGCATCAGGACGAATTCCCTGGGATCATGCCCCCGCTCCACAGAGATCGTTCTGATGGTGCGAACCATGTTGGCAACCATGACACCCAAGGCACCATGCGCGGTTTTCTCGACTGAGAATCCAAGTTCTCCGGCGATTGGTTGGTAGGCCTGGCGAGACAGGTTTTTGTTCAGGCCCATGTCCCCATCGAGCAAACCCCGCGTCGAAAGGCGTCCCAACAGAAGGTTTGCGTCCGTCACAGTCGGGCGCTCTCCACCCAGGCCGTAGCAGGCGGGACCGGGTGCAGCACCAGCGCTGATCGGACCCATTTTCAGCAATCCGTCGCGGTCAAACCAGGCAATGGATCCGCCTCCGGCACCCACGGTTTCAACGTCAACACTGGGCAGGCGAATGGGGAATCCGGCCACATCGCGATCAAAGGCGATGTCAACTTCAAAATCCCTGATCAGTGCCACATCAGCGCTGGTTCCGCCCACGTCCAAGGTAATGATGTTTTTGCGGCCCGTTTGTTTGGCCACATGGGCTGCGCCAACAGCGCCAGCCGCAGGGCCGGAGAGTGCCGTTCGCACCGGCAGTTCGCGCGACCGCTGGGGGGACATCAAACCACCGCTGGATTGGTTTATTCCCAGTGAAGCGTTGGGCGCCTGGTCATTTACACCATCTTCCAGGGTTTGCAGATAATCACTCATAATGGGTTGCAAATATGCATTGAGCACAGTGGTGGAAAGGCGCTCGTATTCTCGAAATTCGGGCTGAACTTCAGAGGACAGAGAAAGTGCGATATGGGGTGCCCGCTGACGCATGGCCTCAGCAACCAACTGCTCGTGAGCCGGATTGCGGAACGCGAACAGAAACCCAATTGCGCATGCGGTCGCGCCGGTCGCGATCACTTCATCAATAGTTTTTTCTATGGCCTCGCGAGTGGGTTCGGTGACAACGTCCCCCTGCGCATCCATTCTTTCTTCCAACTCAATGCGGTTTTCACGATCAACCAGGGGAGCAGGATGATCCCGCTGCAGGTCGTACATGTGCGGTCTGGTCTGGCGACCAATTTCCAATAAATCGCGAAAGCCCTTGGTGGTGATCAATGCGACCGTATCGCCAGATCGTTGAATGAGTGCGTTGGTCCCAACAGTCGTGCCATGCGACAGGCGAACAATGTCCCCCAAGTCGATATTGTACTGGCCACAAATTGCAGCCAGCCCGGTCAGTATGGCCTGCGCTGGATTGGACGGCGTTGAGGATGTCTTTCCAACATGGACCTGGCCGCTTTCATCATTCGCCGCATAAAAGTCGGTAAATGTGCCGCCCACATCAACGCCTATGGTCCATCCCATAAATTCACCCTTTCGGCATTGCCTAAGCTCAGAAAACAGTCGTTTCCGTTAAAATAGGTAGTGTACTACCAATTTATCTTGAGTCAATTCGCAATTGGATTTGTTTCGCGCCGATACCATTTGCGGTGCCAGACAATTGGCAATTTGGCAGGACCCTAATATAAGCCTGATGAGAGGATTGCAGAGGCCGCGGATTTCGCTCCCGACCCGTGCGGTTCATCGCTACATGCGTCAAGGCAAAGTGAATCAAATGACTGACAAGACAACAACAACGCCCAGAGATTTTTCTGAACTCTACGACCGTCCCGGTTATTTGATCCGGCGTCTTCATCAGATTCACGTTGCCATGTTTCTGGAGGAATGCGCGGAGTTCAAATTGACCCCGGTCCAGTTTGCCGTCCTCACGGTTTTATCAAAAAACGGTACTCTCGATCAGGTATCGATTGCAAAAAATATCGGGGCTGATCGCAATACGGTGGCTGATGTATTGCGCAGACTGGAGCGCCGAAAATTGCTTGAACGCCCGCCCAACACAAATGACAAGCGCACCAAATTGGCCAAGATCACGGCAGAGGGCAGCTCGTTTGTTGAGGCCGTGCAACCCAAAATGATTGAGGCCCAAAAGCGCCTCACCGCGCCAATTAGTCGTGAAGAATACGACACCTTAAACAAGATTTTGCAAAAGCTGTTGCAGGGAACCAAGGAATCCAGCCGCGCTCCCTTAAGTTATGATTTTGAATAGCAGGCTTGGAAGTTTGTCCAATTAACCAACCAGTAATTCCCGTCACCAGTTCGTCACTCGCAGCCGCCCTAGCATTCTCGCCAGTATTCGAACCGGCGATGTGTAATTACGATATGCATTGGCCACTTATCCGAATAGGCGAGTTCACGACGGAGCATGCCATGTCGCATAGGGAACTGTGAGCTTAATGAATATTGGCATTTTGTCCGCTCGGCATACATCAGCAGCTTGCAACCTCAGTATTGCCCAACGACCGCTTCGAGCTGATTTTGATGAAAAAGGCGGTGTTGCAGTAGTTCTCGTGTTCTGATTCAGTTTTCCCAATGATTTGGGAGGTAGATACGATGTTGGGTCCCCGTCAGGAATTTCAGGCAGCACTTTTCTACGAGTTCAATCTGGAAGATTATGTTCCAGTTGATCATCTGCTGCGTTCAGTCGACCGGTTCGTCGATCTTGGTGACGTCCGCAATTACCTTGCTCCATTTTACAGCGACATCGGACGTCCTTCGGTTGATCCTGAACTGATGATCCGGATGTTGTTGATCGATTACATCATGGGCATACGGTCGGAGCGACGGTTGTGTGATGAAGTCCACGTGAACCTTGCTTATCGTTGGTTCTGCCGCCTTGATCTGGGCGACCCTGTTCCTGATCAATCAACCTTCTCTAAGAACCGGCATGGTCGGTTCCGCGAAAGCGATCTGTTCCGGCAGTTGTTTGAGAGCGTTGTTGCTCGTTGCATCGCCGAAGGTTTGGTGGGTGGAGACATCTTTGCAACTGATGCCAGTATCATCCGCGCAGACGCCAACAAGCAGAACTCTACACCGAGAGAAGAATGGAACCCTGATCGTCTTGATCCGGCCACAGTTCCACGGGCTGTGAAGGAATATCTGGAAGTCTTGGATGATGCAGCCTTCGGTGCGGCAAGCGAGGTCAAACCAAAGTTCACATCCCACAGCGATCCGGCTTCTCAATGGACCGGAGCCATGAAGGGGCCTGCTTTTTTCGCCTATTCCAACAATTACCTGATCGACACCGATCATGCGATCATTGTTGATGTGGAGGCCAGTCGATCCATCCGCCAGGCAGAAGTTGGTGCAACACGCACTATGATAGCGCGAACACGGGAGACCTTCGACCTCTACCCGGAAATACTGGTTGCAGACACGGCCTATGGCGCAGCCGAGAACCTCAACTGGCTGGTGAACGAAGAAGGGATCATGCCGCACATCCCCGTCTTTGACAGGTCGAAGCGGACGGATGGCATGTTTGAGAAATCCGACTTTGTCTACAACCGTGAGAGGGATGCTTATATCTGCCCCATAGGGCTGCCTATGCGCCCAGCCCAAAGAGCTTATCGCAACAGGAAATCTCTTGTCGGGTCGGACAACATGATCCGCTACCGGGCTAGCAAGTATGATTGCAAGGAGTGCTTGTTAAAGAAATATTGCTGCCCCAATCAACCCTCCCGCAAAGTCCTTCGTCATGTCTATGAGGGGGCACGTGATCTAGCACGGGAACTCTCGCTAACCGATGCCTACGTCGATTCACAACGACGAAGAAAGAAGGTGGAAATGCTGTTCGCTCACCTCAAACGCATCATGAAACTCGACCGACTGCGCCTGAGGGGACCGAATGGAGCAAAGGACGAGTTCCACCTCGCAGCAACAGCACAAAACCTGCGCAAACTCGCAAAACTCATTCCACAAACAGTGTGAAACCCAAACGGGAAGTCGTTCCGCAGCCTTCCAGTAGCGGCTAGAACAAACCCTTTTTCATCAAAATCAGCTCTAAACAGCCGTTGACCTGCCTCATCCGATTGGTCCGGGGTGAATGTTAGTTCATGATCGGCCTTTGCTGCAATGGGATGAGGCAGGTCACCCTTGTCCAGCGCACAGCTTATCCGTAACCGGTCAACCAACCACTTGCACGACTCAAGAACCAATGGCCAACACTAGTAATCGTTAGACGATTCGGCAGCAATTTGTACACGACGCGGCGTGACCAACGCCCACATCATGCGCAACCCAGCTGGTAAACGTCTAACAACCGACAATAAATTAGCCGATAGCTGGGGTAGGTTTAATCTCTTGGCGCTTTGATTGCAGGGACCGGTTGCAGCGTTGTCCTGTGCTAAACCGTGACAATTTTGGTTCGCCTAGAGGCCACCAGCCTTGCCAGCCACAGCTTAATGCTGGACAAGTCCATTACTTCACTTTCCAGGCCTGCAATAATAAGCAATGTTGATATGGCCGGTACGTCCTCCCATTTCGTCACCGGCGCTCCTGGCGCAAATGCCATGCCTTTTCATGGGGGATGTGTGAGGATGGCTTCGTTTGGATGTCATCGGCCCCGGTGTATCCAGGCGGAGCCTTTTGGCACACCAACCTATCCACCAACCGTCGAATGCTGATCCAATGTCATTGGTCACTTCCGGTGTTGTCGCGCCGGTATCATTTGACCGACTGAATCCCCGATAGTCTATCGATACCCTATACATGGCCTATCAATAGGCTACACCACAGAGACAGAGACCAAGACAGATACAAATGCGGGACTTTGAGAGTTAGTTATGCTGTGATGGCTTGCCTCTCTGTGTGGTTTGGCTTGTCCTGCGGTGAACGTGTGTGGGAACCTTTTTAATTCAGTCCCAATTGGCTCTGCAAAGGAGATGAACGTTTGAAAACTCACAAAATCGCAGTAAACGACATCTACGTCCCTGCACCTTTGCGCAAGACATTTAAGTCAGGGACCGCTGATGCCATGGCTGAGGAAATTCTGGAGAATGGCATGAAGATGCCAATTCAAGTGCGTCATGACGGTAAGCGATACATTTTGGTCGCCGGGATACACCGATTGGAGGCAGCCAAAGCTCTGGGTGAGGCAGAAGTCGACAGCTATGTTGTCCAGGCGCGAAAACACTGAAGCTCGAAACCCAGCGCCGCGTTAACGTTTGCCTCAAAAGCAATTACAAGAACTGCGATTTGGCTGCCAGCCGATCCACCAACCTCACCACATAGGTCACAACGGACGTTGCAGCAAAGTTAGAAATGGACCCGTTGCTTCCCCGATAGGCAACACCACAAAGACAGAGACTAAGACAGATACACAGACTTAGGAAAATCTTAGTACTCGATTTGCAGGAAAGTCGGCGGGGCACTGGTGTTGTCAGCGATGGGGTTGTAACTTCAATTCTACCATTTTCTACACATTTTAGGAAACGGGTGAGCAACCGCATCGTAGATGGTTTGGAATCAAGAGAGTCGAGTGATGAGAGCATTAATTATAGGTATTTTGTGTGGAGCTTTTGGTTGGGCGCTGGGGTATCAACTTTTTGAAGGCTTTGAGGGACCGGTTTCCAGCATTTGGGAGACTGTCCGTGATCAGGGTATTTGAGACAGATGGTGGTCTGAGTTAGAGAGACTTTAGCTCATCTGTTGTTTGTATTATGCGACTTGTTTGCGGTGTTGCAAGCGCCGCGTTTCGATGGTTTTTCGTTTAATCCTTTCTCTTCGATTTATTATTTCCGTTCCACGCCCGAAGTAGACGTCTGCAGGTGTGAGGTTTTTCAGGCTCTCGTGGTATCTGTGGTGATTGTAATGTTCGATGAAAGCCTCAATCTGCCGGGTTAAATCACCTGGCAGGAAGTAGTGTTCCAGCAGGATGCGGTTCTTCAGGGTTTGATGCCAGCGCTCTATCTTGCCTTGGGTTTGCGGGTGATAAGGCGCACCACGAACATGCCCCATGCCTTTCCCATCCAGCCACTGAGCCAGATCACTGGATATGTAGCAGGGACCATTATCGGATAGCAGCCGTGGTTGATGCGCAACGTTGGCCCTGTCACAGCCTGAGGCCTGAAGCGCCATTTCCAATGTATCGGTCACATCCGATGTGTTCATGGTGGTGCACAGTTTCCAGGCAATGATGTATCGCGAATAATCATCGAGGATTGTGCTGAGATAAAACCAGCCCCAGCCAATGACCTTCAGATAGGTGAAGTCTGTTTGCCACAGTTGATTGATGGCCGTGGTCTTATCGCGGAACTCACTGGCGGCTTTCATGACGATAAATGCCGGGCTGGTGATCAGATCCAGGGCCTTTAGCAGCCGGTACACTGAGCTCTCAGATACAAAATAGGCCTTCGTGTCTGTGAATGTCACAGCCAGTTCGCGAGGAGACAGTTCAGGTTGATCAAGGGCCAGACCAATGATCTGTGTCCGTATATTTTCTGGTACTCGGTTCCAGGCTCTGTTGGGACCAGAACGTTTGTCTTCCAATCCTGTCTCACCCAATCGCTGATACAAATCATACCAGCGATAATATGTTGGCCGGGAGACACCCAGCTTATCAAGTGTCACCTTGGCTGACAGATGTGATCCCTCAACAAGTCGGATGATTTCCAGTTTCTCAGATGCCGGGTATCTCATTCGATATCCTCCCCATCCGCGATCATGCTTTTTTTGAGAAGACGGTTTTCCAGGGTGAGATCGGCAACACATTCCTTTAGATCACGCGCTTCACGGCGCAGGCCTTTGACTTCGTCGGTGGAAGCTTCACGCACTATATCGCCTGACAGACGCTTTTTACCCGCCTCCATAAATTCCTTCGACCATTTATAGTACATGCTTTCAGCAAGGCCTTCACGGCGGCACAGTTCAGCTATGCTGTCTTCGCCGCGCAGGCCATCAAGCACAATGCGGATCTTTTCCTCCGCACTATACTGACGGCGGGTCTTGCGTTTGATAGTCTGGATCAATTTCTCCGAACCCGATCCCCGGGTTCCTGATTTATGTCTCATCTTCGCTCCATAAGGGCTACGATGAACCAAAAATCGTAACTACCCAGCTACCCCAACCTGATGCTTTTATAGACGGCCCATCAGACGGGTCTGAGGTTGAGGATGAGCTGATCAGGCGCGGTTTTCAAGGTTTTCAGGATGTCCCAACCTTGTTTTCGCGCCGTTTCAATGACCGTTCGTAAAGTGCAGAAATTCTCGGCACCAGCCTCTGTTCGAAAGCTTCCCGAGACCTTTTGTCGAACTTTCGTCATTCTGAGATCACGCTCTGCCTCGTTGTTCGTGTAGGGAACGCGCAGATCATTGAGAAAGAGCAAAACCGCTGCTTTATGCGTTTGGAGTCGCAAAGCGAGATTGTGCCCAATCCGCCGTTTCGGGCGACCCCGCTTCTTGCCTTTCGTTGGGCGCGCGAGAGGCGGTTGGGCCTCGTGGAACGCGATAGCACGCTCGCAACAGGCATCAAATCGCCGCTCGATATCCGTGATTGCCTCCGGGCTGACCGCGCTCCGATTTTGGATTCGCGCGACATGCGTGAGCTTCAGTGCGTCGAGCAGAATGGCTTTCATGTCCGGCACCCAAGCTTCTTTTTCATATTCGGTCAATGCCTCCAATTCGCGGGAGATGTGGGCATTGCACAATCCATGGGTCACATTTTCCACTGCCCAGTTGGAAGAGAAACAGTCATGCACTGCCGTTCCCGCCAGTTCTGGTGGCACTTCACCTCGCGCAGTTCCGAGCCGAAGGTGGCTTAGAGCGGTGGAGCATAGCATATGAAGCCAGCGCGTTCTGCCACCAATCCTGAACCCCGTTTCATCCAGATGCTTCACTGCCGTTTGAGGCCCGGACAGCAGGTTCTTCACCGCCTCAGCTAAACAGAGCATCTGCTCGGCCTTTTTGGCAACCAGACTGGAAAGGGTTGCCGATGTGATTGTGACCCCGAAAATGTCCGCAAAAACCTGCGCCAGGCGATTTTGGGGAATGCAGTGCTGCGTCTGTAAATAGGCGGCCAACGCCCCTATTTCATCGCCGTACTGGGCGGGTGATGTTACCCCTTCAGGAAAATCGGCGCGGGTTTTTGCACCGCAATGCTGGCATTGGCAAATATGCGCACGATGCTCGGTCACATAAAGCGGCGGTGGAGGTTTGAGGCCAAACACCTGTCTGCACGCAGAACCTATGGTATCCTCCGCCGAAAGCGCGGCCTGACAGTTTTGGCATTGGTTCGGAAAATGACTGGTGATCTCGTCTGGGTTCTCAACCTGTTTCAGTGTGTTGCCGGGATGTCCGGGTTGGCCGCCAGGCTTTCGATTTGACTTGCCCCGCTGACTTTTGGTCCGCCGTTTCTTATCGCTAGACGGCTTTGCCAGTCCGTCGCTCGAAGGTGGTTTGCTGCTATTACGACTGTTCGATCCCAGACGACGCTCAAGATCTGAAACACGCTGCCTAAGAACCGCATTATCTTCTCTAAGTTGCTCGTTGTCTTTCCTGAGTTGTTCGTTTTCCTTCAGGAGCCGAGCGTTCACCTCCAAAAGCTGCGCATTTTGTTCTTTGAGTTAGACAACCTGACCCACCAGAGCCATAACCACATCAATCAGTTCTGATTTTGAGAAATCAGCAAGAATTTCAGGTGTCAGATTTTCGAGTTTCATCCTCGCAGTCAAACACCAAAATGAAAAAAGTGGAACCTCAAATATGCGCCATGAATCAAATTGTCGCACCTAATGGCAGCAGAAATAGGGTAGCTGAGTAGTTACCAAAAATCATCTCTTAGGCAAAATCACTTCTCTGTCTCATGAATGCTGACGGGGAACAATAGGCGTGAGCCCAGACCCACCCATGCTTGGTCTGTTCAAAAATAAAGGTGAAAGCGTCATCAAACTTTTGATGCGTACCCAGCCAGACAAATTGACAAAGCCGCTGGTCAATATCGGCTTCAAAAACTTCTGAGAATTCGGCTCGCGTCTTCGAATTCAACCCGTCGGCAGCAACAACCACATCATAGTCCACCGAATAGTCTGACGTTTTTGAAACTTCTGCTTCAAATCGAAGGTCTACGCCCAACTCCAGCGCCCGTTGCTGCAAAATGACCAACAGCCGGTGGCGACCGATGCCGCAAAATCCGTGGCCTGTCGACAACATTTTCTGGCCGCTGTGAAAAACGGCAATATCATCCCAATATGCAAAATGCTGCTTGATGGTATCCGCACTGACTGGATCATTGACCTGCAGATTGTCCAGCGTTTCATCAGACAGAACAACGCCCCAGCCGAACGTGTCGTCGGCCTTGTTGCGCTCCAGAACCACAATTTCCCAGTCTGGCTGGCGCAGCTTCATCGAGATTGCAAAGTAGAGACCCGCAGGTCCGCCACCCAATACCGCTATCCGCATAGGTTTCCTTCCCCTGGTGAAGACGTCATCGGCTCCAGTTCAGTGATGGAAGGCTAAGCTGGCAAAAAATTTAATTCAAGTCCAAAATTTTTAAGCTTGAAATATCTGTCGATGAGAAATAGCCTGCCCGTAAAGGAGACTGTCCGTGAAAAAACACCAATTCGATATCCCGCAGGGCATGATCTATCTCGATGGCAACTCCCTCGGCCCCCTGCCGTCCGCCGCCACCCAACGGGTCGCCCAAACGATGCAGGACGAGTGGGGGGAACTGTTGATCAAAGGATGGAATCAAGCTGGATGGATGCAGCAACCAGCAAAGATTGGCGACCGGATTGGAAGAATAATCGGGGCCTCGCCGGGTAGCACGATGACCGGCGACACACTGTGCATCAAGGTGTATCAGGCGCTCGCCGCCGGATTGAACATGTGCCCGGACAGGAAAGTTGTGCTGTCGGATTCCGGAAACTTTCCCACCGATCTCTATATGGCGCAGGGCCTGCTCAAGACGATGGGCCAAGGCCACGAATTGCGTATCGTCGATCCCGAAAACGTCAGCGATGCGATAACAGATGAAATTGCGGTACTGTTGCTGACTCATGTGGATTACCGAACCGGCCGCATGCATGACATGGATGCGCTGACGCAAAAGGCTCAGGCCGCCGGTGCAATTGTCATCTGGGATCTCGCCCATTCAACTGGAGCGGTTCCACTGGATATGACGGCTTCGAATGCTGAATTTGCCGTTGGATGCACCTATAAATATCTCAATGGCGGTCCCGGCGCTCCGGCCTTCATCTATGTGCGGCCGGATATTGCACCAGGTGTTGAACCAGCTTTGTCGGGATGGCTTGGCCATCTGCAACCGTTTGAATTTGACCTTGAATATCATCCCGGCGCCGGCATAGACCGCATGCGCGTCGGCACCCCATCAATTCTCCAGCTTGCGGCGCTGGAAGCCTCGCTCGACATTTGGGAGGACGTTGATATGGACGAAATCCGGGCCAGATCAGTCGAGCTGTGTGATTTGTTTATTGACGAAGTTGAAGCGCGATGTCCGCAACTGACTTTGGCAAGCCCACGGGACGCCGCGCAACGCGGATCGCAGGTCTCCTTTCGCTTTAAAGACGGATATGCGGCGATGCAGGCCCTGATCGCACAAAACGTCATTGGCGATTTTCGTGCCCCCGACATCATGCGCTTTAGCTTCACGCCACTCTACATCGATCAACAGGACGTGCTTGAGGCGGCAAAAATTCTTCAAAACATCATGCAAACAGACGCCTGGGACACGCCGCAATTCAAAGCGCGGGCAGCGGTCACATGAGCAGTGATGAACCCTATGATCCTGCGCAGGAAGGGGCGCAGATGAATTTCAGCGACGGCGCCCTGTCCTATGGTGATTATCTGCACCTGGACGAGATATTAAATGCCCAGACACTGCGGACCAGCACCCATGATGAAATGCTGTTCATCATCCAGCATCAGACCAGCGAATTATGGATGCGCCTGGCGCTGCATGAACTGGCAGCAGCGCGTGAAGCAATCTGTCGCGATCATCTTCCTCCCGCATTCAAGATGCTCAGTCGTGTGGCAAAAATTTTTGAACAGCTGAACAATGCCTGGGATGTGTTGCGCACCATGACCCCCAGCGAATACACCGCATTTCGAGATGATCTGGGCCAATCCTCGGGCTTTCAGTCCTGGCAATACAGGTTGATCGAATTTACCGTCGGCAACAGAAATAAAGCGATGCTGCGTCCCCATGCCCATCGCGAAGACATTGCCAAGATGCTTGAGGCCGAATTGCAGCGGCCAAGTCTCTATGACGAAGCTCTCCAGGCGCTCTCGCGAGGTGGATTTTCCATCGACGAAGGCGGTGCTGTCTCGAGATCTGTCTCAGCCACACAGGCTTAATGACAGTGTGATGGAAGCCTGGGAACAGGTCTATCGCGACCCGGAAAAATACTGGTCTTATTACGATCTGGCGGAGAAACTCGTTGATTTTGAAGATTATTTTCGCCGCTGGCGCTTCAACCATGTGACGACGGTTGAACGAGTCATCGGCTTTAAGCGTGGCACTGGTGGAACCGGTGGTGTCAGCTACCTCAAGCGCATGCTGGAAGTTGAACTTTTCCCGGAATTGTGGCGAGTGAGAACCAGTCTTTAGCCGCGCTTATTGAAAATTGATCCCGCCATCGACGACGATGCTCTGGCCGGTTATTGCTGATGTCTTGCACAGATAGACGACCTGCCCCGCAACGTCATCAATGGAAGTTGTAACGCCAAGTGCGGAGCGATCTCGCCAATTGTCATAAAGATGTTCTGGTCCGCCACTGCCGAGCCCGGTTTCGGCCATCAGACCAGGTGACACACAGTTTACGCGCACGTCTGGCGCAAGCGCCGCTGCCAGAAAGCGCGTCAGCGGAACAACTGCCGCCTTGCTTGGCGCAAATGGCCGGTCGGCATACCAGTCGCCATGCCCCAAAGTGGAGCCAATATTGACCACCTGCCCCCATTTGGACGCCCGAAGATGAGGCGCGGCAGCGCGCGTCACAAGATAGGGGCCACGCACGTTAATTGACATCATCTGATCCCAAATTTCCGATGTGAAAGCCTCCAGATCTCCCAGGGGAATGGTATGACCACCCATCGCTATGGCGGCGTTGTTTACAACAATATCCAATCCACCCATCTCACCTGCCACCCGATCAACCGCCGACTCGATGGAATCCGCATTTCCATGATCGATCGAGACAGTGCACGCCTTCACTCCCTCAGCCTCAACCGCCACCTTCACTTTATTGGCTCGTTCTTCACCGCTGAGATAGCCAATGGCGACGTCAACTCCCTCTTTCCCCAACAGACAACAGATACGTGACCCCAACCCGCCGCTACCTCCGGTAACCAACGCCTTTGCATGAGTGAGTTCCATAGCGTTCTCCATTTTAGTGTTCGTTTACATGATCTTAACAACACGTTTTTTCTCAATTCAGATCAGGTTTCTCTATCAGCATTTCGGCCACCTGATGAAACGTACTGCCTAGTACGGGTGATTCCATAGCAAATATTTTGAGATCCATCGACTGTTCAACCCGCATACCAAACGGCTCCACCAAACTGCCGTCGGCAAGCGCATGATCAACCAGTGCTTGATGTCCGATCATGACGCCCGCGCCATTCTTGCATTCTTCCAGTGCCAATGAGTAGAGCGAGAATTGCGGACCGGCCACACTAATCGCCTGCCCAGCAGCGGCCAACCAGTTCTGCCAGTCATCGCGCCACGTAGTATCATGCAATAAAGTCTCCCCGGCCAAATCTTCCACCGATTGTAAACGCGCCGCAGTCGCAGGAGAGCACACGGGAAATATCGTATCTCGACCAACAACTTTGGCACTGCCCCGGCTGTCCCGTTGGGCATAGAAAATTGCCAGATCAAATGGTTCCCGCACCAAGTTGGGCTTGGTTTCAAGTGCGCTGACTGAAAGGGATATTTCCGGCATGAGCTTTCGGATCAACGGCAATCTGGGCGACAGAAAAAATTGCGCAATGCTTGGTAACGCAGCGATCCGAACCGCATGAGGAGACGCTGTCGCCCGCAATTTCTGAACCGCCACGCCCAGGGAATCGAATGCCGCGCTAAAATCCATCAAAACGCTGGCGCCGAGCTGGGTCAACTCAACCCCCTGCGGATGCCGCTCAAATAGTTTTTCACCTGCCCATTGTTCCAGCGATTTGACCTGCTGCGCCACGGCGGCGGGTGTGACACACAATTCCGATGCCGCTGCCGCAATGCTGTTCAGTCGGGCCACGGATTCAAATGCCCGTAATGAATTGAGCGGTGGCATGCGTGGGCGCGGAGGTGAAATCATGATCAGACCTATAATTTCTAGGCCTATCATTTAGCAAATCTCGTTTGCGCTGACCATCCCCACCTGTTTGAATTGTGCACAAATTCAGGCCGACCACTCCGCCAGTTCGTTTGATCCGGGAAAAGGAACCTTAATATGGGCATATCAGCAAACCAGCATCTCGCCACCGCCGATCCGATTATTGCAAATGCTCTGGCTTCAGAAAAACAGCGCCAGCAAGACCAGATTGAGCTGATTGCATCGGAAAATATCGTCAGCAAAATGGTGCTCGAAGCCCTGGGGCACGAAATCAACAACAAGACGCTGGAAGGTTACCCCGGAAACCGATTTCATGGGGGTGGCCAGTATGTCGACATTGTCGAAAGTGCTGCAATCGACCGGGCCAAGGAACTGTTTGGAGCAAAATATGCCAACGTCCAGCCCCATTCGGGAACCCAGGCCAATCAGGCCGTATTTTTCACCCTTCTGAAACCAGGAGACAAAGTTCTCAGCCTGGACCTTGCTGCAGGTGGTCACCTGAGCCACGGTGCCAAACCCAATCTTTCCGGGCGCTGGTTTGATAGCCACCACTATATGGTCGACCGAGATACCGGGCTGATGGATTACGACGCCATTGCCGATCAGGCTCAGCAGATACGGCCAAAATTGCTGATCGCCGGAGGCTCTGCCTATCCGCGGGAAATCGACTTCGCCAAAATGGCCAAAATCGCTCGATCAGTCGAAGCCTTATTTCTGGTGGATATGGCCCATGTGGCGGGACTGGTTGCAGCTGACGCTTATCCCTCTCCCTTGCCCCATGCCGATCTCGTCACCTGCACCACCACCAAAACGCTGCGCGGGCCTCGCGGCGGGCTCATTCTTTCATCCACAGACGAATTTTCAAAAAAACTTCAATCGGCGATTTTCCCCGGCGTTCAGGGCAGCCTGCATTCCAACGTGCTTGCCGCCAAGGCTGTCTGCCTTGGCGAAGCTTTGCAGCCATCCTTTAAAACCTACGGCCAGCAGGTGGTCGCCAACGGACGAATATTGGCCAAAACTCTCGTTAAAAAAGGCATCAAAATTGTCAGCGGAGGAACTGACAGCCACATGGTGTTGCTCGACCTTTCACCGCTTGGGCTCAAGGGCAAGGACGCCGAAGTGGCGCTGGCCAGTGCCAATATCACCTGCAACAAAAACCCAATTCCATTTGACACACCCAAACCTTCCGACTGGGTCGGCCTGCGACTAGGAGTTGCGGCCGCGACAACGCGAGGTCTCGATCAGGCAACTATTTCGGTCTTGGGGAATACGATTGCCGAACTGATCCTTGCCAAATCTGAAAATCGACTGGATCAGGTCTGTGATCAGCACAACGCCATCGTCAAACAGATCTGCGATGACCATCCGATTTGAGGCCTGGCCCCTTTTCACCGCAATTTATCTTGATTGACTAACCCGGCGTCTCTAACGCTGATGTCATGCTCGTTCTTGAAAATATAATCTCCGACCGCGGCTCCCGATATGCTGTCTCCGGCGCCTCCTGCAAGTCCGCCGACGAGGTGAACGCTCTGTTGAAAGACCTCAAACGAGCCAAGAAATTCGCCAAAGCGACCCATAACAGTTGGGGGATCATTTGCAGCGACGGGCCGATAAAAAATGACGATGGTGAATCAGGTGCCGGTATGATCATTCTGCAAATGCTGGAACGGGAAAACCTGAACAATCACCTGATCGTGGTTACCCGATGGTATGGCGGCAAACATCTGGGCGGTGATCGCTTCAAACACATCAAGTCAGCCGTTCGCACCTATCTGGACGCACTCAACAACTCCAAATAAGCGGCGAGCGTCGACGATACGTACGACGGCTCGCGGCGGCGGCGAGCGGCGGGCGGCGGTGGCGGTGGCGGGCTGCAGTCACACGCCCGGACAACAGTCCAATTGTGCATCGCGCCTTGCATTTTCGCCCACCTTTGGCATGAAGGACACACAGGCGTTTAACTTTAGGATTCAACTTGACCATCCGGCTGCACCAGGGCGACCTGCCCGATCTCTCAAATTATGGTGACAGTGTTGCCATTGACACCGAAACTCTGGGACTCAAGCCCCATCGCGACCGCCTTTGTGTGGTGCAGCTTTCACCGGGTGATGGCAGCTGCGATGTTGTTCAGATCTCCAAGGGTCAGACGTCAGCGCCAAATATTGAAAAACTTCTGACCGACCCGTCGGTCTTGAAACTGTTCCATTTTGGCCGGTTTGATATCGCTGTATTATATCATGCCTTTGGCGCGCTAACCCAGAATGTCTACTGCACCAAGATCGCTTCACGCCTGACCCGTACCTATACCGACCGGCACGGCCTGAAAAATTTGACACAGGAATTGTTGGGCGTTGATTTGTCAAAAGTTCAACAATCTTCAGATTGGGCAGCAGAACAACTCAGCGACGCCCAATTGTCCTATGCGGCATCGGACGTATTACATCTGCACGATTTGAAAGTGGCACTGGATGCAAGGCTTGCGCGCGAAGACCGGAGCGCCATTGCACAAGCCTGTTTTGACTTTTTGCCCCACCGCTCACTGCTCGACCTGGCAGGTTGGGATGAGACAGATATATTTGCTCATTCTTAATTTCGGCGTGTTAAATCTTTGTCAGTCTCAAAATGACCGCATTGCTGTGAGCTTTAGGCCAATGAGTCTGCGGTAGACTCAACAAAGAGCGGCAATGCGTTTGGGGTGTTTTGAGTAGTAGGACGAAGGGCTGGAGCCATTGATGGCACAGGAATCGACAGTTTCGGTAGGGTTTGCACCTGCACACGCTAATATGCGCGGTGCGGCAGATTTTAACCGTGCGCGCCGGCATTCCCGCATGGTGCTTTTGCTGAAGGCGGTTCTGCCGGTTCTTGCCACGACCGTTGTTGGGATATTCGTCGTGCTAGTGCTGACCACTCAATTGCCTGTGGCAGACGTGTCGATTGACAAGGTCAGCCTCAAAGAAGGCAAGTTGGTTATGGAAAAACCGAAAATGGCCGGCTTTGACAAGAACAACCGACCCTATGATGTTCAGGCGATCCAGGCCATTCAGGATCTTGCTCAGCCAGGAAAGGTTTTGTTGAACAGCATTGACGCAAAACTTCCCTTTGATGCCACTTCCTTTGCCAATATCGGCGCGATCTCGGGGGTCTACGACACAAAGAGTGAAAAACTGTTTCTCGATGAAAACGTCACCATCAACGGGGCACGTGGCATGGACGTGCACTTGAAAAACGCTGATATCGACATCAATTCGGGATCCATGGCGAGTGAAAAACCTGTGACCGTCAACTCCGAAAACACCAATATTTCAGCTGATTCCATCAGTGTTGAGAAAGGTGGAGATCGCATTTTGTTCAACCAGCGGGTCAAAATGACGATTACGCGCCCCGTAGAACGTGGTATTGGTTCGACAACCAAAGACGACTCGAGACAACCATGAAGTTTTCCCTGCGCTCCAGCATTTTTCAAATCGCTCTCATCCTGCTTGCGGCCTGTTTTGCGACTGCAGCCCAGGCCCAGGTTTCTGGACAGGCATTTGAAGGTTTCCGCGGCAACAGCAAGGACCCGGTGCAAATCGAAGCTGATCAGCTGGAAGTTCTGGACGCCGAAGCAAAAGCCATATTCGAAGGCAACGTCAAAGTACGCCAGGGAACCAGTCTGATTACCACTGCTCGTCTGGAGGTAAAATATCTGAAAGGCAGCAAAGGCGGTCAAAATGATATTGAAAAACTCACAATGACCGGTGGTCTGATCGCCACATCAAAGGAAAACACCGTCACCGCAGAAAAGGGCACATATCGGGTGAAAACCGAAGACATCGTGTTAACCGGCAATGTCGTGGTCAGTCAGGGTGCAAATGTGGCAAGTGGCTGCAAACTGGTCGCCAATTTGAAGACCAATCAAGCCAAACTGGAGGCCTGCGCAGGAGGTGGTCGCGTCAAATCTGTATTTACGCCGGGCACCCAACCTTAGAGCAACCTCACTCAAATTATCCAACACATGTAATCTGAATCGGCAATACGCTTGAAATTACCTGATTTTCTCTCAAAAACTTCAGAGCTCGATCAAAAAACCCAATCACCGTTGGCAGCTCCTGCGATCGTTCCGCCCTCCGATCAGGCTTCAAATCAGCCGAGGTCCCGCGAAGGGGTGTTGTTGGCGCGTGGATTGATGAAGACCTACAAGCAACGTACCGTGGTCGACGGCGCCAGTCTGGGAGTGCGGCGCGGTGAATCCGTTGGCCTGCTGGGTCCAAATGGTGCCGGCAAGACCACTTGCTTTTACATGATTACCGGCCTGGTCAGGCCTGACGCCGGAACCATCGTGCTTGATGGACATGATGTAACCCGCATGCCGATGTACCGTCGGGCCCGGCTGGGCATTGGATATTTACCACAGGAAGCTTCAATCTTTCGCGGCTTGTCGGTCGAAAACAATATCAAAGCCGTGCTCGAAGTCGTCGAAAAGAGCAAGAAGGAAAGACAGCACCAACTTGATTCCCTGCTGGACGAATTCAAGATCGCTCACCTGAGAAAATCTCCGTCCATCGCTTTGTCGGGTGGGGAACGACGGCGTTTGGAAATTGCCCGCGCACTGGCCTCTCGCCCGGCATTTATGCTGCTGGATGAACCATTTGCAGGGGTTGATCCGATTGCTGTCGGCGATATTCAGGACCTGGTTCGCCATTTGACGCGCCGTGGCATTGGCGTTTTGATCACCGATCACAATGTCCGTGAAACCCTCGGACTCATTGATCGGGCTTATATTATTGCCTCGGGTCAGGTTCTCACTCATGGCCAACCGCAAGAGATTGTTAACAATCCTGACGTTCGGCGGCTTTATCTCGGTGAACAATTTACACTTTAGTCTCTTCACCTTGCTATCAAACGAGCGGATGAACTAACTTGGCATGAAAATTGCCTTGCGTGGCATCCGCTGGAAGCAAGTGGATATCCGGAATTTTCGGTTTCGACGTTTAGGGTTGATGAAAGAGTAAAATGGCGATTGCCCAAAAATTGACAATGCGTCAGGGCCAGAACCTGGTAATGACGCCACAATTGAGTCAGTCGATTAAACTTCTGGCGCTGTCAAACATTGAGCTGGCCGCATTTGTTGAAGATGAAATGGAGCGAAATCCATTTCTCGAAATAAAGCCGCAAGAACCAAGTGAAGATCGAAATGCCACTGATCATTCAACAGATTCAGTCGCTCCCAGCGACCTGACGGGCCAAACAGAACTGGAAACAAGTGCCAAATCGTTGAGCGAAAATCTCGGCACCAGCATTGAAAACGTCTATCCTGACGAACAAGACTACCGCAATGGCACCAAGGACAATGCCAAGTCCAAGGAAGAATATGACAGCCGGATTTCGAGCGGTGGATTGCAACTTTCCGGCAACGCGTCCGCCCATGATCAGTCCGTCGCCGATTATACGGCAGCCCACGAAACATTGCGTGACAAACTGGTCAGCCAACTCGCAATTTCAGCCGCATCGGTGACAATAATTATGATCGCCACGGACATTATCGACAATCTCGATGAAGCCGGATATTTGCGCAGCGAATTGTCGACCATCGCAGAACGACTTGGTTGTAGCGAACCGGAATGCGAGCAAGCTCTCAATCTTGTTCAGGGACTGGAGCCTGTCGGCGTAGGTGCCCGCAGTCTGGAGGAATGCCTGAGCCTGCAGCTGAAGGACAAAGACCGGCTGGACCCGGCGATGTCGATTGTTCTGGAAAATCTTGACCTTCTGGCGAAACGCGATTTTGCTACTTTGCGCAGTCTCAGCAATCTCGACATGGAAGATTTGGGAGATATTCTCCTTGAAATTCAGTCTCTTGACCCGAAACCGGGCACGATGTTTGAAAGCACACCCGTGCAGCACATTGTACCGGATGTATTCGTTCGAGAAAGCAATGACGGATCCTGGCAGATCGAACTGAACAGTGAGACCCTGCCCCGGGTATTGGTGAACAATTCCTATGTGACCGAAATTGGTGGCAAATTGAGCAATCCACAGGAAAAGGATTTCCTCAGTGATTGCATGCAGACGGCCAACTGGCTGACCAAGAGTCTCGATCAAAGGGCCCAGACGATTCTTAAAGTGGCCCGCGAAATCGTCAAACAACAAGATGCTTTCCTGGTGCACGGGGTCCGGCATCTGCGGCCGCTGACGTTGAAAATGGTGGCCGATGAAATCGACATGCACGAATCATCCGTCAGCAGGGTGACCTCCAACAAGTACATGCTGACACCGCGCGGACTGTTTGAATTGAAATATTTCTTCACCACCAGCCTGGCAAATGCCGGTGAAGGGGAAAGTCATTCTTCAGAAGCCGTGCGCGACCGCATCAAGTCGCTGATTGACGCTGAATCCGCAAAAACCGTGCTTAGCGATGACGCGATTGTGGCTGCGTTGAAATCGCAGGGCATTGAAATCGCCCGCCGCACGGTGGCGAAATACCGCGACGCGATGCAGATCCCCTCCTCGGTTCAACGACGTCGAGAAAAACGGGCCTTTGAGGCTGCGAACCTATCCAACCCGGTTGAACTCACGCATTGACTTTTGGCGAGAGGCACAATACCACCCCCATCAAATAAATATCGGTCGCGAATGTCCGGTTCCGCATCGTGCAAAAACTTTATTGTCAAGCTTCCATCGCACATAAACAAAGTTGTAAACTCTCCCGGCGAGACGATTTCATTCGTTTGTTGCCATTCATGACTATTGGGGCACGTCGAAGGACTCAGCCTCGAAACCAAGGATAAACCGCTATGACACTTCGAATTTCAGGCAAACACATGGATATAGGTGAAAGTCTAAAGGGCAAAATCGAAGATCGCATCGGCGATGCTGTGAATAAATATTTTGGCCATGGCTTCAACGGCCATGTGAATATGGAGAAACAGGGTGCATTTTTTCACTGCGATTGCCTGTTGAATCTTGATTCCGGCATTACCCTGCAGACCAGTGCCCGAGAACCCGATGCCCATGCCAGCTTTGAAAAGGCCGCCGAGCGCATTGAGAAACGTTTGCGTCGCTATAAACGCAAGCTAAAAGACCATCATGCTGGCAACAATGCCCAGGATCAGTCAGTCGCCTATTCGGTTATGTCGACCCCTGATGATGATGAAGAAATTACCGAGGATTTTGCACCTTTGGTGGTCGCTGAAAGTTCAATTTCAGTTCGCACGCAAACCGTTGCTATGGCCGTTATGCAACTGGAACTGATGGACCAGCCGGTCAACGTGTTCAAAAACGCTGCCAGTGGTGAGGTAAATGTTGTCTATCGCCGCGTCGATGGGAATATCGGGTGGGTCGATCCGTCGGCCAGCAAAGCGTAAGCAAGAGTAACTATAGAACAAATCGGGTCGGCCACTTGTGGTCGGGACGGGATAAATCATGGATATCAACGAAATCATCAATCCTGAGCGGGTTCTCGCAAACCTCAAGCCCAGTTCCAAAAAGCAATTGCTGCAGGAATTGTCCGATGTGGGCGCTGAAGAAACCGGCATTGAGTCTCAGGCGATATTTGAAACGCTGTTGGAACGAGAAAAACTCGGCTCAACAGGGGTCGGCAATGGTGTTGCAATTCCACATGCCAAATTACCGGGTATGGACGGCATCGTTGGGGTATTTGCCCATCTTGGCAAACCGGTCATGTTCGAAGCGGTTGACGATCAGCCGGTTGATATCGTTTTCATGCTGCTGGCACCGGAAGGATCCGGTGCAGACCATCTCAAGGCCCTGTCCCGCATCGCACGGATGCTGCGCAATCAGTCAACTCTGGCCGGCATCAGGAGTTCGACCGATCCCGACGCCATTTTCAGCCTGCTGACGTCGTTTGATAACGCCAACGCAGCTTAAAACCTTTCAGCAAATTCCTGGCTTGCAACAGCCCTTAGGTTTTCTGTTTCCGTTTGCCCGATAGATGACGGTTGCTGCGCCTCGCTGCCTTGATGCCACACCGATTGACCTGACTAAGTCTGACCGGACATAGCACTGGTCATGCGCCTTAGCCGTGAGGCAAAAATTAACCATTTTGTTTCAATATTTGAGCAGTTTAGGGGAATAAGGCGCGGCACAACATGCGATCTTCGATCGTTTTTTATTTGATTGCATTATCACTGCTGTCGGGCTGCAAGTCCGGCACTTCCGATCAGAAACTGACCGGATCGATTAAGCGCGATGATAGCGCTCCTGCCGCCAATCTTCTTCCCGCAGAATCCGAGGAGGATGGCACCAAAGCCTCACCTGAAAGCTCGCTGACCCTGGTCAAGGAGTCATTTGCCGAAAGTTATGTGCCTCCCAAACGCGGCACGGTTTACACCTATCACAACAACTGGGCCTCATTGCCAAAGGTCATCAAGTACAAGGTGTCGGGTGTTGAAAGAATTGGCAGTCGAAAATATCTGAAATTCACGTCGGTTGCCGGGCTGAAAAACCCGGTTCATGCCTATTACAACCTTAAAAACTTCAACCTCAAAGGCTACCGGGACTTGTCGGGCAAGGCAGTGGTCACTTTCATGCCCGCCGAACAGCGTTACCGGTTTCCGCTCAAGCCTGGTGACAAATGGTTGACCAAATGGCAGTCCAAAGATCACAAGAAAAACGAAGTCACCAGCGGTGGCGGGATCGTAAGAGTGGAACAGATTGAGCAACTGGCTTTGCCGATAGGCGTCTACAAGACCGTCAGGGTACGTCTGCCAATGCCCAGCAATGCTCCTCGCGGCATGACCCACCATCTGTGGTTCTCTCCAAAACTTGGGGTAACGGTGAAGGAACAGATCAAGAGTACGAGTATGAACTGGACACAGATATTGGCAAAAATTGACAGCCCGGCGAGTTGAGTCCGCTCTGGTTTGGTATTTGCCCTTCATCTCACCAGCCGAAAACAGAATTTCGTTCATCTAATCGCGAAAAGGCCTATTCGCAGCGCACCGTCAACACCGAGCTATAGGTGCCAGCTGGAAAAGGGTCTGTCAGTCGATTCGCTGTAAAATGAGCCCTCATGTCGGTGAGGCCCCGTTTCAATTTGGTCTCGGTTGCGCCGCTGGTCTCAGCTGCTGCAGTCGCCCCTGTCAAAGAATAGTCCGACAGATAAGTCACATCAGCACCGCCGCCGGCTGGCATCGCCGTAAATCCGGCAGGCGTATCAATCGAAACCTTATATTTTCCGCTGGTCGTGGTTATTTGTAACCGGCCTGCGGCGCCGCCGACTTCCTTGGAACTCAACTGTTGCTGGTCACTGCTTTGAGCCAGCACACCATCCTCGACCAGAACTATCTGGCAGAATTGTTTCACCCCAATTGTACCACCGAAATTGATGCCCTGCTGCGCCGAAAGGGCTGATCCGGACATGGCCGCTCCAGCGATGGCGAGCAAACAGAATTTTGACAAACGTGTCGACAAGTGAAGCATCCCCAGCCCCTTTTACTATTCACAGCGAATGGTCAGTTCCGCCCCGTATTCCCCCGCAGGAAATGGATCGGTGAGGCGTTTTGCCTCCATATGAGTTTCGATTCTGGTTGTGCCCCGTCTCAACCGTCGCCGCAGGTTGCCCTGCCTCTCCCCAAAATTGGTCGCACCCTGGCCCGAGAAAGATGTAGTGATCGATACATCACCGTTGCCCTGGGCCGGAGCGCGGCTGAAGCCCGTCGCCTGATCAATGATGATCCTGTGGCGGCGCCTTCCTCTGGTGGTCACGTCAACAACACCTGCTCTCCCTCCTGCTGATTTTGAACTAAGAGCCATACTGTCAACAGAGGGGCGCAACAGGCCGGGTTCAACCAGAACGATCTGGCAAAAATTGCGATTTTTTTGCCACCCCCGGATACGGTCCGGATTCTGCTGAGCCTGGCTGGTTGAGGCGAACAGCGGTGCTTGAAGTGCGATCGCAACTAAGGTGAGCCCTAACAGTGTCAGCGGTTTGCGTCCCCGCATGCCCTATTTCTCTTTCAGACCATCGGTCGACCAGCCGTCGTCGTCCCAGGCATTGCCCGATGTCTTTGTGCTTTTGGCGACTTGAGTTGGTACAGATACGTCGCCAACACCGGAGACTGTTTCATCAACTGGCGCAATACCGCGGGTGAGTCCCATTTGCATGAGCTTCAATTCCATTTCCAGCCTTTGCACTTCCAGATTGTACAGTCTGGCGCAATTGATCCGTTCTGGTTTCTTCCCCAGAGGGATTACGACCCGCGTATAGGCAGAATAGGATGCGTCAGTGTTGGAGCTTTCCGGGTTGCCGATAATTCCGACATCCATATAAGCGCCGCTACCAGACACCGCAGAACGGCATGTCGTGCCGTCAGCGGCCCGCACTTCATCATGGCCCTGTGGTAGTTGAACCCCCGGCAGATTAAAGCCGGAAATACTCTGATTTATGTAAGTGTCAGCAGATTGCCCAAAAGCATTTTGGACACCGGCTGCGAGTAAAATCGCGACAGCTAATTTACTCTTACTCCTAAGAACTTGCCACATACTTGCGCCCTAATCGTTGTAGCTGATTTCTGTTGCGTCGGAAAAGGTACTGCTTCAGTGCACACCCTCACCTTTCGGTTTTTCGTGCCAGCAAACGGCACAATAACGCTGACCGGGCGCGCAAGGCGACCACCCAGAGTAAATTGCGACGGCGTCACACGCGCCCGCACCGGGCGGAAATCCTGATCGTAAACCTTCACTTCCATTCGAACCCGATGGGAGTATGGATTTGCCGGATAGACCCGCAATACAAAGAAGTCAGTAAAGCTTTTAACTTGTCCCCGCATGGGGGACATGGCCTGGGCCGCTGCCCGTTCGGGCAGCGCGGAGACGGCAAGTATCGAACCAACGGTCAGAATCTGACCGATGAACTTAAATGATTTGATTTTCATGTCCTACCGTCCCCAAGCCCAGTTTTTATTCGCAGCGCAATACGACAGTTGCCGCATATGTACCGCTTTCAAACGTCTCGCCAGGAACTGACTTGCTACCGCTCATGTTGACCGTAATAGCTGAAGATCCCCGCGAAAGAGAAGTGGCAGAAGCACCGTCGGTTTTTGCAATCGTATTCGCGCCAGTAGCGGAATAGCTTGCAGCAAACGAAACGTTGGTGTTGCCGGTGGCTGGTGCGGTGCCGAAGGATGCGGGAGCATCTGCACTGAGGGAAAAACCTCCCCCGGTGGTCAGAATTGTGGCTGTACCTGCAGCACCACCAGCTTCTTCAGAACTCAGCACTGCATAATCAGCACTTGCAGCAAGCGCACCGGACGAACCGACCGTAATAATACAAGAATTTGATACCGCTCCGCTAAATGGAATATTTCCAGTGGCCGAATTGACCTGGATTGGTGTCAAGGCGACAAAAGTCGTGGCTGCAATAGCAATAAGTTTTTTCATGGTATTCCCCTGCTCATTTTTTTTTGTTGAGTGAGGAGTTAAAGCGCCCTTGCCCAATCCCCACCATTTGACTTGTCCACAGTATGACATTGAAGTTTCATGCGAGTTGACAGGGATAGTTAAAATTTCATCTACTTTTTTTGCGGTGTTGGGACCGGAATTGGGACAGCTGAACTGAGTTTCGGGGCAGCAAACAACCAGTCTGGCCCGATAGTTGCAGCTAAAATGCAAATTGTTCCTGTTTGGGTCACAAAAGTGAAAATCCAAAAACACATCATTGCTGTTCTTCTTTTGGCACTGAGCTTTGTTGTTCAGGCAATGCAGCACACCCATGCTGGCACGGTGGTGAATTTTTCAGGTGTTGTGCAGCGTACCGAACCGGGACAGATCAGGGTCTATCCCCGAACAATCTTCAGTTTCACCGATGAAGTCGCCCTCCCCGTCCCATTTTCAGGCACGTCTCAAATCACCCTATATAATGTGACCACATCGCAGAGATTGAATTATCGACTTATCAATTTGGGCCCGCGCGGACGGGCTGCGATTCTGAATCTTTCTGATTCAACTCAACAGGTTTTTGCCATGTGCCCATCTGGTCAGTCGAGCAGCAGCAGCCATTGCGTACGGTTTCGCGTCACAAAACTGGGGTAGAATTCCGCAGTCAAAACAGAGGCCCAAATGAGGCCCTATTAATAAGTGTCACAGTGCACGAGAATTTAGTGCGATGAAATCCGTCGCTCAGATGACACAGATAGCTGCTCGTTGAGACAGACCTTCAAATTCACCGTACAAAGTGCATTTCGTTGAATTGCGAGCGCCAGTCTACTACTTCCGCCGCCAGATCATTGGGAGAATTTGTGGTGAGGCCCCGGACGATCAAGTCAGCCAGCCGCTCGGCATCACCAACCTGAACACCCCAGCGAACCAGTTCCGGGGTTCCGATCCGCAATCCATTCAAATCGTCGTCGACCGGATCAATCGGCAATCCAATGCCACAGGCAAGGAAACCCGTCTTGCGCAGGGTCTTTGAAGCTGCCTGCCCGCCGCCATAGGCTTTGGCTTGAACCGCAAACTGATGTGAACTGGTAAACCCTTGCTTGTCAGCAAATACCGGTGCGCCCCGTTCCTGCATCGCTGCAGCCAACGCCTGTGACAGATCAACCATGGCCTTGGCATAGTCTGTTCCATACTCGCGCCAATCCAGCATCGTAACCGCCAGCGCCGCTGATTTTGCGGCGTCAAAATTAGCGGTCATGCCGGGAAAAGCAATGGCGTCAAGCCGCTCAGCGATGTCGGCCTCATTGGTTACCAACAGGCCACCCGCCGGGCCTCCCAGGCTTTTATAAGGTAACTACCCAGCTACCCCAACCTGATGCTTTTATAGACGGCCCATCAGACGGGTCTGAGGTTGAGGATGAGCTGATCAGGCGCGGTTTTCAAGGTTTTCAGGATGTCCCAACCTTGTTTTCGCGCCGTTTCAATGACCGTTCGTAAAGTGCAGAAATTCTCGGCACCAGCCTCTGTTCGAAAGCTTCCCGAGACCTTTTGTCGAACTTTCGTCATTCTGAGATCACGCTCTGCCTCGCTGTTCGTGTAGGGAACGCGCAGATCATTGAGAAAGAGCAAAACCGCTGCTTTATGCGTTTGGAGTCGCAAAGCGAGATTGTGCCCAATCCGCCGTTTCGGGCGACCCCGCTTCTTGCCTTTCGTTGGGCGCGCGAGAGGCGGTTGGGCCTCGTGGAACGCGATAGCACGCTCGCAACAGGCATCAAATCGCCGCTCGATATCCGTGATTGCCTCCGGGCTGACCGCGCTCCGATTTTGGATTCGCGCGACATGCGTGAGCTTCAGTGCGTCGAGCAGAATGGCTTTCATGTCCGGCACCCAAGCTTCTTTTTCATATTCGGTCAATGCCTCCAATTCGCGGGAGATGTGGGCATTGCACAATCCATGGGTCACATTTTCCACTGCCCAGTTGGAAGAGAAACAGTCATGCACTGCCGTTCCCGCCAGTTCTGGTGGCACTTCACCTCGCGCAGTTCCGAGCCGAAGGTGGCTTAGAGCGGTGGAGCATAGCATATGAAGCCAGCGCGTTCTGCCACCAATCCTGAACCCCGTTTCATCCAGATGCTTCACTGCCGTTTGAGGCCCGGACAGCAGGTTCTTCACCGCCTCAGCTAAACAGAGCATCTGCTCGGCCTTTTTGGCAACCAGACTGGAAAGGGTTGCCGATGTGATTGTGACCCCGAAAATGTCCGCAAAAACCTGCGCCAGGCGATTTTGGGGAATGCAGTGCTGCGTCTGTAAATAGGCGGCCAACGCCCCTATTTCATCGCCGTACTGGGCGGGTGATGTTACCCCTTCAGGAAAATCGGCGCGGGTTTTTGCACCGCAATGCTGGCATTGGCAAATATGCGCACGATGCTCGGTCACATAAAGCGGCGGTGGAGGTTTGAGGCCAAACACCTGTCTGCACGCAGAACCTATGGTATCCTCCGCCGAAAGCGCGGCCTGACAGTTTTGGCATTGGTTCGGAAAATGACTGGTGATCTCGTCTGGGTTCTCAACCTGTTTCAGTGTGTTGCCGGGATGTCCGGGTTGGCCGCCAGGCTTTCGATTTGACTTGCCCCGCTGACTTTTGGTCCGCCGTTTCTTATCGCTAGACGGCTTTGCCAGTCCGTCGCTCGAAGGTGGTTTGCTGCTATTACGACTGTTCGATCCCAGACGACGCTCAAGATCTGAAACACGCTGCCTAAGAACCGCATTATCTTCTCTAAGTTGCTCGTTGTCTTTCCTGAGTTGTTCGTTTTCCTTCAGGAGCCGAGCGTTCACCTCCAAAAGCTGCGCATTTTGTTCTTTGAGTTAGACAACCTGACCCACCAGAGCCATGACCACATCAATCAGTTCTGATTTTGAGAAATCAGCAAGAATTTCAGGTGTCAGATTTTCGAGTTTCATCCTCGCAGTCAAACACCAAAATGAAAAAAGTGGAACCTCAAATATGCGCCATGAATCAAATTGTCGCACCTAATGGCAGCAGAAATAGGGTAGCTGAGTAGTTACTTTATAAGTGCTCATTGTCATCAAATGCGCACCCTGCTGTAGTGGATCAGGCCAGGCCTTGCCCGCAATAATTCCACATTGATGGGCGGCATCGAACAATACCTTTGCACCAAACTTGTCGGCAATGGTGCGTATTTCAGATACTGGATGGGCAAACAGGTTGAGACTTCCGCCGATGGTGATCAGTTTGGGATGCACTTGCTTGGCAAGCGCAGCAAGGCCATCCAGGTCCACCGTATAACCGTCGGAATTGATCGGCGCTTCGTATATGTTCAAGCCATAAAGGCCAGCACATCCGGCAGCATGATGGGTCACATGACCACCGATCGTACCAGGAGGTACTATTACTGCGTCTCCGGGGCGTGTCAGCGCCATAAACCCATAAAGATTGGCCATAGCGCCCGACGCCACGCGAATTTCAGCAAATCTGGCATCAAAGATTTCGGCACACAGCTGCGCTGCAATAACTTCGATCTCTTCGATGGCCTCCAGACCCATTTCATATTTGTCGCCCGGATACCCTAAAGAAGGCCGTGACCCCAGACCCGCGGACAGCATCGCTTCTGCCTTGGGATTCATGACATTGGTCGCTGGATTGAGATTAAAGCACTGGCGCTCGTGGATGTCTTTGTTGTCCTTCACCAGTTGAGCCAGCCGGTCGTCCACTGCCACCGAATCGGCAGCAGACGCCCAGGATGCAAGGTGTTGGACACGCTGCTCACATAATTCCGGGACCCAGTCCCGCTGCGCCAGTTTTCGCGTCATGTCGTGCCCCTGTTGCGAATAGTGGACTGCGGCCCTTCTGCTGTTTTGGCTGCAGAAATGGGTAAGACTATCAGGCCAGAGCTTTTTTCTGCAGCCGACGACGATGCAAGATCGGTTCAGTATATCCACTGGGTTGGATGCCACCTTCCATCACCAGTTCACAGGCCGCCTGGAAGGCAATAGACGTTTCAAAATTGCCATTCATTGGCTCATAGAGCGGATCGCCAGCATTTTGCCCATCAACCACTTTTGCCATTTTTTTCATGGTCGCCATGATCTGATCAGCATCGACAATACCGTGGTGCAGCCAGTTGGCCATATGTTGACTGGAGATGCGCAATGTAGCGCGGTCTTCCATCAGTCCCACGTCGTTGATGTCGGGCACTTTTGAGCAACCCACACCCTGGTCTACCCAGCGCACAACATAGCCCAAAATACCCTGGGCGTTGTTATCAAGTTCGTGCTGAATATCCTGCGGTGTCCAGTTCGGCCGCGGCGCCACCGGTACAGACAAAATGTCGCTCAGCTTTGCACGGCCACGGGCCTTTTTGGCCTCCTGAACCTGCGGAACATTGACCTGGTGATAGTGGGTCGCATGCAAGGTGGCGGCAGTCGGGCTTGGCACCCAGGCGGTATTCGCACCGGCTTGCGGATGGGCAATTTTCTGCTCCAGCATTGCTGCCATCAGATCCGGCATGGCCCACATGCCCTTGCCGATTTGCGCCCGGCCCTGAAGACCGCATTCAAGACCAATATCGACGTTCCAGTCTTCATAAGCGGCAATCCAGGCAGACTGTTTCATGTCGCCCTTGCGGATCATCGGACCGGCCTCCATGGAGGTGAAGATTTCATCTCCGGTACGGTCCAGGAAGCCGGTATTGATGAACACCACACGTTCAGAGGCAACCCGGATACATTCCTTGAGGTTGACGGTGGTGCGACGTTCCTCGTCCATTATGCCCATTTTCAGCGTATTGCGGGCCAGACCGAGGGCATCTTCAACCTGGGAGAAAATCTCGCAGGCAAAAGCGACTTCTGCCGGACCGTGCATTTTGGGCTTCACGATATACATCGACCCTTCGGCTGAATTGGCCCGACGACCGTTAATTTTGGCAGTGCCAAGGTCGTGCAGACTGCACAAAGTGGTCATCATGCAATCCATGATGCCTTCCGGTATTTCACTGCCATCGGCCAGCAGTATCGCCGGGTTGGTCATCAGGTGACCGACATTGCGGTTGAGCATCAAGACCTGGGATTTCAGGGCCAGTCGAGACCCATCTGCAGCGGTGTATTCACGCGCATCGTTCAGGCGGCGGGTCATCATCTTGCCGCCCTTTTCGAAACTGTCGACCAGATCTCCTTTCATCAAACCCAACCAGTTGCGATAGGCGATTACCTTGTCATCGGCATCAACAGCGGCAATTGAATCTTCGTTGTCCATAATCGACGTGATCGCCGCTTCGACAACCACGTCAGCAATACCGGCCAAATCACGCTCACCCACCGGACTGCTGGAATTAATCACCACGTCTATGTGCAAACCGTTATTGATCATCAAAATGTTGGTCGGCGACGCAGCTTCTCCCACATAACCGATAAACTGATCGGTGACCGCAAGACCTGTAGCAGTTCCCGATTTCAGTGTGACGGACAGACTTCCGTCGACAATTTTCATGGCGCTGACATCTGCCCAATTACCAGAGGCCAGCGGCACAGATTGATCCAGAAATCTGCGTGCCCAGGTCACGACCTTGTCGCCGCGCACCGGATTGAATGCCGATCCTTTTTCGGCACCACCGTCCTGCGAGATTGCATCAGTGCCGTACAGCGCATCATAGAGCGACCCCCAACGCGCATTTGCCGCATTCAGCGCGTAGCGGGCATTGGTGATCGGTACCACCAATTGCGGCCCGGCAATTTGAGAAATCTCATCGTCAACATTTTGGGTATCAACCGAAAAAGTCGGACCTTCAGGAACGATATATCCAATATCACGCAGGAAATTTTCATAAACGCCCATATCGGCGAATTTACCGACATTGTCTTTATGCCAGGCGCTGATAAGTTCCTGCAGAGAATCGCGTTTGGCCAGAAGAGCGGCGTTTTTGGGTGCCAGGTCAGCAACAATGGCACCAAGAGCCTGCCAAAAGTCCGCGGCAGTCACGCCGGTTCCCGGCATGGCTTCGTTGTTGATGAAATCGTACAAATTGCTGGCGACTTGCAAGCCGCCTGCTTCGATGCGTTGAGTGGCCATCAGCGGCTAATCTCCGGACAAATAGAAGAATTTCGGCTTCATCTGCCGGATCAAGTCCGAAGGGTCAATACCGACGAAAGGACAAGCCCGGCTGCGCCCCGACAGGATGGCTATACAATCGATTTAGCGGCCAATCTGGCACAGACGAACAGACGATTCTGGATGGTTTTGCCCCACCCGGTTCCGTCCGGCTCCATACGGTGTAGATATTGGGTCCATGACCAATGATTTCGGATAATGTGGGAGAACTGGCTACTATCTACTTCCAGTTCTCCCACCTTGTAGTGCGCAGGCAGCCTGCCACTGTCGTTAATCAGCAGCACTTCGTTGCGGGGGAACGAGCACTTGACCAATTCACGACATGCCAAGTCACTGCATACCTTTGTGAACCTGCGGGTCTAGAGGTTTGACACGATGCCAGGATTCAACTGGATTTCCCCATGGCCATCCGAGAACAGCCAAACACATTTTAGCAATATACAACCAATATCACCACTGCACAATTATTAGTTGCATTTAACAAATTTGTCTGCACCAGTAATTTTTCCTGCGCACATGAGACAGACTTGCCCTAATAGTTTGAGATATTTAATTTTTTCTGATTGGCACGCATGGTGGCCATCATGCCAGGCGGTCATATTCATCCAAAAAATTCAACCGGATTGACAGCAAAACGATAGCTAAGGTCTGCTTTGCAGCCAGGTCAGCCCCTCACCCAGCCAGTTCTTCGGCATGCCATGACCTCCTGCGTGAAGGCAAAACCGAATCGGCACCTGGCTTTGGCAACGCGTCCATTCGCGACACCAGTAGGCACCTTTTGCCGACACCCGGTCAGGGCGCGAACCGCATTGGTTTGTATGGCGCTGCACCGAAAGCCCCTCGAAAACATCACCTTGATGCCAGGAACGGATCCCGCGCCCCTCTAACGGGACCTGACGGTCACTGAAACCATGAATATGAACCAGTTTTCGGGGGCCACCCGGGCAATTTTTGGCCAGAGAGCCATCACCCTGTATCTCACCGCCTACCGGCAATGGCCGGCGCAAACCACCAGCCACAGCGACCACTCCGCCCAGGGGCATTTGTGAGTAACAACTGAAATACCAGGCCATCGAGCCGCCTGAAGAAAAGCCGCTGACAACAGTCTCGGTCAGATCCATCGAATATTTGGATGCCAGATCCGCCAATACGTTTTCCACGAATTTGATGTCATCCCGCTGGCCCCGGGGGTTTTCCCCTTCGGGCCTCGCGGCCCAACCACGAGTTTTGCGCCCCCTAAAGGCAAATTGCGGTCCGTCTGGAGCCTATTCCGTTGAAAAACTCGCCTTAATCTCGGCAGTCTTTGCTGATTCAGTTTTCTCATTGATTTGGGAGATTGATTGCCATGATGGGACGACGTCTGGAAGCTCAAGCGGCGCTGTTTTACGAGTTTTGTCTTGAGGAGCACGTTCCGTCTGATCACCTACTACGGTCGATAGACCGGTTTGTTAATTTGTGTGATATTCGCTCTCACCTTTCCCCATTTTACAGTTCAACCGGACGACCCTCTGTTGCCCCTGAGCTTCTGATCCGAATGTTGCTGGTTGGCTATTGCATGGGCATTCGTTCTGAACGACGGCTGTGCGAAGAAGTTCATTTGAACCTGGCCTACCGTTGGTTTTGCCGTTTGGATTTGGCTGATCCTGTTCCCGACCACTCAACCTTTTCCAAGAACCGTCACGGTCGGTTCCGCGATAGCGACCTGTTACGGCATGTGTTTGAGACAGTTGTTGCCCGCTGCATCACAGAGGGTTTGGTCAGTGGCCGGCGTCTGGCTGTCGATGCCAGTTTGATCGAAGCCGATACCAATCGGCAGAACTCCACATCGAAAGAAGAATGGGAACCGAACAAGATTGATCCAGATGACGCGCCGCGTGCTGTGCGTGAATATCTGGAAACACTTGATGATGCAGCTTTTGGTGCTGCCACTGCGGTTCGGCCCAAGTTTACATCCCATTGTGATCCGGCATCCCAATGGACTGCGGCACGCAAAGGGCCTGCCTATTTCGCTTATTCTGCCAACTATATGATCGATACGGACAATGCTGTAATCATTGACGTTGAAGCAACACGGTCTGTTCGCCAGGCTGAAGTGGGTGCCGCGCGTGTTATGATTGATCGTGTGGCACAATCTTACAATTTACACCCAGAACGTTTGATCGCAGACACGGCCTATGGATCTGCAGCTATGCTGGACTGGCTTGTCGAAGGACGCGGTATCGCCCCTCATATTCCCGTCATCGACAAGTCCGGGCGTAAAGACGGAACCTTTCAACGGGCCCAGTTCACCTATGATGCTGACGAGGATGCCTATACTTGTCCCGGTGGCAAGAAACCGCGGCAATTCCGGCGAACCTATGCGGTGCCGCGTTCCGGCGTCGATAAACAAGGTATCATGCGCTATCGCGCACGAAAGTCAGACTGCGATACATGTGGATTAAAGGCACAGCGCACCCCAAAGGCACCTCAGCGAAAAGTCTTGCGTTCCATTTACGAACCATCACGCGATGTCGCCCGCAAGATCGCCCAAACAATCGACTATGCAATCTCATGCAAACTGCGCAAGAAGGTCGAGATGTTGTTTGCCCATCTCAAACGCATCTTGAAGTTGGATCGGCTCCGATTACGAGGCCCCTGCGGAGCCAGAGACGAATTCCATCTCGCAGCAACCGCCCAGAACCTTAGAAAACTGGCAAAATTGATCCCGGCGCCAAGCCCAACCCCGTAAAGCAATGCCCAAACAGGATCGCACTGAAATCAAATCAACGAAACCGTCGTTTCTCAGATGAGTTTTTCAACGGAATACAGATGGTAGCGGTCTTCCTCCCTGACCCACTATCTAACCCTCAGCCGGACCGTTAGGTCCGGCTTTTTTTTGCCTAAATTTGGGCTCAGAATCTGCCAATCGTTTGAATTCGGCTTTTTCGTCATAATTTCGGAAAAAAAACTGAATCCCGCACCTTTATTATTTGCTTAAGCCGGGTTAGAAATACTGAAGCAACAGGATAGAGCACCGCATATCTTGTTGGATTCGTGCAAAATTGGCGATTCAATTTTGTTGGTCGAATATGTTGGAATTGGCTGAAACGGGCAAATGATTTGCCTGTAGGCACCGGGAGGATCGGTGCCGGGGGGAAAGACAGCACTGGCTTTCCGCGCAGCAATCCGCAAATTATTTAGGCCGCTTCACGATCCAGCGGAATGACAAAACGGTGTTTACAAGAAAGGGGTGTGCTTCTGTCGCAGGCAGCCGCCCCGGGGGTCGAACTTCCCTCAGGTTCGGCCCCCTCTTTTTGGCGCTCCTGAAGTTTCCACCAGGCTCAATTTTCAGAATTTCGTATCTCCGAATCCGTTCGATTTCGGGCACAGATATGCGCAAACCCAGAAACGGCATCAGACAATTCTATATTGGTGAAACCGGTTGAATGCGCGGCTTTACCAAAAAATGTAGATAATCACTTCAAAGAGCTGCAGAAGCGTTGAATTCGCTCGCAGGCGCTCTTCAGGGAATCTGTGTCAGTGGCATAGGAAATGCGGAAATTTGGCCCCAGACCAAATGCCGAGCCATGCACCACCGCAACCCCTTCCTGTTCCAACAGAGCGGTCACGAAATCCTCGTCAGTCTCCAGAACTTTGCCGCTTTCGGTGGTCTTGCCCATCAGGTCCTTGCAGGATGGGAAGACGTAAAATGCGCCATCGGGTTTTGGGCACTGCAGTCCGCTTGCCTGGTTCAACATTGAGACGACCAGATCACGTCGTTCTTCAAACGCCTGTTTGCGTTCTTGCAAAAACTCCTGGGGTCCGTTGAGAGCTTCCACTGCTGCCCATTGGGTGATTGAAGATGTGCCGCTGGTCTGCTGACCTTGAATCATGTCCATGGCTTTGATCAATTCGAGAGGACCGCCGACATAACCAAGACGCCAACCCGTCATCGAATAGGCTTTGGAAACTCCGTTCATGGTGAGGGTCCGGTCATACAAACCTGGTTCAACCTGGGCCGGTGTGGTGAATTCAAAATCGCCATAGACAAGATGCTCATACATGTCGTCCGTCAATACCCAGACATGAGGATGACGCATGAGAACATCGGTCAGCGCTTTCAACTCATCGCGTGAATAAGCCGCACCCGACGGATTGGAAGGCGAGTTGAACAGAAACCATTTGGTCCTTGGGGTAATTGCAGCCTCCAGCGCTTCGGCTGTAACCTTGAATTCTGAATCTATTGTCGTCTCAACATAGACGCTTTCGCCACCGCAGATCGCTACCATTTCCGGATAGCTCACCCAGAATGGCGCCGGTATGATGACTTCATCACCCGCATTCAGCGTTGCCATGAAGGCGTTGAACAAAATCTGCTTGCCGCCGGTACCGGCGATAATCTGGTTCGGTTCGTAGCTGAGGTCGTTTTCACGCTTGAACTTGGCACAAATTGCCTCGCGCAACTCGATGATTCCTGCAACGGCAGTGTATTTGGTCTCGCCCCGATCAATCGCGTCCTTGGCCGCCTGTTTGACATTATCGGGAGTATCAAAATCTGGTTCACCGGCCCCAAGTCCGATCACGTCCATGCCCTTTGCCTTGAGTTCACGCGCCTTTTGGCTGACTGCGATTGTTGCAGAGGGTTTTACGCGTGAAAGTGAATCGGCAAGGAATGCCATGGGACCAGTCTCCTGTTTGAAAAAATGGAACCCGAAACGGGTTCAAACGCGCGCGAAACTAGGCCCACAGTCATCAAAGCGCAAGCATATATCGGTGATTTCACCGACTGATGTCGTAATCTTTCGCCAATAGGCGGCAATTGCCCCCCCGAAGCCCGAGGGGTGCAGACCTTTCAAATCGGCTGTGGTTGATTACCGCTCAGTCGCCTGAATGAGTTGAACCGCCATCAACGGCCGAGCAATAGGCCAAAATCAAAGACAAAATAACGGCCATGGAAAAGAAGATGGTTAGAACGATAATTCCGAATTCGGGCATGGGACACTCCTGTCAGTTTTAGCGAAAATGACAGGACAGGGCGCGGCGTCCTTGATATATGTCAAATGAGTTTCAATTGACGTATCTTCCTTCCGCACCTGCGCGGCTCGTATTGGTGCCGCAGACCTTTTTTGAATATGGCACACGCCATTGCTCGGCAGACCAGCTTGCCCCACCATGGTTTGACCACAAACCGCACCCGCCTTTCTGACCGAGACAGACACATACGGATCAAAAACAGGAATATCTGCCATGTTTACCTTGTACTCGATGCCGTCGTCGGGAAATTCTTATAAAGCGCGCCTTTTGCTGGCCCATTTGGATCTGCCTTATGAACATGTCTCGGCTGAATATGACGGCGACAATTCGTTGACCCGTACCCGGAATTTTTTGCGCAAGAATCCAACCGGCAAGGTGCCCACCGTAGAATTTGATTCTGGAGAATGCCTGTCTGAATCAAACGCCATCTTGCTGTATTTTGGTGAGGGCACAAGCTTTGTACCTGAAGACCAGCTGACGCGGGCGCGGATGTATCAATGGATGTTTTTTGAACAGAATTTCCATGAAGCAACGGTTGCTGTACGTTCAGCCGTTTACGTCTATCCACAACGGGATATGGACCGTTCCCCAGAGCGCCTTGCATCCCTACTTGAAGGTGGCAACAAAGCACTGGATGTAATGGAAGTTCAGCTGAACAAAACGCCCTATCTGACGGGGGATCTGATCACACTGGCTGATATATGCCTCTACGGCTACACACACAGCGCCGATAAGGGCGGATTCGACATCACCAGAGGAAGCCGCAGCGGCATTGCCGCATGGTTGGAACGAGTGCGTCAGCAACCCGGCCACGTGCCACTCGACTGGTTGCCGGGCTGATATTGTGGTTGTTAATTCAGTGGATTAGATAAAATTTGAGGTAAGGCGTTAACCATTTGTTAACCATAAATCATCTTCTCGCCGCAATTCCTCCACGTTGCAGCCAACTTCCCTCGTCAAAAAGCCACAATGGCGCATTGCCACAATTAGATATGAAGACCCATGGGTTTTGGCCCATGGTATTAGTAGGTAGACACATGAAAGTCGCAAGCGAACAGCCAGCTCTCGCAAGCAAAGTGCATTTGGCAAACCGCGTCCACGGAGCGGTGCGCGCAATGCTCATCACGACAGTTGTATTGGTGGCAACCGTATTTGTCGGCCTGTCTGGATTTAGTGCCTAAGTTCAAAGCCTACCATACCCAAATCACAGCAACGATCAGCACGAACCCATTCGTGTGCTGACCTTTGCACTATTCGCATTTGAACGCGAACAGACGTGAAGTCTTGGACAAGGGGCAACGACGGGCTACTCTTTGTTGTGCGGAAAGTTTCTAACTTGGTTCCGGCTAGCAAAGTATTGAGGCTGGGGAACTTTTTGCATTGGAAATGGGAGCACACCAATGAAAGCCGCAGTCCTTTATGAGCCTATTCCGTTGAAAAACTCGCCTTAATCTCGGCAGTCTTTGCTGATTCAGTTTTCTCATTGATTTGGGAGATTGATTGCCATGATGGGACGACGTCCGGAAGCTCAAGCGGCGCTGTTTTACGAGTTTTGTCTTGAGGAGCACGTTCCGTCTGATCACCTACTACGGTCGATAGACCGGTTTGTTAATTTGTGTGATATTCGCTCTCACCTTTCCCCATTTTACAGTTCAACCGGACGACCCTCTGTTGCCCCTGAGCTTCTGATCCGAATGTTGCTGGTTGGCTATTGCATGGGCATTCGTTCTGAACGACGGCTGTGCGAAGAAGTTCATTTGAACCTGGCCTACCGTTGGTTTTGCCGTTTGGATTTGGCTGATCCTGTTCCCGACCACTCAACCTTTTCCAAGAACCGTCACGGTCGGTTCCGCGATAGCGACCTGTTACGGCATGTGTTTGAGACAGTTGTTGCCCGCTGCATCACAGAGGGTTTGGTCAGTGGCCGGCGTCTGGCTGTCGATGCCAGTTTGATCGAAGCCGATACCAATCGGCAGAACTCCACATCGAAAGAAGAATGGGAACCGAACAAGATTGATCCAGATGACGCGCCGCGTGCTGTGCGTGAATATCTGGAAACACTTGATGATGCAGCTTTTGGTGCTGCCACTGCGGTTCGGCCCAAGTTTACATCCCATTGTGATCCGGCATCCCAATGGACTGCGGCACGCAAAGGGCCTGCCTATTTCGCTTATTCTGCCAACTATATGATCGATACGGACAATGCTGTAATCATTGACGTTGAAGCAACACGGTCTGTTCGCCAGGCTGAAGTGGGTGCCGCGCGTGTTATGATTGATCGTGTGGCACAATCTTACAATTTACACCCAGAACGTTTGATCGCAGACACGGCCTATGGATCTGCAGCTATGCTGGACTGGCTTGTCGAAGGACGCGGTATCGCCCCTCATATTCCCGTCATCGACAAGTCCGGGCGTAAAGACGGAACCTTTCAACGGGCCCAGTTCACCTATGATGCTGACGAGGATGCCTATACTTGTCCCGGTGGCAAGAAACTGCGGCAATTCCGGCGAACCTATGCGGTGCCGCGTTCCGGCGTCGATAAACAAGGTATCATGCGCTATCGCGCACGAAAGTCAGACTGCGATACATGTGGATTAAAGGCACAGCGCACCCCAAAGGCACCTCAGCGAAAAGTCTTGCGTTCCATTTACGAACCATCACGCGATGTCGCCCGCAAGATCGCCCAAACAATCGACTATGCAATCTCATGCAAACTGCGCAAGAAGGTCGAGATGTTGTTTGCCCATCTCAAACGCATCTTGAAGTTGGATCGGCTCCGATTACGAGGCCCCTGCGGAGCCAGAGACGAATTCCATCTCGCAGCAACCGCCCAGAACCTTAGAAAACTGGCAAAATTGATCCCGGCGCCAAGCCCAACCCCGTAAAGCAATGCCCAAACAGGATCGCACTGAAATCAAATCAACGAAACCGTCGTTTCTCAGATGAGTTTTTCAACGGAATAAGCCGAACACAGATCTGGTGATTGAAAATATTTCAATTCGAAAACCCGTTGGTCGAGAAGTTCTTGTAAAAAACCGTTACGCCGGACTGTGCCATTCAGATTTGCACTATATCGAAGGTAAATTCCCCCATCCGCTCCCTCTGGTTCTGGGCCACGAAGCCGCAGGCGTTGTTGAACAGGTTGGCCCGGATGTTAGCTATGTGAAACCAGGTGATCACGTTATTACCTGCCTGGCAGTGTTTTGTGGAACTTGTGAAACTTGTCTGGCGGGCAAACCGGGAATTTGCGCAAACCCCGAGGTAAGACCGGCTCCGGGTGTCGCAGAAACATTAGAGTGGAAAAAGCCGGAACAACTGCACAAATTCATGAACTTATCGTCCTTTGCCGAACAGTCACTGGTTCATGAAAATGCTCTTGCAAAGATTCGCGAAGACATGCCGTTGGATCGTGCAGCGTTAATCGGTTGCGGTGTCCTTACCGGATTTGGAGCCGTTGCAAATACTGCCGGTGTCAAGCCGGGGGAAACTGTGGCTGTGATTGGATGCGGTGGCGTAGGAATGGCCGCTGTAAATGGAGCCTGGATCGCCGGCGCCGGGCGTGTCATTGCGATTGATACCAACCCGGCCAAGCTTCAACTGGCCACAAAACTGGGCGCAACAGATCTTGTAAATCCGGCCGATGGCAACCCGGTGAAACAGGTGAAGGAATTGACGAGCGGCGGAGTCCACCATGCAATCGAATGCCTGGGTACAAAAACTACTGCGGAACAGGCTTTTAAAATGACCGCACGGGGAGGCACAGCCACCATTGTCGGAATGGTGCCCTACAGGATGAATATCGAAGTTCACGGCCTCGATTTGCTTTTTGAGCGGCGTCTTCAGGGATCAATGATGGGAGGCGGCAGCTTTCGAACTGACATGCCTCGATTGATCGACCTTTACCAGCAAGGTCAACTTCATTTGGACGACTGGATATCCGATCGCATTTCTCTGGAAGAAATCAATCAGGGATTTTTGGCGATGAAATCAGGCAATGGCATGCGTTCCATCATTGAGTTTCCATAGTCCAGAATCAGGAATTGGATTGACGAATGTCGATAAATGGTCAGACCGGGCCTACACAGGGCGAACTTGACCGACGGGCTTGCTCATCCTAACCCTGATGGATGATCTGGCTCTCCCGCATCCTGACCTTTTTGCTTGGATTCTGCTCACTTTGGGGTGTGTTTTTTCTGGTCATCACGACTTATGGTTGGGAGAAAGTCTGGTATTCGATCCATGGACCGGCAGATTTAGGGGCTGTCGAGTTTGCGGAACTGTCCAAATCTTCCAAACCTGATCAAGTGCTGATTTGTCCGCAACTCATTTGCGAAACCGGTAACCGAGGCACCGAAAGCCCGATTTACGATACCGATGTCGACACCCTGCGCACCGCTTTCTTAAAAATGCTGGAACCGGAAACCAGTCTTTACAGGGTCGACGATGGCAGTGATCCAATGCGCTTTCGTTACGTCCAGCGCAGCCGATTGCTGCGGCTTCCTGATACGATCAGCGTGCAATTGATTTCCCTCGACAATGGTGCGGCCTCCTCACTGGCGCTTTATGGCAGAAGCCAGGTTGATATCCCTTATCTGAAACAAAATATCAAACGTGCAAATCGTTGGTTTGGTCGACTAAAAGATCTGGAGAAGTAGTCGCGCCAGGCCAATTCAACGGCCTCTATACAGGTAGTTTCACGACTACGCTCAACCCGCCCAAACCGCTGTTATGCAAAGATATTTCCCCGCCGTGCGTATGCACGATATCCTGGCTGATCGCGAGGCCTAACCCGGTACCGGTTTCATCCTGATTTCGCGCATCATCAAGCCGCACAAACGGTTTAAACACTTCCTCTCGCAGATCCTCGGCAATTCCCGGGCCATTGTCATGCACTTCCAGCTGCAGGGTATTCTTGCGATGCCTCACTCGTATTTCCACCTGGTCCCCATGCCGCAGCGCATTCAAAATCAAGTTTGACATCAGACGAGAAAATGCTGTTGGTCGTACAACAATCGAGGGATCGCCCTTTATTTTAACTTTGAATGATTTTCCCAGCTTGCCTGCTTCATCGTGGAACCGCTGCAGAACATCTTCGATGTTGAGTTCGCTGGCTTCTTCACCCGTATCGCCTCTTGCAAAATCCAAATAGGCTTGCAGCATGTCCTGCATATCGTCCACATCGCCCGACAAGGCCTCTACTTCTGTGGTCTGGGGAACCAGCGCAAGCTGCAATCTAAATCGTGTCAGCACGGTCCGCAAATCGTGGCTTACACCGGCCAACATCGACGTACGTTGATCCAATGCCCGCTCAATGCGATTACGCATTTCCAGAAATGCTTCTGTTGCCTGTCTGACCTCTGATGCGCCACGAGGGCGAAAATCTTCTGGTGCCGCCTGTCCCTTGCCGAACAGATCTGCGGCTTCGGCCAATCGCTGAATCGGTCGAATTTGATTGCGCAGAAACAGGATAGCGATGATCAACAGAACAATCGACGCGCCGACCATCCACAACAGAAATATATGGGTATTGGAGGCATAGGCTTGTTTGCGAGGCACGAATACACGCAACACTTTTTCTTCCAGCCTGATACGAATTTCCAAGATGTTGGAATCCCCCAGAGTGTCAATCCAGAAGGGTTTCTTGATCCGGCTGGCCAATTGCTCGCTCAGCGCTGCATCCAGAATTGAGAAAAATGGTTTTGGCTTAGGCGACGGGAAGTCTTCCGGCGGCAGGATCCTCACGTCCAGCGACAGGCTTTGTCGAGCGATCGAAGTGATGGTTTCAAAGTCCGTATCCTGGGGATAGGTCTCGATTACATCAACCAGTGCCGAGATATCTCGCACAACGGCGGCAGACAAACGGTTGGTCACCGATTGCCAGTGACGTTCCATGAAAACAAACGCAATGACCGCTTGTAGGAGCAACATTGGGGCGATGATGATGATTAGCGATCGACCGTACAAGCCGGTTGGCATGGCGGCTGCGAATTTGCGGGCAATGCTGCGCCAATAGCGACGCAGTGGCGTATATCTACGCGGGCGTTGAGACTGTCGGGGTACGGCAGGGTCCGGCGTCAACGGCAATCTGTCAGTTTGATCACTCAATGCCGGTCAATCCTCTGCCGGTAAGATACAAGATTGCCCAAGCCTATTCGATTTGTAGCTTATATCCAATGCCACGGACCGTTTGAAGCCAGGCGGGTGTTGCCGGGTCTACCTCAATTTTGCGCCGCAGGCGGTTGATCTGCACATCGACGGTGCGCTCGCTGGCGGATGCATCTTCACCCACCAAGTCGAGGCGCGGCACCACCTGCCCGGCATTTTGCGCAAACAATACCATGATTTCCCGTTCCCGATCGGTGAGCTTGATTGTCGTGCCATCTTTTTTCAACTCGCGCGACAAGACCGAGAAAGTGTAAGGCCCGAACAACACCTGTTCGATGCTCGGAGGTTCTTCGACTTTAACCCGCTTAAGAATGCTGTTGATCCGCAATACCAGTTCGCGAGGATCGAACGGTTTTGCCAGATAGTCGTCGGCACCAGCCTCCAGTCCCTTGATACGTGCTTCGGTTTCTCCCAATGCCGTCAACATCAGGACGGGAACATCCATTTTCTGGCGAATGGCATTGGTAAAGTCGGTACCATTCTCTCCCGGCATCATCACATCCACAATCAACAGATCAAAGCTGAGCCCGGCAAGTTTGCGGCGCGCGTCTGCAGCATCCGCCGCGGTGGACACCCTGAATCCCTGCTCGGTCAAATATCGCGACAGCAAATCGCGGATTCGACGGTCATCATCAATCACAAGAATATGCGCAGCATCGTCGGGCAATACCGGTGCGCCGTCAGCCGTAACTGTTTTGGATTGTGTTGCCTGCAGGGTGTTCATTGTAAGCCGCCTTTCCATCGCAGGCTGACCAAAATTGGAGCAGATCTACTGATCCTGCTCCATCAGCCCATTCACCAGGTCCCGCTCTTCAGGCTCGATCATGCCGAACAGAAAATCGCGTATGCTTTCGCGATCCTTGTTTTTGATCCCTTCAATAGCACCCTTAATTCGGCGAGACTGCATGTGGGTCAATTGAATGGAAAGATTGCGGCCTTTTTGCGTTGGATACAAGAGTCTCTGGCGACGGTCTTCCGGCCCGGCAATCTGCACCAGATGACCACTCTCCACCAATTGCCGCAAAACTGGCCCGAGACTTTGCTTGGTGATGCGCAATATTTCGAGCAATTCGGCGACAACCATGCCGGGGCGCCGATTGACGAAATGCAACACACGGTGATGGGCCCTGCCAAAACCATATTCTTCCAACATGCCATCAGCGTCCGCGATAAAGTCCCGGTAGGCAAAGAAAAACAACTCTACCAAAGGGAAATCCAGATCCTCGTCCGGCTCAGGAGGTGCAACAACCGGCTGGCCGGCACTCGATTCAGATATGTTTGCGGTGGGGCCAGACATGGGCGAGCGTGGTATCCAAAATTTGCATTTAGGTCAGGACGGTTGACATAACACATGCTGCGTCCATAGTAACCTAAGTTTTTGATAGGGGCGGATTTGCCCCAGTACAACAGCAAAAGAGGTATGTCATGGCTGGCGTTCCATTTGACCAACTGGATGGGGACATCTGGTATAACGGGGAATTTGTCGAATGGGAGAACGCCCAGGTGCATGTGCTGACTCATGGGTTGCACTATGCAAGCGCCGTGTTTGAAGGCGAGCGGGCATATGGCGGGGAAATTTTCAAGCTAACCGAACATACGATTCGCCTGCATAAGTCGGCTGAGTATCTCGGGTTTGAAATTCCCTGGTCCGTACAGGAAATCGATGATGCCTGTATCGCCGCCTTGAAGCGACAGGGATTGGCGAATGCGTACATTCGACCTGTCGCGTGGCGCGGCAGCGAAATGATGGGGGTCTCGGCCCAGGACAACAAGATCAATCTGGCCATCGCCGTGTGGGACTGGCCATCCTATTTTGATCCGGCGCAGAAGATGAAAGGCATCCGCCTTGATATTGCCGAATGGAAACGCCCCGACCCGGCAACCATTCCATGCAAATCAAAAGCTGCCGGTCTCTACATGATCTGTACTCTGTCCAAACATGCTGCTGAAGCCAAGGGCTATGCCGATGCGTTGATGTTTGATTATCGCGGGCGGATTGCAGAATGTACCGGCGCCAACATCTTCTTCATCAAAGACAATATCATCCACACGCCGACACCTGATTGCTTCCTTGATGGCATTACCCGTCAAACGGTGATTGACTTGGCCAAGCGGCGCCAGTTTGAAGTTGTTGAGCGGGTCATCATGCCAGAGGAAATGTCAGATTTTGAAGAGTGTTTCATCACCGGGTCAGCAGCAGAAGTCACGCCGGTGTCTGAAATCGGGCCTTACAATTTTCAACCTGGATCGATCAGTAAACTGATGATCGAAGACTATGAAAACGAAGTGACTCCCGGTTAAAGCCGCACAGTCTTCCAAAAAATGAATCAATGAAAAGTGGAACTTGTTGTTGACTTGACGTTAGGGAAACCTAATTATTGGCAACACCCCGCACTGGGCGGGCAACCATTGCGGAGGAAATATCAATGGAAGGACTTTTACCAATCATTATTCAGGTCATCGCTGGTGTCATGGGCGGCGGCGGAATCGCCTCTGTGCTCAAGGGCGTCAATATGGGCGCGACCGGCAATCTGATCGCCGGAGCATTGGGTGGCCTGGGCGGCGGCTCCATATTGGGCATGTTGGGTGGTGCCGGTGCCGGGGCAGCAGTAGGTGACGCTGCAGGCGGCGGCATGTTGGGCAGCATAATCGGATCTGCAGTTGGCGGCGGTGCTGGTGGCGCAATTTTGACTGCGGTTGCCGGAATGGTGATGAATAAAATGAAGGGATAGTGCCCTTAACACCATTTATGGTGTTATCAATCGTGCTAGTGAACGGGTGGTGTCGGGAAGTCTCGACGCCACCCGTTTTTTTTGAGGGATCCCATATGGCCAATCTTCAAATCGCCGTTGTCGCCGTAACCGCTTTTCAGCAGAACTGCACGTTGATGTGGGATGAAGAAAGCAAAGAGGGTGTCATCATAGATCCGGGTGGTGACAATGATCGCGTTAAGGAAGCGATTTCCGAACTCGGCATTAAACCGACGGCCATCTGGCTAACCCATGGTCACATCGATCACGCGGCCGGGGCGATGGAAATGAAAGAAGACTTCGGTATTGATATTGTTGGCCCACACAAAGATGACTTGCCATTGTTGGACGGGCTTGAAAAACAGGCGCAAATGTTTGGACTTGAAGGTCAGGTGCGCAACTGCCAGCCAGACAGATGGCTCGAGGAGGGCGACGTCATGCAAATAGGGGAACATCAATTTGATGTATTTCACTGCCCCGGACATGCGCCTGGTCACGTTGTTTTTTATAATAAAAAGGCCGCATTTGCCCATGTGGGTGATGTCTTGTTTGCCGGCTCTATCGGCAGGACCGATCTGCCGGGAGGTGACCACGAAGCCCTGATAAACTCAATCAAGACGACGTTGATGTCCTGGCCGGATAATGTGCAGTTCATCTGTGGACATGGTCCCGCGAGTTCCATCGGGCAAGAACGGACCAGCAATCCATTTCTAGTGTGAGCGCTCGATAACCCAGCAACAACGGCATCTGAAATTGCCGGTGAGCAGGCAAATGTTTTCCAGGCCAAACAACTAAAACAATGGCCCCGCTGGATGAGTTGCAGCGAGGCCAAGAAGTATTCTGCTTGTTTTTCGGGCCTGTTTACCGAGAAATGTGTCGGTTGATTTCCGTTTCCAACATTGAATATTCGCGGCAGTCCTTGCCACATCGTTTTTCAATTTCGGCGAGTTGCTCACGGGCCTTGTCGACCTTACCCAGTTGCAAAAACGCTTCGCCCATATATTCCATCACCAACGTATAATCCGGGTCTTCCCGCAGGGCCGCAGCGTAATAAGTCAGACCTTTTTCAATGCGGCCCAGCTTGCGGTTGGAATAGCCCAAATAGTTGAGAATACGCGGATCGTTCTTGTTTTCCGCAAGTTCCAGAACCACGATCGCTTCTTCATAACGCCGATTATAGGCAAGATCACGCGCGGCTTCGTAGATATTATCATCATCCAGCTGGCTGGACTTTTTTGGCAGCACGCACAGGCGCTTTTTCTTGTCCCACACTTTGCCATTGATGCAGGTAGGGGTTGTGGTTGTTGAGTTGCCATCTGAAGCAGCAAACGCCGAAACGGTGAACGCTGAGCCACCAAGCAACATGCCGGCCGCCAATGCGGTTTTTAGAGATTGAGACAACATGTGATTCTCCAATTTGTCTTTACCGGGCGATGCCCCTGAATGCACAAGATACGGTTGGACGCCCAATGAAGTTTCAGATTAGCGTTGAATTTAGAGTTTGTCATGGCAGCTGAGGCAAGTCGTGAAGTATATAACGCGATTGTGCTTGCGCTCTATTTATCCTGGGCCTGGCAAAGTATTCTGCAAAGCCCGTTCTTCGCACCAGCTGTTTGAACCGAGGCATCTTTGCAAAAGCTCCTGTCAGCTGCGAATTTCAAGGAATCAGCACCTAAATTCAAAAAAAGCTTGCCAAAACGCCGATATCGCCGTCATAAATTGGTTGTTCGGGTCATTATATGCCCGGAGACTGGAAACGAGCCGTTTGAACGGGCAGCTGCAGTTGCCACATTCAAGCGGGCCCAGGGAAGCCTTTTGACCGCCTTGAGCGGGTCAGATGCGTGATGCCCCCCTTCCCAGAGGCAATCTATAAAAGAGCATCACTTCCTTTCCCCGACGCAGAAACCTGGATTTTCTGCATGTCTAAATGCAGGCATCACACTTGGGAAAAGGAAATCCCCTATGCAAGGCACCGTAAAATTCTTCAACGCGGCCAAGGGTTATGGGTTCATCACGCCAGATGAAGGCGAGAAAGACATCTTTGTACACATCTCTGCCGTTGAACAATCGGGTCTGGGGTCTTTGGAAGAAGGCCAGAAGATTACTTTTGAAGTCGAACCTGACAAAAAGGGTAAGGGCCCAAAGGCCATCGACTTAAAACTGGTCGTTTAACTCGAAAATTTCAAAATTCTTCACCGTTTGGTGGAAGTCATGTTGCATACGTATGCAGCGTGAATTCTCTGCCTGATTATTTCGCTGTAAAAGCGTAACTACCCAGCTACCCCAACCTGATGCTTTTATAGACGGCCCATCAGACGGGTCTGAGGTTGAGGATGAGCTGATCAGGCGCGGTTTTCAAGGTTTTCAGGATGTCCCAACCTTGTTTTCGCGCCGTTTCAATGACCGTTCGTAAAGTGCAGAAATTCTCGGCACCAGCCTCTGTTCGAAAGCTTCCCGAGACCTTTTGTCGAACTTTCGTCATTCTGAGATCACGCTCTGCCTCGTTGTTCGTGTAGGGAACGCGCAGATCATTGAGAAAGAGCAAAACCGCTGCTTTATGCGTTTGGAGTCGCAAAGCGAGATTGTGCCCAATCCGCCGTTTCGGGCGACCCCGCTTCTTGCCTTTCGTTGGGCGCGCGAGAGGCGGTTGGGCCTCGTGGAACGCGATAGCACGCTCGCAACAGGCATCAAATCGCCGCTCGATATCCGTGATTGCCTCCGGGCTGACCGCGCTCCGATTTTGGATTCGCGCGACATGCGTGAGCTTCAGTGCGTCGAGCAGAATGGCTTTCATGTCCGGCACCCAAGCTTCTTCTTCATATTCGGTCAATGCCTCCAATTCGCGGGAGATGTGGGCATTGCACAATCCATGGGTCACATTTTCCACTGCCCAGTTGGAAGAGAAACAGTCATGCACTGCCGTTCCCGCCAGTTCTGGTGGCACTTCACCTCGCGCAGTTCCGAGCCGAAGGTGGCTTAGAGCGGTGGAGCATAGCATATGAAGCCAGCGCGTTCTGCCACCAATCCTGAACCCCGTTTCATCCAGATGCTTCACTGCCGTTTGAGGCCCGGACAGCAGGTTCTTCACCGCCTCAGCTAAACAGAGCATCTGCTCGGCCTTTTTGGCAACCAGACTGGAAAGGGTTGCCGATGTGATTGTGGCCCCGAAAATGTCCGCAAAAACCTGCGCCAGGCGATTTTGGGGAATGCAGTGCTGCGTCTGTAAATAGGCGGCCAACGCCCCTATTTCATCGCCGTACTGGGCGGGTGATGTTACCCCTTCAGGAAAATCGGCGCGGGTTTTTGCACCGCAATGCTGGCATTGGCAAATATGCGCACGACGCTCGGTCACATAAAGCGGCGGTGGAGGTTTGAGGCCAAACACCTGTCTGCACGCAGAACCTATGGTATCCTCCGCCGAAAGCGCGGCCTGACAGTTTTGGCATTGGTTCGGAAAATGACTGGTGATCTCGTCTGGGTTCTCAACCTGTTTCAGTGTGTTGCCGGGATGTCCGGGTTGGCCGCCAGGCTTTCGATTTGACTTGCCCCGCTGACTTTTGGTCCGCCGTTTCTTATCGCTAGACGGCTTTGCCAGTCCGTCGCTCGAAGGTGGTTTGCTGCTATTACGACTGTTCGATCCCAGACGACGCTCAAGATCTGAAACACGCTGCCTAAGAACCGCATTATCTTCTCTAAGTTGCTCGTTGTCTTTCCTGAGTTGTTCGGTAACTACCCAGCTACCCCAACCTGATGCTTTTATAGACGGCCCATCAGACGGGTCTGAGGTTGAGGATGAGCTGATCAGGCGCGGTTTTCAAGGTTTTCAGGATGTCCCAACCTTGTTTTCGCGCCGTTTCAATGACCGTTCGTAAAGTGCAGAAATTCTCGGCACCAGCCTCTGTTCGAAAGCTTCCCGAGACCTTTTGTCGAACTTTCGTCATTCTGAGATCACGCTCTGCCTCGTTGTTCGTGTAGGGAACGCGCAGATCATTGAGAAAGAGCAAAACCGCTGCTTTATGCGTTTGGAGTCGCAAAGCGAGATTGTGCCCAATCCGCCGTTTCGGGCGACCCCGCTTCTTGCCTTTCGTTGGGCGCGCGAGAGGCGGTTGGGCCTCGTGGAACGCGATAGCACGCTCGCAACAGGCATCAAATCGCCGCTCGATATCCGTGATTGCCTCCGGGCTGACCGCGCTCCGATTTTGGATTCGCGCGACATGCGTGAGCTTCAGTGCGTCGAGCAGAATGGCTTTCATGTCCGGCACCCAAGCTTCTTTTTCATATTCGGTCAATGCCTCCAATTCGCGGGAGATGTGGGCATTGCACAATCCATGGGTCACATTTTCCACTGCCCAGTTGGAAGAGAAACAGTCATGCACTGCCGTTCCCGCCAGTTCTGGTGGCACTTCACCTCGCGCAGTTCCGAGCCGAAGGTGGCTTAGAGCGGTGGAGCATAGCATATGAAGCCAGCGCGTTCTGCCACCAATCCTGAACCCCGTTTCATCCAGATGCTTCACTGCCGTTTGAGGCCCGGACAGCAGGTTCTTCACCGCCTCAGCTAAACAGAGCATCTGCTCGGCCTTTTTGGCAACCAGACTGGAAAGGGTTGCCGATGTGATTGTGACCCCGAAAATGTCCGCAAAAACCTGCGCCAGGCGATTTTGGGGAATGCAGTGCTGCGTCTGTAAATAGGCGGCCAACGCCCCTATTTCATCGCCGTACTGGGCGGGTGATGTTACCCCTTCAGGAAAATCGGCGCGGGTTTTTGCACCGCAATGCTGGCATTGGCAAATATGCGCACGATGCTCGGTCACATAAAGCGGCGGTGGAGGTTTGAGGCCAAACACCTGTCTGCACGCAGAACCTATGGTATCCTCCGCCGAAAGCGCGGCCTGACAGTTTTGGCATTGGTTCGGAAAATGACTGGTGATCTCGTCTGGGTTCTCAACCTGTTTCAGTGTGTTGCCGGGATGTCCGGGTTGGCCGCCAGGCTTTCGATTTGACTTGCCCCGCTGACTTTTGGTCCGCCGTTTCTTATCGCTAGACGGCTTTGCCAGTCCGTCGCTCGAAGGTGGTTTGCTGCTATTACGACTGTTCGATCCCAGACGACGCTCAAGATCTGAAACACGCTGCCTAAGAACCGCATTATCTTCTCTAAGTTGCTCGTTGTCTTTCCTGAGTTGTTCGTTTTCCTTCAGGAGCCGAGCGTTCACCTCCAAAAGCTGCGCATTTTGTTCTTTGAGTTAGACAACCTGACCCACCAGAGCCATGACCACATCAATCAGTTCTGATTTTGAGAAATCAGCAAGAATTTCAGGTGTCAGATTTTCGAGTTTCATCCTCGCAGTCAAACACCAAAATGAAAAAAGTGGAACCTCAAATATGCGCCATGAATCAAATTGTCGCACCTAATGGCAGCAGAAATAGGGTAGCTGAGTAGTTACGTAAAAGCTTGAACGGCCCGTTTTGCAACTTCCGCCCCCCATTCCTGCACAAAATGGCCTGCGTCCTCTACCATCATGGGCTCCGGGCACCCATTGATGATTTTATGCATTTTCATCATCACATCTGGCCCCAATACCGGATCCTGCACGCCAATCGCCATGAAACTTTTCCCCTGCCACTGAGACTTCCAGAAATCGGCGGCGCGCTTGCTGGTTTCGATACCCGCCATGCCGGGTTCGACCATCACCATTTCCGGAAAACGGCGCATTCCGGCTTTGAATGTTATGTCCGGAAATGGCGCACTATAGGCCTGTTGCTCGGCTTCGCTGAGTATTGGCGTGGCCCGCTTCATCAATGCGCCGACATTCATGTCCGGATTGGCGGCAACATATGCCCGCCAGTCCAAAAACGCCTGACTCGGGGCACGTCCCATCGCCAACACGGTATTCATGATCAACAATCGATCGAAACGTTCTGGCATGTCCTGAGGCAAGGTAAGTCCAAGCAGTCCACCCCAATCCTGCACAACCAATGTGATATTGTTCAAATCCAACCGCTCGATCAGTGCCATCATCATGTTGCGGTGAAAATGAAAGTCGTAAACCGCATCGTTGATGGGTTTGTCGGAGCGGCCGAATCCGAGCCAGTCCGGCGCTATCACGCGGGCACCGCTCGCGGCGAATACAGGGATCATTTTCCGGTAAAGGTAGCTCCAGGTGGGCTGCCCATGAAGGCATAGATAGGTCTGTTCGGTGTTGTGCGGAGCTTCATCAACATAATGTACCCGCAATCCCTCATACCCGGGGAGATCATTCAGATAGTGAGGCTCATAGGGCCAGTTCGGCAAATTCAGGAACCGTTCGTCCGGCGTGGTCAACGATGGGATCTTGGGCACGAAAATTCCCTCTTTTGATCGACAATACGGTGCCGGGGAGGCGGTTATCAGCACTCTGGCCTAGCTTTCATAAGCCTAGAGGCGTTCACGGATAAATGGAACCATTTTGACCTATGCGGGCCAAAATCTCACATCAGTCGTTCACCGTTGGGGACTGGTTTGTCGATTGCGGCCAACACGATGTCACCATTTTGGTCAGCATAACCCAGCGTCAGGACTTCCGACCTGATCGGTCCGATCTGACGGGGTGGAAAGTTGGTCACTGCCATAACCTGACGTCCAACAAGTTCATCGACCTGGTAGTGGACGGTAATTTGAGCTGAACATTTCTTTTGGCCAATCTGTGGTCCAAAATCGATCATCAACTTGTAGGCAAGCTTTCGGGCTTCGGGGAAGACTTCCGCCTTGACGATTGTTCCGGCCCGTATTTCGACCTTCAAAAAATCATCAAAGGTAATCTGTTCGGTCATCTTTAACCAGCCAGTTCGCGAGATCTCTTTGCAGCTGCGGCAACAGCTTCACGCAGCAGATCCGGGAAACCGTCCGTCGCCATCAGAATTTCAAGCGCCGCCTGAGTTGTACCATTGGGCGAAGTCACATTGCGCCGCAATTGTGAGGGTGACAATTCTGACTGACGCATCAATTCACCAGCTCCGCTTATTGTTGCTTCGGCCAGCGTGGCTGCCAGTTGAACCGGCAAGCCCGCCGCTTCACCAGCTTCGGCGAGAGCTTCGGCAAGATGGAATACATAAGCAGGACCACTTCCCGAGACACCGGTGACGGCATCCATCAACAACTCATCCTCAACCCATTCCACCGCACCTATCGCCGACAAAACCTTTGTCACGTTTGACCTTTGCGCATCGCTGACACGTGTGTTGGGCACACAAACCGTTATGCCGCGCTGGACCATGGCCGGTGTATTTGGCATGGCGCGAATAATCCGCGGACTGACGTCAGCAAATGGTGCCGAAATTTGGGCAATCGTGGTGCCAGCCGCAACCGACACAAGCGCATTTTCACCATCAACAAGACCAACCAGACCGGGCAGCACCACTTCCATGATCTGAGGTTTGACCGCAACCACAATCAAATCAGGCCGCTTGGCATCCTTGGCATCGATGACGTGATTGACGCCGTGTTCTGCCATCAGATCCAACATATATATGGGAGGTTTGGGATCAATGACCGTGATGGTCGCCGGATCATGGCCCGCCGCAAGCCATCCGCCAAGCATTGCCCCACCCATATTTCCAGCACCTATCAGGCATATGGTCGGCGAGACGTGCAACTGGGAGGACATCACACTTATGCCTCGCCAACCGTGTCGAACAGCACGCTGTCCAACGCCTCCGTCGCGGACTTCCCAGCCCATACGACGAATTGAAATGCCTGGTAATACCGTTCGCATGACGACAATGCCGCCTGCAACAAACATTCGATTTGTGCTTCATTGACCTCCGCACCACCGGACAATGGAATGGCCTGCCGAAACAGAACCGAGCCGTCCTGAGGCCAAACTTCAAAATGCCCGAACAGCAATTGTTCGTTGATTTGTGACAACAGTCGCATGGTTTCGACGAGGCGTTTTTTGGGCACCCTCATATCGAACCCGCAGGCAATGTGAAGGGCCTCAAAATCTTCCATCCATGAAAAGGAAACGCTGTAATCCGTCCAAATACCTTGAACAAGAATTGCAATTTCATCATCAGCTGAACGTTCAAACGACCATTTATTGAAATCCGCAACCTGTTCAATCGCATCGACCGGATGGCTGCCTCTTTCCATAAGTGACTCACTAATGCCCATCAAACTTCGCTCTTCCTTCAAGCATCACTACTCATCCAGACACCGCACACGAGATGTCCGCTCAACGATAAAATCTTCGCGGGAAAAACCTGAAACGCTAAACCGTCCCGAATCATTTAATGGATTCACCATAATACGAGATGCGTCGCAACGAACCCCGCTGTGCAAATCATGCACAGAATCACAGGCTTGGGCGTTGAATCAAAGTTTCGGATTGCACCAGTAAACGATTCAAAAGAATCAGAATTTCAAAACTTATCCACGGACAAATTATTTGCCGGATATCAGCGCCATCGACCTGCTATTTTTTGGCAGCGGTTTTGCTCGCAGCTGGTTTTTTGGCAGCCGGTTTTTTTGCAGATGCCTGAACCAGTGTTTTCAACTCATCAATTTCAGCTTTCAGCGCTTCATTTTCCATGCGCGCCTTTGATGCCATTTCTTTTACGGCTTCAAATTCATCGCGCTGAACCAGGTCCATTTGCAGTAAAAATCGCTCTGCCTGACTTTTCATGGCGCCTTCAACTTCGCGCCGCGCACCTTGCGCAACACCAGCAGCATCGGTCATCAGTTTTGCAAACTCATCCATCAGGCGGGATGGTCCTTGATTGCCTTGGTTCATGACTTTGCTCCAGAATTTAAGTTCCGACCTTTACCTAAGGCCTCGCACCCACGACTTCAACCACCAGTTTGCTGCAGCTTGATGCCGCGGGAGTTTACAGGCAGAACCTATTTCACCAGCACCATCGGACTTCCTCCATGCAGCCGTTTGCCAATATTATCTCAACCCTGAGCTTTCCGGTCATCGACCCGGTTCTGATTCAAATTGGCCCGTTTGCCGTTCATTGGTACGGCATCGCCTATGTTGTCGGCATTCTGCTGGGCTGGATGTTTGCAAAAAGAGTGGTCAGCACGCCTGACCTGTGGCCAGAAACCGGAGCACCAATAAAACCAGTCCAATTGGACGATTTTCTGACCTGGGCGGTGGTCGGCATAATTGCTGGAGGTCGACTGGGCTATGTGTTGTTTTACAATCTGTCCTATTACTTGAGCAATCCGCTTGAAATAATTGCGGTCTGGGATGGTGGAATGAGTTTTCATGGTGGGGCGATTGGCTCCATCATCGCCATGATCCTGTTTGCCCGGTCGCGTGGATTTTCTGCCTATTCCCTGCTCGACGTTATTGCCGCAGCCTCCTGCTTTGGGATTTTCTTTGTCCGCATTGCCAACTTTATCAATTCTGAATTGTGGGGGCGGACCAGCGATGTCGCCTGGGCGATGATATTTCCCAATGGCGGCCCCCTGCCCCGCCATCCAAGCCAGCTTTACGAAGCCGGACTTGAAGGATTTGCATTGTTTTGCGTTCTGGCAATCCTGATCTTCCGCTTCAAAAAGCTCAAAACCCCGGGTTACATTGGTGGAACCTGGGTGGTCGGCTATGGCCTATCGCGCATTATCGTTGAATTCTTTCGCCAGCCCGATGCGCATATCGGCTATCTCGCTGGAGGTTGGTTGACAATGGGCATGATCTTGTCACTGCCGATGCTGGCCATAGGAATCTGGGGCATGATTTCGGCAAAAAATCGCACGCCATGGCACAACAACACTGAAGATCAGGCCGCATCTTGACGCCGCTGGAGCAGGAAATCCGTCAACGCATTGCGACGGACGGCCCCATGCCACTGGCCGAATATATGGTAATTTGCCTGACCCATCCCGAATTTGGATATTATACGACCGGTCATCCTGTGGGCGGAAAGGCTTCTGGCGAAAACCCCGCGGGCGATTTCATAACATCTCCGGAAATCAGCCAGATGTTTGGCGAGCTGATCGGAGTGTGGTGCATGGAGGCCTGGCAGGCCCTGGGGTCACCCTTGGACTTCAATTTGGTGGAAATTGGCCCCGGACGCGGCACCCTGATGAAGGACCTGCTCCAGGTGACGCAAGTCCTCCCGGACTTCGTGGCAGCAAAGCATGTCCATCTGGTTGAAGTCAGCCCAACATTGCGCAAGGCGCAGAAAAATATTCTCCCCACACAAGCCAACATCAAATGGATTGGTGATATCGACGACCTGCCGAACCGGCCAACCCTGATAATCGCCAACGAGTTGCTGGACGCCCTGCCCTTTCGGCAATGGTGCAAGCACGGTACTGACTGGTTGGAACGGGCCGTTGGCGTCGTCGAAGAGAAGCTGACTTTTGTGCTGCGGCCCAACAGACTAGAACTCAGCGAATTGCCGCCAGACCATCTCGCACAGCCAGAAGGCACTCTGTTTGAAACGGCGCCGGCTCGCGAAGCCTTCGTGGCGCGGACGGCGGACTTGATAAAATCAAATACCGGTGCTGCCCTGTTCATTGATTATGGCCATCTAAAATCCGGTTATGGAGATACGTTTCAAGCGGTGCGCGATCACGAACATGCCGATCCGCTGCAGCAGCTTGGAAACACCGATCTGACCAGCCATGTGGACTTTGGCCCGCTCTGTGCGGTGGCAAACAGCACCGGTTGTGGCGTGCCGCAACCGGTCGCTCAGGGTCAATTTCTGCTGTCGATGGGCCTGCTGGAACTGGCTGGACGAATGGGAACAGGCCGTCCGGCCGATGTTCAGTCGAATTTACAACAAGCGGTTGAACGGCTGGCATCGCCACAGGGAATGGGCGACCTGTTCAAGGTGATGGGATTTGCCGCTCCCACCGGCCTCAGCGAACGCTTGTCGGGTTTCTCCTGATCAAAATTCCAGTTGCACCGGGTCAATCATCGGTTAGGTTTGAACATCAAAAGCTGGTTCGCGGGTACCATGAGCAAACTATTACCAATTCAAAGCCAGTTGCTAGACGATCTAGAGGGGATCAAGCATGGATATTTCACCCGTCAGGGAGGCGTATCCAAGGGAATTTACAGCGGTTTGAATGCCGGACTGGGTTCCGGCGACAATCGCCAGGATGTTGTGGAAAACCGCCGTCGCATCACGCAGCAATTGAAGGTGGCGGAAGACAAACTCGCGGCCCCCTATCAGGTGCATTCGCCCGATGTGGTTATTGCCGACCAAGCCTGGACAAATGACCGCCCCAAAGCCGATGGCGTGGTAACCAATCAACCGGGTTTGGCGATTGGAGTTGTCACTGCAGATTGCGGCCCGGTGTTATTTGCAGATGCCGATGCAGGGATTATCGGTGCTTGCCATGCGGGTTGGAAAGGCGCTCTTGGCGGAGTGTTGGAAAATACGGTTGCCAAGATGGTGGAGATTGGTGCTCAACCTGCATCAATCACCGCAATTTTGGGACCAACCATTTCGCAAAAAAACTATCAGGTCGGACCGGGGTTTCCTGACCCTTTTCTCTCCAGGTCTGCAGAAAATTTAAGATATTTTACCACTTCTGACAAAACCGATCACTATCAGTTTGATTTAACTGGATATATCGTCGACAGGCTGGCCAAAACCGGGATACGAGCCAATGCCGTAAATCGCTGTACCTATGGCGAAGAAGACAACTTCTATTCCTATCGCCGCACAACGCATCGCAACGAATCTGACTATGGTCGACAATTGTCGGCCATTGTCATGAACAACCGCTGACAGGAGCGCGGACATGTTACATTTTTCCCAGCAGGAGTTTGCCAACAGAAAAGCTCAGCTGATCGAAACCATGCAGCAACGTGAACTGGACGCAATTTTGCTGTTTGCCCAGGAAAGCATGTATTGGCTTACCGGTTACGACACATTCGGCTTTTGCTTTTTCCAATGTCTTGTGGTGAAGGCGGATGGCGATATGGCTTTGCTGACACGTTCAGCAGACTTGCGGCAGGCGCGGCATACATCGAATATTGAAAATATTGTCATCTGGACTGACAGCGGCGCTGCCAATCCGGCAATCGACCTGCGCGATCTTTTGTCTCAAATGGACTTGCTCGGCAACAAAATCGGCATTGAATATGACACGCCGGGGTTGAATGCAGCAAATGGCCGAAAGGTCGACGATGCGCTGCGCAGCTTTGCTGATACATCAGACGCGTCCGATCTGGTACACCGTCTCCGACTGGTCAAAAGCGCGGAAGAAATTGTCCATGTGCGCAAGGCCGCCGAACATGCAGATGCCGCTTTTGACGCTGCTCTGAAAACCACAAAAGGTGGTGCAGACGAGGCCAAGATACTGGCCGCCATGCAAGGTGCCATACTGGAAGCAGGCGGCGATTATGCGGGCAATGGTTTTATCATTGGATCGGCAGAAGACGCTTTGTTGTGTCGCCACAAATCCGGACGCCGCAAATTATCTGCCAATGATCAGCTGACGCTGGAATGGGCGGGTGTTTCTGCCCAGTACCACATGGCCATGATGCGAACACTGGTGGTTGGCAAACCAAAACCTGATCATGAACGATTCTTTGAAGCGGCGCGTGATGCGCTTTTGTCTGTCGAAGAGGCAATGACCGTTGGCAATAATTTTGGCGATATATTCAACGCCCATACCCGCACATTGGACGCAGCCGGGCTTGCCCGCCACCGCCTCAATGCATGTGGCTATTCTGTCGGCGCCCGATACGCCCCTTGCTGGATGGACGGACCGATGTTTTTTGCCGGCAATCCAACCGAAGTAGCGCCAAATATGACCCTGTTTGCTCATATGATCATTATGGACAGTGACAGCCAGACAGCCATGTCGTTGGGGCAGACCTACCTGACCACCGAAGGCAAACCGGAACCGCTGAGCAAGCACGGTCTGGAGTTTATTGTCTTGTAATGGGGATAAAGCGACGAATCTGGCTGGCGAAATGGTCAAGCTGTTGTTAAGAGTGGCCGACAAACTCCGCATGCAAGATCGCAGACCCGCATGAAGCTCTTTTCTGGAAACGCTAACAAGAGTCTGGCGGAGGAAATTGCCCGCTATCTGGACATATCGCTCGGCCAGTGTGAGGTCAGGCGTTTTGCCGATCAGGAAATATTTGTCGAAATTCAGGAAAACGTCCGCGGTGAGGATGTGTTCATCCTGCAATCGACCTCCTATCCGGCCAATGACAATCTGATGGAATTGCTGATTATGATCGACGCGGCGCGGCGGTCATCAGCGCGGCGCATCACAGCAGTGCTGCCCTATTTCGGCTATGCCCGACAAGACCGAAAGCCCGGACCACGCACCCCAATTTCGGCCAAGCTGGTTGCTAATCTGATTACCGAAGCCGGAGCTGATCGCGTGTTGACGTTGGATCTCCATGCTGGTCAGATTCAAGGGTTCTTTGATATTCCGACCGACAACCTGTTTGCGGTGCCGGTTATGAGTCGCGATTTGCGGGCAAATTACAATGTCGACAATTTGATGGTTGTGTCCCCGGATGTTGGTGGCGTCGTGCGCGCCCGCGCCCTGGCGCGACGCCTCAATGCCCCGTTGGCAATCGTTGACAAACGCCGCGACAAGCCTGGCGAATCGGAAGTGATGAATGTCATCGGTGATGTCTCCGGTCGCGATTGTATTCTGATTGATGACATAATCGATTCCGGCGGCACTTTGTGTAACGCAGCAGAAGCCTTGCTGGCCAATGGTGCGGTCTCGGTCACCGCATATATTTCGCACGGCGTATTGTCGGGTGGAGCCGTCGCCCGGATCACCTCTTCGATGTTGAAAGAGCTGGTGATTACAAGCACCATCGAGCCAACACCGGCTGTTCAGGCCGCCCATAATATCCGAGTGATCTCGATAGCCGATCTGATTGGCGAAGCCATCAACCGCACAGCGCTCGAACAATCGGTTTCCAGCCTGTTTGATTAGCGTGATGCAGCCTTGATTGGTGTGGCGCTAAATTGAGCAAAGCCCTTGCGCCAAACGGTGCTTGGGTCTATAGCACCGCCACCGTGTCGACACCCCTGGAGGGAACACGGGTCAATCTGGAAATCATGACACTTTGTCGGATCACACTCCTGGATTGAGCTGGTTTGAACTGAACGGTTCTGGCAGCAACCTCTGACCAACGCTTAGGAGCATATTATGAGCGAAGAAAACAAGCTCGAGGCCCAGGCGCGTGACCGTGTAGGCAAGGGGGCCGCACGCGAGCTGCGCAGAAATTCAATGGTGCCTGCCGTGATTTACGGCGACAAGAAACCCCCTCTCGGCATCGCCCTGTCCCACAAGGAAGTCACCATGCGGGTTCACGCTGGTGGTTTTATGACCAACATTCTGTCGATTGACGTTGACGGCGAGGCCCATCAGGTCCTGCCAAAGGATTATCAGCTGCATCCTGTCTCAGACAAGGTTTTGCACGTCGATCTGCTGCGCGTCTCACGCCGTACGGTTGTGACCGTTGAAATTCCGGTCAACTTTATCAACGAAGATATCTGCCCAGGCTTGAAAGCTGGTGGTGTACTCAACGTTGTGCGTCATACCGTTGAAGTCAACGTACCTGCGACTTCGATCCCCGACGGTTTCGAAATCGATCTGGAACCATTCGACATTGGTGATTCCATCAACATTTCATCAGTTGATCTTCCCGATGACGTTGAACCAACCATTGTTGACCGTGACTTTACCATTGCGACCATCGCTACTCCGGCAGCCCTGCGCTCTGAAGATGCTGATGAAGAAGATGAAGAAGGTCTGGAAGGTGATGAAGAAGGTGCAGAAGGCGAAGTCGACGGCGAAAGCGGCGGCGACGGCGAAAGCGAAGAATAAGCCTGAATTTGCATCAACTTGATGAAGACGGGACGATCCCATGCTTCTCATTGTTGGCCTGGGCAATCCGGGTCCAAAATACGAAAGACAACGTCATAACGTTGGATTCATGGCGGTGGATGAAATTCACCGCCATGAAAGCTTTCCCGCGTGGCGGCCAAAGTTCCAGGCGCTGATTTCAGAAGGCCAGATTGCCGGACATAAATGCCTGCTGGCCAAACCGACTACTTTCATGAATGAATCCGGACGGGCGGTCGGTGAGATTGCCCGTTTCTACAAGATACCACTGTCAGATATTGTGGTGCTTTACGACGAACTTGATCTGGCACCTGGAAAAGTGCGTATCAAGATCGGTGGTGGCGCTGGCGGTCACAACGGCATTCGTTCAATTGATGCTCATCTGGGCAAAGATTATCGACGGGTCCGCATCGGCATCGGTCATCCGGGTCAAAAAGACCGCGTCAGTGGTCATGTGCTTGGCGATTTTGCAAAATCTGACGCGATCTGGCGTGACCCGTTGCTGGACGAAATCGGCCGCAATGCCGAAATGCTGGTCAAAGGTGATGATGCAGGATTTATGAATCGCCTGGCGCTGCGCACCCAATCCAACGAGCCATCAGGCGCTCGCGGACAAACATCTGCAAAAAAGAAAAGCCATATCCGGCAGGCCAACAAGAACGGCCCCGCGGCAAATGTGCCGAAAACCGGTCCGATGGCTGACATGTTGAAAAAACTGTTCGGCGACAAAGACAACTAATCGCGTCCTCCCGGCATTAAAGAAAAGAAAAGAGCGTCAAAATGGGATTTAAATGTGGAATCGTGGGCCTGCCCAATGTTGGCAAATCCACTCTGTTCAACGCCTTGACGCGGACAGCATCAGCGCAGGCTGCAAATTATCCGTTTTGTACCATCGAACCGAATACCGGCGAAGTTGCGGTACCGGATGAGCGTCTTGCAAGAATTGCTGAAATTGCAAAATCCAAGGAAGTTATCCCAACCCGTATTTCGTTTGTTGATATTGCCGGACTGGTTCGCGGCGCTTCAAAGGGTGAAGGGCTGGGCAACCAGTTTCTGGCGAATATTCGCGAAGTCGACGCCGTCGTGCACGTGTTGCGCTGTTTTGAAAATGACGACATCACTCATGTTGAAGGCGCGATCAATCCGATCGCCGATGCCGAGACAATCGAAACCGAACTGATGCTGGCGGATCTCGACAGTCTTGAGCGTCGCATTGAGCAGATTCGCAAACGCGCCACCGGAAAGGACAAGGAAGCGATCATCATCCTGCCGATGATGGAAGCGTCGTTGAAACTGCTGCAAAATGGCCAACCGGTCCGCAAATTGCTTGATGGTATCGCGGCTGAAGACCTGGCCATTCTCAAGGGACTGCAACTGCTGACCTCAAAGCCAGTTTTGTATGTCTGCAATGTTGGTGAGGATGATGCGGCGTCCGGCAACGATATGTCGGCACAAGTTGCGACCATGGCATCCGAACAGGGTGCCGGAACCGTCGTAATTTCCGCTGCAATTGAAGAAGAAATTGCCCAATTGCCCGATGATGAACAAGGCGAATTTCTGGAGATGAACGGTCTTACAGAAAGTGGCCTGTCGCGGCTTATTCGCGAAGGCTATGAGCTTTTGTCGCTTATTACATATTTCACCGCCGGGCCAAAAGAAACCCGTGCCTGGACCGTCCATAGGGGCACCAAAGCGCCGGGAGCCGCCGGTGTAATTCACACCGACTTCGAACGTGGTTTCATCCGCGCACAAACCATCGCCTATGATGATTACGTGACATTGGGCGGTGAAGTTCCGGCCAAGGAAGCTGGCAAAGCCCGCGATGAGGGCAAGGAGTATGTCGTTCAGGATGGCGATGTGATGCTGTTTAAATTCAATACCTGACAGGAAATACAGAAATTTTATCTGCTTCAACTGGGGAGGTTTTATCTTGCTGACATTTGAAGACTTCACGGTGGGTCGGGTATTTGAACTACCTCCACACACGATCACTGCAGAAGAGATGATTGAATTTGCGCAGGAATTTGACCCGCAGCCATTTCATCTCGACGGCAATTCCGAGCAAGCCAAGCAGGTGGGTGGTCTGATCGCCTCTGGCTGGCACACATCGTCGATCTTGATGCGGATGATCTGCGATGGCTATCTGCTCAACTCCCCCTCACAAGGCTCTCCTGGCCTCGAGGAAGTGCGATGGCTGAATGTCGTGCGGCCTCAGGATACATTGTCGGCAAGCGCTGAAGTAACGGCCAGCAGAATATCGAAATCCAACCCCGCCATTGGTATCGTCTCGTTTGTTTACAAAATGTGGAACCAGCGCGGCGAAGACGTCATGAGAACCAAGGGTGTTGGCATGTTCAAGGCATCCGCCGGTACGCAGTCATGAGCAAAACGCCCATTTATCAATTGCTGAAAACCGACATGCGGCTGGATCTCGGCCAACACACATTCGAAACTGAAGAAATCCTGCGCTTTGCCAGGAAGTTTGATCCGCAAGTTTTTCATGTCAGTGAAGAAGGTGCAAAGGACAGTATTTTTGGACGCCTGTGCGCCTCTGGTTGGCACACAGGTTCGGTCTGGATGCGGCACAATATTGACAATTTCGAAAGTGAGTTGCTTCGGCTCACCAACTATCAAGGCACTGAACCGGTTATTGGTCCCTCGCCCGGTCTGAGAGACTTGAGGTGGTCTGCCCCGGTCTATCCCGGTGACACCATCAGTTTCTATTCAACAATAACCGGCAAGCGCACCAGCGCCCGACGCCCTGGTTGGGGAATATTGACGGTGAATTCCTATGGGACAAATCAAGAAGGAATTCAGGTTTTGTCGATGGGCGGTGCTGTGAGTATCAGACTGGACTGAGATGCTCGATGCATTCGGCCGAAGCTCGAGCTGCGCCGAACTCAGTCCCCTTCAAATTCGATCAAGGTGCGAACCGGTACACCCAAAGATTCAATTTTCTTTCGACCACCCAGATCAGGCAGGTCTATCACAAAGCACGCGGCGATGACATCAGCGCCCATTTCCTTCAGCAGTTTAACGGCCGCTTCTGCGGTACCACCCGTTGCGATCAAATCATCAACCAGCAAAACCTTGTCACCGGGGCTCACGGCATCGCGGTGCATTTCCATTTCATCAACCCCATATTCCAGACTATAGGCGACCGAGACCTTTTCTCCGGGCAGTTTTCCCTTTTTTCGGATCGGCACAAAGCCGGACGTCAGTTGGTGGGCAATCGCCCCACCCAGGATAAACCCGCGCGCTTCGATCCCTGCAATCTGGTCAAGACCAATTCCAACATAAGGATGCACCAGCGCATCAACGGCTCGGCGAAAGGCTCTGGCATTCTGCAACAAAGTGCTGATGTCACGGAAAATGATGCCGGGTTTTGGATAGTCCTCAATGGCCCTAATGGCGATATTGAGTTCCTGTGTCAGGGATTCTTCCATAAGGATTTTCCAATCAAATTCAGAGCTGTGGTTTCAACAAAAAAGGCTCCGGAACAGAATTCCAGAGCCTCAAATTAGTTTTCCGATGATTGCTTAATGGGCAACGTCTGACCAGATTTTCTTCTTTGTGAAGTAAAGCAGGCCAGCAAAAACGATCAGGAACAGGATCACGATGAAACCACGCTGCTTGCGCTGGTCCAGGTTTGGATCGGCTGCCCAGGTCAAAAACGCAGCAATATCGCGAGCCTGCTGGTCAACGGTGGATTTGGTGCCATCGTCAAACTCGACAATATCGTCAGACAGCGGGTTCGCCATCGCGAGGGAAGTACCGGCAACGAAAAATGGATTGTAATGCAGTCCATCCTGAACCGTAGTGCCTTCGGGTGGATCCTGATAACCAGTCATCAATGAGTAGATATAGTCTGCGCCATTTTCAGCATACATGGTGAAAATATCGAAGATAAACGTCGGAAAGCCGCGCTCGGGAGCACGTGCCTTGGCCAGCAGCGACATGTCGGGGGGCAGCGCGCCATTATTGGCTGACGCTGCTTCCTTCTCGTTGGCATAAGGCCCCTTGAAGCGGTCGTTTGGAAGCGCCGGGCGCTCAAACATTTCGCCGTCATCGTTTGGACCGTCGGTTACTTCATACTCTGCCGCATAATTTTTGATCTGCTGCTCGCTGTATCCCAAGGCCGAAAGGTTGCGATAGGACAGCAAATTCATTGAATGGCAAGCAGCACAGACTTCAGTGTAGATTTTCAATCCACGCTGCAATTGGGCTTTGTCATAATGTCCGAATGGACCGGCAAAGCTCCAGCTCTGTTCAACCGGCTTCATCAAAGGATAGTGCGGTGTTCCGCCTTCATCTTCGGCTGCGCTTGAGGCAAATGTCGAACCCGCCAGAGCCAGGCTTGACGCCACGATGACAGCGGAGAATTTGGAGGTGAATTTTGTGAAGACCGTCTTCATTTTTGTTTCTTTCTTTACCGGTTGCCCGTCTGGCTACCTGAAACTGGTTGAACACCGCAGCAACAGCTGCGGTGTTGCGTTAGATGTCTAGCTCTGCGCCTGGGATTCAGCCGTATCGCTACTGGACTTTGCCAATACCGCATCGGCAATGCTGGCTGGTCGCGGCAATGGTTTTTCAAACCAGCCGAGCAGCGGCATAATGACGATGAAATGAAGGAAATACCAAAAGGTTGACGCTTTCATCAGTGGGATCCAGATGCCCTCAGCAGGGCGGGAACCGAGATATCCCAGGAACACGGCGTTGATGGCAAACAGCCAGAAGAAGATTTTATAAGTCGGGCGATAATTCGCAGACTTAACATCTGACGTGTCGAGCCATGGCACGAAGAACAATACTGCAATCGCTCCAAACATCGCCAAAACGCCACCAAGCTTGGAGTCGATCAAAACGATGTCGGTGAACGGAATGCCGATATTGAAGTCAATGGCCCGCAATACCGCATAAAACGGCAGGAAGTACCATTCAGGAACAATATGTGCCGGGGTCTTCAGCGGGTCCGCCACAATGTAGTTGTCGGCATGACCGAGATAGTCGGGCAGGAAGAAGACGAAGTAGCACATGATGATCATGAACACGACCATCGCAAACGCGTCTTTAACGGTTGCATATGGTGTGAACGGAATAACATCCTGCTTGGATTTAACTTCAACACCGGTGGGATTGGTCTGGCCGGTTACGTGAAGCGCCCAGACATGCAGGACGACAATGCCAGCAATCATGAAGGGAAGCAGATAGTGCAGCGAGAAAAAGCGGTTCAGCGTGGCGTTGCCGACTGCATAACCACCCAGCAAATATTCACGCACGGTGTCGCCGACCAATGGAATGGCGGAGAAGAAATTGGTGATCACCTGTGCACCCCAGTAGGACATCTGACCCCAGGGCAATACGTAGCCCATGAATGCGGTTGCCATCATCAACAGGTAGATAACCACACCGAGTATCCAAAGCACCTCGCGCGGCGCTTTGTAGGAGCCATAATACAGGCCACGGAATATGTGGATATAAACGGCAATAAAGAACATCGACGCGCCGACCGCATGCCAGCTTTGCAATGTGTTGCCGTAGCTTACGTCGCGGCGCAGCAAGTGCACTGAGTCGAATGCCATGGTCGCTTCCGGCGTGTAATGCATGGCGATAACGATGCCGGTAATGATCTGAGAAACCAGCATGACAGCCAAAATGCCACCAAATGTGTACCAGTTGTTCAGGTTGCGAGGCACCGGAAATGAAACAAAGCTGTCATGGACGAGACGCACTATCGGCATCCGCGCGTCCATGAATTTGCCGAAACCGGTGGTCGGATTGTAAGTGGAATGACCGCTCATGATTTAGGCTCCTGCTTTGTCTTGGCCGATGACCAGTTTTTCTTCGCTGGCAAAGACGAACGGTGGCAGCGGAAGGTTGGTAGGTGCAGGACCTTTCATCACTCGGCCGGTGACATCGAATTTTGATCCGTGGCAAGGGCATAGCCAGCCTTCAAGGCCTGTATCAATCTTGGTCGGTACGCAGCCCAGATGGGTGCAGTTAGCGCCAACAATCGCCCACTCTTCAGCGGCACCTTCAGCAGCTGCGATGCGGCTGTCTGCGGCTGCAAAATCGCGAAAATCGGATTCCGGAGCATTTTTGGCTGAAGCAACTTCATCGGCAGTCAGATGACGGATGAAATAGGGCTTACCACGCCAAATAACAGTGATCAGCATTCCTGGCTCCACCGCCGAGATGTCGATCTCGACCGGACCACCGGCTGCTTTTTCACGCTCATTGGGGCCCATTTGGATGACCAGTGGCCAAGCCACGCCACCAACTGCAACTGCACCGGCAGCGCCGGTGGCAATGTAAAGAAAATCGCGGCGGGTTGCGTCGCTCGCGTGTGCTTCACTCATGGAGTTATCCTCTCCGGTATTACATTCTTTGGCAGACTATTGCCCTGCGCCGCGCTGGCATACAGGCGAGCGCGCGCCACGGCACGTCCTACAACATACTACCCTGCGTCTCTCTATTCCGTATCGGACCATTTTGTCCAGTTGTTAGGGGGTAGGAAACCCCACTTGTCGCAAGATTTTTTGCCTGTTGCGGCGTGAACCGCCTGTCAATGGCCAATTTGTCCCCAAATCGAGCAAATCGCGTGGAAAATTATTGTTATGGTGCGACGATGGGCTGAGCCTTGAGACTCGGTTCTGCGACCTCAATTCCATCGAACAAGCTGCCTTCTTCGAACCAGGACTTAGGAGCCGGGGCACCCCACAGTGTTTGGCGCTGAGGATCTTTCAAATCCCAGTGAATCGGCTCGTGATCGGGATCGATTGTCTGGTAATCCGAGCAGTAAATTTCGACGCGGTGATTGTCGGGATCACGAATATACAGAAAAAATGCATTGGATATGCCGTGGCGGCCGGGTCCGCGTTCAATATTGGCGACATATCCGGTGGTTGCCATCAGATCGAGCAGATCTAGGATTGCCAGAGGGTGCGGCACCCAAAACGCTACATGATGCAGACGCGGACCATAACCATTGGTGAACGCCTGATCGTGCACGCCCCCTTTGCGGTGCAGCCAGGAGGCCCATAAGGACCCGGATTCGGCGTCAGCCGTATATTCAGTCGTTCTGAAGCCCATTTTGTGATAAAATGCCGTCGCCTCATCAACATTGGTGGAAAAGCAGTTGAAGTGGTCTATTCGCAGCGGTTTGACGCCCTTGTATTGGGCATACTGTTGGTGAATAGGCGGCAAACGATCCATCTCATAATGCAATTCAATCGGCATGCCGGCATTATCGGATGTGCGCAGAGTACGTCCCTGATGGGCACGTTCCACCCAGGCGACATCACGTCCCTGCTCTTTGAACCAGTCATGGGCCTTGTCCAGTTCTTCCTCTGCCCAGACACGATAACCCATGGCTGCTACGCTGGCCGTGTCCGACTGGACCAGCACAACACAGTGATGGCTGCGCTCTTCCATGCCGCGCATATAAAGCCGCGTATCGGTCTCGTCGGTGACAGCAAGGCCAAGCACATCGCTGTAGAATTTTTTTGATGCCGCCAGATCTGTCACATTCATTTCGATATGACTGATACGCAGAATGTTGAACGGCGGGTCTAGGACAACTGGAGGCAGGGCCATAATTATACTCCCAACTTGGTGATCTTGTGTTCGCCCAAGGCGATGGCGATGTTTTTGGTTTCCATATAAAAATCAAACGACCAGTCGCCGCCATCGCGGCCAATACCGGAGGCTTTTGTGCCACCAAACGGGGTTGGCAGGTGACGAACATTTTCCGAATTGACCCATATCATGCCCGCATCGAGCCCCTCACTAAAATTGAGGGCACGGGTCACGTCATTTGTCCAAACATAGCCAGCCAGTCCGTAGGCAACAGAATTGGCGATCTCCAGGGCTTCTGCCTCGTCCTCGAACTTCATTGCGGTCAGCACCGGTCCAAAAATTTCTTCCTGTGCAATCCGCATCGTCTGCGTGGCATCTGCGTATAATGTGGGATTGACGAAATAACCATCTGAATCGCCAGCCTCTCCGCGAACCGCAATGCGCGCACCGTCTTCCTTGGCTATGTCCAGATAGGACGTCACCTTGGCCAGATGACGTGGGTGGATCAGCGGTCCTATTTCCGTGGCCGGGTCGAGTGGATGCCCAACTCTAAGCTTGTGCACCCGGTCTTCCAGCGCGGCGACGAAACGATCGTAAATACCCGCCTGAATCAGAACCCGCGAAGAAGAGGTGCAGCGCTCGCCATTCAGCGAATAGATCATGAAAATGGCGGCATCCAGAGCCCGGTCAAAATTGGCGTCGTCAAACACCACGACGGGGTTTTTGCCGCCCAGTTCAAAATGCACCCGTTTCAAGGTTTCCGACCCCTGTCGCATGATTGCGGATCCGGTGGAACTTTCACCAACAAACGCAACAGCCTTGATCATCGGATGTTCGGTGAGGGCTTTCCCGGCTTCCTCTCCCAGGCCGTTGACCATGTTCCAAACGCCCTTCGGTAAACCGGCCTCCTCGGCAATTTCAATCAGCAGGCGGGCGGTCAGCGGCGACCATTCCGCCGGCTTGTGAACCACGGTGCATCCAGCAGCGAGCGCCGGAGCGATCTTCCAGGTGGATAACATGAAAGGCGTATTCCAGGGGGTGATCACACCCACCGGCCCGATTGGCGTACGGGTGGTAATATTCATATGATCCGGAGACGGCAGGGTCTGGCCATCCCGGGCAGCTTCTGCCTGATCGGCAAAATACCGAAAATTGGCAGCACCACGCAACGCCGCTTTCGACATGAAACGTATGGCCTGTCCCGTGTCCCAACTTTCTACCAGCGCAATCTCATCGGCCCGCGCGACAATTGCATCGGCGACCGCATGGAGAACTTTCTTGCGCTGTTTGCCGGGCATGTCGCGCCATTCAGGAAATGCAGCATGAGCGGCTTTGGCAGCTGCGTCTATATCTGCTGCTGACCCTTCGGCCACGTCACAAATCACACTATCGTCCACCGGTGAACGGCTCTGCATGGTATTTTTGGAGGTCACGTCCTCACCATTTATGCGGTGCGGCAGGACTTTGCCTTCAAACTGTTTCAGGTGACCAGAGAGGCGATCGAGATTGGATTGCAGCTCAGACATTAATTTGCTTCCCTTTTCAAACGTCCCGCAATGCCATTGCGCTTGAAGGACATATCCGGATCATTGATTTCAATGTCGACAGAGACGGCCATAAAACCCTGTTCAATGGCGTCTGCGAAGGTGTTGCACAGCAGATCAAACACAACCTGCCCGCCCGTTTGGCGAGTTTCCAAGTCCCGACCGGCACCAATACGCATGATAACTGCAATAAAGGCGTTGTCGGGATGTTCGTCAGCGATAGAACCGGTTGCAACTGAGTGCATGCGCACCCGCACACCTGCCAGCGGGAATATTCCAGTCGCAACCACCACCTCGCTGAGACGCCGGGCCAGGTCAGCCATATCATGCTGGTCAGACAGATTTGCAGAATGTTCAACGATGAGATGGGGCATCAATACTCCTTGTTGGGAGAAATATTATTAACATGTTAAGTAATTTGCAAGGGAAAATTTCCCTAAAAATCAATGCTGGGCAAATGACCGCATAACGGGCCGCACCACCACAGTTGATTGCAATCGACCAAACTCGATCTCCCGCATTCCAAAACCATCATTGCCGATTGACAAATTTTCGTAACTACTCAGCTACCCTATTTCTGCTGCCATTAGGTGCGACAATTTGATTCATGGCGCATATTTGAGGTTCCACTTTTTTCATTTTGGTGTTTGACTGCGAGGATGAAACTCGAAAATCTGACACCTGAAATTCTTGCTGATTTCTCAAAATCAGAACTGATTGATGTGGTCATGGCTCTGGTGGGTCAGGTTGTCTAACTCAAAGAACAAAATGCGCAGCTTTTGGAGGTGAACGCTCGGCTCCTGAAGGAAAACGAACAACTCAGGAAAGACAACGAGCAACTTAGAGAAGATAATGCGGTTCTTAGGCAGCGTGTTTCAGATCTTGAGCGTCGTCTGGGATCGAACAGTCGTAATAGCAGCAAACCACCTTCGAGCGACGGACTGGCAAAGCCGTCTAGCGATAAGAAACGGCGGACCAAAAGTCAGCGGGGCAAGTCAAATCGAAAGCCTGGCGGCCAACCCGGACATCCCGGCAACACACTGAAACAGGTTGAGAACCCAGACGAGATCACCAGTCATTTTCCGAACCAATGCCAAAACTGTCAGGCCGCGCTTTCGGCGGAGGATACCATAGGTTCTGCGTGCAGACAGGTGTTTGGCCTCAAACCTCCACCGCCGCTTTATGTGACCGAGCATCGTGCGCATATTTGCCAATGCCAGCATTGCGGTGCAAAAACCCGCGCCGATTTTCCTGAAGGGGTAACATCACCCGCCCAGTACGGCGATGAAATAGGGGCGTTGGCCGCCTATTTACAGACGCAGCACTGCATTCCCCAAAATCGCCTGGCGCAGGTTTTTGCGGACATTTTCGGGGTCACAATCACATCGGCAACCCTTTCCAGTCTGGTTGCCAAAAAGGCCGAGCAGATGCTCTGTTTAGCTGAGGCGGTGAAGAACCTGCTGTCCGGGCCTCAAACGGCAGTGAAGCATCTGGATGAAACGGGGTTCAGGATTGGTGGCAGAACGCGCTGGCTTCATATGCTATGCTCCACCGCTCTAAGCCACCTTCGGCTCGGAACTGCGCGAGGTGAAGTGCCACCAGAACTGGCGGGAACGGCAGTGCATGACTGTTTCTCTTCCAACTGGGCAGTGGAAAATGTGACCCATGGATTGTGCAATGCCCACATCTCCCGCGAATTGGAGGCATTGACCGAATATGAAAAAGAAGCTTGGGTGCCGGACATGAAAGCCATTCTGCTCGACGCACTGAAGCTCACGCATGTCGCGCGAATCCAAAATCGGAGCGCGGTCAGCCCGGAGGCAATCACGGATATCGAGCGGCGATTTGATGCCTGTTGCGAGCGTGCTATCGCGTTCCACGAGGCCCAACCGCCTCTCGCGCGCCCAACGAAAGGCAAGAAGCGGGGTCGCCCGAAACGGCGGATTGGGCACAATCTCGCTTTGCGACTCCAAACGCATAAAGCAGCGGTTTTGCTCTTTCTCAATGATCTGCGCGTTCCCTACACGAACAACGAGGCAGAGCGTGATCTCAGAATGACGAAAGTTCGACAAAAGGTCTCGGGAAGCTTTCGAACAGAGGCTGGTGCCGAGAATTTCTGCACTTTACGAACGGTCATTGAAACGGCGCGAAAACAAGGTTGGGACATCCTGAAAACCTTGAAAACCGCGCCTGATCAGCTCATCCTCAACCTCAGACCCGTCTGATGGGCCGTCTATAAAAGCATCAGGTTGGGGTAGCTGGGTAGTTACAAATTTTCAGATTCGCCTGAATCTTCGACTGTTGATCGGGCCTGCAAAATTGTAGCGCCGGAAACATCCAATTGATCATGTGATCACCCCTTTTGCGAGATGGACAAGCCAATGAGCGAGGAAACAACCGTCAGTTTTACGGAAATGAAGCACGGCACTCTTGAAGATTATCAACTTCTGCATGAATTGGAAAAACCGTTTCTGGCACTGACTGCCGACCGGGTTCTTGAGGAACTGCACCGTCAGGGCGACGTGTCTTTGGAAGGGTACAAAATCACCCGCCTTGATCATGCGCTGCAATCTGCAACCCGCGCCCACCGCGAAGGTGCAGACATCGATTGGGTGGTCGGTGCCTTGTTGCACGACATTGGCGATGGATTGGCGCCTCAAAATCATGACCGCATGTCAGCGGAAGTTATCCGTCCATTTGTGCGCGAAGAAGTATCATGGGTCGTTGAACACCACGGCATTTTTCAAATGCTGTATTATGGCCACCATTATGGCTGGGACCGCAACGCCCGCGACCAGTTCAAGGACCATCCCAGCTTCGATGCCTGTGCAGAGTTTTGTGAGCGCTGGGATCAATCCTCATTTGATCCCGACTATGAAGCCGAGAGCTTAGAATTCTTTGAACCCATGGTTCGTGAAGTCTTCGGCCGCAAGGCCCATGACAATGATGTGCAAAAAGCCGGCTACGCCCCGGGCCTGCCGCCGCTCGCTGCGTAAATCTGGAATCAATCATGAATATCGTTGTCGACGACCTGCGTGGTCCTGAAATTGCCGCCCTGCTTGAAGCCCATCTTGATTTAATGCGATCACAGTCGCCACCCGAAAGCGTCCATACGCTTGACCTGGACAGTTTGCGCCAACCGGACGTCACATTCTGGACCGCCTGGGAAGGTGGCTACCTGCTGGGTTGTGGTGCACTGAAACAGATGCAAAATGGTCACGGTGAAATCAAATCGATGCACACCGCCAAAGCCGCTCGGGGCAAGGGAATTGCTGCCAAATTGCTGGCTCATCTTGAAGATCACGCAAGGTCAAAGGGACTTACCCGCCTCAGTCTGGAGACCGGATCGCAAGACGGATTTACCCCTGCACGGGCGCTCTATGGCAAGTTTGGCTATGCGGTCTGCCCGCCCTTTGGCGACTATGTGGAAGACCCCAACAGCACATTCATGACCAAACAACTGGCATGACCAAACAACTGGCATGACCAAACAACTGGCATAACCAAACAACTGGCGAGCTGATATCAGCGCCGCCGCGCCAAATGGGCGACGACATTTTCGATCATCCGCATTCCCGCGTCCTGCCCCAGCGACATAATGCTTTCCGGGTGAAATTGAACAGCCGCAACAGGTTCGTTTTGATGTTCGATGCCCATGATGATGCCGTCGTCGGTTTGCGCGGTTACCCGCATGGCTTCCGGCAAAGAAGCCGCATTAGCATAGAGCGAATGATAACGGCCAATGGTGGTGTTCCGGTCGAGACCGGAAAACAGCAATGAATTGTCCAGCAGCGCGATCCTCGAAGGCTTACCGTGCATTGGCACATCCAATTGATCCAGCTTGCCACCAAAAGATTCAGCAATTGCCTGAAGACCCAGGCAAACTCCGAAAAGCGGGATTTTCCGCTTGCGGGTTTCGGCAATTGTAGCCGCACAACCAAAATCTTTCGGGTTGCCCGGCCCCGGTGAGAGCACGACAAGATCCGGATCTACGTGATCAAATACCTCATCAGGCACTGGTGTGCGGATGGTCGTTACTTCAGCGCCTGTCTGGCGGAAATAATTAGCCAGCGTGTGGACAAAACTGTCTTCGTGATCGACCAACAGGATGCGCACCCCGTCGCCGACGCTGGCCGTCTCACGCCCCGAGCCTGCCGCGTTACCAAGGCTGACATCACGGATTGCAGTCAACATGGCCGACGCTTTCAGTTCGGTCTCGACCTCTTCTTCTTCCGGATTACTGTCATACAGCAATGTGGCTCCGGCACGCACTTCGGCAATTCCATCCTTGATGCGCACAGTGCGCAATGTGAGACCCGTGTTCATGTTGCCATTAAAGCCCACCATGCCCACTGCTCCGCCATACCAGGCGCGTGCGCTCTTTTCATTTTCTTCGATGAATCGCATTGCCCATAATTTGGGGGCACCGGTCACGGTTACGGCCCAGGCGTGGGACAGGAAACCGTCAAACGCATCCATATCTTTGCGCAAGCGACCTTCAATATGATCCACGGTGTGGATCAGGCGCGAATACGTTTCGATCTGGCGGCGGCCGATTACTTTCACGGATCCGGGTTCACAAACCCGACTCTTATCGTTGCGATCAACGTCTGAACACATGGTCAATTCAGATTCGTCTTTTTTGGAATTGAGCAGTTTCAAAATCTGCTCGCTGTCTTCGATCGGGTCCTGTCCCCGCTTGATCGTGCCGGAAATCGGACAAGTTTCGATACGGCGTTCTTCAACCCGAACGAACATTTCAGGACTGGCGCCGACCAGATATTCGCCACTGCCGAGATTGATGAAGAAGGAATAGGGGGACGGATTGATCTCTTTCAGCTTGCGCGAAATGGCCGATGGTGGGTTGGCACATCTTTCGGTAAAGACCTGACCCGGCACCACCTCGAACAAGTCGCCGCGCTTAAACTTCTCCTTGGCCTTCTCAACCAGTCGGGCATATTCGCCCGGCTCATGATCCCCCCTGCCCGGATCGGTGGAGGCTGGCACGAACGGCACATCATCGCCGCCTCGCTCCATGCCTTCGGTGCCAGCATCACCCATCGCAAAGTCATAGCGTTCGTGCCAGGCTTCGGCGGCATGATGATCGACGACAAGAATTTCGTCCGGCAAAAACATCACCATGTCGCGTTGGTCATCAGGTCGCTGCAGTTTCAGATCAATGGGATCAAACTGGAAGCACAAGTCATAGCCAAAGGCCCCATAGAGCGCCAGATTCGGGTCGGCGTCACTGCGGAACAGATCAACAATAGTCCGCAATACTGAAAACACCGTCGGTGCCCGCGACCGCATTTCTTCAGAAACCACCCCATCTGGTTGTTTGACCTGAATATCAATGCGCCGATCTTGCCGCGATACGGTGTCAAAATGAGGATGGTCCTGCAGCGCCGGTTCTATGAATTGAAGCAGGATATTGCCGCGATCATTGTAGGCTTCAACTGAGACCGAACGCCCTTTGGACACGACACCCAAAGGCGGGTCAACAATTGCTGTGTCCCACCTTGTATAGCGTCCCGGATATTCATAATTCGACGAAAATACCGCGCCCCGCCGGGTGTCCAACTTGTCGATGTAAGACGAAATTGCATCGCCATAGGAAGTTGGAAATCTCCGCCGGGTGATCGTCACACCACCATCGGTGGTGAATTCAAACAAGGAATCTGTGCTGCTCATCTGCCATCTCGCTGTTTGACTGCCAGACCGGGACATAAAAAAACCGCCCGGAAACTGGGCGGTCAGGGTCTTTTTGCAAAACTATCCCGTGGCCGCCTTTAGCGAGCCCACCACCAGGAAAGATTTACGCGTTTAATCATCATGGGCCAATGTCTACCCTTGGCGGGGTCGCCTTGCAAGTGATCTTCTTATGGGTTGTTTTTCAAGAATGGGATCGAAGGGTTCGGATGGCTAAATAACCTGACCGAACCCTTCGAATTCGCCCATCCCCACGGGCGGTGGTCATCGCCTACATATGTGCGTTGCGTCTATCCTACTACGCGCGCCGACACCTGATGACCTTTGTTTATAAAACTGCCTGCCAAGACTATTTATAAAGATAAATATTCAGCTGAAGTTTCATAACAACCCGGCGAAATTAAATCTACAGGCAAAAACAGAATGGCCAATCCCTATATTTTTCAATGGGTAAGGTGCCAAATATAGTGGGTTTTCTATAATTTTTCGGAATATATTTCGTCAAAAATCGATTTTTTGTGGAAATTATTTGCCAATTGCCCAAAATATCTACAAAAGTGAGTGAATTAATTCACTGATGTATTAGCGGTCCAACACGTCGCGCATTTCGACCAGATTGGCACGCACGCGCAGGATGTAAAACCCCATTGTCGCAAGATGTGTCGGCATGATCCAACTTGCTTCATGGCCATTGGATATGATGCCCGGGGTCAAATTGAGGGCCGAGCGCAACTGATCTTCGGTACGTACCCAAAGCTGTTCGAGATTTCTGGTGGACACCACTTCACTGAAATCGGCCCGAGCAGCGGCGAGAATTCCCGAATAGGCGTATAGCTCACCATAAGCAAACCAGAACCGATCATCGGCACGGGGATCGAGCCAGCCCATATTGCTGGCTTCCATGCGGGTGCGCAGAATGTCCGAAGTTGAGCCGATATCCTTGGTGATACGGTCGAAAAACTCCAGCAGATTGTCCGGACGTGCATCAAAATTCGTGACGCAGGTCTGCAATTCTTGATTAAAGGCAGCAAGCCGCTCCTGTGCCCGTCGATAGTTGGATTGAGTGGTTGTGCGGAAGCCAAACGGGTCCATCGAGAAGAACCAGCTGTCTTCGTCATAGGCCAGACTGGTGCGGGCATCCTGCAGGTTTTGATTGATGCCAGACGTGCCCCGGACCCTGCCCAGTCGATCAACCAGTTCAATGGAGGTCCGGCGCAGAGCTTTGTTGATGCCAAGCTGAAAGGCCGCCTTGTTGTCAAAATAAGGGGTGTTTTTCCAAGGAATGCCGAAAAAGCCCAGTTTCGAAAATACCGTTGATGGAATCCAGGTGTTCTGATTGACATTAAAGTCGATCAGATCGGCGGTGGCACGAACAATATTCGATGGCTGGCACTGCTTGGTTCCACCGGTGGTTGATGTGATCGTATCCCCAGCTGATGGTGATCCGGCCTCGGTCACATAGACCCTGGCGTAATCACGGTCGAAGCCGCTCCAGAACTGCGTGATTGAGAACAAATAAACATAGCTGGCAACGATCAGCAGGATAATCAGACCAAAAACAGATTTCAGAACCCAACCCCGTTTGGTGTACCATCTGCTAAAGGCGACAAAGGGCCAAAGCATCATGGCAATACACCAACCAATGCCCTGCCCGATGAGATTGAATACCCGGACGAAGAAATTGACGATTGGATCTAACATTGATGGCTTTCTGTCCCGAAAGATTAAGAATGCATGCCGAACATCTCGGTTCGGAAGCGTGATTTGTTATTCAAGTAGGTGTCCTGCACCCGTTCGACAACATGTTCCTTTAATCCGCCACCCCACCTGGCATAGTCAGAATAGAAGGCAGGCTTGTTGAAAACATAGCGGGTCACAAAGTCAAATGGCACATAATCCGATATCAGCCGATTGACCAACCATTGGTCATCGTGTCCCGGCTTGGCGCGCGACAGGATAAACTTTCCACGCGCATCAATCTCATCCAGATCGACGGTGGCCCAGGCTTCGTATTCGCGCTTGGCCCAAAGCAAAAACGGTAAAGTGCCCTCTTTTTCAACAAGAGAAGTATTTGAATTCACCCAACTTTTTATCCAGCGACTGGAAGTTGGATTGTGCTTGCGCCGGGGTGCTTTGTGGAATGCCAGCATGGTGATCAGCGTTTCAATACGATGATCGAGATAACCGGTGCGTTCAATCCAGGAGCCTCGTGGAATATCAACCCGGCCGGTGTCCACCAGGAAACGATAGACCAGATCGAGATCATTGCGATCAATATAACTCACTTGCCAGGGGCGGCTGCGGCGAAAACCGGGCGCGGAGGGATCGCCAATAACCGTTGTCTCTCGCTCGTCGATAAACACATAAACGCCGCCAAAATGGCTTGACCAGAATGTATTGTGGCGAAACACCACCTCGGTGGGGACCAGATCATTGGTTCGAATGTCACCGGTGGACTTGGCCAGCGCAACCATTTCCTTCAGCATGTCATCGTCACGCCAGGCGTCGGGCTCCTTGGTCAGTCGATCCATCTTGAGGCGCAGATCCAGTGCTTGTCTGGCAAGATTCTGCCCTGTAAACACCTTGAACTCGACCTGCTCGATCGACAGAAGATCTTCAATGTCATGGGCCTCCAGAATAGGATCTTCGATCTCGCCATAGACAACGTCTTTGATCGTCAGTGCATTAATGGCCTTAGCGTTGCCGTCAAAAAACTGATGCATCAGTTTTCCGGTGTTGGAAAATGCCGTGTGGACTACCGGCAGATTTACCTGGTTGGGGGACAGGACAATAAAGCGCCGATTGATGCCGTGGGGGTCAAGATATTGTGGATCGTCCAGTTCTTCCGCCACTTCTGGCGAAAAACCGGTCATATCGATGCGAAACTTTTTAAGCCGGGTTTTTTTCAGACCAAATCCTGACAACGCCTGATTGTAGCGCTCAATCAGATGCGGCTCGACCACCGGCATCATGCGCCCGAAGATCAGTTCAGATTCTTCCAGCAGTTTCACCAGCGCCCGTCCTTCTTCATGGCTTCCATTTCAGCAATCGCTCGCTCCCGTTGGCGTTCGCGGCGAATTATTTCTTCAACGGCCGCACTGTCCGATTTGTCGGTATAGCGGAATTCAGAATCAGCGTATCGGTTGATCTCCTGCATCACCATGTCCATCGTGAATGGTGAGCGCAGTTCGGCAATCATGTCGCGTTTGGCGTCATAGGGCTTGTGCATGAAAGCTTCCGGCCTCTCAAACCACTCGTCTGGCAGTTCGATATCCATCGCCCGCATCTTGATGGCATCGGTAATATTCTTGATGGCGCGTCCGGTAAAACGTGGCTCGGCCTTCTTGATCATGTGAAGATAGGTGCCGATATCGGCCAGCGTCTTCGGCTCTCCAACATCGTCCATATACCGGTTGTAGACGGTGACCATGCCCTCTTCCTGGGGTTTTGACAGATCGGCATAGGCCTCGCTTACCGCCTTTTGTATCACCTGGGCTTCAAACAAGTCATGATCGCCAAGCGGAATTTCATGGTTTTTCCCAGCCAGCAGCGCAAAAATATCAATATAGTCGTCGCGGGTCTGAGGTCCGTCTACCAACCAGCGAGCACCCGCCCTTTGGCGCAGCGCATCATCGACATTTTCGGGATAATTGGAAAACATGCCAAAGGCACAGTTCCCGCGCACCACGGTTTTTGCACCAGCAAAACTCTCCATCAACACAGCGGTCACTTCTTGCTGGCCCGCAGACGCCCGGTCGTCAGAGCGCTTGGCCGCGACCTGATCAATATCGTCCACCGTGCCGAAACCGATCGTCTTACTGTTCAATACATTGGTGACAAATTGTTTGCAGTTTTGACCTGACTTGCCCTGATAGGAAGAGATCTGGTCAACGCCGAAATTCTCATAAGTGAAGCCGTATCCGGCAATTTGGCAATAATCATTGATCATTCCGGCGATCATCTGGATCAGGATCGTCTTACCGGTTCCTGGAGAGCCGTCGCCGATAAAGGTGAACAGGAACCCACCGAGTTCAACAAATGGGTTCATCTGCCGCTCGAAATCGTAGGCCATCAGCATTTTTGACAATTTGATGGCCTGATATTTGGCAATGTGGTTGCCGATAATTTCGTTTGGTTGCTTAAACTGCATCACCAGTTTGGAGCGCTTGGCTCCCGGAGCAACGTCAAAGCCGTTGAGCTCAAAGCCATCACTCTCCAGACGCAAATGCACCTGCTCAAAACTTCCCAGCGCGCCAAACCGGGCCCGCCTTTGCAGCAATTCATCCATCGACAGGCGCACAGATTCGCGCGCGCGGGCGGTCATAGTCTGATCGTCAGAACACGACTGGATCGCCTCATCAATACAGGCAATCAGGCCTTTCAAGGCATCCTGTGGGGTGTCGAAAAGAAAGTCCGGTTCACCGACATCATTGGCGGGCTCTCCTTCCTCCGGCAGCATTTGCAGCAAATAGGCAGCGGCCGAAAATGCTGCAATATATGCAGATGATTCAACCAGCGCGCGAAACCGATCCATCTCCTTGCCGGACAGATCGCCCCCCAGATTCTTACGCGTGAGGGCGTCGAGACCGGTCTGTTCTGCAAATTTGTCACCAATTGCCAGAGCGACTGCCAATGCCCTTCTGGTTTTGAACAAGAGGCCATGCTGAGCCAGCGACAACAACCCATCTTCGGGATTGATCGCGGCGATTGATTTTGTGAACTCCACCTTGTGGGTGTGTTTGGTGCCTGCTGTAGAAACAGTGGAGACAAAGCGGCGCCGGGTGCCGGCAATTTCTGTTTGGCTTTCGGTTTTGCCGGTTTTGACCTGCACAAAATTTGTCACAAGCGACTGGGCAACAGCGCGGTGCTTTTCAATCTCGGATTCACGCAATGTGGTCAGACCAATATCCATAACTAAAAATCTCTCAATACCTGACTGCCGGAAATTACATGGGTGCTGTAACCGGTGAAAACAGCATCGGTTTTGCCGCTGGCATAGATTGCCTGATAGGCCTCGTGCGGGATCAATGCATGTCGCTGATAGGCACTGACGCCCTGTTGAACAGCCTCAAGATCATTGGTGTCTATGTGATAGGTCTGTTTGGCTGGTGTTGACCCCCACAGCCCCCATTTGGCTGGACTTTCCGACACCGAAAACAATTCCTGCACCGTCCATGTCAGCATCCAGGCATTATCTTCCTGACTGACCTGTTCCAGAATGTTCTCGACAATCCGTCCATGACTGGTGACACCTGCCGAATAAAACGGCCCCATCACAATGCGCCTCAACTGCACCGGGTGCAGAAACTCAAAATCACGATCCATGTTGTCGGCAATTGTCGCCAGAGTGAGGCCGTATGCCGAATTCTTCTCGCAAAAATCGTCAAACTGGTGGGCCAGCTCCGGGTTCAACAGACCTTCAATCGGAAAAGGTATATCCAGACCCTTTTTGAGCCGGTCACCACTCATCAGCAATTTTTGCATGTCTTTTGATGAATCTTCGATCACCGCTATGTAGACCATCGGCAGATTGGCACTGCCGTCGAAACTTCCCCAATGCACCACATAGAAAGGCCGTCCAGTCTTGGAATTGACGGATACCTTTATCGTTTTAGGCAGAATAAACGGCTGAAAAACATCACCTTCCAAAACTTCTTCCAGATATAGCCGTTTGGCCATTGCCTTTTGCAGCGCGCCGGGAAACTTCTTCTTCAACAATATGTAATCGACCATATCCTGCCGCAGCGTGTCTGCCGGTGGCATTTCGGCCAATTGCTTGCTGGCCGTTTTGGCATCGTTGTCCAGATCCAATACGTTGCGATACAGCGGATAACCGCTTTCAGCCTGATTGATCCGGAACCTGTCGGCAAAGGAGATGCGGTTTTCCCAGGCTCTGAACGAGTGGTTTAGCCGGTCGATATAGCCAGCCAACACGCTGCCAATCAGTTCATGATTGTACAACGGTGAATCGTCTTCGCGCAGATAGGTTTCCAGCCCATCGAGTGCCGCATCGATGGCGCGGAAATATCGGCCAACGGTGGCTGGCCGGTTTTTCTGTTGGTTTTCGGTCGTCACCATGGTCCGACGTTACGGCTATGCCTGGCCGATATATTCGGCCTTGTTATGCTTATCCAAGACTTCCTGGAAACGTCTGGCAAAGGCGTCATCGGCCAATTGCTTGCGCCGCTGAATATCTTTTGTGGAGACCATATTCTTTTCATGCATTTCAAGCAGGTCGCCGATATGACTTTGAGCCGCCGCACCAATGCCTGCCATGGTACTTTCGGCAGCAGTATCCACCTGATTGCCCAACGTGTTGATTTTATGTGCCACATCCTGTTGTGCAGCAGTTTTCAATGAATCCTCCAGAGCCTTGTACAAAACAATGCGCTGTTCAGTATCTATTGTAAGCTTGTTGATCAGGGTTGCCTGAGCAGCTTTCTGGTTGTTCAGCGAATCAACAAATGTCTGGAACATCGACGTATAGCGCTCAAGTGTCTGACTTTCCGCCAGCAATTCCTGTTCCTTTGCCTGCATGGCATTATATTCGGTTGCCAGTTTGGAACGCTCCCCTTCTAGGTCTGTGCGCTTCTTTTGATCTGTGGCAACAGAGATCTGGTTTTCAAGATCCAGCAGCATCGGGTTCAGTTCTTCAATGCGGTTCTGGGTTGTTTCCAGCTGGGAGACAGTTTCCTTGCGACGCTCAATAGCCGAACGGAGGCTGGCTTCCGATGTCTCGTATCTCTGATTGAGAATATCTTCCTGATTTTTCAAAATACCGGTAATCGTATCGGACTTGGTCAACAACTCCTGCAGGTTGCCTGCCAGGGACATATTGCGAACCCGGTCAGTGCGCATGCGTTGGGCCCGTTGCTTGGAAAAAATACCGACAAAGCTTTCCCAGGCAGTAAAGCTCTTCATCGATTCAAATTCGGCCCCGAATACATTGGTGGCATCTTCCAGACCGATTATCAGGTCTGCAATATTGCCCTCCATCACCTTTTGCTGACGCAGCACATCGTCGATGCGGGCATTTTCAATGTCGAAATCAGCATCACCAATTGATTCAGACTTGGCCAGTTCTTCGAGCAGAACACCGCTCTGTTCGATCTTGCCGCGCATCTCTTCAACGGTTGCGCGTGTTTTTTCAATTTCGCGGTCAAATTTGGTCATGTCGGACATGGTGATTTCCTTCCCTGAACAGTATTTGGTTTAACGGAAATCTCACCCGTACCAACAACATTATTTCTGCAGAATTCCGGTTTGTTCCATATCCAACCTGAAACACAGGAATCAGCGAGCAATATATTTCTTTATTATTCGATCAATATAGGCAGGGTGGGGCAAAAATCCAGCATTTGCACGGATATTGCTGGCTAAATCTGCTCAAGCACCGAGTTCGCGCACCAGTACCTTGAGAACCTGCAATTTGGCGCGATCATAAAAGCTCTGCGGTTCACCCTCCAGGATCGCCACCCCGCGCACCGCCATTTTCGGATGCGACGAATTGCCCTCAAATCTCGGTTCGAGGCCCACGGAATAGGCCGCTTCCATCGGTCGCAGCTCGTCCTTTTTGGCTTCCTCAATCGCTATCGACCCACCAAATGGCAGGGCCAGATAGGGCTCATCCAACTGCTGAGAGCTGACTTCGGAGACATTTGAGACGGTAGCTGCCACGATGGGTAGTTCAGGATTATCCGGCACGAAACGTGCTGAAGTGCCGACGGCAAATCGAAAGACGTTTTGCTCGCTAACATAACCCTTGATGCGGGGTGCCTGTGGCGATTGCAACATGGCAAGGGGCGAATTGGTGTTGACCCACAAACCGGTATGAAGTTCCGGGTCAACATCAGTGACGGTTCCTGCAAAGGGTGCGCGAATTACCAATTGTTGGCTGACACGCTGCAGGCCTTCGATCTCTTCTTTGACGGATTCCAGTTCGTTGGTCAAAACGATCAAAGATGCCCTGTCCTGATCATCGGAGCCGGACCGATCTATACGGCTTTCCAGCAGCAATTTGCGCTCACTTGCTAATACAAGATCGCGCTCCAGTTCCGGCGACTGCAGCCGAACCAGAATTTCACCTTCTTCAACCGCCTCCCCCTCGACAAGATCAAGTTTGACAATTCGGGCTGGCAGTGAAGCGAACAGAGACCTCTCCTGTTTTGCCGTCATCAACGATGGAATGGTGATTTGGGTCGACCAGGGAGTGATTGCCAAACCCGTCAGACCGGCTGCCACCAGCGAAGAAAACCAAAAGCGTTTTGAAAACATAATTTGCCCCTTGAGTGTCCACCAAAATTTAATCTCACGCCAGATTGGCAACAGGATGAACCAGAGTATTTCGATGACGAACAGGATGATCCCGATGATCTTGATGAAAAATGTGTAGACCAGCAGCGCGATGCCCAAAAACAGGAAGAATCGGTAAATCCATGTACACCAGGCGTGCAGGACAACCAGTCGACGCATCCGTGGGGTGAGGACTTCCGGCGCCGGCTCACCCAGTCCGAACAGAATTTCACGCAACCGCCAGCGCGCCATGTCGAAACTGCGGTTCTGCAGGTTCTGAAATCCCAGCGTATCGGAAAGAATATAATATCCATCAAACCGCATCAGAGGATTAAGGTTGACCGCCAAGGATGTGACCCAGGATGTGGTCGCCACGGCAAATACGCATAGCCGCAATCCGCCTTCGGGCAGGAATACCCACAAGATTGTTGCCAGCGATGCCAAAATGAGTTCGGTAAATATTCCAGCACCATCGATCATCAACCTTTGACGTCTGGAGCGCAAAGTCCAGGCCCCACTGGTGTCCGTGTAGAGCACCGGCATCAACACCATGAAAGCTATGCCAATTGTCGGCACGCGCAGTCCGTAGCGCACGCTCATATAAGCATGGCCCAATTCATGCAGTGACTTAACGACAACCAGGCTTGCCCCGTAGAGCATCGCCCCCTGCCAGGAAAGCATGAACTGGAATGTACCGGTAAACTGCTCCCATTGCCGGGATACGAGATAGAGACCTGCCATGCCCAGCACAACGAATATCCAAACCGCGGTTCGAGTAAACAGCGGACTGACCATCCACCACGTTGCCCGCAATATTCGGTCAGGACGAAACAGGGGAACACGGAAAAACAGATAGGAATGCATTGCCGTGGTGAGAAACGACTTTTTTGCCGATTCATTCTTTTGCGCCATGGTCTTGTAATCATTGCCGGGAATGTCCCTGACCAGTGCGTTTGAAATTAAAAAGTGAGTTGCATCGCTGATTTCTTCCTTGCTGACATTTCGGCCGAACTCAGCCTTGATGCGCCGCATCAGACCCAGCACGCTTCCGGCTCGCCAAAGCATCAACATGTCGAGCAATTCCCGACCAATTTCAAAATAGCGGTTGGAAACGGGATCAAATATCACCCATGCAGGTGCGCCATTGGTCTGGGCTGCGGCTGGCACGATTTCAAGATCGTCCCTGAGAATCGGCAGCGCGGCGTCCTCCTGTTGAGGATCTTTTAGTAGCCCGTCCATTGCCGTATCGCCGAAATGGGTTTGCGCATCAGGTAATATCCCAACCTCACCTTGTCACCATAGACCTTCGCGGTTCCGCGCAACCCGATGCGTGGTGGTGTCTTTCCTGCCTGAACCGCAAACTCCGCCCGCACGCGATACGACAACACCCCGTCACCATCCGGCCTGGCGTGAAAGCTTGCGCTGGAAACTGCGGCCTTGACCGGTTTGAGTGGATTGCTGTCGAGATAGAGTTCGACCCGAGCCTGTTCTTTCAAAATGATGGCGTCAGACACCGGAAGGTTAATTGTAACTTCAACCTTTGAAGGATCGGCAATGCGCATGATACGTTCGCCCACCGATACGGGTCGGCCTGTCCAGGTTTCCTTGTCAGCAAATAATACAAGACCCGATGCGCCTGCGGTCACCCGTGAATTCTTCAACAGCTCCTGAGCGAAATCGTATTCGCTGGCCTTCAACTTCAGTTCAGACTGGGCAATCGACAATTCTCGCTTGGCCCGCGAATCTGAAAATGACGTACGCAGGCTCTGCTGATATCTGGCCTCGGCAACACTGACGGCCTGCCCGGCAAGTTTGACCCGATTGCGCAGGTCGGTATCTGCAAACGTGAACAGCAATTGCCCTTTTGAAACAGTGGAATTGGGATCAACTTCGATGGACTCAATTGCACCATCTGCAGGTGAGGCAACAATGAAGGCGTCGGTAGGCGTTACCTCTGCAGGCGCCAGTACCGACAACGGGACAGGATAAAACCCTGCCGCCACGATTGCCGCCGCACCAATAATCCAAAGCAAGGTGCGAGAACGCATCTTGCGCTTGACCTGCGTCGGCCCCGTCAGCGCTTCCCACGAATGCGAAAATGTTTCGCAAAGACGTGTAGCAGCCACCAAACTGCGCTCATCCCATTCTCCTTCACGGGTTAACATCAGATGCGCAAACACCGTGCCGTCACGCAATTGCAGCGGTACAAACGCCACATTGGAGAACGGGTAGCTGCTGGCATCCAGATCATCACTGGCCGCTTCAACACGCACATCAAACGAGAAAACCTTCGCCTCTTTTTCACCGGTCAGCTTCTGTTTCGCCAACCGCTCTACCCAGCGAATAAATGTCGAATTGCGATCGATGGCAGACAGCGACGAAACCGCCACGACCCGGTGTTTTGAACCACCGGAACGCATGACCAAAAGAGCTTGGCGATATTGCACGGCAACCCTTGATCCATTGACCATAAGATAGCCGAGTTCGGCCTCGGTTTCGGCCTTGCGTGCTTCTCTCTCTAGGTTGAGCAGAGCATTGGTAATATCGGATTCACGCGCCCTGCTGGGACCGGGCCCACTGACGTTGGACCGGTTGGAAGCGGGATTGCCCTGACCAGATTGTGCCGATTGAGCAGACGCCATATCCCTATTTTTTACCACCGCGGCATTGGCGGCATTTGCTGCGGCAATTGCCGCTGCGTCGACGCCGGCACCGGGAGCAGACTCGCTTTTACTTGATCGATCAGGCTGTCGGGAGCGGGACGATTGTTGGGCCTGAGACTGTGACATAGGTGCTTTAAATTCCGGGTCGTGGGGGTGACCTGTGAGCCGATCAGCTCAACTTAGCACCCGATGTCAAACTAATTTGTGGGTGGATCGAATTTCGCAGTGCCGCTCATCCCGGTCAGGACATTGCCCGGACGCTGGACAAATGTGCCGGTGATCTTGATCGTCTGGCTGACGGCATCAACCTTTGCACCCAGCCGATCTACTTGGGCGGTGTAGGATTGTCCAAGTTCGTCCACATCAAACTCAAAACGCGTGCCGGGACGTACCCAACGCAGCCACGTTGATGGCACGATCAAATCGACTTCCAACATACTGTCATCCACGACTGTCATGATTGGCGCATTGGCAGCTGGAATTTCGTGCGTTTGAGCATGCCGCTCGACAACACGCCCATTGAATGGCGCGTTTATCTTGCAAAGACCTATTACTTCGGTAAGACCATCAACATTGGATTTCGCAACGGCCATATCGGCAGCAGCATCGCGGACTTCCTGCGCTCCGGCAGCTCCACGAGATTTCAACCGAATTTTGCCGCGGTGGTGAGAACTGGCTTTGGCCAAATTAGCCTTGGCGCCTCGCAGGTCGGCCTGTTGCCGCGCGCAATCAAAGATCACCAGAGATTCACCTTTGCGGAATTCTTCTCCGGCCTTGAACGGCATTACCTTGATCTGGGCAGCAACACCGGCCCCAAGTGTAACTTCCGCATTTGGAATGACCACACCACGGGCGTCGAAATTGCTTTCAGATTTGACCGTACCGGTGGTGATCATGTCGATGCCAAACTCGGCCTGGGACAAAATTTGCCGATCCCGCTGGGTCATTTGTTGAACCGCCCTGGACGCATTACCTGCCAGAGCGGAATAGGAAGTGGAAACCAGTCCGGTCGCCAATAAAAGAGAGAAAACGGTTTTGATATTCATTTCAAATGTCCTTTTTGACACCCTGCCAGGCGTCGGCCAGCGCAACCGCCAACTACTAGTTCTCATTTTCACGGTTCAACATGCTGTTGCGACCCCCACCACTCGTCAATTTCTTCCAGAATGATGTTTTGGGCTTGTTTTCAATGTGAACGATCTCAGAATCGTATTTTGATTTCGCTTTTAAGGCCGTCCACCCATGGGTTTCTGCAACTATCGGATCGACAGAATTCGGATCTGCCGCCTTTTTGACCGAGCCTGTCACCACATGAGCTTTTGCGGCGCGCCTTGCACGCCAGGAACCGGAATTGTCTCCGCGCTCGATCCACACTTGTCGCAAGGCATCAGCCAACCCATCGACACTGTCGTCCGCACGCAGATCATCGGCATAGGGGTCAATACCCATTGACGCATAGATGTTTGCATAAGAGTTCTGCAGGTCAGCATAAGCAATGTCAGAGGCGACCTGGCTGGCAAGCGTATTCATTTCTTCGCGGATCAATGTCTGTTCGCTGGCCTGGCCTTCGGCAAAACTGGAGCGAATTTGTTTGACAATACCGGTTTGGATTTTGAAGTGCTTCGCCGCTGTTCTAAATAATTTCTTTGAGTGGCCATAACGCACTCGGCTGACATGCACCTGGGTCATGATCGCCATCGTGACCGCCAGGGCACGAGCTTCAAGCGTTTCATCCTTGGCTTTTACCAAGCGTTTTTTGGCGGGATATTTGAATACGTTGAGCAGGTTCCAGGTTGCCTTGGCACCCCAGCCCACCCAGTTGGTGTTGTACAAATATTGATCGGAATCCCAGTTGGCACTGGCGAAAATATTCGCTGAAGGCAGCAGTTCCAGGAGTGCCTTTTTGGTTTCTTTTTCGTTGATCCGCAGTTTGTACTGGATGTCCCGGATTTCCGGGCGATTTTCCAGTGCTGCATAGACCATTTCTTCGCTGGACAATTGCAGTTCAGTGCTGGTAGCGCGACGGGCGGGCTGCGCCAGTGTGAACTGGTCACCGGGCCGGATGCTCATCAATGCCGCAAGTTGAATCTTTGCCAGTGACAGGTCTTTTTGGAGGCGCTGTATGCGCTGTTGAATTTCAACCAGTTCACGCTGATACGTTAAGGCAGTCAGCGGTGAAGTTTGGCCGTCTCGTTGCAGAGAAGCGGAATTCTTCAAGGCTCTTTGTGCCCGACCTTCCAGCTTGCGAAGGCCAACGACAAGACGATCCGCCGATACCGCACGCCAATAAGCGGTGCGGACGTCCTCTATCACCCGGTTGATAATCTTGCGACGTTTTTCGCGCGCCACCAAAACTTCGTCGGCGGCCTGTTCGGCACGCACTTTTGAAAGGCCTAAATCAAGAATATTCCAGGACAGCGTAATGTCTTCCTGAAACTTTTCACGGTCCGGGAACTCAGAAGATGAAGCGTTGCCGCCATCATTGTTGCGACCAACATAGCCAGCAGATGCAACCAGGTTTGGCAGGGTTTCCAGACGGGCGGTCGCCAATTGTTTGTTGGCCAGCGCTTCGTTGTAAAGTTCAACGTGGAAATCAAGATTGTAGAGCAAGGCGCGAGCCATTGCCTGATACAGGGTTATCGCCTCGGCAACAGGTTCCTGATCGGACGTTACCTGGGCCAGTTTTTCATCAGCAAAACTGGTTAGGGCACCTGTGGTCAGCGGCTTTGGTATAGCCGTGCAGGCTGATAAACTTAATGCCATCACGGCGGAGAGCAGGATACGCTTCACAATTTATTCCTCGCAACGCTAGTGTCCCCTACGTTCTGTTAACCATTTCACACAGAATACGCGGTTCCGCCTAATATCTGTGTTTGTGCCTAACGAAGACTTAACGTTCCCCAATATTTATCAATTTTTTACCATAAATATCCCGCCCAAATTTCTCTAATAGCCCTGAATTCAAAGCGATTTTTTGCTTAAATTGGGTTAGTATATTTATGCATAGAAACAGGCAAAAACTCACGGCCTGAAATGCCCGACTGCAGGCTTCCACTCAGCCTTGCTGATCGTGCAAATCAATCGACCCGCGCATATCGCCCAAATTCAGTTTTGGCAGTTGCGGATCGTTCGGTTCCGGCTCTTCGGCGTCACTTTCGGCTATCGGAAGATCCTCCGTTTCGCTCCCAACATCAATTACCGCGCCGGAGGCAACATCGATCACAACCTGCTTGTTGAGTTCCTTGCCCGTTTCGAGAACGATCGCCACCTGCAGAGTTACCTCGCTGATGTCCGGTGGCGGGGTCGCCGAAATGAAGCCTTCGCGCACCAGCTTCATCCATTCCGGCAATTGTTCACTGCCTTCATAATAGAATGTGGTCGTGACTGTTCGCCCATCGCGCTGCGGATCCAACTGGTTATCCAGCTCGATATATAGAGCGCCTTGCCGGTTTTCTGCCTGAACTGTCAGCCGTTCCAACCGTTCGTCCCTGTGGTCATCGCCGTCAAGATTAATGTCATCGGTCAGAGCCATGTAGCCAAATGTTCCAGCGACACTCCAGTCTCCATTGCCTTGCCGCCCAGAGGCGCGTAGCCAGTCGGTCGAGTTTGCCATCCGGTCCATGGCGTCTACCTGATCGGGAATACCGGCATCAGATCCGGACAAAGTGGCTTCCTGCAATGGCTCAATCCCGTCGATCGTTGACAGGATTATGCCTGAGGAGCGGTCAAGATCGGTTGTCCCGTTAAGTTCAGCAATTTCGTCGATCACAGTGGTCAAAGGATCGTTGATCTGAGCGCTCGGTGTATCTGTTGGTTCAAATTCTATCAGGTCGTCATATTCGGCCAGCGGCGTTTCTTCCTCAATCAGCGAATCGTTGAATACCAAAATGTTGAATTCGACCAGCGCGACACCCCCCTGCCCGTCATCGGCCGTAATGCTGACCAGATTGGTCATATCTGCACCGGCAGCGACGACACCGGAAATGCGCGCGAAGGTTGGATCAAAGCTGACACCGGCCGGCAATCCGGTCACCGACAGGGTAATCAGATCGCTGTCCAGACCACCATCAACAAACAAGGTGCTGACATCGATATCGACCATGTCGGTTTCGCGCACGCGCATATCTGCAATCGATGTTGTCGCAATTGGAGCGACATTGCGCGGATCAACGGTCAAGTCGACGGAGGCAATACCTCCGTCACCATCATCAGCGCTTACCGAGATTATAAATGCACCGGCCACAGAAGCGTCTGGTGGAACAGTTCCATTTATCAAACCGCTAACCGGGTCTATGGCAGCCCAGGCAGGCAAGCCACTCGCCGAATAGGTAATGGTGTCATTGTCGGCATCAACAAACAGCGGCGACATATCCAGGTTGAGAGATTCGCCTTCGCTGATCACGATGGTCTGGTCAGCAGCAGCCACCGGAACAATGTTGAGTACGGTGATACTGAACCTGGTGGAAACGACCGAGCTCAAGCCATCATCAACCGAAACACTGATTGCATAGGGACCGGCTTGGGAGGCAGACGAGTCAAGCGCACCGCTGATCACGCCGGTGGCGGAATCAATGGTGATGCCGGCAGGCAGGCCGCTGGCACTGTAAACGAGAGCATCGCCGTCGGGATCATTAAAGAACCCGGCCATCGGCAGGCTTACAATATCGCTGTCATTAAACGTAACACCGGGCGGCGTGGTGACCACGGTGAGTGGGTCGTCGACTGCGGTTACATCAAATGTGACATTGGCAGTCGCTGTGGCCTGACCGTCATGAATGACGTAGCTGACAACAACTGATCCATTGAAGTCCGCGCGCGGCACATATTCCAGCGTACGGCCATCAGCGCCAAGTGTAATAGAACCACTGGCGATCGAAACACTGCCGGTCGGACCAATCGGCTGACCGTCGATTTGTTGGATCGACAGCGTATCACCTTCAACATCGCTGTCATTGGCCAATGCCGGATCAAAGAAAACCGACCCATCCTCGACCAGGACAACTGGTCCATCATCCACCGCGACGGGCGCGTCGTTGACCGGTTGGACATCGAGATTGACCGCTGCGGTATCGGTCAATGCTCCATCGCTAATCGTGTAGGTGAAGGCGGCGGGGCCAAAATAGTTGAGCGGTGGCGTGAAGGTCAAAGTGGTGCCATCAAGGGCCAGATCAACTCGCCCGAGACCGAGATTCACAAAGCCACCAAGCGCAACGGCATTGCCGTCAATTTGGGTAATCGTCAGCGTATCGCCTTCAAAGTCGAAGTCGTTGCTTGTCACCGGGTTAAATATCAAAGGAACATCTTCGGTGACGACAATCGCGGAAGGCACGCCGTCATCAACAGCATTTGGTGCGTCATTGACCGCGGTGACAGCGATCGTTGTTGTCGACGCAAGGGAATCATCTTCGCCGTCATTGACAACAAATTCGATGCTGCGAATTACCGTATTGGGATCTTCTGAGGTCGACTGGTATGTCAGGGCCTGAAATGCCGTTTGATAATCGGCCAGCGAGGCAATTCCGGTCAGGGAAATCGTAATCGATCCGGGAGCTGTCAGGGCAGTTGACGGAACGATGCTGGCAGTAAGTGGGCCTGGCAATGCGCCGACCTGAAGCAGATCGCCAATCTGGCCATTGGTCAGGGTCACAGTAGCCGAGGCAGCCGTGACATTGTCCTCGTCGGTGATTGACACATCGCCGTCAACGATAGCAATGGCACTGGCATTTTCAGTATATGCAGTTGCATAGCCACTGCCAGCTGCGCTGAAGTCCAGATCGACTATCGGCGCATCATTGAGGATCAGAATATTGAGGTTGACGGTCGTGGTGTCAGTCGCACCGCTAGGGTCCATGGCCGTATAGGTAAAGGATGCGGGACCCGAATAGGTTGGTGTTGGCGTAAACACGACATTGCCACCCCCATCGAGAGCAACACTGCCGTTGATTGCGGCCTGCACCGAACTGATGATCAAAGTGTCACCGTCTGCGTCGCTGTCATTGGCCAACAGCAAAGCCTCGCTGATGACGAAATTTGTATCTTCGTTGAATGTATAGGCACCATCGGCGGCAGCTACCGGATCATCATTGACCGGAATTACAGAAATTGTAGAACTGGCGACCGTCGAACTGGAAACACCATCGCTGACGGTAATGTCGATAATGCGGGCCAAATTGCCCGGATTGTCAGATATTGAAATGTAGGTGATCGCCTGCAACGCAGTTTCGTAGTCGGCAAGCGTTGCGCTGCCGGACAGAGTCACGGTTACCGTGCCAGCCGAAGTCAGGGCACCGGAGGGACTGATGCTCGATACAATGCCACCTGGCAATCCGCCAACCTGCAACTGGTCACCGGTTTGGCCATTGGTCAAGGTGACGGAAGCTCCGTTCAGGCTGGTATGGTCAACATCCGTGATCAATATGCTTGGATCAACAATGGGAATGGCCGACGCATTTTCAACGAAAGTCGTTGAATAACCTGACCCACCTGCGCCCGTGTCCAGATCTACCACGGCGGGATCGTTGACGGGATTGACCGTCAGATTGACCGTTGCTGTATCCTGAGCGCCGTTGCCATCATCTATTGTATAGGTGAATGATGCGGAACCGAAGAAATGTGCCGATGGTGTGAAGGTGATCGTATTGTCACCATTCAACACGACTGTGCCGTTGACCGGTGCCTGAACCGATGTGATGGTCAACACATCCAGATCAGGATCGCTATCATTGCCCAGCAGTTCTGCCGGTAAAATGATCCGCGGCGTATCTTCATTGATCGTCAATGCATTATCGACTGCCAATGGAGCATCATTGACCGCAATTGCTGTGACAGTCGTTGTGCCGACATTGGAATCATCGACTCCGTCATTTACGGAGATGGACAAAATTCTTGGAATTGTGGACAGGGCATCTGTCAGTGACCGGTAAGTCACCAGTTTCAGTGCGGCTTCATAGTCTGCCAAGGAGGCAGTTCCACTCAAGGTCACGGTGATCGACCCCGCACTGGTCAAGGCAGTGGCCGGTACGATTGCTGCCGTAATACCGACGGGCATGGAGCCGTGTTCCAATATGTCGCCGATCTGGCCGTTGGTCAAAACGATGCTGGCGCTGCTCAGATTGACATGATCAACGTCCTGCAACACCAGACTTGCAGAGACAATATCAGTTGCTGGATCATTTTCCGTATAGGTAAAGGCGTAATTGCCATCGCCGCTGCCGGTATCCAAAGTGATGACCGTTTGGTCATTCACCGATGAAACCATCAAGTTCACGATCTCTGTGCGAGTGCCGCCGGCACCATCATCCACCGTGTAGGTAAAAGAGGCCGGCCCAAAATAGTTGACGTTGGGGGTGAATACAAAATCCCCAAACCCGTCGGTGATGATCGAACCATTCACCGGGCTTTGCACCGAGGTAATTGTCAAGATATCACCATCCTTGTCGGAATCATTTGCCAACAAGGTTGCGGGTGTGATGGTGATAGAGGTGTCTTCGTCGAACGTGAACAGTCCGTCGTCAAGGGTGTCGGGGACGTCGTTGACACGCTGCACATCAATTGTTGCATTTGCGATCAGCGAAGTCGCCAGACCATCTGTTGCTGAAACTGTCACAGTGCGGGTTGTGGTGTCCGGCAGGTCCGACAGATTCAAGAATCCAACCGAGCGCAGGGCCGTTTCATAATCTGCGACACTGGCGGTACCAAAGAACTGAATTGTAACTGTCGAAGGCGCGGTTAATCCCGTTGCCGCTTCTGCGGGAACCAGGGTCGCCGTGATGCCGGCCGGCAGTGTGCCGAAGGTGAATACGTCATCAATCTGACCACCTGTCATCACCACATCAGCACCGGTGAGGTTGGCATTGTCCACGTCGATCAGCGTACCAGTCAGCAGGAACAAAGAGGTGGAAGGATCGTTTTCAACATAATTGATTGTATTGTCGATGCCGGGCTGAAGACCGTTCAGATCAACACGTGGTGCGTCATTAACCGGCGTAACATTGACATGAACCGTTCCCGTATCCTGTCCACCTTCGCCATCATCCAGCGTGTAGGTGAATAATGTCAGGCCGGTGAAGTCGGCATTCGGGGTGTAAGTTATGTTTCCAAAAGCATCCAGCGCGGCGTTGCCGTTGGCCCCGCCATTCACAGCAATAATGTCAAGTGGATTTAGGTCAACATCACTGTCGTTCAGCATCAGTTCCGCCGTCGTGATCATGATCGCTGTATCTTCAACGACACTGTAAGGTGTCGGGATGCCATCATCACCGGCAACCGGCGCAACATTGTTGCCCACCACATAAATTTCAGTAACGGCAGCGACACCCGGCCCATCGTCATCGGTCGCGACAAATGTCAGCGTGCGGGTCCCTCGTGTATCGTCAGCAGAATCGTTTTCGTATGCCAAGGCACGTATAAAACTTTGAATATCCGCTACCGCGAATTCAGGCCCAAAATTATTGGTGATCTGAATGTCATTTGCGCCGTCATAAATGAGCCTAAACAAGGTCCCACCCTGGGAAACAGTTGTGCTTAGTGCCGTACCATAATCAACGACCACGCCACCAATGCGTATCTTCTCGTTTCCAGGTTGGACAAATCCTCCAAGCGTGATGGTCAACAGGCTCAATTCGGTATCGTCCACATCGACAATCACGGCATCCGGTGCCGTTATGCTCATCGTTGTTTCCAGAGGACCGTAGGTGATGCTGTACGTGGTGGCAGACGTGGTGCCATCATCGTCCAGATCGATTACCGCCGTCTGGTTCTCACCAATGATATTGATGGTTACCGTGGCAGGGGCTGCTGATTCAGTGCCGTAAGCATCGACCACACGATAGGTGAATGTATCGACCCCGGGCTCGCCTTCCGCCAGATGGGCAAATGCGCCATTGGGATTGTAGGTTAGTGCTCCGTTCGGGTTGACCCCGACAGTTGCACCGGATGCCAAAGTAACCGCGGTGCCACCCGTGATAACAACTCCGTCCAATTCAGAATTCCGAAGTGTGTGTCCTTCGGGATCGGAATCCAGACCACCAGGATTGGTAATCACGTTAATCAGGACGGTTGAGGTCTCAGCCGTTGAGACGCTGTCATCCACCGCCACAGGTGCTGAATTATCACTGACCGCGATTGTCACGCTGGTATTGTCCACGCCGATCGCGGAGTTGACCGAACTGATGATCCGAAGGCCAAAATCTTCAACATCTTCGAAATCCGGGTCATCGACGATTGGGATATCAATATACAGTTCAACCCCAACATTGGCCTCGCGGGTAAAGATGATGCTGTCGCCATCAAAAATGTTGCCACCGACATTATGGGAAAACTCATCAGCGATGCCGTCAGGGCTTTGCAGTCCGACCGTTGCGCCGGCACCATTGTCACCAACTCCATCAAAAATGATGTCGCGATAATTGAAAGTTATCTTGCTGCCAGCTTCGTCAAGCACCACCTGAAACGAACCCGTACCGGTCCCGTCGCTGGCATTTTCTATGCCTTCCCACTGAATTATGAATTGTCGCTGCCCTTCAATTGCCCCAACCGTCTCGACAAAAATATTGCCGGCTCCAGCGTTCAGATCATCCCAAAATGGTGCGATAACCGGACGACTCGACAAAGCAGTGCCGTCCAAGGACACGTTATTCGAGTCGGCTCCCGGACTACCAAATGTGAGATAGCCGTTGGAAGACACGAAGATCGAAGAAAAGGAATCAGCATAAAAATCAAAATTGAAGCCGATATTGCGCCCGGTAATGCCATCATCGCCAATATTGAGAGGGTCACCTGTGGCTGCGATATCGATGAATGCTCCCGCACCAGCAACATATTGCGATGAATAGTTGGTCGCAGGAGCGGTATAGGTGATGTTGGTGCCGTCAAATGAAAAATCTGTCTGACCCAAATTGGCTATGCTGTCATTGATCGAATCAACAAGGGTTGCATGATCGGCCGCAGTGGCTGTGCCTTCTTCGAGAATGACTTCAGCACTAATCACGTCTCCCTGAGCAACCCCGCCCTCAATTTCGAGCGTGAATCGGGCGTCGTTGCCCTCGACCACACTGGCAACGCTTGAAAGCCGCCAGCGTGGCTCAACCTTCACCGTAACAACGCCGGTATCCGTACTGAGGTCAGCATCCTGGGCGGTATAGTTGAAATTTACCTCGCCTGCGAAAGAGTCGGAAGCATGAAAAACAAGATAACCAAACGGGCTAAGTTCAACCGTTCCTTCGCCTCCCGCCAGAACAACCGGTGTGATCGTATCGATAGCGATACCGTTAACATGGGTGACAAGTGGTGCGCCGTCAGGAATGAAGTCGTTATCCAACACATAGATACTGACACTTTCACCAGCGAAAGTTGATGCCGTATCATCAACCGCCACGACTGGATTATCGTTATCATTGAGTTCGATCGTCAGGCCGACGCCAAAACGTGTCGCGCTCAGTAATTGCACGCCATTTTCCGGCGATACTTCGCTGGCGGTGGCGGAAACCGTCAGGTTGTAGACAGCATCGGCACCGGTAATTGGTGGGCTGAATATCAATCCCGGCAGGTCAATAATTCCAAAACTGACGCTGCCGCCAGTGATGGTCAGCGGACCGCTGTCAACGATCATCTGTGCACCGGCAGGTATGCCCGAAATCGTAATGTCCGTGATCTCTTCAGACCCGTCCGTATCGAATAATTCAACCGAAATTGTCGTGCCCAGCGGAACATTTTCATCGATGCCGGCGAATGCCTGTTCAACGATCAGTATCGGGACATCTGCGACCGCATCCACCCTGAAGGTTACGGTCTGACTGTCAAAACTCATCGAGCCGTCGACTTCGAAATTTTCGGTGACAAAAACGATGTCGATGTCCTGATCGGAGTTTTGAACCGGCAAAACCCTCAATTGGGTCCTGTCCCATTCAGTGACGTCAACTTCAAACAGTCCGTCCTCGGCGGTGAATGAGAATACGCCATCCGTCAAAACGACCCCGTTGGGTATATTGGTGGCCAGCACAATCTGGCTTTCCGACGGGTCGCCGGACATCGTAGAAACATCAATTGCGGCTGAGGCGACATCTTCGTCTGACAGATCATCCGGCTGAATGACAGTAAGGGTTACTGCGTCGATGACCGGTTGGATATCGAATGTTGCAAACCCGGTTGACGAATTAATACCGTCGCTGATCGAGTAGGTGATGGATTCATTGCCGCTATAATGTAGCGCCGGAATATAGGTGAAGCTGCCATTGGCATTGAGAGTCAGCAAGGCTCCGCTGGGCATCGTGTGGGCCGCACCGATAGTGATCGACGCGGAATCGGAATCCAGCGCTCCGATAATTGTCAGTCCAGTGCCCTGCGGATCTGAATCGTTGGACAGAAGTCCGGTTGCGGCATTCGTAGTAATGGTGGTGTCTTCATCCTCGGCATAGACATTTGTCCCGGCGACGGGATCTGCCCCAGCAGCCGCGAATTGTACCGTGGTTCGAGCAATGTCGGATGTGATTACGCCGTCATAAATCGTAAATTCAAAGACCCGGTCTGTGACCTGATCGAAACTTCCATCCGGATTTCCGTTTGAATAACTAATTGATTGCAAAGCGGTTTCGTAGTTTGAGATAACCGCTGTCCCGTTGAGCTGGAGAATCCGTTCAGTTCCCGTGTCGGTATAGTTGGCGGTTATTCCAAGTGCGCCCAGCAAAACCGGATCGTAATTGATCACATCGCCTGCTGAGGCATTGGTCAACGTCACGGTGGCATTGCTCAAAAACTGGCTGTCGAGGTCAAAGATGGACATATCAATGTCGGTCAGCGTCAAGGGAACATCATCATCCGTTCCCATTTGCGACCCATTGATATAGGTGGTCAGATAGTCCTCTCCGGCGGCCGCGCCATTAAGATCAATCAACTGTGTCTTGGTGGTAACCGGGGTGGGAAAGGCCGACATATCTCGGTCGCCATCCATATCAAAATTTGTGATCAGGGTGCGCGATGTATAGGTGACAACAAATTGGTTGGCGCTCGCCCAGGACAAACCCAGGTCAGACCCGACCGCGCCCGTACCCAGTTGGGTTCCCGTGGCGGTCAAACCTTCAAATCCACTGCCCACCTGCAAGTCACTACCAATATTGACCGTGTGGGAAACAATTTCTTCCGATTCCACCGCGACCGTCTCACGGGAGTCCGGGGTTCCTGCCAACCCTTCAATATCCTTGAATATCAAATTGAACTGCTCAGGTGGCGCAAGAGTTTCGGTTCCCGATTCATAGATCGCCCAGCGCACGACGACACTGCCCACCTCGAGAATATCCTGTCCACCGGCTGAACCCACGACGTCGCCGATATTGGTCACGACAACACGGAAATCGTCGAGCGACCCGTCCGTCGACGGCACGGATTCAAATGTCGCAGACATGCCGTCGGTCATGCCGATAAGTGTCGCACGAATATCATAGGTCTGGATCGGACCGCCACCTGGATCCAGAGTGACCGCATCACTCCAGGTGGCTGTCGTATTGATGGTTCCAACGATGCCGTCGTCGAGATGACCGATGGTTGGTTCGGCCGCCGTCTGCAATTCATAGCCCGGCAAAATGCCCTGCCAGTCCGGCAAAGAGAAGGAACGGGCCTCAATCTGTCCGTGCTTGACTTCAAGATCCCAGTCACCCGACAGGGACTCAGATCCGGTCAAATCATCGGATGCTGCAATATCCGCACCGGTGGCAGAAGCGAGCAGACCGGCAGCCTGTTTGCCGATATCTCCCTCACCGAAGTTACACCCATAGATTAAGATATCGCCGTTTTCACCCAATGCGGCGCCGATCTGAACCAAAGCGTCGGCGTAGGTATCGGCAATTGAAGATGCATTTAATTCCGCGCTGCCCAGTTGCAATGAGCCCTGGGTGCCATGGGAAAAGATGTGGACGGCGTCGTAGCCTCCGGAGTCGGCCAGGATATCGGCAATCTGCTGGACCCCGTCCGAGTTTGAATCGATAATATGAATGCTGACGCCGGGTTCAAGGGAAGCGATCAATCCGTCGCGGTCGTCAATTGCGGCATCGACAAAAACGATTTCACGGTCGGTGCGGCGAGGCAATGCGGAGAGGTTTTCCGCAACTTCGTCTTCTGCGTCATTGGCGGTCGGCGACTCGCCCGAGCCATTCAAGTCAGATTCCGCACCGTCTGCAGGCTGTGGATTTTCCATATAATCGTCAGCCAACTGGCTGTGGGCGGCCTGACCGGCGATATCGAGCGCAGTTTCAGCAGCGGCGGCATCCAGCAATATGCGAGGTTCGAGAACCCGCATCAGCAATTTGTCCTTTTCAGGGTCCACCGGCGCGTCAGCAGGTTTTCGATTGAATATCGAATGAAACGATCCAGCCATCTCAATTCCAACCCTCGCCCAGGTGACACACATTTGCCCAACAGACACGCAAAATCGCACGCGCTCGCCGTGATCAACCCACACAATGCAAGAGTTATGGTTAGAAAGCCCTTAACATCCGTGCAGAATGTTATTGTTTGGTAAGTGAATATGGCAGGCAAAAACTGCAATTTTGCTCAATATTGATTCAGATTTGTTCGCCAAACCCGTTGACCGGATTGACACGACCTGTAGCGTGATCAGGGCCGCACCTTCACGATCCTGCAAATTCGGAGGTGTTTATGAAACGAATTATGATCATCGGGCAACCGGGTTCGGGCAAGTCCACCTTGGCCCGACAACTGGGGGAAGGAACCGGCCTGCCGGTCGTCCATATCGACCAGATTCACTGGAAACCTGGATGGGTTGAGCGCGAGAAATCCGAAAAAACCGTACTGTGTCACAATGTGCATCAACGTGAGGAGTGGATATTCGAAGGTGGGCACTCAGCAACCTGGCCCGAGCGGCTGGATCGCAGTGACACGCTAATCTGGCTTGATTTTCCTCTCTGGCTCAGACTGTGGCGTGTGGTTGCTCGTAGCCTGCGCGACTACGGCAAGACCAGGCCTGATCTGCCGGAAAACTGTCCGGAGCGATTCAACAGCGAGCTCTATTTGTGGATCTGGAATACACGCCACTCATCCCGCGCGAAGATGGGCAGATTTTTTGACAGCGCGGGCGAAGGCAAACGACGATACAAATTCAGCAATGCACGCCAGGTGCAGGGGTTTTTATATCAGCTGGATACAACAAGGGTGTAATTCGGCCAAAATCACAAAAACATCTTCAACTGATTATTCGGGCCAATGTCGCGGTCTTCCCAGTGGCGACGGCACAGAGAGACATAACTTTCCTCCCCCCCGATAGACACCTGGTCACCCTCTTCCAGAACCCGACCCGCCTCGTCCAGCCGCACCACCATTGTTGCCTTGCGCCCACACCAGCAAATTGTGCGGATTTCGCGCAGGGAATCGGCCAGTGCCAATAGTTGTGCACTGCCGGGAAACATCTTGCCCTGAAAATCGGTGCGCAGACCGTAGCACATGACCGGAATGCCCAACCGGTCGGCAACCCGGCACAATTGCCAGACCTGGTCGGCGCTGAGAAATTGCGCTTCATCCACCAGTATGCAGTTCAACATCTGTCTTTCGTGATGTTTGCTGATCCGCTCAAAGAGATCATCACCTGCAGCAAAAGTTTGCGCATCTGCCTCCAGACCAATGCGCGTGCCGATGACGCCGATGCCGCTTCGATCATCCAGATTAGCGGTCAGCAACAGGGTGTGCATGCCCCGCTCACGGTAATTGTGGGATGCTTGCAGCAAGACAGTCGACTTGCCCGCATTCATCGCCGAATAGTTGAAATAGACCTTCGCCACTTTACCGTCGTTCTCCCAGTCCAACAGATGTAGACGCGTCGGCGAGTCCAGCCAATAGTTGCGTGCTTTCATCCACAGCGCGCAGCCGTTTGCTATCGGCTAAGGTTTTGCTCGGCGAGCTTCTGCAGATAGGTTGCCATAAGCGCATCGGCCTGACTGCCCAGCCGGTGGAGAATGTCCCAGGAATAGATGCCGGTATCATGCATATCATCAAACAAAATCCGTACCGCATAGTTCCCTACTGGTTCGATTTTGATCATTCCTACGTTGCGCTTGCCAGGAATTATTTTTTTCTGACTTGGGTCGTGGCCCTGAACCTCTGCGGATGGGGATTCCACACGCAGCAATTCCGCAGATATTTCAAAGCGTTCGCTCGTATCAAAGGTAACGGTAAGCGATTTTTTATCTTTTGACACGCGCAGTTCGGTTGGAGTGGGCAAGCGACTATTCCAATTGAGGTGCGAATTTCGTATGAAGCATTGTTAGCCATCCGGCCAGAATGTGAAAGCCTGTTTGTGCCTCAATCATCAATTGATCCAGAAGTTTCCACCTATCTGAAATCGCTTTTCTCCCGTGCTGTTGCGTCAGCGGACCCGGCCCAATGTCTGGCTCAGCATTTACCGTCCCCTCCTAAAGGCCGCACATTGCTGGTTGCGGCTGGCAAGGCGGCGGCATCCATGGCACGGGCAACCGAACTGGCATGGCCCACCGAAGCCCCGCTTTCCGGCGTCGCCCTGACCCGTTATGGGCATGGTATGGCGTGTGAGCGAATTGAGGTGATTGAGGCGGCCCATCCGGTGCCGGACAATCGTGGCCATGAAGCGGCTCAGTCGCTGATAAAGCAAGTTCAGGAATTGAGTGAAGATGATCTGTTGCTATGCCTGATATCTGGTGGAGGTTCGGCACTGCTGGCCCTCCCCGCCGACGGCATTTCCTTGGCTGACAAAAAAGCCATAAACCGCGCCCTGTTGATGAGTGGTGCCCCAATTGGTGAAATGAACACGGTTCGAAAACACCTCTCCGCCATTAAGGGCGGTCGCCTTGCCCAGGCAGCGTCCCCTGCCCAGATCGTTACTTTGGCCATATCCGATGTACCGTTTGATGACCCCAGCACCATCGCGTCCGGGCCGACGGTTGCTGACCCGACCAGTGTTGGCGATGCCATTGGGTTGCTGGAGCGGTACGACATTGAACCGACCGCTTCGACCCGCGCCCATTTGTACAGCGACGATTGTGAAACGCCCAAACCAGGAGATCCAGCGTTTGACCGCGCCGAATTCGTGATGATATCGCGCCCCGCCGACATGCTGGAAACCGTCGTGAAGTCTTGCCGCGCGGATGGTCATGAAGTTGTGACTTTGGGAGCCGACATCGAAGGTGAAGCACGTGACGTCGCGTGCGAACACGCGTCATTGGCCCTTGCTGGCAAACAACAGCTGATCCTGTCAGGCGGCGAGACCACCGTCACCGTCGAACAGGCCAAACCAAGTGGCCGTGGTGGCCGAAACTGTGAATATCTGCTGGCCCTTGCCATTGCGCTCAACGCCGCACCGGGAATCTATGCTCTGGCGGCTGATACCGACGGAATTGACGGCAGTGAGGATAATGCAGGCGCTCTGATCACGCCCGATACGCTTGCGCGCGCAGAGGCCGTGGGGCTTAATGCACAAGCAATGCTGAACGGTCACGACGCCTACACATTTTTTGAAACACTTGGCGATCTGATTGTCACTGGCCCGACCCGCACCAATGTCAATGATTTCCGCACAATCTGGGTTGGGCAATAATAAACAATTCGCTGGAGGGGAATGAAATGCTGCACCATGTGATTGTTGGAGAAGGTTACCCCCGTCCTGATCCTGCATGGCTCTCAACTGGACCATCGGCACATGATGGAATCGCTTGAACCAACGTTTGAAAGTTTGACTGGCTGGAAACGCATTTATGTAGATTTGCCCGGACACGGTTTGAGCCCACCGCAGGACTCGATTAAAACTCAAGATCACCTGCTCACCGCAGTCATCGACTTTGCCAATCAGGCTCTGCCCGACAAAAAATTTGCCATTGTCGGCGAGTCTCGCGGCAGTTATCTGGCACATGGTTTCGTTCACTTGCATCCTGAGAGGATATCAGGCGCAGCGTTGATCGTGCCGGGTGGAAGTCCTTCCGCCGATCCGAAACGGCTGCCAGAACATCGGGTTCTTCAGCCTGATCCTTCGCTACGTGAAGCTTTGCATGAAAGTGAGCTGTCAAGGTTCGACACATTCATGGTTGTGCAAAATCGAGACATCATTGAAAAAATGCGCCGCACCAAACTCCCTGCCGCTGCTCTGTGTGATGCCGATCAGGCAGCTCGGATTGCCAAAGCTTTTGATTTTGACCACGATAAGCGCGGTGAAAAATCTCAATTTTGTGGTCCGAGCCTGATCGTTGCCGGACGGCAAGACAGTATGTCAGGTTATCTGGATGCGGTGGACCTGCTGCCGCAATTTCCTCGGGCTACTTTGGCAACGCTCGACGCAGCAGGACATGGTCTGACTTGGGAAAGACCAAAACTGTTTGACATGCTGCTGCGCGACTGGCTTGAACGGCTGGTCTTGGAATACTGAATAGATTCAGCGGTCAAAGTTCGGACTATTCAACAATCCCACAGGTGGATTCGCCAACATTTTCGCACACATTCACTTTTTGAATCTGGCTTTCTTCGCCATCTTCCCAAACCACCTGAACTGCTGCCCATTGGGCGGTGCCGAGCGGCATGGTTTTGTAAATGCGGTTTTCGACAACATCGCTTTCTCCCATGCTGAAAGGGGTCGCTTTGTTGCATTTAACCAGTTCGACGCGCTGATCCAGCGCTTCGGAATTGATTGAATAGCGAATCTCCTTCAAGCGACAATGCAGGACCTGCGCGGCAGTAAAATAAATTATCTGGCGTCCGTTGAAATTGCGGAATTTCACCAAACCAGTTGAGTTATGGGCATTTAGCATGGCGTCAAACAGCGAACGGGGAGGCAAATCCTGCGCTTGGGCAACGGCTGCGTGGCAGATTATTAAAAACGAGGCCAGTGTTGTGGCAAGAATGGGTCGCACGATTTCCTCCCGGCAATTGGATGCCCGTCAGTTATCCGGGCCAATTCAACAACCAGACTGAAGACAAATTCAATATTGATCAAGTTTAGAGCATGAAAGCAGAAGTCGAATTACCTGAGCCGAGACTTTAATCTTCCAACATCAGTTTCATACCGTGATGGGTCGTTTCGAACCCCAGGTCTTGATAGAACTTTTGCGTCTTTTCACGCTTCGCATCTGTCGTGAGTTGCACAAGGAAACAGCCCCGGTCGCGGCAGATTTGAATGGCTTGCTTCATCAGCTCGGTGCCGATGCCTTGCCCCCGCAGACTGGAGTTCACCCGCACACTTTCGACCTGGCCCCGCATGCTGCCCAGTCGCGACAGATAGGGAATAAAAGTGATCTGCAGATAGCCAAGCAATTCGCCCTGCCGCTCGACGACCAGCATGTATTGATTCTCATCCTGGTCGATGGCTGCAAAAGCTGTTGTATATTTTTCATTCAACGGCAGCGAGGCATCTTCGCGCAGCCGACCCAATTCATCATCGGCAAACATGGCGACGATGGCTTCAAGATCGGCGCGGCGTGCCCGGCGAAATTGCAAAGACTGCCCCATCAGCCGTCAATCACATAAAGGCTTGAATACCGGTTTGCGCGCGTCCCAATATCAGCGCGTGAACGTCATGGGTGCCCTCATATGTGTTGACCGCCTCAAGGTTCATCACGTGACGGATCACGCCATATTCATCTGACACCCCATTGCCGCCATGCATGTCGCGGGCAACCCGCGCAATATCCAGTGCTTTGCCGCAATTGTTGCGCTTCATCAGGCTGATCAGTTCAGCGGGCGCATTATGGGCATCCATCAACCGTCCAAGACGCAGCGAGCCCTGATAACCAAGTGCGATTTCAGTCTGCATGTCAGCCAGTTTTTTCTGAATCAACTGGTTTGCGGCAAGCGGCTTGCCAAACTGTTTGCGATCCAACGTGTAAGAACGGGCTGCGTGCCAGCAGAATTCGGCTGCTCCCATCGCACCCCAGGAAATGCCGTAGCGCGCCCGGTTCAAGCATCCAAACGGCCCGGCCAGACCGGAAACGTGCGGCAGCAGATTTTCTTCCGGCACGAATACATTGTCCATCTGTATCATGCCGGTAACCGAAGCGCGCAGCGAAAACTTTCCCTCGATCTTGGGTGTTTCCAACCCTTCCATACCGCGCTCAAGAAGGAAGCCGCGAATTTTTCCGTCGTGATCGTCGGACTTGGCCCAGACCACCATGACATCGGCGACAGGTGAATTTGTAATCCAGTTTTTGGCTCCCGAAAGCGCGTACCCACCGTCCACTTTCTTGGCGCGGGCTAACATGCCTCCGGCATCGGAACCGTGGTCTGGCTCTGTCAGTCCAAAACAGCCGATGAGTTTACCGGCGGCAAGACCGGGCAGAAACTTATTGCGCTGTTCTTCCGTCCCATAGGCAAATATCGGATGCATCACCAATGACGATTGGACCGACATGGCAGAACGGTATCCGGAATCTACCCGCTCAACCTCGCGGGCAACCAAGCCGTAGGAAACATAGTTGACGCCAGCGCCCCCATATTCTTCCGGGATCGTTGAGCCCAGCAGACCGAGTTCCCCCATTTCAGTCAAAATGTCCCGGTCAAAAACCTCATTGCGATTGGCTTCAAGAATACGAGGAACGAGATTTTCGTCAGCATAGGCCTTCGCTGAATCACGAATGAGACGTTCATCTTCCGTCAACTGGTTTTCCAGCAAAAACGGGTCTTCCCAATTCAGTGCAGGCGGTTTTGCACGTGCGGATTCTGGGGTGTTTGCAAGATCGTGATCGGTTTCTACGGTGTCGGGATTGGTCAGCACAGCAATTGCTCTCCTAGCTGAAAAGGGTCGGCATATCTTAGCACCAGCGCGACAAAAAGCAGCTAAGTGCAAGAGTGAAAATTGGCATCAGATTTCGAGTTCAGAGGAAAAACGAGCAGCGCCTTGCAACCGAACTCTTAACTTGCAGTTCTGAACCAAAGGGCGAGGAAGGTCAAATGCCGGATCATCCGTATCAGCCGCGTTACTCTGGCAGACATTATTTGACCCGGCCCTGCCTTGACGCAGGCTTTGGATTCGATAATTGCTAAAACAAATCAATTTTCACCGCATCCCTCGTGCAAGGACCGATCCCCCATGAAAATTAAAGAGTTGGAACGGCATATCACTCGAACGCTGATCGAGAGTGACGTGCCGATGGCTTCGTCAATTGCAAATAACATTCCGATCTATGATTGCACCAGTCTGGGCGACGCCCTGGAGCCAGGTGAAAAACGCGACTCGTTGAAGGCTGAGATCGCCACCAACATGCTCAGCGGTTCTGGTATTTTTGTTCTCAAACACGCCTTTGCAGATACCGGCATAGTCGATGCTGCGACCAAAGTTTTTAAAGAAATCATTGCAAAAGAAAAAGAAACTAAGGGCTCAGGCGCCGACCACTTTGCAGCCGATGGAGCAAATGATCGAATCTGGAACAGTTTGGAAAAACTGTGCCACGCAAGCCCGGAAACCTTCGCTTCCTATCACAGCAATTTGTGGATCGAACTGGCCAGCGAAGCCTGGCTTGGTCCGGCATTTCAAGTGACCGCGCAGGTTAATCTGGTGCGCCCCGGCGGTCAGGCACAGGAAGCCCATTGCGACTATCATCTTGGATTTCTAACGGCTGAACAGGTGCGGGCATATCCGCCGCATGTTCATCTGTTTTCTCCCCAGCTCACCTTGCAGGGTGCGGTGGCGCATTGCGACATGCCGATCGAGTCCGGCACCACAAAATTACTGCCGTTCTCGCAGACTTGGGCAAAAAACTATTTGAGCTACCGCGATGCCGATGTGCGGCAGCTGTTTGAAAAACGGCATGTGCAGCTGCCACTTGAAAAAGGCGATCTGCTGTTCTTCTCCCCCGGCCTATTTCACGCGGCCGGCAGCAATGTCACCAAAGATGTCGACAGAATGGCCAATCTGCTGCAGGTGTCTTCCGCCTTCGGAGTGTCACTTGAAAGAATAGATCGCGTGGCAATGTGCAAGCTGGTTTATCCGGTATTGACGGGTGGCAAATTCAGCCAGGCACACACTCGGGCAACAATAGCCAGCACCGGGGAAGGATATCCGTTCCCAACCAGCCTCGACACCGACCCACCGGTGGGTGGGCTGGCTCCACAAAGTCAACAACAATTGATGCAACAAGGTCTGGCTGAGGGCTGGTCGTCCCAGCAGTTCAACGATGCACTCGATGCCCGCCAGGCCAAGCGATAGTCTGCGAGTTTCCGGGGGCAGGATCCACTCATATGATGCATTCTTCGGAACGCAAGTTTCAATGTCGGCACGGCACAGGACCGCCATTCATTACATTTGAGAATCCTGATTCCAGCACGCGGAGCAATTGTTAGTTATTTTTGGCCCAGTCTTCAAAATAGGCCACCACATCCGCAATATCGTTGGGAGTGTACCCATCGTCGAAATACATCAACGTCCCCGGTACGGTGAGCATCGGCCGGAGAGAGTATGTAAACAAGCGATTCCTGGTCCAGTTGCCACCAAATTCAATCAGCGCTTCCTTGTATTCATAACCAGGATAACTGGCGACGGGGCGTTCAAAAATACCGTGAAGCGGTGGTCCCGCATTAATGTAATCTCGCTCCGTGTCGCCGGGTTCGATAATATGACACGACGCGCATCGTGCATAGGCGTATTCGCGTCCCCGCGATGGATCGGCCTGTTTCAAAAGGTCAGAGGAATCAAGTATCTCTTCTCCTGTCGCACCCGCTGAAATCAAGATGTCGGTAACCTCTGAATAGGCCAGAATGCGCGCAACATGCAGCGCGTTTAGCCGTCCTATGCCAATACGTCCCCCCTGGCTCTTGGAAACGGTCGCCGCATTTACATCCGCGCCGTTTTCAATCAATGCGCGAACAATTTCGGGTTTGTCAAAACTGGTGGCAACGATGAGAGGCGTGGCATTGTCTTTGCCAAGTAGATTTGGATCGGCACCTGCGGCAAGTAACGCTCGAATGACGTCGGAATTACCGCGCTGGGCTGCGATGTGCAACGGCGCTCCCAACATCGTGCTTTGGACATCTACGTCAGCCCCGGCTTTTGCAAGCAATGTCACAATATCGCTTTGCCCGTTCATCGCCGCAAAGTGCAGTGGGGATGCCATGGCACCGGCTTCGTTCAGGTCAGCACCACTGTCGATGAGCCGTTCAATTTCCGCAACATCGCCTTTTCTTACAGCATCGCCTACCGGACCGGCCCAAGCCGCACCGGTTGAAATCACCAACCCAACCAAAGCGTTACGAATGAGTGCCCACATGACCAACTTCCCAAAATCCAACACAAGTGCAAATGGCTGAGAGATTTTAGCACAATATTGGGTTCGGACAAATTTCAACCGTTCCAACAAGGTGGTTTGCGTGAAGAATCGGCGGCCATTTTGAGCAGCAGAAATTCGAGAACTGCAATGAGAGGATAGGCTCTATCCATCCGACCTCCCGGTCTTTGCGTTGATCAGCCATTGTTAGCCCGTTATCTCACAATTAACGGTCACGGCCTATCGAACCAGGCTGGCTGGTCGGGCTTCAGATTGATCATTCCCCGCGGTCCACCATCCAATTGATGGTCGACCGCGAAAAGCAGAAATTTAACGCAGGATGGAGTTGCGGGCGATATTTGGGATTTCGCTGCGGTGAATGCCGATGTCGAACAATTCACGGTTGGAGAGCCTGTTCAATTCGTTATAGGCTTTGCGGGTGTTGTTCCAGCTGCGGATGTTGTTGATGACGTTCATTTTCTTATTCCTTCAAGAAAAAATATATCCATTGGACAGGCCGAACGGTCGATAAATACCCCGTCTGTTCCGTTGAGTTACACATAGAATTTTCACGAATTTTTACGAGTGCAAAAGCTGCAGATATGCCCTGCAAAAACAGCATGGCTCAGTCAGACATTTGCACCGAAATCGGGCTTGCAAACGAACAGTTCCCGGACAAATAATCCGTCGCGAATGGATGCCCGTTTTGAGTGCCAGCTGGCAATTCTTTCTTCGGTTTCAGTTTCCCCAAACAATTCCACTAATTCGTTTTTTCGCACTTCGTCAGCTTCAATTTGTCGCTCACAACTGCGCTGATATTCGCCTGTCAGATCAACCTGATCCGAGACTTCCCAGTGGGTAGCTTTTAATAGCGCCAAATAGTCACCATCCATTTCGGCAAATTCCGGCGCATTTTCCAACGCTCGCGCATGGTCAGTTCGGGAAAGCCCGGGAGCAATCGAAATCACCGTGAATGCCATGATTCCATCGGGGCGAATAATTCTTCGGCATTGTTCGAGCACGCCACGCTTGCGGATCAGGCAACACAGCAGGTCGCTGTGACTGATGGCGTTGAAACTTGCGTTTTGGTGAGGAAGATCAGCTGCATCAGCAATGCAGGTTGAAACACGGGCGGCCACCCCTTCATCCTGGGCTCGCTGTACGGCCATTTTCAAAGCGATTTCGGGCAGATCGACCAGGGTGACGTCGCAGCCCGACTGTTTTGCCATGTAGATTCCCGGCCAACCGGATCCAGCCCCCAGATCGATGAGCTTCACGCCAGGTTTGAGTCCCAGAATGCGGATATGATCATCAGCCTGTTGCTGAATGGTCCAGCTGTTACCGCCAAAATCACAACCACAGACCTGCCGCTCGATGGCGAGCATTACCGAGTTGTTCGACCTGGAATAGAAATCCTCGAAACGTTTCTTCTGGGCCAACTCAGAATCACTGCAGCAAAACATACCCGTCCTCAATATTCTCCGACGTGCAGATACCACAAATCGCCAAACAAGTCCGGTTCAGCATCATAGGGGCAGCGCAGTCGTGTCCTTGATCTCTTCCATCACAAAACTGGCCGAAATATCGCTCAACCGCAGGCGGGTGGTCAGACGCTGATAAAACGCGTCGTAGGATTTTACATCCCGCACGCGAACTCGAAGCACGTAATCCAGATCCCCGCTCATGCGATAGGCCCCGGTAATCTCCGGCATGGCGTGAACGGCTTTACGGAACTTGTCCGCCCAATCTGCTGCGTGTTGGTTGGTTCGCACCAAAACCATCACCGTCAAACCCAGATCAACGGCTTCCGCATCCACCAAAGCCACACGCCCCTTGATGATGCCAGTCGCCTCCAACTGCTTGACCCGCCGCCAGCAGGCATTGCGTGAAAGATTGACTTTGTCAGCAAGCGAATCCACCGACTGATCTGCATCAATCTGCAATGCACGCAGAATTTCACGATCATAATTATCCATGAGGTCGAATATATTGGGATAATATCCCAATATCCAGTGAAAACTCACGAAGATTGGGATTTTTTCCGACCTGGACGCCCCTATTCTGTTGGAAGTTTCAACCGGATTTTCTCACCATGCGCGCTATGATCTCAAAAGTGTTTCTCGACCATCCCGCCTCCGTTGAGGAGAATTATTTCGAGCATTTGGCCTTTGCAGGTCGATTTGCCGGCTCTTTGTTTCTCGCCGGTGGTGCAGCTCTGGTGCATGCGATCATTCCCTGCCTGTTTGAAAAAACAGCCAGCAATCTGATCCGCAATATGTATGCCCGGATTGAAAACCGCTAAAAATTATGTGCCGTTTGGTTGCTTATTGCGGAACCTCCATTCCGCTGGAAAACATCGTCATTAAACCCAGCCACTCGCTGGTCAAACAAAGCCAGGTGGCGGAGGAGGCCAAACTGGCAGTTAATGGCGATGGATTCGGGTTGGCCTGGTACCCAGGTAATGACCGCGAAGCGCAAATCGATATCCCTCAGTCGATGCCAGCGCTTTACAAAGAAATCATGCCTGCTTGGGCCAACCCGAATCTCCTACATATTTGTCGCGCAATCAGTTCCCCCGTATTTGTTGCTCATGTTCGCGCCTCAACGTTTGGCGGGGCATCTTACCAGAACTGCCACCCTTTCACCCACGGGAAATGGTCATTCGTCCACAATGGTCAAATTGGCGGATATGAAGAACTGCGACGAGAGCTTGAAAATCGGCTGCCTGATGAACTTTTTCACACGCGGCTCGGCATTACCGATTCTGAGTTGATTTTCCTGCTATTGATCGCCAATGGCTTGGAAACTTCTGCGCAACTTGCCTGCGAGTTGACAATCGCCGAGATTGCCGAGCTGCACGCTTCTCGCGGCTGCCGTCAGCCCTTGCGAATAACTTTTGTCCTGAGCGACGGGGCCTCCCTTTTCGGCTGCCGCTATTCCAGCGACAACAACTCACCAACACTGTACCTGTCGCCGGTTCTGGACCACGGCGGCCACGCGCTGGCATCGGAACCATTGGACGAGCATCACCATATGTGGTCATTGGTTGATGAGAGTACATTCGTTCAGATCGACCGTGACAGTCAGGAAAGCTTTGCTCTGTCATCCGGCAAATTGGTCGCTGCCTGATCCGCTGCAGGCTTCGCGAGGCCCTTCTCGCAATCCGGTCGCCTAATTCTCATAGCCTGCAAGAAATCCGCAGACCAACAATCTAAGTTGGTCCCGGACAGCTTCCTTGGGCAAACCGACCGTGCGGTCATCCAGCGACAACTCGACAATGCCATGGACTGATGAAAACAGTGTACGCGCGATAAGTTGAACTCGTTCAGGCTGCGCGTCGGGCAGAATCTGCTGCAGTGGCTGCTCAATATGTTGAAGCAATTCAACCTGCCCCTGATATATCCAGTCGGGAAGCTCGTGATCTTCGGGAAAAGCATGATCAAACAGTGCCCGCCAGGTTCTGGTCTGACTGTCGGCAAAATCAAAATAGGCCCAGGCCAGGCCGACCAGCCCGTTTAGTGGGTCCTTTTCAACATCTCCTGCTGCATCCGTCATGACTTTGTCGATGCGGTCCAGAGTACGCATATTGGCATGCAGGATAAGCGTGTGGAGATCATCGAAAACATTGTAGATCGAGCCGAGTGAGCAACCGACGTCATTGGCCAGATCACGAGCCCTGAGACTAGCCACGCCGTGCGACGCAATGCGCGTTTCTGCAGCATCGACCAGGTCAGCGTGAAGCTTGGCTTTGCGTTCGGTGGCCTTTGACATGATTCATCCTTGCTCTGACGATTTACTGGGGCGCATGACTCTCCCTCTTATACCGTAAAATCAACAGATTCAGCAAAAAAATTGAACGCCGTTCATTTTTTTCTTGAACATTGTTTAATTAAACTCTATCTAGATTTCGTGAACAATGTTCAAAACAAGGAGTATCCGATGTATAAGCAAGTTTTCACCCTGCTGCGCAGCAGTGCCCATGAGGCTGCCGAGCAGTTTACCGACACCAATGCGCTACCCATTCTAAGGCAGCAGATCCGCGATTCCGCGCGGTCGATTCAGGCCTCCAAATGCGCAATTGCGGCAGCAATGGCGCAATATCAGGCGGAAATCGACCACCACCAGATAATTGCCGACAAGATTACTGATCTGGAGGAACGTGCGCTGGTAGCATTGGATCAAAATCAAGATGAATTGGCTCAAGAGGCCGCAGAAGTTCTGGCAAGCTTGGAAGAGGAAAACGACACCTCGCTGGCCGCCCAACAGATGTTTCGAAATCAAATTGGTGGGTTGAAATCGCAATTGCGCGAAGCTCAGTCGATTTTGCGCGAATTGCAACGTGGCGAGCGCCTCGCGGCGGCAGCCCATTCCACCAGGGGGCTGAATACGCGTGGTGCGGGTTGTGACCATTCATCGCTGACTGCAGCGCGCGAGACCCTCCAACGTCTGCAGGCCCGACAATCGCAACACCAACGCAAGGTGGAAGCCATGGCTGAACTCAATCGCACAGCCAATCCTGACAGCGTAACGGAAAAATTGGCAAAAGCCGGTTGCGGCAAACCAGTCAAAAAGTCCGCTGACGGTGTCCTCGACCGATTACGGGCCAAAGCCAAGAAATCAAAAAAGTCAGGAAAATCCTGATCCTCCCCGTTGCCACCAACAAACCAGAAGTGAAAAGGAACCCAAACAATGAACAACACATCAACCGGCCCCACCCAAGCCTGGACCTATTTTACCGTCGCGATCTTCGGTATATCAGCGGCAATGATGGCAGGAGGTATCTATTTCCTGGAAGCATCGTTTTCTGCAAAAGGCTTTTATGCGATGGCCTCAATCATGCTGGTCCATTCGTCGATAACCCTGACCAAGACCCTGCGAGACCATGAAGAATCCGACAAGCTGATCAACAAGCTGGAAGATGCGAAAACCGAAAAGCTGTTGATGGATACTTCCGAAAGCGACTTGATGTAAGTCGCGGATCAATCGTCAATGTTGGAACCGGAGCCAAACGCTCCGGTTCTTTTTGTTGCAGACCCAAATGCTGTGGATGACCAGGAGAAATTGTGTCAGCCCTGCTCCTTCTTGAGTGCGGGTCGAATTGCCCAAAGGCCGAATACGGGACCAAGCGCCAGGATCAACATCAATATGGGCCAGCCAAACGCCTCGGCTACTATCGGTGCCATCTGGACCGTGAATGCTGTTAGCAGGAATCCCAAAGATGCTTGAAAAGCCAGCAGACTGCCGACCATTTCCGGTGGTGCAAAGTCGGCTACGAGCGCGGAAAACTGTGGCGAATCCGGTACGACCGCAGCTCCCCAAATGAGCACCAACAGGAAGGTTAGCCAAACTGGTCCGCCGAATGTCAGCGCTGTCAAGACTGCCGCAAGCCCACTGATCGCAAGGGCTATTGCCGCGACACGTGCTTTGCCAAAGTTGTCCGCCCAAATCCCGGAAAACAGACAGGCCGGGGATGCTACAAATATGCAGAAAAACGCGGTCAGTTTGCCCAGGCTAATCGCTTCGGATTGGCCCATGCTGGCCGCATAGGACAATGATGTAAAAACTCCAACCCAAGACCAGAATGCAATAAATTCCCACATATGCCCCAGATAGCCAAGTATTGCAGATCTTATCCGGTAATCCGTCCAGGCCAGCGACAATGCTGCTGGCTTGAACTCCGCAGCAACGGCGTGATGAGGACCAAGGGATGTCAGCAGGATTGCTGCGGCGCCAAAGACGGCCAGTCCGGAACCCAGCAACAGCGCAAACCGCCAGTCAGCTCCACCAATCCACGCCATGAGAAACGGAGCAGCCTGCCCGAACATCATGGCAGCCACCAGCCCGCCCATAACCAAACCTCGTCTGTCAACACTCCAGCCAACAGCAATCTTCATGGCTACCGGCCAGGTGCCGGCCATCGCCAATCCCGTTGCCAGCCTGAGAAGCACAGCCTCGAGACCACCTATCGGAACGATCATCAGCGCCGCGTTTAACAGAGCAGTTGTCAAAGCACAGATTGCAAATACATATCTTGGGTCCAAGCGGTCAGGAATACCTGATGCAGCAAACATGAGCGCACCCAATGCAAACCCCGCCGGTACCGCGCTCGACAAAAGTGCCAACCCGCTTTCGCTGAGACCACCTTCAGCAGCCATGTCCGGTAACACAGCGGCGGCCATGAACCATAACGACATTCCGGCCATTGTCGCGACGAGCAAAAAGGACATGCTGCGTATCATGAACTGGCCCTGTTCTGGATCATTGGCTTAACTTACAATTTGCAACAATAAATGAAAGATTTTTCGCCTGCAGGTGAAACCTTGGACAATCGGACCGACCTCACACCGCATTTGATGTGGAACGTCCTTTCTTTGACAATTGAAAGCAAACTAAATCGCACTTTCTGCTGCCAAAGATGTAATTGCGCTGGATGGGAAGCGGCTTTAGGTTTGCAAGATCCCTACTCGCGGAAAGCCGAATATGCACGACATCATTGAACAGTTGGAAACCCGTCGCAACGAAGCTCGAAAGGGCGGCGGCGAGCGGCGCATCGAAGCCCAACATGCCAAGGGCAAGTTAACTGCCAGAGAGCGTCTGGATGTGCTTCTGGATGATGGCAGCTTTGAAGAATACGATATGTTTGTCACCCATCGCTGCACCGATTTCGGCATGGAAAAATCCAAAATACCGGGCGACGGAGTGGTTACGGGTTGGGGCACGATTAATGGCCGACTGGTTTATGTCTACGCCCAGGACTTTACCGTTCTTGGCGGATCGCTTTCTGAAACCCACGCCGCAAAAATTTGCAAAATTCTAGACATGGCGATGAAAAACGGTGCTCCGGTGATCGGCATCAATGATTCCGGCGGTGCCCGTATTCAAGAAGGCGTTGCCTCTTTGGGTGGCTATGCGGATGTATTTCAAAAAAATGTGTTGGCCTCGGGCGTAGTGCCGCAGATTTCAGTAATCATGGGGCCCTGTGCGGGCGGCGCAGTCTACTCACCAGCCATGACCGACTTCATCTTCATGGTACGGGATACCTCCTATATGTTCGTAACCGGTCCGGACGTTGTAAAAACGGTTACCAACGAAATCGTCACGGCCGAAGAACTTGGTGGCGCCAAGACGCATACATCAAAGTCCTCGGTTGCTGACGGTGCTTTTGACAATGATGTGGAGACCCTGCGCCAGATGCGGCGCCTCTACGACTTCCTGCCGCTCAACAACCGCGAGAAGGCCCCGGTCCGCCCCTTCTTTGATTCCCCCGATCGGGTAGAGCCCAGTCTTGATACGTTAATCCCCGACAACCCCAACCAGCCCTATGACATGCATGAGCTGATTCACAAATTGGGTGACGAAGGCGATTTTTTCGAAATTCAACCGGACTTTGCCAAGAATATCCTGACTGGATTCATGCGCCTGGAAGGCCAGACGGTTGGTGTGGTTGCCAATCAACCGCTGGTGCTGGCCGGCGTACTGGACATAAATTCATCCCGCAAGGCAGCACGCTTTGTGCGCTTCTGTGACGCGTTTTCGATTCCGATCCTCACCCTGGTGGACGTTCCCGGCTTCCTGCCCGGCACCAGCCAGGAATACGGTGGGGTGATCAAGCACGGCGCCAAACTGCTTTATGCCTATGGCGAAGCCACCGTTCCTAAAGTCACCCTGATCACACGAAAAGCCTATGGTGGTGCCTATGACGTTATGGCGTCAAAACATTTGCGCGGTGATGTGAATTATGCCTGGCCAACAGCGGAAATTGCAGTGATGGGAGCAAAGGGTGCAGTCGAAATCCTGTATCGTTCGGAACTTGGAGACCCTGAAAAAATTGCCGAGCGCACCAAGGAATATGAAAGCCGTTTTGCTAACCCATTTGTGGCGGCAGAAAATGGTTTCATTGATGACGTGGTCCATCCCAGCCAGTCACGCAAACGCATCTGCCGGGCATTTGCCATGTTGCGTGGCAAGCAGTTGGAAAACCCCTGGAAAAAACACGACAATCTCCCTCTCTAGGGTCAGGACTCATTAATCTGATCAGATAATCATATCCTCGATGGCCTTGGAGTGATGGGTGATCTGTTCGTAGCCGTCACGGGTCAGGATGAAGCTGTCGCCGACCTGGGCGCGAAATTTGTCTGTTGCGACTGATCCATCCACCGCCAGAACCATGCCGGGCTGCAATATGGTCTCATCCCCCGTGACCAGTTGGGGGCTTTCCAGAAAGCTGAAGCCCGTCGCCCGCCCGCACCGGAACGGATAATCAAAGCCTGCGGCCAGAATTACTTCTGCATAGGCAGCATGGACGCTTTCAGCTGTGACACCGGGTTTAAGCGCTGCCAGAGCCGCCTTTTGGCTGGCAATCGCCACTTCATAGATTTTTACCTGTTCGGGCTCTGCCTCGCCAATCCAGAAGGTGCGGTCAAAGCCAAGTTTGAAGCGGTGAAAATTGGTCATACCGCAAAAACAAAGGAAAACCGGTTCGCCATGACGCATGATGCGGGTTGTTGCCCGATGATGAGTTTTGATGATGTTTTCGCCCGACGCCATGATTTGCAGAAAATGGGTGTTGGGCGACATATCGGTATCTTTGTAATGCAAAGCCAAAAGTTCGGCCGCTTTGCGAGTCCCCGCCCCCGATGTCGCCAGAGCCACTTCGTATTCCGGCACGCCGTCCCCGATGGCCTCCCTCCCGGCAGACATCATTGCACCGGCAACTTCACCGGCATGGCGCGCCAATTGCAATTCCTCATCGGACTTGATCATGCGCATATCGGTGATGATCGGCGTCACGTCGCAATATCCGGCGGCATTAGTCAATTCGTCCAGATAAGCCCGCACCATCGGCGGCATGTGGTTTGGTTCAAGGGCGATTTTGCGGTTCGCGGATACCAGGGCTGGCAATTCCTGCCGCCATTCATTGCCGGCTCCGTCGTTCCAGGCAGCAATGCGGTCAACCTGTGCACTGGAACGAGCCATGACCTCATCGATTGTCGGTGTGATCAGCAGTGACTTACCATCGCGCGGTACGGCAAGAATTGTTGGCCGCCCAAACTCCATATGGAGGTAGTCGTAATAGCCGGTGAAATAGTAGACCGCGTCCTCATTTGTGATCAGCGCCAGATCATACCCTGCATTCGCCAGTTGTGATCTCAATTCATCCAGTCGGGTTTCAAACACGATATCTGCTCCTTACCGACCCGTCACATTCACCAGTTTGATGTGGCTTTGAGTTTCTGCAACATCAGCAATGTTGCGAATATTGTCCAGCACGTGATCCAGCTGTTTCAAAGACGGCGCACTCAGTTCGGCCACAAGATCGTAAGGGCCGCTCAAAGTGTGAATTGCTGTGATGCCGGAGATTTTTCGAAGCGCAATCAGCGTTCGTCTGCCATCATTGGCCTGCAGTCTGATCAGGGCAAAAGCGACAATGTCGGTTTCAAGATCGGTTTCGGAAAGCTGTACCGTAAATCGCTCAATGACCTTTTGATCAACCAGCCGTTCGATGCGGTTGCGCACAGTTCCGCGCGACACGCCAAGCCTGGCGGCCATGTTGGACAAGGGCGCACGCGCATCCGATTTCAATAGTCGCAGCAGGGCGTGATCAATCTCATCCATAAATCGATCTTTAGCGAAAGTTTGCGCAAAACGGTAGAAAAATCCCGTTTCGGCAACAGATTGCTGTTTCGATTGCCGGTCAGTTGTTGTTTCAATTCAATTCAGCGGTCCGCGTTGGGCAAGACTCAAATCCCATCTTATTTGAAGAAATGATCGCCGGCGTATGCAATCCAGGGGAGACCTCGGATCTTGATCGGTCAGTCATCGAGGAGAATATCATGTCATTTAATTCCATTTCCGTACTTGGTCTTGGCAAGGTTGGCCGCCTTGCAGCGACTTTGCTGCACCAGTCTGGTCTCGATGTCACGGGCTATGATCTTCATCCGCCGAAAGAAGAACTGCCGTTTGCGGTTAAAAACTTTGATCTTACTGATGACCAAGCGCTGCAGACCGAACTTCAAAATACGCAAGCTGTGCTGTCCTGCCTGCCCTATCATCTCAACATCGAAGTGGCTCGCGCTGCCCATGCCGCCGGTATCCACTATTTCGACCTGACCGAAGATGTCGCAACGACAGAGGCAATTCAGAAACTCTCGAGAACTTCAAATGGATTGATGGCGCCACAATGTGGATTGGCTCCAGGATTCGTCGGCATTGTCGGCGCAGACTTGATTGCCAGATTTGATCAATGCCGCGCCTGCCGCATGCGGGTGGGCGCCCTTCCACAACATCCCACAGGCCTGCTCGGCTATGCTTTCAACTGGTCGCCGGAAGGGGTTGTCAACGAATATCTCAACGACTGCGAAGTCATTGAAGAAGGCGAGCGCAAAACCCTATCGTCGATGGAATGGCACGAGAATATCTATATCGACGGAGTGAAACTGGAAGCCTTCACCACATCCGGTGGCCTCGGCACGATGTGCGACACCTATCACGGCAAGGTTGCCAATATAGACTACAAGACCATGCGCTATCCCGGACACATGCAATTGATGAACTTTTTCTTTCACGAACTACTGATGCGCGAGCAGCGCGACATTGCAGGGCAAATACTGACCCATGCAAAACCACCGGTGGGAGATGACATTGTCTACATCCACGTATCGGCGGAAGGGTTGATCGACGGCAATCTCCAGCGCCAGGAATTTGTGCGAGGTTACAGGCCGATCGATATTGCCGGATCATCCCGCACCGCGATTGCCTGGACCACTGCCAGTTCAGTTGTTGGGGTCATTGAATTGGTGCGCGACGGAATGTTGTTGAACAAGGGATTTTTAAAACAGGAGGATATACCTCTGGACGCATTTTTGAACACTCCGACAGGATCCCATTTCAATCGCGGCCAAGGTTAGTCAAAAAAACGCCACGTGATGCCATTGGCGTGTCGGTTTTTTGTGACTCCAGGGGCGACAAAAGTGCCAATGATGGTGCTGGAATTATCGTCAACCTTATCTGGATCGCTATTGCCGACATCCGACTGAAGTGAGTGTTCACCATGGCTTCAAACCTTCATTTGATGAGCGAAACGCTGCAAAATACTGCGATGATGCCCGATGATGGCCCAATGGGCCTACCGGGAAACTTCTACACTTCAACCGATTACTTTGAGTTCGAGAAAGCCGAACTGCTGCGTCGCGGCTGGCATTGCCTGGGACGCAGTGACGAAATCTCCCAACCCGGCGATTTTTTCACCATTCAACTGCTGGATGAACCACTGCTCGTGGTGCGCGGCAATGACGGGACAGTTCGGGTCCTGTCGAATGTATGCCGGCACCGAAGCATGCCGGTCGCGCAAGGTACCGGAAACCGCAAATTGTTTGTTTGTAGTTATCACGCCTGGAGCTATGGCCGCGATGGGGCACTGGTGCGTGCGCCACACATGCAGAATGCAAATTTCGATCAAAGTAAATGCGGCCTGCCTCAGATCAGGTGCGAAATCTGGCAAGGATTCATCTACGCCAATCTCGACAGCGACGCCCAAGATCTGACTCCGCAGTTGCGCGATCTCGACGCTATGATTGAACCTTACCAAACCGAAGATTTCCGCACAGTTCACGCGGCCGAAGAAGTCTGGGATTGCAACTGGAAATGTCTGGTTGAGAATTTCATGGAGGGCTATCACCTCTCCGTCGTCCATCCACAAACATTGCGCGGATACACACCTACGGAATTATGCACCAAATCAGCATCCGGCGAATTGTTCACCAGCTATCACGCCAATTATCCCGACGATATTCCAAGCCGGGGACACGGTGCGCCCGGGCTAAACGAAAAACAGCGCCATCGCTCAACATTGTTCAGCATATTCCCGACCCAGGTCGTGAGCCAGTCGGCCAGTCTTCTGGTGTCGCTGAACCTGCATCCCCTGTCGGTCAACAGGATACGGGTTCGCTGGACCATGTCGGTTTATGGTGATGATCTGTCGGAAGACGCCATTCAGCAGCGCATCGGCCTATGGGAAGAGGTCAACCGCGAAGACCGCGAAAAACTTGTGCGATTGCAACAGACCCTGTCGTCTGCCCATGCTCAGGCTGGGCCCCTGGCCAGCGACGACTTTGAAGGCACCATCCGCGACTTTCACAAATATCTCGCCCGCAGTGTTGCAACGGCGCAGCAACTGTCAATTCCGGCTGCCCACTGATCCGGATTTAGTGATTTGGCAATTTGGGATCGCCACCCCATCGCCACTTAACTGTTGATGTGTTGAAGCCGTCGCTTCATCATTTTTTGATTGGCCTCGGCGGTACCGTCGTGAAATGAACCGAACCATTTGTCCCACGGCACTTCGAGATTGCCATAATTGCATTCAAAGTAGCGGTGGTGCATCTGATGGTGAAATGTGCCCAAAGCCAATCGATTCTTGTCACCCACCAACACCCCTTCAAACCCGGTATGCGACGTGGCGGCAGTGAGCGCCTGATGCTGCAGGTGAAACAGGATATGCACCGGATGGGCAGCGATAACGAAGTGAATGAGTACCGAAGACAGGAACAGCAAATGCTCGATTGGATGCATTGAAAAACCTGACCAGGGGCCGACATTGGTGTTTCTGTGATGCAACGCATGGGCCAACCGGTAGAGTGGTGGCCAGTGCAGCCATCGGTGTATCCAATAGAAGTGAAATGAGATCCATACCGGCGTTAGAAAAAATAAGGCCGCAAACCACAGAGGATTGTCGGCCCAAGCGAGATGTGGAGCATAGCCGTTGGCCATAGCCCAGAACATCAACACCTCATAAGCGGTCCAGAAGGCAACACCGCTGCCAAGCGACCAGAACATGTTGTCGGCGACCTGATTGCCGAAGGTGAACCCTTTCGACTTTGCCCGCAAATCGCGGCCATCGAATTTCAACTTCTTTTGCTGGCGTTTCCATCGGTGGAAATACAAATGCAGCCCGCCAGCCGCCACCAATAACAGGACGAAATTGCGAACATAAAGCAATGCAATCCAGTCCAGTGACAATGTTGCCGTCACTTCCAAAGACGGCTGAAACCAGAACCACGAAATACAAGCCACAGCAACCAGTATCGAATTTTCAGCGACGGCAAACCAGCGATCGACAACCCAGCGCAACATGCGCATCGGCTCAAGTGGCCAGGTAAAAAATGGCGATGCCTGAATTGGTACATCCGGCATGTAGTTCCACTGGCCTTCAATGCCCTTTGGCTGTGCTGCCTGCTGCTTCGTGCCGCTCGATGTCTGGCTCATGAAATCATCTCCCTGAAGCTGAAGAAAACTTGCAGACTTACACTGGAAAGGGAAGTGAATTTTTGAGCCCAGGGATGGGTGATATCTACCTTACATGTTGCACCACGTTGACGTCTTGACCGGGCAAGTTAGGGTGAAGCATTGGAATTGGGGAATTCGCATTCATGGGCCCGGGAACAACTCAGTATGCCCGCAGTGGTGACACGCATATCGCCTATCAGGTGACTGGCGACGGCCCCATCGATATTGTTTTTGTCCCTGGCTGGGTGTCTCATGTAGAATTGTGCTGGGCCGAACCATCATTCGCCCGACTTCTCAATCAATTGGCCTCGTTTTCTCGGCTGATCCTGTTCGATAAGCGCGGCACCGGATTATCCGACAGGGTGCCCAATGACAAATTGCCCGGACTGGAAGAGCGCGCCGACGACCTGATGGTGGTAATGGATGCGGTCGGTTCCAAAAAAGCTGTGTTTGCCGGTTATTCAGAGGGTGGAAACCTGAGCGCCTTTTTTGCCGCAAGCCATCCTGACCGGGTTCACGCCCTCGTGATGTTTGGCACCTTTGCCAAACGGATCTACAGCCCGGACTATCCCTGGGCACCAACCGTTGAAAGCAGGCAACAGGAGCTGGAACATATCGAGCGGGAATGGGGCAACCGCATGGACCTGTCCCACTATGTTCCCAGTGCCGCCAACGATGAAGCATTTGTTGAACGTCTGGCGACTTATTTCAGACGATCGGCAAGCCCCGGTGCTGCTGTAGCGCTGCTGAAGATGAATACGCAGGTGGATATTCGCAACATATTGCCAACCATCCATGTTCCAACTCTGATCATGCATCGCACTGGGGATCAGGACGTGAATGTCGAAGAAGGCCGCTGGATGGCCAAGCAAATTCCCAATGCAAAATTCGTCGAATTCCCCGGCGACGACCACCTGCCCTGGGTCGGTGATCAAGATATCATCATCGAAACCATGCGCGAATTTCTGCACGCCCGAAAATCAGAGCCGCCTGCCCAAAGAGCACTGGCAACCATCTTGTTCACCGACATTGTCGGGTCAACAGAACGGGCCAGGAATATGGGCGATCAGGCGTGGCGCAGCCTGTTGGATGCACATGACAAGATATGCGCAGACACGGTTGCCGAGTTTGAGGGCCGTCTGGTCAAGACCACAGGCGACGGGGCACTAGCCACCTTTAGCGGCCCGGGTCGAGGGATCGAGAGCAGCCAAAAGGTTATTCAGCAATGTAGCGCGCTTGGATTGAACATACGCGCTGGACTGCATACTGGAGAATGCGAAATCCGCGACGACGAAATCGCAGGAGTCGCCGTACATCTCGCCGCCCGCGTTTCCGCCAGCGCCGGTTCCGGTGAATTGCTGGTTTCCAGAACGGTTCGCGATTTAGTCGCTGGCTCAAACCACACATTTGAGTTTCGTGGTGAATACAGTTTCAAGGGGTTCGACGAGAAATGGAGCATCTACTCGGTTGTTTGACTGCGCCTTAAGGACAGCCAGATCGCCAATATAGGTAAGGTCTATTGACCTATTTTAATTCGATGTTAAGTTGGGCTTCCTGCTGACCTACCGAGACTTAGCCATGAATTGGGAAAATATTTTTGCGTCGCGAACATCGCGCATGAAAGCCTCGGAAATCCGAGAACTTCTAAAATTGCTGGACCAGCCCGACATCATCTCGTTTGCCGGTGGCATTCCCGATCCTGACCTGTTCCCCACCGAAGACTTCCAGAAAGCCTTTGCCGCGGTTCTGTCTGACGAACGCCAAACTGCAGCACTGCAGTATTCTGTAAGCGAGGGCTATGCTCCGTTGCGCCAGTGGATCGTCTCTCAAATGGCGAAACTGGAGATCGAGTGCGAAATCGACAATGTGTTTATCACATCCGGTTCTCAACAGGCGCTGGATTATCTCGGCAAGTTATTCCTTTCTCCCGGTGACACGGCGCTGGTTGCCTGGCCAAGCTATATGGGCGCATTGGGGGCCTTTAACGCCTATGAACCGGAATATGGCCGCTTAATTGCAACAGGTAACCGTTCAGCCGCGGACTATCGCCAAGCCGCACAAAACAACAATAGCCGCGTAAAATTTGCTTATATGTCGGTCGACTTTGCAAACCCGACTGGTGAGACGATGGATCTGACGTCCCGGCACCAACTTCTGGACATGGCAGATGAATTGGATATCGCCATAATCGAAGATGCGGCCTACCAATCTCTGCGCTATGATGGTGAGGTAATTCCCCCAATCCTGGCTCTGGAGATCGCCCGAAAAGGTGACATCAACAGCACCCGCACTTTGTATTGTGGCAGTTTTTCCAAAACCCTGTCGCCGGGATTGCGGGTTGGTTGGGTCTGCGCATCTAAGGAGGTGATCAGCAAACTTGTACTATTGAAACAGGCGTCAGATCTTCATTCATCGACCATTACGCAAATGGCAATTCATGAAGTGGCCTCTAAAGGTTTTGATCAGCAGGTCGCCAAGATTCGCAGCTCATATGCTGCTCGGCGTGATTGCATGTTGGCGTGTTTGGAAAAGTACATGCCCGAAGGCGTGACCTGGACCCGACCGGAAGGCGGTATGTTCGTCTGGGTGACTGTGCCTGCCCATCTCGATGGTGCCGAGCTACTGGCTCAATCCGTTAAGACGCAGAAGGTCGCCTTCGTGCCGGGGCGAGCCTTTTTTGCTGATGGGTCAAACGGTAACACGCTCCGGCTCAGCTTTTCCCAGGCCGATGAACCGATGATTGACGAAGGAATAAAACGCCTGGGCGCGTTGCTACGCTCGGCCGCGTGAGGACAAGGACATCAAACCGAGGGCATTCGATTCCAGGCATCAAGTGCAGCAATTTTGTAGGCTTCGGCCAATGTTGGATAGTTAAATGTGTTTTCTACAAAATATTCCAACGTGCCATTCAGATTGAGTACCGCCTGCCCGATATGGATGAGTTCGGTCGCACCCTCGCCGACGATGTGACACCCCAAAAGGCAGCGGTCCTCCAGCGAAAAAATCATCTTCAGGAGACCGGTTTCGAGACCCATAATGTGACCGCGTGAAGTTTCGCGGAACCGGGCAATACCACATTCATATGGGATATCTTTTTCAAGCACTTCCTCTTCCGTCATGCCAATGGTGGATATTTCCGGCACCGAATAAATACCATAGGGGAAGAATTTGGGGGGATCATGGGCAGGCCGACCCAAAGCGTGACAGGCAGCGATACGCCCCTGCTCCATTGAGGTAGACGCCAGGCTTGGGAATCCGATGACGTCGCCAGCAGCATAAATTCCCGGCACACCGGTCTCAAAAGTCATCGGATCGACCGTCAACCGACCACGGCTGTCGCAGGTGAGACCGCAGTGATCGATATTGAGGCTGTCAGTGGAACCGACCCGCCCGGCGGCGAACAGCACCATTTCACAACGAATGTTGCGGCCACCCTCCATGATCACTTCACAACCACCTTCGCCCAGCTTGTTGATGGCTTCCACCTTCTTGCCAAACCGCAACACCATGCCACGGTCGCGCAATTGGTGGGTGAAATCTTCGACCAGTTCGCGGTCAACGAAATCCAGCATTGTCTCGCGCGGTTCAACCAGTGTCACATGGACATCCAGCGAGCTAAAAATTGTCGCGTATTCAATGCCGATTACGCCTGCTCCGATAACGCAGATTGAGCGTGGAAGATGATCCAGGTCGAGTATTTCATCGCTGTCAAAAATGCGATCGCCGTCGAAGGGAATATTGTCCGGTCGGAAAGGCACGGTCCCGACAGCCAACAGATAATTGTCTGCCGAAAAGGTAAAGGTCTCGCCTTCTTCGCCTTCAACTTCAATCGTCTTTTCTTCGACAAAACGCGCTGAACCTTTCAGCGTCGTCACTTGATTGCGGGCAAATTGATGTTCCAGAACTTCAATTTCGTGATTCAGCGTAATATGCAGTCGAGCTCTAAGGTCATCGGCTGTCAAATCCTGCTTTACCCGATAGGAGCGCCCGTAGAATCCACGTTCGCGCCAGCCGGACAAGTTGAGTGCGGTTTCTCGCAGGGTCTTGGAGGGAATCGTGCCAGTATGCACAGATACACCACCAACCCGTCGCCCGCGTTCAACCACCAGAACCTTCTTGCCAAACTTGGCCGCTTGAATGGCCGCGCGACGTCCTGCGGGCCCGCTTCCGATCACGATAAAGTCGTAATGTTCCATTCCTGCACCCTCGCCCTGCTTTACCTGATCGCTAATCAACCTGAAGGATCGATACGTTGCAACCGGTATCGTTGTGAACTCTGTTAATGGCAAATCTTGCTTGTCGCAGGCTGGACAGGCCGTTTTTTCTGTCACTTTCTGCTCACTCCAACAGCTTTGCGGCCTCTACAAAATAAAGCCCGAATAAGTGGTAATTAATGTTTACCACTTTGGTTTCATCGGCTAAATGACCTCAGTCAAATCGCAGCAAGGAGTTCACCGATGGCCAAAGAAATACTCATACTGGGGGCGTCATATGGTTCTCTTCTGTCGTCCAAACTGCTAATGGCCGGTCATAATGTGACCCTTGTTTGCCTGCCCGAAGAAGCAGAATTGATAAATCGGGAAGGCACGTTTGTACGGATTACCCTGCGTGGCGAAAACGAACCCCGTATTGTCGCATCAAAGGAACAGACGGGAAATGTCAGTGCCTGCACCCCAGGCGAGGCTGATCCGGCAAAGTTTGACTTGATAGGTCTGGCAATGCAGGAGCCGCAATATGGTGCCGATAGCGTGCGGGATTTGCTGGCTCGAATTGCGGCGGCCAAAAAGCCATGCCTGTCAGTTATGAACATGCCACCCCTACCCTATCTGCAGCGCATTCCAGATCTGAATACAAAATTGCTGGAGCCGTGCTTTACCGATCCCAGCGTTTGGGATGGATTTGATCCGGATCTCGTATCGTTGTGCAGCCCGGACCCGCAGGCCTATCGCCCCCCTGAGGAAATGCTCAACTTTCTGCATGTCGGCCTGCCAACCAATTTCAAGGCGGCAGCTTTTGCAGACGACGCCCATACCCAGATCCTGCGGGATCTTGAAGCTGACATTGCCGCCATTCGCCTGGATGGCAAGGATGTTCCTGTCAAACTTCGGGTTCATGAATCACTGTTTGTGCCTTTGGCGAAATGGAGCATGTTGCTGACCGGGAATTACCGCGCGATTACCGTTGATGGCCCACGATCGATCCGAGATGCCGTTCACAGCGACCTCGATCTCTCCCGCGAAATCTACCATTGGGTGGACGCGCTGGCCCGCGACATTGGCGCTGACCCGGCTGACCAGGTCCCGTTTGAAAAATATGCCAATGCAGCCCTTGGTCTGCTCAATCCTTCATCTGCAGCACGGGCCATATTTGCCGGTGCACCCAATATTGAGCGCGTCGACAAACTGGTCCAGCTGATCGCAAAGCAGCACGGAAAAACCAGTCAGGCTGTCGACGACAATGTGGTAATCGTGGATGAAAAACTGGCGGAGAACCGCAAAGCCTGAAATTCAGCGGGCTTTAGAGTATCAGCAAATGACTGAAACAAAGGATCTATTGGTCTTCACAATATCGGCATCTTAATTTCACCGTCTTGGTCTTGTCGCATTCTGACTTTATAGTGTCGCTCTGGTTCACAGATCGATTCGAAGGGACTGAGTGATGGCCGCTAGGCTTGCTCGAAAGGTCAGCAAACGCTTTGACGAAGAAATAAAGTTTTTCAAAAACTGGATCGATCAACCTAAGGCTGTAGGGGCTGTATTGCCCACCAGCGTTAGCACAGCACGAAAAATGGTCAGTTTGATCAATGAAGATTCTGGAAATCCAGTCCTCGAGCTTGGACCAGGCACTGGCGTAATCACCAAGGCTATTCTCGACAAAGGCATTCCACCAGAAGAGCTTTACAGCGTTGAATTTTCAGAATGTTTCCTGCCAGATCTGCAATCGTCATTTCCAGGCGTCAACTTTCTGCATGGTGACGCCTTCAATTTGAATTCAGTTCTCCCGGATTTGGAGGGACGTAAGTTCGATGCAATCATTTCGGGAATCCCGTTGCTTAATTTCCCCCTCGATAGCCGTATCCGTTTGCTCGACGACCTTCTCGACCGACTCAATCCAGGGCGCCCAGTGGTGCAGTTTTCCTACGGCCCCAAGTCTCCAATTCCACCTAACTGGTCAACTTACACCGTGGAACCGCTGGACTGGATGGTACGTAACGTGCCACCTGCACGGCTTTGGGTTTATCGACGCGTATCAATGGTGTAAGAACGCGGAAATTTCCCAAATTCAGCTTGGCGACGATGCATAAACATCGAGGTTTTCCATCCCGGCTTCCCGGCACCGACTTCCAGTTCACCATTCGCCGCGACAATCCCAAGGGCGCTACAAAAATTGTCGCCAAAGAGCGATATGCGGACCGCAATCCCCGCGACCGAACTGCCGACGAAAACTTTATGGCGTGTCTGGTCAAGCATTTTGGCGATGAACCATTTGTTCGCGGCAATCTTGATGCTGGCCGTCTTGGTTGGTTGCTGGGCCGCGAGGTCATTGCCGCGGACCAGTCATTCGATCCGGCTGACTATGACGCGATGATGATTATCAACCGACCCGTTGCCGAAAAAAGCTTCCCCAACGCCTTTGATCCGACATTGTGGACGAATGAATCAAAATTTTAGGCATTGGAATTTTGCAGCTCGGCAAAAATCTGATCCATGATCGCATAGCCTGATTCCCAGCCTTTACCCATATTGTTCATGGCGCCGCTGAAGCAGTCGAGTTCGGCCTGTGAAGCACCAACAGGGGTCCAGACGAGTCGCACCCGGGTTTTGTCACCGGCATCTTCAAAACTGACCACGGTGTGCAGTGTTTTTGGCCAATCCGGCATCATCGGATTGGAAACGATGTTCCAGCTTTCGTCTGCGGCAGAATGATCCCAGACCAGCAATTCATTTTCGTTTACCTGGGTGAAGACTGCCTTGCTCAACATGGATTTTTCGCCCCATTTCATTTCATTGAGCCAAAAACCACCAACCGTAAGATTGAATTCGTGAATAATGGTTTCCACGCCTGGACCATACCAGCGGGCCAGAAGTTCGGGATCCGTCCAAGCTTGCCAGACCATGGCGCGAGGCGCGTCAAAAATCCGGTCCAATATGTATTCTGGCAGTTTACTCACTGTCACTTTCCTCCGATTTTGCCAGTTTCATGCTGGCTAGTATTCCATCGAGTTGATTGAAACTCGTGGTCCAAAACTGTTCAAACTCCGACAGCCAATCAGCCGCCGCAGACATATGTTGCGCCTTCAATCGCGCCGGTCGGCGCTGTTGATCAACATCGCGCTCGATCAATCCGGCGTTCTCCAGAACCTTCAAATGGCGCGATACCGCTGGTTGGCTCATGGCAAATGGCGCGGCTAGCTCGTTAACCGTTGCCTGCCCTTGGGCCAGACGCTCCAGAATTGCCCGGCGCGTCGGGTCGGATAACGCGGAAAATACAGCATCCAATCGTGGCTGGGTTTCTTGCGAAGTTTCCATTCAGAACATATTCCTTATATAACTTATATGTTATATTCAATTCACCCATTGTCAACCGCTCCCGGTGATGTTGCAGTCAAATCAAATGTGATAGGCGTTGTTGGGACAAGGCTCAAAAACCGAGAGATCGCCAATGATAATCATTACCACCACCCACACTGTGCCAAACAAGGAAATTGTGCAGGTTCTAGGCCTGGTTGCCGGAGAAGCTGTATTTGGCGCCAATGTATTTCGAGACATATTCGCCAGCGTGCGTGATATTGTCGGTGGCCGGTCCGGCGGCTACCAAAAAGTCTTTGCCGCTGGCCGCGAAGCGGCCACACGTGACATGGTTGCGGAAGCCATGGAGTTGGGCGCTGATGCAATTATTGGTGTCGATTTGGACTATGAAACGGTGGGCAAAAGCATGTTGATGGTTTCCGCCAACGGAACCGCGGTGAAGCTGCGCTGAAGAGAAACTTTAGTTGTAGATTAGCCGATTCTGACTGCCCAATTATTGAATCTCCGCATCACGATCCTCATTTAATAACTGAGAGTTTTTAAAAGGAGATATGTCATGTTGGACATTCACGTCAAAGAACCCGGAATCATCCAAATTGAGCTGAACGGGGAAATCGATGCGGCCGCAATGGAAAGCGGACTGAACCGGCTTGTGGAACTTTGCGAAGATCTGAAAAACGGCAAATTGTTTTACCGGATCAGCGACTTCAAGATGCCCACTTTGGCGGCACTTGGTGTTGAATTCATGATGCTTCCCAAATTGTTCGGATTGATCAGCAAAGTCGACAAGGCTGCGGTGTTGACCAATGAAGGCTGGATTGCAAAGGCGTCGGTCATTGAGGGCGCACTGATCCCGGGACTGGAAATTCGCGCCTTTGGCCTTGAAGAGGAAGGTGCGGCCATGGATTTTCTCAAGGGGGGCTAATTCCGTCATTCCAAAGCTATCCTAAAGATGCACTTGGCGAAGCGATCCCACTTGAATAATGATAGTGGGGCCGCTTTGGAGGAGACGTCTTTGTTCAAGAAAATTCTAATCGCAAACCGGGGTGAAATTGCCTGCCGTGTGATCAAGACTGCCCGCAAGATGGGTATTGGCACTGTGGCAGTCTATTCAGACGCAGACAAAAATGCCTTGCATGTTTCAATGGCCGATGAGGCGATACATATCGGCCCTCCGGCGGCAGCAGAATCCTATATCGTAATCGACAAGATAATGGACGCCATCAAACAATCGGGTGCGGAAGCGGTTCATCCCGGTTATGGATTTTTGTCGGAAAATCCCAAATTCGCAGAAGCTTTGAAGGCAGCCAAAGTCGCTTTTATCGGTCCGCCGGTTGGTGCAATCGAAGCAATGGGCGACAAGATCACGTCCAAAAAACTGGCCCAGGAGGCCGGCGTTTCAACGGTTCCAGGGCATATGGGTCTGATTGATGACGCTGAAGAGGCGGTCAAGATTTCCAACGACATCGGGTATCCGGTGATGATCAAAGCCAGCGCTGGTGGTGGTGGCAAGGGCATGCGAATTGCCTGGAACGATGAAGATGCGCGCGAAGGCTATCAGTCCTCGAAAAATGAAGCCGCAAGTTCGTTTGGCGACGATCGCATTTTCATTGAAAAATTCGTCACCCAACCACGCCATATTGAAATTCAGGTACTTGGCGACACCCACGGCAATTGCGTCTATCTGGGCGAACGGGAATGCTCCATCCAGCGCCGCAATCAAAAGGTCATCGAAGAGGCACCGTCTCCCTTTCTTGATGCGAAAACCAGAAAGGCAATGGGCGAAGAAGCCGTCGCCCTTGCAAAAGCGGTAGACTATTCAAGCGCCGGTACGGTGGAATTTATCGTCGACGGCAAAAAGAATTTCTACTTTCTAGAGATGAATACGCGCCTCCAGGTTGAACATCCCGTCACTGAATTGATCACCGGTGTTGATCTGGTGGAACAGATGATCCGCGTTGCCTATGGGGAGAAACTGTCGGTCTCTCAAAAAGAAGTAAAGCTAAACGGCTGGGCAATTGAAAGCCGCCTTTATGCAGAAGACCCCTATCGGAACTTTCTGCCATCAATCGGCCGCTTAACCCGCTACAGGCCCCCGGCTGAAGGAGAACATGACGGCCATATCGTGCGCAATGATACCGGCGTTTACGAAGGTGGCGAAATCTCGATGTATTACGATCCCATGATCGCCAAATTATGCACCTGGGGCAAAGATCGCGCTGCTGCGCTGGAGGCAATGCGAACCGCGTTGGATTCGTTTGAAGTTGAGGGTATCGGGCACAATCTGCCGTTCTTGTCGGCTGTGATGGATCACCCGCGATTTATCAGCGGCAATATCACGACTGCCTTTATTGAGGAGGAGTATCCCGACGGATTTGACGGCGTGCAATCCAGCGACGTGGACAAGCGCAAGCTCGCTGCCTGTGCAGCTGTGATGAATATGATCGCCCAGTTGAGGCGGACCCGCATATCCGGCGCAATGACCAATCACAAGCGCCGAGTTGGCAAGGATTGGGTCATTTGCCTGTCAGGCGAAAATTTCCCACTCACCATGAAGCCCAAAAACGAAGGCGCCAGGATCAAGTTTGAAGATGGCACGAAAATGAAAGTGCTGACCGACTGGCGTCCGGGCATGGCCCTGTTGCTGGCCGTTGTCGATGGCGAAGAAATCGCCGTGAAAGTCAGATCCACTGCTGGCGGTTATGAACTTCGCTATCGCGGTGCAACCCATCAGGCCCAGATCATGTCTCCACGCGTTGCGGAGCTAAACGATTTTATGCTTGAGAAGGTGCCAGCCGACACATCCAAGATGCTGCTTTGCCCGATGCCCGGACTTGTTGTGTCGATCAATGTTCAAGCAGGCGATGAAGTTCAGGAGGGGCAGGCTCTGGCGACCATCGAAGCAATGAAAATGGAAAACATATTGCGGGCTGAGAAAAAGGCCACCGTTTCCAATATTTGCGCTGAACAGGGTGACAGTCTGGCTGTCGATCAAATTATTATGGAGTTTGAATAACCGGCGATCGGTATCAGCTCGAACCAACAACCGGGTTCCACTGACCATCAAACACCGCTCACCAACACTTTAGTTGCTTGTGTCGACGACTTGTCGCAACCAAAACCATGCCAAAGTTTGCAAAATACCTGCTGAACGCGCCCCTCACTTCATGGATCGTATTATTCATACCAGCGCCAGCCTTGCTTGCCGATTTTGTCGGCCAAAACCGCTATTACGCGGAAATCATGTATGAAAGCGGCCTATTGGCCACCCAGTTGATGATCCTGGCGCTGGCCATCACACCGGCGATGCGGCTCTGTCGCAACTGGCCGGTAGTTTTGAAGCCCCTGCGCTGGATGCAGAAACGCCGCCGCTATATCGGCGTCGCCGCATTTGGCTACGGACTTCTGCACACAATTTTCTACATTCGCCAAATTGGCAGCGCAGAGTTGATATTTCTGGAACTGGAGGAAATCTCCCTGGCCACAGGATGGATCGCCTTCATCGTCCTGCTGGCACTTGCCGCAACGTCCAATGATTTCAGTGTTCGAAGCCTCGGCCGTTGGTGGAAAAAAGTTCAGATGGCAGCGTATTTCGCCGCCCTATTGACCTTGCTTCACTGGTGGTTCATCGGGCAATTCCTGGACCAGATGTTGGTCTGGTTTGTTCCGCTGGCATTGTTGCAAGTGCCAAGGCTTTTGCACGCCTTAAGCGCTGTAACCTACCAAGTTTCCTCCTTGATCGGAAACTGGCGCAAATAGGTTAGATCGTCGCTGCAGACCACATACAGCATACCCGGCATCGCACTGGCGCCGCCCTTGGCAATTCCAGAACATTCACCACTGTTCAACAGACCCAACGCATAGTGACGAAGGGCGATCACGACATTCTTGTCCACTTTGCTCTTGCGCCCCGGTAGTTTGGACAGACGTTTGTCGAGCAATTCCTTGGTCAGTTGTTTGGGTCGTTCACCAAACTTGATCGGTTGTGATGTCGCAGCTTTGTAGATTGGCTCCTCGGCTTCCTCTGTCTTTGCAGCAACTGCTGCCAGTTCCTTCGACTCTTCGACCGGCTTGTCCGCTTCGGTGCTGGCGGCGGCGGCGGCGGCAGTTGCAGCCGCGGCGGCGGCGGCTTTCTTAGCTTCTTCAACGCGCTTGACTTCTGCCGCTTTTTCGGCGGCTTCGGCCCGTTGGCGAGCCAACTTTGCTGCTTGTTCAGCTTCAGCAACTTTTTTGGCCTGTTCTGCTTTTGCAGCCAACGCCGCTTTCTTGGCCTTTGCCACTTCGGCTGCTTCAAGCGCAGCTTCGGCTTGTTGCCGCTTAACCCGGTCTGCTGCTTCTTTGGCTTTGGCTTGTTCGGCTTTGGCGGCTTCTGCAGCTTCAGCGGCTTGTGCCGCTTTCGCTTCCTCATCAGCCTTCGCCGCCGCCGCCGCAGCAGTCGCCGCCGCTGCTTCCGCCGATTTGGCTGTTTCAGCGGCTTCCGCCGCTTCAGCTTCTTCAACCGCTTTGGCGTCGGCCTCCGCTTTGGCTTCTGCCGCCGTTTCGGCACGCTTGACTTCAGCAGCTTTTTCTTCGTCACTCACTTCGGCTGAATTACTTTTTGCAGCCGCCTGCTTTGCCAACTTTGCCTGCAATTCATCCCACGTCAGCAGACGTTTTGTTCCATCACTTGAAGCGGTTTCATCAACAGGTTGAGTTTCAGTTACGGGTGTTGATTGCTCAACTGTTTCGACCTCGGGTTCTACTGCCTCATCTGTGGCTGGTTGCTCAGCAACAGGAGTTTCGTTCTGTTCCACTGGTTCTGCCGGTTCTGCTTGAGAAGCCTGAACGTAAACAGAACCGGGACGGAATGTTGGCAGTGCAATTCTTCTTAGAGCAGACAATCTCTGCGTGCGGGGCTTTGCCTTGGCTTTTTGACCGGCGAGCTGACTTGCGGCCACCCAAAGGGCTGGCTTTGCGGTGATCGAATTGCCAAAACTCTTGACCAGACGGGAGCGGTTCAGAAACTCAGATACCCGCACCCAGCCCGACCGGTTTTCATAAATGGTGACTTCCTTTCCGGGACTCAATCCATGTCCGTTCACCGCAACACAACTTGCAGGGCATAACCGGACGACAATTTTTCCTCCACCCAGTTTTTTTGTTTCCTGTGCCATTGCCGGCACAGAAAGCATGCCCGCCAACGATATGATCAGCACAGCTGTTTTGATTAAACTCAAATAATTCTTCATCACTCACACCATGCCGATTTCGCATTCAATGGACTTGCGACCGGCGTAGATTAATTTACCCGCTTACTGCAGTTAACCATTGGGAAGCCCGAATGAAAAGGCAATGCTTAAAACTTCGTTAACGACACATATTAACGCTCCATATCCGACGAAAGTGCAGGTTCTGCGCCTTGGCTAGTTGGTCTGTTGGTAGTATCCAGTATGACAAAGAGGTCCACCCCCGAGACGGAACTATGGCTGCTAAACCACCACCCAGAGACTGGCTTGACCTGGCATCCAGGGAAATGAAGGGCGGTGATGCTCAAACGCTTAACTGGCAGACGCCGGAAGGCATCTTGGTAAAGCCGGTCTACACCGCGGCGGACACCGAAAATCTCGGCCACCTTGGATCACTGCCCGGCATGGCACCCTATACCAGGGGTCCCAAAGCCACGATGTATGCAGGACGGCCATGGACCATCCGTCAATATGCCGGGTTTTCAACCGCCGAAGAAAGCAACAAATTCTACCGAGCTGCTCTGGCGGGCGGCCAAAGGGGACTGTCGGTCGCATTCGACCTGGCAACCCACAGAGGTTATGATTCAGACCATCCTCGGGTAGTTGGTGATGTCGGAAAGGCAGGCGTTGCGATCGACTCTGTTGAAGACATGAAAACCCTGTTTGACGGCATTCCCCTTGACCAGATGTCGGTATCGATGACGATGAATGGTGCCGTTATTCCCGTGCTCGCCTCATTTATCGTTGCCGGCGAAGAGCAAGGCGTTTCGCGGTCACAGCTATCCGGCACCATTCAAAATGATATTTTGAAAGAGTTCATGGTCCGAAACACTTATATCTATCCACCCGAGCCAAGCATGCGTATCGTCTCCGATATCATTGAATATACGGCGCAGGAAATGCCCAAATATAATTCGATTTCTATTTCCGGGTATCACATTCAGGAAGCCGGCAGCACCATTGTGCAAGAACTGGCTTTCACCCTTGCGGACGGTCGCGATTACGTTCGCGCAGCCCTTGCAAAAGGGATGGACGTGGATGCATTTGCCGGGCGGTTATCCTTCTTCTTCAACATGGGGATGAGCTTTTTCATGGAAGCGGCGAAGCTGCGGGCAGCGCGCTACCTTTGGGCGAAAATCATGGCCGAGTTCGGCGCATCTGAACGCAGCCAGATGCTGCGCACCCATTGCCAGACCTCTGGCGTATCGCTGCAGGAACAGGATCCCTACAACAACATCGTGCGCACCGCCTACGAAGCGATGAGTGCAGCTCTGGGCGGAACCCAAAGTCTACATACCAATTCATTCGATGAGGCGATTGCCCTGCCGACGGATTTTTCCAGCCGCATTGCCCGCAACACACAGTTGATCTTGCAGCACGAAACCGGGGTAACCAAAGTCGTCGACCCCCTTGCCGGTTCCTATTACGTTGAAAATCTAACTGCCGAGCTGATCGATGAGGCCTGGGCTTTGATGGAAGAAATCGAAACCCTGGGAGGCATGACCCAAGCGATCAATGAGGGCATGCCGAAAGCCCGGATTGAAGAGGCCGCTGCGCAAAAACAAGCCCGCATCGACAAGGGCGAAGAGGTTATTGTTGGCGTCAACAAGTTCCAGCCCACACAGGAAACCAAAGTTGACGTTCGTGACATTGATAACGCCGCTGTCAGAGATGCCCAGATCGCCCGGCTGATGCGGATCAGGAAAACCCGAAATGCGGACGCCCACTCTGCAGCGCTGGCCAATCTGGAAGAGGTTGCCGGTACGGGTGAAGGCAATATTCTTGAGGCGGCCATTGAAGCCGCGCGAGCCCGCGCCACTGTCGGTGAGATCAGTTGGGCGATGGAAAATGCGTTTGGCCGACATGCGGCCGATATCGTGACAATTGAAGGGGTTTATGAAGACGCTTATGGCGATGATCCGGTATTCCAGGAAACCCAATCTTCAGTTGCGGCTTTCTGTAAGAAACTCGGCCGCAAACCAAAGGTATTGGTCGTCAAGATGGGCCAGGACGGCCATGATCGCGGTGCCAAAGTAATCGCGACAGCATTCGGTGATCTTGGTTTCGACGTAACCGTTGGACCGCTGTTTATGACACCGCAGGAAGCTGCCGAACTGGCGCTTGCGGAAGATGTTGATATTGTTGGCGTTTCCTCTCATGCCGCCGGTCACAAGACTTTGGCACCAATGCTGCTTTCCGAGTTGGCTTCGCGCAATGCTGCCGACAAGATCGTTATCTGCGGCGGGGTCATCCCAAGCCAGGATTATGACTTTTTAACAAAGGCCGGGGTCAAGGCCGTGTTCGGCCCGGGAACCAATATCCCGGATGCAGCAATGAGTTTGATAGATTTGTTGAAAGAACAGATGCGCGGGAAAAACCGCTGAACTAACTGTCCCCTCAAACCCACACTTACTCTTCTTTCTCTTTCTGTTTGAAGATCACCAGATTTTCCAGAAAGGCGATCAAATTGTTGCGTGCCCGTTCGGGCAGCATAGTATAATTGTCGCGCGCAACGCTCGCCTCTCCACCATGCGCCAATATTGCATCATTGAGAGTTGTTGCACGGCCATCGTGAAGCCACGGTCCAGTTGAGCCAACACCGGCCAGCGAACGGGTCAGCCACATGCGGGGCGCAATGCCCTGCGCATCGGTGGGGTCGGCCAGTTCTTCGCCCATATCATGACGCTTAAAATCACTGTACCAATGCGCGATTGCGCCGCCAGATTCGGTTTTGGGCAAAGCCCCCAACTTCGCCATGCCGCCATTGGCAAGGCTGATTTGGTTGTTGGGTTGATCTGCGGTCAGATCGAAGCGGATGGGAGTTTTCTGCGAAAGTTGATGATCGGCAGGATCTTCGCCGCTGGGAAAACGTTCATCATAGAATCCCGGTGTCGTGCTGGGTTCGCTGAAAACCGTGTCCTTAAGCTCCATGCTGGGAACATGGCAGGTGGAGCATCCAACCTGTTCAAAGCTGCTTTCGCCTTTCAACACTGCGGCTCTTTCGGCGTCAGACATCTTTTCGAGTCCCAGTGCAGCAAGTTCCAGCTTTGTGACGGGCCGTTCCAGCGCCGCCATATATATCGACAGAGCGGTCATATCTCCAACGGTCAACTCTTTTACAACACCGTCACCATCTCCGTCTTCGGTGGTGAGTTCAACGCCCTGCATACCCAATTCGTTATGGGCGGCATTTCGGGTAAACGCCCTGATGGTCGGTTGATTGCCCTTCCAGCCAAAAGCCTTGACCACAAGATCGCGGTCGATGCCTTCCAAACCGGCATAATCCACCATTATCTCACAAGGCGAGGCCGTTTGCCGATCCGCAGCAAGGCTACCAAATGACACGCCCTTGGCAGACAAGTCACCGCGCGCGTTGCCATTTTTGCATGCGGCGCGGAGAATCTTGGATTCCTGCAATAGCAGCTCAGAACTCATCTCTTCGGCAATTTTTTGAGGCGCACCCAACGCCAGCAATGGCAGGGTGTTTCGCTCCAAAAACTTGGAGGGCTGACCGGTATGTGCCGGGTCGATTACAGCGTTGAGTGCGACATCACCTGCCCCGTTTGGACCGGGGCGATTGTGACAGGCAATACAGGATGTCGCGTTGGGTCCACCTTCACGCTTTGGTAAATGGGTGGTCCATTCTCCGTCTTTGACAAGATCAGCACGCGGCATTCGCGAAAAGCGCCTACCTTCACCAACATTGGCTCCAACGCCATCGCGCGCCGTAAAATTCAACTCGGTCAACTCGTCCCCGGCCTCAAAGGCCACTTTGAATGCAGCCTGATCGCCGGAACGTTGCGCCAACTCATTCAAAAACGCCTGTGTCAGCGGTTGATAGGAATCTTGGTCTGAGGAGCCTTGATCCGGTTCGGCTACCGCTTTCGCTGCCGTCCCCGTGTCTAGAAACTCTTGCATGGCAAAGGTGATGCCCAGTGCCGAAACCAACGTGATTGCTGATGCTGCTATCCCTAGTCCAAGCTTTTTACCCATCTGTCTCTCCATCCTCGCAGGTAACGATTGCGCGAAAGGCTAGAAGGCAAATATGTAAACACAGAGGATTAGATATGGCCAAAGGCTGGAGGGAGTAAGGTCATTACGTGGCAGAAACATGCCGACTGCCTCTTTTGCGTGCGGCTTCAATCCTGTTATAATCGATTTAGTTTTCATCAAAGGAATAAGCCATGCTGCGTTGGGGCGTCTTATCGACTGCAAATATAGGAATTGAACAGGTCATCCCGGCCATTCAGATTGCAAACAACGGCAATGTGGTTGCGATTGCTTCGCGGGATCTGTCGCGAGCCGAAACCGTCGCCTCGCGGTTCGGTATTCCCGGAGCATTTGGCTCCTACGAGGAGTTGTTGGCCAGCGATACAATCGATGCGGTTTATATTCCGCTATTAACGTCCCAGCATGTGGAATGGTCAATCAAGGCAGCAGATGCCGGCAAGCATGTGCTTTGCGAAAAGCCCATTGCACTGCATGCCGATGAAATAGCCGCCATCATTGAGGCGCGGGACCGCAACAATGTGTTGGTTACCGAAGCTTTCATGGTGACCTATCACCCACAATGGCACAAAGTGCGCTCGCTGCTTGCCGAGGGTGCGATTGGCAAGCTGAAGCATGTTCAGGCGGCTTTCACATATAATAATACCGACCCGGACAACATGCGTAACATATTGGCATTTGGGGGCGGAGCCTTGCCCGACATTGGGGTTTATCCAACCGTTGGAACTCGATTTGTAACCGGCGCAGAACCGGTTCGTGTATCCGCCCAGGTACAGCGCAATGAGACAAGCGGCACAGATAATTATGCCAGTTGGCGTGCCGATTTCGGCGACTTTGAAATGACCACCTATGTGGCGACAGAAATGGCTTTACGACAGGAAATAGCGTTTCATGGTGACCAGGGCTGGATGGAGCTTACGGCACCTTTCAACGCTGGCCTGTATGATGCTGATACCGTCATTCTGCACAGCAAGGATCACGACGAGGTCCAGACTTTCCGCTATGCCGGGGTCAATCAGTACCAGTTGCAGGCTGAAGCCATCGCCCGTGCCGTGGCGGGTGAGAAGGAAGAAATTTTCACCCTGGAAAGTTCAGTCAACAATCAAAAACTGATTGACGCCATTTACCGTGCAGGCGAGACCGGACTTTGGGAAACGGTCTAGTTGTCTGATCAAATGGCGACTGCGGCCTATAGTCTTATTCATTTAAGCTTAGCGGTACCGAAGCCAACCGAATAACGCTTGCAGTAAACGTGCACCGAAGTCACCTTTGACGTGCCTGAGAATGTATAGGACTGGGCACCGTTGAAACTTTTGAGCTTGGCAATAATCTTGGTTGGTTTGCCGGTGCCAACATAAATGTACAGGTCTGGTCCCGAAGATGATTTAAAATTGTCGGACAGCAAAACGGTAGTCTTGCCACCTGACTGGGTCACCGTCACTCCACCGCTTACCTTGTAATTCTTGTGTCCGGAAAATGAGCCCGCTCCGTTGGCCATAGCGGATGTCTGAAATGCTGCAAACATGGTCAGACCGAATAGGGTAGAAAGTGCAGCGTTACGAATGTTCATGCGGTGATCCTCTTGAATGGTTTTGCGAAATTGAGACTAAATTGCACAAAACTGCAAATCACAGGGCTTCACCAGTAATTGAATGGGCCGTGGGTCAAGATTTTACTTTCGTTTTGATGCCGCATCGCTAAGTTACCGCTATGAGCAATAACACCCCCACACCGATGATTGATCCGTTTGGCCGAACCGTGGACTATCTGCGTGTTTCGGTCACCGACAGATGCGATTTCCGCTGCGTCTATTGCATGGCTGAGAACATGACCTTTCTGCCAAAAAAGGATTTGCTCACGCTTGAGGAACTCGACCGATTGTGCAGCGGATTTATCGACAAAGGTGTAAAAAAACTGCGCCTGACCGGCGGAGAGCCGCTGGTGCGTAAAAACATCATGGAATTGGTCCGCTCTTTGTCGCGTCACCTTGACTCGGGCGCATTGGAAGAACTGACATTGACCACCAATGGGTCGCAACTTTCCCGGTTTTCCAGTGAGTTGATCGATTGCGGGGTAAAACGCATCAATGTATCGATCGACACTTTGGATCACGATAAGTTCGCCAAAATCACCCGCTGGGGTCATCTGAGCAAGGTTATGGAAGGACTTGAAGCGGCTCGCAATGCAGGCCTCGCCATCAAGATCAACGCGGTTGCCCTCAAAGAGGTCAACGAATTCGAAATTGAAGAAATGATGCGCTGGGCACATGGCGAGGGTTTCGACCTTACTTTAATCGAGACCATGCCGTTGGGTGAAATCGATGAGGATAGGACTGATCAATATTTGCCTCTATCGCTGGTCAAAAAACGCCTGGAAGAAAATTTTACTCTCACCGACATCCCTTATAAAACCGGTGGACCCGCCCGGTATGTCGAAGTCGAGCAAACTGGTGGGCGCCTGGGGTTCATCACGCCACTGACCCACAACTTCTGCGAAAGCTGCAATCGGGTCCGCATCACCTGCACGGGCACACTATATATGTGCCTTGGTCAGGACGATGCCGCTGATCTGAGGCAACCGTTGCGGAATTCAGAAGGCAATGATTTGCTGTATAAGGCGATAGACGAGGCCATAGGCCGCAAGCCAAAGGGGCATGACTTCATCATCGAGCGACAAGGACAGGCACCCTCTGTCGGACGTCATATGTCGATGACCGGCGGATGATCAGCATCGTTTTTGTATGACCGAAAACCAGCCGCGCCTGCCCGCAATAGGTGCGGCGATGTTAGTTTTGCTGGCCAGCCAGCTCGCCTCCATTTATCTGCAACTGAGCATTTTCAATTACATTGCCATGTGCTGCGTATTTGTCATTGGCCTTCTGGCACGGCGGTTGGTCAAAATTCGTGAATTTTACCTGATCGCCGTGGGCGGCATTCTGGCAGTGGTTGCCTGGGTGACTTCCCAACATGCTGTTGAGTGGATGATAGAAGGGCTGTCACGGTCTGCCTATCTGGCAAGTTTCATACTCCTGATGGCCTTGCTGCGCGAGGGAGCACTCACCTCCCGGTCGGTCGTCGACCTTGGTCGCTATTTGACATTTCAACCTCCCAAGCGACGATTTGTGGCGGTGTTTAGCGGTGCGCACATGTTATCAGCAATGATAAATCTGGGAGCGCTACCGCTGTTTGCGCCGATTATTCAACGGGGAGTGCGGGCAGACCTTCCCGCAACTGCACCTCTCGACGAAGTGGCACAAATTCGCGAACGGCGGCAACTCACCGCCACATTGCGGGGCTTTTCGTGGTTTTTGATATGGGCACCAACCGCGGTCACGCAGGCTATAATGCCGACATTGATGGACGGCATTCAGGCATTGCGCCTAATGGGAATTGGATTGTGCATTGCGCTGATCATGATGTTGCTTGGATGGTGCGAAGACTGGTTGCGTTGGCGAAAAACTGGCCATCGCATTCGCCAACAAGGCATGCTGGGAACGATTGAAACGCCGAATTTTCCCCGGAATTCGGCCCGAAATTTCGCATTGGTATGTGCCTTGCTGTTTGTTTTGTCGGTGGGGTTCTACAATGGTTTCGGGGTGTCAATCGTGTCCGGAGTGATGCTGGCAGCGCCGATTGTGGTACTGGTCTGGGTTGTTGTTCAACAACCGTCCGGTTCAAAGTTGAGCGGAACAGCAACCCGTTTTGACCAGATCACCCATTCCGCTATGCCGGGATATGTTCGGGAAATGTTATTTGTCGCCTGCGCTGGTTTCATCGGCACGATTGGCGCCAAACTGGTTCCGATAGCTGAATTTGCCCAAGCCATTGGCCTGGCCACTGCGCCAGGCTGGAGCGTCTTGTTCACTCTTTCGATGAGTGTGTGGGTGTTTGGGCAGGTTGGATTCAGCCCGATCACCATGGCGGTTTTTCTCAGCAGCGTTGTTGCCCAAATTCCGGTTTTGCCCGTTGACATTACTCATGCCGCGCTGGCGATTGCGGCTGGAACAGCCATCTGCACGACTGGTGCACCCTTCTCTGCGGGGGCGCTGATGTTGTCGCGGGCCACAGGGTACTCACCATTTACGCTGACCTGGCGGTGGAACGGCCTGTTCACTTTTCTATCGATGATCGTGCTGACTTTAATATATGTTTGGCTGGAACCGGGCCAATAGAGCCTGTTATTTGCCTAATTGATCAATGAGCTTAGCGGCTTTGCGAGACACGCTGTTGCGAGAATCCTTTGACAGCCGCTTCAAATGGGGCCGCATCCATTGTTCAAGATCGACGTCATTCTTTGCCCAGTTGGCCAACACATTCATCGTTGTGTTGAGCACTATCCAGTCATGATGAACAGCAAGATTATGCTTCATTATTTGCAACGCCTTTGCAGTCTGCGCAGCAGACATCAGCGCTTGTGTCTGTTCAAACAAAATGGCCAATGTCCATTGTGTCGATGCCTGATCAATCTCGGCAACCTCAGACAACAGGCCATCCATATATTGCATCGTCCACTGGGGATGTTTGGCCGTGATCCGCTTAAACGCGCTGGATACCCGCAGTCGAACAACTTCATCTGCTGAAAAATAGCATTGATACAATTTCGCCAGTCGCTTCTCATCGTTCAGCACGAGATCGACAACTTCTTCGGTACGCCCCAACGAATTTGGGTGACCACCGGACAGCATCTGCTCAAAACTCTCTTCCATTTGACTTTGCAACAACTCCGATCTATTCAGCGCCCAAGGTTATGGCACCTGCCGCTCGCAGACGAAAGTTACGGTGAAGCCACAAACGATGAATGCCAACATCAGCGTCTACTGGACCGATGGCAATGCGAGCCCCGTTGATATTCCAATAGACCCGTCCTGATAGAGGCATAGTCATGAATGAATATCTCCCCCTTCCCTCGTTGCCGCAGTTGAAGCAACAGGCCAAACGCCTGCGGGCACAGCTAAGTGTGGATGCGCAGCCGATCTCGCACAGCCAGTCACTGGAAATGCTGGCACATCAATTTGGTTACAAAAACTGGAATGTGCTGCACGCCGCTTGCGGCAACCAACCACCCGGCCCTCCGGTCACGCTTGGTGCACGCGTGTCGGGCCAGTATCTTGGGCAAAAATTTGTCGGTGAGGTCGTCGCGGTAGCAGCGCTCCTCCAGGAAGATCAATATCGTATCACCGTCAATTTTGAAGAACCGGTTGATGTCGTAAAATTTGTCGGGTGGTCGAATATGCGCCACCGGGTTTCAAGTCAAATCAGCGGTCAAGGGCGTTCGCCCCAAAAGACTTCTGATGGGCAACCCGTCATGCAACTCGATCTGATCTGACTTTCACGCGTTGGAGGGGTGAAAATCATCCCTCCAACTCTTCCTGCAACATTTCCAGCTCCAACCAACGCTGTTCCTTTTGGTCAAGCTCGGATTGAGTTTTCTCCAGCAATCTGACCAGTTTGCCGAATCGTTTAGCATCCCTGTCGAACAAACCGTCTTCAGCCAAAGCCTTGTTAACCTTGGCGATATCGCCTTCCAGCTTCTCAATTTCACCGGGCAATGCCTGCAGAGCATGCTTGTCCTTGAAACTTAGTTTCGATGCTGCTCGCGGTGATGACGGCGGCGACCGCGGCGGCGAGGAAGAAGACGGCGATGGCGATAGCATAGTTGAGTGGTTTTTCGAGCCAGTCGATACGGCACTTGTCGCGCCGGAAATTTTTCCGTTGCGGGTGCCGCCGCCGCTTTGGCTGATCATGTCGGAATAGCCGCCGGCATATTCCACCCAAGCACCATTTTCTTGCGGCGCAATGATTGACGTGCAAACGCGATCAAGAAAATCGCGGTCATGGCTGACAACAATGACCGTGCCGCGATAATCGGCGATCATTTCCTGCAACAGATCCAGCGTTTCCAAATCCAGATCATTGGTCGGTTCATCCAGAACAAGAAGGTTAGACGGATGCCGCAATTGCATCGCCAGCATTAACCGACCTCGCTCACCACCCGACAATCTGGATACCGGCGTGCGCGCCTGTTCCGGCAGGAACAGAAAATCCTTCATATAGGCCATGACATGCTTGCGCGTGTCGCCAATGGCAACGACGTCGGTGCCGCCGCCGGTGAGGGCGTCTTTTACGGTTAGGTCCGCCGCCAGGGCAGTTCTTTGCTGATCAACGATCAGCATTTCAATATTTGCGCCGGGTTTTACGGTCCCTGTATCAGGCGGCAATTGGCCCGTCAGCATTTTGACAAGTGTAGTCTTGCCAATCCCATTCGGCCCGACCAGGCCAAGCCTGTCGCCGCGGGCGATGCGTGTGGAAAAATCTTTCACCAGAACACGATCACCATAACTTTTGGAAATTTTCTCAACCCTCGCGACCAACTTGCCAGAAGCTTCGCCAGCAACGACAGATATGGCCACGTCCCCGGTCGGCTTTAAGCGGTCAGCGCGCTGCTGACGAAGCTTTCCCAAATCCCCCAACCGCTTCATGTTGCGCTTGCGGCGACCTGAAACACCATGGGTGACCCAATGTTCCTCCCGCACGATCTTGCGGTCCAGTTTGTGGGCGTCAAGCTGCTCTTGCTCCAACAGCGTATCGCGCCAATCTTCAAAATGAGCAAAGGATTTTTCGAGCAGACGGGATTGCCCACGATCCACCCAAAGTGTTGAACGGGAAAGATTTTCAAGAAACCGGCGGTCATGACTGATCATCACAACCGCAGAACGCATCCCGGCAATCTCTTTTTCCAGCCATTCGATCGCTGGCAGATCGAGATGGTTGGTTGGTTCATCAAGCAGCAGAATATCAGGTTCCGGAGCCAGTGTTCGCACCAGCGCAGCGCGGCGCGCTTCGCCGCCGGACAGGTTACTGGTCAGTTCCTCACCGGTCAGTCCCAGCGCCTGTAGCAGCAATTGCGCCCGGTAAGGGTCATCAGCTTCTTCCAATCCGGCTTCAACGTAGTCCATCACCGTGGCATAGGCTGAAAAGTCAGGCTCCTGCGGCAGATACCGCACGGTCGTTCCCGGCTGAAAGAAACGCTCGCCCTGGTCGAATTCCAGTTCACCTGCGGCAATTTTTAATAGCGTTGACTTTCCCGAACCATTGCGCCCCACAAGACACAATCGCTCGCGGGCATGAACCGCCATATCGGCACCGGTAAACAGCGGGGTAGATCCGAAGGTCAGGTGGATATCTGTCAACGTCAGGAGTGGGGGAGCCATTGTTTGACTACTTGGAATTGCACAACTGGCGCGGATATAGACCGATGGCAGCGTTGCGTCCACGCCTGACACGGTCATATATGGTCCAAACCGCAATCAACTTCTCAGTCGCTGCAGCATTGGATTTGCCTGACTTGCTAGTTGGTTTCCCGAAATGAGCGATTCATTGAGTCAAACAACGGTTGCAGTGCATAGCTCATGAACACCCTCGGGGTCGCCTGCGCAAATACTTCTGTTGCCATACCAGCCTGAACCTCGTGCAATCCCAAATTTTTGTCCGGATTTGATTTCATCCGCGCGCGCGCCAGAAAAAATGTTTCTCCGGTTTGATCATCGACACTTGAATCGGCCGAAACATAGCTAACCTCTCCGTCGATGGGATCATACGTACGGCGGTTGAATGCTGTGATGATAATGCGGGCTTCCTGTCCAACATTGACACTGTCGACGTCGGCGACCGCAACCCGGAATTCGGTTTCCAAACCGGAGTTTTGGGGAACTATTTCAGCGACGACCTCTCCGGCCTTGATAACTCCACCGCGTGTATGGGCTGCCAGTTTGACAATTGTACCGGCCTGCGGTGCGCGCAACTCGGTCAGATTCACATTGCTTTGCGCGGCAGTCAGTTGATCGCGAATTTCAGCGAGTTCCGTAATCACACTGGTCAGTTCTTCAGAGCGTTTTTCGCGGTCAGCTTCGCTCAGCTGTGCCAATTTGGCCTCCGCTTCCAGTACTTTTTGATTGGTTGCATCAATCTCCGCTTCAAGATTTCCAATTTCTGAAATCTGTTCCAGCCGCCTCTTATCAAGATCCCACAAGCGCGACTTCGCTAAATAGCCATCCTCTACCAATGGGCGCGTCTTTTTGATCTCCATATCCGTGAAATCAAGCAATTGCCGGGTACCATCCAACCGGGTTATCATCCCGCTGCGCTGATCTTTCAGGGATTCCATTTGATAAGTCGCGGCATCCAGTTCGGCGTTCAACCGCTTGCGACCCGCATCAAACTCTATCTGTTGCTCCGCCAGAACACGATCGTCGTCAGATGATGGTGATCCGTTAACAGCGGTTTCCTGTGCGCCGCGAAGTTTCAACCCAGATACGGCTATCGTGTTGCCAAAATTTCCACCATTTGCTTCGGCTTCCAAACGGGATTTGAGCGCACTCAGCATGTTTTGACGCGCCGCAAGCCGCGTCAATTCCGCCTGGCTGTTTGACGGATCCAACACCAGCAACACCTGCCCTTCATCAACAAATGAACCATCCTGCACCAAGATTTCTTGAACCAGACCACCTGTAGAGTGCTGGATCAGCTTGTTTTGGCCCGCGGATACGATTTTCCCACTGGCCACCACCGCCGAGGCAATCGGAAACAGTGTTCCCCAAGCTAAAAAGACGGCCAAAAACCCGAATACGAATATCGCGCCACGTTTTGCAATCTGAGCCATGTCGGTTGGCACCTGCTGTTGCCAGGTCTGACTGCCGGTTTCCACAGTTTCACCGTTTTCTTCCAAATATTCGTTTATTGCTTCGTTTTTCATGCCTCAGCTCCCCTCTGGTGGTCCGCGGGCAGATTTGTGTCGGCTGCCAGTGGTGGCGGGTCCAACTTGACGCGCTCAGCCACTTTGGGTGGCGTCGCCGAACCTGTCTTGTGACTTGCCGCGCTGGAGAAATCAGCAACCTGACCAGCTTTGATCGTCATCACCTCGTCGGCAATTTGCAGCATTGAACGCCTCTGAGTGACTGCAATAATGGTGCGTCCCTGTGATTTTGCCCGCTTCAGGGCGCTCATCAAACTAACTTCTCCCTGGGCATCAAGATGGGCATTCGGCTCATCCAGAACCAAAACTCTGGGGTCTGAATAGAGTGCGCGGGCCAGAGCGATGCGCTGTTTCTGGCCTCCCGAAAGCACCAGTTTTCCGGGACCAATTTCCGTGCTGTAGCCATCTGGAAGGCTGGTGATAAGTTCATGCACGCCGGCAGCCTGAGCTGCGGCAACAACCTTTTTTGAATCCGGGTTCAATTCCAGGCGAGCTATGTTTTCGGCCAACGTTGCCGGAAACAATGTGATTTCCTGACTGACATAGCCAACCGCCTGCCCCCATTGATGCTCGGGCCATTGTGCCCGCTGGGCACCGTCCAACATGATCTGGCCACCGTCGGGAACAATAGCGCCGACAAGTGCCTTGGCAATGGTCGACTTTCCAGCGCCCGACGGGCCGATTACCGCCAATATTTTGCCCGCTGATATTTCAAAATTCACGTTATCCAGAACGGGTCTCGCATTTGGCAGTTTAGAGGGAGAGTAGGTCAGCCCTTGTACCAAAATGTCACCTTGAGGGTCCGGCAATTGCACCAAGTCATGCGCTTCGGGATCGCTTGCAAGAAATTCTTCAAGGTTTGCTTGGGCGGTTCTGGCCTGCGCAATGCGATCCCAACCACCTATTACCTGCTCCACCGGAGCCAAAGCCCGGCCGGAAATCATTGAGGCTGCGAATATGACGCCTGCCGAAATTTCTCCCGAAATCACCAGTGCCGCACCGCAAGCCATGATCATGATCTGCAGAATTTTGCGTACTGACTTGGAAATACCGTAAAACATTGAAGTCTGGCCAGCCGCCACGTCACCTTTTTGCAGTGACTCAGCCATGCGCTGCCCCCACCTTTCGGTGACCGCTGGCAATAATCCCATCGCCCGAATGTCTTCTGCGCGCATGAAGACCGTTTGTGCAAATGTCAGAGCCTCCATATCAGAACGCTTTGATTCTTCTGCGTTTTTGGCAGTGGATGTTTTGTTGATCCAGGCCACGGCCACCAAAGCTCCGGCCCCGACCAGCGTCACAACACCGAGCAGCCAATGCAGCATGAACATCAACAGAATAAACAAGGGAACAAATGGCAGATCAAACAGGCCGATCATCGAACGACTGGAAAGAAAACTGCGTACCGAGTTGAAATCCCGTAAAACCTGGCTTGAGCCTCGGGCGCCATCCACATTACCGGACAAACGTTTGAACAGGGGATCGGACAGTTCAACCGTGTATTGGGCTGACGCACGCTGTGCGAGCTTGCCGCGAACCGCTTCCGCAGCCCCGAACAAAACCATGGCTGCAACCGCAATCGCTGACAGATAAATCAATGTTTCTATAGAGTTAGATGTGAGAACCCGGTCGTATACCTGCAACATGTGTAGCGGAGGTACCACCATCAGCAGATTGGTTGCGATGGAAAATATCGCGATCCATTTCAGAGGCAATCGTTGCACGGCTCAATCCTCAAAACTCAATACACAAAGGAACGAGCGCACATTAGATTAAAATGCCTAACAAATTCTGGAGACGGCGGCGCAATTGATTTGACACATGATTCGCCACCGACTTTTCCCTGCCCGTGGGGCCTCAATCCAGCGATTTGCCTCCCGTTACCCAACGGGTTTAGGCTCAGCATTCAAACCCGGGAGCAAATATCGTGAAACCAACACTCAAATTCCTGACCATTTGGGCAATAGCCGCATTTGGACTTGCAACGGCATCAGCCCAGCAAGCTTCAGATTCAATCGCGCCAGAAGCGGCCATTTCATTGCAGGCAAAGGCAGACGGTAAGCCAGTTGAGGCAAAAAACTGGATGGTCGCGATCGCCAATCCATTGGCCGCGGAGGTTGCTTCCCTGGTGCTGCAGCAAGGTGGCAGTGCCGCGGATGCTGCGATTGCCGGCCAGGCAATGCTGGGACTTGTAGAGCCACAAAGTTCCGGCTTGGGTGGTGGCGCATTTTTGGTGTATCGCGACGGCAGTTCCGGCGCGCTGACCACTCTGGATGGCCGCGAAACTGCCCCGGCAGCTGCGACACCGCAATTGTTTCAAAACACCAATGGAGAGCCACTCAAATTTTTTGACGCAGTAATCGGAGGGCGGTCCGTTGGGGTGCCAGGCACGCCGGCACTGCTGGCGGAAATGCACCGTCGGTGGGGGAAAATCGCTTGGAAAGACTTGTTGCAGCCCGCTATTAACCGGGCGCGTTTCGGATTTGAGGTTTCACCACGGCTGGCCGGTCTGATCAAGTCTGGAGCAGAGCGTTTGTCCCAACACGAGGCGACACGCGCATATTTTCTGCCGGACGGACAACCGTTACAGACCGGCGATCTTTTGCGGAATCCCGAATATGCAAAAACCCTGTCGGCGATTGCCGAAAACGGCATTTTGGAGTTTTACAGCGGGACTGTCGCAGACGGCATCGTCAACACGGTTCGCGGATTCACGCCCAATCCCGGCCTGATGACCAACAGCGACCTGATTTCCTATCGCGTCGTTGAGCGGGATCCTGTCTGCGCACCCTATCGCGAATATTCGGTTTGCGGAATGGCCCCCCTCCTCCGGCGCATTGACGGTCGGACAGATACTTGGACTGTTGCAGCCCTATGATCTGGCGAAGCTGGGTCCAACCAACCCCGAAAGCTGGCGGCTGATCGGCGACGCCTCCCGGCTCGCCTTTGCAGATCGAGGCCGCTACATGGCCGATTCCGATTTCGTCAAAATGCCAACCAAAGGCCTGCTAAAACCGGGATACTTAAAAACCCGTTCTGCTTTACTCAATACCAAAATGGCCTTGCAGAGCGTTGAAGCCGGCGAACCCGACTGGGACGAAACACGGTTGTTACGAGCCGACGATGAATCGCTTGAATTGCCATCGACCACACATTTTTCAATCGTCGACGGAGAGGGCAATGCGGTTTCGATGACGTCAACCATTGAAAACGGGTTTGGCTCCCGGTTGATGACCAACGGCTTTCTTCTCAATAATGAACTGACCGATTTTTCGTTTCGGGATCAAAAAGACGGAAAACCAATCGCCAATCGAGTGGAACCTGGTAAACGTCCCCGCTCTTCCATGGCACCAACTATCGTGATGAAAGGCGACGATCCGGTTTTGTTGATCGGTTCGCCCGGCGGCAGTCGCATAATTGGCTATGTTGCCAAAACCATTATCGCTCATTTTGATTGGGGTATGAATATCCAACAGGCAATTTCGAGCCCGCATCTGGTCAATCGCTTCGGCAAATTTGATGTCGAAGCTGGAACGGCTGCGGAAGATCTGGCTGCGGGTCTCACCGCGCTGGGCTTTGAAGTTGGTGCCCGAAATCTCAATTCCGGGCTCCACGGCATCGCAATAACGGCGGAAGGTCTACAAGGTGGAGCTGACCCGCGTCGCGAGGGCATAGTTCTGGGGCAATAGGAGCTATCAGCAGCACCCAATGGACGCCCATTAGACGTCATGCCAATCGGTGACTGGTGGGCTACAGCTGCCAAAATAGCAGGCAACGTTTTTGGATGTCGTCACGTCCTGGAAAGGCGGTTCCAATCAATCGCCTTCTGCAACTCCTTTGGCCCGATATTTTGCACGCCGTGCGCGGTAACTGGGCAACACGATTAAGATCGCGGCAATGACCAAAAGTCCCAGTGTCATGGGGCGTTCCCAGATAAACCCGACGCCATCATAGAGTTGCATTGACCGCGAGAAGTTGTCCTCCATCATTCCGCCCAGAATGAACCCAATCAACAGTGGGGCCAAAGGATAGTCGGCAAATTTAAATGCAGTTGCACAGATGCCAAATCCAACCAGGAGCAGCAATTCGGTTGCATTGTTCTGACCGATATAAGCCCCCATCAATGTGAAGAAGAGAATAAACGGGATCAGGTAATTGCGCGGTACTGAAAGCACTTTGGCAATATAAGGTATCAGTGGCAGGTTCAGGATCAGAAGCACCAGATTGCCGATAAACATGGACATGATGACGGCCCAGAATATTTGCGGCTCGTCGATCATTAGTCGGGGTCCGGGTGTGACATTGAGCGCAATCAATGCGCCCAGCAGGATGGCAGTCGTGCCGGACCCGGGAATACCAAGAGTCAGGAGGGGTACGAAGGAACCGGTACAAGCAGCGTTGTTGGCCGACTCAGGTGCAGCAAGCCCCTTTATTGATCCTTTCCCGAATTCGTCCTGCTCCTCCTTTGGTGCGATGTTGCGCTCGACGGCATAGCCCAGGAAACTTGCAATTGTCGCCCCTGCTCCAGGCAGGACACCAATGAAGAACCCTTGCAGAGATTGACGACCAATAACCGGTGCAATGGCTTTCGCTTCGGCACCAGTGATGCGCAGATCCTTGATCTCTCCGTCGTCTCCTTCGAGATTCTTTGGTTTCAGCACCAAAAACAGAGCCTCGGGCAGCGCAAACATGGCCATGGCAAGCGTAATAAAGCCAAAGCCCGACTGTAAATCCATAATGCCCATTGTGAAGCGCGGTAGATTAAACAGCGCTCCTTCTCCAACAGTCGCCATGATGAGACCAAGAATTGTCATGATCATTGCCTTGGCAACCTGACCGGTGCCTGCGAATGCGGCAATGGCAGAAAGCCCGACCACCATCAGGGCAAAATATTCGGCTGAATGGAACAGAAGTGCTACTGACGACAGTGCCGGTGCAAAGACCATCAGCAGGATAGCTCCGATTGTGCCACCGGCAAAACTTGCAATAGCGGCTATGGTCAGCGCCTTGCCTGCTTTGCCCTGTCGAGCCAGGGGATAACCGTCAAAACTGCTTGCAACGGTGCCGGCAACGCCGGGAGCATTGAGTAGAATGGAAGACGTTGAACCGCCGAAGATGGCGCCGTAATAAACACCCGCCAACAAAATCAAAGCGGCGGAGGGATCCCCCATTGAGATTGCAATCGGGATCATGATGGCGATGATCGACATCGGCCCAAGTCCGGGCAGCATTCCGATAAATGTTCCGATCAGGCAACCGCCGATCACCATTAGGAGGTTCTGGACGGAAAACGCCGTTTGCAGACCTATCAGAAGTCCTTCAAGCATGTCAGCCTCCTAGAAAGCCAGGCAAGGGGCGCATATAAATGCCCAGAATCTGTTGAACGAGATACCAGACTACAAATGTTGCGATCAGAGCGACAGGCAGCATGATGTGCCATTTGCGTTCGCCCAAAATAAAAGATCCGAGGATCAGAAAGGCTGAGGTCGAAATCAGGAAGCCCAGGGGGCGCAAACAAAGTGCGTATGCCACCATTAGAGCCAGCAACAACAGAGCCTGACCCAGATGATAGTCACCTAGACGCCGGTAATCGATGTCGGCCTCTTTTGATTCCGAAGAACTCTTTTCAAATCCCAATAAAATAATTGTCGTGGCCACGATCCCAAGCACTGAAAGCACCTTCGGAAAGGTGCTGGGCCAAATGGGATTTCTTTTCATGAAGGGTGCGAGACTGCCGTCCATCGTGAACCAGGCAGCGTAACCGTAGGCGAGGCAAATGCCGAGCAGTATAAGTGCTATCCAGCGATCCAATGCCATGTTTCTTCCCCTCACTTAGTTGAGTTGTGGCAGAGCGGACGACCGCTCTGCCACTGGTCGATCTTAGAGGAAGCCCAACTTTTTCATCAGGTCGCCAATAACTTTTTCCTGGCCCTCAAGGAACGCTTTGAAATCGTCACCGCTGTTGTGGATGTTGACCCAGCCGTTGCGTGCACGAACCTCTTCCCATTCGGGAGTTGCGTACATTTTAGCAATAGCGTCTTGATACATCGCCAGCTTGTCAGCCGGCAGACCAGGTGCGGCAAAGAAACCGCGCCAGTTAACGAAGGATGTGGCAATGCCCTGTTCCTTCATGGTCATTGCATCCGGCGCTGCAGAAACGCGTTCATCTGAGGTAACACCGATGATTTTGACTTCACCGGCTTTAGCCAGGTCAACCGCTTCTGAAAAACCAGTCGAAAGCGCAGCAATTTCTCCAGAAAGCAAGGCTGCCATGGCTTTGCCGCCTGCATCATATGGAATGTATTTCACACCAAGAGCATCTTTACCCGCGGCTTCCATCACCATAGCTGCAACCAGATGATCCATGCCGCCTGGAACAGATCCACCACCAATTGCTGTCGCGCTTGGGTTGGCGTCATAGGCTGCAATCAGATCGGACATGGAGTTGATTGGGCTGTCTTTGCCAACAACCATTGCTGCGTAGTCACCGATCGTTCCCGACACCAGCGATAAATCGCGGAAGTTGTGTGGGAAGACACCGGTGAGAGAACGAATCACGATTGGGGTCGAGTTGACCATCAACGTGCCGTGGTTGCTGTCGGCGTTTTCAATCAAGAAGCCGATGGCTTTACCACCACCGCCACCGGACATGTTTTCAAAGGATGCAGTCCCAACGATGCCAGCTTTGGTCAGAGCTTCACCGGTACCACGTGCAGTACCGTCCCAACCGCCGCCTGCGCCGCCTGGGATCAGGAAGTGGATGCTGTCCAAGACTTTATGGCCATCAGCAATGGCTGGGTTGGCAATTCCAAGTGCAGCTATCGCGCCTACCATTACAGCGCGTCGGCTCATTTTGAATATATTCATTTTTGATCTCCCATTAAAAAACTGCCCGCACCACGGGCCAGCTGAATACAGCAGAACACATAAACCTGACATGAAACTGACACAGAATTAAATCGCTCGGTTGCTGGAATTGCCGAGCGTTGTTCTGTCGGGTCCGGGGCTGAACAATTGGTCTTAATTGCCACGGAACTATGCTGGCCGCAGATTTTTTTGGGGATGGTGTTGCGCATCACATAACATCTGGATCATGCATGAAATCGAATCGGTTGATTTCTGCTTCTGCAAATCGGGCTTTTGTCGAAATACCAGCGGGGCGCAACTTGCCGCCGCCACGGTCACTCGCAACTACTGTTAATCGCCGCCGCTACTCACCCCGCAGGGCTTTGTTCCAGCGATTGATGAATCGGGCCCGTTTAACCTGATCTAGATAAGCGACGAGCCCCGGTCCGATTGGGGTTGGTCTTAAGCGCGCGCCGAACTTGGCACGAAACGCCGTTGCGGTGTTTTCTCCCGCAACATTTGGATGTAACGCAGGCAATTTCAAATCTTGTGCCATGACCGATTGTCCCCGTTGTGACATCAAAAACGTCAACAATCGACGACCAAGTTCAGGCTGTTTGGCAGATTTCGGCACCAGTGCAATGCGCGCCATGACTACCGTATAATCCTGCGGCAAAATTATGCCGAGATCGGGAAACCTGTCCACCCATGCCTGGGCATAAGATCCCAAAATGTTATAGCCGAGCGCCAGACGCCCATCGGCCACGCGCTCCAGAATAGAGGATGAATTGGAATACAGTTTTACACCCGCCGATCCCATGGCATTTACCAATCGCCAGATATTTCGGTCGTGTTCTGTATCACGGGCAAGGAACAAAAACCCAAGGCCCGATCTTTCAATGTCGTAAGTCGCGGCTCGCCGGAAGAAACGATCCCCTTCGCTGGTCAGGAGATTGGCGAGCTCAGTGCGATTGGCAGGCGGTTTCAAACCCTCGAAACTTGGCTTGTGGTAAACTATAACAGAGGGTTCGAATATCAGGCCGAAGACGCTGTTGCGCCAGCGTGCCCATGTCGGCCAATTGGGCGCAAGGTTGCCCATGTTTTCAGCATATCCATCATTGGCCAGTTTGACCTGCAGGTCCATGGCCGAGGACAAAAGCAAATCAGCGGTGACGCTACCGCTGTCGGTTTCGGTGATCACTCGTTCATAAATGTCGAGGGACTGAAGGTCATGATAGTGAACTTCGACGTCGCGGTTTTGACTTTGAAATGCCGCAATCAGCGGCTTTGAGACATTTTCGTCAGGCGACGAATAGACCGTTAGGAGGCGCTGATTTTCTGAATTCAGAGCCGGAAATACAGTCTGGCCACTGGCCGTTGAAATCCAGCCTATCAAGAACAGCAATGAGACAAAAATATGCATGCCCCAATGTGAACACCTATGCGGGAGTTCACAAGATTGAAAATGTTCAATAGCCTGTCAGTGGGAGGTCGCTGTGCGTATTTTACTGGTGGAAGACAATCAAAGGCTTGGTGCCGGGCTGAAACGCTTGCTCGACGCTTCTTATGCCGTTGACCACGTGCTGACCGGCGAGAATGGGCTGGCGGCCGCGCAATCGCAGCCTTACGACTTGATAATTCTCGACCTCAGCCTGCCTGACACGGATGGCCTGGAAGTATTGCGCGAGATACGCAACGGCAAGTTGACCATGCCGGTTTTGATTTTGACGGCGCGTGACGAGCTTGACGACCGCATTGCCGGACTCGATCTCGGAGCCGACGATTATATGACCAAGCCGTTTGAACTGACCGAACTCGAAGCTCGCGTGCGGGCATTGCTGCGGCGCGTGTCGATGGAAAAGACATCGTTGCTGCAAATTGGGTCTTTGATATTCGACCTGCGCAATAACCAGGTAACAGCAGAAAACGAGCCGTTGGACTTATCGGCCCGCGAAACCATGGTTTTGCGGGCGCTGATGATGGCCAATGGCCGGTTGCTGTCAAAAAGTCAGCTTCTGGATTCCATTACCCGTTTTGATGATGATGTAAGCGAAAATGCGATTGAACAATATGTCAGCAGACTGCGGCGCAAACTAACCGGTCATGGCCTATCAATTAATGCGGCACGTGGTCTTGGCTATCACCTGAGCGAGACCTCATGAGCACCAGATCTACTTCGGATGATTCTTATTCCCTGCGGGGACGATTGCTGCTCTGGCTGTTGACGCCGCTGATGTTGATTGGATTGCTGGCGCTCTATGATGGCTATCGCGCAGCGCGTGATACGGCCGATGAAGTGTCCGACCGGGTTTTGGCCGGATCGGCACTGGCAATTGCCGAGCGGGTATTCGTCAATGATGAGGGAATACTGGAAGCCGACATCCCCTATGTCGCTCTCCAGATGCTGACATCTTCGGAGGACGACAGGGTATTTTATCGCATTGAGGATGGTGACGGAAAATTTGTCACAGGGTACCGCAAGCTTGAACTGCCGGAAAATGTCTCCGATTCCTCCGATCCGCTGCATTTCTCAAACGGTGAGTTTCGGGGAGACCCGATTCGTATCGCAACCTATTCCAGCGCAACATCATCCAACACCACCTCGCTTGAGTTTAGAGTGGCAATTGCCGAGACCACTAATGCGCGCAACGCGGTGGCCCGGGATCTGTTGATCCGCTCCGCACTTCGTCAGGCCGCATTGATTTTTACCGCCGGATTGGTGGTCTGGTTTGCCATTAAGCGGGCGCTGCGTCCGCTGCACCGACTGGAAAGCGCGGTGGCGCGACGCAGTCCCGACGACATCCGCCCGATCGAACATCGCGTTCCGCGAGAGGTGCGTGGACTGGTCAATACGATCAATGACCTGGTGCTACGTTTCGGCTCATCGATCGATGCTTTGCGACGATTTACCTCCAATACCAGCCATCAGTTTCGAACCCCCTTGGCACTTATCAAAACACATCTTGAAATTGCCGATCGGGAATCGGATGCCACCGCCAAGGCCGAGGCCATCAACAATGCCAATATTGCTGTAGGAGATGCGGAGCGCTTGATGGCTCAGATGCTTTTGCTGGCCCGGCTGGATGCGGCATCCAAAGAAACGTTAAGCTCTGAAACCTGCAATCTTTCCGATATTGCACGTGACGTTTGTGAAGACTTTGTCCTGCAATTATCCAACAGCGGTCAAAACGACATTGATCTTGGATTTCACTCGGATGGGGATTTGCTGGTGCTGGGCGAAAAGACACTTGTTCAGGAAGTAATTAGAAACCTGATCGACAATGCTGTGCGACATGGAGGCCCAAACCTTGAGATCGATGTCCATGTGCAACGCCGAGGCGAAAGCGGTGTTGTGTCCATCAATGACAATGGAGTTGGATTCAAACGGCCCGACAAAGCTCTGCCTGCTGTCGCGAAATCCGGCGCGTCAACAACAACCAATGCTGATTCGGGAATTGGCCTGACCATCGTGCGCGAAATACTCAATTTACTGTCCGGTCAGATTGAATTCGGCGAGGGCCCCGGTGGACGAGGTACGGCTGCCCACGTCCATCTAAAACTGTCTCAGAAATAAATCCCCGGGCTTAACCAGATGTATCTGGCCCATCGCCTGATGTATCCGGCAGCATGCCCAACGCGCTCATGTAAAGATCAAGCATGGCTTCTTGCTCCTGACGTTCGGCGGATTCAATTTTTCGCATCCGAACGACGGTGCGCAGGGTTTTTACATCAAACCCGTTGCCCTTGGCCTCGGCAAAGACGTCCTTGATGTCATCGGCAATAGCTTTTTTTTCTTCTTCAAGCCGCTCAATACGTTCAACAATAGACCGCAACTGGTCGCGGGCGACGGATGTGTCAGCCATAAATTACTCCTCAAATATCAGTTTTTGTAATCACCACGAAGCGCTTCCGTGAGCAAGCCAAAATCAATGAATACCAACAGGCAAAACCGACCTTCAACCTGGACCCGCCGCCAGCTATCCGTGGCTCTTTGCAAAAGCCGCCTTTTGTTCTTCAGATGCTTCGGTTTGAAATTTGTCGCGCCAATCAGCATAGGGCATGCCGTAGATCAATTCCCGCGCACCGTCTTTGTCGAGGTCAATACCCTGTTCATTGGCTGCTTCCATGTACCAGCGCGACAGACAATTTCGGCAAAAACCGCCAAGATTCATCAAGTCTATGTTTTGCACGTCAGTACGTTGCTGGAGATGCGCAACCAGAGTTCTGAATGCTGCGGCTTCCAGTTCTGTCTGGGTGGTCTTGTCAATTTTAGTCATGGGTTTGCTCCCGTGTGGGCTGTTCCATCGGTTCGTGAACCAAATTGCCTGATCTCATGCATATCGTGACGGTGATTGGCTTCTTCAAGCAACGGCGCAAGTCTGTCGATCCATTGCTGAACTCCTTGAGCATCGGCAACCAGATCCTGACGCACTTCCAAAAGGCCATGGGCCAATCCCCGGCGGGTGGCGTGACGGTACATGGTATCGTTGGTCAAGGCACCATCATAAGGCTCGTTGTCTCCAACGATAAGTTCTGAGTCCTGGCTGAGCCCGTCGACTATAAATTTCGACAGTCTGTGATCGGCGTCCCACAACATCGATGCGTGCCATTTTCTGGAAGAGCCTTTCCAGACAGGCGTGAAGGAATGAATTGAAAAAATGATCGGATTGACACCGGTTTCCAAGGCTTCGTCGATGACCGTGGTTACAGCGTTGTGATAGGGCGCGTAATAGAGTGCCTTGCGACGTTCAATTTCTTCAACGCTTATTGGATGGTTTCCAGGCACCACCGTGCCATCGGATAACCGCATGATAATGGTCGGGTCATCTTCGCCTCGATTTGGGTCGATAAGCAGGCGCGAAAAGCAGGACAATACGGCAGGAACTCCCAACCGCTGAGCCAGGCCCAAAGTGAGTGCTTCTGCACCTATGTCATAGGCAATGTGACGTTCAAACTGGGAAGCGGGAAGTCCAAGGGATCCATATTCCTCCGGCAGGCTGTTACGCGCGTGATCGCACAACAATACAAGGCCGGACGACCGGTCACCTTCTATCACTTGAAATGGGGCAAATACTTTATGCATCGGGCGTTATTGTCATAGGTGGCAGATTGCTTCAATGGTTTTGGAGCATCAAATTCCTTCGTGCTCAGAAAATTCATGCCCGAAAAATCAAATCCCTCGTTATCCTTTGCTCCTGCCTTCGCAGCTTTAGTCGTTGGCGCCATCGCAATGGGCATATCACCGGTTTTTGTAAGGTTTGCAGAAGTTGGGCCCTTTGCCAGCGCGTTTTGGCGCGTTGCGCTCGCCCTGCCCTTTCTCCTTGCCTGGGCAGTCTTGGAAGAGCGGCGCAACGGACGGTCACTGAGCAGATTGTGGCGTTTTGACCGGGCGATTGTGCTGGCCGGCATATTCTTTGCCGGCGATTTGTTTTTTTGGCACTTGTCCATTCTCCAAACCACAATTGCAAATGCCACACTCCTCGCTTGCCTGGCACCGGTCTGGGTGGTTTTGTTTTCCGGCGTCTTGATTGGCGAAGCCGTAAGTCGAAAGGCATATATCGGTCTGGTTCTATGCCTCATCGGTACGTTCGCTTTGATTGGGTCAAGCTTTGCACTGGCACCGGAGCGACTACTGGGCGACATATTCGGCTTTATAACGTCGATATTTTTCGGTTTCTATTTTTTGGCCATCAGAGTGGCGCGAAGAAATCACAATCCCGGTGCCGTCACATTTATGAGCACCATCATAACAATGTTGCTGCTGCTGACCGTGACGCTGATTGCGGGACAGGGCTTTGTGCCTCAATCGGCAACGGGAATTGCAGCACTTGTTGCCCTGGGTGTTGTCAGCCATTGTTTCGGTCAGGGATTGCTGGCCGTGGCGCTTGGTGCTCTGTCTGCCGCATTTTCGTCTCTTGTGATCTTTATTGAGGCCTTGGCGGCGGCGGTGTTGGGCTGGTTGGTGCTTTCCGAGGCGTTGACCCCGTTGCAGTTTCTGGGAGGTGCTCTGATCCTGCTCGGCGTATGGGTCGCAAGACCCAAAGACTAAAGTCGGGACTCAAAATTAACACTTGGAACGCATTGCAAAAAAAAGCCCGCGCGTTGACTTCACCGGACGAAAGGGGCAACAACAAATCACCATGATTGCAGACATGCCACAACAATTAAAACGATTTAATTTTACCCGGATCGCAACCCTGCTGGCTGCCTTGTATGCCGGGTTCGGAATTCAGGTTTCTCCGGCTCATGCTGAATTTAAGGTGTGCAACAAAACTGATTCTCTGGTTGGCATTGCGGTCGGATATAAACTGGAAGATCAATGGATTACTGAGGGGTGGTGGCGCATACCAGCTGACATCTGCACATCGATAATTGAAGGCGATCTGACTGCAAGATATTTTTATCTGCATGCTGAAAGTGACGATGGAAATGGCAAATGGCGCGGCCCGGTATTCATGTGTACGTCAAATATCGAATTTAACATTCGCGGTGTGAAAGACTGTTTCGCCCGCGGCTATGAACGAACAGGATTCTTCGAAGTTGATACCGGAGAGCAGAAAAGCTGGCAGGTCCGCCTGACCAAAGCTAACCAAACAAAGAAAGACGATCCGTCAAAATGAACCGAACACGACGCGTCAAAATTGTCGCAACGTTGGGGCCTGCTTCCAATACAAAAAACAAGATCCTCGAGCTAACTAAAGCTGGAGCCGATGTATTTCGCATCAATATGAGTCATGCCAGCCACGACCTAATGCGGGCCACAGTCAACTCAATTCGCGAAGTTGAAGTAGAACTCAATTATCCCATTGGGATCATGGTCGACCTTCAGGGACCGAAACACCGCCTTGGCGTATTTGAAAACGGTGAGCTCGATGTCCGACCCGGCGATACCATCATCCTCGACAGCGATCCGACGCCGGGAAATGCCAAACGCGTCCACCTGCCGCATCCGGAAATTCTGGACGCCATGCAAACCGGCCACCGGTTGCTGGTCAACGACGGCAAAGTTCAGTTGAAAGTCATCGACACCGGTGACGGTTGGGCAAAGACAGAAGTTTTGTCTGGCACCTGGCTGGCTGACAAAAAGGGCGTCAATCTACCCGATTCAGAACTGACATCCGGCGTTTTGACCGACAAGGACCGTGAAGATCTGGCGGCGGCGCTGAAAGAAGATATCGACTGGATTGCCCTGTCATTCATTCAGCGGCCGGAGGATCTGGCAGAACCGAGAAAAATATGCCAGGGCAAAGTCGGTATTCTGGCCAAAATCGAAAAGCCACAGGCTGTTGAAAAGCTTGATGAAATTATCCACATGGCCGATGCGATCATGGTCGCCAGAGGCGACCTTGGGGTGGAAATGCCGCTTCAGGCCGTCCCCAGCATTCAAAAGAAGATGATCCGCAAATGCCGCAATGCAGGGACCCCCGTGTTGGTCGCAACGCAGATGCTGGAATCGATGATTTCCTCGCCCGTACCCACCCGTGCGGAAGTGTCGGATGTCGCAAATGCGGTTTATGAAGGCGCCGATGCAGTTATGTTGTCAGCGGAATCAGCCGCCGGTGACTATCCGTTTGAAGCCGTCAGTACGATGAATTCAATCGCCGATGCCATTGAGCAGGACAAAGGCTATCTGCACACGATTGCCGGGCAACGCCCCGATCCGGAGCCTACCGGGGCGGACGCGATTTCTTTTGCCGCGGCCGAAATCGCCGATACGCTGGACCTCGCGGCCATCGTTTGTTTCACTGCATCAGGGTCGACCGGTCTCAGGGCCGCCAGAGTGCGCCCGGCAAAGAAAATACTGACCCTTTCGCCAGTTCCTCAAACCGCGCGCCGTCTGGCGATGACCTGGGGAACCCATTGTATTATTACGCCCGACGCCAAGGACCTTGATGACATTGTCGATAAGGCCTGTCGGATCGCCTGCCGGGAAGGCGTGGCCAAACCCGGCGACCGAATCATAATTACGGCAGGCGTACCATTGCGTACGCCGGGATCAACCAACATGCTTCGCATTGCCTATATCGACAGCGATGGGCAAGGAAGCGTGTATCAGTCGGGCGCCTAGAACCGTTCAGGTTTAAGCGGCGATCCGGCTCATGGATCGTTTTTTGACACTTTCAAGATTGCCTCAACCGAAGCTTCGGTGGCGGCATATTCAGGCTTGTGCCCCAGCCCGGGAATTACCATCAGTTCAGCACCTGGAATATCGCGTTCCAACCCGACTGAATGGATGGCAGGCGAAACCACATCATCAACATCGCCGGTAATAATGATTGTTGGAGCTGTTATCTCGCTGTATCGAATAGAAAAATCTTCGACAAATCTGTTCAGACCCACAACATCGCGGGCATTGTTGCGAAATATCCGGGGTCTGAATAATAAGGGTATGGCGGCGTTTTCCATATAGTCGTCTGGTGGCGACTGCGGCTGAAACACCTCGTCGATGGCGTTGCCCAAAGTCAGCATCCCGACCGGAACGAGTACGGTTTCCGTGAAAATATGTCCGATCACCGGCAGGGTCGCCAGATCGTAGTACCAGCTCACGCCACTCGGCCAAGGATGGGTCGCGGGAGCCAGCAATACCAGCCCCCTGATGCGCTGGGGATACAAGACCGCAAAGGCAGCGGCAGATGCAGCTCCTACGGAATGGCCGACAATGGTCACCTGATCGACGTTGAGATTGTCCAGTAAATATTCATAACGCTCTGCCTGCTGGGCGGGTGTTTCGGCTCCGGCCCGGTCGGAATAGCCATGACCCGGGCGGTCAACGAATATCATCCGGGCCTTGCCACGCAATGCCGGTGCGAACGGGATCATCTGGTCCTTGAGATTGCCACTGGCACCGTGGAGAAACAAAATTGTCGGCCCTGACCGCCCCGGTTGCAATGGTATGTCGACAAAATGGATGCGTTCATTGTTCGGGCCGACCAGAGAACCAGTGGGCGGAAAGCGTTTTTCGATGGACGAGACCTGCACATTGGTCCAGACAAATGTCGCCGCCAAAATGACTCCGATGGCCGCAAACAAAAACAAATAAATCTTCAATGCCCACCTGCTTAAAAACCAAGAACTGCTTTGGATACGTTGCAGGACGCCAATTGGTTTTTGCAACCACTATTTATGACGCTGCAGTCTATATCCGGTTGCCCGCCAGTTCTTCCTCCAAACGCACCACGGAATCCTGGGCATTGGTCATTGCCGGATAGACCGAAAGCACCCGATGCCAGGTCTCCAGCGCCCGGTCTTTTTCGCCAATCCGTTCCAGAATCGTCGCCAAACCCGCCAAAGCTCCGTAATGACGCGGTTCCAGCGCAAGGGTTCGCTCGATATCGGCAATCGACTTGCCGTAATTTTCCATCATGAAATGTAATGTCGCGCGCTGGTTGAAACCCTCGGCGTAATTGGGGCGCAGGGCAACCACCTGATCCAGAAGATCAAGCGCCACGTTAAAACTGCGTTTGCCACTGGCGGTTCGTGCCCACTTTGTGAGTAAATCAACCGACTTGCTGTCGGAAGTGTGCCAGATTTCCCAAATTCGGGTGGAAATCCTGTCTGCCAATTTTGAATCGCTTGTCCGACCCAACTGCTTGAACAATCCGTCAAGATCCTTGGCAAGTTCGAAAGGAGCTTTTTTCCCGGCAACCGGTTTTGAAGATGCGGTCGGAGGACTGGCCTGTGGCAGAGGCACCCTATTGGATTGGGCAAATGCCAGGGCCACGGGTCCAGTTGCGAGACCAGCAGCGAGAATCAAAGGCACAAACGACTTCATCATGCCATCAGACTAGCCAATGACATGTGATCGTCAAATGCAAAATCGTGTTACCATGATGCCCGGTCTCCGCGGCCTACAGCCGCTGGATGGCAAATGGACGGATTGTATTCGGCTTTGGCGCCGGGACTTTAGCCCTGGCGTGCTTTAAAGCGCGGGTTCACCTTGTTAATGATATATACCCGGCCTTTACGACGAACCAGACGGTTTGCCCGGTGACGGCCTTTCAGGGACTTAAGCGAGTTCTTAACTTTCATCGGATCATTCCATCAATGTTGGACTCAAACCTGGGCAAGCCCACAAAAAACAGCGCGCCGCAAGCGGCACGCGCAAAATCTGTGGCTGGTTTAAGGCCAATCCCACAGATGTCAAGGCGGTTGTGACAAGTTGAGTGTGGAATCCATGTCAATTTTTTGCCCAATTGGCAGAGATTGACCCACTCTGGATGGCCAACTCCCACCCGATGTTCTAACAACGCCTATCCGTGTCGCCCTGTGTCGCAAGCGTTGTTATGCTTGGCAGTATGCCATCTGATACGCAATATGTTGCACGGCGACCGTGCATTCCTGCCTGAAGCCTTGGGATTCGAGACATGAGAAACTTCAACGCGCTTAATCTGGCCCGCGAAGCTCTGCGCGGCCACAAGGGTTGGGGCCAGCAATGGCGCAACCCTGAACCGAAGAAAAGCTATGATGTCATCATCGTTGGTGCCGGGGGGCATGGACTTGGCACGGCTTATTATCTGGCCAAGGAACACGGTGTTAAAAACATAGCGGTGTTGGAAAAAGGTTGGTTGGGTGGCGGCAATACCGGTCGAAATACGACGATCATACGATCCAATTACCTCTACGACGAATCGGCTGGCCTCTATAACCACGCGCTCAATCTGTGGGAAAATCTCAGCCAGGAACTGAACTACAATGTGATGTTCTCGCAACGTGGTGTGATGATGCTGGCGCACAACGTCCATGATGTGCAGTCGGCCCAGCGCCACATTCATGCCAATCGTCTCAATGGCGTTGATAATGAATGGCTGACACCTCAACAGGCGAAAGACTATTGTCCGCCGCTAAATATCTCCAAGTCTTCGCGCTACCCGGTAATGGGCGCAGCGTTGCAGCGTCGTGGCGGTGTTGCGCGCCACGATGCGGTAGCCTGGGGCTATGCCCGTCAGGCCAGCGCCATGGGTGTCGATATTATTCAAAACTGCGAGGTGACTGGCATCAACAGGGCCACCAGCGGCGAAGTTACCGGCGTGGAGACGACAAAGGGACCGATTGGTGCCAAACAAGTGGGAATTGTTGCGGCGGGCCATACATCGGTCTTAATGGAAATGGCGGGCGTGCAGATGCCGCTGGAGAGCTATCCCCTGCAGGCGCTGGTGTCGGAGCCGGTCAAACCCGTTTTCCCCTGTGTGGCCATGTCGAATGCGGTACATGCCTATATTTCACAGTCCGACAAGGGTGAACTGGTGATCGGTGCGGGCACTGATTCATACCTGTCCTATTCACAAACAGGTTCGATGCATATTCTGCAGCACACGCTTGATGCGATTATCGAGCTTTATCCGATGTTCAACCGGATGAAGATGTTGCGCACCTGGGGCGGCATTGTCGATGTCACGCCGGACCGCTCACCAATCCTCGCCAAAACACCGGTCAAGGGCCTGTATGTTAACTGCGGATGGGGCACTGGCGGTTTTAAGGCCACGCCGGGATCGGCCAATGTCTTTGCCCATACCATAGCCAAAGATGAACCTCATTCGATCAATGCCGGATTTACTCTGGAGCGGTTCAGAAATGGCCGATTGATCGATGAAGCTGCCGCCGCAGCCGTTGCGCATTAAGGGAAACTCAAAATGCTTGTAATCCATTGCCCCTATTGCCAGGCAGATCGCCCCGAACTGGAATTCGCCAATGCTGGCGAAGCCCATATTGTCAGGCCCGATAACATGGCCGAAATGACCGATGCCGAATTTGAAAAAATGTTTTTCGTTCGCCAAAATCCCAAGGGTGTCAATCTGGAGCGCTGGCGTCATATCCATGGCTGCGGACGTTTCTTCAACGCCATTCGCCATACAGTCTCTGACAAGTTTTTGAAAGTGTACAAGGCAGGTGAATCCCGCCCCAGCGACGCTGAAATCGCGGAGTTGATGAAATGAAGCCTTCTGGTCAACAACAATTCCGGGTTCCCGGTCGTGGGTCACGCATTGGGGCCCGGTCGGTAAGTTTTTCATTCGACGGCAAAGCCTATGAAGCGCTTGAAGGCGACACTTTGGCCTCGGCCTTGCTCGCCAATGGCGTTCATCTGATGGGGCGGTCGTTTAAATATCATCGGCCGCGCGGTGTTTTGGCCGCCGGCGTCGAGGAGTCCAATGCGTTGATGCAAATCAGCCGTGACAGTGCCCGCACAACACCCAATGTTCGGGCCTCTGTGCAGGAAGTATATGACGGATTGCAGGCGCAAAGTCAGAACCGTTTTCCAACGCTAAATTTTGACATTGGCGGCATCAACAATCTGCTGTCGCCGTTTTTTGCTGCTGGCTTTTATTATAAAACCTTTAAGTGGCCCGCTGCAGCTTGGGATAAGATTTACGAACCGTTCATCCGCCGAGCCGCCGGTCTTGGTCAGGCTCCTGCGGAAGAAGATCCAGACCGCTATTCCAACAGATTTGCCCATTGCGATGTGCTAATTATCGGTGGCGGCGCGGCAGGCCTGATGGCTGCGAAACTGGCCACCAGGAAAAAGCAGTCAATTATCATTTGCGACGAGAACCCGCAGTTTGGCGGTTGGCTGTTGTCAGATACCGATATCCGCATTGACGGCAAATCCGGGCCAGACTGGGCTGCGGAAGCTGTTGCTGAACTCGCGGCCATGGACAATGTGCGCCTACTGAACCGAACGACTGGCATTGGCTATTTCCAGCAAAATATGATGGTGCTGAATCAGCGCATAACCGAACATCAATCAAAACCAGCGCCTGATGAAACGCGCGAACGCATGTGGCAGGTTCGCGCTGGCAAGATTATCATTGCCCAGGGTGCCATTGAACGTCATATGGTGTTCCCGGACAACGACCGCCCGGGCATCATGCAGGCCAGTGCGGCGCAGAGCTTTTTGAATAAATACGGCGTTGCTGTGGGCAGTCAAATTGCCGTCTATACCGCCTGCGATACCGCCTATGCAGCGGCTTTCGATCTTGCTGAAGAAGGCGTGAATATTCCAATCATCGTCGAACACCGCACCGACATTGCTGATGATCTGTTAGCTCAGGCGAACGAATTGGGGATACGCGTCATTACCGGTGCAGTGGTCGAAGGCACGGGGGGCAAATTGCGCATTAACAGCGTTACCTTCGCCAAGCAAAACGGCAATGACCGCGAAACCATCGACGTCGATGCGTTGATAACCAGCGCCGGTTGGACCCCTTCCCTGCATCTCTATTCTCAGTCCCGTGGCAAGCCGCAATGGGATGAGGATACGCAGAGGTTCCTGCCCGGCGAAAGTCCGCAGGAATGCGTCAGCATCGGAGCCTGCAACGGCACTGACGATCTGGCGGATATATTTGCCGAGGCGGCGAAATGTACCGGATCCCGTGCGACCAAACACGTTATCGAAGATGACGTTTCAACCATGGGCGGGCTGATCGGCGCAACAGGAAGTTCTGCCGACAAAGGCAAGGCATTTGTTGATTTCCAAAACGACGTGACCGCAAAAGACATCGCACTGGCGGTGCGCGAAGGCATGCATTCAATCGAGCACGTCAAACGCTATACCACCAATGGAATGGCAACCGATCAGGGCAAACTGTCCAACATGCACGGTCTGGCAATTGCTTCCAAATTGCTAAAAAAACCAATACCGGCAGTTGGTCTGACAACCTTTCGACCACCCTATACTCCAACAACATTCGGCTCTTTTGTCGGACACAGTCGGGGCAATTTGTTTGATCCAACCCGGCAAACACCAATACACGCTTGGGCTGATGAAAATGGTGCCGAGTTTGAGCCGGTCAGTCAGTGGCAGCGCGCCTGGTATTTCCCGCGCTCTGGTGAGGACATGCATCAGGCGGTAGATCGCGAATGCCAAACAGTACGCAGCGTAGCTGGCGTGTTTGACGCCTCAACTTTGGGTAAAATTGAAGTTGTAGGTCCGGATGCTGCAGCTTTTATGAATATAATTTACACCAATGGCTGGGACAAACTGAAACCGGGCCGCGCCAAGTATGGCATCATGTGCCGCGAAGACGGCTTCATCTATGACGATGGTGTAGTCGGCAAATTATCGAATAACCGTTTTCATGTGACCACAACCACCGGCGGTGCGCCACGCGTTCTCAATCATATGGAAGACTATTTGCAAACCGAGTTTCCCGAGATGCGGGTCTGGTTGACGTCAACTTCAGAACAATGGGCAACGATTGCAGTTCAGGGCCCTAAGGCGCGCGAGATTATTGAGCCTCTTGTAAACGGTGCAGATATCTCCAACGAAAAATTCCCGCATATGAGCGTGGTCGAGTGCAAGGTCTGCGGCGTTGCGGCGCGGCTGTTCCGCATATCGTTTACCGGCGAACTGGGTTTTGAAATCAACGTTCCAGCCGACCATGGTCGCGCCGTTTGGGAAGCTGTCTGGGCGCGGGCTGAGCCGTTGGGCGCCTGCGCATATGGAACAGAGGCGATGCATGTGATGCGCGCCGAAAAAGGCTACATCATTGTCGGTCAGGACACTGATGGCACCGTGACACCGTATGATGCGGGACTGTCATGGGCAATTGCCAAGGCCAAGCCGGACTTTGTCGGCAAGCGGGGATTGCAGCGGCCTGACCTGATGTCGGAAGGTCGTCGTCAACTCGTCGGTCTTGCTACCAAAGATCCGAGCAAGGTTTTGGAAGAAGGGGCTCAGATTGTTGCTGACCCCACGCGTCCAATCCCGATGAAAATGATCGGCTTTGTGACCTCGTCTTACTGGTCCGGCACACTGGGCAAATCCATTGCTTTGGCCTTGATTGAGGATGGCAACAATCTGATCGGCAAGTCGCTTTATGCCCCAATGGCTGACGAGGTGATCGAAGTGGAAGTAACCGGCACGGTGTTTTACGATACAAAGGGAGAGCGTCTCCATGGCTAAGGCAAATGTTGCAACGCGCGATAATCCAACCAGCGGAAATCGGTTGGCAAATGCCAGCGTCTCCATTGAGAGCGCTCCTCCGGCTTCCAGGATCAGCTTTCGTGCCACCCCCAAAGGGGCGAAAGATTTTGGCAAAACCCTCGATCTGGACCTACCCGTTAAACCGGGTCAATCGACCTCAAAATCGACCCTTTCAGCCCTTTGGATCGGCCCGGATGAATGGCTGATAATCGACACCAAAAACCCAATCGACAAGCTGATGCCACGTCGCGAGAACGCCAATTTCTGTGCCACGGATATTTCTCACCGAAATGTTGCCTTTATTGTATCAGGCAACGGCGCGGAGAATACGCTGTGCGCTTCTTGCCCTCGCGACTTATCGCTTTCTGCGTTCCCTGTTGGCAGTGCCTCTCGCACCATCTTTGGCAAAGCGGAGGTCGTTCTGCTGCGCACGGGAAAAACGTCTTTCCGGCTTGAATGCTGGCGCTCATTCTCGCCCTATGTTTGGGATCTGCTGGTCGATGGGGCTCACGACGCACATATCTGACGGGATCGCACTTAATATATTGGGCGTCGCAATGGACTGCATCAATGCTTTGGCTTAGTTAGTGCCGTTCAGGATCTGATCAAATAGAACCCGGTGCGCCCTGAATATGACTTCAAACAGCAACAGCGTAAAACGTCGCGCCGTATTCTTTGTCGGCGGATTTGATCCGAAATCTCCCGACGAATTTTACAGCCGCATGGATCGCGAAAACCAGCGCTTCGAGCAGTTATGGGGCGCCAACGTGGCCCGGCAAAAACTGGAGTCTCACGACGACGACATCGTCCGATGCCGTTTTGAAACCGCTGGCGAAGATTACGGCCACGCCTGGTCAACCCGAACCGACTTTAACTTCATGACACTCGACGACATTGTCCTGAAGGATTTCGCCCGCCCGCTGCGCGTCAGGTTGTGGCGATATGCCAAAGCCTTTGCTGATTACATGTTGAGCGGGACAGCTTTCAAGTTTGTAAGGCACGGCTGGCGGTTTTCGATTTATTTTTTCTACCCGGCGTTGATGATGTTGGCATCAATGGTGGTCAGCCTGTGGGTCGGCAGTTTGACCGGTGAATTGGTTGATTCAACACAACCAATATTCTCACTGGTGGTGGCTGCAATCGCGTTTTTGGCTCTGATTGTTGGTTGTTATCACCTGATATTGAAACGCTACCATGTGCTGCACCTGGCTGACTTGTGGAGTTTTTCCAGGGAGTTTCTACACCGCCGTCGGGGCGATATGGACGACAAACTGGACCGGCTTGCCGACCGGATTTTTCAAGCGGTATCTGGCGACGACTATGATGAAGTGTTGACGATTGGTCACAGCACAGGTGGTGCGCTCATCCTTGATGCATCGGCGCGCGTGTTGGAGAGGCATCCCGAATTTGCCGATCTGGAGAACAATCTCACGGTCTTGACCATCGGCTCCACCGGACTGAAAATCGGTATGCATCCTTCTGCCGGATGGTTTCGCGACAGGCTTGAAAAACTGTTTTCCCAAACTCCAACCCGGTGGCTGGAATATCAGTGCATCATGGATATCATCAACTTCTACAGGACTGTTCCGAGCGAAATCATGGGCATCGACAAGTCGATGCAGCACCCGATGGTCACCAAACGGGTTCAGATTAGCGCTCTGGTCGAACCGGAAGTCTATAAGCGCATTAAGAGCAATTTTTTTCGCGTCCATTATCAATTTGTGTTCGGAAATACACGCAAATATATCTATGATTTTCCAGCAATCTGCTTTGGTCCGGCAAAGTTGATGTGGCGTATTCTGTACGGTGGCAAGTCCAGACTGGAGAACCCGTTTATGGACAATTTGTCTGGCATTGAAGAGGAACGGAAATGACCCAGATGACCGCGGCGTTGATTTGGGCGGCTGGCATTGTCGTCTGGACAATCATTCGCTGGCCCCACCGGCGCAAGGCCCGCCGCATGCAGACGGTCACGGACAAGCGCAGCACTATGGAGAGAATTTCCCTTGGACTGACAATTCTTGGTCTGGTCATTCTGCCGGCATTGCACCTGTCGACTGGACTGTTTGAATTTGCCAATACATCGTTCTGGTCATCGGCTGGCTGGCTTGGGTTGGTGGCCATGATCGCATTTCTCTACCTGTTTTATCGCAGCCACAAGGATCTGGCGCGCAACTGGTCAGTGTCGCTGGAAATTCGAAAAGATCATCAATTGGTGGATACCGGTGTCTACAAGAACGTCCGTCACCCTATGTATGCATCATTTTGGCTATGGGGCATTGCCCAGTTTTTGCTGATCCCTAACTGGATCGCCGGATTGTCCGGACTGTTCAGCATTGCCGTGCTTTATTTCAGCCGCATTGGTGCGGAAGAAAGAATGATGCATCAGCAATTTGGTGCTGCTTATGAGGAATATTGCCGCAACACCTACCGACTGATACCCAAACTGTTTTGATATCGGGAAGCGACGTGCACAATAGAGCACTCCCTATGAGGAAGCCGGAACATGACACCAAGAATTGAAAGTATCTGCCTGATCGCTGCTTTACTGCTTGGTGCTGCAGCGTCGACACTCGGATGGCACGGCGACGCATTTGCACAAGAACATGCCAATAGCAGCCGACCCAGAGGCGACATCGTGTTGGTTCGGGGTGGCTTCAACATATTTTCAGAAGGACTGGACAGCATTGCCGGGAAACTTGCCCGACGTGGCATTGCTGCGCGGCTCTACAGGCACCGTCAGGGTTCCCAGATCGTTGACTCGATTCTTGAAAATCAAAAGAGGTACGGGAAACATCCAATTATTCTGATCGGCCATTCATGGGGAGCCAACAGGATATTAAATGTTGCACGCATCCTCAGCGGGCATGGTTTGAAAGTCCGTTATGTGGTGACAATTGCCGCCACCAATCCGAGCCCCGCCTCGCGCAATATTCAAAAACTCACCAACTACTACTTCAAACATAATGGCTGGGGTGAACCTGTCGAAGCCGCAGTTGGATTTAGGGGGTCGCTGACCAACGTCGATATGTCGACCACAGCGGAGGTTCATCACTTCAACGTTGATGACTACCCGCAATTGCAGTCGCAGATAATCAACAATGTTGTTCGGCTATTGCGAGCAAAGAAGGTTACTCAGCGAATGTCCGGCAAACGGGTTGCTCACTCAGCCGCAGTTGGAACCATGCCTGAGGGATAGGTGGTCTTCGAATGGCTCGAGTCGTTTCCTGCCGGGACGCCGTTCGCCGCAACTGGAAAATGGGCAATATTCTGAATCAGGTGATCGCGATGTTGCACCTGACGATAGGCCTCGTCTTTGGCCATCAAAAACCGATGTGCGGAACCCTGTTTCCACCACGGAACAGTTGGGTGTAGGTGGTGCAGTGCATGCCATGCATCACCGGCAGGGTGCAGCAGTGCATGATCGAGCAATCCCAGATTGTTAAAAGTGGTTTCGCGCACCGTGTCACCACGCTGATAATCATGTTCTGAAAATTCGGCAATGCTGCGCAGAAAAGGCAATATCAGGAACATCGATGCCGACCAGACCAGGGCGGTGTAAGCTGCAAACTGCCAGGAACCAAAAGCAGTCAGGCCAGCCAATACGCTTGCATGCCATGTCAGAAATATGGCCAACTGGCGGGAGCTCGATTTAACCTCATTGTAGAACTCACGTACGTAACTCGGCATCCAGACCAGGATAGCGTAAATCAACTGTCCGTTGCTGTTGATTTCAAGACCACTGGCACCGATACGCTCGAGCCTCTCCTTGCAGGGATCTCCATGCGCGCCAAAGTCGCCGTGATGGGCGCTGTGAAATATCCGATACTGCATCACGTCCTGCAGCATTGGCCATGCTGCGAGTAAATTTGTCATTCGGTCATTGAATACTTTGTCGGTGCAGAAGTTGTTGTGACTGCCAAAGTGGACGATGTTCTCGAGTGCGCGCATTTGCCGCGTTACCACAATCAGGCTCAGCAAAGTGATTATTGCGGCAATTATCGGTGTATCAAGAAGCCGCAAAGCTGCATATCCGGCCGTGATTGCGGCATAGATCGCCGACAGATTCACGAAGGTCAGGGAGATGCCTTTCCACACGGACTTTTCGCAATATTGACGTCGAAACAGTTGTTTGTCGTCGCGTGTTAAAGCAGATCGATAACCCTGCTCATAATTCCTGCTTGTATCGCCCATGGTAATCCCTCGAAATTTTGACCACGTCATTGTCGCTATGACCAATTCAAGCGGTCCTCTGGACCCCTGTTCGTCATCAACCGTAAGTGATGCCGGTTGGGACGAATCGTGGGTTTCACGTGCCGCGGATGGATATATTGTGCTATTGAATCTTAAGGAGGCTTTAAAATGCTGGACTATGCTCATCTTGAGGCATTGCTCGCAGTAGAGCGGGAAAGAAGTTTTGAAGGGGCTGCGAGATCACTCGGGGTTACTTCGTCTGCTGTCTCTCAACGCATAAAGCTACTTGAGGAACGAATCGGCGCTGTCACTCTCAATCGTCAGACTCCGGTAACCACCACTGAAGTGGGTGCAGATCTGTGTCGGCATGCGGAAATGGTGCTGATGCTTGAAGGCGAGGTGATCCAGCGAAATCGCCAGGAACTTGGATATGCTGTTGAGGAATTTCGCAACATCAAGATCGCGGTAAATGATGACAGTCTTTCGAGCTGGTTCATGGGAATTCTGAGAGCCAATGCGGCATCGGAAAATCCATACCTGCTTGAAATTTCCATCGCTGATCAAGACTATTCCATAGATCAAATGAAGACCGGGTCGGCGCTTGCAGCAATCTCGGTTCACAAGAACCCAGTTCAAGGGTTTCAGAGCACCTATCTGGGCACTCACATCTATCGGGCCACGGCCAGTCCAAGTTTCATCGAAAGGTATTTTCCCTCCGGTGTAACTGTCGAGGCGCTCCAACATGCGCCGTCATTGCGCTACAGTTCGCAGGACGACCTTCAGATTCAGTGGATCGAGCAGGTGTTCAACGCCAAGGTGTTTCCTCACAGCCACACGATCCCCTCCTCCCACGGATTTGTAGATGCCTGTTTGGAGGATGTCGCCTGGGGCATGCACCCTGCCCTGATGGTCGATGATTATATTGCCGAAGGAAAACTGAGAGAACTTGTGCCGGGCCAAACTCTCAATAAGCCATTATACTGGCACTGCAGCCGGGTTATTGCTGAACCGTTCAAAAAATTTACGAAAACCGTTCTCGAGGAAGCCAACAGACTGTTGGACCAATCGCCTCAACAGCAGGGCTAATATGAGTCGGCCTAAGCCCGCACTGATGACCCGTATGACAGTTTTGAACTGATGAGGGCGCTGCAGTTCTTAACCTGTGACAGGGCCGGCATTTCAACAACGCGCCAGGACAATACTGCAATCGGCAGCGTTAAAGCCAATGTGAAAAGCCCCAGAACATAAGGGTTTATCGCCGGATTCATCCCGTAAATCGCCTGGGCAATCGGGAAGTGCATCACATAGGTTCCGTAAGAATAGTCGCCAAATTTGCCGTAGGTCTTCAACGATGCGATGTCCAGAAAAGCAATCCAGATGAAGGAATATCCAGCAGCAAGAACGCCAAGAAAATAGGTAATTCCAAGACCCGTGGACAGCCAAAACAGTGCCCACAAAAATGCAACTACAACGACGCTGCCGGGTATGAAGTGACGATATGTCCACAGCAGACTGCCTATCAGGAAGCTGGCTGAGAAATTCATCAGATGTTCCAATCCACCGGTCTCGTCACTCTCGCCGAGAAGCTGCTGGACGAGGATACAACCGATGAGCGCAGCAAACTTCGCGCCACCCTTTATCGACAAGGAACGGTTGATAAAAAGAATCGCAGCAATCGGATACACCGCGTAAATCACCACCTCATAGCGCAACGTCCATATCGGCAGATTGACTGCGTGGGCAACGGGATGCGTTGTAAACACGCCTGGCAACGAAGCCGACGCATCGAGAAACAGAACAGATCTGATCAGATACAAATATGTATTGGTGTCGCTGAAATAGGCCACCAGCGGTACCGTCGTCACCAGCGGCCCAATCAGCAAAATCAGACCCAGACTGACGGTGATCAGTGCTGGATAGATTCGCAGTATACGAGCCGTTGCAAATCGCACCAGGTTTTGATTTCTCTCACGACTGGCGGTGATAAGAAACCCGCTGAAAACGAAAAACACAGCAAGCAGTAGATCAGCTGCAAATCGAAAGTCCCGCGGCAATATTTCAGAGGATTCATTGATGATCGGAACAGCAAGCAGGCAGTGGGCAAACAGGATCCCTACGGCTGCAAACAGCCGTAAAAAGTTGAATCCATTTTCCCGGCCTTCGCAGACCTTGCCCAACATTTGCATGGTATTTTCCAATACGAATTGCTGCCGATCATAACAATTTGAATAGATATAGGGGCAAAGTCGCTCGTTATGGTAAACACCCGATCAACCAAAAAACGGATTAACCGTTCAATAACAATGTTTTACATTAGATGGATTCGAGGTCTATTGCGGCGCCCGTTGAGGCCGACAATTCAGCGGCCTGGCCGACCCGCACTGACCACAATCCATCCTCCAAGCTAACTTCCGGGGTGCTAATTTCACCCTTCACCAATTTCAAAAACCGCTGATGTTGGAAGAAACTGGACCCGTGGTGATCTCCAGCCTGCAAAATTGAATGGTCCACTTCAATCGGCTCAATCCGTTCCTGTTTTTCTGCTCTGTGGGAATAGACCAGTTGAGATGTCTGTTCCTGACCGTCTTTTGAAAACCGCGCCGGCCCGGGAACGCAGGCATCAATCCGGGCCTTTGCTCCGGTAATCGAAATCACTTCTTGCCATTTCGACCCCTCTGCAAACATGCACAGGTCCAACATGCCTCTCGTGCCATTTTCGAATTCGATAATTACGAACGCATTGTCGATGATGTCCGGCGTCCGGCCACCATAGGACTCATCTTGATGATTGACGTTGGCTGCGGCCGAGGCAAATACCCGGACCGGATCACTGTCCATGGCCAGCCGCATTAGGTCCCAAAAGTGGCAACACTTTTCAACCAGCGTGCCACCAGTTCGACTGTTAAACCGATTCCAATCCCCCACCTTTGGCAGGAATGGAAACCGATGTTCGCGGATCGACATCATCCGGGGCGTGCCGGCTGTGCCATTTTGTATTTCTTCTAGCAGACGTTGAACGGGAGGCATGAAGCGGTATTCCATGGCCACCCACACCGGGGCGGCGACAGAGTCGAATCGGGAGATCACGTCACGACAATCTGCAACCGAAGTGCAGAGGGGTTTTTCACAAAGCAACGGCTTATTGGCAGCTGCCAGGTCGAGCAAAATATCGTGGTGGGTGTCGTTGGGTGAAACAATGACATAAGCGTCGCAGACATCTGCCGACAACATGTCCTTGTAATCGTTGAAGGTTGAAACCGCCCCGGTCGCCATTTCTGCAGACAATTTGCGCATTTTATCGTTGGGATCAGCAATCGCAACAACACTTGCACCGTCCAATAAATTCAAATTTCTGATATGTTCCTGACCCATCATGCCCGAGCCAATCAATCCGTACCGAACCGTCACTTATATCTCCAATACCGGAAGTTTCAGGACAGCTGCGACTTCCCGCAACGTCTGGCGATGATCTCCATAGCTCAAGGCCATGTGGTGTTCGATGCCACTGTTCATAATGTCAGGTAATGTTTCGGCCACCGGCCGGTCAAATCGCACCACGCCCGATGTTCCGGTAAACGCCATCGGCCGCCGCAACATCTCGCCGCCACCGATAACCATTTTTGTTTCACCATACCCTTGCGACATGCGCACCAAAGTCACTCGCCCAGACTTCAGCGGAAACTCATAGAGCAGCGGCATCTTACGATTGGTGTGGATAGTTGCAGACGGAATTACCTGCTCATCCCGCATCGATAGCGGTGCCTGACCGCAATGCCAGACCACTCCGGAATTGTCCTCAATATCCATATCCACCAGATCGGTCAAAAACACCGGCGATCCGGATACTTCCTGCAGGATTAACTGGGTCAACGCTCCGTAGACATCGGCTTCACATGCGCAGGGTATCTTGTTTTCCCCCAACATCGCCGCCGGCCCACAGATGGCGCCGCCATATTCGGTAAATGTTTCGGGCCAGCAACGCAGCGCAAACGCCTGATAGTTACCAGACTGACGAATACCATCCAGAGCTACCTTCAGCCGCAGGGATTTGTCCAGCTCCTCCTGATCGACCTGATCCAGATCGGCCAGTGCTTCAGCGGCCAGTTTATGAACATCGGCTACATCACCTGCATCCGCCTGCATTGCCTGTTCAAACAGGTCTGGCAATTGCAATTCATCCACACTGACACCAGACAATTTGTGCATCTCGTCGGCATCATACTTGCAAGTGTCAAATCCATCGGGATGTGCACCAATCCGTCCAATGCGTTGGCCCTGCAAATTCGCAACCACAGACTTTGCCGCGTCGCTGCACTCCAATTCTGGAACCGAAGCTTTCAATTCAGCAGTTTGGCAAGATCCATCAAACAGTCTCGCTAGTTGATCAACTGAAACTGAAGCCGGGTCAGCATAAAGCCAGGAGAACTTTCTGCGACGCAATCCCAGCGCATGGCTCGCCAGATTAAGTCCACAAAACGAATTAAGCCGCAGCCGGTCGCCTTCACGAGGCTCCGGCACCGCCCAAATCGACAAAGGAACGTCAAGCGTGGTTGCGACATCTGCGATCATCGCAGCGTCTGTAAAGGTCACTTGCAGAACCAGCAATTGCTCAACTTCTGCCTGCTGCAGATCTGCTACAGCTTTGCGTCCAGCTTCCCCATCCATTAATAATGTGCGCGAACCAACAACCTCGCATCCGCTGCGATCCAGCGCGGCGAGCATGGCCGTCAGCTTTTCTTCAGCCAGCGCGACATCAAATGTCTGGCGCCCTATGGGAAGAATTCCAATTCTAGGCATCGCCCCTCACATCCCCTCATAGGCATGACGGAAACTGGCGTCAGCGGGAGCAAATCGTGCGCCACCCTCGCCAAAACAGGAATGGCGACGCCAATCATGGGCCTTTTCGTCGGCAAGCTGGGAAATGTCGCTCATATAGGTGCTCGATTCCCCACGCAGATCACTTTCAATGGCCTGCCAATCGGGATACTGATTGAACGCATCCAGCCAGATCGCTCGTCCCGCGAGAAATCCAGAGGCCCCGGCTTTGAATGCATGATCGAGCACATTTCGAAATTCCTTTTTGCCAGCTCCCGCCGACAACATCACCCATGGACGGCCGGACAATCGACCCATTTCATCGAAGACGGCCTGCACTTCTGCCGAGCCGTCTGCATCAGATGCATTTACCGGGCTTTCCAGCTTGAACACATCGACGCCATAATCGGGCTTGGCAAATTCCTCGACAGACTTCAGTACATCGTCGGCTTTTTTACCCTTCATCTCCACGTATTCTTTTGTTTGATGGGCGTCAGATGCCAGGGGATAGACCAACAGTTCAAACAGGAAAGGTATATCGTATTTGGCGCATTCCTCACCGAGCCGTTTGGTATAATCCTGTTGCGCCTGACACACCTTCGCATCGGCATCGGGACGGTACCAGGCAAGAACTTTGACCGCATCTCCGCCCATCCGCTTAATCTTGGCTACTGACCAGTCATCTATGTCGGAAGACAAGCGACCACCATCAGTTTCCTGAAACAGTGAATCCTCAAGCGTAACGATCAAACCCTTGGTTGGTGAAAACTGGTCTACCGCTTCCGGCACAGCATAGTGGGGGTCGAGCAACATGGCGGTGCTCTGCGCCTGCAGAGTCTCCACCAAAAGCCGTTTAAATCGAGCAACCTCACCCCATGGAGCATCCTCAACCCCGTGATATTTGGCAATCGGATTCTTGATCGGAGGGCGCTGATCAACGGCAGTCATTTTGAAGATGCCATTTTGATCGGCCATGCGACGCATGCCCCACAGTTTTCCAGGTGTCAGTTGCATGCGTTTTTCTCCCGCACAGAATTGGTTGCTTTGCTAGTCGACCGCGAGGCCGCTAGGGACGGTGTCTGGTTTGCCAAGACGTCCCTTTACGGAATCCGTCCCAGTCAATGATTTTAAGAAAGCCACAAGGGCATCGACTTCAATATCGTCGAGATCGATGGGCTGAATATCTATTTTTGATTTCAGGCGTTGGCGCTCACGCTGGTCCTCAAAAGCCACAAAGTCGACCGACGCCAACCATGGGACTGCAGGCAAATTGGCCTGTTCAGGCTTCCAGCTATTCCAACCACCCAGCGGGTCCAGATGATGCCGGACGATCCCTTCCAGCGTTGCATAGGGACCGTTGTGGCCATAGGGACCGCTCAGCTCAACATTGCGCAATTGTGGTGTACGAAAGCGATAGGCGTCTTCCAGACGGTCGCTTTCACCCATATGCCCGACATCGCGAACATAGGGGTCAAAAAGCCGGGTCCTGCCCGGGCCGAAATGCGGCAGCGCCAGCGCGTGGAACTTCTGGTCGGAAAACAACTTTCCCGAATGACAATTTGCACATTGGGCTTCACCAAAGAACAGGTCTTTTCCTGCTATTTGCTGCACGGTCAATGCGCTTCGATCACCCATCAAATAGCGATCGAATGGACTGTCAAAGGATTGCCATTCAAAATTTTGAAACGACGACAGGGCGTTGGCGATGTGGACAATGGTAACGTCTGTCGGCGCTTTTACATCTTCAAATGCGTTGACGAACAAGCGGCCATATTCAAGATTGATCCGCACCCGCTTGGCGAGAATCGGCCAGACATTGTCGATCCGGTCATGGGCAGCGCCGGCCACTTGATTTTCCCTTGGATTGCCGGCCATCTCAAACTGTGATGTCATCGGAAACAATGCCTGAACGGCAAGAATGTTGCCGAGGCCCGACGGCAGCCACTCTTCAGCCGGTGAATCAAAACCGTTATCATAGACATCTGACTTGCTTAGCCGTCCATCATGAAACAGGACGTCTATTTCCTTGGCCCCGAGATTCCACAGGGCGGAGGCATTGCGAGGAATGCGCTTCTTGATGCGGTGGTCGTCCTTTCCCGCGGTGCGGGTGGGACCGACCCCTTCTCCCCCTTCTCCGATGCCTAGCGACAAGCCGTCACCGGTCCCGAAGTTGGGACTATGGCAAGTGCCACACGATATGTTCTGATTGCCTGACAGGATCGGATCAAAAAACAATTTTTGGCCCAGCCGAGCTTTTTTATCGTCCACGGGATGAAAGTCCTTGGAACTCAGCGGGGCAGGAATTTGAGTTGCTTCAACACCTGATGCAGCGATAAAATGAAATCCGGAAAACAGGACCGTCAACAGGACGAGAGAGACACAATGCGTAAGACACTTATTCTTCTGGCCTGTTTGCTGCCCGGCATTGCGCAAGCCGAGATCGAAACCGGCCGCGACCTTATGGATGCCAAGAAATATCATCAGGCGATGCAGGAACTTCTGCCAGCCGCGCGTTCGGGCAATGCTGATGCTGAAGAGTTGATAGGCGTCATGTATGCGATGGGACTTGGTGTGGAGCGCGACGATATTCGGGCATTTGAATGGTATTTGCGGGCTTCGCTTAAGGGGCATCCAGGGGCGCAATCCGGCATTGGCTGGTATTATGAGGTTGGCCGGGGAATGCCCACACCTGACTTGGTTCGTGCCTACACCTGGTACGTGCTCTCTGCCATCGGAGGCGATCCGGACGCGGCCATATCTCAGGAAGAGGTCGTGAAGAAGATGACCCCGGAACAAATTGAAAAAGCCCATATTCTGATCGATGATTACAAAGCGTGGCTTTACCCGTTTCGGTAAATGCAGGTCGCTGGAAAAAACTAGTTTGATTGTGATGACGGGCCGCCGACAAGCAGCGGCCCGCAATAATATTTATTCGATATCTTTGGCAGCGCCAGCGTTGATATCGGCTTCGGCCGCGGCCACCGCTGATGTCAATGCGTCAAACGATTCAGGTCCGCCCTTAACGTTTGCCTTGAACCAGTCATAAACCGGTGCAGCAGCAGACTTGAATGCAGCTTTTTGTTCAGGCGTGGGAACATACAGATCACCACCACCGGCAACAAAGTCCTCATAGGCCTTGATAGACTTGCGCTTTGGCGAAGCGAAAGTTGCCTGCTGCAGAGCAGCAAAACCATCTACAACCACACGGCGCAGGTCTTCTGGCATGGACTTGAACTTGGCGTTATTCATCCACCAAAGAGCGCCCATATAGGCATGGCCATCCAAGGTTACATATTGCAGACCAGCATCCGGGAATTTCATGCCCATAATGTCGGTGATTCCGTTCTTCGAACCTTCGACCACACCTGTTTGAAACGAGGTGAACAGTTCAGGCCAGGGAATCGGGGTTGGAGACGCACCCAGTGCACGAACAAGTTCCTGCGGCAGGTCGGCAACAACGGTACGAATTTTCAGGCCATCCATGTCGGCAGGTGCAGCAACCCGACGCTTGGTATTGGCAAAGTTGCGCCAGCCACCCGTGTTACCGATGGTCATCAGACGAATGGCATCTCCGGAATCAGCCAGCGCCATCTTGCGAATGGTGCGGGTGAAATCACCAGCAAGTACATGCTCGGCAATTCGGTCATCGGCCATCAGATACGGCAGGTCGAGAACCTGCACATATGGGAAGATACCGGAAGCGCCGCCAGAGGTTGAAATATACACATCAATGGAACCATCAGCCACGCCCTGCAGGCATTCTGCACCCTTCGAGCAAAGCTGTGTACCGATGAACAGCTCAACAGCAATTGAGCCGTTTGATGCAGCTTCCACGTAGTTTTTGAATACCACAAGACCATCATAGTCTTCGTCATTTTCGTTCGAGTTGGCAGTGGCGCGGATTGTATAATCTGCCGCCATTGCCACAACTGATGTCGTTGCAAGCATCGCTGCCAGCGTGACGGTTTTCATAAATTTTTTGTAACTACCCAGCTACCCCAACCTGATGCTTTTATAGACGGCCCATCAGACGGGTCTGAGATTGAGGATGAGCTGATCAGGCGCGGTTTTCAAGGTTTTCAGGATGTCCCAACCTTGTTTTCGCGCCGTTTCAATGACCGTTCGTAAAGTGCAGAAATTCTCGGCACCAGCCTCTGTTCGAAAGCTTCCCGAGACCTTTTGTCGAACTTTCGTCATTCTGAGATCACGCTCTGCCTCGTTGTTCGTGTAGGGAACGCGCAGATCATTGAGAAAGAGCAAAACCGCTGCTTTATGCGTTTGGAGTCGCAAAGCGAGATTGTGCCCAATCCGCCGTTTCGGGCGACCCCGCTTCTTGCCTTTCGTTGGGCGCGCGAGAGGCGGTTGGGCCTCGTGGAACGCGATAGCACGCTCGCAACAGGCATCAAATCGCCGCTCGATATCCGTGATTGCCTCCGGGCTGACCGCGCTCCGATTTTGGATTCGCGCGACATGCGTGAGCTTCAGTGCGTCGAGCAGAATGACTTTCATGTCCGGCACCCAAGCTTCTTTTTCATATTCGGTCAATGCCTCCAATTCGCGGGAGATGTGGGCATTGCACAATCCATGGGTCACATTTTCCACTGCCCAGTTGGAAGAGAAACAGTCATGCACTGCCGTTCCCGCCAGTTCTGGTGGCACTTCACCTCGCGCAGTTCCGAGCCGAAGGTGGCTTAGAGCGGTGGAGCATAGCATATGAAGCCAGCGCGTTCTGCCACCAATCCTGAACCCCGTTTCATCCAGATGCTTCACTGCCGTTTGAGGCCCGGACAGCAGGTTCTTCACCGCCTCAGCTAAACAGAGCATCTGCTCGGCCTTTTTGGCAACCAGACTGGAAAGGGTTGCCGATGTGATTGTGACCCCGAAAATGTCCGCAAAAACCTGCGCCAGGCGATTTTGGGGAATGCAGTGCTGCGTCTGTAAATAGGCGGCCAACGCCCCTATTTCATCGCCGTACTGGGCGGGTGATGTTACCCCTTCAGGAAAATCGGCGCGGGTTTTTGCACCGCAATGCTGGCATTGGCAAATATGCGCACGATGCTCGGTCACATAAAGCGGCGGTGGAGGTTTGAGGCCAAACACCTGTCTGCACGCAGAACCTATGGTATCCTCCGCCGAAAGCGCGGCCTGACAGTTTTGGCATTGGTTCGGAAAATGACTGGTGATCTCGTCTGGGTTCTCAACCTGTTTCAGTGTGTTGCCGGGATGTCCGGGTTGGCCGCCAGGCTTTCGATTTGACTTGCCCCGCTGACTTTTGGTCCGCCGTTTCTTATCGCTAGACGGCTTTGCCAGTCCGTCGCTCGAAGGTGGTTTGCTGCTATTACGACTGTTCGATCCCAGACGACGCTCAAGATCTGAAACACGCTGCCTAAGAACCGCATTATCTTCTCTAAGTTGCTCGTTGTCTTTCCTGAGTTGTTCGTTTTCCTTCAGGAGCCGAGCGTTCACCTCCAAAAGCTGCGCATTTTGTTCTTTGAGTTAGACAACCTGACCCACCAGAGCCATGACCACATCAATCAGTTCTGATTTTGAGAAATCAGCAAGAATTTCAGGTGTCAGATTTTCGAGTTTCATCCTCGCAGTCAAACACCAAAATGAAAAAAGTGGAACCTCAAATATGCGCCATGAATCAAATTGTCGCACCTAATGGCAGCAGAAATAGGGTAGCTGAGTAGTTACAATTTTTTGACCATTAGATTCCTCCCGGTTGGTCTGTCTCAAGTTTCTTCACTGCACAAACCCCGTCAGGCGGGGAATGGTCATTGAAATTGCAGGCACGTAGGTGATCAGGAAAATGACGACGACTTCAACGGCCAGGAATGGCAGAATGGCCTTCGAAATCGTTTCAACTTTTTCTCCACTGACCGACGATGCCACGAATAATACCAGCCCCATTGGGGGCGTCGCCAGACCGACTGTCAAGTTGACACTCATGATGATGGCGAAGTGAACCGGATGTACGCCCAGTTCGACAAAGATCGGTGCCAGAATTGGTCCCAGGATAATGATCGCTGGGCCGGCGTCCAGAAACATGCCGACGATGAACAACAGGATGTTGATCAAAAACAGCAAAATCAGCGGGTCATCTGACAGGCTAAGAATACTGCTGGCCAGTTGCTCTGGAGCATGGCTGAGGCTGACAACGGTTTTAAAGGCCACCGCCGCCCCCACCAACAATAGAACAGTTGAAGATCCAAGAGCGGACTTAGTCAAAATCTCCGGCAAGTCGGAAAGTTTCATGCTGCGCAAGACAAAGAATGAAATGACCAAAGCGTAGGCCACGGCCACTGCGGACGCTTCTGTCGGCGTGAAGACGCCAACCAGAATGCCGCCGAGAATGATGATGGGTGTTTGCAACGGTGCGACCGCTCGTTTGCAGATCAACCTGAAATCGGGAGACACACGCTCGCGCATCGACATTAGAATGACGTGGGCGATTGGCAGGAAAACCGCCATGAGGATCCAGCTATTAATGTCGAAATCCAAGGCATCGCCAGCCAGATAAGCAATGCCATTGTAAATCATCAACAGAACGGCGGCCAGATTGATACGCAGCAGGACGAAGGAAACCCAATGTTCCAACGGTGTGATCGACTGATCTTTTTTGACGATCCGTTCGGCTTTGGGAAGATCATACTTGTCGGCCAGCAACCGCACCATGACCATCAGTCCGACACCCACCATGACACCGGGCACGATGCCTGCCAGGAACAGCGCCGCAACGCTTTCACCCATCACATAGGCATAGATAATCATGATACCGGAAGGAGGAATAATCGGACCGATTACCGAACTGGCAGCGGTGATCGCCGCCGCAAATTTTCTGGTGTAACCATTTTTCTCCATCGCCGGGATCAAGGTTGATCCAAGTGCCGACGTATCAGCAACCGCCGAGCCCGACAGGCCAGCAAAGAGGATCGACGACAGAATATTCACATGTGCCAGACCGCCACGAAGATGGCCCATCAGGGCCTGCGAAAATTCAACCAGACGGATAGTGATGCCGCCACGGTTCATCATTTCACCGGCCAGCATGAAGAATGGCAGCGCCATCAGCGGAAAGGAATCCATGCCGTTATAGACATTGCGATACAGCAGGGCGATGTCGCGCTCCTGTCCGTTCAGCCACAACAGCAGGCCAGGCGCGACAAGCAGGGCGAAGAAGACCGGCAAGCCGATCATCAGGAAAATCAGAAATACAGGTAGAAACCAAACAAGCATCAGTCAGCTCCCGCCATAATTTGTTCGCCGGTATCTGGAAGTTCCTGATCCGGATTGAGAAGAAGAATAATGCTGCGCAGGATGAGTTCGAGATTGACGATGAAAATCAACAACACTCCGGCAAGCAGGGCACCATACATGTAGCGTAGTTTGACCCGTATGGACTCACCGCCAACCCAGTCCAGCGGAACTCGCATCGCCGAGGCGTCAAAATTTCCACCAAACCCAAATGTGTGGTTCCAACCAAATTGGATACTCACGAAAAGCACTACCGCTGACAGCAAGAGAAGCACCAGCATCAGCACTTGTCCGATGCGTCGCGGCAGAGCCTGAGGCAACATGTCGATTGCGACAAACCCGCCCCATCGCATTGCCGATGGTGCAATCAAACCGGTCATCCACAGCATGCAGAAGCGCGCCGCCTCCTCCGGCCAGGACAAGGCGTTGTTAAAAACATACCGCATGAGGACCTGCAACAGGATGACGCAAACCATGAGCGCCAATGCGAACCACGCAATGTTGCGCCCGATTTTCAGAATGATCGACAGTATCGCCGAGAAGGGCCTGAGAATTGATGTCAGTATCGCTGCCACGTGATTACCGCCTCCTGATTACTCGTCACATTGTCATCGCCACGCATTCCTCAAATTGAGGCAATCTGCTTGTTGGCGCCTGTTCAAACCCCGGTCACGCATCTTGGTTTTGAATCGTGGATACCGGATTTCAATACCAATTCTGCAAAAATGGTACCGGTATCATTTTCAGGAGTCAAGAGCGTAGATCGCTGCCCTGTGGGGTGTTTGGAATTCAACTTCACGCAGAATCCCTTTCCACAAGGCTGAACCCCATGTCGAAGACACGCTGTGTTTCCGCCTCTCCCCGCAACGCGGCGAGGACAACTCCAGCGACCTTTTCTCCGATTGCGCGGCGCGGCACACCGATGGTCGTCAAGGAAGGTTTAATGAGCTTCGCCAGACGCTCATCATCAAACCCCGCCACTGCAATATCCTCTGGAACACGCAGGTTTCGACGGTTGCATTCCAGTAGCGCGCCGAGCGCCAAAATGTCAGAAGCGGCGAATACCGCATCCAGCTGGTTGTCCGCCAACAACTCCCCCATTGCCCTGGCTCCGTCTTCAAATTCAAACGGCACATCACGAATGAGGTTTTCATCCACCTGCAGTTTGTGCGCCTTTAACGCGGCACGATATCCGTCGAGACGGCTTTGCGTCCGGTCGTTATTTTTCAGCAGGCCACCGATAAACCCGACCTTCTGGTGCCCCTTGCCGCACAGATAATCTGTCATCGAATAGGCTGCATCAAAATTTGAAATACCAACGCAGGCGCCCAGCGGTTCATCGTTGAGACTCCACATTTCAACTATTGGAATGGCGGCGCTCTTAAGCAAGGCGTTGGTCTGATCGCTATGCACATGGCCGGTCAAGACAATCGCATCAGCGCGTCGAGACAAAAACGTGCGCACCAGGGATTCTTCCAGTTCAGGTGAATTATCACTATAGCCCACCAGCAACTGATATCCGGAATCTCGCAGACTGTCGGAGATCGACTGCAAGGTGTCGGCAAAAATTGAGTTCGACATATTCGGCAAAATAACCGCCACAAGATGGCTGGCATTGGTCGCCAATGTGCCGGCAGCGAGGTTTGGAATATAATCAAGTTGCCGTGCGGCATCGACCACTTTTTGCCGAGTTGCGGGGCGAACCTTTCCAGAATTCTGCATCGCCCGAGAAGCGGTTATGGGGGACACGCCGGCTACTTTTGCCACATCCCTGATGGTTGCCCGCTTGTCATTTCTGTGCCGCATGAGAATCCATTCTGGTCGCGCAGAGTGACTTAAATCGTAAGCACAGTTTTTCAGCGAATCCAAATTTGATGTATAATGCATTGATACTATTGACTAATAAACTTCTACCGTCGGCGCTGCAAATTATTCAATTAAACTTTCCACCGCTCCGTTTTCGAATTTTGTCAAGCACCCATCGCTCGGCTAACATGCTTGGGCAGCGATAGGAGACGAAGCTTGCGCAAATTTATCGGGGGCGCCGAAAGGATTTTGAAATGGGCAAATATGAAAAATTGTACGATCTGGGCGGGCATCACTATCCGGTAACTACAAAATCGAAAAAGGCTCAAAAATGGTTCAATCGGGGTCTGTTATGGACCTACGGATACAATCATGAAGAGGCCGTGAACTGCTTTAACAAAGCGATCGAAGCCGACCCTGATTGCGCGATGGCACATTGGGGTCTGGCCTATGCAGCCGGCCCAAATTACAACATGCCATGGCATCTGTTTGACGATAAAAACCGGGCCTCTGCTCTGTCGACCGGATATCATTCATCGCAAACCGCGCTGAAATTGACCAAAGGTTTGACCGACTGGGAAGCCGCGTTGGTGAAAGCACTGCCCACTCGATACCCCCAGATCGATCCAGTCGACGATATGTCGCCATGGAATGATGATTTCGCCGACGCAATGCGGGCGGCCTTTCGCGACAATTCTGAAAGTTTGGAAGTACGGACAATTTTCGCGGAATCACTGCTCAATCGAACACCCTGGAAAATGTGGGATCTGCCTTCCGGCAAACCAGCAGATGATGCCTCCACAGAGGAAGCTCAAGCAGTTCTGGAAGAGGCGATGGATCAACAACCGGCGGCCATGGATCATCCAGGCCTGCTTCACCTGTATGTCCACCTGATGGAAATGTCTCCGTTTCCAGAAAAGGCGCTGAAGGCCGGAGACCGGTTGCGTACATTGGTACCGGACGCGGGCCATCTGGTTCATATGCCGACACATATCGACGTGCTTTGCGGTCATTATCGCGATGTGGTGCACTGGAATGAGCAAGCGAGCATTGCCGACTTGAAATATTGGCGCAAGAACGGTTCCTTCAACATCTATTCCGGCTATCGCCTGCACAACTATCATTTTGTCATCTACGGCGCCCTATTTGTCGGGCAAATTGCGCCTGCATTGGCAGCCGTCCGCGGCGCGGCAGAAACGGTGCCGGAAGAAATGTTGCGGCTGGAAAGCCCGCCCATGGCGAATTATTTTGAAAGCTATCTGGCGATGCTTCCGCATGTTCTGGTGCGCTTTGGAAAATGGCGCGAGGCAACTGAACTTGAACTTCCTGAAGATCAGCAGCTTTACTGTACAATGACGGCAAATGTTCACTACGCCCGGGGCGTGGCCCATGCAGCATTGGGCAATGTTGATGCGGCAGAGGCCGAAGAAAAACTGTTTCTGGAGGCCAAAACGGGGGTGCCGAAGTCGCGCCTGCTGCACAACAATAAGGTGATCGACCTGCTGGATATCGCTGCCGAAATGCTGCGCGGTGAAATACTCTATCGCAAGGGTGCATATGAAGAGGCTTTTGCGGCGTTGCGCAAATCTGTCGAGCTGGACGACGCCCTGCCCTATGACGAACCCTGGGGATGGATGCAGCCAACACGCCACGCACTTGGAGCTTTATTGTTGGAACAGGGACAATTGGAAGAAGCCGAGGACACGTTCCGGGCTGACCTGGGACTTGGTGGAAAGCTTAGCCGGGCATCAATCCATCCCGACAATGTGTGGAGCTTGAAGGGTTTGTATGATTGCCTCAAGGCACGTGATGAAACCGTTGAAATTGTTCAGATTGAACAACGTTTGGAGCTTGCAAATGCGCGCGCCGACAAAGCGGTTTCCGCCTCTTGTTTCTGTGCGCAGGCGGCTTTGCAGGCAGCCGAATAAAGCAAATTTTTTGAGGGTTTGTCGAATGCCGGTGCGCCATGCTATCTGCTTGGTACAGACTACCAAATCACTGCCTGTCCAAGCTCAACACAATCGAGACCAGCATGATAAATCGGGATCATTTGCACTTCCTGTTGCTCAATATCGGTCACTTTCTTGACCACTTGTTCACGCTGATATTCGCCACGGTGGCAGCATTGGTTCTGTATCGGGAGTGGGACGTTGGCTATGCGGCGTTACTCGCCTATGCAACGCCGGGATTCTTTGCCTTTGGCCTGTTTTCGCTGCCCGCTGGATGGTTGGCAGACAAATGGAGTCGCGACGGCATGATGGTTGTGTTCTTCATCGGCATAGGTCTGGCAGCAATTGCAACAGGCTTTGCCAGTACGCCGATGGAAATCGGTATTGGCCTGTTTGTCATCGGCGTTTTTGCTGCAATCTATCACCCTGTTGGGCTCGCGATTGTGACGATGAAATGGCGCAATACCGGGATGCGCCTAGCCACCAACGGTGTGTGGGGAAATCTTGGCGTGGCCAGTGCGGCCCTGCTCACAGGTTATCTTATTGACAATGGTGGATGGCGTTGGGCCTTCTATCTGCCGGGTATGTTTTCAATTGTCATGGGCGTGATCTATTGGGTTGTGCAACGCGATAATATTGGCCTGGAACGCGTCGCCGCCAAGAAGTCGGCTGCTGCAGAAACCTCGAAATTGTCCGCCAATAACCGGGCTTTGTTATTGCGCGTATCAATTATCGTATTTGTAACAACAGCTGTGTCGTCAATCATATTCCAGTCCACCACATTTGCCCTGCCAAAAATATTCGACGAACGGTTGCAGGGGCTGGTGGCTCAGATAGCAGCATTGATGTCTGGAGGATCTGAAGCCGAAAATGTTGCCACAGTTCTGGGCTCTTTGACGTTTTTGGTGTTTGCCGTGGCATCGATTGCCCAATTGATTGTCGGCATGATGCTCGATCGTTTTGGACCCCGCCGGGTGTTCATGGTTGTGGCGTCGATGCAACTGGTGTTCTTCGCAATGATGCCCGGCCTGAGTGATGGCATTGCATTTGCAGTTGCACTTGGGTTCATGCTCGGAGCATTTGGCCAGATTCCGATCAACGACTACATGATTGGTAAAATGGCAAGTGGAGCACACCGCGCCCGCATATATGGCATTCGCTATGTGGTGGCCTTTTCGGTGCTCGCCATGACCCTGCCACTGGTTGCCTTTGTCTATAAAAACTGGGGCTTTGATACCCTGTTTCATATCCTGGCAACGGCAGCCTTTATCATCCTGTGCGTTGTATCTTTGCTGCCGAAGGTCCTGCCCTCGCAACAGACCGCGTCAGAAGCTACGGCGTAATGGCTCGGCTCAGACCGAGCAGGACATATCCTGACCGCAGCACATCGGTGACTTGATTTTGCCATGGCCGTTCGGGCATTTGGAAATCTGAACTTCAGCTCCGCCATCCAGTGTCAATGTGTCGTTAGCCAAGGGTGCATCGCACTTCCCGCAAGTGGCGTTGACGCTCATGCCACATTTTTCACATTCGTAGGTTGCCATTGGATACCCTCTGTAATTCCACAATTATTCGATTGAGCAGCTTAGGGCCAAGCTCTCAATCATTGCAAGCTGCCGGGCAATTTAAAGGGCCACAATCCGTTTGTTGGGAGTGTGGCCCAAGTTGGACGCGCAGAAGTCTATTGTGGCAGGCGCCCCAAAAAGGCAGCCATGCGATCAGCTATCTGCTCACCATATTCTTCAAGCGCGAAATGGCCTGTGTCCAGTAGGTGGAACTCGAGATTTTTCAAATCACGTTTGTAGGGATGTGCACCTTCGGCTGGAAAAATATGATCGTTTTTTCCCCACATCAACAGCGCCGGAACCTGATGTTTACGAAACAGTGCCTGCCATTTGGGATACTCGACAACGTTGGTTCCATAGTCCAGGAACAGTTTCAACTGGACCTCCTGATTTCCCTGGCGGTCCAGCAAATACTGGACGTGCCAGTAGTTGTCGGGGCTGATCAGTTCAGGATTTTTTGTTCCGTGGGTGAACTGCCATTTGGTTGCTTCGAGGGTCAAAAAGCCTCGAAGTTTATCACCGTTTTTGACCGTCGGCTGCGCCCAATAGGCTTTGATCGGATCCCAAAATTTGCGCAACCCCTCCTCGTAGGCATTACCATTTTGGATGATGAACCCGGATACTCGCTCCGGGTCGTTGGCAAACATGCGGAAACCAACCGGTGCTCCGTAATCCATCAAATAGACCGAGTAGCGCTCCACCTGTTTGCGGTCGAGCAGCTCGGTCATGATGTTGGCAAGATTGGCAAACGAATACTCAAACTTGTCAGCCAAAGGCATGTCGGAAGCACCAAAACCTGGAAAATCCGGCGCGATCACATGATAGTCTGCGGCTAGTTTGGGTATGATATTGCGGAACATATGGGATGATGTTGGAAAGCCGTGCAGCAACAAAACCGTTGGCTTGTTGGGATCACCTGCTTCCCGATATGCAATATTTACACCCTGGATTGTCTCTGCACGATAGCTAACCTTGGTCAGAGCTTCGGTAGAATGAGACTTGACCATGGCGTGCGCGGGTGCCGAGAAGAGATTAGATGTTGAGGCAGTCAGAGCCGCAAAGTTGTTTGTTAAAACCGCACTTGTGAACATAGCGGCGGCTGCAACGAGGGAGGCAAGTTTAATATGGGAGGTCATATCGACGTCCTTTCTGTTGGCGGATTGGATGAAAAGTTCTGGGTTGTCAGGCGGAATTAATCGGTCTGATCCAGCTTTGCTTTCAGCTCGGCGTTTTCTTCGCGAAGCTTGGCAATTTCCTCACGAACCGGTGCCAGCTGTGGTTCCAGTTCTTCCAGCGTCAGCCGCTGAGGAATGTGTTGCGGACAATTCCAGTCCAGCGCCTCGACAGTTATCACGACGGCCCGTTCTGGCAGACCACGGTAGTCGGGATCACGCAGCTTGGACATCAACAGCGCATCTTCCTTGGCTCCGACCAATTTGACTCGCCCCCAAATCTTGAGGCGGCGGCGGTTGGGATAATCCATCACGATCAATGAAATACGATCGTTGTCATTGAGATTACCGACACTCAGATATTGGCGATTCCCGCGAAAGTCCGCATAGGCGATCGTCTTGTCGTCCAGCACTTTCAAAAAACCTTTCGGGCCGCCGCGAAACTGTACATATGGCCAGCCTGTCTCGGAGACCGTTGCCTGGTAAAAACCATCTCTGAGAGAAATAAACTGCGCTTCTTGAGGGCCGATGCGGTCTCCTCGTTCAGCATCGGGTTGAAGAAAATTCGCATAGCCTTCAGCAGACCCCTGTTGTTCCTGGGCTGCCAGAACGGATGGCGTGAAGGTTATTTCAGCAAATGCACGTGACATGATCGTTTCCTAGTAGGCTGCTCCGGATCAAATGAATTGTGAGCAGATGAATATGAAAGTTACAGACCTTGTTCAGACAATCCGGGATGATTGTCCGGTCGTCGTCCCAGCTGCCAATGAAATTGACGTTGGTTTTCGTCGATGACCACATCGTTGATGCTGGCAATGCGCTGGCACATCAATCCGTGTTCATCGAATGCCCAGTTCTCATTGCCATAAGAGCGATACCACTGCCCTGTCTGATCATGCCATTCATATGCAAAGCGAACGGCGATGCGGTTGTCGGTGAATGCCCAAAGTTCCTTGATAAGGCGATATTGATGCTCGCGCTGCCATTTCGCCGTCAGGAATTTTTGAATCTCTTCCCGACCCTGAATGAACTCCGAACGGTTGCGCCATTGGCTGTCAACTGTATAGGCCAACGCTACCTTTTCAGGATTGCGGGAATTCCAACCATCTTCGGCAGCCCGGATTTTCTGACGGGCGGTGGCGTCGGTGAATGGGGGCAATGGGGGGCGGGTCATTTTGCTTTCCAATTTTTGAGAGAGGACCGGCCACCCCTCGGGAGGATCAGGATGGCCGGTGGGATAAGCGCGGAGGGAGGAAGCACAGCGCCTGGAGTGTTTGTATGTTAATTCAGATTAGCCGCATTGATTGATGCAACCACCGATTTGGTATCTGCAACGTGGCTGGCAATCATCCGGAAATTGGTAAGGGCCGTACTGTAACCATCATAGCCGGGCACCTGCGCGGCAGCAGTTGCGTCGGTGACGACCATGACTTCAAACCCTTGCTCCGTCAGTGCACGCATGTGAGATTCCGTGCACAGATTGGCCGACATGCCTGCAATAATAACCTTGTCGATGCCTTGCTTGCGAAGCTGCAACACCAGATCATTTGTTTCCGGCCCAAAAACCTTGTGAGGGCTGGTCACGACCGTTTTACCGTCATCGATATACTTTTTGTATTGATCCAGCCAATCTGCACCGGAACCTTCAAATCCCTTGGTTGACAGCGGACCGGGGCGGTCAAACATACCGATCTTGTGCATCAGTGCTTCAAGTGCACCTTCGAATTTCCAACCGTGATCATGGGGATAGTAGTAGTGGGGCGATATGAAAACCGGCATGCCAGCGCTTTTGGCCGCGGCAAACAGCTGGTCGATATTTTCCACCGTGCCATTTTCAGTAACGTTCTTTCCGACCACGCCCCAGGTAACACCATCAGGGCTGAGAAAGTCGTTTTGGGGATCCGTTACCAGCAGAGCAGTTCTACCCTGCACAATTTCAAATCCCGGATCGGGCAATCCACTATTGTCTGCAAAGGCATTTCCCGAAGCAAATGAGTTTGCAAGCAAGGCGGTTGTGGCAAGAGCCATGATGCCGGCGCGAATCTTCTTGGCAGTGGTCAATTTGGGTTGGCTGGTCATGTCAATCTCCGTTGTTGGTCAGCGAATGGTAAAAATTAAAGGTAACCGATCTGTTCATCTTATTGATAGTAAATGGACCGATCTGTTCACTTTGTCAACTCGTCTCACCAAAACTTTTTTCCCCGGTTGAAGAAATAGAACTTAATAGATTGTTTTATAAGCATTTATTATTTTACCTTGAATAATCACCTCCACTATTTTATGTACCGATCAGTAACTTATGAGGTGAAAATGAGACCGACGAAGCGCGACGAACTGGTGGAAAAGGCACTTGCCGCCTTCTATCGCAATGGCTTTCATGCCACTGGCATGGACATGCTGGCGAGCGAGACCAGTATTTCGAAAACCTCGATGTACAAGCATTTTCGCACCAAAGAGGAGTTGATCCTCGCGGTATTGCGCCTGCGCGACGAGAATTTCCGCAATTGGCTCTACCGACGCATTGAGGAACTCGCTGCGACACCGCAGGAACAACTCATTGCGCTGTTTGATGCTCTGGAAGACTGGTTCAAAGAACCGGGATTTCGCGGATGCATGTTCATAAAGGCATCCTCGGAATATCAGGATGCCGGCCATCCCATTCATCGTCAGTCAGCCGATCACAAGCGGATGCTGGAGACCTATGTCATCGGGTTGGCGCAAAAAGCCGGGTACCGCGACCCCGCAGCGCTGGCGCGACAATTATTGTTGCTCAAGGAGGGAGCTATCGTAACCGCCCATCTTGGGCATACCGAGCGACCGGCTTTGGATGCAAAGCAGGCTGCCATTGCTCTTTTGGAGAGTTCTGAAAAATAGTAATCGCCAAATTGGCGAAACCGCAGCATGCATTTGCCACGGCAATTCGATAGAGTTTTCTCATGATTGAATTTACAACCGTGGCCATCATCTTTTGCACGTTCCTGATGGCCGGCACCGTCAAGGGGGTTATCGGTCTTGGCCTGCCAACAGTCAGTCTGGCAATTCTGGCCGTCACCTTTGACTTGACGACCGCCATGGCTTTGTTGATCGCTCCTTCGTTGGTTACCAATATCTGGCAGGCCGCCATTGGTGGACATGCCAAAATCCTGTTGAAACGGTTGTGGCCGTTTTTGCTGTTTGCCACGGTCACAATCTGGATTGGGGCATTGGGACTCAAACGCGTCGATCTTGCGCTGCTGTCGGCGTTGCTGGGATTGCTGTTGATAGCCTACGCTCTTGTCGGCCTGACTGGGTTTCGCATTTCAATTGATCGTCACAGGGAATCCTGGGTCGCTCCGATCGTAGGGGCGCTTAACGGCATATTGACCGGGCTGACCGGTTCCTTTGTCGTGCCCGGCGTCATGTATCTTCAGGCCATTGGCCTGCCCCGCGATCAACTGGTTCAGGCAATGGGCATGTTGTTTACCGTATCAACTTTGGCACTCGGCTTAGCACTTGGTGGCAATGGCCTGCTCTCCTGGCAGTTGGCGTTGACTTCCCTTGCCGCCCTGGTGCCGGCAATCATCGGCATGATGATTGGCCAACGTTTGCGAATGATTCTGTCTGAACAGCAGTTTCGACGAGTATTTTTTGTCGCATTGCTGGCTTTGGGAATCTACATCGTCGTACAATCCGGCGCACTCGCCACTGGCTGAAACCATTACGGCCCAAGCCAGCAGCGTTACATCGACCTTACACAGTGGATTGGAATTGACATGGGCTCTCGTCAAAACGCGATAATACGGACCGATCGCTATTTCCAATCTGGAGAATTTGTCGAAGACCTCGCCAGACTGGTTGCACATCCGACCGAAAGCCAAAAACCCGATCAACTACACCATTTGCACGCCTATATTGACGAGGCCATTGCCCCAATTTTAGCGGCGATGGATTTTGACTTGGAAAAACTTCCCAATTCACAACCTGACAAGGGACCATTTCTGATCGCCTCCAGAATAGAATCCACCGATCTGCCCACCATCCTTATCTATGGGCATGGCGACGTGGTACGGGGGCAAAAAGATCAATGGCGCGAAGGACTTTCGCCGTTTGAGACAAAGATCGAAGGCGATAGAATCTATGGTCGCGGCACCGCTGACAACAAGGGCCAACATCTTATCAATCTGATGGCGCTAAATTCGGTGCTGCAGGAACGAGGATTTTTGGGTTACAACGTCAAGTTCTTGTTGGAGATGGGAGAAGAAACAGGGTCACCTGGCCTCCACAGCCTGTGCGCAGAACAATCTGATGCCCTATCAGCAGATGCCTTAATCGCTTCCGACGGCCCTCGCCTGCAGCCTGGAACTCCGACAATATTCACCGGTTCCCGCGGTGGCATCAATTTTGATCTTGTGGTCCATTTAAGAATTGGAGCCCATCATTCTGGAAATTTTGGCGGTCTGCTGGCTGACCCGGCAATCATCCTGGCGCATGCGCTGGCCAGTATCACCGATAAGCAGGGCCAGTTATTGATCGACGCCTGGCGCCCGACAAGTCTTACGCCGCAAGTGAGCGCCCTGCTGGCAGATCTACCCATCGGCGGTGATGAGCCTGCAATTGACGAATATTGGGGAGAAGCAGGCCTGTTACCTGCTGAGCGCGCATTCGGCTGGAATTCCTTTGCCGTTCTGGCGATGAAAAGTGGCGTTCCCGAAGCGCCGGTTAACGCAATATCGGGCCACGCCCGGGCCACCTGTCAATTGCGGTTTGTTGTTGGCACCGACCCTCAGGAAATCCTGCCGGCGCTTCGTACTCATCTCGATGCACACGGTTTCGACATGGTGAAGATCGACTCAGAATCCGGAGCTTTGTTCCATGCGACACGCCTGTCAACTGAACATCCATTGCTGAAGTTTGTGGCAAGTTCATTGGCGACCACGTCGGGCCAACGCCCACACATCTTGCCAAACCTTGCAGGCTCACTGCCAAACGATTGCTTTGCTGAAATATTGGGGCTGCCGACAATCTGGGTTCCTCACTCCTATGCCGCTTGTTCACAACATGCACCAAACGAACATTTGTTGATGTCGACATCCCAAGATGCGCTGCGATGCATGACCGGTGTGTTCTGGGATCTGGCTGACGCGGGGCCGAAGACCTATCAGACTTAAACAAATCGATTGCCACCAGGCGAACTTCATGAGCTATTTGTGAATAGTCCCCAATTGCTAATAAACGAGCCAGATCATGTCCCTGTTTCGAGGTCTATCCGCGTTTCCCCTAACGCCGGCAAACAATCAAGGCAGGATCAACTCCAACCAGTTAGGTTCTTTGCTCGCGCGCCTGGTAGCTGCCAAAGTCGACTCCATTGGCCTGCTCGGCAGTACAGGCGGGTATGCCTATCTCAACCGTTCTCAAAGAGCCGACGCAATTGCCATTGCGGTTGATCATGCAAAGGGGCGTGTTCCAATCATTGCTGGTGTAGGTGCATTGCGAACTGACGATGCGATTGATCATGCGCTCGATGCTGCGCAAAATGGTGCGGATGGATTGTTACTGGCACCCGTTTCCTACACGCCTTTGACCGAACAAGAAGTCGCGCAGCATTTTATTGCCGTAGCGGGCGCAACAGATTTACCGCTCTGCATATACAACAATCCATCAACCACTCATTTCAACTTCAGTCTCGAACTGCTGCAGCACCTGTCACATGTGGACACAATTTCGGCCGTCAAAATGCCGCTGCCGCAGAGCATCGATCTGGAAGCCGAGCTTGCTCAACTTCGCGACGGTCTGCCTGCTGATTTTTCGATTGGATATAGCGGTGACTGGGGTTGTGCATCCGCTCTGCTGGCCGGAGCTGATAACTGGTTTAGTGTCATCGGTGGTTTACTACCCGAGCCCTCAATGAAATTGGCAGCAGCAGCGCAGAACGGCGATGCGGCTGAAGTTCAACGCATCAACGACTGCTTTCAACCGCTATGGGCTCTGTTTCAGGAATTCGGCAGTTTAAGAGTCGTTTATGCAGCGGCCAAACTTTTGGAACTGACAGACGCCAAGCCCCACTTACCGCTGCTGCCGCTCGGTGCAGCGGATGATAATCGGGTTTTGGCTGCACTTGAAACTCTCGAAAAAATCTAGTTGGGATGGGGCAATATCACTTTGAGACTTGGCTCCGAGAGGAATTATTGGCTCTGAACGAGTGAACCTTTCAGCGTTGAAGCCTGCGACCTTGACATCCAATTGCACGGCTTCAGAGCGGTAGCAAACCACCGATGCCACCGCCGGCAATGAGTGCAATTGGTTCAGTCAACCTGTAGAACTCCTTCAACAACCCTCACCCGATAAAACCCAAATCAAGTCAGGAATAGTGACCAGGTCAATTGCTTTGCGAATGCTTTTGCGCGACGCCAGCAACATATGTTTCTGCAATCGAGCGGTCATCAGCCATGGTCTGCAAAATGAACAATTCTTCCGACAACGTCGTTGCAGTTTCCATGCGAATGTCCATTGGTCTGGTGGCTGATGAATCCAACACAACAATGTCAGCATCGGAACCAGTCGCCAGGTTACCAATTTTATCCTGCAAGCCCAACGTGGTTGCATTGCCCAGTGTGATCCAGTGAAAGGCGCGCAACGGATGCATTTTTTGACCCTGTAACTGCAGTATCTTGTATCCCTCACTGAGAGTCGTCAGCATCGAATAGCTGGTACCGCCACCGATATCAGTGGCAATCGCATTGGAAATACCGCGCGACCGCAGGCCTGCATCATCAAATAGGCCGCTGCCCAAAAACAAGTTGGACGTTGGACAAAATACCGGATGAGCCGCCGTTTCAGCCAGGGCATCAATCTCTCGTGGTTTCAAATGGATGGCGTGACCCAAAAACATTTTGTCACTGAGCAGTCCATAGGATTGGTAGACATCCAGATAATCCCGGGCTGTGGGGTATAGTTCTGCTGTAAAGGCAATTTCGTCGTGGCTCTCCGAAAGGTGCGTTTGGATAAAGCATTCTGGATGTTCAGCCACAAGCGCGGAAGTCATTTCCAGTTGCTCTGGTGTCGAGGTAATCGCAAATCGTGGCGTAATTGCATAATGGGCCCGACCTTTGCCATGCCACTTGGCAATTAGGTCCTTGCTGTCATCATAACCGGACTGGGGCGTGTCTTGCAGATTATCAGGTGCGTTGCGGTCCATCAGAGTTTTGCCTCCGATCATGCACATGTTACGCCGCTCAGCTTCACTAAAATAAGCTTCTGCAGATTGTTTGTGGACCGAACAATAGGCCATCGCCGTCGTGGTGCCATGGGCGGTCAGTTGATCGAAAAACTCACCTGCCATGCGGGCACAATGCTGCTCATCTGAAAATCTTGCCTCTTCAGGGAATGTGTAATTGTTCAGCCAGTCCAGCAATTGCGTTCCCCACGAGGCGATCACATGCATCTGCGGGAAGTGAAGGTGGGTGTCGATAAATCCGGCCATCAACAGATGAGGCCGATGATCGATGACCTCGACATCGCCAGCTATTTTGGCCACCTCATTATAGTCGCCAGACCCGACGATGATCCCGTCGCAGATGAGCAATGCGCCGTCTTCGATATAGGAAAACGCATCTTTATCTTCAGGACCAGTTGGTTCCGAGATGAAGTTTAACAGGCGCCCACGGAGTAGTTTTTTGGAAGTCATGATGACGATTGATCCGTTGAAAGATTACATCAAAAGGGCCTCCCCAATGGGAGGCCCTTTGAGTTAGTCAGTGCCAAATTCAGGCATCTTGAGGTCGCGGTGTCGCTTCTTCAACGACGACGTCCGGATTAACCAGATCCTCTTCCTTGTGGAACATCGGATAGATGTAGAGGAAGGCGGCTGCAATCAGATATCCAGTGGTCACCCCACTCAATGATGGCATATGCAGACCGGCGGAGTGAACGATACCGATCAGCGACATGACAGCGGCTGCCAAGGCAAATCCACCGGCATTCTTAAACCGTCCGTCAATTACACTGACCACAATGGCACCCCAGATCAGACCGGTAAGAATGGCCCCCTGTGACAGCGCCAGATGGCCCTGAAAATGAGCCCCCTGCTGCAACAGAGCAGCGGTGAGTGCTTCATCTCCCAGCCGGGGTAATCCTTCAACTCCAGTCGATCCAAGGGCGCCCATCAACGATCCCCACTTGGTCACCAGGAAACTGGAAACGTGCGGCATCATGGCGATGGTCACAGCAGCCATATGCTCGGTTTTCACCGAATGCGCCGTATTGGTGATGAGGCTCAATGCCACAAAGACCAGGACCGGAGCCGCAGCCGCGACCGGGATCAGATTGTTAAGGAATGCCAGCAAGCCAAAGAATGCAGCAAACGGGATGATTGCACCGACGCCGATGATGTAACCGGCATGCGCTTCCATGCGCTTATAAGCTGGATGTCCAATATAGACGGTGGTTGGAAATGGTGACCCAAACAGGGCACCAATCATCGTTCCCGCACCATCGGTTACCTGACAGGTGGCCACCGGATAGTGGTCACCAGCGGCTTCGGCGCTTTCCACATTATTCATTGTTTCAATGAAGTTGTAGATTTGCACCGGAACAAGAACCAGGAACAGTTCCGGATTTGCAAACAGGTGCTGAATACCGGCAACAAGATCACCGAAATAAGGAACCGGAGGATAAAAGCCGACGCCTTCAAAACTGAAGGAAGCCTCGCCAATCAACAGCGCAACGACGGTACCGACAATCAGTGCCAGCAAACCGGCTGGAATATTGAAGGGCAGACGGAACCGGCCAACAAGACCCCACAGGATGATGATCAGCGACGCAAAGCCAACGTAAGGATTTTCAAAAATCGTCGCCAGTGGAACCGTGCCGATGAAAACCAATGCGATGCCGCACAGGGTTCCCAGCATGCCGGCGCGTGGCGTTACACGCTTCAAAATCGGTCCGATAAGCGCACCCAGAGCCGCAACAATGCCGCCCATGAAGCCTGCACCAATACCCACTTGCCACGCCAGCATCGGATCGTTGGTCGACCAGTAGATCGGCCCGATCACGCCAAACAGATAGACAAACATCACCGGCGTACTAATGCCATAGGGCAGCGCTGTGACGTCCTTGCCGGTCTTGTTGGCGACGTGTTTGGCCATCAGGACATAGACGATGATGCCGGCCAGAATGGCCACGGCGGCGCCTGGAACGATGCGGCCATAAACAATTTCGGCAGGCATTTGGAAGACAAATTGGCAGATGCCCGCAAGCACCATCAAGTTGATCAGGTTATCAGTAAACAAAGCCCAAAATGCGCTGAAGTCACTTCGCGCAATGAGCTTATAGCTGTAGGGTTGTTCGGTCATTTCTAGGATCTCCCCAGTTGTTAGTTCAGTTGAGTTCCGGCAGCATCAAAACTTCTGCCGGGTAAGTTGTTTGCGACCTTGGAAAGTTCAGCAATTGGTTCGCGGGAACCGGATGTATTTGCGCATTCGTCCGCGCTTAAAATTGCCATCACTTCCGCTGCGACGAATGAGGCTATGACTTGCGGTCGTTTATCGGCGCTGGCTGTGGCGCCGATTGGGCACACCAGATCTTCAGCCGACAGACCATCACACATTTTGCGACACCAGGATTCAAACTTGGCGCGTTTGGTCTTTGAGCCGATCAGCCCGACATAGGATGCGTCAGCCCTTTCAAGGGCTGCAGATGCGAGAAGAAAATCCAGTCCATGATCGTGCGTGGCAACAATGAAAGCGCTGCCAGAAGGTGCATTGAAAACGTCAACTTCCGGGATCGCACGATGTCTGATATCGACCGGTGCCGTGCACATGTCGAGCTGGTCAGCACGGGAATCCACCAAAATTGTGCGGACGGGCAGCAAAGCAAAAAACTCTGCCATCGCACGGCCAACATGGCCGGCTCCCAAGATATATACGCAGGGCAATTCATCAGCGAAACTTGCTTCGGCTTTAACGGCCGCTTCGCAATCTCGTTTGCTCATGCGGGTCAGTTGAACCGTTACATGCCCGCCGCAGCACTGACCAATTTCCGGCCCCAGCGGCACCGCCATAACACCTCTGATATCGCCCCTGGCAAGCAGTTCACGTGCGTCATCTATGACCATTTGTTCCAGCCGACCGCCGCCGATTGTCCCAAACAGGCCATTGGCAGAAACATACATTTCCGTTCCCTCATCGCGAGGTGATGAGCCTGACACTTTTGTCAGCCGAACCCGGGCAACCTTTTGGTTGCTGGCAAAAAACTGCGACAGTTTTGATCTGTGCGCCATGATCAGCCTCCCTGCCGTAATGCTTCAACGGCCATGAGCACCCGTTCCGGCGTTGCCGGACTGTCGAGACAGGGGCAGTTCTGGTAATCCGCGACGCTGGCAACGGCCATCGAGAGAGCCTCCAGCACCGAAATTCCCAGCATGAAGGGTGGCTCGCCAACGGCTTTGGATCGCTTGATCGTTGGCTCGTGGTTTTCCGACCAGCTCGCCAAATCAACGTTGAAAATCTTTGGCCGATCTGACGCCAAAGGAATTTTATAGGTAGAGGGGGCGTGAGTTCTCAGTTGACCGGCATCATCCCACCATAACTCCTCAGTGGTCAGCCATCCCATACCCTGAATGAAGGCTCCTTCGACCTGTCCCTTATCAATGGCCGGGTTAAGCGATTTGCCAACATCGTGCAGGATGTCGGTGCGCTCTATCTGATATTCTCCGGTCAAAGTATCGACTGAGACTTCAGAACATGCAGCGCCATAGGAGAAATAATAGAACGGTCGCCCGGTTCCGGCGGCGCGGTCCCAATGGATTTTGGGAGTTTTATAAAAGCCAGCGGCCGACAGTTGAACACGCGCCATATAGGCCTGACTGATAAAGTCATCAAAAGACAAGTCTTCAGACCCAACAAGCACCCGGTTGTTTTCAAAGATCACTTTGTCTTCGCCAACATTCCAGTTCTGTGTCGCAAACTTGATCAGGCGTTCCTTGATCTGACGTACTGCATCCATGGCGGCCATGCCGTTCAGATCCGTGCCTGATGACGCTGCGGTTGCTGAAGTGTTTGGGACTTTTTCGGTGGTTGTCTTGGTGATCTTGATGCGGTCAATATCCACCTGAAAGCCTTCGGCAACAACCTGAGCAATCTTGGTATTGAGCCCCTGCCCCATTTCGGTGCCACCATGGTTGAGATGTATCGAACCGTCATTGTAGACATGGACCAGAGCACCTGCCTGATTGTACCAGGTGGCGGTGAATGAGATGCCGAATTTTACCGGGGTGAGAGCGATGCCTTTGCGGATAACGCTGTTTTTGGCATTGAATGCCAAAACGTCCTCGCGACGTGCTTGATAGTCGGCGGTTTTCTCGAGTTCCTCTACAACTCTGCCGATGATATTGTCTTCCACTTTCTGGTGGTAAGGCGTGACATCACGGCCATCTTCACCATAGAAATTGGCCTTACGAATTTCCAACGTGTCCTTGCCCAACTTGTAGGCAATTTCTTCCATCATGCGTTCGGCAATGATCACACCCTGCGGTCCGCCAAATCCACGGAACGCGGTATTTGAAACCGTATTTGTCTTCATCGGACGACTGACCAGCCGGACATTGGGATAGTAATAGGCGTTGTCTGCATGAAACAATGCACGGTCCGTCACTGGACCGGACAGGTCAGCGGAAAACCCGCAACGGGCAGCAAACACGCCATCAACGGCCTGAATCTTGCCATCACCATCGAAGGTCACATCATAGTCGGCGACAAAGTCGTGCCGCTTGCCTGTGGCCATCATATCCTGGTCCCGGTCAGGACGTATTTTTACGGCGCGGTTCCACTTTTTTGCGGCCATGGCCGCAACCGCGCAGAATAGGTTCATCTGCGTTTCCTTGCCGCCAAACCCACCACCCATCCGGCGCACATTCAAAGTCACAGCATGAGATGGCACACCTAGAACGCGGGCCACCATATGTTGGGCCTCGCTGGGATGCTGAGTTGAAGAATGGACAATCACGTCGTCATCTTCGCCGGGCAAGGCAAAAGCGATATGACCTTCCAGATACATGTGATCTTGGCCACCAATGGACATGCGCCCCTGGATGCGGTGTTCAGCGTCCTTTTGTCCGTCGGAAATGTCACCACGCTCCAGTTTGAGTGGCGCTGTGACAAACGGATAATCGGCCTCCTGTGCGGCAATCGGGTCGAGCGCATGAGGCAATGGATCGACGTCAACGGTCGCCAATTCAGCGGCACGACGCGCCTGATCACGGGTTTTGGCAACAACGGCAAACAACGGCTGTCCCCAGAACTCGATTGTTTCAGTCGGAAATACCGGTTCATCATCGAGGTGTGTCGGGCTGATGTCATTTATGCCGGGAATATCATCGGCGGTCAGCACGCCAACAACGCCGGGGGCCGCATGCACCTTCGCATAATCAATGCTGTTGATCTTGCCATGGGCAATTTTTGAGACGCCCAGATAGGCGTGTAATGTGCCGACCGGTTCGCTGATATCGTCGCAATAGTCGGCCCTGCCGGTAACGTGTTTGATGGCGCTGTCGTGTTGGACATCGGTATGAGCGGCGCCGTGAATTTTGGTGTGTCTGGTCATGCCGAAATCTCCTGTTGGACTTGCGACAGTCTGGAAAGTTCATCTGGCCCACCCGTATTTTCCAGGTGAAACCGGCGCAGCAGATTTTGAGCAGACAACAGCCGGTAGTCGGCTGACGCACGCCAATCGCTGAGCGGAGAAAAATCTTTACCCAATTGACCGGCAGCTGCCTCAACCACGTCTGCGGTGAAGGCTTTGCCAACCAACTCTGACTCAACCGTGGTGGCGCGTTTGGGGGTTCCGGCCATGCCGCCATAGGCAATTCGGGCCTTGTCAATCACGCCATCCGCAATCGAGACCAGAATTCCCACCGCGACGGACGAGATATCTTCATCACGACGTTTGGAAATTTTATACGCGGAAAATACTTCAGTCTTGGCAGGGAGAGGAATGCGGATCTGTTCGACAAATTCGCCGGGAAGCTGGTCCTGTTTGCCATAATCAATGAAATAATCTTCGACATCAATCACCCGGCGATTACTGCCTTTGCGCAAGGTAACCTGGGCGCCAAGTGCTATCAACACAGGAGGGGCATCACCGATCGGCGATCCATTGGCAACATTGCCACCGATCGTGCCCATATTACGAACCTGCCAACCGGCAATCCGGTTCCAGTATTCGCCAAGCTGGGGAAGGTTGGCATTCATTGCTTCTTCAAATTCAGTATAGGTAACGGCCGCACCGATATTTATGTGGCTGTCGCTGACCTCGACTTTCTTGAGCTCATCAAGATCGGCGACAAATATCGCCGGACTGATGGGTTGGAGAAATTTGGTCACCCACAGGCCAACATCTGTGGCCCCGGATACGATGGTCGCATCGGGATGCTCTTCCAGTAGTTTGGCGAGGTCATCCAGATTTGCCGGGAGTATCGCCCGATTGTCTTCCGGTCCGACGACCACCCGTCTGCCATCACTCAGCTCTGACAATTGGTTTTCAATATTCTTTCGTTCCGCCTGGAGGAAATCCTGCGCCGGGCTGTTGTCTCGTCCCAGCGCCATGGCGGCGCGAATTATTGGCTCATAGCCAGTGCAGCGGCACAAATTGCCCTGCAGGGCGGTTTCAACCTGTTGAACCGTGGGAGACGGGTTTTCCATCCACAAAGCATAAAGCGACATGATAATGCCGGGAGTGCAGAAACCACACTGGCTTCCGTGAAAGTCGACCATCGCCTGCTGTACCGGATGTAGACCGCCATCTGCGCCCTTCAAATGCTCAACAGTAACAACGTGGCAACCATCAAGCGACGCAAGAAACCGGATGCATGCATTGACCGATTTGTATTCGAGTCCGCCGTCGACAAGCCTGCCGACCAATACAGTGCAGGCACCGCAATCACCTTCCGCACAGCCTTCTTTAGAACCGGTCAATCGCTGATCGATCCTCAAAAAGTCCAACACCGTGTCCGTGGCCCCCAACTCACCAGTTGTCACAAGTGTGTCGTTGAGCAGAAACTGAATTTCATTGCGCGTGGTCATGCATCCTCCTCCTGTTTGGTGGATCAAAATCCGCCAACTTAAATATTAACCAATCGGCATATTCAAAAATACGCGGCTAAATGGTAATCTCTTTCAACGTATCGTTGATAATCAAATTGAACCATCCACCGGGGAACTGGTCAAATGCCCTATATCGAGAGCCTACGTGTATTTGTGCGAACCATGGAGTTGGGCAGCATCACTGCCGGAGGTCGTGACCTTCGCATAACCCCAGCGGTGGCCAGCAACCGGATCAAGGAGTTGGAGAACCGTCTAGGGGTGCGCTTGTTCAATCGAACAACCCGTAACTTGAGTCCCACGGAAGTTGGCAAAGTATATTACGAACACGCAAAAAAGGTTGTGGAATCGGTTGAGGACTCCGAGGCAATAGTTGCCGGTTTTTCTGATGCTCCGCGAGGTGCCATCCGTGTGACCGCCCCTTTGGGGATCGGACGTCGTGCGATTTCGCCACTCATTCCGAAATTCGTCGATGATTATCCTCATACCCAGATCCGGTTGCGCCTGTCAGACCGGAAAGTCGACATATTTGAAGATGGTCTCGATGTTGCGTTCTTTATCGGCGAACCTGCTGATTCAAACTTGAAATTACGCAAGATTGCCGACTGCGAACGCATCCTGTGCGCGGCACCTGAATATCTGAAAAAACATGGAACCCCGGAAAGTCCCGGCGACCTGATAGCCAAGAATCACAATTGCCTGTTGCTGCGCTATCCCCGTTCACCTGAATACTTCTGGTCTCTCAACACACCCGACGGCATGGTGCGGCTGGAAGTGAGCGGCAAATATGATGCCGATGACGGCGACGTACTTACCCGATGGGCCATTGAAGGGTATGGAATCGTCAACAAGCCCCTCTTTGACGTGGCTGACCAACTGGAACGCGGAGAACTGGTGGAGGTTTTGCCGAATAACAAGCCCAAGGGCGCAATGTTTGGCTGCCTGTATCCGCATAAACGCCTGCAAGACCCGAAGATTCGATATTTTGTCGAGTTTATGGTGGAGAATTGTCGACAGCCTTTCACCCCAAATTGATGCCCGCGGCCCGGTTCTTGACGTCCTACCGTTTCCGTTCTTCCATAGGCATCGTTAAAAAGCGATGGGATGAACATGGCCGACAAGACCTATCTGGATAATCAAACCTGGCACTATTTCTGGCATCCGGTGTGCACCGTTGCTGAACTTGAAGCTTCCGACACCGGTCGCGGATGTTTGTTGCGGGCTCAGCTATTGGGAACCGAACTGGTCATCGCCAGATTGGAGAGTGGCGTGGTTGCCATGAACAATCGCTGTCCGCACCGTTCGGCAAAACTTCATCTGGGCTGGAACCGCGGCGACCGGGTGCAATGCGCCTATCATGGCTGGTGCTATGATGCCCAGGGAACCTGCGTCGAAATTCCAGCCGCCCCGGGCGGACCAATTCCAAAAAGAGCCCGCGCCACCTGCTATGACTGCGAGGTTCGTTACGGACTGGTCTGGGTAAGACTGGATGGTGCAGCCGATACCCAGATTCCGGATCATCTGGTGTTTGATGACCCGCAGTTCAAATGCGTTCTTGGACCTAGCTATGACTGGAAAACCCATTCTGCCCGGCGGTTGGAAAATTTTACCGATCTGGCGCATTTCCCGTTTGTGCATCCCGAAACATTGGGAAAGGCAGGCCACGTGACCTATCTGATCCCGGACATGCGCTTCGAAGCGGAAGGTAAATTGCGCTATCATTACGCACCCCCCAAGGGTGCCCGTAATGCAATGGATTCCACTGGCAATCTGTCGCCACTCGCATCTACCGACTACACGATCCAACTGCCATTTGGTGTGACCCTCGACATCACCCTTGAAAACGGCACACGCTCGGTCATCTGGATGTGGGCAACCCCGTTGGATGATGTTAATTGCCGTAGCTTCTGGTTCGCCTGCCGCAACACCGATCACGAAGGCCCGGACCAACCGCATATCGACTTGCAGATGCAAATTCTTGAAGAAGATATCGACGTGGTGGAGAGCCAGGACCCCGAGCAAATTCCTCACCCGATGGAGGAAATCGCCGTTGGCCCCGACAAGGTCTCACTGGCCTATCGCAAGTGCCTATACGAGATGTGCCACGCAAAGGCGGAGGGTGCTGACAGCCTGAACGCCTATCTGAATAGGAACGAGGACAATATCTAACCATCGGCAGGTTTCGTTAGCATGTGGCTGGGTCAGCGACGACCTAATTGCTCACCGCCGTTTCATACCATTTTACCAGCAATTGCCGTTCAGAATTCGTCATGTCTGTGAGGTTGCCGGGAGGCATCGCATGACTGCGACCGGCTTGCAAATAGATTTCGCGGGCCTGGCTGGCAATGTCCGTCTGGGTCTCCAACATCACACCTTTGGGAGGCACAATCAGGCCTTCCCAGACAGGCTCTGCTGCATGGCACATGGAACAACGCCCCTGAACGGTTTCGGCGGCCTGCTGGAACCCTTTTGCGTCCATGAACTGTTGCTGGCGGACAGAAGTCGCGGCTGCATTGGCTTCACCATCTGAAAATTTCGGCACGGTTGACAGCCAGGCCGCCAGCACAAACAGGATTGCAGTTGCCAACCAGGTCCAGGTGGGATTGCCGGTGCGAGCATGTGTGCAGTTGAAATAGTGGCGGATGGTGACGCCCATCAGGAAGACAAGCGCAGCAATAATCCAGTTATATTCAGTCGCAAAGGCCAGCGGATAATGGTTCGACAGCATCATGAACAGGACCGGCAGGGTCAGGTAGTTGTTGTGGGTCGAACGCTGTTTTGCGATCTTGCCGTATTTTTCATGCGGCGTGCGACCTTCTTTCAGATCTTCAACAACAATGCGCTGATTGGGCATGATGATGAAGAACACATTGCCGGACATGATCGTTGCCGTGAAAGCCCCCAGATGCAGGAAAGCTGCCCTGCCGGTAAATACCTGCGTATAGCCCCAGGCCATTACCACGAGCAGGAAAAACAGGAATATCATCAGGCGGGTGTTGTCCTCACCGAATTTCGATTTGCACAACTGGTCATAGATGACCCAGCCAAATGCCAGTGACCCAACCGAAATCGCGATGGCCTGCCAGGTACTCAGATCGGCCACGCGTTTGTCGATCAAAAACAAATCCGCACCGGCGTAATAGACGATTGCCAGCATCGCAAAACCAGAAAGCCAGGTGACATAGCTCTCCCATTTAAACCAGGTCAGATGATCTGGCATGGCGCTTGGCGCAACCAGGAATTTGCGGATGTGATAAAATCCACCCCCATGCACCTGCCATTCTTCGCCATGAGCCCCTTCGGGCAGGTCGTCGGCCTTTCGCAGGCCCAGATCGAGCGCGATAAAGTAGAATGATGAACCAATCCAGGCGATGCCTGTGATAACGTGAAGCCAGCGAACGGCAAAGGACAACCAGTCCCACATAACTGCATAATCGTAATACATGCTTTCCTCCAATCTGCACCATCACTGGGAGGTCTGGCGACCAGCCACAAGAATCCACAGGTTGCTTTGAAGGTTACAAATACCCATCTTGGAGAGAACAGTGATAAAATTCTAGGACTATCAAATTTTTCCGAATAATGATAAAAACGTGCATGTCCTACGTGGCCAACATAAAGACTTTTGTGCGCGTTTATGAGCTTGGCAACATGTCGGCAGCTGGCCGTGATTTGCGCGTTTCCGGAGCGGTCACCAGTAGCCGAATAGCCGAACTGGAAAAACATCTTGGCGTTCGGTTGTTCAACCGGACCACCCGAAGTTTAAAGCCGACTGAACATGGCGAACTGTTCTACAAAGGGGCAACACGGATTCTCGATACGATTGAAGAAGTTGAAGGCAGCATCGCCGAGGTGACCGACCAACCGCGCGGGTCGGTTTTTATCGCTGCACCTTTGGGCATTGGTAAAAAGCTGATCGCACCACTTGTGCCTTCGTTCAAGGAAAAGTTTCCTGACATCAATGTGCGGCTGCGGCTGTCTGATCGAAAGGTCGACATCACCAATGAAGGTCTGGACGCCGCCTTCGTGCTCGGCGAACTGCGTGATTCAGAAATGCGGTTTCGACTGGTCCATACATTCGAGCGCTTATTATGTGCGTCTGGCGATTACGTGAATCGCTACGGTGCCGTAAAAAACGGTGATTTCTCGCAACATCAGTGTCTGCTTCTGCGCTTCCCTGGAGCGGACGAGTTTTTCTGGACATTGCAGACCGGCGAAGGTCCACAACGACTGGATATTTCAAGCCCGCTGGAATCTGACGATGGCGACGTATTGACAAATTGGGCGCTTCAGGGATGCGGTATTGTCAACAAAACTCGCTTTGAAGTGGCCGATCATTTGGCGAAAAGCGAACTGATAGAAGTGGCCAAGGATACACCACCCACTCCGCTACCTTTTTCCTGCGTGTTCCCTCACAAGAAGTTGCAGGACCCAAAAACCCGGTTTCTGATTGATCACATGATAGCCGGGTGTCGGGAAATCCTTTCCTAAAAGCAGAGCCCCTGATCTGTTCAGATCTAGCTACCTCTGTAAGTTGAAAAGCTGAACGGCGAAGCCAGTAGCGGCACGTGGTAGTGAGATGTTTCATCATCAATGCCGAACCGAATCGGAACTGTGTCAACAAATGGGAACGCACTGTCCGGGGCATGTCCTTTGAAGTAACTTCCGATCATGAAAACCAGTTCATAAACGCCCGCAGCCATCTCGCCCTGTGGGATGATTGGCTGGTCAGTACGGCCATCATCATTTGTCACTGTGGTTGTCATCAGACTGCGATTCTGCCCCTCCAGCCGGTACAATTCAATTGTGACACCTTCCGCGGGACAGCCCCGCGCTGTGTCCAGAATATGGGTGGTTAGGTAACCGAGATCGGACATTGTTTTCATTCTCCTGACAGTCGACGTTTGACCAAGGATGAAGCGACAGAGGCCTAAAATATAGGGGACTTTAACTAATGCACCTTCGCATCGAATTTGATAATCACACCCATTAATTGGGTTAGACTAAAAGTACGATCCAATGGGAGTATTTCAGTGTTCTATCCACGAGACATGCAGGGATATGGCCAGTTTCCAGTGAACGCGGCCTGGCCAGACAAGGCAAAAATCGCGGTGCAGTTTGTCATCAACTATGAAGAGGGTGGCGAAAATTGTCTGCTGCACGGAGACCCCGCATCGGAAGCTTTTCTCTCAGAAATCGTCGGCGCTGCCGCCTGGCCTGGCCAGCGGCATTGGAACATGGAATCAATCTATGAATATGGCGCTCGCGCCGGTTTTTGGCGCCTGCACCGTCTGTTTACCGAAAACAATATTCCCGCCACCGTTTATGGCGTGGCGACGGCTTTGCAAAGATCACCTGCCCAGGTTGAGGCGATGTTGGACGCTGACTGGGAAATTGCTTCCCACGGCCTGAAATGGATTGAATACAAGGACTTTTCGCGCGAACAGGAAAGAGAGTTCCTCGACCAGACCATAGCTCTTCATGAAGCCGTAACCGGAGACCGCCCCCGCGGTTGGTATCTGGGACGCTGTAGCGAAAATACTGTCGACATAGTCTCTGAAGAAGGCGGGTTTGACTATATTTCAGACACTTATGATGATGACCTGCCCTACTGGCGCCACCATGAAGGGAAAGATCAGCTGATCATTCCATACACACTGGATTGCAATGACATGCGGTTCGCCACCCCACAGGGTTTCAACGCTGGTGACCAGTTTGAAAACTATCTGCGCGACACTTTCGACACACTCTATGCAGAGGGCGAAAGCGGAACGCCAAAAATGATGAGTATTGGCCTGCATTGTCGATTGATCGGTCGACCCGGACGTCTCGCGGCTCTGAAGCGGTTTATAGAATATGCACAATCTCACGATGCTGTCTGGTTTGCCCGTCGCATTGATATTGCCCAACATTGGGCAGATACCCACCCGCCACAACATCAGACCCAGCGCCCTTCCAAATTGAGCAAATCCGATTTCGTCGACACCTATGGTGGCGTGTTTGAGCATTCGCCCTGGATTGCAGAACAGGCATTTGATGCCGGACTGGGCGCCGCCAATGACACATCCGGCGGACTTCACCACGCGATGAAAATACAATTTCGGCTGGCTGATAGTTCTCAGCGCCTGGCGGTATTGAATGCGCACCCGGACCTCGCTGGCAAACTCGCCGCCGCTAATAGGCTCACCGCAGAATCAACCTCAGAACAGGCCGGAGCGGGGCTCGACTCGCTGACCGACGATGAGCACCAGACGTTTACAGAATTGAATCAAAGCTACATGGATAGGTTCGGTTTTCCTTTTATCATCGCGGTCAAGGGTCTGACCAAGTCTGAAATCTTGACTGCCTTCAAATCCCGCGTTCAAAACGATATGGATACGGAGCTTTCGAAGGCCTGCCAGCAGGTTGAAAAAATTGCCCTCCTGCGCCTGAAGGATCTGCTTTGATGACCAAATCTGCGACACCTGAAAAACACAATCTTGGTAACGGCTATTACGCACCACACGGTGGTCTGCCACCTCAAACTGCGCTGATGGATGAGCGTGCCGTCTTCACCGATGCCTACGCAGTGCTGCCCGGCAATACGATGACCGATATCGTAACCAGCTATCTGCCGTTTTGGGACAAAACCCGACTGTGGGTCATTTCCCGACCGCTCTCTGGATTTGCCGAAACATTTTCCCAATACATTATGGAGGTCGCCCCGCAGGGTGGCAGTGACAAGCCAGAGCTCGATCCGACAGCAGAGGGCGTGATTTTCGTTGTGGAAGGTGAACTTGACCTGACTATTGATGGTACAGCACACAACATGAGCGCCGGCGGATATGCTTTCATCCCACCGTCCACAAACTGGCAGGTCAAAAACCAGTCAGCGGACCCGGTGCGGTTTCACTGGATCCGCAAACAATATGAACCTGTAGACGGAATTGATGCGCCGACGGCTTTTGTTGTCAACGAACGGGACATTGCTCCAACGCCGATGCCGGATACCGAGGGACGCTGGGCGACGACCCGTTTTGTAGAACTCGATGATCTACGCCACGATATGCATGTCACCATTGTCACGTTTCTGCCGGGTGGCGTCATTCCATTTCCCGAAACCCATGTGATGGAACATGGTCTTTATGTTCTGGAGGGAAAGGCGGTCTACAAACTCAATCAGGATTGGGTGGAGGTTGAAGCCGGTGACTATATGTGGCTGCGCGCCTTTTGCCCGCAGGCCTGCTATGCCGGAGGCCCCGGTCCGTTCCGCTATTTGCTGTACAAGGATGTCAATCGCCACGCGAAGTTGGGAAGCTTCACGAGGTAATCGACAGAAACGTCGGCTCGGGCTTTTAAGCGCGACTGTTCATCAGCTGCGCCATGTCGAGCATGCGCGCTGAAAATCCCCATTCATTGTCATACCAACCCATGAGACGTATCTGACGATCGGCAACCTGCATGATTTCAGGCAGCGCCACAATGAGAGATTCCGGACGCCCCCGAAGATCGCTCGATACGACCAGGTCCCGGGTTGCCGCGAGGACCGGTGATGCCGCACAGGCCGCTTCCAGAAAAGCCTCAATTCCGGCGCTTGGGAAACGGGATAATTGCAGCACTGCATCAATTGCCGAAACACTGGCGACAGGCACGCGAATGGCCGCGCCGGTCAATTTGCCATTCAGATTTGGCAAGACCTCACCAACCAGATCGGTTGCGCTGGTCGTGGTTGGGATCATAGACAATGCCCCGGCACGCGAACGCGCCGCCGACGCGGTCGGCGCATCAATCAAGGGCTGGCTGTTGGTGTAGCAGTGAACGGTTGAAACGTGGCCATGCTGGATGCCCAGTTCATCATCCAGCAACCGCAGCAGAGGTGCGATGGCATTGGTGGTGCAGGATGCATTGGAAACGATTTTTGCGCGCCCGAGCTGATCCTCATTCGCCCCCAGAACCAACGTGATATCTGCGTCACTTGCCGGGCCAGAAATGAGAACATTTTGTGCCTTTGCCTTGAGACCACGCTCGGCAATTTCGCGACTTTTGACCGCACCAGTACATTCCAGCAAAACGTCCACATCCGATAAATCCAAATCACTGATGTCCGGTTCAACCGAAAAAGGAATTTGCAAACCGTCGACGTTCAACTGGCCGTCGCCGGCCGTGACCTCTCCACAATAGGGGCCAAACACCGAGTCGTAGCGGAACAGATAGGCGCAGATATCCAGCGGCGCGATATCGTTGATCAGCACCAGTTCGAACTGGTTCTTGCGCGATGTCGACAGCACCTGTCGGGCGATGGTGCGCCCGATGCGTCCGAAACCATTAATAGCGATTTTAACGGGTCTGCTCTGGGTCACTTGGAGGCCACGAATTCAGAGAATGATCAACTCACCGTTAGCCTTGTTTTGAGGCCGTGTCACCGCAAAGATATTGTTTGCTCTTTGCGGTGGCGGGGAATTGATCTGGAATGCGGCGGCGACGCGGCAGCGACGCCGCGATGACAAGGATTGATCAAATATCGATCTGTATTGCCTTGCCATTTGCAACTGCCAGTTCGACCGCCGCAGATGCAACAGCCAAGTCCTGAAGTCCCACTCCTGTCCCATCAAACAAAGTGATTTCATCGTCGGAGACCCGACCCTTGTGGACACCATTTATTACGGCGCCAAGCGGGGTGATGTCGCTTTCCTTCATTTGCCCTTCGGCAATTGCATGCTGACTTTCTCCGATGGATATGGACTGGGCAATTTCATCGGTAAACACGGTGGCAGCAGTCATCAGGTCGACGCCCACTTCCTGTTTGCCCTTGGTGTCGGTTCCCATGCAGGCCAGATGAGTTCCCGGTTGTACATGATCTTTCAACAAGATCGGATCGAAGGACGATGTGATGGTTATGATCACATCTGCCTCGGTCATTCCTTCAAGCTCTACCACCTCAAAGGGAAGTGAAGCTTCGTTTGCCACTTCTTCAAGATTAGACAACATTTCCGGATGCAGGTTCCAGCCGATTACTTTTTCAAAGTTGCGATGCTCGAGAGCCGTGCGCAGCTGAAATTTGGCCTGATGACCGGCACCAATCATGCCCATGACCTTGGCATCCTGCCGGGCCAGATGTTTGATTGAAACCGACGAAGCGGCGGCTGTACGCAAAGCGGTGAGCATGTTGCCACCCACCATCGCCTTGACCATTCCGGTATCCGGGTCGAACAGAAATACCGTCGATTGGTGATTGATAACGTTATGGGTCTCGAGATTGTTGGGCCAATAGCCCCCGGCTTTCAGCCCGAGAGCCATGCCCGCCTTGTCGAAACCGCCTTTAAAGCCATAGAGCGCGTCCACATGGCCAATGGCCTCGCGAACCACCGGGAAATTATAGGCATCTCCCGATGCCATTGCGGCAAACACGTTTTCTACTGCCTGAAACGCCGCTTCGCGGGTCACAAGACTGGCTATTTCATTCTCTGGAACAATGATCATAGGACGATTTCGCTCATTTTTTGGGACCCGTTTAGGTCCGAATTCGGGATAGGTTTAGTAGGCCATTCCGCGTGCCGATACCGGCCAAACGGATTCAACCTTGCCGTTGCGGACACCCACATACCAGTCATGCACGTTGCAAGTCGGGTCACAATGGCCAGGAACAAGCTTCAACTTGTCATTGACTTTCAATGCACCGTTGTCGTCCTGAACCACGCCGTGCTCGTCGGAACATTTAATGTATTCGACATCATCACGACCATAGATGAAGGGCAGGCCGCTATCGACTGACTGCGCTTTCAAACCAGCGTCGACAATCGCCTTGTCGGTCTTTGCATGCGACATCACAGAGGTGAGAATGAAAAGGGCGTTTTCCCACTCACCCTGGTCGATGCGTTTGCCGTCCTTATCAAGAATGCGGCCATAATCGGCATCCATGAAGGCATACGAACCGCACTGCAATTCATTGTAGACACCCGAATTGCTTTCAAAATAATAGGATCCGGTACCGCCGCCGCTGACCAGTTCGCAGCTGATGCCTTGTGCTTCAAGACCACGCACCGCATCTTTGACCATATCTATTGCGACCTGCAGTTTGGCTTCACGATCTTCATATTTATCGAGGTGCTGCATGGCGCCCTGATAGGCCTGAATTCCGGTGAATTTCAGTCCAGGCGCCGCTTCGATCAGGCGGGCGATATTTACCACATCCTGGGTCGACGACACACCGCAGCGGCCAGCGCCACAGTCAATTTCAATCAAGCATTCAATCGTCGTGTCATGTTGCTGTGCAGCAGCCGACAAATCGTCGACATTTTCTGCGTCATCGACACAGACGAGAATACGAGAACCAAGTTTAGGCAATCGTGCCAGCCGATCTATTTTGGCTGGATCACGCACCTGGTTTGAGACCAGAACATCCTTGATGCCACCGCGAACGAAGACTTCGGCTTCACTGACTTTTTGGCAGCACACACCAATCGCACCACCAAGCTTTTCCTGAAGTTTTGCAACGTCTACGGACTTGTGCATCTTGCCGTGGACCCGATGGCGCATGCCGTGGTCTTTTGCATAATCGCCCATTTTCTTGATGTTGCGCTCTAGAGCATCCAGATCCAGAACCAGGCAAGGTGTTTGGATATCTTGTTCATTCATGCCGGGTTTGGCCGGAATGTTGAAACCAACTTCGAATTCTGTGTTCCCGGTCATTGTTTCAAAAGCGGACATGGGGAGTTCCTTTCGGTTTAGGACTGCATCCAGGGCAGTTTTTTGAGATCGACATTGCCACCGGTGATGATCAGACCAACACGCTTTCCAGCAAAGAGTTTTTTGTTTTTCAGTATGGTAGCAAGGGGCACCGCGCTGGATGGCTCCATGACAATTTTCATCCGCTGCCAGGTGATAAACATGGCATCGATAATCTCCTGTTCGGACGCCAGCAGAAAGTCACTCACATGATTGCGAACAAAATGCCAAGTGAGATCTTTCAGCGGTACCTTCAATCCATCGGCCACAGTAACCGGCGCATCATCGGCGATGATGTGGCCAGCTCTAAAAGACCGACAGGCATCGTCAGCCTGTTCCGGTTCTGCGGCAAATATTTTTGTCTTGGGTGAAACGTTGGATAAAGACAGGCAGGTTCCAGAAATCATTCCGCCGCCACCTATTGGGGCGACCACTGCATCCAGCGGGCCTACATCTTCATGCAGTTCTAACGAACAGGTGCCCTGCCCGGCAATCACGCGTGGGTCGTTATACGGGTGGACGAAATCGGCACCGGATTCAGCAACGACTTCAGCAAATACCTGCTCACGCGACGTGGTGCTTGGCTCACATTCCACAACGGTGGCGCCATAGCCGCGCATGGCTTGTTTCTTTGCTTCCGGTGCGGTGCGTGGCACGACCACAGAAGCCGGAATTCCCCGCCGTCCGGCTGCATAGGACAGACACAGGCCATGATTGCCCGACGAGTGTGTCGCTACACCTTTGGCTGCCAGTTCGTCTGATAAGCCAAAAACCGCATTGGAAGCACCACGCGCCTTGAATGCGCCAGCTTTTTGCAGGTTTTCGCATTTGAAATAGAGTTCGGCGCCGGTCAAGTCATTCATGAATTGCGACGTCAGAACCGGAGTGCGGTGAATGTAGGGTTCGATGCGCTGACGAGCGGACAGCACATCATCAAAAGTAGGAATGATCATCAGTTCAATTACCTGTTATGTTGCCGAACCTATGCGGCCGCCTGGTGGGCAAGATTGGCGGTCACGTCGTTGTTGCGAAAATATTCCTGCGCAGCAGCAACTCCCGAACCAGCCTTGATCGGGAAGTTGAGGTCCAGCATGGTCATTTCCGCTGCAGACAATCCAGCACAAACCATGACGTCTGTCAGCATACCCAGGTGACCGATGCGGAAAACCTTCCCGGCCACTTCTCCCAGTCCGACACCAAATGCGACGCCGTATTTATCGGCCGCGTGGGTGACAAATCCAGTACCGTCAAAACCTTTGGGAACGACAATGGCACTGACCGTATCCGAATACAGATCAGGTGACTGAGCGCAAAGGGTAAGGCCCCAGGCGGAGACTGCTTCGCGGACCCCCTGAGCCAGCCTGTGGTGGCGGGCGAACACGTTGTCCAAACCTTCATCTTCAAGCATCGCAATGGCGTGGTTAAGGCCGCGGATCAATTGCAAAGGTGGCGTATAAGGAAAGCCACCATTGGCATTGGCCTTCAGCATGTCACGGAAATCGAAGAACGTGCGTGGCAGTTGGGCCGTTTCCATCGCAGCAATGGCTTTTTGACTAACTCCCAAAATGGCCAGGCCGGCTGGTAGCATGAAACCCTTTTGCGAACCGGCGATGGCAACGTCTACCCCCCATTCATCCATGCGGAAATCCATCGATGCGATAGAGCTGACACCATCAACCAGTAACATGGCCGGATGATTTGCCGCGTCCAGAACCTTGCGGACCGAAGCGATGTCTGATTTTACGCCGGTCGCGGTCTCGTTGTGAGTGACCATCACCGCCTTGATGTCGTGATCTTTGTCGCCCTTGAGCGCGGATGAATAGGCGTCCAGTGGCACGCCCTGCCCCCAGGGTGCTTCAACGACAATGACCTTCAGGCCGTGGCGCTGGCACATATCGATCCAGCGATGGGAGAACATGCCCCAGCGTCCGATAAGCACCTTGTCGCCCGGCGAAAGTGTATTGGTAATTGCCGCTTCCCAGGCACCGGTACCGGTAGAAGGGAATATCAGGCTCTCACCAGTTTCGGTTTTCAGTATCCGTTTCACGCCTGACAAGGCGGGCATGAACATCTCAACAAAATTGCTGGAGCGATGATCGATGGTTGCATAATCGATGGCACGGCGCAGCTCATCCGGCATGTTCGTTGGGCCGGGGATAAAGACTGGGTTTTGCGTAGACATTTCATATACCTCGTAGCTGGCAGGCGGTTGACCCACACAACATGCAGCAATCAAATTATTTTTTCAATTTTTTCAAAAAAGTTTTTCATTTTGATTTTTATTGTGTAAGCTACTGTAATAGATATGAAATTGATTTTTCATCCTTTGCAGGCAATTATCTAAATTTTCGACAAGGATTATCAATTTCTGCCAAACAATGACGGGAAACAGGTACTTTGGCTGAATATGAATCCAGAAAACGGGGTCGTCCCCGTTCGTTTCATTCAAAAACTGAAGCGACAATTATCCAATCGGTCGACAAGGCCATAACGTTGTTGAAAGTGGTGTCTGAAGGCTCTGGCCGGTCACTTTCAGAGCTTTCCGAATTATCCGGCCAACCGGCTGCCAGTGCCTATCGGGCGCTGGTGACGCTGCAAAAACACGGCATGGTGAGTTTCGACGAAGATGCACAATTGTGGCAGGTCGATGTTGAATCTTTCAGGATCGGCAGCGCGTTCCTTGCTAACACCAATATGGTCGAGCAGGCCCGGGCGATAATGACTTCCTTGATGACGGAAACCGGTGAAACTACCAATCTGGGCATTATTGCCGGCGACGAAGTGGTGTTTCTCAGTCAGGTCGAAACCCATGAACCGATACGAGCCTTTTTTCGGCCTGGCACCCACGGGTCGATTCATGCCTCGGGTATTGGCAAAGTGCTGTTCGCCTTTCGGCCTGAAAACCAGGCAGCCCAGTTGGCCAAGTCGATCAATCTTGTAAAATTCACCGATAACTCGATCATGACGACGGATGAGCTGTTGCAAATGAGACTGGAAACGCTGCGACGGGGGTTCTCCGTCGACGACCAGGAACGCACGATGGGCATGCGCTGCATCGCTGCCCCGATCTTCAACAGTTTTGGTGAGGCTGTGTCGGCGATATCGATTTCGGGCCCAACGGTGCGTGTCGATTCAGGTCGAATCGCGGAATATGGCGAAAAGGTCAAAGTGGCCGCCGACGCCATCACCCGCAATATTGGTGGCAAGATAAGTGCATTTGACGCTTGAATTAATATTGCCCGGAACGAGCGGCCGATTAGGCACGTGGGTCGTTGATGCAATTTGATTATTCGCCTGCTGGGATAAGGAATGGTGGGCGATACTGGGATTGAACCAGTGACCCCTACAATGTCAATGTAGTGCTCTCCCGCTGAGCTAATCGCCCGTCCATCAAACGGTTTGCCAAATAATAGTCGTTCAGCAAGGTTCGGGAAGCTTCAATAATAATTTCAAAGCCGAAGCGCATACACCACATTTGCGGGGTCTACGTCAACTGCAAGATTATCGGGAAGTAGTGATTATGCGAAGTTTGTCAGGCCGCCAGCATCTTTTCGACTTCGTTGACCAGATCGCGCAAATGAAATGGCTTTGACAGCACTTTGGCATCCTTAGGCGCGTCTGATTCCGGATTCAGAGCAACGGCTGCGAAACCGGTGATAAACATCACCTTCAGATCAGGATCCAGCTCGGTGGCGCGGCGGGCCAATTCGATGCCGTCCATTTCCGGCATCACGATATCGGTCAGCAGCAGAGTGAACGGCTCCTCGCGCAACCGCTCGTAGGCGCTTGCACCATTGTCATAGGAAATGACGTCATAGCCTGCATTGGCCAGTGCTTTGGCCAAAAAGCGGCGCATATCATTGTCATCTTCTGCCAGGAGAATTTTGTTCATGGTTTTCCCATAATTCGGACTCTGGTCGGATCCTCACACCGCGACATAAGCAGTGAAGATGGCAACAATTGTCCAATAAATTGCAACTCTGCGCCCATTTACACACCATTTAAGTAAATATCGAATAAACACAAAGGAAATCACATTCGTGAAACCACGCCGTGAACGGCTGGACAGTTGGCTGACCAACTGACACAGTTGGTGCAATATACAACCGGTAGATTCAGATTTGGAAAACGTCGAATTCGGCACCAAAGAATGTCCACCATTTCGCCTGCACAGCCCGGCGGAGCAACGGGTGCCGTTCGTTTTCAATTCTCCCCATAGCGGACGTCAATATCCCATCAGTTTGCTGAAAGCATCAAACCTGTCTGCCCTGGACATTCGACGTTCGGAAGATGTGTTTGTCGACCAGCTGTTTGCTGGAGTTGTTGGACTTGGCGCTCCTCTGCTGGCGGCAGAATTTCCAAGAGCCTGGTTGGATGTCAACCGAGAGCCTTACGAACTCGACCCTAAATTATTCAATGAGTCTCTGCCAGCACATGCCAATTGCCGCTCCATTCGCGTTGCCGGCGGATTAGGGACAATACCCCGGCTGGTTGCGGAAAATGTGCAGATTTACAGAAAACGGCCATCTCTTCCTGAAGCCATGTGGCGGATTGAAAATGTCTATCGCCCCTATCACGAAACACTGCGCGGCCTGATGGCGAAGTCTTCGGTGATGTTCGGATATGCGGTATTGGTGGACTGCCATTCGATGCCGTCAAGCGGGGCACGCAATGAAGGACAAAGCCGACCGGACATTATTGTTGGCGACCGGTACGGCACTTCGTGCAACGGAGACATCAGTCGCTCGATCATGCGTCAGTTTGCCGATCGCGGCTATTCCGTCGCCCGAAACAAACCTTATGCCGGTGGATTTATCACCGAACATTATGGGCGCCCACTCAAAGGCCTCCATGCCGTTCAAATCGAAATCAACAGAGGCTTGTATGTAAACGAGAAGACACTGGAACCGACCGCCGGTTTCTCTGCACTTGCTCAAGACATCACCGCGGTCGTGTCGCAAGCCATGAGTTTGCCTGACTCAGGCTTTTACAGCCAGTCGATGGCAGCTGAATAATCAGATATTATCCCACCCATGTCGCTTCCTTCCCCTGCTGAACTCAGCCAATTTTTTGACCAGCTTTGTCATGGCGCGGCTGCAGCAACTCTGCCGCTGTTTCGATCCAAACTGGACGTCTCTAACAAACTTGCCGATGATTTCGATCCGGTGACGGAAGCGGATCGAAATGCCGAAACCGTGATTCGGGATCTGCTGGAAAAGCGATTTCCCGATCATGGAATAATCGGTGAGGAATTCGGCGCGGTTCGTAGCGAAGCACGTTACCAATGGATTATCGACCCGATTGACGGCACCAGGGCCTTTATTTCCGGATTACCTGTCTGGGGCACGCTGGTCGGGCTGTATGAAAATGGCAGGCCAATTGCCGGTGTCATGGACCAGCCATTTACCCGTGAACGCTATCTGGCCATCGATGGCGAAACTCATTTGCGTGTTGATGGCGGCCCGTCGATGCGCCTCAACACCAGACAGGTTACCGAATTGAATCAGGCGACGTTGATGACGACATCGCCTCACCTGTTGACGACACCCGGTGAACGCGCCTATTTTGATGTCGAAAGGCAGGTCAAATTGTTCCGCTACGGCTGCGACTGTTACGCCTATTGCCTGCTCGCGGCGGGCCAAGTTGATCTGGTAATCGAATCCGGCCTCAATATTTATGACATCGCTGCACTGATACCGATAATTGAAGGGGCCGGAGGTCTGGTCACCAGCTGGACGGGAGGAGACGCATCTAACGGCGGCTCTATCCTGGCAGCCGCAAATGCTGGATTGCACGAACAAGCTTTGGAGCTATTGAACAAGCCGAACGCCTGATCCCCCCAATCTGGCTATGATGCATTCACCCGTTGTCGCGATCAGATCTCGGTGCCCGGTACAAATGCATCAAAAGCCGCCAAAAACTGCTCCCGATACAGATCACGTTCCTGTAGCAGTTCGTGTCTGGCTCCGGAAATCGTTAAAAATGCCCCCGATCGCATCTTTCGACCAAACAGCTCCACGGCGCTGGGCGAGACAATGGGATCATTGCCAGCTGCAATCAGCAAAGTCGGAATTGAAATCGAATTGGAGTAACTACCCAGCTACCCCAACCTGATGCTTTTATAGACGGCCCATCAGACGGGTCTGAGATTGAGGATGAGCTGATCAGGCGCGGTTTTCAAGGTTTTCAGGATGTCCCAACCTTGTTTTCGCGCCGTTTCAATGACCGTTCGTAAAGTGCAGAAATTCTCGGCACCAGCCTCTGTTCGAAAGCTTCCCGAGACCTTTTGTCGAACTTTCGTCATTCTGAGATCACGCTCTGCCTCGTTGTTCGTGTAGGGAACGCGCAGATCATTGAGAAAGAGCAAAACCGCTGCTTTATGCGTTTGGAGTCGCAAAGCGAGATTGTGCCCAATCCGCCGTTTCGGGCGACCCCGCTTCTTGCCTTTCGTTGGGCGCGCGAGAGGCGGTTGGGCCTCGTGGAACGCGATAGCACGCTCGCAACAGGCATCAAATCGCCGCTCGATATCCGTGATTGCCTCCGGGCTGACCGCGCTCCGATTTTGGATTCGCGCGACATGCGTGAGCTTCAGTGCGTCGAGCAGAATGGCTTTCATGTCCGGCACCCAAGCTTCTTTTTCATATTCGGTCAATGCCTCCAATTCGCGGGAGATGTGGGCATTGCACAATCCATGGGTCACATTTTCCACTGCCCAGTTGGAAGAGAAACAGTCATGCACTGCCGTTCCCGCCAGTTCTGGTGGCACTTCACCTCGCGCAGTTCCGAGCCGAAGGTGGCTTAGAGCGGTGGAGCATAGCATATGAAGCCAGCGCGTTCTGCCACCAATCCTGAACCCCGTTTCATCCAGATGCTTCACTGCCGTTTGAGGCCCGGACAGCAGGTTCTTCACCGCCTCAGCTAAACAGAGCATCTGCTCGGCCTTTTTGGCAACCAGACTGGAAAGGGTTGCCGATGTGATTGTGACCCCGAAAATGTCCGCAAAAACCTGCGCCAGGCGATTTTGGGGAATGCAGTGCTGCGTCTGTAAATAGGCGGCCAACGCCCCTATTTCATCGCCGTACTGGGCGGGTGATGTTACCCCTTCAGGAAAATCGGCGCGGGTTTTTGCACCGCAATGCTGGCATTGGCAAATATGCGCACGATGCTCGGTCACATAAAGCGGCGGTGGAGGTTTGAGGCCAAACACCTGTCTGCACGCAGAACCTATGGTATCCTCCGCCGAAAGCGCGGCCTGACAGTTTTGGCATTGGTTCGGAAAATGACTGGTGATCTCGTCTGGGTTCTCAACCTGTTTCAGTGTGTTGCCGGGATGTCCGGGTTGGCCGCCAGGCTTTCGATTTGACTTGCCCCGCTGACTTTTGGTCCGCCGTTTCTTATCGCTAGACGGCTTTGCCAGTCCGTCGCTCGAAGGTGGTTTGCTGCTATTACGACTGTTCGATCCCAGACGACGCTCAAGATCTGAAACACGCTGCCTAAGAACCGCATTATCTTCTCTAAGTTGCTCGTTGTCTTTCCTGAGTTGTTCGGTAACTACCCAGCTACCCCAACCTGATGCTTTTATAGACGGCCCATCAGACGGGTCTGAGGTTGAGGATGAGCTGATCAGGCGCGGTTTTCAAGGTTTTCAGGATGTCCCAACCTTGTTTTCGCGCCGTTTCAATGACCGTTCGTAAAGTGCAGAAATTCTCGGCACCAGCCTCTGTTCGAAAGCTTCCCGAGACCTTTTGTCGAACTTTCGTCATTCTGAGATCACGCTCTGCCTCGTTGTTCGTGTAGGGAACGCGCAGATCATTGAGAAAGAGCAAAACCGCTGCTTTATGCGTTTGGAGTCGCAAAGCGAGATTGTGCCCAATCCGCCGTTTCGGGCGACCCCGCTTCTTGCCTTTCGTTGGGCGCGCGAGAGGCGGTTGGGCCTCGTGGAACGCGATAGCACGCTCGCAACAGGCATCAAATCGCCGCTCGATATCCGTGATTGCCTCCGGGCTGACCGCGCTCCGATTTTGGATTCGCGCGACATGCGTGAGCTTCAGTGCGTCGAGCAGAATGGCTTTCATGTCCGGCACCCAAGCTTCTTTTTCATATTCGGTCAATGCCTCCAATTCGCGGGAGATGTGGGCATTGCACAATCCATGGGTCACATTTTCCACTGCCCAGTTGGAAGAGAAACAGTCATGCACTGCCGTTCCCGCCAGTTCTGGTGGCACTTCACCTCGCGCAGTTCCGAGCCGAAGGTGGCTTAGAGCGGTGGAGCATAGCATATGAAGCCAGCGCGTTCTGCCACCAATCCTGAACCCCGTTTCATCCAGATGCTTCACTGCCGTTTGAGGCCCGGACAGCAGGTTCTTCACCGCCTCAGCTAAACAGAGCATCTGCTCGGCCTTTTTGGCAACCAGACTGGAAAGGGTTGCCGATGTGATTGTGACCCCGAAAATGTCCGCAAAAACCTGCGCCAGGCGATTTTGGGGAATGCAGTGCTGCGTCTGTAAATAGGCGGCCAACGCCCCTATTTCATCGCCGTACTGGGCGGGTGATGTTACCCCTTCAGGAAAATCGGCGCGGGTTTTTGCACCGCAATGCTGGCATTGGCAAATATGCGCACGATGCTCGGTCACATAAAGCGGCGGTGGAGGTTTGAGGCCAAACACCTGTCTGCACGCAGAACCTATGGTATCCTCCGCCGAAAGCGCGGCCTGACAGTTTTGGCATTGGTTCGGAAAATGACTGGTGATCTCGTCTGGGTTCTCAACCTGTTTCAGTGTGTTGCCGGGATGTCCGGGTTGGCCGCCAGGCTTTCGATTTGACTTGCCCCGCTGACTTTTGGTCCGCCGTTTCTTATCGCTAGACGGCTTTGCCAGTCCGTCGCTCGAAGGTGGTTTGCTGCTATTACGACTGTTCGATCCCAGACGACGCTCAAGATCTGAAACACGCTGCCTAAGAACCGCATTATCTTCTCTAAGTTGCTCGTTGTCTTTCCTGAGTTGTTCGTTTTCCTTCAGGAGCCGAGCGTTCACCTCCAAAAGCTGCGCATTTTGTTCTTTGAGTTAGACAACCTGACCCACCAGAGCCATGACCACATCAATCAGTTCTGATTTTGAGAAATCAGCAAGAATTTCAGGTGTCAGATTTTCGAGTTTCATCCTCGCAGTCAAACACCAAAATGAAAAAAGTGGAACCTCAAATATGCGCCATGAATCAAATTGTCGCACCTAATGGCAGCAGAAATAGGGTAGCTGAGTAGTTACGTTGTTCGTTTTCCTTCAGGAGCCGAGCGTTCACCTCCAAAAGCTGCGCATTTTGTTCTTTGAGTTAGACAACCTGACCCACCAGAGCCATAACCACATCAATCAGTTCTGATTTTGAGAAATCAGCAAGAATTTCAGGTGTCAGATTTTCGAGTTTCATCCTCGCAGTCAAACACCAAAATGAAAAAAGTGGAACCTCAAATATGCGCCATGAATCAAATTGTCGCACCTAATGGCAGCAGAAATAGGGTAGCTGAGTAGTTACGAATTGGAATAGCCGGGACTGTTAACGCGGGCCATTGCCCGGCAGGCAGCAAACGTCCAGGAGATCGTCGGATGACTGATGGCCAGATCTTCGTGAGATTCGACAATATTTCGATTTCGATCAAATCGCTCCGTGTCTGATGTCAGTTTGTTGGACAAGAACTCTCTTTGATTCTCCGAACTGCGATCGCGTACCAGATTGATCCGGCCCAGGCCGATAAATGTCAGTGCACCAAGAATACTCTGCAATCTCGGTTGACTGATCGGCAATGAATTGAGCGCAAGCAGTGGCACCATCAACACCATTCGGCGGATACGGTTGGCCAAAGCTGGCGCCGCAAGCAGGGCCACCAACCCCCCAGTGGAATGAGCCAATATATAGTGCGGTGGTTTGCAGTCCGGCAGTGCAATCTCGGTCAGAATGGCTTCAAAATCGCTCAGGTATTGGTTGAAATTTTCCACATGCCCCTTTTTGGGATCACGCAACAGGCGTTCAGAACCACCCTGCCCGCGCCAGTCAAATGTCAAGACGCCAAATCCACGTTGACGGAGGTCCTGAACAGTCTCGAAGTATTTTTCAATACATTCGGTGCGACCGTGCAGAATGATGACAGTGCCCTTTGAAGGATGTTGCAATGTTTCCCAGCGGGCAAAACGAATTCTGACCTTATCCGGCGTCGTGACGAAGCCGGTTCTTGCACCTTCGGGGATCGGATTATCCCCCGTGGCAAACAGATGGTCTATTGGTGCTGAATCAACAAAAGTCATAGTCGCCCTGCTACCTGCTTGATTTCAATTGCTCAAGCAAAATCGCGTTGTCATCATCGTTTCGCAGGCCACCCAGACCTTGAATTGGTTGACAGCGGACCCATATCAATAAGGCAGAGGCCAAATGTGGCTCTGCAACGGCAACTGGCATCGTCCCAAGGAGATGCAGCGCCGTAATTTATCAGTCATCGCTCCAAAGAGGATAACAAGATGAGACACGTAGATTTTAGCCCACTTTACAGATCAACCGTTGGTTTTGACCGGTTGTTCAACCTGCTCGACAATATGGGGCAGCCTGAGCAATCCGCTCCCGCATATCCACCCTACAACATTGAAAGAACCGGCGAAAATGCCTATCGCATTTCAATGGCTGTGGCTGGGTTTGGCGAACAGGACCTGGAGATCGAAGCCAAGGAAAACACGCTTCTGATCAAAGGCAATCAGCAGAAATCCGAAGAAGACGAAGGCGAGATGCTCTTTCGTGGCATTGCCGCTCGCAATTTCGAGCGCCGCTTTCAACTCGCAGACCATGTCGAAGTGCGAAATGCCCGTTTGGAAAATGGCCTCTTACATATCGAATTGGTGCGGGAAATTCCCGAGGCCATGAAAGCTCGTAAAATCGAGATTTCAGCGGAAGCTGCCCGTCAGATCGAAGGCAAGGCTGGGAAGAAGAAATAGTCTTCAGCCTGCAAGATGCGGGCCTTCCCCTGGGGCGGGTGAAAATCTGCGATAAGGTTTTCAACATATCCCCGCAATTAATTATCCTGCCCGATATCAGCAAAAAATGCTGATATCGGGTTTTTGTTGTCCGTATTTGCACGAATTGCGCACAAAATTGCTGAACTGCTCCTTGCGACGGTTGTTCCTTGTAATAATCAACACTTTTCCGCAGTTGGGGAGCGCCCAAAAATTTCCAATAATAGGACAGCATTACTTACCCATCTTGAAATTATTGTCATTCTCGTCTAGAGAAATGCGAGCGTTCAGGAATTCCTGAAAATTAGTCGTGTTGTTCAGCTACACGAACACAACAAACATGGCAGACGAGAACAGCGTCGCTGATAAGTGATGCGCTGTTTTCTTGTGCCAAATACGCGTCCCTTCCTTTAGGATGGGCGGGTTCGGCGGACCGGATTGTAAGGAGAGCAAGATGACCAGTAAGTATAGATTGTTTAGCGGACTGGATACCGCAGCGAGCTCCCGCACTGTCAAACCCGCGCGAAATGCAGCCGCCGGACTGTACGACCCCAGAAACGAACACGATGCCTGTGGTCTTGGATTCATCGCCAATATGAAAGGTGAGAAATCCCACAAAATAATCGAAGACGGCATTAGAATTCTGGAAAATCTGGAACATCGCGGTGCAACGGGTGCAGATCCATTGATGGGGGATGGGGCCGGCATGCTGGTTCAGATTCCACACAAATTCTTCGCTGACGAATGTGAAACTCTTGGGATTCAACTTCCCGATGCTGGCCAGTATGGCCTGGGCTATTTTTTTACACCTCACGGCACGGATGAACTGGCAAAGGTCAAGTCGATTGTCGAGACTGCTGCCAAAAGTGAAAACCAACCTGTCATAGGCTGGCGGGCGGTACCTGTGGACAATTCAATGCTGTCGCAGGACCCGGAAATTCAGGCCGCTGAACCTAACCACTGGCAATGTTTCTTCACCCGGCCGGATGGTCTCAGTGACGACGAATATGAGCGCCGCCAGTTTGTTCTGCGTCGGGTGATTACCAACACAATTGGTGCTGAATCCTTAGAAGGATTTTACGCAGTCTCGCTTTCCTCCCGCACTGTTATCTACAAGGGCATGTTCCTGGCCGATCAGCTGGGACCCTATTACAGCGACCTGCGCAACCCACGCTTTGAGTCAGCTTTGGCGCTGGTGCACCAGAGATTCTCTACCAATACATTCCCGTCGTGGAAGCTGGCTCACCCTTACCGCATGGTTGCCCATAATGGCGAGATCAACACTGTGCGCGGCAATAACAACTGGATGGCTGCCCGTCAGGCAACACTTGCCTCACCGGAATTCGGCGAAGACATCAAAAAGCTCTGGCCAATCTCCGCTCCCGGCCAGTCTGATACAGCCTGTTTCGACAACGCCCTGGAGCTGCTCTGTCAAGGTGGGTATTCGCTGTCTCACGCCATGATGATGCTGATCCCCGAAGCCTGGGCCGGCAACCCTTTGATGGATGAGGAACGTCGCGCCTTTTATGAATACCATGCAGCGATGATGGAACCTTGGGACGGACCAGCTGCGGTGGCCTTTACCGATGGCCGCCAGATTGGTGCCACACTGGACAGAAACGGTCTGCGCCCGGCGCGCTATTTTGTGCTTGACGACGATACCGTGGTTCTGGCGTCAGAGGCTGGAACATTGCCGTTTGATGAGAGCAAAGTAGTCACCAAGTGGCGCTTGCAGCCGGGCAAAATGCTGCTGATTGATCTTGAAAAAGGCATCATCGTTTCAGACGAAGAGATCAAAAATCAGCTGGCTTCAGCCAAACCCTATGACAAGTGGCTGGGCGATACCCAGATTGTGCTTGAAGAGCTAAAGGGAAAGAAGTCCTCGCCGCGTAAATATACGGGTCAGGATCTGCTCGATGGCCAACAGGCATTTGGATATACGCAGGAAGATGTCAAAATTCTACTGACACCGATGGCAACGACAGGCCAGGAAGCACTTGGCTCCATGGGTACCGACACGCCGATTTCGGCAATGTCCAACAAGGCAAAGCTGCTTTACACCTATTTTAAACAGAATTTTGCGCAGGTCACCAATCCGCCGATTGATCCAATTCGTGAAGAATCGGTGATGAGCCTGATATCCTTCATTGGCCCGCGTCCCAACCTGTTTGATCACTCCCATCAATCGAGTGAAAAACGCCTGGAAGTCCGTCAACCAATCCTGCGAAACTCAGACCTCCAGAAGATCCGCGATATCAGCGATATTGGTGACAACCAATTCGTTTCGCGCGTTCTCGATATCACCTATAATGTAGAGCATGGTCCCGACGGCATGATGGAATGCCTCAACCGGCTCTGTGCCAGGGCTGAAAAGGCCGTCACCGGCGGCGACAACATCATTGTCCTGTCAGACCGTCAGTTCAGCGCCAACCGCGTTGCGGTTCCCGCTTTGCTGGCGACCGCTGCAGTGCATCATCATCTTATCCGCAAAGGCCTGCGAACCTCGGTTGGCCTGGTGGTCGAATCTGCAGAACCGCGCGAAGTACACCATTTCGCCGCTCTTGCCGGATACGGTGCGGAAGCGATCAACCCTTATCTCGCATTTGAAACGCTTGCTGAAATGCACGCCAACAAATTGTTTCCAAAAGAAGTGGATGAGAAAGAAGTCGTCCAGCGCTATATCAAATCGATCGACAAAGGCCTGTTGAAGGTCATGTCCAAAATGGGAATCTCGACCTACCAATCTTATTGCGGAGCACAAATATTTGACGCAGTTGGCTTGTCCAGCGCGTTCATCGCTCAGTACTTCACCGGCACTGCAACGACGATCGAAGGTATTGGCCTTGATGAGATCGCCAAGGAAACATTCGAGCGCCATCGCGCAGCCTATGGTGATGTACCGATTCTGCGGCACGCACTGGATGTTGGCGGCGACTATGCCTTGCGCCAGCGTGGTGAAGCCCATGCCTGGACGTCTGATGAGGTAACCAATCTGCAACATGCTGTGCGCGGCAATAGCCAGGACAATTATCGCGCATTTGCCAGTTCCATCAACGAACAATCGGAGCGGTTATTGACCATTCGTGGCCTGTTCCGATTGAAAGGTGCCGCAGAGACCGGGCGCAAGCCAATCGATATAGAACAAGTCGAACCAGCAGCGGATATCGTCAAGCGCTTCGCCACCGGAGCCATGTCTTATGGCTCGATATCGGCCGAAGCTCACGAGAATCTCGCAATCGCCATGAACCGCATCGGTGGCAAATCGAATACCGGTGAGGGCGGCGAAGAAGTTGAGCGTTTCCTGCCGATGAAAAATGGCGACAGCAAACGCTCTGCAATCAAACAGGTGGCATCTGGCCGGTTTGGCGTAACCACCGAATATCTGGTCAATTCCGACATGATTCAGATTAAGATGGCACAGGGGGCAAAGCCCGGTGAAGGTGGCCAATTGCCCGGTCACAAGGTCGACGCGGTCATCGCCAAAGTGCGGCATTCGACGCAGGGCGTTGGTTTGATCTCGCCGCCGCCTCACCACGACATTTATTCGATCGAGGATTTGGCGCAGCTGATTTACGATCTGAAAAACGTCAACTCCTCCGCCGACATATCCGTCAAACTGGTGTCGGAAGTCGGGGTGGGAACGGTCGCTGCCGGTGTTGCCAAGGCGCGGGCCGACCACGTCACCATTTCAGGCATGGAAGGCGGCACAGGCGCGAGCCCACTGACATCGATCAAACACGCCGGTTCTCCGTGGGAAATCGGACTGGCCGAAACCCATCAGACGCTGTTGAAGAACAAGCTGCGCTCGCGCATCGCTGTTCAGGTTGATGGCGGGTTGCGCACTGGCCGCGATGTTGTTGTCGGCGCTTTGCTGGGGGCTGACGAATTCGGCTTCGCCACAGCGCCGCTAGTGGCTGCCGGATGCATTATGATGCGCAAATGTCACCTCAACACCTGTCCCGTTGGCGTCGCCACACAGGATCCGGTTTTGCGCAAACGATTCAACGGCAAGCCCGAACACGTGATCAACTATTTCTTCTTCGTCGCCGAAGAAGTTCGCGAACTCATGGCCGATCTTGGTTTTGCAACCTTCAATGAGATGATCGGCCAGTTGGACGTGCTGGACCGCGACCGGGCGGTTGATCACTGGAAAGCCAAGGGACTTGATTTTGGTGGGCTGTTTTATGATCCGGACATGGGTCCTGACGTTGCCATCCATCATTGCGAAGATCAGATCCACCACATCCACGATATTCTGGATCGCAAGTTCATTGAACTGGCCCAACCGGCGCTTGAAAATCGCGAACCGGTCAAGATTGATATGAAAATCAGCAATGTGAACCGTTCTGCGGGTGCCATGTTGTCTGGCGAAGTTGCCAAACGCTTTGGACATGTCGGTCTGCCTGAAGATACGATCCACATCAAGCTTTCAGGCACTACAGGTCAGGCATTCGGCGCCTGGGTTGCCAATGGTGTCACACTGGAAGTTGAAGGCGAAGCCAATGACTATGTTGGCAAAGGCCTGTCTGGTGGCAAGTTGATCGTCTATCCACCAAAACAGGCAACACAAATCGATCCGACTCAATCCATCATTGCCGGCAATACGGTGCTCTATGGCGCGATTGAAGGTGAGTGCTATTTCAGTGGTGTCGCCGGCGAGCGTTTTGCAGTTCGAAACTCCGGAGCCATTGCAGTTGTCGAAGGTGTTGGCGACCACGGATGTGAATATATGACCGGTGGCGTCGTCGCGGTTTTGGGACACACAGGACGCAATTTTGCAGCCGGCATGTCCGGAGGCATTGCATATGTGCTTGATGAAGACGGCACCTTCGCCAATCGCTGTAACCTGGCGATGGTCGAACTTGAACCGGTGCCAGAGGAAGATGATTTGATGGAATCAGAACACCACCACGGCGGCGATATCGAGCACCATGGTCGGGTCGACGTGTCATCCGACATGACCCGCCATGATGATGAGCGTTTGCGCCAGCTGATCGAAAATCACAAGCAATATACCGGCTCCAAACGGGCGGGGATGATTTTGGATAACTGGGATGAGTACCGCCCCAAATTCGTCAAGGTCATGCCGACGGAATATCGCCGGGCATTGGCGGAAATTGAAGCAGCACAGAACGCAGCCGGCGTCGCAGCTGAATAAGGATAACAGGGGCAAACGGTGCTGAGGTACCGCTCTGCCGACTGAGGAGAATTGATATGGGCAAGGTAACAGGATTTTTGGAGATCGACCGGCAGGACAGGAAATATCGTCCAGCGTCAGACCGTATCCGCAATTACAAGGAATTCATGATTCCACTGCCGGAAACCAATCTGCGTGATCAGGCCAGCCGCTGCATGGATTGCGGCATTCCCTTCTGCCACGACGTTAAGGGGCTAAAAGGATGCCCGGTTAACAACCAGATTCCCGATTGGAATGATCTGGTCTATCGCGGTGAGTGGGAACAAGCGTCGTTAAATCTTCATTCGACCAACAATTTTCCGGAATTTACCGGTCGTATTTGCCCCGCCCCCTGTGAAGCATCCTGCACGCTGAACATGATCGACAGTCCGGTTACGATCAAATCGATCGAATGCGCGATCGTTGACAAGGCCTGGGAAAATGGCTGGATCAAACCCCAACTCGCAGAGCGCCAAACCGGCAAGTCCGTCGCGGTCATCGGATCCGGTCCTGCAGGCATGGCTGCTTCTCAACAATTGGCACGCGCCGGTCACGATGTTCATCTTTATGAAAAGAACCAAAAAATCGGGGGACTGATGCGTTACGGCATACCCGATTTCAAGATGGACAAGGGCCATATCGACCGCCGCGCCGAACAAATGGCAGCGGAGGGCGTCACCTTCCACACCGGCGTTCATGTGGGCGAAGATGTGGCAGTTGACGAACTGGTCGCCCAGCACGATGCCGTTATCCTTTCCGGTGGTGCTGAAAAGCCCCGCGACCTGCCAATTGAAGGCCGCGAACTCAACGGCATTCATTTTGCCATGGACTTCCTGCCACAACAAAACCGCCGGGTGGGCCTGGAAGGCAATGCCGGCGTTGAGCCAATTCTGGCCAGTGGCAAACATGTCGTGGTCATCGGCGGTGGCGATACCGGCTCAGACTGCATCGGTACTTCCATCCGCCAGGGCGCGCTTTCTGTCACCCAACTGGAGATCATGCCGACGCCTCCAGAAAAGGAAGACAAACTGCTGACATGGCCCAACTGGCCGTTGAAAATGCGCACATCGTCGTCTCAGGAAGAAGGCGCAGACCGGGAATTTTCTGTTTTAACCCAACACTTTGAGGGTTCAGAAGGGCATGTCAAAAGACTTCATTGCATCAAAGTGGATGAAAAATTCCAGCCCGTTGAAGGCAGCGAATTTGAACTCCGAGCCAACCTGGTTTTGCTGGCCATGGGCTTTGTATCACCTGTCACAGAAGGCATGTTGGAACAATTGGGGGTTGACCTGGACGGTCGCCAGAACGTTCTGGCCGACACAAATGCCTATAAGACAAGTCATGAGAAAGTCTGGACCGCTGGTGATATGCGCCGCGGCCAGTCGCTTGTTGTCTGGGCGATCCGTGAGGGTCGTCAGTGCGCGCACGCCGTAGACATGGCCTTAACCGGGTCTACAAATCTGCCACGCTGAGATTAGAGCTGCCTTTGGCACCAATTTCTACTGGAGATTGATGGGCGTTTCGGGCTTCGGTGCTGCAATGGCTATGGGGACGACACTGGAGGTTTCCTTCGGAGGCCAGGCAAAGTTGTCGACACGTCCTGACCTGTTTGTAGCCACAGGTGTCGCAGGACCGATTTTTTTGACGCCGCTATTCGTCGCCCCGGACGGTAGTTCAATCGTCTCGCCGGCCAGTGTATCACCGCCATCAGCGCTGGGATCATTGAGTCGCACGACATAGGTCTTGCCGGTTTTTTCCGGGTCGTATTCGGGCGATCAGGCGGCATAGGATTCTACGTCAATTCCGGTTCCGGCCAGTCCTGCATTGTTGCTAATATCACCATCGAACAGTTTTTGAATTATGCCTTCGACATAGTAGGCCAGTCGCCTTTTGCCCGCACGGGTCATGTTGATTCCATCCTTCGACCGCAGCAGAACAATTTGTCCGTTTACATCAGGACCGGAGCGCGAATAATTACCGTCTGCGTCTGAAAACCCGTCCCAAACATCTATGAATTTGCCCTGCGGGGAAGCGGCGGCTTTTCCGTACATCTCGTTAAATCTGAGAAAATCCTTGTTCATCGTCTTGAAGCGCACCGAGGGAAGGCCGACCCACGCATAGTTGATCTTGGTGGCTTTGAGTGATTTGCCAAGCCTGGAGACACGTTCCCCATAAGCCTCAAACCATTCAGGCGTCTGTTTTTTCAAACGTTTTCCACCATGGCGTAACTGCTGGCGATCGTTGGTACCCAACATGGCCACTATGTAGGAGGGTTTGGTTTCAGCAACCAGATCAGGCAACACGGCCGGCCAGTCAACAATGTCGCTGCGCACGAAACCCGACAAGCCTTTGGACTTGTCTACCACTTTCAATGCTGGAGCCTGAGCCAGAGCCACAGCTAGGCCATCTGCAAGTCCACCGGCGAAAAAGTCTCCAATGACCAGAACAACCTTGGCATCTTCAGACTTTTCCACTGCCGTAAGCGCTGCTGCGGCGGCCCCTTGACTGCGTTTTCGACGTGGTTTCTTGCTGCGATTGGCGCGGTTACCTTGCAGAACAACGGCTTTTTTCTTGGCCCTTTTTCGGCCAAAAATGATACTGAACAAACTTCGGCGCTTCTTTTGCTTGGCTTGCTGGGCCATCGCGGACTGCACCCCATAGACCGCTTTCAAATTCCCAAAGGTCGAATTCATTGGGACCCCAAGGGCTCCAATCAATATTGCAGCAAAGACGACTGTCGTTAGCCGATGAACACGAAACACTTCAATTGCTCCAACTGGTCTGCAAAATCGGATAACCGATTGCGCGCTGCCAGGACCTTAGCTCTTTTTTCGCAAGCGCGACAGGAATTTTGGCGATTCAAACCCGGTAGGGTTAAGACCCATCTTAATTTGGGCGCGCCGAATTGCCGCTCTGGTCCCGCTGCCGATATTTCCGTCTATATCCTTATCATACAGTCCCATTTTGGCGAGCAGCCTTTGCAGCTCCTTGCGCTGCGGCAAAGACAGTTTGGGAAAAGGACGGGGAATTGATTGCACCAGTTCACCGGCTCCGCCGATCTGGTCCGCAAGGTGCCCCACGGCCAGCGCATATTTATCAGAATTGTTGTAACGCTTTAAAACATAAAAGTTTTTCAACATCAAAAAAGCGGGGCCGTTCTTACCGGCCGGAAATTTCAACACCGCGCGGTCATTTGATGCGGGAAACTTTCTGTTTGCTACCCGTGAAATACCGCGTTTGGACCACGCCGACAGTGTGCGAGTTTTGCCCGATTGTGAACGTATCCTTTTGGGTACTTTCACTTCATATCCCCACGTTCTGCCAGTCCGCCAACCATTGCGTTTGAGCAGATTTGCAGCCGTTGCCAACGCATCGGGCACCGAAGTCCAGATATCCTTCTTGCCGTTTTTGTCGATATCCTGGCTGTAAATGAGATAGCTGGAGGGAATGAATTGCGTGTGACCCATGGCCCCCGCCCAGGACCCTCTCAGCTGGTCTGGCCGGACCTTACCCGATTGGAGGATTTTCATCGATGCTATCAGCTGAGATCGGGCAAATTTGCGGCGCCTCTTGTCGGCGTAGGCCAATGTCGACAGCGAGTGTACGACACTGCGCAGGGATTTTGGCCGTTTCATCGCCTCGCCATAGGTGGATTCCATCGACCAGATGGCCAGCAAAATATTCGCACTGACGCCATATTGGCGTTCTATTCGGGACAGCCAACGTGACCAGTTCTTCTTCTCTTCGCGACCTCGCTCCACCGACGTTTCGTTGACCCGGCTGTCAAAATACATCCATAGTTTCTGGCGAAACTCCGGCTGATAACGGGCCAGCTCCAAAACTTCGCGGTCTGGCGCATTGATGCCTTTAAATGCTCGCCGGACGGTGGTTTTGGTTATGCCCTTACGATAGGCATAGGCCGAAAAGCTTTGTTTCCACTTTCGAAACCCTGCATCTGCCATTGCTCCTTGCGGCGCAAAAGCGATCATCAACACGGAAATTATCAGGGCTGCGTTGAGCCATCGAACTGGGAGTAGCGGTTGCTTTTGTCTGCCGCCTCCGGCAGCCACCCCAATCTCACCCACATTCGGTACTATTAAGCGTTGGTTTACCATGATCGTTGCCTTGAGAATCACGAGTACCTAATTGGTAACATAAGCCTGTCAAAAGTGATGAAAATTAGATCAACAATTGTGTGCAAGTCGACTGCGGCCTGTACGAAGCGCCTGTTTGGAACCTTCCTTGACTAAATCCGCCCTTAATCGTCGTGTCCGCAAAGCCGTGTTTCCTGTTGCCGGTCTGGGCACAAGGTTTCTTCCAGCTTCCAAGTCGGTTCCAAAAGAAATGCTGACAGTGGTCGACATGCCGGTGATTCAGTATGCGGTCAACGAAGCCCGCGAGGCGGGAATTGAACATTTTGTGTTTGTAACCGGCCGCAACAAAGGCGTCATCGAAGATTATTTCGACGTTCAACCGGAATTGAAGGCAACACTAAAGGCGCGCAATAAAGCCGATATGCTTGAAGTCCTGGCCGATAGTCAGCCGGAGCCCGGGAAAACCAGTTTTACGCGCCAGCAGGAACCGTTGGGTCTGGGTCATGCCGTGTGGTGTGCCAGAGACATTGTTGGCGATGAACCATTTGCCCTGCTGCTGCCGGACATGGTGATGAAATCCAGCAATGGAGGATGCCTGAAATCGCTGATGGGTGTTTATGACGATACCGGCGGCAACGTCATTGCGGTTGAAGAATGCGACCCTCAGGAAGTATCAAACTATGGCGTCATCGAGATGGGTCAGACCATCGGTGCAGGCTTTGAAATTCACGACATGGTGGAGAAGCCAAAACCCGAGGACGCCCCCTCAAATCTGTTCATTAATGGACGCTACATCCTGCAACCGGAGATTTTCCGTCTGTTGGAGAACCAGGAAACTGGCGCGGGTGGCGAAATTCAGTTGACTGACGCCATGCTGCGACTATGTGAAAATCAACCATTTCACGGCTACAAGTTTGAGGGTGCAAGTTATGATTGCGGGTCCAAAGAAGGCTTTATCGCCGCCAATGTTGCGTTTGCCTTGGAACGTGAAGACACCGGGCCGATCGTGCGAAAAATCATCGAAGACATACTCGGGCAACAGCGCGATTGACGCTTGTTAGCGTTGTAACCGCAATCCAATGCGCGCTGTGGTGGCTTCATAGGACGAAGTTGCTTCCGACGAATCAAGGACTTCGTGGCCCACCGTTGCAATAACTGCAGCGGTTCTATTCAACCTCCATTCCGCGCCAATCTGGCCCTGAAGCATTTCGTCCTGACGGCCTGAATCATCGTATTCACGCAATGAGGCCAACACACGAGCATTCAATGACAGGTTCGGTCTCAGATCATGAACCGCATCCAGCGAGATGGCATAGGTCACCGATCCGGCTTCGTCAGCATTGGTCGATCCGGTGAATTCGGACTGGGCAGCCGCGGTAAAGGTCGTTAAACGCTGCGGTGACCAATTGATGTTTGCGTCAATTGTCAAGCCATCGAGATTGTTGATCGCATTATCGTCAAACTCTTCGGCGGAATAGCCGACTGAAATCTCTCCGTTCAACTTGTCTCCGCGATCAAACTCGACCCCTGCGCGCAGGGCATACAACATGCTGTTGCGGCGATTGCCGTTTCTGTCCACTTCACTTTCGTAACGCCGCGCTCCAAGTGAAGCTTCGACAAACGGTTGAAGCGAAGGAGAGATTTCATAACCGACCCGACCCTGCAATTCATAGAGCGTGTTGTTGCGGTCGTCTTGAGCCAAATTGGAACCATCGCTGAGCGAGGCGTCCTCGTATCTTGAATGGGTGATGGCGCCGCGCAGGGAGGCCAAGTATCTGCCAGCTTGTTTTTCCACTTCAGCAAAACCACCGAAGCGATGGACATTGGGACTGTCTTCAATGGTCAGGGGAAATGGCACCGTCAGATTGTCGCTTTCAGCACTTTCTGTCGATAAATTGTAGGTGCCTCCGATCCGGGTTGTCAGGTCATAGCTGTGATCCAGCCGAAGCTGAAAACTGGCATCAAGCGATGGCAGGTCATCGGTGTCACTATCGAAGAATGTCTGATAGGTGCCTCCGATTTCACCACGCAACTCGTGCAGCGCCCAATTGCTGACTGCGGTGAGCCGGGCATCGGTTTGAGAAAATATTGATGCCGATCCATCACTGGCAGCATCGGCATTGCTGGTACTACCGATGCTCTGCGTCAGGACGGGCGACAAGGTGAACGTGCCAACCCTGATTCCAAGTGCGGCATAAGGTGAATCATCTGATTGAGCGCTACCTCCCTGCACCGGTGCTGCAGGTCGATTGGCCAACGGAGAAATCGACCCATCATCCTGGATATTGCCTACCGGCTGAGTTCGGCGGGCCCTGGGATTGCCCAAATCAGCGTCCTGTGACGTTGTTAGTTGTCGACGGTTTGTTGTGAAACCATCATCCGCTTCGACAATCAATGAGCCGTCTTCCAGGCTTGTTGTCTCATCGCCATCCAAAGAGGTGGAAAATTGCACGTCCTGCTGTTGAGGCTGACCTGAGGATGTGGATGACCCATCTTCAATCCCATCAAGATCGTCGTCGCTTAGAGAAATGTCGGCGTTTATTGTGCCGAACCCAGCACCAATTTGTTGTGCCCAGGCACCATTCAGCGCAGGCAGTGCGATAAGCCATGCCGAGACCAGGGATATTGAAAATTTGACGTGATGCACCATCAAGTGAGAACAGACTTTCACTGGAAACCAGAAACCTACAAGACGCCAAGTGGCGGCCAACCGACGACCCACAGCGGGTGCTTACTGAAATGTAAACGGACGTGGTTAACGGTTTCTTTCTATTTTGCGGTGCAACACGATGATTTTTCGTTCACCTTGACCTTCAATTGGGATACGACACAGCCATGAACAGCACCATCGATAGCGATCAGGTCATAGGCTCGGCCAAACGAACATTGCAAATTGAGAGCGCCGGCATGCAGGCGTTGACTCACGCATTCGACAATGGTCTGGCTAAACCCTTTTGCGATGCGGTCAATACGTTTCGCGATATACAAGGTCGCGTGATTGTCACCGGGGTCGGCAAGTCTGGCCATATCGCCAACAAAATCGCTGCGACACTGGCGTCAACCGGCACGCCGGCATTCTTTGTCCATTCGACGGAAGCAAACCACGGCGATTTGGGTATGATCGCGCGGGATGATGCTATTTTGGCAATCTCCTGGTCAGGTGAAACGGCAGAACTGCGTGGCACGCTAGATTATTCCAAACGCTTTTCCATTCCACTGGTTGCTTTGACGGCAGATGAAAACTCCACCCTCGCCAGACACGCAGATGTTGTCTTGTCCCTGCCCCGCGAAAAGGAAGCCTGCCCGCATAATCTGGCGCCTACAACCTCCTCTTTGATGATCCTGGCGCTTGGCGACGCCATCGCGGTTGCCCTGCTGGAAAATCGAGAATTCACCGCAGATCAGTTCAGCGTATTCCACCCTGGTGGCCAACTCGGAGCCAAACTGCTGCATGTGCGTGATCTGATGCATTCTGGTGATGCACTGCCGCTGGTGGAAAGCGGAACCCAGATGATGCAAGCCATTTTGCAAATATCGCAAAAAGGATTTGGCTGTGTCGGCGTCGTCAAGGATCAGACACTGATCGGGATTATTACCGATGGCGACCTGCGTCGCAGCCTGTCAACTTCTCTGCTCGACGAAAAGGTAGACGACGTCATGACCGCCGACCCCCAGACCATTACAGGGGACCTGTTGGCTGCCGAAGCTTTGGAGATACTGAACCAGCGCAAGATCACGGCGCTCATGGTGACCAAATCGCAAAAACCGATCGGCATCCTTCATTTGCATGATCTGCTCAGAGTTGGGGCAGCCTGATCAACCTCATTGGACCACGGCTCTAGGCCCGTTCTACCACCAGCGCCCCGTTTTGATTTCCGATGACCCGTACGCGGGTGCCGGCGGGAAGATCCGTTTCACTGAGAACACGCCACGTTGTGTCTCCCAGTTTGACTCTGCCGTTTCCATTTTCCACGGGCTCAACCAGCGACGTCTCGCTGCCGGCATAGCGGCCCAGAGGGTCGTTGATCTTTGACGCATCATCATTTTCATTGTCCGCCGGAAACAACCGGCGTCCAACCAATGCCAACACCAGTGACAGAACGCCAAACGCAACAATCTGCGCCTGCCATGGCCACCATGCCACATCGGTAAACGACACCAATGTCAGCGTCCCGATAACCAGAGCTGACAGCCCGAACCAGATCAGGAATACGCCGGGCAAGGCGACCTCACCTATCAGCAAAACCAAGCCAACGAGAAACCACGACCACGGACCTAGATCAGTCAATGTTTGCATCACCATGTCAGTCTACCTTTCTGCCTGTGATCAGGCTGGTTGGTCGCAATTATCTGCCAAACCTTACGTAACCTTGGGAACACCGGATGGAGTTCTCGACCGACCGCCGCCGCCGTCGCCGTCGCCGTCTTCACCACCAAATGTGTCTTTTGCAATTTCTGCAATGCCGGCCAGCGAACCGATCATCGCAGTAGCTTCCATCGGCAATATGACAAGTTTCTGGTTCGGCGCCGTACCGATGGATTGAAGAGCGTCGGTATATTTTTGTGCGACGAAATAGTTGATGGCCTGGCTGTTACCGGAGCTGATTGCCTGCGACACAGCGCGCGTCGCTTCAGCTTCCGCCTGCGCTTCGCGCTCGCGGGCTTCGGCTTCCAGAAATGCTGCCGCCTTGGTGCCTTCGGCCTCAAGAATCTGGGCTTGTTTTTGACCTTCAGCGCGGGCAATGGCCGCCGCCCGGTCGCCTTCTGCCTCCAGAATTTGGGCGCGTTTTTGCCGCTCAGCCTTCATCTGGCGTCCCATGGCGTCCACCAGATCAGCTGGTGGGTTGATGTCTTTGACCTCAATGCGGGTCATTTTAATGCCCCATGGAGCCACGGCATCATCAACGACGTGCAATATGCGCGTGTTTATTTCATCCCTTTTCGACAGCAGTTCATCAAGGTTCATTGACCCCATCACCGTACGAAGATTGGTCATGGTGATGTTGAGTATGGCATTTTGCAGGCCGCTGACTTCATAGGCAGCTTTAGGCGCGTCGAGCACCTGGAAAAACGTCACCCCGTCAACCATGCAGGTAGCATTGTCCTTGGTGATAATTTCCTGGGTTGGAACATCAAGAACCTGTTCCATCATGTTCATCTTTGAGCCAATTTTTTCAATAAATGGCCAAATAATGTTGAGGCCGGGGTTCAACGCCCGTTCAAACCTGCCAAGTCGTTCCACCGTGTAATTGTATCCCTGGGGAACTATTTTGATCATCGACATTAAGATGATGATCAACAAAATACCCAAAATGATAACGGCTAAGTCGCTAATTGGTAAAACCATGATTCCTCCCACTATTTCTCACTATATGGGATGTATAGAGGACAATTTCAATGCCGATTGGCAGGTTAACCACTTGATTCAGCGCCGTCAGATCCAGCCCAACAGCTCTCTTCGAACGACGGTTTCGATCAAATCCATACCCTGCAGATCGTCGTTGAGACAGGGAATATGGGTGAATTTCTCACCGCCATTTTGAATGAACTCGCCACGAACCTCTCCGTCAATCTCCTCCAGTGTTTCCAGACAATCAGCAGCAAAGCCCGGATTTACCACGGCGAGCCGTTTGGTGCCTTCCTGGGCCAGGCGTTCCACGGTTTTATCCGTATAAGGCTGCAACCATTCTTCGGGGCCAAAACGCGACTGAAATGTGGATAACAAGTAGCCGTCGGGCCAACCCATATGCTCTCGCAATAAACGCGACGTTTTCAGACATTGGCAATGATATGGATCTCCCTTGTCGAAATAGCTTTTTGGAATTCCGTGGTAAGAGGCAATGAGATGTTCGGGCTCAAAGTCCAACGCGGCCAGATGGGCTTCAATCGAACTACCCAAAGCTTCGATATAAGCGGGATCATCATGGTAAGGAGGTACGGTGCGCAGGGCCGGCATCCAGCGCATTTTCATCAAAGCTTCAAAAGTTTTGTCGTTGACGGTTGCCGTCGTGGCGGCGGCATATTGTGGGTAGAGCGGAAATACGACGATGCGTTCGCAGCCCTGTTTCTGCAGAGCTAAGAGCCTGCTTTCGATTGACGGGTTGCCATAGCGCATTGCCCAGTCGACCACCAGATTTCCGATCTCACCCATCCGTTCGCCAAGTTGTTCGGCTTGTGAACGGGTAAAGGTTCTCAAGGGTGACTCATTGTTTTCTTCATTCCAGATCGACGCGTAGAGCGCCCCGGACTTCTTTGGCCTGGTGTTCAGTATGATGCCGTTTAACAACGGCCACCAGATAATGCGGGGCGTCTCAATCACCCGTCGGTCTGACAGAAACTCCTTGAGATATTTGCGCATGTTCTTTTTGTCATGACCATCGGGAGTGCCGAGATTGACAAGCAGCACTCCAACCTTGCCGAAATTGGTTTTCGGATGGTCCGGTGGGAAGGCGTTGGCGGAAATGTCGCGGCGAAATGCAAATGACTCGAAGGGGGCATTCATGGCAAATCCAAATAGTGTGTGCTGCAGTCGGAAAGCCATAGCCCATAGCCCGCATGCCTTTCAACCACGGGCATTGAGATGCAGTGTCCCTGTCTTGTAAATTCATCCACAGGTTGAAATTTACCGGCTGCGTGTGGTGACGATCCGTCATGAAGCTGTCATGCTGAACAGTAAGGGTGCGCCCGACAAATTCTCAACATTCCAACCGGAGAGTTAGATGCTCAAAAAAATAATGAAATCAATAATTTCCGCCTCGGTGGCCGCTGGACTCAGCCTCACGGCGATGGTTGCAGCACTGGCCGAAACGGTCAATGTCAGCATAATCGTTGCCAGTGACATGGACACAATGTCTGGCAAAAAACGCGGCGGTGTCGCCCGCCTTGCCGGTGTGGTCAATGCCGAACGGGCAAAGGGTGGAAATACAGTCTTTGTTTGTAACTACTCAGCTACCCTATTTCTGCTGCCATTAGGTGCGACAATTTGATTCATGGCGCATATTTGAGGTTCCACTTTTTTCATTTTGGTGTTTGACTGCGAGGATGAAACTCGAAAATCTGACACCTGAAATTCTTGCTGATTTCTCAAAATCAGAACTGATTGATGTGGTCATGGCTCTGGTGGGTCAGGTTGTCTAACTCAAAGAACAAAATGCGCAGCTTTTGGAGGTGAACGCTCGGCTCCTGAAGGAAAACGAACAACTCAGGAAAGACAACGAGCAACTTAGAGAAGATAATGCGGTTCTTAGGCAGCGTGTTTCAGATCTTGAGCGTCGTCTGGGATCGAACAGTCGTAATAGCAGCAAACCACCTTCGAGCGACGGACTGGCAAAGCCGTCTAGCGATAAGAAACGGCGGACCAAAAGTCAGCGGGGCAAGTCAAATCGAAAGCCTGGCGGCCAACCCGGACATCCCGGCAACACACTGAAACAGGTTGAGAACCCAGACGAGATCACCAGTCATTTTCCGAACCAATGCCAAAACTGTCAGGCCGCGCTTTCGGCGGAGGATACCATAGGTTCTGCGTGCAGACAGGTGTTTGGCCTCAAACCTCCACCGCCGCTTTATGTGACCGAGCATCGTGCGCATATTTGCCAATGCCAGCATTGCGGTGCAAAAACCCGCGCCGATTTTCCTGAAGGGGTAACATCACCCGCCCAGTACGGCGATGAAATAGGGGCGTTGGCCGCCTATTTACAGACGCAGCACTGCATTCCCCAAAATCGCCTGGCGCAGGTTTTTGCGGACATTTTCGGGGTCACAATCACATCGGCAACCCTTTCCAGTCTGGTTGCCAAAAAGGCCGAGCAGATGCTCTGTTTAGCTGAGGCGGTGAAGAACCTGCTGTCCGGGCCTCAAACGGCAGTGAAGCATCTGGATGAAACGGGGTTCAGGATTGGTGGCAGAACGCGCTGGCTTCATATGCTATGCTCCACCGCTCTAAGCCACCTTCGGCTCGGAACTGCGCGAGGTGAAGTGCCACCAGAACTGGCGGGAACGGCAGTGCATGACTGTTTCTCTTCCAACTGGGCAGTGGAAAATGTGACCCATGGATTGTGCAATGCCCACATCTCCCGCGAATTGGAGGCATTGACCGAATATGAAAAAGAAGCTTGGGTGCCGGACATGAAAGCCATTCTGCTCGACGCACTGAAGCTCACGCATGTCGCGCGAATCCAAAATCGGAGCGCGGTCAGCCCGGAGGCAATCACGGATATCGAGCGGCGATTTGATGCCTGTTGCGAGCGTGCTATCGCGTTCCACGAGGCCCAACCGCCTCTCGCGCGCCCAACGAAAGGCAAGAAGCGGGGTCGCCCGAAACGGCGGATTGGGCACAATCTCGCTTTGCGACTCCAAACGCATAAAGCAGCGGTTTTGCTCTTTCTCAATGATCTGCGCGTTCCCTACACGAACAACGAGGCAGAGCGTGATCTCAGAATGACGAAAGTTCGACAAAAGGTCTCGGGAAGCTTTCGAACAGAGGCTGGTGCCGAGAATTTCTGCACTTTACGAACGGTCATTGAAACGGCGCGAAAACAAGGTTGGGACATCCTGAAAACCTTGAAAACCGCGCCTGATCAGCTCATCCTCAATCTCAGACCCGTCTGATGGGCCGTCTATAAAAGCATCAGGTTGGGGTAGCTGGGTAGTTACCTTTGTTTATCCAGGTGACCTTTTGTCTCCTTCCATTTTAGGAGGATTTGACAAAGGCGAACACATGATCGAACTGCTGAATATGGCACCGCCAGACATTCTGGTTCCCGGGAACCATGAATATGATTATGGACCGGAAGAGTTCATCAAGCGGATGAATGAAGGCAAATTTGCGAAACTGGCCACTAACACCCGCTACAAGGACGGCTCCAAATTGCCCGGCTTTGAAGACACGATGATGAAAGAATTCAGCGGCGTGAAAATCGGCTTTATGGGACTGACAACCGAAGACACGCCGGACATTTCCTCACCCGGGAATATTACCTTTTCCAGCAATATTGATACTGCGAAATCCACCGGAGCTGCTTTGCGTGAATCCGGTGCAGATATGGTTGTGGCAGTTGTTCATACAGCCACAAAAATGGATTTCGACCTTCTGTACAAGGCGGGTGTCGATGTTGTGCTGTCCGGTCATGACCACAACCTTCACGTCTTTTATGACGGACGCAAAGCCTTGGTAGAATCCAAAGAAGAAGCGGAATATGTCACCATCATGGATATCGAGTTTGATGTTGGCGAAAGCCGCGGCAAGCGGCGTGTGCGTTGGTGGCCAAACTTCCGCATCATCGACACCGCCAATGTGACTCCAGACCCAGCGGTTGCCGAAAAAGTCGCGGGCTATGAAGCAACATTGTCAAAGGAACTCGACGTGGCCATCGGGACATCTGATATCGAGCTCGATACCCGTAAAGCCAGCGTACGTACCGGTGAAGCGGCTTTTGGCAATTTGACCGCAGATGCTATGCGCACCGCGGTCGGTGCCGATATTGGCTTTACCAATGGCGGTGGTATTCGCGGCAACAAAATCTATGATGCCGGTCACACCCTTACCCGGCGTGATGTCTTGACCGAACTGCCTTTCGGCAATGGTACGGTGAAGCTGGAAGTTGCTGGCTCGGTTATATTGGCCGCGTTGGAACATGGTTATCGCTCCGCCCCCGAAGCCCAGGGCGGTTTTCTGCACATTTCCGGCATGAAGGTCACGATTGATACGTCCAAACCTGCCGGCAGCCGCGTATCCAACGTGATGGTTGGTGATGCACCGCTGGACCCGGCGAAGATGTACACGCTGGCCACCAACGACTTCATGGGTCGTGGCGGCGATGGCTATAAGATGCTGCGTAGCGGCAAGGTGCTGATTGACCAGTCATCGGCGAAATTGATGGCCAATGACGTGATGGTCTATGTGCGCAAACTCGGGACGGTAAAAACCGGGATCGATGGTCGTTTGACGATCAAATAATTCCGCATAAATCATCAATTCAAAAGGCCGCTCCATCGGGGCGGCCTTTTTGTTTCTCGACAATCACGCGTCGTAATCCCGCTCATCTGCAATAACTTTGCCATCATTTGGCAAAGTGTCGACCACTTCCACAGCGCCGCCCAACTTGGTCACGTCACGCAATGATGCTGCGACCTGTTCCACATCAACATTCTTGCCGGTAACCTGTAGTCGCATGGCATCACGATCCCCGTCACGCTCAACCACCAATCTCGCACCAGACAATGCATCGATACGTTTTACGATGACGGCGATCTGTTTGGGGTCGACAAACATGCCCTTGACCTTGGTGCGCTGGTCCGCACGCCCCATCCATCCCCTGATACGGGTGTTTGTGCGACCGCAGGGCGATTGACCGGGCAAAATTGCAGACAGATCGCCGGTGCCAAAGCGCACCAATGGATAGGCAGTTGAAAAATTGGTGACGACCAGTTCGCCAACTTCACCCTCCGCCACCGGGTCATCCGTTCCGGGGCGAACGATTTCGACGATCAGATCTTCATTGATGATCATGCCTTCCATCAATTCCCCCTGATGCTGAGTTTCGTAGGCAATCACTCCCAGATCAGCGGTGGCATAGGCTTGCAGAACCTGCACTCCCCGATTGGCATATTCCTCACGCATTGACGGAAACAGAGCCCCTCCGGTAACGAACGCCCGTTTGATGCAAGACAGGTCTGTGCCGGTTTCCTGCGCCTTATCGAGGATGACTTTGAGGTAGTCTGGTGTACCTGCATAGGCCACTGGCTGCAGGGCGCTCGCCGCGTCGACCTGCATTTCGGTATTGCCGGTTCCGGCTGGAAATATTGTACATCCAAGCGCCCGCAATCCTTCATCAAGAATGAAACCTCCGGGGGTCATGTGATAGGATATCGTACTCTGAACGACATCACCGCGACGAAAGCCAGCGGCGAACAATGCTCTGGCCCCCAACCACGGGTCTGCACCCAGGCCCTGAGGCTCCCAGATCGGGCCCGGGGAAAGGAAAATGCGGTTGCCAGCCATTTGGTCGATATTGGCAAATCCGCCAAATGGCGGATCGGCTGTCTGGGCAGCCATCAATTCAGGCTTCCGCAATACCGGAAGACCCGCCAACGATTGCCGATCTATCACCGCAGCCAGATCACACCCCTTGAGATGGTTTTTCAGGCCAGTCGAATACTGCACGGCATTCGGGAGATGATCTGCCAGTCGGGCAAAAATCTCGGTTTCGCGGGTTTGCGGATCCCGACACTCCTGTTGATCAAAATGCTCGCTCATGGATTTTCCTCGGTGCCTCAGTTTTCTTGAATATAAATGCTCTTGTGTTCGGCAAGCGCCTGCAAAATCTGATCAAGCTTGCCATCCAACGGTGACAGATCGACGATGAAGGCCGGATCGCCATTCTTTGTGGCCTGATTTCCGGGCCACAGATAGACCCCAAGCTGAAAGTCGTTTTCCGCGCGCTCCAGACGCACATCTTTGATTTCGTCCCAAGGGATGGCCTGCGACGAATATCGGGCATCGAACAAGCCATCCGGCCGAATTGCAAATACAACGTCATTTCGAAGATAGCGCCAGATCATAGCAGCCGAACAGAAGCTGAAAAATATCAAACCCGATACGAATGTAATGGTGTTGGCCTGTGGCAATCCCAACAGCCGCGCGAACAACCACACCAGAAATGAGACAATCAATGTCAGGCCAACGGCGGTAATCACCGAACGGTTGAAAGAGTTCCTCGAATAGCGATATTGATTGGCCATTGATTATACATAAGGGGCATTCTGTGGTTGGACAATTGCGATCATGGCCTGTTCAGCGGTTTGCGCACAAATGACGGACTCAACTTCATGACAGACCATCCATCCCCGCTGCTTGATCCGCTCGACCCGCAGTTTGCATGCGACCCCTATGCGGTATATGCGCAATTGCGGGATCTTGATGAGCCCTATTTCTATGAAGATCTGAATATGTGGATGCTGTCGCGCTATGACGATGTCTGCACCATTGCAACGTCACCCCATGCGGTACGCTCGTTGGTCGGAATTGCCGATGACCAGGAGATCGCCCAATGGCAGCGCCAGGCCAACTGGCACGATATGCCGTATCACGAGCGGGTGGTTCAATTCAGCCTGTTGGACAGCGATGGCGATGTTCATCGTCGCCTGCGCAGACAAATTTTTGGAGAGTTCAAGGGCGATTCAATAGCCTATCTCGAGCCTGTCGTTCAGACCCACGTCGATCAGCTTCTGGACGGCTTGGAGGAACGGTCTCAGGTCGACTTTATGGAAGATTTTGCAGTCCATATTCCGGGATACGTCATCGGGCACCTTTTGGGGGCACCGGCTGAAGATTGCCATCAATTGAGGCTTTGGTCAGAACAGGTCGTGCAGTTTTTTGATGTCGATCGAAGCGATGAAAAGAAACAGATTGCCGAGCGGGCAACCCGTGATTTTTTTCATTACCTGTGCGATTTGAAAGCCGATCGCGCGGTGACCCCCAAAAACGATTTGATATCCAAAATGATTGTCGATGAAAGGGCGGGAAAATACAGCGAAGATGAATTCATCTCCACCTGCATGTTGATCCTGATGGCTGGCCACGGATCAACAATCGATGTGCTGGGCAGTGGCATGCATACATTGTTGACCCATCGAGATGCGCTGCAAACGTTGCGAGCTTCGCCGTCAGCACTGCCGCTCGCGATTCAGGAGATGTTTCGCTACGAACCGCCATTGCCGTTTTTTCACCGTCACGCAACACGCGAGGTCAATATCCGGGACCACAGATTTCCTGCCGGCACGACATTCGGCTTGCTCTATGGCGCGGCAAACCGCGACACAGAACAATTTGAACAGGCCGACAGTTTTGTCATCGACCGAAGTCCAAATCGCCATCTGGCTTTCGGTCTCGGTGCACATTTGTGCCTTGGCAACAATCTGGCGCGGCTGAACATGAAAATCATTTTCGAAACCCTGTTGCGGCGGTTTCCCAGTATTGAGTTGGTTGATGAAACCGTTGAATACAAACCGGGACTGTCGGTTCGCGGGCCGAAAAAGCTCAATATCGCATGGTCGGTAACCTGATCGCGGATGCGCCTATAATCAGGCCAGCCAGCGCTTGCGGCGCTTATAATGTTTGACATCACGAAAGGACTTACGTCCCTCACCACCAACGCCAAGATAAAATTCTTTCACGTCTTCGTTCTCACGCAAGGCGGCGCCTTCGCCATCCAAAACGACACGACCGGATTCAAGAATATAACCATAAGTGGCATAGCGCAGGGCAATGTTGGTATTTTGCTCTGCCAACAAAAAGGAAACCCCTTCGTTGGAATTGAGTTTCTTGACGATTTCAAAAATTTCCTCAACCAGCTGAGGCGCCAGCCCCATGGATGGTTCATCCAGCAGGATCATGTCCGGCTTGGACATCAAGGCGCGCCCAATGGCGCACATCTGCTGTTCGCCACCTGATGTGTAGCCGGCAAGTGAAGTTCGCCTCTCTCGCAGGCGGGGAAAATAGCTATAAACCAATTCAAGATCCGCTTTGATCGCAGCAGCACCATCCTTGCGGGTGAACGCACCCGTCAACAGATTTTCTTCAACGGTCAGATGACCAAAACAATGACGCCCCTCCATGACCTGAATGCAGCCACGCCGGACAAGATCATTGGGCGACAAAGACTGAATCTCTTCTCCCTTAAAAAGGATATTGCCCTTGGTCACATCACCACGCTCTGCCCCCAGCAAATTGGAGATGGCCTTCAAAGTTGTTGTCTTACCAGCCCCGTTGGCACCGAGGATGGCGACAATTCCACCGCGCGGCACGGTTAAAGACACGCCCTTCAATACCAGGATCACGTGATCATAGATCACTTCGATATTGTTGACTTCAAGAATGGTCTCGGCGGGTGAAATTTCTTCAGCAGTCGACATGAAATTCTCTAATATTTACGAGATTGAAACAGGCTTTTAAAAATCAAAAAGACGAACCCGAGCTTTGCCGGGTTCGTCCAAATTTCAGATCAGTGCAAACTTAACCGCAGGTCTGACCCTTCCAGTCCGGCTTGTCAGCAACATATTTGTTGGCTGCTTCTTCAAGCAATGGACGCACCACATCGGTCATCGGTGAAATCAGATCGGATGCCTTGTTGAAGGTTGATCCGTCCCACTGTTGAATAAAGACCGCGCCTGAACCTTCGTGGTCAGCGCAAGATCCGGAAATCGCACCGGTGAAGCCTTCAAGACCCAGCTCCTTCAAACGAGCGTCGGTCAGCTTGAAGTTCTCCAGTCCGACACGCATGTCGGCGCCGGTGATAACCTTCTTGCCGGTCATTTTCTGGGCTGTGGCAATAGCTTCAGCCACAATCACTGCGTTAAACAGACCACGGTTATACAGCACGTTGCCAACATCTTCCGGATTGGCCTGCGTATTGCCAGCACTGACGACATGTTTGATCACGTCCTGAAGCGCCGGGTAATCTGTACCGATGCCTGAGAAATTGGCACCCAGATAACCTTTGCCGGGATCGCCAACAGGCTTCAGGTCAGCATGCGCTGACGACCACCAATTGCCGATGAATTTATCCATCGGATAGCGGATCTTAGCGGCTTCCTTGATGGCCGTTGCGTTCATAGCACCCCAACCCCACATGATCATCCAGTCAGGACGCTCTTTGCGGACGTTCAGCCACTGGGAACTCTGGCTCTGCATTTCCTTCACACCGACTGGGAATTTGGCAACTTCAAAGCCAAGCTTAGGTGCCAGATTGTCGAGCAAAGGAATTGGCTCTTTACCATAGCCAACATCAAGATAGATGAAGCCGATTTTCTTACCCTTCAATCCACCATTGGAATCGATATATTTCAGGATCGAAGACATCTGGCTCCAATAAGAAGTCGGATAGGTGAAGGTCCAGGGGAACTTCTCACCGATCGCAGCAGCCGACAGGCCATAGCCCATTGACAGAATTGGAATCTCATCGACCGGAGCTTTCGGGATCAACTGAAGCGTGATGCCGGTTGAATAGGGATTATAGACAAGCGCCCCCTTGCCTTTGGTTGCTTCATAGCATTCCACACCCTTTTGAGCGTTGTAGCCGGTCTCACATTCTTCAACGTTGACTTTGACGCCGCCAATGCCGCCGTCGCGGGCATTGAGCATGTTGAGATAATCCGCAAAGCCATTGGCAATTGGAATTCCGCCACCCGCGAATGCGCCGGTGCGGTAGCTGAGAGATGGAACGTAAAGTTCTTCGGCAGCCACTGTCGCGGCTGTTGATAGCGTGCCTGTGACGGCCAAAGCCGTTGCTGCCACGCCCATGACAAGAGATTGGATTCTCATTGTTGTCCTCCGGTTATTGGCGCCTCCCAGCGCCTTACTTTGAAACCTTAAAAATTCAGGCAGGAACCCGGTTTCGTTCGTTCCACCTGCTAGCATCTCCGCAACCCGTGCGGTTCCGACCTTAATCCTATCGCGTTTATCCGTAGGGGAAAGGCCAATTCCTCAGTTTCTCTTTTACAATCTGCCACAGCCTTGCAAATCCATGCGGTTCGACAATCAAAAAGAAGATAATCAGCGCGCCAATCACCATGCGCGAAATGTGGTCGACAGTTGAAGCATTCACCGCCAGCCCCATCATTTCCGGTAACGCACGGACAAAGATCGGCAGCCCAAATATAAACGCTGCCCCCAGAAAACAACCAATCAGCGACCCCATGCCACCGATGATGACCATGAAGAGAACCTGAAAGGATACATTGATCGAGAAGCTTTCCACCTCTGCCGCACCAAGCCACATGAAGACCATCAACGCGCCTGCCACTCCACAGAAATAAGACGAGACGGCGAAGGCCGAAAGCTTGGCGTTGAGCGGTTTGATCCCCATCAATTCGGCCGCAATATCCATGTCGCGGATCATCATCCACGAACGGCCAATACGACCACGGATAATATTTGACGCAATCCAGGTCAGTCCGATTATCATTGCCAATATGACGTAGTATCGCACCGAAGGTGTCGCCGATGGTCCGGTGATCGGCACACTCAACAGGGTCCTTGTCGGCACTTCAATCGCGCCTGAATCGTTATAATTGTAAAGCCAGGGAATGCGGATGAAACACCATTCAAGAAAGAATTGTGCCGCGAGCGTGGTGATGGCCAGATAAAGGCCTTTAATGCGCAGGCTCGGCAAGCCGAACACGCAGCCAATGCCGGCAGCAAAGAAACCCGACAACAATATGTGAATGAGTATGTTTACGTCAGGAAATATCGTTGCAAGCTTGTAGCAGGAATAGGCACCGACCCCCATAAAGGCTCCCGTACCCAGAGATAATTGCCCGCAATAGCCGGTCAGAATATTGAGCCCAATCGACGCCAGAGCGAAAATCAAAAACGGGATCATGAAAGAGTTGATGAGGAAGTCGCTGCCAAACAGCGGCACCAACAGCGCAGCGACGATGATCAGGCCAAGCCCCACCCTGTCCTGCAAAATGGGAAAGATCGCCTGATCAGCCTTGTAACTCGTCTTGAACTGACCGGCTTCGCGGTAAAACATCAGCTCACTTTCCTCATTGTTTCAATCGACAGGGTCATGTGCATTACACCCGCTCGATAATTTTTTCACCGAACAGGCCCTGAGGCCGGAACAGCAAAAAGATCAACGCCAGAACATAGGCAAACCACGCTTCAACGCCGCCGCCAAAAATTCCACCCCAATAAACTTCAAATACTTTTTCGCCTATGCCGATGATGAGTCCGCCCACAATCGCCCCGGGAATTGAAGTAAATCCGCCAAGGATCAACACAGCCAGCGCTTTTAGGGCAATGACTTCCAGAGCAAAGGATACATCGGAACGGGCGCCCCACATGATACCTGTCACCAACGCCACAATGCCGGCGGCAAACCAGACAATAACCCAGATCTGGTTCAGTGAAATACCAACTGAGAGCGCTGCCTGATGGTCATCAGCCACCGCGCGCAATGCCCGGCCAATACGCGTCTTGGAGAAGAACAGTGCCAGACCGGCCACCATCAAACCGGCAATGATGATCGCCGCGACGTCGAGGTGTTGAAAGGTCACCCGACCGCCCAGCACATGCCAGTCGGTTGCTCCGGTCGGCAAGCCCAGTTCTTCGGTGATCATGCTTTGCGGTTCGCCACCGAATATGGTTTCCCCCGCTCCCTGCAGGAACAAGGTCAAGCCAATCGTTGCCATCAATAAGATGGCATCCGGTTGCCCCACCAATGGTCGCAGTACTATCCGCTCAATGCCCATTGCCAGCAGTCCCATTATGGCCACCGCCAATATCAACGCGATCCATGCCGGCACACCAAATTTGGTATGCAGCGAGACCAGCGCCAATGCGGCAAACACCACCATGATGCCCTGGGCAAAATTGAACACGCCGGACGCCTTGAAGATCAGCACAAAACCCAATGCAATCAAGGCGTAGAGAATGCCGGAGACGAAGCCTTCCCACAGTGTTTGAATAAACAAATCAGGGATATCGGCGATCAATATGAACGGCTCAATGAAAATTTCGTTCAGCAGTCCCATTACTTATCCCCCACCAATGTCATTGTTACACCAGTTGCGGGAACAATCCGACCAGCCCCAGCGCGATCATCAGCACGGCAATCGCCCATCGGATCCATTTTGGCACCATGATCAGCGCGACACCGCCGGCCAGCAGAAAGGCTGAAACGGCTTCGGGATAATCGGCAAAAATGTCCATGAATTCCCTCCATCAGTGCGGCACTCCCAGATAGGCATCAATGACATCCTGATTGGCCTGTACGTCTGCCGGCTGGCCATCGGCAATCTTCTTGCCGTAATCGAGAACCACAACACGATCGGCAAGATCCATCACCACGCCCATGTCGTGCTCGATCAGTGCGATTGTTGTGCCAAATTGCTGGTTCACATCGATGATGAAGCGGCTCATATCCTCTTTTTCTTCCAGATTCATGCCAGCCATCGGTTCGTCAAGCAGCAGCAAGTCTGGTTCAAGCGCCAGTGCCCGCCCCAGTTCGACACGTTTTTGCAGTCCATAAGGCAATTTTCCAACAGGCTGACGGCGTATGTGAGCGATTTCAAGAAAATCGATGATCTCCTCAACCTTGCGCCGATGCTCAATTTCCTCGTTGCGAGCCGGACCATAATAAAACATCTGGGTCAGAAAATTCTGGTTCATCTTCAAAGATCGCCCCGACATGATGTTGTCGAGGGTCGACATGCCGGTGAACAAAGCAACGTTCTGGAATGTACGGGCAATGCCGGAAGCTGCGGCCTCATAAGGCTTCATCCGTGAACGGGTCTCGCCGCGAAAACGGATCGTGCCTTCCTGAGGATGGTAAAAACCGTTGATGACATTCAGCATCGACGTCTTGCCAGCGCCATTGGGTCCAATGATCGCACGCACCTCGCCTTTTAGAATATCAAACGAGACATCCTGAATCGCAGTCACGCCGCCAAAGCGCAATGTCACATTCGACACGCTGAGCAGTTCCTCGCCGACCGCAATGCCATCTTCACGACCGGACTCAAGGTTCATCGATGGGGCGCTCATTGAGCTGCCTCCTTCATCGCACCAGACTGGTGCAGCGGCGGATGGGGCTCAACTTCACGAATCTGGACGGTCGCCGTGATGCTGCCCTTGCGCCCATCTTCAAAGACCACTTCGGTTTCGACGAACTTTTCGCTGGCGCCCTCATAAAGTGCGTTGATCAGCGGTTCGTAGCGTTCGTTGATCAGCGAGCGGCGCACTTTCATCGTGCGGGTCAACTCGCCGTCATCGGCATCGAGTTCTTTGTGCAGCACGAGAAATCGCTGGATCTGGGCACCTGCGACGCGTTCCTCTGAAGCCAGGTCAAGGTTCACCTGATCCACATGATCGGCCATCATGTCGTAGACCTGCGGATGGTTGGCCAGTTCCTGATAAGAGGCATAGGCAATATTGTTGCGTTCGGCCCAATTGGCGACTGGCTGAAGATCGATGTTCAGCATCACTGCGACGAAATCGCGTCCGTCACCAATGGCGACAGCCTCTTTGATATTCGGGAAGAACTTCAGTTTGTTTTCGATATATTTCGGTGGAAACATTGAACCGTTGTTCAGTTTGCCAACATCTTTGGCCCGATCGATGATGCGCAAGTGTCCGTTGGAATCAAGGAACCCCGCATCGCCTGTATGCACCCAACCTTCTTCGGTTTTGGTGTCCCTGGTGGCCTGATCATTCTTGTAGTAACCCATGAACACGCCCGGTGAGCGATACATCACTTCACCGCTGTCGGCGATTTCGATCTCAACATCGGGCGACGGTGTGCCGACAGTATCAGCCGAAATTTCCCCATCAGGTTGGGCTGTGATGTAAACGCTGGCTTCGGTCTGGCCATAGAGTTGTTTCAAATTCAGACCCAGCGACCGATAGAATTTAAATATTTCCGGTCCGATTGCCTCCCCGGCCGTATACCCTACTTTCATTCGGTTCATGCCGAGGCGGTTTTTCAGGGGACCATAAACCAGAAATTCGCCTATTTTGTATTTCATCCGGTCGATGAACGAGACGGCTTCTCCATTCAGGATGCGTTCGCCGGTCTGTTTTGCAACATCAAGAAAATAGTTGAACATCTTTCGCTTGAGATTGCTGGCATCCTCCATGCGCACCATGATTTCGGTGAGCAATCCTTCAAACACCCGCGGAGGTGCGAAGAAATAGGTTGGCGCGATTTCTCGGCGGTTCTCCGTCACCGTATCCGGGCTTTCCGGGCAACACACACAATAGGCGGCTGTCAGTGACTGCCCGTAAGAAAAAATGTGATCGCCAACCCAAGCGAGAGGCAAATACGCAATGATCTCGTCAGTTTCGTCGAAATTGTCAAAACTATTGGCGTTTTGCGAAGACACTACCAGATTGTCGTACGACAACATCACGCCCTTCGGCTTGCCGGTTGTCCCGGACGTATAAAGCATTACAGACAGGTCTTCGCCTTTACTCTGATCGATACTCGCCAGCCAATCAGCTTCAGCATTAGCGGTGGCATCGCTCAAAAGTTTTTCGCCGGTCTCCTGAACCACTTTGAAATCGTGCAGGAATGGTTCGTCATAATCTCCCAATCCGCGCTGCCAGTCGTAAATGATGGTTTCCAGATTCGGCAGGTCTTCTTTAATAGACAGAAGCTTGTCTACCTGCTCCTGGTCCTGTGCAATCGCAAAGCGCACCTCCGCGTGCTGCAGCACATAAACCATTTCATCCGCGACACTGTCGGCATAGACCGGTATGGGAACGCCACCCAGAGCTTGTACTGCCAAAAAACTCCAATACAGGCGCGGACGGTTCGACCCGATCACTGCAACCTTGTCACCGCGCTTCAACCCCAATGCCTTCAGGCCAACGGAGAAGCTGCGAACCTCGTCGAGCATGTCAGCCCAGGTCCAGGTCTGCCAGATGCCAAAATCCTTGTGACGCATGGCTGGCCGTGCACCGAAGGTTTTTGCATTGCGCAACAGAAATTTTGGAAACGTGTCCAATGCACCCGTATCGGTTGCCATCTATAGAACGTCCTCCCAAACGCCTAAGGGTCCGATTCGAAGTCGGACCAAATTATGTTACAGGATTTTTAAAACTCACCCCGATTTGTAACAAGTCTCTCGTGATCGATCCGGATTTGCAAGTGGTACTTTGGATTTACACGAGTTTACTCCAGCGTCCAGTTGACCACTAGAGGCCGCACCAATCAACCCAGCGCGCGTGAAAATCTGCCCTGCCCAACAGGCAATCGATTCCGTTGGGCCACATCTGCAGTTGAACACCTCCGCCCGGGGCTTTTCCGTTCGCCTCAAAGCGCAACCAGGCTAGCTCCGTTGTGCTTTTCTGCAAAGATTTGCCGCAGTCCATGATCATGTGTGCACCCTTTGCACGAGCAGCTTCAGGAAGATATTGCCAGGCGACCGTTGAATAAATCACTGTACATGTTTGGTCGGGCAGATTGGCGAGGTGATATTTAAGCCAGGTAATCGCATCCTGACGATCAACCGGTGCCGGATTGGCTTTGGCGATTGATAGTGCGGCGTCCATTCGCGCGTTGCGCTGAACCTGATCGGGCCAGACATAGGACCGCAGTCGCAATTCATCATCAGCATTTTGTGGATCGAGCGGATTGAGGTCGCAACCATGGCGGCCGGAGATTTTCGGGCTGGAGACCAGCGGTGCCTCCCCTTTCCATTCCGGGTGAAGCTGCAGTTGGCTATCAAGTGTGCCGCAATGCAGGCCACCCAAATTATAACCAAACCGGCTGGACTGAAGGTTCAAGCCACCAGACGCACCAACCTCCAGCAATTGCAGCGGCTTGCCGGATTGATCCGCAATGGTCATCAGCGCCGGCCAGATGACAGAAGATCGAGAGACCTCGTTGGTTTGTGGAGGCGACTGCATCCAGTCCAACAAAAAGGTTTCATGTTCAATCAAAGCCGCATTTATGTGGTTCCAATCAGGTGCATTTGAACAATGAGGGGGATAGTGCTGAGCAAGATTTTGATCCCGACCACTCAACACCAGAGCATGCAATCCGCCGCAAATCCGCAGGGGAATTGAATCTGCTGATGGCCCCGGATCACCGTCCCAATCGAGGCAAAATGCCCCGACTTTAGTGGCGTGGTCGAGATGTTCAGCAAAGGTGAAACACAATTCGGCGGTGAAGGCTGATCCCATCGGACCACAGAATTCAGCCTGGGTATTGAATGCATCGATTACTTTTTGTGACACTTATTCGGCAGCCTCCAGAGCACTGAGCCCGCCCACATTTTTAAATCCTGCCCGCAACGACATCCGCTCGGCCTTGGCCTTTTTGACATTGCGCTCTTTGACATGACCGTATCCCTTGATGGTGTCAGGATAATTGGCCAGTGCAATGGCAGCTGCCAGGTTGTCATCTGTCAATTCAGCGCAGATCTCGTCAAGTACCGCTTCATAGTCCGCCAGCAATTGACGTTCCATTTTACGTTCTGCGGTATAGCTGAAAATGTCGAACATGCCGCCACGCAAGAACCGCGCCCGTGCTAACCATTTAAAAGCCTTCATCATGCGGGGGCCGTAAACGCTTTTCTGGAGTTCACCTTTATCATTGCGCTTGGAGAACAAGGGGGGAGCCAGGTAGAATTCGAGCTTATCAAATTTTTCAAACTGCGTGGCCAACTGATTGAGAAAATCCCCGCTGGAATAAAGCCTTGCGACCTCATATTCGTCCTTGATGGCCATCAATTTATACAGATTTCGAGCCACGGTTTCTGTCAATTTCTGATCGCTACCCAAAACAGTTTCAGCGTCGCGAATTTGCGAAACACGTTTTGCAAATCGATCAGCATAAGCGGCATCCTGGTAGTCCCTCAGACGCTCAACGCGGCGTTCGATGGCTTCGTCAACATCGACCGAAGACCGCCGATGCTCCAACACGTCGGCAACAGGAGTGTCGCTGACAGGCAACAGGTTTACATCATGGGCCGCCACACGGCCCCATTCAAATGCCGCCTGGTTCATGGGAATCTGCACGCCATTGAGCTCAATGGCGCGTGTGATCGCCTGCCGAGAGACTGGCAATCCTCCATTTTGCCAGGCAAATCCCAGCATGAACATATTGGCGCCAATGGCATCGCCGACCAGCGCGACAGCCATTTTTTGAGCATCAACGACCGAGGTTGCCCCCTGCCCGGCGGCCTTTTCTAGCGCCTTGATGATGCGCATTGTGGGAAACGAGAAATCAATATTGTGGGTGAATTCACCCGACAATTTTTCATGAGTATTGAGAACCACTTTGGTGCGACCGGTTTCAATCGACCCGAGAACCTTTTGAGTTGAAGCCGTCACCATGTCGCAACCGAGGATAAGATCAGCGCCAGATGCAGCGATGCGGATCGACTTAATGTCCTTCGGAGCGGGCGCTATGCGTAAATGACTTGCAACTTCACCACCCTTCTGGGCAAGACCGGCCATATCAATGATGGCTGTGCCTTTGCCTTCCAGATGTGCTGCCATGCCCAAAACCGCGCCAACAGTGACAACTCCCGTGCCGCCAACACCGGTGACAATCACACCATAAGAGCCGTTTAACTCGGGCAATTCCGGTTCTGGCAATGATGGATAATTGATGCCCTGTGAACTGCCCTTACCCTTTTTCAAGACACTACCATGAACAGTGACAAAACTCGGGCAAAAACCGTTGATACAGGAAAAGTCCTTGTTGCAGGAACTTTGATCAATCTGGCGTTTGCGGCCAAATTCCGTTTCCACCGCAGCCACCGCAACACAATTGGACTGGACTCCACAGTCGCCGCAGCCTTCACACACCTGTTCATTGATAACAATGCGCTGGTCGGGATCGGGAAACAGTCCACGCTTACGACGTCGACGCTTTTCGCTGGCGCAGGTCTGATCATAGATCATCGCTGTCAGACCTTTTGTGGCCGCCAGTTCCTGTTGCACTGCGTTCAGTTCCGAACGGTGATGGATTGTTGTACCGAACGGCCATTGGATGGTTGCATCGTATTTGTCAGGTTCGTCTGTGACCACAACAACTCGGTTTGCCCCTTCGGCATAGACCTGACTGGCAATTGCCCAGGGAGTCAGATCCCCCTCATTGGGCTGGCCACCGGTCATGGCAACCGCATCATTAAACAGGATTTTGTAGGTTATGTTGGCACCAGAAGCGGCGGCTGCGCGGATCGCCAGATAACCAGAATGATTGTAGGTACCATCACCGAGATTCTGGAACACATGATCGCGCTTGGAAAAATGGTGTTCGCCGATCCAGTTGGCCCCTTCGCCACCCATTTGGGTAAAGCCTTCCGTAGAACGATCCATCCATTGGGACATGTAATGGCAGCCGATGCCAGCATAGGCACGACTGCCGTCGGGAACATGGGTCGATGAATTGTGCGGACATCCGGCGCAAAAATAGGGAATGCGCATGGCGACGCCTTCTGTCGCAACAAGTGCCGCCTGGGCGTCTTTGAGATGTTTGACACCCGCTGCAAGTTTCTTGTCTTTGGCAAACTTGTTTAGACGGTCACCGATGGCGATGGCGATGGTGTTTGAATCCAGCTGTGCCTTCTGGGTGAACAGCCAGTCGTCACGCTCGTCCTTCTTGCCGACAATCACCGGTGGATTGTCGGTTCCATAAAGAGCCTCACGCACCTGGGTTTCAATGAGCGCTCGCTTTTCTTCAACAACGATGATCTGATCGAGACCCTTACCAAAGGCCAACAGTTCCTTTTTCGGGATTGGCCACACGCAACCAACTTTAAACAGGCGCAGCCCGAGATTGTTGCTGCGGACTTCGTCAATGCCCAGATCGTCCATCGCCTGACGGACATCCAGATAAGACTTGCCCGACGTGATGACGCCAATACGTGGTTTCTTGCCACCGGACACAATGGTTTTGTTGATCTTGTTGGCGGCAACATAATCCAACACGGCGTCAATCTTGTAGTCGACCAGCCGCGCCTCCATCGGCAACATCTGATCATTTGGCCGGATGGACAACCCGTCTTTCGGGCGACGATCAACCTTCGGGTCAACCAGTTTTGTTCGGTCGACCCGACCATCAACAACGGACGTAGATTCAATCGTGTCCTTGACGCATTTGATACCTACCCAAACGCTTGCATAACGGGATAGGCCATATCCGAGCACACCGTAATCGAGGATTTCCTGAACTCCGGCCGGTGACAGTACGGGAATGCCATAGTTGATGAAGCCGAACTCACTTTGATGTGCGGTCGTTGAGCTTTCTGCAACGTGATCATCGCCCATCAGTGCCAGTACACCGCCATTGGGAGATGTCCCGGCCATATTGGCATGGCGAAAAACATCACCAGTACGATCGACGCCTGGTCCCTTTGCGTACCAGATGCCAAATACACCGTCGAATTTACCTTCACCGCGCATTTCCGCTTGCTGCGCGCCCCATATCGCGGTCGCCGCCATGTCTTCATTGAGACCAGGCTGGAAATGAATATCATTGGCGCTCAATCGGGCTTGTTCTTTCCACATGGCCATATCAAGGCCACCTATTGGTGAACCGCGATATCCGGTAACATAGCCGCCGGTATTGTGGCCTGCGCGCCGGTCCCGCTCCTTCTGCATCAATGTCAGCCTGACAACCGCTTGGGTGCCGGTAATAAAAATCTGATCCTTGTCGAGATCATACTTGTCGTCGAGATGAACTGGCTTCAGCTTGGGTGCTGATTTGCTCGGTGTTTTCGCGCCGCTTGATGCCACTTTTCGACCACTTCATGAATTTTTAAATTGCCGGGGTGTCGGTTTGGAGCTTCCCAAATACCACGGGCATGCGTCAATGCAAAACGCTCAACTTGTTCGGTTTTTGCAAGATATTGAAGTCAATTCTCGGTGACACGGGACTTAACCGCCATCAATCCTCAAACCATCGAATTTTGTTGCGCTCTTCATTCTCCATACAGCCATTGGGGAAGAATCGTTGCAATATCGGGCCATATCATCACACAAGCCAGCGCCAGAAGCTGCAATGCAACAAATGGAATGACGCCCCTATAGAGTGCAGTGGTTGGCATTGACTGGTCAGCGACACTGCGCAAATAGAATAGTGACAGGCCGAAGGGTGGTGTCAGAAAAGATGTCTGCAGGTTGATGGCGATCAGGACGCCCAACCAAATCGGGCTCATGGCACTGCCATCAGCCAACGGCATTGCCAGTAAAATCGGCGCGACCAGAGGAACCACAACCAGGGAAATTTCCAAAAACTCAAGAAAAAAACCCAAGCCAAATATCACCAGCATGACGATGATCAGTGCTCCATAGGTGCCGCCGGGCAGATCTGACAGCAACGCCGTTATGGTTTCCTCACCGCCCAGCCCACGAAATACGAGGGAAAAAATCGAAGCGCCGATCACGATCAGAAAAATCATCGAAATCAGGTGAACGCTGTCGGCCAGCAAGTTGTTGAGTGCCGATTTGTCTAGTCGTTTTCGGGCGAGAAGTAACGCACCCACAGCGCCGATACCCGCTGCTTCTGAGGGTGTGGCAACACCAAGCAAGATGGAGCCCAAGACAATCATGATCAAGACGGTCGGTGCCAGAAATGCGCGCAACAACTCGATGCTCTGCGGGCGTACGCCTGGGTTTTCGGGTGCTCGGAGTGGGCGTGGCGCAAGGACCATCAGATAGGTTACAAATAGCCCAACTATCAACAATCCCGGCAACAACGCCCCGGCAAAGAGATCGGCAATCGATACCGTTTCAGGGGCAAACTCTCCGGCATCCAACTGCATCTTCTGCCAGGCATTTGACATCTGATCACCAAGTACGATGAGCACAATTGAGGGTGGAATGATCTGACCTAATGTGCCCGATGCCGCCACGGTGCCTGCTGCGAGATGGGGTGGCACACCGTTGCGCAACATGCCCGGCAGAGCCAGTAATCCGAGCGTCACGACGCTGGCACCCACAATACCGGTGGAAGCAGCCATCATCGCACCAACAACCACAACGGAAACCAGAAGTCCTCCTCGCAGACCAGAAAAAAGATTGGCCGATGCATCGAGCATCTCTTCGGCCAGTTTTGAGCGTTCTAGAACGAGGCCCATAAAAACAAAGAGCGGGATGGAAACCAGGACCGAATTTGTCATTACCCCGAACAATCGCGAGGGCAAAGCAAACAGCAAAACCGGGTCGAATTCGCCCAATACAACCCCCAATGCGGCAAAGATGACCGATACGCCACCCAGTGTCAGCCCCACCGGATATCCGACCATCAGGGTGGCGACGAGCGTCACAAGCAATAACAGATCGAGGGGTACACTCATCTTTGCTTAAGACGCGACAGGCACGTCAGGCCAGCCAGAACCATCAATATGGCAAAGACCGGTAGCAGGGTTTTCAGCAGGAATAGCCCGGGTAGACCGGAGACTTCTGGTGAGCCTTCGGCAATTAACCAGCTCTGCTGGACATAAGGCAATGAGGTTACAAATATTGTGGCCATCATCGGTAGCAGTAACAGCCCTGTGCCGAACCATTCGATGCGTCTTTTGCCCGGTGTCGACAAACGCCCCCAGATCACATCAATGCGCACATGCTTGTTGCAGGCCAGGCCCCAGGCGGCGGCGAACATGAAAATCGAAGCGTGGAGGTATATGACCAGTTCCTGCAGCCACAGATAATTCGCTGCAAACAAGTAGCGCGCCAAGACTATGGCAAACTGAACCGTCACCACCAGCAGCAGCAAACGCCCGCACAGGTATGCCAGAGACGACAACAACCGCTCCGCTCCGGGTACAAATCTGTCGGCGAGACCTTTCATATGTGTCTCATATCCGCCTTTTTCCCCCGGCCCAAGGGCCGGGAAGAAATCTTCATCAGAAGTTTAGCGAAATATCGCGATGACCAGACTGGCAACTGGCAACGAACAGCCCCTGTTCGCGAGTCATGCGATTTTGTTGACGCATGCCGATCGTGCTTCGCAAGGCGTTCTGGTAGCTTGCCACGCCGGTGGTAAAATCACCCTCTGCCTTGGCTCGCCATTCCAGCTGCTTGTTGTATGCCTTTTCCGCCCTGTCGAATTCCTTCAGCGCTTTTTCAACATCCGGCTTCTTCTTTTTCAGGGCGCGGCGAACTTTGTTCAGACCAGACTTCACCTTGGAGGCACCTTCCATATCCAACTTCTTGGCAAACTGGTTGACGACTTCGTGCATCTCGCTGGCATCACCGTTGGCAATTCTGTCCCGAAGCTCGCCAAATTCCATCGCCAATGCCGAATAGGCCTTAGACCCGGCTAACGTGTCCGACAAGGTCGATATCCCTTGATAGATGCCGTCGGCCTGACGGCGGAACTGCGTGCGAATTTTGTTTTCTTCGTTGGTCAACTTGGCAAAAGTAGCATGCCGCTCTTCCCATTGCGCCGGAATTTGAGCCAGCAGCGCATCGCGGTTCTCGGTTGCTATCGCAACGCGCGCCTCAATCTTCTCGCGGGCTGCCGCAAATTCATCGCCGCGCAGGCGAGACAAATCGGTTTCCCAACCCTTGATCTGAACCTCAAACACCCGGGCATCTCTTTGCAAGGCTCTGACAGTGCGATGGACGGGCCGATACTCCACTGCTGCAGCGGCGACGGCTGCTTCGGCTGCCTTGGCATCGATCAGCAATTGTTTGGCTTTTTCAACACCATCAAAGCTGGCAAGGAAGTCTTTGGAAATATTCTTCGGCAGGAAGCTTGCATCCAATTTTCCGGCTGCTCCAGCGGCGCTGGAAAGAGCCGTGCCAGAATCCACCAACTGGCCGTGAATATATTCTTCCACACAATACTGAATGCGTGGATTGCGTGGCGGCGGAGCGGTTTCCGACAAGAACGATACGCGGTTCGGCAGATAATTCACCAGCGGCGGGTAGTTTGCAACAATGACAAGAGCAATGAGCTGCAACACGATGAACGCGATCACCCCCTTGTACATGTCGATGGTTTTGACAATAGCCGGAGCCACACCACGCAGATAAAATAACGCAAATCCGAAGGGCGGGGTCAGGAAGGACGTCTGAATATTGAGACCAATCATGACGCCCAGCCATACGGCTGTGATGTTGGCTGATGGGTCGGCCAGCAGGATTGGTGCCACGATCGGCACCACAACCACCGCGATTTCAATAAAGTCGAGGAAAAATCCCAGAACAAAGATGACCGCCATGACGGTGATGAACTTGGCCCAGAAACCGCCGGGAATACCTTCGAGAAAGTGTTTGACCAACTCTTCGCCGCCAAAGGCGCGGAACGCGGCGGTCAACATGGCTGCACCCAAGAGAATGATAAATACCAACGATGTCGCCTTGGCGGTTTCAATCATCACTTCGCCAAGCGTGTTTTCAATCTTGTAGGCCCGCCAGGCGCTCCAGATGAGCGACGTCAGCAGAACCGTCACGGCAACCAATGCCAGCGCAATGGCAATGGCGTCGGTGGAGTTGGAAATCGATTTTATGTTGGTATTGAAGTTGGCGACAATCGCGCCGATTACGGCCAGGGACAGCAATGACAGGATGGCCGGTGTGAACGAATTCCGTTCTCCCTGAGTCAATCGATATCCGGCCATCAGCAGCGCGCCGGCTGCACCAATGGCGCCGGCCTGATTGACCGTGGCAATACCGGAAATAATTGACCCCAGAACCAAAAAGATCAGCGCCAGCGGCGGCACAAGCGCCAGACCCAGCTGGAAGAAAAACTCCGCATTGAATCCTTTGTCGCTGCGCACCGGAGGAGCCACATGGGGACGCAACATGGCATAGACCAGGATGTAAATCATGTAGAGAGCAACCAGCACCAGGCCCGGCACCAATGCGCCGAGGAACATTTCACCGGCGGACGTGGAAGTCACGTCGAAGGCCGACGGCATGGAGAGTTCGCCGGTAGTTTCCTTGTGCAATGCCTTGCGCAGCGTCGACGCCTGATCAGTGGCAGATGCGAGCTGATCGGCAAGGATGATCAATACGATAGACGGTGGGATGATTTGCCCCAGTGTACCGGACGCGGCGATTGTTCCTGTGGCCAGTGACTTTGAGTAATTGTTGCGCAGCATTGCGGGCAGTGAAATTAACCCCATGGCAACAACCGTGGCACCAACAATGCCGGTCGTGGCAGCCAGCAAGGCACCAACGAAGACAACCGATATTCCCAGTCCACCAGGAACCGGTCCAAACAGTTGCGCCATGGTGATCAGCAAATCTTCGGCAATCTTGGAACGCTGCAGCATGATGCCCATAAAAATGAACAACGGGATGGCAATCAGTGTATCTCGCTCAACCTCCCAATAAACGCCGCGCAGGTTCAGCACCCCGGCCGATAGCCATTGTCCGCCATCGCCTTGGGCGAAATAGGCCCCGGGGTCTCCGGCGAACAAATAACCACACGCCGTGGCTGCCGCGATGGTCAATATTGCTGATCCGGGCAATGCAAATGCAACCGGATAGCCAGAACCCAGCGCGGCTGCCATCAGGACGACCAGCAATGCGAGAAATACGAGTTCCATTTGTCTTACCCCAATATCCCGTTAATGCGCTGCAACTTCGCGGTTCAACCGCGTGCCGGGTTCATCTCGATAGTCAGCCACCGATTCCATCATGTAGCTGACAAATTGAATGAGCATGGTGATGGCAAAGATCACCAGAAACGATGCCATGAGATATTTCACATACATGCCAAAACCGGATTGGGAGACTTCAAAATTGACCACCGGGCCATAAACAATGGATCCTTTGCCATCGAGGCAGACGATAATAATGGTCCAACACAATGTAATGCCTAGCAATATCGTGCTGATCGCGTTCAAAAAGCCCTTGGTCTTGTTTTGCAATCCTGCATAAAAAATATCGACCCGCACATGTCCTTCTTCCAGCAAAGTATAGGCTGACGCGAACAGGAACAGCGCCGCATACCAGAACCGAACCAGGTCACCCATGAAGGCCTGTTCGTAGGAAAATACAAACCGTGTAATCACAATGGCCAGTTCCGCAATCACGATCAGCAATGCCAGCCAATGAAATCCGAGAGTTTTTGAGCGCAACGCGACCAGCAATGCCAGCAAAATCATGGGAACATGCACCCAGGGTCCCCGAAAGGCCGAGCGGCCCAGATCAAGCGTTAAATCCTTGCCAACGATCGATTCCAGCAATCCCTCCACACGAAGGAAGGAAATTGCCATATCCGCCAATCCAATAAACAGGACGGCAAAGAAAGCCCAACGAACCAGCACTGCGTTAAAGTCAGAAATCGCTGCTGCGTCCTTGCGCAAGCCGACCGACGGACTGCGCCACACCCACACGATGGCCAGCCCGATGGCGATCGCATAGACAATCCATTGAAGGTAAGAAAGTGCCGTGGCGGTTTCACCATAGACCGATGCAGCCCCCGGCCATCCATATGAATGAGTGAGAATATTGCTTACCATCCAGACGGCGAAATGAGCCAGGATGGCCCATCCAAATGCGCGAGTCACAAATACCAGTCTGCTTTGCGAACTAATGTCGCCAGCTCGGTCCAAACTCATGATCCCCTGTGCCTCCCAACACGATAGACGCAGACTGTTCTAGGGCCCAAGTGTTCCCGCGTCGTGGGTCTATTGCCCGCCGAATAAACAGGCAGATATTCGTTTGAATATCAAATTATTTTGATGCGCCGGTACCGCCGGCCATAAGAGAAGAACGGGGCCGTGGCCCCGTTCTCAAATTCCGTTAAATCCGGACTGTTAGATGTCCAACACACGGTTGCGCTGATTGACGTAAGCAATCTCAGCTTTGGCGCGCCATCCGGCGATTTCACGCATTGATGCCTGATAGCTGTCGTCAATTTTCTTGGCGAGATCCGAATGCGCCCGTGTTTCTTCGAACACTTCAGCAGCAGCTTCACCAAATGAATCCCAAACGTCGTCGCTGAATTCACGAGTCTGCACACCGTTTTCAGCAACCATCTTGGCGAGATATTCACCGTTTTTGGCGATGGCTTCTTCAACCTGTGCGGAGTTTTCCTCAAGGCAGGCAGCTGTGATGACGGCCTGTTCCCAAGAAGAAAGTCCATCCCACCAGGCCTTGTTCATGCCCATGCCCAGGCTACTGCCCGGTTCGTGCATGCCAGCAGTGTAATAGTACTTGGCGGCTTCGTAGAACTTCATGAAATAGTCGTTGAACGGGCCAACCCATTCCGTTGCTTCGATGGAGCCGGATACGAGGTTTTCGTAAATCTGGCCGCCGGGAAGAGAAACAGGTGAAGCGCCAAGTTTGGCCATCACGTCACCACCCAGACCCGGGATACGCATTTTCAGGCCCTTAAGGTCGTCGGCAGAATTGATTTCCTTGTTAAACCAGCCACCAGCTTGAGCACCGGTACCGCCACAGGCAACAGCCTTCAGGCCGAATTCGCCAGACACTTCATCCCAAAGTTCCTGACCGCCACCGAATTTGATCCAGGCGTTCCATTCCGGCGTCGTCATGCCAAACGGTACAGACGTGAAATATGCAAAACCCGGATGCTTGCCTTTCCAGTAGTATTCAGCAGCAATATAGGCGTTGGAATTGCCGTTGCGGACTTCATCAAACGAGTCAAACGCACCAACGCGCTCGCCTGCGGCGAAATATTTGGTGGTGATCTTGCCTTCAGAAAGCTCGGTAATACGGGCAGCCAGACGCTGAGCCGAGATACCAAGACCCGGAAAGTCCCGCGGCCAGGTTGACACAATTGTCATTTCCTTGATGCCCTGAGACAAAGCAGGCGTAGCCAGTGCGGCAGCTCCTACTGTACCGGCGACACCGGCTTTTTTGATAAATGAACGTCTATCCATGGTTTATATCCTCCCATTTCGTTCACAAAGAAGCCCCGACCGAATATCCGACCGAGACATATGAATATGCTACGGTTCCTTTACACCACGCCTCAAAGTCCCGCACAATTGGGTACTTCTACGGAGGTGCATTGCCCTAATCCTGAATTTAGGATCGAACCCACAAAATGCATATGGTTGATATACAGAGGAAATGCCGTTGAACTTCAAGACAAAACTTCTCGGTGCGTCTGTATTGCCGGTTATTTTGATCTCCCTGGCATCTTTCTGGGTGATCCGCGGCGAGTCGCAAACGCTTGCACGAACGCAAATTGCCGAAGTTGAAAATCGCACCATGGCAGCGCGACGCTCGGAACTTGAAAAAATGAACCAGCTGGCGCTCAACGCCATACGCGGTCTCTATGAAGACACGGCCCTTCCTGAACACGTGGCCCAGCAGCGCGCCAAAAAGATGTTGCACGACATGGCTTATGGCGAGGATGGATATTTCTTTGTCTACGACGAAACCGGCACCAATATTGTGCATCCCCGCCTGGCCAACCTGGTGGGGAAAAACTGGTGGGACCTGCAGGATCCCAATGGTGACTATGTTATTCGAAATCTGATCAACGTGGCCAAGGCCGGCGGGGGTTTTCATGAATATGTCTGGAACAAGCCGTCGACCGGCAAACTCGCCAGCAAGGTTGGCCATGCTGTTTTTCTAGATAAATGGAAATGGATGATCGGGACAGGCCTGTATACAGATGATGTGGAAGCCGAAGTAGCCGCCATGCGCGGAACATTGCAGTCCTCGATTAATCAAACCACGTCGGTTTTGCTCGTGCTCTTTGCAGCGGGAGTATTACTGGCTGCGCTGTTTACCTGGGCCATTCGATTGTCGGAGCAACGGTTTGCCAATCAGCGGCTCAAGGATCTCACTCACCGGATCGTCGAAGTACAGGAAGACGAGCGCAAACGCGTATCGACAGAACTTCATGACGGCATTTCACAGATGCTTGTTTCAGCCCGTTATGGGTTGGATCAGGCCATGGCGCATGTCGGCAAAACCGCCTCTGCCAAGTCAGCGCTGGAAAAGTCCATGGTGACAATTGAAAATGCCATTGCCGAGGTACGGCGAATTTCAATGGCGCTGCGACCCTCGGTTCTTGATGACATTGGACTGGCAGCAGCAATTGCAAGCCTTGGGCGGGAGTTCGGCGAACATGCCGAAATACATGTTACAATCAATGTAGTGCGGCTCGAGAAACGGCTGACATCAAAGGCACAAACGGCCCTATATCGGGTGGCCCAGGAGGCACTCACCAATATCGCCAAACACGCAAAAGCCAGCAATGTCTGGATCACGTTGCAGCACGACAGTCAAAACGTGGTGTTGACCATTGAAGACGATGGCCTGATACGCGGTGATATATTAAGTCGCCAGTCAGGTGATAAGTTGCAGGGCATGGGATTGCGCAATATGCGCGAACGAATGGATGCCTTTCAGGGGCATCTGGACATTCGAAGTTCAAAACAGGGCGGACTGGTGGTGGAAGCCCGTATCCCGATTAGTCCGGAATGGTTCAAGGCACAAAATGACAACCAAGGAAGAGACAAACCTCATGCAGCCTGAAAGGCCGGTGCGATTGTTGATAGTTGACGATCACGAACTGGTCCGTGACGGCATTCGCGCACGATTAGAAAGCGAAAAAGAGCTTGAAATAATCGGCGAGGCCGAAAACGGGCGACAGGCTGTTGCCCTGGTTGAACAACTGCAGCCAGATCTCGTTATGCTCGACATCAATATGCCCGAAATGAACGGTCTGGACGCGGTAGAAGAAATTCGCTCCCGTGATCTTCCCTGCAACATTTTAATGCTGTCGCTGTATGACAATTCCGAATATGTGCGGCGCGCCATGGACTTGGGGACCAACGGCTATCTGTTAAAGGATGTGTCGCAGTCAGAGATGGCCAAAGCCATAAAAATTGCTGCAGGCGGTGGATTTTATATCAGCGAAAGCCTGGCTCTTTCGCTGGGTGACTTGGGCGAAACAAATGATCCCTACAACCTGACAGACAGGGAGCGGGAAATTCTGGTGGCCATCGCGAGTGGCAAACTCAACAAACAAATTGCAGGTGAGCTGGATATTTCGGTTCGAACGGTTGAAAGCCATCGCAGCGCAATCAGGCATAAAACCGGAGGTGGAAATGCCGCAGGGCTTACCAGAATAGCCGCCGAACTTGGCCTCACCTGATTTCGAAAAATTGACCAGGCCTGAATAATTCGCGTTTCACAATTTCCTATGATCACCTATATTGTTTCTTAACATCCCATTTCGTTGGAACATGACAAACATTCTGGACTACCCATGTCAAAACCTCTTATCGCCATCACATCTGACTACAAGGACGTCGAGCCCTATATGTGGCATGCAACGCCTTCCCCCTATATCGACGCAGCGACACAGGTGTCGGATGTGATTCCGATGATTGTGCCAAGTATCGGCGACAAACTGGAGGTTGATTCTCTGCTGGACCGGATCGACGGCCTCTTGGTGACTGGTTCGAGAAGCAACGTGCATCCCAGCAATTATGGACAGGACCCAACTGAAGACCACGCTCCATTTGACGAAGCTCGCGATGCGACCACCCTGCCGCTGATCAAACGTGCCGTTGAGCGTGGTATTCCGGTATTGGCCATTTGCCGTGGCATACAAGAGCTCAATGTCGCGTTTGGAGGTTCAATCACGGCCAACTTTCAAAAAACTCGTCAGATTGACGGCCATGGCTACCCTTGGGAAGGCACAATGGACGAGCGATTTGCCCTGGCCCACGGATTGCAAATCGACCCCAACAGCTGCATCGCAGACATACTCAGAAATGAAATTGTCGACGATTCCGTTCAGGTGAACTCGCTGCACACTCAGGCTTTGGATCAACTGGGGCAGCTTGTCGAGGTTGAAGCCGTATCCGAAGACGGTACAATTGAAGCTGTCACAATCAAGGATGCGCCCGGATTTGTGGTTGGAGTTCAATGGCATCCTGAGTACTGGGCTGTAGAGGACCAGACGTCCAATACGATCCTGCGAACTTTTGGGGACGCAGCGCGACGATATCTTGCGCAAAAACAGAGCATTCCGGTGGCAGCAGAATGATCCACGATGGCGACAGCGGCGACGGCGATGGCGATGGCGACAACCATAACCACGATCATGATCATGATCATGATCATGATGACGGCATGTCCCATCTTGGTAAAATGGAAGCACGGGTGCGGGCACTTGAAAGTCTGCTGGTAGAAAAAGGCTACGTTGAAAGCGAGTCGATCGATCAGTTAATTCAAATCTACGAAACTAAAATCGGCCCCAAGAACGGCGCCCATGTAGTCGCCAAATCTTGGGTCGAACCGGATTTCGCCGACTGGCTTCGCCGCGATGCAACTGCCGCAATTCATTCGCTCGGCTACACATCCCGTCAGGGAGAACACATGCAGGCGGTGTTCAACAGTGATGACACCCACCATCTGGTCGTCTGTACCTTGTGCTCCTGTTATCCGTGGTCTGTCCTTGGCCTGCCGCCCACCTGGTACAAATCTCCGCCATTTCGTTCAAAAGCGGTAATAGATCCACGCGGCGTGTTATCTGATTTCGGTCTCAACCTGCCCGAAACCACAAGTGTGGAAGTACACGATTCAACCGCCGAAACCAGATATCTGGTTATCCCGCAACGCCCTGGCGGAACCGACGGCTGGAGCATCGACCAATTGGCTGCGCTGGTTACGCGCAATGCAATGATTGGCACGGCGATAGCGGATGATCCACAATGAATGGTGGTGCGGATCTTGGCGGCATGCAAGGCTTTGGGCCAGTAGCTGAAGAAGCCAATGAGCCACATTTCCATGCCGACTGGGAAGCTCGAGCGATGGGCATCGTCGTTGCATTGGGTGCCTGTGGAAAATGGAATATCGATCAGTCGCGCCACTCCCGCGAGTCTTTGCCACCAGCCGACTACCTGCGCTTCCCCTATTACCGCATCTGGATTGAAGCGGTTGAAAAAATGCTCGTTTCTCGCGGCATGGTGACCGAAGTGGAGTTGAAGTCGGGCCGATTGCAAGTGGATCCGGTAGAAGTTCGAGGAACACTCGCACCAGATGCTGTTTGGGATGCGATTCACTCTCTTGCCGGGGCGGCGGATCGCCCTGAAAAAGAGCCTCCACTTTTTGAGATCGACGATCAGGTGCGTACATTGAATGAGCATCCTGAAGGCCACACCCGCCTGCCCCGTTATGCGCGAGGTCACATCGGCATCATCGTCAATATTCTGGGATTTCACGTCTTTCCTGACAGTTCAGGAAACGATCTGGGCGATGATCCGCGCTGGCTATATCAGGTGCGGTTTTCGGCTCAGGAATTGTGGGGGCCCGGCAAAAACCCAAATGACTCGGTGACACTGGACCTGTGGGAACCACACCTTGTCAAAGCCTGAGCTGAAACCGGATCTGCAAGTTCTGCCGGATATCGTGCTCGACGACGGCGAGCCAGTGTTCAATGCGCCCTGGGAAGCTCAGGCCTTTGCGATGACAGTGCGCTTGTTTGAGAAGGGTCTGTTTACATGGAATGAATGGGCTTCCAGCCTGTCGGCGGAAATTCATGGCGGGACTGAGCGTGAATATTATCGCCACTGGCTTTGCGCGTTGGAAAAACTGATTGCTGAAAAACAGATCATGTCGCTTAACGACATCGAAAGCCGCGAGCAAGCCTGGCATGACGCCGCCGCGCGCACGCCGCATGGCGAGCCAATTGAGCTGTGAAAACTAACTAAGTGTCATAGGGCAGGTCTGACAAATTCACATCTATGTGGTCCGGTGGTGGCGTTGTCTTGAACCGGCATGCAGGAATGGTCCTCTGGCCTTCGATATGTGCTTTCACCACCCTGTGCATGCCGTCCATAAGTCGGCCCTCAGCGCATAACAGGATGGGAAAATCCAGATTGGCCGCAGTCACCAAATTCATGTGATCAGCAATATTGCTGCAGGTAGGAATCACATCGTCGGATTGATACCAATAATTCTCGTCAAACTCGTTGATCGTGGCCAAATCCACGTCATTGACTGGCAGGCCTTCAGACAACGCAATCAGCTTGCGTACATCCCAGACAAGAAACCCTTCTGGAGTTTGGCGTCCGTGATATTGCGCCCTGATCAACCCAATATATCCAGCGCGATCTGGATCAGCCGTTTGTCACTGCCACGCGGGCCAATCAAACTGAGGCCCAGTGGGGCTCCATGCACTTCTGCCAGGGGCAGGCTGATTTGGGGCAATCCGCTGTTGCCGGACAGGCAAAGCAACATCAGCGCCTGTTCCCTGAAAGCCTGCAAAGTTTCTTCACTTTCGCTTTTCAGCGGTGCGCAGCTGGGAACCGTAGGCATCACCAGCAGGCCATCTTTGCCAATCCATTCCTCTAATTTTACGCGCATTTCCAACCGGTCACCACTGGATACTTCAAAATCCTGCTTCGACATCGAGGCCCCAAATTCAAAGCGATCTTTAATTCCCGAACCGAGGTCGGGTTTGCGGGTTGTGATCCAGTCCCCCAGCGACTGCCAGGCTTCATATGCCTGGCACTTTCTGAAGGCCCAGTAGGCCTTGTTCAGGTCGAAAGGCAACGCATCGAAGGAACGCTCGTCGTCGAAATGTTTTTCCAGCATTTCGGCGGCCTTGGCATAGGCCACATAATCTTCGTCTCCCAGTAATAGAGAATCCAGATCAGGACACCCAATCAGACGCCGAAGTGGGGTGGAATCCGGATCATCGTCAAGCACCACGTCACCAACCTTGGCATAGGTTTCTGCGTCTTTTGCAAACCAGCCAAAGACATCAAAGCTCGGCGCCAGTGGCATCGTCTTGTCCAAAGGAATGCGACCATGGGTGGTGCGAAGACCAATCAGTCCACAATATGATGCAGGTGCCCGCACCGAGCCGCCCGTGTCAGAACCGGTTGCCACATCGACAATTCCGTTGGATATCAAAGACACCGACCCCGAAGACGAACCGCCTGTGACCCGATCCGGTGCAGCGCCATTTACCGGCGCGCCATAATGTTTGTTGATCCCGGTCAAGGAAAAGCACAACTCCTCGCACTGGCTCTTGCCCTCCACAACAATGCCCGCATCCAGCAATTTCTGCACAACGCTTTGGTTTTGCGTGTCAGGTTCGGCTTCCGCCAACCGTGTCGGTTGGCCCCATCCGTTGGGATAACCTTCCACCTGAAAGATGTCCTTGACGGCAAGCGACAGCCCGGCCAGGGAACCACCTTTTGCGTGGGCAACTTCAGCCTGCGGATAGTCGCACCACGCCTTGAGTTCAGGATTTTTCATAACACCGAATTCCTATTCGCCAACCGTTATCAGGCCAGCCTCGCCTGCTTCACTGCCGAAAACAAGCCGGTCCCCGCGGCGATCCCAGCTGAGTGTTGATATGGCCGATTTTCCCGGCCGTCGAAGCAATGCTTCTGCGGCGTCTTCAATTTTGACAGCCATGACCATGCCATCATCATAGCCCACGGCAACAACATCTTCGATCGGATGACAAGCGACTTGCGTGACCATCGCGTCCCCGCGGGTTCCAAGCTCTTCGGGCGCTTTGCCCATCGGTCCCTGCTTGCCCGAGAAGGGCCAGCAAATTGCTGCCTGTGCCCCGGAACTAGCCAACCATTTTCCCTTGGCAGACCATGACAGACTTTTGGGTTTGGCCGGATAACCTGTCATCCGCATATGTGCCCCTTCAGCTGATTTAACATTGTCCAGGCGCCAGCCATGCAGAGCATTTTCCGCCATTGACGTGACAATGTAACGCCCGTCGGGAGAATAAACGACATCCGTGTGTGCGCCGTCCCAATGCAGCTCAACCGGCGCCGCCTGGCTCGCAACCCAGTGAATGGAAACGCCATTATAGCGCGCGCAGGCAATGCGCATTCCCTTTGGGGCAAATGCAATGCCTTCAACGGCCCGATCATGGTCAAACTGTTTGATCATGTCTGCCGTGGCGATCCAAACCGTGCGACCGGCAGCAAATCCAACCGCGTTGTTAGGGCCGCAACTGACCACATCAATCCATTTGCGTTTCTGTTGCGCAATTTCCTCAGCGCCTGCCGGGGACACGCGCATAACTCGTCCGTCCTCGCCACCGGTGACGAGGCTCTTGCTATCCAATGCAACATCGGCGCTCAACAAGCCGTTATTTGCCTCAATTACCTGTGGCACCGATGTCGGAAACCGCACCGTCCCGTCAACCAGCGCAAAGGCAGGTTGATCGTCAATGAATGTTGCCAGTTCGACATGTTCGTCGAAATCGTAAGGCGCAATTGTAGTCATTTAGGCTGCAACACAAGCTTGAAAACTGCGCTCGATCTTCTCGCGATCCAGATTCCGACCGATGAATACAATCCGTGTTTCACGTTTTTCATCCGCATGCCACGGGCGTTGATGATCACCTTCGACTATCATGTGGACGCCCTGCACGACGAAGCGATCATCATCACCTTCAAAGGCAACGATGCCCTTCAACCGGAGGATATCCGGCCCGTCAACTTGGGTTAGTTTGTTGATCCACGGAAAGAACTTTTGATGATTCATCTCCCCTGCCCGCAGGGAAATGGACTTCACCGTCACATCATGAGTGTTGCCATCCAGCTTGTGATCTTCGTGATCGCAATCCGGTCCGCATTCGAGGTCATGATGGTGATGGTGCGAATGATCGTGACCGTGATGGTCGCAGTCCGGACTGCATTCGTGATCAGGATGGTCATGATCATGGGCATGGAGAAAATGCGGATCGTCTTCGAGAATTCGATCCAGATCAAAAGACCCTCGGTCCAGCACCTCGTCCAGCGCGATATCAGACCGCTGGGCAGTATGAATAACAGCGTGAGGATTGATCCGACGCACCGTGGCGCGCAGTTTTTTCAGTTCGGCTGCGTCCACCAGATCGGTTTTGTTGAGGATCACCACATCAGAAAACGCTACCTGGTCTTCAGCCTCGGGCGCATCTTTCAGCCTCAATGGAAAATGCTTGGCATCGACCAGCGCAACAACCGTATCCAATTGCGCCTTGGCGCGGACATCGTCATCCATGAAAAAAGTCTGAGCAACAGGCGCCGGATCTGCCAGGCCGGTGGTTTCCACCAAAATACCGTCAAACCGCCCTTTGCGTTTGAGCAGACCCTGAACAACCCGCACAAGATCACCGCGCACAGTACAGCACACACAGCCATTGTTCATTTCGTAGATTTCTTCGTCGCTCTCGACAATGAGGTCATTATCAATGCCAATTTCACCGAATTCATTGACGATAACGGCATACTTCTTGCCGTGTTCATCGGAAAGAATGCGGTTGAGAAGCGTGGTTTTGCCGGATCCGAGATAACCGGTCAGAACGGTGACAGGGGTTTTATCAGACATATTGAAACTCATAAAATATATTTAGTTGCAAAATAGGGTTCAGGCATCTTTCAGCAAGGCCAAATCGAAAATTGAAATGTCTTCCAACAGTTCATTCAAACCACTGACCGCCGCTTCGATCAGCGCCTCGCCTTTTTGCGCCGTCGCATTTCCTGCATTGCCGGTGACGCCAAATTGGTTCAAGTCAGCTGCTTTCCAGCCAAATGCATGAGGTCCGTAGGCCCGCAGGTGCTTGAAATTCAACGCCAACATTTCCTGCAGGTTGGGAAAATCTCGCGCCTCAGCCATATCAACCTGGTCGCTGTGCAGCGCCAGCATGACACTGGTTTCGATGTCACCACCATGAATGCCAAATGCCGCTTCATTGGTGCTTACGATTTCGCTATGTTTGATAAAGCGCGTCCAACTAGTGGCAACGGCAAATTGAGAGCACCGGACCCTCAATTCCTGAGCGACAATCGTCATCAGGGGTGAATTTCCCCCATGGGCATTGAGCAACACAAATCGACGAATGCCGGATTTGGCCGCACACTCGCCAAAAGCGATCCACCGGTCGATTGCCTCGCCATAACTCAATGTCCGGCTACCGGCATGATCCATGTGTTCGGAAGAGTATCCAATTGGTTCCGCATTCAGGAACCGGACGTCTAAACCAGATCCAATCTGAGCGGCCAGACGATTGCAAATGCCTTGCGCGATCAGTGTATCTGTTTCCAGCGGCAGGTGTTTGCCGTGCTGCTCGGTGGCGCCCAGCGGCAGCACTAATATTGTCGACGAAGTTACCGGTGCCGCACCGTCCAATAGCGCCGAAACTAAGTCTTCAATATCCTCAAAAGCCGGATTGCTGGCCATCATACGCTTTCAAGAAACGCTTTTGCAGCTTCACCGTGCTCGCGGCGTAGTCTGGCCACATCCATGTTGACCGGAAGGGTGTCCTCGACCAGCCAGTTGCCAGCCACCATCACCCGATCCGCTTCATGAGCCCCACACAATACCAAAGCGGCGAGAGGGTCCCCGGCACCGGAAAAGCGCAGTTCGTCGAGCCGGTAAAGCGCGAAATCAGCCTGTTTGCCAACGGCAATCTTGCCAATATCACTACGTCCCAGACATTTTGCTGAACCTTCCGTCGCCCACCGCAAAACGTCAAAATGGGTTACGCTGGCCGCATCATAGGTCAGGCGGTTGATCATCAGCGCATGGCGTGCTCCTTCCATTAGATTGGAATTGTCGTTCGACGCTGATCCATCAACTCCCAATCCCACAGGAGAACCTGCTGCTTCCAACTCCTTGGTGCGGCAGTGGCCAGAAGCAAGTACCATGTTGGATGTAGGGCAATGGCAGACCCCGACACCTGCAGCTCCGAGCCGGCGCACCTCATCGTCATTAAAATGGATACCATGAGCTAGCCAGACACGGTCATTCATCCAGCCCAGTTCATCAAGATAATCGACCGGGCGGCAGCCAAAGTGCTCCATGCAATAGTCGTTTTCATCATGGGTTTCACCCAGATGGGTGTGGCAGGTGCAATTGTGCTTATGCGCAAGGTCCATGGTTTCCATCATCAAACGCTTGGTCACGGTAAATGGCGCACATGGGGCCATCGCCACTTGCAGCATCGAGCCTTCCGAGCGGTCATGATATTTATTTAGCACGCGCTCACAGTCAGCCAGGATCGTATCGTCGTCCTGAACGATGGAGTCCGGTGGCAATCCGCCATCCTTTTCCGACAGACTCATCGATCCACGGGTTACGGTCATACGCATTCCCAACCGCTCCGCCTCTTCCACCTGAATATCCATGGCGTTTTCAAGACCTGCCGGATAGAGATAATGGTGGTCAGAAACAGTGGTGCATCCGCTCATCAGCAATTCGGTCAGTGCCAGCCGGGTGCCAAGTCGAAACGTATGCGGGTTCACATTATTTGCCCAGATCGGATACAGCGCCTTCAACCATGGAAACAGCTCCTTGTTGATCGCGTCGGGGTGCGCCCGGGTCATGGTTTGAAAAAAATGGTGGTGCGTATTGATTAATCCGGGAAGAACAACGTGTTGACTGGCGTCAAACTCTTGATCAACCGGTTGCGAAGGCTGTTGTCCGCTTGCCAGAATTTCGCTGACCCGCGCTCCGTCGATGACAATGCCACCCTCGGCCTCTTTCGCTAGTACTGAAAGCGGGTTTTTGATCCAAATACGCATTTATCGCCCATATTTTTCGAGTGAATTGAGCCTAAACCTGCCGCACATTGTTCACAACCCGTCTCAACGGCGCAAAATCATTGCGGAGCCTGTTTCCTGTCGGCATAGTGTGGAACAAGCAAACGCAACGGTGGCGCAACAAAGGAAAACACATTGGGCATCAAAATAACCCTGTCCACCATTGCTGACGATCTGGGAGTTTCAACCGCAACCGTGTCACTCGCCCTGCGGGATTCTCCGCTGGTCGCTGAAGCGACCCGGGAAAAGGTTCGCCTGCGCGCCAAGGAAATCGGTTATGTTTACGACCGGCGCGCCGCCAGCCTGCGCACCCAACGCTCCGACATTGTCGGCGTGATCGTACGCGACATAATCAACCCGTTTTTTGCAGAAATCTTGCGCTCGATCGAAGCCGAATTGGGAAGCAACCGCCAGACGTTTCTGCTGTGCAACCATGGTGATGACATTGCCCTGCAAGAAGATTTTATCTCCACATTGATGCAGTTTGGTGCAGACGGTGTGATCATGTCACCGTCCGTGGGAACCAGCCGCGAAGACATTGAGCGCATCGAACAAAACGGCCTGCCAGTCACGCTGGTTGCCAGGACAGTGGAAGACACTTCGGTTCCAGCCTTTCTTGGAAACGACGAAGCCGGATTTCATTTGATTACAAAATATCTGATCGAGCATGGGCACAAGGATATCGCTCTGGTGGGTGGAACCAGACTGACATCAACTGGCCGCGCCCGTCGAGCAGGCTTTGCCAAAGCCTATGCGGATGCGGGCATTGCTCTGCCGCAGCGCCAGGACATTGAAACACCCTATGACCGCAAAGCCGGGTTTGATGCGGTGGAACAAATTCTGTCACACGGTCCGGCTCCAACGGCCATCGCCTGCTGTAGCGATACTGTCGCATTGGGTGTCATGCATGGTTTGCGAAGCCGGGGGCTGGAACCTGGCAAAGATATTGCGGTGACCGGATACGATGATATCGAAGAAGCCAGCTTTTCAGCTCCACCACTAACCACCGTTGCCGACGGTCATGACGAGATCGGGCGACTTGCTGCACGGGCATTGTTCGCCAAGATCAGTGGCAAGGGAGCTGAAAATCAGGCGGTGTTTATTGAACCGCAACTGAAAATCCGGGATTCGGTTCACAAATTGAGCTGAATCGATCCCAAAGCTGTAGCCATTACGTGTTTCTACTTTCAGAACTGATGCCCAGATCCGTTCGCTAATCTGACAACTCGTCTTCGACATGCGCCTGAATGATGTCTTCAAAGCTTGTTTCGGCAGTAAAACCCAGTGAGGCCGCCCGTTCGGCAACGAATTTGCGGGGCCAGTTGGCGACGATTCCAGAAATGGTTTCATCCACCTTGCGCTCAACCAGCGACGCGGTTTCAGCTCCGGCCACCTTTTCAAGCGCCGCGATCATTTCGCCAACGGTGATTGCCAGACCCGGCATGGTCAGATTGCGTCTTGGACCCACCGTCTCGCCGTCAATTTCAGCAGCGTGAATGCAGAACCCCACTGCCGAGCGCGGGCTGGCCATCCAATGCATGACGTCTTCTGATACGGGCAGAACCGCGGGCAGGCCGGAGAGTGGCTCACGGATAATATTGGAAAAGAATCCTGACGCTGCAAGGTTTGGCTTGCCGGGTCGCACAACGATGGTCGGCAGCCGCATGCCGATACCGTCCAGATGACCTTTGCGCGTATAATCTGTCAGCAATAGTTCGCCAATCGCCTTTTGTGTTCCGTAAGAAGTCAGCGGCGTCAGATGAAACTCATCATCAATTGCTTCGGGAAATGGCGCCCCGAATACCGCAATGGACGACGCATAAACCACCCGCGGGCAATAACCACTGCGTGCAACGATCGAATCAAACAGGTTCTGCGTCCCCTGAAGATTGACCCGATAGCCTTTTTGAAAGTCGCTTTCGGCCTCTCCTGAGACAATCGCCGCCAGATGGAATATTACATCCGGGTTGTGGTCGACCAGGGCGTCCACGACAGAAGCATCAGAGATGTCGCCAGCCGACATTGATACTTCGATAGACCCTGTATCCTGAAATGATCCTTCAACTACATCAAATCCATGAATGCTGGAAATTGCGGTTCCGCGCAGTTGGCCGTCCTTTAACAAACGTTCTATCAATTTGCGGCCAATCATGCCGGCCGCACCCATCACGAGTATTTTCATTACAGCAACCAACCCCCGTTCATCGGAATTTCTACTCCGGTATAATATGCGCTTTCATCACCTGCCAGACGATTACCCATCAACCGACTCCCTTAATTGCTGCAATTTCCTAATTTGCTGACCATCACCATCAAAATTGGCCGGGTCAAGCCACGCTTCAAATGCCGCACGCATTGGCGGCCACTCCTTGTCGATCAGAGAAAACCAGGCAGTGTCGCGATTTTCACCCTTCACCACCGCCGCCTGCCGAAATACACCTTCAGGAGACATTCCAAAACGAATTGCCGCTACTTTCGACGGCTCATTGGCATTGTTGCATTTCCATTCAAACCGACGGTAACCGAGATCATCAAAGATATAGCGGGCGAATAGATAGAATGCTTCGGTTGTGACCGGAGTGCGCGATATCCGACCACCCCAGAAAATATGACCGGTTTCAATGACACCATTCGCCGGATCAATGCGCATCAAAGTCTGACGACCTTCCACGGTGTCTGTGCGCTTGTCGATCACTGCGAAATAAAGCGGATCATCGCTGGCCTGCGCCGCCTCAAGCCAGGGTTGAAACTTTTCAAGGCTTTGTGGGGCTAATTCAGGCAGATAGGCAAACCGGTCATCGGCATCCGACAGCGACGCGGCGGAATATAGCTGCGCGCCGTGGGCCGCGGCATTGAACGGTTCCAGCCGAACATATCTTCCGTCCAGCACTTTTCGTTCTGGAGCAGGACGCTCGACCCAGTCAGCCAGATCCACCATCTGATCCTCCATAGATTCAGGTATTAATTTCGACGACACTCTTGCGGTATCGCCCGATTGCATGGACAATCCAAGCCACAATTTTCCCAACACACAAGTGCTTCATGATAAAGACTATCGCTGGATTTGATCGCATTGGCGAAGAAAACGCGTTTGCCGTATTGGCCCGGGCCACTGAACTTGCAGCAGGTGGCATGGATGTTATCAATTTGGGCATCGGACAGCCGGATTTTCCAACCCCTGATCATATTGTCGAAGCAGCGGTGAAAGCGCTGCGCGACGGTCATCATGGCTATACGCCGGCGACCGGCATTCTGCCACTTCGTGAAGCGGTTGCGATGCGCACGTTGCAAACCACCGGTGTGGAAGTATCGCCGGAAAATGTTTGCATCATGCCCGGCGGCAAGGTGACGATGTTCGCAGCTATCCTGATGATGGGTGAACCGGGCACCGAGATCATGTATCCCGACCCGGGATTTCCGATTTATCGATCAATGATTGAGTTTACCGGCGCCAAGCCGGTTCCGATTCCGGTGCGCGAGGAAAATGGTTTTGCATTTTCCGGCGAAGAAGCGCTTTCGCTTGTCAATGAGAAGACAAGACTGGTCATATTGAACTCCCCGGCCAATCCGACAGGTGGTGTTACCCCGCGCGCAGAAATTGAAATGCTGGTCAATGGTCTGGATCAATTTCCCGACACCGCCATTCTGTCAGACGAAATTTATGACGTGATGACTTATGATGGGGAGGAGCATGTTTCGCTTCTGACTTTCCCGCAAATTCGAGATCGCCTCATCGTCCTTAACGGTTGGTCAAAAACCTGGGCCATGACTGGCTGGCGCATGGGTTGGTCGATCTGGCCCGATGCCCTGTATGACAATGTGCGCAAACTGGCTGTCAATGCCTGGTCCTGCGTCAACGCTCCGAGCCAATATGCAGGCATTGCGGCCATTGAAGGCCCTCAGGATGCGATTGCTGATATGATGAAGGCGTTTGATGAACGTCGCAAACTTGTTGTGTCGCGAGCCAATGCTCTGCCCAACATATCCTGCGCCACGCCGAAAGGGGCGTTTTATGCATTTCCCAATGTTTCAAAGACCGGTTGGAAGGCGAAGGAACTGGCATCCGCTCTGCTGGAAGAATCGGGCGTCGCGATCATTGGCGGTCCGGACTTTGGCATTCTGGGTGAGGGATATATCCGTCTGTCCTACGCCAATTCAGCAGAAAACATTGACCGAGCGCTGGATCGGATTGACGCGTTCTTAGGCAAATAGCCGCTCAAAATCAGTTACAGGGCTTTGTCGGCCTGCACCACCAACTGAAGCAAATGACGATTTTCATAGGCATCCCAAATTGGCTTCATTGTGGTGATCCAATCTTTGCGCTGCTGTTGGGTGAGCCCGCGCACCGGCACGCCGGATCGGATAATGGTGCGTTTGGCGTTTACCTGGCGTTGATCGGCATCAAAATTGGCCTGTTTGGAGATCCGCGAAATTAATTCCGAAAGGGATTTTTTCAAATTTGCATCGAGCCCCACCCACCAGGTTCGCGAGGCCAGCAACACATGGCCGCGATAGGTGTGATTGGTCTGCGTAACCCCCTTATGCATCTGGGCTGTATTATTGCCCATCAAGGTCACCCAATCGGTCACCTGCGCGTCGATACGCCCGTCTTTGATGGCTGCGGCGAGTTGCTCCCTATTCACCGATTGTTCGATACCATCCAACAAATCGATCATTTGAGAGACGCTGGAACTGGGTTGGGTGCGAACCTTCAGACCAGCCATATCTGCCGGCAAAACGACTGGCCGCTTGGCTGAAATCTGGTCGAAATGCCCGTTCCAGATTGCAGCCAGTGTGACATCAAATCTGACCAAAGATTCACTCATCCGATTGCCTGCCAAAGTCAAAAATCTTTGCACAGCTCGCACATCGCGAAAGGCAAATGGCAAATCAAACACTCGATAATCGCCGGCGACCGCAGCAAGCTCCGAAAACGACGGCAATGTCATGTCTACCGATCCAGATTGCAGGGCCGTCACCGACAAGGCGGAGGCAAATAGTTTGTCGTCCAATATAACTTGCAGACAGGCGCGGCCTTGCAACTCCGAATTGATGGCAGACTGCAAGCTTTTTAATGCCGACTGGCGTGCAGGGGTCTCCGATTGCGGTGCCAGTCCGAGGCGAATTACCAGTTCGCGATCATCGCAACGTGCTTCGGCCTGCACCATAAACAGCCACATCGATGCCAGAACAAAGACAAGTCTCATGTGCCCGCATCATCCCGCCGCCGCGTGGTTGGTGGTTGTGTTGCCTTTCGAAATTCTCCGGGTGTTAGTTCCTGATTTATGGTGCCACCGTCAATCGTAAAAATCAGGTCAGCCAGTTGCAGAATTTCGTCACGGTGATGGCTGACATAAACAATTGGAATTGTAGTTTCGTCCCGCAACCGCTCCAGATATGGCAATACTTGTGCGCGTCTGGAATCGTCGAGACCGGTCAGCGGCTCGTCAAGCAACAAGACTTGAGGATCGGAAAGGATGGCCCTCCCTAATGCCACTCGTTGGGCCTCGCCCCCGGACAGATTGCGCGGCATGCGTTCGACCAGTTCGCCGAGGTCAAGCATTTCGATGACCCCATCCCATCCGGTTTCGTGTTTCTTCATGCCAAAGGCCAGGTTGTCGCGAACCGACAGATGTGGAAACAGGATGGGTTCTTGAAACACCACACCAAGACGCCGCTTTTCGGTCGGCAGGTTGACTTCACTGTGGCTGTCCAAAAGGACGTTTTCACCGACCTGAATGAACCCGCGCTGGGGCTGCCACAGGCCCGAAATGGCACGCAATATCGTCGATTTGCCAGCACCCGATGGGCCGTAGATGGCGGTGACACCTACGCCAGCTTCTATGTCTGCTGCAATTGGAAATGTGCCGATAGTGCCTTCCAGTTTTACCGTTAGCATAATCTAGCGCTCCAGTTTTCTTTGACTGGAATTCACCATCCATTCAGATGCCAAAATGGCGCCGAAAGACAGCACGATGGAAATTAGTATAAGCGCAAGGGCTGCGTTATCACCGCGCGGCGACTGCAACAGCGTATAAATTGCCAAAGACAATGTCTGGGTTTCACCGGGAATATTTGATACGAACGTGATTGTTGCACCAAATTCTCCAAGCGCCTTGGCAAATCCCAGCACTACCCCGGCAATTATGCCGGGAAACGCCAGTGGCAGCGAAATCTTGAAAAACCGTTTGCTGCGTTTTGCGCCCAACGTGGCAGCCATTTCTGCCAAACGCCTGTCCTGGGTTTCAAATGCCAGACGAATAGGCCGAACCAACAATGGAAAAGCCATAATTCCCGCAGCCAGAGCCGCTCCTGCCCAGGAAAATGTAAATCCGATGCCCCACTGATCCAGCACGGACCCGATCCAACCCCGACGCCCGAATACCACTAACAGAGCATAACCTGTCACAACCGGAGGCAGCACCAACGGCAAATGTACGAGTGCGCTCAGGAAGGCTTTGCCGAAAAATCCAGGGCCGGCGAGGATTTTGCCAATAACAATCGCGAAGGGCAAAGCCACGATCATGGCAACGCACGATACCTGCAGCGACAATCCAACAATTGCCCATATAGATGGTTCAAACAGATGAGATAGCATGATCAGTTTCCATCCTGTTGCGGCGGTGGGACGAAACCGGATTTTGCAAAAACCTGACCAGCATCAGACCCTTTCAGGAAACCCACGAATTTCATGGCATCGGGACTCGGATCATTGCCGGTCGTAGCCGCCCAATAGATGATTTTGTCGTGGGCCTCGTCGGGAAATACATAAAACGATCTCACGCGCGGTTCGATCGCGGCATCCGTTCCATAGACAATGGCAGAACTTACCTCTCCCCTTGCGAGACGTCTTAGAGTGGTGCGCACATTGTCGCCAAACACGGCCTGGCGTGCTGCCGCTTGCCAAATACCCCTGTTCTGCAAGGCCTGGCGCGCATAGCGACCGGCGGGAACGCTATCGGGTTCGGCCATGGCAAACCGGTTTTCAGTCAGCAAAGCATTGAGATCGGCCCAGTTTTCAACCTCATTGCGTACCGCCACCACCAGCCGGTTTCCCGCCAGTGGAAAGAGTTTGTCGACGGTAATCAGGTCGCGGGAAACGGCCCAATCCATCCAGTCCCTGTCAGCGGTGATGTAGATATCCGCCGGAGCCCCGGCATCCAGTTGACGAGCCAGTTGTTGTGTCCCGGCAAAAGATAACACGACCTTGGTTCCGTGCTGACTTTCGAAGAGATCAACGACATCATTCAACACGTCAGTCATGCTGGCAGGAGCAAATACCAACACTGAGTCTTTCGCCTGCGCGGCAAAACCCGTCAGTTGAGCGAGTAGAGTGCAGGCAAATACAATCATCCGCATGGTTGGTGAACTCCGACCTTGCTTACCGGTCCAGAGCTGACGCAGCAGCCGCGAGTTCGGTGATACCGTCCCAATCGCCAGCCGCAATCTTTTCCTTCGGGGCAACCCAGGAGCCGCCGACACATACGACATTATCCAGAGCCAGATATTGCGGTGCCTTTTCTGCCGTCAGCCCTCCCGTGGGACAGAATTTCAAGCCTTGCAAAACCGGTGCAAGGGATTTGAGATATTGCGGCCCACCGGCCTGTTCGGCGGGGAAAAATTTCAAAAATTCATATCCTTCAGCCATCAGGCCCATGGCCTCACTGGGGGTTGCAACACCGGGAAGCAGCGGCACATCTACCTTTTGATTGGCCTCGATCAAATCCTGTGTTGCGCCGGGGGAAACTAAAAACTGACAGCCAATTTCAACGCAGTCACGCATCATGCCGGGCGTCATCACGGTGCCTGCGCCAACAACTGCGCCTTCGACCTGTTTGGCTACCGCAGAAATGCAGGCCAGTGCCTGGGGTGTGCGCAAGGTGATTTCGATAACCGGAAGGCCACCAGCTACCAGCGCTCGGCTGGTTTGCACGGCAATTTCTGGGTCGTTGAATTGCAGAACCGGAATCACCGGAGCAAGACCAACCACTTCGGACAGTCGTTCATTCTTGTTTTTCATTTTTATTTTTAATTTCAAATCAGACCTCAATCTGGAGACAGATTAAAGGATGCGCTTGGAAATTAAAAGCAGGCCGGCCCGAATGGATCTCTCCATTCGCTTTTTTGCACCGGCAACAAATTTTGCAAGGCGGGCGAGCGCACCATGTTCGCCCATTCTCACAATCTGAACTCGGTCGGCCTGACTGTTCTGCACATCTGGCTCTGGGGATTGCCTGCTCAATCGCTTCAATGCATGCTCAATTTTCCGGTCATAAGCATATCGGGCATAGGACGGGCCGTTATAGGTGCGGGCAAATTCCTTCCAATCTTCGATCTGGATTGTTGGAATCAAACCTGCTCTATCGATGTATTGCGCCATCAAACGCACCTGACCTGCAGCGCCGGAACGGGCTTCAGCAACCAATGCGTCGACACTGCCATAACCGAGCCATTGCCAATGCGCTCCCATGACCTGTCCGAGCCCCCAGGAAACAGATGACAGGGCAGCGATTCGGTTGATTTTGATTGCGCGGTTCACCAGTTCCCAGCGCCGCTCCTGGCTTCGTGGATTGCGGATTTTACCGGCTTTTGGATGGGCCAGCCCTTGTTGGCGGGCCAGTTGTCGCTGTTGACCATTTAGCAGCCGGTCAAAATAATGGCCTTCAAAGCGAATGAGCGGTTCGCGCTTTCCGGCAAAACTGGCGAAGATCCGACCACCGGATTCAACCTCTGCGATGGCCTGCAGAGCGGCGCTTGATATTTTCAATTTATTTGCCACCACGGAAATTTCGTGAAGACATTGTGCGTCGAACATAAAAATGCTCCTCAATCAGATTGAGGAGCATTGTGATAGACTATTTTGAGACGGGGATAAGTTTCCCTATTCCATGGTTGGAATTGAAAATTCCGCACCTTCCTTGATGCCCGAAGGCCAACGCGAAGTGATCGTCTTCGTGCGGGTATAAAACTTGAACGCATCCGGGCCATGCTGGTTCAAATCGCCAAACCCGGAACGTTTCCAACCACCAAATGTGTAGTAAGCCAACGGCACAGGAATTGGCACGTTAATACCGACCATGCCGATATTGATGCGGCTGGCAAAATCGCGGGCCGCATCGCCGTCGCGTGTAAAGATTGCAACGCCATTGCCATATTCGTGGCTCATCGCCAGGTCGAGACCTTCTTCATAGGTGTCGGCACGAACCACCGAGAGGACAGGACCGAAAATCTCTTCCTTGTAGATCGACATATCCTTGGTGACATTGTCGAACAGGCAAGCGCCCATGAAGAAACCATCTTCATAACCCTGCATGGAGAAGTCACGACCATCAACGACCAGATCCGCCCCCTGCTCGACGCCGGCGTCGACATATCCCTTGACGCGGGTGTGAGCTTCTTTGGTTACCAACGGTCCAAAATCAGCGTCGTCACCGGCGGTATAGGGAGCAATTTTCAAAGCTTCGACGCGCGGCGTCAGCTTTTCCATCAAACGATCGCCGGTGTCCTTGCCAACGGGAACGGCAACGGAGACAGCCATACAGCGTTCGCCGGCAGCGCCGTAGCCAGCGCCAATCAACGCATCGACGGTCTGATCCATGTCAGCATCCGGCATGATGATCATGTGATTTTTCGCGCCGCCAAAGCACTGAACGCGCTTACCGTTGGCACAGCCGCGTGTGTAGACATATTCAGCAATCGGTGTTGAACCAACAAAACCGACGGCCATGATGTCGTCGTGATCAAGAATACCATCAACGGCTTCCTTGTCCCCGTGCACCACGTTCAATATGCCATCTGGCAAACCGGCTTCGCTCATCAATTGCGCCAACATATTGGGGACCGACGGGTCACGCTCAGATGGTTTGAGGATGAATGCATTGCCGCAAACAATGGCCGGGCAGAATTTCCACATGGGAATCATCGCCGGAAAGTTGAACGGAGTTATCCCCGCCACAACTCCCAATGGTTGTTTAACCGAGTGCATGTCAATTCCCGGACCGGCACCTTCAGAAAACTCACCTTTCAGCATTTGCGGCGCACTGATGCAGTATTCGGCAACTTCCAGACCGCGGATCACATCGCCTTTTGCGTCAGGCACTGTTTTACCGTGCTCTCGGGATAGTGCTTCAGCAAGCTGGTCCATATCGCGATGTAACAGACGGACAAATTCCATCATCACGCGGGCGCGTTTTTGTGGGTTTTGGGCTGCCCAAGCGGGTTGAGCCTGTTTAGCGTTGGCAATCGCGGCATTCAATTCATTGGCCGATGCCAGCGGCACCTGAGCCTGAACTTCTCCAGTAGCCGGGTTGTAGACGTCGGCCGTGCGCCCGGAGGTGCCGGAAACCAGTTTTCCGCCAATATAGTGTTGAATTTCGTCCATGATGGTCCCTTCCGCAGAACTTGATTGCAGGCTCTTTAGAGCATGTCTGGCTCAAATGGAACCATTCCGCGAGAAGGACTTCAAAGCTTATCGACAGGCACTTTCAAATAGCGCGTTCCGTTGGGTTCCGGTTCTGGCAGATCGCCAGCGCGCATATTCACCTGAACACTTGGGATAATCAATTTTGGCATCGACAGCTGCGCATCGCGTGTCGTGCGCATTTCAACATAAGCGTCCTCGTCAATGCCGTCCTTGACGTGGATGTTGGAAGCCCGCTGTTCACCGACGGTCGTTTCCCAGGCGATGTCTCGCCCATTGGGGCCATAATCGTGACAGATGAACATGCGCATGGATTCCGGCAGGCTGAGAACTTTTTTAATTGACTGATAAAGTTGTCGTGCATCTCCGCCGGGGAAATCAGCCCGGGCCGAACCACCATCCGGCATGAACAGGGTATCGCCAACAACTATGACGTCACCAATCACATGCGCCATACAGGCTGGCGTGTGACCAGGCGTTGCCAGAATAAACGCATCGAGACCGCCAATTTTATAAGTGTCGCCCTCCTCAAACAGGGCATCAAACTGGCTTCCATCACGTTGAAATTCGGTTCCGGCATTGAAAATCTTGCCGAAAATATCCTGAACTTCGATTACCCGAGCTCCAATGCCCAGTTTACCGCCGAGTTTTTGTTGCAAATAGGGTGCCGCAGACAGGTGGTCCGCATGCACATGCGTTTCGATAATCCACTCCACCGAAAGTCCTTGTTCATTGACAAACTCGATCAATGAATCAGCTGAGGTTTTCGACGTCCAGTCAGAGGCAAAGTCAAAATCCAGCACACTGTCATACAACGCACAAGCGTTGGAATTCGGGTCTTTGACACAATAGGAAATCGTGTTTGTTTCTGGATCGAAAAACCCAGTTACTTCGGGTTTCTGATCAATATTGATTGGCCAATCAGACATAATAACCTCCTAGGCGCGTGCAGCGAGAATTCCAGGTGCCATTCTGCCTGCCCACATGCCAATCAGCAAGGCAGGGAAGAACGCCATGATTCCAGTCGACATCAAGGGCAATGCCGTAAACGCGGGACCGGGGCAGAAACCACCCAATCCCCAGCCTGCTCCAAAAATCGCCGCCCCGGTCAATAATTGACCATCGATGTCTTTCTTCTGCGGCAGGTGAAACACGTCGCTCAACACAGGGGTCGCCCGGTTCAACACGACGCGATAGCCGATAAACGTCACCAGCACAGCACCGCCCATCACAAAGGCAAGACTGGGGTCCCAGGACCCAGCAAGGTCCAGAAAATTCAATACCTTGGCAGGGTTACTCATGCCAGAAATTACCAGGCCAACACCAAAAATCAGTCCGCAAATTAGTCCTGCAAGTGTTTTCATGATTCAAACTCCTACAATATGACGCATGACAAACAGGGTCACGAACGCCGTTGCCATGAAGGTTAGAGTTGCGAGAATGGAGCGCATCGACAGGCGCGACATGCCACAGACTCCGTGGCCCGACGTACATCCCCCGCCATAGACAGCTCCAAAACCCGTGACCAGACCGGCAACTACCATCAAACCGATGTTTCCAGACACGGTTTGTTCAATGGGTTCACCACTTACCATCTGGACAACAAGCGGTGCGGCCAGCAGCCCAGCAATAAACGCCAGACGCCAGGCCATGTCCCCATTGGCGATTCGCCCGCCCCACGGAGGCAATACGGCGGAGCTAATGCCACTAATTCCAGCAATGCGTCCGTTCAGGGCCAGCAGCAAAACCGCTGAAAGCCCGATCAAAGCTCCGCCGAAAGCAGAGGCCCAGGGGGTGAATTCCGTCATAACTAAGCGTCCTTTCACAGAGTGCTGGTTGATTATATATTAGAAACTGCTAATTTATCAATATGAGTAAACTCGATTTATTAGCGATGCAAGCTGGCGCAGCGCAAGCCGAAGCATTGCTGTCTTTGTTGGCCAATCGCCATCGACTGATGGTGATGTGTCATTTGATTGATGGCGAAAAAACCGTCACCGAGCTGTTGGCTCGTGGCCAGTTGGGTCAAAGTGCTTTGTCCCAGCATTTGGGAAAATTGCGAGATGCCCATCTTGTAGCGACCCGTCGAGAGGGTCAAAAAATACACTATTCCATTGCCAGCAAACAGGCGCAGATACTGATCGAAACCCTGTGCGATTTGTATAAACCTTGATCATTCCGTCTCCTCGCAATCGATCAGCCGCAGATAGTCTTCCAGACGTTTGCCCTGTTCGAGCGGGAATTGCTCGTCCAGCAGTCTGACTTCTTCGATGTGATCGACGCGAAACGCCCTGAAATCACAACGCGCCTCACACCATGCCGTGCAGGTCCAGACCTGCCCCCAGAATTCGACTTGCAGAGGTCGTATAACTCGGCGGGACAAAACATTGGCCAGACTTCTGTAACGAAGATCCAGCTTGCGACGACCTGCGATAGCTTTTCGCAGGATCGGCAGATGTTCGATATCGGCTGCGATGTTGTCGCTATAGACCGACATCGGCCAGCGGCGATTGACTCCCTGTTGATTGGCCGGAAGGACAGCGTGTACCTTCTGGAGCAGAGAATTTGCTGCACTGTTCAATTCGCTGTCTGACGAACGTTTGGCTAGTTCCATGCCGAACTGAAGTGCCTCCAGTTCGATATGGGAGAGGTTTAGCGGAGGCAGAAAGATCGGCTCCCGGAGGATATAACCGACCCCTCTTTCACCTTCGATGGGAATGCCCGAAGCAACCAGGGTTTCAATGTCGCGGTAAAGAGTGCGCAGCGAAACCCCAAGCTGTTCGGCCAGTTCCCGCCCAAGCTTGAGCCGACCATCCCGGAAAATCTGAATCAGTTCAAAGAGACGGTCGGTTCTGCGCATCAGGCGTGTGACATTTTCAGGCTGTTATGGGCCATTTTGGCCGATTCGCCGTCAATCGCGGCCAGAAACGGACCTGCGGCCTCAAATTGCATCAAACTCTCAGAGGCAGCTTTGGCCTGTTCCAGCGACTGCCATTCGATGTGGTCGGTCCACACCCCGTCTTCGGCAACCGACAGATGCCGACGAACAAAACCTTCGGTTTTGTCGAGCATGGAATTGACCGCTTGTGCAGTTTCCAGGAATTGGCTCTCTGAAACATTGTCGGCCAATTTAAAGGTGACGACTTCGACGACTGATTTTGTCATTTAATTACTCCAGTGGTTGTTGACCACCGGGAGTTAACATAGCCCAACTGACATGAATCTGTCAGTTGGATTTTGTTTTTATGCCATGGAAAGGTAACTACCCAGCTACCCCAACCTGATGCTTTTATAGACGGCCCATCAGACGGGTCTGAGGTTGAGGATGAGCTGATCAGGCGCGGTTTTCAAGGTTTTCAGGATGTCCCAACCTTGTTTTCGCGCCGTTTCAATGACCGTTCGTAAAGTGCAGAAATTCTCGGCACCAGCCTCTGTTCGAAAGCTTCCCGAGACCTTTTGTCGAACTTTCGTCATTCTGAGATCACGCTCTGCCTCGTTGTTCGTGTAGGGAACGCGCAGATCATTGAGAAAGAGCAAAACCGCTGCTTTATGCGTTTGGAGTCGCAAAGCGAGATTGTGCCCAATCCGCCGTTTCGGGCGACCCCGCTTCTTGCCTTTCGTTGGGCGCGCGAGAGGCGGTTGGGCCTCGTGGAACGCGATAGCACGCTCGCAACAGGCATCAAATCGCCGCTCGATATCCGTGATTGCCTCCGGGCTGACCGCGCTCCGATTTTGGATTCGCGCGACATGCGTGAGCTTCAGTGCGTCGAGCAGAATGGCTTTCATGTCCGGCACCCAAGCTTCTTTTTCATATTCGGTCAATGCCTCCAATTCGCGGGAGATGTGGGCATTGCACAATCCATGGGTCACATTTTCCACTGCCCAGTTGGAAGAGAAACAGTCATGCACTGCCGTTCCCGCCAGTTCTGGTGGCACTTCACCTCGCGCAGTTCCGAGCCGAAGGTGGCTTAGAGCGGTGGAGCATAGCATATGAAGCCAGCGCGTTCTGCCACCAATCCTGAACCCCGTTTCATCCAGATGCTTCACTGCCGTTTGAGGCCCGGACAGCAGGTTCTTCACCGCCTCAGCTAAACAGAGCATCTGCTCGGCCTTTTTGGCAACCAGACTGGAAAGGGTTGCCGATGTGATTGTGACCCCGAAAATGTCCGCAAAAACCTGCGCCAGGCGATTTTGGGGAATGCAGTGCTGCGTCTGTAAATAGGCGGCCAACGCCCCTATTTCATCGCCGTACTGGGCGGGTGATGTTACCCCTTCAGGAAAATCGGCGCGGGTTTTTGCACCGCAATGCTGGCATTGGCAAATATGCGCACGATGCTCGGTCACATAAAGCGGCGGTGGAGGTTTGAGGCCAAACACCTGTCTGCACGCAGAACCTATGGTATCCTCCGCCGAAAGCGCGGCCTGACAGTTTTGGCATTGGTTCGGAAAATGACTGGTGATCTCGTCTGGGTTCTCAACCTGTTTCAGTGTGTTGCCGGGATGTCCGGGTTGGCCGCCAGGCTTTCGATTTGACTTGCCCCGCTGACTTTTGGTCCGCCGTTTCTTATCGCTAGACGGCTTTGCCAGTCCGTCGCTCGAAGGTGGTTTGCTGCTATTACGACTGTTCGATCCCAGACGACGCTCAAGATCTGAAACACGCTGCCTAAGAACCGCATTATCTTCTCTAAGTTGCTCGTTGTCTTTCCTGAGTTGTTCGTTTTCCTTCAGGAGCCGAGCGTTCACCTCCAAAAGCTGCGCATTTTGTTCTTTGAGTTAGACAACCTGACCCACCAGAGCCATGACCACATCAATCAGTTCTGATTTTGAGAAATCAGCAAGAATTTCAGGTGTCAGATTTTCGAGTTTCATCCTCGCAGTCAAACACCAAAATGAAAAAAGTGGAACCTCAAATATGCGCCATGAATCAAATTGTCGCACCTAATGGCAGCAGAAATAGGGTAGCTGAGTAGTTACGTTAATTCATTGGTATCCGCCTCGCCACCGATGCTTTGAAGAAGATCTTCGACGAGAAGAGGTTTTTCGAACACGCCGTCATGGGCGGGCATCTTGATACCCTCCCCTTCCAGCCGTTTGCGGAACACGGTTTGTATGCATTTTGCAGAGTCTACATCGCCATTGCGCACGAGAAAGAAGAGATCGACATCTGAGCCGCTTGTAACCTCCCGTCGGGCCACGCTACCGTTCACGCCGACAATGACATTCGGTGCCTCGCCAATAATAACATCGACAGCAATGCCTCGCATCAGTTGTATCTGACGCTCCGCCTCGTCCTTGGCCCTTTGAAACACACCATCGACCTCGGCCGCGTCGTTTAGTCGTCGGATCACACCCATGTCTTCACGCGAGAAGCTCTGACAAGCTCTTAGACGTTACCGTCTTACTCTGCCTGTAGCGGCGATTGATCGATGGCGCGTCGTCAAGTGTGGCCTTGCGTTCAACGAAGAAGTCGCGTTTCTTCACGGTGACATCCTGCGAAAGCCAATCTGTCGGAAGATTGAACTCCAAATGTCCGTGATCAGGGTATTTGAGACAGATGGTGGTCTGAGTTAGAGAGACTTTAGCTCATCTGTTGTTTGTATTATGCGACTTGTTTGCGGTGTTGCAAGCGCCGCGTTTCGATGGTTTTTCGTTTAATCCTTTCTCTTCGATTTATTATTTCCGTTCCACGCCCGAAGTAGACGTCTGCAGGTGTGAGGTTTTTCAGGCTCTCGTGGTATCTGTGGTGATTGTAATGTTCGATGAAAGCCTCAATCTGCCGGGTTAAATCACCTGGCAGGAAGTAGTGTTCCAGCAGGATGCGGTTCTTCAGGGTTTGATGCCAGCGCTCTATCTTGCCTTGGGTTTGCGGGTGATAAGGCGCACCACGAACATGCCCCATGCCTTTCCCATCCAGCCACTGAGCCAGATCACTGGATATGTAGCAGGGACCATTATCGGATAGCAGCCGTGGTTGATGCGCAACGTTGGCCCTGTCACAGCCTGAGGCCTGAAGCGCCATTTCCAATGTATCGGTCACATCCGATGTGTTCATGGTGGTGCACAGTTTCCAGGCAATGATGTATCGCGAATAATCATCGAGGATTGTGCTGAGATAAAACCAGCCCCAGCCAATGACCTTCAGATAGGTGAAGTCTGTTTGCCACAGTTGATTGATGGCCGTGGTCTTATCGCGGAACTCACTGGCGGCTTTCATGACGATAAATGCCGGGCTGGTGATCAGATCCAGGGCCTTTAGCAGCCGGTACACTGAGCTCTCAGATACAAAATAGGCCTTCGTGTCTGTGAATGTCACAGCCAGTTCGCGAGGAGACAGTTCAGGTTGATCAAGGGCCAGACCAATGATCTGTGTCCGTATATTTTCTGGTACTCGGTTCCAGGCTCTGTTGGGACCAGAACGTTTGTCTTCCAATCCTGTCTCACCCAATCGCTGATACAAATCATACCAGCGATAATATGTTGGCCGGGAGACACCCAGCTTATCAAGTGTCACCTTGGCTGACAGATGTGATCCCTCAACAAGTCGGATGATTTCCAGTTTCTCAGATGCCGGGTATCTCATTCGATATCCTCCCCATCCGCGATCATGCTTTTTTTGAGAAGACGGTTTTCCAGGGTGAGATCGGCAACACATTCCTTTAGATCACGCGCTTCACGGCGCAGGCCTTTGACTTCGTCGGCGGAAGCTTCACGCACTATATCGCCTGACAGACGCTTTTTACCCGCCTCCATAAATTCCTTCGACCATTTATAGTACATGCTTTCAGCAAGGCCTTCACGGCGGCACAGTTCAGCTATGCTGTCTTCGCCGCGCAGGCCATCAAGCACAATGCGGATCTTTTCCTCCGCACTATACTGACGGCGGGTCTTGCGTTTGATAGTCTGGATCAATTTCTCCGAACCCGATCCCCGGGTTCCTGATTTATGTCTCATCTTCGCTCCATAAGGGCTACGATGAACCAAAAATCATCTCTTAGGCAAAATCACTTCTCTGTCTCATGAATGCTGACGGGGAACACTGTCGGAAGATTGAACTCCAAATACTGATCGGTACGTGACACCGAGCTCAGATAGCCAAACAAGGTTGGATGCCGACGTCGGAGTGAACCTTCGGTACACAGAAAATCATCGGCAGAAAACAGTTTCAGATTAGAGCGCATATAGACCTGCGCAACTGCATCCAGAACAGCCCCGCGGTCAGCGGCAATCAAGAGGTTGTAGATAATGTGCTTGAGACGCCAAAAAGCGTCAAAATCGCTCTCGATCTTCCCGGGTTGGCCCTGTGCCCACCGGCGGACAATGCTCTCGCAGCCACCGAACGCCGGTCGCCGCGCGATGAAAGCCCGGCATCGGTTAATCCCTTCGAGGGTGTCGAGATTGATCTGACCGGAAAACAGGAAGCCGACATCACCGTCGTGCTCGCCTTGGATCAGTGCCAGCACTTCGTCCAAATCGACACCCGCATCGGCGAGGATTTCAGGAATATCTTCCCCAAACTCCACCTCTCCGGTGACCAGGCGGCGGGTCATGAAGTGGTGATTGATGCCAAACTCCGCCTCGAACACTGGCTCCAGTGTATGGGATAGCGGGCCGTGGCCGACATCATGTAACAGCGCCGCACTCAACAGAAGCTTTCGGCGGTCATCCGGAAGGTCCGCTTCGCGAGCATAGGTGTCCGCCAACCACGCAACGCCCAGTGAATGCTCAAGACGATTATGCCGACGGCGATGACCGGCCCGTCCAGACCCACGTCGCATATAATCAATGGCTCCGAGGAACCCGATTCCAGCAAGACGCTTCATTGCACGGGTGGAAAGCAGAGCCCCGACAAGGGCATCAGCAAAAACGGGGCGGGCGTCGGATCTATAGGCATCCACGGCGCCATCAGCCAGCATCGGCTCCAGCGCTGGTTGGGCGATGGCATTCATCGCCTGTGTGGATATCTGATCAAGCGCCACCATAGGTCCCAACTACTCTAAAAAGATCTGTACTAATTCAGTGTATAGCACGTACCTTGAGTGATTGTCACGGAACCATCTGAGAACGCCGGAGCAATAATCCACCATTGTATTGCCGAGGCCGGATTAAAACTCCGCCACTGATAGGTTACCCGTTTTATGGATGGGACTGGTGAAGAGGGTGGATTTGTATGATCGTGTTCGTCAAGCGTATATATCTAACCCTGTAGCTAACAAGGGATATGTCCGGTTTATGTAGCATTGCATTTATCCTGTTTTAAGCGACCTCCACAAGGACGCATTTGATGAACCGAACAGCTATTTTACAGGAACTACGACAGATGAAGTTTTCAGACAAATTTATTTGTCGTCAAAAAACCCATTTTTCTCCAAAAAACCTCGAACATACACCGACGCATTAACCAAGCCTCGTTTGCGATCGAGAATATCTCGCTGTTCTTGGTTCATCGTCAGATTAACGGGCCGCCCCAAAATCTCCGTTTCCTGTTTATTGGGACGCCCTACCCGTCCCTGAACTTTTGATTGCTCCTTCTTTTTCTTGGCCTTATCAGCCGATTTTACCCTCGCCACCGATTCAGGAAGAATGGTTTGATGTGCATTGTCGGTCGCATAAGAGGAAATATCGTTGTTCTTACTTGGCATGAGCCACCTCATCTATGCAGCAATAAATTTCGTGGAACTGTTCTTTGATGTCTCGATAAGTGTAGCGACCAAGAGCCGTAGCGTCACATATATGACTTATTGACTTTTCCTGTTCAAAAATATGATCGAATATTTTTGAAAATCGCAGTGGCAGAACCGGTACATCGAATCCGGCTCCATTGACTTTGCCCTCGATATTAAGAAACGCTCTTGATTTTAACCAATCATGGCCTCTTTCTTTAGCAGCGCGATCTAATTTGGTTGCCACTACCAATATCACCGCATCTGTACGTTTGATGGCCTCTACCTCTTCCAATGTCCAAATTCCATGACTTAACGATTTCACCTCGTCATTCATGGGCACGATGATAACATCTGATTGTTCGATGGCCGTAGTTATACTTTCCGCATCCTCTGAAATAGCCCCTGCCAAATCAAACACTACATCCTTGTCAGCTGGTAATGTGGGAAATGGCCTCGTTAGATCGACTGCCAATACATGGGTATCCGGGATACATTCAAAATCGTGAAATAGATGTCTGCGCTCATTAGTTGCAATAGCATAATCTCTATCCAGCACGATGTTTGTTGCGATGGGAGTTTTGCCAACACCACCTTTTGCGTTGTAGACGGATATTTTCATTGCATTTTCTACCTATTGTCCATTAAACCAATTAACTCATGGTGTTAATTGGTTTAATGGTCCTCTGTTAACATATGGTTTCCATGTGAGGAATGTCTTTAATTTATTTACATGATAAAATGCCATTAATGGAATAACATGTCAAAATTCTTTTAATGGTATGCAATTTATTAATAGGGCTCACTGCATAAAAGTGCCATTATTGTCCGGTTAGAGCACTTCCGGCGAGTTTAGAATCGTAGGGCAGTTTACGGAATTGATTTCTTCTGATTCAAGGTGTCAGGAGGAAGTGTCATGTCTTTATCTCAGGATTTACGACTTCGTATTGTTGATTTGGTTGCGTCTGGTGTGTCTCGTAGGAAGGCTGCGCAGAGGTTTAAAGTGAGCGCCAGTTCCGCCATTCGCTTTGTGAAGCAGGCAGATGAGCTCGGGCATGTTGAGGTAAAAAAGCGCAAAAAACGCTCAAGCAAACTCGACCCGCACCGGGCTGATATTCTTACCTGGATTGCGGAACAGCCAGACCTGACCCTGGCACAACTGTGCACCCGCCTGATTGAAACCCATGGTCTGCGCGTTGGTTCTTCGACACTGGATGACTGGCTGCGCGCCAATCAGATCAGCTATAAAAAAAACGGCTCACGCCAGTGAACAGGAACGGGCAGATGTACAAGCCAAACGCTACCGCTGGCGCAAACGTCAGGATTGGTTGAAACAGCATGAGCACCTGTTGAGCAGGATCGTGTTCATTGATGAAACCGGGCTTAACACAAAGATGGCCAGACCTCGGGGACGTTCTGCCAGGGGCCAGCGCCTGGTGGCCTCAATCCCCCATGGTCATTGGAAAACAATGACATTCATTGGTGGCCTGCGCCACGATGGTATTGAGCGCGTGAAACTGTCCTCTGTCGCTTGCAGAAAAACTGTTGAGCTATGGTTCGATTTATCACCGCGTTGTTCCCCTTCCCATTGACCTGTTGGCCCATCAGATCGCTAGCCCGGAGGCGAGCGGCCTGCAACGCTTGGGCAAGGTTTCTGGACGGCTAACGCCTTGCGCGCTGCGGTGCATCGCACACAACAAACATCGCCCTTCACGTGCTCCATTTCATTGCGCCCCATCCGGAAAGCTGTTCTGGCAGAGGAATGCACTGCACGCCCCCTTGTTTTGCACGCTGATAATGGCAGCCCGATGAAGGGGGCAACGATGAAAACAACCATGGAAAAACTGGGCATCACCGCGTCCTACAGTCGTCCGCGCGTCAGCAACGACAATCCCTTCTCAGAGGCTCTGTTCCGCACCTGCAAATACCGCCCAAATTGGCCAAGCAAGGGCTTCGCCGTAAAGGCAGATGCCCAGGCCTGGGTGAAATCCTTCGCCACTTGGTATAACGGCGAGCACCTGCACAGCGCGATCCGCTTTGTCACGCCAGAAGCGCGCAACGCTGGTCAGGAAAAACCCGCGACTGGCAACCCGCAGGACCCGTCTGGTTGAACCCAGAAAGCGAAACCAGCGCCTTTGAAATCAGAGACGCCGCATGAAATCGGCGGACAACTTGTTTGACAAACACCGTTATTGGCGTCTGAACCCAAAAGCACGATCGACAAAGCGATTGCGGCTCGGGGCAAGGGCGATAAACGGAAAATCGTTGTTTCGTCAAATCTGGCGGAGACATCATTGACGGTGAGCGGAGTGCGCTATGTCGTCGATTCCGGCTTAATCTGTCAGTCCACCTGGGACCATGAACTTGCCACGGGTTCATTGCCGACAAAAACACATAGCCAATCAGGGTTGCGCCAAAGATGGGGACGTGTCGGTCGAGACGGCCCGGGTTGGGTTTTAGGGAACTCGCATGTCGTCATTTGGTAAATGGTCAAAACAAGGTGTTCCCAAAAAGGGCTGGACCTGTATCGGGTTTGAGGATCTCGGTGAGCCCACCGCCGAATGTGAAATGTGCGAAAACCAGGAGATCCGATATGTCCACCAGATGCAACACCCCGACTATCCGGACATACTGGAGTGTGGCTGTGTCTGTGCCGGCAAGATGGAGGAAGACTATGCAGCTGCCTCGAGGCGGGAAACAGACAGCAAGAACCTGGCTCAAAGACGCGCGCGCTGGCTAACACGAAAATGGAAAATCTCGCAGAGTGGAAATCACTATCTGAAAACCGATGGCTTCCACATTGTCGTCTTTCAAAAGTCCGGCCAGTGGAGCGGTGTGATCACCCGTCTAAGTAGCGGAATCGAAACTCAAGCCCGACGCCTTTACGACTCACAAGACAAGGCGAAGCTTGGAGCATTCGATGGCATGATCTGGCTGAAAACTTACTGATAGAGACTGCATCTGGACTGATGGTGCAGTTCTTCTGGTGGCGAGGTTTGTAGGGTCGAAAGGGGTAAGGCATCAGTTCCAGCAGTCGCACTTGACATGTACGGCGTTATACCGTACATAATGTGCGCAAGGAGAACAACTATGTTTGCTATGGAAAAAGTGAGCGCTACCCCTGGTAAGATGGAAGCGCGCAAAGAGCTGCGCATGCATCGCGCAGATGAAGAACGTATTCGCGCGGCTGCAGCAGCAACCGGCCTACAAGAAGCTGACTTTATCCGTCAAGCAGCGCTTCTACGTGTTCAGGAAATAGAGCAGCGCATGTCTTTGTCCGTTTTGCCTGTTGAAACCTTTGATGCATTCAAAGCGGCGACAGAAGCACCAGGCAAGATCATTCCGGGATTGCAGAGTGCAGCTAAGGCAACGGAAGGCCTTCTTAAGGATGCCAACTGAAGCGACAGTGGCACCGGCCAACCTATCACTTTCAACATTTGACAAGTCAACTCATGACCGCAGCAACTTTAGCTGCGGTTTTGAGCCAATCGACAATTTTCTAAAATCGTCGCTCTCCGATCAAATCAAGGCAGGGATGGTGACAGCCTGGATCGCAACTGCCGGTGATGATCCTGCTGTTCTAGGTTTCTACACTTTGGGAGCAATGGCTGTTCGGTCTCAATTTTGTCCCGCAAAATGGCAACGTGCCAGAGTTCCAGACATCCCCGTAATTTACATACGCGCAGTTGCAGTCCGCGAAGATCTCCAAGGAAAAGGTTTTGGTACTGCTCTTGTCATCGATGCCATGAAACGTTGTGTAAAGCTTTCTGAGCAGATGGGGGCAGCAGCGATTGTATTGGACGTCCTGGACGACGCAGCCTTTGATAAAAGATGGGCATTCTATGCGGAGCTGGGTTTTGAACCTCTGGGTGATCCAGATAACAAACATCGCGTCTACATATCCATGGCCGATGTACGCGCCACGCTTGGAACCAAAGACTAACACTAAGATATTTTGCGCTACGCGTTCACCGTACCCAACTTGCCCTGTATCAATTTCAAAAAAGTCAAATCATCCAATGAACGTCGTTGTAGACAATCTACGCAACAAAGAATATGATCCAGTATATTGATTTGATTAATTCTTTCTTATTGGTGAGATTTAGAGACTGGGCAGAGTAAATGGCATCGTAATACGCCTAACCAAAGATCAAGAAAGCGTCTTTCGCGACGCACTGTATGAACAAGATTTCTTTGCCGAAGCAGTCAACAATGTTCCCCGTCAGCATTCATGAGACAGAGAAGTGATTTTGCCTAAGAGATGATTTTTGGTTCATCGTAGCCCTTATGGAGCGAAGATGAGACATAAATCAGGAACCCGGGGATCGGGTTCGGAGAAATTGATCCAGACTATCAAACGCAAGACCCGCCGTCAGTATAGTGCGGAGGAAAAGATCCGCATTGTGCTTGATGGCCTGCGCGGCGAAGACAGCATAGCTGAACTGTGCCGCCGTGAAGGCCTTGCTGAAAGCATGTACTATAAATGGTCGAAGGAATTTATGGAGGCGGGTAAAAAGCGTCTGTCAGGTGATATAGTGCGTGAAGCTTCCACCGACGAAGTCAAAGGCCTGCGCCGTGAAGCGCGTGATCTAAAGGAATGTGTTGCCGATCTCACCCTGGAAAACCGTCTTCTCAAAAAAAGCATGATCGCGGATGGGGAGGATATCGAATGAGATACCCGGCATCTGAGAAACTGGAAATCATCCGACTTGTTGAGGGATCACATCTGTCAGCCAAGGTGACACTTGATAAGCTGGGTGTCTCCCGGCCAACATATTATCGCTGGTATGATTTGTATCAGCGATTGGGTGAGACAGGATTGGAAGACAAACGTTCTGGTCCCAACAGAGCCTGGAACCGAGTACCAGAAAATATACGGACACAGATCATTGGTCTGGCCCTTGATCAACCTGAACTGTCTCCTCGCGAACTGGCTGTGACATTCACAGACACGAAGGCCTATTTTGTATCTGAGAGCTCAGTGTACCGGCTGCTAAAGGCCCTGGATCTGATCACCAGCCCGGCATTTATCGTCATGAAAGCCGCCAGTGAGTTCCGCGATAAGACCACGGCCATCAATCAACTGTGGCAAACAGACTTCACCTATCTGAAGGTCATTGGCTGGGGCTGGTTTTATCTCAGCACAATCCTCGATGATTATTCGCGATACATCATTGCCTGGAAACTGTGCACCACCATGAACACATCGGATGTGACCGATACATTGGAAATGGCGCTTCAGGCCTCAGGCTGTGACAGGGCCAACGTTGCGCATCAACCACGGCTGCTATCCGATAATGGTCCCTGCTACATATCCAGTGATCTGGCTCAGTGGCTGGATGGGAAAGGCATGGGGCATGTTCGTGGTGTGCCTTATCACCCGCAAACCCAAGGCAAGATAGAGCGCTGGCATCAAACCCTGAAGAACCGCATCCTGCTGGAACACTACTTCCTGCCAGGTGATTTAACCCGGCAGATTGAGGCTTTCATCGAACATTACAATCACCACAGATACCACGAGAGCCTGAAAAACCTCACACCTGCAGACGTCTACTTCGGGCGTGGAACGGAAATAATAAATCGAAGAGAAAGGATTAAACGAAAAACCATCGAAACGCGGCGCTTGCAACACCGCAAACAAGTCGCATAATACAAACAACAGATGAGCTAAAGTCTCTCTAACTCAGACCACCATCTGTCTCAAATACCCTGATCACGGACACCCATATTCGCAACGTTCATTATGTCTCGGACAATAAGTGGCAAACCAATTTGGGCAGTTCGAAAGTAGAATTGCCCTACCTTAGTGGAGACGCTTGCTCCCTATCATGTGGGGCTTACGGATTTCGAACTGATCGCCGAGCGTGGGGTGGATTCTGATGCGGCGGTGACAAGCTGTCGGCGCGCTTTCTTGAAACCGCTGTCGGTGTCAAGAAAACTTGCGATGATGTAGGGCACAAGGTCTTCGACTTTTTCCTTCACCCCATAATCCTGTTCATAGATGCGGGCGTAATCCGTCAACGCCTCATGAATCTCCGGCGGGAAAATAGCGGTGATTTTGACCGGGGTGCGTTTGGGTAGTTTTGAAAGCTTCAGGGTCATGGCCAATTCCTTCTTGAAACAGAGACCTTTCCTTGAATGAAGGGCCTGAGAATAATGTCTTTATGGACAATCACGCGCAGCGGATAGCCGGGCCGGATTGTTATGGTGGGTTGAATGTTGATTTCGCGTTCGACGATGCGCTGGCCTGCCCGGTTGATGGACTCTTGCGAGCCGCTCTGAATGGCCTGCATCAGATCAGTGTCGTCATCGAAGGCAAGTTCGGCCCCGACGCTGAAGAGCGTGGAAAGCGCAATGCCTTTGATGAGCCGCCATGTGTGAAAATCAACCTCGTCCTCAAGCCCGGCGTAACCGGCGCGGTCAGTGGCGGACAGATTGTCAATGATGATCGATGAACCGTCCGGCAGAATGAGGCGCTGCCACACGACCAGGGCGCGTTCCTGGCCGAAGGCCACAACGGAATCGTATTTCCCGAGAAGGCGGGAGCCCTGGGGAATCAGCACATGCTGGCCGGTTACCGTGTCATAGACCGGCTGCGTCACCTGCGCGATCACGCGCCCCGGCAAGTCGGAATTAAGCCCCGTAATCAGGCTGGCGGCAATAATCGTTCCGGCCATGACCTGATAGGGGGACAGGGGCGTTTGAAGCCGATGCGACGCATAGATGGACGCGTCCGGTTTGCTCTCAAGGAAGTCCGTTTTATGCTGTTGGCGGTTAGGATCATCCTGCGGTTTCAAGCTGTCCGCACCTGTGATGGCGGCAAAGGGATCGGGTGCGGGGATTGTTCGCGCCAACGGGTTTGCGGTTGCGGAACTGGCTGCGATTTCCTGACGGGGCGAGATTTGAAAGAACACGGAGGATTCGCGGCCCTGTTGTGCCCGCTGCGCAAGACGAATGCGTTCAGCGCGGACAGCATCGGTCAGATGGTCTGTCTGGAACGGCAGCCCGCCGGGGGTGAAGGGCAATGGCTCCAGCCCGGCGCGGCGTTCGGCATCAAGCACCGCGCCGCCCAGTTCACCCGGCAACGGCGCACCGAGGACAGGCGGCGCATAATCGCGGTAGGTTTTCGGCAGGCTTGAGAGCTGCTCCGGTTGTTCTTTGTGATTGACGTTATAGAGCTCCTTATTGTTTGCGCCGTTTCGTGCGGGTGGTTGCAGCGCATAGAAGGTGGCGGCAAAGATCAATATGAGACCTGCACCGGATAACCCGATGAGCACCCGCCTGTTCAGCCGTGTAACAGGCCGGGGTTGTACTCGAAGGTCCAAGGTTTCCGGTGCAACTTTGTCATCCGCTGTCATGCTCAGGGGATCATCGGTCATCGGCATTGTCCTTGAGTGCCGATGATCTGGCCGTGCCATTATTGGTTCGACCATCGGTGCGGCTGATGCGAACGACCTGTTGAGGGTCTGCGCCCAGACGCAGTTCGGCGGCGGCAAACAGTTTATCGACCACATAATAACGGCCTTTCATCCGGTAATTGACTAGCTCGTTATCGCCTTCCGGCCCGACAACAAACAGCGGTGGCGCATCGCCCTGCGCGATCCCATGGGGGAATTCGATATAGACTTTTTGTCCGTCATCAAAAACGCGCATTGGCCGCCAGGGCGGCTTGTCGCCCGTTACCACATAGCGAAACTGCAACCGGTCCAGGCTGATACCCGTGTCGATTATCCGCTCTTGTATGGCCTGCGCCTGTTTGCTTTGACGGCGCAGCGAAACCAGTTCATCGTGCGGGTAACGCCATGACAGGGACGCCATATAGGTACTTTCAAAGCTCTCCATTTCCAGATGATAGGCGCGGCGATCCGTGGTGATGACGAGGTTGGTTTTGAGGTCTGCTTCGGTTGGTTTGACGAGAATATGAACCCGGCTTGTCTCTCCGTGACCGCTCTCAGTGTCACCGATGACCCAGCGAACGGTATCGCCGGCAGAAACGGACAAAAGTTTTTCACCGACTTGAAGGGCGATATCGCTGACCTGTTCCGGGGCTGTATAGAGGCGATAGAGCGCGCCCTGTGAAAACGGATAGACCTGAATGGCATTGATATAGCCGTCTCTTGCGGGCTCCATGCGCGCGGCGGCATTGGCGGCATCAACCCGTCTTGCTGGATCAACATCGTCCGGTTCCGGCGCGCTCTGTTCTTCAACAGGCTTTAATTGGCCCGGCAGTGGCAAAGGCACCGGCAGTTTGACAATCCGGACCGGTGCCAGGGGTGCGGTTTCAATTGTTGCAGGTGCAAAGTCCCCAGAATCATAAGAAATCGACGGCGGTTTTTGCGGCGACGCACAAGCGGCAAGCGCCAACATCACGCCACAGGTCATGCAGGTATTTTTCATGAATTTTCTCATTCTCTCACTCTCTTTCGGTGGGCTCCATATCGCGGGACCAGTTGAGGCCGTGGACATAGAGACCCAGCGGATTCTTGGTTAAGGCGGTGACGGTGGCGGGTTGCTGGAAAACAAGGGTCAGGATGGCGGTGTAGCGTTCCCGTTTCTGGAACGCGCCGCCCCTGTAATGGCGTTCGATCCATTTGATCTGAAAGCTGTCTTCGGACGCGCGAACAACACTGGTGACCTCAACAGCGATTGACCGCCGCCCCACTTCGGCAAAAGGATCGTTCTCGCGGGCGTATTCGCTTAGAACCTGTGCGGCTCTGCTTGTCGTGAAGTCGTAGGCGGCGAGCCATTGCTCGCGCACAACCACCGGATCAACCGAGACCGCGCGAACGCGCTTGATGAACGCGGCCAGTTGATAGGAAATCTGGGCGTCACTCGGTTTGTAGACCACTGTGGCAGGGCCAATCGTGCGCACCGCCCCCAGCGTATCTACTTCAATGACATAGGGTGTGATCCGGCTTTGCAGGCTTTGCCAGACCAGGGCACCGCAAAGCGTTGCCAGCAACCCCAGACAGGCAAACGCCATGAGACGCCAGTTGCGCGCCTGTATCCGGGCCGATCCGATCCGTTCATCCCAGACCTGGGCGGCCTTCTGGTAGGGTGTTTGGGGTACTGGCGTATCGCCATATCTATGGGTTGCGCGTTTGAATTTCATTCGTCGCTATCCTTTAATCGGGGGCTGTCGCCGGAGCCGGAACGGTCGCCGTCGCGTAATGTATGAGCGGTCATGGCGGCCCCTTCACGCATGTGCTGGCGGTGTTGTTGTGATTGAAGTCTGTGTGCCCAGTCCGGTGTGTTGGGGGCGGCATGTTCGGCCCCGGCAGACGTTGTGCTTTTCGGCAAAGCGCCACCGGTCGCGGTAAAGGCTGCGCGTCCACCGGACTGGTAAGCATCCTTGACGCCAGATGAGACTTTACCGGCGGCTTTGCCCATGCCCTGGCGAACCGCACCGGCCCCGGCTTTTGCAACACCGGAGACCCCTACCGCCACACCGGCACTGCCGGACGCGGCGGAGGTGGCGCGGGCCAGATTATAGGAAGCGCTTGCGCCGCCAGCCATTGCGGAACCGGCCTTTACCGCGCCGCTTACGCCGGATGCTGCGGCCCCGGCCCCCGCCCCGGCCATACGTCCTGCCGCTGCTGCACCAACGCCGAGGCCCAGAGCGGTGCCTGCCACGGCTCCAGCGCCAAGTTGGGGCGCACCGGATACAAGGCCAGCGGCGATGCCCGGACCGAATATGCCAAGCATGAACAATGACAGGGCCGCAAGCACGGTTGAAAGGGCTTGTTCCAGATTGATCGTCGGCCCGGTGAATGAGTTGGTGAAGGCGCTGAAAACCGTTGAGCCAATACCAACGATCACCGCAAGAACCATCAGCTTGATACCGGAGGAGACCACATTGCCGAGCACCTTCTCGGCAAGGAATGAGGTTTTGTTCCAAAGAGCAAACGGGATCAGGACAAACCCGGCGAGCGTTGTGATCTTAAATTCCAGAATGGTGATGAAAAGCTGAATGGCGAGAATGAAGAAAGCCAAAAGCACAACCGCCCATGCCAGCATGAGTACGGCAATGGTGATGAAGTTCTCAAAAAAGGCGACGGGGCCAAGAAGGTCGGAGACTGCCAGCAAGATCGGCTCTGCGGCCTCGTAACCGGTTGCGGCGATAAAACCGGGCCGCATCAAATCGCTAATGGACAGGCCGGTTCCCGTTGCCCTGAGACCGAGACCGGCGAAGCTTTCAAATATGATCCGCGAAAGAAAAGAAAAATTATTGATGATGTAGGCAAAGGCACCAATATAGAGCACCTTCTTGATCAGAGCTGGCAGGATGGATTTATCATCCGCCATGGCCCATAAAAGCCCGGCAAGTGTAATATCAATGCCGATCAGGATTGTGGTCAGAAACGCGATGTCCGGCGACAGCAACCCAAAGCCGCTATCAATGTAACTCACGAAGGTCTGCGTGAACTGGTCTATGATATTGAGATCATCCATGGCTTTTCCTATCGCTCGCGCCAATGCGGACCCTGTCCGCAGGCTACGCGTGTGCGCCAGATTGTTGGCGACGCATATTCGTGCCTGCCTCGCGCTGTTCGGATTTCTTTGGATGGTCTCATGGCGTATAGGCCTGCTGGTCGCCGAGGAAATGCTGAAACCGGGCGCGCGCCTGTTCCCGCGCCGCCAATGCCGCCGCCCGGTCCAGGGCATCGGCACGGGCCGAGGCGGCCAGCAGGGTCTGAAGCTGCATGGTCTGTTTGGCGTTCAGGGCCGCAAGCTGATTACCGGCCTGTGCCACTTGCAAATTGCCGACAGCGCCCTGGCTTTGGGCGACAAGACCATCAAGAACAATGCTATCATTGCGCACCTGTTCGATAATTGTGGCCTGCACCTGCATGGAATGCTGAAAGCCTTCACGGGCCACATTCCATGCGTCCTGTCCGTCCTGAACGATCTGTGATGATGTGGCGGCGGACGCATATTTTTTGGGATAGAGCCGTTGGTAAAGGGCATCAATCGCGGTGATCTGATAGGACACGTTGCGGGCACTGCGGATCAGGCCACCCATCTGCGCCAGGGAGTTTTTCAGATCGCCGGAGATCGATGTCGGCAGATTGGTGAGGTTGTGCGTCTGGTTGATCAACATCCGTGCTTCATTTTGAAGCTGGGTGATCTGATTATTGACCTGCTGCAATGTGCGCGCGGCGGTCAGAAGGTTTCTGCCAAAATTGGCGGCATCGAAAACAGGCCAACCGGCCATGGCCTGTGGCATGGGCGCAATCACCACGGCCAGGGCCAACAGAACGGCGCATAGATTCTTTCCGAGAGATTTCATGTCTCACTTCCTCCAAAATTTTCCCGTGTGAAATTCTCCCGCGTAAAGTTCTCAATGAGCGGGATTGCCCAATCGAGATTTTTGGCCGCGAGATATCGGGTTATAAATTCCGCGCCTTCCGTCTCGACAGTCAGGCGGGTGAGCAAATGGTGATCCTGTTTTCCAGACGCGGCGCAAAAGGTCAGGGCGACGGGGCCGAGATTCAGGTCGAACAGGCGATTGCCCTGACGGGACTGAAAATAATATTCCCGCTTGGGGATGGCGCATGAGATGATTTCCGTCTGGCGCGCATTCAGGCCGAAGGCGTCATAAATCTTGCGCTGCCCAGGCTCCAGGGCGCGCTCATTGGGCAGGAATATCCGGCTCGGGCAACTTTCAATAATGGCCGGTGCGATAGAGCTGCCCGCAATATCGGACAGAGACTGCGTGGCAAAAATAACCGATACATTTTTCTTGCGCAGCGTTTTGAGCCACTCGCGGATGCGCCCGGCAAATTCGGGATCATCCAGAAATACCCAGGCTTCATCGAGGATGAGCAGACAGGGCCGCCCGTCAAAGCGTTCCTCCAGCCGGTGAAACAGATAGGTGAGCGTGGGAAGGACGGCACTTTTGGTGTGCATGAGTTCTTCCATCTCAAAACACTGCACCGCGCCGAGGTCGAGCTTGTCATCATCCGCATCAAGCAATCGGCCATGCGGGCCATTTATAGTGTAGGGCTGTAAGGCCTGGCGAAGCGGATTGCTTTGCAAAAGGGCCACAAGGCCGGTGAGCGTGCGTTCGGGCATGGGCGCTTGCGCCAGATTGCAGAGGGCCGACCAGACACTGTCTTTTATCTCCGGTGTGACCTGACCTCCATTTTGACCTTGCTCATGGGCGATGAGGCCACACACCCATTCCTGTGCCCATGCACGTTGATGGCTGTCGTCAATGCGCGCCAGGGGTTGAAAAGCCAGGGGTTGAGATGCCAGGGATTGAGCGGCAAGCGCCGGATCATCGATATTGGCGCTGCCCAGATCAAACCATGTACCGCCCATGCCAAGCGTGGCTGCCCGTGCCGAGCCGCCCTTGTCAAAGATGTTAACCTGCGACTCCGGGTAGCGGCGAAACTGCAAGGCCATCAATGACAGCAAAACGGATTTGCCCGCGCCGGTCGGACCGACAATAATTGTGTGCCCGACATCCCCTTGATGAAGCGACAACCGAAACGGTGTTGCCCCACCTGTTTCCGCTGTCAGCAACGGCGGTCCGTCTAAATGGACGTTATGGTCCGGCCCGGCCCATACGGAAGAAAGCGGTGTCATATGCGCCAGATTGAGTGTCGAGATCAGCGGCTGGCGCACATTGGCGTAGAGGTGACCGGGCAAGGTGCCAAGCCAGGCGTCAATGGCATTGACGCTTTCATGGATGACCGCAAAACCCGCGCCGCTGACGGCGCGCGTGGCGGCGCGGGTTTTTTCAGCGACAAGTGCCGCGTCGTCATCCTGGACAACAATTGTCGTCGTGAAATATCCGTAAGCCACATGATCGCTGCCCAGTTCCTGCAAGGCTTCATCCGCATCAAGGGCTTTATTATCGGCGTCCGTATCGACAAGCGCGGATTGCTCATTGGTCATGACCTCCTTCAGGAGCGCCATGACACTCTTGCGTTTGGCAAACCATTGACGGCGGTATTTGCCGAGTTCTTTTGTGGCCTCCGGCTTGTCCATGGCAATGAAGCGGGAACACCAGCGGTAAGACAGGCCCAGCCCGTTCAGGGCATCCAGAATGCCAGGGGTTGTGGAGCCGGGAAAAGACAGAACGGTTATGACGCGCAAATGAGCGTCACCCAGCATCGGCTCCAGACCGCCCGTTAAAGGACAGTCGGCAAGAATGGCATCCAGATACATCGGGGTTTCCGGCGGTTCGATCCGATGTCGCCTGGTGGAAATTGTTGTATGCAGGTAAGTGAGCGTTTCTGCATCATTCAGTGGCTCCAGTTCCGGCAGGGCACTCGCAAACAGATCAAACGCCCGATCTGTTTGCGTGATAAAACCTGTCAGGTGATCATGACCGTCGAATGATCGCTTATGTCCGGGTGTTTCCAGCAACAGCCCTTCGGCGCGGCTGGTCCGGTCTTCCGGTGGCAAATAGCAAAGGGTCAGAAAGAATGACGTATCAAAATGAACCTGCTCCGCCTCAAATCCGCCGCGCCGTTCTTCATCCACAAGCCATGACACGGGATCGGGAAAGTGCGATTGCGGATAGCCGGTGATCTGGTGACGGTCGGCCTCGAAAAACAGCGCCCAGCCTGACCCGAAGCGCGTCAACGCATCATTGATCCGGGCGCTTATGGCAATCAGTTCCGACCGGGTGGCGCTGTCCAAATCCGGCCCGCGATACCGGGCGGTCCGCTGAAAACTGCCGTCTTTATTGAGAATAATGCCGGGCGCGATGAGAGATACCCAGGGCAGATAATCGGCAAGCCGTGCGGGCCGTTTCTGATATTCCGATAAATTGAGCATGGACTATACCCCCAAAAACGGCTTGTGCCGGATGTGGCGCATAAGCACGTCCATGAATTGCGGGTCGCGTTTTGCGGCGAGAACCGCGACGCCGTGACCGGCCAGCCAGATCGCCGCGCCCGCTATCCAGAGCTGAAGGCCCAGACCAATGGCGGCGGCAATTGTGCCGTTGATGATCGCCACGTTACGCGGCGCGCCGCCGAGCATGATCCGCTCGGTCAGTGAGCGATGGAGAGGAATGACATAGCCGTCTTTGTCTGAAGCCATCACACAAGCGCCCCGCCCGCAAAGCTGAAAAAGCTCAGGAAAAAACTTGCGGCGGCAAAGGCAATGGACAGGCCAAATACAATCTGGATGAGCTTGCGCATGCCGCCACTGCTTTCACCAAAGGCCAGGGTCAGGCCGGTCATGGTGATGACCATGACGGCGATAATGCGGGCGACGGGGCCGGTGATGGATTCAAGAATGCTCTGTAGCGGGGCTTCCCAGGGCAGGCCCGACCCAGCGGCTTGTGCGCTCACAGCGCCAAGCACCAGCATTGTCAAAACCAGCAGGGTTTGAAACGGCGGTCTATTGATCGTCGTTGGCGATAGTCCTCTCATGTGTCGTACTCCTCATGATGTCTAATTGCGTTGACCTGAGTTCAGGTGAGGTTTCGGGATCAGGCGGCAATCCATCTGGGAGACGAAGCTGGTAGTCGGCATTGCTATCGAGGCCGGTGACCTCTCTTATGCAATCGACGCGGCGGGCATGGCCTCGTCCATTGATGAAAACCAGGAGATCGATGGCATCGGCAATAAGCCGTCTTGGGACCGTGACAACGGCCTCCTGTATCAGTTGTTCCAGCCGGTAGAGTGCGGCATGCGCACTATTGGCATGCAGGGTTGCGACCCCACCGGGGTGGCCTGTATTCCAGGCCTTGAGCATGTCCAGAGCTTCCGGGCCGCGCACTTCCCCGATAATGATGCGATCTGGCCTGAGGCGCATTGTCGAGCGCACCAGATCCGCCATGGCGGCAATGCCAGGCTTGGTCCTGAGCGAGACCAGGTCAGGCACCGGACAATGCAGTTCGCGCGTATCTTCGATAATGACGATGCGCTCATTCAGCTCAACAAGCTCGTTCAGAAGCGCATTGGTCAGGGTCGTCTTGCCGCTCGACGTGCCGCCGACCACAAGGATGTTTTTCTTGTCCGCGACCGCAAGGCTCAAACAGCGCGCCTGCATCGGTGTCATGATATGCGCCGTCACATAGTCCGACAATGTGAGGACAATGCCAGCGGGCTTACGGATGGTGAAGCTCGGTCCGGTAACAATGGGTGGCAATATGCCTTCAAAGCGCTCCCCGGATTCTGGCAGTTCAGCGGACACAATGGGCGCGGCCTCGTTGCACTCAACCCGGATATGACTGGCGACCAGGCGAATGATGCGTTCAGCGTCTGCGGACACTAAGTCACCGGCCCGAACGCGCCCCTCGCCGTGCCTGTCGGGCCAGAGGGAGCCATCGGGGTTTGCCATGATCTCGATGACAGATTTATCGTCGAGCGCCTCGCCGATAACCGGCCCCATTGCCGTTAACAGCATCGCACGCTGGCGGTTTAAGGTGGCCCGATGTGTATCGTGACTATTCGCCATCGGTTTCTCCCAGGTCCATCTGAAAGAAATCTTTTGTCTGCGGGGTTAATTCCTCAACCACCTCATTGATCAGGGACTTGCCGTCGGCCATGCGCCGAGCCACACGTTCGATAAAATGTTTAAACCGCTCATGGGCCTGCGCCCTGGCCGCAGCCTGATCCGACACAGGGACTGGCGGCGTGACTGCCAGTTCATACTGAATGTAGAGCGCCACGGTTTCGGTGAGCACCGATAAATCGCGCTCGATCTTGCCCATCTGCCGGGACAGCCGGTCGAAACGACGCAACACCAATGCCTCGCGCTTGTCCTGATCAGCGTCCAGAAAGGCCATCAATGCGGCTTGCACCAAACGTGACATGGACACACCGCGCCGCGCCGCTTCTTGTTTAATCCGGTGGCGGTCGCGCCCGAGATAAATATGCACCCTTGTTCCGCTCATCGCGCCGCCCTCATATCGCCAATTCGTCATCCGCGCCGCGCGTCATCTCATGGGCGCGCTGGACGGGCGAGAGTGTTTTCAGGGGATCGGCACCATGGGCTGTGACCGGGTTGTCCGTGTCATCATCCAAAAGACTAAGAGCGTCTATCGTCTGTTCCGGGTTTGACTGCCGGGCCTTTTCTTCAAGTGTTGGGTGACGGTTTAATCCACCGTCATGTTCACTCAGGGCCTCGTCGTCATCAGCCCCGTCAACACGCCGTAAATCTGCTGCCCGCACCCGGCCCGACCAGTCGTCAGGCGTATTTTCTTTCTGGGGGTGCGGACGATCCTGATAGGGACCGTCCGCTTGCAGGACCGGTGGGGGAAGCACCCGCCCGGCAAAATTCTGATCCTCAAAATAGCGAAGTTTGCTGGCCTTGATCGGCGGTTGACCGGAGAGCATGACGACTTCTTTATCCGGCGGTAATTGCATGACCTCGCCAGGGGTGAGGAGCTGACGCATGGTTTCCTGACGCGACACCATCACATGGGACAGCCACGGCGCTAACCGGTGGCCCGCATAGTTCTTTTGCGCCCGCAATTGCGTTGCGGTTCCAAGGCTGTCGGACACCCGCCTGGCGGTGCGTTCATCATTGGTGGCGAACACAATGCGGACATGGCAGTTGTCGAGAATGGCATTGTATTCACCGTAGGCCTTGTCGATCTGGTTGAGGGACTGCGCAATCAGGAATGCCCTGATCCCGTATCCCGCCATGAAGGCCAGCGCGCTTTCAAAAAAGTCGAGCCGTCCCAACGCCGGAAACTCGTCCAGCATCATGAGAAGCTGGTGCTTGCGACTTTTGCCCGCATCGCTTTCATTATTTTGAGCAAGTTGTTCCGTGAGGCGGCGGCCTGTCTGGTTGAGGATCAAACGTACCAGTGGCTTTGTCCGCGCAATATCCGAAGGCGGCACGACCAGATAAAGTGACACCGGGCGCGGCGCATCCATCAGATCAGCAATTCGCCAGTCGGACGCCGAGGTCACTTTGGCAACAGTGGGGTCACGATAGAGACCAAGAAACGACATGGCCGTTGAGAGAACCCCGGATCGCTCGTTCTCGGATTTATTGAGAAGTTCCCGTGCGGCGGATGCTACAACCGGATGCACGCGGTAAACATCATCGCGCCCGAGATGGTTGGTGGTCATCATGTGTTTAAGCGTGCGTTCAAACGGTTGATCAGGGTCGCTCAGAAATGTCGAGACCCGCGCCAGCGTTTTTTCTTCTTCCGCATAAAGGACATGAAGGATGGCCCCGACAAGGAGCGCATGGCTGGTTTTTTCCCAGTGGTTACGCTTTTCAAGGGAACCTTCCGGGTCGACCAGAATGTCGGCAATATTTTGAACATCGCGGACTTCATTGTCACCGCGCCGCACTTCCAGCAACGGATTGAATTTTGCGCTGGCCGGATCGGTCGGATTGAATAGAAGGCAATGAGAGAATTGCGAGCGCCAGCCTGCGGTTAATTGCCAGTTCTCTCCCTTGATGTCGTGAATGACCGCGCTGCTGGTCCAGCTCAACAAGGTCGGAATAACCAGCCCCACGCCTTTACCAGACCGTGTCGGTGCAAATGCCATGACATGTTCCGGCCCGTCGTGGCGTAGATAGTTTTTTTGATAGCGTCCCAGAAAGACGCCTTTGGGTTTGAAAAGGCCGCTGTCTCGAATCTCCTGCGGCTGCGCCCAGCGAGATGAGCCATAAGTTATGACATTGTTGTCCTGACGCGCACGCCACAGTGATCCGATGACAGCGATAATGATCCCGAACACCCCGCCAGCGGCTGCCAGCATGCCCGCCTTGACGAATACCTCTGGTGCATAAGCATCAAAGGCATACCACCATTGATACAGCCGATGAGGGGGATAGACCGGCGTGCCGCCTAAAGTAAACCACGCCGGGCCAAGACCATCCTGATAGCCCAGCATATGCGCCGCCCATTGAGTAGCGGCCCATGTCGTCGCAATCACAACAGCGAACACAACGATAATCTGGCCTGTCAGAAATTTTGTCGGGGTCATTTTTTACCTCTCCCGACACGGCAAGAATGCGCCGTGTCACCCCTTAAAGGGGGCGAAGAGGCCGCTGAAAGTCAAGCGGAAAAATGATCTAACATATTGATATTATTACTGTTTTATAACTCAGGGCAATTCAGGGAGAATGAACATGCTTTCAGGAAACAGGCATACCAAACAAAAAAAATACCGTGTTTTTTGCTTTACCGGTGAAAGTTCCAGAATTTTGAGAGGATCTGATCCGAAACTCTGCAATCAGATCAATTTTTGAGTCGTTTTGAAAGCGACCAAAAGAGCAAGGATGTCGCTATGCGATAATTTTTTGCTCATCGCTATTATTTCTGTTTTCAAGAAATGATCGATCAGCCGTGTGCGAAGGGATACAGACCATATCCGGCGCTGTTCGCAAAGCGACGTAAATTACACTTGCCGTTTCAATCAGGGATTGATGACAATACGCTCAATCACTTGTATGAAGAGAATATGAAGATCTGTAGATAAAGCCGAAAATTACCGAGTGATTGAGCACATAAATTTAATTAGGAATATTGGTCAGTTCAACTCAGTTAGTCCAGACAAAGTCGCTTGGCTACAAACCTCCTGTGCCAAAAACAATATTGCCCTGTCCTGCTGTTCAGGCTCACGTTTTGCTCCAGCCGCCACAGCAGAACGGCTACTGTCGCCAAGTCCTTGCATAGGCGATAAACCATTTGGCGCGGGCAGGTCATAGTGTACATAGAAGCAATAGAAGTCGGAAATTTTCGAAAACTAAAATCGGTACGCATTGGTGTATCTGAGGAAACTTCTGTTTTTGTCGGCGCAAATAACAGTGGCAAAACGTCGGCCATGCTTGCCCTAAGATATTTTCTGGTAGAACGAGAACGGGGACAATTTTCTCTCAACGACTTCACACTTTCGCATTGGCCCACTATCGACCAAATGGGAACTTCTTGGGAACAGGCGAAAACTGGGGACGAGCCACTTCCTGACTCTCTTTGGGGGCCCATTCTTCCATTCCTGGATGTCTGGCTTCTCGCTGAAAAAAGTGAGGCACACTTTGTCCAAAAGCTGATTCCGACTCTTGATTGGGATGGGGGGCGGCTTGGGGTGCGCCTAAGGCTGGAACCTAAAGATGCCATCCAACTTCACAAGGATTACTTGGCTGCGCGAAATGAAGCGAAGCGTATAGAGGAGGCCGACCAAAAATCTAACGTAGATGAAAATGCAGATCAGCCCGAAGGCGTTCTCCTTTGGCCGCGATCTCTGACCGATTTTATCCAACGCCGCTTCCGCACACACTTCACTGTCAAATCCTACATCCTCGATCCCGACAAACTCGTCGATCCAGACCATGGTGATGAGGCGCAGCCCCAAGCCCTATTGGATGAAGCGCTTCCTATCGACGGAGAGCCATTCAAGGGGCTAATCCGCATCGACGAAATTGGCGCTCAGCGTGGCTTTGGCCAACCAGGCGACTCGAGAGAATTTGATGATGACGGAGCGTTGGCAGGTTCTTCTGCTACGAGACGTATGTCTGACCAACTTCGACGCTATTGGAACAAGCACCTTGACCCTTTTGAAAATCCTGACTCCAAGGACATAGAGGCACTTCGAGCAATCGAGCAAGCGCAGCAGGCCTTCGATGAGCGGCTCCGTGAGGGTTTCTCTGCCGCGATGCAGGAAGTCGAAGGGATGGGGTATCCCGGCGTCACCGATCCACGCTTGAAAATATCGTCCCGATTGAAGCCGGTTGATGGTCTTAATCACGATGCCGCTGTCCAGTACGTTATCCCCACGGTCGACGGTGAGAATACGGTTGAATTGAATCTGCCTGAGGCCTCGAACGGCCTCGGATATCAGAACCTCATATCTATGATTTTCCGCTTGATGAGTTTTCGAGACGCCTGGATGCGTGTCGGGAAGGCGGCTGCTCAATATGGTAGCACTTCAGATACGCTCATCCCGCCATTACATCTGGTACTAATTGAGGAACCAGAAGTTCACCTGCATACCCAAGTTCAGCAAGTTTTCATTCGGCAGGCCTACAAAGCACTCCGTAGACATGAGATGCTTGGCGAATCCGCTGCGTTGAGGACACAACTCGTCGTCAGCACTCACTCCAGTCACATCGCACACGAGTGCGAGTTCGACTGTCTTCGATATTTTAAACGCCTTCCGGCGGTTAATAATACCGTTCCGGTATCAAGTGTTGTAAATTTGGGCACTGTCTTCGGAAAGGATGTCGAGACAAAACGCTTTGTTACTCGCTACATTAAAGTTACGCATTGCGACCTCTTCTTTGCCGACGCTGCCGTATTAGTTGAAGGACCTGCGGAGCGTATATTGGTGCCGTTCTTCGTTCGGCACCATCCCGATCTTTCCCCGCTTCATGAGTGTTATATTACCTGGCTTGAGATTGGCGGTAGCCATGCGCACCGACTACGTCCACTGATCGAGCAGCTTGGCTTGACCACTTTGATCATCACCGATCTGGATGCCAAGGACGCTGAGAACAAGGCTGCTATTCCGAAGCGCGGGGCGGGGCTTAAGTCGCGAAATCCGACACTTAAGTCATGGTGCCCGAAAGAGGATGACCTGGATACACTGTTAAATATGGAGCCTGAAGGGAAAAGCAAATGCTATGAACGTCGGCATTTTTCAGTTCGCGCAGCTTACCAATGCCCTATTGACATAGAATTCAAGGGCAACAACGCCGAGGCGCTATGCAACACGCTCGAAGATGCGCTCGTCATGGAGAACCACTCACTGATCACATCGCAGGCCGGAACTGGGTTATGGAGTAAATTCAAAACGGCGATTGAAGACAGCAGTGATGTTGCCCAGTTGAGCAAAGCAGTTTTGAGTGCTCTAAACAACGGTGACAAGGCGGAATTTGCCCTCAACTTGCTTGAGTTGCAAAACCCTGAGGACTTGCAGCCTCCGCTCTATATTCTGGATGGCCTGAAGTGGCTAATCGGTCAGTTGAAGAAGAAGCAAAAAGACTTGGGCGTTTCAATATCTGGAGACACAGTCAAACCTGAGGCGCAGATAGCATCATGATGACTGAAGCTGCCACAAAATCGAATGTCTCGTTGGACGATCCAGTCGATCTTGAGATCGCTGGTTACTTAAATCCCAAAAAACCGCAAAGCTTCTTCCTTTTTGCCGGTGCTGGTTCAGGAAAGACGCGTTCGTTGGTGAATGCGTTAAATTACATAGCAGATACACATGGTCGAGACCTCGCGTTGCGAGGCCATCGAGTGGGCGTCATTACCTACACAAATGCGGCCTGTGATGAGATTGATCGACGAATAGAATTTCATCCACTCTTCTATGTATCTACAATTCACAGTTTTGCTTGGGAGTTGATCAAGAATTTCCATCACGATATTCGTGAATGGCTTCGAGCCAACTTGGCCTCAGATATCCAAGAACTTCAAAAGAAGGAGGATAGGGTCCGTGCCAGAACTAAGGCTTCGATAACCCGGCAGGCGCAGATTGAATCCAAGACAAAGAGGTTGGATCGACTCGATTCTATCCCGTCGTTTTCCTACAGCCCCAATGGAGAGAATAAGGAACCAAACTCGCTCAATCACTCTGAGGTCATTGCAATTTGTGCCGCGTTTATAACGCAGAAGCCCCTCATGCGTTGGATACTCGTCGGGCGCTTTCCTTTCCTTTTGATCGACGAAAGTCAGGATACAAATCGACACCTCATCGATGCGCTGTTCATTGTAGCCGAAGAGCACTCCGACCGATTTGCCATGGGGCTAATTGGCGATGTTATGCAGCGGATTTATGGGGACGGAAAAGAACGAATCGAAGAAGAGCTTCCTGATACCTGGGGTAAGCCATCGAAAGCGCTGAATCATCGCTCCCCTAAGCGGGTTGTGCAGCTAATCAACAAAATCCGAGAAGAGGTAGACACCCATATCCAAGAGCCAAGACCGGACGCCATTTGCGGTCACGTACGATTTTTCATTCGAACTGCAAGCGCAGAGAACCGGAAAGACCTTGAGGATTCTGCTCGATTGAAGATGGCCGAACTGACTGGCGACGAAGGATGGAAAGATCACGACAGTTGTAAGATTCTCACCCTGGAGCACCACATGGCAGCCAAGCGGTTGGGTTTCGAGAAGGTTTTTGCTCCTCTGTATGTGATCGATAGTTGGCGGACTGGGTTGCTGGATGGAACGCTTCCCGCAACGCGCTTTTTTACTCAATCTATCTTACCTTTGGTCGAGGCGCAGCGACAGGACGACAGATTTGCTGTTGCACGCATTGTAAGATCGAATTCACCGTTGATCGTACCACAAGCGCTCAAAGAAGCGCCAGAACCCGGCGTGCTGTTGCGCCAAGCACAATCCGGCGTCGATGCATTGGTGGGTTTGTGGGAAGATGGCGAGCCGACATGTGGAAGAGTACTCTGTTGCGTGGCCAACCAGAAAATTTTCGATATTCCAGACGTGCTTAAGCCTGTGATTGAGGCGTTGAAGACTGACGGCTCGAGTGCGGAAGCAGAAGCTGAAGACCCCGTCACAAAAGAAACCGAAGCGCTACTATCCATGATGAACGCGCCGTTCGCGGAGATTGATCTTTATCGTCGATATGTATCAGGCTTGGCCCCTTTCGATACGCACCAAGGCGTGAAAGGACTGGAGTTCGAGCGTGTGATGGTGATCATGGACGATACTGAAGCGCGCGGCTTTATGCTTAGCTATGGGAAGTTACTTGGTGAGAAACCGTCAACCGCAACTGACGTGAAAAACATGAACGAAGGTAAGGACACTTCGACTGATCGAACCCGAAGACTTTTCTACGTTACGTGCAGTAGATCAGAAAAAAGTTTAGCTCTTGTCATGTACACGGAGGACCCAGACTTGGTCAAAAAGCATTTGATTGACAACAATTGGTTCACCGAGGATGAAATCGATATTTAGTCTTCGATGAGTTGTGAGCCTTTAAACCTCTACCAGTGTCTTGCGAAAATACAAAATGTCAGCCGAAGTTCGGAATCACACATTTTATCCAATTCTTTGAGATGTTGTTGCTATCCTTTAAGAAATCCCGATCCCTTTCTTGCGGCCAATATCCCACGATATGCCGCCGCTGCCGCTCATGATGCCGGATACGGCTTGTCCCCGTGCGCGTTCCAGTACGGAACGCCATGGTACGAGTGTGAGCTCTTTGGACTTTTCAATGAGGGCATAGCGGCCACTGGCGAGCTCAACGGGTTTGGAATAGGTGCCTTCAATTTTGCCGCCCTTTTGAACTTGCCTGAATGCCTTGCCGGGTTCATCTGTAAAATTGGTCACGAAATTCTTGCTATTCATCTTTTGCGCAATCTAATAATTTGTAACTACCCAGCTACCCCAACCTGATGCTTTTATAGACGGCCCATCAGACGGGTCTGAGATTGAGGATGAGCTGATCAGGCGCGGTTTTCAAGGTTTTCAGGATGTCCCAACCTTGTTTTCGCGCCGTTTCAATGACCGTTCGTAAAGTGCAGAAATTCTCGGCACCAGCCTCTGTTCGAAAGCTTCCCGAGACCTTTTGTCGAACTTTCGTCATTCTGAGATCACGCTCTGCCTCGTTGTTCGTGTAGGGAACGCGCAGATCATTGAGAAAGAGCAAAACCGCTGCTTTATGCGTTTGGAGTCGCAAAGCGAGATTGTGCCCAATCCGCCGTTTCGGGCGACCCCGCTTCTTGCCTTTCGTTGGGCGCGCGAGAGGCGGTTGGGCCTCGTGGAACGCGATAGCACGCTCGCAACAGGCATCAAATCGCCGCTCGATATCCGTGATTGCCTCCGGGCTGACCGCGCTCCGATTTTGGATTCGCGCGACATGCGTGAGCTTCAGTGCGTCGAGCAGAATGGCTTTCATGTCCGGCACCCAAGCTTCTTTTTCATATTCGGTCAATGCCTCCAATTCGCGGGAGATGTGGGCATTGCACAATCCATGGGTCACATTTTCCACTGCCCAGTTGGAAGAGAAACAGTCATGCACTGCCGTTCCCGCCAGTTCTGGTGGCACTTCACCTCGCGCAGTTCCGAGCCGAAGGTGGCTTAGAGCGGTGGAGCATAGCATATGAAGCCAGCGCGTTCTGCCACCAATCCTGAACCCCGTTTCATCCAGATGCTTCACTGCCGTTTGAGGCCCGGACAGCAGGTTCTTCACCGCCTCAGCTAAACAGAGCATCTGCTCGGCCTTTTTGGCAACCAGACTGGAAAGGGTTGCCGATGTGATTGTGACCCCGAAAATGTCCGCAAAAACCTGCGCCAGGCGATTTTGGGGAATGCAGTGCTGCGTCTGTAAATAGGCGGCCAACGCCCCTATTTCATCGCCGTACTGGGCGGGTGATGTTACCCCTTCAGGAAAATCGGCGCGGGTTTTTGCACCGCAATGCTGGCATTGGCAAATATGCGCACGATGCTCGGTCACATAAAGCGGCGGTGGAGGTTTGAGGCCAAACACCTGTCTGCACGCAGAACCTATGGTATCCTCCGCCGAAAGCGCGGCCTGACAGTTTTGGCATTGGTTCGGAAAATGACTGGTGATCTCGTCTGGGTTCTCAACCTGTTTCAGTGTGTTGCCGGGATGTCCGGGTTGGCCGCCAGGCTTTCGATTTGACTTGCCCCGCTGACTTTTGGTCCGCCGTTTCTTATCGCTAGACGGCTTTGCCAGTCCGTCGCTCGAAGGTGGTTTGCTGCTATTACGACTGTTCGATCCCAGACGACGCTCAAGATCTGAAACACGCTGCCTAAGAACCGCATTATCTTCTCTAAGTTGCTCGTTGTCTTTCCTGAGTTGTTCGTTTTCCTTCAGGAGCCGAGCGTTCACCTCCAAAAGCTGCGCATTTTGTTCTTTGAGTTAGACAACCTGACCCACCAGAGCCATGACCACATCAATCAGTTCTGATTTTGAGAAATCAGCAAGAATTTCAGGTGTCAGATTTTCGAGTTTCATCCTCGCAGTCAAACACCAAAATGAAAAAAGTGGAACCTCAAATATGCGCCATGAATCAAATTGTCGCACCTAATGGCAGCAGAAATAGGGTAGCTGAGTAGTTACCATTCAACAAATTAGGCAAATTTATCCCTTTGACAGGCGGTCCTGTGGACGCTAGACCCTGCCATCAATCGCGCTGATTAATAGTTGGCCGATACCCGGATTCTTTTACCTGAATGAGGCAGACCATTGGCTAAACCTGAACTTGGCGAAAAGCGCCTGTGCCCCAGCTGCGCTGCGAAATATTACGATCTGAATCGCGACCCCATTTTGTGCCCTAAATGCGGTGCAACTTTTGAACTTGTTGTTGCCACCGCCAAGGCCAAGCCTGAAAAAGCTGCCGAGGAAAAGGAAACCAGTACCGATGAAGAAGAAGCCGATACTGGCGGCCCGGAAATCATCAGCCTGGAAGATGCCGAAGAAGAAGACAGCGACACCGTAGACGGCGACGATGACGACGTTCCAAGCGATATTCCGGATGTGGAAATCGAAGACGATGACGATGACGATCAGGCCGATGGCCCATTCCTGGATGATGAAGATGATGATGACGACAATCTCGCCGACTTCATCCCGGTTACCAAGGATGACAAGGAAGATACCTGATCCGAGAATTTAACTGCGATAATTTCGAGAATCCGGACGATATTTGACTTGTCAATTGTTGGTCTGTTTCGTATGAACCGCAGGCTCGTCGACATTGATTGACGAACCCGAAGCCATCAACACGGTGGCTTTCACTCAGCCGGCCTGTGTCGGTTCGGATGGGGCTATAGCTCAGTCGGGAGAGCGCTTGCATGGCATGCAAGAGGTCAGCGGTTCGATTCCGCTTAGCTCCACCAAATTTCAAACCATTTTGATGATACATTAGAATGGCTTAGGCGGTAGTTCGCGACCACTCAAAAGCCCGGTCACCGTTTTGCAAGAGGTCTCCGGTCACCGCTCGGTCACTCGAAATCGGTGACAAAACCGGAATAAGGGCCGTCAAAATCGAAAAGCAGACATTCAGGAATCTAGGCGGAAAGTCGGATCAAGCCAATTACTTCCAAACAATCGACTCGCGACGAATGACGGCTCTGAGCCGATTTTGATGAAAAAGGGTTTGTTCTAGCCGCTACTGGAAGGCTGCGGAACGACTTCCCGTTTGGGTTTCACACTGTTTGTGGAATGAGTTTTGCGAGTTTGCGCAGGTTTTGTGCTGTTGCTGCGAGGTGGAACTCGTCCTTTGCTCCATTCGGTCCCCTCAGGCGCAGTCGGTCGAGTTTCATGATGCGTTTGAGGTGAGCGAACAGCATTTCCACCTTCTTTCTTCGTCGTTGTGAATCGACGTAGGCATCGGTTAGCGAGAGTTCCCGTGCTAGATCACGTGCCCCCTCATAGACATGACGAAGGACTTTGCGGGAGGGTTGATTGGGGCAGCAATATTTCTTTAACAAGCACTCCTTGCAATCATACTTGCTAGCCCGGTAGCGGATCATGTTGTCCGACCCGACAAGAGATTTCCTGTTGCGATAAGCTCTTTGGGCTGGGCGCATAGGCAGCCCTATGGGGCAGATATAAGCATCCCTCTCACGGTTGTAGACAAAGTCGGATTTCTCAAACATGCCATCCGTCCGCTTCGACCTGTCAAAGACGGGGATGTGCGGCATGATCCCTTCTTCGTTCACCAGCCAGTTGAGGTTCTCGGCTGCGCCATGGGCCGTGTCTGCAACCAGTATTTCCGGGTAGAGGTCGAAGGTCTCCCGTGTTCGCGCGATCATAGTGCGTGTTGCACCAACTTCTGCCTGGCGGATGGATCGACTGGCCTCCACATCAACAATGATCGCATGATCGGTGTCGATCAGGTAATTGTTGGAATAGGCGAAAAAAGCAGGCCCCTTCATGGCTCCGGTCCATTGAGAAGCCGGATCGCTGTGGGATGTGAACTTTGGTTTGACCTCGCTTGCCGCACCGAAGGCTGCATCATCCAAGACTTCCAGATATTCCTTCACAGCCCGTGGAACTGTGGCCGGATCAAGACGATCAGGGTTCCATTCTTCTCTCGGTGTAGAGTTCTGCTTGTTGGCGTCTGCGCGGATGATACTGGCATCAGTTGCAAAGATGTCTCCACCCACCAAACCTTCGGCGATGCAACGAGCAACAACGCTCTCAAACAACTGCCGGAACAGATCGCTTTCGCGGAACCGACCATGCCGGTTCTTAGAGAAGGTTGATTGATCAGGAACAGGGTCGCCCAGATCAAGGCGGCAGAACCAACGATAAGCAAGGTTCACGTGGACTTCATCACACAACCGTCGCTCCGACCGTATGCCCATGATGTAACCGATCAACAACATCCGGATCATCAGTTCAGGATCAACCGAAGGACGTCCGATGTCGCTGTAAAATGGAGCAAGGTAATTGCGGACGTCACCAAGATCGACGAACCGGTCGACTGAACGCAGCAGATGATCAACTGGAACATAATCTTCCAGATTGAACTCGTAGAAAAGTGCTGCCTGAAATTCCTGACGGGGACCCAACATCGTATCTACCTCCCAAATCATTGGGAAAACTGAATCAGAACACGAGAACTACTGCAACACCGCCTTTTTCATCAAAATCAGCCCATGCAGGACGTAAGGCGTCTGCTGACCTGCCGTGGAACGGTGGAACGGCCCTTGCAGAGGATAATGGCGCCTGGGAAACATCTGCACCGTCTGCCCTGCCTTATGCCGATGGATGGCACACCCCCACAGCTCTCGACAGCCAAGGGCTTGAACGTATCACCGAGGCTTTCGTATCAGCTGCGAGGCGGGCTGTTCGGCTGGGATTCGACGTCATAGAAGTCCATGCGGCACACACGGATATCTGTTGCATCAATTCCTTTCACCAATCTCAAATCAGCGGGACGATGAATATGGTGGTTCGCTTGAAAACCGAATGCGATTTCCGCTGAAAATATTTCAGGCGGTTCACGATGTCGCCCCCGACACGCCCGTCGGGGTTCGGTTTTCAGCAACCGATTGGGTTGAAGGCAGCGGATGGGCACTGGAAGAATCCTGCCAGTTCGCCGCAAAACTTCAGCAAATCGGCTGCGACTTCATCGACGTCTCTTCCGGCGGCAACAGTCCACTACAGAAAATCCGTGTTGGTGCTGGCTATCAAGTGGGCTTTGCTGATCACATTCGCCGCGAAACGGGTCTTGCCACGATGGCCGTTGGCATGATCAACGACCCACGTCAGGCCGAAACCATTATCTCTACCGGCCAGGCCGATTTCGTCGCCATGGCGCGCGGTATGTTGTACGATCCGCGTTGGCCATGGCATGCCGCAGAAGTTTTGCGCGCTCAAGCCAGCTTCCCGCCGCAATATATGCGTGGACATCCGACGCTGCAGGGAGAGCCGATACCGGGCAATCCACCCAAAAAGTAGAACCTGAGAAGATCAAACACTCAGTGGTTGACTGATCAGCAATAACCTTCTGCGCCAAGCCATTGTTGTCTCGTGTAACGGTCTCCATAGGCCCAACCGACAGGCAATGCTTTGTCTATGGCCGCCATATCAGCATCGCTGAGATTGAGCTGAGATCCTGCTGTCAGCTCCTTAAGATGTTTTGACGTCCGGGTTCCCGGAATGGAAATCATATGGTCGCCACGGGCCAGAACCCATGCCATGGCCAAGGCTGGTGACGTGGTACCCATATCAGCTGCTAGTGCCTTGAACTTGTCCACCTGGGCAAGATTTTTGCTGTAATTCGGTTCGCTGAAACGCGGCGTTTGATAGCGAAAATCAATTTTTTCGAATGTCGAAGGGTCGGGTGCTTGTTGGCTGAAAATTCCGCGACCCATTGGTGAAAATGCCACAAAGGAGGTTCCCAGTTCTTCACAAGTCTGCAGCATTCCCAGATCGGGATAGCGCGACCACAGGGAATATTCGTTTTGAACCGCCATAACGTCTCCACAGGCCGACGCGCGACGCAGTGAGAACGGGGCGATCTCGGAAAAGCCGATGCCTTCGATCTTGCCTTCCTGTTTGAATTTCAGCAGCGTATCCATCACGTCTTCAATGTCCGTATCAGGATCGCGGCGGTGAATGTAATACATTTGCACCTGCTCGACGCCCAGACGACGCAGGGATTTCTCCAACTCCTCGCGCAGGTAATCGGCATCATTTTTAAACCAGCGCTCCTTGGTCTCGGGATTGCGATACAAACCGCCCTTTGTGTGAATGGTGAACTTTCCGGGATTGGTTTTGATGAAGCGTCCGATGATCTCCTCGGACAGGCCCATACCGTAGACATTTGCCGTATCCAAAAATGTGATGCCCTCATCGATAGCGGTTTTGAGAGTCTCTATGGATTCCGCCTCGTCGGTGGGTCCATAAGCGCCTGCAAAATTCCAGCAACCAAGGCCAATTTCGGAAACAAGCGGGCCGTCACGGCCAAGAGAACGTTTTTTCATGTGTCAATTTTTGCGTTGGAGATCTGATCTTACAAGTTTGCTTCAAAGCCATCGGTTTGCCAAGAGCAAGCATCGGTATGCTGCTGTTTGCTCTTTGATTACCCGGTTTTACAAGACCTGCAGAACATGGACGAACCCCAATATGTCATCCTTGTCATAGGCAAATCCGGCAAATGGCGGGCTCACCTCTATCGGCTTGATCAGACCGGCCGCCTCTTGTTCCTGAAGTTTGGCGGCAAAACCGTTTTCTTCAAAAACGCTCTGGCGAATATTGAATATCGCATGCCCGCCGGGGCGGGTGATCCGCACCAATTCGTCAAGGCTTGAAGACGGTGCATGACCAGCTGTGAATACGCCTGCGCTGATAAATGCCGCAAAATGGTCATCGGGCCAGGGAAGCTTTTCTCCCAGAATGGTGTTCTGCAATTCATCATAGCAGCCTCGCGTGCGCGCCATTTGGAGCATTTCATCGGACATATCAGTTCCCACCAGACCGGTATAGCCTAGCGCCGCAAGATAAGGACCGGTCAACCCAGTACCAACACCGGCATCAAGGATTGGCCCGGAGCCTTTTGGCAGATAGCGGGCAACAAATGAAGTTATGAAAAAAGGAAGCACATACCCTTGCGCCAACAAATCACGATCATAGCGCCGCGCCCATTCGCCATAGGCGGATGCCAGTTCTTCTTTGTCTTGAGCGTCATAGACGCGTTGCAGCATTTGTGAATCGTCACTCATGTAAGTTTCTGTCTGATCGCTATTGCCGTCGAAGCAAGGATAACCCCACACAGAACCGATGCAATAGAGGCCAATGTCCGCCAAAAACAAAAAACCCGGCACATGGCCGGGTTCTTGAATTCTTAAAATGTCTGTTAGATCAGGCGCTTTCGGCGAAGTCCATGTCTTCAATTTCGCGCAACACATATCCACGACCCCAAACGGTCTCAATATAATTCTTGCCGCCGGTGGCAGATGCCAGTTTCTTGCGCAATTTACAGATGAAAACGTCGATGATTTTCAGTTCCGGCTCGTCCATGCCGCCATACAGATGGTTGAGGAACATTTCCTTGGTCAGCGTGGTGCCTTTGCGGAGCGAAAGCAGCTCCAGCATCTGGTATTCTTTACCTGTGAGGTGAACACGCTGGCTGTTCACTTCTACGGTTTTGGCATCCAGATTTACCTTCAGATCACCAGTGGTGATAACCGATTCCGCATGACCTTTCGAGCGACGCACGATGGCCTGAATACGAGCGACCAGTTCATCCTTGTGGAATGGCTTGGTCATATAGTCGTCTGCACCAAATCCAAGGCCCCTGACCTTGTCTTCAATGCCTGCAAGTCCCGAAAGAATGAGAATTGGCGTTTTAACCTTGGACAGACGCAAGGTACGAAGAACTTCGTAACCCGACATATCAGGAAGGTTCAGATCAAGCAGAATGATGTCATAATCATAAAGCTTTCCCAGATCGACACCCTCTTCCCCAAGATCGGTGGTATAAACGTTGAAGCTCTCAGACTTCAGCATCAGCTCTATTGACTGTGCGGTGGCGCTGTCATCTTCAATCAGCAAAACTCGCATTTCATTCCCCTTAAAGGAGCGTCCCGACCGGTACGGTACCGATACTGGAGGCCATTATCTCTAAAACTCGAACTCAACGCTATGACAGAATGGTTAACAAAAGATGATTCTTTATGGCAAGTGCTTATTGCAAGAATCTAGAACTATCCGACAAACCTATGAATTCCTTATCTTTATTCCAAATTGTCATGGTTAATGTTTCACTACGTTCCATCCAAAATGGCCCAACCGAAACACAAATCTGACAATTCAGATGAAAACCCCAAGGTGATTTGCTCAAAACAAGCTTGTGCGAACCTGATAGGGTTTCCTTCACCAGTATTAATCAGGCAGGTAAACGAGCAGTTAATGCGAAACGAATTTGAAAGGATTGTGAAGAAAACCTTTCGCCGTATCTTAATCCTGAAAAATTCTCCGCGATCAGACTGTTTTCAGCATTCTGTGCATTAATGCCAATAAAAGCGATTTTCGTTAGGTAAATTTTTAACGATCATGGGTGATAGTTACATTTCCGGTGTGCGTTTTTCTGCCGGAAAGTAGCGGAGTAATGAGTATGAAATCGCGTGAAAGCGTTCTACGTCTGAAAAGATTTCAGGTGCAGGATAAAGCCAGACAAGTGGCGCAAATTGAGACAATGATCTCGCAGTTCAAATCCATGGCCGAAGATCTGGTCTCCCAGATCGCCTATGAAGAAAAGAAGGCGGGGATCGACGACGTCAATCACTTTGCCTATCCAACTTTTGCCAAAGCTGCCCGCTTGCGGCAGGACAATCTGCAAACATCCATTCAGGATCTTCATGACCAGCAGGACGCCGCAAAGCTGGCGCTGGAGGAAGTTCAGGAAGAACTCAAGAAGGCTGAAAAGCTGGAAGAGCGCGATGGTAAGTCGATTGAGCCCGAACAGCCAAAAGCTTACGAACAAGCTGGCATGATCGGCTGACTTCGCCGCCTATCAAACGCACATGTTTATTTTTGCTTGAGCGCCGCAGCTGTCAGCGGCGCTTTTGCTGTTTCAAAAAGGCTTCGCTGAGCGCCTTATAGGTGTCATCGGGCTGTTTGGGGTACAACAACCCTTCGAGTTGCAGCCATTTTTGAGCTGAATCAGTCCAGATATGCCCCACCGGGTGCAGCCAATCCTTTTGATCCAGCGTTCCTGCCTTGATGCTTGACCCTGAATCCTCCCCTCTTCCGCGATGCACGATCCTGGTTCCGCATTCGGGGCAGAATACCCCCTCTGCAGCGCTTGTTTTTCCCGTATCGCGGGTAAAGCTTTCATGTTTGCCTTCAATTTCCACAGCGTCGACGGCCACGCGCAACGACATGCCGAATGCGCTGGACGCCTGCCCCTGACATTCGGTGCAATGGCAGCAATACAGGGTCATGGGCGTTTTGGTTACGCGATATCGCAGTTGACCGCACTGACAGCCACCGGTTAGTGGCAATTGCGGCATAAATTTTTCGCACATGAACCGGCTCCACGTTCTTATTTTTGAGGCCTTTATCAACCAAATCAGAGCAAAACATGCCGAGCGGTGGTCAAGGTGCGAGACGCATCACATTGATAAAGGTTTCGCCAAATTGCTGAAGCTTGCTTTTGCCCACCCCTTTGACTTCGGCAAACTCTTCCAGATTGGACGGACGTTTATGGGCCATGTCTGCCAGGGTCTTGTCTGGAAAGATAACATAGGCGGGAACACCCCGCTCCCGGGCCAGGCTAAGCCTTTTCTTTTTCAACTCCGCCAACAGATCCAGATCACGGCTCGACAGGTCGACAGCCGGTTGGGCCGGTTGCGAAGTGCCAAAGGCGCTCTTGCCAGCCTGTTTGGAACCACGTCTCTTTAGAGGCTGCAGGGTGTCTGCCCGATAGCGAAACTCGCCCTGCCCCCGGCTCAGCGCATTTCCCTGTTGGGTGATCAACAGGCTTGAATAACCGGCAATATCCACCTCCAGAAAGCCCGCGGCAATCATCTGACGGATGATCGCCTGCCATTCAACTTTTGAATGCCGTGCCCCGCTGCCGTGAACCTCCAGTTGGTCATGGCGCATCTTAATTACCTTTTCGGTTTCAGCGCCGCGCAATACATCAACTATATGAGCCTGGCCAAATCGCTGGCCTGTTTCAAATATCACACCGAACACAAGCTCCGCATCGTCTCTGCCATCAACCAGCTCCACAGGATTGAGACAATTGTCGCAATTACCGCAGGGCTCGGTCGGATCACCAAAATAGGCTAATAATGTCTGACGACGGCAACCCTGCGCTTCGGCATAGGTAACAAGAGAGTTCAATCGCGAAACTTCGCGACGACGATGATCGTCATCAGTGTCTTCCTGCTCGATGAACTGGCGGCGAAGACGAATATCTCCGGGACCGAACACCATCATGGCGTCTGCCGGTTCACCATCCCGCCCGGCACGACCGATCTCCTGATAATAAGCCTCCACCGAGCCTGGCAAATCGGTATGAAAGACAAAACGCACATCGGATTTATCGATACCCATGCCAAAGGCGATTGTTGCAGCAACCACCAGGTCTTCTTCGGTGACAAATCGATTTTGGCGGGCTTGTCGTTCCTGCCGGTCAAGACCAGCATGATAGGCCGTCGCGTTAATACCGTTGGCCCGCAGCGCTTCGGCGCATTCCTCGGTTTTCTTGCGCGACAGGCAATAGACGATGCCGCTTTGGCCCGGTCGCGCTCCAACAAAATCAAGCATCTGCTGTTTCCAGCTGGCTTTTGGGGACACATTCAACGTGATGTTGGGACGGTCAAATCCCGACACAAAGGTTTGAAAGCGGCCTGCAAACAAATTTCGCTCAATATCGATGCGAGTGGCTTCGTCGGCAGTGGCCGTCATTGCGGCGATAGGTATGTCTGGAAAACGTCGCGACAATTCGCCAAGTTCAGCATATTCCGGGCGAAAAGCCGGTCCCCACTGGCTCATGCAATGGGCTTCATCGATGGCTATCAGGCAGACTGGAAGTCGGGTCAACGCTGCCAGCATACGTTCCGACATCAAGCGCTCGGGGGCCATGTACAATATTCGCGTTTCCCCAGCGGTGACCCTGTGCCAGGCGGCAACGTTGGCATCGCGATCCTGGGTCGAATTGATGGCATCGGCGGCGACGCCTGCCAGGCGCAATGCGGCTACCTGGTCCTGCATCAGAGCAACCAAAGGTGACACAACGATGGTCAGGCCATCCATCGTCAACGCCGGCACCTGAAAACAAAGCGACTTGCCGGCACCAGTTGGCATGACGGCCAGCACCGAAACTCCGTTCAGCAGCGCATCGATTATTTCTTCCTGACCAGGGCGGAAACGGTGATAACCGAAGATATCTTTCAAAACCGCATGCTTACTGACCGCGTGGGGAATTGGGTCGGGAGTGGAAGTTGCAACCGCTGGCATAAATCAACAAATAACTGATCGAATCAGTTTTCAGTGTAACCATGATCCAGCCCGATTAACACGGCTCATCTATGCCTAAGGCCGTTCAGGTTTATGCGGATTTTGCGCAGCCCGCGACCGTTTCCACTCGACAAACAGGGTTTTGCGCCGCTTCGGCACCGGCTTGTCCAATATCTGATAAGAAGAAATCCGATCAAAGCGAAAGGATCGAAAATCATCCCGTAATGTGCACCAGGCAGCGAGCACCGTTGAGCCCTGAAAAAAACTGATCAGGACCGGCCAGATTGTGCGAGTTGTGGATATACCTTTCAGGTCTTCGTACGAAATGGTGACCTGGGATTCGCTACGCAATGAATGGCGGATCGCAATCGGATCAATCGCCAATTTCTGCTTGTCGACAATTTGGGGAGCAAACAAGGGCGTGTCGATCAACACCTCGCGCAGGTCCTTGGGAACGACCGTTGCAATTTTGGCAACAGCATCTTTCGCTGCCCGGGACAGGGACTGATCGACCCGCCCATCGAGCATCCGCGCACCCAACATCAGCGCTTCCAGCTCGCTTGCGGTAAACATCAGCGGCGGCATGTCATAGCCATCTTCAAGAATATAGCCGACACCTGCCTCACCCCGGATCGGTACGCCGGTGGATTCAAGTGAAGCCATATCGCGGTACAGAGTGCGCAACGAGACTTCCAGCTCTTCAGCAATCGTCGACGCGGCTATCGGTCCATTCACGCGGCGCAAAATCTGAATGATCTGTAACAGGCGGTCAGCACGTCTCATCAAGCCAGTATAAAACATGTTTTCATTGCTGACACCATGGTGTCAGTGGGCTGTCAATAAACTTGCAGAGGTTTCAAAATTCCGGGTCGATTTTTTCTGACCCATTGGGCAGTATATTTCTCATGAGCAATGACATTTCCCCTGATGTAGATGCTGCCTTTGCGGGTTTTGATCCGCAGGTTCGTGATCTCCTGATGCAGTGCCGGGCGCTGGTCTTCGACGTTGGCGCTGAAGTGGAAGGTGTTGGACACATTAATGAAACGCTGAAATGGGGACAGCCAGCCTATTTGACCGATGCAACTGGAGCCGGCAGCACAATTCGCCTTGCCCCGGAGGGATCTGGATCCGGCACCGCTTCGCTGCGACCAGCAATGTTTGTCCATTGTGCAACCGACTTGATAGAACAATTCAAAACATTCTACCCGAACGCATTTGAGTATCAGGGAAAACGAGCACTGATCATCTCCAACGATGTTGTCTCAGTTTCTGCAGAGCTGCGTCACTGTATTGCTTTGGCGCTTACCTATAAATTGCGCAAGCGTGCGGGTAAGATGCGTATATCCGCAACCTGATAAAGCGCCGTCTCGATGCGGGCGGACGCAAAAACCGTTGCAAAACCGTGCCCCCTACCAAGGAATAAGGCCGAATTGGGCTTTTAAACTGGACACGCGGCACGTTTTCCTTTTTATGCCCCCCAACGCATGTCCAACCGGACATGGGAACGTAAACTTATGGCCAGTTTCCTGCAGTAAAGATTAAGGACGCCGGCTGACCTCCCACAGGAGGTAACGTGAAAGAGGGGGCATTATGCTCGACTACATTCCACCACTCATGGGCGTGATCGGCCTTGTCGTCGCCTTCATCCTTTATGGGATGGTTATGAAATATCCTGAAGGCGATGCCGCGATTAAAAAGATCGGTGATCAGATTCATGACGGCGCAATGGTCTTCATGAGACGCGAATATCAGATCCTTCTGGTTTTCCTGGCCGTTCAGGTCATCGCTACTTTGCTGTTCCTCGGTTCCAGTGTTGCCATCGCCGTTGTTGTTGGCGCAGCTTCATCTTCAATTGCTGGCTGGATTGGCATGTATTCTGCTACCAAAGCCAACATTCGTACAGCGACAGCTGCACAAACCGATGGTGCATCAAGCGCCCTTTCAGTTGCTTTCTTTGGTGGTTCCATCATGGGCCTGTCAGTTGCATCGCTTGGCCTGATCGGCCTTGGCGGTCTTTACTGGTACCTGGGTGGTGACGCTCATTCACTTGAAGGTTTTGGCATGGGCGCATCGACTGTTGCTCTGTTCAGCCGTGTTGGCGGTGGTATTTTTACCAAAGCCGCAGATGTTGGTGCTGACCTTGTTGGTAAAATCGAAGCAGGCATTCCTGAAGACGATCCTCGTAACCCTGGCGTTATCGCTGATAACGTGGGTGACAATGTTGGCGACGTTGCCGGCATGGGTTCTGATATTTTTGAATCATATTGCGGTGCGATGATCGCAACTATCGCAATTGCTGCAACTTCGGTTGCTGTTGCTGATGGTCAGGCAAATATGATGTTCCTGCCTCTGGGCCTTGCGGCTCTGGGTCTGGTTGCATCAATTATCATGATATTTGTTGTGAAAGCGCGTTCGGCCGCTGAACCCGCCGCTGCACTGCGCACAGGCACTCTGGGAGCGCCGGTGGTATTCCTGATCGCGGCCTTCTTCCTTGTCCAAGGGCTTGGTATTAGCACCAATGTCTGGTGGGCAGTTGTTGCAGGTGCAGCTGGTGGCGTTGCCATCGGCCTGATCACTGAATACTACACCGCTGGTGGTCCGGTTCGCCGCATCGCCAATTCCGGTGAAACCGGCCCGGCAACCGTCATGATTACCGGCCTTGCTGTTGGCATGGAATCAGTGGTTATGCCACTGCTCTGCATCGCAGCGATCGTTTGGGTCTCGACTTCCCTGGCTGGCCTTTACGGTGTTGGCATTGCCGCTGTTGGCATGCTGGCAACTGTTGGCATCACCATGGCAATCGACGCTTACGGCCCTGTTGCAGACAATGCCGGTGGTATTGCTGAAATGGGTGGCATGGGCGAAGACGTTCGTGAAATCACTGACAGCCTCGACGAGCTTGGCAACACAACTGCTGCGATCGGTAAAGGCTTCGCAATTGGCGCTGCAGCCCTGGCTGCTTTGGCAATCATCGCGGCTTTCGTTCAGACCGTTGCTGTGAACAACCCTGGCTTCTCGCTGGAACTGTCGGAACCATTGGTGCTTGTCGGTCTGTTCATCGGTGGTACGATCCCGTTCCTGGTATCTGCTCTTACGATGACTGCCGTTGGTGAAGCCGCGTTTGACATGATCAACGAAATTCGCCGCCAGTTCAAAGAAATCCCCGGACTGATGGAAGGCAAAGCTGGTCCTGATTCAGCCAAATGCGTTGAGATTGCGACGTCTGCAGCTCTTAAACGCATGATGCTTCCTGGTATTATCGCTGTCTGCGCCCCTCCAGCCGTTGGTCTTCTGATCGGCCCACAGGCTCTCGGCGGCATGTTGGCCGGCGCATTGCTGGGTTGTGTTCTTATGGCTCTGATGATGGCCAATGCCGGCGGCGCCTGGGACAACGCCAAGAAATACGTTGAAAAAGGCAATCTCGGCGGCAAATGCACCGACACTCACGCTGCTGTGGTTGTTGGCGATACTGTCGGCGATCCCTTCAAGGATACTTCTGGCCCGTCCATGAACATCCTGATCAACGTCATGGCGATCGTCAGCCTGGTTATTGCACCACTGCTGTAATCAGAACCTGAAATCAAATTTGAAAAGGCCCGGATTTACTCCGGGCCTTTTTTTTGGGCGACAGAAAGCTGAAACGTCCCAACGGAACTCTCTTGCACGATTGCGTGAAGCTGAGCAGCTGCAATTTGCAGGGCTTGCGCATCTCATGCACAATGCAGGCACCTACCTTTATCGAAGGGAGATTGGTGCAATGACTGATTGCAAACCTGCATGTCGGTCGATTCTGACCGCCGCACTTGCCGTATTTTTTACATCGGGAATTGCTCAGGCCGACTCGAACAGATTAACTCACAAAAAACTCGACTTGGTTTCGTCGCTCGGCAGTGAACGCGTCGACATGATGATTTGTCTTGCTGCTGATGTTTCAGAAAGCGTCACCAGCATGGAGTATGATCTGCAAAAGCAGGGACATGCAGCTGCTATATCCGACCCACGCGTGGTTGACATCATTCAGGGCGGTTTGCGCAGAAAAGTGGCCGCCATTTATGTTGAATGGGCAGATCAGGATCAACAATTCCTCGCTGCCGACTGGCATATAATCGAGGATCAGGCGTCAGCTGACCGGTTTGGAGAAAGCATCCAGAACTCTCCGTCACCGCCATGGATTGACTGGAGTGTGCGCAACACATCGACCAGCGAAGTTGTGCGATATTGTTTAAACCAGTTTGAGAATTCCCCCGGCCATTCGATGCGGCGGGTGATAGATATTTCCTCCGACGGTACCAATAATGTCGGCCGCCGGGTCGATGGGGTGAGAGATCTGGCCGTTAGTCAGGGTGTTGTCATCAACGTTTTGGCGATTGAGGATTCCAAGGACCCGTTTCCCGACGGCACACATACAAGACCGATTGAAGGACTGGTCAGCTATTTTAAAAACAATGTCGCTGGAGGCACCGGCTCGTTTGTCCATGCCGCCAGTGGCTATTCATCGTTTGGTGAAATGATCCGCAAGAAATTCATACTGGAACTTGCGAGCGTCAGATAGCGGTTCGATAGGGCTTTTGATCTGATCGCGGGGTTGGCTGGCTAAATTTACAGAATAGCGGACTGTCCGCCCAAATTCCCACACTTACGCTTGCCGCAGGGGATTTGAGTTCCTATAAGCGCGCCACAAAGTTGAATGATCGGGAAGTCCCGGAGAGATAAATGGCAGGCCATAGTAAGTTCAAGAATATCATGCATCGCAAAGGCCGTCAGGATGCGGTGCGCTCCAAAATGTTCGCCAAACTTTCCAAGGAAATTACTGTTGCATCGAAAATGGGCGGCCCCGACCCGGATGGTAATCCGCGCCTGCGCCTGGCCATTCAAAATGCCAAAGGCCAATCAATGCCTAAGGATAATATCCAGCGGGCAGTCGACAAAGGCTCTGTTGGTGAAGGCGATGACTATTTTGAAATTCGTTACGAAGGCTATGGCCCCGGTGGCGTTGCGGTGATTGTTGAAGCGCTATCCGACAACAAGAACCGAACTGCAGGAAATGTTCGCGCCTGTTTTACCAAAAACGGTGGTCAGATGGGAGAAACAGGTTCCGTCGGATTCATGTTCGACCGGGTCGGCGAAATCAAATACCCAGCCGCTGCCGGCGACGAAGATACGGTCATGGAGGCAGCGATTGAAGCCGGTGCAGAGGACGTGATCAGCGACCTGACGGAAGATGGCGACGGCCACACTATCTATTGCGGTTTTGAAGATATGGGAGATGTAGCTTCAGGACTTGAAGAGTCGCTGGGCGAAGCCGAGAGTGTTAACCCAGCGTGGAAGCCGCAAAACACGGTTCCGGTTGGCGAAGACAAGGCGGGTACATTGATGAAACTCATCGCCGCCCTTGAAGACGATGACGATGTGCAAAACGTCTATTCGAATTTTGAAATTGATGATGATGTGATGGCGGCATTGGAATAAAGTGCCTCGTCGTTAATTCCTGCAAGAATATTACTTTGTGTAATTTACACGGCCATCTAGGCTGCCGGTTGTGCCTGTCAATCGGAAGCTAACACCATGTGCCATCACTGCGTGATTCAATCCACCAAGCAAAAAATGCTAAATCGACGCGCCCTGTTGCAGGCCGGATTGGCTGGTGCAGTTTCAGTTTCAATTGCAGCACCAACAAGCGGATTTGCACAGCAGTCTGCACCTTCATTAAAAGATCGCACGGGCCAGATCATCGATCTTACTCATGCCCTGTCACCAGAATTTCCAACCTTTGGTGGCGAGCCTGGTATCGCTTACGACCAGCAATTCAATATTGATGACCATGGCTACAATCTCTACCAACTGAGGATTGATGAACACACGGCAACCCATATCGACGCACCATTGCATTTTTCAAAGGACGGCAAATCTGTCGACGAAATCGAGCCCTCCGATCTGGTAGCACCGCTGGTCAATATTGATATCAGGGAAAAAGCCGCGCTCAACACCGATACCCAATTGACGCCGGACGACATCAAAACATGGATGAGCAAATATGGACCTTTACCGGAAAATTGCTGCGTGGCGATGAATTCCGGTTGGTCGTCAAAGGTTGAAAATCCGACAGACTTCACTGGCCGTGACGACAATCAGGTGATGCATTTCCCGGGATTTCATATCGATGCCACACAAATGCTGTTGGAAGAATCTTCGGCGGTCGCCATCGCCGTCGATACATTGTCGCTTGATCACGGCCCCTCTCAGAATTTCGCCACCCATTACGCATGGTTGCCTGCAGGACGCTATGGGATTGAAAATCTCGCCAATCTGAACGCTGTTCCCCCCAACGGAGCGACGATCATAGTTGGCGCACCGAAAACCAAAGGCGGAACCGGTGGCCCCGCTCGAATATTTGCGGCCGTATGAGCCGGGCTAATAGTCGGCATTCACCTTTTCGCTCATCGCCGGGTCTTCATGCCAGGCCCAATAAGTTTGATTGAACTGGCGCGTTACCTCCCCGGGTGCATCATTTGAAAAAACCCGCTCGTTGATCCGCGTAATCGGCACCGGTCCACCACCAGTTGTCGTCGCAAAGACTTCATCTGCTTCAAGAAAATCGGCAAGTGATATATCCTGCTCCGTCACGGGAACACCGTGATGCTCACAGATTTCCATTGCGACCTTGCGGGTAATCCCCTCCAGCACTCCCGATCGCGGGGTCCGTACCTTGCCATCCTTGACCATGAATACGTTGAAACCGGGTCCTTCGGTGACATGGCCGTCATGATCAAGCAGCAATGTGTTGTCAAAACCCGCCTCCTTGGCTTCAAACAGCCCCTGGGTAAAGTCTCCCCAATGGTAATTCTTGGCAGTCGGGTCGACGGATTCTGTGGCAATCCGCGAAATCGTCTCCGGAACCTTCAGATGAGCCCCTCGCTGTACAACTTCTTCCAGAAACACCCAGACAAATGGAACACACCAGGCGTAGAAATGATTGTCGCAAAGCCTTGGATCGCGACTGCCGGGAACCGATGGCTGCCCCCGACTGGCGACCATTGATACATAGGAACGGTCCAGCCCTGAACGAGCTACAATCTGATGAAGAATACGACGCATATCGTCGGCGCTCTGATCCACTGACAGCCGGCATTTGGCAAGGCTGCGTTGAAATCGTTGCAGATAATCATCCATGCGGAAAAACCGTCCATCCCAGACATGCACAACGTCATAAGTTATGTCCGAATGGGTCAGCCCCCAGTCGGTCACCGGAATGGCCGCTTTGCCGACCGGCATGATTTCTTGGGCCATCCAGGCCGCGCCGTTGGAAAAATCCTTGTCCACCATGTCAGGTTACCTCCGGGAGTTGAGGACAAACGTTGACAAGAAGCGCTGGCGGATTCAAGAGAAGATGTTCCCTCTCGGGCCAGTAATGGCCGCAACCACTCAAAAAGGCTTCCTGTGACCAGCCAGTCGGCAAATTCAATTCGAATTATCGGCATCGATCCGGGCCTGCGCAGCACCGGGTGGGGAATTATCGACAGTAGCGGCGGCAGCCTGCAATTCGTTGCATGCGGAACAGTGCGCTCCAACGGAAAGGCAGAATTGTCCAGTCGCCTTTGCCAACTTCACGATGGCCTGGTGGATGCAATTCACGCCCATTTGCCTCATGAAGCGGCGGTTGAGCACACTTTCGTCAACAAGGATGCCAGCGCCACTTTGAAACTGGGACAGGCGCGAGGCATTGCCATGCTGGTGCCCGCCCGTGCCGGGCTCCAGGTGGCCGAATACGCCCCCAATGCCGTTAAAAAGGCTGTCATCGGCGTCGGCCACGGCGATAAGGCACAAATCAAGCTGATGGTTGGCATGTTGCTGCCGAAAGCCAAATTTGATAGCGCCGATGCGGCCGACGCACTGGCCATCGCGATCTGCCATGCCCATCACCGCGGCAGTCTGGGAAGCCGAATGGCCGCCGCGCAGGCAAGCAAATGAACAGCAGAAGCTGGTGGTTGACCTGCAAATGTTCTTGACGTGTTCTCCTGTGGCACCTATCCAATGTGATTAAGAGTCATCCCTGATTACGGGCCCGAATGCGATGATTGGCAAACTCAAAGGCATTGTTGACGGTACCGGAGATGACTGGATCATACTCGACGTCCAGGGCGTTGGTTATCAGGTCCACTGTTCGCCCCGCACCCTTTCAAGTCTGCCGTCAAATGGCGAAGCTACGTCGCTTTCCATTGAAACCCATGTTCGGGAAACCGAAATCAAACTCTATGGCTTCCAGTCGGACTTCGAGCGGGACTGGTTTCGTCTGTTGCAAAATGTGCAGGGTGTCGGTGCCAAAGTTGCACTGGCCATTTTGGGCACATTGTCTCCCGGCGACCTGGCCTCGGCAATTGCGCTTCAGGACAAGGCGATGGTGTCACGTGCCCCCGGTGTCGGTCCGAAAGTTGCCCAGCGCATCGTCACGGAACTGAAAGACAAGGCCCCTGCCCTGTCAGGTGACACATCCGGTACAATTGGACTTCAACAAGAGATCGGCGAAGGAGTTGCGGGCAGCGCCGTCCAGGATGCTGTCTCAGCTCTCACCAATCTGGGCTATTCCGGCCAGCAAGCCAGTGTCGCGGTCGGCGCAGCTTTGCACCAAGCTGGTGAAGATGCCAGCAGCGCAACTCTCATCCGTCTCGGCCTGAAGGAGTTGAGCAATTGAGTGATGAGCGCATTATCGATGGTCAGGTCAAAGGCGAAGACTACGATACCGAAATCCGCCCGGAGCGGCTGGTTGATTTCACCGGGCAAAAACAGGCACGCGCCAATCTGACCGTATTTGTTGAGGCGGCCAAACAACGTGGGGAAGCACTCGACCACGTTCTCTTTGTCGGTCCTCCGGGGCTGGGCAAGACGACTCTCGCGCAGATCATGGCCAAGGAATTGGGTGTGAACTTTCGCTCCACGTCAGGACCGGTAATCGCCAAGGCTGGAGACCTGGCGGCCCTGTTGACCAATCTTGAAGACCGCGATGTGCTGTTTATCGACGAGATTCACCGCCTCAATCCGGCTGTTGAAGAAATTTTGTATCCAGCGATGGAAGATTACCAACTGGACCTCATCATCGGTGAAGGTCCGGCCGCGCGATCGGTCAAAATTGATCTGGCGAAATTTACACTGGTTGCAGCGACCACACGGCTTGGCCTGCTGACCACACCTCTGCGCGACCGGTTTGGCATTCCGATTAGATTGCAATTCTACACCGTGCCTGAACTCGAGCAGATCGTGCGGCGCGGAGCGCGCATATTTGGCATCGGCATTGATGATGAAGGGGCGTTGGAAATCGCCCGAAGAGCCCGTGGCACGCCGCGTATTGCGGGTCGCCTGCTGCGCCGGGTGCGCGATTTTGCAATCGTCGATGGCAGCGCTAAAATCACCGTTGCCATCGCCGACAATGCACTAAATCAGCTGGGTGTGGATCCGTCTGGGCTTGATGAACTCGACCGACGCTACCTGGACATTATCGGGGTGAATTTTGGCGGTGGCCCGGTGGGCATTGAAACGATTGCTGCTTCCCTGTCGGAACCGCGTGATGCGGTTGAGGACATCATCGAACCCTATCTCATCCAGCAGGGTTTTCTGCAGCGCACCCCGCGCGGTCGTGTATTGACCCCGAAGGCGTTCGATCACATGGGGCTGGCGGTTCCAGGTGGGCTGGCGACGCGGCAGGCAACATTGTTCGAAGAAGATACCCCCGATGGTCAATAGCGGCACTCTAGGTGACGGATTTCACACGCTGACGGAACGGGTGTATTTTGAACACACCGACTTTTCCGGTGTTGTCTACCACACCCGTTATCTAGACTTCCTGGAGCACGGCCGCTCCGATTATGTCCTGTGTGGATGGCTCCCTTTTTGCAAGTCCTGTTTTGTGATTGAAGCATTGTCAGAAGCAGTCTTGTGTTCGGCCTGTTGACGCGACACACATGGCCGCTGGCCCTGATGGTTTCCACCAACCAAGCCCCATTCCGCATGTCGAACAGCAAGCGTTCAGGACTTAGCACGGGGTGTCTTGGTTTTAGGGCTGACAATTTTCCATCACTTCATTGGTCTTGCAATCTTGTGTGGATGGCTCCCTTTTTGCAAGTCCTGTTTTGTGATTGAAGCATTGTCAGAAGCAGTCTTGTGTTCGGCCTGTTGACGCGACACACATGGCCGCTGGCCCTGATGGTTTCCACCAACCAAGCCCCATTCCGCATGTCGAACAGCAAGCGTTCAGGACTTAGCACGGGGTGTCTTGGTTTTAGGGCTGACAATTTTCCATCACTTCATTGGTCTTGCAATCTCTTGTTGTTGGCCTCCTTGGTTAGATCGATCTCACTTTGTAGGGTTCATTACGGGTCAGCACAGCCCACATTATTCGGGCTGTTTTATTCGCCATTGCGACTGCAGCCACCCTGCTTGGCTTGCGTTCCAGGATGTCCGCAAACCAAGGATCGAATTTCTCCGGCTCTGTCCTGATCGAACGAATACGGGAGGTCATGCCAAGAACCAGTAACCGGCGAATATATTGATCTCCCATCTTTGAGATATGCCCCAGACGTTCTTTTCCGCCGCTTGACCTGTTAAGTGGGGTCAGTCCTAACCAGGCAGCAAACTCCCGGCCATTGTTGAATTGCTTGCCGCTACCAACCGTTGCAACAATTGCTGAGGCTGTAATCGGCCCAACACCGGGTATTGTGCGAAGCAGTGCAACCCGTTTCTCACACCTTGCGATCTTGTTCATCTGACGCGTACACCGCAATATCTTTGAATGTAAGAACCGCAACTGATCGCAAAGCTCAAAGATTACATCTCCAGCGACTTCGGGCAGGTCAGGTTGTTCCCCGTTCAAACATTGTTTGGCAAACTGAAGCGCATGATAAATCCCCTTTGCCAAAACAATGCCAAACTCTGCCAGCTGCGCCCGCAGCATATTGATCGTCTGTGTGCGTTGGCGAATGATGAGATCACGCGTTCGATGAACCGCTAGTATCGCCTGTTGTTCGGGAGTCTTCACTTCAACAAATCGCATTGTAGGCCGAGTGACCGCCTCACAGATGGCGGCGGCGTCAACCGCATCTGATTTACCCCGTTTGACATAAGGCTTCACATATACTGGCGGGATCAGTTTGACTTTATGCCCTAACTTAGAGATCTCACGAGCCCAATGGTGACTGGTCCCACACGCTTCAATGCCAACCAGGCATGGCTCCAGGCTTTCAAAGAAGGTCAGGACCTGTGCCCGTCTCAAAGCTCGGTTGAAGGCAACTTCACCGTCTTCGCATATACCGTGGATCTGAAAAACGTTCTTGGCCAAATCTAGGCCGATTGTTGTAACGTGCATTTGGGTGGCTCCTCTCAAGCAGTTTGTAACAACTGCAATATGGCGCATTACGACGCCGATGGTGCAGGAGCCATCCACACCATCCGCATGTTGGGCGTTCATCACAAGGAAATGAATGCTGCTGAATTTGGCGAACCTCTGGCCTTTGCCGTTCATCGCATGGAGATTGATTTCAAAGGTGCTGCGCGCATTGATGACGTTTTGACAATTGTAACCCGGCGCGGAGAGCTGCAAGGACTGCGCCTGACATTCAACCAGACGATCAAGCGTGGCGATCAAGTGCTGTTGGAGGCTGTCGTCACCGTGGTTTTGATGAACCCGCAGGGCAAACCACGGCGTTATCCTGCCGAATTGCTGGAGCGTCTCGGTGTCTCGTAGAGCGCAATTGGCACGCCGCCTTATTTCCTAACGCTTCGTTAACCATAAATCTGCCAATATATTGCGACGCTTATTCGATTTTGAGTCATTGGACAGATGGCCATCGTTTCACCCCATTTTACGGCAATGCAGGGAAACGAAATTGCGACAGATCATAATCCTTGTTGCCTTTGTTTCCCTTCCCTTTGAGAACCAAATTCATGAATGATTCCCCACACAAATCTGCTGCAGTCAGAGCACTTATACTGATCGCAGCCCTAACCGTGCCAACCGCCGCTACAGCGCAGGTGGCAGGCGGGGATCTGACCGCACCCACCGTCGACACGTCGCTGTTGAGCCTGTTTTTGGATGCCTCTGTGGTGGTTCAGGCGGTTATGGTCGGGTTGCTGCTGGCTTCCATCTGGTGCTGGGCGATCATCATCGACAAGACATTGCTGTTTGCCCGCTCAAAACGGCAACTCAATCAATTCGAACAGGTTTTCTGGTCTGGGCAAAGTCTCGAAGAATTATATCGCACCGTATCGGAGCGCCCAAATTATGGCATGGCGGCGCTGTTCGTTGCCGCTATGAGCGAATGGAAGCGGTCATTTGAGCGCAATGCCCGTTCACCAATTGGCTTGCAGACTCGTATCGACAAAGTACTGGATGTTGCCATGGCGCGGGAAATGGAACGATTGGAAAAACGCCTGCTGTTCCTTGCCACGCTGGGTTCGTCGGCGCCGTTTATCGGCCTGTTCGGTACGGTTATCGGGATCATGACGTCGTTCCAGGCGATCGCCGGTTCGAAGTCGACCAATCTTGCTGTTGTCGCCCCCGGCATTGCCGAAGCGTTGATGGCTACTGCGCTTGGGCTACTCGCGGCGATCCCTGCTGTGGTGGCCTATAACAAGCTTTCTGCAGATGCGGGGAAAATCGCAACGCGGCTGGAAGGTTTCGCTGATGAATTCTCAGCCATACTTTCGCGCCAAATCGATGAGAAAAATGCGTCCTGACTTCATCAGGCAATTTTGGATGGATGAATAAGCATGGGCATGTCAGTTGGAAATGGCGGTGGATCAAACGGACGTAGGCGACACCTGCGCCGTCACGCACCGATGAGCGAAATCAACGTGACGCCATTTGTCGACGTGATGCTCGTGCTGTTGATCATTTTCATGGTGGCCGCGCCATTGCTGACTGTTGGTGTCCCGATTGATCTGCCGGAATCCCGTGCCAAGCAACTGAATTCGGAAACCCAACCGATTACCATTTCAGTTCGGGCCGGTGGCCAGGTATTTTTGCAGGAAACTGAAATTCCCGGCGATGAACTGATCCCCAAACTGAAGGCAATCGCCAAAAACGGATATGATGAGCGGCTCTATGTCCGTGGAGATAAGTCAACCGATTACGGTTCTGTCATGCGCATCATGGGGGCATTAAATCAGGCCGGATATCGAAAAATTGGACTGGTGACTCTGCAGGAACAGGACGGTTAGGTGAAGGCGGGCCTCACAACATCTGCGCTTGCGCATGTTGCCGTGCTGGCTTTTGGCATTGTGTCTCTGGCTGCTCCCAAACAGCTGGAAGTCCCCGACATTGAGGCCCTGCCAATCGATATCGTCCCTTATGAAGAACTGACCAAATCGATTGCTGGCGCGAAGAAGGCCGACCCGTCAACAAAACCCACTCCCCGGCCCACCAGAACTGTTCGTCTTGAGGAGCCTGCCGTAAATGTCGGCGACACCGATAAAGACATCAAGGCCGATGCACCAAAGGACAATAAGCAACCGCCAAAGGAAAAGGTGGAAGCCCCTGCTGCCGAACCCGACCCAACACCACCGAAACCCAAAACCCCTGTCCCGACACCTGATCTGGCACCTGAGCCAAAGCCCAAGACCGACATCGCATTGCTGTTGAAGCAGAACCAACCCGACGAGGCCGAAACCCCTGAGGAGGAAAGCCCCATCGTATTGCCCAAGCGCGTGTCGGTCCCTAAGAAGCGACCTAAACGTCCAAAGGCTGAAACTGCTCAAACCAACAAACGCAAGGATGAAGTAAAGCCAACCGAAACCACCAAAGCCAAGGCTGAAGAATCGAAAGAATCAGATGCCACAAAAAAAGCCGTGCTGGATAAGGCGAAGACGAGCGCCGGTGGTGCCAAACGATCCACCGAACAGGCGTCGCTTGGAACAAAGAAATCCAACAACGCAACCAAGTTGTCACAAAATGAGATGGATGCCCTGCGCAGCGCACTTGAGGGGTGTTTTAATGCTGGTGATCTGCCTGGACATCAAGATGCTGCAAACATGCGAGCGCGGGTGACTTTCAAATTAACTCTGGCTGGTGAGATTGAGGGACTGGTCAGGGCGAAGGTGACGGGCACCAGCGGGGCTACAAGGGCGGTGTTTTCACGCCGGGTGAAGAACGCGGTAAAAGAATGTGCACCCTACAAACTTCCAGCCGACAAATACGATACCTGGGCCGACGTGGTCGTCAATTTTTCTCTCACCGATTTGCTGTAGCAATGAAAATACAGGACTAAATTCATGAAACATGTGAAGAACCACCATTCCCTTGCAATGCTCCTGCTGAACTGCATTTTGGCTGGTCTGATGATGGCCGGCATGGCGACAATTGCACAGGCAAAAATCGAGATTGATGTGACGCGCGGCAATGTTGAGCCTTTGCCGATTGCCATTCCTGTATTTCTTGGCGACGCAAAACTTGGACGCGATATTGCATCGGTTGTGGAAGCTGACCTTCGGCGCTCGGGACTGTTCGCACCAATCGATCCGGCGGCGCATATCGAACGCATCAGCGACACCAACCGCCGCCCGGAATTTGCAAGTTGGACAGCGATCCGCGCCCAGGCATTGGTGGTCGGACAGGTGATCAGCGAAGGTGGCGGGCGTTTCCGCACCGAATTCAGGCTCTGGGATACCTATGGCGCCGAGCAAATCCTCGGCCAGCAGTATTCCACCGACCCAAACAACTGGCGCCGCGTCGGACACATCATATCCGATGCCATTTATAAGGCTCTGACCGGGGAAAGCGGATATTTCGATACCCGCATCGCCTATGTTGCGGAGTCCGGTCCGAAGAACAAACGGGTCAAGCGTCTGGCAATCATGGATCAGGATGGCTTCAACAATCGTTTTTTGACCAATGGGCAAGATCTGGTGTTGACCCCTCGGTTTTCACCATCGCGTCAGGAAGTCACTTATATGTCTTTTTCAGGTGGACGTCCGCGCGTCTATCTGCTGCAAATCGAAACCGGCCAGAGAGAAGTTGTCGGCAATTTTCCCAACATGACATTCTCACCGCGATTCTCACCCGACGGGCAGCGCATTATCATGAGCCTGGAACAGGGTGGAAATGCCAATATTTACACAATGGATTTGCGTTCCCGCAACACGACAAGATTGACCAGCACGGCGGCAATCGATACGTCTCCCTCCTATGCACCAGACGGACGGCGCATCGTCTTTGAAAGCGACCGGGGCGGCCGTCAGCAACTCTATGTGATGAATGCCGACGGGACCAACCAACAGCGTATTTCGTTTGGTACCGGCAGTTATTCAACTCCCGTGTGGTCGCCGCGTGGCGATCTGATCGCATTTACCAAACAGGCAGGTGGACAATTCCTGATCGGTGTCATGCGGCCAGACGGCAAGGGTGAACGTATCCTGACCGAAGGGTTTCACAATGAAGGGCCGACATGGGCACCCAATGGACGAACGCTCATGTTTTTTAGAGAATCGCCCGGTGCCGGTGGAGGTCCAAGATTGCATACGATTGATCTGACGGGCCGTAACGAACAACAGGTCAATACCAAGTCTTTTGCATCCGATCCGGCCTGGTCGCCTCTGTTGGACTAGACAAAGGCATCTATCGCCCTAAGTCTCAGACTTTAGCGCAGCAATCAGGTTGGAAATATCGGAAGGTGGCTCGGCACTAAAACTCACGGTTTCACCGGTGGTCGGATGTCTAAACCCAAGTGTACGTGCATGCAGCGCCTGTCGTTTGAAACTTTCAAACAGTTTTGCCGCGCCTTCCGGCAGACGCACACCCCGATTGGCGAACTGTTTGCCGTATTCCTGATCACCCAGAAGCGGATTTCCCATATGCGTCAGGTGGACACGGATCTGGTGAGTCCTGCCTGTCTCCAGCCGACATTCGACCAGTGAAACCAGTGCATCTCCGTTGGCCTTGGGATCCTCGAAACGTTGCAGCACCTGATAGTGTGTTATGGCATGTTTTGCGTCTGCCCCGTCTTCCTCCACTACCGCGCGTTGCAATCGTTTGGTCGGGTGGCGTCCCAGAAAGGTTTCAATTGATCCCTTCATCCTCGGTGGCGCTCCCCAGCACAGGGCCCAATAGGAGCGCTCCAATGGCCCGGTCCTGCCGTGATCGGCAAATTGTTCCTGCAGATCCAGATGCGCACGATAGCTTTTGGCCACCACCATCACACCGCTTGTATCCTTGTCTAGCCGGTGGACAATGCCGGGCCGCTTAACCCCACCAATGCCCGACAGAGTACCGTGACAATGATGCAGAAGCGCATTGACCAGCGTGCCGGACCAATTGCCGGGAGCCGGATGAACGACCATGCCAGACGGCTTGTTGATGATGATCAGATCATCATCTTCGTGGAGAATATTCAAAGCTATGTTTTCGGGCAGCGGAACAGCTTCCTCCGCCGGGGGCATGGCAAAACGGACAACATCGCCTGCTGCAATGCGCGTGCTGGTGCCACGTGGCAAGGTGCCGTTAATCGTGACATGCCCCTTGCGAACCAGCGCTTGTACCCGGGCACGTGAAATATCGTCCGACGCGTTAGCTGAAATGAACTTATCGACCCGCTTGCCGTCGTCTGAATGAGGAACGATCAAGACTTCCATTGCCGGGGCTGATCTGGTGGCAATTCATCTGGGGCTTTCATTGTCTCTCCACTATCGCTATCACCCACAGGAACACCCCAATTATTCAGTTTGATGAGCCGCAAAGCATGAGCCAGCAGGAAGAAGAACCCCTCGACCCGGCAGTTGAAGCCATTCGGGTAAAAATGGTCCGATTGCTGGCCATCTCCGGTGGCATCATGATGATTGGGCTTATGGCCGTCCTTGGCAGCATTGTCTACAAGGTCACTCAGGATGACGTGCCGAAGGCCACGCCTGTCGCCACCGATACCATCAACGAGCTGGTAATTCCCACCGGGGCGCGGATTGTTCAAAGCAGTCAGGCTGACGGTCGGCTAATGCTGACTTTGCAACTATCCGACGGTTCAACCCGCATCCAGTTACACGACCTCAAAGGTCGACTGATTTCTTCCTACACAATTAGGGAACAATAAACCCGTTCACCTTAGTCTTGTAGCCTCAATTGTGCGATGCAAAGCTAGGATATGCTGTGAACAACGATAACAACCGACTGAATTTGCCCGTATTCCTCACTCTGCAGGACGGTCGAGAGCTGACAGTTGATCTTATCGTCAATCTTGGTGGTGCCATTGATCGGACAATGAACAACGATGCTCGCTTCGTGCTTATCGGCGATGCCGACGGAAGCGAACGCCTGATCGCCAAAAGCATTATCACTGAAATTCGAGATGCCAAGAAATCCCGGCAGGCATCAAACGCTTCTCCCGTGGCAGCCACGGCGACGACGGCGGCGACGGCGGCGACGGCGGTTGCTGCTCCTGGCATCGTCCCGGAAATTTTCGATCCGCATCAGGCGCTTGGTGTGTCACCCATGGCCGGCGCAGACGAAATTCGCAATGCATTTGTCGAGCAGGCGCAGGCCTATAACCCCGACCGGCTGGCACATATTGACCTGCCGGCCGACGTCACAGAATTTTGTGCCAACAGATATCAACAGATATCAAAAGCCTATGCCACATTGACCGAAGGTCAGACGCCTGTTCTTGCAGACCCCGCACTAATGGCGTCCTGAATGGCGCTCGGGTGAGACACTTAACCTGCCGGCATTGATCGTTCGGCTATTTTTGCCCAATAGCTCGACCCGACAGGAATTGCTTCGTCGTTGAAGTCGTATTCCTCATGATGCAGACCAGCGGAATCGCCATTGCCCATGAAAATGAAAGCACCTGGACGCTCCAGCAGCATGTAGGAGAAATCTTCTCCACCCATAACCGGCGCTCGGTCCACATTAACCTTGCTGTCACCAGAAATTTCTTTGGCAACTCCGGCAGCAAAATTTGTCTGCTCCGCGTGATTGGCGGTAACCGGATAGCCTTCCTTGATATCTATGTCGACTTTCGCCCCATAGGCCTGTGCGATGCCTTCCACAATCGTTTTCAAGCGCGCAATCACAGTATCCCGCACTTCCTGTTCCAGGGTCCTGATAGTTCCATAGAATTGAGCTTCCTGGGCAATTACATTGTAGGCCTTGCCTGCATGAATTGCGGTCACCGTCAGAACCGCCGATTTTAACGGGTCAATGTTACGCGATACGATGGATTGCAACGCCTGCACCATCTGAGTGGCGATTATGATCGGATCATTGCCACCATGCGGCATTGCGGCATGGGCCCCCAGACCCGTGATTGTAATAGTGAATTCGTCTGTACCGGCCATGATCGGTCCAGGCCGAATGGCAAATTCGCCCACGGGAAGTCCTGGCGCATTATGCAATCCATAAACTTCCTGAATGCCGAACCGCGCCATCATGTCGTCTTCACACATGGCCAGGCCACCTGCACCGCCTTCTTCGGCCGGTTGGAAAATCATTATCGCCGTTCCGTCAAAATTGCGGGTTTCAGCCAGATATTTTGCAGCTCCCAGAAGCATCGCAGTATGCCCATCGTGGCCACAGGCATGCATCTTGCCTTCATATTTGGACTTATAGGGTGAATCGTTTTTCTCGACGATTGGCAGTGCATCCATATCCGCGCGCATTCCGATCACCCGACCGGACTCGGTCTTGCGCCCTTTGATCACCGCAACGACTCCCGTGCGGCCAATGCCCTCGACTACTTCATCAACACCGAATTCACGCAGTTTTTCGCTGACCAAAGCAGAAGTTTCCTCAACATCATAAAGCAGACCGGGATGTTGGTGGATGGTGCGTCGCCATTCGGTGATTTCATCATGAAAATCGGCAATACGGTTGTTAATGGGCATAATCTGTTCCGAGGTTGTTGGGGTGCGGCTAAAATGCGTATGTTGGCATCGAAGCGCAACCCTAAATATTCACCTGTTGGCCTTCCGATCGACCACATTTGGAACACATAGAGATGATGATGGGTGCCGTATCAAGGATATTTCGAGAACAATCATCATCTCTTAACTAATTGATTTTTATAGATATTACAAATTTGTAATGCAAAAAACTCAGATTCATCGTAAAATTACGATGAAAAGTCGAAATTGGTTCCTATATGTCTATTATCGCACACCGGGGATTTCACCTGTGCGCAACAACACCAACAAGGTGTAATTTTTGAGAATTGCGATAACCGGTCGAGGTTACCGTGAAAATTGGAGAGGACCAACATTATGGCAAACGCACTCCCAACCATTTCCGCCAGCGGCAACGGCCTGCAGCGCTATATGGATGAAATTCGCAAGTTTCCGATGCTGGAGCCTCAGCAAGAATATATGCTGGCCAAGCGCTTTGCGGAACATGACGATACCGATGCTGCCCACAAATTGGTAACCAGCCATCTGCGTCTGGTAGCCAAGATCGCTATGGGATATCGCGGCTACGGACTGCCCATCGGCGAAGTCATGTCAGAAGGTAATGTCGGTCTGATGCAGGCGGTCAAAAAGTTTGACCCCGAAAAGGGCTTTCGACTGGCAACATATGCAATGTGGTGGATCAAGGAGTCTATTCAGGAGTATGTTTTGCGCTCTTGGAGCCTCGTCAAAATGGGCACCACAGCCAATCAAAAGCGCTTGTTCTTTAACCTGCGCAAGCTGAAAGGCAAACTCAAGGCGCTCGAAGACGGCGATCTGAAGCACGAGAACGTCACAAAGATTGCCGATACACTCGGTGTCAGTGAGGAGGAAGTGCGGTCTATGAACCAGCGCCTCTCGGGTGACGCGTCACTCAATGCGCCGATTAAGGCCGCAGAAGGTGAGTCAGGTCAGTGGCAGGATTGGCTGGTCGACGAGAGCGAAAGCCAGGAAACCACGCTGATTAAGCAGGATGAACTGGAAGTCCGTCGTGAAATGTTGACCGATGCAATGGATGTTTTGAACGAACGCGAGCAGCGCATCTTTGTTGCCCGCCGCCTGTCTGAGGATCCGTTGACACTGGAGCAATTGTCCGGCGAGTTTGACATTTCCCGCGAACGGGTACGCCAGATCGAGGTGCGTGCATTTGAAAAAGTGCAAAAAGCCATGGTTGGTGCTGCCAAGGAACTGGCCAAGCCAGTTGCGCAGATCGCGGTTCACTAAGTCACGCGTCCGGTGAAAGGCTTTTCACTGGAACTATCGAGACCCTACTGTGTTCGGCCCGGCCTTTTATAAGGCCGGGCCGTTTTATTATTTCAATTCAACTGCATATGATTCAAGTGGTGCAATTGAGTCGATCAATCCGCTTTCCTTCATGAATTTGGCGAAACGCTTATAGCGCCCCCGATCCAAAGCCGCTGGCCGCTTGGCGAAACGCGGCAGGGTGTCGACCCAGGCACGTCGGTTCAACTCATTATCGAGATCCGGATAGGCCTTCAGAAATTGCTCCAGCGCTTCATCTGGGTGGTTGGTCAGATAAAGCGTGGCCTTCTCTACTGCGTCGATGAAGGGGCGAAAACGGGCATCGTCAGCCCGGTCGTTTTTGGCGATGAAAATCAGTTCATCGTAAACCGGCACACCATTTTCTTCCGGATAAAAGGCAATACCGGGATGTTTTTCGATGTCGAGTTGGTTCAGCTCAAAGTTACGAAACGCCCCGATGACGGCGTCCACTGAACCGGTAATCAGTGATGGAGACAAAGAGAAGTTGATATTGATCAGCTCCACATCGTTCAGGGTCAATCCTTCCTGTTTCAGCATCGCTGCCAACAGCGCGTCTTCAAAACCCCCAACGGAGAAGCCAACCTTTTTGCCCTTCAGATCAGAAATTGATTTGATCGGGCCGTCCTTCAATGCCACCAGTGCATTGAGCGGCGTTTCAGCAATGGTCCCGATACGGATCAACGGCAGTCCCTCGGCAACCTGCACGTGTAACTGCGGCTGATAGGAAATTGCAATATCCCCTTGCCCGGCAGCAATTAGGCGTGGAGGTGCGCTTGGATCAGAGGGAGCTATCAACTCCACCTCAAGCCCGTTCTGCTCAAAATACCCCTGGCTCTGGGCGATCACCAGAGGGGCGTGGTCCGGATTGACAAACCAGTCGAGGTAAACGGTCAGCTTTTCGGCGCTGAACGCCGAACCGGCACTCAATGTCAGTGCCAGTATCAAGGTAGATAAAAATTTCAGGTGTCGCATTGTTAATTCCTTCAAGCGAATGGCATGTTGGTTCTGGGTGCCCAGAAAATCAGTTTGTCGAGGGTGATATCGATGATGAGGCGCAAGACCACCACCATCAAAATGAGTAGTACGAGCCCGGCGAAGACCGTGTCGGTTTGCATCCGCGCATTGGCCTGATTGATGACGTAGCCAAGGCCTCCAGATGCGCCGACCCACTCGCCAACAACCGCACCAATGGGAGCCACCGTTGCAGCTACACGAATGCCTGATGCCAAAGAAGGCATGGCAGCTGGCATTCGGAATTTTATCAAAGTTTGCAGAGGTGAAGCACCATACATCCGGGCAATGTCAATGAAATTTCTATCCGCCCGAGCCAGACCGTCATTGAGCGCCGAAGCTACAGGGAAATAAATGATCAGCGTCGCCATTGCGACCTTGGAGCCCAGACCCAGCCCGAACCACAACACCAAAAGCGGTGCAATCGCGAATACGGGGAGCGCCTGGCTGGCAAGAATGAGTGGCAACACATAGCGCCGGGCGAGAGCCGACGCGTTGACCAGCAAGGCAGTCGTCACACCAAATACCGTTCCAAGAACCAGACCCAGAATAATCTCAACCAGCGTAATGCCAGCATGGTAGAGCAGCGAGGCCGATTGCCCGACAAGCGCTGATAAGACACGGTCGGGGCCGGGCAAAATAAAGGGTGCGGGTTTGAAAATTGCGACTGCGATAGCCCACAAACCCACAAGCACCAGCGCTGTTGCACCCCCACGCATCAGTGGTGCAAACCGGCCGTCTCGATCTAACTTTTCCCGTTCGTTGCCAAACAGCATATCGTCCAATCCGGTTTTGACCGACACCTGAGAGACATGCAATTGAAGAAATCTGACCAATTCGACCGGACGAATTCATATTCATCACCATGGCCAATATGTCCTGTCCCTTCGCCGGCATGACCCGGATCAGGTTCCCGATCGACTATACGATCAAGGGTCCGGCCATAAGCCATCTCAGCCGCGCAAAACGACACCCCTTGGAACTGGACAAGTTGTGACCAACAAAGGCCTGCATTGCAAGTATTTTTGACCCGCGGGTCAGAGTTTGGACCAGGCCTCAAACACTTCATCGAAGACTTTGGTCCCGGGCACACCTTTTTCTATGGTCATCAGTGCCCGGCGCCCGGTGCGATATTGCAAAGGAATATCAATCCAGTCGCGTGATTTCAGCAGCGACTCATTCTTGGTTCTGGCCTGCTCTAGATTATTTAACGCAATCAGGAAAATACCGTCTGCAATCCGCGCTGGTACACCTACCAGACCTTCTCCCCGCCCCTGCTCGCTTTGTTTGAGCACAAATCGGCTGACCTGACCGACCGCCCCCCCCCGGCAAAATCATCGGGCACAGCAAACACCAGTTCAATCAAGTGACTGGCTGGCAGAGCTTTGTCGGCGTTGCGCATTATTTTCATAATCAGGACAACATTTCGGCCGGGGATTTCAATTTTCGCCTGAATTGCGGGTTCCTTGGCGGCACCACTGGCCGGTTCTTCCTCAATCACGCTCCAAACCACCCGACCAGAGTCTATCGTGTTATCAGCCGCTGTCGCCCCTTCCTCATAGAGGATGGCGTCCTGGGCAACTGGCAATGTGCCGTTGGTGGGCTGTTGGGAAGTCGGTGTTTCAATTACCGGCTGTAACGCTGGCGTCGGTGGCGGCGTAGCGGCCGGAGTTGCAACTTCCTCACCCTCAGCATTTAACCGACTTTCCACTTTCGGGGTTGAGATGGTTTCCTCCGGGGCTTCAGCTTCCGGAGTTATGGTTATTGTTTTGACGGGTTTGGGACGCGTTGGGTCATCAAGCAGATCACTCATGCCGACCGTTTCCAACACTGCGTCCTTGTATATCCATCCGGTAGCGCCCGCGCCTCCCAAAAGCACTACGGCGAGAGCAATCAACACCCACTTCATAACGCCCGAATTGCGTCGACGCTGGCTGCCGCCGCTGCCGAAGCCAGGTGCCGGTGGAATTTCTAAGCCATCGCTTGAACTTGCATCAAATGACTGATCGAAATCCGGAAGAGCAGCAACCGCTGCTGCCGCGCCTGCTGGCGGAGGTGGGGGTTGTTGATCAACAGCAGGGTCTGTCAGATCAGCATGGGGAATCGGTGGCTGGATTGGATCCTGTACTGGCTCAGCAGGCTGCGCATGCTGCACCTCTGCGGGCAAGGGAATTTCCGCCGTTTCGGGAGGAATTGCCATATGGGTCGGATCGGCTAACGGAGGCTCTGTTTGGGGAACCGTTTCGGGGCCGGGAGGATGAGATAGAAATTCCTCTGCCCATTGATCAACAGCTGCGTCATTGACTGCCTGTTGTTCAGGTGTCTCAGTCTCTTCGACAGTTTCAACTGCGGCGCTCGGCGGCTCCAGAGGTTGAAAATCCGGTGGTGGAGATTGCGGCTGAGCATCATTTGTAGCAGCGATTTCGCCTATGTCGGCACCCGGATCCGAAACCTGGCCTGCTTCATCAGGGGGAGCCGCTGGAGTATTGGCAAGTGTTTCAGAAAAACTTGGCTGTGCCGGTGGAGCTGGCACATCGGGCGGTTCGCCCTGCTCGAACACGACTTCCGGCAGTGCTTCATCTACCGCTGTTGAGGCGGGGGCCTCTGCCGCCTCTGTCGCCTCTGTCGCTGCAGGTTCATCATCTACTGCTGGATCTTGAGCTTGGGGCGCGACTTCAACCGGTGGCGGGTTTTGCAATACGGGCTCGGGATAGCCGGGATCGTATCCCCTCTCAATTTGAAAAATTGCATATTCCAGCTTGTCGAGTTCGGCTGTTAATGCATCTCCTGTCACTGCTGGGGAACGGTTTTCCAATTGCCGGGCAATAGTGGTGCGCGCCCTGTCATAAAGCTTGAACCTCAGTTCGGGTTTAGGCTCGCTAAATCCCGAAAGGGTTCGCATTAGGACAGCATGATAATCAGCCATAGGGTCGCCAGTCTTGTGACCGAGGATCGGTCAATCAGTAAATTCCAGTATTAGGTGACAAGTTAGTCATGAAATGGGTCTTCAACAAGTATTGTGTCATCTCGCTCGGGACTGGTGGACAACATGGTGACCGGAGCGCCGATTAATTCCTCTACATGGCGGACATATTTGATCGCCTGGGCAGGCAGATCATTCCATGTGCGGGCGCCAACCGTCGGCTCTTTCCAGCCTTCCAAGGTCTCATAAACCGGCATAACCCGCGCCTGCTGCCCCTGACTGGCGGGCAAGTGATCTATGGCCTCGCCATCGATGGTGTATCCGGTGCAGATCTTGATTTCATCCATGCCGTCCAGAACATCGAGCTTGGTGAGGGCAATACCAGTTATGCCATTGGTGGACACTGACTGGCGCACCAAAGCGGCGTCAAACCACCCGCAGCGGCGTTTGCGTCCCGTAACAGTACCGAATTCGTGACCTTTCTCGCCAAGAAACTGGCCAATTTCATTTTCCTGTTCGGTTGGAAATGGCCCTTCCCCAACACGTGTCGTGTAAGCCTTGGTGATGCCGAGAACGAAATTCAGCGAACTTGGACCCAATCCTGAACCTGCCGCCGCCTGGCCAGCAACCGTATTGGAAGACGTCACGAACGGATATGTTCCGTGGTCAATGTCGAGAAGCGTACCCTGTGCCCCTTCAAACAATATGCGTTTGCCATTGTGTTTGGCGTCGGCCAACAGTTTCCAGACGGTTTCTCGGAACGGTAATATCTGCTCTGCGACGGCCATCAATTCGTCAAAAATCGCCTGTTCTGATATTTCGGGCTCGTTGAGGCCACGACGCAGTGCGTTGTGATGGGTGAGCAATCGCTCGATCTTGCCACGCAATGATTCGGGATTAGACAGGTCCATCACCCGAATCGCGCGCCGCCCGACCTTGTCCTCATAGGCAGGACCAATTCCGCGGCGGGTGGTCCCTATCTTGGTTCCTGATCTTGCAGCATCCTCGCGCAGGCCATCCAATTCGCGATGCAGTGACAAAATCAAAGTGGCATTGTCTGCAATTCGCAGATTTTGTGGCGAAATCGAAACGCCCTGTTCTCCCAGACGTCCAATTTCCGCAACCAGTGCATGCGGATCAATCACCACACCATTGCCGATTACGCCCATTTTTCCCGGACGTACGACACCCGACGGCAGGAGGCTTAATTTGTAGCTAACCCCGTCAATAACCAAAGTGTGCCCGGCATTGTGCCCACCTTGAAACCGAACAACCAGATCTGCCCGTTCGGACAACCAGTCAACAATCTTACCTTTTCCTTCGTCTCCCCATTGGGATCCAACAACAACCACATTAGCCATGATTTTAGTACCTTCATCATTTGGCGCTGCTTACGGTTTGATTTCCGCCACCGGGCGGAGAAGGTCAAGGGCAATTGCGGTTTAATTGGCGTCGTCCAATACAGATATGCAATTTGGCGAGCCCAGACGGCCAAATCGGACACTTCGGCACCAATTTGTCACCCTAATTTCTGAGCCTCAGTCTGGCAGTTCAATGTCATATACAAATATGCCGGCCACCCCCTGTTTTGCAGCGGCAACCAACCCGGCACCGGCTTTGGCGTGGTCAGCATCTGCCAGGTAGGTGTCTCGGGCAGCGGCATCCAAAAAATCAACCATGAAGCCGTCGGAAAATCCCTTGTCCATGCCCTCCGGGCTGACATTGGTGCCAATATGGACCGCCAGAATACCGGGCAGATGCGCCCGCAGGGCCTCGATATTGCTGAAAAGTTCACCTTTATGAACTTCGGTCACGTCATCTTCGAAATTTATGAATACACAATGTCTGATCATCGCAGCAACATCCTCACAAACCCATCTGGGCTTTGCCCAGATCCGTCAGATCATCAATCGTCGCGCGTCCCCGAAAATCCACTTCATAATCTTCTGCAGCAAAGTCTGGCGCACTTTCGCCGGCCAAAAATTTGGCCGCCTGTTTGCGAACATAGGCTTCATTCTTGCCGCAACGGGGTGAAACGCCGATATAAATCACATTTGCATAATCCTTGCCGGCATGTTCATCCGCGACCGAGTGCACCACATCAGGATGCCACCAGACCGTATCGCCCGGTTCGACGGTCGGAATGGAAACCAATCCCCCCATAATGTCTGCATGCAGTTTGGGATCAGCCGACAGGGCGCGGCCCGGTACAGCGCCACACAAATCGTCTTCCGCGATATCGTCCTGCAACGCCCGAAGCAGAAAATACGCAATGCCCCTGGAGATCGGAATGAGGCTCAAAGTGCCATCATCAGGTCCCTGAGTTGTCAGACAGGTCCACCCCTGAAAAGTTCTGAACATGGAACACACGGCCGGTGAGGAATATTCCCGCGTCTGTGTTCTGAATGTCGCTTTCCAGGGATCATAATTTTGCCAGTCGCCCTCGAAAATGGATCCATAAATACGCTGATAGGCAGGATCAAGCCAGCGTTCATAGGAACCGGAATCCATATGAGGAGACAAACCAAGCGTCGTGTCGCCCGGCTGGCGACGTCGGGTGCGGTCGGCATAGGCATAATCATTGTCGGGGTCGAACTCATTGCCCATCGGCCCGCTGACATCCCAAAGCGAATTTAGAAATCGTTTTGTCTGAGCCATGCTGTCAGCTTGTCGCGCCATGACCTGCGGTTTTGACCAGTACAGCCCATAGATCTGGGGCCTGCCGGCCTTCAAAGAACTGAAATATTTATCCAATCCGGCTTTTTCTTCGGCCTTGGTCAGGTAATCATTGGCATCGATATATTCACCAAGTTCTGCATTCCACTCCTCCGCCTGAGACTCGGGAAAAACACCGCGGACGATGGCAGTACCGGCTTTCTTGATCGCCGCTATCAACTCATCATCGACGCTGCCAGACTGGATGGCTCGATAGTCAATTTCAGGCACATTGGGTCGGGCATTTTCTGCGTTGTCGCGGATCACTTCAACGTCTTTCAAAATCTGATTGCGAACAGAATTGAAAGCTGCCTCAACGTCCTGCTTACTGCGCAGGTATCTCTTCGTATTCACAACGAATGAGCGGATTATATCGTCCATATCAAACTCCTTGGCGTGCTGAACAAACGCTGGCCTTGCAAATCCAGCGTGACAAGCCCCAGATTTTGACCAATGAAACTTGAGAACAGTTTCGACTGTTCAACTCTTGATAAAACCATTCGATTGCGCGCGAAACAGCGATGCCCGCACCCTGGCTCAAACTTATGGTCTTGTTGGGTGGCCTTAGTGTGATATGGCTGGCGCCTGTTTGAACTGGAAGTTGACGTTTGTCTCTCATCCGCAATCCACATCTGTTGCTCGCCTTGACGGCATTAATCTGGAGCGGAAACGCGATTGCCGGAAAATTCGCCGTTGGCCACGTTTCACCCATGATGCTGACCGTGAGCCGGTGGGCTGTCGCGCTGTTGATTATTGGCTTCATCGCACATCGACAGATTCGCGAAGACTGGGACATTATCCGAAAAAACTGGCTGTATCTGCTGCTAATGGGGGGACTTGGATATACCGGGTTCAATTACTGCCTTTATTCCGCCCTGCAGCACATTTCCGCCATCAACGTGACGCTTGAACAAGGCGCCATGCCATTGGTGATATTTGTCCTCAGTTATGCAATCTATCGAACCGGGGTTACATGGTTGCAGATCGCCGGTTTCATTCTCACTTTGCTGGGGGTGGTAATTACTGTCAGTTCCGGTCAACCACTCAACCTGTTTTCCGGAGAAGGTTCCGGCATTAATATCGGCGATGTTTACGTGTTTTTTGCCGCGATTTTCTACGGCGGCTATTCCGTCGCACTGCGGTCAAAGCCCGACATGAACTGGCAAAGTTTTCTAGCCTGTCTTGTGACCGGCGCGTTGATATTTTCAACTATTGGTGCCCTGGTTGAATTTCAGGCCGGTCATCATCAAATCTCGATGACCTGGCAGGGAATATCAGCCATTTTGTTCGCGGGGATTGTTTCGTCTCTTGTGGCGCAGGGATTATTCATCAAAGGAGTGGAGACGTTGGGGGCCAATATAGCGGGCTTGTATATCAACCTGGTCCCGGTATTTGGGGCCCTACTGGCAATCATCATGTTGGGTGAAAAATTATACCTGTTCCATGCGGTGGCATGTGTGCTTGTGGTTGGCGGCATCATGATTGCGCAGCGGAAATCGGCGACCCGTTCCACCGCGCAACCACCAGTTTCGAACAAAACCTAAATGGCAAATTCAAGTGGTTTGGCAGAATCGATTTCTGGTGTGTCCTGGAGCTTTTTCAAAAATTCCGCTGTAACTGGCTGATCCAGTTCGACAAGTGCGATTGCGTCACCCCCCTCGTGGTTTCGGCCGAGGTAAAAATTTGCAATGTTCAGCCCTTCGTCGCCGAACATTCCACCCAATCTACCGATAATGCCGGGCACATCGCGGTTGGTTGTATAGAGCATGTGAGCCCCGGCCTCCGCCTCCATGTTGATGCCCTTGATCTGGATGAATCGAGGCTTGCCGTCTGAGAAAACCGTACCGGCGATGGAGCGCGTCAGACCGTCAGCGACGACGTTGAGTTGAACATACCCCTCAAATACACCGGACTTTTCACGCGTCATTTCCAGCAGTTGAATGCCCCGTTCACTAGCCATAATCGGCGCCGAAACCATATTGACTTCAGAAACCTGTGCCCGCAACAAACCGGCCAGCACGGCACTTGAAAGCGCCTTCGTGTTCATCGAAGCAACGTGGCCATCATAAAGTATTTCAACCTTTTTGACCGGTGCATCGGTGACCTGGCCGACAAAACTGCCCAATGTATCAGCGAGTTTTACAAACGGGGTGAGGCGCGGCGCTTCTTCGGCCGAAATTGACGGCATGTTTAGAGCGTTGGTAACAGCACCGCGTGTCAGATATGCCGACATCTGCTCGGCAACCTGAAGTGCTACATTTTCCTGGGCCTCAGATGTGGCAGCACCCAGATGTGGCGTGCAGACGACATTTGGCAGGCCAAACAACACACTGTCCTTAGCCGGCTCCACTTCAAATACGTCGATACCGGCACCGGCCACTTTGCCGGCATTTATGGCGTCGGCCAAATCAGCCTCGACGATCAGACCACCACGGGCGCAATTTACAATGCGCACCCCGTCTTTCATTTTGCCAATGGCGGCAGCGTCAATAATATTACGTGTTTTGTCGGTCAGTGGCGTATGCAGGGTGATGAAGTCGGCACGCGGCAGCAATTCGTCCAATTCAACCTTTTCGACACCCAGTTCCTGCGCCCTTTCCTGTGAAAGGAACGGGTCATAGGCGATAACCCGCATCATCATTCCGATGGCACGGCTGGCAACGATTGAGCCAATATTGCCAGCCCCAATCAGGCCCAGTGTCTTGCCGGTGAGTTCAACCCCCATGAATTTCGATTTTTCCCATTTCCCCGCCTGTGTGGAGGCATCAGCAGAAGGTATCTGGCGCGCTACGGCCATCATCATGGACATGGCATGTTCAGCGGTTGTGATGGAATTGCCGAACGGTGTATTCATGACAATGATGCCGCGACGGGAGGCGGCTTTGAGATCAACATTATCGACGCCAATACCGGCGCGTCCGATCACTTTCAGATTAGTGGCTGCGTCGATGAGTTTCTCGGTTGCTTTGGTGGCGGAGCGGATCGCCAATCCATCATAGTCGGCAATTTTGGCAAGCAAAGCGTCCTTGTCCTTGCCGAGATCAGGTTCAAAATCGACGTCGCATCCATTATCCCTGAAAATCTGAACTGCCGTCGGTGACAAGGCATCTGATACGAGTACGCGGGGTTTTGTATTGGTCATTGGTATATCTTTCAAAAACAGCAGGCCACCGATCAGCCCATCGATGGGCCTGCTGGGATGCAGGAAATCAAGCAGATTTGGCGGTGGTAAATGCCCAGTCGAGCCAGAGGGTAAGCGCTTTCAGATCAGAAACCTCAACGGTGGCGCCGGTCCAGATCCTTAGACCGGGAGGTGCGTCTCGATAGCCGCCAATGTCGAACGCCACAGCCTCGTCGTCCAGCAGTTTTGTCAACCGCTTTACGAAAGCGTTTTGCTCGGCATCGTCTTGCGAGGCAATGTCTGCATCAACAATTTTTAAACAGACAGACGTGTTTGATCGGGTCTGCGGTGTTTCTGCCAGAAAATCGATCCACGGTGTCTGGGATACCCAATTTGCCAACACGGCGAAATTGGCGTCTGCCCGAGCCCGCAATGCATCCAGGCCACCGAGCGACTGCCCCCAGTTGAGAGCATCGATATAGTCTTCGACACAAAGCATCGAAGGGGTATTGATTGTGGCACCGGAGAAAATGCCTTCAATCAATTTGCCCCCCTTGGTCAGGCGGAAGATTTTTGGCAGTGGCCAGGAAGGTGTATAGTTTTCAAGGCGTTCTACCGCACGGGGAGAAAGGATTATCACCCCATGGCCACCCTCGCCACCCAAAACCTTTTGCCATGAAAAGGTTGTGACATCGAGTTTATCGAATGGCAGATCCTGTGCGAACGCCGCAGAAGTCGCATCACACAGGGTCAACCCCTGGCGATCGGCAGGAATGAAGTCGCCATCCGGCACGCGAACACCGGAGGTTGTGCCATTCCAGGCAAAACAGACATCGCCAGCGAAATCGATCTTTTCAAGGTCAGGCAATTGGCCATATTCGGCGCTCAGGCTGATGGCATCTTTCAGTTGCAACTGTTTGACCACATCCGTAACCCAGCCGGAGCCAAAGCTTTCCCAGGCCAGCATGGTGACTGGCCGTGCACCCAACAACGACCACATGGCCATTTCAAACGCGCCTGTATCGGATGCTGGCACGATACCAATACGATAATCGTCCGGCACCTGCAGGACCGCACGGGTCAGATCAATTGCTTTTTGTAATTTGGCTTTTCCTTGCGCTGCCCGGTGCGATCGACCGAGCCAGGCATCACTCAAGGCGGCCAATTCCCAACCAGGGCGCTTGGCACAGGGGCCAGATGAAAAGCGGGGGTTTTGCGGACGCACCTGTGGCGCCGCGACGTTAAGTCTTGCTGTCATATTCTATCCTTCCAGATAGCAAGCCTCTCGTTGGGGAGAGGTGTCCCGCCGCTGGCTTTATTGAATGGCGCGCATGGCGTCAACCGGAAAATGACGCATTTGACAAACTTGATGTCGGTAATATTAAGCGACGAATAGGTAGACCTGAAATAGCAAAAGGCCGAAACTCAGTTCCGGCCTTTTGGGTTTCTGGTCAACTTGACGGGAGTCCTACCAGATTTCGTAACGCAACCCCATGCGCACTTCGTGAATATGCGTATTGCCGACGGTCAGGTCTGAAAATATTCCTGAATTGTCTGCTGCCCGAGCGACACCCGCTTCACCGAGATAGGTGTAGCGATAGCCTACATCCAGGTTCAGACCACGGCTCAATTCATAGGAAACGCCCAGCATTGCATTTGCGGCAAGTGTCCAGGAGTTTTCGGTTGTATAAGTACCCTGATAACGGGTGTTCAATCCAACTCCACCGCCAGCGCCGCAGTCGGTGGACTGGCTTCCATCGCAATAATCGGAAATCGTGAAATCGTTCCAGGAAACATATGCGGCGCCTAAGCCGGCACCCACATAGGGCCGAATGCCCCAATAAGTTCCAAGATCGGCATAGACATTTGCCATCAGAGACGACGCGTTGACCTGCGCATTGGCGGATGAATAGCACGTTCCCGTTACCGGAACCGGGGCAGTTGCGGTAAATCCACCGAAACCATCGGGAATGTCTACCGGACTTCCGTCTCCATCATGATCTTCTAGGCCACAATCGGCATAAAAAGTGCGGGAGGCGAAAGCGAGGTTGTTGAAATGATTTAAACCGACTTCTGCCCGCAAGCCTTCAGCAAACGTGTATCCGGCAGCCACCCCTATGGAGATGGGGGTGCCCAGGTCTGCGTCCCCAGAGATAAAATTGGCTTCGACGCTGACTTCTGACATGCCTGCACCAATATCGCCGCGCAGATACCATCCGGTGCCAAATTCAACTTCGGTATAATCGTAGGTATCATCAGCCAACATATCGGCGGCAGAGGCATTCTCAGGAACTGTCATCGCGCCTGCAACTTGGCCCATCAGGGCAATTGTTACGGCAATCGAAGTTAGTTTCAGGCTGGATGTTGTCATCACAGCAACTCCCCTACTACACGGTACGATCAAAGGTCGGGTAAATTACACCGAATCCGATGGAGCTGGATTTCTGGGTGGTGGTTGGGGGCAATATTTGCGCCCCCAACAAATTCAAGGTTCAACCCGGTCGGGCTGTGATCCGGGGCCTACCAGATCTGGTAACGAATACCGGCGCGGATAACGTGGCTATCAATGCCTTCGTCATATCCCTGGGTGCCACCGGCACCTGCCCATTCAAACATGTCGCCACCTTCGATGCGGCTATAGGTATAGCCAAAGTCGAGTTTGGTGTTATGTGCAACGTCATATGAAAAACCGGCATGCAGGGCCCAGGCAAAGCGCCAGGATTCTGTTCCACCCTGCGTCGCGGTGGTTGTTGTGGTGGCTGGGATGCCGCCAGGACAAGCTACAATGCCGCTGAAGGTACAGGTGTTTTCGCTGGTTGTATCGTCCCAACGGACATATGCACCACCGAGACCGGCACCGACATATGGTGTGAAGTCACTGAAGTTTCCGAGATCGACATAGGCGTTACCGAGAAGCTTAAAGGCATCAAAGCTGGATGAATCAACGGACGAACAGTTGAGATCGCCGGCCAGGAATGCGCCGTAATCACAATATCCCTGAGTGGTTCCGTTGAAATCTGCCTCGAAGACATATTCTCCGGTCAGATCAACGCGAAAGTTCTCGTTGATCTGGTAACCGATACCAATTCCGAGATCAAAACTATCGTCGGCTTCCGTGGTGGCAAATGATGTATTGCCCCAACCATTGGAGTAGTGAGCGCCATCAATCTCATGGAAGTCATAGGTGATGTCACCGCGAAGGTACCAACCGCCAGACGCATAAGTTACGATTTCCGGTGCTTCCACAACCGGAGGATCTATCAGCAAATCGGCGGCAGTCGCCGTGCCGGTATGGACAACAGCAGCCGCTAACATCGCAGCAGGCACCATTGCCATCAGTTTCTTAGTGCTGCTCATTGCAACATCCTTCCTACTAAACAATCCCACCACAACGCGGGAACCCATGAATTTCGGAGACCAGCATGAGCGAATTTGGTTAAAGGTGAATTAACTGTGTTTTTTAACCGAGATTTTTAACGTTAACAGGAGGTTAAGCTGCAATTTAAACAGGAGGTTGGCGCCAGAATTAGGCTCAAATTTGGCGGTAATGCTGTTTATCTGCCGGCCCAGGGATGTCAAAACCGGCTCGCCAAGGCCTTTACAACGGGGCAATCCCGACGGGATTTCGCCTACATTGATGCTGCAACGCCGGGTGTCGATAAGCATGTCGCGTTGACACCGGAGTTTCAGTCCCTACCCTAGCAATGCATGAAAATAAGATTGCTATGTGAAAATTCGGCAAGTTGGCTTGTTTGGCAGGCCGAGTGGGGATTTTCGGCTTTTATCGAATACGATCAACACAAGATCCTTTACGATACAGGTTATTCAGACGTCTGGCAGCGCAATGCAAAAATCGCTGGAATCAATCTCAACGACGTGGATATCGTGGCTTTGTCCCACTTCCATGACGGTCATACACGGGGTCTGCTTTCGCATCAATTTGATCAACCCAAACGGGTAATCTGTCATCCAAGGGTCCTTACCGAATCCTATGATTCAGACGACCCGGAAGCGATGCAGGATTACCGTGACATCCGGGCGACGCTGAACAGGGACTTTATTGTCGAAACCACACGAGATCCGTTGGAATTTTATGACGGTGCGTTTTTCCTTGGTGAAATTCCTCGCGTGACACCTTTTGAAAAGGGCGTGTGCTTCGATGATCCAATGGAAGACGATACGGCAATTGCTTTTAAAACCGACAAAGGTGCAGTCGTCATTGCCGGTTGTTCCCATGCAGGCATCTGCAACATTGCCGCCAGAGCCCGTGACGTGACCGGCCAGCACTTACACGCCGTAATCGGTGGCTTTCACATGATGAAGGCGGAGGCACCACCGGTTGATGAAACGATACAATGGTTTCGCGATGAAAAGGTCGAGGTTATTCTGCCAATGCACTGTGTGGAATTTGAATATCTGGCAAAGTTTCATGCGGCGTTCGCCATGCCTAAGCTTGCAGCAGGCGATGTCATAGAATTTTGATTTTACACAGATCGAGGGCCTGTCGCTATTCCGGCGGATATAAGTGCCTTCATACCGCCTTCGACAAAACTGACATTGGCAAATCCCATTGCGGTCAACACATTTGCTGCCGATGCCCCCCTGAAACAGGGCGATCCACCGCAGGTCGTCAATATCCGTATCGACCGGTCCTGAAGTCGGTGTGATCTGTATTCACTCTCCAGATCGGCCAACCAGGCAACAGAGCGGCCCGGCGCGTGAAAGGCACCCACACCCATTCCGGTAGCATCGACTTCGGATTCGTCCCGCACGTCCACCAATAGCGAATTGGGTTGATCATTGAGAATTTGGAGCGCTTCCTCAGCTGTCACATCATCGGCATTGGAAATTTCGTGGTGCTCCATTTGTGCATATGTCTGTGCCATATCAATTACCCCTGCTCCCAGTTAGGGGCAGTATGGCGGTAATTGAACCAATGGCAAATTATTGTGCAGCGAGAACCACGTCTTCACCGTCCACCGTGGCGCTGAGGCTAAGTCCGGAATCCTTGGCCAACAGTATGGCATAATAGGGCTGAATGGCGTGGGCAGACATTTCGCCCTCCAGCGTTCCATTTAACATATCGAGAAATTCCCCCGGTACACGGGCTTTTGGCCCGGAGCAACGCAGGGAAAAAGTAGCGTCGTCACCTTCTCCATTAATGGTCACAGCAACTGTTCCGCCACGTGGGATTGCGCCAAGCGACGTCAGCACCAGATTCAGCAGCAATTTAACCCGGTTCTTGGGAACCAGCGATCTTGCGCCGTGCCAGGTATAGTCTGCTTTTTCGCCATCCATGAACAGACCAACCACTTCTTCGGCCTCACCAGTATCGATTGAAGCTCCGGCCGAACCGGAAGCACCGAATGCGAGTCGGGAAAATTTCAACTTTGCAGAGGCGGATTTGGCACTTTTGGTGATCAGTTCCATGGCGAACTGGCGCATTTCCTCACCCTGGTCCTCTTCCAGAACTTCCAGACCATTGGCCAAGGCGCCCACTGGCGAAATGATATCGTGACACACACGGCTGGCCAGAAGTGCGGCAAGGTCCAGCGTGGAAAGTGTTGGAAGTTCTGGCATGTTAATCCCTGTGATTTTATCTCAATAGGAAGAATCAAAACGAATCAATACTTCCGCAGCCCCTTCTTTCGATACACAAACAGGCGAATCCTGAAAAGCCCGCAGGAATATCGTTTGTCTCGAAAACCGAAAATCCGCCGTTGTACGCTGCCAAACGCGGCAAATTGCGCTTAATCACCGCCAATCGTGCCCGGTCAAGCATTTGTTTACCCTATCGCAAACCTTTTGATTCAAATTGTTGGTAATTCCCAGAAACGGTCGCAATTCCGTTTCATGACTATTGGAAACAGATTCACGAATCCCCCAAGAATTCGCGTCAAACCGTGAAGGAACAAATGAGATGAAACTCTTCAAGTCTCAAAATCTTAAACTCGACATGCGCGGCATTGCCATGGCTGCGTGCATTGCGGTTGCCGCTTCATTTGTGGCGCCGTTGCTTGCACCGGCATCAACAATGCAGGCCTTCGCCCGCGATAGCCAGCGCTATGCCAGCAACGAATTGGTCGATGCAGGGCATCAGTTCTTCGGCGCCGCTTCCAGCGGACTGGCAACAGTTGTCGAAAGAGCTGTGGAAGAATATGGCCTACCAAACGGATATGTGCTTGGTGAAGAAGCCTCCGGTGCATTGGTTGCGGGTCTGCGCTATGGCGAAGGCAAACTGTTCACCAAAAATGCCGGTGATCATCCGGTCTTCTGGCAGGGACCTTCGGTCGGCTGGGATTTCGGTGGTGACGGAAATCGCACAATGATGTTGGTCTATAATCTGACCGATACTCAAAAGATCTACCGTCGCTTTATCGGCGTTTCCGGTTCAGCCTATTTTGTCGGTGGCCTGGGTATGACGGTACTGAAAAATGGCGACACTATTTTGGTTCCGGTCCGCACCGGAGTTGGGGCCAGATTGGGTGTTAATGTCGGCTATTTGAAGCTGCGCGAATATCCAACGTGGAATCCATTTTAACCGAAACGTTAAAATGTCAACGATTCTGTTTACGTTAAACGCGCAAAACAGTGGGAAAAGCCTGCACATTGTGGCAGGCTTTTTTTGTAACCTTCAGCGGAACCTGCCGGAGGTTGCGAACCTATGCGGTAACAACGAGGACATGATACACCGTGCTTGAAAGTGGTCTGTTTTTTACACTTGGATTTTTATGTTCAGCACTGCTGGCTTTGATGGTTGCCCCGGCAATCTGGCGGCGTGCCGTAGTACTGACGCGCAATCGCATTGAAAGCTCGGTGCCGCTGACCCTGAACGAGATTCAGGCAGATAAGGATCAACTACGCGCCGAGTTTGCGATGAGCACCCGTCGGCTTGAAGTCAATCTGGAGACTTTGAAAGAACGCGCGGCAGAACAACTGATTGAAATCAACAAAAAACGCGACGAACTGCTTTCGCTGGAAGATCTTCACAGCGAGAAATCTCAACGCATCACGGAACTGGAAGCTCAGTCCAGTGAATTGCGCAGCGAATCGAAAGAGCAGGAAAGCCAGTTGAATTCCACTTCCACCGACCTGGCGGCAGTTGAACTCAAACTCGAAGAAAAAGCATTTGCCTATGAAGAATTGGAGCGCAAATTCCGCTCCGCTGTTGAGGATTTTGACAGCAAGAAAGTACAAATGGTTGCACGCGAAAGCCGCATGGACATCGTTGAAGACGAAGCCCGTCTGGCCAAGCAGGTCGGCAAGGATGAAGCTGCAGAAAACGCCAAACTTCGTAAAGAACTAAAAGCCTCTGAAACGGCCCTGTCGAAAGATCGCAGCAAGCTTGAAAACCTCAACAAAAAACTTGAGCGCATGCAGGCTTCTTTTGCAGACATGGAAAGCCGGGTTGAACGTCGCGATGCAGACCTTGCCCGCCTGCGCAGCAAGTCAGGTGATTCCGGTAGCCAACTGCTGACCTTGCAAAATCAAAACGACAAGCTGCAGGCAAAATGCTTTGAGCTGGAAGCGGAAGTTGCTCAAACGACCTTGCGCATGGAGGCGTTGCTAAAAGATGCCTCCGGTGAAAATGTCGAGAACGCCATTGCAACTTTTGAATCGGAACGGCAGGAGTTGAAAGACCAGTTGAAAGCGGCAGAAGTCGATCGGGACGCCCTGAAGGTAGAACTCAACTCAATGCTACTATCAAATGGTGAAGACTGGCAGGTCGAGCGCCGCGAAAACGCGGTTATGCGGGAACGCATCAATGATCTTGCCGCTCAAGTCACTGCGATGACTGCGTCACTCGAAGGACCGGATTCCCCGATTAACAATGCCATTGGCAAAAAGACAACGGCCCGAGGCAAACGGTCTGCCAAGGCCGACGACGACGCCAAATTGCCCACCAATCTTGCCGAGCGCATCCGCGCATTGCAGGCTGCTGCCGAGCAGGCGTGAGGCTGGCGCTTTCATGGCAAATGGCCATTTTTGAACTTTTAACCGCTAATTGAACCACAATTGGGTGGACTTGAACCGCTAACCGGGGCATTCGATCAGTAGATCGCAAACAGGGACCGGTCGCGGTGTTAAAAGCCTTTAACGAAGATTTGCCGCTGTTACGGACAATATGTCTGTTAATTGCGTTTGCCTTTGTGTCGGCCAATCCGGCAGGCGCCGCTCAATTGCAAATCACACCGACGCTGGGTCTGGCGGCATTTGCTCTGCCTGATGGTTCCTTACCTGTAATTTGCTTTGGCAACGGTGAACCTTTGAGCAGCGCCGATGATCATTGCGATGCGTGTCTGCAATCACAATCAATCCCGCATGCGATAGCCGGTCCAGATAATGATTTCGTGGTTCCTGTTGGTGCCGGTGGATTGTCTGCTAATCGAATGTCGGGGTTTGATGATTGGCGTGAATTAGCTGCCAATCCAGCCCGTGCTCCGCCTGTTTCCTGACTTTGATCACCGCATAGTCAAATTTATTCGGCATTATAGAAATGCCGATACTTTCAGGATGTAAACATGCCTAAAAACTTATTTGTGGGCGCTGCCCTCTTTGCCGTAATGGCCACTACTGCTCTAGCTGACGGCATCATGCTGGGCGAGTTAAAAATAATGCACCCAATACTCCGCGCAACGGCACCTGGCGCCAACGTTGGAGCCGGATATATCAGCATCACCAATACCGGCAACTCTGCCGACCGTTTGGTGGGGGGCGCGGCTGAATTTGCCGGAAAACTTGAGCTCCATGAAATGAAGATGGAAAATCAGGTGATGAAGATGAAGCCGTTGGAAAATGGCGTTTCTATTCCGGCCGGAGCTACGATTAAGCTGAAGCCCGGCGGAAATCATCTCATGTTCATGAAACTGAATACCGCGCTCAAGGAAGGCGAAGAGCACAAGGCGACACTGATTTTTGAAAAGGCCGGGGAGAAAGAGTTTACCTTCAAGGTCAAATCAATTGCCGAAACACTGAAGATGAAACACAGTCACTAGTACGTTCACATTGAACACGGCAGCCCCATCGACGTAATGATCCGAAAAATGCAATCGATCAGAAAACAAACTCAGTCGGTCTATCACAACCGGGCGCGCGACTTCGATAAGGAGCGCTCCCGGTCTCTTATGGAGAAGTCATGGCTTGATCGATTTCTTGCCGACCTGCCGGAAAGCGGAAACATCCTTGATCTGGGCTGTGGCAGCGGGGAACCAATCGCTGCATATCTGATTCAACAGGGGTTCAAATTGGTTGGTGTCGATTACGCAGCCGCGATGATTGAAATTGCTGAACGGCGTTTCCCCGACCACACGTGGTTGGTTCAAGACCTGCAACAGCCAATCGACGGTCGAAAGTTCAACGGTGTTATCAGCTGGAATGGCTTTTTTCACCTGTCCCCGGATGAGCAGCGCAAGGCGCTGCCGATGCTTGCCAATTCAGTTGAAGCTGGTGGCAATATGATGCTCACCATTGGCGATGTTCCTGGCGAAGTCACTGGAACGGTGGCCGGTGAGAAGGTTTATCACGCCAGCCTTGATCCAACCGAATATCATACGGTGTTGTCGCAGACCGGGTTCAGCGAAATCGAATTTCAGGCGCAGGACCCTGAATGTGGTTATCATTCGATCCTCCTGGCCAAGAACAAGCAGGCCTAATTCAACCTGCATGCTCCTTCCAACTGGCTCTGATTTCATCCAGAATAGCCGGGTCATCGATGGTGGCCGGAGCCTCAAACTGCTCGCCATCAACAACCTTCTGCATCGTCGCGCGCAGAATTTTCCCCGATCGGGTTTTCGGCAACCGGGCAACCGGAACGGCAATCTTGAACGCGGCAACCGGTCCAATTTTTTCACGCACAAGTTTCACGACTTCCGATTGAATTTCTGGAATTGGCCGATCCACCCCCGCGTTGAGGATTAGGAAGCCAGCGGGCAATTGCCCTTTTAACTTGTCGGTGATCCCAATCACTGCGCATTCTGCAACATCGGGGTGTTCGGCAATAACCTCTTCCATCCCACCCGTCGACAGGCGATGGCCAGCCACGTTGATGATGTCATCGGTGCGCGCCATGATGAACAAATAACCATCTTCATCCATGATCCCCGCATCAGCCGTTTTGTAATAGCCGGGAAACTCGTCGAGATAAGCTTCGCGCATGCGCGCCTCGGCGTTCCACAAAGTTGGGAAGCAACTCGGCGGCAACGGCAATTTGACGACGACATTGCCGAGTTCTCCGTGCGACATTTCTTCGCCCTCATCGCTCAATACCTGAATGTCATAGCCGGGCATGGCCACAGTCGGTGATCCGTATTTGATGGGCATCAATTCAATGCCAGTTGGGTTTCCTGCAATCGTCCAACCGGTTTCAGTCTGCCACCAATGATCGATAACCGGGGTTTTCAGCACCCGCTCGGCCCAATGGATAGTGTCCGGGTCAGCGCGTTCGCCGGCAAGAAAAAGCATCCGGAATTGGCTGACATCATAATCATCGATCAGCGCGCCTTCAGGATCTTCCTTTTTGATGGCCCTAAAGGCGGTTGGCGCGGTGAATAGCACCGCTACTTTATGATCGGCTATAACACGCCAGAACGTTCCAGCGTCTGGAGTGCCCACGGGCTTGCCTTCAAACAATATGGTTGTGTTACCGGCAATCAGCGGGGCGTAGACGATGTAGGAGTGGCCAACGACCCATCCTACGTCTGAAGCTGCCCAGAAAACCTCCCCCGGATCAACACCGTAGATGTTTTTCATTGTCCATTGCAGCGCAACCATATGACCGCCATTGTCACGGACCACGCCTTTCGGCTGGCCCGTCGTGCCGGATGTATAAAGGATGTAGAGAGGATCAGTTGACTTGAGGTCGACACAGGAGACTTCAGTTCCGGCCTCGCGATGCCGGGCGACCTCACCGGTATAGTCAAAATCACGCCCTTCAATTCTTTCGCAGCTGAGTTCGTCTCGTTGCAAATTGACTGTGGATTCAGGTTTGTTGGAAGATAGTTCGATGGCTTGGTCAAGAAGCGGCTTATAGGCAATTACCCTGCCCGGTTCGATTCCACAGGAAGCTGAAATAATGCATTTGGCCGCACAATCGTCGATGCGTGTGGCTAGTTCCTTGGCAGCAAAACCTCCGAACACCACTGAATGGACCGCACCAATTCGGGCACAGGCCAACATTGCAAAGGCAGCTTCCGGAACCATCGGCATATAAATAATGACTCGGTCTCCCTTGGTCACACCGCGATCCAACAAGACCGCAGCAAGTGCCTCAACCTCGGCCTTTAGCTGTCCATAAGTGTAGCTGCGCTGACTGCCGGTAATCGGGCTGTCGTAGATTAAGGCGTTCTGGTCAGCCCGACCCGCTTCGACATGACGGTCAACGGCATTGTAGCAGGTGTTGCACAGCCCATCGGCAAACCAGTGACCATAAGGGCCCTCATCAGGAAAATATGCTTTGCTGGGCTTTTTTGACCAGTCAATTGCCTCAGCAGCACCCATCCAAAATGCTTCAGGATCATTCTTCCAACCCTGATAGATGTCGGCATATGCACCCATGGTAAAACCTCCAAATCAAAACCTTAGCCAATTGGGCTGATCTAACAGGCAGGGCAGGCTTGAGTCTATCAGGCATTGGTTGGATATGGCGTCACACAGAGCGGATTGTTCAAATAAACGGCGCGGCAGCAGGACTGGTGCGAGGCTCATAATCGAAATGCTCAATCATATGATCGGCCCAGGCGTCGTAACCCAGTTCACTGGCGTGAAACCCGTCACGGCAATAGCCTTCAGGCCGTACATCCTGGAGCGGAGGCACGCAGACCGCGCCCCTTTCGACACACAGTTGAGCTCCCTTTCGGTTGAGCAAACCCGCACGCAGGTTCAATATATATCCCAACGCTGAAGGCAAAGCTGGCACTTTGCGCATGTCGATCGCTTGATGCCAGAACAGCTTCGCCTCGGGGTAACGTGTCCTGACCGAATAGAGCAATGTTCCAAATTCTTTCTTCCAGCGTTTCACCGTATGCCAGTTTTTCATGTCATTGGTGCCGAGCATGATGATGATATGTGTATAATCTGCTGTCGGTAGATTTGGCACAACATGGTCCCTTATTTCTCCAGCCACGGCACTGTTGTGCCCGGAAATATGCCAACTGACTGTATTGCCTGATTTCTCATGCAGTTTGCGCGCAATCTGCGGTCCGATGGCACCCAAAGTGTGGTCGATGCCGACCGCAGCAGCGGAAGAATCTCCCAACGCCAGAATTTTGATGACGGGTTTGCCTTTGCCAAACTGACCAGACCGCGGGCCCACTGCGGGTGACAGGCGCAATGAGTTCTGGCGAACATATATGCCCTGGACGACATAAAGCGGGAAACAAAGCCAGGACAAGATTGAAGTGAGAATTGGAGACATGGATTAATGATGCTCGGTCAAACAGGCTTCTTAGCAACCACAAATTTCGAGCCGCGTCATCCCCGGGATCGTTTCGATCAATCAAATTCCTCGCGCAGGGCCGCACCATGTTGATCCAATTTTGGGACAGCGCCAAACCGAGATCTGACACCATCAACAATCGCTGCCGGCGACAGAATTTCAATTTCTTCTCCAGCCGCTTCAACCGTCACCCAATTATTCTGGGGATGAGCCACAAAGTCATCTAGATCCGACAAGCGGCCAAACGCAATTTTTGCCTTCTGAAGCAGTTCGATCATGGATTCTCGATCAAGTTGGGCAAAACCAGACGCGACGAAACCGTCAACCGCGTGACGATTTTCCACACGCTCAGAATTGTTGCGGAACCCAACTTCTGATGGCAGGTTTTCATCGTTCAGCACCGTGCAGAGTCGCTGCCATTCCTGCTCGTTTTGAATCGAGATCAATAGTGGTTTTGAATCGCCACATTCAAACACACCATAAGGCGCAATAGTCGGGTGTTTAAGACCAAGGCGTCCTGGGGTTTTGCCACCATATCGGTGCTGCATCATCGGCACGTTCATCCAGTCGGCAAGGGAATGGAACAGCGATACAGCAATTGCCCTGCCCTGCCCGGTGCGGCTTCGCGCAAACAGGGCTTGCAGAATGGCGGCGTGGGCGGCCATGCCAGCAGCAATATCGCAGACCGATACACCGACGCGCGCTGGGCCTTCCGGGGTGCCATTGATGGCACACAAACCACTCTCGGCCTGGATCAGTAAGTCATAGGCTTTCTGATCGCGGCGCGGCCCTTCTTCGCCATAGCCCGAGATTGAGCAGGTAACCAGTGCCGGATTGGCCAAACGCATGTCCTCCAATCCCAAACCAAGGCGCTCCAACGCACCCGGAGCCAGATTCTGAATGACGATGTCAGCCTTTGCGACGATGTTCTTCAAAATATCGAGGTCCTGAGGCGTTTTCAAATCCAACGCAATGCTTTCCTTGCCGCGGTTCAACCAGACGAAATAGGCGCTGTTGCCTTTTGCCAGAGAGTCATAGCCTCGGGCAAAATCACCTTCGGGACGTTCAACCTTGATGACGCGGGCTCCAGCGTCGGCAAGTCGGCCGGACGCATAGGGTGCTGCCACCGCCTGTTCGATGGCAACAACGATAATGCCTTCAAGGTCTTTCATGGCCAACTACTTTTGTGCGGTTTGAATGCTGCATAACATTTCTATCCAAAAGCCATTGATTTGATCACAAATCAATCGACTTTTACTGGACAAGCAGTCCAACTGATTTCAGCATGGGCCTATGGTCGTCCTCAAAATACTCCAGACTGCGGCATTGGGAGCAGCTTTCCTGTGCTCCAGTCATGCCAAAGCTGCCGATACCGAAGTCGATGTTGAGCTGGTGCTCGCGGTTGATGTTTCCCGTTCGATGACGCCGCGGGAGCTGGAAATTCAGCGGCGCGGTTATGCCGAAGCACTGGTTAGTGATGAGGTCATCGGTGCGATAAAAGGGGGACTGATTGGTCGCGTCGCGTTGCGCTATATCGAATGGGCAGGTCATGGATCACAAAGGGTGATTGTCGACTGGACGTTGGTGAAAAACCGTCAGGACGCAGAACAAGTTGCAGCTCAATTGGTCGCCAAATTTGATTCGTCCCTGCGTCGGACTTCAATTTCCAGTGCCATTGACCATGCCCGTCGCAGCTTTGAAGAAAACAAATTCACGGCGATGCGCCAGGTGATCGATATTTCCGGAGACGGACCCAATAATGCGGGCATCCCGGTTCTGGAGGCCCGTGCTGCGGCTCTCGCTGCAGGCATTGTCATCAACGGACTGCCACTGATGACCAAGGACGGGTATTACAGCCGCTTCAATCTTGATGATCTGGACGAATATTACCGCCAATGCGTGATCGGCGGACCCGCGTCATTTGTAATTCCGGTTTTGGAATGGGAGCAGTTTTCAGCAGCGGTGCGCCAGAAACTTGTGCAGGAACTGGCGTCATTCGAGACTGCGCCCATTCTCAACGCAAGCTTTCATCAAACTCCCAATTCCGACTACGACTGCCTGATCGGGGAGAAAATCTGGCAGCGACGGCGGCTGGATTGGGGAGATGATCTCTAGAACCTGTTAAAATCAACCAGCTTCGAGACCCTCATTCCATTCACCTTTGGCGGCCAGGCTGTTCATTTTGGCCCTCTGGGTGAAAGCGGAGCTTCCAGCTTCAATGTTATCTGCGTTGCCCTTCCACGCCTGAAGAGCCGATGCCTGCAAGGCACGACCGTAGGAATATGTCAGCGCCCATGGAGTGTCGTAGGCGGCGTTCATTGCGTTGAGATTGGTGGTCGCCTCAAGCACTGACTGGCCGCCGGACAGAAACGCAATGCCCGGCACGGCAGCTGGTACAGCTCTTTTCAATACAGCAACGGTATGGTGGGCAACTTCTTCTGGTGAATTTTGTGTAGAGCATTTACTACCAGGCACCACCATGTTTGGCTTCAGGATCATGCCCTCAAGTTTCACATTCTGGTCGTGCAATTCCGTAAACACCGTTTGCAGCACGGCACTTGTGACCTCGTGACAACGCTCAATTGTATGGTCTGCCGGATCAGCATCCATTTGCACTTCTGGCTCAACGATTGGCACGATTCCTGCTTCCTGGCACAGCGCCGCATATCTAGCCAAAGCATGCGCATTGGCCTTGATGCCGCCATAGGTTGGACGAACCGCGTCAATCGAGATGACAGCACGCCATTTTGCAAAACGGGCCCCGGCCTCGTAATACTTAGCCAGCCGGTTGCGCAGTCCATCGAGACCTTCCGTCACGGTTTCCCCTGGCGCTGAAGGCAAGGGATGGGCGCCCATATCAACCTTGATGCCAGGAACGGCACCTGCGGCCTTGATCAAATCGACAAAGGGCGTGCCGTCGGCAGCTTTTTGATAGAGGGTCTCTTCAAACATGATGACGCCGGATATGCAGTTATTCATTGCTTCTTGCGAACGGAACAACATTTCGCGATAGGCTTGGCGATTATCTTCTGTATTTTCCGTTTCAATGGAATCAAAACGCTTTTTTATGGTGCCGGTGGATTCATCCGCCGCCAATATGCCCTGCCCCGGCTGCACCATGGCTTGTGCAATATCTTCTATCCGCTCGGTCATCGAGGCATTCTCCTGGTTGGTGCTGGTTGCAAGGTTCGTATCAGGGTCGCTGGCCTGTGGAAATATCGATGTGATGATTGAATCGATTGAGTTGGCATAAATTCAACAAGAAATGCCCCAATCTATCGCGACAAAGCCACAACTCCAGGAAGTTCTTTGCCTTCCATCCATTCCAGAAAGGCACCACCGGCGGTGGACACATAGGTAAAATCATCTGCGACACCCGCATGGTTGAGCGCGGCCACCGTATCTCCACCCCCGGCAACAGAGACAAGTTTACCTTGGCGCGTTTGATTTGCCGCAGCCTTTGCTGCCTGCACGGTCGCCGTGTCAAATGGTGGGATTTCGAACGCTCCCAACGGCCCATTCCAGACCAAAGTTTTTGCTGCAGCTATGCGCTCGCAGATTGTTGCAACAGTGTCTGGGCCCGCATCCAATATCATGCCGTCACCGGATACTTCATTCGCCCCCATAACCTGATTTGGCGCATTGGCCTTGAAAGCTTCTGCCACAACCACGTCGCTGGGCAGAATGATCTCACAATCATCTTCAACCGCCCGCCGCAAAATACTTCTCGCAGTTTCGGCAAGGTCGTGTTCGCAAAGGCTATTGCCGACAGGCTTGCCCTGTGCGGCCAAAAATGTATTGGCCATGCCCCCGCCGATGACCAGATGGTCCACCCGGCTGACCAGATTTCCCAGCAGATCCAGTTTGGTCGATATTTTTGCGCCACCAACAATAGCGATAACCGGGTGGGCCGGAGCACCGAGACCGCTCTGCAATGCTTCAAGTTCGGCCTGCATGGTGCGCCCGGCATAGGCAGGCAGGTGTTCTGCAATTCCAACTGTCGACGCATGGGCCCGGTGGGCAGCACTGAAGGCGTCGTTGACATAGATGTCGCCGAGATTAGCAAGCTCCTTGCCGAATGGTGGATTGTTCTTTTCTTCGCACGGATGAAAGCGGGTATTTTCCAACAGCAAAATGTCGCCATTATCCAGAGAGGCGATGGCATCAATCGCCGATGACCCGCAGCAATCATTTGCAAACGCTACCGGCTTTTCAAAAACTTCTGCCAGGGAAGGCACGACCGGATGCAACGACATTTGCGGCACAACCTGTCCCTTGGGCCGGCCGAAATGGGCCAACAGAATCACCTTGGCGCCAAGATTGCTCAATTCAGTAATTGTCGGTTTGATTCGTTGAATCCGCGTCAGGTCGGTTACGCGCGCGTCATCCATCGGCACATTGATGTCCACGCGCACCAAAATCCGCTTGCCGGTTACGTCTGGCAGGTCGTCGATTGTCTTAAATTGCATTTCAACATGTCCATTTTAACAGGATGATAACCATCTCTGCTTACTCATTAAGCAGAGTTTATGTGACTGGAAAGTTCGCCCTGTTGTCTAGCGTAATTGAGTGTTTGAGTATTCCCCTCAACATCACCGATTTGACGATATCCCCCCTTCATAACCGTGAGGAGCGGTAATATGAAGAGCTGGCGATGGTATGACCGTGCAGACCAGGTCTGCAGACTGCGTCGCGAGCGCGACGACGGTATTCATGTTCGTAAAAATGGCGATTTGTATCTGGTTCATCCAGGCCATCGCACCCGCAGGCCCAAAGCCAAACAAGCTCAAGGCTAGAGTCATTCACGCTGAAATGGACTCAATTCTGCCTAAACGGGAACGACTCTAGGCTTTTCCTGTCCAAGATCTGTGGGACTCAATTTCGGCGATTGCGCGGCGATTGAACTTTGATTGAGTACCTTGCCCATGTGAACGGCGAGATCAGTCATGCGGCAGGAAAAACCCCATTCATTGTCATACCACGCCATCACCTGAACCATGGTGCCGTTCATCACCCGCGTTTGTGCAGGCGCAAAACAGGAAGAGTGTGGATCATGGCTGAAATCTACGGAGACTTTTGGCGCCGGATCGTAAGACAAAATCCCACTCAACTTTTCTCCGGCGGCCGCTTCCATCGCTGCGTTGATTTCCTCCGCGGAAGTGTCGCGCTTGGCGACGAACTTCAAATCGATCAAGGACACATTTGGTGTCGGCACCCGCACTGCTGAACCGTCGATGCGGCCCTTCAACTGGGGCAGAACCAACGCCACAGCCTTGGCTGCACCGGTGGAGGTCGGGATCATCGACATCGCCGCCGAGCGGGCCCGGTAAACGTCTTTATGATTGCGGTCCAGCGTTGGCTGATCGCCAGTATAGGAATGAACGGTTGTCATAAATCCGTGTTCGATACCAATGGCGTCGTCGAGAACCGCGCAAACCGGAGCCAGACAATTGGTTGTGCAGGAAGCGGCAGAGACAACCAGATCATCTGTCGTAATATCACTTTCGTTGACACCATAAACAATCGTTCGGTCTGCTGGCTTGCCGGGGCCTGACAAAAGAACCCGCTTGGCTCCGGCTTCGATGTGCGACATCGATTTTTCGGTGCTGTTGAATGCTCCGGTACATTCCAGAACAATATCAACGTCAAGATCTTTCCAAGGCAGGTTGGCCGGGTTCCGGTCGGCCAGAAACGGAATAGGACCGCGGCCGAAGTCAATGGTTGATTCTGTTGTGGTAATGGTTCCAGGAAATGGTCCGTGCGCACTGTCATATCGCAACAGATGGGCGTGGGTTTCGATGTCACCCGAGTTGTTGATGGCGACAATTTCTATGTCATGGCGGTTGAGTTCGTGGATCGCCCGCAAAGTGTGACGACCAATTCGACCAAAACCGTTAATGGCAACTCTCACGACCATGATTTCCTACCTCGCATTCAGTCCAAAATTCAGACTATTGCGGCGCTATAGGCACAGAAGTACTAACGGTCTACCCCTGCTTTGGAACCTAAACGATTTAGTTCAAAACTAAACGATTTAGGTTTCAGACAGATTGGTGAATTGCCTAACTGTTACTCAATTGAGCTGGTAAATTTTCTATTCAGATGCGGTCGACAATTTCGCCTCGACAGCCTCTACAACGGCCTCAGCGGTAATGCCAAAATGGGCATAAAGCTCTTTGTAAGGAGCCGATGCACCAAATCCTGACATGCCGACAAATACTGCATCAGAACCGATTATTGCGTCCCAGCCCTGTCGAATGGCCGCCTCAATGCCGACATTGACAGCTGAATTGCCAATTACGCTGGCGCGATAGGCATCGCCTTGTGCTTCAAACAATTCAAAACAGGGAACAGAAATGACCCGTGTTGCATGACCGGCCGCATCCAGAGCGGCTTTTGCAGCCATGGCGATTTCCACTTCCGAACCGCTGGCGAACAGCGAGACTTCCGCTTCTTCACTTCCAGATGAAGCGGCTTCGTAAGCACCCCGACCGCATAAGTTCTCGCCTTCATATGACGTGCGAACCGGTTCCAGATCCTGACGCGTCAGCGCAATGGCGGAAGGGCCGTCGGCAGATTCCAGAGCCAATTGCCAGCATTCAGCCGTTTCTGTCACATCGGCGGGGCGGAATACTTTGAGATTTGGGATGGCGCGCAGGGCAGCCAGGTGCTCCACCGGTTGGTGAGTGGGTCCGTCTTCGCCCAAACCAATTGAATCATGGGTCAGAACGTGGATGGCGCGAATGCCCATCAAGGCGGCGAGGCGGATCGACGGGCGGCAATAATCTGAAAAGATCAGGAAACCGCCGGAATACGGGATCAGGCCACCATGCAGGGCAATTCCGTTCATCGCAGCAGCCATGGCATGTTCACGAATTCCCCAGTGGACAAAGCGACCGGAAAAATCATCCGGCGTAATTGGCGGGGTCTGACTGGTATTGGTGTTGTTGGATCCGGTCAGGTCAGCCGATCCACCCAGAGTTTCGCTCAATATTCCATTGATCACTTCAAGCACCGCCTGTGACGCCTTGCGGGTTGCTTTTTTGGGAGGCTCGGCAGCAATTTCTTTTTTCAGTTCTTGAATTTTCTCATCAAATTTGGCGGGCAAATCGCCGCGCTGTCGACGCTCGAATTCACCCCGCAAATTGGCATCGGAATCCGACAGTCGCTGTTCCCAGTCTTTACGCGTATGGGTGCCGCGTAATCCAGCTATCCGCCAATTGTCGAGCACATCCTCCGGAACTTCAAATGGTTCAGCGTCCCACTCCAAGGCAGCGCGGGCTCCGGCGATTTCATCTGGTCCCAATGGAGCACCATGGGCAGCGGCGGTACCGGCCTTGTTGGGGGCGCCAAAACCGATCTTGGTCTTACAGGCAATCAGCGTTGGTTTCTGCGATGCCTGAGCGGATTCGATGGCACCTGCAATCGCGTCGTGGTCGTGACCGTCAACTGAAATGGTATTCCAATTGGCTGATTCAAACCGACCGATCTGGTCGGTCGAGTCCGATATCGAGATCGGACCGTCGATCGATATGTTGTTGTCATCCCAGAAAACGATCAGCTTGTTGAGCTTCAAATGGCCGGCAAGTGTAATGGCTTCCTGACTGATACCTTCCATCAGACATCCATCACCAGCAAGGCAATAGGTGTGATGGTCGACCAGATCATTGCCAAATTCATCGGACAATTTGCGTTCGGCCATCGCCATGCCCACAGCATTGGCAATGCCCTGCCCCAAAGGACCGGTCGTGGTTTCAATTCCGGCGGCATGGCCATATTCAGGATGACCGGCGGTATTTGATCCAAGCTGACGGAAATTTTTGATCTGCTGAATGTCGATATCTTTATAGCCCAGCAAATATAGCGATGAATAAAGCAGCATGGACCCATGTCCGGCCGACAGCACAAACCGGTCGCGGTCTGGCCAGGATGGCTGTTTGGGGTCAAATTTCATAAAGCGGGTAAACAAAACCGTTGCAATGTCGGCGGCACCCATGGGCAGGCCTGGATGTCCGGAATTTGCCTGCTGAACAGCGTCGGCGGAAAGAAACCTGATGGCGTGCGCCATGCGTGTATTTTTTTGCTGGGTCATATCAATTCGCGGATGATCCGCTTGCCTTGTTTTACCATATGTCGACCGGAGCCAGTCCGGTGAAAAATCGCGGCACACATAGCACTCAAGCCCGCTGAATCAAAGCTGCGATTGAACAAACTTTAAAAAACCACAATCGAATGCTCTTCAACCGCTCTGGTTATGTTGAAAACACGTTGAAACGGCGCATTGGGCACCGGACAAAGTGCCACTTCACCAGTCGAGTTTGAACTTCGCTGTCAGCCATTGAACCGTGTTTTGGGGGAGGTGGGACTAAGTTTTGGCGCTCTGACCAGCCATTGGATGGGATGTTTTCAACAAATCCAATGGGTTTCACGTCTGCCAGTCGACTCAAAAGAATCTGGATAACGCATTCTGGCGATTGACGTTTTCGTGGTTTTCGAGTTTGACTGATCTAAGGCAGATTTGAGTCGGCTACATCGGACCTGCATCAGTAGAGAGCATATGAGCGATTTGCAAAGCAATTTGACATCTGATGGTGAAACCGGAGGTGGTCTGGGCACGGCATTGGCACGTCTTAACAAGGCTCTGGATTCACTGGATAATGCGGTTGATGCGTCGCTCGAATCAACGCATACAAGCGGTAGTTCAGGTGAAGAAGTTCAGCGAATGGCGGAAGATCGGGCCAAGTTGGCACAGGAGCTTGACAGCAGCGAAGATCGGGCCAAAAGACTTGAGGCGACCAATCGAGAGGTCTCTCGACGGCTGGTAGCTGCAATGGAAACGGTTCGTGGCGTGCTGGATCAGCCCGTCTGACGCAGAGCGAGATAGTTATGCCGCAGGTTGCAGTACAAATTAATGGTAAAACCTATCGGATGGCCTGCGATGAAGGTCAGGAAGCCCATTTGCTAGATCTGGCCCAGCGGTTTGACCGGACAATCCACCAGCTGAAGGGATCATTTGGTGAAATCGGAGACCAACGCCTGACGGTTATGGCCGGGGTCATGGTGACCGACGAACTGGTCGCCTTGCAGCATAAGATTACCGGCCTGGAATCCGAATTGGCCAAACTGCGTGTTGGCACCGGTGGACAACGCGAAGACCAGATTTCGGAAGCGCTCAATAAAACCGCAGAGCGCATAGAGAAAATCAGCGCCAAACTTACCAGCGTTGACTGATTGGAATTGCTGTCTGTTGCCATTTGACGGATAGATCGAGCCAGCCGGAAATCACTTTAAATTAACGCAAGCTGCGAACTATTTATTCGCAATCTGCGAGTTGCACCCCTATAACAAATCAGCGCGGGCTGCGCGGTTGGTGTGACAATCATCCTCGGGGCCTTACCGATTCTTGAGGGAGCTGTCCCTGTCCTTGCCCGTGGGCTTGGGCACACGGCGCCCACCTACGCTGTAGGTTCCAGGATCGATAAAACTCGCACGGCTTGTGCGGCTCGCCACTCAACAACATGACGGCCCTTCAGGACTGCCCAATTGATGCGTTCTCTTACGGAAATCAAATCGGCATTGCGCAACGATGTGTTGGCTCGGCGGAATCGGCTGACTGAAGGCGACCGGATCGAAATGTCCCTGCGCGCCGCTGAATTTGGAGTAAAGGCACCTCAATTATCCACCGACAACCTTCTGCCAGGCACCGTTGTTTCGGGATTTTTGCCGATCCGATCGGAAATAGATCCGCGACCGCTGATGGCAGAACTGGCCCGACGCGGTGCCCGACTGTGCTTGCCGGTAGTGACTTCAAAGACTGACCTTGAATTTCGCCAGATGGTGCGCGGTGCACCGTTGGTCGAATCGGCCTTTGGCACCATCGGCCCGGATGAACATGCAACAGTACTTGACCCCCAGATTTTGCTGATGCCGCTCAGCGTGTTTGATGGCAGGGGCGGTCGAATAGGTTATGGTGGTGGTTTTTACGACAGAGCCATTAAAAACCTGCTGGACAAGAATATTGAAGTGGATTTGCTTGGTATGGGCTTTTCGATACAAGAGGTTGCAGACGTGCCAATGGAGAAACATGATCAATTTCTTCACGGGATCATTACCGAGAAACCATATCGCAGCTTCTGAATTGCGCCGCCGCCGGAATTTCTCCATTAAGATCGAACTGAAACCACTGGACTTCCAGGACCTGTTTAATGCGAATACTCTTTCTCGGTGATATGGTTGGCAAATCTGGCCGCACCGCAGTCTATGAAAACCTTCCACACATTAAAAAACGCCTGGCAACCGATCTGGTTATCGTCAACGGGGAAAATGCGGCTTCCGGATTTGGCATTACCCGCAAGATCCTGCACGAAACCCTCGATGCAGGTGCCGATGTCGTGACATCCGGCAACCATGCCTTTGACCAGAAAGAAACTTTGAACTGGGCGGATTCCGAGGATCGATTTCTGCGACCTGTCAACTTTCCCAAAGGCACGGTAGGGCGAGGCAGCAATCTCATTGAAGCACAAAATGGCGCTCGTGTTCTGGTGGCCAACATCATGGGCCGCATCTTCATGCATCCAGAACTGGACGACCCCTTTGCGGCTGTTGAAGCCGAACTTGCTGCTTGCCCGATGGGCGAGGCCGCCGACGCAGTCGTCATCGATTTTCATGCGGAGGCATCCAGTGAATCCCAGTGTTTTGGGCATTTCGTCGATGGCCGTGTCAGCCTGGTGGTCGGAACACATACCCATATACCAACAGCGGACCAGCAGATTCTTACCGGCGGAACTGCCTATATGACCGATGCAGGCATGTGTGGAGATTACGATTCATCCATCGGCATGGACAAGGAAGAACCGCTGCATAGATTCCTGACCAAACTGAGCAAGGGACGCATGGAACCGGCACGTGGCGCGGCGACCGTTTGCGGAGTTCTGGTTGTCACCGATGATTCCACCGGATTGGCGACCGGCGTTGAAGCCTTGCGGATTGGCGGGCGTTTGTCGGAGAGCTGGCCAACAATTTGATCCGAGCTACAGCATGGTACGCTCGATGAACCACCAGGCACCCATAACCGCTATGGCGATTGAAGCTGGAATGGTGATGCGGCTTCTGTACCAGGATGTGCCAACAAACCAACCAACAACCAGAAATGCCAGGGCGATAACCGTCAACTGACCGAACTCCACACCGACATTAAAGGCAACCAGCCCAAGCAGAAAATCTGATCTTGGCAATCCAATTTCAGTCAATATCCCCGCAAAACCGAGCCCGTGAAGCAGCCCGAAAAGGAATACCACCACCGGACGCCAGGCATGGAGCCGATTGGTGAAAATATTTTCGACTGCCACGTAGACAATCGACAGGGCAATCAACGGCTCCACTATCGCGGGCGAAAGGTTGACCACACCGTAAAGCCCCATCGCCAATGTTACTGAATGGGCCAAAGTGAATGCAGTTACCTGCACCAACAAGGGGCGCCAATTTGTGTTCAGCAGAAACAAACCCAGCACAAACAGAATATGGTCCAGCCCCTTTGGCAAAATGTGGGTGAAGCCTATCAAGCCATAATCCAGCGCCTTGGCCGCCCAGCCTCTCGGTTCAGCTACGCCGATGTCGAACGCCTCACTGCGCGCACCGGCGCCAAAGAACTGAGCCTGTAATTCCTGATCGGGTCGCTCAATCCGCAATACGCTGGATCCGAATTTCTCCGGGTAGGACCAACGAAATGTATCTGCCTGCGGCGGAATTATGCCGGACAATTGTACAATCGAATCGCGGGCAGTTTCCAGATCGCCCACAGCTGGTATTTGCGTTGATTTGACCAATATGGGGACGGGTGATCCATCAAAAGTCAATCCAATCTCACTTATCCAGCGCGGCGCAAATTCGGAAAACCGGGTCTTCAGTTCGTCAGCTGAAAGCTCTCTAAGTTGCTTGTAGATTTGTGCTGTTGGCGCGTCGTCGGTATCTTCATGCTCTGCGCCAATGCCGGCAATCAAAGCTTCAACATTGGTGTCCGCAGTCAAGGTGAAAGAACGATCCGTGGCCAATTTCAATGTGAAAATAGACGGACGAACTTCATGGGCATGGGCAAATTGAGCAAATATCACCGCAAGGAGAAGAAATCCCAATCGGCTGTAAACGTGTATCATATTTGTATCTCAAACTGGCCATGATCGGACTTATGATTTACGCAGAAACTACACGATTGGATCATGAAGCCAACAAACAATACGTTCGGAATATCGCCTTGCTCAGAACAATTTGCCTTCTAGCCGTGCTTTCAATGGGTTCGACATCCCTTTCCAGCGCACACGAGTACTATTTGATGCCGGAAAGCTTCACGCCAAACGACGGCGTTGAATTCTCAGTGCGCCACCGACTCGGTCAAAAATTCAAGGGCAACGAACTGCCATTCATCAACCGCTGGAACATTCGTTCAGAAACCTGGAAAGACGGTGAGAAGAAGTCGGTTAGGGGCCAGGATGGAGACCGACCTGCCCTGAAAGTTACGGGCCGAGGTAAAGGTCTGATGTCGGTGGTCCATCAAAGCAACGTCGATTTCCTCACTTTTAAAACTTGGGAAAAATTCAAAGCCTACGTCACCAAAGAAGGCTTAGCTCACGCCCTGCAACCCAGTCTGCAAGGCACAAAACCCAAAGTCGATCTGATCGAAGGCTACGCCCGTTATGCCAAAACACTCATCGCACTCGGGGGGGACGTCAGTGGCACAGATCGTCCCACGGGTCTGAAGATCGAACTGGTAGCATTGGCCCATCCGCTGGCGTTAAATGCAGCCGAACCAATGCCCGTCCAATTGCTGTATGAGGGCGAAGCACTGGAGGGTGCCAGGATCAAGGTATTTGTCGGAATCGGCACCGAATTCGCATATCAGATAGAATCAGATAGGGAAGGCAAGGCCCTGATCCCGGCCCGTGGTCCGGGCCCATATCTGCTCAACGCGATCCACATGACCGAACCGCAGGGCAAAGAAGCGAAAGACAAAAAGGCCCACTGGGAAAGTTTCTGGGCTTCGCTTACCTTTCAGCGTGGCAACTAGAGCCGTTCAGGATTAAATTCCATGCGTGTAATCATCGCCCTATTGTTGCTGACTTCGGCCTTCTCTTTCGCTCTGGGGATAACGCTGCCGATATTGCACATGCAGAAACTGTATTTTTTTGAAGAAACCCCATCGATCATTTCGCTGTTGGGCGCATTGTGGGCCGATGGAAGCCAGTTGATTGCACTTGCGGTGCTGGTGTTTTCAGTAGTGTTTCCGATGTTGAAGCTGATGATTGTCTTTATTGCAGCAATTGCACCACGAGCGCAGCTGGTCCATTCGCCGATCATAAAATGGGCTGGTGTTCTGTCCAAATGGTCAATGATGGATGTTTTGCTGGTGGCTCTGGTCATTACCGCGGCCAAAACCTCAGGCCTTGCAGACGCAATTGTCCAACCGGGCCTATGGTTTTATGCAGCCAGCGCGGTTTGCGGCGCGATTGCAGCTGGTTTGCTGAAAATCAAACCATCTGGCTCGAAGAATTAGCCTGATTTGTCAGGATGGCAGAAGCCGACCAGTCTCGAAATTCTGCAATGCAGCAAAATGGGTATCGCCTTCCTGTCTCGTCGCACGCCCGGTCTTTGGCGGGATGTCTTTGACAGCATCATATTGTATCATTTTATTGCGCAAGGTGCGGACTGAGATGCCGAGGATTTCTGAAGCCCAGGTGCGGTTACCACCACATCGGGCCAACGTGCCAATAATCAATTCGCGTTCCACATCGTTCAATTTACGCCCAATATGAGGCTCGATGTCACACTGAATATTTAGGCGGCTTTCTTGTTTCATATAGACGGCATTCCCTGCGGTTTTGAACGTCAATCAGTCCGAAATGGCTGATGACCTGATATTTCCGTCAGGATGGCGCTTTATGGTAAACCAGCGGTTAAAGCTCTAGAGAAAAACGCAAAAAACCACTCCTTGCCCGACCCAAAGGCCACTTAAATCGCGGTTTATTTGAGAAAATTTACTGCTTGCTTATGAAACTGCAGCTATCGGTCGTAAATTAGTGACGATATTGCTGGATACGAGTGGTGCGTAATCCGGCCAGGCCGTGATCGTCAATTGAGGCTTGCCAGGAAAGAAATTCTTCCACGGTAAGCGTATATCGTTGACAGGCTTCATCCAGACTCAGCAATCCGCCTCTCACCGCAGCAACAACTTCTGCTTTGCGTCGAATGACCCAGCGTCTTGTTGAAGTGGGTGGAAGGTCTGCAATCGTCAACGGACTTCCGTCCGGACCTATGACGTATTTCACCCTTGGGCGCATATGTTCGGTCATATTACTCTCTACTCAATACTCAAACTTGTCCGACCGGACAGAACAAAGTTACGCCTTACCACTTAAAATTTGGTAACGGCCCGGTTAGGTGTTTGGTAGGATTTGCCCCCATGAAGCCACACCTGTCGTTGAATTGGCTGGCCCAACGCCCGTTTTGCCTACTCAATATCGGCGAGATCAATGATTTCGTCGACAAATTCCACGTGTTCCAAACCCCACAGCAGATCGAACTCATAGTCACTCCACATGACATATCCGGTGCCATCCAGCGTCTTGCCAATCGTATAATCATCACGGTTGCCGTCGACCTTGAATGTGTCCTCACCATAATGGGCAACCACGTATTGGGTGCCCTCGCCGTTGAGGATGGTGTCATCTCCGGCACTGCCGCCTATAACTGATTTGTCGTCACCAGTGTATTCGTGGCGAGATGCGCCAAAATCCATGTCGATGGCATCACCGTCAGTAACTTCAATCAACCAAAGGCTGTTACCCTGCTGATCCTTGATCAAGGTGCCGGTCGAATAGGATTTTATCGTCAAGTCATCCCTGCTCGAGACGCCCACAAATTTCGAAAAGTCCAACACGTCGTTATCAACATCGAAGTCTTCAACAACATCGTCTCCATTGGAGAAATGAATCCGATCTGCACCAGACCCGCTCACCAGGTAGTCGTTGCCGTCACCACCGTCCAAAGTGTCGTCACCACTGCCAGCGGTCAGAAAGTCTGCCCCCGACCCACCAGCCAGATGGTCTTCTCCATCTTCACCGTGTAGCTGATCGTCATCGCCATCACCGACCAGCCAATCATCGGCGATCGATCCAAACAATTTGTCCTGCCCGCTACCGCCATGCATTTCACCAGCTATGGAGCCAGCAACGATAATATCATCGCCGTCCAGCCCTATGACCAGCAAAGGGTCATCGTCTACAAAAATCGTATCCGCGTCAGCTGTACCGGCTGAGCGTTCCATGGCAGTAAAGACGTCGTCCTGAATGGTTTCAATACCCGAATTGCGCTCGATAATGTCAGACAGGCTGGTCGCTTCAACTGCTGCAATTTCGTCGTCGGTCAGGCGGCTTTCATACCAGAAAGCATCTCCATCGCGCAGACGGGTAAACTGATCGACCAATGCTGTGTGGAATAACTCGCCCAGCATCGAACCGGAGACCGCGCCTTCGGCCAAACCGCCGACAAAGACGTCTATATCATCAACTGATCCAAACAGATCTTCGAGTTTTTCCTGGAGGTCCTCATCCGACGTAATTTCAGCAAAGCTGGTCACCCTCTCAAGACCATAGGTCTCTCGGACCGAATTATAGTCATCAAGGCCATGATCACGCCCCCGCTGGATATTCAGAGACGCCAAATCGAGCCCACCAGCTCCTGGCGGTCCAAACAGGAAGTTACGGACATCATCGATGATCTGCGTATCGATTGATTCCGCCTCGCTGGTAGCGGCCCCGCGCAATACGTCGTCGATTCCGCCTTCGGTCACCAGCTTGTCGGGACGGAAAAAAGCATCCTTCAACGACAGATGACCATAGGAACTTTCGCCGCCATCCTCCTCCACACGATGAATTTTGGAAGACAATAAGGTGTGCCCGAGACGATAGGCAGCCGTTGAAAATACGTTGGCAATTTGTGGGTTTACGTCGACGTGATAACCATCGTAATCGTCAAGCGCCCCATCGCCCAAAAGTTTCGGTAAGAACTCGTTATACGTAATGGCCTGCATTTCAGCTTCGACGATCCGCCGCGCTTCCTTATAAAGCGTATCGGCATCCCAGTCTGGATTTGAGTCCTCAAATTCCGTAACCAGCCGATTATGCTCGCGAATGAAGGTAATATGGAGTGAGGTGAGCACAACATTTTCATTGGCCCGCACGTCGCCTCCCAGGAAGAAGCTGTCGGCAGTGCTCATCGCATTGGGCAATCCGTCAGTATTGAACGGCATCATTTCGCCGGTGGACATTTTCATCCGCCCATCGTCATCGCGCAGTGCTGCTTCTCTTTCTGAATCCGAACCATAAACGTTTGATGCGTCGATATACGGAGTGATGTCATTAATTTGCTGTCGAGGATTATCGGCATCGGTGCCCGTGTCCGGATCGAATTCTGACCTGGTAAAATCGATGGTTGCGGTGCCGCTTGCTGTTGGATCAAATGAAGCATCATCGCTGGGAACGGAAATTGGAGCCTTTTCGTCATCTGATTTGCTGTTTTCCGTTATCGATATGTCATGATCAAGGAACTGACCCCAGGCCCAGAGATAATCACTAAAACCATTGGCATTAGGAAAGTCTTCGCTCTGGGCAAATATTTCATTTGAAATCTCACGAGCTGAGGGACGATCCTCACCGGCCAATGTTGAAATTCCGTCGCCATAATCGGAATCCGCAATTCGCAGCAGATTATCCTTGGTCTGTCCCAATTCGGGATCAAACGGATTGTTGTTTGCACCGTCAACATTTCTATACGCGTTGGCCATCGGATTTAGACTTTCATTTGTTCCATATTGAGACAGATCTGGACGTAAAACATGCCTTGCCGTTGGAAATGCAAATGCCGGGCCAATTGTCTTTGCCCCCGGGCCTCTCAATTGGAGGGTATTTGACGGCGTGTTCTCGCCGTCTTCCTAAAATTGTGATCCGTCGTGTTCTGGAAAATCTCTCGCCCTGCCACCAATTGGCATTAGAGTGAAAAAAACACATGAAACGGACGCCTCCGCCATGCAGACCCAACTCAACGCCACCACCGTCAAATCAAGCTTTCCTGGCCATTCCGGTGACCTGCTGGCGGCAAGACTGGATATACCCGCCGGTCCCATCAGGGCGACGGCTATTTTTGCCCATTGCTTCACCTGTTCCAAAGACATTCTCGCGGCCAAACGCATTGCGTCCGAACTGGCGCGGGTCGGCATTGCAGTGTTGAGATTCGATTTCACCGGACTTGGATCGTCAAAAGGCGAATTTGCCCACACGAATTTCTCTTCAAACGTGCAGGATCTGGTTATTGCAGCAGACTATCTGAGACAAAATTATAGCGCGCCCAGCCTGTTGATTGGGCACTCTCTGGGTGGTGCGGCCGTCTTGGCGGTGGCGGCAGATATTCCTGAAGTCAAAGGTGTTGTGACGATCGGCGCTCCGGCCGACACCGAGCACGTGCTGCACAATTTTTCGGCCAATATCGAGTCCATAGAACGCGATGGCAAAGCCGAAGTCAGTCTTGCCGGGCGTCCGTTCACCATCCAGCGACAATTTGTGGAAGACGTGCGTGCAAGCAACCTGGCTGACCGCATAGCTGCGATGAAACGACCCTTGCTGGTGTTGCATTCTCCCATTGATCAAACCGTTGGCATTGAAAATGCCGGCCAGATCTTTGGCGCGGCCAAGCACCCCAAGAGTTTCGTATCACTGGATCAGGCTGATCATCTATTGTCACGCAACGACGCCGCCGCTTATGCAGCTTCGGTTATTGCCGGATGGGCAAACCGATATCTGCCGGACGACGCACCTCGAATTGACGAGGCTAATGAAAGCGTACGCGTGACAGAGACACTCGAAGGCAAGTTTCAACAGACGGTGCTGGCAGGAAAACACAGGCTTTTTGCAGATGAACCCGAAAGCTACGGCGGATTGGACTCGGGCCCCTCGCCCTACGATTATTTGTCCATCGCGCTGGGCGCCTGCACGGGAATGACATTGCGGCTTTATGCAGAAAAGAAAGGGCTCGAACTCGGTCGTGTCAGTGTTGAAGTATCGCATGCCAAGATACATTCGCGCGATTGTGTCGAATGTGACCACGCCCGTCAGGAATCAAATACGCGCATCGATAAATTCAAACGGGTGATTACCATTGAAGGCGACGCACCGACCGGGATGGAAGACAAATTGTTGGAAATTGCCGACAAATGCCCCGTTCACAGAACTCTTGAAGCCTCGTCGGTCGTCGCCACAGAGATTTCCAACCAGAGTCAGTGATCGCCACCGGGTAACTTGTCCCATAGCCATTGCACGCCACCCAACAGCGCGCAGGCCACGAACAGTACCGTCAGCAGACCAAACTCGGCCCATGTTGATCTAAACAGCGGCCAGCCGCGAAGCTGTGCCTGAACCAGACTGAGCCCCTGATCCCAGAACCAGTACAGGCCGATTGCCAGAAGAGCAAAAACAATCAAACCGAAAATATGGCGCACTGTCATATTCCTACTGCACCTTCACACTGTCCAGATCGATTTTAAAAACGTGCAAATCTCCGCGTTTTTCGATTGCACCCTCAGCGCTCAATAAGACTGCCGTTAGCCCGTAAAGTTGCTCGCTGATAGCATTACCGTCCGCATCCGCCAACATGAAGAAGGAGGCACCGTCGACTTTTCCGCTGGCAACAAACACCGCCGGAACGCCGCCAACAAGACAAAGATTGGCGCAGGCTTTGTGGGCCAGGTCATTTCCGGGCCGCATGGCGCCTGCATAGCATTTGCCATCGCAAATTTCGCCGCTGAGTTTCCAGCGACCCAGCTGAGTGATTTCAATGTCCTGGGGTTGTGCATCAGCTATCGGCTTGATCCGTTGCCCGACCTGAAGCATGTCAAGGTCGCCGCGTTTCAGCAAGGCACCACGGGCTTCGACGACTTGACCTTCCAGCGCCTCCGCTTGATCCATAACGCCGCGCTTTCCCGGACCTGACAACATGATCGAATGGCCATTTGGATATTTATCACCCGCTGCGATGTGAATTACCGGGTAGGGTGTGGATGACATGACGCCGACGATCTTCTGACGCCCCTTAAATCCACCACTCCCGGGGTCGTCCTGGCTGATGACGAATGAAAATGCCGTTCCGGCAAACAATCCCACGATGAACAGGCTCGCAGCTATCAAAAAACCGCTCAACCCAACCGGCAGCTTCTTACCCCAGCCGATGAAAAATCCGTCATAGACCTTGCCGCTCATGCCGTATCCCCTTCGGCAGATGGCACGACAAGCGGTTCGACAAAAGTACCAGCAGGATTGGCCACCGGATCAATAAACACCTGACCATCCTGCATCGACAGATTGTAAGTCGGCACTTTTTCGGTAAATGGCGGCGGCGAACGTCCGTCTTCTGGCCGATACTGATACCCGTGCCATGGACAAGTCACACATCCGTAAATCAGGCGCCCCTCGCCCAACGGGCCATTCTGGTGAGCGCACAGATTGGAAAGCGCCGAAATCTTGCCGTTATATTTAAACACCGCGGCGCGTTCCCCATCCGGCAATACCACGACGCGCCCGCGTTTTTCTTGCAGTTCGCTGACATCGCAAACTGGTATATGACCGGATGAATGAAATCCGCCGACATCCCGCGCCACCTCTATGCGTGCGGAAATGACATGCAAGACGGTAACCAGCAGCGCGCCACCCAGAAAAACCACACCGAATAAACCACTGTCAGCGCTCTGAAAATAACCAAAAGCCACATGGGCCACCAGCGAGGCATAGGCAAAATAGATGCCCATATGCAAAGTTTTCCAGATTCTAGGTGTCAGGAAACTGAGCCAGAAATCATGACTTGTGGTTGCCAGCACGATCAAAATAATTAGCGAGAAAATTCCAAACAATTCAAACGGAAAACCCAGCAATTGATCAAAACTGACATTGCTGTTGAGCAAAGCCACAAAACGGTCGGTAGGTGAAAAAACATAATACCAGTTCACCACATAAGTCGCATGGATCAGCGCAACCATGCAGGTCAAAACACCAAAGTGACGCCGGTTGTAAAGCAATGGAAGAAAGCGCCGGTCCAATCGTGCAAGTGGCCCAATGCACAAGATGAATGTCAGCATCAAAAACGCACAGGATCCAAAAGCACGCATCCGTAATATCGGAGTTTCCACCGGCCGAGCAACGTCGTGAAATGAAGGTGCCACTTTCAAAAATATCAGCAAATAGGCAACCGTCGCAATCACAAGTATTGCGTCATAATAATATTTGTTTTTGTTCCACAGGACCGGGCGATATGAGTCGCTCATGAGCCACTCTCCGTCGACTGAGCTGAAGGCGGAGCAATCTGTACCGGCACTTCGAGATCGGCAGCGTCCTGCCGCACAATTACAGCAGTAACAATAATGGCAGGAATTAGCACCATCAGCACTTTCCAAATTGTGCTGTGAGACTTTCTCAGGCTTTGCTTCATGCCCCGTCTCCATCAGACTTGTTTGCAGGGCAACCGTTTTTGGCCAATTGTTCCAGGGTCCACCAGCGCCACAAAACCAATGGCCAGATGACCAAAACTCCAGGGATCAGCAGGGGGCGGAACGCGTAGGCATCATGAGCGGCGGGATCAATTCTGTCGATACCAACAAACAGGAACAGGACACAGACCAGTGCGCCAATTGCGCCCCAGATTTCCACGAAACGAATAATCAGTTCAGCCAGCGACAAAGCCTACCTCAATCTCATTTAGCACCACGCTCAGCGCACGCCGCGCACCTGCAACGACAGCCCGATCAACCCAGTCCACCATAAGCCACGCCGGACAATTCGGCCATCTCCTTTTTCCAGGTCGTTAGATCATCCTGATTAAACCCGGTCAGGTGATCATGGCCGCAGGCCCGAGCCATAACTTGCATCAATTCCACGGACGCTTCGAAGAAATTTTTCAACTGCTCGGCAGATTTCTCCACCACCAATCGGCTGACGAGATGAGGCTTCTGGCTGGCAATGCCCACCGGGCAATTGTTGGTGTGACAGGCCCGCATTGCAATGCAGCCAATCGCCTGCATGGCCGAATTTGATACCGCAATCGCATCGGCTCCCAAGGCCATTGCCTTGATAAAATCAGCCGGTTTTCTTAATCCGCCGGTGATCACAAGCGAGACATCGGAACGACCACTGGAATCGAGATGCATGCGCGCCCGGGCCAGAGCTGGAATCGTCGGGACCGAGATATTATCCCTGAACAGGATTGGCGCTGCCCCCGTGCCACCTCCACGACCATCGAGAATGATGTAGTCTACGCCGACCTCGAGTGCGGCATCTATGTCCTTTTCGATATGTTGGGCAGACAGTTTGTAGCCAATTGGGATACCGCCGGTGCGATCCCGCACTTCATCAGCAAATTCCTTGAGTTGCGACACTTCGGTCCAATCAGGAAAACGGGCCGGTGAAATCGCCGACTGACCCGGTTCCAGGTCCCGCACTTCAGCAATCTTGCCTTTCACCTTGGTACCCGGCAGATGTCCCCCGGTGCCGGTTTTAGCACCCTGTCCACCCTTGAAGTGAAAGGCCTGAACCTTGTCCAACAACTCCCACTTGAAGCCAAAACGGGCCGACGCCAATTCGTAGAAATATCTGCTGTTCTCGGCCTGCTCTTCCGGCAACATACCGCCTTCACCGGAACAAATTCCGGTTCCAGCCAGCTCTGCACCGCGCGCCAAAGCGATTTTGGCGGGTTCAGATAGTGCACCAAAGCTCATGTCTGAAACAAATAGCGGAATGTCGAGCTTCAGCGGCTTTTGGGCGTTGGGCCCGATCACAACATCTGTACCGACCGGATCGTCATCAAGTCGTGGCGGCTTGTGAAGCTGGGCCGTCAATATCTGAATATCATCCCAACTGGGCAATTGATCGCGCGGCACACCCATTGACTCAACCTTGCCGTGATGCCCGGTTCTTTTCAGACCGTCTTTGGCATATTGTTGGATCAATCCGTTCAGCGGTTCTTCCGCGGTACCGTGAGACGTGTCGGCATAAGCACCAAGATAAGCGTCCCGGTTGAACGGCTGGGGATTGTCCAGCGCCCAGGCGGAAATTTCATCTTCATCAACCAGCACGTCGCCGCCTTCAACCCAGGAACTGAATTTCGGCAGCACTTCGTTGTTGGCATATTCAGAAACACCGGAGTCAACGCGGTAATCCCAGTAATGGACGCCACACATGAGATTTTTGCCGCGAATGAATCCATCAGACATCAGCGCACCTCGATGCAGGCAACGACCATAAAAGACCGTAACTTCACCATCGATCGGCACAATCACCAGATCGACTTCACCAACCAATGCATGGGCTGGTTTTCTGTCTTTGAGTTGATCGTGTTTGGCAATACTGACTTTGTTCATGGATGCTGATTCCCTGCGGCAAGAGCCGCAAGGATCAACGCATTGCCATCTTCTGACAAGCCCAGTCAGTACGTTTAGTGATGTAATAGCGCAAATTTGATGGTCAGTGATCTGTGCTAGCAGGCCTACTTGTCAGCGCGTTTGACGTAGCTGCGCTCTTCGGTTTCCACGATAATGGCATCATCAACATTGATGAATTGCGGCACCATGACCCGCAGACCATTTGAGGCAACAGCAGGTTTGAATGAAGAGCTCACAGTTTGGCCCTTAAGAGCCGGCTCGGTTTCGGTAATTGTCAAGGTTACCTGAGCCGGTAGCACGATGTTCAGCGCATCCTCTTCGTGAAACTCAACACCAACTTCCATTCCGTCGTCGAGAAAAACTGCATCCTCACCAACCACGTCGGACGAGACATCAATCTGATCGAACGTGTTGGGGTCCATCAGGACAATGCCGGTGTCGCTTTCATAGAGAAACGTCATTTTGCGCTCTTCCACGCGAGCGCGCTCGACAGTTTCTGAGGCTCTGAAACGGGTGTTCTTTTTGGTGCCGGTTGTAATGTTTTTCATTTCAACCTGATTATAGGCACCACTCTTACCGGTTTTTGTCGCTTCCGTCTTTGTCACCCGCCACAGCCCGCCTTCAATCAGAAGCAGCGTGCCTTTGCGAACCTGGTTGCCGTTAATCTTCACTGAACAATTCCCTTCATGGACAGGTGACACTGTACCTTGTGCATACAATCTAACGAATATTTATACCCGCTAGGCAACGCCTAGCCTCTTTGCCACCTCAGCGCAAAGCGAAATAATGATCTGGACTGTATCTTTGACAGCGAAAATCTGGCTAAAGCTAGAGCTCAGAGGCAATCGACCCTGATAATACACTCTAGCGGAACTTCTCGGAAGATTTTTGGCAAATGGCGAAAAAAACCATCAAAAAACACTCTGCCAAGCCAAAAGCCAACCGCAAAGGACGGCCCGCTCCCCGCAAACAGGTGGCGAGGTCTGGCGACGCCGATCGTCGACGCACAGATGGCAGGCGAAAAGGCCCGCAATCCGAAACCGTCGCATCAAAACCCGTCAATCGTCTGACCCAATCAGAGTCTGGTGCTGAAATCATTTATGGCAAACACTCTGTCAAAGCAGTGTTCTTAAAACGCCCGCAGGATATTGAAAAACTGATCATTGCTGGCAAGGAAGATTACCATTCAGACCTGATTGATCTGGCGAATAATCGAAACATCGACACCTACCTGTTGGCCTGGCCGGATTTCATCGCTGAAGGTGGGTTTAGCGAAGATGATAAACATCAAGGGGTCCTGGCGGTGGTCAAACCCCGCGAGATATTTTTGGAAAGCGAGCTGCATCAGTTGGCCAATGCGCGGTGCGTGCTGGTACTCGACCAGGTTTCTAACCCCCAAAATCTGGCGACCATCATCCGAAGTGCTGCTTTCTTCCACGCTGACGCATTGCTCTACATGAAGAACCGGGCCGCCACTCCAACCGCGGAAGTGGTACGGTTTGCAGTAGGCGGCGCTGAAATGATCGATATGTACCAGATCACCAATGTCTCCCGGTCGTTGGAAATGTTGAAAGACATGGGATTTACCGTACTTGGCCTGGATGAACGTGGCGAGCGCACCCTGGCTCAGCATGATCTCAACCATCCGACCGCTTTCGTTGTCGGAGCCGAAGGGGAAGGACTTAGAAACAAGACTCGCCAATATTGTTCCGATCTTGTCCGCATTCCCGGCGGACTGCGGGGAGTTGAATCTCTCAATGCGGCCGTTGCGACAACGATTGCATTATATGAGTTTGCCCGACTGGGAGCGGGCGACAAAAACTGATCTGGCAAGATTGACGGACTTATTCCAAAACGGAGGAATCCTTCACGGCCTCCATCACCACATAAGTTGATGTTTGGGAGACATGTGGCAACACGCTCAACACTTCACCCAGCAGGTTGCGATAGGCGGTGATGTCATGGGTTCGCACTTTTAGCAAATAGTCAAAACCGCCAGCGATCATGTGACACTGCTCGACTTGCGGAAGTTGGCGTACGGCAACGTTGAACTTCTTCAAAGCCGCTGCGCGTGTGTCGGATAGTTTCACTTCAACAAAGGCAATGTGGTCGAGTCCAAGTTTTACCGGGTCGAGCAGTGCACGATAGCCAAGAATATAGCCATCTTTTTCCAACCGCCGTAGCCGCGTGTGACAGGGGGTCTTCGATAGACCAACCTGATCCGACAATTCGGTGACCGTTATTCGTGCGTCTCGACTTACTACTTGCAGGATTTTCTGGTCAATCGCATCAAGGTTTTCTTCGAAATTCCCGCCAATTCCACTCATTTTGGAGAATTTCCCTTCTTTATTGAAAAAATACGGAGTTTTTCCCTTATCAACTCTGCAACAATAGGGAAAAGTTGGAGACACGTCCATGACCGAAATCAGATCAAAAATGCGGCAGGTCCACACCCAGTCCGAAGCCGAAGCCTTGTCCAACCTGCTGACTGCAGCACAACTGGATCGTGAGACGCGCCACCGGATCACCCGGCGGGCGGTTGAAATCGTCCAGCAAATCCGTGATTCCTCCGACCCTGGCATGATGGAACTGTTTCTCGGCGAATACGGATTGTCGAGCGATGAGGGCGTTGCGCTGATGTGCCTGGCCGAAGCGCTGTTGCGCGTTCCCGATGGTTCCACAATCGACGCGTTGATCGACGACAAGATCGCCCCCAGCGCCTGGGGTCAGCATTTGGGTAAATCCCATTCGTCGCTTGTTAACGCGACAACCTGGGCACTGTTCATCACCGGCAAAGTTCTTGACGACGACGATGACAGTACCATTGCCGCAACCTTGCACGGCGCTATCAAGCGCCTGGGCGAACCGGTCATTCGCCAGGCGGTGACCCGCGTCATGAAAGAACTCGGTGGACAGTTTGTTCTGGGAGAAACCATCGGTTCCGCCATGAAACGGGCGCAGGACAAGGAGGCCGAAGGCTTTACCTATTCCTACGACATGCTCGGCGAAGCCGCCCATACGGAAGCCGACGCAAAGCGGTATCATCTGGCCTACAGCAACGCGATCACCCAACTGGCCGGTTCTTCCAACTCTTTGGACATTCGTGAAAATCCGGGTATCTCCATCAAGCTTTCGGCACTGCATCCACGATATGAGACGCTGAAAAAACAACGGGTAATGGATGAACTTGTCCCTCGCGCCAGGTCACTGGCGATTCTTGCGAAGTCTGCTGATATCGGCCTCAACATCGACGCGGAGGAAGCCGGTCGATTGGATTTGTCTCTGGATATTATTGAAGTAATCCTCCGCGACCCCGTTTTGAAAGGATGGAGCGGGTTTGGTGTTGTTGTTCAGGCCTATAGTCAGCGTGCGCCTTATGTCCTTGACTGGCTCTATAATCTGGCGCAACGGCTTGATCGCTCGATCATGGTCCGTCTCGTCAAGGGGGCCTATTGGGATACCGAAATCAAACGCGCGCAGGTTGAGGGCCTTAGCGGTTTTCCGGTCTTTACCCAGAAACCTTCAACCGATGTCAGTTATATATGCTGTGCCAAAAAGCTGCTGGGCATGACCGACCGCATATATCCACAATTTGCCACCCACAACGCTCACACCGTTTCCGCCATTCTGGAATTGGCGGAAGACAAATCCGCATTTGAGTTTCAGCGTCTTCACGGCATGGGGGAAGCCCTGCACGACACCGTGCTCAAGCGTCAAAAAACAAGATGTAGAATTTATGCTCCCGTGGGCGCTCATCGCGAGTTGCTGGCCTATCTGGTGCGCCGCCTGCTTGAAAACGGCGCAAACTCTTCCTTTGTCAACCAGATCGTTGATGAGACCGTCCCGCCAGAAGCCGTCGCCGCTGATCCATTTGATGCCGTGGAAGCCTATCTTGATGCGCCTGAGAATCCGATTATCCGTCGCCCTTCCCATCTGTTTGCACCGCAGCGCGTCAACTCCACGGGTTACGATTTGGAAGATCCGCAAACCCTGGCCGAACTCCAAAGTGCTCTGATTGAAGTCGAAACCAAACAATGGAGCGGTGGCGGCGGCGACGACAAAGACAGCAATGGCAGCATTCAGAACGTCAATAGTCCAGCCAACGGCAGCCGCGTTGGGTCAATCACATTCGCCACCAAAAGTGATGTCGACCGCGCCGCTGAACGAGTGAAATGCTGGTCCAGCACCTCTGCCAAGGACAGATCGGATGTTTTGCGTAAGGCGGCGAACCTCTATGAATGCCACGCTACCGAGTTGTTCTCTCTGCTGATGCGTGAAGCTGGCAAAACACTGCTCGACTGCGTTGGCGAATTGCGTGAAGCAGTAGACTTTTTGCGCTATTACGCTGCAGAGGCCGAGACTCACGATGCAGAACCAGCTGGCATTTTTGCCTGTATTTCCCCATGGAATTTTCCGCTGGCCATTTTTAGCGGCCAGATTTCAGCCGCGTTGGCAGCGGGTAACGGGGTTCTCGCCAAACCAGCCGAATCCACCAGTCTAATTGCAAGGTTTGCGGTTTCGCTGCTGCACCAGGCCGGCGTTCCCGAGGATGTTCTGATCTTGCTGCCAGGCACTGGAGAAGAGATTGGCTCGGCTCTGACAGCCAACGGCAAAGTCAACGGCGTCTGCTTCACCGGTTCCACCCATACCGCCCAATTGATCAATCGCAGCATGGCCGATCATCTTAATCCTCAGGCCCCCCTGATCGCCGAAACGGGTGGACTGAATGCGATGATCGTTGACAGCACCGCGCTGCCCGAACAGGCAATAACCGACATTGTCGCGTCATCCTTTCAGTCTGCGGGACAGCGCTGCAGCGCTCTTCGGGTACTTTACCTGCAGGAAGACATCGCAAAACCATTTTTGAAGATGCTGTATGGCGCTATGGACGAGTTAAGAGTTGGTGATCCAAAGCAATTTGACAGTGATGTCGGTCCCCTCATCGATGCCAACGCCCATAATAAAATTGCCAATTATGTTGATTTGGCACGCAAAGAGGGACGACTGCTGAAACAGATAGATGGTCCCCAGACTGGACATTTTGTTGGCCCTGCCGTCATCTCTGTATCCGGCATTGAAGACCTTGAAGAAGAGATGTTCGGTCCCGTTTTGCACATTGCTACATTTAAAAACAAACATTTCGAGCGGGTGATCAATACCGTCAATTCGAAAGGATTTGGCCTGACATTTGGTCTGCATAGCCGGATCGATGAACGGGTACAGATGGTGGTCGACCGGGTTGAAGCAGGCAACATCTATGTCAACCGAAACCAGATCGGTGCCGTCGTCGGTTCACAGCCATTTGGTGGCGAAGGCCTCAGTGGAACCGGACCCAAGGCAGGTGGACCGAGATACTTGAAGCGGTTTTATAAACAGCATTGCCAGCTCAGCCCGGCGGCAGAAGGCAAAACGATAACGGCAATGCAGATTGAAACCGGTTTTAAGCGCCATCATTCAGATCATCCCACCGCGACACCGGCAGTCGAATTGCCCGGGCCAACGGGTGAATCAAATAGATATTTCCTATTGCCCCGCAAACGAGTGTTGTGTCTTTGACCCGGGTCGGAAGCCGCCGAGTTGCAGGCGACCCGGGCAAAGGCGCTTGGATGCAACGCACTTGCAGTCGCACCGGGATGCACTGACGGCATTGATGGTGTGATTGGAGGACGCGTTCTGACCGATCTGGGCAACCTAGATGCGGTGGTGAGTTGGACAGACTGCCTCGACGAACATCGAAAGGCTCTCGCCGAACGTGATGGGGCAATTGTACCAATATTGTGTAATCAGGATTTCGAGCAGTGGTTGATGCTGGAACGTCACGCCTGCATCGACACCACTGCTGCCGGTGGTAATGTTGCGCTTTTAGGTGGTTGACAGAACATCTCCAGCGGCCTGATTGTGCTTAGTTGCCGTCACATCGGCGTCATTCACCCAGGCGAGACAATTGCCATGAAACTGGTTCATATTTCTGACATTCATATCCATCCGCAACAGATCCTGGGGTCGGATCCGATTGCTAACTTTCGAGCATGCATGGCGCATGTTGATGAACATAATGGCGATGCCGACATGATCATCATTTCCGGAGATCTGACCCATCATGGCGACCCCTCAAGCTATGCCCGGCTGAAAGATATGCTGGATGAGTGGCAGTTTTCACCATTGCTGATGATGGGAAACCATGATCATCGCAAACACTTTCAAACTGCTTTCCCGGAAGTGAAAAGCGATGAGAACGGCTATGTTCAGTATGTCCAGGATACAACTCTTGGCCGTTTCATTCTGCTCGATACCGCCGAAGCTGGCACACATGCCGGTCATTTTTGCACCAAACGTCAGGACTGGTTGCGCGGTCAACTTGAGCTGGCGCGGCGGGAAGGTCGACCTGTCTATCTGGTGATGCACCACAATCCGGTTGAAGTGGGCATTCCCAATGCCGATGCAATCGGGCTTATGGATGGTGCCGCATTTTGCGGTATTTTGAGCGATTATCGTGCTGAAATCCGGCACATTTTCTTTGGTCATTGCCACTACGTGCTATCGGGCAGCGTTGGAGGTATCGCCTTTTCGGCCCCCCGCTCAACGAGCCATCCCTGTGTTCCAGATTTTAGTGGAATTAACCGCATGGGCCACGGTGATCTGACGCCAACCTACAATGTCTGCCTGATTGAGGAAGATTCAACGGTCGTCCACTCAATCGACTTTCTCAAAGAGCCCTCCGTTGTCTGGATAGATGCCAAGCCCGATGGTTGGATCGAGGACGGTACCAGCAAGGAGGACGATTAGTCGTCAATCCGCAAATCAGCTTTTGTAGAATGTTGCAGCACATGTCGGGCGTTTGGAATGTCGTTTTCCAGCGCCCGAGACTTCGCCCGATCAGCATCAAACCCATGATCCAGCCAACGCCGTATCAACCGTTGTTCTATAACGTCCAGACCAGGATCGATAAATACCTTGTAGTCCCAACAGGCGTTGAGCGACCCCCAGGGAATTTCTTTTAACAACAGGTAATTACCCTCAAACAAAAGAAATCGGGTATCAGCGGCAACGATCTGCGCTCCTGCAATGGCAATATCGCGACTGCGATCAAAAACCGGGATCACCACATCGCCGTTAAGTTTCGGGTCAGATAGTCGATGCACCAGACTAACAAAGCCATCTGCATCAAATGTTTGTGGGGACCCTTTGCGAGCCAGTAGCCCGCGACTGTCCAATATTGCGTTGTCCAGATGATATCCATCCATGGGGATGATGGCGGACCTCTCTCCCAGTTCTCCCAGCGCTTTCAGCAGATTTTCGGCCAGTGTGGACTTGCCGGCACCTGGCGGTCCAGCGATCGCCACCATAAACCGTTCGCTCTGGTGCGCAGCAGCGATCAACTGAGCAGCAATTTCCTCAAATTTCTGAGTCATTTGTCATTTGCTCCAAACTCTGAGCCATGATCCATCTATCCAAATCGATATTCTTAGAGTGCCGGGCAATCTATTGAGACTTGCAGGTGTAAAATCAACCGTTTATTGCTGCTACTGCGCTGGCAAGGCGCTCTACCATCGAACAGGCAATTATTATGAAACGCTCCACCGTCAACCAGATCATCGCGTCGGCAGATGACTTCATCCGTTCTTACGGTTTTTGTTTGCCGCCTTTTGCCTATTTCACACCAGATGAAATGGTGGCTCGTAAAGCCGAGTTGACGAATATTCTGAACTCCCGTCTGGGCTGGGATATCACCGACTATGGAGCAGGTAAATTTGATGAAATGGGTCTTTTCCTGTTCACCACCCGCAACGGGCAATTGGCCGACCTGCTGGCGGGTCGCGGCATGTGCTATGCGGAAAAAATCATGATTTCGCGACAGAATCAGATTTCCCCTTGCCACCGGCATATCGTCAAGACCGAAGACATCATCAATCGGGGCGGTGCCACTTTGGCGATCGAAATGTTTGAAAGCGATGGGCAGGGCAATATTGATCCATCGGCCCAGGTGCCGGTAGTCTGTGATGGCATTGCCCATACATTTGAGCCAGGTCATGTACTGGAACTTGCACCGGGAGCCAGCGTTACACTGGAACCCGGCAACTGGCACAAATTCTGGGGCAAAGGTGGCGATGTGTTGATCGGTGAAGTTTCCACCGTCAATGATGACCTGACAGACAACATATTTGCCGAACCAATCGGTCGTTTCAGTGAGATCGAAGAAGATTGCGAACCCACCCGCCTGTTGGTTTCAGACTACGAAAAATGGGGGCTTCTGTAACTCAGTCCTTTGATGGCGCGTCTTCGCTTTCTTCATCGAGAATGCGGACCGATGCGCCTTCAAGGTCGTCATATTGGCCGGAGCGCAGGCTCCAGAAAAACGCCGCAAGGCCAAGCGCACCCAATCCAAGGGCGAGTGGAATGAGGATCAGAAGATGGCTCATGCTGCAATCCTCTCAGTTGGCGAATGACCAGTGGACGATATTGTGTCGGCTTGCAATTCCGTATCGATTTTTTGTGGCGGCTGTTTGAAACGGTCCTTGTAGAAGTTTAACCGCATGCTGTTGGCGATCACCACGATGGACGACGTCGACATTGCGATGGCAGCAATTAGCGGTGTGATCTGACCAGCAATCGCCAGTGGCACCGCTATGCAATTATACAAAATCGCAAGGGCGAAATTCTGTCGTACAAGCTGCCCGGTTTTCAACGCGATGGCTCTGGCGGTCAAAACTGCATCGAGCTGTGGACGGGTAAAAACAAAATCCGCTGCAAATCTGCCCACATCAGATGCCGACGCTGGCGCCATCGACACATGAGCCGCCGCCAGTGCCGGCGCGTCATTAAGCCCATCACCAACCATCAAGACCTGTGCACCAGACTGCTGCAAGTTCTGGATGTGACGAATTTTTTCAGCAGGCGTCATTTCACAAGACCGTTTTTCGATGCCCAGATCCCTGGCAGTGGCAGCGACGTTAGCGGAGCAATCTCCCGAAACAATTTCCACTTCCAGACTGTTAGCCAGTAGGCCTCGGATGGTTTGTTTCGCCCCCGGACGCAGGCGATCCTCCAACACAAAATTGCTGATCGGCTCATCCTGCATTGCAAAAGCTACACCTGAGGATTGCGTATCTGCACTACTTGCTACGGCAATTTCTGCAACCCAGCCAAGCCGACCAAGCCGCACCAGCTTCCCTTGGTACCACGCCTCAACACCAAACCCGGGCACTTCCTTGATGCCGGACAATGTCACGACAGGGGTGTCGTCGAGATGTGCAGCAATGGCTCGTGCGGCCGGATGAGAAGAATGGCCTGCAATGGATTTGACCAAGCCTGCATTTTCAGAATTCACCCCGGTTGAACCAACGACCTGTGGTTCCCCCATGGTCAAAGTTCCGGTTTTGTCGAACGCAATAGTGGACACTTCTGCCAACCGCTCAAACGCTGTTCCGTCTCTCATCATGATGCCCCGCCGCATCAACTGATGGGCGCCAATGACATGCACCACCGGAACGGCGAGGCCCAAAGCACACGGGCAGGTAATGATCAAAACCGCAATCGCAATGTAGATCGAGTTGTGCCAATCGCCACCCGTATAGATCATCCAACCAATAAAGGTGAGCAAAGCCAGTATGTGCACAGCCGGGGCATAGATTTGCGCCATGCGATCAGCAATTCCCACATACTGCCCCCTGCCCCGTTCAGCTGCATCCATCATCGAGGAGATTTCGGCAAGGAACGAATTGCTGGCATCGCTGGTGGTGGTGACGTCGACGGCGCCGGTCACATTCAGCACTCCGGCCTCCAGCCGATCACCCGGTTGGCAGGAAATTGTGTTGGATTCTCCGGTCACAAGTGCGCGATCAATATCTGATGACCCGGAGACAACAATTCCATCAACCGGCAAACGCTCACCCGGATTGACCCGCAGTCTCATGCCCTCGCTAATTTCTGCCAGATCGATGTAGCGAGGACTTTTGCCGTCCTCGACCAGGACACCGCCCTTGGATGTCAAATGCACCAGACGATCGACGGCACCGCGAGCGCGCTGACGCATCAAATGGTCCAGATATCGGCCAATCAGCAGGAAAAACAGCAGGGTCACCGCTGCATCAAAATAGGCCTCCGAACCACTGGTAAAACTCTCATAGACGCTCATTGTCAAAGCCAGCAACACAGCCAGCGAAATTGGCACGTCCATATTCAATCGGCGAACCGAGAGAGCCTTCAGCGCTGACGTAAAAAATGGCCGCCCGGCATAGGCGACAGCCGGCACTGCAATGAGCCCGGATATCAAATGAAACAGTCTTGCAGTTTCCGCATCCGCACCGGACCATACAGATACCGATAACAACATGATGTTGGCCGCCGCAAACCCCGCCACGGCGAGCGCCTTCAGCAAGGTTCGGCCAGCATCATCAACAAGCTCGGATGCCGCTTCCCCGGGAAAATGCAGATTGGCTTCGAAACCAAGACGCTTAAGGAAGTTGGTAATTTCTAAACCCGAACCCAGCTGCGCGTCCCATACCACCGCAACGGTGCGATTGGTCAGGTTGGCACGTACCGAGCTAACCTGTGGCATTGATTGCAAGCCCCGTTCAATGGTGCCAATGCAGGCGGCGCAATGCATGTCAGCAACGATAAAATCGGTCTGATACAGCGTCCCTTCCAAATGCCGCGAGGCAGCCCTTACCCGCTCCTCATCAAGCCTCGAAGCAATGCTCTGGCTGCTTGAAACCGGGTCTGTCAATTCTGATGAGGACTCGCAACAGCTCATTCAATTACACCTGTTCCCAGATTGACGAATAGTCGCAAATCGCGTCGATAAGTCTGTTCCGCTGCACTGGCATCGAACCGCAGCATCCAGGTGCCATCCTCAAGTGCAATCCGAGATCCATAGGATCCCGACGGGTCCGCGATCAATTGAATTTGCTGATCTTGTTGCTCAAATGCAGGTCGGCCAATCGACAAAGTCACGACCTGAGGCGAGAGCCGTTCACCATCGCGATCAAGCAGGCTGAAACTCAAGTGTTGGTTTTGATAGGTGACGTTGGACGACCAGCCGAGTTCAGTCTGGGCTTTGGCCCCGGCCAGTTCAGCGTTGAACTTCTGGCTGGCGACATAGGAATTCTTGACCACCAACCCTGTCCAACTGCTAGATGCGAAAGTCGCCATGGTCACGTTGACAGCAATGATCACACCGAAGAATGCGATCATGCAGGCCAACATGTGTTTGCCTGTAAAAACGAATTCCCGTTTGGTCTTGTTGGTATTCATCGGAGTGATCTTCCTCATTTGTCGAAGATTGATGGGGCTTCAAATTTGGCGGCTGCAGTTGTTTGGTCGCTGCCACCGATTGCCAGAATTTTAAATGCGAAATCGGTTTCGGAACCGCCAATTCTGTCCTTTGGAACGCGAACAAAAATACGGCTGGCCTGTAGTTTATCCGCCCTGGCCTCAATCCGCAGCGACCTACTTTCTGGTGCCGCAGAGCCGGAAGTTTTCATCGTCGCTCCCGGCAGTCCGTCAACTGTCACCAGGAAACTTCTGCTCTCGCCCGTCATATTCAGAATTTTGATCTCGTAGCCATTGCGGATTGCGCCATCGCTGAGAACCGTAAACACCGGATTCCTGTCATGCAGGAGGTTGACTTTCAATGTGTCGCGCACTGCCAGTGCCCACAACAGCGCCACACCGATTGCAGCATAGATTGCCGTGTAAATGATGGTTCGGGGGCGCAGCAATGATCTCAGATCCGTGTGCTTGACCGCATCAACCAGTTTGCCATCTGATCCGCGAATATTTTGCGGCCTGATGGTCACCGAGCCGATTCCATCTGCCAACCAATTGCCGCCATCGTCGCCATCGTCGCCGTTGCCGCCGGTGGCGAGTTGCATATTTGATCCGTATTCCTCCAAGGTGGTGTAGGCGATCAGGCCTTTTTCCAACCCCAACTTGCTCATCACCCCATCACAGGCGTCGATGCACAATGCGCAGGTAATGCATTCCATCTGCTGACCATCGCGAATATCTATACCCATCGGACAGACCGCGACACATGCATTGCAGTCAACGCAATCACCGACATACTCACCCGCCGCCCGCATGCGCTTGGCATGTCGGTCACGCGGCTCACCCCGCCAGTCATTGTAAGTTACTGTCAGTGAATGCTCGTCCAGCATTGCGGCCTGGATACGCGGCCAGGGGCACATATAGGTGCATACCTGTTCGCGCATGAAGCCACCAAAAACATAAGTTGTCGCAGTAAGTATCGCCACCGTGGCGTAAGCAACGAAGGCCGCCTGCCCGGTGAAAAATTCAATCGCCAGTGTTGGCGTATCGGCAAAGTAGAATATCCAGGCCCCCCCAGTAGCAAAGCCAATCAATATCCAGACTATGTGTTTGAACGTCCGTTTGGTGATTTTTGAAGCTGACCAGGGTGCCGCATCCAATTTGATACGGGCATTTCGGTCACCTTCAAAATAACGTTCCACCACCAGATAAAGATCTACCCATACAGTCTGCGGACAAGCATAACCGCACCAGGCGCGTCCCAGAGTTGAGGTCACAAGGAACAGACCGATGCCGGCCATCACCAACATTCCGGCCACGAAGAAAAATTCATGTGGCCAGATTTCGATGAAGAAGAAATAGAAACGCCGGTTGGCCAGATCGACCAACACCGCCTGATCGGGAGCATCCGGCCCTCGATACCAGCGCAGCCAGGGAGTCAGATAATAGATTCCCAGGGTAACGCCCATGATCCACCATTTCAGGCCACGGAACCAGCCGACTGCCCGTTTGGGGTGAATCTTCTTGCGCGCTTCGTAGAGAACCCGCTTCTCTTTTGAATTGACGGCCTCGGCATCGAAGTTCTCGATGCCTGGCTCTGTCGAAGCGGATTTTTCTGTCGTCAGCATCGCTTATTCGGCTTTCGCTTTTTCCCCGCCGCCAAGACCATGAACGTAAATTGCCAGTTGCTTGACACCGGCCTCTGTCAACTTGTCACCCCATGGTGGCATCACGCCGTGTTTGGGCTTGTTGATCTGGGCCCTAAGCGACGCGCGGTCACTACCATAAAGAACAATGGAATCGGCCAGATTAGGGCCGCCAAACTCGCGGTCGCCCTTACCGTTCTCACCGTGACATGATGTGCAATTATCCGCAAATAATTGCCGACCGGTCTGGGCCAACGCCGGGTCAAATTCCAAGTCGGATATCTGCAGCACATATTCCACGACAGCCTTGATCTCTGCGGCTTCAAGCAACCCGTCCGCGCCGAATGACGGCATCAGCGAATCCCGTGTGTCATCATCGACATCATTGCGGATTCCATGCTTGATCGAGGTGTAGATCGATTCAAGATCACCACCCCAAAGCCAATCGTCATCGTTGAGGTTTGGATATCCTGGACTGCCTGAAGCTCCTGAGCCATGACATTGGGTGCAATACACTTTGAACAAAGACGAACCGCCGGCTGCAGCAAAACGGCTCAGCTCTGCATCGGCGCGAATTACTTCCAGGTCGGAAGCGGCGAGTTTTTCAACCGTTGCACGGCGTCCTTCCTCGACCGCTTTCAATTGTTCAGACAAAATACCCCGGTTGGTAGTTCCCGAAATGCCCATGGTTGAGGCATTCAGCAGCGGGATCGCAGGATACCAGATGATGTATCCAATCGAAAACACGATGGCTGCATAGAAGGTCCATAGCCACCAGCGCGGCAGCGGGTTGTTCAATTCCTTAATGCCGTCCCATTCGTGGCCGGTCGTTTCAATACCACTGGATTCATCAATTTCTTTTTCTTTTTCAGACATCGTCATTGTCCTCTTTCAGTGGAATTTGCGCGATCTCTTCGGCTGTCTTTTTGGAGCCGGGACGAAATGTGAAAGCGATGACGCCAACAAACAGTAAGAACAGGTAAAGTAGCCCCCAGCTATCGGCGAACTGACGAAATGCAGAATAATCCATGATCTCACCTCACCTCAGGTTTTCATTTTGTTGGTAGGCCTTCAGGTCAACCAACGTGCCGAGCATTTGGAGATAGGCCACCAGTGCGTCCATTTCGGATACCACTTTGGGATTGCCGTCGAAGTCGCGAATGCTGATTTTGGCATAGCGCTCCTCCAAACCGGACGTATCCGCGTCAGGATCAGCCTGAGCCTCAAGGTCGGGCAGAGCGTTGATCACCATGGCTTCGCTGTAGGGCACACCGACCGCTGCATTGGCCGACAAATGCGCCGAAATATTCTTCTTTGCCAATGGCGTTGTCGCCAGGAACGAATATTTCGGCATGATCGATTCAGGTACCACGCTTTGTGGGTCAATCAGATGTTGCACATGCCAGTCGTCTGAATAGCGACCACCAACCCTCGCCAGATCAGGACCGGTTCGTTTTGAACCCCATTGGAATGGATGATCATACATGCTTTCAGCGGCAAGAGAATAGTGTCCATAACGTTCCACTTCATCCCGGAACGGACGGATCATCTGACTGTGGCACAGATAACACCCTTCGCGGATATAGATATCGCGACCCGCCAGTTCCAATGGCGTATATGGGCGCATGCCCTCGACCTTTTCTATGGTATTTTTTACATAGAAAAGCGGGGCGATTTCCACAATGCCCCCGATCATAACGGCGAGTAGAGAGCCGACGAAGAGCAAGGTCAAATTGCGTTCAATTTTTCCGTGTTTGTCCAGAATTGACATGATCGGCCCCCTTACTGTGCTGCTGCAGCGGCAGTACCGCTTGTGGTTGATAGGCCACCCATCGCCTTTTCCTGACGCACATCGCCTCGAATAGTGCGCCAGACGTTATAGACCATGACCAACGCGCCGGTGAGGTAAAGCAAACCCCCCACGGTTCGCATGACATATTCTGGATGGATAGCTGACACAGTTTCGACGAATGAATTCACGAGGAAACCCTGGTCATCATATTCGCGCCACATCAGGCCCTGTGTGATGCCCGCGACCCACATAACGGCCGCGTAGATCACGATGCCCAGTGTTGCCAGCCACAGATGCCAGTTGACCAATTGTAGTGAATACAGGCGCTCACGGTTCCAAAGCTTCGGCACCAGGTAATACAGCGCCCCGAAGGTCACCATGCCATTCCAGCCCAATGCACCTGAATGCACATGTCCAATCGTCCAATCGGTATAATGAGACAGTGAATTGACGGCCTTGATCGACATCATCGGGCCCTCAAATGTCGACATGCCGTAAAATGCCAAGGACATGACCATCATCCGCAACACCGGATCGGTGCGCAACTTGTCCCAGGCGCCTTGCAACGTCATCAGACCATTGATCATGCCGCCCCAGGAAGGCATCCACAGCATGATCGAGAACACCATGCCCAACGTCTGTGCCCAGTCCGGCAAAGCCGTATAGTGGAGGTGGTGTGGACCTGCCCAGATATACAGGAAGATCAGTGCCCAAAAATGGATGATTGATAAGCGGTAAGAGTAGACCGGACGGTTGGCCTGTTTCGGCACGAAATAATACATCATGCCAAGGAAGCCGGCGGTGAGGAAGAAGCCGACTGCGTTGTGGCCGTACCACCATTGTGTCAAAGCGTCCTGCACACCAGCAAAAGCCGAATAGCTTTTCACGCCAAGGAAAGAAACCGGAACCGCAGCATTGTTGACCAGATGCAACATGGCAACGGTGATGATAAATGAAAGGTAGAACCAGTTGGCAACATAGATATGTGGCTCCTTTCGCCGCACAATCGTGCCAAGATAAACGATCAGATAGGCCATCCAGACAATTGTCAGCCAGAGGTCCACGTACCATTCCGGCTCGGCATATTCCTTTGACTGGGTGGTCCCCAACAAATAGCCGGTCGCCGCCATGACGATAAACAGCTGGTAGCCCCAGAAAACGAACCAGACGAGACTTCCGCCAAATAGCCGCGCCCGACAGGTGCGCTGAACAACGTAAAAACTGGTGCAGATCAGGGCATTGCCACCAAACGCAAAAATCACAGCCGATGTATGCAACGGACGCAGTCTTCCAAAATTGAACCACGGCTCGATATTGAGTATCGGCCAGGCCAATTGGGCCGCAATCACCACACCGACAAGAAATCCCGTAACGCCCCAGAACACAGTGGCAATGGTGCCGTAACGAATCACGTCATCCATATAGCCGGAAGTGTCCTTTGGTGGCAGCGTTTGCCCTGCTGGAGCAAATTCGACCCGACGCATCAAAACAATGGTAGTCGCTGCCAGAATTGCAACCAATATCCAAGCATGTATGCGGAACAGCTCGTCCTGTGCAAAAGCAGCCCCCAATACCGCAAGCAGCGTTGCCGCGCCGAGAATTATCGGCTCAGTTCCGTTTCGCATGCTGTTCCCTTTCCTGTCGTGATTTCAGTCGGCAGTACGGCCCTCAGATTCGTGCCGACCAATAGCACAAATCTCTCATTTGACTCCGAATAACCTTGATCCAGATCAAGGAATTTCCGCACATCCCACATCATTGTCACAGATTAAGAACGACCATCCAGGAGAAGGCAATGGCCAAGTCTCATCTTAAGCAGATGAAGGATTGCTCCGAGCCATGCACAGAATCATGTAATTGCGGCGTCAACCATGCTTGCGTTGGGCCGATTGAACAGGAAATGCAGCGGCACTTTTCTGTGCAGCTTGATTTGTGCAATCAATTGGAGGAAATCGCTGACGCCCTGCCACAAAAGGTCGACCGTCAAAAACTGCTGATAATAGCTCGCAGCATCCTGCCCACGGTCAAGACTGCTCATCGATTTGAAGAGGACCGGATATTTCCTCACATCAAATCTGAAGCAAGAGAAAGAACTGCGCTCAACATCAGTCTGGAGCGACTGCAGTATGAGCATTGGGAGGACGAAAGTTTCGCAGAAGAACTGTGCGACGGGCTCATCCGGTTTGTCACCGATAGTGATGAACCAAGCGCTAACACGTTGGGCTATATGTTGCGCGGATTCTTCGAAGGTTTGCGTCGCCACATTGCCTTTGAAGTCGAACACATAATTCCACTGTTGAGACTACATGAACAAACTGAGCGATCCTGAACGAGGAATTGATCCTATTTGGATAAATCTTGTTCCATCGCCGACTTCAACCGGTCGATATCAGCAATGATCACGGTGCGTCGGTCCTGAATGTCGATCAGACCGCGTTTGCGCAAGTTGGTAAGCTGACGCGAAATGGTCTCGATGGTCAGGCCAAGGAAATCGGCAATGTCGCTGCGTTTCATCGGCAGTTCCAAGGTGACCGACTTGTCGTCACTGGCTTTTTCCGGGTCAATATGTGTCGCCAACAGGAATAGAAAACTTGCGACTTTCTCAACCGCTGATTTGCGCCCCAGCGTCAACATCCAGTCGCGGGCTTCGTCCAGTTCCTTCAGTTTTTGCAGATGCAGCCGGTGCTCCAGTTCCGGGGCTTCCGACATGATCTCTTCAATAACCGATCTTGGAAACGAGCAGAGCCGCACATCTGTGGCTGCTTCCACGGCAACGGTACTTTCACTGGCAAATGTCCTGCCAACCATGTCGGGGGCAAATTGCAGGCCGACGATCTGTTGCCGCCCGTCGCTCATCAATTTGGAGAGTTTTGCAACACCGCCCATAATATTGCTGCAGCGATCGGAATCCTCACCGCCGCGGTGCAGTTCACTGCCGCTGGGGATAACTTTTCGGATTGTGTGTTTGCTCAGCTTCAATAATTGTTCGGCTTCAAGCGCCCCGCAGACGCCCTGATGGCGCACTTCGCAGGCCTGACACACCAGCGGAATGTCAGAATTATGAATGTCCTTGCGTTCATCCTGGCTCATTCCTGTGGTCACTCTCGAATTGTCCCAAAATCGTCTGATACATATAATGTCTGCTGGCAGCAATTGTAATATTCGACGATGGTCTAGGACGGTCGCAGGGAAGGAAGTGATATACGTTTGCAACGCTCGTCTGCCATGCCAGTATGAGATGTGTGGGCGCGCTGTTTTGGTTTCGGTGACTGGCAATTTGTCTCGTCCGGGCTATTGTCCTCCTCCTGGCTGAAGGAATACATGCTTGGACACCACCGTTTACCGACCCGATATGGAGCAACACTTTATGGTGCTGGAGCCAATCCTCAACAGAATAATCATTCGCTTACCTTCCGGTCCGTTGCTGGCTGATAGTGCAAACGCAATACGGTTGCTGGAAAGCGGGGATACGCCATATGATCCAGTTACTTATGTCCCAAGGCAGGACATCAAGGTCGACTTGCTGGATAATGTTGTGCAGACATATTGCCCGCTGAAAGGAACAGCTTCCTATTTTGACTATGTTGATCATCAGGTCCGATTTGAAAAGCTGGCCTGGAGCTATCTGGAGCCCCATGATTTTGCACAGGAGATAAAAGGGCTGGTGGCCTTTTATGCCGACAAGGTGATCATCGAAGAACATCCCGTGTGATTGCTCGTGAGTGAGGATCAGGACGCATCATTGATGACATGGCTATATTTTCTGAGATATTCTTTGCAGAGGGTGTCAGAAGTTCCCATATTGGTCTCCAATGACACAGCAATTGCAACAAACTTCCAATGATTATGGCATTTGGGTGCAGCCGGTTGACCATGAAGTAAAGCTTTTTCACGAAAACACCTTGTTGGAGGCAAGCTCCCGCGCCCTGGTGATGCATGAAACCCGCCTGCCGATCACCCTATATTTCCCGATGGAAGATGTTTGCGGCTCTCTGTCACCAAATCAGGATCATCGAACATTTTGTCCGTTTAAGGGAACCGCCAGCTATTTCGATTTGGAAATCGATGGAATATCTCTTCCAAAGGCTGCCTGGAGCTACGAAAAGGCCCTGCCCGAAAGTAAGGACGTGGAGGGATATGTCGCCTTTATGCCGAACAAGATCAGCCACGTCGATCATGGCGACAATGCCATCGAAGCGATGGACAGCGGCAATATTACAGGGCCAACCGTCGACTGGGTGATGCGTGAAGCCTGGTTGTGCAAATCTCCGGAAGAACTGACGGCTGCATTGGCTCGTAAATTTCTGCACGATGGGATCGCCATTTCCAGGCTGAGTATTCTGATCTGGTCGCTGCACCCGATGATTGCGGGTCGGAATTACATCTGGACCAAGGAAAACGACGAAGTCGCTTCTGTTTCCGCGTCCTACGACATCCACACCAGTCCGACCTTCATCAATAGTCCTCTGCGCCATGTTTCAAAGGGGTTTGGTGGGGTGAGACAAAGGCTGGATGGATCCCCGATTGAATTCGATTTTCCCATCATTGGCGACCTGATTGAACAGGGTGCCACCGACTATGTTGCAATGCCGCTACCCTTCTCCAACGGTCAGATCAATGTGATGACGCTGACCTGCGACCATCCAAGAGGCTTTACCACGCCAAATCTTGGTCTGTTGTTTGAATGTTCTTCGGTAATCAGCCGATATTTTGAAGTTTTCACCCTGCAGGAGAACGCCCAATCCTTGTTGGAAACATATTTGGGAAAACGCACCGGTGCGCGGGTGTTGGGGGGCGAAATCCGGCGCGGTGATGGTGATGATATTCAGGCGGCGATATTGTTCTGCGACCTGCGAAATTCAACCTCGCTTGAAGAACGACTGGGGCGAGCAGCCTATGTCGCGCTGCTGAACCAGTTTTTTGAAGCAACAACGGAAATTATCAATCAGCGCGACGGCGAAGTGTTGAAATTTATCGGCGATGCCGTGCTGGCAATATTTCCAGCAGGTGACGACAAACAACTGGCCTGCGCCAAAGCGCTGGAGTCGGCACAGGAAATTGTCTCTCACCTGTCCGGCACCAGAATTGGTGAAGCGGCAGAACAAATTGATTGCTCAATCGGCATTGCCTTCGGTGATGTCACCTATGGAAATGTTGGATCACGCGAGAGACTCGATTTCACTGTAATCGGCCGCGCCGCAAACATCGCGGCGAGGCTGGGGGATTATGGCAAGACAATCGGACAGAAAATTGTGATCACGGATGACATCGCCAGTTCCCACGATCTGGCTGAGCCATTGGGCGATGTCGCACTTCACAATGTCGCCGAGCCGGTAGCAACATTTGCTCTGGCTACCCAGGCCGCTACTTCACCTTGACTCCATTATTCTGACATAAGCACTTCTATGGTCAGATTCCGCAAGTCAATTTCAATGAAACTGTTTGCCGCCATGCTGGCTGTGGCGGCTCTCATCATTGTCTTTGTGGCGGTTACGCTCGCGATTAACATGCGCGCCGGGTTTGCCCGCTATTTGTCGCAGGCAGAGTTGGTCAGGTTTGACGGGCTGCACGATAAACTGGTGGCTGTTCACCAGATCGACGGTTGGCCGCAGTTCAAAGACGATGATAGGGCCTGGCGGAATTTCGTGCGGGCCGCGATGCCAAGACCCCCGCCCCGACATCCCGAACATCAAAGGGGCAACCGGCGCTCCGAACAGCAGGGTCGCAATCGACGCCCACCACCGCCAAATGACCCAATGCGCTTCGGGTCGCGGCTCCTGCTGTTAGACAGTCAAGGCCACAGGGTTGTCGGGGCCAAATTGAACCGACCGGTCTTTGCAAAAAGACCGATCATTGCCAGCTCCAGCCGGCAAGATGACCCACCGCTGGGCTGGATCGCATTGATCGCAGACAGGCGCCAGATATCTGGCGGCGACGGGCTGTTCATCAAAGACCAGTTGATGACGCTGACTGCAACTCTGCTGCTGGCGCTGGCCCTGAGTGGAGTTGCTGCCTTTTTCCTGGCAAGGCAGTTTCTCAAACCGGTGCGTGAGTTGGCCGCTGCCGGTGATCAATTGACATCGGGAGACTATTCAATTCGACTGGACGACACCCGATCCGATGAATTGGGGGGCCTGTTATCAAAGTTTAACCAACTGGCGGAAAATCTCGACAAGCGAGACAGGATGGAGCGCAAATGGATATCCGACACCTCCCATGAGTTGAAGACACCACTTGCCGTTCTTCGTGCCCAAATAGAAGCCATCCAGGATGGCGTGCATGCACCTGAATCCAAACGGCTGGAAGAATTGCACGCGTCGACCATGCGCCTGTCGCAATTGGTGGCCGATCTGAACTCCCTGTCCAACATGCGCGAGGGGCATTTGGTGACTGCATTTAAGCCTGAGGATATCAGCGACATAATTGGCTCGCGGCTCGAATATACGATGGAACATCTCACCGGCAAACAAATGTCCGTTAAGAGTGATCTGGACACCGCATTGTTGGTAGAATGTGACCGACTTCGTATTGGCCAGTTGATCGACAATTTGCTGCAAAACGCAGAGCGCTACACAACTTCCCCCGGCATCGTTCAGGTAAGCGCCCGTTCAGCTGGCGAGGACGTTGAAATCCGTGTGGAAGATTCTCCACCCTGCCCCCCAGAAGAAGCCCGGCGGAAAATGTTCGACCGCTTTTATCGCGAAGAGGTTTCGCGCGACCGTCGATATGGTGGATCCGGCCTCGGCCTTTCAATTTGCCGGGAGATCGTGGCAGCACATGGTGGCACAATTTCCCTGTCACAATCCGATTTGGGCGGTTTGTGTGTCACCGTCATCCTACCCAAAAAGGCAGCTGAGCATGAGTAAACTCCCACATATACTGGTGATTGAGGATGAAACGACTCTGGCCGGAGTGATCAAGGACTATCTGGTTGATGCCGGCATGACAGTGACCTTGCTGCACGAGGGGACCACAGCCACTCAAACAATCCTCGGTGCGAAGCCCGATCTGGTCGTTCTGGACATTATGCTTCCGGGGAAAGACGGCATTACCATTTGTCGCGAAGTTCGCGCTCAAAGCGAAGTTCCGATCATCATGGAAACCGCCAAAGTCGATGAAATCGACCGGCTACTGGGACTTGAACTGGGGGCAGATGATTATCTTTGCAAACCATTTTCTCCGCGTGAACTCGTCGCACGGATCAAGGCTGTTTTACGCCGAACTGGGATCAGCCGGTCAGATCAAGAAGAGGGTTCAGCTGAAGCCCGGCTGCAGCTGGATGAGGAAAAGTGGCTGACAAGGTTGGATGGTCAAATCATCAAATTGACGCGGCGGGAATTTCAGCTCCTTTTGGTGTTACACAAGAGCGGCGGCCGGGTTTATTCGCGAAGCCAGTTGCTGGATGCGGTGTTCCGCGATGATGCAGATGTGTTCGACCGCACCATCGACAGCCATATCAAGAACCTGCGCAACAAGCTCAAACAGGTGGCGCCCGATTATGACCCGATTCGCTCGGTCTATGGTGTCGGTTACGCCTTCGAGCTGTAAATCCCAAAGAAGTTCCAGGTTCTTCACAATCCCTGCACATTCTCTCCAAATCGAGTTCGTTTTGCCGCGTTAAATTGCAGGCACACCGCACCTCCGGGCGCGTTTCCTGCAACAACATCAGCCGGAACGAGTCTCAACACTGGAAGGATTAACATGTCCTGTTCGACAATTTCGAAGCAGAAATTTTTGTGGGTAACAGAAACAGCAGTCGGCGTCGGTGCGGCGAGAACTGCGAGTACGGCGAGTACGGTGAGCGCGATGAGCGCAGCGGTTTCGGCGGGCGCGACGGCCATGTTCTTAATGGCCACACCGACCCATGCACATAACAACCAGGTCAAGATATCTGTCGAGGGCGGTCAACGCTGCATCGTTTCCAACGGTCTGCCAAATCACAGGACCGGAAGTTTCCCCAACCGTGGCAATCCCAACCGCATTTCAAAACAAAACGTCCATTTGTGCGTCACAACTTCGCCATCCAAGGGACGTCGACCACAATGGGTCGGCGGTTCAATCGGGGTTGGCATAAATGGTATCCAGTTTCGCCCGACAACAGCGGACTATTATGATGCTCGCAGCCGACGGGGTTTCAGCCGCAATGCCAGGTCTGGATGGAACCTGGATGGATTGGGGGCCCGCAATCAACTGGGCATGGATAGCAACAATGCCCATGTCGATAACCGTGGTTTGTACCACTATCACGGTGTGGCAAATGCTCTTGTGAGATCCGGGAAAGGCAGCTTGATTGGCTGGGCCGCTGACGGGTTTGAAATCCATTATCTGGGCAGCAAAAGACGCTCCGGCTACGCCCTCAAACGGGGAACCCGCGGCTCCGCTCCCGGTGGTAAATATGACGGTACCTATGTTCAGGATTGGAAGTATGTTGGCGGTTCCAAAAACCTCGATGAATGCAACGGCGGAAGACTTAACGGCAATTTTGTCTATTTTGCTACGGAAACTTTTCCGTTTCTGCCCCATTGCCTTTGGGGCAATGTAAGCCGGGACTTCGAACGCCCAGGCCGCAGAAATCGCAAATTTTCCGGCGTGATCCGCAAAAGTGACCGACAACAGCCCCGCCTTGGCCGCACAGCCTTCATCCGGCGCGGCCCTCCCGAAGAAGCCCGAGTTGCCTGCCAGGGCAAATCTTCGGGAATGCGCTGCAGCTTCACCAACCGACACCGAAATCACCAGATCACTGGAAGTTGTCGCACCGTGCGCGGCGGCATCAGTGTATGCGTGCCTGTCCGAGGGGCCTTAGTTCGCCCGTAACTCCTCTTGCACGCTGGGCCGTCGCACTGGGTCTGCAATGTGGTGCGACGGTCTGCCTTTTTTACAGACATTGAGTTGATTTTGATCAGGCGGAAAATCTATCTTTCAAGTGAGTGCGCAGAACATTTTTTTGAACCTTGCCCATCGTATTGCGCGGTAGTTCATCTACAATCTTGATCAGTTTGGGTTGTTTGAAGCGCGCCAGAAGCGGCTTGATTTCCTCTGCCAGAATGTCGGAATTCAACTCGTCTCCCGACGCCACAACTACAGCCACAACCGCTTCACCAAAATCCGGATGGGGTACGCCAACAACGGCACTTTCCAAAACACCCGCCTGATCATCAATCACGAGTTCGATCTCCTTGGGGTAGATGTTGAGCCCGCCGGAAATAATCAGATCTTTGGACCGCCCGACAATGTGCAAATAGCCATCGGCGTCAATCTTTCCCAGATCGCCGGTTATAAAATAGCCATCGTCGCGAAACTCGGACGCAGTTTTTTCTGGCATGTTCCAATAGCCTGAAAAAACATTGGGACCGGATATCTCAATCATGCCAACTCCGGTGCCCGCATTGTTCGGTGCGGCAACCAGCTGTTTACCGGTATCGGGATCACTGATCCGCACGACAACACCCGGTAAAGGAAAACCAACCGTGCCGGCCCGCCGTTCACCCTCATAAGGGTTGGACGTGTTCATATTGGTTTCGGTCATGCCATAGCGCTCAAGTACACGATGGCCGGTGGTTTCCTCAAACTGTATGTGTGTTTCTGCCAGCAGCGGTGCGCTGCCGGAGACAAAAAGGCGCATATGGGCAACCAGTTGCCGGGTAAAGCGCGGATCGTCCAACAGACGTGTGTAGAATGTCGGCACGCCCATCAAGCTTGTCGAATTGGGCAGTTGTTCAATCATTGCGTCGAGATTAAAGCCACTCATAAATATCATTGACCCGCCAGACAGCAGGGTCACATTGACCGCCACAAACAGGCCATGTGTGTGGAATATCGGCAATGCATGCAGCAAGACATCTGACTTGGAAAACTGCCAAAGCTCTTTCAGAGCCTGCGAATTCGACAACAGATTTTCGTGACTCAGCATGGCTCCTTTAGACCGACCCGTCGTGCCTGAAGTATAGAGTATTGCCGCAAGATCAGAGGCTCGTCGGTCAACATTTTCAAACGAGGGTTCGGCCTGTCCGGTCGCATCGATCAGCGAACCGACTGCGAGCCCTGTATCAGCGGATGTGCCAAGCGTCTCCAGTCGGCAATTGTTATCCAGCGCAAGGTCCGAGTAGGAAGTGCGGTCGGCTGGATTGCAAACCAACAGGCTGGCTCCTGAATCGCTGACAAAATAGGATACTTCCGAGCCGGTATAGGCCGTATTTAATGGCAGAAACACCGCTCCCATACGAACGCATGCGATGTAAAGCAGAACAGCTTCAATAGATTTTGGCACCCGCACAGCGACGCGGTCACCCGGTTCAAGGCCATAGCTGATCAGTACATTGGCGAGTCTTGCTGAATATTCGAGCGCGTCGGCATAAGTCCATTCGCCACCCTGAGGCAGCACGGCAAGAGTGGCTTGAGGGGCCACATCCGAAAATAGCCCGTCGAACAAATGATTGGTCATGAAACTTCTTTCTCAACATCGCGACGCAAATCTGCGGGTATTTTGGATCTGGCCAGTTGGGATACCGATTTTGACGCACCAACCTCTCCGGACTGGGCAAATGCTTCGTGCTGGCCTTCAACCTTGTCCATGTCATAGTGATAGTTGACCATAACTCCAAATGAGTGTCGCAGCCCATTTTGCGAGGTATCCGCAAGACCATGAAGATCCAGCACCGAAGCACCATTGCTAAGATGAAAACGGGCAACGGGATCGAGCGGCAATCCATCTTCGCGCTTAGCACCCAACAGGTATTTTGCCGCCAGAGCACGCAATTGGTTGTTGTAAGAACTGAGCAGTTCTGAACCTGTACTGTCGACATCCGCGGTTGTAGCTTGCTGCAACGTATCAACAAATTCCGCACTGGCCGGGCTTTCCTCACCCGACAGCCAGTCGGCAAACCCAGGAAGCGGAGACAAAGTCACAAATGTCTTCAAATGTGGTAATTGGGCGGACAGATCTGCAACCACCTGCTTGATCAAAAAATTGCCAAATGAAATACCCCGCAGACCCTGCTGGCAGTTCGAGATTGAATAGAATACGGCAGCATCAACATCTTCCCGGTCAAGTTCGCTGCGTTCGTCCTGCGGCACTTCCTGCACAGACTTGGGAATCCCGCGACACAGTGCAACCTCGACAAAAACCAGAGGTTCGTCCGGCATGGCCGGATGAAAAAATGCAAAACAGCGTCGATCATCCGGTTGCAAACGCCGCCGCAAATCATCCCAGTCTTCAATTGCGTGAACCGCCTCATATTGAATGATTTTTGCCAGAATATTTGCCGGGCTTTGCCAGGATATCGGGCGGATCACCAAAAACCCGCGGTTGAACCAGGAAACAAACAGATGACTGAAGTCTAGATCAATGCGCTTCAGTTCGGGATTATCGGGCAAATGATCGAGCAAGTCTTTGCGCATATTGACCAAAGCCGATGTCGCACCGGGCACATGATTTAACCGACGCAGCAACTCCTGACGCGGGGCTTCCGCCGCAGCCGACAAAGCGGCCAGATTTTCTGCACTGCGATCTCCTTCATAGGCCGTTACTGCGTTGGAAACCGCCGATATATCGAGATCCATTTGTGAGCACAGCAACTCGAAAAAGGCCCGTTTGCCCTCACTATCCAGTTCCTGATAGCGTGTCAAAATCGCCGAGCCAATTCTGCGACTCGAGACTTCGCCCTTGCTGGACAACAGATCGGTACACAGTTTTTCGATCGACCGGTCATCACTGAAGGCCGAAAAACTCGACCCCCGGTCAATAATGGAAGCGATCAGTTCGCCTAAAAAGCTGGAGTTTTTCATCGGCCTTGGGAGGGTCCTATTTTACAATAACCTGTTTTTGCGAAAGTCTGGTCTCAAAAGATGGCGATCCTTCGTTGACCAGCCATTTTCGCAACTTGAACGTGCGGCACCCTTCCAGATGCATCGGGTCCTGTTTCGCCAATTCAAGCGCCTCCTGCATGGATTCGGCCCGATATATAATAAGCCCTGATCCCTGCATTTCCTCACCAGTGTCATCGGATAGTGGACCGGCCAGAAACAGTTTGCCGACGGCCTCCACTTTCATTTGATATTCCAAATGGCGCGGTAGAACCTCCTTCATAATGTCGGGCGCCACCGCTGGGGTGGTTTCGACAACATATAATTCAAATGCCAATGCGCCCCGGTCGCGGGCAATTTCCTTGTATTCATTCCATTTGGGCATGGGATTTTCTCCGGTCAGATTTGGTACATCCTAGCAACAAATTCCTTAAATGAAAATATCGATATTTATTGACTATATGCCCATAATATGGGTATTTTAGCGCATTGATGAATATCAGATAGAGCCACCCAGAGGCTAAAATGACATCTGTTGCAAATTCGAAGCCGGATCTTGAGTCTTTGCGGGCGGCAGCCCAGCAGGATATAAGGCAGCTGCGATCAGAAATCTCCCAATTAGATCAACCGTCTATCGATCTCATCCTGGAGCGGGCTCGATCGCACTATGCCTGGCAGGACCGGCCGGTAACGAAACAGCAGATTTCGCGCATGTATGACATCGTGAAGATGGGCTCCACAAGCATGAACTCCTGCCCAGCCCGTTTTATCTTCGTTCAATCGAAAGAGGGCAAAGAAAAACTTGCGAAATCGGTCAAACCTACCAATCTGCCCAAGTTGATGGGCGCTCCGCTCACCGTAATTATTGGTTACGATGTGGAATTTTGGCGGGAATTGTTGAAGCTTTTTCCACATGAGGACAGACGAGGCCATTTTTCAGACAAACCGCAACATGCCGAGGTTACCGCGTTTCGAAACTCAACATTGCAGGGCGGCTATTTGATGATGGCCGCGCGCGCAATCGGCCTCGATGTTGGTGCTATGTCTGGATTTTCAAACGCCGTGGTCGATGAGGAATTCTTCGCCGGAACCACGACAAAGTCGAATTTTCTCTGCAATATTGGATATGCAGACGAGTCTGCATTGTTTCAACGTCTGCCGCGCTTTGAATTTGACGAAGCCTGCAAGTTCGCCTGAAATGAAAAAAGCGCAAAAGGGAGCAATTTGATGGGTTTGAATATTCGACCGAAAACAACGGTCAAGCTGAAGGCTGAGGCAAATTGCCCTTCACATTCGCTGTCAGAAATTTCGGTCCGCGATCTGGTTTTCACCATCGACGAGCCGATTGAGCGCGATGGCACCAATACCGGTCCCACACCCACCGACACTGCTGTGGCGGCACTTATCGGTTGCACCAATGTGATTGGCCACAAATGTGCTGCCAGCCTTGGCATCAATATTGGCCATCTCAATATATCGGCAGTGTGCGATTTTGATCGCCGTGGTGTGACGCTTCAGGAAGAAGTCGACGTTCCGTTCAAGAAGGTCATTTTGAAAATCGAAACCGGCGAAACTGTTTCGCAATCCGACCTTGATCGACTATCTGCTGAGGTTGCAAAATTTTGTCCGCTGGCCAAACTGTTTCGGCAGGCAGGCACCGTGATTGACGAAGAATGGATATCAAAATCAAATTAATCGGCCCCACCAGAAAAACAGGGACCATAAACCGGGAGGAAAATATGTTAAAAAAGACTTTGCAAACAACGCGTAGGGGATTGCTGGTTGCCGCTGTTGCAGCCGGAACTTCGCTGTCGTTCAGCACGGCTCCAATCCAGGCCGCCGAAACCATAAACATGATCGCGATCGATGGTTATCCAGCGCGCGCCATGTGGGTCAAGGAGTTCTCCGGATTCTTCATTCCCCGGGTCAACGAACTTCTCGCTGCAAAGGGAAATTATGAAATCAAATGGCAGGAAGCCTATGGTGGCACCATCGTCAAACCGCGTGGCGTGCTCGAAGGCATCAAGCTGGGTCTTGGCGACATCGGCATCGTCACCACGATTTTCCACAACTCCAAATTGCCAAGCCAGGGCATATCGGCAGTAACGCCATTCATCGCAGCTGATGCGCGGGTTGTTGCCAAGGCGGTTGATGAAATCGCCAAGGAATTCCCACAAATGGCCAAAGAGCTGGATGCGGAAAATCAGGTTTATCTGGCGACCGGCGTGGTGCTGGACACCTACCAGATGTTCTCCAAGACACCGATCAATTCGCTGGATGACCTGAAAGGCAAAAAAGTTGCCGGCGCCGGTTATAACCTGCGTTATCTGGAAGGCATCGAAGGCGCTGCGGGCGTCCGCGGTGGTCTGCCGAACTTCTACAATATGCTGCAAACTGGCGTTGTTGATGCCGCCATGCTGTGGCCTGAAGCTGCCAAAACCTTCAAGATTGCTGAAGTCGCTCCTTATATGCTGAAAGCTGATCTTGGCGCGGTGAATTCAAAAACCGTTACCGTCAACAAAGACGTATGGGGCAAATTGCCGGACGAAGTGAAAGGCATTTTGCAACAGGTAGCTGTGGAATATCGTGATCACGTTGCCGGCGTTGCGATGGACCGTGCAGTAGCATCGTTGGAAGCCTATAAAAAAGGTGGCGGCACCGTTGTTGAACTGTCAGCCGAAGCCCGTGCAACCTGGGCCAAGTCCATGCCAAATATCGCTATTGACTGGGCCAAAAAACTTGACGGTGCCGGTGCTCCCGGTTCTGACATGTTGAAGGCCTATACTGCCAAGTTGAAAGCTGCTGGTAAAACACCGGTACGCGACTGGGCAAGCGAGCTTTAAGCTAACGAGCGCGATGGCGGTGGGGAAATAAATCGATGTCCGATATTCTTCACCGCATCAACGGGCCGTTTATCTCCGTGGCGATCGTGTCAAACGCGGTCGGCACGGCAGTAATTTTTCTGCTGGTCGGCATTATGAATGTCGACATTATTGCCCGAGGGGTCTTTCACGCGCCGCTCCGTGGCGTTGTGGAAATCGTCATATTCTCTCTGGTGCTGATTGTATTTCTGCAATTGCCCGACGTGGTGCGCAGCAACCGATTGACAAGGTCTGACGGTTTCCTGGTTTTCGCGGGGCAACGTCATCCGGGCTTTGCCAATGGTGCAGCACGAATGATCGATCTGCTGTCAGCGATATTCATGGCCCTGATCGCCTGGACGGTTTACCCGGAATTCGTGGACTCGATAGAGACCTGCCATTTTATTACGCCGCCCGAATTTGGCGCCCCGCCGACCGGTGACTTTTTTGCCGATCTGGCCACCGCCTTTGCCCGGTGCGAATATTTTGGCACGCCCGGAATTTTTACCGCCCCCTGGTGGCCGGCCAAACTGGCGATATTTTTCAGTGTCACTTTATGTTCAATTATATTTCTGCTGAAAACGCTGATCGGTACCAGAAAGCCGGTTTTGGTTGACGAAAGTGAGAGCCCGGTATGAGCCCCGTCGAAATCGGTGCAATGTCCGTGGCGGCCATCGTTGCCATGGTTTATCTCGGCGTCTACATCCCGGTGGCACTTGGGATGGTGTCTTTCGTATCCATCTGGATCATCAGCGGCAAATCCATTCTGGCGTTCAACTTCCTGAAGATCGCCGTCAGTGATGGTGTGACCGAATACCCGTTTGCGACAATCCCGTTGTTTACGGTGATGGGATTGCTTGTATCACGAGCCGGGCTGGGAACCGATATATACGCGGTGATGAACCGTGCCTTCAGGGCGCTGACTGGCGGCATTGGCATGGCGACGGTTGGTGCCAATGCGGTATTTGCAGCAGTTACCGGATCATCGATTGCTTCCGCCTCGGTGTTCACCCGCATCGCGGTGCCGGAAATGCGCAAGCTGAACTACAGCAAACGCTTTGCCGTGGGAGTTGTTGCTGGATCTTCGGTTCTTGGCATGATTATCCCACCCAGCGCGATGCTGATCATTTATTCCTTCGTCTCTGAACAATCGGTAGGCGAGATGTTTCTGGCTGGCATTGTTCCCGGGCTTCTGCTCACCGCTGCCTATATCACCTGGATATATGTAGCCGGCAAACTGCAACCAAAATACCTTGGCACCAATATCGACCATGGGGTTGATGAACCCATGTCTGTCGCGGAAATCCTCGACAAAACTGTGCCCACTGTAGCCCTGACCCTGATCGTTTTGGGGGGCATTTATACCGGGTGGCTGACGCCGGTTGAAGCGGGTGCAGCCGGTGCACTGGCAGCACTCCTCATAGCCGTTGTGCGGCGCAAAATCTCCTGGCGCGGACTTTGGGATACGGCGATTGAAACGGGACATATCACGGCCTCAATTCTGTTCCTGATCACGATGGCGTCCCTGTATAGTCGAATGCTTGGATATGCAGGCCTCCCCAATCAGCTGAACGAAGTTTTGCAAAACTACAATCTCGGATTTGTAGAAGTGATGATTATCTACGTCGTCCTGATGCTGTTTCTCGGCACGCTGCTGGATACTGCCTCGATAATTCTGATTGTCGTGCCGCTGTTCATCACTCTTGTTGAGGGAATGGGCATGAGTCTGGTGTGGTTCGGTATTGTTACAGTGATCGGTGCCGAAATCGGGCTGCTGACGCCGCCGCTTGGAATATCCTGTTTTGTCGTAACTACCCAGCTACCCCAACCTGATGCTTTTATAGACGGCCCATCAGACGGGTCTGAGGTTGAGGATGAGCTGATCAGGCGCGGTTTTCAAGGTTTTCAGGATGTCCCAACCTTGTTTTCGCGCCGTTTCAATGACCGTTCGTAAAGTGCAGAAATTCTCGGCACCAGCCTCTGTTCGAAAGCTTCCCGAGACCTTTTGTCGAACTTTCGTCATTCTGAGATCACGCTCTGCCTCGTTGTTCGTGTAGGGAACGCGCAGATCATTGAGAAAGAGCAAAACCGCTGCTTTATGCGTTTGGAGTCGCAAAGCGAGATTGTGCCCAATCCGCCGTTTCGGGCGACCCCGCTTCTTGCCTTTCGTTGGGCGCGCGAGAGGCGGTTGGGCCTCGTGGAACGCGATAGCACGCTCGCAACAGGCATCAAATCGCCGCTCGATATCCGTGATTGCCTCCGGGCTGACCGCGCTCCGATTTTGGATTCGCGCGACATGCGTGAGCTTCAGTGCGTCGAGCAGAATGGCTTTCATGTCCGGCACCCAAGCTTCTTTTTCATATTCGGTCAATGCCTCCAATTCGCGGGAGATGTGGGCATTGCACAATCCATGGGTCACATTTTCCACTGCCCAGTTGGAAGAGAAACAGTCATGCACTGCCGTTCCCGCCAGTTCTGGTGGCACTTCACCTCGCGCAGTTCCGAGCCGAAGGTGGCTTAGAGCGGTGGAGCATAGCATATGAAGCCAGCGCGTTCTGCCACCAATCCTGAACCCCGTTTCATCCAGATGCTTCACTGCCGTTTGAGGCCCGGACAGCAGGTTCTTCACCGCCTCAGCTAAACAGAGCATCTGCTCGGCCTTTTTGGCAACCAGACTGGAAAGGGTTGCCGATGTGATTGTGACCCCGAAAATGTCCGCAAAAACCTGCGCCAGGCGATTTTGGGGAATGCAGTGCTGCGTCTGTAAATAGGCGGCCAACGCCCCTATTTCATCGCCGTACTGGGCGGGTGATGTTACCCCTTCAGGAAAATCGGCGCGGGTTTTTGCACCGCAATGCTGGCATTGGCAAATATGCGCACGATGCTCGGTCACATAAAGCGGCGGTGGAGGTTTGAGGCCAAACACCTGTCTGCACGCAGAACCTATGGTATCCTCCGCCGAAAGCGCGGCCTGACAGTTTTGGCATTGGTTCGGAAAATGACTGGTGATCTCGTCTGGGTTCTCAACCTGTTTCAGTGTGTTGCCGGGATGTCCGGGTTGGCCGCCAGGCTTTCGATTTGACTTGCCCCGCTGACTTTTGGTCCGCCGTTTCTTATCGCTAGACGGCTTTGCCAGTCCGTCGCTCGAAGGTGGTTTGCTGCTATTACGACTGTTCGATCCCAGACGACGCTCAAGATCTGAAACACGCTGCCTAAGAACCGCATTATCTTCTCTAAGTTGCTCGTTGTCTTTCCTGAGTTGTTCGTTTTCCTTCAGGAGCCGAGCGTTCACCTCCAAAAGCTGCGCATTTTGTTCTTTGAGTTAGACAACCTGACCCACCAGAGCCATGACCACATCAATCAGTTCTGATTTTGAGAAATCAGCAAGAATTTCAGGTGTCAGATTTTCGAGTTTCATCCTCGCAGTCAAACACCAAAATGAAAAAAGTGGAACCTCAAATATGCGCCATGAATCAAATTGTCGCACCTAATGGCAGCAGAAATAGGGTAGCTGAGTAGTTACGTTTTGTCATCAAATCCAGCCTCAACGATCCCGACATTTCACTCAAAGATGTATTCTTCGGGGCATTCCCTTTCGCGGTGATCATGTTGCTGGTACTGATCCTCATTATTGCCTTCCCGGTGTTGTCCACCGGCATTCTCAACTAATTCAACCAAGGGGGATGCGCCATGCGCAACGTCACTTCAGAAACGATCACCAAAGCCTTCCTTGACTATTGCAGCGACGATACCGACCCGAGATTGATGTTCATCATTGAACGGCTGGCAAATCACTTGCACGATTTTGTCCGCGAGACGAACCTGACCCACGAAGAATGGCAAAAGGGCCTTGAACTGTTGATGGCCGCTGGCAATATTTCCACGCCGGAACGCAATGAATTCATCCTGTTTTCCGACGTCCTGGGCCTCTCCTCACTGGTCGACATGGTCAACTCGGCTGAAAATGGTACACCGTCCAGTGTGTTGGGACCGTTCCACATTCTCGGCGCACCAGATGTGCCGGTTGGCGCTGATCTGAAAGGTGGAAATGAGGGCACAACCGTTGTCGTTGGCGGGCGGGTAACGACCAGCCAGGGAGCGCCCATCGAGGGTGCAGAACTGGAAATCTGGCAAACAGCGGACAACGGCCTTTATTCGAACCAGGATGAAGCTCAGCCGGAATATAATCTGCGCGCCCATATGACGACGGCTGCTGATGGTCGTTATCTGTTCTCAACCGTCCGACCAGCACCCTATACCGTGCCGGATGACGGCCCCGTAGGCGAATTGCTGAACTCAACGGGTCGCCACCCTTGGCGTCCCTCGCATTTGCATTTCATCGTCACTGCACCCGGCCATCGGTCGCTGGTCACGGAAGTATTTCCCAGCGACGATCCCTATCTCGACGAAGATCCGGTGTTTGGTGTGCGTGAGCAACTGGTGATGGATTATCAAAAACGCGAAGACCCTTCCGACCTTCCTGATGATCTGGAAGCCAAGGCAGAACTGAAATCTCCCTTTTATGTGGTCGATTTTGATTTTGTACTGGCCGACGCGTCAACAAGCTGAACCGGCGTTCTCGACCTAGTTTACGAGGTCATCACCAAGAAAATTGCTGGTACGACGATAGTGACTGACCAGCAATTTTGCAGCCAGATCGGCGTCGCGAGCCAGAACGGAATCGCAGATCGCGTTATGCTCTTCGGCAATGTCACGTTCAGGATACGCCTTGGTTCCCGACAATTGGCGATAGCGAACATTTTGATCATACAGCTGGTCGCAAAACTTCAATAGCATTGAAGAACCGCACTCGCTGATCAAGGTCATGTGAAACCGTTTGTGCTGGTCCTCCCAGTCCTTGTTGGCGACGAAATGATCTGAATCTGCAGAGCGGGGAATGCGCGATAGTCGGTAATTGGCGAGCACAACTCGCTCCTCCCACGCTGCAGTTCCATTGGCAATGGACTCCCGCAAGGCTCTTTCTTCAAGCCAACAGCGCGTCTTCAGAAGTTCTTCAAATTCCTGTGCGCTGACTTCAGACACACGAAATCCCCGCTGGTCATTACGCTCGACAAAATGATCCGAGGTCAAAAGGCTCAAGGCTTCTCGGATGGGTGAGGTTCCCACATCGTAGGTGCGGCGCAATTCCTCGATTTTTAACTTGCGACCCGGTTTCAGGGCGCCCGATATTATGTCCTCGCGAAGCCGCATATAGGCGCGGCTAGTCATCGATTCTGATCCAGCGCCGTCCGTCGCGCCGGTATCGCGGTGCCCAACCCCCTCGTCCATTTCTGCAGGTTCACTCATGAAGTTTTAAACTCTTCCTTTGTTGGTGCCGAACCGGGATGAATCTTTCCCCGGTTCGTTGACGGGCATCTCTCAATGCCGGGAGCAGTGCGCCTCTTGTGAGCTCTAGCTCATTTGGCAGGTAATTGCACCGTTGCCAGGTCTGTACCCACGACTGTGTTGCCGGAGAATCCACCACCGGTGACCGCTGCTTTGTAGGCCGCTTCGTCCAATGCACCACCAGGTATGGGATAGGGTCCTTGACGCTTTGCGCCCATGGGTGGAATCAGATGAGTCAACATAAGATGTTTGGCACCGGTGCGCTGAGCCATGCTGCCCAGATCGGTAGCTGTGGATTGACGGAAATATATGGGCGGTGGAAATCCGCTTTTCCTGTCAGGCCCCATAACCGGATGAATTGTCGAGTGAACAATAATATCCGCACCCATGGCGAGCTTTTCAACCTGAGCTGATGTTGATGTATCGCGCGGTGGCTTTGGCTTGTCGTTACCCGCATCGCCACCGATGACGACGCTGCCAGCAGGAGTGTCCACTCGATAGGACGCATGGCCAGGAATGTGACGTGAATTGATGGCGCTGACCTTAACGTCGCCTGAACTCCAGACAACGACAGGCTCCTTTGCAGGTGCAAAAGCCATTACATTGATCAGATCTTTTGGACCACCAGCCAGACGCTTGGGGTTTTCCACCAACCGCTGCTCCATTTCGCCAGACTCAATCAATGAATCACCAATATGTGCAGCGAAATTACGGCCACTTAGCGTGTGCCCGCGCGGTGATTTTGCGTCTTCACTGACCGCCAGATCCACCTTCGGCCCGCCGGAATTAAAATGCCAGCGCAACTGCATCATGTCAGCCAGCCCTTCGGTATGGTCTGAATGCATGTGGGTGATGAAAATTGCATTGAGTTTGCCGACCGGCACCCCAATTTGTGACAGGCGCTGTGTGGTGCCCCGCCCGGTATCAAATTGTAATTTGATTGCACCGCATTTGTTTTCATCACCTCCAACCTGCACCAGAGTTCCGGCCCCGGCCTGCCCTTTGAATACAGGAGGTCCACCTTGGGTTCCTGTTAAAGTGACTTTCATGCAGGGTGCAGCCCAAGCTGCTCCACCCAACGCCGTGACGGACACCGCCAACACGTTGATCATTGCTCTAATATACGAATTCATTGATTACCTCCCGTGAGCATTGAAACTGACGCTGCCCTGGCACCTGTCAGCGGAATTTGAAGGATCGACACCGATCCACACAGAGGCCGCTCAAGCCTCTTCGAATAATTTTATAGATATTTTTGGATATTTGCAAAATATATCGTTTTTATTTTTCTCAGAACCCGGTATGATCAATCAGATTTGTAAAGCGATAGATTGGGAGCTGGCATGCGTCTGGTGTCATTTAAGGGAGCGGATGGACCGCGTATCGGGGTTGTGCAGGATGATGGGGTCATCGACCTGACGGAAGTGGATGCTTCTGCACCTCGAACCATCGCAGCGGCAATCCGCGAAGAACGTATGAACGAGATTGGGACACTAGCTGGCAAAGCAGATCCGGGCAATCGACTGGATTTTGACAGCCTTGATTTTGAACTGCCGATTGCCGACCCGGGCAAAATTTTATGCCTTGGGCTGAACTATATGGATCACGTCAACGAAGGTCCGTTCAACAAGCCAGATTTTCCGGCAATCTTTGTACGAACACCGACCTCTCTGGTCCCCCATGGCAAGCCGATAATTCGACCGCTTCAATCCGAAACAATGGACTACGAAGCTGAACTGGCACTGATAATCGGCAAACGCTCTCGCCATTTGACCATGGACAACGCGTTGTCGGCCGTTGCTGGTTACAGCTGTTTCAACGACGGCTCGGTACGCGAATATCAGCGCCATACCATCCAATGGACGATGGGTAAGAATTTCGACCAGACAGGCCCCTTCGGCCCGGTATTTGTAACGCCCGATGAGCTGCCGGAAGCGGCCGATGGACTAAAGATTGAGTGCCGACTGAACGGTGAAGTCGTCCAATCCAGCACCACTGACATGATGATTTTCAAAGTTGCTGAAACCCTGGTTTACATTACCGAAGGTTTGACGCTGGAGCTCGGTGACGTGGTGATGATGGGAACACCATCGGGTGTCGGACATGCCCGTAAACCGCCCTTGTGGATGCGCGATGGCGACACTGTGGAAATCGAAATCGAAGGCATCGGCATATTGCGCAATCCAATTGAGGATGATGTAGCAGGTTAGTAAATATGGATGTGAGACACTCCATTGCCGGATTGATCTGCACTGCATTTTTGTGCATCGGGCCGGCTCTGGCAGACGACGATCATCCGATAGGTGACGCGGTTCACGCATTGCCATTGTTTGATGCTCACATTCATTACAAACAACCCGCCTGGGACGCCTATCCTCCTGCCAGCGTGATCGAATTGATGGACAAAAATGGCGTTGCCATGGGGTTGGTTTCTTCAACACCTGATGAAGGAACCATCAGACTGTGGGAATACGCTCCTACTCGCATTGTGCCTGAACTTCGGCCTTATCACGGGTCAGCTGGGTCCTCCAACTGGACGAAGTCGCCAGGCATAGAAGATTATTTGCTTGAGCGTTTGGATAAATATCCCCACGAAGGACTGGGGGAGTTTCACATTCACCAGATCGACCCGAGCGACGAACCCTTGCTGCGCAAGGTTACGGCGATGGCCAAAGCTCGGAACATTCCAATCCATATTCATTCCGGGGCTGCACCGGTTAATCTGCTGTACCGGCTTGAACCGGCACTGACCATTATCTGGGCACATGCGGGAATGAGTGAACCTGCAAATATTGTCGAAGAGATGATGGCAAAACACAAAACGCTCTACGCCGATACATCATTTCGCGAAAATGATATTCTCGATGCCGGGCCCAGCCTTGACCCAGACTGGGAACGGGTCCTGAAACGTTTCTCCAAGCGTTTCATGGTTGGAACCGATACCTGGGTCAACGGTCAGTGGGCCCGCTATTCCGAATTGATTGCGATCAACCGGCTGTGGCTGTCATTGCTGCCGCGTGATACTGCCGAACGCATTGCCTACAAAAACGCCGAAGAACTGTTTGGCCGATCGATCTCCAATCAACAGATTGGCACTCGCTAGCAAAGGCTCCGGGGAGATTGGAGCTAATACCGATCGTGACGTTTCACCCAGGCCATAGGATGCGGCAGAGATTCCTCGTCCCGCCCCTTCGGCAACAGATCGAGATACTGATAGGCAACATTCATGTTGTCGAGGCCGCGAGAATAGGTGGAATATGTGTGATAAACCTGTCCCGCATCATCTTTGGCGAAAATACTGATCCCTGGTGCTTCGCTGGCCGGAAACTTTGTATCGCGAAAATTATAATAGACCGATTCCGCTGCCATCTGTTCGGCGGTGAACGACGCCTGATAGTCGTGGTTGAAATTTGAGCCGAGCGATGACACCCACATAAAATTCCAGCCCATGCGCTGCTTGTAGGCTTCGATTTTCGGCAGCCCGGCATTCGAAACTGAAACAAACGCTGCGTCTCGGTTTTCCAGATGAACGGTCGTACCATCAAACCCATCGGCCCAGAACGAGCAGCTGGGGCATCCTTCTTCCCAGTCATCACCCATCATGAAATGTTGAACAATGAGCTGCGATTTGTCACCAAACAACTGAGCAAGACTGCGCGAACCGTCAGGAGTTTCGAACTGGTATTCTTCCTCGACCCTGACCCAGGGCAATTGGCGTCGGCGGGAGCTCAGAGCATCACGCTGGCGCAGAAATTCCTTTTCCTGTTTCAACAATTCCTGTCTTGCATCCAGCCATTGCTGGCGCGTTGCTACATTTGCCTGTTTCATATTCATCTCCGAATTGGGTAAGTTAGCCAGCCAGCCGCTCAAGCTTGCGCAGCGACGACGTCCAGCCTTCATTGTGGTTCAGTCGGCTTTCTTCGTCGGACAAACCTGATTGAGTCAGAACGAACCGGGCACCGCCTCCCGAGTTGGATTCAATATCAAACCGAACATTTGATTCATGGCCACGCACATCCTTGTCGTCATGCCAGGCCCAGGTGAATTCGACCGATTTTGGAGGTTCGGTACGCGTCACTTCACCGCTCACCTTAAACGTGTTGCCGTCTGCATTGACCATGGTGGACCACCAGGCTCCGGGGACTGACAGGTCAAGCGCATGGTCTTTGATGTTAACCCCCTCCGGCCCCCACCATTTGAGCAGATGTTCGGTGGTCGTCACGAAGGCGAAAACGGTTTCAGGATCCGCCGCAAACACCCGTTCAATCTTCAGTTCATTAGTCATTTTTTACTCTCCTGAACCAGAGCCCATTCCAATCTGTCCAGGCTTGTTTGCCAGAATTCGCGGTACGACATCGACCAGGCACCAACCGACTGAACGGCTTCGGGGCGAGCTGAATAAAGTCGTCTTTGCTTGTCCACCCGCTGGGTAACCAGTCCTGCCGAGCGCAGTACTTTCAAATGCCTTGAAACCGCCGGGGCAGAAATCGTCGTGCGTTCCTGAAGATCACCTGCAGAAAGCTCCCCTTCCTTGAGGAGCCGTTCGACAATGGCAAATCTGGTGTCATCACCAAGGGCCGCAAATGTTTGAATGAGATTGGACATGGGACTCTTTGTTTCGCATTTATGTTAATTAACATAAATGTTATTTAAAGAGAGTCAAGCCCAGTGGCGTTCCTGGCCTCGCGGTCCCTGCGTTAAACCAATTGCCTTGGCACGCTGTCTTCAAACTGGCGTTCAAATATCAGCTCGTCATTGAAGAACGCCTTCAAATGCGCGGTTGAATGAAACATTGTTGCGTCGCAATTCATTTCGGCTGAGGCTTCAGTGCGCCACATCTGCCCTTTGCGACCGCCGGTCTGTTCCCAAAATGACGTACAGCGCGCAGACAAAGGATCGGCAGGTTGAATGTAAAACTCCTCTTTCAGCCAACTTCCGGATATCAGACCGTGATCCAGATCACGGTTTTCTCCGGCATCTGACAGGATCGTTGTGACAATCGAACCATCGTCCAGAGTTGATGTCGAACGCGAATAGGAAGATGGGCGCAGATTTTCGCAGCGCCAGGGTTCCGCTCCTTCCGGTTCCTCAAACTCCCATTCAACAAGCTCAGCCGTTGCCCGCACCGGCACCTCCAGCTGCCCTTCAATAACATTGATTTCCGCTGACACCGGAGAAGGCCAGATGAACGGCCAATAGGAAGTTGAAATAGCCAGTCTCAGTGAATGCCCTGCCGGCAGACGATAGGCGCATTGATCCAATCGAAGCGTGACAGATATTTCTGCACCGGGTTCCAACGCCTGCGGAAACTCATGGGATTTAAAATGCGTAAGGTTTAGACACCCGAATGTAATATGTGCGGATTGTCCGTCTGGACTTACATCACATAACCGCACTGCAATTTGTGCATTGGGTTGATCGCTGCTCAAGGTCAATGAGACCAATGGTGCACCGACTATATCAACGGCGCTTTGCTGCACTTCGCAATCGAAGCACAATGATTGGCTATCATCCGGCGTTTGTTCGTCCGGCAACTCATCGCTGTAGGCAAATGGAAAATACTCGCCGGACTGGCGGCCGCAATCATGCCGAGACGAAATTGAGCAATTCACCTTCGCCGCTTCAGGCCGCAATTTGCCTTCACTGGAGAGATGATGGGTCTGTAGGTTGATCGATGATGATGGCCAGCTTTTTTCAGCAATCCAGCGCCCGGGACGTTCGTCGAACCAGCGTTTTGGCGGCTGAGACTCCATCACATAGGCCCGATAGTCTGGGTCAACGGTAACGCCGGTATCTTCACTTTTCAGCCAATGATCCCACCAGCGTTTTGCTTCCTGCAAAAAACCAATGGCCGGTTTGGGACCGGCATAGTGTGGATATTTGTGGTTCCAGGGGCCAACGATCCCCTTCACCGGCGACTGCAGATTATCCACCAGATGAGAAATCGTGTTGCGGTAACCGTCATGCCATCCGCCGATACTCAACACCGCGGCGGTGATCGAACCGTAGTCCTCACAGACAGACCCGTGTTTCCAATAGGCGTCACGGTGTTGATGACGCATCCATGTCGACCAGTGCCAGGGCTGATTTTCAAGCCGATGCAGCCACATTTTTCGCCAGTCATCGCCGACCAAGGCCTGATCAGGGGGACGCGAAGAATACGATAGCATGTTGGTTGACCAGCCAAAATTCTCGAGCAGCAGGCACCCGCCTTTGTAATGAATATCATCGGCATAGCGGTCGACCGTGGAGCAAATTGTAATCACAGCCTTTAAAGCCGGTGGCTGCATGCTGGCGACCTGCAGACCATTAAAGCCACCCCAGGAAATGCCCATCATGCCAACATTACCATTGCACCACGGCTGTGCGGCGGCCCAGCTGATAACATCACAAGCGTCCTGCAACTCCTGCTGCAGATATTCGTCCTCCAGCAATCCCTGGGATTCACCGCTGCCGCGCATGTCGGTGCGAATACAGACATAGCCATGCCCGGCCAGCCAGGGATGGGTGAACTGGTCCCGCACAATCGTGCCATCGCGTTTGCGATAGGGAAGATGCTCCAAAATGACCGGTACGGGGTTTTCTTCAGCATCAATCGGCATCCAGATTCGGGCCGATAACCTGCATCCATCGGGCATGACAATCCCAATATCGGCATGCTCGACTATTTCACGGGGAAATTCCGCAACCTGCTTCATGACCACACCTTTTCATCCGCATGTCGTGTCTCTCATATTGCTACGAAACAATACCTGTTACCCCTTGTCGATAGGAACAGGATGCATTCATGAAACAAACCCGATCTGCGGCTACAATTGGCATAACTTGTGCCATGATTGCCTCCGTCGCATTTACCTCAAACGACGTTGGCATAAAGTTTCTGTCGGGCGATTATGCGCTGCACCAGATCGTTTTCGCACGCACGCTTATCGCTCTGGCGCTCACACTTGGCGTCATGATCCCCCTGGAGGGCGGGTTTCATTTGGTGAAAACCAAACACATCAAAATGCATGTGCTACGGGGACTGTCGGTGGTCTGCGCCAATATGGTATTTTTCATGGGCCTGGCGGCCCTGCCCCTGTCTGAAGCCACAGCGATTTTCTTTATCTCTCCGCTGGTGATCACCGCATTTTCGGTCATCTTCCTAGCCGAACGGGTAGGTCTTCGTCGCTGGATGGCGGTGATAGCCGGACTGGCCGGTGCTCTGGTGATCATGCGGCCCGGAACAGACGCTTTCCAACTGGCAGCGCTATTTCCTGCCATGGCCGCTGTTGCCTATGCGACATTGCATATGCTGACCCGCAAGATCGGTCGGATTGAAAAAGCCTCGACCATGGCGCTTTATACTCATCTGACTTTTTTGCTGGTCAGTTCCTGCATCGGACTTGTTGCCGGCGATGGATCGTTTGCAACCGGCATCCATCCCTCGATAGATTTCCTGACACGTGCTTGGGTAATGCCTCCGGTACGTGACATCTGGATCATGGTTGGTATTGGTGTGGCCAGTGGCACCGGAGGTTATTTCATCACCCAAGCCTACCGATCCTGCGAAGCGGCATTGATAGCGCCGTTTGAATATCTGGCACTGGTGCTGGCGGTTTTCTGGGGAGTGACGATATTTGGCGAATGGCCAGACCTCTGGTCCTGGACAGGGATTTTGATGATCCTCGGTGCGGGACTATTTGTCATATGGCGGGAAACGGCTCTCAATATGCGCCTTGCGTCGGAACGTCCAATGCCCCGCAATCGATAAAGAAAAAGGCGGCCGGTTGCCCAGCCGCCTTAATTGTCTCAGTCAACAAAATGTATTGCTTAGGCGAACCACCAGCGTTCTGACATTTTGTTTCCATCGTTTTGCCAGTTTGCGGCAACGTCTGGTCCGTGGGTGACTTTCTTGGTGTGAGCCAGAATATAGTTGGCCCACATGGCAACAATCGCACCACCATCGTCATGCAGTAGCTGTTGAGCTTCGAAATACTGTTTCTGACGCTCAGTCTCATTGGTCTCGGCACGTGCCTGAACAATAACTTCGTTGAAGCGATCAGCTGCAGGCGTGTCGCGCCAGGCTGTGTCGTTCCAGTTGTTGTCCTTGGTATAGGCTGCAGAGTACATCCAGTCTTGGGTTGGACGACCACCCCAATAACAGGCGCACCAACCTTTTTTGTTCCAGACGTTGGACCAGTATCCATCATTTGGTTCACGAACCAACTCGATTTCTATACCAGCCTGTTTTGCAGAAGCCGCGATCAACTGACCGGCGTCAACTGCTCCAGCAAATGCTGCATCAGCTACCGACAGTTTAATCGGACCGGAATGACCTGACTTCTTGTAATGTTCAGCTGCTTTGTCCGGGTTGAATTCGCGCTGCGGGATCTGGTCATTGTGGAACGGCATGGAAGCGTTCACGGGAACGTCGTTACCGGCAAGACCGTGGCCCAGCAGAATTTTGTCAACCAGTTCCTGACGGTTGATCGCCAGTTTCAGCGCCATGCGCAGATCAAGATTGCCGAAAGGCTCAACATCCAGACGCATCGGGAACGTGTAATGCTGGGTACCATTTGTCTCCAGAATATCGACCGTTGGAACGCGGCCCAACAGTGCCACGGTTTTCGGATCGATGGAGTCTGCTACATCAACATCGCCGTTCAACAGTGCACTTTGACGAGCTGTCGGGTCGACCACAGACAGAATATTTACCGCATCGAAATGCGCATGGTCGGCTTTCCAATAGTTCGGATTGCGCTTGAATTCGCCGCGAACACCAGCCTCGAAAGATGTTGTCAGGTAGCCACCGGTCGAATTGTCAAGCGCATTTACATCGACATTACCACTGCCGTCAGAGGACATGATCATGAAGTGGTAAGCACTGACGATATAGGGGAAGTCGGCATTACCCTCTTTCAATTTAAAGATAACGCGATTGTCGCCATCTTTCTCAATGTTCTCAACCGCAGATACCAGTGCTTTCGCAGCCGATTTGGTGTCTTTTCCCCGGTGGATATTGAACGTCGCGATTACGTCGTCGGCGGTCATGGTTTTGCCGTTGTGGAACGTCACATCCTTGCGCAGATTGAAGGCCCAAGTTTTGGCACCATCGCTCGGCTCATAACTTTCAGCCAGTTCGGGGCGCAATTTGCCATCCTGACCAACTTCGGTGAGGTGATTGCCGCGCGTATAGATAACGGCTTGGGTCATGCCGTTGTTGGAAGTCGACGGATCAATCGAGTCGGTGGTTCCGCCATATCCGGTTGCATGGCGCAGTAAACCACCTTTGTTCGGTGTCGCGGCCAGAACATCACCGGCCATTGTCATTGCGGTTGGCAAGACGACACCAGCCGCCAGCATTGATGTTATAAATTGACGGCGGTTAATTCCGCCGTTCGCGAGCTTCTCACTTTGCCCGCGAATGAATTCCGTTTTCATGTCACGCATTCATTATCTCCCATTATTGTTTTGTTGGATCCCAGACTTTGTCTGGATTTCCGGTGCTAAACGAACCACACAGACCGTCCAATTGCAATTAAGCTGACGCAACTGAACAAAAAAATATTGTAGGTAACAAAATTTTTGTTGGTTTGGCGGTTTACAGGTCCATCGTGATTCGCCTAGCCTGATTGCGGGGATGGGCGCAATAATGTCCATAGATGAGCAAGAGTTGGGAGGCTCTTTTTGCATCCGGTTTTATATACAGTATTACAGCGATTAGGATTGGGATTACTGACGCTGTTCATCGTTTCAATTATAATCTTTTCTTCTATTGCACTATTGCCCGGCGATTTTGGCCAGCAGGTTCTTGGTCAGGCTGCTTTACCGGAAACGGTTGAGGCGTTTCGCCGTGAACTGGGCCTCGATAAACCTGCCTGGCTCCGTTACATCGACTGGATTGCTGCTGTTCTGCAGGGTGATCTGGGCACGTCGTTTTCAGGACGAGCCTCTTCCGGCGCTGACGCATCCCGCAGTGTTTGGGAACTTGTCGCTCCACGGCTTTCCAACACCCTGTTCCTGGCTGGTTTCACGGCGCTTATCGCTGTTCCGCTGTCGCTGTTTCTCGGCATTACTGCAGCTTTGAAGCGCAATTCAATCTATGATCGTTCGGTCAATGCGGTCACGCTGACCACGATTTCATTCCCAGAGTTTTTCCTGGCCTATCTGTTGATCGTTGTATTGGCCGGTATTTTCCCGACACTGTCCAACGTGACACCTGACATGTCGCTGGGGGATCGGATTCTCAAGATTGCCCTGCCCGCGCTGACCATGACACTGGTAATTGTTGCTCACATGATGCGCATGACCCGCGCGGCACTGATTAACCTGCTGGCGAGCCCCTATATCGAGATGGCTCAATTAAAAGGTGCTTCACGCGCCAAGGTGATCATTAAACACGCTTTGCCGAATGCATGGGCGCCGATTGCGACTGTTATCGCGTTCAACCTGGCCTATCTGGTTGTTGGTGTTGTGGTTGTTGAAGTTGTCTTCGTCTATCCCGGCATCGGGCAATTGATGGTCGATTCCGTCAGTTCGCGCGACATTCCGGTGGCCCAGGCATGTGCCCTGATATTTGCAGCCACGTATATCCTGCTGAACCTGATGGCTGACGTGATTGGCATTGTTACAAATCCAAGGTTGCTGCACCCAAGATGACCGAAGAACCTCAATCATATTCCGCTGCCGGTGAAGTTGGCCAAGTCCGCCTGCGTCGCTCCTATGGAGAACGCGTCTGGATCGCCTTAAAGAAGGCACCGATATCCGCATGGTTTGGTATGATCGTCATTGCGATCTACGCCTTCGTAGCGATCTTTGGCCCGTTCTTGGCGCCCTATGGCGAAGCCGAAGTTTTTGCCAAGGCCGATGAACCGTGGACGATGTTTGGCGGTAATCCTGCCCATTTCTTCGGGACAGATCAGATTGGCCGTGATGTCCTGACCCGGCTGATCTATGGCGCTCGAAATACGATCGGGATCGCGCTGGTCACAACATTGTTGTCGTTCCTCATTGGCGGAACTTTGGGTCTTGTCGCGGCGATTAACCGCTCATGGCTTGACCAATTCCTCAGCCGTGGCGTCGACGTATTGATGTCCATCCCAAGCTTGATCTTTGCCCTGATGCTGCTCAGCATTTTCGGATCGTCCATTCCGTCGCTGGTGATGATTATTGCGGTGCTTGATTCAACCCGCGTGTTCCGGCTGACACGGTCAGTTGCGGCGAATGTTGTGGTGATGGATTACGTCGAAGCCGCCAGATTGCGCGGTGAAGGCATCGGCTGGGTAATGCGCAAAGAGATTTTGCCAAACATAATGCCACCGCTGGTAGCTGAATTCGGCCTGCGTTTTTCCTTCGTTTTCCTGACAATTGCATCGCTTTCATTCCTCGGCCTTGGCATTCAGCCACCGACCGCAGACTGGGGTTCAATGGTGCGTGACGGTTCACGGTTCATTCAGTTTGTGGCTTATGACTGGACCTTGGCGCTGCCATCCCTGCTGCCTGCTGGTGCGGTGGCATTGCTGACTGTAGCTGTGAACTTCGTCGTCGACTGGTTCCTGCACAAGACAAGTGGATTGCGTGATGACCACTGATACCGACAACCGCGGCGCCAAAGGCGATATCCTGCTTGAAATGAAGGACGTCGAAATTGACGGTTTTTCCGACGAGCGCTGGCACAAGATTGTCAAAGGGGTGGATCTGACCCTGCGCCGCGGCGAGGTGATGGGGCTGATCGGCGAGTCCGGCGCCGGCAAATCAACGCTGGGCAAAGCAGCCATGGGTTATGCCCAACCAGGTTGCATGATCAAGTCCGGCACCATCATGTTTGATGGTATCGACCTGATGGCCCTTTCCGAAACCGAAAAGCGCAAGCTTTGGGGATCACGGATTGCCTATGTGGCACAATCTGCTGCAGCATCTTTCAATCCTGCCCATCGACTGATTGACCAAACGGTCGAAGCCACCATTGATCATGGCATCAATGGTGAAACTGAGGCCAAGACCGATGCCGTGGAATTGTATGGATCGCTACAATTGCCGGATCCAGAAAACATTGGCACACGCTATCCCCACCAGGTGTCAGGTGGACAGCTACAGCGCATAATGACCGCCATGGCCATGTCACCACGGCCTGACCTGATCATTTTTGACGAACCCACGACGGCGCTTGATGTGACAACGCAGGTGGAAGTTCTGGTTGCGATGCGCGACATCGTTGAAAAGTTTAACACCGCCGCCATCTACATCACCCACGACCTCGCAGTCGTTGCCCAGATGGCGGATTTCATCAAAGTTCTGCGCTATGGTGATGAAGTTGAAGAAGGCGAAACCCGGCAGATGCTGTCTGAGCCGAAGGAAGACTATACAAAGACATTGTGGTCGGTGCGGGCCCTGCATAAGGACGAAAGCCCTTCTGAAGATATCGCCCTGTCGATCAAGAACGTTGATGCTGCTTATGGTAATACTGTCAAAGTTCTTCATGACGTTTCAATAAATATTCCACGCGGGCGCACGGTGTCCGTGGTTGGTGAATCAGGCTCTGGCAAATCAACCACCGCGCGTGTGATTACCGGCTTGCTGCCGCCGATGAAAGGCTCCATCGAGTTTAACGGCCAACCGCTTCCTGCCGCTCTGAAGGACCGCAACAAGGATCAGCTTCGCCGCATCCAAATGATTTATCAGATGGCCGATACGGCGATGAACCCCAAGCAGACAGTTGCAGAAATTATCGGCAGGCCGCTGGAATTTTATCATGATCTGCGCGGCAGAAAACGCGATGGGCGGGTTGCCCAGCTGTTGGAAATGATTGAGCTGGACGATAGTTTCATGGACCGATTGCCGGGAGAGTTATCGGGTGGGCAAAAACAACGCATTTGCATTGCCCGCGCTTTGGCCGCCGACCCGGAAGTCATCATTTGTGATGAGGTTACGTCTGCTCTGGACCAGATTGTTCAGGAAGGCATATTGAAGCTATTGCTGCGGCTGCAGAAGGAACTGAATATTACCTATCTGTTTATCACCCACGACATTGCTGTGGTGACGGCGATCTCGGATGAAATTGTGGTGATGTTTCAGGGACAGGTGGTTGAGCAGGGACTTAAGAGCCAAATTTTGTCGCCCCCTTTTCCAGATTATACGCAACTGCTTTTGTCTTCGGTTCCAGAAATGGACCCTGACTGGCTCGACAAGCTGGTGGACGAACGTTCTTAGAGCTTCAGGCTTAAATGGAAGCAATTGATGGTGTTGAAATCTTCACCACTTAGTCCCGAATTCGGCCTAATTATTGAAGGTGTCGACCTGCGCGATGTCACGCGTTCGGGCCTCTACCCTGAAATTCGACAGGCATTTGAAGAATCTTCTGCGCTGTTGTTTCCGGGGCAGTCGCTGAACGATACCCAGCACACCGCACTGGCAGAATTGTTTGGCCCGTTGGAAAACCGAGACGCCATGGCTGCGGGACGCGACGTTGCTTTTGAAGTCTCTGCGGTTTCAAACGTGATTGCTGAGGATCAGGTGTCAGCTCCAGAAAGCCTGCACACGCTGAACCTGCAGGGCAACATGTTGTGGCACACCGACAGTACCTTTCTGCCGGTACCTGCGCTGGTCAATATCCTGACCGCCAGAGTTGTTCCGACCAGCGGCGGGCAGACCGAGTTGGCATCAACCCGGGCGGCGTGGGCCGCCATGCCACGGGAACTGAAGGCGCCTTTGCAGGATGCGATTATCTGGCACCGCCTCTCCCATTCCCGCTCAAAAATTTCCAGCGATCTGGCTGCTCAAAGAGAAATGACACGCTGGCCTGATCGTCCGTGGCGGGCGGTCTGGCCCAATCCGGTTACCGGGGAAGAAGGCTTGTTTATCGCGTCCCATGCGTTCGCCATTGAAGGAATGGGGCTGAACGAAGGACAGGAACTGATCGAGCAGGCGATTAATTTCTGCACGCAGCCGGAATTTGTCTATTCTCACAACTGGCAGGTTGGGGATGTGTTGATCTGGGATGAGCGGTGCACCCTGCATCGCGGCCGGCCATGGCCCTATGAACAACCCAGAACACTGAAAAGCATTTGCTGCTCCGCGACCGAAAGTGATGGCTTGGCAAATGTAAAAATTATCTGATCAGGCTGACCTCTCACAGTTAGCCGCTCACAGCTCGCCGCTCGCCGCCGCCGCTCGGGGCTCACCCGCTGACCGAATTCAGCAATAGACTGGTCTCGCTGTTCAAAACGCCTTTGATTTCTCTAATTTCCCGCAGCACGCGGTCAAATTCCGGTAGATTTGCGGTTTCGATATGGGCCACCAGATCCCAGGTGCCATTGGTGCTGTGCAGCGACATTACCGCATCCATCCGCTTCAACGTGCGGGTCACTGATCGGGTCAATATGCCTTCCAGTTCAATCATCGTCACAGCGCGGATCAATTCGACATCCAACGCTGGATTAAGATCAATTGTGAACCGCTCAATGGCTCCCGATTGAACCAGCCTGTCCAAACGCGCCTGAACAGTTGCCCGGGATTGACCCAGCATCTGAGCCAGCCGGGTAATCGACGCCCGACCATCCTGCTTGAGCGCCGCCACAAGGCGTCTGTCCTGTTGAGAGAGATCCATCATTCTACCAAATCGTCAATACACATAGCGTTTTGATCAAAATTATCATCATTATGCTCAATTATCCAACTATTTGTGCAAGTCATTTACCTGCAAACTCCACCTGCAATTCAATCAATGTGTGGATATGGCAATGAAAATTGGTCTCGTTGGAGCTCCGGTTCAATCCGGGGCCAGCCAGCCCGGATGTATCATGGGGCCAGATGCCTTTCGCACTGCCGGACTGGCGGGCGCCCTTGAATCGCTCGGGCATAGCGTGGTCGATTTCGGCAATTCACGGCCAGAGCGTGTTTGTGGCCGCAAGTCGGCAAATCCGGCAGTTCGCAATCTCGATGAAACCGTTGGCTGGGCGGTGGCTTTGGAAGATCAGGCGCACCACGCCTGCCACTCGGCAGATGTGCCTATATTTCTGGGCGGTGATCACAGTCTGTCGATTGGAACAGTGCCCGGTGTCGCACGCTATTCTGACGAGCAGGACCGACCGCAATTTGTTTTATGGCTGGACGCTCATCCGGATTTTCACTGCTTGAATTCGACTGGAAGCGGAAATCTGCATGGCACTCCGGTTGCCTATTTCACCGGACAGGACGGCTTCGAAGACATCTACCCGAAATTGAACGTTTCAGTTCCGCAGGAAAATGTTTGCATGATGGGCATTCGCTCCGTTGATCAGTTTGAGAAACAGGCTCTCGCTCAGCGCTCAATCAGCGTGTTCGATATGCGGGCGCTGGACGAGCATGGTGTCGTTGCACCGTTGAAGCAATTTCTCGAAAAAGTGAAACAGGCCGGGGGGGGTATTGCATGTCAGCCTGGATGTCGACTTTCTGGAACCGGCGATCGCCCCGGCTGTTGGCACAACCGTTCCCGGTGGAGCAACCTTTCGGGAGGCTCACCTGATTATGGAAATGCTGCACGACAGCGGATTGGTGACGTCGCTTGATCTAGTGGAATTGAACCCCTTCCTGGATGACCACGGTCGCACCGCACATCTGATGGTCGATCTGTGTGCAAGCCTGTTTGGTCGCACCGTCCTGGACCGACCGACAAAAAGTTTCTGAGGCTGTAAAAAGGAGAATCCAATGAAAAATTCTGCCCCCGCTCCATCTGCTCTGGCGATGGTCCCCTTTGTCAGCGTTGAAAACATGATGCGGATCGTCAATACGCTCGGCCCGGCCAATGTCATTGAGAAGATGGCCGACTATATCGAAGCCGATTTTCTGCGCTGGGATCAGTTTGACAAGACCCCGCGTGTCGCCGCCCATTCCCGCGAAGGCGTTATCGAACTCATGCCAACAAGCGACGGCGAGACCTATGGCTTCAAATATGTCAATGGTCACCCGGCCAACATGGCACGGGGATTTCAAACCGTTACGGCGTTTGGTGTATTGGCCCGGGTCGACAATGGTTATCCCATCCTGTTGTCAGAAATGACCGTGCTCACAGCTTTGCGCACGGCGGCGACTTCAGCTGTTGCAGCTAAACATCTGGCACCCGCGGATTCCCGCACCATGGCGATGATCGGCAATGGCGCCCAATGTGAGTTTCAGGCATTGGCTTTTCAACGCGTCATCGGCATTGATACAGTTCGCCTTTATGACATCGACCCACAGGCGACCCGCAAAGCCGCGCGCAATCTGGCAGCAACCGGTCTGAAGATAATTCAATGTGGATCACCTGAAGAAGCGGTTTCTGGCGCTGGTATCATCACGACATGCACCGCCGACAAACAATACGCCACCATTCTTACTGACAACATGGTTGGCTCCGGAGTTCATATCAACGCGATTGGGGGCGATTGTCCCGGCAAGACGGAGCTGCACAGGGACATCTTGCTGCGCAGCGATATCTTCGTTGAATTCCCTCCGCAAACCCGCATCGAAGGTGAAATTCAGCAACTCGACGCTGATCATCCCGTTACCGAATTGTGGCAGGTGATTGCCAACCGAGCCGAAGGACGTAAATCAGATCGACAGATCACACTGTTTGACAGTGTCGGCTTCGCCACCGAAGATTTTTCCGCTCTGCGCTTCATCCATGATCAACTTGAAACTACCGGTCATTTTGTTGAACTAGACATGTTGGCGGATCCTGATGACCCCCGTGACCTGTTCGGCATGGTCAAGCGTGCTGATGTAGAAGGGCTTAAACTCACGGCGAGTTGAACGGCGAGCTGAGCAACCAACCGCAGAATCGATTTGCCTATTGGCAGCTTCCCTGTAGCCTTCCCCATTTAAACTCACTCATGACATACTGTTGGGCGAGCGAATGTAGGGAGCGCGGAGACAATGGCCAGCGGACTTTTGATGATTGCGGCCTTTGCACTGACCTATTCGATGATCGCCAAGCGGCTGGAAACAACGATTTTGACAGCGCCGATGCTGTTCCTTGCCTTCGGTTTCATTTTGTCAACCACTGGCATCATGCCGGTTGCCGGGGCCGAAGCCGCGCTGCATCTTGTTGCCGAAACAACACTGATCATTCTGCTGTTTCTCGACGCCGCAAAGACCGACATGAAAGCTCTTCGAACGCGCCATGTTTGGCCATTTCGCATGTTGGCCCTGGGTCTGCCACTCAGCGTATTGATTGGGGCTTTGCTGGCCTGGCCGTTTGTCGGGCACTGGCCGATAATTGCCATATTGCTGCTGGCCGCTATCTTGGCACCAACCGATGCGGCACTGGGCCAATCCGTGATTTCCAATCAGTTGGTGCCGGAACGCGAGCGACGTGCGCTAACCGTAGAAAGCGGGCTGAACGATGGTCTGGCCTTGCCGTTGATACTGCTCTGCGCAAGCCTGACAGCCAACATGATGGAACCCGACCAGACCAACTGGTTCCTGTTTGGCTCCAAACAATTGATTCTCGGGCCACTGGTGGGTGCAGCAATTGGGTTTATTGGTGGCCATGTCCTGCTCTGGGCAAAAGACAATCACACCACCTCAGAACCCTATGAAGGCGTCGGTGCCATTGCCATGGCGGTGTGCGCCTATATTGGTGCTGATGCGATTGGTGGCAATGGTTTCATCGCGGCCTTTGTTGCGGGCCTTATGTTTGGTGATCTGGTCGAGAAGCGCTGCAAATTCATTTTTGAGTTCACCGAAAGCGAAGGACAGGGATTAAGTTGGGCGGCATTTTTGTTGATTGGTCTGGTGTTGGTGCCGGAATCAATTCACCATTTGAACGCATCTACCCTGACGCTCATATTGGGCAGTTTGTTGATCGCCCGCCCAGCAGCAATCTGGCTTTCACTGACCGGAACTGATTCCACACCACTTACCCGGCTATTCTTCGGCTGGTTCGGCCCCCGTGGCCTTGCAACAGCGTTATTTGCTCTGATGGTCGTCGATCGGATTGGCGGCGAATACGGAGAGGCGATACTCCACATTGCCGTCAACACTGTCTGGATTAGCGCTTTGCTGCACGGCATTACGGCGGCGCCGGCAGCCAAACTCTATGGCCGCGCCATGGCACGCCGGCAACAGGATTGAGGCACCAATTTCAGGCTTGAAAATGAAATTTGGCTTTGGTTTCCGGCAATTGGGGTTTGTCCAATATGAAATCGGCTGCCCGCGCCGCAAGCATTTGCACGGGCGCGTTGAGATTGGCGCTGATAATTTCTGGTATCACCGAAGCATCAACCACCCTTAAACGCTCAACGCCCCGCACTCGAAATTCACCATCGACAACTGCGTCAGCACCGCTGCCCATTTTGCAAGTCCCGCAGGGGTGATAACCGGTTTCGATGAACTGACGAACAATTTCGCCGATCTCCTGATCTGTTTGGGCCAAAGGACCCGGCACAAGCTCTTCTCCCCGATAAGCGTCAAAGGCCGGTTGAGCTACCAATTCCCTAACCTTTCGGACACCTTCCACAAACTGCTGAAGATCATCGGCCTCAGAGATATAGTTGAAATGCAATGCCGGTTTGTCACCGGGGTCTGAGGAACGCAGCAACACCTGTCCACGACTTCTTGGCCGCAACTGATCGATATGGACGGAAAACGCCTGACCAAGAACCAGCTTGCCACCGATTTCCTCAGCACCCACGGGGCCAAAGTGATATTGCAGATTGGGATAGGTGACCGAGTCATTCCCACGGATCAGACCACCCGCCTCCCAAACATTGGACGCCGCAACTCCGGATCGCGTAAACATCCATTGGATGCCTGCCTTTAACTGCTCAAGCGGCTGAGTGGCTCTGTGTATGGTCACGGGCAACTTGCAAGCCCATTTTGTAACAACCGTGGCGTGATCCTGAAGGTTTTTGCCGACACCCGGCAGATCGAGCGCACATTCTACACCATGAGCACGAAGATGATCGGCTGGCCCAATCCCCGACAGCATAAGTAATTGCGGGGAATTTATCGCCCCACCGCACAATATTATTTCCTTATCGGCTTCAATTACCCTGCGTTCACCCTGGTGAGTGACTTCTATGGCTTGAGCTTTTTTATCATGCATCACCAGCCGGTTGACCAGCGTGTCGGTGATCAGTTCCAGATTGTTTCGCTTCAATGCGGGATGAAGATGCGCCATTGCGGCGCTGCAGCGCCTGCCGTTTTTTTTCGTGGCGTCCAGTCGGGCAACACCTTCCGGTTTATAGCCGTTCAAATCTTCGGAATGTCCCTGCCCCGCCTGGGTGCCAGCCAATACAAATGCATCATAAAGCGGATTGTCAGAACTCCCCCGGGAAACCCCCAACGGGCCATTTGAACCTCGCCAGGCATCGGCGCCACGATCACTCGATTCTCCGGCTTTGAAATAGGGCAGACATTTGGCGTAGTCCCATTCGCTCAAACCATGCTCGTTTGCCCAACGATCATAATCCAGAGGGTGGCCGCGCATGTAAACCATCGAGTTTATTGATGATGAACCGCCGACCACCTTGCCGCGCGGTGTATCAATCCATCGGTTTTTTAACGACGCTTCCGGTTCACTGCGATAGTTCCAGCCCAGCTTGGGGTTTCGATAAATATAGTACACGCCGGCAGGCACCTGAATCATCAAATGACGATCCATCGGACCAGCTTCGACGATCAGCACTGAATTTGACCCATCGGCACTCAATTTATTGGCAAGCACGCATCCGGCAGAACCTGCGCCGATAATGACGTAGTCATAGCACTTTTTGACCAAACCGCTCAGCTCCATCACAGACCAAATTGATCATTGGGGTGCAAACACCATAGATTATGCCGCAACCGGGGTCGACAAAAGACTATCTTGGCGTCACTTTTAGAGCGCGAGCGATTGGATCGGCCTTCTTGTGTAACTTACACCTTATCGAAAGAGGGAAGGCCTGAAATTCAAAAAAGACATCGCCGTATTGCAATCCCGTCAGACCGGATCGCAAAGTATTGTAAAACGGGAGAAAATCTACATGAAGAAACTCATTTTGGGCGCCGCCCTGCTGGCAGCACTTGGAACAGTTCACAGTGCTCAGGCTGCCGATCCAAAGGGCGCAGGCGAGCCAATTAAAATTGCCATCAACGAATGGACCGGCCAAAATCTGTCGGCTCACATTGCTGGTGGTTTGTTGAAAAAGATGGGCTATTCGGTTGAATTTGTAACCGCTGGTGCCGTCCCACAATTTGCTGCAATCGCCGAGGGCAGCCTGCACTTTCAACCGGAAGTTTGGACCAACAATGTTGGTGACATTTATCCCAAAGCTGTGGAATCGGGAAAAATTGTTATTACCGGCAATCTTGGACTGGAGCCAAAAGAAGGCTGGTTCTACCCGCCTTACATGGAAGAAAAGTGCCCCGGCCTTCCCGCCTATTCCGCGCTGTATGACTGTGCTCAGGCATTTGCCGCAGCCGACACCTTTCCCAAAGGTCGTTTGATTACTTATCCGGCCGACTGGGGAACCCGCTCCAATGATCAGGTTGCAGCCATTGGATTGCCGTTTCAGCCGGTTGCTGGCGGTAGTGAAGGCGCCATGCTTGCTGAGCTGAAATCCGCGGTTGCTGCAAAACAACCGATGTTGATGATGTTCTGGCAACCCCACTGGATCCATGCGGACATCAAGCTGAATGTGGGTAACTACTCAGCTACCCTATTTCTGCTGCCATTAGGTGCGACAATTTGATTCATGGCGCATATTTGAGGTTCCACTTTTTTCATTTTGGTGTTTGACTGCGAGGATGAAACTCGAAAATCTGACACCTGAAATTCTTGCTGATTTCTCAAAATCAGAACTGATTGATGTGGTCATGGCTCTGGTGGGTCAGGTTGTCTAACTCAAAGAACAAAATGCGCAGCTTTTGGAGGTGAACGCTCGGCTCCTGAAGGAAAACGAACAACTCAGGAAAGACAACGAGCAACTTAGAGAAGATAATGCGGTTCTTAGGCAGCGTGTTTCAGATCTTGAGCGTCGTCTGGGATCGAACAGTCGTAATAGCAGCAAACCACCTTCGAGCGACGGACTGGCAAAGCCGTCTAGCGATAAGAAACGGCGGACCAAAAGTCAGCGGGGCAAGTCAAATCGAAAGCCTGGCGGCCAACCCGGACATCCCGGCAACACACTGAAACAGGTTGAGAACCCAGACGAGATCACCAGTCATTTTCCGAACCAATGCCAAAACTGTCAGGCCGCGCTTTCGGCGGAGGATACCATAGGTTCTGCGTGCAGACAGGTGTTTGGCCTCAAACCTCCACCGCCGCTTTATGTGACCGAGCATCGTGCGCATATTTGCCAATGCCAGCATTGCGGTGCAAAAACCCGCGCCGATTTTCCTGAAGGGGTAACATCACCCGCCCAGTACGGCGATGAAATAGGGGCGTTGGCCGCCTATTTACAGACGCAGCACTGCATTCCCCAAAATCGCCTGGCGCAGGTTTTTGCGGACATTTTCGGGGTCACAATCACATCGGCAACCCTTTCCAGTCTGGTTGCCAAAAAGGCCGAGCAGATGCTCTGTTTAGCTGAGGCGGTGAAGAACCTGCTGTCCGGGCCTCAAACGGCAGTGAAGCATCTGGATGAAACGGGGTTCAGGATTGGTGGCAGAACGCGCTGGCTTCATATGCTATGCTCCACCGCTCTAAGCCACCTTCGGCTCGGAACTGCGCGAGGTGAAGTGCCACCAGAACTGGCGGGAACGGCAGTGCATGACTGTTTCTCTTCCAACTGGGCAGTGGAAAATGTGACCCATGGATTGTGCAATGCCCACATCTCCCGCGAATTGGAGGCATTGACCGAATATGAAAAAGAAGCTTGGGTGCCGGACATGAAAGCCATTCTGCTCGACGCACTGAAGCTCACGCATGTCGCGCGAATCCAAAATCGGAGCGCGGTCAGCCCGGAGGCAATCACGGATATCGAGCGGCGATTTGATGCCTGTTGCGAGCGTGCTATCGCGTTCCACGAGGCCCAACCGCCTCTCGCGCGCCCAACGAAAGGCAAGAAGCGGGGTCGCCCGAAACGGCGGATTGGGCACAATCTCGCTTTGCGACTCCAAACGCATAAAGCAGCGGTTTTGCTCTTTCTCAATGATCTGCGCGTTCCCTACACGAACAACGAGGCAGAGCGTGATCTCAGAATGACGAAAGTTCGACAAAAGGTCTCGGGAAGCTTTCGAACAGAGGCTGGTGCCGAGAATTTCTGCACTTTACGAACGGTCATTGAAACGGCGCGAAAACAAGGTTGGGACATCCTGAAAACCTTGAAAACCGCGCCTGATCAGCTCATCCTCAACCTCAGACCCGTCTGATGGGCCGTCTATAAAAGCATCAGGTTGGGGTAGCTGGGTAGTTACCGAACAACTCAGGAAAGACAACGAGCAACTTAGAGAAGATAATGCGGTTCTTAGGCAGCGTGTTTCAGATCTTGAGCGTCGTCTGGGATCGAACAGTCGTAATAGCAGCAAACCACCTTCGAGCGACGGACTGGCAAAGCCGTCTAGCGATAAGAAACGGCGGACCAAAAGTCAGCGGGGCAAGTCAAATCGAAAGCCTGGCGGCCAACCCGGACATCCCGGCAACACACTGAAACAGGTTGAGAACCCAGACGAGATCACCAGTCATTTTCCGAACCAATGCCAAAACTGTCAGGCCGCGCTTTCGGCGGAGGATACCATAGGTTCTGCGTGCAGACAGGTGTTTGGCCTCAAACCTCCACCGCCGCTTTATGTGACCGAGCATCGTGCGCATATTTGCCAATGCCAGCATTGCGGTGCAAAAACCCGCGCCGATTTTCCTGAAGGGGTAACATCACCCGCCCAGTACGGCGATGAAATAGGGGCGTTGGCCGCCTATTTACAGACGCAGCACTGCATTCCCCAAAATCGCCTGGCGCAGGTTTTTGCGGACATTTTCGGGGCCACAATCACATCGGCAACCCTTTCCAGTCTGGTTGCCAAAAAGGCCGAGCAGATGCTCTGTTTAGCTGAGGCGGTGAAGAACCTGCTGTCCGGGCCTCAAACGGCAGTGAAGCATCTGGATGAAACGGGGTTCAGGATTGGTGGCAGAACGCGCTGGCTTCATATGCTATGCTCCACCGCTCTAAGCCACCTTCGGCTCGGAACTGCGCGAGGTGAAGTGCCACCAGAACTGGCGGGAACGGCAGTGCATGACTGTTTCTCTTCCAACTGGGCAGTGGAAAATGTGACCCATGGATTGTGCAATGCCCACATCTCCCGCGAATTGGAGGCATTGACCGAATATGAAAAAGAAGCTTGGGTGCCGGACATGAAAGCCATTCTGCTCGACGCACTGAAGCTCACGCATGTCGCGCGAATCCAAAATCGGAGCGCGGTCAGCCCGGAGGCAATCACGGATATCGAGCGGCGATTTGATGCCTGTTGCGAGCGTGCTATCGCGTTCCACGAGGCCCAACCGCCTCTCGCGCGCCCAACGAAAGGCAAGAAGCGGGGTCGCCCGAAACGGCGGATTGGGCACAATCTCGCTTTGCGACTCCAAACGCATAAAGCAGCGGTTTTGCTCTTTCTCAATGATCTGCGCGTTCCCTACACGAACAACGAGGCAGAGCGTGATCTCAGAATGACGAAAGTTCGACAAAAGGTCTCGGGAAGCTTTCGAACAGAGGCTGGTGCCGAGAATTTCTGCACTTTACGAACGGTCATTGAAACGGCGCGAAAACAAGGTTGGGACATCCTGAAAACCTTGAAAACCGCGCCTGATCAGCTCATCCTCAATCTCAGACCCGTCTGATGGGCCGTCTATAAAAGCATCAGGTTGGGGTAGCTGGGTAGTTACGAATGTGGTTCAATGGGACTCTTCATCGGCTGACTGCCTTGCCGGTAAAGATCAGAGCAAGGGAAATGCCTGTGGATTTGCTCAGGCAAGCATCAACAAAATCGTCAATGCCAATTTCGCCGACACATGGCCAGGAGCGATGAATTTCGCCAAATCCTATACCCTGACGAATGACGTGCAGAATGCGTTGATTCAGAAGGTCGATCAGGAAAAACGTTCAGTTGAAGAAGTGGCTGCTGAATGGATTGATGCAAACGAGTCCGTGTGGGGCGGCTGGGTTAAGTAATCCGTCAATCACTTTGCGCAGCAGGGTTGGGTCTCCGATCCTGCTGCGTTCATTTTTGGGGAGGCCGCACTTGCCCCATACCATCTGGAGTCGCTCACGCTTAATTGGAACGGCTCTAACGATTTGGAACCGAATATGACTTCTGCAGCCTCACCTTCATCCGACGTCAAACTGTCCTGCCGCAATATCTGGAAGATTTACGGGCCTGATCCAAACCAGTATTTCACCAATCGCAACGGTAATATTGGCAGCGATGAAGACGCATCAAAACACGCTGCAGTAATTCGCGATGCCGACCACATTGTTGCCTCTGCCAATGTTTCCTTCGACGTACATGTCGGCGAAATTTTTGTCATTATGGGCCTCTCAGGTTCCGGCAAGTCGACAATGGTTCGATGCCTGTCCCGACTGGTGGAACCAACTGCGGGAGAGATCCTCCTTGATGGCAGCAATCTGCTGGACATCAACAAGGAAGAGCTGATCGAATTTCGCCGACATAAGATGGGCATGGTGTTCCAAAACTTTGGGCTGATGCCGCATCTCAATGTGGTCGACAATATTGCCTTTCCGCTGGAACTGCAGGGAATGGGACAGGACGAACGCCGCAAGCAGGCCCAGGAAGTGATCGAACTGGTCGGACTGGAAGGGCGTGAATCAAGTTTTCCAAGCCAACTGTCCGGTGGACAGCAGCAACGTGTTGGCATTGCCCGGTCTTTGGTGGTGAAGCCGGAACTATGGTTCCTTGACGAACCCTTTAGCGCGCTGGACCCGCTGATCCGCAAGCAGATGCAAGACGAATTCCTGCGCCTGCAGCGGGAACTGCACAAGTCCATTGTCTTTATCACCCACGATTTCATGGAGGCACTGCGCGTCGCTGACCGCATGGCGATCATGCGCGATGGCGAAGTTGTACAGATTGGCCGCCCGGTGGACCTGATCCTGAATCCGGCAGATTCCTATGTCCGTGAATTCACCAATGATGTGCCTTGGGAACTTGTGCTGACAGCAGGCGACATTGCCGATACCAGCCGCAAGCGGGCCAAGGGCATGGGGCAGATTTCCAAAAATACCAATGTCGCCACCTTGTTGCCCTATCTCGCAGACCACGAAGCCGGAGTTGTGGTGCTGGATGAAAACGACAAGGATCTCGGCGTTGTAAACGCCCGAAACGTCGTTGCCGCCCTGGCAAGCGGCGTGATGGATCCCGCGCAGGTGACGGAATAGAATTGTGAGTAAATCCTCCCACCTGCCCTATTGGATTGCGCTGCTCATCGTCACGCTGATTTTGCATTTCTTTCCCGGCCCGTTCAGCGCATTGGTCAAATATCCAGACAGTCTGGTGCTGGGGCTGACAGACCCAATGAATGACGCAATGCGTTGGTTTGTCGACCTGTTCGGTCCGCTGTTTAAGGCCATTGGCTGGCTGCTGGAATGGCCGATTAAACTGGCACAATGGGTATTGGCCCTGCTGCCCTGGAGTGTCACGTGTGTGATATTCATGGCGCTCGCCTACGCTGCATCCGGCTGGCGGCTGGCCTTGTTTGCCCTGATCTCATTGCTTTACATGGCCTGCATTGGATATTGGCCACAGAGCATGAACTCGCTGGCAATCGTGCTGATCTCCGTTCCGATGGCCATAGGTGTCGGTTTTGCATTTGGCGTGTGGGGCTTCCGTTCGGCCCGCGCCAAACGCTTGATCATGCCCTTGTTGGACCTGTTGCAGACGATCCCGGCATTCGCCTATCTGCTGCCAATCCTGATCCTATTCGGCTTCGGCACAACCGTCGGTCTGGTGTCGAGCATTCTCTATGCCTTTCCCCCGATGGTCAGAAACACCATTTTGGGTCTCAGTTCGGTATCTCCCACTTTGATTGAAGCCGGAGAAATCTCCGGGGCGAACGACCGACAGCTATTCTGGAAGGTGCGTATGCCAGCGGCGCGCAACCAATTGCTGCTAGGGGTCAACCAAACCACGATGGCGAGCTTGTCCATGGTAATTATCGCGTCGATCATTGGTGGCACCAACGACATTGGCTGGGAAGTTTTGTCGACCATGCGGAAGGCTCAATTTGGTGAAAGCCTGCTGGCGGGTTTTGTCATTGCATTGATGGCGATGTTACTGGACCGGATATCCTATGGATTCGCAACCCAGGACCGCCGCCAGCTCTCGGCGGGTTCAAAGCCAAAACTCCCGCACTATGTCGCTGCGGCGGTGGTTATTCTGTGGCTATTGTCGCTGGTCATCCCTTTCCTCGCCGTCTGGCCAGAAGCGCTGGTGATTGACCCCGCACCAGCAATGAATCTGGCACTTGAGAACTTTATTCTCAACTGGCGTATCGCGCTGGAGACAATCAAGAATAGCGCCTTTTTCTTTTTGATGCTGCCGGTCAAGATTGGCCTGTCTCAGGCGGTAAGCCCATTCACCTGGGGATTCGCTCTCACTCCCATACTGGTCGCCATATATGCCGCCATCTGTTTGGCAGCTGCGGCATGGCTTTACCTTTCGCGAAAAGCAGGAGCCGCAGTTGCGTTGCTGATATTCGCAGCGTTTGCCTATATCAGTCTGACCAATATCCCCTGGATCGCCTTGCTGGCGCTTTTTGTGCTGCTGTCCTACCAGACCAGTGGCACCAATTTGGCAATTGGCACGGCGCTGGGCCTTGGATTCCTGCTGGTTGCCGGTGTCTGGCCTCAATCGGTGCTATCATTGTATTTGTGCGGCGTGGCAGTTCTGATCTCGTTTTCGCTGGGCACGCTGATCGGTATCTGGGCGGCGGGTTCAGCCTTGGTATCCTCCATTGTCAGACCAATCATTGATACGCTGCAGACCATGCCGCTTTTTGTTATTTTGATTCCCTTCGTGATGATCTTCAAGATTGGTGAATTTACAGCCCTGCTAGCGATCATCGCCTATGCGATTGTTCCGGCTATCCGTTATACCGAACACGGCCTGCGCAACCTTCCAGCCGACATCATTGAAAGCGCGACGACACTGGGCTGTACCCAGCGTCAATTGCTCATGAAGGTCAAACTGCCGCTGGCGTTACCTGCCATCATGCTTGGCCTCAACCAGACCGTCATTTATGGTATTGGCATGCTGGTCATCACCGCGTTAGTCGGGACCAATGGTTTGGGTCAGCGCATTTATATCGGGCTCGGAGATGGCGACTTCGGTGTTGGCATGACGGCCGGTATCGGCATGGCAATCATTGCGATCATTGCCGACCGCATCACCCAGTCGGTCAGCCTGAAGCGTCAACAGAAACTTGGCTTGAAAATGGACATCCTCTAGCGGCGTGTATCGCCGGAACCAAAAGGAATCGCTGCACCGACATGGAAAAGATACATATACAATTCACACTGTTCTCGGCCTTTTACGCGCCTCTCATTGCCACCATGTCAGGGGGATTTCTGCGTCAGGAAGGGCTTGATCCCGACTGGTCAATTTCTGCACCCGGCGTATCCGCCATTGCGGCACTGGAAGATGGCAGTGCGCAGGTCGTGCAATCGGCTCTGAGCCAAAGCTTCACGCCGCTGTCGAAAGGTATCAAACCGGCCTACGCCCATTTCGCTCAGGTCAATGAAATGGACGGGTTTTTTCTGACTGGGCGCGAAGCGGATCCGAGCTTCACCTGGTCGAAGCTTGAAGGCTCAAACGTCGTATTGTTCGGTGGGGGACAGCCGCTGGCGATGTTTAAATATGCCTGTTACAAAGCCGGAATTGATTTCGACAAGATCAATGCTGTGCAGGTCGGCGGGGCGGCCGATATGGATCAGGCGTTCCGACAGGGACAGGGACACTATGTTCAGCAGCAAGGGCCGTTTCCCCAACAGCTTGAAGCCGATGGTGTCGGGCATGTTGTGGCCCAGGTAGGTCCGATGGTCGGACCGTGCGGATTTTCCAGCCTCGTCGCCATGCGCGATTGGCTGGACACCGATATGGCCCGCGCGTTTACCCGCGCCTACATCAAGACACGTAAATATATGAATGAAGAAAGTGCAGCAGAAATCGCCGCCGCTCAGAAATCTTATTTCCCAAAAATTGATCAAGGCGTGTTGGAATCCTGTATTGCCACCTATCAGGGCCTGGGCAATTGGACGCCACATATCGAGATTACCCCGCAAGCCTATGAAGCTACACTCGATATATATCAGTATGCCGGCGGGCTGACCCAACGATTTGCCTATGAAGATGTCTGCGCTCTTCCACCCGCTGTCAATTAGTACGCTTGTGACAGACAACAGTGATCAGCAGGTGAAATTATTGCGCTAGTATCAACCCAGATCGAAACTCACGATACGGTGCGACAATGCTGACACCTGAAGCGTTTACGCTGGTATTTGTTACATTCATCGTCGCTGGCACTTTGAAAGGAACCGTCGGGCTGGGACTGCCGCTCGTGGCGATTGTCTTCATGGCCATACCGCTGGGATTCAAGGAAGCCGTTGCAATCGTGTTACTTCCCGGCGTGGTGACAAATATCTGGCAGGCTCTGGCCGGGCCGTATTTGCGTCAACTCTTGCGGCGGCTATGGAGCTATTTACTGGCCTGCGCAATCGGGACCTGGCTGGGGGTCAACATACTATCAGTGGCCAGTCAGGACACCTTGCTGTCAGTTTTGGGCATCGTTCTCGCGGCCTATTCGCTTTACGGATTGGGACGGCCCCAGATTGCTGCACCAAGTCGAGCCGAACCGATTCTCGGGCCTCTGTCCGGTGGGATAGGCGGCCTGTTTTATGGCATGACCAGCGTGTTTCTGGTTCCCGGAGTGATATATCTGCAAGCGTTGGGCTTAAAAAAAGGTAACTACCCAGCTACCCCAACCTGATGCTTTTATAGACGGCCCATCAGACGGGTCTGAGATTGAGGATGAGCTGATCAGGCGCGGTTTTCAAGGTTTTCAGGATGTCCCAACCTTGTTTTCGCGCCGTTTCAATGACCGTTCGTAAAGTGCAGAAATTCTCGGCACCAGCCTCTGTTCGAAAGCTTCCCGAGACCTTTTGTCGAACTTTCGTCATTCTGAGATCACGCTCTGCCTCGTTGTTCGTGTAGGGAACGCGCAGATCATTGAGAAAGAGCAAAACCGCTGCTTTATGCGTTTGGAGTCGCAAAGCGAGATTGTGCCCAATCCGCCGTTTCGGGCGACCCCGCTTCTTGCCTTTCGTTGGGCGCGCGAGAGGCGGTTGGGCCTCGTGGAACGCGATAGCACGCTCGCAACAGGCATCAAATCGCCGCTCGATATCCGTGATTGCCTCCGGGCTGACCGCGCTCCGATTTTGGATTCGCGCGACATGCGTGAGCTTCAGTGCGTCGAGCAGAATGGCTTTCATGTCCGGCACCCAAGCTTCTTTTTCATATTCGGTCAATGCCTCCAATTCGCGGGAGATGTGGGCATTGCACAATCCATGGGTCACATTTTCCACTGCCCAGTTGGAAGAGAAACAGTCATGCACTGCCGTTCCCGCCAGTTCTGGTGGCACTTCACCTCGCGCAGTTCCGAGCCGAAGGTGGCTTAGAGCGGTGGAGCATAGCATATGAAGCCAGCGCGTTCTGCCACCAATCCTGAACCCCGTTTCATCCAGATGCTTCACTGCCGTTTGAGGCCCGGACAGCAGGTTCTTCACCGCCTCAGCTAAACAGAGCATCTGCTCGGCCTTTTTGGCAACCAGACTGGAAAGGGTTGCCGATGTGATTGTGACCCCGAAAATGTCCGCAAAAACCTGCGCCAGGCGATTTTGGGGAATGCAGTGCTGCGTCTGTAAATAGGCGGCCAACGCCCCTATTTCATCGCCGTACTGGGCGGGTGATGTTACCCCTTCAGGAAAATCGGCGCGGGTTTTTGCACCGCAATGCTGGCATTGGCAAATATGCGCACGATGCTCGGTCACATAAAGCGGCGGTGGAGGTTTGAGGCCAAACACCTGTCTGCACGCAGAACCTATGGTATCCTCCGCCGAAAGCGCGGCCTGACAGTTTTGGCATTGGTTCGGAAAATGACTGGTGATCTCGTCTGGGTTCTCAACCTGTTTCAGTGTGTTGCCGGGATGTCCGGGTTGGCCGCCAGGCTTTCGATTTGACTTGCCCCGCTGACTTTTGGTCCGCCGTTTCTTATCGCTAGACGGCTTTGCCAGTCCGTCGCTCGAAGGTGGTTTGCTGCTATTACGACTGTTCGATCCCAGACGACGCTCAAGATCTGAAACACGCTGCCTAAGAACCGCATTATCTTCTCTAAGTTGCTCGTTGTCTTTCCTGAGTTGTTCGTTTTCCTTCAGGAGCCGAGCGTTCACCTCCAAAAGCTGCGCATTTTGTTCTTTGAGTTAGACAACCTGACCCACCAGAGCCATGACCACATCAATCAGTTCTGATTTTGAGAAATCAGCAAGAATTTCAGGTGTCAGATTTTCGAGTTTCATCCTCGCAGTCAAACACCAAAATGAAAAAAGTGGAACCTCAAATATGCGCCATGAATCAAATTGTCGCACCTAATGGCAGCAGAAATAGGGTAGCTGAGTAGTTACTCTTTTTCATATTCGGTCAATGCCTCCAATTCGCGGGAGATGTGGGCATTGCACAATCCATGGGTCACATTTTCCACTGCCCAGTTGGAAGAGAAACAGTCATGCACTGCCGTTCCCGCCAGTTCTGGTGGCACTTCACCTCGCGCAGTTCCGAGCCGAAGGTGGCTTAGAGCGGTGGAGCATAGCATATGAAGCCAGCGCGTTCTGCCACCAATCCTGAACCCCGCTTCATCCAGATGCTTCACTGCCGTTTGAGGCCCGGACAGCAGGTTCTTCACCGCCTCAGCTAAACAGAGCATCTGCTCGGCCTTTTTGGCAACCAGACTGGAAAGGGTTGCCGATGTGATTGTGACCCCGAAAATGTCCGCAAAAACCTGCGCCAGGCGATTTTGGGGAATGCAGTGCTGCGTCTGTAAATAGGCGGCCAACGCCCCTATTTCATCGCCGTACTGGGCGGGTGATGTTACCCCTTCAGGAAAATCGGCGCGGGTTTTTGCACCGCAATGCTGGCATTGGCAAATATGCGCACGATGCTCGGTCACATAAAGCGGCGGTGGAGGTTTGAGGCCAAACACCTGTCTGCACGCAGAACCTATGGTATCCTCCGCCGAAAGCGCGGCCTGACAGTTTTGGCATTGGTTCGGAAAATGACTGGTGATCTCGTCTGGGTTCTCAACCTGTTTCAGTGTGTTGCCGGGATGTCCGGGTTGGCCGCCAGGCTTTCGATTTGACTTGCCCCGCTGACTTTTGGTCCGCCGTTTCTTATCGCTAGACGGCTTTGCCAGTCCGTCGCTCGAAGGTGGTTTGCTGCTATTACGACTGTTCGATCCCAGACGACGCTCAAGATCTGAAACACGCTGCCTAAGAACCGCATTATCTTCTCTAAGTTGCTCGTTGTCTTTCCTGAGTTGTTCGTTTTCCTTCAGGAGCCGAGCGTTCACCTCCAAAAGCTGCGCATTTTGTTCTTTGAGTTAGACAACCTGACCCACCAGAGCCATGACCACATCAATCAGTTCTGATTTTGAGAAATCAGCAAGAATTTCAGGTGTCAGATTTTCGAGTTTCATCCTCGCAGTCAAACACCAAAATGAAAAAAGTGGAACCTCAAATATGCGCCATGAATCAAATTGTCGCACCTAATGGCAGCAGAAATAGGGTAGCTGAGTAGTTACAAAAAAAGATCAGCTGGTTCAGGCATTGGGGATTGTATTTATCCTGCTCAACTTTTCTCTGATAACTGCATTTCTGGAAAAAGGCTTTATCTCCCAGGATGTTACCGTTCTATCGATTTTTGCCGTATTACCCACGGTATGTGGGATTTATTTTGGTCAGAAAATGCGTCGGCACATCTCGGAAGAACGGTTTCGAAAACTATTCCTGCAGGTTCTGTTGGTCGTCGCGATTTATTTCTTTGCCTCTGCACAATTCTGACAGGTCAGTGCGGGACGGATTAAGTCCGGAAAACACTGGGCTAAAGAAGTTTTCGAACGTGTTCCGCGATGGCCAGGCTGGCGGTCAATCCGGGGGATTCTATACCCAATAACCCAACCAGACCCGCCACACCATGTTGTTGCGGCCCCCAGAACTCAAAATCCGCATTGGCTTCTCCGGGTTTTGTCAACTTGGGTCGGATTCCGGCATAATCAGGTTCCAACATACCATCAGCCAGTCCGGGCCAGTATTTGCGAATGGCCGCATAGAATTTCTCTCCACGGGCCGGGTCAACTTCATAATCAATCTGGTCGATCCATTCGACGTCGGGTCCAAAACGGGCCTGACCCGAAAGATCCAGCGTGAGATGAACACCCAATCCTCCCGGTTCTGGCACCGGATAGATGAGATGAGAAAACGGTGCCCGACCCGAAAGACGAAAATAGTTTCCCTTGGCAAAGCGCGTTGGTTTGCCACCTGTATTCTCAAAGTTTGGATCTTGTCCAAGCAGATTTGAGCTGTGCAGACCAGCGCACATGATCAGATTTCGGCAAGACAATTTTGTTTCATCGCCGCACTGAATTTCAAATCCTTGCAGTCCGAGCCTCCGCCAATCAACAACCGACGTGTTGAAAGCAATCTGGCATCCGTTATCTTCGGCATCCCCCTGCAGTGACAACATGAAAGCATGACTATCGATGATTCCTGTCGAAGGGGACAATAAACCGGCCACAGCGCCAAGTGCGGGTTCCAATTGCTTCAGTGAGTGCTGATCCAAAACCATCAGATCATTGACACCATTGTTTTCGGCCTGAACCTTGATGGCAAGCAGGGCATCCATCTGCGGTTGGTTTGAAGCGACTATCAGCTTGCCAATGCGTTGGTGTGGAACCCCGTGGGATTGGCAATGGGAATAAAGCAGTTGCTTTCCCTCCAGGCATAGCTCTGCCTTGAGGCTGTTTTTCGGGTAGTAGATTCCCGCGTGAATGACCTCACTATTGCGTGCGCTGGTTTCGCTGCCGACGATCTGATGTTGCTCAATCACCAACACCTCATGACCATGCATGGCGAGCGCGCGGGCCGTTGCCAGCCCGACCACACCGGCGCCAACTATTACTGATTCAATATCAAACACTGGATCGATTGGCCGCCCATTAGATCAGATTGGTGTATTTTGCAGATGTGGTGGATTGCAACAATGCGGTAGTAATTGCGCAATCACAATAAAAAAGCGGATCATGCCTGGCATAACCCGCTTTCTTTATAAAATGTAACTACTCAGCTACCCTATTTCTGCTGCCATTAGGTGCGACAATTTGATTCATGGCGCATATTTGAGGTTCCACTTTTTTCATTTTGGTGTTTGACTGCGAGGATGAAACTCGAAAATCTGACACCTGAAATTCTTGCTGATTTCTCAAAATCAGAACTGATTGATGTGGTCATGGCTCTGGTGGGTCAGGTTGTCTAACTCAAAGAACAAAATGCGCAGCTTTTGGAGGTGAACGCTCGGCTCCTGAAGGAAAACGAACAACTCAGGAAAGACAACGAGCAACTTAGAGAAGATAATGCGGTTCTTAGGCAGCGTGTTTCAGATCTTGAGCGTCGTCTGGGATCGAACAGTCGTAATAGCAGCAAACCACCTTCGAGCGACGGACTGGCAAAGCCGTCTAGCGATAAGAAACGGCGGACCAAAAGTCAGCGGGGCAAGTCAAATCGAAAGCCTGGCGGCCAACCCGGACATCCCGGCAACACACTGAAACAGGTTGAGAACCCAGACGAGATCACCAGTCATTTTCCGAACCAATGCCAAAACTGTCAGGCCGCGCTTTCGGCGGAGGATACCATAGGTTCTGCGTGCAGACAGGTGTTTGGCCTCAAACCTCCACCGCCGCTTTATGTGACCGAGCATCGTGCGCATATTTGCCAATGCCAGCATTGCGGTGCAAAAACCCGCGCCGATTTTCCTGAAGGGGTAACATCACCCGCCCAGTACGGCGATGAAATAGGGGCGTTGGCCGCCTATTTACAGACGCAGCACTGCATTCCCCAAAATCGCCTGGCGCAGGTTTTTGCGGACATTTTCGGGGTCACAATCACATCGGCAACCCTTTCCAGTCTGGTTGCCAAAAAGGCCGAGCAGATGCTCTGTTTAGCTGAGGCGGTGAAGAACCTGCTGTCCGGGCCTCAAACGGCAGTGAAGCATCTGGATGAAACGGGGTTCAGGATTGGTGGCAGAACGCGCTGGCTTCATATGCTATGCTCCACCGCTCTAAGCCACCTTCGGCTCGGAACTGCGCGAGGTGAAGTGCCACCAGAACTGGCGGGAACGGCAGTGCATGACTGTTTCTCTTCCAACTGGGCAGTGGAAAATGTGACCCATGGATTGTGCAATGCCCACATCTCCCGCGAATTGGAGGCATTGACCGAATATGAAAAAGAAGCTTGGGTGCCGGACATGAAAGCCATTCTGCTCGACGCACTGAAGCTCACGCATGTCGCGCGAATCCAAAATCGGAGCGCGGTCAGCCCGGAGGCAATCACGGATATCGAGCGGCGATTTGATGCCTGTTGCGAGCGTGCTATCGCGTTCCACGAGGCCCAACCGCCTCTCGCGCGCCCAACGAAAGGCAAGAAGCGGGGTCGCCCGAAACGGCGGATTGGGCACAATCTCGCTTTGCGACTCCAAACGCATAAAGCAGCGGTTTTGCTCTTTCTCAATGATCTGCGCGTTCCCTACACGAACAACGAGGCAGAGCGTGATCTCAGAATGACGAAAGTTCGACAAAAGGTCTCGGGAAGCTTTCGAACAGAGGCTGGTGCCGAGAATTTCTGCACTTTACGAACGGTCATTGAAACGGCGCGAAAACAAGGTTGGGACATCCTGAAAACCTTGAAAACCGCGCCTGATCAGCTCATCCTCAACCTCAGACCCGTCTGATGGGCCGTCTATAAAAGCATCAGGTTGGGGTAGCTGGGTAGTTACCTTTGTTTCCGAAATCATTCGCATCGACCTGGCGGCAATTCTGGTTCTCGTATTGCTTGGCATGCTCAGCTATTTGCCTGGCCTCTCCAATTTGGCTGACGTCAACCACTTGTTTGATGGCTTTGCCTCAAATGCGGTGATTTCGATCATTGCCGTCATGATTGTTGGCGCTGGTCTGGATAAGACAGGCATCATGAACAAAGTGGCAGCCACCATACTGCGGCATGGTGGCTCAACCGAACTAAAGATCTTGCCAATTGTCTCAGGGACTGTCGGCGTGATTTCAAGTTTTCTGCAAAATGTCGGTGCGGCAGCGCTATTTCTGCCCGTGGTGAGCCGTATCTCTGCGCGCACAAATATTCCGCTCAGCAGGCTTTTGATGCCGATGGGTTTTTGCGCAATTTTGGGAGGAACGATGACAATGGTTGGCTCGTCACCGCTCATATTGCTGAATGATCTGATTGCAACAGCCAATTCGGGGCTTCAACCCGACCAGAAAATGGAAGCTTTTAGTCTGTTTTCTGTTACTCCCATCGGTCTTGCATTGGTGTTGTCCGGCATCGCCTATTTTTTGATACTGGGCCGATGGGTATTGCCGAAAACTACGTCCAAGGTGGATGTCACTTCGGGAAGGGGATTGTCCGACTATCTGCAACGGGTTTATGGCCTGACCGCCAGTGTGTTTGAAGTGGACGTGCCGGAAGATAATCGGCTTATCGGCAAACAACTTGCCGATATCAATTTTGAAAACAACATCTACATCATCTCCACTTTCTACCGCGGTAAAGTATCTATGGTGCAGATTTTGACGGCCGAAATCGCCGCACCCTGCCGACTGGCAATAATCGGTCAGAAGCGTGATGTGGAAAAATTCTGCGACAGCAATGGTCTTCATATGCGCGAGAAACTGGACGCATTTTCCGAGGAGTTCGCTCCGACCAATGCGGGAATTTCTGAAATTGTCATCCCGCCGGAATCAAACCTGATCGGCAAGTCCCCCCGCGATCTGCTATTGCGGAAGACCTACGGGTTGAGTTTGCTGGCGATTCATCGAGGGGAGGACAATCTCAGCCATGTCGAGTCTGAGGACCACGAACCCACCGCCATAGGGTTAGAAAAATTTCAGGGTGGCGATATGTTGGTTGCCCACACGCGCTGGGACAACCTGACCCGATTGAAGCGGGATAGAGATTTCGTGGTGGTGACGTCGGATTTTCCCCAGGAGGAGTTGCGTCCCCACAAAGTTGGCTGGGCGTTGGTGTTTTTCCTTATTTCCCTTTCGTTGATCCTGTTCACCGATATTCGCTTGTCGCTGTGTCTTTTGACCGGTGCCGTTGGCATGTTGCTCAGCCGGGTGTTGAGCATAGATGAAGCTTATCGGGCGGTTGGCTGGAATACCGTATTCCTGCTGGCCTGTCTGATCCCCTTGGGGCAGGCGGTGCAGAATACCGGTTCGGCTGAATGGATTGCCCAGCAGATACTTACCATTCTTGATGGTTGGCCGATTTGGGCTTTGCAGGCCGGCGTGGCCGTATTGGCGACATCTTTCTCGTTGGTGATGTCGAATGTCGGTGCCACAGTATTGCTGGTGCCCCTGGCGGTTTCAATTGCGCTTGCCGCCGGTGGTGATCCTGCAATCTTCGCGCTGACCGTTGCTATCTCGACCTCAAATTCCTTTATAATTCCCACCCATCAGGTGAATGCTTTGATCATGGGGCCGGCTGGCTACAAGGTCGTTGACTTCGTCAAGAGCGGAGGCCTGATGACGGTGATATTCCTGATCGTTTCGCTGGTAATGCTCAATCTGGTTTTTTGAAGATTGCACTACGTAGGTCATTGGTTGCAGCGATTTCGAGATGAGTGAAATCTGCATAGCTCGCCTGCATTTTTAGCATTCGTTGATTTAGCCCGATGGGACTATAACAGCCTTGTACAACCCACCATTGCTTTGGGAGGAACCCAACTATGAACCCGTTTGCTATGACCAACCTGTTGCGCCCATCCATCGCGATGGATCATCGTCAGTCTCACCAGTCTGCTGCTGGGTCTGACATGGATTATTCCATGAGCCGCGCCGCATTTCGCCTGATTGACGCCGCCGGAAAATTCCTGGCGCGTTAAACCCCGCGATGCAACAACTCTATTGGCTGAGGCCCATAGGGCCCCAGCCATCCCATGCTGCGCTATGACCCCGCACTCTTGATGGTGCCGGTATAGTCGCAAAAACGATACTCGGCCACCATGCCAAGGCCAATCAGCCTGGATCTGTGGTTTGGATGTTATCCTTTAGTATAGATTGGGGCCTCTTGGGCCTGAAAGTAAGTATCGCTAAACCCATTTTATTGGTTGTAACTTGGGGGAATTCTCCAGTTTTCGAGTTGATACGCCTCATTTATACTGTGATGTTCAGGAAAAGCTTAAATTTAGGCTTTTGGCGTCCAATTAATTTCCCAGTTTTTTGATTCAAAAATCCCAGCCATAGCAATGGTTTGGCAGATAAAAACATGACAAGATGACGTATAGTAAAATTTTATATATGTTTATACATTGGTTTCAATGAGTCAGCGAAGTCAAAATCGATCTTTTGTACATTTGTAATGTTTAACGAAAACACTCTGGTGTTTTTAACTTTACATCGCTATGGTGCGACGGTCTGCGGCACAACGGGGTAAAACTATAAATGGCAGAGTCAGAAAATACTGCATTCCTAACGGAACTAACATCTGAGATTGTGGCTGCTTATGTCAGCAACAATCCAATAGCAGCAGCTCAGTTGCCTGAGCTGATTACATCAACATTTCAAACCGTAAGTTCACTAACTGCGACAGCGAACAGCACGGAACCTGAGCAAAAGGATCCAGCGGTTTCGGTTAAGAAGTCCATTCGAGATGATCATCTTGTTTGCTTGGAAGGCGGCAAGAAGTTCAAGTCACTAAAGCGTCACTTGATGTCACATCATGGTCTGACACCTGATGAATATCGCGCCAGATGGAACTTGAGATCTGAATATCCGATGGTCGCTCCGGCATATGCCGAGCGGCGTTCGAAATTGGCCAAGGAAATTGGTTTGGGTCGCAAACCAAAGGGTTCCTGATACCAAAGTCAAAAGCCCCGTACGACTGCGAACTGACAGATGGAGTAACTGTCAGCTGAGGGAAAACCGCTGAGGGTAGGGCATTTTATAGTAACTACCCAGCTACCCCAACCTGATGCTTTTATAGACGGCCCATCAGACGGGTCTGAGATTGAGGATGAGCTGATCAGGCGCGGTTTTCAAGGTTTTCAGGATGTCCCAACCTTGTTTTCGCGCCGTTTCAATGACCGTTCGTAAAGTGCAGAAATTCTCGGCACCAGCCTCTGTTCGAAAGCTTCCCGAGACCTTTTGTCGAACTTTCGTCATTCTGAGATCACGCTCTGCCTCGTTGTTCGTGTAGGGAACGCGCAGATCATTGAGAAAGAGCAAAACCGCTGCTTTATGCGTTTGGAGTCGCAAAGCGAGATTGTGCCCAATCCGCCGTTTCGGGCGACCCCGCTTCTTGCCTTTCGTTGGGCGCGCGAGAGGCGGTTGGGCCTCGTGGAACGCGATAGCACGCTCGCAACAGGCATCAAATCGCCGCTCGATATCCGTGATTGCCTCCGGGCTGACCGCGCTCCGATTTTGGATTCGCGCGACATGCGTGAGCTTCAGTGCGTCGAGCAGAATGGCTTTCATGTCCGGCACCCAAGCTTCTTTTTCATATTCGGTCAATGCCTCCAATTCGCGGGAGATGTGGGCATTGCACAATCCATGGGTCACATTTTCCACTGCCCAGTTGGAAGAGAAACAGTCATGCACTGCCGTTCCCGCCAGTTCTGGTGGCACTTCCCCTCGCGCAGTTCCGAGCCGAAGGTGGCTTAGAGCGGTGGAGCATAGCATATGAAGCCAGCGCGTTCTGCCACCAATCCTGAACCCCGTTTCATCCAGATGCTTCACTGCCGTTTGAGGCCCGGACAGCAGGTTCTTCACCGCCTCAGCTAAACAGAGCATCTGCTCGGCCTTTTTGGCAACCAGACTGGAAAGGGTTGCCGATGTGATTGTGACCCCGAAAATGTCCGCAAAAACCTGCGCCAGGCGATTTTGGGGAATGCAGTGCTGCGTCTGTAAATAGGCGGCCAACGCCCCTATTTCATCGCCGTACTGGGCGGGTGATGTTACCCCTTCAGGAAAATCGGCGCGGGTTTTTGCACCGCAATGCTGGCATTGGCAAATATGCGCACGATGCTCGGTCACATAAAGCGGCGGTGGAGGTTTGAGGCCAAACACCTGTCTGCACGCAGAACCTATGGTATCCTCCGCCGAAAGCGCGGCCTGACAGTTTTGGCATTGGTTCGGAAAATGACTGGTGATCTCGTCTGGGTTCTCAACCTGTTTCAGTGTGTTGCCGGGATGTCCGGGTTGGCCGCCAGGCTTTCGATTTGACTTGCCCCGCTGACTTTTGGTCCGCCGTTTCTTATCGCTAGACGGCTTTGCCAGTCCGTCGCTCGAAGGTGGTTTGCTGCTATTACGACTGTTCGATCCCAGACGACGCTCAAGATCTGAAACACGCTGCCTAAGAACCGCATTATCTTCTCTAAGTTGCTCGTTGTCTTTCCTGAGTTGTTCGTTTTCCTTCAGGAGCCGAGCGTTCACCTCCAAAAGCTGCGCATTTTGTTCTTTGAGTTAGACAACCTGACCCACCAGAGCCATGACCACATCAATCAGTTCTGATTTTGAGAAATCAGCAAGAATTTCAGGTGTCAGATTTTCGAGTTTCATCCTCGCAGTCAAACACCAAAATGAAAAAAGTGGAACCTCAAATATGCGCCATGAATCAAATTGTCGCACCTAATGGCAGCAGAAATAGGGTAGCTGAGTAGTTACTTTTTTTCAAATTTCAGCTGAAAAGCGCAAGTTTGGGTCAACCTTCGAATGGCATGGTATTCCAACTGAAACTCGCTGCGGCCAAAAAGATGATTTGCCTTTCGGGGCAGAATGGGGAGTTTTTTGGATTTTCCAGTACCAGACAATGAAGACGAACGCCTGGCGAATCTGTCCAATCTTGATTTGATTGGAGGGCCCGCCATCGACGAACTTGATGCACTGGTAGATTTGGTCGCCGACAGCATGGATTGCCCTAGCGCCGTGGTGTCCTTGCTCGATGAAGATTTTCAGTGGTTCAAAGCCCGCGTTAACCTGGACGCCAATCGGACTGACCGTAAAGACGCCTTTTGCAACTACACCATCGATTGGGATGGCGTGTTTGTTGTTGAAAACGCTCTGGAGGACCCGCGGTTCCGCGAGAACCCGCTGGTCACCGGATTGCCCGGCATTCGTGCCTATGCTGGCTGCGCGATTACCATTGACGGAAAGCATCCACTCGGCGCGTTGTGTGTGCTGGACTATGAACCCAGAAGCTTTACCGACGCTGAATTGGCAAGGCTGGAAAAATTCAAGCTGATTGTCGAAAGCATCATTCGGGGGCACGAAAACTCTCGACGTGCGACGAGCGCGATTGAGCTGGTCACCCAAAAAGAACGGGAGTCCAAGCGCAACCTTCTGCATCTTGAAAAAATCACCGCTGTATCGGGGGTTGGTGGCTGGGAACTCACTCTGGCCGACGGAACATTGACCTGTTCGGAACAAACCAAAATAATACACGATACACCGCCCGACTTTGTGCCCAGTCTGGAAGAGGCCATTAAGTTTTATCAGCCGGAGGCACGTGACAAGATACAAATTGCCGTGGAAGCGGGAATTTCCGAAGGCATAGGCTGGGACCTCGAATTGCCACTGACCACCTACAAGGGCGCGCAGATTTGGACGCGCGCGGTTGGTGAACCGATATTCTCCGATGGAGAAGTCACCGGATTGATGGGGACGTTTCAAGATATTACCCAGCAGCGTGTGGACCAGAACAGGCTGCGAGATTCAGAGGCCCTGGCTCGCGAGCGATCGGAAGAACTCGACGTGACTCTTGCCAACATGAAGCAGGGCGTAAGCGTATTCGACAGTTCTGGAAATCTGCTCCTCTGGAATCAAAAATACATCGACATCTTCGAAAAGCCAGAAGGTGAGATTCACAAGGGTGTATCCCTGCGCGACCTGATATTATCCGAGAAAGCCCGCGGCGACTTTAGCGGCGATGTCGATGCGGTGATCGACGATCTGAACGCCGGTTTGAATGAAGGTAAGACGGTTCGCAAGCAGTTTGAGTTGAAAAGCGGTCGCATAATATCCTCGGTGCACGCCGCCATGCCAGGTGGCGGCTGGGTTGGAACCCATGATGACATCACGCTTCAGGAAAAGAATTCCAGGCAGATCGCGCATGCCGCGCATCACGATCCGTTAACCGGCCTGGCCAACCGAACCAAATTCAATCTGGAAGTAGCTGAAGCCATGCAACGGTCGAAAACTCGGGATCATCAAGCGGCAGTCATGTTGATTGATCTGGATGGATTTAAACTGGTGAATGACGGATTTGGCCACAATGCGGGCGATGAACTGTTGATCGGTGTCGGCAAACGGTTGGTCGCCAGTGTGCGCCCTCACGACCTCGTTGCCCGATTGGGAGGCGACGAATTCGCCATCGTGCTGGATTGCGAACCGGATACCACCACCCCCATCCATGACATTGCGGAACGAATTCTAACGGCTTTGGAATTGCCATTCTTGATCGGCCCAAATGAGATTTTGATCAGTGCCAGTATCGGCGTGTCGTTCATCGAGGATGATGATAACCCGGTGGAGACCGCCTTGGGCAATGCCGATTGTGCTTTGTACAAGATCAAGGAAGAAGGCAAGCGAGGCTATCGGGTATTCGATCTGCAAATTAATATGGAAGTTGCACAGAAACGAGTTCGTGAACTGGCGCTGCGTGAAGTTACCAAAAACAAAAATTTCCAGGTGCACTACCAGCCCATTCAAAGAATGACGGATAATCAGGTCTCTGGTTTTGAAGCATTGATCCGCTGGGATAACGATGATTACGAAACCCAATATCCCGATGAATTCATACCGCTCGCAGAAGATCTCGGCTTAATCAACGAGATTGGCAATTGGGTAATCGAGACCAGCATTGCAGAGGCCAAGGACTGGCCCGACGATCTGCGTCTGGCGCTCAACGTATCACCGCGCCAGTTGGGACGGGGCCACCTGCATTCGGCTGTGAAGGCCGCGCTGGAAAATAATCAGTTCACAGCCAATCGACTTGAACTGGAAATAACTGAATACGCTATGATTCAGGATGATGAATCAACGATATCTGAACTTCAGAAATTGAAAGATCTTGGCGTTCGCATCGTTCTGGATGATTTTGGAACCGGGTATTCTTCACTCAGTTATCTGCACCGCTTTCCGTTTGACAAGCTGAAGATTGATCGGTCTTTCATCAATGGATTTGAGACCAACGACCGGCGCGCAAATATTATCCGGGCCATTGTCTCGATGGCCGTTAGCCTTGGCATTGAGGTGACGGCTGAAGGCATTGAGACCGAAGACCAGTTGCTGCTGCTGAGACTGATGGGCTGTACCTTTGCGCAGGGCTATTATTTTTCAAAGCCGCGGCCCGCCCATGAATTTGCCCTGCTGTCAGACTACCGGCACAGTGATTCGACCGTTCAAGCAAGCGCCTGAACCAGATTTTACCCCAAATTCCAGCTATCACCTTATATTAGTGAAGGATTTTGCGAAATCTGGATCTGACCTCTTGTCAATTTACGCAACGTTAACCACAGTCAGACAATTCTGGTCCATCTTTTGACTTTGTCCCGGTGCAAAGTTCTGGGTTAGGAGTATGTGGTGCGAGTTGTTGATTTAGCTCTTCGATTGGAAGAATTGAGCATTCCACAGGATCTGTGCGTTCAGATAGCCATGCCCGACATTTTGAATGATCTGATGGGTACAATCTGATGGATTGCAATGGGGCTGAAATTTCCGAAGAAAAAGTTATTGAAGCGGTTCGATATGCGCATTCCCGGCAAATGTGCTTGAACCAATTGTCTAACCTTTTGGTGATGGAAGGCGGGGTTGATCTGGATACGCTGGCCCGGGTCATTCGGGAGTTTCGGGACGGAACCGGATGTGCGGAAAAAGAGGCCCCGGCCATGTCGGTCACAGTTCCTGAATATGACCCTTTTGGTACGTCCGCCCCCAATGCACCCATGAACGACAGCTGGTCAGAGCTGAAGAAAACCGGGTAAGATTTTTTGAATACCTGTGAAGTCGAACAGTTGCAGCAAATGCAATTCGCTTCATCAGCTATCCTTTTTGACATTTCGACTTTTGGAACCTGTTTCGGTTCGATGAGCTGATGTGTGGAGTAGTTTTTCATCTCCCGTAAGGCTTGCCACCAGATCATCTACTGCTTCCAGCACCGTACCGGCAGCCATATATTGTTGTGAATTTATCCGTGCCGACATGCACACCATAATCGCACCACTGCGACCAGCACGTAAATTTTGCAAAACGAGATTGATGTCACAACCGCTGCGTTTGGGTTTTGTCATTGATGGAATCCTACTATGAATAGGATTATATTCCCATACACATCACCCGTCAACTCTTCATCAATTATGCCGAAATCCAGTCAGGACGGGGAAAAGTTTTTTCAGATATTTGGGCAGCTTTCAAATAAACAGGCGTATTGTGGCACTTCTCGGCAAGACGGCATGCCCCATTTATCCCCGCAGACAAAAACTGACGCAGACTGATTGGGATGATCAAGCCAAACATGACCGGGAATTATTGCGCCAATGTCTGAAACAACGTCCAATCTTGCGCTGCCCTATATTCTGCCAGCACAGGCTCAAAAACATGTCACTCACAATGAAGCTCTCAAAGCACTTGATGCCGTTGTCCAACTAAGTGTTGTTTCAAAGAAGTTGACATCGCCACCAACGGAGCCTGCGCAAGGAGACCGATATATCGTTGCGCCCGGTGCTGTTGATGACTGGCTTGGTCAGGATGGCAATCTGGCGGCTTATCAAGATGCTGTGTGGTCATTTTATCCCGCAAATGTCGGATGGAGTGCCTGGGTTGAGGAAGAAAATCAAACCGTCATATTCACCGGGAACTCGTGGGTCTGGCCTGAATATACCTCCCCATTTGGCGCCTTCACCCGTTTACAAACGTTGGAGGAAGAACTCACCCTTTCAGGTTCGGTAACCACGGCAATAGTCGAATTTCCCAGCAGGGCAATTGTCCTGGCCGTTTCGGTTATGGTCGCAGAGACCATTTCCGGTGCCTCGACTTTTGAGATTGGCATTGACGGTGAAAGCAGCAAGTTTGGTGGAAGTCTAGGGATTAATGCCGGTGACTCTAATATCGGCGTCATCGGACCAACAGCAGTTTACGCGCCAACCCCGGTTATTCTGAGCGCCGTGGGAGGCGATTTTTCGGCTGGTACAGTGCGTCTGGTTCTGCATTACATCGAATGCGGCCCAGCGCTGATGTAGAATCGTGAAGGTCAACGGGGCTGTGCAGCCAACTGTTGAGCAGATAAAAATATCGAAGAATGCTTGCGACAGGGTAGGAACCGACTCTTTTGGGTCGGTTCCCGGCATCAAATTTGTTAGTGGAAATGACCGTATAGCTTCTTTTCAGTTTCCACGTCCTGAACGCTCGGTCCGTCATGGTGGTCTGCCGAAACTGCAGCAGCAAGACAGGACAAGATTACTACGGTGGTGATGATGATAAAGGTCATTGTTTTGCTCCCCAGTTATTAAGTAAGTCTGTGTGTAACAGCATCATGCTGAAATTCGGCATATTCCACAGTGCATTTTCGCACACATTGTCTTTATTGTTATTTTTCAATATCTTATTACTGTATTTCGGACGCCCCAACCAAACTTGACCGATCGCCAAATGTCCCTTTACCCCGGACGTGACTTAATCTATGCCTCACATCGACAGCCATCCTCGTCCACCTCACTAAAGGAAAACGACGCATGTCCTCTGCTTCACTAGATGTCGAAATCGATCAGCGACTTTTGCTGGCAAAATCCCTGGCGAGTGAAGCCGGCGAGATGGCGCAGAAGTTTTTTGAATCCCTGGGGGAATTGGAGATTCAATCCAAGGGTGTGCAGGACATGGTTTCCAATGCAGATCTGGAAGTTGAAACATTTGTTCGAAAGAAACTGGCTGAGGCATTTCCCCTGGACGGGATTGTCGGGGAGGAACATGAGAATGTGGATAGCCAATCTGGATTTACCTGGGTCATCGACCCAATCGATGGCACTGCGAATTTTGTAGCTGGCATTCCCGCCTGGTGCGTGATCCTGGCCTGCGTCCACGAAGATCAAACCAAGGTCGCCGCAATCTATGAACCTTGCCACGATGAGTTGTTCTGGGCAGCGACCGGACGGGGCGCTCATCTGGGTGACCAGAAAATTTCAGTCTACAGTACCAAGGGCCTGAATGTCGGAAATACCGGCGTTGGCATGAGCGCACGAACTTCGGCTGAACTCATAACCCGATTTGTTTCCATGTTGGTAGACCGTGGCGGATTGTTCTATCGAAATGCGTCAGGCGGCCTGATGCTGGCCTATGTCGCAGCGGGTCGTTTGATTGGCTATGTCGAACCGCATATGAATGCGTGGGATTGCCTTGCCGGACAATTGATTATCGCTGAAGCCGGCGGAAACATAGAGCAACAAAGCGCTGACGAAATGCTCAGGGTTGGCGGACGTGTAGTCGCTTCCGGTCCGATCATTTTTGACGAGTTGGTCGGCATGGCAGACGAAGCCTTCAGGGACTGAAAGCAGAATTCGTCTGCGCCATGCCCATTTGTGCAATCTCAGGTAAATTCCTTGGCGCTTACTGGCCGACGCCTTCGTAAAGGATGGAATTTCTCGCAGCGACATCCTGTCGACACATGTCAAAATCCAATTCATTCAGCCGCCCTCGCGGCGATCCTGCGACACGGAAATTCTGCCACCGGTCCTCACCGCTGACATGGGTCACCAGGGTTTTTGTTTCATCTTGTTGCCTCATCGACGCCTTGATGTAACGAATGGCACAACCAATTCTTCGGTCCGACGAGGAGTTGGGCCCGGAGGCATGAAACAGATGGCCATGGTGTAACGACGCCTGCCCGGGTTTTAACTCCACCAACACGGCATCTTTTTCATCGACGTCCACAGCGATTTCCTGACCGCGACTTAGAAGATTGTCATCTGCAAAAGTATCAACGTGATCAACGATGTTCTGCCGGTGACTACCTGGCACGAATTTCATTGCCCCACTTGAGTGATTTACCTGCGATAACGCCAGCCAGCAGGTCGTTTCCTCGGCGTCGTCCAGGCCCCAATATGTAAGGTCTTGATGCCATGACACGATGCTTGGAGAGTTGGCTTCCTTGATGAACAGTGCGGCACTCCAGACCATCAGGTCTGGTCCGAGAATTCTCGAGGCTGCGTCTATCATGGTTGGATGACGTATCAATTTGTCGAATGACGGCAACAGCCGATCTGGATATCCGCGCAGCAAGGAAAGCCGTTCCGGGTCCTGTTCCAGCTCTGCTTCAGCACTTTCGAGATCGGCTCTGACATCGCTGGCTGTTTCGTTGTCTAAAACGTCCAGCGGGAAAACAAATCCATCGCGCTGATACCTGGCTTCCAAATCTGACGCGTTACTCATAATCCTTCTCCTTTATTGCGGACGCCAACAACGCTTCAACTTCCGATTGACTTGGCATCGAAGCCGCGGCTCCGGGGCGAGTGACCGAAATCCCAGCAGTTGCACACCCCAATTTTACTGCGTCAATGGGGGCCAACCCCCTTGCCAGCCCCACGGCTAACCCACCGTTGAAGGCGTCTCCCGCCCCGGTTGTTTCGACAACTTTGCCTGCAGAAAGAGCTGGCACGTGCACCGACATCTCACTGGAATGTAGCAAAGCGCCCTGCCCACCCAATGTGATAATTGCAGCACCAACACCCAATTCCAGCAACCGGTTGGCCGCTAGTCTTGCGTCATCAACTGTCTCAACCGGAAGCCCGGTTAGTTCCTGCGCCTCAGTTTCATTAGGCGTTATGAAGTCGCAAAGCGCCAGTATGGATTCATCCAGCGGTTGTTTGGGTGCCGGTGCTGGATTGAGAATCGTGATCACACCTGCCTCCCTGGCCGTCTGCAAACCTCGCTCTGCCGCTACCAATGGCTGTTCCAACTGCGTGACAAAAACCTTCGAGGAACGGATCAGACCAGCATTGGCTTCTATATCGTCAATACCGATATCACCTGCCGCGCCCGGGCAAATGATAATGGCATTGTCACCACTGGATTCCTCAACAAAAATATAGGCGGCACCAGTATAATTGGCAGGGTTGCGACGTGCTGCACTCTTGACGCCGGCTTCCAGCCAGGTGCGTTCTGCCATGCCTGCAAATGCATCGTCGCCCAATTGGGTTAGGATTGTGACATCACCACCAATGCGCGCCGCCGCAACGGCCTGATTTGACCCTTTGCCACCGGGGCCAAGAGCGAATGAATTGCCCAAAATAGTCTCCCCCATCCGAGGAGACCGGTCAGCCCGATAGGTCGTATCGGCAACAAACACGCCGAGAACCGTGATGTTTTGGTTTTTGCTCATTCGGGCTGTCTTTCGTGGGCATAAATGCCTTTGGTTTGGTGCGACCGTAATCAGGGAAATTCTGACTGTCCATCAGTGTTTGATCAACCAATCCAAAGACCGGTGATCCGATTAATCGTTTAAACTGACGTGTCGGCACAGAAATTCACCGATACATGTTGCGGCTTTGGATGTTGTGCTGCACAAAAACCCAACCGCATGTGCGCGAAATATATTCACTTCGTCTCACGCCAGTTTCTACCGCTTCAATATCAAACCGGAGGCCGTCCAAATGAACCTCACCAAACGGATTATCACCATTGGCACAACAGCATTGTTGGCCATCACCTTGACTGCTGGCGCCATGGCCCAGGAAGTCACGCTGAAAATGCACCAATTCCTGCCACCCCAGGCCAACGTGCCTAAACTCATTTTGGATGTCTGGGCAGACAAAGTGGAAAAAGCCTCCGGCAATCGCATCAAAGTCAACCATTTCCCGTCCATGCAGTTGGGTGGCCGCCCGCCGGAGTTGATGGATCAGGCGATTGACGGGGTCGCCGATATCATCTGGACCGTTGTCGGCTACACGCCGGGTCGTTTTCCACGCACCGAAGTGTTTGAACTGCCGTTTATGATGAGTGATGCCGGAGCCGTTTCTCGAGCCTATTGGCAAATGTTCGACACTCATATGAAAGACACTGAATTTAAGGACCTGAAAATACTCGGCACCTGGGTGCACGGTCCGGGTCTGATCCACTCCAAAACCCCGATTGCCAACATGGACGACCTTGCAGGTGTCAAGGTCCGTGGTGGCTCACGCATGGTCAACAAATTGCTGACTAAACTGGGCGCAACACCAGTGGGAATGCCGGTACCAGCTGTGCCTGAAGGTCTGTCAAAAGGTGTGATCTCCGCCACAACAATTCCATGGGAGGTCACCACGGCGCTGAAAGTGCCGGAACTGGTGACAAATCATACGGAATTTTCAAACAAGGCGCTCTACACGCTGACCTTTGTCTTGGCGATGAACAAGTCAAAATTCGACAGCCTCCCTGATGACCTCAAGAAGGCGATTGATGACAATTCAGGTGAGGAATTTTCGGTCTTTGCCGGCACTACCCAAGCTGAGGCAGACGGGCCAGCACGCGCCAAGACTGCTGATATGGGGAACAATATCATAACCCTAAGCGATGCCGAAGTTGCCAAGTGGCGTGAAGCTTCGCAACCCATTTACGATGAATGGATTGCCGACATGAAAGAAAAAGGAATTGATGGCGAAGCGCTGATCCAGGAAGCCCAGAGCCTGATCAAGAAATATTCCAAATAGCCGACATAAGTTTCGGGAGCCGTGAGAATATGGCTCCCGAAATTTCCCAAACCACCCTGCCGTCAACCAGACCCGGCACCAATATTGGCGGATGGAGATAGAGCATTGCATCGCATCATGAATGGGCTTGCCAGAATATTGGCCATTCTTGGAGGCGCAGTTCTGATCTCGCTGATTGCCCTCACCTGCCTCAGCGTGATTGGCAGGATCCTCAACTCCATCGGACATTCCCAGTATGTTGAGGCAACGGTTCCCTTTATTGGCGATTTTCTCAAAGCCTTCGGTCCGATAAATGGCGACTACGAACTGGTGGAAGCCGGCATCGCTCTGGCAATTTTCCTGTTTCTGCCGTGGTGCCAACTCAATCGAAAACACGCGACCGTTGAACTGCTCAGCTCGATGGTTCCCACATCGTTCAACCACCTCCTGAACATACTTTGGGAAGTGGTTTTGACACTGACCACGCTGCTGATCACCTGGCGCATTTATGTCGGCATGAGTGACAAGATGCGCTACGGGGAAACGACATTCCTTCTCCAAATGCCTGTTTGGTGGGCCTTTGCCGCCTGCACGTTTGCCGCGTTCTGTGCCAGCATTGTGGCCATCTATTGCGTCTATTTGCGGGTCACTGAAACTGCGCCTGGCGACTCTTCGCACCAAAGCGAGGGGGGCATGGGGGTTTGACCGATCTTCAACTTGGCATCGCTTCGCTTCCGCTGTTGCTCGTCTTGATCTTTTTGCGCATGCCGATTGGTCTTGCCATGCTGGTGGTTGGACTGGGCGGCACGGCGTGGGTCACTGGCGGATCAGTCGTCGTACTCGCCAAGTTGAAATCTGAGACCTATTCAACGTTCTCCAGCTATTCTTTGTCGATTGTTCCCCTGTTCCTGTTAACGGGGCAGTTCGCCACCCTGGGTGGCATGTCGCGTGCTTTGTTCAAGGCTGCTGAAAGCTGGCTCGGACACCGAAAGGGTGGCGTTGCCATGGCTGCAGTTGGCGCCTGCGTGGGATTTGGCTCGATATGCGGTTCGTCATTGGCAACAGCAGCAACAATGGGTCAGGTCGCCATGCCTGAACTGAAGCGCTACGGATATTCCGGAGGCTTGTCCACGGCAACTCTGGCGGCTGGCGGAACACTTGGGATTCTCATTCCACCATCGGTTGTGCTTGTCATCTACGCCATCCTGACCGAACAGAATATTGCCAAACTGTTCCTTGCCGCCTTCCTTCCAGGCTTCCTTGCAGCGCTCGGCTACATGATCACCATTTCCATCTATATGCGACTGAGCCCAGGCAATGCCCAGACTCGACCCCGGATCGCCTATCGCCAGCGATTTTTGGCACTGGTGGAAGTCTGGCCGGTGCTGATTGTATTTTTTCTGGTTGTTGGTGGTATTTATCTTGGCTGGTTTACGCCTACAGAAGCCGCCGCGATCGGTGCCGCCGGAACCGGAATTATCGCCCTGATTAACGGTGGTCTGACCAAAACCTCTTTCACCGCTTCCATCCTGGCAACTGCAAGCAACACGGCGATGATCTTCATCATCATTTTGGGAGCCGGATTTTTCAATTCATTCCTGGCGCTGACTCAGGTGCCGCAGGAAATATCCACCTTTGTCACGTCTCGGGGCTTTTCACCCTGGGTAATCCTGCTGATCATTTTGGCTCTTTATCTGGTTTTCGGCTGCGTTATGGACAGCCTGTCGATGATCCTGCTGACCATACCGATATTCTTTCCCATCATCTCGGTTCTGGATTTTGGACTGACCGCAGAAGAAACCGCCATATGGTTCGGCATCCTGGTGCTAATTGTTGTCGAAGTTGGTTTGATCACCCCCCCCTGTCGGCATGAACTTGTTTGTTATCAATGCGATGGACAGATCCACCCGGATTATTGACACCTACAAATCCGTTTTGCCCTTTGTTGCCTCAGACATCGTGCGAACCGGAATTCTGGTCGCCTTTCCGGGTATCACACTGTTTCTCTTGCGTTGGATCTACTAATCCTGTTGTCTTCACGCGATAAATTGCGTCGACTGAAATCTGATTCCGGGAGAGATCAATGGGCGATACCATCAACGGCAATGCTGCGGTCTATTTCGTAGATCGACATGCGCAAGGTTCTCTCGCCAGCAAAGCCGCCTTTGTCGAAGCCGATGCGGCCAAACGCACGTTGAGCTATGGCGAACTGGGTGAACAATCGGCGCGCATGGCCGATCTCTATGAAAAACACGGTATTGCCCGGGAAAGCCGTGTCGCACTGCTGGTGCTCGATCAGATTGAATTTCCCATCATCTTCTGGGGCAGCCTGAAAGCAGGCGTCATACCGGTGGCGATCAACACCCTGTTGGTCAGCGAAATCTATCGCACGATTCTGTCTGACAGCCGAGCGCAGGCCCTGTTTATTTCACCCCCACTGCTGCCTGCGGTGTCCGACATTCTGCCAGACCTGCCTGACTTGAAACGCGTATTCATCATCAACAGTGACGACGGCGACTACGGCGACGGCGGCGGCGTCGAGATAACCGGCGAACATCTCGATTTTCATGCGGAGCTGGCCGCTTGTTCCCCGCGCCCAACCCTTCAGGTCGGTGCAGATGAATCGGCCTTTTGGCTTTACTCGTCGGGATCAACCGGCCAGCCAAAGGGAGTTCGCCACGTTCATGGCAGTCTGAAATTCACTGCCGACACGTATGGAGCCCAGGTTCTGCAGATAAATAAGGATGACCTGGTCTATTCAGCGGCCAAATTCTTCTTCGCCTATGGATTGGGAAACGCGCTGACCTTTCCGATGTCGGTGGGAGCTGCGACCCTGTTACTGAGCGGACGACCAACGCCGGATTCAGTTTTCGATGTGCTCAATACGCATAAGCCAAACATCTTTTGTGGTGTTCCTACTCTTTACGCCGCGCTGATCGCCCATCTTGATGGCGGCAACGCGGAACTTAAAACCAGCCTCACAAAATGCATTTCTGCTGGAGAGGCGCTGCCTGAAGAAGTCGGTAAAAACTGGCAAAAACATTCAGGCTGTGAAATCCTCGATGGCGTCGGGTCAACCGAAATGCTGCATATATTTTTGTCCAACAGCCCCGGCGATGTAGTCTATGGCACATCCGGTCGTGCGGTTCCGGGCTATCAGGTCAGACTGGTCAACGAAGCGGGGGAAACTCCCGCAATCGGCGAAATTGGCGAATTGCTGGTCAAAGGCGATTCCGCCGCTAGCGATTACTGGAACCAGCGTGGTAAAAGTCGCGAAACGTTCGAAGGCCAATGGACGCGCACCGGCGATAAATACGAGGAACGTCAGGACGGGCGCATGATTTATTGCGGCCGTACCGACGATATGTTCAAGGTCAGCGGAATCTGGGTGTCCCCATTTGAAGTTGAACAGGCGCTTTCAGCCCACACATCTGTGCTGGAAGCTGCAGTTGTCCCGGCCCGTGACGAGCAGGACCTGGAAAAACCCAAAGCCTTTGTGGTGCTTAATCAGGGTGTCGAGCGGCAAGGACTGGAAGATCAGTTGCAACAGCACGTCAAGGATCAGATCGGTAAATGGAAATATCCCCGTTGGATTGAAATCGTTGAGGACCTGCCGAAAACCGCAACCGGAAAAATCCAGCGCTTCAAACTCAGGGACGATTGAGAGAAATGGACCAATTTACCTGGCAGGATGGTATCTCCGGAACCCTGATCATTGATGGCGTGCGCCTGCAAACCGCCTGCTACGGTGCCAAACCCGATCAGGCACCGACGATCATACTGCTTCATGAGGGGCTTGGATGCGTCGCATTGTGGCGAGATTTTCCGCAACGCCTGGCGGCCGCAACCGGCTTTGGCGTATTTGCCTATTCGCGCGCAGGCTATGGCAAGTCCGACCCCTGTCCACTGCCACGTCCAATCGACTATATGACCGATGAAGCGTTGCAGACCCTGCCAGAAATCCTCAATCTGATCGGCTTCAAACAAGGTGTGCTGATGGGTCATAGTGATGGAGCTACTATTGCCGCCATCCACGCCGGCATGTCCGGAGATCTGCGGGTGCGGGGAGTTGTTTTGATGGCCCCCCACTTTTTTGCCGAGCCCGGCGGGCTGGAGTCAATTGCTCAAGCCAGGGTGAATTATCAAACCGGCGATCTGCGCAACAAACTGGCAATATATCACACCAATGTCGATTGTGCTTTTTATGGCTGGAACGATGTCTGGCTCGACCCAAATTTCAAGCAATGGAATGTCGCCGAAGTCATCGACTATCTGCGCATTCCCGTTTTGGCGATCCAGGGAGAGGCCGATGAATACGGAACGCTCGCCCAGATCGATGAGTTGGACAGCCGCATTTATTCTCCTCTGGATGTGGAGATTTTGAAAGACTGCGGTCATGCACCACATATCGAACAGCCGGAAAACACGCTGCAGATCATCACCGAATTTGCCGACCGTCTTCAGCGTATCGAGTCCGAAGTAGTATTGGTCAGCCAATGAACCAATCGGCGAAATCGGCGAATTCGCTGAAATTGCCACCCTTTGCCTATGTCCCGGGAAGAGGGAAGCGGCATGAGGAGGATTTTCTCGATCATGTCAAAGCGATCGCGGCAACTGAAACCCGCAATTCAAATGCCGCTTCCAATCGGGCCTGGCTTTTTGGTCTGCGCCTGATTGATCAAGCTTACTTTTGGGAGGCCCATGAAATTCTGGAAACCGTGTGGTTGAGAGCTGCTCCAAACAGCCGCGAAAAAAGCCTCGTTCAGGGCGTTATCCACCTTGCCAATGCCGCCCTCAAACTAAAGATGGGCAGACCTGAAGCTGCCGAAAAATTGTTCGCGCTGGCCGACCAATGTATTTCGGAGGCTTTTGTCGGTTGGACGGAAGATGGGTTGATGGGGTTGGACAAAGCAAACCTGCAGGCTGTTTTGGCTTCCAAAGCGACGGTCGCTATTTCCTTTTCCGTTTAATGCATTATAATGCACGTTTCTCCAATTTTGACGCACATTATACCGATATATGCGTTATTGTGCATTGAATCTTGAAGCAACGGCCATATACTGCGGCCTTTCTTCATTCCCGCACCGGGCCGACCATGAGCAAGTTGATCGACTTCCAGACAGATCCCAGCCGCTACCGCCATTGGCGAGTTGAGTATGATGGAGCCGTGGCCCGTTTGATCATGGATGTTGATGAGCATGGCGGGTTGTTCGACGGCTATGAGTTGAAACTCAATTCCTATGATCTGGGGGTTGATATCGAACTGGCTGACATTGTTCAGCGGATGCGGTTCGAACATCCCGAAATTGGCGCCGTTGTGATGCAATCTGGTAAAGACCGGGTGTTTTGCGCCGGTGCCAACATCAAAATGCTCGGTGGAGCACCGCACGCTCACAAGGTCAATTTCTGCAAATTCACCAACGAGACCCGCAATACATATGAAAACTCTGGTGTGGAGTCTGGCCAGCATTTTCTCGCAGCTGTCAAAGGCGCTTGTGCAGGTGGTGGTTATGAACTGGCACTGGCCTGCGATCAAATTTACATGACCGACGACAGTACGACGTCTGTTGCCTTGCCCGAAGTACCGCTACTGGCCGTGCTGCCGGGCACAGGTGGGCTGACACGGGTTACCGACAAACGCAAAGTGCGCCGTGATCTGGCAGATGTTTTTTGCTCCATCGAAGAAGGCATCAAGGGCAAACGGGCCAAAGACTGGCGGCTGGTCGACGAAGTGATTGCCAATTCAAAATTTGATGATTTTGTCGCCGAGCGAGCGATGGAAGTAGCGCAAACCGCCAAGGCCGGAAAGGATATCAAAGGCATTCAGTTGGGACCGCTCGACCGGACCTTCCACGATGATGGTTCGCTCACCTATTCAACCGTCGATGTAGAAATCGATCGCGCGAACGGCATAGCAACCATAACAATCGCTGGTCCTGATGTGCCGCCCCCGAAAGGCCTCGATGAACTGCATGGTCTGGGGGATCAGTTCTGGATGCTGCGACTGGCGCGTGAACTTGATGATGCGTTATTGCATCTGCGCTTCAATGAGCTGGAAGCCGGTGTGATTGTGTTCAAATCGCAAGGTGATCCCGAACTGGTCGCTGCCCATGAAGACTTCCTGTTCGACCACCGCGATGAGGATTGGCTCAGCAATGAAATCTGCCTCAACTGGAAGCGGGTTTTAAAGCGCGTCGATATGACGTCGCGCTCCTTGGTGGCGCTGGTGGAAAATGGGTCCTGTTTTGTCGGCGTGCTTGCCGAACTCCTGTTTGCCGTGGATCGCTCCTACATGATGGACGGCGATTTTGAAGAGGACAATCGGCATGTGGCGGCACTCAAGCTGACGCCTGAAAATTTTGGTCCCTTCCCCATGTCAAACGATCTGACCCGGCTGGAGACCCGTTTTCTTGGGGCACCAGAAATGGTCGAAGAAGCAAAAGCAGAAATTGGTGAGTCGCTCGAGGCAGAAGATGCCGAACGGTTGGGGCTTGTGACATTTGCCTATGACGATCTGGACTGGGAAGATGAAGTACGCATTTTCCTGGAAGAACGCGGCAGTTTTTCCCCTGATGCGCTGACCGGTATGGAGGCCAATCTGCGCTTTCCCGGCCCGGAAACCATGGAAACCCGAATTTTTGGTCGGCTGACCGCCTGGCAAAACTGGATATTCCAACGCCCAAATGCTGTCGGCGAAGGCGGTGCCTTGCAGCGTTACGGCACCGGAAAACGCGGCGAATATGACAGAAGACGAGTTTGAGCAGTGAAAGACTGAACTCTTTGTAATTCTCAAGGAACCCATAAAGGAAGTGCCCGGATGGCTGAACTGGTAAACGTAGAATACGATACATTGATTCCCAACAATGTCGGGCTTTCGAAGGACAGACGCGTTCAAAAGGCGCTGGAGAAGTGGCACCCCGGCTACATCAATTGGTGGAATGATCTGATCCCGCGCGAATTTCAGGAAAGTCTTGTCTATCTGCGTACCACCGTCAGTGTTGATCCCAAGGGTTGGGCCAAATTCGATTATGTCAAAATGCCGGAATACCGTTGGGGCATATTACTGGCCCCAGAAGTGGAAGGTCGCACCATCCCATGTGGGGAACATATGGGCGATCTGGCATGGCAGGAAGTGCCGGGAGAATATCGGGCATTGCTGCAACGGCTAATCGTCATCCAGGGCGACACGGAACCCGGTTCAGTGGAACAGCAGCGCTTTTTGGGTAAAACCGCCCCCTCGCTCTACGACATGCGCAACCTGTTTCAGGTCAATGTGGAAGAAGGCCGGCACCTTTGGGCGATGGTCTATCTGCTGCAGAAATATTTCGGCCGAAATGGCCGCGAAGAAGCCGATGATCTGTTGCGTCGCTCCTCCGGATCAGAAGAAGCGCCACGCATGCTGGGGGCCTTCAACGAAGAAACGCCCGACTGGTTGTCATTTTTCATGTTCACCTATTTCACTGACCGGGATGGCAAGATGCAGCTGGAGTCGCTGGCTCAGTCTGGTTTCGACCCAATGTCGCGGACCTGCCGCTTCATGCTTACCGAAGAAGCCCATCACATGTTTGTCGGAGAAACCGGCGTTGGGCGGGTCATTGAACGCACCTGTCAGGTGATGAAGGAAAACGGCATCGAAGATCCCTATGACGTCGACAAGATCAGGGCTTTGGGAGTGATCGACCTGCCAACCATCCAGAAGAAGCTCAACATGCACTACACCCTGTCGCTGGATCTATTTGGCCAGGAAGTTTCAACAAATGCCGCCAATGCATTCAATGCCGGAATCAAGGGGCGTTACATGGAACACCGGCTGACCGATGACCACAAACTGACAGACGCCACCTACCCGGTCACTCAATTGGAAAATGATGCAATTGTCCTCAAGGACATGCCGGCGCTGACGGCGGTCAATATGAGGTTGCGCGATGATTATCGTCGGGATGCATCGGGGGGTGTGGGGCGCTGGAACAAGTTGATTGCCAAACACGGCATTCAGTTCGAGATGGTGTTGCCACATGAAGCCTTTAACCGCGAAATCGGCGTGTTTGCCAAAAAACCGTTTGATCCCGACGGCAAGCTTCTGGGTCAGACGGAATATGATGAACGGGTTGGTGACTGGTTGCCCAACAAGGCGGATGGCGACTTTATTGCCTCACTGATGGTGCCATGCACCGAACCGGGAGAATATGCCGGTTGGATATCGCCGCCGAAGATCGGCATCGACAACAAGCCGGGCGACTTTGAATATGTCAAACTTCACATGGCTTGATGCCAGAATTTTCCTCATCTTCTAGCTAGATCAATCGATTTCATCAGGACCCGCTTATGCAAACCCCGGCCAAGCAACACCTTATTGATCCGGAAATCTGTATTCGTTGCTATACCTGCGAAATGAATTGTCCGATTGAGGCAATTACCCACAATGACGACAATGTCGTGGTCGATTTTGATATTTGCAATTTCTGTATGGACTGCATTCCGGTCTGCCCAACGGGATCGATCGACAATTGGCGGGTGGTCACCAATCCCTACACGCTCGATGAGCAGTTTGAATGGATGGAGCTGCCACCACAGGAAGAGTTTGCCGCGGGTGCAGCAGAAGAAACCACCGGCCTTGAAGCGCTGGATGATGAAATCTCCAAACTTTTAGCCGAAGCCCATGCCGGTGCAGGCGGAAAAGCCAAGGCTCCCGCCTCAGCCTCAAAAGCCAGCATCAATCTTCATTCCATCGGCAAACCGGCCGAAATGGTGGTGCAGGGCAATTTTCGTTTGACAGACGACCCTAATCACGACGTCCGACACATCATACTTGATGCCGGCAGCCTGCCATTTCCGGTGCTGGAAGGCCAAAGCATCGGCATCATTGCGCCGGGGACCAATGCCGAAGGCAGCGCACATCTCCCACGGCTGTACTCAATTTCCAGCCCGCGAGACGGTGAGCGTCCAAATTACAACAATCTGTCGCTGACCGTGAAACGCGAAATAGATGGAGTTTGCTCCAACTATGTCTGCGACCTGCAAAAGGGCGACAAGGTGCAGGTCACAGGTCCATTTGGCTCAACGTTTCTGTTGCCGAGCGATCCGGATGCAAAACTGTTGATGATCTGCACCGGCACCGGCTCCGCCCCATTTCGTGCTTTCACCATGCGCCGACAGCGCGTCGACCCGGATGCTCAAAACGCCATGACCTTGGTGTTTGGCGCACGAACGCCGCAATCACTGCCGTATTTTGGGCCGCTGAATAAGGTTCCTGATACGCAGTTGAAAAAACACATGGTTTTCAGCCGTATTGAGGGCCAGCCAAAACGCTACGTGCAGGACCAGTTGCGTGAGATGGAAGACGATATTGCCGGTCTGCTGCAGGATCCCAACGGGTATATCTACGTCTGCGGCCTGCGCGCGATGGAGGAAGGCGTGGAAGCCGCAATGACCACCATAGCAGAGAGCTTTGGTCAGCAATGGCACGCCGTGCGGGACGCCATGCGCGAAGACGGGCGCTATCACGTGGAGACCTATTGATGAGTTCAAATGCTGACGACGAACATTCATTTGCCCACCAGATCACGGTTCGCTGGTCGGATTGTGACCCTGCCCGCATCGCCTATACCGGGCGCATCCCCAATTTTGCATTGGAAGCCATAGACGCCTGGTGGGAACACACTATCGGGCTCGACTGGTATCGTCTGAATGTCGACGAAGATATCGGCACGCCGTTTGTGCATCTGAGCATGGACTTCAGAAAAACCATTACACCGCGTCACAAACTGATGTGTTTTGTAAAACTTATCAATCTCGGCAACAGCTCCGTGCGTTTTTCGGTGGTTGGAAAACAGGATAACCAGCTCTGTTTCGAAGGCGAGTTCGTTGAGGCATTTGTTGACGCAGCCATCCTCCAGAAACGCGGAATTCCCGACAAGTTTCGGCAGATTCTGGTTGAAAAGCTCACGGTGTCGACATGAGGCTGCAACAACGGGAAGAAGAATGAATGTCCGACAATTCAACCCCGCATCTGTCCATAAGCTTTGATGCAGATCAGGTGGCCGATTTTGTTGCCATGGTTGGTGGGCGCATACGTGGGGCACGACAGCAACAAGGCATTTCCAGACGGGTTTTGTCGGAGCGGTCGGGGGTCTCGCAACGCTATCTGGCGCAGCTTGAATCCGGTACCGGAAATATCTCAGTGGCCCTGCTGTTTCAGGTTGCATCTGCGCTGAATGTTCAAGCTGAGCAGCTCTTGAACCAGACGAACACCACAGAACCCGAGGCAAGCGAGTTTTTCCGCCGTTTCAATCAATCCACCGCGGACCAAAAACGCCAGGCGTTGGATGCCCTGGCACCTGTTGTAGACGCCGACAGCAAGCAAAACCGTATTTGCCTGATTGGACTTCGCGGCGCCGGTAAATCAACCTTGGGGAAACGTTTGGCGGAAGAATTGGATACCGAATTTCTTGAACTTAATCAGCTGGTTGAAGAGCAAAGCGGCATGCCGGTCAGCGAATTAATCGCGCTGTACGGGCAGGAAGGCTTTCGTCAACTCGAAAGGCAGGCTCTGGAAACCGTCGTGGAGACGAATACATCTCTCATTTTGGCCGTCGGTGGTGGCATCGTATCGGAAACTGAAACCTATGGACGCTTGCTGCAGAAATTCTACACCGTCTGGCTAAAAGCGCTTCCCGAAGAGCATATGGAACGGGTCCGCAAACAGGGGGACGAGCGACCCATGGCCGGCAATCCCAAAGCCATGGATGAATTGCGTTCCATACTGACTAGCCGAGAAGACCTCTATCGTCGCGCCGATGGTCTGGTGGATACCAGCCACAGGAGCCCGGATGAATCGCTGATAGACTTGATTACCACAACTCGGCAATTAATCGGCTCGTAGTCCCTGCCTATGCCCCTGATCTGCGACCTGATAGCTTGATCCAAAGCACCGAATCACTGGCCCGAAAACCGGTGACTCGGACAACCGGGAGCACAACTTGTCGAACATATGCAGCTTTTTCTCCCGCGCCCGGATTCTCGCGGTAAGCGGTGGCATTCTGCTATCGACACTCTCGGCTGGAGGTTCAATCTCCCACGCCACGGATCGTGCCGACGTGGAAAAACAGTTCCGGGTCTGGCTTGAACAGAAAATATGGCCCCGCGCTCAGGCAAAAGGGGTTTCACGCCGCACATATGAGCGGTCATTTGCCAAAGTCACGTTGAACTGGAAACTACCGGATCTGACACCTCCCGGCTCAAAGCCCAAAACCAAACGTCGCAAACGTCAACGGCAGGCTGAATTTGGCTCACCGGGCAAATATTTCAACGCCGGGTCGGTCAATAGTGCGACTTCCATTGGCCGAAAAATGGCCGCTCGTCACAAACAGACCTTGGCAGCGATTGAAGCTAAAACCGGTGTACCTGGCCGTACGCTTTTGGCTATTTGGGGACGCGAAAGCGCCTATGGCCGGGCGAAGATTCCGCATAATGTCTTTCAGGTATTGGGAACCAAGGGCTTCATGAGCAGCCGGGCAAGCTATTTTGCTAAGGAACTGGTTGCAGCTCTGATCATCGCCGAGCGTCGGCACGTCCCCGCCGGCGCCATGAAAAGCAGTTGGGCCGGAGCTTTGGGACAACCCCAGTTCATGCCATCCAGTTTTCTCAGCTATGCGGCAGATGGTGACGGTGATGGCCGTGCCGATATCTGGCGCTCCGCAGCCGATACTCTTGCCTCAATTGCCAACTATTTGGATCTTCACGGCTGGGTTGCGGGCCGCGACTGGGGGTTTGAGGTTTCCGTACCTTCAACCATATCCTGCTCACTGGAAGGACCAGATCAGGGTCGGGTGATTGGTGACTGGCAAGCGATGGGCATTACCCGGATTTCTGGCCGCCCGTTTCCAAAGCACGAATTGAAAGGCGAAGGGTACCTGATGATGCCGGCTGGGCGCGATGGGCCGGCTTTTATCGTGACGCCGAACTTTTATGTGCAGAAAGCTTACAATACGAGCGATCTCTACGCATTGTTTGTCGGCCATGTCGGGGACCGTATTCAATATGGTATCAAAGACTTTGCCGGAAAATGGGGCAAGGTAGGCGGGCTATACCGGTCCGATATTGCTGAGATGCAACGCGCCTTGATTGCGCAGGGTCATGATGTTGGCGGCGCCGACGGATTGCCAGGTTACAAGACCCGCCGATCTATCGGTCGTTGGCAGGAGGCCAACAAGCGTCCCGCAACCTGTTTTCCAAAAGCCGGCATGAAGGCGGCATTGGCACGCTAGATCCGTTCAGGCTTAAATCTGGGAAATACCTCGGTGTTACCTTGGATATCCGACCATGCCGCCGTCATCGCCTCTGCCGCTGCCGCTGCCCTGGGCGACCAACCGGTTGGCCATCGCCATCTGTTCAGCCGGGAACTGGGTCATCGTTGGACGCAGACCAATCAGATCGTTTCCGCTGATGTCATCCACGCCGAGTGGGATTTTGGCAAAGCTTTCACCTGGCTGAATTTTTGAGAAATCCAGACCGTTGGCTTGGGCCAATTTGGTTTTCTGCGATTTTTTCCAGCCGTGCACCCAGGACCGCTTGCCGCTGAATGAGTAAAGCGGAAGATAATGCGGCAACTGTTTGTCGAGAACGACCCATTTTTGAACATTGTCTAGAATGAAGGTTCCCTTGTTTGTGCTGACAGCAAGTACCGCATGGTACAGATTTCTATCCGTATCTTTCAGCACAACAAGTGACATCGCCTTTGTGGGCACGTTGAGTGACTTCAGCATGGCCATTTTTAAAATGACGTAATCTTCACAATCTCCCAGCCCCTGGCGCACGCTTTCTGATGGCATGGCCCAGTAATCGCGGGAATTATAAGTGGCCACATCCGGCTGATAGCCAATTAGCTTGTTGGCGCCGGCATTGACCAGATTCAATTTCTGAAAGAACGACATCTTGGTGCCACGCTTCACCATGTTGCTGATTGCGGCCTTGCGGGACTTGCAATGCTTTGAACCACCACAATTCATATTGAGCTGCTTGCCAAGCTTACGGCTGGCTCTTTGCCATTGGCCTGCGGTGGATATATTGGCGAATGGAATTGAAACCGACCCAAATAGCCCGGAACGACTTTTAGATTTGCGCTTTGCTTTCGATCTGTTGCGCCTGCGCTTGTCGATTGCCCCGGTGGTCATCTGGTCGATCCACTGCTGTTCGCTGGCATATTGGTCAAAACTACCGTCGCGCAGGGTCCAGTCCTCTGCCGTTGAGTTAAACACACTGTGAGCAAAGGTAATTGCCACAATGCTGTCGCCGCTATCGCTGTCGTGAGACGGGTTGTTGATGGACATCATTGAGCTGACCACCGACATGCTGGCGAGCGCCAAACCACCGGCATATGCAGCAAATTTACGATTTCCCCGTCTCATTTCCGCTCGGCGTGACACCGCTCCCTGTTCGGCAACAGGATAGAAAACAGGGATGAAAGAGCGGCTAAAGAACTCCGTTAGCGACGCCTGAAATTCGGTGGGTTATTTAAGTAAAATTGCAGGGATTGAAATAACTCACCATTAACGATACCTACTCGGCAAATATAATATTACCCGCCGATGTGGCACCAAAATCCCTCTGGGGCATTCGGTTTTTTCCTGCCCCACAGCCTGCGGCCCTGCATGTCACTCAGCAACTCGCTGACCAATCGCATTAATTTGCATGGGTGTGTCCCGATAATTTTGCAGCAATTTGCATCAGATGAAGCAAAATCAACTATAGTTCTGGCCGCAAGTCATATTTTCTATTACCGGCACGCATTTGAATGGAATGAATTACAGGATTTGAATCCATGAGGGATATGCATTTAAACTCGCCTGCCAAATACTGCAATCGCTAAGTAAACTGGCGCGATCTGGCTTTGATATTGATAATGCGGTGAGTCGGCTACCACCTCTAAATTCCAGCCGTTGGTCCCGTAATTCACAATTCGCATAATATGATATGCCAAAAAATTGTAACTACTCAGCTACCCTATTTCTGCTGCCATTAGGTGCGACAATTTGATTCATGGCGCATATTTGAGGTTCCACTTTTTTCATTTTGGTGTTTGACTGCGAGGATGAAACTCGAAAATCTGACACCTGAAATTCTTGCTGATTTCTCAAAATCAGAACTGATTGATGTGGTCATGGCTCTGGTGGGTCAGGTTGTCTAACTCAAAGAACAAAATGCGCAGCTTTTGGAGGTGAACGCTCGGCTCCTGAAGGAAAACGAACAACTCAGGAAAGACAACGAGCAACTTAGAGAAGATAATGCGGTTCTTAGGCAGCGTGTTTCAGATCTTGAGCGTCGTCTGGGATCGAACAGTCGTAATAGCAGCAAACCACCTTCGAGCGACGGACTGGCAAAGCCGTCTAGCGATAAGAAACGGCGGACCAAAAGTCAGCGGGGCAAGTCAAATCGAAAGCCTGGCGGCCAACCCGGACATCCCGGCAACACACTGAAACAGGTTGAGAACCCAGACGAGATCACCAGTCATTTTCCGAACCAATGCCAAAACTGTCAGGCCGCGCTTTCGGCGGAGGATACCATAGGTTCTGCGTGCAGACAGGTGTTTGGCCTCAAACCTCCACCGCCGCTTTATGTGACCGAGCATCGTGCGCATATTTGCCAATGCCAGCATTGCGGTGCAAAAACCCGCGCCGATTTTCCTGAAGGGGTAACATCACCCGCCCAGTACGGCGATGAAATAGGGGCGTTGGCCGCCTATTTACAGACGCAGCACTGCATTCCCCAAAATCGCCTGGCGCAGGTTTTTGCGGACATTTTCGGGGTCACAATCACATCGGCAACCCTTTCCAGTCTGGTTGCCAAAAAGGCCGAGCAGATGCTCTGTTTAGCTGAGGCGGTGAAGAACCTGCTGTCCGGGCCTCAAACGGCAGTGAAGCATCTGGATGAAACGGGGTTCAGGATTGGTGGCAGAACGCGCTGGCTTCATATGCTATGCTCCACCGCTCTAAGCCACCTTCGGCTCGGAACTGCGCGAGGTGAAGTGCCACCAGAACTGGCGGGAACGGCAGTGCATGACTGTTTCTCTTCCAACTGGGCAGTGGAAAATGTGACCCATGGATTGTGCAATGCCCACATCTCCCGCGAATTGGAGGCATTGACCGAATATGAAAAAGAAGCTTGGGTGCCGGACATGAAAGCCATTCTGCTCGACGCACTGAAGCTCACGCATGTCGCGCGAATCCAAAATCGGAGCGCGGTCAGCCCGGAGGCAATCACGGATATCGAGCGGCGATTTGATGCCTGTTGCGAGCGTGCTATCGCGTTCCACGAGGCCCAACCGCCTCTCGCGCGCCCAACGAAAGGCAAGAAGCGGGGTCGCCCGAAACGGCGGATTGGGCACAATCTCGCTTTGCGACTCCAAACGCATAAAGCAGCGGTTTTGCTCTTTCTCAATGATCTGCGCGTTCCCTACACGAACAACGAGGCAGAGCGTGATCTCAGAATGACGAAAGTTCGACAAAAGGTCTCGGGAAGCTTTCGAACAGAGGCTGGTGCCGAGAATTTCTGCACTTTACGAACGGTCATTGAAACGGCGCGAAAACAAGGTTGGGACATCCTGAAAACCTTGAAAACCGCGCCTGATCAGCTCATCCTCAACCTCAGACCCGTCTGATGGGCCGTCTATAAAAGCATCAGGTTGGGGTAGCTGGGTAGTTACCACAAACTTAAGCAAGCAGTACAAAGGCTTCACGGCCGTGAAGAACCTCAGCTTTTCGGTCGAACCAGGCCAAATCCTCGGATTGGTCGGGCCGAATGGGGCGGGTAAAACAACGACTTTGCGTACATTGTGCGGAATTATCCCGCCCAGCTCGGGGAGTCTCCTGGTTGCTGGCCATGACGTTGTCGAGGCGCCCATCGCAGCCAAAAAGAACCTCGGCTATATTCCTGACGATCCACGGCTCTTTGACACCATGACGGTTTGGGAACACCTGGCTTTCACGGCGGCGGCTTACAAACTTGCAGACTTCGAAAAGGATGCCGAAGGGCTCCTTGCGTCATTCGAACTCACACACAAGCGCGATACGCTCGCCCATAACTTGTCGCGCGGTATGCGGCAAAAGGTGGCGATCGCCTGTGCCTTTCTGCACGACCCAAAAGTGATCCTGTTCGATGAACCCCTGACGGGGCTAGATCCTCAAGGTATCCGGCGGATTCAACAAGCAATCCGCGAACGCGCGCAGGCTGGCGCGGCCATTATCATCAGCTCGCACCTTTTGAGCCTGTTCGAGAATTTGTGTACACATATTATGGTGCTGAACCTTGGCGAGTGCCGCCGATTTGGTACCATGGAAGACCTGCTGCGCGAGGTCGGCCATACGGACAGCACTTCAGCCCTTGAAGAAGTGTATTTCTCAATTACGCAAGCTCCTGACCAGCCCTCTGAGACGGCAGCGGTCTAGGTGATGGATCCTGCGCTCTGCCAGCTTCTCATGTTGCGGCTGCGTGGCGGTCTGCGCCAACGCTTACTCCAGTTGGCAAGCTTGCGCGGCCTGCTTTTCTCTCTTGCTTTCGGGGGGGGCATTTGGTTCCTGATCGTTTCAAACGATTCCTCGATCACGAGCCTTTTGGGATCCGCGGCTCAGGACCAGCAAGCATTTAGCGAGCAGATCATTACCTTTTTGCCGCTCAGCATGCTCGGGCTGTCCCTACTCACCGTATCGATGACGACCGGTCCTACTTTTCATTTTTCGCCGAATGAGGTCAATTTTCTCGTAACTACCCAGCTACCCCAACCTGATGCTTTTATAGACGGCCCATCAGACGGGTCTGAGGTTGAGGATGAGCTGATCAGGCGCGGTTTTCAAGGTTTTCAGGATGTCCCAACCTTGTTTTCGCGCCGTTTCAATGACCGTTCGTAAAGTGCAGAAATTCTCGGCACCAGCCTCTGTTCGAAAGCTTCCCGAGACCTTTTGTCGAACTTTCGTCATTCTGAGATCACGCTCTGCCTCGTTGTTCGTGTAGGGAACGCGCAGATCATTGAGAAAGAGCAAAACCGCTGCTTTATGCGTTTGGAGTCGCAAAGCGAGATTGTGCCCAATCCGCCGTTTCGGGCGACCCCGCTTCTTGCCTTTCGTTGGGCGCGCGAGAGGCGGTTGGGCCTCGTGGAACGCGATAGCACGCTCGCAACAGGCATCAAATCGCCGCTCGATATCCGTGATTGCCTCCGGGCTGACCGCGCTCCGATTTTGGATTCGCGCGACATGCGTGAGCTTCAGTGCGTCGAGCAGAATGGCTTTCATGTCCGGCACCCAAGCTTCTTTTTCATATTCGGTCAATGCCTCCAATTCGCGGGAGATGTGGGCATTGCACAATCCATGGGTCACATTTTCCACTGCCCAGTTGGAAGAGAAACAGTCATGCACTGCCGTTCCCGCCAGTTCTGGTGGCACTTCACCTCGCGCAGTTCCGAGCCGAAGGTGGCTTAGAGCGGTGGAGCATAGCATATGAAGCCAGCGCGTTCTGCCACCAATCCTGAACCCCGTTTCATCCAGATGCTTCACTGCCGTTTGAGGCCCGGACAGCAGGTTCTTCACCGCCTCAGCTAAACAGAGCATCTGCTCGGCCTTTTTGGCAACCAGACTGGAAAGGGTTGCCGATGTGATTGTGACCCCGAAAATGTCCGCAAAAACCTGCGCCAGGCGATTTTGGGGAATGCAGTGCTGCGTCTGTAAATAGGCGGCCAACGCCCCTATTTCATCGCCGTACTGGGCGGGTGATGTTACCCCTTCAGGAAAATCGGCGCGGGTTTTTGCACCGCAATGCTGGCATTGGCAAATATGCGCACGATGCTCGGTCACATAAAGCGGCGGTGGAGGTTTGAGGCCAAACACCTGTCTGCACGCAGAACCTATGGTATCCTCCGCCGAAAGCGCGGCCTGACAGTTTTGGCATTGGTTCGGAAAATGACTGGTGATCTCGTCTGGGTTCTCAACCTGTTTCAGTGTGTTGCCGGGATGTCCGGGTTGGCCGCCAGGCTTTCGATTTGACTTGCCCCGCTGACTTTTGGTCCGCCGTTTCTTATCGCTAGACGGCTTTGCCAGTCCGTCGCTCGAAGGTGGTTTGCTGCTATTACGACTGTTCGATCCCAGACGACGCTCAAGATCTGAAACACGCTGCCTAAGAACCGCATTATCTTCTCTAAGTTGCTCGTTGTCTTTCCTGAGTTGTTCGTTTTCCTTCAGGAGCCGAGCGTTCACCTCCAAAAGCTGCGCATTTTGTTCTTTGAGTTAGACAACCTGACCCACCAGAGCCATGACCACATCAATCAGTTCTGATTTTGAGAAATCAGCAAGAATTTCAGGTGTCAGATTTTCGAGTTTCATCCTCGCAGTCAAACACCAAAATGAAAAAAGTGGAACCTCAAATATGCGCCATGAATCAAATTGTCGCACCTAATGGCAGCAGAAATAGGGTAGCTGAGTAGTTACCGCGCTGTTGCAAAACAAGCAGCCGCTGAAACTGGTATAAGCGACAGCTTGTTCAAAAGCCTGTTACCAGCCATGGCTTCCATGGTGATGGGGTCAATGTTCAAGGGCGCAACCGGCAATAACATTGCACCTTCCCAAAAAAGACAGGCCGGCGGGCTGGGGGATCTACTGGGCGACGCTCTCTCTGGCGGCAGTGGCGGCGGCAGCGCTGGCGGTGGACTGCTGGGGCAGATTATTGAAGGCCTGGCCGGTGGTCTGCTTGCCGGCGCAGGAAGTGCCACCAAACGCAGGCGCTCACCGTCGAGGCGGCGCAGAACACAAAAGCCAGGATCTCTGGAAGACCTTCTCGGAGATGTCTTAGGAACTGGGACAACAAGGAAACGACGGAGAACCAAAACCACTCGAAGCAGATCGAAACCAGCGTCTCGCCGCCGTCGCCGCAGCGGTGGTGGCATGTTGGACGGTTTGCTCGACGAGTTTCTCGGTGGCGGTAAAACTCGAACCCGTTCGCGACGCCAAGCACCCAGCACAACGCCCATGCCTGCGCCAAGACGGCGAAGCAGGCGAGCGCCGCCGGACGACCAGTCAACCGGGGGAGGTTTAGGGGATATTTTTGGGGATTTTTTGGAACCTGGTGGAAACTCCAGTGCCAAACAAAGGCGACAAACCGGCAGTATCTTTGATGAATTTCTGGAAGGCTGAACAGACTTCGAACAAATAGAATCCGACGCACCCTGCTGTGGCAGAACACGTCGGATTTAAAGCTGCAGAATATTGGTCTCAGACTAACAATCGAACCCGTGTGCAATCATATCTGCAAAACGGTCCTCAATCAGTTTACCTTAGATACGACTGGACTGACGCGCCCAGAAACGGCGCCGCGCCGCCAAGGCACGCAAGTGCAACGACGAATCTCCTTTGAAACTCAGAGCCTCGCGGACATCGCCACGGGTAATGCCCATATCCATCAGCGCCCAGTCTTCCTGTCTCAGCAATTTGGCAATCTCACGCCGTTTTTGATTTCGACGCATCCACTTTTTGGAAGCGCGAATCAGGTCCTGTGGGCCCGGAATAAGGATGGAAGTTCTTGTGGTTTGTTCGGTGTAGGCCATCGTCTTTCTCCGTGTTTGATGAGGTAACAGAACCTATATGGCGCCACTTGTATCATTTGACCAACGAATGTTATTTATGCTATCCATCAATAATGTTGATGAGTAGGACTTTCGAACATGTATTCCCTCGACACCGATCAATTACGAACATTTCTAGCTGTAGAACAGACACTTAGCTTTACTCAGGCTGCAGAAATTGTTCACAAGACCCAGTCTGCCGTCTCCATGCAGATCAAAAAGCTCGAAGAAAATGTCGGCAAATCTCTGTTTCATCGACTTGGCCGTTCAATCGAATTGACGGACGATGGCCATAAATTAGTCGGCCATGCCCGCGAGATCATTGAAGCATCAAATCGAGCCATGGCAGCTTTCGATGAGGAAGCATTGCGAGGCAGCGTGTATTTGGGCACCGCGGATGATTACGCAGAACGGTTTTTGCCCGTCATTTTGGCGGGATTCTCGGAGTCAAATCCGTTGGTCGAGGTGAGCGTTGTATGCGAAAGCACCTATGGATTGCGCCAGCGCATCAAATCCGGCGAACTTGATGTTGCCATTGTCACCCACAATGAAGCCCGTGAGCATTCCGAACTGATCCGCCACGAACCCTTACTTTGGGTTACTTCAGCGCGTCACAATACCCACAAGATGGACCCATTGCCCCTGGCCCTTGGCAGTCCCCAATGCATCTGGCGGCAAACAGCCATGGAGGCTTTGGATGAAAAAAACCGCGACTATCGCATACTATATACAAGCTTCTCCGCCACGGTTGTGGATTCCGCTGCATTGGCGGGACTTGCCGTCGCCGTGCAGCCAGAATCCGCTCTACGTCCCGGCATGCGCGTTCTGACCGAACGCGATGGTTTTTCCACCCTTCCCCATGCTGAAATTGGTCTGTTGCGGGGGCGGCGGGAGACAAACGCCGTAACTGAGGCATTGATCGATCATATCCGCCACAGTCTCGATGGAATATCGATCCCCGACTACTCTATTTCCCCTGTTGCCGACTTGGCAGATTCCATCGCGGTTCCAGCCAAACTGGCTCCAATACCTGACCGGACATTGCGAAAAACTACGGTGAATTGATAATTCAGATGATGGACCACTGATTCAAGCATGGTACAAGACGGTATGAGCAGATCCGGTTCCCCCAAACCAACCTCCAACGCCCTTGAAGTGACGGTCACAGAACTGTCTAGCAAGCTGAAAAAAACGGTTGAAGACACTTTTGGTTATGTGAGGGTGCGTGGCGAAATATCCGGATTTCGGGGACCGCATTCCTCCGGGCATTGTTACTTTTCGCTGAAGGACGAGCGGGCCAGACTGGAAGCCGTCATCTGGCGCGGTCAGGCCGCCAAACTAAAACACATGCCGGAAGAAGGTCTGGAGGTTGTGACTTCTGGCAAATTGACGACCTATCCAGGCTCTTCGAAATACCAGATTGTTATCGACAATCTGGAACCGGCTGGAGCAGGCGCATTGATGGCCTTGCTGGAGGAGCGCCGCAAGAAACTGGCCGCTGAGGGACTGTTTGAACCAGAGCGAAAACAATTATTGCCCTTCATGCCAAGAGTAATTGGTGTAGTTACCTCGCCGACCGGCGCTGTCATTCGCGATATATTGCATCGCATCAGCGACCGCTTCCCGGTTCACGTGATTGTCTGGCCGGTGCGAGTGCAGGGCGAAACTTCCGGGCGCGAAGTCGCAAACGGTGTTTATCAGCTGAATCAATTGCCAATAGGCGGACCACTGCCAAGACCCGATTTGATCATCGTCGCGCGCGGGGGCGGTTCGCTGGAAGACCTGTGGGGATTTAATGACGAGGCGCTGGTCAGGGCCGCTGCGGCCTCAATGGTGCCGCTGATTTCAGCAGTTGGCCATGAAACCGACTGGACGCTGATCGATCACGCAGCCGATTGGAGGGCTCCAACACCAACCGCCGCCGCCGAAAAAGCTGTTCCTGTGAAAGCCGACTTGCAGGCCCACATTGCGGATCTTGGAGCGCGGTTAAGGGGCAGCCTAAGTCGCCTCTCAACCAAAAACCGTTCGGATATACGTGCTCTCTCCAGAGGATTGAAAAAACCTGATAATTTACTGGCCTTGCCGCGGCGGCAGTTTGATGAGGCCAGCGGACGATTGAATCGTAGCCTTGTGACCAGAATCGAAAAAGCGCGTGATCGGTTTGCTCAAGGCGGCGGTCGCCTGACACACCATAGTTTGACACGGTTGCTAAGCCGCAATGGCGAACGATATTCTGCGTTGGCCCCGCGCAACCAAAGGGCGTTGAAAGAATTCGTTCAGTACAGAAGACAAAAATTTGACGGTTTTGCCAGACTTGTGCGCACAGCGCCTATTGAAAGTCGAATAGCGGTTGCCAATCAGACGCTTGCCAGACTGGCTCCACAATTATCAACTCGCATTGATAGCAGATTATTATCAGGTGGTGAAAAACTCGAACGCAATACACGACTGCTTAAATCCTTATCCTATCAGGGTGTTCTTGATCGCGGGTTTGCAGTCGTCCGCGATGCCAAGGACACACCGCTGACCGGAATCAAGTCGGTCAAAGCCGGCAACAATCTGACAATCGAGATGGGGGATGGGCGTCTGCAAGTGGTCGCGGCACAAAAATCCATCAAACCAGAACCAGCGACAAAATCGGCCAAGGTAAAAGACCAGGGCTCACTGTTTTAAGTGCTATATCTGTAATGAATTATGGATGGGCCGATCGCCCAGATCGAGCCCAACGAACTAGAAAATGGTACGGCTGGAAGGAGTTGAACCATCGACCTCTGGCGCCACAAGCCAGCGCTCTAACCTACTGAGCTACAGCCGCACATTTCTACCCGCCAAAATCAGCGAAGCACGCGTGTCATAAGACCTAATTGCATCGGGAGCAAGTCTGATCATAGAGTGAAATTCGGCATTTTTTAGGATAATTGGGCAACCGGGGTCTTCCAGGCAGATTAACTTTGAATTCGAAAAGTTATCCAGCTCCAATCAAGATTGTGGATTGTCCCTGCAAAAACCTGTATTTACACTTTGTTAACAAATTCCGGGCCTCTGGGTGCACCCCGTGACTTGCAAAAGCAACCCAAAACGAATGGTTGAGTATGGCGCAAACAAATTATCCCTATCTTGATCTCACAGTCCTGCCCGAAATCAGACCGCACGTCATCTCTTCGAGCGCTGTCTTGCTTTATGACGAAGCCTTTGAATCCGTTTTGTGGGCTAACGGAGAGGGCACCAGCCTGCTTGGCTCATCTGGTTTACGCGATCTTTTGGATGGAGCTCACTCCATCAATCCCGTCATGCTTCGCCAGATCCGCGCCGCCGTCGAACAGTTGGATGATCAAAAGGAAGTCACAGCCGTGATGCGTTTACGGCGGGGAATGAGTTCCAAACTGGTCGGATTCAGCGTTCGGCACATAGATCTGCCTGAAAGTGACAAAGCCGTACTAATGGTTACAGAAAGCCTGCATGGACGCGGCCATTCCGAATCCGATATGGCGCGGACTGCGGTGGATTGCCTTGATGGATTTAGCCACGCATCGGCGATTCTGGGCCCCAAAGGTGAATTACTGGCGAGCTCCAAACATTACGGAACACTGGATATCTCCGACGGTGAACTGAAAAATCTGGTCAACGAAGTTTCAAACGAGGAAGATCGTCTCGTTAAGCGCTTGATCACAACCGTAAACGGATCGGTTGCCGCAGGCATTGCTCGCCTTAGTGATGACCCGGCCAATCACATGTTGATTATTGCCGATGCTGATGTCGATTCCAACCAAACCGAACCATCCAGCACGGAATCGGATGACGAAGGTGAACAGTCTCCACCACCTGTCGAGCAGATTGCCGATGCTGAAACCGAAGAAACGGTGCAAAGCTCTGGTCCAGTTGTAGGTGCATTTTCAAACCGCCGCCGGGGTGGAAAAAGTGGGGTCGCCCGTTGGTACTTCAAACAGCCCCCGGAAGAGGAAGACGTTAAGCCAGATGCCGTTAGTGAAGTCTCAGCCGAGGTTGAAACAGAAGGGGCAGTTGAGACCCCTGAAACCGCCGAGTCAGTTGACGAGGCGGCAGCACCCTCCGATGTGGATCAGGATGAGGCATCCAATGAAAGCTTTGACCTGCCGACAGATGACCATCCAGTTCAAAATGGTGGGTTGATTCAGGAAACCACATATACAGACGGCTCGACATCCGATGCCGAAAGGAATGATTCAGAAGACGAGTGGGAACAATCTGACACCGACGCTGCGCAGAACACTCTTCAACCTGTAATCGACAACGATTTTGAATTCACCGCAGGCCCAAAGCCGATACGTTTTGTCTGGGACATGGACACAAATAACGAGTTTCGGTCAATTTCCAGCGAATTCGCCGACGCCGTTGGCCCCAATGCTGCCAATATCGTCGGCCTGACGTGGTCTGAACTATGTCAGATGCACGAAATTGAGAACGGCGAGGACGTCTCGGTACTTTTGAGAAAAGGCGATACATGGTCCGGAAAAACCGTGCTTTGGCCGGTTGAGGGCACCGACTTAAGAGTTCCTATCGATCTGGCTGGCCTACCTTCCTATGGCAGAAATCGGTCCTTTGAGGGTTTTAACGGTTTTGGTATCGTGCGCACCGCCGACGCCGTTGTCGACCCTCATGCTTCAGGATTGAAACTCACCCCGTTGAGCGAGAATACCGAACCGCTGGTGGCTGAAGATTCACCCCAATCCGAAGAACAGCCACGTCCAGAAGACCAATCGTCCCAAACGACCAAAGTCGTTGACCTACAGTCTCGCCGCGATTCAAGCAGCGAGCGGTCACTCTCTTCCGATGAGCAGGAAACTTTTGAAGAGATTGGTGAAAAACTTGGTGATGATCAGCATGCTTCCTCAAACAACGACGATGGGGAGACCAAAAGCCCCGATACTGATTCACAGACCGAAGAATTTACTCCCGCAGCCTTTTCAGGTCCGTCTCGCCGGTCGCTAGATTCACCGGAAGGCCCCGAAACGACGGCAAACGCGGTTTCGACACCCGATCACACCGTCGACACATCTATTCTGGCACGGCTTCCTATTCCGGTTTTGGTATATCGCGAAAATGAATTGTTGTTTGGCAATCAACAATTTTTTCAACAAACGGGATATGAAGATCTGCAAAACTTAGCCCAGGCAGGAGGCATCGAAGTTTTATTTGGCGAAGCCAGGTCTGAAGGGGCCGGCAACCGCTCGACCATATACCATGCCAATGGCAAACAGCTGGACGCACAGGCCAATTTGCAGCGCGTTCCTTGGGACGACGACCGGGCAATGCTGTTGACACTGCGACACAATCAGTCTGGTGACGGTGACAACGACCCAAACTTTCAAGGTGAACAGGTTGGAAACAATACCGATGAAAGTCCAGACGATGGTAGCGGCGACGGCGGTGAATCTGATCAGTCTTCCAGCGCCACCAAAGATGAATTGGCAGGAGCTAAGTCACGACAGGCAGATATCGTGTCGCTACATGGCGATGCAATGCAGCCCGATCAGACGACCAGGCCCGCCTTTGGCGGCTTGGGCGCGGAAGACCTGCGAGATATTCTGGACACGGCCACCGACGGCGTAGTCATTCTCACCGACGAGGGCATTGTCAAAGCATTGAACAAATCGGCGGAAGCCCTGTTTGATGTCAAACCAGCAGATGTTCTCGATCAGTCATTCACCAGAATTCTGGCACTCGAGAGCCACCGATCTGCCCTCGACTATTTATCCGGCATATCCGGCACCGGCGTGGCAAGCCTGATGAATGATGGACGCGAGATCATCGGAAAAACTACAAAAGGTGGTTTGATCCCGTTGTTCATGACAATAGGAAAACTCCAACAAACTGATGCTTGCTGTGCTGTCGTTCGGGACATTACGCAATGGAAAAAGGCTGAGGAAGAACTGCTCAACGCAAAAAGTATCGCCGAATCCGCAAGCGCTCAAAAGACCGAATTTCTGGCAAAGGTCAGTCATGAAATCCGCACACCACTGAATGCCATCATCGGATTTTCAGATATGATGATCGAAGAGCGTTTTGGAGAAATCGACAATGACAGATATCGCGGTTACCTGCGCGACATTCATCGCTCTGGGAATCACGTTTTGGAATTGGTCAATGATTTGCTCGATATTTCCAAGATCGAAGCTGGTAAGATGGAGCTGGAATTCGATGCCTGCGATTTAAACACGACGGTATCTGAAACCGTTGCCCTCACCCAGCCGGACGCCAACAAGGAACGGATTATCATCCGTACCAGCCTTTCGGCTGTAGTACCCAAAATCGTTGCCGACCCGCGCAGCTTGCGGCAGATCATTTTGAATCTGGTTTCAAACTCAATCAAATTCACCAAGCCGGGCGGTCAAGTCATCGTCTCAACTGTTTATGAAGAGAGCGGTGAAGTGGTGCTGCGGGTGCGCGACACCGGCATTGGCATGAGCGATATGGAATTGGCGCGTGCTTTAAAACCTTTTCAGCAAGTAAACACCGAAATCGAAACTCAGGGGACCGGCCTCGGCCTGCCACTAACCAAGGCGATGGTTGAAGCCAACCGAGCTCGTTTCGAAATCGAAAGCAATCCGGAAGAAGGCACACTCGTTGAGATATATTTCCCAAATCAACGCGTGCTTGCAGATCGCTAGGAGCGCATGGCTCAATTCAGCCGCACCAATTGATGCAGGCAAGCCTTTGAACTCATTTAAAAAAGCCAGAATCAGAGGCTGTTTCCTGCCCAATAATTCATTTTAGAAAATTTCTAAGATATTGGTTTTTAACAATATTTTCTTGACGCTGACGGTTGCAATTTCTATGCACTAGACGGCAGTTGCCGAAACTCACATCCCGTCCGTGCGGCCAAGGGCATGCAGGTTCAGGAATCTCAAAACGAAGGGCCTCATGCCTGAAACGGTCGCTCCCCCTCCCGAATTGATCTGGCAAGACCGGTTATCGGCTATTTTGCCGATTGGCGGGCTGATGCTTATTTTGTTCCTGACCCTGCTGCCTGTCCTGGCCTTAATTTGGATCGCCGCAGTTTCGACCGGTGAAAGTTGGCAACACTTGCTCAACTACGTACTTCCCAGATCTCTGTGGGACACAGTGCTGTTACTGGTTGGCGTGGGCCTGGGGACAACGATCATCGGGGCGGGTTGTGCGTGGCTGACGAGCATTTATCACTTTCCCGGTCGCAATCTGATGAGTTGGGCGCTCGTATTACCGCTGGCAGTGCCAACCTACATTGCCGCCTACACCCATGTGGAATTTCTCGATTATTCCGGCCCCATACAAACGACGCTGCGAGATGTCTTTGGCTTCACAACGTCGAAAGATTACTGGTTTCCCGATATCCGTTCATTGCAAGGTGCCGGATTTGTGTTTTCTCTCGTTCTGTACCCATACGTGTTTTTGACGAGCCGGTTGGTGTTCTCCATGCAGGGGGCTTCGGCACTGGATGTTGCGAGTTCTCTGGGCGCCGGAAAGTTGGAAATATTTTGGCGCATCGCTCTGCCGATGGCCCGTCCAGCGCTGGCTGCAGGTGTTGCACTGGCGTTGATGGAAACACTCAACGATATTGGTGCTGTTGAAATTCTCGGCGTCAAAACGCTCACCTACGCGGTCTTTGAGACCTGGTTGAACCGTGATAATTTGGCAGGAGCCGTCCAATTGGCACTTTTCACCCTGGTGATCATTGCCCTACTGGTCTGGGTGGAACGTCGGGCGCGATATCATCGCTCCTATGCGACAACCTCCAGAGAGCACCCACCATCAAAAATCGTCCTGTCTCCTATCAAACAAGGGCTGTGTCTGTTGGTTTGCCTTACGCCGTTGGTGCTGGGGCTTGGCATACCACTTTGGGTCCTGGGTACCTATGCGTTGCGTCGTTTGGATACTGCAATATCATCAGACCTCATTTCTGCTGCTGGAAACAGCCTTCTGGTGGCGGTCCTGAGTGCCAGCCTCGCCACTGCTTCTGTCTATTTTATCCTGCAATATGGTCGCATGACTCAACGACCGGCAATTGCAACGATTGGCCGAATCGCAAGTCTGGGATATGCCATTCCCGGCACAGTCCTGGCCGTCGGCTTGTTGGTTCCGCTTGCGGGATTTGACAATTGGCTGGACGGACTGTTGCGCGACAATTTCGATGTCTCGAGCGGGTTACTGTTCAGCGGGTCCATGGCGATTGTCGTCTATGCCTGCAGTTTGCGATTTGCCGCCATTGCCTATGGCACACTGGAAGCCGGCTTTTTGCGGGTTTCCCCCAACATCGACATGGCAGCGCGCGCGCTGGGTCGCAGTCCCGGACAAATGGCCTGGCAAATTCACCGACCAATTCTGGCCCGAGCGACATCAATTGCCTTTTTGCTGGTATTTGTCGATTCCATGAAAGAACTGTCTGCAACATTGCTGCTGCGGCCTTTTAATTTCGATACGTTGGCCACATTCATCTATGACAGGGCCTCACAAAGCGCTCTGGAAGATGCGGCTCTGGCCTCGATTGCCATCGTTCTTATAGGAATTGTGCCGGTTCTGTTTTTGACAAAGCTGTCCAAAGTTAATTGAGAACAAAAAAAACGCGGACTATGAAGCCCGCGTGAAAAAGTTAGTTAATTTGCTGTCAGGATATAGGGGGCTGTCTAAGTAAGCTCCAGATAAAGATTTCAGGTGATCATCGTAATCACGCGCTTGTTGAGCCTACTGTGACGCTCAACCATTAAGCCCTACTTGCCAAATCTGTTAAAATTTTACCGACCGGCACTTCTTGGATAGCAGGGTAAATTTCCTGAATACTTTTGATTAACCACAAATGTTAAGACTGCAGCTCCGGCAGTTTCTCAAACAGTTGCAAGGCTTCCGGGTTTGCCAGCGCCTCCCGATTTTTTACCCGTCGCCCGTGGACAATGTCGCGAACTGCCAGCTCCGTGATTTTTCCTGACTTTGTGCGTGGAATATCTGCAACGGATATGACCACAGCTGGCACATGGCGTGGGGAAGCACCGGTTCTAATTTTCAACTTAATGGCACCAATCAATTCCTCATCAAGCGCAATCCCCTGAGCCAAACGGACAAACAGAACCACGCGGGTATCATTTTCCCATTGCTGGCCAATACACAGCGCTTCATCCACCTCAGCCATCTGCTCCACCTGATTGTAAATCTCAGCTGTGCCAATGCGCACTCCACCTGGATTTAGCGTCGCATCAGAGCGGCCATGAATGATCATCCCACCCGTTGATGTCCATTCAGCAAAATCACCGTGGCACCAGATATTGTCAAACCGCTCAAAATAGGCTGAATGATATTTTGTTCCTTCAGGATCATTCCAGAACATAATCGGCATTGATGGAAACGATTTTGTACAAACCAATTCGCCTTTTTCTTCGGTCACCGGTTTGCCGTCATCGTTCCAAACCTCAGTGGCCAGACCCAATATGGCACCCTGAATTTCACCCGAGTAAACGGGTTGCCACGGCACCACACCGACAAAACATGCAACAATATCCGTGCCCCCCGACACCGATGCCAGGTGAATATCCTGCTTGATGCCATCATAGACAAATTGGAAGTTTTCGGGCGATAGGGGCGAACCGGTCGAGGCGATCGTCTGAACACTCGACAGATCATGAGTATCTATCGGACGATGGCCAGAATTACGCACCGCATCGATAAATTTCGCTGACGTTCCAAAAAATGTAAATCGTTCTTCACTGGCATAGTCAAAGATCACATCAGCATTGGGATAGAATGGCGAACCATCGTACAACATCAACGTTGCTTCCGATGCCAAAGCCGTAACCAGCCAATTCCACATCATCCATCCACACGTCGTAAAATAAAACACCCGGTCGCCCGCCCGCATTCCACAATGCAGCATGTGTTCCTTCAAATGTTGTATCAGCACCCCACCCTGACTGTGCACGATGCATTTGGGAACACCGGTGGTGCCGGAAGAAAACAGGATATACAGCGGATGAGCAAATGGCAGTCGCTCAAATGTCACATTGGCGGGCTCCGTACCGCTCAGGAACGCTTCCAGAGTCACCGCACCCTCAATCGAGCGGCAAAGCTGCTCACCACCGCCAACATATTCCAATATCACTGTTTTTGTTGATGTGAGTTGTGGCGCGACTGCCGCAATCTTTGCAGCAACATCGATTTTTTTGCCATTATACCAATAACCATCACAGGCAATAAACAAGACCGGCTTGATCTGACCGAACCGGTCCAGAACCCCCTGCTCACCAAAATCTGGAGAGCATGAAGACCAAATCGCACCAATCGAGTTTGCCGCCAGCATGCAGGCAATGGCTTCTGCCACATTGGGAACCATCGCTGCAATACGGTCACCTTTTTGAACCCCGTGCGCCCTAAAGGCCTGCTGCAGGCGAGACACAAGCCTATGCAAATCATCCCATGACAAAGTTTTGCACACCTTGTCTTCGCCACGAAAAATAATCGCTGGATCCGCTCCCGTTCGACGCAATAAATTTTCTGCAAAACTTAAGCTTGACTGGGGAAAGAACTCAGCGCCAGGAAGCTTGTGTGAATCACGGATGACGACATCCCCTTTGTCTCCGATCACTCCCGAATAATCCCAGATTGCATCCCAAAACTCTTCGGCAGAAGTGGTCGACCAGTCGTGAAGACTCGGAAAATCCGGAAATTTTCGGTTCGAGCGCGCCTCGCAATAGTCTGCAAATTCCCTCATGCGGGACCCCGCGACACGCTCGGGACTGGGTGTCCATAAGGGAGACTTCTGCGAAACAGATTCCTGGGTCATATCTTGCTGCCAAAGTTACACTTCGAAGGTTCTATTCGCCCTTTGAGCCCAGATTGGCAAGTTCATATTTTGTCACGGCTCCCTATTGCGCAACTTATCGGGCATCGCCGTGCACGAGACCGTCGATCATTTGTCGCAATATTTTATTCTTGCTGTTCTCAAACATTGTCTGGCGACCTATGATGGGTTTATCCGCATAACTGCCAGCCGCAAAACTAGCGCGTAATCGTGCAACAAGCGGTTTAAGGGCCAAGTGTAAATGACGACCAAAACCGGAAAATTTGCAATCGCGCTGACGATCTTCGTGATTATCGCAATATTTGCCATTCCAAATCTGCTGTCGGCGACTTTCGTCAAGCAGCGCGTTGCCGATCAGCTTTCCCAGGTGATCGGCCGCAATGTAACGATCGACGGCAGCAGCAGCATCTCAATCCGGCCCTATTTGGGTGTGTCATATGACAACGTTATCATTAGTGATCCTAGAGACGCAGTCGGGAAACCGTTGGTTTCGATTGACGAACTGCACGCAAGATTAGGATTGTTTGCAGCACTGATTGGCGACGCTGAACTGACAGAAGTCGAATTTGTTCGACCAAATTTTCAGTTACGCATCGACCAAAATGGACAACAAAACTGGTCGCTTGATAAGGGTCACATTGGCGATCATGTTGCTAACCCTGTCTCCAGTAAGACTTTGAAACTCGGCACCATAGTAATTGAAGACGGCATTCTTGAACTAACCGACGAGACTAAGCGGCAATCCAGCGAATTGACCGCGATCAATGGGCAAATTTCCTGGCCAGACAGCAATTCTGCAGCCAATGCACAAATGTCTGCGGTGTGGCACGGAGAAATCATGCAATTTTCGACCAGCATCGCTCAACCAGCCGCGTGGTTGCGCAATGAAAAATCGGAAATATCGGTGAAGTTCTCGTCGAAACCGCTGAATCTGACGTTTGATGGCACTTCTGATGGGACCATCGACCAATACGATGGAACACTTGCAATATCGACCCCGTCTCCCAAACGTCTGACTGACTGGATAGGATGGCGACTGCCTGCAGCCCAGAAGATTGGTGGCTTTTCTGCCTCCGGTCTTGCCAGCCTGCATAAATACAGCCTCGAATTTCCCGATGCTTCGGTAAGTCTGGAAAAACATAAGGGCATGGGGAGGCTGCAGATGAGTTTGCGAAATGATGGCTCGTTTGCCGTGAACGGAACATTAGCGTTCGAGACCATTGCCCTTCCAAGTTTTCAAGATTTGCTGCAATCGACACCCGTCAATTCCGACAAACCGGCGGAAATTGACTTGTCCTTTCTTGAAGGACTGGCGCTGGATGTGAGGTTGTCTTCAAAAATCGCGTCCGGCGCACCGTTTGAAATGAACAATTTGGCGGCAGCCGTGATCGTCAAGGATGGGCGCGCCAGCTTCGACATCGGTCGGGTTGAGACCGTTGGTGGCACCGTATCAGGGTCCGTGAATTTGCAGAACCAGGAAAGTTCAGCCGCAATAACGGCTGATATCGTCGCCAACAACACCGACCTTGCAGAATTGACACAAATCTACAAGGCAACGGGCGTCTCACTTCAGGGCCAGGGAGACGTTGCAATAAAGCTAAAATCAACAGGCCGCAATTTCGATGGATTGTTGTTGCGACTGAATGGCGAAGGGCACATTCGGGGAAGCGAAGGCACGCTCACCGGATTAAATATTCCAGAACTGTATAACAACACCATTGCGGGTTCAGATTCAGTCGCCCGGGTATCTGCGGGCACTACCAAATATTCCGCACTCAACATTGGTTATTTCATTGCCAACGGCACAGCATTCATGCGCGACAGTTATCTAAAAAACCAAGCCGTTGATGTGACGTTAAAAGGACGGGTTGATCTGGTGCGAACCACTCTGGCGCTGCGAGGACGCATCAACAGTACCGGCCAGGCAGCGGACAAGCAGGCAGAATTACCTTTTTTCGTCGGCGGAACAGCCGCATCACCACTGTTTGTGCCATTGCCTGTTTCTAATAACCCCGAAGCAATTGCACCCGATTCTGAAAAAGCCTCTGCTGGACAGTAGTCGACATCGGCGGAATCAATTCAACAACACGTTTTCCTTAGTCGCGCTCATTGGGGTGTCGGTGATCGTGGCCTTGATTTCATTATACGCAAACAGTTCGGTTTTCCCGGCCACGCCCTTCAATTGATATTCCCCAATGCTCGTCCAATCTTCCGGTCGCAAATTGGCAACTTCCCTGGTGGCAAGCGCTTTCGCGTCAACGGCTTTGGTCAAAGTTTCAATCCGCTCAACTTCATTGATCGTCGGACCAACAACCGAAAATGACAGGCGAGAAGCAACCCCGATATTGCCAAACATCACCGTGCCGGTATTCAATCCAATTCCAAAATCAAATTCGGTCATGCCGTGAGATCTTCTGCGTTCATTTGTCTCCCTCACACATTGCATCGAGCGTTCCATGGCCAGTGTCGCGCATCTAACGGCCTGAACCATGTCTTCATCATTTTCAAATGGAAAAATCACCAGAACGGCATCGCCAATAAAATCAAGCACTTCTCCGCCGCATTCTATTGCCGGTCCCGCGGTGCACTCAAAGTAGTCATTGAGCAGTTGTAAGAAATCGTCCGGAGACATGGTATCGGCAAGTTCGGTAGACCGCCTCATATCGGAATACCAGACCACCGCCTGAGTTTCTCTACCATCGCCAAGCTTGATGGCTCCGTCCAGAACCTGTCTGCCAGCGTGTTGGCCGAGATATGTCTCGGTGATGTTAAGGGCGATGCGGTTTTGAACAACGTTCTTACAAGCCGCGGCAAAACGTCTCTGAATCTTTTTCAAAGTGGCCAGATCGTCATCTGAGAACCCGCCCGGTCGGTCGCTCGACCACATCACCATGATACCACCATTCATCTTGGTATTGCGCACCTGGGTGTCGCTGAAGGCGGTGGAAATCAACATGTAATCGGTATGCCCCAGCTCGATCAACTCTTCCAATATGGCAAAGTCGACCATCTTGTTTGGACCATCAAGATTGCGCCGAAGCGTATCCAGGCCGTTTTCATAAACAAAGTGCATGGGACTGTTCAGCCATTCATCTGAAACGTCATCCTGGTGAGCGAACTGATTGAATTTGGTTTCCTGACCGCGGGTCCATAGTACCGTTTCGGCCTGAAAAAGCGGGTGTAAAGTTGGCCACATCAGCCGACAACGACTGAGCGGAACTCCCGCGGCGGTCAAGCGCAAGCAGACCTGTGTAAACAGATCTACTATATTTGGTTGCGCCAATGCCTGATCAATCAGCCATTCGCCAATTTCTGTGATGAGAGTATTGCGGTTCATAGAATCTATCCACTTCTGGCCCGCCCCTATGTCGGGACGAGACAGGCATTTTTCAAGACACAAATTGTTAATCGATCAGGCCTGCGCGGCCAGTTGTTCGGCGCGCATCCGACGCACCTCCTGCCGCTTCAGCAAGACAGACGCAATGATCACGCCGCTGGCTACCGCTGCCACCAGTATCGCACATACAGCATTGATTTCAGGAGTTACCCCCAGTCGAACCTGACTGAAAATCTTCATCGGAAGGGTCGTCGCACCCGGCCCGGAATTGAACTGGGCGATGACAAGGTCGTCCAACGACAGCGTGAAAGCCAGCATCCACCCGGCAAATATCGACGGCGCAATGATCGGCAGCGTTATCTGCGCGAAGGCACGGGCCGGTGTCGCTCCCAGGTCCAATGCGGCTTCCTCAAGTGACCTGTCAAAGCTGATCAGTCTAGACTGGACAACGACCGCAACAAAACACATTGAAAATGTGATGTGTGCCAAAATTACGGTGACTATGCCGCGATCCATGCCCATGGAGACAAACAATAACAACAAGCTGAGGCCGGTAATCACTTCTGGCATGACCAATGGTGCGTAGATCATACCGGAAAACAAAAAGCGGCCTCTGAATACGTTGTATCGCACCAGAGCCAATGCAGCCATTGTTCCCAAAACGGTTGCAACCGTTGCCGAAATCAAACCAACTCGAATAGTTACCCAGGCAGCACTCATCAAGCCCGCATTCTGGAACGCCTGGGCATACCACTGAGTTGAAAACCCGGCCCACACGGTAACCAGTTTGGAGGCGTTGAAAGAGTAAATAATCAATATGATGATTGGGATGTATAAAAACGCAAATCCCAAGACCACAGATGTGATGTTAAACGGGGTCCAGGACCTGTTCATTGTTCCCGCTCCCGGGCTCTGCCCTCGCTGCGTTGGAACAACATGATGGGCACAATCAGGATCAGTAGCAGGATAACTGCGACGGCAGATGATACTGGCCAGTCACGATTCAAGAAGAACTCATCATACAAAGTGCGCCCGATCATCAATGTATTTGATCCCCCCAACAGCGACGGAATGACAAATTCTCCAACGGTAGGGATGAACACCAAAAAGCAGCCAGCAATAACGCCCGGCATCGAAAGCGGCCAGGTAACTTTCCAAAACGCCTGGCGGTTGGTGCAGCCAAGATCGTTGGCCGCTTCCAGCAGCGAAACATCCTGTTTTTCAAGATTCGCGTAAAGCGGCAGAACCATAAAAGGTAAATAGGAGTAGACGATACCTATATAGACGGCGACATTTGTATTGAGGATCGTCAGTGGTTCTCCAATCACGCCAAGCCAAAGCAGAAACTGGTTCAGCAATCCTTCTTTCTTCAAAATGCCAATCCAGGCATAGACGCGGATCAAAAACGACGTCCAGAATGGCAGGATGACCAACATCAACAGGGTTGGTCTCCAGGCCCGTGGTGCGCGGGCCATGCCATAGGCCAACGGATACCCGATAATCAGCGTCAGACTTGTGGCCAACACGGCAATCTGAAGACTGGAAACATAACTTTTCCAATAGAGCGAATCTTCCAAAATGAATGTATAATTGGAAATCGAAAACTGGCGTATGTCACTCCACCATCCTATGGGACCGTCCCAGAAATCCATCGTCGGCAGATAGGGGGGCTGAGCGATGGCCGGTTCTGAAACCGACAGTTTGACGACCAATGCGAATGGCGCCAGAAACAGTAAAAGTAGCCAAAAATATGGAATCCAGATCGTACTTTTGGCGGCGATGGACTGAAACACTCGTTTCATCTTGTTTCATCCTGCAGCCAGACGCGACCGGAAATGGCACCAAACAAGTAAATCGCCACCATCAATCCACCAACGACCAGTAGAGCCATAGCGGGTAACGTCAGGGACAACACAGCGAACAGAGCAATTCCAACAAGTGCGGCCCGAAAAGAATTGCCTTTGAGCACTGGACGTTGATCGCGCAAGCTCGCGCCAAACCGGTCAAGGCCACCAATCACATGCACCATGATTACCATCCAGCCGAGGAACGGTATTGCCAACGGTTTGTACCAGAGCGCCAATGGCACAAATACAGCCATGGTCAATACGACGATGGGGAACATATCAGTCTGTCGAAAAAACGCCGTTCGCTCCCGACCCCGTTCGGCACGTTGTTTGGGATCAAGCGGGTCGAAATTTTCCATCTGCATCAGGACGCCAAAATCATTGCTGCTTCTGGTTCAAAGGAAAGCCAAACCTGGTCTTCCCACGTAATGTCGCGGGTTTCCGACACGGTTTGGTTGAGCACCGAAACCTTGACAAATTCTCCGCTGTCTAGCTTGACCTTGTAAATCGTCAAATCACCCAGATAGGCAATATCCCAGACCTCGCCCGGCAGGCAATTTACTTGCTTGGGTTTTTGCAGCCCAATTGACAGTTTTTCGGGTCGCGCAGCCACCCAGACTTTATCTTCAGGCGAGCCACCTCCGGCGTGATTCACGGTCAAAACATTTCCAGTTGGTGTAGCCAGAGTAACAACGTCTTTGGATATCTTATCAATCGTCGCTTCAACCAGATTTATATTGCCCAGAAAGTCCGCCACATAGCGGTTATTGGGTCGCTCATACATATGGACAGGCGGATCGACCTGAACGATTTTCCCATGTTCCATCACCGCAATCCGGTCGGCGACAGTCATCGCCTCTTCCTGATCGTGGGTGACAATCATAAATGTGATGCCGAGACTTTCCTGAAGGTCGACAAGCTCAAATTGGGTTTCTTCCCGCAACTTTCGGTCCAGTGCTCCCAAAGGCTCATCCAGCAGCAAAAGTTTCGGTTGCTTTGCCAGGGATCGTGCAAGTGCCACCCGTTGTCGCTGCCCGCCGGATAACTGATCGGGCTTACGGCTGGCAAAGTCCTGCATTTTCACCAGGCTGAGCATTTCAGCAACCCGGTCGGCAATTTCAGCCTTTGGCATACCCTCCTGTTTAAGACCAAACGCGATATTCTTTTCAACATTCATATGCGGAAACAAGGCATAGGACTGGAACATCATATTGACTGGTCGCCGGTAGGGAGGTGTTGAGGACAGATCTTCTCCTGCAAGATAGACTGCGCCTTCGGTTATTTCTTCAAAACCTGCAAGCATGCGCATCAAAGTGGTTTTACCGCAGCCGGAAGGGCCAAGCAGCGCAAAAAATTCGCGCTCATAAATCGATAACGATAAATTATCCACGGCCGTAACGGCACCATAGCGCTTGGTTACATTGCGAAATTCAATAAACGGGACAGCCTCAGCATCCTCCCACGGCTGATAGGCGCGACGCTGCTGGCTGGATTTCACATTCATGAACTCTGTATCCGATTGTCAAAGGGCCATTCGCACGGCCCCTTGAATTTTTGGCGATGACCTCAGTTACTGACCGGTTTTAATTCTGGTCCATTCCCGGTTCACCATGCGTTGATTGCGGGCACCCCAAGGCGTTGTCACATACAATTTGGCCAGAGTTTCTGCGTCAGGATAAATCGCCGGATCTTCAACCACATCCTTATCCAGCAACTCCGTCGAACCTTGGTTGCCATTGGCGTAGTAGACGTAATTGGAGGCTTTTGCGATAACATCCGGCCGCAGTATGTAGTTCAGAAATTCATGAGCCTCATCAACATTCTTTGCGTCGGTCGGGATCGCCATCTGATCAAACCACATCAGCGCACCCTGCTCGGGAATTGAATATCCCACTTCAACACCTGCATCGGCTTCCGCGGCACGGTCCCGGGCTTGAAATATATCTCCAGACCAACCTACAGCCAGACAAATGTCTCCATTTGCCAATCCATTGATATATTCTGAGGAATGAAATTTTTGAACGCTTGAGCGTACGGTTTGCAGCAGGGCGGCCGCCTCCTTCAGCTCTTCAGCATCTTTGCTGTCAGGGTTTTTACCCAAATAGTTCAACGCGGCCGGGATAATTTCCGCCGGTGCGTCAAGAACATGAATTCCGCAATCCTTGAATTTTGCAAGTTTTTCAGGATCAAAAACAACGTCCCAAGATGTGATTTCTCCCCCTAGACGTTCCTTCGCTGCCTTCACGTTATATCCGATGCCGGTAGTACCCCACATGTAATTGAACGAATATTTCTGCCCTGGGTCATAGGCTTCTGTGCGCCGTTGGATTTCGGCCCACAAGTGTTTCGCATTTGGCAATTTACTCATGTCCAGAGGTTGGAATACTCCTGCTTGAATCTGACGTGCCAGAAACGTGCCGGACGGAACGACAACGTCGTAGCCAGTGCCGCCGGCCAACAGCTTTGTTTCCAAAATCTCATTTGAGTCAAAAACATCATAAACAATCTTGATGCCAGTTTCTTTTGTAAACTCGCCCAGAATGCTTTCGTCAATATAGTCAGACCAGTTGTACACGTTGACGACCCGCTCCTGGGCCTGCGCAACACAAGTCAGTGCCACTGCAGCTGCAGACAACACCAAGGATTTGGCTAAAAGTTTCATTGATTTACTCCCGATTATCAATTTATTCGTCGTTATTTAATTATGCCCGGTTTGGACATTAGGTTACTGCGGCAGGGATTGGCAATCAGTATTCCTGCTACAAAAATGTTCGCCTTTCCAAGGGGGATATGTCGTTGCGGAAACCATCGACTTCCGCACGCTTTATACTTGCCAGATTGTCCCGCATCATCTGTCCCAATGCACGCTTGGCGAACTTGCTGTCTTGAAAGGCCTGCAGAGCTGCTATTTGAGAATTTGGCAATCCCTCACCGCGATTTGGAGTGGCTTCCTCATAGGCATTTCCAACCAGTTCGGGTGGCGGCAGCACTTCACTCTCCATGCCTTCGATAACCCCCTGCAGGATCGTTGCCAGCACCAAATAAGGATTGGCATCAGCTCCAGACACGCGATGTTCAAGGCGTTTGGCAACGTCGGGAGCGGCCGGCAGACGTACAGATACTGACCGATTATTTGCCCCCCAATTTACCCGAGTTGGAGCATAAGAACCCGGTGCCATCCGACGAAACCCATTATGGGTGTTCACAAAAACAAGAGCCATTTCCTGCATACTGGCTAGCAGACCGGAAACCGCGTGGCGCAATCGAACGTCGCCCTCCCGCCCTGAAAAGATGTTGTTGCCCTGGGCATCCAGAACACTGGCATGCACATGCATGCCGTTGCCAGGTTGGCCAATGATCGGCTTGGCCATGAATGTTGCTTCCAGTCCATTTATCCGCGCACATTCCTTGATGATACGCTTTAGGAGGACAACATCGTCTGCGGCCCTGAGAGCGTCAGCTCGATGGTTCAGATTAACTTCATACTGGCCGGGACCAGCCTCTTTTACGATTGTATCGATGGGCAGGTCCGCCCATTTCGCGGCATTGCGGATATCTGCAAATATGTCGACCTTCTCGGCAAGGGCATCCAAACCATACATAAATTGAGCGTCCGGTGCTTGATCATGGGAGGCCATTTCAAAAGGTTCGCCAGAGCCAGCGGGGGCCCGTAACAGATGAAACTCCAATTCAAACGCACAAACCGCCGACATGCCCTGGGCAGAAAGACGATTGATAACCTGCGCAAGCACGCTGCGCGAACAGCCGCCAAAATATTCGTGTTCGGGAGTTAGAGTTTGAAGCAGTACCTGCGCAGTGGTTGCATCTATTTCAGCCTCTACATGGCCGGCTTTGCGGGACTTCCCCCAAGGCACAGCGCTGAGCGTATGAGGAACCGCAATGCAAAATCCGTCCAAATCTCCGCTTGATATATGCAGGCCTGTCGCATCGACTTCATTACCCCAGACATCCAGTCCATGGAGAGACAGAGGAAAGTTTACCCCATCTGAAAACGCTTTCTTGAGCGTTGATACGGGAGCCCATTTGCCGCGTGCAATGCCATTTGGATCGACCAACACAAGTTCAACATGCTCAACTTTGGGATGGTTCTTTAAAAAATCGTCAAGAATTGACACTGGCATCACATGATTAGAATTCGTTGGAACCGTCATGGCGTGCCGACAAGGGTCGAGTCAATCACATAAAAAAGGCCGCCCGAGGCGGCCTTTGGTCTTTATGGAAAACCGTCTACAGGGATCCCGCAAATTTGGCGATTGCCCGTTGATAGGCTGACGAAGCATTCCATTCGTGCAGCACTGAAAAATTATGCGTACCTGGTTGATAGCTCTGTCCGGCCTGCCAGCCATAGGACCTTAGATAGTTGGCGGTCGACGCCAGAACATCAGGCACGGATCGGATCAAGTCACGACGACCGTTGCCATCAAAATCAACACCGAACCGAACGTAGTTTTTCGCCATGAATTGGGTTTGTCCGATCTCGCCATGGCGTGCACCGCGCATCCGTTCTCGAGATATCCAGCCTTTGTCGATAATCTTCAGGGCGGCCATCAGATTGGGTCGGAAAAAATCTGACCTTCGGCAATCATGGGTCAATGAAGCAAGTGACGTGACAATATCATGTTTTCCGGTAAAGCCGCCAAATGCGGTTTCCATTCCCCAGATGGTCGCCAAAACTTCCCGTTGAACACCATATTTTCGCTCAACCTGATCAAACAGGCGTCTGTGGCGTTTGAGCTTTGATAGAGTCGGCCTTTTCAAACCACGTGTCTTCTTGGCGTAAAACTTGTTGAAGTTTGACTTCGCCCTTTTAAAACTTCGATTGACCCGGCGGTCGTATTTAATGACACCAGATGAATATTTGGTGCTGGCCAGGGCCGCTAACCCTCTTTTGCCAATTCCAGCTGCCTTGGCTTCCTTAGCGAAGTCTCGCTTGAAGGCAGCAAAGCCTTTTCCAGAATTGCTGCAACTTGCTGCCAGTACCGGTCCTGAAGTCAATCCCGCTAAGATTGCTCCAACAATCAAACTTTTCTTACTAATCATCCCAACCTCATTGCCTGTGATTCCTTTGAAACCAGTACAAAGCAAAAGTGAATCAGTGATAAACCTCGACCATTATCAATATAACATTGTGACATTACAATGGTGGAGCGCCTGTTTACACGCCAAGTTGAGTCCGATCACGTCAATCCGAAAGCCCCAAAACCCTGCACCAGATCATCAAGGCCAAGGGGGCGGGTAAGCGGCGGTGCCGATCTTGCAACACAGTCTTCTCTTTCACACAGGCGACAGGATGGACCGATTGGAACAGGGCCTAGTATCTGAGGGTCTGGGAGCAATTGCGCATGGATTATGACGCGAGCATGCAGATCGTTATTGTCAATCACCATCGCGCCTCGCTTTGGCTTTTCCTGCGCCTTGGCGCGCAGCAGGGCCGCAGCATGATGGTCTTCAATCCCAAGCAGTATTGCCGTTCTTCTGGGTCGTTCTCCGGGCCCGACTGATGGCCCCTCAACTGTGCAGGAAAGGCTCACATAGACATCTCCCTGCGGGTTTATCACTCGCTCGGCCAGCACTTCGTCCGGTGAAGCGAATGCCGAATGAATAGCCAATTTGGGACAATTTCCACCAAAGTGCGAAACCGGAAATCCTTTTGCCCCCAAGCGTCGGATGACATGTCCGGCCTGGTCAACTTCAATCATGAAAAATGGCAGTCCGGCACGTTTGCCACCGCTCTTGTCCTGCAGCGATACCAATCGTTGAGCCACCTGTCCAAAACTAACCTCAAAGCGACTGGCCAGCGCCATCATGTCATATTGCAACCGCTCGGCGATGCGTTGAAATCGTTCATAGGGCATCAGAATTGCCAACGCTGTGTAGCGGGCCAGTTCAAACCGCGCCAATCGAACAGCCTCATCTCCCTTGATTTTCAGCAGGTCAACTTCTTCGTCCAACAACGCCGATTCCCTCAACATCACCAACTCCTGAGCCAGCAATTCAGCTCGTTGGGCGCGCGGCAATCTTTCTGACAGAAACAAGCGGTGAGAATGGCGGTCAAAGCGCTTGCGCCAGACCGGCATGGTTTCAACCGGCAATATTTGGACTGTGATGCCATGATCGGAGCGCAGCAAATTATAAAGCGCCGTCATTGTATCTTTGTAATCGCCAAGCGATTCTCTGATCCTGAGTGCCGCACGCTCCAACGCTGGAAAACACCAGGGGACCAACTCAAACTGGCTGCGCACGATATCGACCGGCAATTGTTTGCTGCTGGCCTCAGAAACTCCTCCAGCATGCCCACTCTGCCCCATCAACTGCGACAGGTCACTCAGCCGGTCCTGCTGTTCGCGATAAGCACGATAAAGTTTGACAATTCCGATAGCCGCGTTGGGTGCCCCATCGGAAATCTCAAGTAATTCGGTGTCCCCCGGCAGTTCTCCCGACAACAGCGGGTCGGAAAATACTTCCTTAAGAGCTGCGACCGATCCGGCCTCACCTGTTGGCTGCAATTCATCGACATCAATTTTGAAAGTAGAGACAAGCTTCATCACCAACTGCGCCGTCAATGGCCGCTGATTACGCTCGATCAGGTTCAAATAACTTGGTGAAATGCCCAATTCCGAGGCCATCGACGTTTGGGTCAGTTCCAGCCGGTTGCGAATTCTGCGCACCCGTGGTCCTACGAATATCTTGGTTTCTGCCATAAGTTTACAACTTTCGTCGTGTGTTGACGTCAATTTTATGACATTTGTGACAAAATTACAAACCTCATTGGTCAAATTTCCAACAATCACACCCAAATTGCGAGCGAAATGTCGAAATTTATCTGATCTTGAGTGAAACTCCAGTCATACAGCATCCAGAGGCCATCGGGATTGCGAAGTTTACAAACTTAACACCAGAGTAATTATAGCCTCAAACAACTGCCGACGCCAAATGTCGGAAACCCATCAATGAAGGAGAACTGCCATGACTGACACCGTTACGCCAATCAAAAAGGCCAAGCAGCGCGCTGCTGAATTGTCCACCGAACGCAAGTCGGTCGTGGACGTTGATCAACAATCCGCCATTCGCCAATTAGCCAATGATTTACACCGGTTAAACCACGCCGTCATGAAAGCGGTTGACGCTGGTGTCAGTGTTGAACTGGTCCGCTCTGCCCGTCACCACGGCGGCGAGGGCAATTGGGGAGACATGATGGTTCCGGTCATAGTTAAGGGCTGATCCCAACCACCAACTGTAAGTAAAAACGACCGGCCGCCAATCGGCGGCTGGTCAACAATACAAAAAGGAAAACCCAATGTCTTACACGCAAAGCATCGCTGAAGCCGCTACAACGGTTTCTCAAAACGGCCCCTCCTGGAATGCGATCAGCCCGGAATATGTGGCGCGCATGCGGCTGCAGAACCGTTTCAAAACCGGTCTGGAGATCGCTAAATACACGGCCGGTGTGATGCGCAAAGACATGGCTGCCTATGACGCCGATCCAAGCAAATACACCCAGTCCTTGGGCTGTTGGCACGGATTTATTGGTCAGCAAAAGATGATTTCAGTCAAAAAGCATTTCGAAACCACCGACCGAACCTATCTCTATCTTTCGGGCTGGATGATCGCGGCACTGCGCTCTGACTTTGGCCCCCTGCCCGACCAGTCCATGCACGAAAAGACAACCGTGCCCGAGTTGATCGAGGAATTGTACACGTTCCTGCGCCAGGCAGATGCACGTGAACTGGGCATGTTGTTCCAGCATATTGATGCCGCACGCGAAGCCGGCGATGAGATGTCTGCAATGCGCATACAAAAGGAAGTCGACAATTACCAAACGCATGTTGTCCCGATCATCGCCGACATAGATGCCGGCTTCGGTAATGCAGAAGCTACTTATCTTCTGGCCAAGAAGCTGATCGAAGCTGGCGCCTGCTGCTTGCAAATCGAAAATCAGGTTTCTGACGAAAAGCAATGCGGACATCAGGACGGCAAGGTAACTGTGCCGCATGAGGACTTCCTCGCGAAAATTCGCGCCATCCGCTATGCGTTTCTCGAACTCGGCGTCGATAACGGCATCATTGTCACCCGCACTGATTCACTGGGAGCGGGCTTGACGAAGCAGATTGCTGTCAGCAAAGAGCCAGGTGATCTCGGCGACCATTACAACTCATTTCTCGACTGCGAAGAAATCTCCGTCGACCAGATGTCCAGCGGAGATGTTGTGTTGAAACGTGATGGCAAGTTGATGCGACCAAAGCGTCTGCCATCCAATCTCTTCCAGTTTCGCGAAGGAACCGGGCAGGATCGGGTTGTACTCGACTGCATCACGTCCCTGCAGCACGGAGCAGATTTGCTGTGGATTGAAACCGAACGTCCCAATGTTGAACAGGTCGCTGTGATGGTCGACCGCATCAAAAAGACCTGTCCGGATGCAAAGCTGGTCTACAACAATTCACCATCTTTCAACTGGACGTTGAACTTCCGCCAACAGGTTTTTGATGAGTGGGCAGAAGCTGGACGCGACACATCAGGCTATGACCGCGCCAAGCTGATGAGCGTTGACTATGATGAGAGTGAATTGGCAGCCGAGGCCGACGACAAAATCCGCACTTTCCAGGCTGACGCAGCCAAGCGGGCGGGCGTTTTCCATCATCTTATCACACTGCCCACATACCACACGGCTGCATTGTCAACGGACAATCTGGCCAAGGAATATTTCGGAGACGCGGGCATGTTGGGCTATGTCAAAGCCGTCCAGCGCGAGGAAATCCGCCAGGGTATTGCCTGTGTCAAACATCAGAATATGGCAGGTTCGGATATGGGGGACGACCACAAGGGGTATTTTGCGGGCGCAGCAGCGCTAAAGGCGTCCGGCAAAGACAACACCATGAATCAATTTGGATAAATCCTACTTCAACACGCCAAATCGAAAGGCCACCGCAAACATGCCGGTGGCCTTTCTTTTTTCACATCAATTTCTTTACTGCGGTCGCGGCGGTTGGTTCAGTCCGACTTGGCTCGCCGGGCGCTGCTCACAACGCTCCAGCCACGCCAAAATGTTCGGCAGAGAATTAAGCTCCAACGCTTCCCCGGCATCATAAAAATCACGGGCTCCGCGTATCCACGGGAATATTGCAATGTCAGCGATTGTGTATTCATCGCCCATGATCCACTGACGGTTTGCAAGTCGTTGCTCAACCACATTCAACAGCCGTTTGCCTTCAATTCGATAACGTTCGCGAGGGCGCGGGTCTTCGATATCTTTGCCAGCGAATTTTGAGAAATATCCATATTGACCAAGCATCGGGCCGATGCCCCCCATTTGAAACATCACCCATTGGATCGTTTCATATTTCAAGGCGGCATCCTCGGGCAGCAAACCACCGTATTTTTCTGCTAGATAAATCAATATTGCACCAGATTCCCAAAGTCCCATCGCTTCGCCGTTGGGGCCATCAGGATCAATGATTGCGGGGATCTTATTGTTCGGATTCAATGACAAAAACGCAGGCGTTTCGGTTTCATTGAGCATCACAAGATGCGCCTCATATGGAACGCCAAGTTCTTCCAGAGCAATGGACGCTTTCACTCCGTTGGGAGTAGGAAACGCATAGAGCTGGAGTAGATCCGGAGTAACCGGCTTCCAGCGTTTGCTGATAGGAAAGTCTGAGAGGGTTTTCTTTGACATGGGCAGCACCTGTTCATCGTAATTAGACGATGAATATGGTGACTGACCCATGAATTACCAGAGGGGCCTCACAGAAATATGTCTAATTACCGGACGCCGTCGCGCCATTGGCCAAACACTTCATGCGCCTGTTGATCTGTCACAACCGGGACTGAATTACCAAATACGTCGGCTTCAGCACCCGGCAACCAAGGATCAGGCAGTCCGCGAAAATGGAGGCGCATCGGGGTGCTCATTCCTTCACCAAAGGCAATGCATTCGCGGTTTGCCAAGGAGGATATAAATGAAATGGTGCTCGCTGAAGACGACGAAATTGCGCGACGAATAATATCCTGGTCAAAATCGTTGGTCAGACGCAGGGAGAAAACTGTCGAACACTGAGACAGAATTGTTGGATCAAGCTCGGAAGGGCGCTGGGATATGATTGCCATAAAGGCTCCATATTTACGACCCTCTTTGGCAATACGCGCAATCGCCCGCCGGGTCGGTTCAAAACCATCCTTGTCTGCAGGTACGTAGCGATGCGCTTCCTCGCAAACCACCAGCACCTTCAAATTTCCCTTGGCCGCAATTGCCAGTTCAAACGAAACACGACACAATACAGACGCCACCGAGTTGACCACTTCCGAAGGCGTTCCCGCCAATTGTATGATCGTCGTATTCGATCCATCACCAGGCAGACTGAACAGATCTCCAATGACCTGGTCGGCAATATCCTGAATGGTTCGATGGCGGAACATGAACGAGTAGCGTTTATCATTGCAGTGCGCCACAATGCGTCCCTTGAGCGACTTGAGAATCGTCCGATCGTAGCGGGGTTCAAGAAGTCCCATTTCGTCGTCGATTTCTGAAAGCAGATCCGCCATCCGGTAGGGCACTGCAGTATCGGCAGTGATGATCGATGACGACGAATCGGTTCGCAATGTCACCCGATCCTCGCCGTCTCTGAATTTAATTTTGGCCTGAGGAATAAATTCTCGAAGTGCATCGACTTCTTCGTGAACAAGCGGCTTGCCGCGAAACAACACTTCGACATATTCATCGAGCTGGAACAGCCAAAACGGAATATCCATATTGGTAGGAGAAACCGTATTGGCCATCGGGAAAGCTTTGGTAAATTCGTTATGGGGATCAAGAATGATCGTGCGCAGTTCAGGCACCAATTGTTGTGAAGCATGTAACAGCAATGACACAGACGCTGATTTACCCGATCCGGTTGAGCCCAACACCGCAAAATGCTTCGACAGCATATCAGGAATATCGACCAGAGCCGGAATCGAGGAATCTTGTGAAAGGCTCCCGACATGAGCATTCACTGTACCTGTCGCCGCATAGATTGAAGCCAGATCGTCAGATCTGATCTGACGGGCCGTCGAACCGACGCCTGGATAGGCACTGATACCCTTTACGAATCTGCGCCCACCATCGGAAGTCTTCTGCACTTCGCCCTGCAGCTCAACGTTAAACCGCATTTCAGCGTTCTTACCGGGCTCATAAGAACCCACAGGCATGTCAATGTCGCAAATCATAGCGACAATTCGATTTTGCCCGACCTCGATCGACAACATGCGCCCGACGGCCCAGGTCAGGCCGGTAATCGTGTCGACGCAATTGTTGTTGCCCTGTATCACTGCCATCGTGCCATTACAGGATACGACATAAGCCTCGCTTGGTTCTTCACGAATTTCAGTACTGCCACCGTCCGCCTGGTCCACAGAATCGGGGGGGTAAAATGACATTCTGATCTCAGCGGCTGAATCCGAAACCGTGCCAACCTGGGGGGGGTGGTTAGTCTGAACTTCCGCCTGGGGGGCCTGCGCTACGGGCGCCTCTCCTGCCTGTTGATATTGAGCCGAAGCACCTGCAGGTTGACCCGCATTGGCAGTCCCATCACCGAGCTGGGCCATTGGTTGAGAATGAGTACCGGTTGCCGGTGTAAGGCCACTAGTGCCTTGCGGAACAGACTGAGAAAATCGGCCTGTGTCAGAATTTGTCGAAGGCGGGTTGGCAGTACCTTGATCATATCCGCCGGTTGTCGACATCCCACTTGAATTCTTTGATCCCGTTGCCAAGGAAATTCTCCGTAACAGTGCTTCATTATCCATTGGTTTGCCTCAATCTAACCCGAGTGACCCATTGATTGCACTACCCGGTTAAGAATCCGTCATTTTCACACAGTTTGATACTTTCTATTGTTCTGCTAAGCAGCACACACACAAAAAATCAAGGTAAGCAGATGTCAGTATCCGACAAACCCGCCAGCGATTTGGAACAGTATCCAGCTGCGCGCGGAGTTGATTCTATTGAAGAAGCCCGTGTTTGGCTGGCCGAACGCGGCATTGAGGATATCGAATGTATCACGCCAGATCAGGCTGGAGTGGCGCGAGGCAAAATGATGCCATCGTCAAAGTTTCTGAGCACTTCGGCGCTGGCCCTGCCAAGTTCAATTTTCATGCAAACCATCTCCGGCAGCTACCCGGAGGAAAGTGACAGTTTCCAGTATCCACCTCATGACGGCGATTTACGGCTGGTTCCTGACTTGTCAACGTTATCGGCGGTTCCATGGGAAACAGATCCCACCGCACAAGTCATCTGTGACATGCACGACTATCACGGAAAACCCACAAACTATACTCCCAGAAATGTTCTCCGGCGGGTCATTGACGCCTATCATTCCAAGGGCTGGAAGCCCGTCGTTGCACCGGAAATCGAGTTTTATCTGGTCAAGACAAATGATGATCCGGACATTCCCCTGCAACCGCCGGTTGGGCGTTCTGGCCGCGCCATTGCAGGTGGCAACGGATATTCCATTGCCGGTGTCAACGAATTCGATGAACTGGTCGATGACGTTTATGACTATTCGGGATCTCAGGGGTTGGAAATTGAAACTCTGATCCACGAAGAAGGCGCAGCGCAGCTGGAAATTAATCTAAATCATGGTGATCCGTTGGAACTGGCCGATCAGGTTTTCATGTTCAAGCGCACCATCCGCGAAGCCGCTTTAAAACACGGCATGTATGCGACCTTCATGGCCAAGCCGAGCCAGAACCAGCCGGGTTCGGCGATGCATGTCCATCAATCAGTTGTGGATATTGAAACCAACAACAACATATTCACCGATTCAAAGGGGGAGGAGAGCGACCAATTCCGCCATTTTATTGGAGGAATGCAGCACTATTTGCCAAAAGCTTTGGTGATGATGGCACCCTATGTGAATTCCTACCGACGGTTGACTACCAACACATCAGCCCCAGTAAATGTGCGCTGGGGATACGACAATCGCACCACTGGATTGCGCATACCCACATCGGATCCGCAGGCGCGGCGCGTTGAAAACCGGGTCCCTTCATCTGACGCAAATCCATATCTTGCGTTGGCGGCATCTCTGGCCTGTGGATATCTGGGGCTGGAACAAGAATTGGCCTGCGATGATTCAGTCGCTCTTGCTGCCAACGAAGGAAATAACGACCTTCCCAGAGGTTTGCTCGACGCCCTGGGGCTATTTGAAGGTGGGAACAAACTTCAGGAGATTCTTGGGCCAGACTTTGTAGGAGTTTATGCGGCCATCAAACGGGAAGAATACGAAACATTCATGCAAGTGATCTCTCCGTGGGAACGGGAATACCTCTTATTGAACGTGTGAGACCAGAACATGAGCCTTTATCAATCTCCCATTTCACCCGGTCGTTCATGGTATGAAGACAGTTGCGGTCACCGGCCTCAATATCATCAGCTGCAAGACAGTATCGACGCTGACGTTGCCATTGTTGGTGGTGGTTTTTGCGGCCTGAGCGCGGCACTACATCTCAGTCAGTCTGGCACAAAAGTTGCGCTGATCGATGCCCACAGATTTGGTGATGGCGCGTCCGGACGCAATGGTGGTCAAATGGGATCGGGACAACGTGGCGACTTGCTCGATCTGGAAAAAGAGCTTGGCTTTGAAAGGTCAAAGGCGCTGTGGGACATGGCAGAAGACGCCAAACGATCACTGCTCGACACCGCCGCGAAGCATGGATTTGATGCCGACTATCAAGAAGGTCAGCTCACGCCAATGCACAAGCAAAGGTATGAGCGGCATGCGCGCCATGAAGTCGATACTCTGACCACGCGCTACCAGTATCCTCATATCGAATATCTGGACCGAGGGCAGATGGCTTCTGCGCTTGGCAGTGATGCCTATTTTGGTGGAACGGTGGATTCTGGCACGGGCCATATTCACCCCATGAAATACGTGATCGGATTGGCACAGGCTGCCAGCACGTGTGGTGCAGATCTTTACGAAAACTCCGCTGCTACCGCGGTGACGCGTAACGGCCGTTATCAAGTAACAACGGATCGCGGAACCATCACAGCAGACAGGGTATTGCTGGCACTAAATGGTTATCACAACGACTTTCGCCGGGAACTGGCGTCCCATGTGCTGCCTATTCAGAGTTTTATTGGAGCGACATCGCCGCTTCGCAACAATTCTCCGATCCTGCCTGGACGGCAGGCTGTTGATGATAGCCGTTTTGTCGTCCGTTATTTCCGCAAATCGAAAGATGGACGTCTGTTATTTGGCGGACGCGAAGCCTACGGCAAGACTGGCCCCGGCGATATTGAGCGGGCCATTCGTCGCCAGATCAAAGAGATTTACCCCGATCTTGCCAATATCGAAATCACCCACGCCTGGGGCGGCAATGTTGCAATCACCATGCCGCGTTTGCCTTATATTCGCGAACTCGAGCCAGGCCTTTGGTCAGCTGGTGGGTTTTCGGGACATGGGGTGATGATGTCCAACTATACCGGCCGGTTGATTGCAGAACATTTTCTGGGCAAGAATGACCATATTAGATACCTGAAAGAACTGAATATTCCCGGATTTCCGGGCGGGTCACTATTGCGCAATCCACTCAAGGTTTTTGCGCTGACGTGGTATGCAATGCTGGACCGCGTCTAGACTGCGAAATCAAACCCCCAAGGTTTGGAAATTGAATTCTTGACTGGAGTACTCCTGGGCGTCGCACTGATCAGCCGCCCTGGTGTCAAAGTGCAGTGCATCTTGATTATCCACATAGCAGATAAAGGCGATCACCAATGCTTCATTGGCGATGATTTCTGCTGGTGTGAACACACCTGTCCCGCTAATGACGACTTGTCGTATTTTTTCGACAATATCCCATTGTGCCCAAGCCCTAACTAGAGGCACAAATATGGCCTAATAAGCACCATCAACGCCAAAGCGAGTTTCGACCCCTATGCTGCAACTGGAACCAACTGCCCAAGATTGTATCGCCGCACTGGCCGAACTGGTCAAATTTGACACCACTTCACGCAATTCCAACCTGGAATTGATTAACTTCGTACAGTCCGAACTCAGCGCCATTGGCATCAAATCACGCCTGACGTTTGACGAACAAAAAACCAAGGCGAATCTCTGGGCGACAATTGGACCGGACATTGAAGGCGGCGTGGTTTTGTCGGGCCATACTGACGTGGTGCCGGTTGACGGCCAGAATTGGTCGAGCGATCCGCTTGAGTTGACCGAGCGCGATGGCCGATTGTTTGCTCGCGGCACCTGCGACATGAAAGGCTTTGTTGCCTGCGCCTTTGCCCACGCGCAGGCTATGGCCAAGGCGGAACTAAAAGTGCCTGTACATTTTGCATTTTCCTACGACGAAGAAGTTGGCTGTGTTGGTGTTCAGGGGCTGATCAAGGACATGCAGGAAAATCTGCCAAAGCCGCTCGCGGTCATCGTCGGAGAACCCACCAGCATGCAGATTGTTGGCGCTCACAAAGGCGGAGAGGCTGTGTGAAAAGTCCGTTCGTTTGCGGATCATGCTATAATTCCCTGAGAGTGAATCGGGGATTTGTTATGACGCGATTTATTGAAGGTGTGGTCCGTGATCAGGTGGCATTGCTTCCGGAATGTCTGGATGATTATGTTGCTGAAGATAATCCGGTTCGGGTTGTTGATGCATTCATTGATATGCTGGACTTGGGTGATCTCGGGTTTGAGATTGAACCAGAAACAATGGGTCGCCCTGGCTACCACCCGGGACTGATGTTGCGGATTTATCTTTACGGCTATCTCAATCAGGTTCAGTCATCGCGGCGGTTGGAACGAGAATGTGGGCGCAATCTGGAACTTATCTGGCTGACAGGTCGGCTGAAGCCGGATTTCAAAACGATAGCCGACTTCCGCAAGGACAATGGTTCGGCGATCCGCAAGGTGTGCCAGCAGTTCGTTGCTTTGTGTCGGGACATCAAACTTCTGGACAGTGATATCGTCGCCATTGATGGCAGTCGGTTCAAGGCGGTCAACTCGAAGGCTAAGAGCTACACGCGCGGCAAGCTGAAGCAGAAACTGGGTGAGATCGATAAGGCGATTGAGAGATACCTGATGGAGCTGGACCGAGCTGATGAAGCTCTGGCAAAGACAGGCTCGGCAGTGCCGATATCACAGATCGTCCGCACCAGTCGTAAGTTGGCCAATCTGAACAAGGAGGCCAAACGCTACCGGGCTGTGGAAGAACGCATGGATGCAACAGGAGAAACTCAGGTGTCGTTGAGTGATCCAGATGCCAAGTCTATGACGACGACTGCCCGCATGCCGCGTGTTGTGGGTTACAACGTTCAAACGGCTGTTGAGGCCAGGCATCATCTCATTGTTGCCCACGAAGTGACCACCTTCGGTTACGACCGTGATGCCTTGTCAAAGATGGCCAAGGCAGCACGCGATGAAATGGAAACCGACGAACTGGAAGCAATTGCTGACAAGGGATACTTTAAAAGCGAGGAAATACTGGCCTGCGAAGACGCAGGCATCACACCCATCGTCTCCAAGCCTCTGACTGGTAGTTCAAGCATCAGGGGCAAATTTGACCGGGCAGACTTTGTCTACGACACCGAGAAGGATGTCTATGTTTGCCCTGCTGGCGAACACCTGACTTATCGCTATACCAGCGAGCGGGATGGCAAGATATTGCGGGCCTACAGTTCAGAATTTTGCTCTGGCTGCGTCATTAAAGACAAATGCACGACTTCTACACAGCGACAAATTCGCAGATGGGAACATGAGGCAGTGCTCGAACGCATGCAGCAGCGCATTGATGATGACCCATCCAAACTGGCGCTGCGATCCATGACGGTCGAACATCCGTTCGGCACGATCAAATCCTGGATGGGCAATACCCACTTCAAGATGCGGCGCCTGAAAAACGTCGCCACCGAAATGGCTTTGCATGTCCTTGCCTATAATATGACCCGGGTCATGAACATCATCAGTGTACCCACCCTGATCAAAGCGATGAGGACGTGATAAAGGTCTATTATTGAAGCCCTCAACTGAAAAATCTGCATTTCCAGCCCGGAAACCGAATGTTGGCCGAATAACTATGCGATTTGAGTGGAATTCGGGAAAATCGGGAAATATTCAAGATGCCGCAAAACCCGAAGCAAACCCTATAAAATGCCCGACTTTCCACACAGCCTCCGGACAGAGCACCACTTCAATTTTTAGGAATTGTTCGGCTTGCGACATAACTCGGCTATGTCACATTGAGAACCGAGCAAACCATGGAACACGAATCCACACGCAGGACTGGCAACGCGGCCCTGAGCAATCAACATACTTGAGCCTATGGACTCGAAAGCGAACTAGGTTATTGCATTGCGATTAGAATTTTGAATACTTTGTACTGCGGATTTGAGATGTCTTTCATACCGATTTAAGTCATTAATTGTAACTACTCAGCTACCCTATTTCTGCTGCCATTAGGTGCGACAATTTGATTCATGGCGCATATTTGAGGTTCCACTTTTTTCATTTTGGTGTTTGACTGCGAGGATGAAACTCGAAAATCTGACACCTGAAATTCTTGCTGATTTCTCAAAATCAGAACTGATTGATGTGGCCATGGCTCTGGTGGGTCAGGTTGTCTAACTCAAAGAACAAAATGCGCAGCTTTTGGAGGTGAACGCTCGGCTCCTGAAGGAAAACGAACAACTCAGGAAAGACAACGAGCAACTTAGAGAAGATAATGCGGTTCTTAGGCAGCGTGTTTCAGATCTTGAGCGTCGTCTGGGATCGAACAGTCGTAATAGCAGCAAACCACCTTCGAGCGACGGACTGGCAAAGCCGTCTAGCGATAAGAAACGGCGGACCAAAAGTCAGCGGGGCAAGTCAAATCGAAAGCCTGGCGGCCAACCCGGACATCCCGGCAACACACTGAAACAGGTTGAGAACCCAGACGAGATCACCAGTCATTTTCCGAACCAATGCCAAAACTGTCAGGCCGCGCTTTCGGCGGAGGATACCATAGGTTCTGCGTGCAGACAGGTGTTTGGCCTCAAACCTCCACCGCCGCTTTATGTGACCGAGCATCGTGCGCATATTTGCCAATGCCAGCATTGCGGTGCAAAAACCCGCGCCGATTTTCCTGAAGGGGTAACATCACCCGCCCAGTACGGCGATGAAATAGGGGCGTTGGCCGCCTATTTACAGACGCAGCACTGCATTCCCCAAAATCGCCTGGCGCAGGTTTTTGCGGACATTTTCGGGGTCACAATCACATCGGCAACCCTTTCCAGTCTGGTTGCCAAAAAGGCCGAGCAGATGCTCTGTTTAGCTGAGGCGGTGAAGAACCTGCTGTCCGGGCCTCAAACGGCAGTGAAGCATCTGGATGAAACGGGGTTCAGGATTGGTGGCAGAACGCGCTGGCTTCATATGCTATGCTCCACCGCTCTAAGCCACCTTCGGCTCGGAACTGCGCGAGGTGAAGTGCCACCAGAACTGGCGGGAACGGCAGTGCATGACTGTTTCTCTTCCAACTGGGCAGTGGAAAATGTGACCCATGGATTGTGCAATGCCCACATCTCCCGCGAATTGGAGGCATTGACCGAATATGAAAAAGAAGCTTGGGTGCCGGACATGAAAGCCATTCTGCTCGACGCACTGAAGCTCACGCATGTCGCGCGAATCCAAAATCGGAGCGCGGTCAGCCCGGAGGCAATCACGGATATCGAGCGGCGATTTGATGCCTGTTGCGAGCGTGCTATCGCGTTCCACGAGGCCCAACCGCCTCTCGCGCGCCCAACGAAAGGCAAGAAGCGGGGTCGCCCGAAACGGCGGATTGGGCACAATCTCGCTTTGCGACTCCAAACGCATAAAGCAGCGGTTTTGCTCTTTCTCAATGATCTGCGCGTTCCCTACACGAACAACGAGGCAGAGCGTGATCTCAGAATGACGAAAGTTCGACAAAAGGTCTCGGGAAGCTTTCGAACAGAGGCTGGTGCCGAGAATTTCTGCACTTTACGAACGGTCATTGAAACGGCGCGAAAACAAGGTTGGGACATCCTGAAAACCTTGAAAACCGCGCCTGATCAGCTCATCCTCAACCTCAGACCCGTCTGATGGGCCGTCTATAAAAGCATCAGGTTGGGGTAGCTGGGTAGTTACCAGTCTCCGGCAGAAACATTATTGCGGCATTTGACAGGCCTTAATCAGTCCGGGCGCGTGGCCTATGGTACCGAAGCGGCACATTTTCAAAACGCCGGCGTTCCTGGCGTAATATTTGGACCTGGCAGCATCAAGCAAGCGCATTTGCCCGATGAGTATATCGACATATCTCAAATGGCAGCGTGCCACGAATTCATGCTGAAACTGACGGACTGGGCGGTGACAAACGGACGGGTTGGCTGATGAATTGCAGGCCGCTGCTCACCCTCTGCGCGCTGATATGTTTCTTGACCAGTTCCGTCATCTGGGCACAGCCAAAATCGATCCTGCCTGAAGACTGGCAGTCCGGACACTTTTTGGATCACCCGCTTATTGGCCAGATTTTCACGGCAAAGGGACAATCCGTGCCTGAAGGTTTCATGATGCGCCAGGCGCGATTAACGCGCTTTGTGCTGTTGGGTGAAAACCACGACAATCCCGACCACCACATTATTCAGGCCAATATCATCGACGCACTCGCAGGTGAGAATCACCGACCTGCCGTGGTATTTGAGATGGTGCCGATGCGTCTGGCTGACCAAATCAGCAATTATGATCTTGTATCGGACCCCCGGCTTGATGACTTCGCCAAACGCCTGGAGCGGGAAAAGCGGGGCTGGTATTCTTGGAATATCTATCGACCAATCGCTCTGGCCGCCGCGAAGAATAAAATGCCCATGGTTGCCGGCAATCTGGATCGCGCAACGACGCGGGCGATATCCAGCAACGGCCTGTCTGAGTTGAACGACTCCGAACAGTTGGCATTTGGTTTGAAAACGCCTCTCTCCAAGGTTGCGGAACAGGAACTCATTGAAGAACTACGCCGCTCACATTGCGATCTGTTGCCGCAAAAGGCCCTGCCAGCGATGGTCAATGTTCAAAGGGCCAAGGATGGTTCCATGGCAGATGCGATGATCCGAGCCAGTGGGAAATTTGGTGCGGTGCTGATTGCTGGCAACGGACACATTCGTAAGGACCGTGGTGTCCCTTTTGTCTTGCGTCAAAACAAGGCTCGCATTCAAGAAACCCACAATCTTGCAATTGCTCTGGTGGAAGCCAGCCCTCAACAACCGATGTTCGCGGACTATGATTTTGTCAGCAAAGGTGGAGAAGCCCTTTATGATTTTATCATCTTTACACCTAAATTTGACAGGACCGACCATTGCGCTGCAATGCGAGAACAGTTCAAGAATATGAAAAAGACCAAGCCATGAGCGACCGCAAAAACACTCCGTCCCTGGACACGCTATTTGCACAGGCAAATGGGGCGATTGATCCACAAACCGGTGGAATTGTCCCACCCATTCAATCGGCCACGACATTCATTCGCGATGAGGCAAATGTACCTCTGTCGGCGGATCACATCTATGCCCGCGACGACAACGATCTGGTGCGATTGGGCGAAGAACTGCTCAATCAGGCAGAACATGCCGAGGCAGGTCTATTATTCCCTTCCGGCATGGCAGCAGTCGTTGCCGTGATGCGCACGGTTCCAAATGGTGGGCGGATCATTCAGCAAACCGGTATTTACTGGGGAGTTACTAAGTGGACGCGGGAATTTTGCGAGCGGCGCCAAATCGAGCTTATCGAAGTCGACTGTGCCGATCTTGAGGCGCTGCGTCAGGTGTCGACCACCGCCGATGTACTTTGGATTGAAACACCATCAAATCCATATCTGAAGACAGTAGACGTGGCAGCATGTGTGGAAATTGCAAACTCTGCCGGTGCCGTTTTGGTGGTTGATTCGACCGCTGCTACGCCAATTTTATCCCAGCCACTGGATCTTGGCGCTGACATTGTGATGCATTCTGCCACCAAGGCAATCAACGGTCATAGTGACGTACTGGCCGGCTATCTTGGTTGCCGGGATGCCTCCTCTCGCATCTGGGAAATGATCGCCACAGATCGACACGATGCTGGTGCCATTATGGGACCATTTGAAGCCTGGCTGCTTATCCGCGGCATGCGGACCCTGCCGCTTCGGATCGAGAGAATGAGTTCGAGTGCACTCTTAGTGGCGGAATTCTTGGCAGCTCACCCCAAGGTCGCCCATGTTCTCTATCCGGGACTTTCTACCGATCCGGGACACCAAATCGCGCAGCGACAGATGAACGGTGGCTTTGGTTCGCTTCTTTCGTTTCAGGTAGAGGGCAACAAACAATCCGCGCTCACGGCGGTTGGCCATCTCAAACTGTTTAAGCGGGCCACGTCACTTGGTGGTGTAGAAAGTCTGGTGGAACACAGGCATACAATCGAAGAGGCAGTGCCGGAAAATCTACTGAGACTGTCAGTCGGCATTGAAAATGCCTCCGACCTGATCGCTGACCTCGACAATGCGCTGGCTCAAATTTAGACGCAGCGTCCACCATCAACCTCAAGTGCCACACCGGTAATGAAATCCGCTTCATCAGAGACCAGATAGAGCGCTGCATTGGCCATATCGCGAGGTTGACTAAATCGCCCTAGCGGAATGACGCTTTTGAATTTTTCACGAATTTCCGGGGTGTCTTCCCCCATGAAGTCAGCCAACATGCCGGTTTCGCCAGCAACGGGGCAAAGACTGTTGACCCGAATGTTTTTGGGGGCCAACTCAACAGCCATGCACTTACAGGCGTTTACCACCCAGGCTTTCGAGGCATTGTACCAGACCAGACCAGGCCGAGGCCGCAATCCCGCCGTGGATGCCGTGGCGAGAATGGAGCCGCCACCCTGCTCTTCCATGACCGGAACCACGGCTCGGGATGCGTGATACAAGGCCTTCATGTTGACATCACCGATTCTGTCGAATGTTTGCTCATCGACTGCAGTCATCGACGCGTTTTTGTGGGTAACTCCGGCATTGAGAACAAAAATATCCAGCCGTTTGAAGTGGCTCATCGCAGCGGCAACCATTGCCTGATTATCCTGCGCCCGGGCAACATCAACTTCCAGCGCAACCGCTTGAGCACCAATATCCTGCGCTACCCTTTCTGCTTTTTCGCCGATCAGGTCAGCAACCACGACATTAGCGCCTTCTTCAGCAAAACGTTTGACCATGCCTTCCCCAAATCCAGAGCCGGCACCGGTGACAATCGCAGTTTTTCCTTCAAGTCGCATAATATTTCTCCCGATATTTTGCCCGCACGCTATGATGATGCTGGGGCATCTGCAAGTGTTGTCAGAAGATCAACTACACTTAAGAGTTTGGCATGAAAAACATCCTTCTACGGCCTGCCAAGACGGAAGATCTGGATTTTGTTAGGCAATGCGCCGAGCGCGCATACGAGATTTATGTGGAGCGGATCGGCAAGCCCCCAGCTCCAATGATTGCTGATTTTTGGGCCGCCTTGACCAAACAACATTTGAACATCGCATGTCTCGACAGGAGTCCTGTTGGTTTCGTGGTGAGCTATGTTCGAGGCGACCATCTATTTGTGGAAAATGTGGCCATTCACCCCGATCACCAGGGGCAAGGAATAGCCAAAAAGCTTTTTAGTCTTCTTGAACAACGCTGCAAACTGAATGGCCTGTCGTCCATCGAACTCTACACCAATGAAAAAATGACAGAAAACCTGACTTTCTACCCCAATTTGGGTTTCTGCGAAACTGACCGCCGTCGAGAAGCGGGGTTTAACCGCGTCTACTTCAGAAAGACCCTTTAATCACCGCAACTAAAATTGAATTAAATCGATTGAAATTCATCTCAGAGAGTGCCATATAGCCGCCATGACCAGCAAAATTATTCCCGTAGAACCTTTTGATTATGTCATTTTCGGTGGCACTGGCGACCTTGCCCAGCGCAAGCTTTTGCCAGCGCTATATCACCGCGATCACGATGGTCAATTGCCTGAAGGAGCTCGTTTCATCGGTGCATCCCGCGGAGAATATTCTCAGGAAGCCTATCAGAAATTTGCCCACGATGCTCTGCGCAAACATGTCGCTGAAGATCAACGCAGTGACGACAGTCTCAAAAGATTCCTTGCGAGACTGGACTATGTCAGGATTGATGTTCAGTCCGATAAAGGCTGGGATGTTCTCAAAGCAAAGCTAGATGACGGCATGGAAGGGAAAATTCGAGCTCACTACCTGGCGGTGGGCCCTGCCCTGTTTGGTCCCATTACCAGTCAATTGGAAAAATTTGACCTGATCGATGACCGCACTCGGTTGGTAATAGAAAAGCCATTTGGGCGAGATCTGCCCACTGCCGAAAAACTCAACAATGAAGTTGGACTGCATTTTCGCGAAGACCAGGTTTTTCGCATTGATCATTATCTGGGCAAGGAAACAGTTCAGAACCTATTGGCCTTACGCTTTGCCAATGCGCTTTTTGAACCTCTTTGGAACTGTTCCCATATTGACCATGTTCAGATCACGGTGGCAGAAACCGTTGGGGTTGGAAGTCGGGCTGGATATTATGATCAATCCGGTGCCATGCGAGACATGGTTCAAAACCATTTGATGCAACTGCTCTGCCTTGTTGCCATGGAGGCGCCGGCAACGGGAGATGCCGATTCTATTCGTGACGAAAAACTGAAAGTGCTTAAATCCCTAAAGCCCATTCCAGCCGAGAACACGGTTCGGGCTCAATACATGGCCGGTGCCGGACCCGAAGGAAAAGTCGACGGCTATCTGGATGAACTTGGCGATGAAAGTGACACGGCAACATTTGTGGCTTTAAAAGCCGAAGTTGAAAATTGGCGGTGGTCGGGTGTGCCGTTTTACCTGCGCACCGGCAAGCGTATGGCCATGCGCATGTCGGAGATCGTCATTCAGTTCAAGCCGGTTCCTCATTCTATCTTTGGGGAGGGCGCTGGATCGCCGATCTCAAACCGGTTGGTTCTTCGGCTACAGCCTGATGAATCCGTAAAACAATGGATCATGATCAAGGATCCGGGACCAGGTGGCATGCGCTTGAAGCATGTGCCTTTGGATATGAGTTTTGCAGACAATTTCGATGGTCACAATCCCGATGCCTATGAACGTCTCTTGCTAGATGTCGTGCGTGGCAACCAAACCTTGTTCATGCGCCGCGATGAAGTCGAGGCCGCATGGAAGTGGATTGACCCGATATTTGAAACCTGGAACGAAACCAATCAACCAGTCCGCAGCTACACAGCTGGCACTTGGGGTCCGAGCCAGGCAATTGCGCTGATCGAACGTGACGGGCGCACATGGAATGACGGAGATGAATAATGCCGGTTGAGGCATTCAACAAATTTGAGTCTCGTGATCAGCTCGCTGAAGCGTTGTCAGACCGTATAGCCGAGCTGCTGGATCTGGATTTTGCATCTGGAGCTTTCGCTTCAATTGCCCTGTCTGGCGGTTCGACTCCCAAAGGCGTGCTTGATCGCCTCGGCCCCAAACTCGGAGCCAATATGGAGATGATCTATTTTGCTTTGGTTGACGAGCGCAACGTATCCCCCGAAGATGATCGCAGCAATGAAAAGATGATCCGCAATCATCTAGGATTGCAGCAACACCCTGCATCGGAATTTCTGTCGCTTTACGCGGAAAATCAGGATGCATCTGGCGCCGCAGAATTGGCTCATGGGAAACTACTGGCCGATGAGGAACTGCCATTCGACGTTGTCACCCTGGGCATGGGAACCGACGGCCACACGGCATCGTTCTTTCCAGGCGGTGATAATTTGAATGCTGCGACTGATCCCGACACTGAAAAACTGTTTTTGCCAATGCTGGCACCGGGAGCAAAAGAACCGCGAATAACGATGGCATTGCCGCCTATCGCCTCTGCGAAAAGCTTGTTTCTGCACATCGAGGGCGATGAGAAACTTGCCATTTTCGAAGAAGCACTCAAAGACGGACCGGCAGATGACATGCCTATTCGCCACGTTTTGCGACATCCCGATGTCAATTTGCAGGTCTACTGGGCTGGCTGATCGCCCGCCCGCCACGTTAAAATAATCAACAACGCTGAAAGCCCGTCATGACGATTGCTGCTATCTCCGCCGTTACAAACCGCATTATCGAGCAAAGCAAACCCAAGCGCGAAGCCTATCTGGATCGCGTCCGCTCTGCCGCAGATGCCGGGCCGCATCGATCTTCCTTGAGCTGCACCAATCTGGTTCACGGATTCGCTGCCTGCAATGCGGGCGACAAATCGGCGTTGGCTGCAGACGTCGTTCCCAATCTCGCAATCATCACATCTTACAATGACATGCTGTCGGCACATCAACCTTTCGGGCGTTATCCCGACCTGATCAAGCAGGCGGCCCGAGATGCTGGTGGGGTTGCCCAAATTGCATCAGGCGTGCCGGCCATGTGCGATGGAGTAACCCAGGGACAAAAGGGTATGGAGCTGTCGCTGTTTTCGCGCGACATCATTGCCATGGCGACGGCCGTCGGCCTGTCTCACAACATGTTTGATGCAGCAATGTATCTTGGTGTCTGCGATAAAATCGTCCCCGGCCTTCTGATTGGAGCGCTAAGTTTCGGACATTTACCAGCGGTCTTTGTTCCAGCTGGTCCAATGCCCTCAGGACCACCCAACTCCGAAAAAGTTCGCACTCGCCAGCTGTATGCCGAAGGCAAAATCGGTCGTGACGATCTGCTAGAAGCAGAATCGGCTTCCTACCATTCTCCTGGCACCTGTACATTTTATGGCACGGCCAATTCCAATCAAATGTTGATGGAATTTATGGGGCTTCACCTGCCGGGTGCAAGTTTTGTCAACCCAGACACGCCACTGCGCGATGCTCTGACAATTGCGGCAACCGAAAGAGCTTTGCAGATCACAGCAACCGGCAATCAGTTTACGCCGGTTGGCGAGATGATCGACGAGAAGTCAATCGTCAATGCAGTGGTTGGATTGCACACGACAGGCGGTTCGACCAATCACGTTCTACATCTGGTGGCCATCGCAAAAGCTGCCGGCATCAAATTGACGCTGGAGGACATGTCCGAGCTTGCCGAATGCACACCGTTGCTTACGCGGGTTTATCCCAACGGCCCAGCCGACGTTAATCATTTTCACGCTGCGGGCGGCCTGCCCTTTGTGATTGGCGAACTTCTGCGTGGTGGACACTTGCATGAGGACGTTATGACAATTTCGGGACGCGGATTGGGACATCAGGTACAAGAGCCAAAACTGGATGGGACTAGAGCTATATGAGAAGAAGCTCCAAATATTCCAGGCAATGACAAAATCGTGGCAACGCTTGAAAAACCCTTCTCAAAGGACGGTGGCCTAAAAATTCTGACTGGCAATATAGGTCGCGCCGTCATCAAGATTTCAGCGGTCAAGAAGGACCATCATGTAGTTGAAGCTCCGGTAAAGATTTTTGACACCCAAAACGGTATTCGCGAAGCGTTTGAAGCTGGCGAACTCGATATGGATGTGATTGCGGTCTGCCGCTTTCAGGGGCCACGCTCCAATGGCATGCCGGAACTCCACAAACTGACTCCCCCGCTGGGAGTTTTGCAGGATCGAGGATACAAAGTTGCGCTGATCACCGACGGCCGCATGTCCGGCGCATCCGGCAAAGTTCCAGCAGCCATTCATCTGACACCAGAGGCCGCTGACGGCGGCCCGATTGCCAAACTGCGAGATGGCGACATTGTCAGACTGGACGCAGTAACAGGAGAACTGAAAGTGTTTGTCGACGACTCAGATTGGCAAAAGCGTGAGGTGATCACTGCTGATTTGTCTGAAAATCAGTTTGGTATGGGGGTGGAATTACTGTCCTCCTTGCGCACAAATGTCAGCACCGCAGACACCGGTGCAAGTGTGTTATAGGGGCACTCCAAGCTCCATAACTCAGTGAATCTAACCGAGCCCGCGATTTTGCCGCTGAAATAGCATCGGTAAGGGCAATTTTACCGACTTTTACTTGCTTTTTTGCGCGTTGTGGCGTCAAAACGCATCGCGCCTCAAGCAATGATGCGCCTAGCCGGTTCGGTGGAGACTGAATGGAAAGTCTGGGTCTAACAGTGGAAATGGTGGCAGTGCTGAGCCTGCTCACTTTGACCGTGATTCTCTTTGTTACTGAGCTTGTGCGTGTCGACGTTACGGCAATTATCATATTGGTCGTATTGGGGCTGCTCGGCTACGCACCGGGCTTGGAAAATATCGGCGACACCAGCACATTATTCGACGGATTTTCGTCAAATGCGGTGATCTCAATTATTGCGGTAATGATCATCGGCGCAGGCCTCGACAAAACCGGTGTAATGTCCGCCGTCACCGCTGTAATCTTGCGCTTTGGTGGGCAGACTGAAGAGAGAATTATTCCCATCATTGCTTCAACCGTGGGAGTGATATCCTCGTTCATGCAAAATGTCGGCGCTGCGGCTTTGTTTTTGCCCGTCGTCTCGCGGATATCCTCTCGCACTGAAATTCCCATGTCACGGCTGCTCATGCCTATGGGCTTTTGCGCAATTTTGGGGGGCACGATCACCATGGTGGGTTCATCGCCGCTCATTCTGTTAAATGATCTGATGGCCAGTTCAAATGCCAGCTTGCCAGCCGATGCCCAAATGCAGCCATTCGATCTGTTTTCAGTTACCCCTATCGGCCTCACTCTGGTCGTATCCGGCATATTATATTTCATCATTTTTGGCAGGTTTTTGCTTCCCGGCTCCAAGGAAGATGGCCCGACGGCTGCCGATGTTCGTGCTGACTATCTTAGCCGGCTTTATGGTCTGGATTCCGGTTATACCGAGCTTAGTGTTCCAGAAGATTCTCCAATCGTCGGGCGGGCGCTCCTCGATATTCACGCCGAGTTCAACATTTATGTGATTGCCATTCATGTGAATAACAAATCCCATCTCGCTCCGATTGTTCTTGATATCCTAGAGGCGCCTTGCCGTTTGGCCGTTATGGGACAACCGAGCGCAATCCGTCGATTTGCGGTTCAAAACGACCTCTTCATTCATCCCCGGATCGACAAATTTGCCCATGACCTTGCCGCCCATCGCTGCGGTGTTGCAGAGATTGTGATCCCGCCTGACTCGTCGATGATCGGCAAATCTGCCCGTGAAGTGCGCGCCCGTGAACGCTATGGGTTCTCATTACTGGCCATCTATCGCGGTGAAGACGTTCTCAGCCACATCAGTACCGATGATCACGAACCAACTGTTATTGGCTTTGAACCGCTTCGGGCGGGCGACACCATATTGGTTCACACTGCCTGGAGGACGTTGAGCGCCCTGAAACGCGATCGGAATTTCGTTATTGTCACCAGCGATTTTCCACAGGAAGAACTCCGTCCTAAGAAACTCGGCTGGGCATTGCTGTTTTTCGCAATTTCGATTGGGATGATCCTTTTGACAGACGTTCTGTTGTCCCTGTGTCTGTTGACAGGAGCGGCGGGAATGATTGTCAGCCGTGTGTTGCGGATTGACGAAGCCTATGCGGCGGTTGGCTGGAATACGGTATTTCTATTGGCCAGTCTTATTCCGCTCGGCAGTGCAGTGCAGACAACCGGAACAGCAGAATGGATAGCAACGGGTATTTTATCGGCTCTCGACGGAGTGCCGATTTGGGGCCTGCAAATTGGAGTTGCTGTGCTGGCGACGGTATTTACGTTGATTATGTCCAACGTTGGTGCCACCGTCCTTCTCGTTCCTCTGGCCGTTTCAATTGCCGTGGCAGCAGGTGGCGACCCGGCAATATTTGCCCTCACAGTCGCAATATCAACGTCGAATTCGTTCCTGATTCCAACTCATCAGGTGAACGCCTTGATTATGGGGCCTGCAGGTTATGCGGTTCGTGATTTTATGCGTGCCGGAATCGGCATGACCGCCCTGTTTTTGATTGTCTCGATTGTCATGATGAATGTGATCTTTTAGGCCCGAAGCAACACCGTAACACCGGCAATATCGAGCATTGCACTTCCCAACAGGATTTCATCACTGTCGGCGATCAGATGGCTCGCATCACGAGTATCGGGAGCGTAGTTGACGATGGTCCGCAGATTTCCGCGATCTCTGATACGCAGGTCATCTCCGGTTTCCATCCACTCCAATCCGGCAGTCTCAAGTTGATGTTGAATCACATGCCGGAGCAAGTTCTCATCTGGCCAACCTGCCAGATATGATGTTCTTTCCTGGCTCAAATAAGCCGGCATACCGTCCAAATTTGATAGGTGCACAGTGACGTTATCCCCGGCGTCAATTGTTTCTGACCAGCGCTGCATTGCACCATGGCTTTCGACAGGTACAGCCGATCCGGGGCGCAGACTTTCGGTTCGCAATACGCGAATATTGATCAGTTTTTGCAACGGTCCTGGTGCAAGATTTTCCGGGATGGCGTGATTGATGGTTCGTGAGCCCGATCGTGCACCAAATACAAATCGCGCGCTCGAATTTGAAACCCGCTGAACAAAAGCATCATCCAGCATCACCAGATGCGGCACCACAACCAATTGATAGCCATCAAAATCATCAGCCGATGAAACAATATCCACGTTCTGTCCGGCCTTTCGAAGTTCCGAATACCAGGCCAGGGTTAGTTCAAAACCGTCGTAGTCTTCGCCTTGCGGTTGGGTTTGAGTTGCCCATTGCGACGGATAGTCAAACACCAAAGCCACCGGTGATTGTGTGGTTTCCGCCAGCGGCAGGGCAAGCAGTTCCGCGGCAACCTGACTTGCTTCATCATAGGCCACATCAGCGCTACCGTCAAGAAGATTCAGTGCTGCATGGAATTGTTCTTGTGCAAAGGGCGCTTGCCGCCATCGGAAATAACTGACGACTTCCGCGCCATGTGCAAACGCTTCGTGGCTCCATAGTCTCACCATTCCTGGATGAGGTGCAGGGTTCCAGGGAGCCCAGTTTACTGGCCCCGGCTGCTGTTCCATCACCCACATTCGGCCACGGCCACAGCCGCGGTACAAATCATGGTGGAAGGCTTGAAAGTCGGGGTCGCCGGCTCGCAGATACCAATTTTTCCAGGCATCATCACGTCCAAACCGCTCCAGATTCCCAAGAGGATAGGAATCCCATGACGCAATATCGAGATCCTTGCACACATCGAAGTGGTCGAATTCGAGAAACTTGCCCATGAAGTTGTGGATCAAATCCCGCCCCGGAGAGTATCGTCGCAAAATGTCAGTCTGGATTTTGTTGAAGGCGACAACCTGATCTGAAGCGTAGCGCCTGAAATCAATCACACGCGATGGATTGGGTTCAGTCACCGTAAGATTAGGAAGCTCAATCTCGTTGAAATCACTGACCTCCATGGACCAAAACACATTGCCCCAAGCCCGGTTAAGTGCATCTGGCGACTGATATTTCTGGGCAAGCCAGTTGCGAAATCCAATCAGCGCATCGTTGGAATAGCTCAAGGTGGTGTCGTGGCAGCCATATTCGTTGTCCACCTGCCAAGCTTCGACCGCCGAATGACTGCCATATCGCCTGGCGAGAATCTCGGTAATTCGGGCAGATTCACGACGATACCCCAAATGGGAAAAATCATAGTGGCGACGCGACCCCCATTTTCGAGGGCTCCCATTGGCGTCAATCGCAACCATGTCCGGCATCTCATCAACCAGCCATTTTGGTGGCGTGGCTGTTGGGGTGACATGACAATCTTTAATCCCGCATCGGCGAGAATTCCGATAATCTTGTCCAGCCAGTCAAATTCGAATTCGCCACGAGCCGGTTCAAATCTTGACCAAGCAAATTCGGCAATCCTCACATATCGAATACCGCATTCAACCATGCGCCGAGCGTCAGTTTCCCACATGTGGGAAGGCCAGTGCTCAGGATAATAGCAAACTCCCAGTGCCGGAGATATTTTACTCATCTACTGACTTCTCAATAAAATGACGCAGCCAAATGCCGAAGCATTATTGGTAAACATCTGCAAAAAACGCTCTTTCCTATCATACGCTTCGAAAATCAAGCCCCGGAAACAATTTAAGCGAGGATGCAAGTGGTAACTAATGCGGAGATCAAATTCGTAGTCCGTCGCTTCCAAACAACATGGCAGTGGTGGGGTCGACTCCTACCGAAGCTACTTGTCCATCCTGCACTGTGGCATGCCCCTTCTGCTCGACGGTCAGGGGCAAACTGCCACCAATGTTGAGATAGAGATAGGAGTTCCCGCCCAATTGCTCGACGACACTGGTTGGCGCTTTGAATTTATGTTTCGCCCCTTCTGCAGCAATAAAATGCTCTGGCCGGAGGCCCACAAGAACGGCTTCACCCTTTTCAGGTGACCTGTCACGCGTAGCCACATCAAATTTTAGATCGCCAATCGAGGGAATATTTATTTTTGCCGAGCCTTTTTGGGAACTTATAACTTCAGCATCCAGGAAATTCATCCGCGGAGAGCCAATAAAGCCAGCCACAAATTCATTATCCGGATTATCATAAAGTTCCAGCGGCGATCCGTATTGCTCAACAATACCTGCTCGTAACACAACGATTTTGTCAGCCAGTGTCATCGCTTCTGTCTGATCGTGGGTCACATAGATCATGGTTGAATCGAGGTCATTATGAAGTTTGGCTATTTCCAGTCGCATTTGAACCCGGAGTTCTGCGTCCAGATTGGACAGCGGTTCATCAAACAAAAACACCTTCGGTTCTCGAACAATCGACCGGCCAATCGCCACACGTTGCCGCTGACCACCTGACATGGCAGCGGGCTTTCGCTTCAGCAGTGGTCCGAGTTCAAGGATTTTTGCAGCTTTTTGCACACGATCATCAATTTCCTTGGGATCGGCACCATTCATTTTCAATCCGAAAGCCATGTTGTCGTAAACTGTCATATGTGGGTACAGAGCGTAGGACTGAAACACCATGGCAACACCGCGTTCAGACGGCTCCACATTGGTGACATCCGTGTCACCAATTTCGATCTGACCAGACGACGTGTCTTCAAGTCCCGAAACGAGTCTCAACAAAGTGGATTTTCCACACCCCGACGGTCCAACAAATACAATGAAATCACCATCATCAATCTCAAGATCCACGCCATGAATGACATGCACATCACCAAATGACTTTTTCACATTTGTGAGTTTAACACCGGCCATTTATTTCTCCCGATTTACTTTTCAATGACACTGGGCTGCAGCCCGGGCCTGATTAATACAAATTCTCAAATTCATTCCTGAGACCGCGGTCCCAATCTTGCTTCCATGTCGCTTTCAATTGCTCTGGCGGTTTCAAGCACTAGTGATTTCCAGCGGACCATTTCATCCTGCGAAATCCGGAAAGCAGGCCCGGTAACCGAAACACCGGCAATAATTCCGCTTTCCACTCCACCCAATCCGGCGGCGATACAGCGAATTCCAGGTTCGTGTTCTTCCCGGTCATAAGAAATACCGCTGGACCGAATTTCGGCCATTTCTGCCAACAACAGTTCGGGCGTGTACAATGTCGTCTCGGTGTGGCGGACATAGTCAAACTGAGACGCGCGTGCAGCACAGTCATCTTCCGGCAACATGGCCAACATCGCTTTGCCAACGCCGGTGCAATACAAGGGTGAGGCATTACCGACCTGCGAATGCATGCGAACGGTTTGTTTGGATTCAATCTTATCTAGATAAATTACCTCAAGCCCACTCATCAGTCCCAGATGAACCGTTTCTCCGGTTTCATCATGCAACTTGCGAATATGAGGCTCTGCGAGCAGACGAAATGTATTCCCAGACCAGGATCGCGCGGCCAGTTTCAGCAATCTCAGACCCGGTACGTAGGAATGATCGGCATTGACCGAAACCAGTCCCTCGGCAATCAAGTTTGATATTTGTCGATGCAAAGTCCCACGGGGTTGATCGATTTCGCTCAACAAATCGGTAAACCGAGGAGGTGTTTCAGCCAGCGCAATGACATCGAGAACTTCCATTGCCTTGCCCAGCGTTCCGGTTTGGGGTTTGCGGCGCGCACCACCAGCACCGTCAGGCGTTTGAGCACCAGACGCACCTTGTTCCGCCTCTTCTGAAAGACTGTCCACTCGGTTCACATCACATTTTTACATTTGAGCACAGTTGCAAAACTGGCGCTTGACATTCAAGCAGTCTAGACGAATAATTCTATATAGTCAAATTGAGTTCCAAATAACGGAACTTTATATGACCGCTACGTCGCGCCCATCTTGCTTGCATGATGGAAGGCGGTGAAAGATTGCAATGGTCTTTATCGACCCGGATATTGGGTCGACGTTTTCGCTTTTTGAGGAAAGCGGATTTTTTAACTGGGAGGAAAACCTAATGTATAAGTCGCTCATCAGAGCTACCACTGCAGTAAGTGCTGCAGCATTGTTGGCCACTTCGGCCTGGGCTAGTGATCTGGTCGTCACCTATGACGATTTGAATCCAGCGCCAAAAAAGGCATTTGAAACCGTCATCGAGGCTTTCAAAAAAGCCAACCCTGACATCAATGTCACAACCAACATAACTGATCGTGAAGCACACAAGAGCGCTATTCGTAACGCTCTGCTGAACGATGCACCCGACGTGATCACCTGGTATCCGGGCAACCGTATGGGACCATTTGTTGATGCTGGGCTGTTCATGGATATTTCTGACCTGTGGGGCAGCGATCCGAACCTTTCCGACAAGTTCAACGCTATCAAGGCGACAATGACCCGTGACGGAAAACAATGGGGTGTACCATACTCATTCTATCAGTGGGGCGTTTATTACCGCAAAGACATTTTCGACAAGTTGAGCCTGTCAGAACCCAAGACCTGGGCCGACATGCTCGGTGCTTGTGACAAGATGACAGCGGCCGGGGTGACACCGTTCACAATCGGTACAAAGTACCTTTGGACAGCTGCTGGCGTGTTCGACTACCTGAACCTGCGCACCAACGGTTATGAGGTTCACAACGACCTGACAGCCGGTAAAATCAAATATACCGACCCGCGCATCCGCGCGACTTTCGCCAAATGGGGCGAATTGCTTGAGCGTTGTGCACCTATCAAAAACCACGCCACCATGTCCTGGCAGGATGCAATTGCACCTTTCGCTAAGGGTGATGCTGCCATGTATGTGATGGGCAACTTCTCGGTTGCAGCCTACAAGGATGCTGGACTGAAAGACGAGCAGATCGATTTCTTCCAGTTCCCTGAAATCACACCTGGCCTGGCACGGGCCGAAGAAGCGCCAGCCGATGCGTTCTTTATCCCGGCGAAAGCCAAGAATGTTGAAAACGCCAAAAAGTTCATGGCGTTCATCGCAACACCTAAGATTCAGGGTGATTGGAACAAGGCCATCGGTCAATTGCCGCCGAACTCTGCCGCCGAAGTTAACAAGGATGACAAGTTCATTGTTGAAGGCATGCAGACATTGTCGACAGCTTCCGGTCTGGCTCAGTTTTACGACCGCGATGCACCTGCCGCCATGGCGAAAGCCGGCATGGAAGGTTTCCAGAAATTCATGCTGGACCCCTCTACATTGGAAGAAGTCCTGACGAACCTGGATAAGGTTCAAGCGGAAGTCTACTAAGACCACTTTAACGGGTGACCCAATCGGTCACCCGTTTCTATTTTGCCGTCGAAAGACAATCTAATTAACGATGCTGGCGGCAACTTGAATGCGTCAGGGCCCTGCCCCGGCCAAATTTTTAATTGCCGAAGATCGGAGCCATCATGACCGCATCCGGACAACCAATCTCACAATATGACACATCCATGCCACGGGTTGTCTCGGGTGCAGTTTTGTTGGTTGTGGCTTTGTTGGTCATGCTGTCCATAGACGTGTCCTGGGTTGCCGAAACATTCGGCTTTCAAAAACGGGTTGATGCCAGGGTTCCCACATTTTTCATTCGCATGGTTTTCCTGATCGCTGTGCTTGCTGGCGCCTTTATCAGCTTCACCAGCCTGTCATATTACAAGCGCAATCGCGTCATGTTGGCCCCGTGGCTATTTTTATCCATCGGCCTGGCCTTTTTCCTGATCTACGTGATCATCCCGATTTTTCAGTCGATCTCTTACTCCTTCACCAAATGGAACGGCCTTTATGACGTCACCGGTACCTGGACCGGAGAATGGGTCGGCTTTTACAATTACCGGCTTCTTCTGGAAGACCCAAATTTTTACACGTCGTTGGCCAACAATCTTCTTTGGCTCATCCTGTTCATGCTCGCTATTCCAATCGGACTTGGAATTGCCCTGTTTCTTAACCAGACGGTCACGGGTATTCGCATTTACAAGTCGATGTTCTTCTTTCCATTCGTTATTTCTCAAGTGGTGGTCGGATTGATATTCTCCTGGGCCTATAACCCGGAATTCGGGCTGTTGAGCGAAATTTGGGGCTGGTTCTTCTGTGAGCAAAAACTCAACATTGTTGGCAACCTGACAACATCGTGCTCCATCGATCCGCCTTCCATTCTCGGCGAGGCCAAATATGCAACCTACGGAATCATTGCCGCAGGTCTGTGGCCGCAGATTGCCTATTGCATGATCCTCTATCTCACCGGCCTGAATAATGTATCTCCCGATCAGGTTGAAGCGGGACGGCTGGACGGTGCCAAGGGCTGGAAAATGTTGCGCCACGTTATTCTGCCTCAGCTGCGCCCGGCAACGTTCATCGCCATCGTGGTGACGGTTATCGGCGCGCTGCGTTCATTCGATATGATTGCAACGATGACGCAAGGTGGCCCCTTCGGTTCCACCAATGTGCTGGCCTATTACATGTTTGATCAGGCAGTCGGGGAAGGCGTCGGCAGATACGGCTACGGCTCATCAATCGCGACGGTGCTGTTCTTCATCATGCTGATTTACATCAGTTACTTCCTGTGGCGCATGTACCAAGACGAAAAGACGGAGCACTGATATGTTTCCAGCACCGATCGAAAAGTCCACATCAAGCGTTCAAACGGCCTACAAAGTGGCTCTGCCGGTGGCGCTGCTGCTCTGGCTGCTGCCACTGATAGCCATTTTCCTGACGTCCATTCGTCCGGCGGTGGATATTAACACCGGCAACGTCTTTGGCATTCCCAGTGAATTCAACCTGATCGAGAATTATTCAGCCGTCTTTCAGCAAACCGATGCTTGGCGTTATATGGTCAATACATTGATCATTACCTTGCCCACCATGATCATATCAGTAGGTCTGGCCTGCCTGACCGGCTACGCACTGGCAATTTACAAGTTCAAATCGGCATTGCCCATTTTCTTTGTCTTTGTTGCCGGAAATTTCGTACCTTTCCAGATCCTCATGCTGCCAGTCATCGACCTGTCCAACCGACTGGATATCTACAATACCGTTCCCGGATTAGTGATGTTTCACGCGGCTTTTCAGACCGGATTTTGCACCTTGTTCATGCGCAATTTCATGAAGGCATTGCCGTTTGAATTGATTGAATCCGCCCGAATTGAGGGTGTTGGTGAGTTCAGGATATTCTGGCATCTGGTCCTGCCGTTGGTACGACCAGCAATTGCCGCCCTTGCAGTGCTGATATTTACATTCATCTGGAATGATTTTTTCTGGGCCACAGTGATGATTCAGGACGATGCGTCGCTGCCAATAACGGTTGGAGTTCGTTCGCTCAACGGAGAATTTGTCCAGCAATGGCAACTCATCTCTGCCGCATCACTTTTGGCAGCTGTGCCGCCAGTCATCATGTTCTTTTTAATGCAAAAACACTTCATCGCCGGGCTGACGCTTGGTGCGACGAAGGGTTAATTCTCTGGAGGCCTAGTTGGCCGCTGTACACACCCTTCGCCTGGATGCCCCAGCCGCAACGATACTGTTTAGTTGGACTGATGGTGTCCCTGAGATCATTTATTTCGGAGCACCAATAGCAGCTGATCTGGATGTTGAGCTATTTGCCCTCTCCCGTTCGCGTCCACAGGGCTTTGCCACACTTGACGCCAGCGCACCAGTTTCAATGCAACCTGAGATTTCACGCGGATTTATGGGCCATCCTGGCCTGATCGCCCATCGCAGCAATACTGATCAGGCTGGTTGGGCTGGCCTGTTTCTGTTTGCCGAGCAACAGGCCATCGAAAATGGCGTACTGTTCCGCTGTCTCGACGAGCACCGGGCACTGGTTTTGGAAATTACTTGCACTTTGTGCCCAATTTCCAGTGTCGCCGTCTTCAAATCTCGCTTGATCAATGAAGGAGAAAACCACTGCATTGTCGACTGGTTAAATGCGCCGGTTGTTCCTGTTCCACAGGCGTTATCAGAGTATTTCCACTTCCATGGTCGCTGGTGTGCCGAGTTCACCATTGATCGTCGCGCTGTGCCGATGGGATTGGTAAAAGCGGAGAACCGGCGCGGGCGGACCAGTCATGAAGCATTTCCAGGAACGATTATGCTGACCCCAACGACAAATGAGGAATCTGGTGGATGCCTTGGTGTCCATCTGGGTTGGAGCGGCAATCATCGCATGGTGCTTGAACGCCTGACCACCGGCGAGTGCCAGTTGCAGATGGGCGTGCTGCATTTTTCCAGAGAAGGTAATCTTCCCCCGGGCGAAATTCTGGAATCACCTGAATTATTCGTCGCTCAGTCTGACCAGGGACTGAATGACATGAGCCAAAAATTTCACACCTATATCCGGCACAATATTCTCAACTTTCCTGACCCTGACAAACCTCGTCCGGTTACAGTCAACACATGGGAAGCACTCTATTTTGACCATAACCTGAGCCGCCTCAAAGCGCTTGCCGATGCCGCAGCAGACGTTGGTGCAGAACGCTACGTGCTCGACGATGGCTGGTTCAAGGGGCGCAACGACGACACCACGTCGTTGGGAGATTGGTATCCTGATGAACAAAAATATCCAGATGGCCTTCATCCAATTGTCGATTATGTAATTGATGAAAAAGGCATGGAGTTTGGGCTTTGGGTCGAGCCTGAAATGGTCAATCCGGACAGCGATCTTTATCGGGAACACCCGGACTGGGTTTTGCAGTTAGACCCCTATCCCCGCATGACCGGGCGCAATCAACTTGTGTTGGATCTGACGAATTCGCAGGTGCAGGATTACCTGTTTGCCCGACTTGGCAACCTGCTAAGCGAATATCGCATCACCTATCTCAAATGGGATATGAACCGCGACCTGGTATTGCCGGGAGACCGGTCGGGCAACGCTGCAGTTCATCGACAAACCACCGAGCTTTATCGATTGATCGACCGGATACGCTCCGGATTTCCAGATGTAGAGATTGAAAGCTGCGCCTCAGGCGGTGGCCGCATCGACTTTGAAATTTTGAAAAGAACTCACCGATTCTGGACCAGCGATTCCAATGATGCGGTCGAACGAACCCGTATTCAGACCGGGTTTTCCTATTTTTTTCCACCAGAAGTCATGGGCTCGCATGTGGGCCCCGCCTGGTGTCATACATCCGGTCGCGGTTTCCATCCCAATTTTCGGGCGCTGGTGGCCGGTTATGGCCATATGGGCCTGGAACTGGATCTGACAAAAATCGATGCATCGGACACCGCCATATTCATAGAGGCCGTCCAACGCTACAAGGACAGCCGGCATCTTTGGCACAGCGGTTCGTTTCATCGCATCACAACTGTTGACGCCAGCCTGCTGGGCGCCGCCACGATCAGCTCGGATCAGCGCTCTGCCCGTGTGGTGATGATGCAGATTGATCGACCTCGCTCGGTGATTCCACCGAATGTCGCAGTGCCGGGTCTGGATCCGGACAAAAACTACCACGTTGTCCTGGAAACTCCGCTGGACGTTGCAAAACGCGCCAGCAGACGGTTCGACAACCCGCTGATGGATGATGGGTTTGTCATGAGTGGATCTGTGCTCGGCTCCGCTGGAATTCAATTGCCGGTTCTTTATGCGCAGTCCGGCGTCGCACTTTCCCTGGAGGCGGTGTGATGGCTGCCAATCAATGTAATTCGGGTGGTTTGATCGTGCTCGATTGGGGCACAACCAATGTACGTTTGGCGCTGCTCAATATCGATGGATCGATTGTAGAGGAGCGTCGTGGCGAAAGTGGTGTTGGAACCTTTTCACACGATGAATTTGAGGCACACTTTGATAGACTCACCGGAGGATGGCCGCAGGTTCCGGCAATTGCCGCAGGCATGGTCGGAAGTCGTCAGGGATGGCGCGAAGCTCAATATTTGGCCTGCCCCGCGTCAACTAATGATTTGGTGCAGGGCCTGCAGCATTTCTGCCATGACGGACGTCCAATCACTATTGTGCCGGGTCTGACTCTGAACGATGGTCAGCGATTCGACGTAATGCGGGGTGAGGAAAGTCAGATTGCCGGATTTCTAACGCAACAGCCCCATTATTCCGGCACCTTGTTGATGCCGGGAACCCACAGCAAATGGGTGCGCATTGTTGATGGTACGGTTGTCAGCTTTCAGACCTATATGACTGGCGAAATGTTCGAGGCGCTGAGTGAACACACGATACTCCGCCATTCCCTGTCCAAGCCATCCAATGACACAGACCGTTTTCTCGCAAAAGTCGCGCAACTGTCTGACGAACCATCATCTTTTGAGGGTGCGCTGTTCGGATTACGGGCGCGACACTTGCTTACCAACAGTGACGCTACCGAACTACATCAGGAACTGTCAGCGCTGTTGATTTTGTCGGAATTGAAGGCAGGGCTTAAGGATGGATTCAGTCTCCACGACGAAGTGATACTCATTGGCAGCGAGGGATTAACCGGACTGTATCAAGGCGCGTTGAAGGCAATGAACATAAACGCAACCTGCATCCGGGGAACCGGTCTTGTTTGGCCGGCATTGTTTGATCTGGCATGCAAGTCCAATTTGATAACGGGAACAAGAGCATGAACCGCAATATCGAAGGGCACCGCCCACTGGTCGCGATTTTGAGAGGCATCAAGCCATTCGAAGTCGAAGAAATCGGACAGGCCCTTATTGAGGCCGGATTCGGCATTATTGAAGTACCCCTGAACTCTCCCGATCCATTGAAAAGTATCTCGCTTCTGGCGGACAAGTTTGGCGATCAGGCAATCGTTGGTGCAGGGACTGTCCTGACCCCTGACCAGGTCGATCAAGTTGTGGGCGCTGGTGGTCGGCTGATTGTCTCGCCCAACATGAATGTTGACGTCATTTCACAAACCAGAAAACGAAATGGATTGTCATATCCCGGCGTCTTCACACCGACTGAAGCCTTCGCGGCCATCGATGCTGGGGCCCACACGTTGAAATTCTTCCCAGCAAGCCTGCATGGTCCGGACGGCATCAAGGCTATTAAGGCGGTTCTCCCGGAAACCATTTCGGTGCTGGCTGTTGGTGGTGTTTCAATCCCGACAATTGGCGAATGGCTGAAGGCCGGAAGCGATGGATTTGGTATCGGTTCCAACATTTATAAGGTTGGATGGAATGCCCAAAAGATCGGACAGGAAGCCGCCGCCTTTGTTAAAGCATTTGACCAAGAGAACAGCTAAAGCAGCCGGGTTTAACTGCTCTCAAACCACGCTAAAGCCCGGTTCGGCACTGGCTTTCTCGATCCATTGCCAGAAACTGCGCACTAGGCTGGTGAACACGTAGAGATCAAAACTATTTTCACCCGTTCGGTGAATTGTCAGCCCGATTTCATGATGATGACCAACCTGCGTGGTACCGGTTGGAAATGCCGACAGATCAAAATCCAGAGCAATACCACTTGCCAGCACCCAAGTTGCCTTCTCCCCGCTGATCGACACGACCACCCGGGCATGAGTCAGACCGGTAACCGCTCCAAGTTCCGCACCAATTTTCTTACGGAGCTTGTCTTCAAGACCCTCGGCTGGATCGTCGATCAACCAGCGCCCTGGTCCTGTAGGCATGACACTACGTTTGCCACGGGTTCCGTTGATCAGTTTCTCAACCTCACCTACGCTGTCCGGCCAGGCCTGAACTTGCACAAGTGAATCGCACAGGCGTTCTGACAAGATTATCTTGTCAGACCCGCTGCGTGGCATGGCCAACTCATGTAGGGGCGATAGTTTTTCTGCTAGATTAGCCACGCATTCTTCCCCCTTCAGGATCCACCATATGATGGCTTAGCACTTCGATAGCAACATGCGCATCCCGAACCGGATTGGTTGCAAAAAGCTTTTCGCCGTGCCTTTTGTACCCACCTTCAAGCAACGCCAGTGATATGTAGCAGCCGAGCTCGGGCGAGAAACAAGTGGAAGTCGTATGCCCCTGACTGATTCCCGGCTCGTCCTTAGATCCGGCAACCAAATGGGAGCCGCCGCGAATTCGCTGTCCATCCAATGACTTGACTGCAACCAGTTGAAGGCGATCTTGCTTGCTGAACGTCTCACGTTGCAAAAGCACTGACCCAACAAAATTCTTCTTGCTGGAAACCATGCCACTGAGACCCAGATCATGAGGTGTCGTGCGACCATTCAGTTCAGGCCCGGCTACGTGACCTTTTTCAATGCGCAATGTAGACAGGGCTTCCAGACCATAAGGCACGACGTCCAATTTCCTGCCAGCGCTCATCAGCGCGTGCCACAGGGCGGATCCCCAATGCGCTCCGCAATAAACTTCAAATGCAAGTTCGCCAGAAAACGACAGGCGTGCAATCTTTACAGGAATGTCGGCGATAACACCGTCCACCAAACCCATGAACGGCAATCCCTTGTCACTGACATCGCACTTTTTCACGCAGACTTTTAGCAATTCGCGAGACTTCGGACCTGCAACGGCAACCCCTGCCCATTCATCCGATACCGAAGCCAGGGCCACCTTGAGATCAGGCCAGACAAAATCACGGTAATATTCCAGATGCTCCATAACCCGCCCGGCACCTGCCGTCGTGGTCGTCATCAAGTAGCGATGTTCGTCAAACCGCCAAGTGGTACCATCATCAAACAAAAAACCATCTTCACGCAGCATCAAGCCATAACGCGCTTTGCCAACCGGAAGCTTTGCAAATCCATTGGTGTAGACACGGTTGAGAAATTCCGCTGCATCCGGACCCTGTACATCGATTTTTCCAAGTGTCGAGACGTCTACAATTCCGACGCCCGCACGAACTGCCTTAGTTTCGCGAATATAGGCCTGCTCGACAGTTTCGCCCGGCAGATTATAGGTCTCAGGTCTCATCCAGGGACCGTTGGCATACATGCCGGCTCCTGATTCGACGTGAATGTCATGCATGGGCGTCAAACGCTCAGCCGCCAGGTGGCCGTATTTCTCACCGGCAATCGCACCCATCGCTACCGGAGTGTATGGCGGACGGAAGCGAGTCGTTCCAGTATCAGCAATCGGCTTGTTGCTGGCAGCGGCCATGATCGCGAGGCCAGTGACATTGGAAGTTTTTCCCTGATCTGTGGCCATGCCCAATGTTGTGTAGCGTTTCAGATGTTCAACGGAAACGAACCCCTCACGATGCGCCAATCGAACGTCTTCAGCGGTCACATCGTGCTGCAGGTCAACGAACGACTTACCACCGCTGTTGATTTCAAATACCGGCGCCGGGGCATAGTCGATTTCGTCCCCATCGATATCGGGACCGGATCCAATCTTGGCCGCCTGTTTGGGCATTGCAACTCCGGTGTCAGCCAATGCCTTCAGCGCTGCTTCTTCACCCGATCGAAATGCCTGGGCGAGACCAAACTCGCCGGCCATTGCTCCTGCTCCATGCCACTTTTGCAAGGGGTCACCAGGCAGGAAGGCTTGCAATTCGGTATCCCAAACCGGTTTGCCGCCCTGTTGAGACGTTAAGTGAAACGCAGGTGACCAACCCCCAGATACAGCCACGCAATCACATGCAATGGTTTTGCTGTCGGCGCCCAGTTCGCCCGTCAACTCGTTGTAAGTTGCGATTACGATCCCGTTGACACCGCGCATGCCTTTGACAGATCTGATCGCCGAACCACTGTGAATCGTTGCCCGGCATTCTTCACCCAGTACTCTAATCGATGCCTCGATGTCGGTACGGACATCGACTATGGCGGTCACGATCACACCAGCCTTTGCCAGGTCTCGGGCAGCCAGCCAACCAGTATCGTTGTTGGTGAACACAGCAACCGCCCTGCCCGGAGCCGTTCCGAACTCTACTGCGTAACGTCTGGCAGAATCCGCGAGCATAATTCCGGGGCGGTCGTTGCCAGCAAATACCATGGGACGCTCAAGTGCCCCTGTTGCAATGACTGCAGATTTTGCCCTTATGTTCCACGCGCGCTGACGTGGCACTGTCCTGTCCTTGTGGGTCAGATGATCAGTGACCCGTTCGATGGCAAAAAAAGTGTTGTCGTCAAAATAGCCTTGGACAGTCGTGCGGGTCAGGATCGAAACATTATCCATTGCCGAGAGTTCAGCAATTTGATCGGCACTCCACTCGCGCGCTGGCTCCCCATCGATAAAGTCAGGAGAACTGGCAAGTGCGCCACCGGCTCTCGCGGATTCTTCGCAAACAATCACACGAACCCCTGACGCAGCTACGCGGCGGGCAGCAGCCAACCCGGCCGCTCCAGAACCAACGACCAGAATGTCGCAAAACGCATTCATTCGCGCATAATGATCAGGGTCCGGAATGGTCGTTCCCCGACCAAGTCCAGCAGCGCGACGGATAAACTGCTCACACACCCACCAGAACCGGGTAGCCTTGTGTCCCCGAAGGGCGGGTCCCATGAATGTCTTATAGTAAAACCCAGCGCTGAACGCCTTGCCAGCCAGTTGATTGACTGCCATCAGGTCAAAATTGACGGATGGCCGCCGATTTTGAGAGCGCGCCACCAAGCCTTCAAATAGTTCTACCTCGGTGGCACGGATATTCGGCTCCGTTCGCCCGCCACTATGCAAGGTGACGAGCGCATTTGGCTCCTCAGATCCGGCAGTAAAAACCCCGCGTGGCCGATGATATTTGAATGATCGACCGATGATCGACAAACCATTGGCAAGCAGCGCGGAAGCCAGTGTATCGCCTTCAATGCCGCGATAACTTTTGCCGTCAAAACTAAATGATATGGACTTGTCCGACAGGTTCGTGCCAACCCCGTCTCGCAGATTTAACCGAAACGCACTCATTTCAACTGCTCCGCAAACGGGCCAACTGGTTCGCAAGACACAACATCATGCGTAACGGTATTACGCTCAACAATCATATGGGTGCGACATCCGGACGTGTGGTTCCATAATTCGCGGTGAAGTCCGTCTGGATTGGAACGGTCGTAAACATAAGCGTTGTGGTCGTCGACGGATGTGTTGTCCAGAGCAGGACGGGCAGCCGTAGCATCGCCTCGATAGGTAAATTCCTGATGATCGCGAGGGCCACAATATGGGCAGGTTAATCTCATCGTCCGCGCTCCTAATGATACCAGGGAGTTGGGCCCGCACCCAACTCATCAATCGGGTTGCCATCCTTGAATCGCTCAAGTGTAAACGCTTCGTTCAATCGGTGTGCCTTGTCATTTGCGATTGTATGGGCAAAGCACCAACCGCTGGCTGGCGTCGCCTTAAAGCCGCCATAACACCACCCCGCATTCAGATACATGCCCGGCAATGGTCCGGTCGCAATGATCGGCGAACCGTCCATCGACATGTCCATAACACCGCCCCAACAGCGCAGCAAGCGAAGCCGCGCAAAGGCCGGGAACATCGCGATCAGCTCACCGGTGACCTCCTCCCAGACCGGTAAATTTCCCCGCTGGGCGTAGGAATTGTAGTAGTCAATATTACCACCGAAGACCAAACCACCCTTGTCCGATTGCGAAACATAAAGGTGACCGGCGCCAAAAGTGGTCACCGTTGGGATGATTGGCTTGATACTTTCGCTAACAAAAGCCTGCAACACTGTGGTTTCAATAGGTAATTTATCGACGCCAGCCATTTTCATGACGCGGCCTGTATTTCCGGCAACCGCAACCGCCGTTTTCGCAGCGCGAATTTCCATTGGCTCACCATTGCGCATCACTTCGACACCGGCAATGCGCTCACCGTCCTTCAGAAATCCCACCACTTCGGTATTTTCAAGAATATCGACACCCAATTGATCGGCTGCCCGCGCATAGCCCCAGGCAACCGCGTCATGTCGAGCATTGCCCGCATCCGGCTGCAGCAAACCGCCATGGACTGGAAAACGTGCCGAGCCAGATACATCCAGACCCGGATTTAACCGAGCAACCTGATCACGATCCAGCAATTCCGACTGTACACCCATCAACCGCATCTGATTTCCGCGCTCAGCATGAGTATCCATCTGCCCAGGAGTATGGGCGAGATTGAGCACGCCTCGAGGTGAGAACATGACGTTGTAGTTGAGCGCATGGGACAGTTCCCGCCACAGCTCCATCGACTTTTCATAAAATCCGCTATTCGGCGTCAAACGGTAGTTGGATCGTACAATCGTTGTATTTCGTCCCACATTACCCGATCCCAGATAACCCTTTTCGATAACTGCAACATTGGTAATTCCATGAACGCTGGCCAGATAGAACGCGGTTGACAGCCCATGCCCTCCACCACCAACAATAATTACGTCATAAGTGCTTCGGGGTTCAGGTTTGCGCCACGCAGGGACCCAATCCCGATTGCCTCTAAGGGCGTTTTTCAAAATGGCAAAAGCAGAATACCGCATTGTTAGTTCAACTTTCTAGTGCCGGATTTTAAGGACAACACGCCCATGCTGGTTTCTCCATACAAACTTAGTCAGACGATTACAGCAAGGCATAACAATTGCGACAAGCCAGTCACTTCAGACGACAATGTGACGGAAAAAAAGTCTCTCAACAAGATGGTTGGGATGACAGATTTTGCTTGCGCTACTGAAAAATTTCTACACAGATACGAACAGCAGAAATTAAAACAATTCTGAAGGGCTGTCAGGAGCCATGACCGGGCCAATCCAGCAAATATCGTCAGAATTAGCCGCACTGAACCTAAGCCTGCGTCGACAACATGTCGACGGCTCGCATTTATGAGGACGTGAGATGATACGCACCGCGGTTACTGGCGAAGATGAATCACGGCATTTGTCGTTTTTGATTCTCGATCAGTTTTCCATGCTGTGTTTGGCGGCGGCGATGGATCCCTTGCGCTCTGCAAATCGCATGGCCGCTTCCAACTATTACAAATGGAGCCTTGTATCGCTTGACGGTAATCCCGTTACCGCATCCAACGGCATGGAAGTATCTGTCCAACACTCGATTGATGACATGGCCAAATGTGACATTCTGTTTGTTTGTGCAGGCTACAAACTGGAGGTTGAAGGCCAGTCTCACATGCTGGCGCGTCTCCGAGAGAGAGTGCGCCGCGGCGGTGCGATTGGTGGTCTGTCCATTGGTTCACACATTCTTGGGCAGGCAGGGTTGCTGAACGGCTATGACTGCACAATTCACTGGGAAAACCGCGCCTCATTCCAGGACGCATTTCCAGAGGCCAATTGCACAGGTCATGTGTTTGAAGTCGACCGAAATCGGTACACATCGGCCGGCGGCACCACTTCGATTGACCTGATGCTGCACATTATTGGCGAAGATTTTGGTGCTCAGGTGGCCAATGAAGTTGCCAACCAGTTTCAGCACGAACGAATCAGAACAAATATGGACCGACAGCGAGTGGGACCGGAGCGGGACCTCGCAGGAAAATCCGAAAAACTTCAACGGGCAGTTGAACTCATGTCGGAACATCTGGAAGAGCCGCTTTCAGCGTTGGAGATCGCCCGTAGAGTTGGATTGTCATTGCGTCAGGTCGAGCGTCTGTTTCTGCGGCATTTAAGCTGCACGCCGGGACGCTATTACATGACTGTACGTCTGGAGCGTGCCCGCGAACTGTTACGTCATACCAATGCGCCAATTTTAGATGTGGCTTTGTCGACCGGGTTCACCTCTCATTCCTACTTTGCTCAGAGTTATCGCAATCATTTTGGCTGTTCTCCATCAGAAGAAAGACGCGCCAATGCCTGAACCCGGGCCGCTCAGCGGAATCAAAGTTGTCGAACTGGCCTCAATCGGCCCTGGCCCGTTTGCGGCAATGATGCTGGCGGATCACGGAGCCGATGTTGTCCGCATCGACAAACCCGGTGGTCGAAATGTAGGCACGTCAAAGTCAGACAAAGACCCAATGCTGCGTGGGCGGCGCAAGCTGGAACTGAATCTGAAAGATCGTAATGACGTTGAAAGAGCCCTGGCGCTGATTGAAAAGGCAGACGTGCTGATCGAAGGCTATCGACCAGGCGTCACGGAACGCCTTGGTCTTGGGCCTGTCCAGTGCCATGAGCGAAATCCAGGGCTTGTTTACGGGCGCATGACAGGCTGGGGTCAAGACGGACCGCTGGCCCAACGAGCCGGCCATGACATTGATTATATCGCCATAACAGGTGCGCTTGATGCAATCGGCACTCCCGCGTCTGGCCCCGTCCCTCCAATGAATCTTGTTGGCGATTTTGGCGGTGGAGGCATGTTGATCGCCTTTGGCATTTGCGCAGCCCTGTTGCCCGCCAAGCTGTCTGGAAAGGGCACCGTGGTCGATGCCTCCATGGTCGAAGGAACGGCATTGTTGATGACCATGCCCTATTCCCTGAAGGCTCAGGGGTTGTGGCCCGCAGGGCGCGGTGAAAACCTACTCGATGGTGGTGCGCCATTTTATGGAACTTATCCCACATCGGATGGCAGGTGGATCGCATTGGGCGCTATTGAAGAACCCTTCTGGCAGCAATTGATCGACTGTCTTGAGCTGAACTCGGACTTCATGAACAGGCGCATGGATCCGCAAAACTGGCCCGAAATACGCCAATTGATTGCCGACAAAATCGCTTTACATCCAAGGCAACATTGGGAAGCCGTGTTTGAAGGTACCGACGCCTGTTTCGCACCCATCCTGACAATGGAGGAAGCCCCCGAGCACCCACACAATTTGGCACGCGGTGTTTTTCAATCGGTGGGTGGTGTCATGCAACCGGCCCCTGCCCCGCGTTTTGATGGAAAAGCAGCTGACGTTCCCGCGTCCGATACCAAGGCCGTCGATTATGATGCGGTTCTGGAAAGCTGGCTCTAACCGTCTTGTCTGTTTGGAGGACGGGACCGGTCTATCTGGTGAGTTACCAGATTTCCCTTGATTTCCCGTAACAGCTTTTTCTTGAAGGCCCGTTTGAAATCGAAATAGTCTGCCGCCCGTTCGACAAACGCACCGGGACCGCCGATGACGCGGTTGCGCAGGTAATAGTGCAAATAGCTGACTTCATTGATCACCGCCAACGCGTTAATTGTCGTGCCCTCGCGCACCACAGAATCCCGCGTGGTTTCAACTCTGTTGCCGTCGTTATTTTCACCGTCAGCGATCACGTCTATGACCCGTCGATCGGCCCTGGTCGGGGCAGTTTCAAACGAAAGCTGACTGAATTGAAGCGCCCCGGATATCGATGTCCCACCGTTGACCGTCTGTCGCCCCATACGGGCGGCCCGGTTGGCAAATCGGATCGCATCCCCCGGGTTAGTAATCGTGGTCCAGTCAATCGCCACTTTTTGAGTGCCAGACGTGGACCAGTGAATAACCAATACCGAAATTTGTCCGTGATACCCCTCAACGATCGCCTGTAGTACTTCAGGATCAGAGAACGCTGCAGCCACGCCCCCAGCCTGCAGCGCATATTCGCTGCCGTTGACGCTCCACGAGCAATCCATTGCAATAACAAGATTGAGATCGGCTCGCGCCGATTGTGCATGAGCAACGGTCAGCAACAGCAAATGCAAAAACAATGCTGTTGCAAGGCTTCTCATCAGCCGGGAGACAGGCCACGCAGACGCTCAGAGCGACGACGCAGCAATTCAACAGTTGTCAGCAGAAGGATCGACATTATGACAAGAATCGTCGCAACCGCCAGGATTGTTGGACTGATCTGCTCTCGCAATCCGGAGAACATTTGGCGTGGAATCGTACGTTGATCCACATCAGCCAGGAAGATGACTGCCACAACTTCATCCAGTGACGTGATAAACGCGAATAAAGCGCCAGAAATCATTCCCGGTGTAATCAGCGGCATGATTACCTTGGTGAATGTTGTCCAACCATTGGCTCCCAAACCCTCGCTGGCGCGAATGAGTGAGCGGTCAAAGCCTGACAAGGTCGCTGTCACGGTGATGATAACAAACGGCACGCCCAGCGTCGCATGGGCCAGAGTCAGACCCAGATAGGTATTCGCCAGCCCCTTCTCATAGCCCGGGATAATACCCTGCATGGTGCCACCGTAGAAGAAGAACATGCCAGTGGCGGTGATCACCAATGGAACAATCATCGGTGAAATCAAAAGGCTGGTAATTGCCGAACGGAAAGGCATTTCCGGGCGCGACAGGCCCAAAGCGGCCAGTGTGCCAAATCCGGTAGCAAGAATTGTCGATACAATCGCCAGGAAGAAGGAATTGCGCATGGCGCGAATCCATGTGGCATTGTTCCACATATCGCCCCACCAGTTCTCAGTGCCATCCGGTGCCGTCATGCCAAAGCGCCAGATATCCTGATACCAACGTGTGGAATAGGCCTCTGGATCCAGAGACATCATGCCTTCGGTGAAGGTGAAATAGGGTTCAGCGTTAAACGACAGTGGAATAATGATCAAAATTGGCGTGATCAAAAAAATGAAGATCACCGTACAAACCGCCAGGAAAATATATTTTCCTATCTTGTCCTTGGTCGTGGCGTAGAGCGGCAGATCATGCATGGCAAAATAAGGAATACCGAAAATGATCAGGAACCCCACCATTCCGGCAAACGACTGGGTGTAAGCCAGAAACAACAGGGATGCACCGACCAGAGTATAAAAGCCGCGGGTTTTACATTTTTCTGCAAAAGTCATGTCAGAGCCTATTCCGTTGAAAAACTCGCCTTAATCTCGGCAGTCTTTGCTGATTCAGTTTTCTCATTGATTTGGGAGATTGATTGCCATGATGGGACGACGTCCGGAAGCTCAAGCGGCGCTGTTTTACGAGTTTTGTCTTGAGGAGCACGTTCCGTCTGATCACCTACTACGGTCGATAGACCGGTTTGTTAATTTGTGTGATATTCGCTCTCACCTTTCCCCATTTTACAGTTCAACCGGACGACCCTCTGTTGCCCCTGAGCTTCTGATCCGAATGTTGCTGGTTGGCTATTGCATGGGCATTCGTTCTGAACGACGGCTGTGCGAAGAAGTTCATTTGAACCTGGCCTACCGTTGGTTTTGCCGTTTGGATTTGGCTGATCCTGTTCCCGACCACTCAACCTTTTCCAAGAACCGTCACGGTCGGTTCCGCGATAGCGACCTGTTACGGCATGTGTTTGAGACAGTTGTTGCCCGCTGCATCACAGAGGGTTTGGTCAGTGGCCGGCGTCTGGCTGTCGATGCCAGTTTGATCGAAGCCGATACCAATCGGCAGAACTCCACATCGAAAGAAGAATGGGAACCGAACAAGATTGATCCAGATGACGCGCCGCGTGCTGTGCGTGAATATCTGGAAACACTTGATGATGCAGCTTTTGGTGCTGCCACTGCGGTTCGGCCCAAGTTTACATCCCATTGTGATCCGGCATCCCAATGGACTGCGGCACGCAAAGGGCCTGCCTATTTCGCTTATTCTGCCAACTATATGATCGATACGGACAATGCTGTAATCATTGACGTTGAAGCAACACGGTCTGTTCGCCAGGCTGAAGTGGGTGCCGCGCGTGTTATGATTGATCGTGTGGCACAATCTTACAATTTACACCCAGAACGTTTGATCGCAGACACGGCCTATGGATCTGCAGCTATGCTGGACTGGCTTGTCGAAGGACGCGGTATCGCCCCTCATATTCCCGTCATCGACAAGTCCGGGCGTAAAGACGGAACCTTTCAACGGGCCCAGTTCACCTATGATGCTGACGAGGATGCCTATACTTGTCCCGGTGGCAAGAAACTGCGGCAATTCCGGCGAACCTATGCGGTGCCGCGTTCCGGCGTCGATAAACAAGGTATCATGCGCTATCGCGCACGAAAGTCAGACTGCGATACATGTGGATTAAAGGCACAGTGCACCCCAAAGGCACCTCAGCGAAAAGTCTTGCGTTCCATTTACGAACCATCACGCGATGTCGCCCGCAAGATCGCCCAAACAATCGACTATGCAATCTCATGCAAACTGCGCAAGAAGGTCGAGATGTTGTTTGCCCATCTCAAACGCATCTTGAAGTTGGATCGGCTCCGATTACGAGGCCCCTGCGGAGCCAGAGACGAATTCCATCTCGCAGCAACCGCCCAGAACCTTAGAAAACTGGCAAAATTGATCCCGGCGCCAAGCCCAACCCCGTAAAGCAATGCCCAAACAGGATCGCACTGAAATCAAATCAACGAAACCGTCGTTTCTCAGATGAGTTTTTCAACGGAATACGCCCGAAGTAGACGTCTGCAGGTGTGAGGTTTTTCAGGCTCTCGTGGTATCTGTGGTGATTGTAATGTTCGATGAAAGCCTCAATCTGCCGGGTTAAATCACCTGGCAGGAAGTAGTGTTCCAGCAGGATGCGGTTCTTCAGGGTTTGATGCCAGCGCTCTATCTTGCCTTGGGTTTGCGGGTGATAAGGCGCACCACGAACATGCCCCATGCCTTTCCCATCCAGCCACTGAGCCAGATCACTGGATATGTAGCAGGGACCATTATCGGATAGCAGCCGTGGTTGATGCGCAACGTTGGCCCTGTCACAGCCTGAGGCCTGAAGCGCCATTTCCAATGTATCGGTCACATCCGATGTGTTCATGGTGGTGCACAGTTTCCAGGCAATGATGTATCGCGAATAATCATCGAGGATTGTGCTGAGATAAAACCAGCCCCAGCCAATGACCTTCAGATAGGTGAAGTCTGTTTGCCACAGTTGATTGATGGCCGTGGTCTTATCGCGGAACTCACTGGCGGCTTTCATGACGATAAATGCCGGGCTGGTGATCAGATCCAGGGCCTTTAGCAGCCGGTACACTGAGCTCTCAGATACAAAATAGGCCTTCGTGTCTGTGAATGTCACAGCCAGTTCGCGAGGAGACAGTTCAGGTTGATCAAGGGCCAGACCAATGATCTGTGTCCGTATATTTTCTGGTACTCGGTTCCAGGCTCTGTTGGGACCAGAACGTTTGTCTTCCAATCCTGTCTCACCCAATCGCTGATACAAATCATACCAGCGATAAGAAGTCACCCATGGTTTTCGGACCATCTGAGATCTTTGAACCGTCATAGGCAAAGATTGTGGACCAAACGATGTTGGCAACAGCGCAGTCATAAAGAGTTCCTTCAAGGAAATCCTCGGTGGCTGGAGTACCATCAGCCCCGGCAGGCAATGTTGAATGGTCGATTGTTTCCAACAGGCCCTCGTCGCAGGCGCGGACCGCATCGGACAGCTCAACGTCAACAATATCCCAGGTTACATTGCCGGCTTCAACCTGAGCTTTGATCTCAGCGATGCCACCGTTGTAATCTTCGGAGCGGATGTTTGTGCCAGTCTTGGCAATATATGGCTTGTGATAAGCCTCAACCTGGGACTTGGTATAAGCACCACCCCAGGACACGATTGTCAGGTCACCGGCATGAGCCGCAACCGAACCAAGTGCAATCGCAGCGCCTACGGCGGTGCTTGCAAGCAGTTTTGTGAGTTTCATTAATATTCGTAACTACTCAGCTACCCTATTTCTGCTGCCATTAGGTGCGACAATTTGATTCATGGCGCATATTTGAGGTTCCACTTTTTTCATTTTGGTGTTTGACTGCGAGGATGAAACTCGAAAATCTGACACCTGAAATTCTTGCTGATTTCTCAAAATCAGAACTGATTGATGTGGTCATGGCTCTGGTGGGTCAGGTTGTCTAACTCAAAGAACAAAATGCGCAGCTTTTGGAGGTGAACGCTCGGCTCCTGAAGGAAAACGAACAACTCAGGAAAGACAACGAGCAACTTAGAGAAGATAATGCGGTTCTTAGGCAGCGTGTTTCAGATCTTGAGCGTCGTCTGGGATCGAACAGTCGTAATAGCAGCAAACCACCTTCGAGCGACGGACTGGCAAAGCCGTCTAGCGATAAGAAACGGCGGACCAAAAGTCAGCGGGGCAAGTCAAATCGAAAGCCTGGCGGCCAACCCGGACATCCCGGCAACACACTGAAACAGGTTGAGAACCCAGACGAGATCACCAGTCATTTTCCGAACCAATGCCAAAACTGTCAGGCCGCGCTTTCGGCGGAGGATACCATAGGTTCTGCGTGCAGACAGGTGTTTGGCCTCAAACCTCCACCGCCGCTTTATGTGACCGAGCATCGTGCGCATATTTGCCAATGCCAGCATTGCGGTGCAAAAACCCGCGCCGATTTTCCTGAAGGGGTAACATCACCCGCCCAGTACGGCGATGAAATAGGGGCGTTGGCCGCCTATTTACAGACGCAGCACTGCATTCCCCAAAATCGCCTGGCGCAGGTTTTTGCGGACATTTTCGGGGTCACAATCACATCGGCAACCCTTTCCAGTCTGGTTGCCAAAAAGGCCGAGCAGATGCTCTGTTTAGCTGAGGCGGTGAAGAACCTGCTGTCCGGGCCTCAAACGGCAGTGAAGCATCTGGATGAAACGGGGTTCAGGATTGGTGGCAGAACGCGCTGGCTTCATATGCTATGCTCCACCGCTCTAAGCCACCTTCGGCTCGGAACTGCGCGAGGTGAAGTGCCACCAGAACTGGCGGGAACGGCAGTGCATGACTGTTTCTCTTCCAACTGGGCAGTGGAAAATGTGACCCATGGATTGTGCAATGCCCACATCTCCCGCGAATTGGAGGCATTGACCGAATATGAAAAAGAAGCTTGGGTGCCGGACATGAAAGCCATTCTGCTCGACGCACTGAAGCTCACGCATGTCGCGCGAATCCAAAATCGGAGCGCGGTCAGCCCGGAGGCAATCACGGATATCGAGCGGCGATTTGATGCCTGTTGCGAGCGTGCTATCGCGTTCCACGAGGCCCAACCGCCTCTCGCGCGCCCAACGAAAGGCAAGAAGCGGGGTCGCCCGAAACGGCGGATTGGGCACAATCTCGCTTTGCGACTCCAAACGCATAAAGCAGCGGTTTTGCTCTTTCTCAATGATCTGCGCGTTCCCTACACGAACAACGAGGCAGAGCGTGATCTCAGAATGACGAAAGTTCGACAAAAGGTCTCGGGAAGCTTTCGAACAGAGGCTGGTGCCGAGAATTTCTGCACTTTACGAACGGTCATTGAAACGGCGCGAAAACAAGGTTGGGACATCCTGAAAACCTTGAAAACCGCGCCTGATCAGCTCATCCTCAACCTCAGACCCGTCTGATGGGCCGTCTATAAAAGCATCAGGTTGGGGTAGCTGGGTAGTTACTAATATTCTCCCTTTCGTTTGACCTGACCCTTCGGCCAGATTTCTTTTCGGACGGACAGCATCAAAAAGAGCTGCCGGACCAGATTTCAAATTATGTTCTTAAGACAAAGGATCCAAAGCGCGACAATCGGTGGCTTGCCACCCAACTTTCACCTTCGCTCCTTCAGCCAAAGGCTTATTTCCCGCGTTGTTGGGCACCTTGACGATAAATTCTGTATTGCCGGCAACATTCATCCGTGTACGGATGTGATCACCTAGATAGATCAGCTCAAGAATTTCACCAGTTATCGCGTTATCCGTCACGCCCTCGGCAGGTTCGATTTCAACCCGCTCAGGACGCAATGACAATGTCGTACGATCACCAACACCGCCGATATTGATCGCCGCAGCACTTACCGAACCACCACCATCCAGATCGATAGTTGCTATCTCGCCGTCAATCTTTGAAACTTTGCCATGCAGTTTGTTGTTTTCACCAATAAACTGGGCAACGAATGAGTTTTGCGGACGTTCGTAGAGATCGTCTGGGGTCGACAATTGTTGTATGACGCCATCTTCAAATACTGCAATGCGGTCGGACATCGTCAGGGCTTCCGCCTGATCATGAGTAACATAGACAACTGTCACGCCGAGATTTTCATGAATGTGCTTGATCTCATATTGCATCTGCTCACGCAGCTGCTTGTCCAGAGCACCAAGCGGCTCATCCATCAAAATGAGCTTGGGGTCAAACACCAAGGCTCTGGCAACCGCGACACGCTGCTGCTGTCCGCCTGACAATTGTGCCGGACGTCGACCGCCCATCGCCGGGAGCTCAACCATTTCCAGCGCACGCTGAACCTTGGCCTCGACTTCCGACTTGTTCATGTTGCGAACATGTAGAGGAAACGCGAGGTTTTCAGCCACCGTCATATGCGGGAACAGGGCATAGTTTTGGAAAACCATGCCGATACCGCGTTTATTCGGTGGAACATTGTTGATCGACACGCCCCCGAGATAAATCTCGCCATGGGTCGCCGGCTCAAAACCGGCAAGCATCATGAGTGATGTCGTTTTTCCCGAACCAGATGGCCCCAACATGGTGAGAAACTCACCTTCTGGGATATCGAGGTTGAGGTCTTTTACGACGAGAATTTCACCATCGTAACTCTTTTGCACCTTTTCGAAGCGAACAAACGCTTCCGAACCAAGGTCTGCGGACTGCTCTGCGGCCAAACTCAAACTGGCGCTCCCATTTTATAGGTCAGATATTTTAAAATCTGCCGTTTTTTAAGCGGATGCTTTTGCATCTCGTTTCGAGATCATAGATCCCAAATAGCAATCAACAACGGTTCGTTTGCGACGTCAACAGTTGCGATAGCCGGTATTTCGAGATTTTTTGGCTTTTTCGCAACTTACCGATGAATCTTGAGCTCAAAGAGATCAAAAACAAGGCGATTTCACGACAAAACTAACGCTTGCCGCATTCATGAAAAATATAGCCGAGGAAGTTCAACAGGACCTGAGCAGCCAGGGTACTGGTTGAGCCACCATGGTCATAATCCGGGGCCACCTCGACCAGATCGATGCCGACCACCTGATGACCCCGAGCCAGTTCCTGCAAAAACTCCATCACCTCATAGTAAAGAAATCCACCGTGACTCGGCGTTCCTGTTCCAGGTGCCACCGAAGGATCAAATCCATCAATATCAATGGTGACGTATACCGGCACTCCATCGGGAATGCGTTTTGACATATCGCGCGCACCAATTGCTCTAAACTGACGCACAGATTGAATGTCAGATCCGACCTTTCGCGCATCATCGTAGCCATCCTTGGCTGTCGATGAGACATTGCGAATGCCAAATTGGGACAGACCGGTGACATAATCTTTTTCTGACGCTCTGCGCATGGGATTACCGTGCCCAAAGCGAACCCCGTGGCGTACATCGACAAAGTCCAGATGGGCATCAATCTGAACGACATGGAACGGTTGCTGGTCGCTAAACGCATTTATGCAGGGTATGTTGACGGAATGGTCGCCGCCCAACACCACCGGCAGCGCACCAGCGTCCAGAATTTTACGCACACCATGTTCGATATTCGCGTGACTGGCGACGGTATCTGTATGCACGATATCGGCATCGCCCATGTCCACAATTTTCACAGAACCAGGAAGATAGGTCACGTCATCTTCGTGGTCATAAGCGCCGGCATGGCCAAAAGAGAAAAGCGTCGATGCTTCACGGATTGCGCGCGGCCCAAACCGCGCACCAGCACGAAATTGAGTTCCAAAATCAAATGGAGCGCCCAAAATTGCACAATCAGCATCCAACGCATCCCAGTCAGTACAGATCGGACGTTTTCCAAAAGTTGAGATCCCAACAAAGGGCAGGTTCAGCCGACCCGAATCATATCCATGTTTGGCCATTTAATTTTTCGCTTAACGTGTTCAAGACACGCCAATCTTTGCATCAACCGAAGTGAAATTGCACGAACTAACGTAAAATCCACATGGACCGACGCAGCTTCAACTTGCCCATGCCGATGGTACCGCGGGTCTTCGCTCCGGCAAGGACAACAAGCGATGACCGTCTCTTGCGACCTTTGCTCCGTACGATGCGGTTGCTTCGATCGTTGCGGATCCGAAGCCGCGTTCTGGTTGTGGTCAAAGATGTTGCTTCTGCGAGGTTTGCAACCAATTTGGTCTTCTGTTTGCGAAGTGGTTTGGTTTTATGGGTTGCGCCAGAAGAAGTGGTGCCAGTCTTACCTCTTGAGGCCGCCTCAGACACCGGTGGTGATTTTTCCTTCCCCGTGGTGGCAGAACCAGCCCAATTAATCGAACTGCCGAGAGAGGCCACGACAACCGGTTTGCTATCACGAATTTTGCCTGATTTCGGCACCAAATGCAATCATTCCCTTTTTTGCCAACATTCTGTCAGTGCGCTTACTGCGAGCCAGATAGGGGTAGCGAAAAAATGGGGTTCTTGGAGTGGTCGATGCATCGCTGTATGCGATCTTTTGAAGACTGCTGATGCCTTTATCAATCAGACGCGAGGCCTTGGCGGACGAATAGTTCGGCAACCGATTGTGACTGTGGGTATGGTGTGCCAGCGTGTGACCCTGATTGACGACCTTGCGAACCAGTTTCGGATAGGCTCTCGCCATGGTTCCAACATAAAAAAATGTCGCCTTGACGCATTCTTTCTTCAGGGCCTTCAAGATGCGGGGAGTTTTCCCGGCAATTGGGCCGTCATCAAATGTCAGGATGACTTCTTTGTGTCGCAATCCCAGACCGGTTTCCTTTCCGGAAACTGCTCGGTGTTTTTTGGGATCGAGCACGATGGTTCGAGCTGTGCCCAAGGCATCAGGCGCACATTTTGCGCTAGCCAAACCGGGAATCGATAAAACAAGGCCAATGCCCATGAGGCAAGACAAGATACGCACAACCAGAACCCATACTCATTACACAAAGGGCAAGACCAAACGCGACAGCGTCATGGCCCATACATATTATGGTAAACAGCAATGGTTAATCTGCGATGAAGGCGAATTGCAGGGCCAAAGCAACAAGGGGCCACTGTTTCCAGCAGCCCCTGTGCAATAGTCAAATAGTGCGTTGATTATCCGCGGCCTTTCCAAGTCACCAGCTTGTTTTCAGCAACACGCATCAACACATCGATTCCAAAGCCAATCACACCGATGATGATAATACCGATGATAACGATATCGGTCAGCTGAAACTTTGATGCAGCGATAATCATCTTACCGGCACCCTTCTCAGCCGCCACCAGTTCAGCAGCAACAACCGTTCCCCAACAAACACCCATTGCCACACGTGCAGCAGTGAATATTTCGGGCAACGAATTGGGCAGGATTACCTTGCTCAGCAATTGCGACTTGGTGGCTCCCAGTGAATAGGCTGCATGAACCTTTGAGATATTCACACCCGACACTCCAGCACGGGCACCAATGATCATGATCCACAAAGCTGCAAGGAACAGCAGGCTGACCTTACCCTGTTCGCCAATACCAAACCAGATGATGACCAACGGGATCAACGCAAGCGGTGGAACCGGGCGCATGAATTCAACAATCGGGTCGAACCATCCACGCAGCCACGAATTGAGCCCCATGGCAAAACCAAGCGGTATACCAAACAGGCAGCCGAGGAAGAAGCCAAGCACAACGCGGATCAATGACCACATGACGTTTTCCCAAAGTCCAACACCCTGATAGCCTTCTGCATTCAACTGCAGAAAGCGGGTCCAGACCTGTTCGGGCGGCGGCAGATAAAGTGCCTCCATGGTCGGCCCGGTATAGGGGCGGACCTGCAGACTTCCAGCACCGGTCATCAACACAGTACCATTTTCGATTTCCACCGTCTGGTTTTTGTCGATTGGCTGGCCATTGACCGCCGTTACCCTGTAGCCCTTTTCTTTGCCACCGTCATCGTTATTCTGAGCCCGCAGCAATTTCGCACGCCGCTCCTGAACCATAACGACGTCGTCCTTGGCAAACCCGTCGGAAGTTTCCGGTGCGACGAGTTTTTCAGCATTGGTATCACCAAACTTCGTGACCCGGACTTGTACCTTGGCGCTGTCGGTTTCACCGGCGACGTTGGTCGCGGTATATTCAAACTGGGTGTCGCCGATAAACGGCACCGGCAGTATTTTGAACGGCAGCAGGTTTGAACCGGTTGCGATCATCCAGATCAAAAATACAGTCACGACCCCGGCTACAGAAGCAACCCGGTTGGCCGTTACCGAACTTTCATCGCCAAAAGTTACGGTTTTCAGGCTGGCATAGCCACGCATCTGGTCTTTTTTGGAATTGATGAAATTCCAGACGTAATAAACCAGAGCACTAACGCCCAAAAATATTGCGAAGATCAGCGTAATACCGATGACCATCCAAAATGTTGTCACGAGGACATCAATGAGTTCTTGTACCATTTTCCGTCCCCTAAGCTGATTCTGTCCGGCCCATGATTTCCTCTTCCATGTCCCAGATCATGTTGAGGATTTCATCGCGCTTTGGACCAAAGTCTTCGTGTTGTTTGACTACCCGCAGATCGGCACCGACGCCGAGTTCCGCAAAAGGCAGATAATATTGTTTGTGGATGCGGCCGGGACGAGGCGCCATCACAATCAGACGCTCCCCAAGCAGCAAGGCCTCTTCCACCGAATGGGTGATCAAAATGATGGTCTTGCCGGTCTTTTTCCAGATATCGAGCACCAGGCTCTGCATCTTTTCACGGGTTAAGGCATCAAGCGCACCCAAAGGCTCGTCCATCAAGATGACGTCGGGGTCGTTCGCCAGACAACGCGCCAGCGCCACCCGCTGCTGCATACCGCCTGACAGTTCATAGATCATTTTCTGGCCGAATTCCTGCAATCCCACAATATCGAGAAGCTCGGTGACGCGATTGTTGATTTCGGCTTGTGGTGTGCCCTTCATTTTCGGGCCAAACCCAATGTTCTTGGAAACGTTCATCCATTCAAACAAGGCGCCCTGCTGGAACACCATACCGCGTTCCGAACTCGGACCAATAACCCTGTGTTCACCGAGCATTATCTCACCACCAGTCGGGGCGAGAAAGCCCGCCAGAATATTGAGCAGAGTAGTCTTGCCGCACCCAGATGGCCCCAGTACGGAAATCAGTTCGCCTTCCTTGATATCCAGTTTGATATTTTTGAGCGCTTCGACATTGCCACCCCCTGGCAATTCAAAGGTCATCGAGACGTCATCAACTATGAGACCTGACATAAAACTTATCCCCTTTGGGTATTGGTTGGTTGGGAAAAAAAGGCGCAGCGAAAACCGGTTTCGCTGCGCCCAATTTAACCCACGATCAGAACCTACATTTTCGATGCAGCTTCCAAATAGCTTGAATTGACCACAGCGTTGTAGTCTGACAAAGCTTTGATTTTCCCGTCAGCTTCCAGGCTAGCAGCACCATCAGCCAGATATTTGGCAACAAAGCCACCCATCCAGTCAGCTGACAACTGCTCAGCCACGGTTGGGAATACGAATGTGCCGATAACAGCCTTCGTACCATCCAGGTCCATACCGGCTGATTTTTGGATATCGCCCATCATGGCGTCAGAATCGCTGGTGTATTTGGCATTCATGTCGGCGGTCACCTTCAGGAACTTGGCCAGAAGCTCCGGATTTTCCTCACCGAAAGACGTTGGAATGGAGGTCACGTCGAAGACTTTACCGACTACGCTTTCCTTTTCCTTGCCTTCGATGATTGGGTTGCCGTGCTCTTTCATTTTGCGCAGCGAACCACCCCAGCCACATGCCATGGCCAGATCCGTATTTGGCTGCGAGAGGGCAGCAGCGGAGTCGGAAGGCGACATGTCAACGATTGTCAGATCAGATTCTGCAATGTTGAAATATTTGATTTGCTTCAGGAAGCCTGAATGAGCAGCAGTACCCAATGGCACAGCAACTTTTTTGCCCTTAAGAACCTCAGCGGCATTTTCCTTGTTGGCCTCAAGTTCGGCTCGCACGACGCAGTTGTCGTTGTCTGAATAAGAAACAGCAACATCAACAACCTGCAGATCCTGACCCGCAGCAGTTGCAACGAGGAATGGAGTTACACCCTGTGAGAATGAAATATGAACGTCTCCGGATGCCATCGCAGCGGACATGGCCGTTCCAGCATCAAATGATACCCATTTGACTTTCACACCAAGCGCTTCTTCGTACATTTTGTTGGTTTGTGCAAATTGGTTTGGCGTTGGCCATTCCAGGAAATAAGCAACAGTAATTTCTTTCAGGTGGCCATCAGCTAGAGCTGCAGAACCGGTTGCGACCAGAGCTGATGCTCCCACCAATGCCGCAGTAAGTGATTTAAGAATTTTCATTTTTTTCTCCCATGTGGCAATCGCCACGTCTTTTTAGATTTGAGTATTATCCTACTGAATTACAATTCAAACCTGATCGATGTTAATCAACATCATACTCCCACCAGCGTCAAATGCAGACGACGGCAGTCGCTTTCAGACTACAGCAAGATCATCAAAATCACAGCAGTGAAGAGGCTTTTTTTGGAGCCAGATTTTAAGTTGCATTGATTCCAGCAATCTTGAGCAACTATAATTGAACGTCCAGAATCGCCGCAATTCCTGCCAATAGTTCAAACGGCACAACTTTCTGCGTTGCTTGGTAATCAATAATGCAGGCATTGCTTGCGTGAACCCCTCGATGGCATTACCTGTTCGTCAACTTCCGCTGGCAACGCATATGTGAAAGACAAAGCAGATCCATGTCTGAAACTCTCAAACTGATGGCGCTGGATGCCGATGACCTGCTGGTTGTCTCGGCCCACGTACAAGACAGCGTGTTTCAGAGCCGTGAAATAGAATATTCCCCCGCCAAGGGTCAGGTGATTATTCCAATCAATCGCTTCGCCTGGGATGCCCCAGCTGCACGTCGACTGCTTTTCAAGAAATACCAAAGAAGACGCAGCGTGCTTCATTTCTCCCGGGTCATATCGCTTAAATCCAATATGATAGATCGTCGCGATGACACGGAGGTGAAATCACTGCTGTCCATATCTTTTCAACCTGCCGCCAATGAAGATGATCCCGGAGGCCAGATTCTGTTGAACTTCGGAGGTGGAGGAGGATTGTTGTTGGATGTAGAATGCATTGAGGCTCAATTGACTGATTTGGGAGCCGCATGGAAGGCCAGCAGCAAACCGCAGCACCGTTTGTGATCGACCAATGAGCGACAACAGCATCACATCCAGGTTGATAGATGTCGTTCTTGATGAGGCCACGATCGGACGCGCCAATGCCGATGTCGAGCACGAACGCGCCGTCGCCATTTTCGATCTGATTGAAGAAAACGCCTTTCGACCCGTGGGCCACGACGCCTCCATCACCAATGGCGAATATCGTCTCAACCTTGGTTTGCTGGAACAGCGGTTGGTGTTTTCCATTTCAGACAGGGAATCTCAACTCGTTGCAACGCACATTTTATCGCTGACCCCGTTTCGCAAGATCGTCAAAGAATACTACCAGATATGCGAGAGCTATTATGAAGCTATTCGGTCGGCGACACCCAGCCAGATCGAAGCAATTGATATGGCGCGGCGTGGATTACACAATGAAGGATCAGAAACCCTCAAGGATCGCCTTAACGGGAAAATAGAAATTGACTTCGACACCGCACGTCGGCTCTTTACCTTGATCTGCGTTCTGCATTGGCGCGGCTAATTCGATGAGCAACAACCCTTCCAGCACTTCAATCCGACAGCCCAGTTCGGTGCTTTATATCTGCAATCACAATGTCATCCGTTCGCCGATGGCCGAAGCAATCACGCGGGCTCATTTTGGTAATTCGATATATACGGCCAGCGCAGGCATACGTGCAGGAAATCCCGATCCCTTTGTTGAGGTGGTCATGGATGAATTGAATATTGACATCCACAATCGACAACCCAAAACGCTTGAAGATCTCAACGAGGGGTTTTTTGACCTGGTTGTCACACTGTCACCGACGGCGCACCATGTGGCGCTCGAAATGGCTGGTGTTGATGCCACTGAAATCGAATATTGGCCTTCAGCTGATCCAACCGTTGTTCAGGGGTCGCGGGAACGAATGCTGGATGCCTATCGGGATGTTAGAGACCGGCTGCTGGAACGCATACTCTCAAGGCTCGGCGATACAATCGACAAAGGATGGAAGGGACCTGGATGACATTGGCACTGCCAAATTCCAACGTCTCGAGCCCGCGATCTCATCAATTTGGCAATTTTTGGGCCAATGCTTGACCATCGTCATAATTGAGCAATCCCGCAAATCGAACAAACCGCAAGGCTTGTGGTTCACAAATGCAGCATTTGCGGTTAGGTTCGCGCCAAATTGGCGGCTCCAAAAAATTTGGAGCAACATATAATCAACTTATGAAGGAATTTGGATACGCATGGCGAAGGAAGAAGTTCTGGAATTTCCAGGCACTGTGAGCGAATTGCTCCCCAATGCAACATTTCGGGTCAAACTGGAAAACGACCACGAAATCATTGCCCATACCGCGGGACGGATGCGCAAAAACAGGATTCGCGTTTTGGCAGGCGACAAGGTTTTGGTCGAAATGACGCCTTATGACCTGACCAAAGGCCGCATTACATATCGTTTCAAATAAGTCCGTGGCAGCGATATTCGCTGCCAATCAGGCATGAGGGTTGATTGATGGCGTCTCGCCCAAAACTTGTTCTGGCTTCCGGTTCACCCCGCCGCCTTGCGCTATTGCAACAAATTGGTGTCGAACCGGATTTGCTTTCGCCGGTGGATGCAGACGAAACCCCCCTGAAATCCGAAGCGCCCAGGTCATTGGCCAAAAGGCTTTCCAAAACCAAGGCCAGTCTGGCTCTGGAAAACTTGAAGCGCAGCGGTGACGCCGAGCACAGTTTTATACTGGCTGCTGACACGGTTGTCAGCGTGGGACGCAGAATTCTTCCCAAAGCTGAACTGTTGGATGAAGCCTCCAGCTGTTTGCGCTTGTTATCCGGCCGCGCCCATCGCGTTTACACCGGGATGACTTTGATGACACCGCACGGCACCACGCGGCATCGATTGGTCGAAACCCGGGTTCGATTCAAGAAACTGTCGAATGATGAGTTTGAAAGTTATCTTGCCTCGGGCGAATGGCGGGACAAGGCGGGAGGATACGCAATTCAGGGAATTGCCGCAGCATTTGTTGTCAAGCTCATTGGGTCTTACACCAATGTTGTCGGGCTTCCGCTTTATGAAACGTCAACACTTTTGCAGGGAGAGGGCTATCCGGCGCACTACAATTGGATTACCCGAAATTAGCTTCTGATGACCGATCCCAATGCCTCCAGTGTCACGCCGTTGAGACCCCAGATACACTGCCCACAATGCAAAAAACCGAGCAACCGAACGGCATATCCATTCTGCAGCAAACGCTGCGCCGACCTCGATCTTGGGGCGTGGCTCGGCGGACCTTACCGGCTTTCCGGCGATGATGATGAGAGGATTGATCTTCGGATCGATGATCGTTGAAAATTCATTCACTTCAGGGTCAAATTCAAGTGGACAGGTCGATCTGGGTTGACTATACCAGCCGAGCTTTCGCAGCAGAATTGCCGTGAAATTACCCCCGGATCGGAATATTTTTCTGATCATGTTGCCCGGGTAGCTCAGGGGTAGAGCAGCGGACTGAAAATCCGCGTGTCGGTGGTTCGATTCCGCCCCCGGGCACCAATCATCTAAATAAGTTACATTAAATCAATGGCTTGGATGGGAAAGATGCCCCACTTTGCATGCTGACTGCTAAAAGTGGGACAATCTTGTTCCATTTAGATTCTCGGCGTGCATTGTCGTCATCCTCATGCTTTGCCTTGGATGCGGCGTTTACATCGGTGCGGCCTTGTTGATTGCCGGCGTGTTTGCGATGGAATTGTTTACATCGCGCCCAGTCGGGCCAGCGATGGCAACGACAGTTTGGTCACACATCTCCTTATGGGGTCTCGCATCATTGCCCCTGTTCATTTGGATGGGGGAAATCTTGTGCAGAACACGACTGTCCGAGAACCTATTCAACGGTCTTTCACCACTGCTACGACGTCTTCCCGGCGGCCTCCTACACGTCAATGTTGTGGGTTGTACTGCCTTTTCAGCAATCTCTGGTTCTTCTGCGGCGACGCTTTTGACAGTGGGCAAAATGACGATGCCCGAGCTCAAGCGACGTGGATATCCAGATGGCATGGTTGCAGGCACGCTCGCTGGAGCAGGAACGCTGGGATTGCTTATTCCACCGTCGATTACGATGATCATCTACGGCATCATGGTGGAAGAATCGATTGCCCGCCTATTCATGGCAGGGCTGCTGCCAGGTCTGATGCTGGCCGGACTTTTCATACTATACAATATTGGCTGGGGCGTCGTAACACAGGATGGCCGGGCGATACGTGAAGAGGCATCCAGTATCTCAGAAAAGCTCAAAGGCCTTTTGGAACTGTTTCCCATTTCTGCGCTTATCCTGGGTGTTATCGGATCAATCTACACTGGCATCGCAGCGCCTACTGAAGCCGCAGTTCTGGGGGTGGCGGGAGCATTGACACTCGCCGCGTTTCAGGGATCGCTGACCTTCGTCACGATCTCAGAGACACTGATGGGCACTGTGAAAACGACGTCAATGATCATCCTGCTTTTGGCTGGCTCGGCATTCCTGACCCTCGCCATGGGCTTTACCGGATTGCCTCGAGCGCTTGCCGAATGGATTGGTCAAATGAACCTTTCCGCAACAACGCTCATCGTCGCGCTGATGATAATGTATATGATCCTTGGTTGTTTCCTGGATGGAATCTCAATGATCGTTTTGACAATTGCTGTCGTTGAACCACTTATTCGAGCAGCAGGTATTGACCTGATCTGGTTTGGTGTTTTCGTGGTTCTGGTTGGTGAAATGGCTTTGATAACACCGCCCATCGGCTTCAATTTATTTCTGGTACAGGGACTTACGGGGCGAGATATCGGGTTCATTGCCCGTGCTGCGGCACCAATGTTTGCAATTATGTTGATGGCCGTCCTTTTACTGATCATTTTTCCAGAGATTGCGCTGTTGCTTCCTGAAATTATGACCCGCAAGAACTGAGAAAACCGCCAAAACAATATCGCTGTTTTCGGTCTCGGTAAGGTCGGCAGCCTTGCAACTGTATTGCTCAATCGAGCGGGGTTTGTCCGCTTATCAAGCGAGCCACATCCTGATCATCTAGCAGATTGAAATGCGCGAAGTTCAAGACTTCTGAGCCCTGATCTTCGATGAAACTGGCCATGGCCTGAGTGACATCCGCCATATGCGGCGTCAGGAGGGAAATCCTCTTTCCATCGCAGGTCTTGAAAGCTGCGGTCGCGGCAGAAATCGATGTCACCACTTCAACACCCGGGCACCCTTTCTGGATTTGCGCTGTTACTTCTTCAGGGCCAATTGCGACAGACGCGGAGGTGCAGCCGTAGGCAACAACATCAAGCCTTCCGGTTGGAAGAATGAGTGAAGCAGCCTCGGAGAGTTTTGGGCCCATCAGGCGCAGGTTCCCGACCGTAACAGGATTAGCGAGCGGAACATGAGTTGAGTAGCAGGCAACTTCACCGCCAGGCGGCGTTATCAAACCAAAACCCCGCTCCGTGAACATGTCACTGGATAGAGCCATCAGGCCAATTTTGCGAGATCCCGGTTGCTCATCTGTTCCGCTTCAGCACCCATGGAACAAACCAAGCTGATTTTCTAACGGAGTGTTTTGGTTCATATTTACCATCCAGGAGTGAATGATGAGACAGAAGTCAGAACGTCATCAAAATGCGGCCTGCAGGCAGGCGCCCATTGCTTCAACAGCAATTTTGAACTACGCAACTGCGCCATACGTGATACAACTTCTGGAAACCATTTTGTGTCAGTTTGACGGAATAGGAGGCTGACGTGCCGATCAGATTGTTTACACTTTTTCTGCTGGTTTCACTTTCAGGATGTGCGACTGCGGCCGTAACCGGAGCGGTTGTCGGAACTGCGGCGACAGCAACCAAATTGGCCGTCAAAGGAACCGTAGGCACTACCAAGTTGGTCTATAGGGGGACAAAGGCAATACACAAGAGTTTGAATAATCAGGATGAAGACGGGGAAATGTAAGCCCCAGTTCCTGAAAGATACAACCGTCTTTGGCAAGAAGGCCGGTGTAGGCAAGGAATCGGCATTTGCCACTTCGACTGATCAATGCTCTGGCTTGCTGCATACAATCGTCAATTGCAAACATGCATCTCCGCTGCTTTCAGTAAGCCACCATCAATTGCGAGAATCCGGCCTACCCGATATTGCGTTTCATTATCGGCGTTAGAGCTTGACACCCCAAACATTCGAAGGTGTAAAAACCTTCCAGCCGCCTGCCCGATCCGCTTTCTGCAGAAGTAACGCCTTCAGGATAATATCATTGCGCTGCATAGATAGCGTATCTGGCAGGTGATTTATCAGTTTTGCCAGACACTTGATCAGATCAGATCATCCATCGCGTACCATTCTGCGTCGTCGTCAAACCAGATGCCGCCGATATTGGCAAGCTGATCTTCGCCGTATTCATCGCTAACAAACAGGACGCTGCCGTCGCTCTGTTCCGTGATGGTGAAGTCGTCGAGCGACGCTCTGTAGTTGACCTGATTATAGCCGCCACCCTCGCCATCGATGCGGTCATCACCCTTGGACGCGAATATTGTGTCGCGTCCGTCGCCGGCCAGGATGACGTCGTCCGCATCTGTGCCATCCAGGTAATCATCTTCTGCGGTACCAACAATCGGATCCTCGTTACTATCATCGCCGCCATTGCCGTCATCGCCGTTGTCATCCCCGTCATCGTCGTCGCCGTCGTCACCGTTGTCGCCGTTGTCATCGCCGTCATCGCCATCATCCCCGTTGTCACCGTTGTCATCTCCGTCGTCGACGTCATCATCGTCATCGCCGCCGTCGTCGTCGCCTGGGGCGGATGGTTCCAGAAGGTCCTCAAGTGGTATCCAGACGCCTTCTCCCCTGAACCAGAAGCCACCAATATTAGAAATAATGTCAGTTCCGTCGGGCTTGATGACTGTGACGGTACCGTCATCATTTTCGGTGAAAGTGTAATCCTGCGAGTCACCGCTATAGTCGATCTGGTTGTAGCCGGAATCACCACCGTCGATAATGTCATCTCCGGCCGAAGCGTACAGCACATCGCGTCCAGCCCCGAGATCGATCACATCATCGCCGTTAGTCCCGTCAATATAATCGTTATCCGGGGTACCAATGATTGTCGGATCCTGGGGATCTGCTGGATCTTGCGGATCTTCTGGATCCTGTGGATCTTGCGGATCTTGCGGATCTTCCGGGTCTTGCGGATCTTCCGGGTCTTGCGGATCTTCCGGGTCTTGCGGATCTTCCGGTGCCACACCAGTCACCTCAAATGCGGTGCGGCTGAGGCCGGGGCCCTTCCAATCCAGCTCCATGACCGCGCCACCCGTATATTCGAAATAAAGGGCGTTCAGGAAATGTGTTCCGGAATCGAGAAACACGGTTGCAGATTTTTCGGCCGGTCCATGAAGACCGTCATTAAGAATAAGTTGCTGGTCATCAATCGACAGGCTCGAACCATCATCGGAATTCAAATAGAATGTGTATTGGCCAACCTGCTCAACCACGAAGGAGCCTGAATACTCGGCAGCGAATTGATGGGTCGGTCCACCATCATAGAAGGAGCCGGTTCCGACACTCTGCTGAATAGAGGTTACATCCTCTTCAAAGATCGGCGTGGCATCAAAGTCCACGTCATCCAATTCGCTGGCGCTGGCATCAAAATAGTCAACCGAGATCTGGCCTTCCACCGGCTCAGTACCCTGTGTTGCTTCGGTGTAGAGCGGCAGTGTGGGTTCGACGCTGATGATCGGTGCGATGGAGGGAACTCCCTGATCGTCAATTGCAAACAACATCCAGTTGCCTGCACCAAGCACATGCGGGTTGTCAGGCAGTGTGACTTTGATTTCTGTATCACTGATCACTTCGAATTCGAGATCCATGCGGCCCGATTCCATATTCAGTGAATGTGTCACCGCCCCCGTCTTGACGAATGAAAGGCGCGCAATCGCACTGGCGTCATCCACTTCAATTGAGATCTCGTCGCCGGGCTGGACCGAGTCTGGTGCCGCTGTAATCTCAGGGCGGTCCGCCAACGTGCCGTCGTCATTATAAAGATAATCGGGCTTATAGATCTGCCCGTCCATGAAATTGACGGTGTCGCTCAAGCCACCGCCGCCCATTGAAAGAATTGTGCCGTCTGTCAACAAGATGGTCGATGAGTGATACAGGCGCATCACGTCTTCGGCATCGACAATTGTCACCTCGCCGGTGAAAGGATCGTACATGACTGATTCCAAAACGGCGTTGGCTTCATCCTGCGAATTGCCGATTTGCGTGCCACCATTGATGAGGACGCGGCCATCGGCCAGCACCGTCATGTCGGAATTGTTGCGGTCACCACCAAGGCTTGCTGCGAATGTGTATTCGGGTTCATCGCCATTGATGTCCATGATCCACAAATCGCCAACATGATCCATGATGACGATCTTGCCCGGCTCGTACATCGCCGATGGTGATGTCACATCCATCTGGAAGGGCAATTCACCGATCTGACGGACGGAGCCGTCTCCTGATGGGTCAAGCGCCATCACTTCAAAGGAATTTGCAGCGCCCGCATTGGCGCTCTGATTGCCCGCGTTTATCGCGAAATAGACCAACTCGCCCTGATCATTTGTCCAAACACGGGGATACCACCAATTGCTGCCCAAATCTGCATCCTTGGCCCCATCCAGCGTTCGCCAGCCCTCGCCAAGGGTAAAGATTTCGGGCGTGCCGCGCAGGTTTACATCACCATTGCCACCAAAAATCACTGCCTGTCCGCTCGAGAGCGACACCATGGTGGGATAGAATCGTCCTGTTGCCATGTCGTCGGCACTGTCGCGAGTAAGGGATTCCTCAGAAGTATCAAAAATCTGCCCGCCCGCTGCACCGGTGCCATTACCACCAGCAATCAACACCTTGTCGGTTCCGGGCAAAATGACACCAGCCCCACAAAACATGCGCACGGCATGACTGGCACTCAAAATCTCGTGCTCGCCGGACTGAGGATCAAAAATTCCGTATTTTTGGGTGTTGGAAAAAGCATTTCCGTTGCCGTCTCCACCCCAATATAGCACCCGTCCGTCTTCCAGCATCACCTGGTGGATACCGATGATGGTGGTGTCGAATACGTCTCCCCAATCGCCAACTATCGCATTCATTTTATCACTCCTAGACCAAGGCTGCCCGGGTGAAAGCTTCAAATAAGTTGGTGGAACCTGTGAGTTCTCGTACCAAAATGAAACTTCAGTCCCCGAAATTCGGTTTGAACCTAAGCCGGACGAAAAAATGTTCCATTTTGGAACAAAAATCCGCCGCAGCTATTGCTTTGTCCTTGAAGTGGCAAACGGCATGCCAACCGGGCGGCAACCTCAGCATTCCTGACTGCCGACGAATTACCCAAACAGTTTTCAACAGTTGGGCCAGATAAAGCACGCGCCGAAATTGATGGAGAACCAGGGGGTTGAAACAATTGAAACCGGATAACCGCTTTCTAGATATCTGTTTGAAACATCGAACCGCCAAATCTTCCTTCGAATAATTCAGAAGGAACTTTCACATGACATTCGCTGAAAACCCGCAACAATTTGATGTTTCGCGTCCTATCCAATCCAATCTCAAGTCATCAATACTTGATACCATCGGCAATACGCCGGTCGTTAGAATCAATAATATCGGACCTCGTCATGTGGATCTCTACGTAAAGCTGGAAGCATTTAATCCGCTCGGCTCCGTGAAAGATCGATTTGCTCTGGCTTCAATCGAAGCCGCGGAATTGAGCGGTGAACTTTCCCCCGGACAGACGGTTGTCGAAGCAACGAGTGGCAACACCGGAATCGGATTGGCCATGGTTTGTGCCCAAAAGGGATATCCACTCGTGATTACTATGGCAGAGAATTTCAGCGTCGAGCGGCGTCAACTGATGCGATTTCTCGGCGCAAAAGTTGTCTTGACCCCGGCATCCGAGAAGGGGTCAGGCATGGTGGCCAAAGCCGAAGAGCTTGCGGCAACTCATGGTTGGTTTCTGCCACGTCAATTTGAAAACGAGGCCAATGCCAACATTCATTCGCAAACAACAGCTTTGGAAATACTTCGTGATTTTGAAGCGACAGGTCTGGACTATTGGGTGTCTGGCTTTGGATCAGGTGGCACTTTAAAGGGGGTTGGGCGTGTCTTGAAAGCGCAGAGCCCCACAACAAAAATTGTCGTGACCGAGCCTGACAACGCGCCTATTTTGTCAAGCGGAGTTGCCCAAAAAAGGGATGACACCGGACGGCCGAAGAATAGCCATCCGATGTTCCGCCCACACCTCATGCAGGGTTGGTCTCCGGACTTCATCCCCAAACTGGCAGAAGACGCACAAGTTCAAAACTTGATCGATTCCTTTCAACCCGTGGCCGGAACCGATGCGCTTTCAGCAGCGCGAGACCTTGCCGCCAAGGAAGGTATCTTTTGTGGAATCAGCGGTGGGGCAACATTTGCTGCTGCCCTCAAAGTCGCAGAATCTGCTGCCGCCGGGTCGAAAATACTGGCGATGTTGCCCGATACGGGCGAACGCTACATGACCACGGTTCTTTTTGATGAGGTTGTAAAAACAATGTCTGATGAAGAAACGGCTATCTCGAAATCGACCGCCGGGTTTCGATTTGATGCATCGGGAGGAGCTACTGCAGCTTCACCGCAGCAGGAAGAAAAGGTCGAAATATCAGAATTGGTGGCGCAGACCATCTCTACCACGCCTGTCGTGATATATTCACTGGAATGGTGTGAGTTCTGCTGGTCGGTGCGCAAATTATTTGATGCAGCAGGCATCAACTACAAAACCGTGGACCTGGATTCGGTTGCCTACCAGAAAGACAATTTGGGATCAGACATCCGGGCCGTATTGAACAATATGACCGGCGCGCCGACCATTCCTCAAATATTCGTCAATGGTGAACATATGGGTGGGACAACAGAGACATTTGATGCATTCAACGATGGGTCGCTTTCCAAGAGATTGGAAAGTGCCGGGATCGATTTCGATGCAGAGATGACGAAGGATGCCTACAGCTTCCTGCCAACATGGCTCCATCCGCGGTGAGTTTAAGGAGTTTCGATATGGGACCAAATCCCGCCATGGCGCGCGCAGCTTCCTACGGGCAGCGTTATCGTCAAAAGATTCATACGCCCCATCCCACGGCCACAGCTCAGGAACTTAGGGAAAAATTTTGCATCCCGCTTCCTGAGAACCCCACCGATGGTGTGGACGTTATTGATCGATTGATCGAGGCTGCAGAACCAGGTCTGGTCGGAAATACCGGGGCTAATTTCTATGCTTGGGTCATGGGTGCCTCCGACCCCGTCGGAGTTGCAGCAGACTGGCTGACATCAGTTTGGGGGCAAAATGCCGCAATCTTTCAATGCTCGCCCGCTGCCGCCATCGCGGAAGAAGCCGTTGCGGACTGGTTGCTGGACCTGTTGGATCTACCCCGTCAAAGCTCGGTCGGATTGGTAACAGGTGCTACTATGGCCGGTTTTGTCGCGCTGGCGGCGGCCCGGTCCGCGGTGCTCGCTCGCTTCGGACACGACTATGAGCGCGACGGTCTGCAGACTGCTCCGCTTGTTCAAATCTATCTGAGTGATGATACCCATGTGTCGAATATTGCAGCCCTGCGGCATCTCGGATTTGGTGAGGCCAACATCAATCGGATCAAGTCTGATGATGGCGGGCTGATAAATACAGAAGACCTGGAAACGGCAATGTCTGCCCATACCGGGCCAAAAATAATCATTGGTACGGCCGGACATATCAACTCCGGTGGCTTTGAAGACTTCCACGAGCTGGCCCGTCTGGCAAAATTGCATCATGCCTGGCTTCATGTTGATGGAGCATTTGGCCTGTGGGCACGAGTGCTTGCAGGAAAGGACGAACTGGTTGGGGGGTTGGAGTTTGCCGACAGTTGGTCAACCGACGGACATAAGTGGTTGCAAATCCCCTATGATTCAGGATTTGCGATCGTCAAGGACGCACGTGCGCACAAACGTGCCATGGACATATCTGCAAGTTTTCTCAATCATTCGCCCCATGACGGCAGAAACCCAACCGAGTTCAATCTGGAACTTTCACGCCGCGCACGTGGCTTTGCCGCGTGGGCAGTATTTATGGCTCTTGGCAAGCAGGGAATTCGAGACCTAGTTGCCGGGCATTGTCAGTCGGCTCAGTTGTTAGCAGAACGAGTCGCAGAAATAGATGGTCTTCGCCTGACAAATGCGGTGTTGCTCAATCAGATCACGCTGACGGTCACAGATGCAGTTTTTGACGCTGATGCTGCAACTCAATCACTGGCAGATGAGTTGAATGCGGCTCATTCAGTATTTGTCAAAACTGCCGATTGGAAAGGCAGGAAGGTGATGCGCCTGTCACTCATTTCCAAAGGGACCGATAACAAGGTGACCCAAGAATTGGCCAATTCCATTGCTACGGCATGGATGAATGTTCGCCCACAATTTGAGGGCCGAAACGCCAGTCTGCAAGCCATTTGATGCAATCAATACGCTTTGCCGCACTTCGTGGCTGCATGTTTCGCGACTGAAGATCAGTTGAAACAATTGAAGCTTGAATCATGCGATTCTGAAATTCGCCTGCAACATCAAAAGTTCATATTGGCAATATGCACATGAATTGTTGACCAGCAGGAGAATCCATCATGGTTGCCGTCAAAAACACTAATTCTTCTTTGAATTCCGAATTACATCCTAGGAGGCCAACCGAAATCAAACAATCGTCGGTTTGGTTCATGCCTTATCTTTCACCTGAGTTGCGGGCGAACTTCACGCGAAAACTGGGGTGGATCTAACAGTCTGGTACCAACGCATTTTCCATGATTACAACCAAAGGAGACGACCGATGTATATCAGCAATCCACAACCCTCATCCCGTTTTCCATTCGCAGAAGTCGAATTGGTCAGCAAGCAACCTGAAAAACTCACGCAAAGTCAAACTGGTGCCAGCGATACAAAATTCTGGAGCAGAAATCGTTTCCGTACCTTCCGCTGATTTTTGCAACAGCGCTCCACAGTTTTGCAACGAAGCCTCGCCGTATTCGGCGTAGGGCTCCTGGATATTAGATTGGGAGTCACTTCGTGTGGACCCCGAACAATCGGAGTTTTGACCAGGACCATTAGCGGAAACAATTGAAACCTCATTCCATCCGAACTGAAATAATACAGAAATCCATGAGGCCTATATTCATGATATCCAACAACCAAGGAGAATGGATATGAAAAAGACAAATGAAAAAGTGTTTCGGCCAATTCGTTTTACTGGAATTGATGTTGTAAACCCTCACGGAACCGAACACGAACGACGCTTTCTGCATCCCAATGCGGCGAACATTTGGAACAGAAAATCATACTAACAACGTCACAACCAACGGAACGGCCTATTTGGCCAATCTGTTGGTTGTCGATCTTCGCAAGCTTGGATGAATTCGCCCCTGTCGACTCCGATATTTTGTGAATTCGGCACAAGCAAGCAGAAGTCATTTCGAGATTGGCCATTCTTAAAATCAGTCAGCCTACGTCTTGCTTTTTGTCCAGCATGTTGTGAACCATTTGTCTCAACTCTGCAGGAGAGACAGGTTTTTCCAAACAGGGGCACCCGGATTCACGGCACAATTTCTGAGAGGCAGATCCCATCGTATCTCCTGAAATAAAGGCAATTGCGTTCAACATTTTGGGGAACTCCCGCTCTATGGCATCGTAGAGTTCACGACCGCCCATCTGTGGCATGTTGAGATCGCTCAGCATCAAATCGTATTCACTGGCCCTCAAACAACGGATCGCCTCTGCCCCGGAATGAACCATCGTCACATCCATGCTCTCCTTTTGAAGGATTTCTGCAATCAATTCCGCGACTCCTATTTCATCATCAACTACCAGAACCTTGTGTTTTTTGGGCTCCGTTAACGGTTCAGGAATGGACGACAACTGCGCTTGTTGTTCAGAGCCGATGGGCAGCGTAACAACAAATTTGCAGCCTTCCAGATAACTGTTGTCGAGCGATAATTGCCCCCCGTGAGACAGCACAATGCGGTGGCAAAATGCCAAACCAATTCCAGTGCCTTCGCCCACATCTTTGGTTGTAAAATAGGGTTCGAAAATACGAGCACGAATATTTTCAGGGACGCCTGGACCATTGTCCATGACGATAATCTCGATCAATCCATCTGACTTTTTGAACTTGGTGATTACGGTGATCTGATCACCTTTTTTCGCCTTGGAAATGGCTTGCTCAGCATTGATAAGCAAATTGATAATCACCTGGGTGATTTGGTCACCGTCAGCCGTGATATTTGGAAGCTTACTGTCGAGATCGCAAGCTATTGTCAAAGAGCCGCTGGCCGCACCATATCCAGCCACATCCGCTGCAGCTGAGACAATTGCGTTGATATCTGTAACTTCCATCTTGGTAGGTTGCTGACGCGCCATTGCCAGAAATGTCTTCACGATTTTCGCACAGCGTTCAGCGGCGCTGCTGATTTTTGCAATGCGCCGGGCGGTTTCCGGTTCTTTCTCTTCTTCTCCAAGCATAAGAGAATGGCCCACAACAATGGAAAGTGGGTTGTTCAGTTCGTGCGCCACGCCAGCCAGCAATTCACCCAGAGCCGACATTTTTTCATTTTGAAATAGCCTTTCGCGCTGGCTTGATAATTCATCTTCCATCTCCAGATCATGGGTTAGATCACGTGTGTTGGACACGATTACCTTTTCCCCGTTGAACTCAATCAGCCGTGCGGAAACCGCCCCCCAAAACGGCCTGCCCTCCGCCCCGATAAATCTGGCCTTGAAATCTTTAAGCCAGCCGTTTTGGAGCAGTTCTTGGACATAAGCTTTTCGTTCATCAATGTTTTCATAATAGTGTTTTGCACTTGTAGTTTTTCCAAACAGCGCTTCTGTTTCGGGGCTTCTGAAAAGTAATTCGCCCGATTCAACTCGCGTCATCTGCACCGGTACTGGGCAGGCCTCCAACACCTTTCGGATTTTTGCATCGGCCTTCAGCTGTTCGGTCAGGTCAATCAAGCTGGTTACAATTACCTTTTCATCTCTGTATTCGATAATTCGAGACGACAGGGACACCGGGGTCCGTTCACCTTCGCCATTTATAAATTCGACCTTGAAACCCTCCAACTGACCTTGGCTTTTCAATTGTTTGAGAAATTGATCCCTCTCTTTTGGTTCGGCGTAACTCTCCAATGCAGTTTTGGCTGGTCCAAATAACTTTTGAGCCGCCGGAGTTCGATAAAGAATACGCCCATCATCGAGGCTCACCATCGAAATTATTGCTGAACTAGTGTCCAGGACGGTTCGGATGAGTTCATCAGCCTCGAGCTGTTTGGTGATGTCGGTAACATTCGAGACAATGACTTTTTCACCGCGATATTCAGCCAAACGTCCGGCATTTGACGCGATGAATATCTCGCCGTCGGCTCTTTTGTATCGGGCCTGAAAATCATCGACACTTCCGGTTTGCATTATTGCATCCCGATAGCGCTTTCGGTCCTCCGGATCGACGAAGTGGCTAACCGCCGAATTGTGCACTCCATACATTGCCTCAGCAGCTGGTGAACGGTAGACGATCTCACCGTCGTCAACGCGAGTCATCAACACAGCAGATGCGCTGGTTTCCAGGACCATGCGAACCAGTTCGTCACTTTGACGCCTCTCGACCTCAATACGGTTAGATTCCGTTACGTCGCGACAGGTAACAACCAGGCCACCCAATTTCGTCGGGTAGGTTGAAACCAGATAACAAGATCCGTCGACCTTCTCCATTCTTATGTCTTGTCTGAACCGTGTTCCAGATTCGAGATGCTGCGATATCCAGTCTTCTTCACGTCCAGCGGCGTCGACATAACCACCGAGTTTTGCTTCTTCTTTGATAAGGTGTTCGCGCGATATTCCTGGCTCATATAAGTGTTCGAGTGGATGGCTCATATCCTTGTAAGCCTGGTTACAATCCACGAGACGGTGATTGTTATCAAACAGTGCAAATCCTTCAGTTAAGGAATCCAGAGCGTCGCTAATAATTTCCGAGATATTACTCGATCCGTCGATTTCGGGGTTTTCAGCCATCGCTATGCAACTTCCTAAATCAAAAGCGCAGTGAATTGCGTTTTGTCTGCAATCATAGTGTTCTATTGTTCTGGAAATTTTTCAAGTTTTCGAAACGACAGCACACTCCTCAGCGACCCGATACAGCTCTCGTTTCAATCGCCAGATCTTGATGACTGGCTCATCGTTGGGGCAGAAGCATCTGGCTTTCAAAATGTATTCTCCCAAGCGTACCCAGAGTAGGTATCAATCCCCTGCAGCATTGAAACCGCCACAATCGGTTACAACGTTTGGCCATTTGGTGCACCGCATGACGCAAAAAATCGTTATTGAATTTGGCCTTGCTCACAATGACCGCCTTGCCACGGTTCGTATGGAACAAGCTGTCTGAAGTTCCATGGGCTAATCAGAAGTTAAATTCCGTGACGGAGTGAATTCCACAGACTCCCCAAATCTGGCAGACGATATCAACTACCTGTTTCGCAAAGCATATCTGCTGCGCACCTCGCAGTCCTTGCTAAAAGTAGCTGGCATTGGGCGTCACCCGTTGGAGATCAACAAGTGATGCATCGCCAGCGGAGGCCACACGCGCATCGGACTGGAAGCCAATGTCAGGCTCAACAAAAACTCGCGCGCCCTCAAACACCGCCTGGTTCGCCGCGTAGTGGATTTGTGTAAAAATCAGCAAAGAACCGAGGCAGCATGGCCGCAGGCTCGATCGATACTCAATCTTTCGGTGCCCGAATGATGCAAACGGCAATTAGCAATTGCCGCAAGTTCCTAATCGTCAACGGATCGTATCTCGCGTGCTGGATTACCCGCAACAATCATGCGGGGTGCCACATCCTTGGTTACAATTGCGCCTGCAGCCACAACCGCTCCATCGCCAATCTTCACGCCCGGCAGAATTATTGCGCCAGCGCCAATCCAGACATAATTTCCCACTTCTATTGGAAGAGCCAAATTCACAACTCTGAATGGAAATGGATCGCCGGATGCTGCAGGCATTATGCGGTCTTCTGGCCTGACTGGATGTGTGTCGGTGATAAATTGGACATTTGGGCCAACGGCGACAAAGTCCCCAAGCGTGATCATATTCGAATCCAGAAATGTAGCGCCATAATTTACGAATGACCATTTGCCGAATTTGACGTGCCTGCCGAACTGAATATTGAAAGGTGACAGGACAATCGCAGGGCCGCTTCCTTCCGCAAAAACGTCTTTTGCCGCTTCAATCCGCGCCGCGATGTCGTCATTTGACACAGCATCAAGCCGCGCCTTTGGTTCGGTTACCCTGGTTCTGAGTTCAAACAAATAGGGATCTGCCCCGGAAAACTCGCGACCCGCCATCATTTCATCGTAGTTCCTGTTCGACATGTTTCCTGGCCTCATCGATCGGTTTTTGGTGCCCTGCCCCAACATGACTTCCCTACCTTGGGTACATCTGGAATATCAACTAGATTACGTTGGTAGCAATGACACTCGGATAACCCAGGCCACTTCATGGACCAGACCGCAGAGAGAGCCCGGAGGCTTTTTGAGAATTGGAATTCCAGAGCTCCCTACGAAACCCTGTCTGGTGCGAATGCAATTGATCGGATTTCTGAGGCCTATGATGTGCAACTGGCGTTGCAGCAATTACACGCTGAAAATCGTGGGACGATTGCTGGAAGAAAAATAGCGCTGTCTTCAAAAGCCATGCAGCAGATGATTGGCATCGACCACCCGATTGCCGGCGCAATCTTTTCCAGCGAGATCAAGTCCTCTCCTGCTACAGTCAAAGCCACTGATTTTGTTCGGCTGGGGCTGGAATTTGAATTGGCTATTGAGCTGAATTCAGACATTGCACCTCAATCTTCCATCCATTCAGGTGAAACAGTCTGCGAGCATATTGCTGCGGTTCGACCAGCTTTTGAATTGATTGAAGATCGAAACGCCGATTACGCAAAGCTCGATCCAATGACACTAATCGCAGACAACGCTTGGTGTGGAGGCGTGGTTCTCGGTCCAGCGCTGAGCAACTGGCAGGGGTTGGATCTGGCAGATATCCCCTCACTCGTTCACCAGACAGGCAAGCCGATTGAAGAAACCAATACCGGGGCTGCAGATCCGCTTAACTCATTGGCATGGGTCTTAAACCACTTCAGTGGCAGAGGCATAAAACTCTTCAAAGGTGAACACATCATCACCGGTTCAGCCGTTCGCACCCGGTTTCCCAAGACAGGGGACAGTCTGGTTTATGAGGTGGCTGACGCATCAGTACAGATCAGCGTGATCTGACGAACCTGTTGAAATTGCAATTTCCCTGTCGCCCCAAAAGTGAGCGACAGAGTGAATTTTTCCCATTTAGCTGAATGCTAGCCGACAATACGGACGATGTTTCGAAAGTCGATGTCGATATCACCCATCATCGCGCCATAATCGCCACTGCTGCGGAGCGCTTTATATGTCTTTTCGATGGCATCCATCGATGGATACCCCACCACCAACAAACGACGCCCGGCATTGGACCCGGTCATGATCGACCAATAGCGCATGAACATCGCGCCATTATCTTCAAACAAGTGCACCATCTTATTCATTCGCTCGGTCATTGTTTCTGCCGACCCCCAACGGGTCAACACACCATAGGCCGGCACTTCCATAGACTGGTTCTGCAGTTCAACTGGCTCGACTTTCAAAATGTTTCTCAGCGTCACGCTGATCTTACCGCTGCTAATCAGCGCCTGATAATCATCCGATTGGCCATACAGGTTGAACGCTGCATCAATGCCATTTAGCTCGCTATAGCCTTGAAGCAATATTATGCTTCCAGCCTGTTCGCCAGTGGCCAGAACACCGTAGCGGGTTATCAAGGCACCTGCTGAAGATTTCAGTTGCTCAGCTACAGCACCGGTATGTTTTAACGCCTGATCCAAAAATTCAGGATCGCATTCTGCAACGGTTACCATCGTATAATTTGTTGAAGCCATTATTCATTTCCTACTCAAAATCGCCGCTCCCCAAATGGACTGGCGAACTTAAAGCGTAGCACGAGAAAATGAATTCATGAAAACATCGATAGTTCAATGTGTTAACTTCGAAGTTTGATTCAATATATTAGAAATTGCACAACTTTCTGCGCGAAGTTACAGACCTGCAGGCAGGTAAAACAGCCTGCAGGTCGATGCGCTCATTTGGGTTGTTCCGTGGCAACGATCCCGGAAATGATGTCTGCTGTTGCAGCAGCAAGCGTCCAGCCGAGATGTCCATGACCGGTGTTGTAAAACACACTTGGGTGGTTCCCCTGTCCGACCCGGGGAACCATATTTGGCATCATCGGTCTGAGTCCTGCCCATGAAACAAAGTTTTCAGTGCTCATGTCGGGAAAGTGCCGGTGGCACCATTTTAGCATGGGGTCAATCCGCTTCCAGATGATGTCTTTGGAATACCCGTTAAATTCAGCTGTTCCAGCTACTCTGAAGCGAGACGTCCCCAGCCTGCTTGTCACCAGTTTAGCGTTATCATCAAGCAAGCTGGTGTTGGGAGCTGCGTTTTGATTTGCCTCGTCTTCCAGGTTGACGGTTATGGAATAACCTTTGACCGGATAAATATTGACACGGTCTCCCAACATGCTGGCGAACTTGCGGGAGCCGACACCAGCACAGACGACAATCTGGTCGAACACTTCTTTTGAAATACCTTGCGAAGCATCCTTTTTTGAATCGTCGATATGACTGAACACTTCCACCCCCTCAGCAGAAACCGCCACCCGGTCGACAAGTGTTGAGGTCCGCACGGTGACATCGTGGCGAATGCAAGCTTTTGCCAACGAACTTGTGAATTTATGAATGTCCCCGGTGAAATCGCTGGAGGTATAAAAGCCACCGTAGATGTCGCTCTCGAGAGTCGGTTCTATTTTTTTGATTTCTTCAGCAGTCACCGCCTGCCGCTCCAGCCCTCCCTTTTTCAAGAGGGCGGTAACCTGTTCGGCTACTTCGAATTGCTTCTTGGATTCGTAAAAATGGAGAATACCCGTGCTTTTGCGATCGAAATCTATGTTCTCATCTTTTGCAATCGACAAGAGATGTGATCGAGCTTTGATCGCCCATTCAACAGTCTGGATTGTATTTTTTTCGTATTGAAAAATGGACCCCACAAATTCCGCCAACCATGAATATTTATGCCAAGAGGGTTTTGGGTTCATCAGCAATGGCGCTCCTGAAGAGAACATCCACCCCAATCCTTTGAACACGGTTGAGACGCTGTTCCACACTTCAGCATTGGAGGCTGATAACTGGCCGCCATTGGCGTAGCTGGTTTCCATTGCCGGGTAAGGATTTGCTTCAAAGACCGTTACATCCAAGCCTTTTTTTGCAAGAAAGTATGCGGTGGTGATACCGGTAATGCCAGCACCAATGACTGCAACTCTTTTTTGAGATTTCATGTGACACTCCTTCCGCTAAACCTTAGCGGACTAGTGCCCCCTCTGTCATGAGCCTGAGAGATTCGCAAATCTCCTGAATGGAGATTTGTTTACACCGTCGGCGGAGACCAATTGGTCTCACTTTTCAGAGTTTTCAATATGACGGTCCTGTTGCCTGAGAGTTTCCGGGGCGGTTGCTCCTTCGGCGACGCAGTCTGCGTCTCTCCCGTCCCGGGCCCTCTAGCTCGTATTTGGGGCAAGAGTCAACGGTCAAATTATTGGCCACCGAACCATACGCGGATTTGTCGTTCTAGGGATTGGGTTCTGGTCTTGAATATCCAAGCGAACTGGTCAGCAGATGTTTTGTGTAGTCGTTTTGAGGTCGCATGGCGCGCATCTCCTCGACACTCATAATTTCGACCACCCTGCCGTGTTGCATGACGGCGATTTGCTCGCACATATGACCAACAACCGCCAGATCATGAGACACCATCACGTATGTCAGTTTCCGCTCCTCACGAAGATCAACGAGCAGATTCAGAATTTCGTCCTGAACGGATACGTCCAATGCGGAAGTCGGTTCATCCAACAAAACTATTTCAGGTTTCGGAGCCAACGCCCTGGCGATCGCCACTCTTTGCCGCTGCCCGCCGGACAGTTGATGCGGGTAGCGAAAACGAAACGATGTCCCCAAGCCAACATCATCGAGCAGTTTTGGCACCCGCTTTTCAATGTCGTCATAACCATGCAGATGCAGCGTTTCACTCAGCACCTGATCAACCGAATGGCGAGGATGCAACGAGGCATAAGGATCCTGAAAGACCATTTGAACTTTATTGAAAAAAGTCGCGGATCGCGTTGCACCCAATGTCTCATCGGCAACAACCATCGTACCAGACCAGGTCGGCACCAGACCTGTTATCGCACGCAAAATTGTGGACTTTCCGGAGCCACTTTCTCCCACCAGGCCAAATGACGCCCCCGACTGAACCTGCAGCGACGCATCGATGACTGCATTTACCTTGTCGTCTCCGTCTCCAAACCAGACGTTCAGATTTTGGATATCAACGCCACTCATGATGCTTCAACCACGCTGGGTGGGTCGCGCCACGCTTCGTCCCGCTTAAGCACTTCAAGACGGTCACGCGGCTGGTCGAGGCGTGGTAGGGAATTAAGCAAACCCCGAGTGTAGGGGTGTTGGGCTTCGTGCAATTTATCGGCGCGGCAAGTTTCCACAACTCGTCCCGCGTACATAATCAACACGCGGTCACAAAATGAAGAAACCAGATTGAGATCGTGGCTGATGAATATGAGACCCATGCCTCTTTCTTCAACCAATCTATCCATAATCGACAAAACCTGCCCTTGAACCGAAACATCCAGAGCCGATGTTGGTTCGTCAGCTATCAGGATCTCGGGATCAGGCGCCAGCATCATGGCGATCATCACGCGTTGCCCCATGCCGCCGGACATTTCATGAGGATAGGCGCGGAAGACACGGTCTGGATCACGGATGGTGACGGCCTTCAACATCTCCATTGCCTTGTCTTTAGCATCGCTCTTGGTTGCCTTTGCGTGCAGCGAATAGGCTTCCATTATCTGGTCACCAATCGTCATCACCGGATTGAGCGAAAACTTGGGATCTTGCATGACCATCGAAATGCGCTGACCGCGGACGGCGCGCATCTCCTGTTCAGTTTTCGAAAGCAGGTCCTCACCCATCAGCTTCATTTGCGTAACTACTCAGCTACCCTATTTCTGCTGCCATTAGGTGCGACAATTTGATTCATGGCGCATATTTGAGGTTCCACTTTTTTCATTTTGGTGTTTGACTGCGAGGATGAAACTCGAAAATCTGACACCTGAAATTCTTGCTGATTTCTCAAAATCAGAACTGATTGATGTGGTCATGGCTCTGGTGGGTCAGGTTGTCTAACTCAAAGAACAAAATGCGCAGCTTTTGGAGGTGAACGCTCGGCTCCTGAAGGAAAACGAACAACTCAGGAAAGACAACGAGCAACTTAGAGAAGATAATGCGGTTCTTAGGCAGCGTGTTTCAGATCTTGAGCGTCGTCTGGGATCGAACAGTCGTAATAGCAGCAAACCACCTTCGAGCGACGGACTGGCAAAGCCGTCTAGCGATAAGAAACGGCGGACCAAAAGTCAGCGGGGCAAGTCAAATCGAAAGCCTGGCGGCCAACCCGGACATCCCGGCAACACACTGAAACAGGTTGAGAACCCAGACGAGATCACCAGTCATTTTCCGAACCAATGCCAAAACTGTCAGGCCGCGCTTTCGGCGGAGGATACCATAGGTTCTGCGTGCAGACAGGTGTTTGGCCTCAAACCTCCACCGCCGCTTTATGTGACCGAGCATCGTGCGCATATTTGCCAATGCCAGCATTGCGGTGCAAAAACCCGCGCCGATTTTCCGGAAGGGGTAACATCACCCGCCCAGTACGGCGATGAAATAGGGGCGTTGGCCGCCTATTTACAGACGCAGCACTGCATTCCCCAAAATCGCCTGGCGCAGGTTTTTGCGGACATTTTCGGGGTCACAATCACATCGGCAACCCTTTCCAGTCTGGTTGCCAAAAGGCCGAGCAGATGCTCTGTTTAGCTGAGGCGGTGAAGAACCTGCTGTCCGGGCCTCAAACGGCAGTGAAGCATCTGGATGAAACGGGGTTCAGGATTGGTGGCAGAACGCGCTGGCTTCATATGCTATGCTCCACCGCTCTAAGCCACCTTCGGCTCGGAACTGCGCGAGGTGAAGTGCCACCAGAACTGGCGGGAACGGCAGTGCATGACTGTTTCTCTTCCAACTGGGCAGTGGAAAATGTGACCCATGGATTGTGCAATGCCCACATCTCCCGCGAATTGGAGGCATTGACCGAATATGAAAAAGAAGCTTGGGTGCCGGACATGAAAGCCATTCTGCTCGACGCACTGAAGCTCACGCATGTCGCGCGAATCCAAAATCGGAGCGCGGTCAGCCCGGAGGCAATCACGGATATCGAGCGGCGATTTGATGCCTGTTGCGAGCGTGCTATCGCGTTCCACGAGGCCCAACCGCCTCTCGCGCGCCCAACGAAAGGCAAGAAGCGGGGTCGCCCGAAACGGCGGATTGGGCACAATCTCGCTTTGCGACTCCAAACGCATAAAGCAGCGGTTTTGCTCTTTCTCAATGATCTGCGCGTTCCCTACACGAACAACGAGGCAGAGCGTGATCTCAGAATGACGAAAGTTCGACAAAAGGTCTCGGGAAGCTTTCGAACAGAGGCTGGTGCCGAGAATTTCTGCACTTTACGAACGGTCATTGAAACGGCGCGAAAACAAGGTTGGGACATCCTGAAAACCTTGAAAACCGCGCCTGATCAGCTCATCCTCAATCTCAGACCCGTCTGATGGGCCGTCTATAAAAGCATCAGGTTGGGGTAGCTGGGTAGTTACAATGTATTATTGTTTTTCCCGTCAGAATAGGACCGGTTTTTGATGTAAATATGACCCACCCAACAGCGGTGGATAAACTTATGGCGATTGGAACAAATAAATATATCTACTTTACCGCCGTTGCTATTGTTTTCCATTTAAAGATCATTGCCCTGGCTGACCCGGACGCACGACTGGGAGAATTTATCAAGAAACTCGAAGCAACTGAGGGAAAACTTTATCCCCTCCGGCACCCAAAAAACCCCTTGCATCCGTATATCGGGAGGCCTTTCGAAGAGGGGCTTGATGCTCAACAACGCACCAAACTCCATCAAATGCAGGAGAACGGCACGTGCGGCCTCGACATTGAGACAATGATCGAAACGGGGCTTTTAGACCTCTATCCGTTTCTCAAACCCGCATTTGAGGCCGGTTCGACCGGATATCAGGCAAAGAGACTGCTCATTTTCGGCATCATTCCTGCCTATTCCCGCTGTTTGCATTATCAAATTCGTCGAGAGCATCAATTGGACAAGTTTGCCGCATCCTTCGACCCGATAGATTTCGACGGTGGTCGGCTATTTACGCTGACCCATCGCCCCCCTGGGAACAGGGGCCTCATCTGGGACAAACTACGCAGCCAGATGCATGGCTTGGGAAATCTCGCCATCTGCGCCGATTATCCACCATCGATCGCAGACCTGATGACCGTCATCAACAAACCGGGTGGCATCCGGCTGACTAAACAGGAAACTCTTTATATTGGCGCAAGGGCGCGGCACCACAACCTGCTCACGGAACAGGAGTTTCAGCGGGCCATTTCGCGGCTGAAAAGCGGCCCCACCTACCCCGATTACAATGTTTCCCTGCTGCTCAAAGCTCGGCATACGAATATCCTGACAATGCCACATATTGCTGGATATTGGCAGGCCGCATGCCGCATAAGCTTTTCAATAGATTTGGAAAAATAGCCCAGCCCTGCAACTGGGCAGGTTTGCGAAAATCCCTTTGCCAACAGGGCTTCTGCCGATTTTTGCCCAGACTGTGCGATTCCACACATTCATATTGGGTTCAGGTAGCGCATATTAGCGTTAGCAGAACTCCTCAGGATCGGGGAGACATAGCAGGGAAGAGGAAAGAGTTATGAAAGTCACAACCCTTTTAGCAGCCGCAGCAGTTGGTGCTGGCCTGGCATTTGTCGCGCCTGCTGCCGATGCAATGCCGCTGGGCAACGCACCGGTGGATGTCAGCCAAACCAACACGGTTGAAAAAGTACACGGTCGCCATTGTCGAATCCGTCGCGGACACCGCTCACGTTGCCGACGTCCAGGTCGCCGCGCCCATCGCCACACCCATTGCCACCATAACGGGTGCCACAAGCACAGACATACCAGTCGTCACCACCGCTCAAACGATTATTATCGTCGTCGCGGTCGGTTCGGAATCTATCTGAACTTCTAATCTCCAAATAGTTTCAGTTAGACAATCAGCTGCGGGAGCCGAAAGGCTCCCGTTTCTGTTTTAAGACCATTGCCATGGCCAATGCGATTCAAGCCCATCCACCTGTTTTGATCAGTGTTTTCACATGCGTGCGTGCGTAGCGAGGTAATACAACGTGCTCCCCTGTTTCCTGAACAGTGTAGCCAAATTCAATATTCTCCAACAGTTCGCTCATGTGGTCTGTACCGGTTTGTGGCTCGATTTTGTCCGCAGGCTTTGGAGTTTGCATTCCGTTCCAAAAAGCACCTGCGACCAGATCCCAGAGCGATTGACCCAATCCGTGGCGGTGCTCAGCGTCATTTATGGCTGTATGCGTCATTTCTCTCTCCGTATGGAATTGCCCGGTTGAAGCCATTTAAGTGCCAAAAATTGCATCTAACAATCCTATGATATAGATATCTAGCATCGAATAATTCGATATAGGGCAACAAAACATCTCCACTTACCGCGACCTCTTGAACCTCGACTTCAATGCTCTCAGGACACTTCGGCTGGTCTATCAGCTCGGCTCGTTTTCCGACGCGGCTGACGCCATCGAGGTCAAGCAGTCAACCGTCTCCTATACAATTGACCGATTGAGAAAGGCGTTGAACGACCCGCTTATTGTTCGGCAGGGAATACGCAATGTGCCGACAGAACGGTGCCGCGAACTCATCCCGATCATTGATCGCATTCTTGCCGAAGCAGAAACCATGGAGGATCAAGGTAACTTCGATCCATCGAAATCGACGGCGCAGATCTCCATCATTTGCGCCACTTTTGGCCTTCGGGTGGTCTTGTCGAACGTGCTCAAACGGGTGCGTCAATTGGCGCCGGGTATCAAAGTGGACCTGCTGGAGCGTTATCATGGTGTGTCCGATTATCTGCAGGAAGGTAAGGCCGACATTGCGCTGACGGTGACCGATATCGACGTCAGCGGCATATATTCTCATTCTTCACTGATTACCGATTTCTCGGTCTGCATTATGGACCCGCAAAACCCCTTGGCTGGCAAAGCGTTGACCGAAAAGGACATTCAGGACGCCAAACATATCGCGACCCGATTGTGGGCCAACTGGGTGCAACCATTTGAGATGGTCGCTGAGAATCTGGGAATTAAGCTCGACCAGGTAATTTCGGTCACCAATCCAGCACAAATCCCGACATTGTTAAGGGAAACGGACCTGCTTGCTGTGGTGCCCGGCAGCCTTGCCAGGACCTATGAAAATCAACTTGGTATTGCCCAACTCCCGTTCAAAGTGCCCGTCTCATTGAACATGCACTGGCCGGCAGCGGCCAACCGTTCCAACCTCAGCATCTGGATACGCGGCATCATCATTGAAGAAGCAGATAAGGTAAGCCGGGTGCTAAACGCCGAGCACTGAGGGTTCAGCGTTACCTGAAATTAATTCGGTATCGCTGCGGCATGAGTGCTATTCCTGGGCAATGCTGCAACAATAACGGAGCGAATATGTCGGTTCAGAAAATGCCATCTCTGTTTGGCTTGTTCACACAACTCAGACAATTGCGCCAATTGGAAGAGGAGCAGGCCAATTCAAACCAGTTTCTAGCACAAGCACTTGTGAAGGAGAAAATGGAGGGGCACCGTCTTGCGGTAATTGCCCGAACAATCGCGCTGGGTTTGGTGGGGCTCCTGTTGCCTATTTTAAATCCAAACTTCCATGTTCTGTATTATGAATTCTTTGTCCTGCTGTTTATCGCCCTGGGTTGGCTTCAGCTGCGTCTGTCAAGCGTTGGATACTCCAAGGGTGAACTCGGTCTCATATTTCTTGACCTCAGCCTGTTGACCATTTTGTTCATCACGCCGAATCCGCTTCTCAGCGAAGAAATACCGGCGGCGATGAACTACCGGTTCGGCAATTTCATCTACTATTTTATCATTCTTGCAGTTGGTACACTTGCTTACTCCTGGAGAACTGTTTGGGGCATGGGAGCATGGGTGACGGTGCTCTGGTTGGTCGGATTCCTGTATGTCTCCTGGTTTGGGCATGAAATTCCGCAATTGAGTGTAGCCGCCGCGACTGCATTTGATGGCCACAACCTTGTTGCAGGTGAACTGGACCCCAATGGCGTTCAACCAGCGGTTCGCATTCAGGAGATGGTGGTCTTTTTGATCGTCGCCGCAATTCTGGCGCTGAAGGGTTGGCGGTCAAACCAATTGTTGTTGAAACAAGCCGATATCGCCGCCGAGCGAGCCAATCTGTCGCGCTATTTCCCATCAAGCCTCGTTGACGTTCTGGCCTCGACTGATCGCGATATTGGCGCCGTGCGCGCACAGGAAGTCGCTGTACTGTTCACTGATATCGTCGGATTTACACAATATGCAGAGCAACATTCGCCGGAAGACGTGATGGAATTGCTGCGCCACTATCACGCATTTGTCGAACGCTCGATTTTTCAAAATGGCGGCACGCTGGACAAGTATTTGGGCGACGGGGTGATGGCAACATTCGGTACACCCGAAACCAAACCCGCCGATGCTGCCAATGCACTTAAGGCAGCTACGCAATTGATCAGCGAAACCGAAAACTTCAACAAAGATCGCGAAGCCCGCGGCATTGCTCCTATCAAGGTGTCGATTGGCGTGCATTTCGGACCGGTTATCCTGGGAGATATCGGCCCCTCCAGACGATTGGAGTTTGCTGTAGTCGGCGACACAGTAAACGTTGCGAGCAGACTGGAGGCGTCAACTCGGGATCTGGGTTGCCAGTGCGTGGTGAGCCAAGAATTGATGCAACGGGCCAGTATGTCGGACGAAACTGACCCGCCGTATCTGGCGAATTTTTCGGCCAAAGAGGCAATCAAATTGCGCGGACGCAAGACATCAATAGACATCTGGACCGCTTGAAAATTATAGGCATTCAGATGAGCCCCTTCAGGTACTCCATAAAGGGCTGGCCTTCGTATTTGGCATGGCCGTCGATTGGGTCGGTGACAATGTTGTCAAAATGCATATCAAGCACAGTTGCACGCTCATGATGGAGCGGACTGGAACAAAAACACATTTGGCTCCATTCGATATTACCCTCCTGATTGACCACTGCCCGTTTCATTGACGCAACCAGCTCCGGTCCGTCTGGCCGCTGATCAGCAACAGTGCCGTCTGTAAGTTTTGCGAATAATTCCTGAGCCGTTTGCGGGTTAAACTTGGCCTGGACGTGGTAAATCATGCCTTCTCTCCTAAACAAATTTGTCGACCGCGTGCGTCGATCACTAGCAGTCTAATTCCTCAGGTTAACTTGAGGTCAAGTCCGGTTTGCCATTTCCTCAACAACACGAAAAATGGGCGCAACATTTGCGAGCTTCAACTTTTTTAAGAACCGGCACGCGGTTTCGGTTATCGTCATCCATCAATCGACCAGTTGTCTGCCCATGGGGGGTGTTGGAAATGCCAATCATCGAAACCGCAAACAAGGATGTTCAGGCACTCAAGGGTCTGCACCTTTATCACTTCTGGTTGTCCAGTTGCTCTCAACGCGTGCGCATGGTTCTGGCGGAGAAAAATCTGGAATGGGTGGATCATCCGGTCGATATCAGCGCGCACGGCATGGAGCATACGAGCGAAGAATATCAATCCATTCATCCTGATGGTCTGGTGCCGGCGGTGGTTCATGACGGCCAGGTGATCATCGAATCCATCGACATCATTGATTATCTCGATCAGCAATTTCCCAAGATTTCACTGCACCCCGAGTCCGTCGCCCAGCAACAGGAGATGCACCAGTGGATGCGTCGCGCCGATGCGGCTCAGCACAGCATTAAAACGCTCACCCATGAATTTCTGTTTAAACCCGATCGGATGCGCGGTGAGCAACTGGCCAGGTTTGTCTCGAGTCACAAGAACCAGGAACTATGTGAATTCCTGAAAGTGTTTGGGTCGGATCAAGGATTCCCCAGAGAAGAAATAGAATCTGAGCTTAAGCTGCAGCATGATGAGTTTGTTGCTTTGGATCTTGCGCTGAAGGAAAAAGACTGGCTGGTGGGCAGCCAATTCTCATTGGCCGATGTCGCGTGGATACCCAATGTCAGACGCCTCGACATCATGCACTACCCCCTCAACCGCCACCCCAATCTGGCAGCTTGGTATGAACGCATCAAGGCCCGCCCCAGTTACCAGACCGGCATCGCCGACAGCGAAGTGCCCCCGGCAATGGCTCATTTCAAAGATTATTGCCTTGAGCGCGCATCGCAAGGCACCGGCGTTTCCTCCTTTAGCCCGTTGGCGGACTGATCGCATTCATCGAGAAATTCGATGGATTTTGGAGCGCGGGTATGAAACATATGTCCTCAAACCGACAACATGGACTTGAGCATGGACTTTCTGACCGACCCCTTTCTAGTTTCCGCAGATAAATTTGATGGCCCTGTGCTGGTGACCGGCGCCGGCGGCTGCATTGGTGCCTGGGTATGCGCAATTTTAAGCCGATCCGGTGTCTCGGTAATTGCATCAGATTTGAAACCAAGCCCAGATCGTGCCGCATTGATCATTGGCGATCAGGCCGCTTCAGCCCTGGATTGGGTCGCGCTGGACGTGACTGACGCTGCAGCCGTTTCGAACCTGGTCACATCCCGCAAAGTTCGGGCGATCATTCATCTGGCCGGATTGCAGGTGCCTTTTTGCGCAGCAAACCCGGCGCTCGGAGCGCGGGTGAATGTCGAAGGCACAATCAATATTCTGGAAGCCGCACGGGCGAACAACATCAAACGCACGACCTTCGCATCATCAGTAGCGGCACTTTGCTTCCCCGCAGGCGGCCCTTACAAAGAAACGCTTTATGGCGCCTACAAAGTGGCGAATGAACAAACTGCCTTTGTTTACTGGGCGGATTGGCAAGTGCCGACCATCGGAATGCGCCCGAACGTTGTCTACGGAATTGCCCGTGATCAGGGGATGAGTTCAAAAACAACGACCATCATTCAGGCTGCTGCGATGGGTAAAGCCTATGACATTCCGTTCACCGGACCCTATTCCTGGCTCTATGCCGGGGAAGCCGCTGCGGCCTTTATCGCGGCGATCAGCGAAGATGGCGAAGGCGCGCACATGTTTGACATGAACGGGCGCTGCGAGACGGTTGAAAGCAGTCTGGAAGTCGTTCGCGGGCTCGATGATTCGATGCAGATCAGCGCGTCGGGTTCACAATTTCCATTCCCACCTGATCTCGATGAATCACCCTTACGCGCCCACCTGGCCGATTATCCCACCGTCTCGTTGCAGCAGGGCATCGAAGACACCTGGCGCGCCTTCAAGCAATTGCAAGATGCGGGACGCATACCACCTCTGCCGGAATAACCACGTACGATCCTGCATGTAACTGATTGGTGGAATTGCGGCGATTCAATCGACAACCAGACCGAAGCCAGTGCGCTTTCCGACAGGTGTTCGATTGTGCTAGGATTCCTATGTCTCCAAAGCTGAGGCAAAACTCCTGCCGTGGGAAAAGCTGACAGTGTGCCGCCTGATCTCCCCTCTCCTGCCGCGATTGCACCTTTGTTGCACCGCCCTCGCTGTACTCATCCTCATTGTGCAGGCGCCGATTGCGGCGGCACAAAACATTGCCTTTCCGCAGGACAACGTATCTGACCTTCGAGGGCTGTTGAATGTGTTTCACACGTTTAACCAGGCCTGCCTCAAGCAACCTGCCCATCGCGACCTGCCGGCCAAACTCGCCCCCGATGGTTATCAGGTCGTCTCGGGCCTTGACCATTTATGGGGTCCGGGTTCCGATGCTTCAACTGACAAGGTTGCGGTCCTGACGAAGACCGGAACCGAACAAGGTGACTGGGATGGTGGGCACCTGTTTGTCGAGTTCTCGATGCCGACCGGGCCGAGACCCAATGGAAAATGCACTGTAAAATGGAAGCGGGCCTGGGACTACAAAGAAGGCCGGGCAAAAATTGCCTTTGGCTTGTTTGGCGTATTTGACGCGCAGGTTTCTTATCATCTGAGAGCTGTTCTCAACTCAAGGCCGGACGATTCATTTATCTGGAAAAGAAAGACCTTTGCCGGTGTGAGCGATTGGATCTCTCCGTGTTGGGGTGGAAAGTTCTGTAATTTCCAAGTTCTATACGACTTCAATCCTGACCGAGGCATTGATATCTCGATCACCCGTGAGACGACCCAGCCCTGAATCAGACCGCGTCTTTGCCATTCAATGCGATTTCGACTTGAGCGAAGGCGATGGTCCGCAATCTCCATCCCCACATATCAGCTTCAGCGTTTTGAATGCGCCGACAACCATCGTCACATTATTGGCGCTTGATACGGGTAACTACCCAGCTACCCCAACCTGATGCTTTTATAGACGGCCCATCAGACGGGTCTGAGGTTGAGGATGAGCTGATCAGGCGCGGTTTTCAAGGTTTTCAGGATGTCCCAACCTTGTTTTCGCGCCGTTTCAATGACCGTTCGTAAAGTGCAGAAATTCTCGGCACCAGCCTCTGTTCGAAAGCTTCCCGAGACCTTTTGTCGAACTTTCGTCATTCTGAGATCACGCTCTGCCTCGTTGTTCGTGTAGGGAACGCGCAGATCATTGAGAAAGAGCAAACCCGCTGCTTTATGCGTTTGGAGTCGCAAAGCGAGATTGTGCCCAATCCGCCGTTTCGGGCGACCCCGCTTCTTGCCTTTCGTTGGGCGCGCGCGAGGCGGTTGGGCCTCGTGGAACGCGATAGCACGCTCGCAACAGGCATCAAATCGCCGCTCGATATCCGTGATTGCCTCCGGGCTGACCGCGCTCCGATTTTGGATTCGCGCGACATGCGTGAGCTTCAGTGCGTCGAGCAGAATGGCTTTCATGTCCGGCACCCAAGCTTCTTTTTCATATTCGGTCAATGCCTCCAATTCGCGGGAGATGTGGGCATTGCACAATCCATGGGTCACATTTTCCACTGCCCAGTTGGAAGAGAAACAGTCATGCACTGCCGTTCCCGCCAGTTCTGGTGGCACTTCACCTCGCGCAGTTCCGAGCCGAAGGTGGCTTAGAGCGGTGGAGCATAGCATATGAAGCCAGCGCGTTCTGCCACCAATCCTGAACCCTGTTTTATCCAGATGCTTCACTGCCGTTTGAGGCCCGGACAGCAGGTTCTTCACCGCCTCAGCTAAACAGAGCATCTGCTCGGCCTTTTTGGCAACCAGACTGGAAAGGGTTGCCGATGTGATTGTGACCCCGAAAATGTCCGCAAAAACCTGCGCCAGGCGATTTTGGGGAATGCAGTGCTGCGTCTGTAAATAGGCGGCCAACGCCCCTATTTCATCGCCGTACTGGGCGGGTGATGTTACCCCTTCAGGAAAATCGGCGCGGGTTTTTGCACCGCAATGCTGGCATTGGCAAATATGCGCACGATGCTCGGTCACATAAAGCGGCGGTGGAGGTTTGAGGCCAAACACCTGTCTGCACGCAGAACCTATGGTATCCTCCGCCGAAAGCGCGACCTGACAGTTTTGGCATTGGTTCGGAAAATGACTGGTGATCTCGTCTGGGTTCTCAACCTGTTTCAGTGTGTTGCCGGGATGTCCGGGTTGGCCGCCAGGCTTTCGATTTGACTTGCCCCGCTGACTTTTGGTCCGCCGTTTCTTATCGCTAGACGGCTTTGCCAGTCCGTCGCTCGAAGGTGGTTTGCTGCTATTACGACTGTTCGATCCCAGACGACGCTCAAGATCTGAAACACGCTGCCTAAGAACCGCATTATCTTCTCTAAGTTGCTCGTTGTCTTTCCTGAGTTGTTCGTTTTCCTTCAGGAGCCGAGCGTTCACCTCCAAAAGCTGCGCATTTTGTTCTTTGAGTTAGACAACCTGACCCACCAGAGCCATAACCACATCAATCAGTTCTGATTTTGAGAAATCAGCAAGAATTTCAGGTGTCAGATTTTCGAGTTTCATCCTCGCAGTCAAACACCAAAATGAAAAAAGTGGAACCTCAAATATGCGCCATGAATCAAATTGTCGCACCTAATGGCAGCAGAAATAGGGTAGCTGAGTAGTTACTGATACGGCGACTGTTTTTGGGATTGCGGATGTTCTACCTTCATTGTTCACAGGCGAAAGTTGAAATCTGCGAGACTGTTGCGGCGCGCTGATTGTCAGGGCAAGGTTTACAGGTATGACAGAGGATATCGTCTGCATGGATAGTCGACTCGCAGTGATCATGGTGACCGACCTGGCTGGCTATTCCAGCTTGATGGAGGAAGACCCGTCGGCTGCGATTGCTCAAGTCCGCCGTCTGCGTGAAGTCACCCTGGAACCAGTGATTGAAGAAGCTGGTGGACACGTGGAAAAACGCATGGGTGATGGCTGGTTGATCACCTTTCCTTCGGTCACCCCCGCGATCCAATCTGCCCAAAATGTTCAAAACGTCATGGCCACAGAATCCGGACTGAAATTGCGAACTGCGGTTCATATGGGCGAAATCGTGGAAGAGGATGGCGAACTCTACGGCACCGGCATCAATATTGCGGCCCGTTTGCAGGCACAGGCACCGCCCGGTGGCGTCATATTGTCGGCCGATTGCCAGCGACTCCTTGATCCCACTACAGCGGCGCAATTTGCCGACGCAGGTAGCCTGTCTTTGAAAAACGTAAAACAACCAGTTGCGTGTTTCCAATGGCGGCCGAACCAGTCCAATTCGACAACCCGTCAGGACGAAGTACCGGTGATCGCGGTGGCGCTAATTGCTGCCAGCCCGCAGTCGCCGCAAGTGGTTGAGGCAGCAAGCGATTTGAAAGAACAGCTTGTTCACAATTTGTCGCGCCGCACCGGAATCCGGGTTTTGCCGATTGACGGTCAGGAAATTTCCGAGTCAGACGCCCAATATTTGCTGCGCGGCAGGTTTCGCGCTCACGGTGAAACGGCTCGGGTCATGTTATCGCTGGTTCGAACCGATTCTTCTCACGTAGTCTGGTCTGAGACCTATGAAGGCCTGGACGACGATTATTTTACCCTGTCTGATGAAGTGGCGGGAATGGCAGACAATGCGTTGAGAGTTCAAATCAACGCCTTTGACGCCGACAGGCTGTCGGGAATTCCCGATGACGAACTCACTCCTTCTGAGTTGCGCTCGCGCTCTGCACAATTGTTTCATACCGCCGATGTTGGCAATTACGAGAGAGCCGAAGGTCTGTTGGAGAGGGCTCTGCTGCTGGATCCCAACAACCCGATGACTCTGGGGATGATGATTCACGCGGTGGTCTGGCCATCCCTGGCTCGATTTTCAACCCTGCCGGATCAGATTGCGCAGCGCATGATGAATGGAGCCGATGAGGCTGTACGTCAGGCACCGCGCAGCGACTTTGTATTCTTTTCTCGCGCCGAACTGAGAGCCTTTCTTCTGGGTGATATGGAAGGTGCGTTGAAAGATATTGCGCGGGCACATCAAATCAACCCGACATATGTATGGGCATTCGAAACCCGCGCCAAAATTGAAATGGTGCAGGGCAATTATGCCGATGCCATCGAGACACTGCAGACTGTTGTTGAGCGCTCGAAAACCGATCCATGGCTTCCGCGCCGGTTGTTTTTGCATGCATTGGCAAAGACGCTTGATGGACGCCACAAGGAAGCATTGACAGATGTGTCGGATGCACTCGATCTTCTGCCAGACCGGCACGCCTACTGGCACCTTCTGGCGCATATCAACCAACAACTCGGCGACGATGCCGGATACAAATCAGCCCTGGAACGGGCGGCCAATGCCTCAAGCGACCCCCATGTCATGGTAATTGAGCTGAGGCTTCAGGGCGAAGGCGCGGAGTTGATGAAGAAGTTCGCTCCCTTGGCAGAATCTGGCTGAACTGACCCTCGCCGCGAGCCCGCGAAATCGACAAATTGATATGCCTGCCTGTCAATCAGATGCATAATTGTTGTTGATTCGAACAATTGGCGGTTTGAGAGGAAAAAGAATGAACTATTCATTGAGGGCACTGCCCGCAGCGGCAGCTCTGGCAATCATTGTTGCGGGCACCACAACTTCCCATGCAGATGAACCGATCGTCGGCAATTGGAAAACTGAGTCAGGTGAAACAGCTGCCATCGGTTCCTGTGGCGGCGCATATTGCATCACGCTGAGAACAGGCAAATATGCCGGAAAACGCATTGGACGGCTAAAGGGTGCGGGAGACTCCTACAGCGGCACAATCACCGACCCGTCCGATCAAAAGCAATATTCTGGCAGTGCAAAAGTTGTCAAAAAGTCCATGAAATTACGTGGTTGTGCTTTGAAAATATTTTGCAGGACCCAAAGCTGGCGCAAGCTCTAATCCCATTCCTGGCAAAGAGCCGCTGATAATCGATTGGGGTATTGTGAACCTCAGATGAATGAGCTGATCAGTAAACGTTCAGCCAACATCTGACAGGGTGCGGCATATCTCAACGGGGTCACCAATTTAATGCTTTTTCGACGCTTTGCCATTGTCACCACTTGTATCGCTCTATTGGGTATTGCGGTCTCGAATATTATCGAAGCTACTCACACGCGCTCCAACGGCTTTTCCGTCGAGCAAAGGCTGAATGAATGGAAAGCCCATGATGCCCGCGGAGCTTGCCAACAAAATCAGCAATTGTGTTTTACTGATATCGTCTTAATCACAACTGCCTGATTTCTGCCCAATCGCTGGATTTTAGTAACTACTCAGCTACCCTATTTCTGCTGCCATTAGGTGCGACAATTTGATTCATGGCGCATATTTGAGGTTCCACTTTTTTCATTTTGGTGTTTGACTGCGAGGATGAAACTCGAAAATCTGACACCTGAAATTCTTGCTGATTTCTCAAAGTCAGAACTGATTGATGTGGTCATGGCTCTGGTGGGTCAGGTTGTCTAACTCAAAGAACAAAATGCGCAGCTTTTGGAGGTGAACGCTCGGCTCCTGAAGGAAAACGAACAACTCAGGAAAGACAACGAGCAACTTAGAGAAGATAATGCGGTTCTTAGGCAGCGTGTTTCAGATCTTGAGCGTCGTCTGGGATCGAACAGTCGTAATAGCAGCAAACCACCTTCGAGCGACGGACTGGCAAAGCCGTCTAGCGATAAGAAACGGCGGACCAAAAGTCAGCGGGGCAAGTCAAATCGAAAGCCTGGCGGCCAACCCGGACATCCCGGCAACACACTGAAACAGGTTGAGAACCCAGACGAGATCACCAGTCATTTTCCGAACCAATGCCAAAACTGTCAGGCCGCGCTTTCGGCGGAGGATACCATAGGTTCTGCGTGCAGACAGGTGTTTGGCCTCAAACCTCCACCGCCGCTTTATGTGACCGAGCATCGTGCGCATATTTGCCAATGCCAGCATTGCGGTGCAAAACCCGCGCCGATTTTCCTGAAGGGGTAACATCACCCGCCCAGTACGGCGATGAAATAGGGGCGTTGGCCGCCTATTTACAGACGCAGCACTGCATTCCCCAAAATCGCCTGGCGCAGGTTTTTGCGGACATTTTCGGGGTCACAATCACATCGGCAACCCTTTCCAGTCTGGTTGCCAAAAGGCCGAGCAGATGCTCTGTTTAGCTGAGGCGGTGAAGAACCTGCTGTCCGGGCCTCAAACGGCAGTGAAGCATCTGGATGAAACGGGGTTCAGGATTGGTGGCAGAACGCGCTGGCTTCATATGCTATGCTCCACCGCTCTAAGCCACCTTCGGCTCGGAACTGCGCGAGGTGAAGTGCCACCAGAACTGGCGGGAACGGCAGTGCATGACTGTTTCTCTTCCAACTGGGCAGTGGAAAATGTGACCCATGGATTGTGCAATGCCCACATCTCCCGCGAATTGGAGGCATTGACCGAATATGAAAAAGAAGCTTGGGTGCCGGACATGAAAGCCATTCTGCTCGACGCACTGAAGCTCACGCATGTCGCGCGAATCCAAAATCGGAGCGCGGTCAGCCCGGAGGCAATCACGGATATCGAGCGGCGATTTGATGCCTGTTGCGAGCGTGCTATCGCGTTCCACGAGGCCCAACCGCCTCTCGCGCGCCCAACGAAAGGCAAGAAGCGGGGTCGCCCGAAACGGCGGATTGGGCACAATCTCGCTTTGCGACTCCAAACGCATAAAGCAGCGGTTTTGCTCTTTCTCAATGATCTGCGCGTTCCCTACACGAACAACGAGGCAGAGCGTGATCTCAGAATGACGAAAGTTCGACAAAAGGTCTCGGGAAGCTTTCGAACAGAGGCTGGTGCCGAGAATTTCTGCACTTTACGAACGGTCATTGAAACGGCGCGAAAACAAGGTTGGGACATCCTGAAAACCTTGAAAACCGCGCCTGATCAGCTCATCCTCAACCTCAGACCCGTCTGATGGGCCGTCTATAAAAGCATCAGGTTGGGGTAGCTGGGTAGTTACGAAAATATATTAATAATTAGATTAATTATGGATTGTATTATTTCAAATTGATATCAAACACTCATGGCCAGCACCCGGCTGATCTGCTTCAGATCACGCCCGGATTCATCGTGCCAATTGTTGAATGCGTCCTGCACCTGCTGACGGGCCTTTTTCGATGTTGCCGGCTTGTCGATGACGTTTTCCGCCATCAGTCTGGCCGTTACATCGGCAGACAGAATGAAACTGTCCTTGCCCATAAAACGCAAAAAATATTGTCCGGTATTGCCGCCAAGTCGCGATCCCCGCTTTTTCAGCACATCCAGCAAACCGATATAATCACTATTCGGCCATTGCCCGATAAATGCACCAACGCCACCTGATTCTTCTGCCAACTGGCGCACGAATATTGCGTTGTCCTGCACAGAGCGGATCTTACCGCCATGCCGCACAATGCGCGCATCCGAGACCAGACGCGCCAGATCGTCATCATTGAACATCGCCACCCGGGAGGGATTGAAGCCTTCAAATGCTTCTTCAAATCCCGGCCATTTGGCCTCCACCACTTTCCAGTTGAAACCGGCGTTGAATATGCATTGCGCCATTTTCGCCAGCCATCGGTCATCTGGAATGCCAGCCAGTTCTGCAGCGCTGGCAGCAGGTTCCAGCAGTGATTCCAGCACTTCATCCCCACCTTTTCGCTTGCTGGCTATTTTATAAATCTCGGCAAAGCTGCGCATTTTGACGGTATCCCTTCTGCCCAGGTGTTTGGTTGGAATCGTAGAGATACATGTTCACACATCAATGCGCCCACCTTCAACCGGCCTTGACGAACAGCGGCGCGGTCCGAGTTACGGCTGATCCCATTGCGGCGAAAAATCGTAGTCACACAATCTTTGATGACGCTTGGTCAGCGCCTCCATCGCCGCCATGTCCCCAGCGCTCAACTCAAAGTCAAACACCTGCAGGTTTTCCACCAAACGATCAGGCGACGCGGTTTTTGGGATGGCCCCCGCCCCTTCATGCTGGACATGCCATCGAAGAATGATTTGGGCCGGGGACTTATCATATTCAGCGGCGAGCCCGGCAATAACTGAGTCGCTCAATAGCATTTGTCCCCTGCCCAGAGGGCAATAGCCCATAATGGCCATACCATGTTCGGCACATTTGGCCCGGATTTTGGTCTGGTCGATGTAGGGATGATTTTCAACCTGATTGACGACAATTGGGTAATCACAGGCATCAACCATTGCATCGATCTGACCGGTGGTGAAATTCGAAATTCCTATATGCCGTGTCCAACCGTTGCGGACAGTATCGCAAAGCAGGCGCGCCCATTGCTTAACGTTGGAGTTTTTTGGCGGCCAGTGAATCAGCAACAGGTCGACCTGATCCAATCCAAGACGCTGAAGACTGCCTTCAACCGAGCGTTGAAACGCACCATCCGCAACTTCCGACGGCCAGACTTTGGTTGTCAGAAAAATCTCATCGCGCGATATTTTCGACTGCCGCAGGGCTGCCCCAATCTCTGATTCATTTTCATAGAATGCGGCGGTGTCGATATGCCGATACCCGGCCGCCAAAGCCTTCAGCACAATGGAGGTGCACTCTTCCCCCTGCAACCGAAAGGTCCCCAGCCCCAAAGCCGGAATGTTTGCGCCATTCGCCGCCAGTATTTTCATTTTTGGAATATCTCTTTTTGATTGAACTGTTGTCGCGACCACGTTTGCACATGATGGACGAAGTGCTATCGATATCACACCGTCCCTGCTATGGCCAAAACCGTGTCAGAAAAATCATCAACACCGCTCCCCAGCAAGCGCATCACCCTGCTTGACGTCGTCCGCGGCGGCGCGCTGGTGGCCATGGCGATCTATCACTTTGCCTGGGATTTGGAGTTTTTTGGCTGGTTGGCTTCGGCGACCACTCTGCAGGGCGGCTGGCTCTATTTTGCCCGTTCAATTGCTTCCAGCTTCTTGTTTCTTGTCGGTGTCAGTCTGGTGCTCGCTCACTCACAAAAATATCGATGGCCGACATTTTGGCGTCGATTTGCTCAGGTCGCAGGAGCCGCAGCGGCGATTTCCGTGGTGACATGGTTTGCCATGCCCGGCGGTCTAATCTTTTTCGGCATCCTCCATGCCATCGCCCTGTTCAGCCTGCTGGGCTTGCTGTTTGTTCAACGCCACTGGATTTTGCCCCTGCTGACGGCAGCCATTGTGTTGATGGTTTGGAAATTCTTCAGACATGATTTGTTTTACACACCGGCGCTCTGGTGGGTGGGACTGGCTCACAAACCGCCTCCGGCAAATGACTACGTCCCAATGTTTCCCTGGTTTGCCGCCGTTTTGCTTGGAATCGCCACCACCGGTTGGTTACAAACACGGGATGTCTGGCACAGGATCGCTGCAATAAAGGTAAATCGCATCGCTGAACGGCCATTGAGTTTTATTGGCCGCCACTCGTTGATTTTCTATCTCGTACATCAGCCAATATTGCTGGCGCTAATCTGGGTCTTCACATCATTCGTCATGGCGCCCGACCATACAGCCAGGTTTTCTGAAAGCTGTCAGTCAGGCTGCGTAAAAAGCCGTTCAGCGACGTTTTGCACATCCTATTGCTCTTGCATGATCACCGAGATGAAGCGGGAGAAGTTATTTACTCCCTATGTCCGGCGCAAGCTGACCGACACCCAAAACACAAGTTTGCTGACGACACGCGACCTGTGCGTCGCACGTCAGGAATAGCGGCGGCGAAGCGGCCAATTTGGTTCAGATGCCTGTTGCTAATTCAGTACTAGGGATGGTGTTCAGCGAATGTATGGTAGCCCGTGCGCAGGTAACGACCGTTAACCCAGCCTTGCTTCCAGCCTTTGCGAATTTTGCACCAGTCGGCCCCCTGCTTGATGATGCAACGCTCGACAAACACGATGCGGTCCCGCTTGATATGAGCGATCTTCTTGGAATGACTGGCAGGCCATTTGCGAATGTTCAACCGGTCCCATTGGGGAAAATTATCGGTAATCGCAGTATCTTCAACATGATAACCAGCAGCGGAGGCCTCGGTTGCTGCAAGGCCAATGCTCAGCATGGCGGCGGTTGCGAGTGACAGGACAATTTTTGAAACGACGTTCGTGTTTGGCATTTGGGTTTCCTCTCCTGGAATCCGGGGCGGGAGAACGGGTGATGAAACCAAAATGGCACAGCTTAACTGAACGCAGTTTGAGCGCTACATTCATTTGAGGTTCAGTTTTTCGAATGACCTGACTGCTGCACTGAATCAGGTCGGATCAATGTTAAACAGATTTAACGGGAACAGATGCCCCTGCCCTTTCAACCTGGTCTGTGATTTAGGCGCCTGCATGTAACATTCGCTGTTGAACCATTTCCAGTCGTCCGCCCAGGTCCAGCAACCGGCGTCACGATAGACTTGAGCCACCTGATCGGCGAATTGTTTATCCACCGACAGGACCTGATATTGTGGCTCGGCGGTGTCAAAATAGGTCTTGGCCAGCGGCAGGGTGCGCTCGGTGCAATAGTTCGTCATCCACAATGTAAAGCCAATTTCCTCACGCAGATCGCTCAACACCCGATGCACCTGAACATGATCCTCATGGCCATATTCCCCCCAGGGATTATGGGAGAACACATTCATGTCTGGCGTCAGTTTTCCGCGCAGACTTTCGCTCAACGCATCAAAATTCTGCCGATAATTGGTTCGAATGCCATCTTTGGGAGCGTTGCTACGACCCAGGATGCGTAAAACAGACTGCTTGGCATCGCGCAATTGGCATTGCCAACCCAATTCAATCCCAAAGGGTGAAACTTGCGGATTGTCCCAATTGGCACATCCATAGGTCGCCGCTTCAGCCATGCGCAGCGACGAAACATTGTCGCGCGGGAAATTATCCAGCGCTTTTGCCCGTGCTGGTCCGATTTTTGGGTCAGGCCAAAAATCCTCAAACACCACTATCACCTGGTCGACCTGTTTCAGGATCGCACCAAACCACAGCAATTCGTCGTCCGGATGGGCCGCGACAATCAGCGAATTTTGAAGCATGGGTGGGCGATTATCAGCCATGAGTACGTCTCAGCTTGCCGCCGAACAGTGTCAGTGCCAGCCGACCCTTCAAACTATTGGGTCGAAGAAACCGCGACATCTGGCTGGCATGCGTTCCAAACTGCATCTTGAACGGTTCGTCACCAATGGTGAAATCGAAACTGGTTCCACCCCGGGCCATCCAATCTTCGATGATCCAGTCATACATTTGCAGGCCAGGAGAATGGCGCCCGTGATTGTCGTAATCTGCGCCAATCAACAGGTAATAAAACCGTCCCTGATGGGTCAATCCAAACAGGATCCCGGCAATGCTGTTGTCAGAAGACAACACCCAGGTTTCGGCCAACCCGTTGCCGCCGCCTTCACGCGCCACTGCTGCATAGAACTTTTCAACTTCCGACGTCTGGATTGGATCTCCGTCGAACCTGCCTTTTCGAAAATGCACCAGGCACTTGATCGCCTTGGCAAAATCTTCGGCAATTTCCAACTTCTGCAGCACAACCTGATGCTGTTTCTTCCAGCGTTTGCCTTTGCGGGCCACCATGCTGGAAAGTTTGCGGTCGAGGTTATCTTTGCGCCACTGTTCAAAAGGTGGCGACAGATCAACCGCGTGCGCACCAAAGCCCGCGTCCTCAGGCTCGCTCAGTATCAGCGATTGCCAGTCTGACGCATGATCAGGCAGTGCCGGTTGAATGCGCAACATGTCGTGCGGCCCGATAGAGTTGATAAAGGTAACCGCCAATGTCGGATCCTTCTGCAATGCAGCGCGCGCCGTTTGGGTTAGCACCGGACTGGCATAATCGCTGACCCCAAGATCTGTGGATTCGATCAGGGTGAGGCCGGATTTGGTTCGCCGTATAAGCGGGACAACGCCCAACAATTCTTCTTTTTTGCGTAGTGTTATCACCAGTTTCTCTGCGCCTCGATGGGGCGCCAGAATCTCGTAAAAATTCTCCAGCCATGTCGGAGATTGAAACGCAGTCGCACCGGAGGCGGCAAATATGTCCGCATATTCGCCACTTGAAAAATCAAAATGATTTTCTTGTCTAAATTCGATCATCCCACCGTCGTCGTCGCCATCGCCATTTCCACGGCGACATCATGGCCGCAAAGTAATAAATCCGGATGAACAGAGCTGGCAGACTTGTCGGGTGGTTAATAAATTACGCCGGTCTCAGGCAGTTTTATTGAACAATTCCCGGCCAATAAGCATGCGACGAATTTCGCTGGTTCCGCCACCGATTTCATACAATTTCGCATCGCGCAGCAGTCGCCCTGTTGCATAATCGTTGATATAGCCGTTGCCGCCAAGCAACTGGATGGCGTCCAGCGCGATCTGGGTTGTCTTTTCCGCGGCAAACAAAATGGCTCCCGCAGCGTCCTCGCGGGTGGTTTCACCCCGGTCACATGCCTGTGCAACGGCATAGATATAGGCCTTGGTAGCGTTCATGGTGACATACATATCGGCGACTTTGCCCTGGACCAGCTGGAACGATCCGATTGGCTTACCAAATTGTTTGCGTTCGTGAATATAAGGCAAAACAATATCCATCGCAGCCTGCATGATGCCGATGGCACCAGCCGACAATACTGCCCGTTCGTAGTCCAGTCCGGGCATCAAAACCCCGACGCCATCATTGACCTGACCCAGAACATTTTCTTCCGGGACCTCGCAGTTTTCAAACACCAATTCTCCGGTTTCCGATCCACGCATGCCCAGTTTGTCGAGCTTTTGGGCGACAGAAAATCCGGCAAACTCCTTTTCGATCAAAAACGCAGTGATGCCTTTGGGACCTGCATCCATGTCCGTCTTGGCATAGACAATCAGCGTATCGGCCTGCGGGCCGTTGGTGATCCAGAATTTCGTGCCGTTGAGAATATAGCGATCACCTCTTTTTTCGGCCTTCAGTTTCATCGAAACCACGTCCGATCCGGCCTCGGGCTCACTCATCGCAAGCGCCCCCAGATGTTCACCACTGATCAGCTTGTCGAGATAGCGGCTCTTTTGGTCATCATTGCCCCAGCGCGCCAACTGATTGACGCATAAGTTGGAATGGGCGCCATAGGACAGGCCAACGGAAGCCGAGGCGCGGCTGACTTCTTCCATGGCAATGCAATGTTCAAGATAGCCCATGCCAACGCCGCCCCATTCTTCCGGCACGGTGATGCCATGCAGGCCAAGCTCGCCCATTTCCGGCCAGAGGTGACGGGGGAACCAGTCTTCCTTGTCAATCCGGTCGGCCAGCGGGGCGATGTTGTCCTGCGAATAGGAGCGCACGCTGTCTCGCAGCATGTCGGCCTCTTCACCCAGATTGAAATTGAAGGACGGGACATCGTTGGGGATCATCATCAAAACTTTCGATTGGGCGGACAGGTTGGGCCGGTTATAGAACCGACTACAGAGTATGAGAATATTTAATAAACGGCGTCCGGTCTGCGACCTTATCATACAATATACGGCCCTGATAATTGAATTCCTGGGTGAGCCAGTAGACAGCACCCGCCCCATCTGCACGGGCTGCATCATAGACGGCGTTGATCAAAGCGCGACCAACACCCTTGCCGCGGGTTTCCGGCAGCGTGAACAGATCGTGGAGATAGCACCGGGGCTCTGCTGACCACGTTGTGCCGTGATAGAGATAAGTGACCATGCCGACCATTTTGTTGTCTTGATCAACAGCCTTAAAACCCAAAATATCGCCATCGGGATCAATCATGCGATCCCAGGTCTGGTGTCCAACTTCTGGTGGCAAAGTGGCTTTGTAAAACACCAGATAGGCTTCCCAAAGCGCCAACCAGTCATCGCGGTCTGCGGCGGTGAAATTTTGAATTTTTATGGACATGTCAGTATCCTCGACGGCAATCATATTTAGCCTAGTTGAAGCCTATCTGAGGGCCTTTCACAAGCCACATGATTACCTGGAACCCTGTTCAGTTCCGGCCAAATTTAACGTTGAAAGCGGATTGTTGTGATTCGGTCAGCTCAATTGAAAAATACAAAAATCCGCTTCGCTGCCCGTCTTGTTCGGTGCGGGCAGGCACTTTGACGTTATCGATTGATTGTCCTGAAAGTTCCATGCATTGCCATTGGTTGATGGCTTCTTTCTGCAAAAGCACAGATCACCACATTCGTGGTTGAGCATATTCAGCATAGCCGTCATCGTATGCCCGTCCGTCGAAATCGGATTTCATCTCTTTGATGAACTCGCCAGCCGTCGGCACCGAACTGCTCTCATCCTCCCCGTTCCAAATTGCAGATCGCATGATTGCTTTGGCACATTGAAAATACATCTCGTGGATTGTCACGGCGATGACCGTTCGCGGCAACTTGCCATTTTTCGAAAAAGATTGAGTCGTTTTTGGGTCGTCGGTCAGAACCGCTGAGCCGTTTATGCGGACCACATTGTTACAGCCTGGAACCATAAACATGAGGCTTACCCGACCGTCCCGGACGATATTTCGCAGAGAATCCAATCGGTTGTTACCTCGCCAATCAGGTATTTGCAGTGTCTTGTCATCGATGATCGTGGCCACTGGTCCATCATCTCCCCTCGGGCTGGCGTCGGTGCCCTCCGGACCCACAGTTGAAAGGACCACAAATCGTGATGCCTCAATCCACTGGCGATATTTGGGCGTTATTTCGGTCGCGACTTTCGTGAACGCTGCTGGCACTGCATCTTCATATAGCGCTTCCAACTCATCGATTGTGGTGATTTTGTTCATATGTCGGCTCCTTCTGATTGGCAGATATCCTGTCGTGTTTCGCAAACGGAGCCTACTATCCAGTGGTTGCGCTGGGTCGACTTTATACCAATCCAAAACCTGTGAACACCTAAGCAATCTACCAATCTACAAACAAAAAGGTCGCCGATGGAGTTTCGACGACCTTTTCACCAAGCGCTGAAAATCTGCCGTGCAAATCAAGCCTCGGCGAGGTTCAGGCTTTCCCCGGTTTCCAGATAGGTCTTCAACCGCGCGGCAATTTTGCCCCAGCCGTTCTTCACGCTGGCCAGTTCTGGGGTCACCCCAAAATGCGAAATGGTCAGCTTGCAGACTTCCGCCATTTCCTCGATTTCATAGAGATTGTGCGAGAGGTTTTCCGTGCGCTCCATAAAGGTCGGCAGGAACGTCATGGCAAGCCGTGTATAGGGGCTGGCTTCCAGTATCTCCCCCACCAGCATGGGATTGCCATCGCCGGATGTGTAGAGATATTCCGCCCCCTTTTCAAAAGAGCTTTCTATTGAAGCATCTCCCTGAAAATAGTGTTTGGTCATTTCGCCGTCGGTCAGCGCGTTCCAGAGTTTTTCTGGTGTGGTCTTGATATAGGTTTCCAGTACAAAGTCGGGCTTTTCAGAAGCACTCATTTTACTTCTCCTTCCAATTTGGCCTTCAAATCCAGCGTTGCGCGGGCCAGAGGCTTTTGAGTTAAGGGTTCGATCCAGCGGTCAATGACCTCCTGCAACGGCACCACGTTGAGATGATGATATTTGAACCGCCCTTGTTTGCGGCTGATCACCAGGAATGCAGCTTCCAGCACCTTGAGATGTTTCATGACGCCAAACCGCGTCATCTCCACCCCCTGTTCGGCAAGCGAAACCTCAAGTTCCTGAAGGGTCTGGCCGTCCTGCTCGCGCAGGACATCCAGAATGAGGCGCCGCGTATCGTCGGCCAGTGCTTTGAATATTGCATCCATGGTTTCTTATATGTGACTAATTACTCACGTGTCAATATGGTTACCTATATTTTTTTCCGCACTCGCCGCTCGCCGCTCGCCGCTCGCCGCCGCTTGACGCAACAGGGCGAACAAGTTCATTTGAGGAAAACCGGAGAATCCCAATCATGTCTTCGCTCAAGGAAAGCCCCAACAAGTATCCCCTGCCCCCAATTATGACGATTGGCATGGTGTTGGTGTGCCTGTTGCTCGACATTTATCTGCCATTGGGCTGGGAGCCGGAACAGGTCACGATGCTAATGCGCGGTGCGGGAGTATTGCTGCTTGTTGTTGTGCTGGCGCTTGTGATCTGGGCATTTCTGACGTTTCGCAAACACAATGCCGAAATGTCTCCACATCGTGCGGCGAGTCAGTTGCTGACCAGCGGTCCATTCGCCCATTCGCGCAATCCGATTTATCTTAGCGATGTGCTTCTGGTTGCCGGATTTGGCTTCGTCCTGGGAAGCCGGTGGTTCATTTTTGGCGCCGTGGTGTTGTTTTTCCTGTTGAGTGAACTGGCGATCAAACGGGAGGAAAAACATCTTGAGGCGAATTTCCCCGAAGCCTGGGCCGACTATAAACAGCTGGTCCGCCGCTGGATCTAGTTGCAACAGATTGACGCAGATGGGGAGATATTCCATAAGTCGCACATGGGGTTTGCGAACGCCCCGTGAGGCTCAGGCCCAAGAATCGCATCCACAACATCTCAGCAACGAGTAAAGGATGCACTATGGCTTCTCCAAATCAGATTACCGTTTCACAACTTTCCAGGCTTATCGGCACGCCCGACTGCCCGACACTCATTGATGTTTGCATTGATGAGGACTTTAACGACGATCCACGGCTGATACCGACAGCCCGGCGACAACCATTTGCCAAAATTCTTGAACTTGCAGCCGAATTGCAGGGGCAGCGGGTTGTGGTTATTTGCCAGAAGGGCAAAAAACTCAGTTCCGGTGCATCTGCCCTGCTTCGTTCAGCCGGCATTGCTGCAGAAGGCCTTGAAGGTGGCAATTTTGCCTGGCGGGATGCCGGACTGCCGCTGGTTCCAGTTGCGAATATTCCACCACTGACGGCAGACGGCCACACGCTTTGGGTCACACGCCACCGGCCCAAAATCGACCGCATTGCCTGCCCCTGGTTGATCCGGCGTTTCATCGATCCACGTGCGACGTTTCTTTATGTCGCCCCGGGAGACGTGCTTGAAGTGGCCGAAAAATTCAACGCCACGCCGTTTGATATCGAAGACGTCTTCTGGAGCCATCGAGGCGACCGGTGCACGTTCGATACGATGATTGAGGAGTGGAAAATAACCAGCGAAGCGCTGGAGCGTCTGGCGAACATCGTCCGTGGTGCCGATACCGAGCGCCATGATTTGGCTCCCGAAGCAGCAGGACTTCTTGCTGCATCTTTGGGCTTGTCACGCATGTTTCGGGACGATCTGGAACAATTGGAAGCCGGCATGTTGCTGTATGACAGCTTTTACCGCTGGGCCCGCGATGCCCATGATGAAACCCACGACTGGCCGGCCGCAAAATGAGTGCTGAAGATCTTGACGGGCAACCAGGATTGGCTGAAGCCACCCGGGTGTGGGCTCGCATCGGCCTGCTCTCGTTTGGGGGACCTGCAGCGCAGATCGCGCTGATGCATCGCGAACTGGTGGAGGAGCGCAACTGGCTTTCTGAAAACCGGTTTCTCAATGCCCTGTCGTTTTGCATGTTGTTGCCGGGGCCGGAAGCCATGCAATTGGCCACCTATGCCGGATGGCGCATGCATGGCACGCTCGGCGGCTTGATTGCCGGACTATTGTTTGTTCTCCCCGGCGCTTTTGTGATGCTGGCCCTTTCGGCTCTATACGTAACGCTGGGCCAGTTGCCGCTTATCGAGAGCCTGTTTTTGGGCATCAAGGCGGCGGTTATCGTTATCGTGATCGAGGCCCTGTTGCGGGTATCGCGCAAAGCGCTAAACCGTGGTGATTATTGGGTTATTGCCGGACTGGCTTTTGTCGGCATTTTCGTTTTTGCCCTGCCCTACCCACTGATTGTTGTCGCGGCGGCAGCCTATGGTTTCCTGACAGCACGTGCTGGTGATCAAAGCTCGGTTGAAGACAATGACCTGACGCATCACGGTCTCTGGAACACGATGCGTACAATCTGCCTGTGGCTGGCCGTCTGGTTTTTGCCCCTGATTGCATTGCAAATATTTGCACCGGGGTCCCTGTTGAATCCGATCGGTGAATTCTTCTCAAAACTGGCGGTTGTGACGTTTGGCGGGGCTTACGCCGTGCTGGCCTACATGGGACAGGATGTCGTTCAAAATTCCGCATGGCTGACCGCTGGAGAAATGATGGATGGCCTTGGGTTGGCTGAAACAACCCCCGGCCCGTTGATTTTGGTAACCCAGTTTGTCGGCTTTTTGGCGGCTTTCAAAGAGGGGGGATTCTGGCTGGCGCTCGCCGCAACTGGCGTTACATTGTGGGCAACATTTGCACCTTGCTTTTTATGGATATTTACCGGCGCTCCCTATATCGACTGGATTTCCAACCAGCCAAGATTGAAGGGCGCGTTGTCCGCCATCACGGCCGCTGTTGTTGGGGTAATTCTCAACCTCTCGATATGGTTCGCCCTGCATGTGTTTTTCACCTCGGTCAGAAGCTGGAAATTTGGTTGGATCCAAACATCGGCGCCTGATCTGGCCACATTGGACTGGCGTGTCGTGGTGCTGACTGTCGTATCGGCAATCGTGCTATTTCGGCTGCATTGGGGAATTGCGAAATTGCTGCTGGCCATGGCCGGTCTGGCGCTTGTGCTGGGGCAGTTTTGACGATTGCCCCAAACGCTACTGGCTGACCCCGAGTTCCGCCAACCGCTCAAAGCAATTTTCTTCGGCCAAATCCATTTCTCTTAGCGTCTCTTCGATGTCACGACGTTTTTGTTCGAGACTGGCGCGTTTCTCGGCAATACCGGCAATCATGGCCTTGATTTGCCCCTCTTCACCTGCCGGTGCCTTATACATGGCAATGATTTCGCGAATCTCGGCGATGGAGAAACCAAGACGCTTGCCGCGCAGGATCTGTTTCAGCAGGATACGGTCAGATGGACGAAACAAACGTGTGCGCCCGCGACGCACGGGCTTGATCAGCCCTTCGTCCTCATAAAAACGAATGGTTCGGGTCGATACGCCGAACTCCCGCGTCAATTCTGTGATCGTATAAAATTCGCGCATCTTCGCTGGCCGCTAAAAATCTGCATTTTCAAGAACGGTTAGATAAATGATTTACGTAAAAGTCAAATCCTGAGCCAACATATTTATGCCGAGGGTTTACCTCCGGTTATCTGATAAACAGAATGCCGACCCCAATTGGGCAGAATTCCTTTATCATAAACATTCAGTTATTTGGTTATTTTACAATCGATTGCCAAAGACAAGCGAATCAATATCTGAGCTCGCCTCGATCAGATCAGGCTCACCTAGTTTCAACTATTTATATGTTGAACCACCATGAGGCGAGACCCAAAAAGGCGAAAAACCCCACCACGTCGGTGACCGTCGTCACAAAAACACTTGAGGATATCGCCGGGTCTGCATCGAGCTTATCCAGCGCAATGGGAACCAATATTCCCGACGCTGCTGCAAAAATCATGTTGACGATCATGGCGATGCCGATAATGACCCCCAAGACCGGCTGGCCAAACCACAACACCGTGACCAGCCCCATCAGAACCGCAAAAGCGGACCCGTTAATAAGCCCCACCTGCAGTTCCTTGCGAATAATCTTGCGCGCATTGTAGGTGTCGAGATCGCGCGTTGCCAGAGCTCGAACGGCCACCGTCATGGTCTGTGTGCCGGCATTGCCGCCCATTGATGCAACGATCGGCATAAGGATGGCCAGCGCCACCATTTGTTCAAGCGTTGCATCAAACAATCCGATCACCAGGGACGCCAGGACCGCGGTCGCCAGATTGACTGCCAGCCAGCCGATGCGTGATTTGGCAATTGACACAATATCATCCGACAATTCCTCATCACCGACACCGGCAAGGCGCATGATATCTTCTGATGCTTCCTCCTGAATGACGTCGACGACATCATCAATTGTCAGCACCCCGACAAGCCGGTCATTTTCATCAACCACCGGCGCCGATAACAGGTCATAGCGCTCAAACAGTTGCGCCGCCTCTTCCTGATCCATTTCTGCATGAACCGGATGCGCATTGACCTCGTGAATATCTCCGACCACCGTTTCGCGCTGAGACCGCAACAGGGTATCCAGCGCCAAAGACCCGGCCAGTTTATAGCGATGATCAATGGTGAAGAGTTCGGTAAACCGCTCAGGCAAATCTTCGTCGGCCCGAATGTAGTCAATGGTCTGTCCGACCGACCAGAAGGGTGGCACGGCGATGAATTCGGTCTGCATTCGCCGACCAGCCGATTCTTCGGGATAATCCAGCGAACGGCGCAGCCTGATCCGTTCCTGAAAAGGGATCTGGGCAAGAATATCTTCGCGCTCTTCACTTTCCAGATCTTCCAGAATGTAGACCGCGTCATCTGAATCGAGTTCGCGAACCGCCAGAGCGACTTTGTCGTTCGACAAGTTGTCAACGATCCCGAGACGAATCGCCTCATCAACTTCCGTCAGAGCGGCAAAATTAAACGCGTCACCTGCCAGTTCCACGAAACGGTCACGCAGCTCTTCTTCAAGGGCATGAAGTATGTCGCCAACTTCGGACTCATGCAGACCGTCCAAAGCTTCGCGAACAGCTTGGCTGTCGTCACCTTCGATGGCATGGCGAATGGTATCAACGACCGTTTCAAGCACCACACCATCTTCACTGTAGATCGTATCTACAATGGCTTCCGCCTCCTCACCCGGAGCGGCATCATCGGTGTGAACGTCGTCTTGGTTCATGGTTGAATCGCACGCAGCTGACTATTCCAACCAACTAACACAGCAAATCAGAATCGACCAAGGGAAGTTGGCAATTCCGTCGCCGAAATTGCCGGGGTCAGCTGATGGTCAAGGCAGATCAGGGTTGTGGTGGTGGCAATTGATTCGGCAACATTCTTTCAAACAATCCAACCAGGAATGCTGTGCTCAATCCGAAATTCAACAGGCCGGTGACTGCCGCCATGGCACCAAAAACCCGAAATCCGCCGCCAACGGTAACATCCCCATATCCAACGGTCGTATAGGTCACCAAGGAAAAATAAATGGCGTCGGAAATGTTCGGCAAGGTGCCAAGCGCGATAAACGACAACGCCCAGATCCAGACCTGCAAAGTGTGAGCAAACAGGACAATGCCAAAGCCCAGCACCAATAATTTAATGACGTGAAGCAGACTTCGCGACGCCCGGTCATGCGGCGCCATGCGCCGCAATAGTTTAATCGCTGCAACCAAAAGCACGATATGAAGCATCGAACAAATGCCAAGCACAATGCTGCCCAGCAAAATCTGCGTCACAATTGTCATTTCGCTTCGCTTTCATCTTTTGCAGCTGACCAGACATCAGCCGCACCGAAGACTGACAAAAATTCAGCCTGCATCTCTCCTGTCGATACAGGTTTCGCCCGAATAAGATCAACCCTGATACGACAATTCAGGCAACGTCAGTGGCAGCAGCTATCATGAGCAAATTAGCGGCTATGCAATCGTATGGCCGCCAAGCTACGCTTGGAATAACTGAAATTCGTTGCCGAAGAGACCCCCAATGATCCCACAGTTCGATGATTCAACCGCGCTGCTTTTGATAGATGTGCAAAAGGGTGTGGATGATACCAGCTATTATGGAGGACCAACCGGGCGCGTGAACAATCCCGAGGCCAAGGCGAACATTCGCAAAACCTTGCAATCCTGGCGCGCGAAGGGTGGCAAAGTTGCATTCACACAGCACGATTCAATTGAAGACGGCTCTCCCTTGAAACTATCACTTGAGTCCGGGCAGCAACTGGACGGGATGGATATCCGCCCAGGCGACATCGCTGTTTCAAAATCTGTCAACAGTGGGTTCATTGGTACGTCGCTTGAATTGGATTTGCGGCGCGCCGGCATTCAACGGCTGTGCGTGGTTGGCTTTTTCACCAATGTCTGCGTAGAAACGACGGTTCGCATGGCCGGGAATATGGGGTTTGACACCTATTTGGTGCACGATGCGTGTTCGACCATGAACTCCATCGGTCTGGACGGCACCGATTACGATCCTGAATTGGTGCACAATATGGCTATTGCTGGCCTGCATGGTGAATTCTGCACCGCTATCACGACACAAGATGCACTTGGATTGCTTAAAGCAGACGCTACCCATCTCGACCGTGTACAGGGCAACGAATGATATTTGGCGTTTCTTCGATGACGGCCCCTTTGCGCCAGGTTGCCGTGCGCAGGCCGGGTCCGTCTATGGTCAATGCAGACCCGTCGGTTTGGCACTATGGCCCGCCATTTGACCGAACACGTGTCAGTGCACAGCATGATAATTTTACAAGCTGTTTGGCAGATGCCGGATGTGATGTGATCTGGATGGATAACGACGATCAGGGGATCGCCGACGCCGTGTTTACATATGACGCCTCCCTTGTAACGCCACGGGGGGCGATCCTGATGTCACCCGGAAAAGCCCTGCGCAATGGCGAACAGGATACGCATCGGGCTTTCTTTGACAGCATCGGCATCCCCATTGGTGGAGAAATCACCGGCGATGCGCGAGCCGAAGCGGGCGATACGTTGTGGCTGGACGACACCTTGCTGGCAATTGGGCGCGGGTTTCGCACCAATGCGGCCGGAGTTTCGCAGATAACCGACCTTCTCAAGGGCATGGGAGTGACGGCCCAGGCTTTTGACTTGCCATACTATCAGGGCCAGGACGCCTGTCTGCACCTGATGTCTTTGGTGAGTATCGTGGACACCAGAACAGCACTTGTCTGTCTTGACCTTGTTCCCGTCGCGCTTCGTCAGTTGATGTTGGACCTCGGCTATCGATTGATTGCGGCACCTTTTGATGAATTTCAATCAACAGGGACCCTGAGCACCAATGTGTTGGCGACAGCCCCGGGTAGATGCATCATGTTGGACGGGATTCCAAAAACCCGTGCCGCGTTGGAAAATGCCGGCATTGAGGTCACCGTGTTTGAAGGGGACGCCCTTTGTATTGGATGCGAAGGTGGGCCGACCTGTTTGACGCGGCCACTCCTGCGCAAGGCCTAAAATCAGATAGCATCTTGCTTTTGGTCAGTGATGAAATCAGGCGGCCTCAGCTCCTCAATAATATTCGTGCAATTCAATAGAGTTTTGTTCGATTTGGTTGGCAATTGTGCTAGCAAAATTCATCATTGGCTTGTTCGCATTGACGTGACGCTGATATTATTCTGCGACGCTGCGACACTCACCTGGAGAATGACGATGCGAAAATTGGCCACTCTAGCAGTTGCAACCTTGCTGCTGACATCCTGTGAGGGAGAAAATGACACCGCCCAGGTGAAGGATCCAATCGTCAGGGGGCTCAAAACGGTTCTGGTTCAACAGCAGGAATCAACCACCATTCGACGCTTCCCAAGTGTTTTGCAACCCGCAGAAGTGACCACTATGTCGTTTGAAATCAGCGGCAAATTGGGCCCGGTCGAATTGAAGGTCGGCCAGGTCGTCGCCGAAGGCGAAGTTTTGGCAAATCTCGACACCCGCACTCTGGAAATTCAGGTTGAATCCTCACAGGCTGCCGTGCAGCAAGCCGAAGCAACAGCTGAAAATGCGGTTGCCAATCTGGCCCGCCAGAAAGAATTATTTGACAAGAAAGTGACGACCCGCTCGAAGCTGGACGATGCCCAGACACAGGCCGCCACCAGTGCCGCAGCCCTTGCACAAGCTAAAAAGCAGTTGGAAACTTCGATTGAGAACCTCGGTAAAGCCGAATTGAAGTCAACCATTAACGGCATAGTCAATTCGGTTTTGGTGGAATCCTTTGCCATCGTCAGTCCGGGCTCTCCAATTGCAACGCTGTATCGGTCTGATGGTTTTGAAGTGTCCTTTTCCGTCAGCTATGAAGTCGTCCAGCGGTTGACAGTTGGCAAACCGGTCGCCATCAAACTTGCCGACAATCCCAGCATTGTTCTCAACGGCGTTGTCAGCGAATTGGGGTCGAAAGCCGATACGGTTTCCTCCTTCCCCATTGTCGTGGCGCTGAACGAAACCGACCCGGCGCTGAAGGCAGGTATGGCGGTGGAAGCGTCCATGGAGTTTACGGTTCCAACCGGTCAGGGCTATTTGATGCCGCTGACCATTCTACCGCTTTTCGGCAATATTGACGCCAATGCAAACACCAAAAAACCCGCAAAAACCCAAGTCTATGTCTATGACGCGGATTCCCAAACCGTGATCACCAGAGACATAACCATTGCCGGCGTGCGGGAAAATCAGGTCATTGTGGTGGATGGACTGAATACTGGAGACAGGGTTGCGTCGGCCGGGGTGTCATTCCTGCGGGACGGGCAGAAGGTCAAACTGCTGCCTGACAGCAAGTAGGTCGCATCATGAACATTTTGACCCGCTTCGGCATTAGCCACAATCGCCTCACCATCCTCGTTATGATCGGACTCCTGCTGCAAGGCATGATTTCCTATTCAGGTCTTTCCAAACGCGAAGACCCGTCGATTACAGTTCGTACCGTGGTCATCTCGGCCCAGTTTTCAGGCATGTCGCCGGAACGAATTGAGGACCTGATCGCGGAGCCGATTGAACGCAAGGCCCGTGAGATCGCGGAAATTGACGACATCAAGACCCTGATCACTACCGGCAGCACAACCATCAAGCTGGATATCGGTGATTCCGTCCCCAGTTCTGCCCTTGCTGAAGTTCAACAGGACATTCGCAACAAAATGGCAGACCTTGAAAACAGTCTGCCGAAAGGTACAAGAGGTCCCTTTGTCAATTCCAGTTACGGCAATGTCACCATCGTATCGGTTGCCATTACCGGAGAGGGCTTCAATTACAAAGAACTCAGTGACGCCGCAGAAGCCCTGCAAAAATTCGTCTATACGATTGAAGGCGTGGGTCGTGTCAGCCTGTATGGTGAACAGGACGAGCGGATTTATCTGGAGATCGACACCCGCAAACTGGCAGCCGTCGGTGTTGAAATTCAACAGGTTCTCAGTGATCTGGAATCGCAAAATGTTATTTTGCCGGCAGGTGAAGTCGATGCAGGTGGCATTGATTTGGTGCTCGAAGCCAATGGCGACCTGAAGGACGTTGAAAGCATCAAGCAAGTGCTGACAAAAATTTCCGGCCTCAGCGGGTTTGTCCGTCTCGAGGACCTTGTCTCGGTGCGCCGTGGCTATGTCGATCCGATGGTAAAACCGGTTTATTTTGACGGCCAGCAGTCCGTCATGGTCGCCGTGGAAATGTCGGATGGCGGGGACATTCAGGTGATTGGCAAGCGGCTGCGAGCCGCCATTGATCAACATGAAAATACCCAGCCGATCGGCATCGCCTACAATTATACCACCTACCAGGAATCGAAGGTCACTGCTTCGATCAACAATGCGCTGGAAAACGTCGCCCAGACTTTTGTGGTGGTGTTCGTCGTGATGCTGATCTTTCTGGGGCTGCGCGCCGCCTTCATCATCGCCTGTATTGTCCCATTTACCGTGATGTTTGCACTTATGGGCATGCAGCATTTGGGGGTCGAGCTTCAGCAGGTTTCAATTGCTGCGGTGATTATTTCACTTGGTCTGCTGGTTGATAACGGTCTGGTTGTGGTCGAGGACATTCAAACCAGATTGGCCCGCGGAGTGGCTCCCAAACAGGCTGCTGAAGAGGCTGGCGGTCAATTCACCGTTCCGCTGGCCGTAGCATCGATTACGACCGTATCCGCATTTATTCCACTGTTGATACTGGAGGGAACCGAAGGCGAATACAGTTTCTCCCTTGGCGCGGTGGTCGGCGTCATGCTGTTTGGTTCCTGGCTGACGGCGCTTTATATTCTACCTGCCCTGACGGTCTGGCTGTCGAATAACAAAAAACCATCCAAGGCTGACAATGGCCCAAATGCGCTGGTCCGGATTTATGGCGTTCTGGTCGACAGGGCGCTGAGTTTTTCGCTGATTGTCATACCGCTGTGCTATCTGCTGGTTGCGTTTTCGGTGACGCTATTTGCCGATCTGAAAAAGGAAATGTTCCCGCTCAGTGCCCGCAATCAGTTCCTGATCTACCAGGATATGCCCAAGGGCACCGCAATATCCGCGACCGGCGCGGAGGCATTGTCGGTTCAGCAATGGTTATCCAATAAGGAAATTAATCCAGAAATTTCCAATGTAACAACCTATGTCGGTGATGGTGGACCACGCTTCTATCTTGCCCTCAGCCCTGCCGATACCAATCCCGCCAGCGCATTCTTCCTGATCAATACAGAGGACTTTGAAGGCGCTGTCACTGCCGCTGATCGGGCGCAACGCCACCTGCTGGAAAATCATCCCGCAGCTCGCTACAAAATCAAACGCCTCGCCATGGGCGGATCGGAATCGGGCATCGTTGAGATTAAGATTTCCGGCCCAAATGCTGACCGGTTACTGGACCTGGCGCGTCAGGTGGAAGCAGGATTTGCCGAAGCACCGGGTGTTGTGCAAAACGAAAACGACTGGGGCAACAAGTCTCTCAAGATTGTCGTCAATGTGGCACAAGACAAGGCGCGTGAACTGGGAGTTACGTCAGAATCTATCTCCAATGTGATGAATGCCTATTTCTCCGGCAGCACAATTTCTGAGTATCGCGAAGGTACCGATTCAATTCCCATTGTAGTTCGCGCAGAAAAGAGTTTCCGCGACAGTCTTGAAGACCTGTCAAACCTGTCGGTGTCAGCTCAGGGGCAGTTGATATCCCTCGACCGGGTGGCAACACTGTCGCCAAGGCTGGAATTTTCGCAAATGCGGCGCGAGAACCAAAAACGACTGATCAAAATATCGGCAAAGAGTTCTCTGCTCAGTGCGGAACAGCTTTTAGCCGTCAACCGCGAAACCATCGACAATCTCGACCTGCCAGCCGGTTTTTCAGTCGAGATAGCCGGTGAAACAACCAAAAGTGCAGAGGTCAATGAAAAATTGGCAGGTGGCTTGCCCCTCGCCTTCATGGTGATGATGATCGCGCTGATGTTCCAGTTCAACTCGGCCCGCCGGGTGATTTTGACCTTCATGACGATTCCGCTGATCATCATCGGTGCCCCACTGGCGCTGCTGATAACCAATCAACCCCTGTCATTCTTTGCGATATTGGGCATGATCTCGCTGGCCGGCATCATCATCAACAACGCCATCGTGTTGATTGACCAGGTCGATATTGAACGTCAATCCATGGAATTGCGGGATGCGGTGATAGCCGCCTCGCAAAAACGCCTCACTCCGATTATGTTGACATCTCTGACCACGGTGTTTGGATTACTGCCCATGGCGATCCTGGGTGGCGCCTTGTTTGAGCCGATGGCGACGCTGATGATCGGCGGGCTGGCAGTCGGATCAATTCTCACCCTGTTCTTCGTCCCCTGTGGCTATTACCTGTTTTTCCGCGGTTTCAAACGCACCAGTTCGTCTGCGAAAGATGTGCTGGAAGTAGCTGAATCGGAAAGCTAATTCCGACCAAGGCGAACACTGGTCACCTGCCCGTTCAGACACGCAATGCCCGAAGTCAAAACAGCGTTGATGGGAGTGTTGTAAACTATATGTTAAGTATTTGAATTCGCGGCAAGCTGTGGTAGGCAGAGCGACTATCTGAGTTGGGTACTTACGATTATGAAATCAAACTTTCTGTCCGCAATAGTGGGGACCGTTGCACTGTTGGCTTTTTTGGGCACAGCGCAGGCACAATCTTTTCAAATTGATGAAGCGCGATTCGGCGGCGCCTGGATTGATATGCCCTTTGGGGAAGAGGAGAGTTACTACAATTACAACTTCCCCGGCATTAACGGTGAAATACTTTTCACACCCTTTGATTTCGACATGAGCGAAGATGGTACCGAAGGCATTTTGCGTACAATACTAACGCCACGCCTGCATGTTGGTACCACAATATCATTCGATGACGCGTCACCCAGCTCAATTTACACGGGTCTGACCTGGCACCACCAACTCACCGAGCAATTCTTCGTAGAAGCTTCTTTTGGGGGGCGCTGCACGACGGCGAGAAAAGTCTCAAACAGATTTCAGCGACCAAGTATCAATGGGGCCTCGGGTCAAACCTGTTGTTCCGTGAATCTGTGTCGATTGGTGTCAACCTGACTGACACCATCAATGTGTTGTTGCAACTATCCCATATGTCCCATACCGAGTTGGCAGGCGCGAGAATCACGGGCAGACAGATCTGGCGCTGAAATTCGGCAAGAAATTTTAGTCGTATAAGTTTCGCGTTTGCTGGGCGGATGCCGCCGCTGATAATTTGCCAATCGGGTTGTGCGGAGTAACAGCCTTATCCGATCGGTCCGGTATAGTTGTTAGTTCATGATCGGCCATTGCTGCAATTGGATGATTGTTTCGGGTGTCGGCGGCCTGTATCAAAGGGCGCTGTGAGGTCGTTTGGTGTTTAAGTGTTGACGCCACTTCTCGATGATAATTTGAGCTTCTTTCAATGAATAGAATATTTCACGGTTGAGCAGCTCAACGTGTGTTGTGGATATTCCAGTTGACTGAGCGCGTGATGATGCGGTCTATCTGCTGTTCAACCGGGAACCGCCAGTCCGGGTAACAAATCATGCGGCTTACTGAGTGTTGGAAACACCCAGCCGTAACAGGTTACAAAATCAGGGCACTAAAATCTGAATTGGTGCGGCCGAGAAGACTCGAACTTCCACGGGTTTTACCCCACAGCGACCTCAACGCTGCGCGTCTACCAGTTCCGCCACGGCCGCACTTGCCACGTCTTTTGACTGGTCGCGGCGGTGTAACAAAGGCCATCGCCCGACACAAGCAGAAAAGCGCGTTTGACCGTAATCAACACCAATCGGGATGGATTTTACGGCCTCTGCCCTTTCTGCCCTTGTACTGGGTCGCTGGCTTTGCCACATAGCGCCCATGAATACGCCCCGCGAGCTCCTGCAAACCAGCTTTTTGCCGTCCAATGGCGCGCCGGCGGTCGATTGGATCATCTCAGATGATCCGGTCGATTATCAAACGGCGATAAACTGGATGGAAGATCGTGCTCAGGCGATTGCTCAGGGGGAAGCGCGCGAATGCGTCTGGCTGCTGGAACATACGCCTCTTTACACTGCCGGTACCAGCGCAGATTCCAGCGATCTGGTGCAGCCCGATCGGTTTCCCGTGCATCAAACCGGACGGGGTGGTCAATATACCTATCATGGCCCGGGCCAGAGGGTTGCCTATGTCATGCTTGACCTGAAACGTCGACAACCGGATGTACGGGTCTTTGTCTCGGCGCTCGAACGCTGGGTCATCGATACGCTGGACGCCTTTAACGTGGTTGGAGAACGACGCGAAGACCGGGTCGGTGTTTGGGTTGCCAGGCCGGAAAAAGCAGCACCTGACGGTCAGATTGCCGAAGACAAAATTGCCGCCATCGGCATTCGGTTGCGCAAATGGGTGTCGTTTCACGGCATCGCCATAAATGTCGAACCCGATCTGGAACATTTTGCTGGAATCATCCCCTGTGGCGTCACCCAGCACGGCGTCACCAGCCTTATAGACCTCGGCCTGCCCGTGACACTGGCCGATGTCGATATCGCCCTGAAAGCCGCTTTTCAGCCGATATTCGGCCTGGTCGACGAACGATCCTGAACTGCAAAAGCGTTGGGTGTATCGAAATCCCGCGCCGCCGCCTCGCCGATTTCAACCAGAACATGTTGATCCAAATGACGCTTGATCAGGTCGCGGGCGCCCATATCTCCACCAAGTTTCAACAATTCGGGAAAAAGTGAGCCAGGAAACAGCACCGGATTGCCGGGTTTTCCACCGCACGATGCCTGTACAATGTAGCTGCCTGAATGATCTTTGAACGCTGCAATGAGGGTTTCAATATGCGCGGAAGTTACCATTGGCATGTCACCCAGCAAGACGAGGGCCGCATCAGCCTGCATGTCCAAAGCCTGCAGAATTCCAACCCGAAGCGACGAGGCCATGCCGCTGGCAAAATCCGGGTTTTCAACACTTAAAGTGTCACTCTCCAGATGTTTGGCGAGTTTTTCCTTTTGATGTCCTGTCACCACCACCACGTTGCTTAGCGAACTTGCCTGAGCGGCCTTCAACACATGGGCAATCAGAGGCTGGCCCTGCCATATCTTGGTAAGCTTGTTCACAGTCCCCATGCGTGTTGAACGACCGGCGGCGAGCACAATGCCGATGATCGATTGTCCAACCATGGTTCAGCCTTCCCGGGGCTGCGGCCGGGCCGAGATTTCCATCAGCAGCCCCCCGACCCCAAGGCCGGACAGATAGGACTGGTCCACCGGCAGATCGCAAATCACCCGCTGCAGCACCCAGTCAAACCCGTTTTCAGCCGGGCTGCGAGCACAACCGGGCGCGCCGATAATTGTCTTCCCATTGATTTGTCCGAGCAACAGCAAATTACCAGGATCAACGGGCATGCCAAAATAGTGTACCTGGCCGCCACAGTCTTCGATCCCCGATGGTATAACATCAGCCCGATCGGTGATCGCCGAAGCGCCAAATATGATCAACACATCGCACTCCTCCTGCAGCGCGTTTATAGCTCCGGCAACCGCATCGGAATTATGTTCGACCCTGTTTTCAGAAACGATGAGGCTTCCGGACGGACGCAGTCGATCCGCCAAAATCCGGGCGGTCTTGTCCATTGTTGCCGATTTCAGCGAGGGTAATCTTGTAGCAATCAGTCCAATCTTCAAGCGTCTGGAAGCCGTCAGTTGCAGAACTTCCCCCTGGGTGATGACATCAAGTGCTTGATTCATCAGACCATCTTCAACCGCGAAAGGAATGATCTTTACGGTCGCCACCATACGGCCGGCCTCGACAAATTCTCCGTCATTCAGGCAGGCCAGCGTGATGGAGGGAGAAATGCGGTTAAGCTGGTCAACCAATCGCCTGTCGGCCAGAAATATTCCGGTGTTTGCCGCATAGATATTGACCCGCCCGGTAAAGGCATCCGCCGAATTGAGTTGAGATTTGCATAGCGCGGAAGCGATCCGGCTTGCAGCGGCATTCTCCTCCACGTCACCCGGCTCAAGCTGCGCCACTGTCAGCCGTTCTGCCCCCATATTTTGCAGGTCCGCTATGTCCTGTTGGGTGAGAACATGTCCCTTTTTCAACCGCCGGTCGGGCAGCACAATGGCGTGGGCGACTAGAGCATCCCTGGCTTGCGATACGGGTATCTCACCGAATTTCACGCCTGCGGACCTTTTCTCAATGTCTCGATAACTTCGCCAATTATCGAAACGGCTATTTCTGCCGGGTTGGCGCCGCCAATATCCAACCCGATGGGCGCATGAATACGCTGTGTCGTCGTCTCGTCAATTCCAGCTTCTGTGAACCGCGCAAGTCGTTTGGCATGGGTCTTTCGGCTGCCCAACGCGCCGACATAAAAACACTGTTGCTGCAGCGCCGACTGCAGCGCGAAATCGTCGATTTTGGGATCGTGGGTTACTGCCACCAGTGCCGTATAGGCATCGAGTGGGCGGTCATCCAATATTTCCTGTGGCCATTCAGCCAGCAATTCCACCGAAGGAAATCGTTCAGCCGAGGCAAAGGCGGTGCGCGGGTCAATCACCAGAACATCAAAGCCACAGGCCTGTGCCATTGGCACCAAAGCCTGGGAAATGTGCACGGCCCCGATAATCACCAGCCGTGGCGAGGGAACATGGACCTGGATGAAAGTTTCTTTCTCCTGCAAGATAACAATACCCGACTTGCCGGACTTCAACCGCTGCTCGACCTGTTGTCGCAGCGCATCATCCATCTGCGCATCACTGTTCAGCAGGACTTGTTTGCCGGTGGCAATATCAGTCACCAGCGCCACCGGCCGTCGCTCCTGCCGTGCAGCGTTTATGTCGGCGAGTATCCGGGCATCCATTTAATTCAGACCACTATTGAACACTGTGAGCCACGCTGGTCACCGGTTCCAAATAGACGCGGATCTTGCCGCCACAGGAAAGTCCGACTTCCCAGGCAGTTTCGTCGGCCACGCCAAATTCGAGGACTTTTGGCTGGCCAGTTTCGATTGCTTCAACCGCCTCAAATACAACCGCTCCTTCCACACAACCACCGGAAACCGATCCTTCAAAATTGCCTTCGGAGTCGATCACCAGATGACTGCCCACAGGGCGCGGTGCCGATCCCCAGGTCTCAATAACTGTGGCCAAAGCTACATTGCGGCCTTCCGATTGCCATTTCTGCGCCACGGCAAGCGTATCATTTTGCTGTTCCATCATGGATCTAATCTAGAGCAATTTGCCCACCATTCAACGGGTTGATGCCGGACCAAGCGCCGCGCAGAGGTCGCCCAGCGATTCCAGCGAATGAACAGCACGGAAATCGTCCACATGAGGTAGCATGATGCGCACCCCGGCCGCCCGTGGCTCAAACCCATCAAATCGCAACAACGGGTTCAGCCAGATCAGGCGACGGCAGCTCTTGTGCAACCGTTCGATTTCTCGTTCCAGTTGCACAAGGTCACCTTCATCACGCGCCCGCTCCAGCCCGTCCGTGATCAGCAGGACAACCGCCCCCTGCCCCAAAACGCGGCGTCCCCATTGGCGGTTAAACGTTGTCAACGTTTCACCAATACGGGTTCCGCCTTCCCAGTCGACCACCGATCCTGAAACATCGTCCAGCGCCTGATCAGGATCCTTGGCCCGCAAAGCACGGGTGATATTGGTCAGGCGGGTGCCAAACAAAAATGTGTGTACCCGCTTTCGCTTGTCCGTTAACGCATGGAGAAAATGCAGGAAAATGCGGCTGTATTGGCTCATCGATCCGGAAATATCCGCCAGCACCACCAATGGGGGCTGAACCAGGCGCGGTTCCCTGAAGCTCGGCAGGATCAAATCGCCCCCAGTATTCATTGATTTGCGCAGTACCGCCCTGGCATCAAACAAATTGCCGCGATTGGAGGGTTTGAAACGACGTGTACGCACCTGATCAATTGGCAATTGCAGGCGTTGAATTTCCTGTCGGGCCGTGGCGAATTCCTCCGCTGTCATCTGGGCAAAATCCTTTTTGCGCAGAACTTCATTGGCACTCATTGAAAAACTTGCGTCTATCTCAATTTCGGGCCGTTCCTGTTGTTGTTTTTCTTCCTTTTGAAACAGCGCTTCGGCAGCCCGCGACTGCCCAGCCTTGGGTTTTTCCTTTTCGGCGCGGGGATCGGCCACGGGGGCAAACATGGCGATCATTTTTTCAACCAGATCACGCGAACGCCAAAACAGTTTGAACGCCTCATCAAAGACCGGGTGATCCTCCTTACGGCTGACGAAAACGCAATGCAGCGTCCAGTACAGATCGTCGCGGCTGCCAATTCCAGCCGCCTCAACTGCGCGCACTCCTTCCACCGCGGAAGCGGGCCCCACCCGCAATCCGGCATCGCGCAGGGCGCGGGCAAAATACAAGATGTTATTGGTAAGCTTGCCGACTTCCGATGACTGAGGAGCATCCGCCATAACGTAGCCTAGACCGGTTGCGCAGAAACGCCGGCCCGAGCACCATCTGCTCGCGCTTGTGATTTGATTTCATTAAGAATTTCTGCCCCTTCGCTGCCCTGAATAGCGGCGATATCGTCCTGATATTTTAGGATCACACCCAGTGTATCGGACACGGTTTGCGGATCGAGCGCCACCTTGTCGAGTTCCATCAGTGCGGTTGCCCAATCCAGCGTTTCGGCAATGCCTGGATTCTTGAACAATTCCATTTGCCGCAATCGCTGAACATAATCAACGATCTCGCGCGACAAAGCTGCATTGGCGCCCGGCACTTTCAGCTTGACGATTTCCAGCTCCCGTTCAGCATCTGGATAATCGACCCAGTGATACAGACAACGCCGCTTCAGTGCGTCATGAATTTCGCGAGTTCTGTTTGTCGTGATGATGACAATTGGCGGCTCGGCTGCCCGAATTGTCCCAAGCTCAGGAATCGTCACCTGAAAATCAGACAAGATTTCCAGCAAGAATGCTTCAAAGGCTTCATCGGTCCGGTCCAGCTCATCAATCAGCAGAACCGGAGCCCGGCCATCGACCTGTTGCAACGCCTGCAAAATCGGCCGCCGGATCAGGAATCGCTCGGAAAATACATCATCTTCCATCGCATCCCGGTTGGTGTCGCCGGACGCCTCGCGCATTCGAATATCAACCATTTGGGCCGCATAATTCCACTCATAGACCGAGGAAGAGATATCCAGCCCCTCGTAGCACTGCAGGCGAATCAACGGACGGTCGAGAGCCTCTGCCAGAACCTTGGCGATCTCGGTCTTGCCAACACCCGCCTCGCCTTCAAGAAAAAGCGGACGCTGCATCTTAAGCGCCAGATACAGCACGGTGGCCAGCGAACGGTCAGCCACATAGCTGGAGGACGTCAGCATCTCTAAGGTGTCGTCAATGGAAGCGGGAAGTGAGCGGCTCATGGGTCTCGGCTGATAAAGTGCTTTGCCAGAAACCTACACGTCTATGCGGCTCGGTAAAAGGCACCATGTCCATGGTGCCTCAAACAATTTGCCCGCCCCTGTTCAATTGAAAGGGACGGGCAAAGGTTAGTCGCTCAGGGGCGGTGGACGACTACCCTGTTTGAATCGGAAAACTGCAAATTCGACTTCGTTACACCTGCAAGTTTCTTCATGAGCTATCTTTACCGCGCAGAGCTCTCCGTCTCTGTGCGGTTATGCACACAACAAAAATTGTTTTCAGGCTGTCAGCATCGGCCACAGGGATAATACCAGGGCGATTGCCATGGTATAATTGAAGATCTTCAATTTTAGCGGATCTTTCAGAAAATTACGCATTATCGTGCCAAATCCTGCCCAGACCGTCACCGACGGAAAATTAATCACGCAAAAGACAAAAACTACAATGGCGACATTCAACAGGTAATTGCCGTCCAGCGTGTAGGTCGACATGGCGACCATCGCCATTACCCAGGCTTTCGGGTTAACCCATTGAAACAATGCGGCTTCAAACAATGTCATTGGTCGCGCCGTACCGGATTGCGCTTCCACCGGCCCGGAATGGGCGATTTTCCACGCCAGATACAGCATATAGGCGCCACCTGCCAGTTTTACCCCCATAAACAGCATAGGAGTTGAATTCAGCAGCACGCCAAGCCCCAGTCCAACCGCCGCCAACAGCACGCCAAATCCCAGGGATATGCCGATCGCATGGGGGAAGGTTCGCCACCACCCGAAATTAACGCCGGAGGCAAACAGCATTATGTTGTTCGGGCCGGGAGTGATCGAGGATACAAATGAAAAAACCAGCAATGCCAGAAATGTCGTCGTTAGCATGATCCACCCTTCAATTAGGTAAGCAATCCTTACCTAATTGATTTTACGGACAGTTGCAAGCTACATACCCTCGGGCCCGCGATTCATCGCGGCAATGCCGGTGCGGCAGACTTCCACCAGACCCAAAGGGGTCATGATTGAAATAAACTGTTCGATCTTTTGCTGACGTCCGGTGATTTCAAATACAAAATGCCCGACATTGGCGTCGGCGACCTGGGCACCAAAGGCCTCAGCCAGGCGCAACGCTTCAACGCGGTGCTCTCCGGTGCCGGCCACTTTCACAAGCGCCAACTCGCGTTCAAGCGGTTTTTCATAGCCCAGACGATGTGCCCGTAGCGTCAGATCGACCACCCGGTGAACCGGCACCATGCGCTCCAGTTGCCGCTTAATTTGCTCCAGAACCTTCGGCGTGCCCTTGGAAATGATGGTAATGCGCGACAGGTGTCGGTCATGTTCGGTTTCCGATACGGTCAGGCTTTCAATATTGTAGCCGCGCCCCGAAAACAGGCCGATCACCCGAGCCAGAACCCCGGATTCGTTGTCGACCAGAACCGACAAAGTGTGCTGGACAATCACTTCTCTGTTTTCCGAGATGAAATAGGCAGAGGCAGGTGGTGTCACCACCTTATTTTGGTTCTGAACAGTGTCACTCATGGGTTCAAACCCCTTTGTTAATCGAAATAAAATTACGTTTCGGTCTGCGGCGCGCCAGAGCAACACCGCACAAAATGATCGCCAATGCCAGGGCACCATCTGCTGGCAGAGCTTCATCTACGAACAGGATGGCAAATGCAACACCATAAAGCGGAACCAGAAAATTGATCTGCGACAGGAAGCTGGCGCTGGTTCGTCTGATGATCAAGATGATGATGATACTGCCAATCGCCGTGGGAACCACCCCGGTATAAACGGTCGCTACCCAAACATGAACGGGAGCCTGCAAGGCGGTAAGGTCTGAAAACAACAGCAGCGGCAAAGAACAGATAAATGCTGCCACCAGCAGGGAAGCTGTCGACTGTCGCCAGTCCATGCCGGTGAATTTTTTGGTGATGATTGCATTTAGTCCGTAACAAAGAGCGGCACCGACCACGGCGTATTGCCGCACTGTCTGGTCTGCCAGGCCGGCCAGCTTTCCCGGACCGAACAAAATGATGACACCAACCAGAGCAATGGCAAATCCGCCGAGCGAATATCGGTTGGGTTTTTCGTCTTTTGTAAATACCTGCGCCAGCAACAGGGTGAAGAGTGGCATTGTAGCCATCAGTATGGCGGCCAGTCCCGCATCAACCCGCTGTTGAGCCCAGGACAGCAGACTAAAGGGTATCGTCAGACCGATCACCCCCGCCGCAATCAACGAAATCCAGACCGGACCTTTGGGAAAACTCAGTCCGGCAGCTTTCATCAGCACGACCAGCATGATCGCAGCAATAGCCAGTCGAAACGACACAACGAACATTGGCGGCAGAAACTGAACTGAAATTTTGGTCATCATGAAATTCGACCCCAATATCGCTCCCAACAAAAGCAACAACAGATAGTCCAGGGCCACTGGTTTTCTGGGCAATATCTCGCTCACCGGGATGAACCCTGCTAGACCAGTGCCTTGCCTTTCTCATCAATCGCCGAGCCAACTGCTTCATCTGTGGCTTCATCCGGCAACAACATCTCGTTGTGGGCCTTGCCCGATGGGATCATCGGAAAACAGTTGGCAAGCGTGACAACACAGCAATCAAAAATCACCGGACCGGGCGTCTCAATCATCTGTTTGATCGCCCCGTCCAGCTCTGCAGGTTTGGTGCAACGGATGCCCGTTCCCCCGTAGGCTTCGGCCAGTTTGACGAAATCCGGCATGGCTTCGGTATAGGAATTGGACAACCGGTTGCCATGCAGCAATTGCTGCCACTGTCGAACCATGCCCATATATTCGTTGTTCAGGATCATGATCTTGATCGGTGTGCCGTGCTGCAATGCAGACGACATTTCCTGAATATTCATTTGAACCGAGGCATCACCGGCAACACAAACAACAAGTGAATCCGGATGGGCAATCTGAACACCCATTGCCGCCGGCAGTCCGTAACCCATGGTGCCAAGTCCACCCGAGGTCATCCAGCGGTTGGGCTCCTCGAATCCATAATACTGAGCAGCCCACATCTGATGCTGACCGACCTCAGTCGTAATGTATGTGTCGAGGTCCTTGGTCAGTTCATACAAACGCTCAATCGCATATTGCGGCATGATGACCGTTTTGTTGGGCTTGTAGCCAAGCGAATTGCGATCACGCCAAATATCGATCTGCTTATCCCAGGCCTTAAGGTCGGCTTTATCCGGCCTGGCCGAATGAGCCCGCCACAGGCGCACCATGTCTTCCAGAACAAGGCCGACATCGCCAATGATCGGAACATCCGCATGCACGACCTTGTTGATGGACGAGGGGTCGATATCGATGTGGATTATCTTTGCATTGGGGGCGAAGGCATCCAGACGGCCGGTAATGCGGTCGTCAAACCGCGCGCCGATACAAACCATGACATCACAGTCGTGCATCGCCATATTGGCTTCATAGGTGCCGTGCATGCCCAACATGCCGAGCCACTTGTCACCGCTCGCCGGGTAGCAGCCCAGCCCCATCAACGTAGAGGTGATTGGAAAGCCCGTCAGTTTGACCAACTCACGCAGCAGATTGGTCGCTTCAGGACCTGAATTAACAACACCGCCGCCTGAATAGATGATCGGCTTGCGAGCCGACGTCATCAGCTCCACAGCTTCTTTGATCTGCTCCAGATCACCCTTGACCTTGGGGGAATAGGCTTTTTGGTCAAATGCTGAAGGCGGATGATAGGTACCGGTGGCAAACTGAACATCCTTTGGCACATCAACAACTACCGGCCCCGGACGGCCATTGACGGCTACATGAAAGGCCTGGTGCAGAATACCAGCCAGATCATTGACATCACTGACCAGCCAATTGTGTTTGGTACAGGGTCGTGTAATGCCAACTGTATCGCATTCCTGAAACGCATCAGACCCGATCAGGGGCGTGGGCACCTGACCAGTGATGCAAACCAGCGGAATTGAATCCATCAGCGCATCCTGAAGTGCGGTAACCGTATTTGTTGCACCAGGGCCGGAAGTCACAAGCACAACACCAGGTTTACCGGTAGAGCGGGCATAGCCCTCCGCAGCATGTCCACCACCCTGTTCATGCCGAACAAGTATATGTCGGATCTTGTCCTGCTGATGCAATTCGTCATAGATCGGCAAAACCGCTCCGCCGGGATAGCCAAACAGATCGGTGACATCATTGTCGATCAGCGCCTGGACGATCATTTCGGCTCCCGTCATCTCGCGTGACCCACCGGTCTCAGTGCTATTGTCACCGCTGTTTTCGCTCTTACCAGCCATTTTTAGTTCCCATTTTCCATTTTGGAGCCCAGTGCTCCCGGTTTAAATTCCATTTGGTCGGTTGACCAATAAAAAAGGCCCCCGAAGGAGCCTGACGCGCGTTAGCATTCGTGGTGATCACTACCTCACCACGCCAACGCGCTTTCTCACCACTACCAGAATATTAGTCACACTCATCTACCTGGTTAAACTTTGCTGGCGGCTACAATAGTGTGGCTTTTGATTTCGTCAACGGGGCAAATCAAAAATTGTTTGCCTGAGCAGCACTAACAACTAACCCGATTTCGCCCCTGCTCTTTCGCCTGATACAGCCGCTCATCAGATATTTTGAGCAATTCCTTGGGCGTCTTCACTCCGTCAGCAGTCGAGGCCACACCGATTGAAATCGTTGGCCTCAAAATAATCACCCCAATGTCGACTCTCATCTGCTCGACCATTCGACAGACCCGCTCCGCAAAGGGTCTGATCTGGCTGGATTCAGAAAATGGCGCAACAATGCAAAACTCCTCCCCACCGGTACGGGCTACGATGTCATGTTCGCGAGTTACTTTTTGCAGATTCTGGGCCAGCTGTTTCAAAACCACGTCGCCGGCATCATGCCCATAGGTGTCGTTGACGCTCTTGAAATGATCGAGGTCAAGAGTGAGCAAGGCCAGAGGCGCGCCAATTTTGGCAAATTCAGTGACGTATTCCTCCAACGCATCTTCGAAATATCGCCGGTTGTACAGCTTGGTCAGCGGATCGGTGACCACCGCCACTTCGAGCTCCGCTGCACGGTCGGTCAACTGTTCCTGTTCGCGGTTTCTCTTGCGCAAAATCGGCATTGCAAAAAACAACCCGAAGGCCAGTGTCAAACCCATCAAAACGAGGGTGAAAAACAGTGGATTAAACGGGCCAATTGAGGGGGCATTTTGAGTGATGATTTCAGGACGCAAGCGAACGAGAACGAAGGCAGCCATAGACAAGCTCCCGACCGTGCCGGCAGCGAAAATCCAATACGCTGTATCCGCCAGTTTTCTCATCTATCTCCCGTTCCCCAAAGCCCGTCCTGGGAAAGCGATTGCTTCCGGTTACTTCATCGTCCGATGCACAGAAGTACATCCCACAATTTCGTTTTAAAGCGAAAGTCTAAATGAGCGGATAATCACCTGCCGCAAACGCTCTATTTTCCAGCATCGAAATTCCAACTGTTGTCGAACTGGCCATTGAACCATGTCGACTGGCGCTTGGCATACTGCCGCGTGGCAGCTTTTATCTGCTCTGTAGCCTCATTAAGAGAAAATTTACCATGCAGAAAATTTCCCAATTGAGGCACTCCAATTGCTTTCAATACAGTCGCTTCTGGTGGCAAATTTAACTGCAAAAGAGCTTTCACTTCATCTACCGCGCCATTCTCGATCATCCAATCAGTACGGTGGTTTATCCGCGCATGAAGCAGTTTCCGCAACGGCATGAGGACAGTTTTTCGAACCGATTTTCCGGTCAGAATCGGTCTGGAATGTGGCAGGTTCTGGAAGTGGGACAAAGGCTTTCCAGTCGCTGAAATTACCTCCAATGCGCGGGCGATTCTGTGCCCGTCACCAGCCCTTAATCCGGCCGCTCCGTCGGGGTCAAGCAGGGCCAGTTTTTGGTGTAGTTTTTCGCTGCCAAACTGCTCCAGTTGAAGCCGAATTTCCTGACGAATTTCGAGTGGTATGTCGGGAGTTTCAGCAATGCCATTTTCGAGCCCGCGAAAGTATAATCCCGTGCCTCCGACAAACACTGGAATTCGGCCGCGCGACCAAATATCAGCCGCAACAAGTTCAGCATCATGAAGCCAGCGGGCAACCGAATATGGTTTATCCAGCTCCGCAGTCGCATAAAGATGATGCGGAACCTTTTTCAGATCGTCGGCGTCTGGCCGGGCGGTCAGGACATTCAAAACCGGGTAGACCTGCATTGAGTCGGTGTTGACGATTTCGCCGTCAAAACGCAACGCTTCCTCAACAGCAAGCTTGGACTTGCCGCTGGCGGTTGGTCCCGCTATCAAAATCGCGTCCGGTCTTTGCACCATTCCTCACAGATAGTTTTTTATCCATGGCCTTTTCAGACCGAGTTGCCACACTCATTGCCAATCCCGCCAATCCCTGCCTGACGCCTGAACTGGCAGAACAGGCCCGTCAGATCACCGGCGCCAGCGCGGTTTATTTTCTGGCCGACGGCATTGCCTGCGATATGCCACTGCCACAAACTGACGATCAATGGCAGTCCGAATTACGGGCGCTTCTGGACGGCCAGCCTGTCGACTGGGTGGTACAAGAGGCAGAGGATCGACGCAAGAAGGCATTGCTTGCCGATATGGATTCGACTTTGATCCAGCAGGAATGCATCGATGAATTGGCAGCGGAAGCCGGTGTTGGTGCCAAAGTCGCCGACATCACAGCCCGCGCCATGCGGGGTGAACTCGAATTTGAACCGGCGCTGCGCGAACGTGTCGGCCTGTTACGGGGATTGCCCTTATCAATTATCCAAAAAGTCCTGGACGAACGCATCACGCTGATGCCGGGCGGGAGACAGCTGGTTGCCACGATGAAAGCAAATGGAGCCTATTGTGCCCTGGTATCCGGTGGATTTACCCAGTTCACATCCTCTATCGCCACAAGGTTGGGCTTTGACGAACACCGAGCCAATACGTTTAAGGAGGATGGCACCACATTGTCCGGTGAAGTGATCCCGCCAATTCTCGGACGCGACGCAAAAGTCCAGGCACTGAAGGATGTGGTGGAAAAAACTGCCATCGAAACCAGCGACGTGATTGCCGTGGGCGATGGGGCAAATGATCTGGGCATGCTCAACCTGGCGGGTGCCGGGGTAGCGCTTCATGCCAAGCCCATCGTTGCCGAACAGGCCCGCTTTCGCATCGACCATGGTGACCTGACCGCCCTTTTGTACATTCAGGGATATCGAAAATCGGACTTTGTTGAATGAGAACAGATTCACAAATCGAGACCGAACGTCTGATCATCAGACATTGGACATTAAGCGAAGACGACCGAGCCTTTTTTCACTTCATCCTGTCGGATGAGACGGTGCGTCACTTTTATCCTTCGCGCAAAGACCGCCAGCAGGCAGACGAACTCCTCGAAGGTCTGGTCGAAAAGGATTCAGATTCAGGCCTGAAATGGGGAGTAGCTTGCCTCAAAGCATCCGGACGACCAGTTGGATTCACCGGTCTTGGAAGCGTCACCTATGACACCCCGTTTTCGCCCTGCGTTGAAATTGGCTGGCTCTACCATCCAGACGTCTGGGGGCAAGGTCTAGCCACGGAAGCCGGAATTGCCCTGTTGAAACATGGCTTTGAGGATCACGGCCTGGACCAGATTGTTGCCTTTGCTGTCCATAACAACCGCCCATCAATCGCCGTGATGGAGCGCATTGGGTTGTTAAAAGTGGAGGACGGTGGGTTCGACCATCCCGGAGTTGGCGACAGTCACCCGCATCTCAAACGCCATGTGCTCTATTCATTGACAGCCGGCGATTGGAAAGCCCAGCAATAGAACTACAGTTTCAAAACAATAAAGCTGAGCTGACCGTCCTTGGAAGCGACAAGTAGAAGAGCCTTCTTGCGGCCTTCCTTTTCCAGCGCTTCCAGGCGTTTCGCCACATCCTCGGGTTTGCTGATCGCTTCCTGACCGATTTCAGCAATGACGCTGCCAACCACAATGCCCTTCTCAGCCGCCGCCGATCCGGCTTCGACCTTGGTCACCAACACACCATTTACGTCGGCCGATATGGAGAATTGTTTGCGCGCCTCATCGTTCAGCTCGCCAAACGTCATGCCAAGAGCGGATATTTCAGCTTTCGCGTCAGGCTCATTTGATGAGTCCGAAGGTTTTGCGGAGGCGAGCTTCTCACTGTCCTCCAACCGACCCAGTGTCACCGGAACGGTTTCTTCCTTGCCTTTGCGCAGCACCACGACATCCACGGCCTTGCCAACCGGTGTTTCTGCGACGATTCGCGGCAGGTCTCGCATCTGTTCGATGGCCTTGCCATCAAATTCTAAAATAACATCACCTACCAGAATACCCGAATTCTTGGCAGGTCCCTTGGGGGTGAGTCCGGCGACGAGCGCACCACGGGCTTCGGCCATGGAAAGGCTCTCGGCAATATCATCTGTAACCGGTTGGATGCTGACACCGAGCCAACCACGGCGGGTTTCGCCAAAATCACGCAGTTGTTGAATCACGGTGATCGCCAGATCTGCAGGAATTGAAAACCCAAGGCCGATGGACCCGCCTGACGGCGAAATGATTGCCGTATTAATCCCGATCACATCGCCGTCCATATTAAACAATGGACCACCGGAGTTACCTCGGTTGATCGCCGCATCGGTTTGAATGAAATCGTCATACGGGCCTGACCGAATATCGCGATTGATGGCTGATACAATGCCCAAAGTAACCGAGCTTCCCTGACCAAACGGGTTGCCTATTGCCATCACCCAGTCCCCTACCCTGGCATTTTTTGACGATCCAAAAGAGACAGCCTGCAGCGGCTTTTCCGGCGTCACTTTCAACACCGCAATATCGGTTTTGGGGTCTGTGCCGATGACAGAGGCAATCAGTGAGGATCCATCAGAAAAATCGACGGTAATTTCATCTGCATCAGCGATAACATGATTATTGGTGATGATGATGCCTTCGGGGTCGACCACAAACCCCGATCCCAGGGATTGTACTTTACGGGGCTGACGGCGACCACTATTGCCTTCTTCCTGTTGTTTGAAGAACTCGTCGAAAAAATCCTGAAATGGTGAACCTTCGGGCACGCGAGGCCGTGGCAGACCGGTCTGACCTTCGGGACCCTTGACGTTTTGAGAGGTTGAAATATTGACCACCGCACCGATCAGGCTTTCGGCAAGATCAGCAACTGATACAGGGCCCGCAGCCCGAGCCATTCCGCTGACATAGCGAATATCGCTCTTCAATGCGGCAATATTGACCAGCGCAAATGCCGTGCAAAGTGCGAACACTTTCCAGAATGCAGTAAATTTCATCTTTCAACTCCCGATATTCACTGGTCTTGCCTGAACCATCACCGGCTCATGAAAACCTGATTATACTATCAAGCCCGAAACATTATGGCGAGAAAAGGTCGCAATTAAAATCTCGGCGAATTCCTGGCAGGATCAGCTGTCTTTTCAACGGCCCCAACCATCTTATCCTCGAACCATCCACACCAGACCGACACCCACACCCAGCGCGATCAGCCCGGCGCGTCTCAGCGTCGATTCCTCCATCTGGCTGATGTCATGGGCGAGTTTTTTGGCCATCGATGGAGCACCCGCATAGAGCGCCCCTTCAATAGCCAAAAATACGCCAATGATACTGAACAGCTCCACCATATGGCGGCTCCTCAGTTAGTTGCCGGTCGGGCTGGGGGTTCCCAATCCTTTAGCATCCTGGAAGAACTTGAAGAATTCAGAATTTGGCGACAGAACCAATGTGGTATCTGAATTTTCAAGCGCCGTCTTATAGGCCGCCATTGAGCGGTAAAAGGCAAAGAATTCAGGATCTTGCTGGTAGGCCTCGGCAAAGGTCCTGTTACGTTCCCCCTCACCTTCACCGCGCAGGATTTCTGATTCCCGCTGGGCTTCAGCCTTGATTTCCACCACCTGACGGTCGGCAGAAGCCTTGATGCGTCGCGCGGCTTCCTGACCACGTGCCCGAATACGTTCGGCTTCAGCCAGCCGTTCCGCGCTCATCCGCTGGAATGTCTGATCAGAAACTTCGGCGGTCAGATCGGTACGCCGAACCCGCACATCATCGACTTGAATGCCAAGGTTTTCAGCTTCCGGTCGCATCTGGTCGCGAACTTCAAACATCATCGCCGAACGCTCTTCCGACAGCGCCGCTTCAAATCCACGACGACCATAGGTTTGACGCAAAGCAGCATCGAGTCGCGACCGCAGACGGGTTTCAGCCTGTTGTTGTGATGCGCCGACTTGCTCCCTGAATTTGCGCGGATCGGAGATCCGATACGTCATGAAGGCATCCACCTCGTAAAACTTACCACCCGACACCTGAACGCGAATATCATCCAGATCAAAGCGCAAAAGACGGTCTTCAATGATCAGCACAGTATCAAGACCGGCAAATCCAAACGGCAGTTTGAAATTCAGGCCCGGCTCTTTTTCGACCCGAACAATTTCACCAAACCGCAAGACAATGGCCTGTTCACGCTCGTCGACGACGAAGAATGAACTCCACAGGGTGACAACAACCAGACCGACAAGGCCCAGAATAAATCCAAATCGATTACTCATTAGTTTGACCCCGTGTTGCGTTTGTTGATTTCCGGTAGCGGAAGATAAGGCACGACGCCGGTACCGTTGGCACCGGATTCCATGATGACCTTGCTGGAATCTTTCAAGACACCTTCCATGGTCTCAAGAAACAGGCGCTTGCGTGTCACCACCGGGGCTTTCACATATTGCTCATAGACCGAAAGGAAGCGTTGCGCTTCACCCTGGGCTTCCTGAACGATACGGTTTTTATAACCGGCAGCGTCTTCACGGATCTGGGCAGCTTCACCGCGTGCTTCACCTAAAGCCTTGTTGCTGTAACGGTTGGCTTCTTCCTGAAACTGATCTTCGTTCTGCTCGGCGCGCTGCACCTCGTCAAACGCGTCAGCCACTTTCGGCGGAGGAGCCACGTCCTCGATGTTTAACGCCCGAATGCCAATGCCGGTCCCATAATTGTCCAGCATGGTTTGGGTGATGTCCCGGACTTCCTGAGTGATTCCCTGACGGTCATCACGGAAGATATCCTGGGCCGGGCGACGTCCGACGATTTCGCGCATCGCACTTTCGGCGACCTCTTCAACCATGCCGCTTGGGTCGTTGACCTTAAACAGGAAGTCTTTTGGATTGGCGACGCTGTACTGAACCGAGAATGTTACATCAACGATGTTCTGATCGCCCGACAACATCAGCCCCTGGCGCGATCCACCGCGCCCGGTTGAGCCAATATTGACCTGACGAACACCGATATTGACTTTATCGGCCCGTTCAAAAGGCCACCATGCAAAATGCAGGCCCGCTTCATTCACGTCATCACGCGGGACCCCAAAGACGGTTTCCACCGCCAATTCGTCCGCTTCCACCTGATAGGCACAGGAAAAGGCATAAAGGCCAACTGCCGCTACAGCTATCAGTCCGAGACCAGCAGCACTGAATTTGGCACCGCCGCCGCCGCCACCGCCGCCGCCAGGAATGATGTTTTTGAGCCGGTCCTGACCGCGTTTCAGAATTTCTTCGAGATCAGGTGGTTGCTGTCCACCGCCATCGGGGCGCTGTGGGCCTCTCGGGGGCTGGCCCCAAGGGCCGCCGCCGCCACCGCCGCCGCCGCTGCCATTGCTGCCGTTATTTTGACCTCCACCGGTCTGGTTACTCCAGGGCATATCTTGTCCTTGAATTGGGCGCAGCAATTTTGCTGCAGCCATAGGGTTTGTTAATTTGTTATAGGTATCTAAACTGTCGCTTTCAACGCGGCAATTTTTTTATAATTTCTGGCATTTAGTACGGTTTAACGCGGCACATTCACCTTATGCCTTTCTTTGATAAATGATATAGGTGGTTTCTGCTGTGTCCTTTTCTCCGCAAGGCACCTGCTGACGACTGATTTCCTGCCAGATTGCAGGATCCAAATCAGGAAACACGGTGTCCCCAGTCGGCGACGCATGAACCTGCGTCAAATGAATTACATCTGCAAAATCAACAGATTGACGGTAAATATCTCCACCACCGACCACACAGACTTCATCCTGTCCAGATGCCAGTGCCACCTCTTTGGCAACGCTGAATGCTGTTTCCAGTGAATGAACCGGGACAACTCCTTCTGCCTGCCATGACTTATCACGGGTGATGACAATCGAGGTGCGTCCCGGCAAAGCCTGTCCGATCGCTATGAATGTTTTTCTGCCCATGATCATTGGTTTGCCAAGTGTCAGGGCTTTGAAGCGCTTCAAATCCGTCGACAATTGCCACGGCATATCACCTTCCAACCCGATGACGCCGTTTTCAGCAACCGCCACGACAATTGAGACACGAATGTCCATGCTTTACCTCACACAGCTATTGGCGCCTTGATATGCGCATCCGGGTGATAATCCACAAGCTCAAAGTCATCAAATTGAAATGAAAATATATCGCGAATTTGTGGATTGACGCGTATCTGCGGCAGGCTTTTGGGTTGGCGGGCAAGTTGCTCACGCGCCTGGTCGAAATGATTGGCGTAGAGATGGGCATCGCCAAGCGTGTGAACAAAGTCACCCGGCTCCAGATCGCAAACCTGCGCTACCATCATGGTCAGCAGAGCATAAGAAGCAATATTGAAGGGAACGCCAAGAAAGATGTCGCCCGAGCGCTGGTATAACTGACAGGACAATTTGCCGTCAGCGACATAAAATTGGAACAGCGCATGACAGGGCGGCAGCGCCATTTGATCGACCAATGCCGGGTTCCAGGCAGAAACGATCAGACGACGGGAATTTGGGTTAGTTTTTATCTGCTCCACCACTCCGGCAATCTGATCAAGCGTCGTCCCGTCAGACTTTGGCCAAGAGCGCCACTGAACTCCGTAAACCGGTCCCAATTCGCCGTTTTCATCGGCCCAGTCATCCCAGATGGAAACGCCGTTTTCCTTCAAATAGCTGATGTTGGAACTGCCCTGCAGAAACCACAGCAACTCGTGAATAATAGACTTCAAATGCAGCTTTTTTGTCGTCAGAACCGGAAACCCTTCCGACAGATCAAACCGCATCTGATGACCGAATATCGAACGCGTGCCGGTGCCGGTCCGGTCACCCCGGTCGGTTCCATGATTTATCACGGTGTCAAGCAAGGTCAGATATTGGCGCATGGCGGTCCAGAAGATTTTCGAATCATTTGACAGACTCTATCACGACGACCAATTCGACAATCGCCGCATCGCTCCATCCACAAGAGCCCACTCACAGGATGTAGCTAAATATTACTGCTAGTCTTGATGATTGAAGTTCCGTCAACTACGCTGAATCACGAACCAATTAAACCACATAATATTGCACCAACGGGGAGATACACTCAAATGAGCAAACGTGACGAACTGATCGCCAAATATGCCGAAGATCTGAAAAGCAAATGCGGCATGACCGCCGATATGGATTTGCTCACCAAGGTGACAATTGGATGTGGCCCGGCGATTTATAATGACGACGCCTCGACCGTATCCGGTACTGACCAGTCAGAACTGGACACTGTGAAAAACAACTTCCTGATCAAGAAGCTTGGCCTCAGCGATGGTGCCGCGCTCGATGCAGGTATCGACGCCGTGATCACCACCTACGGCAAGTCCAACCGCAATAAATATCGCGCCGTTGTCTATTACATGCTGACCAAGCATTTCGGCAAAGAAAGCGTATACGGCTAAATCTTCACGCGATAATTCGCTGATCTAAATTAAAAGGGCGCCCCCTACCGGGCGCCTTTTTTGTTGCCCGGCCCGCCATCGCCCCATTGGCAGCGGGCAAGCTGACAATTGCAATCAACCCTTTCAAAAGCCACCAACCGTGCCTATATTGGGTTTGTCGGGGCAACCCGACTATGGTGATAAATGACCTTTGTAATAAGCCATTCGGACCCGGGGGCGGTACCCGGCGCCTCCACCAAACTGCACAGGGCGTAATGATTGCGCAGTTTGGCGGGGGCGAAATAGGATCGACGAGGGTGTAAAGACTGCGTTTTCACTCGGCATGGTACCCACCGATATCGGGCCATTATAATAGTTGCAAATGATAACAACTATGCGGAAGCACGGATCGCAGCGTAAGCTGTGCTAAGTCTTCAAATTAACTCCTAGCGGTTCGCACTGTTAGGCGGGGTTCGGAGGTACCTGGCAACAGAAACCTCCACTAATTTCTTACTATTTCCTAGTGCGGATTGACTTTTAGGCAGCTATAGTCATTTCAATCAAACCCTAAGTCACCTGACCAGATGTCCGATAAAACCAACCCACCTGAAGTTGAAGATCTTATTCGTTACGACATCCTGGCTCAGGAAGCACTGCGCACTGTGGTCAAAAAGGTGTTGCAGGAAGTATCCCGCACAGGACTGCCCGGCGACCACCATTTTTACATTACCTTCGATACTCAATATTCCGGCGTGCGCATGTCGAGCCGCATGCGGGATAAATATCCCGAAGAGATGACCATCGTTGTCCAACATCAGTTTTGGGATCTTGAAGCCACCGACCATGGATTTTCCATTGGATTGTCTTTTGACAATGTCCCCGAAGCCCTGTCGATACCGTTCGCTGCGGTGCGGGGATTTTTCGATCCGTCGGTGCAGTTTGGACTGCAATTTGAAGCTGTTGATGAGGACGCGGACGCTACATCGCCTGAAGATAACGATGATGAGGGCAACGCTTTGCCGTCACCGCCGAAGAGAGAGCGACTAACCGACGCCAGCGGCGACAGCGGTGATAGCGGTGATAGCGGTGACGGAGGAGAATCTGAAGATTCGGCCGAGGAAACCTCCGCAGACGTGGTTTCTCTGGACGCATTCCGCAAAAAATAATCCGATGAACAAACGCTCGGTTTCAATTCGAGGGCACCGCACTTCATTTTCTTTGGAAGATGAATTCTGGGATGAATTGAAGCAGCTGGCCGATGCACGCCAGATGTCAGTCGCTCAACTGGTAACGCAGGTCGATCTGCGCCGTCAGGAAACCGAAAACCTGTCCTCTGCCCTTCGCCTGTTTGTGCTGCGCCAGCTAAAAGCCAAACTTGCCGACTAATCAGTCAGAGTTGTAAAATACTCACTCGACATTTTCGTAAGTGTCCAGCCGGATGCGGTCGGCGGCTTCTTTTGCCTGTTTGCGCAACAAGTCGATCTCTTCCTGTCGGCGTTCGCGGCGTCCTGCTTCCAATGCGGCTTCGCGGGCGGCGCGTTTTTCTGCGGCGACGATCTCCGCTTCAATGCGTCTGCGCTCAATTTCCTCGCGCCGCCGCCTTGCTTCCTCGCGGCGGCGTTGTTCTGCCTGTTCAATTTCAAGCAGGCGAATGCGTTCCCGTTCGACTTCGGCAATGCGCTTGACCTCTTCCTGAAGCGCATAGATGCGGGCCACCTGCTGCAACCTCTGACGCTCCAGAATTTCCGAGCGCTGAGCCTCAAACTCCCGTTCACGTCTCTCGCTCACCCGCATCCCCAGATAGGTGGAAAACAGACTGGCGTCGAGCTTGTGGTCAACCTCACCATCAGCGACATTTATCGACATGGCAAATTCAGGCACAGCGCCAATCACCACTTCCTTGCCCGGATCGAACGCAACCTTCGTCGCCAGTTCAGCCTGACGCGACGACAGATCATATTTGCCGGAACCATTCAGTTTAAGAGCATCGTTTACCAGCGAGATGCTGTTGACCCGCAAACTGCCGGTTGCCACGGTGAAGGGCAATTCGATATCACCAAATGACGACCTGCCGGATATAAATTTGGCTTCCAGCAAATTCTCTGCCTGGTCGGAGAGTTCCTCGTCTTTGATGGCATCTGCAGCTTTCAGCAAGGACTTAAAAGCCCGGCTGTTGACCCCGGCGACGGACCCCTTTTCAACCTTCAAACTGCCGCTGGCAGTGATCTGGGACAACATCGAGCTGGTATCAGCCCCAGCGGTTTCAAAGGTGCCACCCAGGGTCAGTTTTCCAGCCAGTCCGCGCGGCAGACCGGCCAGACGACTGACCAGTCCAAGATCAGCATTTGCCAGCAGAAGCTGCCCATTGAAGGCGCGCCCAGCCGTTGACTGGGCCAAAGAAATGGCTCCCAAAATCTTGCCCGAGAGCCAGTTGGCCTCCAGTCCTTCCAGGCTGACGTCACCGTTGCGGATTTCCATTTCTGCGCGCATGTCACGCGCCGGAGGATATTCATCCGTCATGGTCACCAAAGATGATGTCAATTCAATATCTGCATCGAGACCCGCCAGAATTGGTTGGATGGCAATGTCGCCGGTCTCTTGGACCTCACCATTTTCCTGCTGATCGCCGACAACGCTCGTATAAACCAATGCGGAGAGCGTTTCTGAATCCAGATTTGACAGTTGCAGAGCGCCCTTTAATTGCGGACGCGGTCGTTTTTTTGCATCCAGCGACAATTCGCCGGTAAATTTTGAGCTGCCGATATTGCCGCTTAGGTCACTGGCCTGCAGGCGCGAATTTTTGATCGAAAGAAGCGTTTCGATCTCAGCGTCCACACCCTGTCCGAAGCCCGGCAGTGGCAGTCCCGACAGAAGAATAACCTGATCAATATCCAGCAATTCCCCCTTCAATTTGAGTTCACCATCGAGGGTCAGATTCTGATCTTCAACCACCGGTTTGATTGTTCCCGCACCGCTAATATATCCCCCTGTCACGGTTAAGGCAGCATCCGTTTTCAGTCCCTGCCGGGCGATGCCGGAAGCAGAAACCCGCATTGCCGCCCGTCCCGCCCCTTCTACAGAAATTGCCGGCACACCGAATTGCAACAACAATTGTGAGGCTTCATCATTGACCACAATTAACTTGCCGTCGATCTGCTGCCGATTGAGCGAAGTCGCGATATTGTCGCCGGAAAGCTGGGCATCAATCTCGCTGTTACCTGAGCGTCCTACTGCCTTGATGGAATAGCCGTCCTTCTTGCCCTCAAACTCAAAATCCAGTTGCGTGTTCTCAATCAGAAAGCGGTCTTTGATGAACCTATTGACCAGGGGAAACGGTCCAAACCGCTTGTTCAACCTGTCAAGAATTCGGCTTGGATCATCGGCGGTAAAACTGGTTGAGAGTTGACCTACCGGCCGCTTGCTCAATTGGTTTACAACACCACTGATGTTGAGTGCGGCATTGTCCATGTTGCCAATTTCGAGCTGGTCAATTGTCAGTTTGTCATCCTGAACGTTCAATCGGGCAATAACGTTATTCGCTTCAAGGCCGGATATCGCCATCGAATTTGCATTCAGATCCAGATCAAGGTTGTGACCTTCCACCAGGCGACGACTGCTGCCGCCGCCAGCGCCGCTAGCGCCGCTGGCAAACAGGTCAAACAGGCTGCTCAATTGATCAAAATCGACGGCATCTCCGGCCAGTTTGGCAATCAGATTGGGACGCTGCCCATTGGGAGATTCCCTTCGAATGCTGCCTTTCAAAACTTCCTGATTTAAGATCAGTTCAACATTGTCGAACTCAATCAATTCGCCGGAAATTGAAGCATTTGCTGAAAATCCTGCTGCCGTCAGATCACGAATAGCCGGACTGACCTGCGAGCCAAGCCATTTGGCAAATCCGGAGGGCTGGCTGGAAGCAAGAATCAATTCGCCCTGATAGCCAAAATCATCTCCCAGTTTTAAAAATCCATCGGCCCGCAATTCGGTGCGACCGGGAAGCTGGGCCTCAAGATTGTTGATCTGCCAACCAGTGCCGGAATCGGACGGACGCAAATCCATGCCGACCTCGCGGATTACGGTATCTCCAGCCACAACGGCCGGCAAATAGAGGTTTACCTCGCCGTCAGCTTTAAATCGGGGAACTCGGGCAAGGAACTCACGGAAAAGCGCCAGGCGTTTTGAAAAGCCAAGCCCCTCACCTTTGCGCGCATCGAACCGTTCAACATTAACTTGCTGACCCTCGGCGCGAACTCTGAACGAAAAATCCTCGCCAAACACCGCTTGCCCGTTGCCGTTCAACCGATAGGGATCATCGCTGGACCCGATTTTCAGCTCGAAGGCCGGGACGTTGGCTCCACCACTGACAATCTCCAGGTCACTTTCCAAACGGACCGGAAACGCTTCCTCGCGCCCCGGCCGTCTGAATTCGATCAGATCCTTGGCTTCCTGTTGCGCCATCGGCGACAATTTCATCGTGCCCTTCCAGGCTGGCACACCACCCTTGAAAGACAATGGGCCATTAAATTCAAGGTCATAGGGAAGGCTCTTGGTCTCCACATCGACCGTCAGACGAATTTGCTGGCTGTCTTGCCAGATGCCCGTTGTTGCCGAGATTCTGAATTTTTCTCTCTCATGAGCAAGCGTTCCATCAACCAGCCAGGGGCCGGCGAAGGATTTTGCTGACGCAATGGCATTCAAATCCACAAATTCAGAGGTGCGGTTAAACCGGGCGTCAATTACTGTTACTCGTCCATCGCTGATTGTAATGTTTTCCAATGACACATTGGCATTTTGCAACTGCCCATTTTGGTTATTGAATTCGGGAATGTTCAATTGACCGGACTTGTCCAGTTCAACGCTCATTACGGGTTTCGACAATTGCATGTCGACCACCACCACATTGCCTTTCAGCAAAGGTGCGAGTTCGACATCAATCTTGAAACTGTCCGCCACGAGGATGGGAACCGCATCGCCTGATGCTCCAATTTCGATCTCGGTAAACGTCACCGATGGCAGCGGCAGCAGTTTAATTGAAGCCGACCCTTTTACATTGACGGGCAATCCAAGGGTCAGGCTGGCTTCCTGCTCAAAGCGGGACTTGAACTGGTTCCAGTAGATATAGGAGGGCAATACCAGCGCTGCAATCAGAGCCAGAACCAGCAGACTTCCAAGAAAGGCAAAAAACCTCATGCCTGTCGGATCCTGAATTCGTGCTGCATATGCCTCATGCCCACGTGCTTTGGGGTGTGATCAAAGTTCAAAAAATTCAATCCAATCTAATCACTTTGCCCGGATTCATAATATTATCTGGATCAATTGACCGTTTTATGGCTGCCATCACGTCAATTCCCAAACCCTGCTCCAGTCGCAAAAAACGAACTTTGCCCTGCCCAATCCCGTGCTCCCCAGTACAGGTGCCATCCATCGCAATGGTACGTAGATTCAAGCGTTCAATCATTTCCTCAGCCCGCGCAACTTCGTCAGCATCCTCCATCATGATCAACGGCGACACATGAAAATTTCCGTCGCCCACATGACCAATTATCGGCGCTATCAACTCAAGTTCTTCGACATCCTCAATGGTTTGGGAAATGCATTCTGCCAGTCGTGAAAGCGGGACACAGGCATCGGTTGCAATCCCCTCACATCCAGGACGATGGGCAAGCATGCCGTAATAGGCGTCATGGCGCGCTTTCCATAGTTTATTGCGTTCTTCAACCGTATGAACCCATTGAATATCTGATCCGCCGAATTCTGATGCAATATCGTTAAACAATTGCAATTGTTCAGCCACTCCCGCATCTGTGCCATGGAATTCAAGCATCAGGGTTGGCTTCAACTGATAGGACAGGCCGGAGTAGTCATTGATGATCTCGGTCATCAAGCGATCGAGCAATTCGATGCGGGCGACCGGCAACCCGGTCTGCATCGCCACAATTGTTGTATTGCAAGCGTCTTCAACTGACGGAAACTGGCACACACCAGCGGAAATGTTTTCCGGAATCCCGTGCAACCGCAGTGTCATTTCGGTAATGATGCCAAGTGTACCTTCAGACCCGACAATGAGGCGGGTCAAATCATAGCCAGCGGCGGATTTACGTGCCCGTCCACCGGTTTTCACCACGCTGCCGTCCGGCATCACCACGGTGAGATTGATGACATTTTCCCGCATTGTTCCATAGCGCACCGCGTTGGTGCCGGAAGCCCGGGTTGAAGCCATCCCCCCCAAGCTGGCATCGGCACCAGGGTCGATTGGAAAAAACAGGCCCTGATCGCGAAGATGCACGTTCAATTCCGAGCGCGTCACGCCAGGTTGGAGGATTACATCCAGATCTTCGGCATTGACCGCAAGAATCTTATTCATCATCATCATATCAACACTGATTCCCCCTGCCGGCGCATTGACGGCACCTTCCAGCGAAGTTCCGGTGCCAAAGGGAATGATCGGCACCCGGTGCTGGGCACAAACGCCGACAATCTCCTGAACTTCCTCAGTTGAATTGGGGAACACCACAGCATCGGGAAGCTGCGGCGGAATGTAAGTCATTGTATGTGTGTGCTGTTCCAGCAGACTTTGATTGGTCTGTAACTGATCGCCAAACCGTTGTTTGAGTACACCGATAGCCGTAGCAATCCCCTCAGAATTGCGTTCCGATGGTTCCAGATCGGCCAGCGCCATAGCTTGCTCCCTGCATTTTCTTCGTGGTGCTCTTGTTTCACACCCCAACAGCCAATACCAGACTATCAGAAAGCAAAATTCGGTCCACAGTTTGGAGAAGCCAATATGTCACAAAATACGGCCCCGCATATTTCCCCGTTGATGGGACTTGAAGAGCAATGGATCGATTACAACGGCCATCTCAACATGGCCTATTACAACGTCTTGTTTGATCGAGGCTGTGATACGTTCTTCGAAGAGATGGGGCTGGGTCCTCACTATATCAAGGAGCGTAACCTGAGCTTCTATACGGCCGAAGCCCATATTCGCTATGCACGAGAACTGCATCTGGGAGATCAGGTCAGGGTTTCAATGCAAATTGTTGATTATGATGAAAAACGTATTCACGCCTATGCTGAGCTGCATCACCAGGACGGCTGGCTGTTTGCCACATCAGAAACCATGTCACTACATGTTGATATGAGCGGCCCGAAAGTTGCGCCATTTCCAGATGATATTATGGAAAACATAAAACAAATAGCCGAAAATCACGGTGATTTACCAAGTTCACAGAACATTGGCCGACGCATCGAAATCAAACGCAAATAGGTGTAGGCTAATTTCAGGGGTAAAAAGTCTATCGGGGAAACGGTGTAATGCCTGAGATAATCCGTCGATTGCCGTCCATCCTTCGCGGTTGGGTCACGCCCAATTTGCAGATGTTCATATCCTCACGCGAGCCCCAGTTGTGGATGATCTCGGTGATGATCGGCCTGTGTGTATCGATTGCCGCAATCCTGTTTCGCCTATTGATACTTAACACCCAATTTCTCTGGCTCGGCGTGGCCTCAGAAACAGTTGCTTCATCGGCGAAGCAAATCCACTGGTTGTGGATTTTGCTGGCTCCGGCCGTTGGTGGTCTGTTGGTTGGCTGGCTCCTTACCAGGTTCATGCCCGCCCGCCGCACCTACGGTGTCGCTGACGTGATCGAGGCGAAAGCCTATGGCGGCCGCGACATTGAGCTTAAATCCGGTCTGGGTTCTGCCGTCATCAGCGCCCTGTCGCTCGGTTTTGGTGCCAGTTCGGGCCGTGAAGGTCCCATGGTTCACCTGGGCGCAACTCTTGCAACCTATGTGACCGACAAATTCAGACTGCCGGACTGGGGGCGTCGCACCCTTCTCGCCTGCGGTGTCGCCAGCGCGGTCTCGGCATCGTTTAATGCGCCAATTGCAGGCGTGCTGTTTGCCCATGAAGTGGTGCTTGGCCATTATGCGAAACGGGCATTCATTCCAATCGTCATTTCGTCAGTCATGGGCACCATCGCAACGCGATTATGGTTTGGGGATGCTGCGGCATTTTCCATTCCGGCCTATCAGATCACCTCGTTTCTCGAAGTTCCTGCCTTTGCATTGCTCGGCGTAACCTGCGGCATTATCGCGATCATCTTTCAGTTCAGCCTGATTGCCACAGATCATGTCGCCCGCTCCATTGTCATGCCGCTTTGGCTGCGTCCGGCAGTCGGTGGATTGATGATCGGCTGTATTGGCGTCTTTCTTCCCGAAATTCTCGGTGTCGGATACGAGGCCACCGATATGGCATTGAAAAACCACCTGGCCCTGTCGATGCTGATCACGCTGATTGTTGCCAAAACCGCGGCAACATCCATCACCCTTGCCTCACGTTTTGGCGGCGGGGTGTTTTCGCCATCACTCTATATTGGCGCGATGACTGGCGGTGCATTCGGCCTGATCGCCTCACGGGTGTTCCCGGAACTGGCCTCTTCTGAGGGCCTATATGCAATTCTCGGCATGGGGGCGTTGGCCGGTGCAGTGATCGGAGCCCCCATTTCGACCGCTGTGATGGTGTTTGAACTGACCGGTGGTTACGCGTTGTCTCTGGCACTTCTGTTGACGGTATCCATCGCCATTGGAGTAAATCAAGCAATCCACGGTCGGTCTTTCTTCCAATGGCAGTTGGAGACACGGGGCCTGCGTGTCCAGGACGGACCGCACCGAATGATGGTGCGCAATACGCGGGTGGCAGATTTCATGGTGCCGCTGGATGAATCGGACGATGATGTTTTCGATCCAGAACAGGACATTATACCTCTGCGAGCCGATACCAGTCTGGAAGTCGCCATGCGCCAGTTCGATGATCAGGGTTCCCCACGACTGCCGGTGATCGATGCCCGCGACAACACCAAAATTATCGGCTGGGCATCCCAACTCCGAGCATTGCGAACCTACAACAACGCCCTGGTTGACATGAGTGTCGAGGAGCACCGCTAGCAGCGACGGTGGCGGTGGCGGCGGCAAATGTCAGCGGGGACTTTCCGGCAATGTCAGACTGATCAACAATCCGCCCAAAGCCGTCATAAACAGTATGACGAACGCCGTTTGAAAGTCTTCAGGTTGATAGATACGCGACCCATCCAACATAGTGCCATCCCACATATAGTCCAACACGACACCAACCAGCGGCTGCAGCAACGCTCCTGATGCCACCGTCATTGCATTGACAATTCCGGAGACGGATCCGGCAATTGAAGCATCGGAAGTTTCCCGCACCAGCGCAAAGCTCGGCACCATCGCGGCGCCTGAAAATCCGGCAATGATGAACAGTCCGGTTGAAACCGCCAAAGGAGGTTGTGGAAGGAAGGCCACGCAACCCAATGCGCAGGTCAGGACCAAAAGCCCGCCAATCAACAACGCCTTGCGTTTATGCAGGCGATCGGAAAGCCATCCGCATGCCGGTGCACCGAGCGCCCATCCAAACAGCAACAGGGAAACCAGATAGGCCGCCTGAGGTCGATCCAGATCATAGGTCCGCATAAAATAGGGCACGCCCCAAAGTCCACCGAGAACCAGCATCGGACCTGACATGGCGCCCGCAACCAACGCAATCTTCCAGGTATTCCACAGCGATGCCGCACGCCGTAATCCCCGCCACACTTCGGACCAGGCCTGCACCTGCTTGGGTTCGTCTTGTTCAGATTCTGCAGGCGCATCGCGCACAAACATGAATATGGCCAGGGCCAGCAACAGGCCAAATATTCCCAGTCCCCATTGGCTGGCACGCCATCCATAAGTTTCGACGAACACGGCCAAAGGCCCCTGCCCTAATATTCCGCTGAACATCGCCAGGCCGGTCAAGAACGCAAAACGTTGCGGCGGAAACCAACGTGCCGCCAAACTCATCGAGCCCAAAAATCCGACCGCCGAACCAATGCCAATCAGGATCCTCCCCGCATAGGCAACAGCCAGTGATTCCGCAGCCCCAAACAGAAACGAGCCAAGCCCGGCAAGCAAGACAGCAACGGATAACAATAAGCGCGGCCCCAACCTGTCCAGCAAGGCACCCAGTGGTACTTGAAGCAAAAAATAGGGATAAAAATAAAGCGCCGACAAGACCCCCAACATGCCACCACCAATGGCAAAATCGCGCATCAGGTCCGATACCATCACGCCGGGCGTCACCCGATGGAAAAACGCGTAGCCAAAAGCCAGGGCCGACAAAGACCAGATCAACCAGCCGCGCCAACTCGGGGAAATACTGCTGTGCTTGTTTGACACGACCGGGCCTGTTGAGGGTGCTTTCGCGGCACACACTCTGCTTCCATGTCGCCCGGTTCAAGTGCTTTTTTCAATAACCTGGGAACCTTGTACGGAAATCGCCCAGTCCTGCAGCGCCTTGCACGGACCGTAATCACCAGCACGTCACGGCTGGTGAGCTTTGTGCCAGCAAACCATCAATCCTGTTGGCGCAAGCCTGTTCAGCGACGCAAAAACCGCCTAAGACCAAAACATGAACGATTGGGCTTCGAATCACCCTGAAGGGGGCATTGCTGCGCGCGCACTGGGCGCCAGTCGTGCTGCCGTGCCCGATGTTGACAGCCAGGCTTATATGGCGGGCCTCAATCCGGAACAAAAAGAGGCCGTGCTCACAACAGAAGGCCCTCTGCTGGTTCTGGCCGGAGCCGGCACCGGCAAAACCCGGGTCCTGACCTCACGCATCGCTCATATTCTGCAGCAACGACTCGCCTGGCCAAGCCAGATTCTTGCGGTGACCTTTACCAATAAAGCCGCCCGCGAAATGAAAAATCGAATTGGCGGCATGGTTGGCGAGACCGTTGAGGGCATGCCGTGGCTGGGAACATTCCATTCCATTTGCGTCAAGATACTGCGTCGTCACGCAGAACTTGTCGGGTTGAAATCCGGTTTCAGCATTCTCGACACGGATGATCAGATCCGCCTGCTCAAACAGTTGATCCAGGCTGAAGGCATTGATGACAAACGCTGGCCGGCGAGACAGCTGGCCGGACTGATTGACGGTTGGAAGAACAAGGCGCTCGCCCCTGCCGATATTTCGGAAGGCGATGCACGCGCCTTTGGCAACGGCCGGGGTCGCGAGCTATATGCCGCTTATCAAGAGCGCTTAAAAATCCTCAACGCCTGTGATTTTGGGGATCTTCTGGTCGAATGCATCCGCCTGTTTCGTGAAAATTCTGACGTGCTGCGCGACTATCAGGGACGATTTAAATATATCCTCGTTGACGAATATCAAGACACCAATGTAGCGCAATATCTGTGGCTGCGACTGCTCGCCCAGCCACGCCAGGCCGAAATGTCCAGCGGCGCACATCTGGAGGCGGAAAAAGCCTCCGGCCTGCACCCCTCCGATGGCTCAGATGAAACTGCAGAAAATGCAGGGCTGACCAACATCTGCTGTGTCGGCGATGATGACCAGTCGATTTATGGTTGGCGCGGCGCAGAAGTCGACAATATTTTGCGTTTCGACCGCGATTTCAAAGGCGCCAAAGTCATTCGACTGGAACGCAACTATCGCTCCACGTCCCACATCCTGAAAGCGGCTTCGCATCTCATCACCCACAATGAAGGTCGGTTGGGAAAAACCCTGTTCACCGATGTCGCAGACCCGGACGAAGCCAAGGTTCACGTTGCCGCGGGTTGGGATTCAGAAGAAGAAGCCCGGGCCATTGGCGATGAAATCGAAAGCCTGCAGTCGAAGTCGCACAGTCTCAACGAGATCGCCATTTTGATGCGCGCTTCTTTTCAAATGCGTGAATTTGAAGACCGTTTCGTTTCGCTGGGCCTCAATTATCGGGTCATCGGCGGACCGCGTTTTTATGAACGCATGGAAATCCGCGATGCCATGGCTTATTTCCGGGTCACCTGTCAGCCGGCCGATGATCTGGCCTTTGAGCGCATCGTAAACACGCCAAAACGCGGGCTCGGCGAAGCGACAGTCCGCATTATTCGGGATCACGCGCGGGCACGTCGCATCCCAATGTTGCAGTCCGTTCATGAATTGGTTGAAACCGAGGAACTGAAACCCAAGCAACGCACCACGTTGAAAACCCTGGCGCTCAATTTTGGCCGCTGGTCCGAGCTTGTCGAAACCGCCAAACATACCGATCTGGCGGAAATGATTTTGGACGAATCCGGTTATACCGAATTCTGGCAAAATGACCGCAGCGCAGAAGCTCCCGGACGGCTAGACAATCTCAAAGAACTTGTCCGCTCGATGGAGGAGTTTGAAGGCATGCGCGGCTTTCTGGAGCATGTCTCGCTGGTGATGGACACTGAAAACGATCCTAATCTGGACGCTGTCAATCTGATGACCCTGCACAGCGCCAAAGGGCTGGAGTTCGATACGGTTTTTTTGCCCGGTTGGGAGGAAGGCCTGTTTCCCCACCAGCGCAGTCTGGATGAGGGTGGCCGGTCCGGCCTGGAAGAAGAACGACGGCTGGCCTATGTTGGCATTACCCGGGCCCGACGCAATTGTCACATCTGGTTCGTATCCAACCGACGCATTCACGGCCAGTGGCAGTCCAGCATCCCGAGTCGGTTTATTGATGAACTGCCGGCGGAAAATGTCGAGGTTATGGAGCCATCAGGTTCCTATGGTGGATATGGCGCGGCCGGATCCGGCGGCACCTATGGCAACAGCCGGTTTGATACCTCTGATCCGTTCAGCAATTCGGGCTACACCTCCCCCGGCTGGCGACGGGCCCAGGCCAACGCCAACGAGGATACGGCCAAAAACTGGGGCACCCGGTCCGGCTACAAGTCGACCTATTCGGGCGGCCCGCGGACGATTGAAGGTGAACTGGTTGCCAAGTCTGTCATCGGTGCTGAGGACAGCAGTTTTAACGTCGGCGAACGGGTTTTTCACATGAAGTTTGGCTACGGTTCAATCAGTTCCATCGACGGTAACAAACTCACAATCAACTTTGAAAAGGCCGGCGAAAAACGAGTTTTGGATTCCTTCGTCGAGCGGCACTAGCGCGGCCACCTTACATATTGGAAATGTTCACGCTCTAACCAATGGGTGAATTCATCGACCTGATGAACCCATGGGACAATTCTCCCTGCTCGCCACACACCGCCGGTCAGGTTGATCTAAGTCAATGAACTTTTCTCACCACGCAGTAGATTTTTATAAGGAGTTTAGTCAATCAGCGGGAGCAGAAATTGGTCACCCCAAAACCAAAGCAGAGCGTTGGGAAAACGAGCGGAGAGGCATTACAAGCCCCATCAAATTCCATCGCCGATATGATGATAGGCAGCCCAGATGCGCCTCTCAGTGAAGCCGATCAGGCTCGCCAATTCTTTGAAAACGGTGAATACCCCTATCAGGACAAGATTTCCTCGTCGGACTACGAAAGCCAAAAGAAGGCGCTGCAGGTTGAACTGCTGAAAGCTCAGGAATGGATCAAGGCTAGCGGCCAGAAAGTCGTCTTGCTGTTTGAAGGCCGCGACGCTGCCGGCAAGGGCGGAACGATCAAACGCTTTATGGAGCATCTCAATCCCCGTGGTGCGCGCGTCGTTGCCCTCGACAAGCCGACCGACCGGGAAAAGTCGCAATGGTATTTTCAACGCTATGTCAATCATCTGCCGGCCGCCGGTGAAATGGTGATGTTCGACCGCTCCTGGTACAACCGCGCCGGTGTCGAACGGGTAATGAGCTTTTGCACCCCCAATGATTATCTTGAATTCATGCATTCAGCCCCGGAACTCGAGCGGATGCTGGTGCGGTCCGGCATCGTACTGTTCAAATACTGGTTTTCAGTAACCCGCGACGAGCAAAAACACCGCTTTGAATCACGAGAGCTCGAGCCGTTGAAACAATGGAAATTGTCCCCCATTGACCGCCAATCCCTGAACAAGTGGGAAGACTATACGGAAGCCAAGGAAGCAATGTTTTTTTATACCGATACTGCTGACGCACCCTGGACAATCATCAAATCCAACGACAAGAAACGTGCCCGTTTGAACTGTATGCGACACTTTCTCAGCACTCTTCCCTATACCGGCAAAGATCAATCCGTCGTTGGTCAGCCCGACACCCTGATCGTCGGATCCAGCCATGATGTTATCGGTCGCAGTCCGCATATTCTGGGCAAAAGTCTTCATCCAGAGCAACAAAAGGTCCGTAAAAAGTAAGCCATTTCAAACTTTGTACATTTTCAGACAGGAGAATTTTATGTCGCACGTTCCCCACTAACTCGCTGAAGAGTTTCCAGATAAAACCGACATGATGCATGACCTCAAGATCAGCGACGCGCATTTTGTCCGCCTGTCGGATGAATATCATCAGATCAATCGACAGATTCATCGGGTGGAAACTGGCGTTGAACCAACATCGCAACAGTTTGAAACCGAGCTGCGTAAGAAACGCATGGTGTTGAAGGATCAGATCGCCTCCATTCTGGCCCAGGCCTGACAAAGCTTCCTCAATTTTGCTGCTTTCAGGAGCGCGATGGGCCTGAACAAATCAGCGCGGTGGCAATAAGTGACTTCATCGGCCAGGCCGCCTGTTGTAGGATGAACCCAATACAGCAAGCTTTGGAGATGCACATTGGCACTTCTCGACACCCCCATCTGTGATTTTGGCGCTCCCGCCCCGTCCTTTAACCTGGCGACACCAGCGGGTGCTGCCCATTCGCTTGAGCAATCAGTCGGTCCCAACGGTCTGCTGGTTGTGTTCATCTGCAATCACTGCCCCTATGTGGTGGCGATTGGCGATCGATTGGCGCAAGACGCCAAGACCTTGCAAGAAGAAGGTTTTGGTGTCGTTGCAATCATGTCCAACGACTATCAGGACTACGCCGCAGACAGCCCGGAAAACATGGTGAAATTCGCCGATAAATACGGGTTTACATTTCCCTATCTGGTGGATGAAACCCAGCAGGTTGGACGCGCCTATGGTGCGGTGTGCACACCAGATTTCTTCGGCTATAACCGTAATCTGGAACTGCAATATCGCGGCCGCATCGATGACTGTCGTCCGGGTGCCACCCAGGACCAAATTGATAGCCGGTCAACCGATCTGCTGAATGCCATGCGGCAGATTGGTGAAACCGGCGAAGGGCCGCGCGATCAGATTGCCTCTGCCGGGTGCTCGATCAAATGGCGTTAATTATTTCGACCTGAAATTTCCGCCACCGCTGCGGCCACCACGCTCGCCGCCACCGCCACCGCCGCCGCCGCTGCGGCGACGTTTGCCGCCTGATCTGGAGGAACCGGGGCGTCCGGACTTTGAATGTCCAGGTTTGCTGCTCTTTGGTTTTCTGGATCCCGGTTTAGTTGTATTCGGCCGGGCCGCTGAGGGATTGCCGGCTTGAGATTTCGCCGCCTGAGATTTCGCCGCCTGGGGTTTCGCCACCGGTGGTTTTCCGGAGCGACCTCTGGAACGAGGCTTGCGCTTTTTCTTTGGCGCCCCGTCGGCATCTACATGGCCTGCTGATCCACCCCTGCCCCGGTTGCGGGCAACGGGTGGCGCATATTCGTTTTCGCTGCCGTCGCTGCCCGCCACCGGAATTTCGATTTCCATCAAACGCTCGACCTGGCGCAATAATTTACGTTCTTCAGGCGAGCATAGGGCAATTGCAGATCCTTCTCGCCCCGCCCGCGCCGTCCGCCCAATGCGATGGACGTAGTTTTCAGGAACTTCCGGCAGATTAAAATTGTAGACATGGGTGACGGCAGGAATATCGATGCCGCGCGCCGCAACATCGGTCGCAACGAGAATACGTACCTCACCCGTTTTGAAAGCTTTCAGCGCCCTGTCGCGCTGTCCCTGACTTTTGTTGCCGTGGATGGATGCGGCTGCAAAACCATGGGCGACCAGCACCTTCATCAGTTTTTCCGCCCCGTGCTTGGTCCGGGCAAAAACCAGCGACAGATCATTCTCCCGCTCTGCCAACATGGTTTTCAACAGATCGGCCTTGCCTTTGGCATGGACGAAATAGACACTCTGACGCACCTTGTCTGCCGCTTTGCCGGGGGGCGCGACTTCAACTCTTTTCGGGTCATTCAAATAGGCCTTTGACAATTCTGCGACTGTCGCTGGCATGGTTGCTGAAAACAGCAATGTCTGACGGGGGGTGCCAAGCAGTTTGGCAATTTTTCGCAGGTCATGAATAAAGCCCAGATCGAGCATCTGATCGGCTTCATCGAGCACCAGATATTGCACTTCCTGCAGCTTCACAGCACCGCGATCCACCAAATCCAACAACCGCCCCGGTGTTGCGACGAGAATATCGGTGCCGCGCAGCAAATGTTTGATCTGCGGATTGATTGACTGGCCACCCACCACAGAGCTGACCCATACCGGTGTTTTCTTGACATAGGTGCGCAGATTATCGGCAATCTGATTGACCAGCTCACGGGTCGGCGCGAGCACCAGACAGCGAGCGGTTTTCTTTGCCGGAGGCTGATGGTCCTTCAACAGCAGATCCACAAGCGGCAAGCCAAATGCCGCAGTCTTTCCAGTACCGGTCTGGGCAAGGCCCATCACATCATGGCCGGCCAGCACCAAAGGAATAGCCTGCACCTGGATTGGGGTTGGCCGGGCAAGGCCCAGCACTGCCAGTGGTCGCACAACCTGGGCTGACAGGCCCAGGGCTGAAAATGGATTGTCACTGGCGATAGACGTGTCACGCTGTTGCGTCACAGCGCTGTTATTTGGTTCGGCCACGATTGCCCCTTGGGCGTTGTTTGCTGCTTTCGCGGCAATGGGAAAGCCGGTCTATCGGTTCCGCACAACGGAATGTCAAGCGGAACCGGCTTTTCAAACTAATGCTTACAGGACGCCACGTGCCTTCAGACGGGTCGCGGCTTCCATATTCATGGCTTTGCCCAGAGCAGTGTCACGGCCATAGACGTCGCCATAAAACAACACCTTGCCATCATCGTCCGGCCAGGCGGTAAAATAGGCAACATAGACAGGTATTTCCTGACTGAGTTGCTGCTTGTTATTCGCCCCCGATGCCAGTCTTGAGGCAATATGACCTTCGTTCGACCCCAACACCGCTGCCGCCATGGCGCGCGGTTGTGCCAGCCGTACACAGCCATGGCTGAAGGCGCGGCGGTCACGGCGAAACAGGCTCTTGGCCGGTGTGTCATGCATATAAATCGAGTGCTTGTTGGGGAACATGATCTTCAGTTCGCCAAGTGCATTTCGGGAACCTGGGGGTTGGCGAACATTGTAAGGGAAGTTTCGCCCGACACTCCACCAGTCAACGCTACCTGAAGAAATAGGCGTGCCCCGCTGGGTCGTGATCTCATACCCCTGATCGTCCAGATAATACGGATTATCCATCAGCTTGGGCAACATTTCGTTGACCAGGATCGACCGCGGCACGCCCCAATAGGGATTATATTCCACATATTCGATTTTATCGTGGAAAAACGACGTTTGATTTGCCGGCTTGCCGACCACGGCCCGCATCGACAATTGAGTTTTGCCACCGTTTATATAGCTGGCGCGATAGGCTGGCTGGTTGATGAAAACATGGGTATTTCCCAATTGATCGGGATGCCAGCGCAAACGCTCCATCGCATATATGACTTTGTTCAACCGCACATTCGGATCAGACGTCTTCATCTTGGAAATTGTGTTCCTGCCGATAATGCCGTCGGCTTTCAGACCGCTGGACGATTGAAAGTCCTTGATCATGGCAACCACTTCGTCGGAATAGATCCCCTCATCGTGGTGCTCAGCAAACACGTCAAAATGATCGGCCAACAATTTCGATGGAGCTTTGCGGCGAATGCTCTCTACGATATTTTCAAGCTGGTCACTGGTCTGACCCGGACGGACAAATGTTTTTGGCGCGATGGTGATGGAATCATAGCCGACGGTGGTTTCGCGCAATCCGACAAGCTCGCGCCGCAGTTCGGCAAACACCTTGTCCTGGGGATGTTGATCCAACATGATCTGGGCGATATCCGGCGCATCAGTCATCTGCTCCAGCAATGCCGCGTAATCAGCCTTGATATTTGCAAAATCGTGATAGCCACTGATCCGGTTGGGGTCGACATAGCCATTTTTGGCGTCCGCCATATAACGCAATGTTGCTGCTGTCAGGGCGAATTCAAATTCGATCGACGCTTTCAACAGATCCGCCTCTGTTGCATCATCGCCCACTGTCATCAGGGGCAAGGCATAATCCTCAATCCGCAGACCATAGGACTGGGCATCGGCCAGAACGTGTAAGGCACTGTTGGCCTTCTGATTGATTTTGCCGCTCTCATCAATCCACAGGAACAAAGGATTAGCTTGATAATGGGCAACCAACGCCTTGCCCAGCGGTTTGCGGGCCCGCAGTTTTATCTCGCTCAAATGGCTGTGGCCGGCCGACAGGCGAACTTTTGTCGGTTCGGTATCCAGATCATCGACTGCAACCGGCTGGGAAGCCAAAGTCGGTTCAACACTTTCAGCACCATCAACCGCGATTGCCGTGGCCTCAACCAACGGAGCTTCAATCTGTGTAGCCTCAACCACGATGGTTTCATTCGCTGCGGGTTCAGCTTGAACAAGTGTATTTGAATCCGCATTTGCTTCAGCAGCGACGGTAGCAGTGGAGACGGTCGCTGCCAGAGGCGCGGCAACGCTCGATTCAGCAACAATCGGCGTATCGGCTGCTGCATCCACCAATTCGGTAGATCCGGTTGTGGCAACCAATGCGTCCGGCTGGTCAACTGACGCGGTGGTTTCAACCAGAAGTTTTTCTTCGTGTGCAGCAAAGCTTTTGGCCAGACCGCCCAGATTTACGGCAACCAGACTTGTCGGGACATAAGTCTTAAAACTTGGCCCTTTGATACGGGCGCCGCCGGTTATCCGCTGCCTTTCCCGCAAAAGTACACGCCGTTCCCTCTCGCGAACAGCTGCGCGTTTCTTGCGGCGCCGTTCTGCGGCACGCGGAAACAGGACTTCAAACAGCGATCTGGCTTCCGCCGGATTGTTGTTGATGACGATTGGTTCGGACGACAAAAATGTCGTTGCTAGGATAACGGCAAGTATTCGGCGCATATCGAAATAACCCAGTTGCAAAAATTGCAAAGCCGAATGAATTCTAACTTTGCAGTGTCCCACAGCCTGTGTTTAGCAACAAAAGCTTTCCATGCAATTACGGCAGGGCAATGTTCAGATCACTTTCTTGCTATTTTGACAGGCATTTTGTCCTACCTGTTGCATAGATACATCGTTTTTTGACGTTACGTAAGGCGTCGAGGCTCATTATTGCTATAATTTTGCAATGAAAAGCTTCTGTACCGGCGCCTGAATCACGTAAGATTCGCTACCAACAGATGCCCTGCTCTCAAGTTTTGAAATTCGGCAGACAGGGGATCGGGTTTACAGACCGCGATTGGCCTCAAACTGACCGTGCTTGCGAAACCGTACAAGATATTGCGGCAGCACGGTTGCCAGACTGGCCGGCACGATGCCCAATTGCTCAAATGTGTGACCGTCACTTTGGCTATCCATCGAGACGATGTTGTCAGATTTCAGCAATTCCACCTGATCCGGCGTAATTGGCGCCCCCGGCAGATATTGCGCAAACTGGCCAATAAAACCGGCAATCGCAAACGGCAAATGAACCAGCAGCCGGTTCCTGCCAACAACCTCCAACATCCGTTCAAGGCATTGTTTAAACGACAAAATCTCCGGACCACCCAATTCCCATACTGAACCGGGCTCGAGATCGCCTTCCACGGCCTTGACCACTGCCTGGGCAATATCACCGACATAGACAGGCTGAAACTTGGTTTCACCACCACCAATCAGCGGCAGGACCGGAGACAGTTGGGCCATTGCAGCAAAGCGGTTGAAAAAGTCGTCTTCCGGGCCAAAAATGATGGACGGACGCAGGATAATTGCCTGCGGATTAGCGGATTTCACCAGAGCTTCGCCCAGCGCCTTGGTGCGGGCATAGACTGATTCAGAATTTTCATCCGCACCGATCGCTGACACCTGCACCATTTTAGCACCCGAAGCAGTGGCAGCTTCCGCCACCCATCCGGCGCCCCGGGCTTGCACTCCGTCAAAGGACTGCTTGCCGGTTTCGGCAAGAATTCCGACCAGATTGACGACAATGTCAGCGCCTTCCACGGCGCGATCTATCGACCATTTATAGCGCAAATTGGCCTGCACGCAGTGAATTTGCCCAACATTTCCAAGTGGTTGCAAATGTCCGGCCAGGTCGGGGCGACGGCAGGCAACGCGAACGCGATAGCCTTTTGCGGCAAGTGCTCTAACGACATAGCGTCCCAAAAACCCTGATCCACCAAAAACGGTGACGAGTTTGAGATTGGCATTTTGCATGGACGAGCTCCGGAAATTGCTGGCAAATATATATGCAAACTTACTACTCCCATTTGCCGCGTGACGAAAGTCCATGGTCTATAATATCGCAAGTTTTATGGTGTTGATTGCGGGTGATTGAAAATCAATCTGGTTGATTTCCAATTTGCAATTGACACGCCCCTCACATCGCCCTACACCGCCAGCGCGCTCCTGATGCCCAGGTGGCGGAACTGGTAGACGCGCTAGCTTCAGGTGCTAGTTTCTGTATGGAAGTGGAGGTTCGAGTCCTCTCCTGGGCACCACATACATGTAAATCAAACGGATTGTTTCGTTTATTTTCAGCAATTTAAACGCCAGTACCCCGAAATTACCGACAACCTGTACACCTATGGTTACACCTACTGTGGATCGCACCCCCGTCGAATTTCGGGGAAACGGGCGATTTGCCCTGTTGCGTTCGGATCGAAGCGGATTGTAGGGATTTTTTAGGCATCGCCTCAATGTCCTTGCTTGCGGTGTTTGGGGACGGTTCAAGCGGTGGCAACGCTTGGCCGTCCCGTCAATGATTAATCGTGATCGTCAGGTCTTCTGGCCTCACCTCGTATTTGAGCGCCTGGACAGCCTTGGCCTCGTCTATGATCAACGATTCAACGCATTCCATTGAACCAATCAAATATTCTTCAAACGCATCATTGCCGGCCAACTTAACGTTCGCCGACCCGGCTTTAGAGTCCGCGCGCCGTCGTTTCCATGCGGTTTGCCAAGCTTCCTGGAATTGCTCCAGGGCTTCATCCCTCGGCAACAGGAAGGTCGACACTCGGTTATCTTTCTTGGTGTAGGCAATGACCAGAACGTGGCGGGCATCACCCAGGCCTTGGAATTCATCAGCCGTCGGGTGGGTCGGGTCTATCGGGGTCACAACCATTGAGTTGGTGGCTGCAACCTTTATGGCAGCCCAAACACGCGGGGCTGGACATCATTGGTCGGATTTCCACCGATGTTCACTATCTGGCAATAGCGGACGTTGGCCAAAAATCGGCGAATGGCCGCTATGCGGAGAGGCTGTGTGAAAAGTCCGTTCGTTTGCGGATCATGCTATAATTCCCTGAGAGTGAATCGGGGATTTGTTATGACGCGATTTATTGAAGGTGTGGTCCGTGATCAGGTGGCATTGCTTCCGGAATGTCTGGATGATTATGTTGCTGAAGATAATCCGGTTCGGGTTGTTGATGCATTCATTGATATGCTGGACTTGGGTGATCTCGGGTTTGAGATTGAACCAGAAACAATGGGTCGCCCTGGCTACCACCCGGGACTGATGTTGCGGATTTATCTTTACGGCTATCTCAATCAGGTTCAGTCATCGCGGCGGTTGGAACGAGAATGTGGGCGCAATCTGGAACTTATCTGGCTGACAGGTCGGCTGAAGCCGGATTTCAAAACGATAGCCGACTTCCGCAAGGACAATGGTTCGGCGATCCGCAAGGTGTGCCAGCAGTTCGTTGCTTTGTGTCGGGACATCAAACTTCTGGACAGTGATATCGTCGCCATTGATGGCAGTCGGTTCAAGGCGGTCAACTCGAAGGCTAAGAGCTACACGCGCGGCAAGCTGAAGCAGAAACTGGGTGAGATCGATAAGGCGATTGAGAGATACCTGATGGAGCTGGACCGAGCTGATGAAGCTCTGGCAAAGACAGGCTCGGCAGTGCCGATATCACAGATCGTCCGCACCAGTCGTAAGTTGGCCAATCTGAACAAGGAGGCCAAACGCTACCGGGCTGTGGAAGAACGCATGGATGCAACAGGAGAAACTCAGGTGTCGTTGAGTGATCCAGATGCCAAGTCTATGACGACGACTGCCCGCATGCCGCGTGTTGTGGGTTACAACGTTCAAACGGCTGTTGAGGCCAGGCATCATCTCATTGTTGCCCACGAAGTGACCACCTTCGGTTACGACCGTGATGCCTTGTCAAAGATGGCCAAGGCAGCACGCGATGAAATGGAAACCGACGAACTGGAAGCAATTGCTGACAAGGGATACTTTAAAAGCGAGGAAATACTGGCCTGCGAAGACGCAGGCATCACACCCATCGTCTCCAAGCCTCTGACTGGTAGTTCAAGCATCAGGGGCAAATTTGACCGGGCAGACTTTGTCTACGACACCGAGAAGGATGTCTATGTTTGCCCTGCTGGCGAACACCTGACTTATCGCTATACCAGCGAGCGGGATGGCAAGATATTGCGGGCCTATAGTTCAGAATTTTGCTCTGGCTGCGTCATTAAAGACAAATGCACGACTTCTACACAGCGACAAATTCGCAGATGGGAACATGAGGCAGTGCTCGAACGCATGCAGCAGCGCATTGATGATGACCCATCCAAACTGGCGCTGCGATCCATGACGGTCGAACATCCGTTCGGCACGATCAAATCCTGGATGGGCAATACCCACTTCAAGATGCGGCGCCTGAAAAACGTCGCCACCGAAATGGCTTTGCATGTCCTTGCCTATAATATGACCCGGGTCATGAACATCATCAGTGTACCCACCCTGATCAAAGCGATGAGGACGTGATAAAGGTCTATTATTGAAGCCCTCAACTGAAAAATCTGCATTTCCAGCCCGGAAACCGAATGTTGGCCGAATAACTATGCGATTTGAGTGGAATTCGGGAAAATCGGGAAATATTCAAGATGCCGCAAAACCCGAAGCAAACCCTATAAAATGCCCGACTTTCCACACAGCCTCCGGACATTTTTCCATTTTTGATTTTGGTGATTGTTCTGTCTGAGACAGGTCTTTCAAAGGCGCTTTGTGCTGCTAGTGGTTGCCGTTGCAACAAAGCGTGACAATTTGTGTAGAACGCTTGCATGTACGGCGAGATGGCTGACAGCGCGGTACAGAAAGCGCTTTTCCCCGATCACCAAACTTTCTGAACAGTACAACTAGCAACAGCATCTGTTCCCCGTCAGCATTCATGAGACAGAGAAGTGATTTTGCCTAAGAGATGATTTTTGGTTCATCGTAGCCCTTATGGAGCGAAGATGAGACATAAATCAGGAACCCGGGGATCGGGTTCGGAGAAATTGATCCAGACTATCAAACGCAAGACCCGCCGTCAGTATAGTGCGGAGGAAAAGATCCGCATTGTGCTTGATGGCCTGCGCGGCGAAGACAGCATAGCTGAACTGTGCCGCCGTGAAGGCCTTGCTGAAAGCATGTACTATAAATGGTCGAAGGAATTTATGGAGGCGGGTAAAAAGCGTCTGTCAGGTGATATAGTGCGTGAAGCTTCCACCGACGAAGTCAAAGGCCTGCGCCGTGAAGCGCGTGATCTAAAGGAATGTGTTGCCGATCTCACCCTGGAAAACCGTCTTCTCAAAAAAAGCATGATCGCGGATGGGGAGGATATCGAATGAGATACCCGGCATCTGAGAAACTGGAAATCATCCGACTTGTTGAGGGATCACATCTGTCAGCCAAGGTGACACTTGATAAGCTGGGTGTCTCCCGGCCAACATATTATCGCTGGTATGATTTGTATCAGCGATTGGGTGAGACAGGATTGGAAGACAAACGTTCTGGTCCCAACAGAGCCTGGAACCGAGTACCAGAAAATATACGGACACAGATCATTGGTCTGGCCCTTGATCAACCTGAACTGTCTCCTCGCGAACTGGCTGTGACATTCACAGACACGAAGGCCTATTTTGTATCTGAGAGCTCAGTGTACCGGCTGCTAAAGGCCCTGGATCTGATCACCAGCCCGGCATTTATCGTCATGAAAGCCGCCAGTGAGTTCCGCGATAAGACCACGGCCATCAATCAACTGTGGCAAACAGACTTCACCTATCTGAAGGTCATTGGCTGGGGCTGGTTTTATCTCAGCACAATCCTCGATGATTATTCGCGATACATCATTGCCTGGAAACTGTGCACCACCATGAACACATCGGATGTGACCGATACATTGGAAATGGCGCTTCAGGCCTCAGGCTGTGACAGGGCCAACGTTGCGCATCAACCACGGCTGCTATCCGATAATGGTCCCTGCTACATATCCAGTGATCTGGCTCAGTGGCTGGATGGGAAAGGCATGGGGCATGTTCGTGGTGTGCCTTATCACCCGCAAACCCAAGGCAAGATAGAGCGCTGGCATCAAACCCTGAAGAACCGCATCCTGCTGGAACACTACTTCCTGCCAGGTGATTTAACCCGGCAGATTGAGGCTTTCATCGAACATTACAATCACCACAGATACCACGAGAGCCTGAAAAACCTCACACCTGCAGACGTCTACTTCGGGCGTATTCCGTTGAAAAACTCGCCTTAATCTCGGCAGTCTTTGCTGATTCAGTTTTCTCATTGATTTGGGAGATTGATTGCCATGATGGGACGACGTCCGGAAGCTCAAGCGGCGCTGTTTTACGAGTTTTGTCTTGAGGAGCACGTTCCGTCTGATCACCTACTACGGTCGATAGACCGGTTTGTTAATTTGTGTGATATTCGCTCTCACCTTTCCCCATTTTACAGTTCAACCGGACGACCCTCTGTTGCCCCTGAGCTTCTGATCCGAATGTTGCTGGTTGGCTATTGCATGGGCATTCGTTCTGAACGACGGCTGTGCGAAGAAGTTCATTTGAACCTGGCCTACCGTTGGTTTTGCCGTTTGGATTTGGCTGATCCTGTTCCCGACCACTCAACCTTTTCCAAGAACCGTCACGGTCGGTTCCGCGATAGCGACCTGTTACGGCATGTGTTTGAGACAGTTGTTGCCCGCTGCATCACAGAGGGGTTGGTCAGTGGCCGGCGTCTGGCTGTCGATGCCAGTTTGATCGAAGCCGATACCAATCGGCAGAACTCCACATCGAAAGAAGAATGGGAACCGAACAAGATTGATCCAGATGACGCGCCGCGTGCTGTGCGTGAATATCTGGAAACACTTGATGATGCAGCTTTTGGTGCTGCCACTGCGGTTCGGCCCAAGTTTACATCCCATTGTGATCCGGCATCCCAATGGACTGCGGCACGCAAAGGGCCTGCCTATTTCGCTTATTCTGCCAACTATATGATCGATACGGACAATGCTGTAATCATTGACGTTGAAGCAACACGGTCTGTTCGCCAGGCTGAAGTGGGTGCCGCGCGTGTTATGATTGATCGTGTGGCACAATCTTACAATTTACACCCAGAACGTTTGATCGCAGACACGGCCTATGGATCTGCAGCTATGCTGGACTGGCTTGTCGAAGGACGCGGTATCGCCCCTCATATTCCCGTCATCGACAAGTCCGGGCGTAAAGACGGAACCTTTCAACGGGCCCAGTTCACCTATGATGCTGACGAGGATGCCTATACTTGTCCCGGTGGCAAGAAACTGCGGCAATTCCGGCGAACCTATGCGGTGCCGCGTTCCGGCGTCGATAAACAAGGTATCATGCGCTATCGCGCACGAAAGTCAGACTGCGATACATGTGGATTAAAGGCACAGCGCACCCCAAAGGCACCTCAGCGAAAAGTCTTGCGTTCCATTTACGAACCATCACGCGATGTCGCCCGCAAGATCGCCCAAACAATCGACTATGCAATCTCATGCAAACTGCGCAAGAAGGTCGAGATGTTGTTTGCCCATCTCAAACGCATCTTGAAGTTGGATCGGCTCCGATTACGAGGCCCCTGCGGAGCCAGAGACGAATTCCATCTCGCAGCAACCGCCCAGAACCTTAGAAAACTGGCAAAATTGATCCCGGCGCCAAGCCCAACCCCGTAAAGCAATGCCCAAACAGGATCGCACTGAAATCAAATCAACGAAACCGTCGTTTCTCAGATTGTTCCCCGTCAGCATTCATGAGACAGAGAAGTGATTTTGCCTAAGAGATGATTTTTGGTTCATCGTAGCCCTTATGGAGCGAAGATGAGACATAAATCAGGAACCCGGGGATCGGGTTCGGAGAAATTGATCCAGACTATCAAACGCAAGACCCGCCGTCAGTATAGTGCGGAGGAAAAGATCCGCATTGTGCTTGATGGCCTGCGCGGCGAAGACAGCATAGCTGAACTGTGCCGCCGTGAAGGCCTTGCTGAAAGCATGTACTATAAATGGTCGAAGGAATTTATGGAGGCGGGCAAAAAGCGTCTGTCAGGCGATATAGTGCGTGAAGCTTCCACCGACGAAGTCAAAGGCCTGCGCCGTGAAGCGCGTGATCTAAAGGAATGTGTTGCCGATCTCACCCTGGAAAACCGTCTTCTCAAAAAAAGCATGATCGCGGATGGGGAGGATATCGAATGAGATACCCGGCATCTGAGAAACTGGAAATCATCCGACTTGTTGAGGGATCACATCTGTCAGCCAAGGTGACACTTGATAAGCTGGGTGTCTCCCGGCCAACATATTATCGCTGGTATGATTTGTATCAGCGATTGGGTGAGACAGGATTGGAAGACAAACGTTCTGGTCCCAACAGAGCCTGGAACCGAGTACCAGAAAATATACGGACACAGATCATTGGTCTGGCCCTTGATCAACCTGAACTGTCTCCTCGCGAACTGGCTGTGACATTCACAGACACGAAGGCCTATTTTGTATCTGAGAGCTCAGTGTACCGGCTGCTAAAGGCCCTGGATCTGATCACCAGCCCGGCATTTATCGTCATGAAAGCCGCCAGTGAGTTCCGCGATAAGACCACGGCCATCAATCAACTGTGGCAAACAGACTTCACCTATCTGAAGGTCATTGGCTGGGGCTGGTTTTATCTCAGCACAATCCTCGATGATTATTCGCGATACATCATTGCCTGGAAACTGTGCACCACCATGAACACATCGGATGTGACCGATACATTGGAAATGGCGCTTCAGGCCTCAGGCTGTGACAGGGCCAACGTTGCGCATCAACCACGGCTGCTATCCGATAATGGTCCCTGCTACATATCCAGTGATCTGGCTCAGTGGCTGGATGGGAAAGGCATGGGGCATGTTCGTGGTGTGCCTTATCACCCGCAAACCCAAGGCAAGATAGAGCGCTGGCATCAAACCCTGAAGAACCGCATCCTGCTGGAACACTACTTCCTGCCAGGTGATTTAACCCGGCAGATTGAGGCTTTCATCGAACATTACAATCACCACAGATACCACGAGAGCCTGAAAAACCTCACACCTGCAGACGTCTACTTCGGGCGTGGAACGGAAATAATAAATCGAAGAGAAAGGATTAAACGAAAAACCATCGAAACGCGGCGCTTGCAACACCGCAAACAAGTCGCATAATACAAACAACAGATGAGCTAAAGTCTCTCTAACTCAGACCACCATCTGTCTCAAATACCCTGATCACGGACACCCTTGTGATCAGGAAAATTCTTGCCTCGTCATCTTTTGCAGTCAGCGGAACGCTCGACAAAATGATTACACGTTTAGAAGAGAACGCAGCAGCTGGCCTCGAAAGCCTTGATGATTATGAAACCGCTGGTGAAGTCGCCGAAGAAATGGACTTGGAGGATGATGAAGCAGCCATTGACCAAGTGAAGCTTCGTGAAGAGATCGAAGAGCTAAAGTCCTACAAAGCAATCGCTCAGAAAATTCAACAGAACGCCAAGGGTGAAGCACTTTTAACGGTGCTGGACAAAGCCTTCTCGAAAGTGGAAGAACTCGGCGGCCAGCGCAAAGCGGTAATATTCACGGAATCCTGCCGCACACAGAAATACTTGCAAGAGTTGCTTGAAGCCAATGGGTATAAAGGTGAACTCGCACTCCTGAATGGATCAAATAGTGATCCAGATTCTAAGCGGATATATAAAGAATGGCTGGAACGCCACGCAGGCAGCGACAAAATATCAGGGTCAAAAACTGCCGATATGAAAGCCGCTATCGTTGAGGAGTTTAAGAACAAAGCCACAATCCTGATTTCCACCGAGTCTGGGGCAGAAGGTGTGAACATGCAGTTCTGCTCCCTGTTAATCAACTATGACCTACCGTGGAACCCGCAGCGCGTTGAGCAACGTATCGGACGTGTGCATCGTTATGGCCAGAAATGCGATGTGGTGGTCGTGAACTTTGTCAATAAAGGCAACAAGGCCGATCAGCTGGTGTTTGAGCTTTTAGCCCGCAAATTCCAGTTATTTGAAGGCGTGTTTGGTGCCAGTGATGAAATTCTTGGAGCAATTGAGTCCGAGATTTCCATTGAGAAGCGTATCAACGATATTTTACAAAAGTGCCGCCACGCCGATGAAATTGAAGCCGAATTCAATACCCTTCAAACAGAGTTAGATGATCTCATTGAAGAAAAAGAGCAGAATACACGAGAAAAGCTTCTGGAACACTTTGATGAGGAAGTCATTTCTCGCCTGAAATCACGCAAAGAAAAAATACAATGGGTCATGGATGAACACGGGCGGAAAATACGCGCTTTCTGCAGAGGTGTTTTGCCACTTGCCGATCACTTTGATGATGGGTTTATGCACGATGGGCAGCGCTTTTATTGCGACTGGAAGCTGGCGGAAGAACAAAACGGTCATTTCCTGAAAATTGAAAACCCACTTGTTGCAAGCTTGATTGATACTGCCAAGAAAAACAGTCTCACGCCCACAGAAATCACGTTCGACTATGACAGTTACGGCATGCAATTGGCTGACTTGAGAAATATGCGAGGCAAATCTGGCTGGCTAAGGCTATCCAAACTAAAAATTGACTCCATCGATACCGTTGAAAAACTAGTTTTCAGTGCCGTTGCAGATGATGGCTCAACCCTCGACCAACAGCAATGCGAGCGCTTAATGCTAATCCCGGCTACTCAAGGCAGTATGGTAAGTATTGATGGCCCTATCCTCGACAAAATTGAACAAGCAGAACAATCTGCCACGACCTTGCACCGTGAAGACGCGCAGCGCCTAAACGAAGAATACTTCAATGAAGAGCAGGAAAAATTAGATCGGTGGGCTGAGGATTCTAAAGAAGCGATTAATCAGGAATTGAAGCGTCTCGAAAAAGAAATCAAGGAAGCCAAAAAAGCAGCTCGCGCATTGAAAACGTTGGAAGAAAAAACAACCGCCCAGCGCCAAGTCAAAAAGCTCGAAAAAGAGCATGACAAAAAGATGATGGAGTTTTTTGAAACACGTAAACAAGTGGATGAGAAGTCAGACGAATTGCTTGAAGAGATCGAAGCCAAGCTTAAGCTGTCACATACAGCCGATGAGGTCTTTACCATTCGCTGGAATTTAATTTAAGGACGATCACATGAGCCGTAAAAAACAAAAATTAGAATTAACATGGATCGGGAAAGATAAACGTCCTCGGCTTGAGCCGCGCATCCTGCTGGAAGACGCTGAAAAGTCTTATCACGTAAATGAACGCATCACAGAAAAAGACACATTTGATAATAAACTGATTTTTGGCGACAACCTTCTAGCGCTTAAAGGCTTGGAAGCTGAGTATGCTGGGCAGGTTAAATGTATTTATATCGACCCACCATTCAATACGGGTGCAGCCTTTGACAATTATGAAGATGGCTTGGAGCATTCGATTTGGTTAGATTTAATGCATCAGAGAATTTCAATTTTGAACAAATTATTGCGTGAAGATGGATGCATATTCATTCATCTAGATGATAATGAAGTTGATTATTTGAAAGTGATTTTAGATGAAATATTTGGTCGTGAAAATTTCATTAATAGAATAACTGTTGATGCCAGATCGCCAAGTGCTTTTAGCACCGTAAACCCCGGTGTATTCAAATCTTCAGAATACATTCTTTGGTATGCGAAAAAGAAGTCAGCTTGGGAATCGAGGTCACTACGCATACCTAGCGATCGAGATACAGCCTACAGCAAATTTATTCCCAACAAGCATGAAAAAACTGAAAATTGGAAGATACAGTCACTTAAAATATCATTTCTGGAACAGATTAACGCTGATCGGCTGAATTCTATATTGGAGTTCATTAATGCTTTTGTAAAAACTGCGAAGGAATTTTCTGCGAAAGAGGTAGCAAATTACTTTGACGATAACTTCAAGTATAGCATGATGCTAAATATAAAAAATGTTAGCAGCCAGTTTCGCTCCAAGATGGCCAAACTAAATGTAGATGATTTCACTATTTGGGCCTACGAATATTTGTTAGAAAGAGTAAGCGTTAATTATAGTGAACGAGAACTTGACAGCTTTGTTTTTGAAAATGCTGATAAAGTTTTCAGGCCCACTGAGATTAGTGATAGCGGTGCAGGGCAAGAGACCGTTGCGTTGAAAAAAGTGTCTAAGGCAAACCCCGGTATTGTCTACTGTCAGGAACGAGATGGGTACGATAATATTTTTATACTCAATGGCCAGCAGCTATCTTTTTACGATAAAAATGTATCAGAAGTCGATGGGAGGTTATCTGCCACCAAGTTATTGACCAATGTATGGTCGGATATTTCTTGGGAAGGAATAGCCAAAGAAGGTGGAGTTACTTTCAAAAAGGGCAAAAAACCAGAAAGACTGATTAAAAGATGTCTTGAGTTAACCTCCAATGTAGGGGACTTAATACTCGACTCGTTTGGGGGCTCTGGGACAACTGCCGCAGTTGCCCATAAAATGGGACGCAGATGGATTGTAGTTGAGCTTGGTGAACAGTGCCATACGCACATTATACCACGCATGAAGCGCATTATAGATGGCAGTGATCAAACTGGCATTTCCAAAGATGTAAATTGGCAAGGTGGTGGCGGCTTCCGCTATTACCGACTAGCACCATCCATGCTGGAAAAAGACAAGTGGGGCAACTGGGTCATCAGCAAGGATTACAATGCCGGAATGTTGACCGAAGCCATGTGCAAGCATATGGGTTTCACCTATGCACCGGATGAAAGCCACTACTGGATGCATGGTCATTCCACGGAAACCGACTTCATTTATGTGACAACCAGCTCACTGACGCATGAGCAGTTACGTGCAATCAGCGAAGAAGTTGGCCCGCACCGGACGCTTCTGATTTGCTGCAAGGCATTCAACGCCAATACCGAAGCATTCGATAATTTAACCCTTAAGAAGATACCGCAAGCGGTTTTGACAAAATGTGAATGGGGCAAGGATGATTACAGCCTGAATGTCGCCAAGCTGGAGCCAGCAGAACGTGATGATCAGGCCGAGCCCGACCTGCTCAATCAAACAAGTGAGGAGGTATAATCATGAACCGAACTGTAAGAAACATATCTGCTCGCCTCTCGCTGCGCCGACCACAGGATGAATCTCTTGATATTCTGGCCCGAGTGCTTGAAAGCATCGAACTATCAAAAGACCCAGACCTTGAGCGCGACCTTGAAGTCATCAAAAGCGTGTACTCTTCCGTTCAGGATTTTGAGCGTGACTTCCCATCCATCTGTTTTGCGCTAGCAACCGGGGTTGGTAAAACCCGTCTTATGGGAGCGTTTATCAGCTACCTGTATTTGACCAGCCGAAGTCGTCACTTCTTTGTGTTGGCACCCAACCTGACCATCTATGAAAAGCTGAAGGAAGATTTTAGCCCACAAAGCCCTAAATACGTCTTCCGTGGCATTCAGGAATTCATCGCAAACCCACCCGTTATCATCACAGGTGAAGATTATGACAGCGGCAAAGGTGTTCGCTTCGATGAAAATAATTTCCGTGGTCAAGGCCGACTGTTTGAAGATAGCGACACGCCATTTATCAATATCTTCAATATCTCAAAGATTAATGCGACCGAGAATAAAAAAGGTGCTGCAAAATCTAAAACACCGCGTATCAAGCGCCTGCATGAAACTATTGGGGAGAGCTATTTTGAGTATCTTTCCAACCTGCCGGACTTGGTCATGCTGATGGACGAAGCGCACCGCTATCGCGCCACAGCAGGCGCAAACGCCATTAATGAGCTAAAACCAGTGCTGGGTATAGAGCTGACGGCTACACCGAAAACAACAGGTGCAACGCCTGCTGATTTTAAGAATACGATTTATGCGTATTCACTATCAGAGGCTATGGAAGATGGGTATGTGAAAGACCCAGCGGTGGCTACGCGTAAAGACTTTAAGCCTGAGAACTATACGCCTGAACAGCTTGAGCGCATTAAGCTGGAAGATGGTATCCATCACCACGAACATGTGAAGGTTGAACTGGATGTCTATGCTCGTCAGTACGACAAAAAGATCGTTAAGCCGTTTATGCTGGTGGTAGCGCAAGATACCGAACATGCCCGTAATTTACGCGAGTTACTGGAATCCGACGCTTTCTTTGAAGGACGCTATAAAGGCAAGGTTGCTGAGGTTCATTCCAAGCAATCGGGTGCAGAAGAAGATGAAAATATTCAGCGCCTGATTTCTGTTGAAGATCCGAACGAACCAACAGAAATTGTTATCCACGTTAACAAGCTGAAAGAAGGTTGGGATGTAACTAACCTTTACACCATTGTTCCGCTTCGTGCTTCGGCTTCTGAGATTTTAACCGAGCAAACTATTGGCCGTGGTCTGCGTTTGCCATATGGGCGCAGAACAGGTGTTGAAGCGGTTGATCGTCTGACGATTATCGCCCATGACAGGTTCCAAGATATTGTGGACCGCGCCAACGATCCGAACTCAATTATCAAAAAGAAAATTGAGATTGGTAACGGCGGTGATGTACCGTTTGAGAAGCCTCAAGCCATCGCCGTTCCATCTTTAGCTTCAATGGCTTTGACTGGTTCTTCTGTGTCTGGAAATGATTATAATCACGAGCCAGCCACAGCAACGCAAACAATCCTCAAAACCCCTCAGCATCATAGAGTTGCTGAGGTAACCATGGAAGTAGCCAAGCGTTATGAGCGTCTGAACAGTTCTAGCGAATTATCAACGACTGAAATTCAAACAAAGATCATCAAAGAAGTCTCAGAAATTATAAAGCCAGACCAAGGCTCGTTGGCGTTAGAGCCAGATACAGCAAATGCTGTAGTCAAAGAAGTCGTTGAAACCGTCACAAAAAATCTCGCCGAACTATCCATTGATATTCCAAAGATAGTGCTGATCCCATCACGCGATGTGACATATGGATTTCATGATTTTGACCTTGATGGATTAGAAAGACTTAATTTTCAGCCTGTCAGCCAAGAAATTTTGATCCGTCAGCTTCGTACCAGCAAAAGCAGTTTGCTATCGTGGGACGGCGGTTATGATAAGGAGCAGAGCCTTGAAAACTATGTCATTCGTGGCCTGATTGATCATGACCTTGTAGACTATGATGAGCATGCTGAATTGCTTTATAAACTTGCTGGACAGATTGTTGCTCGTTTTAAATCTTATCTATCTGATGAGAGCGATGTCGAAAATGTTCTGATCCATAATCAAGGCAAAATAACCCGCTTTATAGTCGCACAGCTTATGCAGCATTATCGGGAAACACCTACGGACTATCAGGTCAGTGTTAGCAGAGGGTTCACAATATTGAAGCCATTCAACTGCACTATTCAGGAAGGCGCAGAGCCCCGAGATTTCAGATCAATTCCTGAAATTAAAAGCGATGTTAAAAAGATCGTTTTCGGTGGCTTTGCAAAATGCTGTTACCCGTTGCAAAAATTTGACTCGGTAGATGGTGAGCTCAGGTTTGCTCAAATTTTGGAAGACGATGAGAAAGTCATTCGCTGGATGAAGCTAGCACCGGGCTTCTTCCAAATCGAGTATAAAAATGGCGTTTCTTACGAGCCGGATTTTGTAGTTGAAACAGCGGATGCGAAATATCTGTGTGAACCTAAAATGGCTTCTGAGATGAAGAGTGACACGGTTCTAGCTAAACAAAAGGCCGCTGTGCGTTGGTGTCAGTTTGCCACACAACACGCCCAAGAGAATGGTGGAAAACCATGGCATTATGCTCTCATTCCACATAATGCCATTACTTCCAATAGAAGTTTCGATGGACTGATGAGTGAATACATGGTTCAGGCCGAGCTGGTTTGATAAAAACCAGCCTCTGCAGCCCGTCGACGAACCAATCCTTTGAGCTTACGTCCGCCCGCCCAGACCCAGCGCATGAATTGTTCTGGTACTTCGGCGTGTTCCTCGCGGTTGATTTTACGGCGCAGTGTTGAACGCTGGAGCGCCCCGCCGCCAAGATTGTAGGTGAATGACACCAGCGCATCGAACTGGCCATTTGTCAGCGGCACGTTAATTAGGCGCAAGACAGCACGTTCTGCAATCTGGGCATCTTGACGCAATAATTCTTCGGCCTGTGCTTCATCAATGCCTGCTGAAAAATCCTTGTCGTCTTTGACAACATGACCATAGCCGATGGTGGGATAGCCAGCCGGACAAAAATAAACGGTCCGAGAGAAGCCCTCGAACCGTTTGATCAGGTCCAGTCCGTTTTGTGTGATATGTCTCATTTTTCCAGTGTTCTGACCTGATCCCCCGAATCTCCACCATGTAGATGTAGAGTCCGTCGCAAGAGAAGGAGACGGACAGATGAAGCGTTCAAGGTTCAGCGAGGAACAAATTGTTGGGATATTGAAAGAGCAGGAATCGGGGCAACGGACGGCGGACGTTTGCCGCACGCATGGGATCAGCGAGGGGACCTTTTACAAGTGGAAGGCCAAGTACGGTGGCTTGGAGATCTCTGACGCGCGCCGTCTGAAGGCACTGGAAGACGAGAACGCGAAGCTGAAGAAGCTGTTGGCCGAGACCATGTTGGACAACGCGGTCCTGAAGGACCTGAACTCAAAAAAATGGTAGGGCCCGCCGCCAAGCGCGCCGCGGTGGCCTATGCCCGTGAGAATTACGGGCTGAGCCAGCGGCGGGCCTGCCAGGTCATCGATGCCGACCGGTCCTCGGTTCGCTACCGTTCACAGCGGCCTGACGATCCGGCTCTGCGGCGGCGCATCAGGGAACTTGCCTGCGAGCGCCGGCGGTTCGGTTATCGCCGTCTCCAGATCTTACTTGAACGAGAAGGTATCCAGATGAACCACAAGAAGTTCCGCCGCCTCTATCGCGAGGAGAAGCTCCAGGTGAAACGCCGGGGCGGTCGCAAACGGGCCCTGGGGACACGACGGCCCCTGGTTTTGCCCTCGCGACCCAATCAACGCTGGTCGCTGGACTTCGTCTCCGACGCTTTCACCGACGGGCGGCGCTTTCGCATCCTGGCCGTGGTCGATGACTTCTCCCGCGAGTGCCTGGCCCTGGTGCCGGATACTTCCTTGTCCGGCGTCAGGGTCGCCCGCGAACTCGATGCCATCATCGCCTGGCGCGGCAAACCCGCGACCTGCGTCTCGGACAACGGCACCGAGCTGACCTCCGTGGCGATCCTCAAGTGGAGCCAGGAGCGCAAGGTCGAATGGCACTACATCGCCCCCGGCAAGCCACAGCAAAATGCCTTCGCCGAAAGCTTTATCGGACGGCTGAGAGATGAATGCCTCAACGAGACGCTCTTTAGCTCACTGGCACAAGCCAGAGCCGTGCTTGTCGATTGGCGGGGCGACTACAACCGGATCCGGCCGCATTCGAGCCTAGGCAACCAAACGCCGATCGCGTTTGCCAGGCAATGGGGCGGATCGTCTGAGCACTATGGGGGCTCCACTCACCGCCCCATTGCGCAGCCAGCCCATTTGGGCCAAAACCAGAATGGGCTCTACTTTTCAATGGAGGGGTGAAGGGGCTCAGGTCAGTTCCTATAACTTTCAGGTTCTTACTTCCATATTCAAAAACGCCATGCCATTGCTCTTGCCCAAGGACTTCTTTGCGCTCAATCATCAGCGTAAAGCGGTCAATGCCGTATTGTTTGGCAGTGGCGTAATCTTCCAGTGCGTACCAAGCTTTGCGGGCCAGTGTGGTGGCCATTTTTTTGACCGTGTATTCAAAAGCATTAAGCAGTGCTTCCAGCTCTACATCAGTGCATTTCTCGTTTTGAACATCTTCAATCATGGCCTTGTAAAATAGTTTGCTCATAGCGCTATCTCCTTGTTTTCAATTACTTTTTACACTTACAGTAACGCTTCATTCCGGGTGCTTATCAAGTGAATAAGATCATGTTTTTCAAGGGTTTGAGCGGAACTTGGCCAAGGCGCGTTGCCCGAACCAAAAGGACATGACAGCGGCAAATAACGCCTGCGTTTCAGCATCCCACACCGCAATCAGCCCGTCGGTAATTCCGACACCCTGATCCAATAGCTTGAACAGTGCAGCGGTTTTGACGGTAGCGAACAGAATGAAAAACGCGTAGGTGATAATCGGGCGCACAGAGGCACGCAAAGCCTCCACCCATTTCACGCCACTGGGCTGGCTGGCATGGGCATAGAGCGCCTTGCTTTCAGCCACATCGGCTTCCACCTGTATTTCTTCAAGGCGCTGCGTGTGACCTTGACGTTGCGCTTCCATCTGGCGATCTAAAATAGCCAGCTCATGTTTGCGGTCGGCATGATCGCGCCAGAGTTTCAAAAAATCCGGAAACGCGGATGATAAAAATCCCAGCAGGCTTCCAAGTAATGTCAGCATAGTTTTTCTCCTGTTTATTTGGGGGTGAAGGGTCCAAGTTTTGCAGCCACGCCTGCGACCAAGAGCGCCAGAACACCAATGGTGACCCAGCGCACAACGGTTTGCAGAAAGGTGCGTTGCATGGTTTTGATTGAGCCTGCCAGATCACGCAGCGTGCGGATGTCGTTCGCGGCCTCTTCATCTGCCAAGCCAACTTCTTTCAGGGCTTTTCTGGCCCCTCGGCAGGCCGCTTGCTCCAGCAGAGACTCAAATTCTGTACGCGGCAGGCACACCATATCGTCCTGCCGCTGATGGTTATCAGCGGTCATGATTACTCTTCCTGTTTTTAAGGGTTATTGGTCGGCGGTATGGACGACCGGATTTTCAGCAACGGCGCTGATTTCAACGAGCTCACCGCGAGGCCGAACAGCTGTGACGCGGGCCAGCGTGCTCCATTTTTCACCAGCGCCAAAGGCAATATGCGTGCGCTCCTGCAGCTCTCCGGTGTAGGGCGTGAAGTCGAGTTCATCCTGCAAAACCACCTGACTGGGTGTCTCACCGGGTAGAACAAGCCACGGACCCGAAACGCTGCCATCAGCTTTACGCAGACTGATGAAATGATCGCCAAGCTCCTCGGACCATTCCAATGGCTCCGATAAGCTCAGAACATTACCATCAACCGCAGTAACCTCGGCACCTTGGCCCCAGCTTGGCATATCATGGGCAATAGCAATCAGATCACCATAGGTGGGGATCAAGCCTTCCAACTCGGTTTGAAAGGTCACCAAACGCCTGCGATAGCGATTGGCTGCGGCCATATATTTGCCTTCACGAATGGCTTGAGCCTTTTCAGTGCAGCCAAACAATCGCACCCGGGCGGGTTGATCGCTGGTGCTATCCGGCAGGCTGACGGTTTCTTCTGCCGTTTGCCATGTCTCCTTTGAGAAATACTCTACCGTAACGCTATCCGCTGTATCATCACTGGCCAACAGATACTGGATTTTGAGGCTGTTCTTGACGATATTGCGGGGGCTGAATAACGCGACCGGGATCGAACGTTGCTCATCTCTCACAAAGCGAACAGTGCCACTCTGCATGAAACTCACGGTACGACCACAACGTGCTGTTCGGCTTAATGCTTCCCAAACGGTGACTGTTTGATCAAACACAGCATCGAAATAATCGCCGCGAGATTGCCAATTGGCATCCAGCGCCTTTAGCTGCGTCAGATCAATCCGGCTATCATTCAGCTTGCCGCCATATTGGCTGCGGGCGATATCAGCGAGAGCCCATGCAATGGATCGTGTGGTTTGTGGCGTTGACCATCCCGTAGCCTCATCCCAAACAGGCAATTTGCGTGTGACAAGGCAGTTCACCATTCGTGATGAGCGTTGCGATAAATTATCCGTAGCCCGCATTTTCATGGCGATGAGCGTGACATCACCAAAATCAGGTGTTTGATCTAAGACAGCTTTTAAACCGCCCCAGCGAAGCTCATGTCCAGCTCTGGCAGAAGTATCCTTGGCATCGGTTCTCAAAGCTCGCACTTCATAACGCCCCACAGTCACCGCATAATCAAATGTCATGCGTTGCGGCGTATTGGTGGCTGCTGTGAGGGTTTCACTCCCCAATGTTTGCCATTCGCCAATTGCTGTGCCGTCATCATCAATCTGACGCGCTTCAAATTGCCATGTGATGGTTCGATTATTCAGACCGCCACTGTCATTGGCGTAATAAACCCCACGCGGCATGACAATATCGACACTGATCTGGTGGCAGTTGGTTTGTGCGGGGTTGGCCACAAAAGGCCCAACCCAATCACCGCCATCGCCAGTGCTGAGTAATTCCTGTCCGGCGACCTCGGGAGCGGTGACCACATCCGTATCAAATAGCGTTACAGCATCGCCGGGCTGTACGATTTCATAGTCAATTTCTTCAAAGGAGCTGATCGGCGTATCCTCAATACGGATCTGCTCCAGATCATATTCACCCTGACCAATGCAGTGAAGCTGATGCAAATATTGCTCGTTATTCTGATAGAGCGAATATGGCGTTGCGGCCAAGTCGGGATAGACAATGTGCCTACCGTAGACCACCGGGATAGGCTGACTTAATCGCGCCTGATTGCCTTGGGCTTGAAGTGAATAGGTCGGGCTGGCTGCAGGCGTATTACCAAAGCCACTATTCAAACTGGTTGATGGCACAGGCGGCGGCACCAAGACATTCAATAGCGCACTTCCGGCAAATGCCACACCAGCGGTTACCAGTGCAATTCCTACAGTGCTGGTGACACCAATTGCTCCAGCGAGCGCAGCTCCGGCATAAGGGGCCGCAACCATGACGGCAATGGTCAAGACGGATCGTAAAATCTTGCCACCCCCACCGCCACCACCTTGGGGAAGTGTGATAAAGGTGACGATATCAGACAGACCAATGGTTATTTTATGCCATTGTTCTCGTAACACCGCTTCGCCATTAAATAGGCAAATGGTTGGGCGTTCAAATTCTGTAATACCCGCTTCATCCAGCCATTCACGAATGGTGATGGGATGATCGACCGCAAAAATATCGCGTCCGCGTGCTGGCATAAATGGATTGTGAAGCATGTGGACACAAGCAAACATGGAAACCTCGTAATTTATTAAACAGGTTTAGGGCATATCCCCCTGAAACCGATAAAATCCTTCAATTTGCCAGCCTGCGAGTTTGAGGCTGGCCATATTCTGAAACACCACACCATTGCCCTTCACGCAGTGCAGAACGCCTTGTTCACTGGGGCTGATGGTTATCCATATGCCCACATGGATGGGATGGCGGGATTGGCGCATCAAGACTGCATCGCCTTGCTCTGGTGTATCGGTGAGCTGCCAGCGTTTGCGTTCCGGGTGATCCCGAAAGGTCAGTGCAAGTCGTTTTAAATTCCCCTCGGCGACAGGAATGTCGGGCAGGTTTCTGCCAAAGTGATGCTTTTGCGCCCAGACCGCGAGGCTCCAGCAATCAAAAACATCAGGGCCTTTTGCACCAGCCTGCCATGGCAAGCCGATATAGCGACATGCCCAGTGCAGCTCATCTGGCTGCCGGGTCAATTCATTCATGATATGTCCTTTGTGTTGTTTAGCGTGTTAGCCCGGGAAAGCGCGTGGCGGTGTAGACCTCGAGCGGAAAGCTTTTATTACCGATATCCAGCATACGGGCGCGGCCAACAACGCGGCTGACATCGGCTTCGACTTCACTCAAGATCAACGTGATCGGTGGGTCCACCTGCGGCCCTGACAGATCATTGCTTAAATACGGGCGATAGGCGATCTCAATTTTTTCTGCGCTCTCAACAGCAGCATCCAGATGCTTGATCAGCTCACGACTGACATTATCAATCGTGACCGTGATTTCCGGCACTGGCGAGGTATCAACTGGCGGCAGCTCCAGATCAAAGCCCATAGCAATGAAGGTGACATATTCGTCTGGGTTTAAAGGTGCGGTATCCTCCAGCTTGGCTGATAAGTCTTGATGGTCCCGCACCAAACGCACAGCAATGGGCTGGTCTTCATCATCCCTGAAATCAGGATGGCGAAGCTCCAGCGTGTGTAAAATCACGATATCACTTGGCGCAGAAGCATAGGCTTCGGCAATTGCTGCATTTAAGGTGGGATCAGGCATCTTCATCCTCCCATGCTATGTCTGTGATGTAATCCACGGCCACACCTTCCAAGAAAGAGGCTTCGATGGCATCGGACCGTGAGCGCAGCCGTGAGATTTCAGTCAATAACGCTTGCGCTTTTGTCAGCGTTTCTTGTTCATCGTCCGTGAGATCAGAACGCCCGCCGAGCAGATATAGATCGGCCAGCGCATTTTGCTGTTTCCACACAGGGGCAATGTTGGTGATACGGCGTCCGGCTTCTTCCTTAATCTGGCGAATAAGCTGACTGTTTGAAAGAACATCGCCAAGTTCATCTTCGCCCACAGCCTTGCCACCCGATGGTGGGGTTACATCCTCGGCAAAAGAATAATAATGACGTCCATTCAGGTCAGCCAAATGGATTGGTGCGATTTCACTTTCATCAAAGTGTGGCGCACGATCATGCAAATAGGATTTGAGATTCATAAAAGCCTCCTAGAAAATTACGTTTTTGAGAGTTTTGACATCGTGTAGATTGCTACTTTGCGTGCCAGTCTCACCGTAGGAATTGTTCTCCCCACAGGCATCAACACGACCATCGTCATATAAAACGCCAAGCCCCCATGCAGATGTGCCTTGGCCAAAGCAATCCCAATTCTCAATCACACCGGACTGCCCAAGCACGCGTTGAAATGTGTTGTTTGTACCTGCGGTGGAATTAATGCCGATATTGGCATTGCCGGAATAACCAGCGGCCCATAGCTCATCACCAGATTGAACGATGACGCCTTCGTAGCTTGCCCCACCACCTATCCGGACGCGGGATACATTGCCTTGGAAGCTTCCATTCGGTTTGAATGGGGAAAGCTGGTTGGTCGTGTTGCCAGTACCAAGCTGGCCGTAACCATTATTGCCCCAAAGATAGACTTCGCCTTGGTCTGTAATACCACCCGAGGATGGATAGCGCCCATCACCTGCAAAAATATCGGTAAAGTTCTCTGTGCTTGTGATTTGGGTAAAACTGGTGCGGTTCGTAGTGTCACCATGACCGAGCTGCCCATAGCCGTTGTAACCTGCTGTCCAGATCGATCCATCGTCTAGCAGGACTAACCCATGGCCTGTTGGACTTGCACCATCTGTTCGATAACCGCATGACGGCACAGCCTTTATCACATTATTAAAAGCTGGGTTTAGTATGGGAGTTTGGCGAACGGTTGTATCACCAAGCCCCAATTGACCTTGTGCGTTATATCCCCAAACCCAGAGTGAACCATTGTCCTGAACGGCGTAAACTGTATGTGGAAGACCGGAAACGATGACATCTACAATGTCGGTTAATGCCCCGCAACGAATGGGCGTATATTGATGAGCTGAAGTCCCGTTGCCCAGATTGCCGTTACTGTTAATCCCACAGGCATAAACACGGCCATCAGTGGTTAAGAAATAAGCGCAGGCGTGATCGTAATAATTAGGGCGACCGGGAATGACCTTAGCGATTTGGATATTGTTTTGAACAAAATACTCAATCCGCTTGGCCACTGCCAAATTAACGGTGTTGCCATGCCCCAACTGCCCGTAATTATTGTATCCCCATGACCAGACTTCGCCATCGGCGGTTAAGGCATAATGCTGCATACCACCTGAGAACACATCGACAAAACGAACATCCGGATTATCGGTTGCCACGCGATTGGGCAGGTAAATGTGTGAGCCGTTAGGATCACCGTTGGAGTAATTGCCCCCATAACCGCAGGCTTTGATTGTGCCATCGGCCATCAGATAAACACGTGTGTACCAGCCGCCCATACCATTGACCTTGGCCAGCTTCCACACACGGCGTGACGGATCGAGCGATTGATCGCGCCAAGCAGGTTGATTACCAACCATCTGCAACACTTGAGCGTTACCACCACGGGCAAGACGCGCAGGAATAGAACCGTTATGGATGAGTAGATCACCTTCTTGGGTAAGCTGATCCGTACCCGCCGCCATCAAATCCCAATCATCGCCTTGAACGGGGGTGATGGCAGATACTGTGCGTTTGGCGATATAGCTTGAGCCTTGATGGGAAACGGCATCATGGCGCACGTAATTGGTAGCGCTGTTATAGGCTCCGCGCCAGTTAATGCGGATATTGCCCAGATCAATCTGTGTCATATTTTCACTTCCTTCTTAAATATTAATAATGAGATGGCCGTTCTCGTTGATGTTGAAATCCACCCCCGGCAGCGTGATGAACCATGTGTCAAAATCATTGGCGTTGTATGTGCCTTGCCCTGTGATCGCCGTGAGCTTTGAACCATCGGCACGCAGTCCATAGAACACGCCAACGGATTCAATCACCTCGAACCCGTCTTCAGCTTGTTTGACCGCCAGAAGTTTCCCCGCCTGACCATTGATATTGGTCGGCAGGTTGAGAGCATTGGCTGTTTGCAAGGCTGACTGGGCAGAGGATTGTGCTTCGTCACGATAGGTTTCTGTTTGTGATACAGCGTTGTTCAGCTGATCAGCCGATGCACCAAGATCGGTTAGTCCAGCCTGTATGCCGTCCTCAATATCCTTGATGGCTTTGGCAGCGCTTTTAACATCGCCACCATCTGTTGGAACGGTTGTTTGATCGTCGCCGTGAACAATGTTGTGCAGGAGCTGGCTGTCCGTTTGAACACGCACCACCGCATCCTGCAGATCGGTCTGCAAAGTCATAAGAGTTTCCTTTGTTTATGAGTTAATAAAGGCGCTGCGGCAGGGTTTGATGCACGAGCACATAAAGGCTGTTGGAGACGGTAATAATCCCTTGAGCATCTTCACTAAGCAGTAAGTTCAGCAAGCCTTCATCGAGAACAGGCCGTTCACGGATTTCCAGCTCAGAGCGGATTTCCCAAAGCGTGCCGCCAAGTAGCTGGGCCTGAAACTGCCTTGTAAAACGAGCTTCCTGCGTCAGCAGTCCAAGCCCGCCCAGCAACTCAATCTCAAACCATGCGCCACCTTCCTTAGCTTGCCAGCGATACCATGCTTCAAACAGGGCAAACTGATCGCGCCGCATAATCCAGCGGACTGATACGCGGCTGGGTACTTGCGTAAATCGCCTGCGTTGCCTTGCCGGACCCGCTTCCATTTCTGTGCGAAGGATGGCATCGCCGGGCTGAATGCCATATCCCTCGACCGTTGGTAACGGTAATGTTTCTGGCCATGCGATCATCGGTAACTCCCAGCTGCTGGATTAAGTCCATAACGCCGCTCCAAAGTTGGGGCCAATCCTTCCCCTCGAGCGACATTGCGGGTCATTTGGCCTTCGATCTGTTCGATAATAATATCGAGCCTGCTACCACCGCCCGGCAGAGGTGACGTCTCAGTTCTGGCTTGAACGCCAGCAGCATTATTGTGAACATTGACCTCGACTTTCACTGGCTCGCGCCCAGAAAGACCAGCGCCAAGCAGGCGCATCTGTCCGGGTGTAAATACCGTCTCACCACGCTTGGCGATAATTGGCACTTCATTGCCAATAACACCGCCGCTATGAAACTTGTGCGCCCCGGCAAACACCGCAGGATTAACGTTGCGGCTGGCGAGAACATCACCACCGATGACACCACCTGTATGCGCCGCCCCAAAGAAGGAACCAAAATCAATCGATCCCAATGCATTGGCCAATGGCTGTGTGATGCTTTGGCGAATTTGTATCCGCACCAGATCCGCAATGATGGAATCTGCTAAGGATTTGAAATCCAGCTTGCCTGTGGTCACAAATTCAACCAGCGCATCTTCCATGCCTTTGAAGGCATTTTTAACCAGCCGCTCGGTTTGTGAGGCCATGTCTTCGGCTTCATTCAAAACATCACGAAATCCGCGTTTAAGACCATCTTCCCAATGTTTTGAGCTTTGCAGGTCTTTCTCACGCGCCTCACGCAGCATGTTTTGATAAACATCTTCGACTTGAGCGCGGAATTCATCATAGCCAACACGGGTTTTATCCAGTCCTGCCAAGGCTTCTTCGCGCCATTCAATGGCTTTGAGAGTGGCCTGTTCAGTTTCAGATTTCAGGGCATTAAAAGCCCGGGTGATATCTTCCACCGTATCTTCATGGCGCTCGAGAGCTTCCCGCGCACGCGTATCAGCTTCCTCCAGCTCATATTTACGGCTGATCAGGTTACGAATACGCTGCTCATATTCTTGAGCGCCAGCGCTTTGATTATTGCTGAGATCAATACCCAAACGGCGCAATGCTTGCTCTTGCTCATTCAAAACAAGTGCGTTTTCAACCGCTGTGCCTTCGCTGGAACGGGCGGCAATAACACGCCGTAAGGCGGCTTCTTCGGCTTTCAGCTCCTGAATGTAGGAGCGGATTTTCTCTTGCTCCTTATCTCCCAACTGTTGCGGTGCTGCTGGCTGGGTCGGTGCTTGCGGTGTTTGAGGATTGGCCTGAGCGGCTGCCGTCTGCGTGACACCTGAGCGCAACCGATCCAATTGATCACCCGCTCGCTGTGCAGCCAATTCCGCAGCCTGTAAGGCCAAAACCTGCTCTTGGATTTCCTTGGCATTTTCCGTGAAGTCCGGATATTTGACCGCCAAAGCCCATAAGGCATCCTGATACTCTTCAACCGTGATCCGGCCTGTTTGAAAGGCGCGTCGCACTTGAAAAAGATCAGCTTGTAAATCACTGCCAAAGCGCGAGAACTGATCCCAGAAACCACCAATCGCACCATATTTCAGTTGTTTGGTGACTTCGCGGATATTCTCTTGGGCAATATTGAGTTTTTCAGTCCACCGCGCCAAGGCTTCATTGCGTGAAGCGGCATTCAGCTCCTCAATATCATCCGTAGTTTTTTGAACTGTCTCGCGCAATTCCTCCATTTCGGCGGCATGATCTTTCGCAGCTTTTCCGGCTGCGTCATGACCTTGGGCCAGCTTATAGAGGGCCAGTCCTGCAATGATGGCAATCCCAGCGGGACCGCCCAATAACAGCATGACATTGCGAAGCCCAACCATCGCCAAGGTGGCCAATTTAGCTGCACCTTCGGCAATCACCATTTTGGCTGCTGCTGCCACAGAAACTTGCGCCATCAAACGAAAGCCGACAATGGCTCCGGCATTACCCAGCATGGCTGTGTTCATGGCCGTAATTGCACCACCGACCGTTCTGGCAATGAGCAATGCTGTCAAACCTTCAACCGCCAGATTGGCATTGCGAACCAAAAACCCGAGCCCATCAGCAGCAACGCGCACAACACCGCCCAAGGTTTCACCCAGAGCTCGCGCTGCCTGTTTGCCGCTATCGGTTGTTTCCTTCAGGCTGATGGCAACATCACGAATGGCATCATTCAAACCACCTGCACCAACCTCACGGGCCAGCTTGGAAAAGTTATCCTGAATATTGCTGAATATCCCACCGAGCGTATTCATCTGTTCAGACATGGCTCCGGCAAACTGCACATTCCCAATCTGGCGCAGATAGCTCTCAATTTCAGCGGCGTTTTTACCAACCGTGGTGGTCACACCCTGAAATGTGAATGAAACTTGCTCACCTTGCGTTCGGGCTTTAATCCCGAATTCTTTTAGGCGTTCAAACTCACCCGTGGCAGCATCAGCAATGGCCTCCACAAACTGCATCAGGTTTTTACCCATCGCAGAAGCGGTATTGCCGTATGACATCAGCGCTTCTTGAGAGGGATCAAGACCCAAGGCTTTCAGTTTGATAAAGGCTTCGGTGATTTGCTCCACATTAAACGGTGTGGAGGAGGCAAAATCCTCAATCATTTTGAAGGCGCGATCTGCACCCTGTGCGGAGCCTGTCACGGTTTTCAAACTGGCATTCAGACGCTCAAACTCACGGTTAGTCGATACAATAAACCCAAGCGAGCGGCTAATGCCTTGAATACCTGCATATGCTCCAATTAATCCGGCAGCCTGACGCAATACGCCATTTAATGCCCGGGCTGATGCATCAACGGCTTTAAGCCCAGCACTTGCGGGAGCGGTTGCATGGCTGATTTTATGAAAGGCCTGTTGGCCTTCCTTGCCTAGCTTGCCAAACTCACGGCGCAACTGCTCTCCACCCGTCGCAGACAAGCGGATCGATAGTTTTTTAGTTGCTGCCATTATTGTCGCCCATATCTTTTATTGCCAAAAGCGTTCCCATCGCGACTTCTGGCAACAGTTCGGCCATCGCTTGCGGCTCATAGCCAAGGGAGGCACTGAGATGCAGAGCGGTCTCTAGGGGAAAACGTTCATGTGATTGTGTGATTAATTTGCAAGCCACATCCCAAGCTTGCCAGCCTTCCAAGGTTTTTAAGCTGTGCTCGTGATAGGGGCATTGCTTGCCTGTTTCGCTTTTTTGTCCTTGGGCGCAGGCTCGGCCTTGTTCGGCGCAGTTGCCGCAATATCTTGGCCCGTCTCCGAAGTGCCACCGGATACGAGCCCGCGTGTGTTTTTTTCCGCTTCCAACAGCTCCCGCATGCCTGTGTATTGTTGACGAAAGGTCTCAGCGATAACCCAATAGGCTCCGAAAAGCTCATCAATCTTTTCATCTGTCACCGGAGCGGGCTGATCCGCATCGGCTTCGAAAATACCTTCCCACTCGATAATCCCGGCGCGTGCCAGACCAACGGTGAGATATTGTTCAGCCAAGGCTTCACGCACATTGCTGTCTTCAAGATCAGGTAACTCTGAATGCTCCACGCCAACATCTTTTTCAGCGCGGTAGGCATCACCGAGTTTCTGCAGCTTTTGGTTCATAAAGGCACGCGCCTGATAAAACACAGCACTTGTGCAGGGACGGACTTTCAGACGGACATCCAGTCCAACATCAATCCAGTAGGGTTCCTTGGGCAGGGATAATTTAAGCATTAGAGATAATCCTCCACATCATTGGTTAGCGTTATGGTCAGCATTTTGCCGAGGCTGGCGTCTTTTGCGCCTTGGAAGTCATAGGAGGCTTCAATCCCGCCGGGGCCGTTAATGCTGCGTTTTGGTTTGGGCAGATACACCTCATGCGCGGTGATCTGCAGTTTGCGATCTGCGTCAATGGTGTAGGCCAGTTCAATATCAATCGGCGTCCCGGATCTGGCTAAATCCATCAGCGTGTTATCGCCATAGCGCACAGAAATAGACCCAGAAAGTGAACTCATGCCCGGATCAATACCCTCGACCTTGCCGTCATCTCGGATGGTTTCAATCTTCTCCAAGTTATTGCTGTAGGTCAGCGAGGCTGCTGTGACATCGGCAAGGTTTGAACCTGCACGTTTGATTGAGCCTTGGAATTGAGAGAAGCGGCTATAAACCGCTTCCAATGGGCTGGCATCGCGTGTGCTACTAGCGGGCGTTTCCCCCTGACCAATCAAGCCGATAGTCACTTGCGCTTCGCCTGATCGTTGAAAGTTAAAAGCACAGCTATTGGCGCGGATACCTGTAAAAAGCGGATAGTCCGGCACATCAGGCAAACCAACTTCCAAGCTCAAGCTCGGCAAATTGACTTCGCCCGAAACAAAGTCATGGCCGTAAGGGCCAGAGCCATTGGTCGCTGGTGCTCCAAAGAGCGCTTTCAGCCATAACCGATATTGCGAAGGTCAACAGGCACAACAATATCGCCGTCCACATTGATCACGTCCTGAAATGGAGCCGTGGGATCACGCCCCAAACCAAGAACGCTGGATTCAATCAAGCCTTGCTCAGAATCCAATGAGCTTGAGATGAACGGAACCACGTTATAATCGCCGCTTACTGGCGGCTGTCCGTATGCTGTTTCAAAGCCAAGCAAAAGCCGGGCATTCCAACCATAAGCGCGAGCCATATGTTTTCTCCTATTTGTTTGGTTAAATGAGTGGGTTTGCTGTCACATATTCCAACGTGACAGGCAGTGTGGCAGCCTTGATTGCAGCGGCACCTTCAATCGGTTCCGTCAATAATTCAGGGCTTCCGGGGTTTAAAATGTCTATGACACCATCAAGCGTGCCTGCAGTTTCCAGAGCAGCGCCAATTTGTGTGATCAGCTGATCAAGACCAGCTTCACGCTGTGCGGCATCGGCGTTTTGTACGAACACCTCAATATCGGCGCGGTGCTTGTAAATGTAACGCGGCGGTGAGAGCAGAATATCCGGCTCTCCGGGATCACCATCGCGCAGCACCACAAGCCCAGTTTCAGGAATGGCCGTGGTCAGCACTTCATTGCGAAGCACGCTGATGTCGGGCAATCCTGTTTGCAGGCATAAAAAAAGGCCCTGCAGGGCCTGTTCGCGTTTTGATGTCATTTCTAATCTTTCCAATATTTGACGATCAGCTCAGGTATACGCCTGTGCCATTTTGCGGTTTCCGGCTCAAAACGGATGAGCTTTGGCATTTTGACCTGCGGCACCATCCAGAACATCACAACCGATGTGAGTCCACGACCGGATTTCAGTGCCGATTGACTGGCCTTTCTAAAACCACGCAGATCACCTGTTTTCCGGCTATAAGAGGCTCGCATATTTTCAGCGACAAGCAGTGATGGTCCATTTTTGCGGTAAACAAAACGCAGCCTGATCCCACGCGCTTTTTCAAGATTGCCGGGCGTGACACGCTTGCCGAGAACCTTCTTTGGCGCATTCGGGGTTGGAATAGCCAGCCAAAAACCGTCTTTGCCTTTGATCACTTGGCTTTCTTCAAAACCCTCCATGATCTTGGCGGCTTTGGTATAAACCATGCCAGCGGCCTTCAGGCTTTTACCCTGCTTGGGATAAACATCGCCGCGCCATGATTTGGCCAAACGAGGGCCAAGACCTGCGGCTGTCACCTGAGCACGCATGCTGTTTTTAAGGCCCGTTGTGGCTGTGCGGATGGCTCCGGTTACAGCTTGTTCGGCTTCCAGCAATTCAGCTATCAGGTATTTATCCAGATCACCACTTATGGCAGCACGTAATCTCATTTCAGAACCTCCATTTTCCACACCAGATGATGTGTGTCTTGAACAGGCTCGCCCTGAACACGGTAGCTTGCGCCATCAAGGATGATTTCATCTCCGGCCTTCGGCTTGACGATGTCCGTTACCCGAACCTCTATCATGTTGGTAGGGGTGTGGATTTGCGCCTCTCGAAAATCAATGATCTGATCCGGCGATTTTAGAATGACTTTGACAGGTGTGTCTTCACCATTCACCCGGTAGAGCGCATCAAGCCCCAAGCGGTCAAACAGCCGATCTACCGCCTGTTTGAAACTTGGGATCATGAGGCATTATCCTGTTCATAGCGTTTCCAAGCCTGATCGCGTTGCTCTTGGCTAATGTCACGATCCAGCACATCTTCCAGCGCTTTGACCAAAGGCTTGCGATCCTTGCCAAAGCCGCTTTCATCAAGAACTGCAATGGCATCAATGATTGCCAAAATATCAGCATCAACCTCATCGGTTTTTGTTTCAGGTGTTTTGGCCGCCGTTGATTTTCCGGCAAGTTCGGCAAAGCCACGCGCAATCAGCGCTTTGGCTTCCGCATCGTCCAGCTTGAGTGTCTCACCCGGCTGCACAGTGCCATCGGGCGTTTGAAGGGAGATTTTTGCAATAATATTCATGTTTCTAACCTCCCTTAAGCGACTGTTGCATACAAAGATGCGTTGGGACGATACGGCACCACCAACGGCGCAGACTGCATCAACAACCAGCGAACCGCAGGGTCTTCTTCCAGCCATGATTTGGAGAAATAGCGCAGGGCCTTGAAGGCTGCTTTTTCATCCATGATCATGCCATAGCAACGTGTGCCCTCTAGCTGACCTTGGCTGACCAGCAGGACCGTGTAATCGGGCAGCAAGTTCTGCGTTGTGCCATCATCGGCGACATAGACATCGTTATAGACATGGAAATCAAAATCCCCGATGGAGCCGACATAACGTGCTTTCTCATTGCCCTGACCACGCACGATAGGATCGGTGGAGATCGTCGCATTGGTGCCGCGACGGATTTCAAGCTGCCCGACAACCTGTTTGTTCTTGCGGAAATGTCGCCATGCTTTCGGGTCCATGATTACAACACGCGCCACGGCACCGGATTTTTCCTGCACCAAGCTGGCCCAATCTTCCAGATGATCCAAAGCGGGCGCGTCCACGCTATCCCATTTGGCAGCACCTGTAAGTGCCAGTGTCAAAGCAGGATCACGTTTAAAATCAACGATCTTAGTCGGGTAATCTTCACCTGCAACGGTAACAGTGCCTTTGATCAAGGCTTCTGCTGCCATCACTTCCTCACGGCGTGTGAGATTTTCAAGTTGATTACGCAGCGAGCGACTGACAGCTGCTTCCAAACGCCTACTTGCTGGAAGAGAACCACCGATCTTTTCACCGATGCTGCGTTTCAGCGGTGTATTGGCATCAAAGCGGCGCTTGTCCTTCACGTAAGCTGGCTTAAAGCTCTGGGTTGTAAAGCCTTCATTGGCCACTACACGGCCCGCGACTAATGGCGAAACAAACGGTGCAAGGCGCGGCTTTGACTGATCAATGTCAAAGTGGATTTCTTCGGATTCTTCCGTCTGGATCGAGCCAAAAAACGTGTCCAGCAAAAAGGAGGCTGGTCGCTCCAGATGCTCAACGGTGCGGTTCAGCACAAATGTAGAAAAAATATCAACCATGATTATACCTCCTGATTTTTGCGTAGAAAGATGGTGCAAGGACCAACATTGCGGAAGCTGTTCCAGACGCTCGTTGCATCATGGCCAGCACCGTAGGTCAGTGCATTGCTGTTAAATTCACCTGAGTGATAGACAACCGCCTCGGCATCACCCGATGTGGTGTCAATCGGCTCAGCCAGAATAGCGGCGGGCTTTTGTGATCCATCGGTCGCACTGGCGTCACTCAAGACGTAAAGACCTGATGCCGTGATACGGCCCAAGACAGCACCGCGTGGATAGGCTGCTGCCCCTGTGATGGTTTCAATGCGCTGGACTGCAGGAAATTCACCTGCAACCAGATTATCCGGGGTATAGCCACCTTGATCGGTAAAGCCTCCGGCATGATTAGAATATGCGTTCATATCGATTTCTCCTTATCGTTAGTAAGTTGCCAGACGCTTGGCGACAGCTTCATCGCTGTCATCCTCGGTCTCGGGTGATGGGATGATTTCAGGGTTAGGAATTGCTTCCATCGCTGCACTAAAGCCCGACACATCATCACGTGTGGGCGTTTCAAGTGGCGCTTTGGATAAAACAGATACAGCAGCTTCCACTTCCATATCCGTTTCAAAGGCCAGATGCTGTGCCAGCAATGTGCGTGCATTGGCTTCATCATGAGACAGAATGCCTTGCACACGGCTGCGCTCGGTGGCGACACCTTGTTTGACCGCATCGTGTTCAAGACGGGCCGTTAAATCGGGGTAAGCCTCCCGCAGGCTTTGGATATCATCCATGCTTTTCTCCTGTTGGTTTGGATTGATAGAATGCGGGGAAGGCTCTGAGACCGGATTGCCGCTGATTTCATTGAGGAGCTTTTCAAACGAGCCGATACGGTCGGCCAGACCTTGCTTTACAGCAGCATCCCCAATGAACACATCGCCACTGCCGTAATGGTTTTGCACATGGCTGGAGGCCACGCCGCGATACTTGGCAACCGCCTCCACAAACACATCTGCCATCGCATCGATGCGCTTTTGCAATCGGGCGCGACCATCATCCGTATCCGGATCAAGCCGTTTATAAGGGCTTTGTGAAGACACGACTTCCACCGCATCCTCACCCTTATTGCCGCGATAAACGCCGACCACGCCAATGGAGCCAAGAGCGCTGGTTTTTGACACCACAATCTCATCGGCTGCGGCTGCAATCCAGTAGGCACCAGATGCTGCATCGCCAGAGGCGTAAGCGATAATGGGTTTAACCCCGCGTGCCTCATGGATCATGTCAGCAAATTCGGCGCAGCCATTCACTTCACCGCCCGGTGAATCGATGTTCAAGACAATGGCTTTCACATCGGGGTTCTCTGCCGCTTGTGTGAAATCCTTGGCCAACAATTCATAAGAGGATGCGCCGCTCACCTGCGTAAACAGGTTGGCATAACGAAAAAGCGGCCCAACCACTGGCAGGACCGCTATTCCGTCTCTCATCTCAAGGCGATAACTGTTTTGCAGCTCTCGCCCCAGTTTGGCTGCGACCGCTTCAGGCGGTGCATTTTGCCTTGCGGCAATATCCAAAATTGTTGTCAGCGCTGATGATGTAATTGCCCAAGGCTCATCAGCTGCTTTATTCCATACTCTCATCTTTATCATCCTGTTTTAATGTTGCGGCCATAGCCGGGGTGCTCAAACCAAGCTCTTTCATCTTGGCTTGTTCACGCGCACGCTGTTCCAATACTTCTTCCCAGTCCAAGCCTTGTGAGGCACATTCTTCTTCCAAAGTAGAGAGGCCGTTTTCCATGCGGATGCGTGAGGCCTCAGCTTCTTTGACTGGATCAATCCAGCCGCGACCGGGGCCAATCCATTTAGAGCGTGTCCATGCGGCGCGGTTTTGATAAAAGCCGGGAGCCTCGATCAAGCCTTTGCTAATCGCTTCTTCCAGCCACAATTCATAAACCGGGCGTGCCCAGTAGGTTGCAAGCCATTGCCTGCGCCCCATAAAAAAGCGCCATGCTTCCATGAGTGCTGCTCTTGCACTGGAATAGTTGGTTTTTGAAAAATCCTTCATCAGCAATTCAAACGGAATGTTTAATCCCGTTCCGATATGCCGCAAAATACTCTCCACAAACTGGCCGTATCCGCTATTGGGGCGGCTTGGCGTAAAGGGGGATACCTTATCGCCCGGAAAAACCGGAATAATGGCACCGCCTTGCAAGCGTATTTTCCATTCATTGCGGGCAGCCACATAATCATCCACGCTGCCGCCAAACATTTCACCGATAGCCTCACTATCAAGCGGGGTTTCAATAAATGCGGCGATCATGGCGTTGACTACAGCTGCTTGCAGTTCGCTACGCTCATAATGATCAAGCATCTTGAACAACGGCATGATGCTGGTCAGAAGCGGTTTGCCTCGGCTTTGTCCACTGCGTTCCAGATCAGCAATGTGCAGCACACGGCGACGACCAAATGGTGTTTCCACTGGAATGCGTTGCCAATCTTTTTCTGATCCTGCCGATAACAAATAATCACCGGGATGATTTTTTCTGATCCAGTAGGCTTTGGCGGCACCATAGCTATCAATCTCAATACCACCGCGCAACAATTTGGAATCTGGCTTGCCATCAGGATTACTAAGGCGGTCCGGCTCTACCAGTTGCAAGCCTGTTGAGAATCGACGCTCTTTCAACCAAAGTGGCAAAGCCAAAGCTTCACCATTAAGCATAGAAGAGCGATATACTTGAGATGTCATTCCGGCAAAGGTCAGAGACTTTGCTGCATCACATTCCGTGGTTTCGGCCCAGCTACGCCATAAGGATTCCACATGACGTGACCATTCATCTGCCCACGCTTTATCCTTTCCCAATGACTTGTAATCAGGTTGTGCTGCCAATCGCAGCCCAGTGCCGACAACATTATCCGTCAGGGTTTGAAATGCACCGGAAGCCACGCCGTGATTACGCACCAAGTCGCGTGAGCGTGATACCAAGGTGCCAAGCTCAGGGATTAAGTCACTATCGGCAGATCCGGCAGGCGGTAGCCATGATGCCAGCTCTCTGGCAGACAGGGATGCTGCCCGATGTGCTGTATCTGGCTGACCATTGCTTTTTGTCATATTTAAAACTCCACATAAATTGCCTTACGACCGGAACCTCCCTGTTTGCGTCTGATTTCCAGCTTCAAATGGGCAATGTATTTTTCCAGCTTGGGCGCATCTGCTATTTGATAAGTAACAGCGCCATACCCGCCGATATTGACTGAGACTTCTTTGCCACCTGTCATCAGCAGGTGATAGGCGTTTTCAGCCTCACCAAGGCGGCTTTGTAATATGGCCAAATCTGTCATTGCGGTTCCTTACAAATACGGATCATCAGCCATCTGAACAGGCCGCTGTTTCAAACGCTCGTTCAAAGCCGCTGCTTCCTTTGTTTCTGTTGGTTGGGGGTGAATCTGCGCCGTCGGCACAGGCTTTCCCAAGACTTCCTCCAGCTGCAGCCAATGGCGTTCTGAAAAACGATCCAATCCATAAATGCTGGCAGCGGCGCGGGCATACACCCGGCAATCCAACGCCTCATTATTACGGGTGGGGTCTTTCTCCCACACAGCGCGGGGATAACCGCGATGCACCCGGATAATGCGTTTCTCAGCCGTCAGCTGTTTGAAATACTCTTCCGCATATTGCGGAAAATGACAGCTACCTGCCGGATATGGCATACCATCCTTCAGTTCGGTCTCTGATGGCCAGTCCAGTTTCAGCCAGCGGTAAAGTTCAACCTTGGCCACCGGACCGGAAACATTCCACACCCGAAGCCCGCGTCTACGACCGCCAACATCAGCTTTCGATACGCTTAAAATCAGCGCTGTATCCCGATCTTGGCCTTTGACGGCCACGACGGTGCGCGGCTGGCTGGCTCTGGCACCACCAGCGCCCCAAACAGCTTGGGGGTGACCTTTGGCCCATGCATAAACATCCTGCGTGGCATAACCAGAATCCACAGCCATGACGCGGATAGGGATGGTGTGTCCGGTTTCATGCGGCCAGTCACGGCGCAAGACATCATCAAGTTTTTGCCACACATCACGGCGGGCGGTATCACCATCCATCACAATGTAATCGACAGACCAGCTTTGTTTATCGCGGCCCCATGCAACCACTTCACATTCAAGGCGGTCTTTTTGGACATCCACACCAGCGGTCAAAAATAAGCCTGTCTTGGGCACAACACCTTGCGCGTAAGTTTCCCGCCGCGCATAAAGTCTCTCCCAGTCAGGTGCTTCATGTTCTTCTTCAAACGGCTCACCCAGCACTGTGTTGACGAAACTTTTCATCAACTCTGGATGTTCCTTGGCTTGCTCGAACATCGCCGCTGCATCTGACCAGCTGAACCAGCCCACCGGGCTGTAAAGCGAAGACAAATGATAACCAACCGTCTGCCCATCACCTTTGGCTGTTGCCATCCACTGACCCTTGGCAAGCATTTCTGTTTTGTGATGCTCTGCGATCAGTTCTTCGCAAGATTCACATTCATACGTTACATCCGAAGGGTTACCCTCGGTCCAGCGGAGCTGTGAAAACCTTAATGGCTGCTCATGCCTGCAATGAGGGCAAGGCACATGAAAATAACGTTGGTCTGAATTGTCAAATTCCCGGGCAATGCGCGATAATCCTTTCAATGTTGGTGTGCTCACAAGAAAAACCTTACGTCGCCCCTGAAATGTGGCGCTTCGGCGTTCTGCTAGTATGATTGGATCGCCTTCACCCTCGACATCGCCGGGATAGCCATCCACTTCATCCATAAACAGATACCGCGCTGGCATAGAACGTAAGCCCACTGCCGAATTCGCGCCTGTCATGACCAGCACACCGCCTGGAAACTCTTTCGACAACACGGTGTTGCCGGAATCTCGTGAGCGTGCGGGCTTCACCCGCGCTTTTAATTCCTTGGAATCCTCCAAAAGCGGATCAATACGCTGTTTGGAATTTCGTTTGGCCATTTCAACTGTTGGTGCCACAGCCATCATTGGGCCGGGAGCCATGTGAATGACATATCCCATCCAGTTATTACCAGCCTCGGTCCCGCCGATCTGGGCACCTTTCATGAAAACCACTCGCTGCGCCCGCTTATGAGGCGAGAGTTGATCCATAATTTCGCGTAAATACGGCGTACGTTCTGTGCGCCAGCGCCCGGGTTCTGCTGCAGCTTTAGGGGATAGGAAGCGATATTCGTCCGACCATTCAGAAATGGTCATAAATGCATCAGGCTTTAACCCTTCAAGCCATGCTTGTTCAAGTGTTTGCGCTCCATCGTACAGCGATGCCGTATCGAAAAGCATAGAGTGCTTTTTAGGCATCGCGCCGTCTTCCTTATCATTTGAAGTTTGCTGTAATCTCTCCAAGTTCTTCCAAATGTTCACGGACATAACGCTCCAACGTCACATGTAATTGGTGTGCATCGGTCTCAAGCTCTGCAGCCATCTGGCTAGAAATCCTTGCAGGCCATGTTTGCCACGCATCACGTTCCTGACGCGCAAGGCGAAACACATGGACAATGGCTTCACTGCGGTCGATAAGCTCACCTTTTAATTGTTTGAGGCGTACCCGATTGGTTTGTGCTTTTAAAACCTCATTGGCCGTTTTGGCCTGCATGTAGGTTGTGCCGCCCGATGAGACCGGAGCGCCACTTTCCTTCAATGTGTCTTCGACGGCTTCTACAGCCGCTGTTGGCACTGGTTTGGTCTTTGCAGCCCGCTTTGTTTGCGGTTTGGCCGTGTTGGATGACCATTCCCGATCAGCGCGATCTACATCAATGGTGCCATCAGGCTCAGCAGTAATGCGGCCTTGTTTTAGTGCCTTTCTGACAGCGGTGTCGCTGACGCCGCGCTGCCTTGCATATTCTCTGATCGATACGCCCATATTCTTCGATTAATCCTCTGAATTGACTTGATAAGCCTTGGTTTCCAAGCGTTCATGAACATGTCCACAAACAAAGGAGCAACCATGACAAACCACATAACACAAACCCAAAAAGACCAAATATTGGCGCAGATCGCCAAAGAAGATCTGCACCTTGAAACCCTTGAGACTCGCAAGAGCGACAGCCTTGATTTTCACGACTGCGCGGTCTGGTGCATCAAGTCTGCATTAGAGGCTGCTTATGAAGCGGGCCAACAATCTACCACCAAAGGAGATAAGTAATGAGTAAGACCACCAAACAAGCCCAGATCATCGAAACGCTTAGCACCAAGGAAGGGGCCAGCATCGATGAGATGATGAAACTGACAGGCTGGCAAAAACATACGGTGCGCGGCGTTCTGTCCCGAGTCATCAAAAAGCTCGAAGGCTTTGAGCTGAGCTCAGAAAAACAAGACGCTGAGCGCCGATATTACCTCAAACCAACTGAGAAAAAGGAGACCCAAGAATGAGTAACCAAAATCCCGTTATCAATAACGCCATCCAAGCCAACATGAACGCCATGCGTGACATGCTGGAAAAAGCCGCCACCCTCGCGCAAGAGGGTTGCGGTTACATGGACGAAGGCAATCGCAATGCTGCCATCGGCTCCATCATTGATCTTGATCGGCTGCTCGGCGATGCCAAGGCCTTACACGAAGCATCACTCGCCCTCCACAGGCAGTGAGGCTTCTGCCTTACCGCCAAGGCGGTCTTTTTCAACAGCCTTAAACTCCTGATCGCTACCAGATAGCGTTGCTTGTACTCCTGTCATTTCCTGCCAGCGACGCACAATCACATCCACATATTTGGGATCAAGCTCAATCAAACGCGCCTGTCGCCCGGTATGCTCGGCTGCAATCAATGTTGAGCCAGAACCACCAAAGGGGTCGAGGACAATATCCAATGTCTTGCTGGAATTTTTAATGCCGCGCACCACCAAATCAACAGGCTTCATGGTCGGGTGCAGATCATTCTTATGCGGTTTGTTATAGAACCAGACATCGCCCTGATCACGCGCACCGCACCAGTAGCGATCATTGCCATCTTTCCAGCCATAAAGGATGGGCTCATATTGACGTTGGTAGTCGGAGCGGCCCAGCGTAAATGTATTCTTTGCCCAGATGATAAAGGTCGACCATTTACCACCCGCATTGCGGAAGGCGCTTTGCAGCGTGTCCAATTCGCTAGAACTCATGCAGATGTAAAGAGCACCCTTGGTATGAGCCAACATGTTTTTGCAGGCTGCAGTTAAAAATCCTTCGAAATCGTCGCCCAGATTATCGTTCATAATCTTGCGTCCGGCTTTATTTCCACCTTTAGAGCGCAGTTTATCTTTGGCGGTGTCACCGTAATTCACATTGTAGGGTGGATCGGTAAAAACCATATCCGCCAGCTCACCAGCCATGAGTGTTTTCATATCGGCTTCGCTTGTGGAGTCGCCGCAGAGCAAACGGTGCTCACCCATAATCCAGACATCGCCTGTGCGGCTGACAGGATTTTCCTGTACTTCTGGAATGTTTTCATCAAGTGCGGCTGCTTCATCGTCATCGAGTGATGCCAACAAATCATCCAACTCCACATCGTCAAAGCCCAGCAGATCAAGGTCAAAATCCTCATCTGCAAGGTTCTTTAATTCTAAGCTCAGTAACTCTTCATCCCACCCAGCATTTTCAGCAATTTTATTATCAGCAATAATCAAGGCGCGGCGCTGATTTTCTGAGAGATGGTCCAGCTTGATGGTCGG